>Ga0247728_10001_pt1 | contig 1220807 bp, 1242 predicted proteins | sample SalenrCarbi39_FD_183048 | JGI IMG/M metagenome (GOLD analysis project Ga0247728, IMG submission 183048) | Saline wetland microbial communities from Lincoln, Nebraska, United States - Carb-i39 | ecosystem: Environmental > Aquatic > Non-marine Saline and Alkaline > Salt marsh | place: USA...
GGCTATTATAGAGAAGAGGATACACCTGTTCCCATCCCGAACACAGCAGTTAAGCTCTTCATCGCCGATGGTACTCGGACCGCAGGGTCCCGGGAGAGTAGGACGTAGCCAATTGATTAACCACAGAATATGATTTCTGTGGTTTTTTAATGCAAAAAAATAAGCGGAATTAAGTATCTTACTATTAAGAGATAAGAAATAGAAGACATGGGCAATATAAGTAAAAAATAAAATTTATCAATAACTTATGGAGAATTTGAAAAATAAAATACTTATTAAATGATAATTTGTTAAAAAATTTTACTTTATTGCGATTAAATTTGATATAATAGTAAATGTTACTGTATTGTTAATAATTTTATATATCAATTTAATTATAATATTTAAATTTTAATGAGGGGGCAAAATCATGGTTTCAAATCAAGAAATGGTAAAAGACAACAAAAAGCTTTTTAGTATGAAAGCGAAGCTAATAGCTATTATAATTCCACTAGTAATTATAACTATAGTATCTTTAGTATTCACAATGTATTTCAATACAAAGAAAATAATAGTTGGATATGCAAATGCTTTAGTACAATCTGCTACTGCTTCAAATTCACATGAAGTAGAAACCTGGTCAGAAACTATATTATCGTCACTTAATCAACTAAAAAATACCTTAGATAATGTAGAGATGACAGAAGATGAGCTGATGAGCTATCTAGCAAGTAATATGAATTATAATGATAGCTATCCAAATGGAGTATACATAGGTCATGATTCTCAGGCTTTTTATGATCCTTCTGGATTTGTTCCAGCAGCAGATTATATTGTTAAGGAAAGAGATTGGTTTATAGATGGAGTTAATAATGAAAGCTTTAAATTTGGGGCAGCTTATTTAGATGCTGACACAGGAAATTATGTGGTGACGGCTTCAGCTAAATTGAATCCTATAGATAGTAGTACTAGGGTGGCAGGAGCGGATGTTTTACTAGACAATATATCTGAAATGATAAGTACAAAGAAAATTTTAAATACAGGCAAGACCTTTTTAATAGATAAGCAAGATTTAACAATACTAGCTATTGATGATGAGAAGGTATTAAACACTAAATTTGATTCAAATAATGAAAATGTTTTAATTTCAGAAATAGCTAAAAGTATAGATTTAAATAAGGAAGAAATATATGAAGTTAAGACATCTGAAGGATATTATTCTGTTGCTCTAGACTCTATAGATAATACTCCATGGCAAATTGTATCATACGTATCTCAGGATGAAATTCTAGGAGGCTTAAATAATTTAAGGCAGCTCCTACTAACTATATTTGTAATTGCGATGATTATACTTATAGTTTTGATAGAAAGAGTAGTTCATCATATAATCAAACCAGTAAAAACTTTAAATGAGACCATTGAAAAAATTACTCAAGGTGATTTTACAGTAGAAATCGATGTAAAAGGAAATGATGAAATTGCTAATGTAGGAAAAAGTATGAAAACTTTTATTGCTACTATGAGAGATATGATATCACAGGTCAAAGATATGTCTATGAGGCTTGAAAATCAATCTATTAATAGTAAAAATATAGCATCTGAACTATATGATTCCGCTCAGACTCAGTCAACTTCTATGTCAGAACTAAATTTAACTGTTGAGGAATTAGCAAGAGCTGTAGGTGAGGTTGCTGAAAATGCTTCATCACTATCAGAGTTTGTTTCTGATACAGGTAAAAAAGGTGAGTTGGCTAAGGAAAAAATGTTAGATACAGTAAGTATTTCTGAAAAGGGAAAACTTGATATGATTGAAGTAAATGCTGCAATAAAGGGTGTGGAATCTTCGATTGAAGAATTAGAAGGTACAGTTAAGCTAGTTGGTGAATCTACCTTTAAAATAAACGATATTGTTAGCTTAATAGGAGAAATTGCAAATCAAACGAATCTTTTAGCCCTTAATGCCGCAATTGAAGCTGCAAGAGCTGGAGAAGCAGGCAGGGGATTTGCTGTAGTAGCAGATGAAATTAGAAAATTAGCTGAAACAAGTGAAAATTCGGTTAGAGGAATTGCTGATTTAACCAGTAATATAAAAAGCTTGGTGGACGATACTGTTGAAAATACTCAAAAAAGCTCTGAAAATATCAAGCAGAGTTCAAATTTAGTAGAGACAGCAAGTGAAACTTTTGATAAAATATATAATCAAGTAAATCAAAGTAATGTCCTTGTAAATGAAATGATTGAGAAAATAAAAGAAGTTGATGATGTTGCAGCTTCTGTTGCAGCAATTACTGAGCAGCAATCTGCAGCTTCTGAAGAGATATTAGCAACAGCTGAAAATCTTTCATCTCACGCCCAAAGTGTAACACAAAATAGTGAAATTGTTGGAAATGATGCTGATGAACTACTTATAACTACAGAAAACTTAAATAATAAAATGAAAATCTTTAAAATTTAATTAATTGAAAAATCTCTTGTTGCATTAGCTTAGCAGTAGGAGATTTTTCTTTTTAGATGTGTGGAGGGTATTATGGGTAAAGTACAACTTACTAAGATTGAGTCTTATAATAACATTGATATGATACAAACTAGCATAAATTCAATGCTAGATAATAGCCTATTATCAAAAAAACTATTCGATGGAGCAAAGGTAGTGATAAAAACTAATTTGCTCATGAAGAAAAAACCTGAGCAGGCAGTAACGACTCACCCTATAATCATTGAATGTCTAGCAAACTATTTTGTTAAATACAATTGTGAAGTAATTATAGCTGATTCACCTGCAGGGCCCTTTACGAAAGCATCACTTGAAGGGATTTATGAAGCTTCAGGAATGATAAAAGCAGCTCAAAATAGTGGTGCAGCTTTAAATTATAACGTAAGCTTTTCAGAAGTGAGTCCTAGTGATTCAATGAGATTAAAAACCTTTAATGTTATTGATGTAGTAAAAAATGCAGACTTTGTAATTTCTGCAGCTAAACTAAAAACTCATGGTATGATGACCTTCACAGGAGCTGTAAAGAATCTTTTTGGAGTCATACCAGGACTAATTAAGGCTGAGTATCATTTTAAGCTTATGAATGAAGAGAACTTTGCTCATCACCTTATCGATATTGAAAGATATGTAAAGCCAGATTATTCGATTATTGACGGTATAGAGGCTATGGAGGGGAATGGACCATCTAATGGCATAAAAAGAAATCTTGGAGTACTTATTGGTGCAGATAATGCTTATGAAGCAGATTTTATAGCTTGTGATTTAGTATCTATTGCATTCAAGCTAGTTCCTACACTTTATCTTGCAGAATCTAGAAACATTTTTAATAAAAATGAAATAGTAGTAGAGGGGCTTGATTATAAAGCTTTAAATATTGCGCCATTTAAATTGCCAGATTCTGTAGACTTAACATTTCTTCCTAAAAAAACACCTGCAAAGCTAAAAGAAATTATAATAAAGAAATTAAAAGCCAAACCAGAATTTGTACATAGTAAATGCATATCTTGTGGACATTGTAAAAGAAATTGTCCGGCAAATGTTATATCGATGGTGGAAAATAAGCCAGTTGTAAACCTAAAAGATTGCATAAGCTGTTTTTGCTGTCATGAAGTATGCCCAGCTGATGCTGTTAATATAAAAAAATCATTACTGCTGAAGCTACTTAAATGATTTACTAAGAAAGGTGCTATTGATAATGTATAAAGATATATTTGACCATAAATCACAAAAGGAATTAGATAATTGTTTTTTGGAAGCACTAAGTGACTGTGGAATGACGTGCGAGATTAAAAAGGGTGAAATTATAAATCCAGATAGCTCAAATTATATTTTTCTAGTTTTAGAAGGAGAAGTCAATCAGTTAATGTATTCTAAAGACGGAAATGAAATAATTTTTTTTAGAATAACAAAAGGGAGTATATTTGGAGAAGAGGATTTCTTTGATGAAAAAAGAACGTCTGTTATTTATAAGGCTCTTCAAAACTCTACAATAAAAATGATAAGTAAAAATGAAATTGATATTATACTTGAGTCAAATCCAAAGCTCTTTAGGTGCTTTCTTCAGAGCATGGTAATAAAAAATAGGATGATTATGATGGAAATAAGCAATTTTAAATTTAATGATTCTGAAGGTAAGCTAGCAGATTTTTTAATCAGGCTTTATTATACTGAAGATATAAATATGGATATGAAAAAACATATAAGTATAGTGCTAACTCATGAAGAAATTGCAAACAGAATAGGATTAAATAGAGCAACAGTGACAAAAATAATGAATAAATTCAAGGAAAAAGCCTATATAACTATTAGCGGGAAAGAAATAATAATCAATGATATAGAGGCACTTAAATCGCTTACAAATATTCCAATATAATTATATTATTAAATTTTGTTAACTTTTATTGATGGTATAATGTTACCTAGGCGACTGAATATTTTAAGATTTTGATATAAAATTGTTATACATATAGAAATTATTAAATGTTCAAAAAATTTCAATTTTTTAACTTATTTATACATATAGTAAATAATTATAGTTTTAGAAGTAAAATCTATATTTAAAGCAGTTAATGCAGTAAATAATATTTTTGAAATTATTAATTTTTGAAACTATTAATTATGATTAAGACTAAATTGTATAAATCAAATAAATAATTTCTGTAATAACAATTTATACAAGGAGGAAATATTTATGTCAAGTACTGGGACAAAGAAGAAACTTAGTTTCCCTACTGCCTACACGGTATTATTTATTGTATTAATTTTAGCTGCAGCACTTACTCACGTTGTGCCAGCAGGAAAGTATTCAACGCTATTATTTGATGAGTCAGTTCAAGCATTTGTAGTGACTAGTCCAGATGGAGAAACACAGGAGCTTGAAGCTACTCAAAGCACATTAGATCAGCTTGGAGTTCAAGTTGATGTAGAAAAATTCACAGATGGAAGTATTTATAAACCAGTTGCTATTCCTAACACTTATCAGGAATTAGAGAGCAATCCTCAAGGGATTATGGAGCTTATAAAGGCACCTATTGAAGGTGTTTATGAAACAATAGACATTATGATTTTTGTACTTATTATCGGAGGAATCATTGGAATTTTAAATAACAGTGGGGCTTTCGATGCTGGATTTGCTAGTCTTTCTAGATTAACAAAGGGAAAAGAATATCTACTTATTATTATAGTTACTTTCTTGATAGCACTTGGAGGTACTACGTTTGGACTTGCTGAGGAAACGATTGCCTTATATCCAATACTAGTTCCTGTATTTATGGTGGCAGGATACGATGCAATAGTATGTATAGCGGCTTTATATATGGGTTCTTCTATAGGTACAATGTTCTCTACTGTAAATCCATTTTCATCAGTTATAGCTTCTAATGCTGCAGGTATTTCATTTATGAATGGTATAGCATTTAGAGGAGCTGGACTTGTTATAGCTACTATTATCACAATAGCATATATTATTAAATATGCTGAAAAGGTTAAGAAAGACCCTTCAAAATCTCTTATTTTCTCTCAGAAAGCTGACCTAGAGAAGAGATTTTTACATGAAAATAAAGAAGTGCCAGAGTTTACAGTAAAACGTAAGCTGATGCTTTCAATATTTGCACTTTCATTTGCAGTTATGATTTGGGGAGTATCAACTCAAGGCTGGTGGTTCCTAGAAATGACAGCGCTATTCTTTGTTGTTGGTATCATCATTTGCTTCCTTTCAGGACTTGGAGAAAAGAGAGCTGTATCAGAGTTTGTTACTGGTGCATCTGAGCTTGTAGGAGTTGGACTTACAATAGGAGTTGCAAGAGCTGTTAATATAATTATGGACAACGGACTAATTTCTGACTCAATACTAAATGGAGCAACAAATGTCGTTGGTGGTATGAATGGTGGAATATTTGCACTTATAATGCTTGTAGTATTCTTAGTGCTTGGATTCTTTATACCTTCATCTTCAGGACTAGCAGTACTTTCTATGCCAATCATGGCTCCTCTTGCAGATACAGTAGGTATACCAAGAGAAGTAATCGTAAGTGCTTACCAATATGGTCAAGGTCTAATGGCATTTATTACACCAACAGGATTAATTCTAGTAACTCTATCTATGGTTGACGTAACATATGACAAATGGCTTAAGTTCATTATGCCATTGATGGGTATTATTGCTGTATTTGCAGCTATTATGCTATATCTTCAGGCATTTATCTAGAATATAAATTTAAGGGATTATTAAGTTTATGACTTATAATCCCTTTAGTTATAATTTTATGTATATTGTATAGGAGGTTATGAAATGGAAAAAGTTGAACAAAGATTACTTAGATATGTAAAAATCAATACTAAATCTGATGATGCTTCAGAATCTATCCCAAGCACTAAGATTCAGTTTGATTTAGCGAATTTATTAGTTGATGAGCTTAAAGCACTTGGAATAACAGATGCTCATGTAGATGAAAATTGTTATGTAATGGGTACGCTAAAAGGAAATGTAGACAATGCTCCGAAAATCGGACTTATTGCTCATTTAGATACAAGCCCTGACATGCCAGGGGAAAATGTTAAGCCACAAATACTTGAAAACTATGACGGAGAAGATATAGTTCTAAATAAAGATAAGAATATAGTTATGAAGGTTTCAGATTTTTCATATCTAAAGGATTTTAAAGGTAAGACTTTGATAACTACAGATGGAACCACTTTACTTGGAGCTGATGATAAAGCTGGTATTGCAGAAATTATGTCTGTTATTGAATATTTTATTAATCACCCAGAGGAAAAACATGGAGATATAAAAATCGCATTCACTCCTGACGAAGAAATCGGAAGAGGGGCGGATAAATTTGATGTTGAGAAGTTCGGAGCAGATTTTGCTTATACACTAGACGGTTCTTTTTTAGGTGAAATCGAGTATGAAAACTTTAATGCTGCATCAGCTACAGTTGTAGTAAAAGGTGTAAACATTCATCCAGGCTCTGCTAAGCATAAAATGAAGAATTCAGTTCTAATTGCAATGGAGCTTCAAAGCTTACTTCCTACGTTTGAAAGACCAGAGTTCACAGAAGGCTATGAAGGTTTTACTATGCTTGATGAAATTCATGGAGATATAGAAAAAACTACTCTTGGATATATTATTAGAGATCATGACATGGCAAAGTTTACTCAGAAAAAGGAATTTCTACAAACTGCCTGTGAATTTATAAATAAAAAATATGGGGAAGATACTGCAGTAATAGAAATAAAAGATTCATATTACAATATGAAAGAAAAAATTCTACCTGTTATGCATGTTGTAGATTCAGTTGTTGCAGCTATGGAGAAAATTGGAGTTAAGCCGAATATAAAAGCAATTAGAGGCGGTACTGATGGAGCTAGACTTTCATTTATGGGTCTGCCTACTCCAAATATTTTCACTGGTGGATTTAACTATCATGGAAGATATGAAGCAATTGTTGTAGAAGATATGTACAAGGCCGTTGAAACAGTTATTGAAGTTATTAAATCCTATGCAAAGTAATTATGGTGTTAGCTTATAAAATCTCTTATAAAACATTTTTATAAAAATTTATTTATTAAGTTGACATAGTCAAATTATTTTAATATAATGGGATTTACAATCCGATAATAAATCCAATGATTTGGAGAGTAGTTTTTCAGATGGCTTCAGCGAGTCGATGTAGGTGTGAGATCGATAGTCTATGGATGATGAAGAGGACCAAGGAGGAGACTGTGCGAACCCCGGGATAGTAGTGCAGTACGTCTACATGCGTTAAATGTATTGAGTGGACGAAGAATGATTTTTATTTTTCGTCAATTAGAGTGGTAACGCGGTGCTCCGTCTCTTTTTTAGAGGTGGGGCTTTTTTAATTCAATTAAATTTATTTTATATTTAGAATTATCAGTTTTTAGATTTTAAGGAGGATATCATGATATTAAAATATACATGTCAGTTCGATGGAGATAATTACAATTACTTTGCAGTTGAAAACTTTTTTAAGGATGCTTTAGAAGATTATAATTTTATAGATGCAGTTGATTATGATGGTGAATACATCAACTTAATTTTTAGTGAAACAAATATACCTTCTGCGCAAGAAAATGAAATTAAGCTTTCAAATGCAGTTCAAAGTACAATCAAAAAGCTGTATACCACTATGTAAGCTCACCCTTATACGTGGTTTACCCATAACTTAAAAAATAGACCAAATCTCACACCTCAAGGATTTGGTCTATTTTTTTACAAAAAATTATAATAAAAAAACTATTATCTTCTTAAGAGTGGGTATATAACTAAAAGCTTTAAATAACTACTAACTATACCAGTGTAGATTATCCAATAAAAAGGGGTGCATTTTATGTTTAAAAAAGAAATGATTGCAATGATATTAGCAGGAGGGCAAGGAAGTAGGCTAGGTATATTTACAAAAAAACTGGCAAAGCCTGCGGTTCCATTTGGAGGGAAATATAGAATAATTGATTTTCCGCTTAGTAACTGCTCAAATTCAGGAATAGATACAGTTGGAGTATTAACACAATATAGACCCCTAATACTAAACACTCATATTGGAATAGGCAGCCCTTGGGATTTGGATAGAAAAACTGGAGGAGTTTCTATTTTGCCTCCATATATGAATGAAACTGAGGGAAGCTGGTATAGAGGGACTGCTCATGCGATTTATCAAAATATTAATTTTATTGAGCAGTACGATCCTGAATATGTACTTATTTTATCAGGGGATCACATCTATAAAATGGACTATAACAGGATGCTTGAGTACCATAAAGAAAAAAAATCAAAGGCAACCATTGCCGTGCTTGAGGTAACTATAGAAGAAGCAAAGCGCTTTGGAATTATGAATACGACTCCAGATGACAGGATATATGAATTTGAAGAGAAGCCTAAAAAGCCAAAATCAAATTTAGCATCTATGGGGGTATATATTTTTGATTGGAAGATATTAAAAAACTATCTCACTGATGGAGAGAAAGACAAAAGTGCTGATGATTTTGGAAAAGACATAATACCAAAAATGCTAAAGGACGGAATAGACTTATTTGCATATAGATTCAAAGGCTACTGGAAAGATGTTGGAACTGTAGAAAGCTTATGGGAAGCAAATATGGATCTTATTGACCCTAATAACCCTCTACATCTACATGATAACAAATGGAAAATTTACTCAGTAAACCCTATCATGCCTCCTCAGTATATTTGCCATGGAGGAAAAGTCAATTACTCGTTGGTAGTAGAGGGATGCATAGTTTGCGGAGAAGTAAACCATAGCGTATTATTTTATGGTGTAAAAGTGGGAAGAGGTTCTGTGATAAAAGATTCTGTAATTATGCCAAATGTTGTAATTGAGGACAATGTATATATAGAAAGAGCAATAATAGGTGAAGGTGCAGTAATAAAATCTGGAACAAAGGTTTATGACGAGTCGGGTGAAATTTCACTTATTGAGCAAGGGACTGTAATTAGTCCTGCTAGAGAAGACAAGCAAAAACCAAAGGACGACCTATCACTTAGCTTTGAGGAAGAAGGTGCTATTAATGCTTAAGAATTGCCAAGGAATTATCAATCTTAGTGAAAATGAGTACAATATAAAAAAACTGGTAAATGACAGACCCATAGCATCTATTCCTATAGCAGGAAGATATAGAGTTATAGATTTCGTACTTTCTAACATGGTAAATGCAGGTATTCAAAATGTTGGGATATTCACTGATTATAATCATAGATCCTTGTTGGATCACACAAATAACGGAAAAGCTTGGGATTTAGATAGAAAAATCGATGGACTTTTTATTTTTTCACCGAATTTTAATCCTTTGACATCTAGTGTGCCAAGAGGAGACATTCATAACTTCTATTCGAATTTAGATTATATTAGATTGAGCAAGCAAGAGTATGTTTTGATTTCATGTAGCTATATGATTGCAAATATCGATTTTAGGGCTATGTATCAAAATCATATTAAGGATGGAGCAGATATAAGCATAGCCTATACTAGTGTCCATAATGCTGATACAGATTTCGAAAGATGCTATTTATTAAACCTTGGAAAGACAGGTAGGGTAGTGTCTGTAGGAGTAAATATGGGTCACAGAAAATCCGCTGATGTTTCTATGGAAGTTTACCTTATGAAAAAAGAATTACTTTTAGATATTATTATGGATTCCATAGCAAAGGGAGAGAATTTTTATCTTAATGATGCAATAAATCAATGTATAAATACGCTTAAAATTACTGCATATAATCATAAGGGCTATGTAAAATGTATAAACAGCATAGAAAAATATTTTGAAGCAAATATGGATTTTTTAAATACAGAAATATCTGAGGAAATATTTTACTCTGAAAGAAAAATCTACACTAAAGTAAAGGATGAGTCGCCAACCTTCTATTCTAAAGATGCGAAAATTGATAATTCTCTTATTGCAAATGGATGCATAATTGAAGGAGAAATAAAAAATTCTGTAATTTTTAGAAGAGTTCATGTGGAGAAAGGTGCAAAAATTGAAAACTCAATTATAATGCAAAATGGATTGATAAAATCAAATTCAAATCTACAAAATGTGATTTTAGACAAAGGTGTTGTAATATCAGAAAATAAAGAACTAAAAGGGGATAAAAAAGTACCACTGGTGATTGATAAAAATAGAACTATTTAATATAGAGGAGGACGATTATGAAAGTTTTGTTTGTAAGTGCAGAGAGCTATCCCTTTATAAAAACTGGGGGGCTGGGAGATGTGGCTTTTGCACTTCCAAAGGCTTTGAAAAGCCTAGGAGTAGATGTGAGAATTATGCTTCCTAAATATTTACAAATACCAGAATTTTATAAAGATAAGATGGAGCAAGTAGATGTTTTTTCAGTTCCAGTTGGCTGGAGAAATCAGTACTGTGGAGTACAGCATTTAGAATTTGAAGGCTTAGATTTTTATTTTGTAGACAATGAGTATTACTTTAAAAGAGAAAATGCTTATGGATATTTTGATGATGCTGAAAGATTTTCTTTCTTTTCAAGAGCGACAGTTGAATTTGTAAAGCGCATGAATTTTATTCCTGATATCATCCATCTTAATGATTGGCATACTGCACTTATTCCTGCTTATTTGAAAATGGAAAATTACCAGCATCTAGGGAAAACTAATATCAAAACTGTATTTACAATACACAATCTTCAATATCAGGGGGTGTTCTCCAAAGAAGTTTTACATGATGTGGCTGGACTTCCAGAACATATGATGGTTGAAGATGGCTTAGAATTCTACGGTGATGTAAATTTTATGAAATCCGCAATTAATTTTTCTGATTATATAACAACAGTTAGTCCTAGCTATGCTGATGAGATAAGGACACCATATTTTGGAGAAAAACTAGATGGGCTGTTAAATAAAAAATCAAACAAACTTGAGGGAATATTAAACGGTATAGATTACCATATATATTCTCCAACTACTGATACTCACATATTTGAAAATTACGACATCAACACTACTGAGAAAAAACTTGAAAATAAGCTCAAGCTCCAAAAAATATTAGGACTTCCTCAGGATAAAGACGTTATGATGATAGGTATGGTTACTAGGCTTGTTTCACAAAAAGGTCTAGATTTAGTTACTCATGTTATGAGAGAGATACTAGACAAAGATATTCAATTTGTACTGCTTGGTACAGGAGATGAAAAATACCATAGTGTTTTTCATTATTATTCAATGACTTACCCTCAAAAATGTAGCGCTAAATTAGTATTTGACAATACACTTGCTCAGAGGATTTATGCAGGAGCTGATATGCTGCTCATGCCGTCTCAGTTTGAGCCTTGTGGAATAGGTCAGCTTATTGCTCTTAGATATGGAACTTTGCCACTGGTTAGAGAAACTGGAGGACTAAAGGATACGGTAATACCATATGATAAAACTACAGTAAAAGGAAATGGGTTTTCCTTTAGCAACTACAATGCTCATGAGATGCTACATGTATTAGAGTATGCCTTGGATGTTTATAAAGATAAGAAAGTATGGAGTCAATTAATTAAAAATGCTATGAACTCTGATTTTAGCTGGGAGCACTCAGCTAAGGAATATCTTAGGGTATATGATAGTGTTTTAGAGGAGAAGTAGAATATGTATTTGACAAAAGAACAGGTAAAGAAAGATATCGAAGCTAAAATACTGAGCTTATTTGCAGTGGACATAACGGATGCTACTGGACAGCAGGTATTTGTAGCACTAGGTAATCTTATAAGAGATTACTGTGCAAGAGGCTGGGTTGATACAAATAAAACTTATGAAAAATATAAAGAAAAACAGGTATATTATTTTTCTATAGAGTTTTTACTGGGAAAAATGCTAAAAGCAAATCTATTGAATTTAGGGATATTAGATGTCTGTGATAATGCGATTTCTGAGATGGGCTTTGATTTAGATGAAATTCAAAGCTACGAACCAGAACCTGGGCTTGGAAATGGTGGACTTGGAAGATTAGCAGCTTGCTTTTTAGACTCAATGGCTGCTCTAGCAATCCCAGGACATGGCTGTGGAATTAGATATAAGTATGGACTTTTTGAGCAAAAATTTATAGATGGCTATCAAGTAGAAGTTCCTGAAAATTGGCTTAGAGAAGGTAATGTATGGGAAGTGAGAAAACCAGACAAAGCAGTTCTTGTTAAATTTAAGGGTGAGCTTGATATAAAAGAAGAAGAAGGAAAATTCAAAGTAACTCATAAAAATTATGAACCTGTTCTTGCAGTTCCATACGATACTCCAGTTATTGGATTTGATAATAACACGGTAAATAATCTTAGATTATTTAGTGCTGAAATGCCATCAGACGATTTTGATCTTGCTCAGATTAGTCACGGTGATTATAAAAAAGCGCTTGACTATAAGTACTCTGTTGAGTCCATATCACAGGTCCTATATCCAGATGATTCTAGCGAAGAAGGTAAGACGTTAAGGCTAAAACAGGAATACTTTATGGTATCAGCTGGAGTGCAGAGTATCATAAGAAGATATAAGAAGTTAAATTTACCAATAGAAGAGTTTAATGAAAAAGTGTCTATTCATATAAATGATACTCATCCTGCACTTTGTATACCAGAGCTTATGCGTATACTTTTAGACGAATATTATTTGTCTTGGGATAAAGCATGGGAAATCACTACTTTGACTATGTCATACACTAATCACACAATACTCAGCGAGGCTTTAGAAACATGGTCATCTGATTTGATGAGAAATTTACTTCCAAGAATTTATATGATAATAGAAGAAATTAACAGAAGATTTTGCGAGCAGCTCATAAAACTAAACCCAGATAACCAAGATAAAATTAACGCTATGGCAATTATTGCTCATTCTAGTGTTAGAATGGCAAATCTTGCTATAGTTGGAAGCCATAGTACAAATGGAGTAGCAAAGCTTCATACTGAAATCTTGAAAAATAGAGAGCTAAATAATTTCTATCAGATGTATCCTGCTAGATTTAATAATAAAACTAATGGGATAACTCATAGAAGATGGCTTATGCTTGCAAATCCAAATCTTAGCAATCTAGTGACGGAAACTATAGGTGATATATGGAAGAGAGTTCCTACAGATTTGATTAAGCTTAAGGAATATAATGAAGACTCAGCTTTTTTATCAAAAATAGAGCAGATAAAATATGATAATAAAGTTAAGCTAGCGGATGTGATTCTTAAAAATAACGATATAATTGTAGATCCAAGCTCGATATTTGATGTCCAAGTTAAACGGCTTCATGCATATAAAAGGCAGCTGATGAATGCTCTTCATATACTTCATCTGTACCATAGAATAATCGAAGATTCTAGCTTTGACATGCATCCTAGAACATTTATATTTGGGGCTAAAGCAGCACCGGGATATTATCTAGCAAAAAAAATTATTAAGTTTATAAACTCTATAGCAAACATGATTAATAATGACCCTAGAGTCAAGGGAAGATTAAAGGTAGTATTTATGGAGAATTACTCTGTTACTCTAGCTCAAAGCATAATTCCTGCGGCAGATGTAAGTGAGCAGATTTCTACTGCTTCAAAAGAAGCTTCTGGAACAGGAAATATGAAATTCATGATGAATGGAGCAGTTACTTTAGCAACTATGGATGGAGCTAATGTAGAAATATTTAATGAAGTAGGAAATGATAATATAGTTATTTTTGGACTTACTGCCAAAGAGGTTTTATCTCATGAGATGAACAATGATTATAAATCTGTAGATATATATCATAGAGATTACGCCCTAAGAAGGGTTATTGATGATTTAATCAATGGATTTATACCAGGCTTTAGTGTGGATGATGGCTTAGATATATATCACCATCTTATAACACACAATGATTCCTTTTTTGTATTAAGAGATTTTAAGGAATACTCTCTAGCTCACCAGAAAATAGATTCTCTTTATAAGAAAAAAGATACCTGGAATAAAATGTGTGTAGATAACATAGCTTCATCAGGTCAGTTTACAAGTGATAGAACAATAACCTCATATGCTAATGGTATTTGGAGCACTAGAATAGGTGAACATTTCTAGGAGGGAGTGATTAATATGAAGCCCGCCTCTGACATAGGACTTTATTTTGATTCATGGGACGAAACTTTTAAAAAACCTTTTGGTGCAATTGAAAGAAATTCAAAAGTAGATTTTAAAATATCCTTTGAACCTACAATTTCGAGCAAAATAAATAGAATAGACATGGAGCTTTTTTATGAAGATAAGAAAATGTTCATAGAAATGAACCATGACAGTGAGTTTTATTATATAAGCTGGAAGTTTGAACATATTGGCCTTTATTTTTATAGATTTGTAATTTATATAGACCACCATAGATACTTTCTTGCACCAGAATATTTGGCTACTGGTGGGCTTGCTTTACTATATGAAGATGAAAAGGCTCCATCATACCAGCTTACTGTTCATGGGAAAATAGAAAAGGTTCCAGAATTTTATAGCGAAGGGACAGTTTATCAGATTTTTGTAGATAGATTTGCAAATGGAAATGAAAACGGTCAGCTATTAGATATAAAGCCGAATAGCTATATATATTCATCTTGGGAGGATACTCCTTCCTACATAAAAGGACCAAATGGAGAGATACTAAGATGGGACTTTTATGGAGGCAATCTAAAAGGAGTAATAGATAAGCTAGATTATCTGAAGCAGCTTGGTGTAACTTGTATTTATCTTAATCCAATTTTTTTAGCAAGAAGCTGCCACAAATACGATACAGCAGATTATTCAAAAATTGATTCAATGTTTGGTGATGAAGAGATTTTTAAAGAGCTAATAGAAAAAGCTAAAAATAAGAATATATATATTATTTTAGATGGAGTATTTAGCCATACTGGTAGTGATAGTATTTATTTTAATAAATATGGTAATTATTCTAGTATAGGAGCCTATCAATCAAAAGAATCAAAATACTTCAGCTGGTTTAAATTTAAAAATCATCCAGAAAGCTATGATTCGTGGTGGGGGATAGGTGATTTGCCAAATGTAAATGAAATGGAGCCTTCATATCTTGAGTTTATAACAGGTGAAGAAGGAATAGTAGCCAAGTGGATGAAAATGGGTATTAAGGGTTTCAGATTAGATGTAGCAGATGAACTTCCTGAGGAATTTATTAAGATTCTTAGAAAAAGAATGAAATCAATAGATAAGGATAGTGTGCTTTTAGGAGAAGTATGGGAAGATGCCACTAATAAAATATCATATGGAGAAAGAAGGCAGTATATGCTAGGAGAATCACTAGATTCTGTAACTGCTTATCCATATAGAAGAACTTTGTTTAATTTTATAAATAGGGAAATAAGTGCTCAGACATTTTATAATATTTGTACTATGTTCAAAGAAAACTATCCTAAAGAATACTACAAATCTTCCTTAAAAATGATAGGAAGCCATGATGTCCAAAGGGCAATGACTGAACTTGGAAGTGAAAGGAAATTTTTACTTGCAGTTACAATGCAGCTACTTTTTTTAGGCCCTGTGCTTATTTATTACGGAGATGAAGTTGGGCTCACTGGAGGAAAAGACCCTGAAAACAGAGCTACCTATCCATGGGATTCATATGAACACCTAGGATTTAAATATGAATCCAAGACCAATCCTAGAAAAAATCTTAATGTTTTTAACCATTATAAAAAAATTCTTGAAATTAGAACAAATGAGCCTGTTATAAAAAAAGGTAACGTTAGCTATTTGGTTCTTTCAAAAAGATCTATAGCGTATAGAAGATTTGATGATAAAAACGAAATCTATGTGATTGCAAACAGCTCGGAGCTTTCAGAGGAAGTTATTATCGAGACAAATTCTAAAAAATATATTGATTTATTAACAGGTGAAGAGCTTTTTGTAACTGGGGATAGGTTAGAACTTATTATCGATGGAGAATCTTCAAGAATCATAAAAAGAATGTAATAAAAATTAGGCATATAATAACCATTAGGGTAACTTAACTTTGCTTTATTAACAATAAAAAGGCACAAATAGGAAACTATTAGTGCCTTTAAGTCTTATTTATGTTATAATATAAAGTCATGATAACAGAAGGAGAAAAATATAATATGAGAACATTTTACGATTTAGGTATTAATACAGATAATATAGATAAACTGAGAAATATGTATATTACGAAACCAACAAAAATTCAAGAGCAGGCTATTCCTCTAATTCTTAAGGGAAAAGATATTATTGGAAAAGCTCAAACAGGAACAGGAAAAACCTTGGCGTTTGTGTTACCTCTAATTCAGATGCTGGATGAAAATATATCTACACCTCAAGTACTTATATTAACACCGACAAGAGAATTGGCACTTCAGATTACTACTGTTGTTGAAGAATTGCTTAAGGACTCAGCTTTTGACGTGGTATCAGTTTACGGAGGCCATGATGTTGAAAAGCAAAAGAACCAATTAAAAAATAATGCACAATTTGTAGTAGGTACACCAGGTAGAATTTTGGATCACATAAGAGAAGGCAGCATAAACTTCAAAAATCTAAAGCATGTAGTAATAGATGAAGCTGACCAGATGATGGCATTTGGATTTATGGAGGATCTTGATTTACTTTTTGATAAGACTCCAGAAAAAATGCAAAAGATGATTTTCTCTGCTACTATTCCTGATATGATAAGAAAGCTAGCAAGAAAAATAATGAATAATGCTATTAATATAGATATAGACCCAGAGAGCGTAGTAATTGACAATATCAGACAAGTTGTAGTTAGAACAACAGAAGAAAGAAGACTTCAATCATTAGAAATGGCATTAAAAGAATTTAAACCATTTATGGCTATGATATTTTGTAAATCAAAAGAAAGAGCCAATGAGCTTTATGACAATATGGTAAATCTTAGATACGATTTAGAAATCTTACATGGAGATTTTTCACAAAACAAGCGTGAAAATATTATGAAACGATTTAGAGAACTGAAATTTCCTTTTCTTGTAACTACAGATATTTCAGCTAGAGGAATGGATATAGATGGAATAACTCATGTTTTCAATTACGATATTCCAAGACAAATAGAATACTATATTCATAGAGTAGGAAGAACAGGTAGAGCAGGAGAAAAAGGGATTGCAGTTTCATTTGTATCTGATAAAGAAGTAGAGCAAATGAAAAAAATTCAAAAAACAGTTGGAATTTCTATTCCTGAAGTATATGATAGAAGTCCTGATGAAAGAAAGAGAATGAATATAGAAACCTTATTAGAAGGAAAAGTTAAAACTAAAGAAGTAAGATATAGAAAAACTACTAAATCTAAGCCTTCACTTGTAAATGCAAGAAAAAGCGGGAAAAAAAGAACGAACCCAAGAAAAGGCTCAGCTAAATAAAAAGTATTAGGTTACAAATAAGAATTTCGCCTAATTAAGCAATATAGATTGCTAGTTGATTCTAGATGTCTTATTATATTAACAATAAAAATCTCGATAACCAAATAAGGGCTATCGAGATTTTTTAGTTATTACGAATCTAACAAGATTTCTTGGATTCATTAGCAATATTTAATTGCAAAATTTTGAAGCTTCTATTGCTTTTGAACTTCTGCATACTCATTTATTATGAGTGCTAAATTATCAGCCAATCCTACAAACTCACATCCGTAGTTATAGCCATCTTCTATATCTGTTTTTCTAACTATTCGAAGAACTGTCAAAAAATGTCTGTTTTCATCAAAAGAAATTTCAGCATCGAAATAAAAATCGATAGGTAAATCTGCTTTTGAGTAAAAACCAACACCTCTAGGAGATATATCGTAAACAGTTATTTCAGCATCCAAATTCTCAATTTTAGTATTGTTTTGTTTGAAAAGGGAATCTACTACTAAACTTACTTTAAATGGTATACGATTATGTTTTCTTCTATCTTCCATCTTTTTCACCCCTTACTAAAGACAATTGAATTGATATTAATTATAACCAAAATTGAATTTATATCAAGTATTAATTTTTATAGTATATTTTTACCCTTTTTTTACCTAAATAAAAACCCAAGGTGATATAATATAAGTCATAATTTAACATTAAATTAGCGATTAATTGTTAAAGCATAGAATTTAAGGAGTTTTTGTATGAAAAATAAATTAGATAAAAACCTCAGAGGAATGCTTTTCTTAGGACTTACGCTTGTTATGGCATCTTCGTTTACTCAAAAAATTTATTCCTTAGGAGTGAAGGAAAAAACAAGAGAATCAGTTGCACAGGCATTGTCTATTGCTGGAGAGAAGATTGGATATAGAAGAATAAATTTAGATCCTAGATTAGTAGCACTTACTGGAGAAGAATTGAAATATGTAAATCTCAATATAGATATTGCTCTAAAAACTATAATAAAACCAGAACATACAGATAGAGAAAAATTAAAAGTAATTTATGATTATGTAGTAGAAAACTTAACTTATGATTATTCTACGGTTAACAATTCTGCATATCAGGCATTAAAGCAAAGAAGAACCATGTGCGCAGGCTATTCTCAGTTGTTTTATTTGATGAGTAAAAAAGCTGGATTTGATGTAAGCTATGTAATTGGAGAAGCGGGGAACGATTTACACATTTGGAATAAAATTAAGCTAGGTGAGGACAATTACTATATAGATACAACATGGGCGAGTAAGGACAAAGCTAAAAGATACGAGTATTTTTTAATAGATGCAAATAGCCTTTCAAAAACTCACACATGGAAGTAAAGCATATAGACAATGAGGTAGTAGGTGGATAAATACAAATTTTAAAGAAAATAAAAAATAAATAGTATATATTAATTAAATATAGTATATATTATATATTCAAAAATATCTGAGCATAGTGTATACTATATTATAAAATTATAGATGAAAGTAGGAATGACTATGGTGTTGGAATGTAAACTAAAAAACAACAATCATATCACAGTGTTATTAGAAAGAGTTAACATAGATAAGTCATTAGAGAGCTTGCTTTTAGAAGAGCTTGATATAAAAAAAGGGATGCTTATTTTTAACTCGGATTCTGCGGATAATCTTGGATATAATGAGATAGGCTTCAAAAATCCACCTATAGAAATAAGATTCATAGACAAAAAAATTGAAATAGTTGCACTTAATTATAAGGGCATGCATATAATGGAGTTTCTATTTAACCAAATCAGCTCAAAATTTTCTTTTTTTACATTAGAAAGAAAAAAGCATAAAATTAGTTTTATTTTTCCAATAGAAATTCAAGATGATTACAAGGAAAAAAATAAAATAGCAAGAGAGATTTTAGCTTATATCAATAGCTTAATAACGCTAGATGAATGTCCTTTTTTCAGCCTATATGGGGTAGTTGAAAACCAAATACCTATTTACAGAGGAAAGATTGAATCTAAATTTGAATTAAATGATCATATGTACAATATGATTGCCTATATCCCAGATGAAATATATATATGCAACTCGCTTACAAAAGAAGTTGTTAGAATCAGCTATGAAATTAAACTAAAAGAAGTTTGTCATATAGATGTTCCTATGTATATAGAGGACTATAGCTTACCAGAGGTTATAAGCAAGCAGGATTTAGTAACAAAAGCAGTTTATAAGAGCTCAAATATTTTTAATACTTTACTAAATAATGAAAAAATAGATGGATGCTTTATAATAAACACGGGTAGAGGAGTAATAACTGGAACATCTGACTACACTTATTTAAATACATTTTCTTTAAAAAGAACATAATTATAATCAAAACAGGAGGACATAATGAAAAATCAAGGCTTAATTCACGTTTATACTGGAGATGGAAAAGGTAAGACTACTGCATCTGTTGGACTAGGTATGAGAGCCGCAGGCAGAGATTTTAAAGTTGTTATGGTTCAGTTCTTAAAATCTTCTGATACAGGGGAGCTTAAAGTTATAGAAAAGCTTGATAATTTTGAGGTTCATAGATTTGAAAGACCAAGAGGATTTTTTTGGACTCTAAATGATAAAGAAAAGCTTGAGCTTCAAGAAGATATTGATAAAGCAATGCAGTTCGTAAAGGATAGATTGGAATCAGGAGATTGCGATTTATTGATTTTAGATGAAGTTATGGGAAGCATAAAAAACAAGCTGATAGATGTTGATAAGCTCGTAAGTATGCTAAAAAATAGAAAGCCTCATATGGAAGTTGTACTTACAGGAAGAAATGTTCCAGCTGAAATTGTTGAGATTGCAGATTACGTTTCAGAAATAAATCCAATCAAGCATCCTTTTGAAAAAGGAATTCCAGCGAGAAGAGGAATAGAGGATTAATAAAAATTTTCAAATTTAGCTTTAAATTACAAAACAAGGACTATAGGGAAATGAATTTTATTTCCCTATAGTCCTTAATTATATTGTGAAAATAGCAAAGCTTAAGTTATATTTACTTACACATACCGCCAAGTAATATATCAAGATGTTTTTTCAAAGAAACTGCATTTTCTATATTTAAATTTGTTGAGCATATGATTTTATCAGGTATATCAATAACTTCTTTTTTTAAATCCAGCCCTTTTTTTGTCAAAGAAACGATTATTAGTCTTTCATCATCGCTTGAGCGTACTCTCTCAATCAAATTCATGGCTTCTAGCTTCTTTAGCAAAGGAGTCAAGGTACCAGAATCTAAAAATAATCTTTGTCCTAATTCCTTAACAGAAATATCACTTTTTTCCCAAAGAGCAAGCAAGGTTATATATTGAGTGTAAGTCAATCCTAGTGGGTCCAGAAAAGGCTTGTATTGCTTTATTATTTCTTTGGATGCCACATATACTGCGAAGCATAGTTGATTATCTAGCTTTAATTTATCTTCAGGTTTCATAGTAATTTTCCTTTTTTATTATAATAAATTTTCTATAGTAGAAACCATATCCATAGGCTCTGTAGCAGGTTCAAATCTATTAACTACATTACCTTCTTTATCGATGATAAACTTTGTAAAGTTCCATTTTACAGCATCGCCTACAGCAAATTCAGGGAACTTATCCTTTAGCATAGCATCTAGCATTTTGTTTGTAGGATTTGACATATCAAAACCTTTAAATGGAGCTTCAGACACTAAATATTTAAATAATGGATGAGCAAATTTCCCATTTACATCTGTTTTTTCGAATAGTGGAAAGTTAACACCGTAGTTAAGAGAACAAAAAGATTTTGTTTCTTGGTTTGTTCCAGGTTCTTGATCCATAAATTGATTACATGGGAAACCTAAGATCTCTACCCCTTTGTCCTTGTAATTATCATATAGCTTTTGTAAATCTTCGTATTGGGGAGTAAAGCCACATTTGCTAGCCGTGTTTACAACTATAAGTACCTTACCTTTATAATCTTGAAGAGAAACTAAATTACCATCGATATCCTTAGCAGTAAAATCATAAATGTTCATAATAAATAACCTCCTAAATTAAATATAAATTGTTTACAATTGAATTGTACACAATTTATATTTAATAGTCAAGTAGAAATTATAATAAAGTGGTAATTTGGTCAGGAGTGAAAGAATAAATTACATCCTTTCTTTCAATTATAATTTCAGCTCTTTTTCTTAAGCCTTCATCATTTTTTATATCGTTTAGCAGCTCTTTAGCTGGATTTATAGCAATAGGATAGCCTACGCGCTTTAGCATTGAAAAATCTCCATGAGTATCACCATAAGCATAGGACTTAGAAAGGTCTAAATCATGTTTTTCAACAAAATAATCAATAGCTTTGTCTTTGCTTTTTGAGTCCCACATAGGAACTATTCTGCCAGTGAAAATATCATCCTTAAATATATACTCAGTAGCTTTGTATTCAGTTACATTGTATTTTTTTGCCATTCGTTTAACCAAGTAATCAGGGCTTCCGGAAATAAATATTACGGTATGACCACTTTCTTTATGCCACTTTATTCTTGAACGAGTGTATCTATATACTCGTTCTGATTTCTGGTCTATTACATTTTGACTTGTAAACTCAATACTTTCTCTAGGCACTCCAGTAAGAGTATCTATATAAACTCCAGCTAGTTCAAGAAGATAATCATCATAATTACCCTGACGCTTATCCCAGTCATTGAAAGCTTCCTTTGCGTGAGCATGCCACATTAGAGGATCTATGATATCGTATTTAATCAATTTCTTAAAATGCTCCGTCATTAGAGAATCCCTGTAAAAAGTACCATCTATATCAAAAAAAGCTGCAATTTTTTTCATGCAAGCACCTCCAGAATTATAATCACTTGGCTGTTTTTAATAGTATAATAGATATATGGGTATAAAACAAAAAGTATATAAAACTACTAAAAACTATTATACTAAGTATACCTTTAAAATGGAGGACTAAACCAATGAAATTTGAATTTGCAAAGATAACCAAGTCACGCCTAATGGGGAGTCTTGGGTTACATATAAAATGGCAGGATGAAAAAGAAACACTAAATCAATTCTTCTTATTGGATGCTGAAGAAGATGGAATAGCTGATTATGTAGGACTTCGTAATGCTAGTCTAAAGGATATATTTATTGAAGAAAATAGACTTATGGGTGGTCTGGGCTCTAGTATAATAAGAATAACAAAAAAAGAAGCGCTTAACTTACTGTATGAATATGCAAGAATTAATATTAAAAGCTCGCTGTCTTTTCCAGGAGATTTTTTAGAATATGAATATTTATTAAAAAGAGATACTACTGTGGACGAAGAAAAACTTTTTTTCAAAACCTGCGTAGCTATATCGGAGCCTATAGAGTTTATTAATTATATGACTATGAGACTAGTAGCTAAAGATAGCAAAGCTCTAAGATATTTTTCGTCTGAAAAAAAACCTCTTTATCCTGAGGTATCCTCAAAGGGAGCCGTGCTTTTAAAAAATACAGTTAGCAAAATGAATGATAATAGATACTACTCCAATGCGATAATAGAAGATGCTACAGGCTACTATAAGCTTAAGCTCGGATTTACTATAATAGATGAAAATCCATTTAAGCTTAGGTCCATATTAGCAGGAGAAAAACAGCTAGTTGACAGTGAAAGTGTTAGAAAAGAAATAAGTAGACCTGAGTATATAGCTCACTATAAAATTCAAGATGAAGAACTAGTGCATAATTTAAAAAAGGCATATCCAACCTTATACAAAGTGCCTTTTGACAAAGGGGATATGTACACAAAGTTTAAGCCTCATAATGACCATGTTAAGGAAGAAGAATATAATATAAGCGACGATTTAGAGGCTGTTTTTTTTACGACAGAAAGCGAGCTTGTCTTTGCAGCACTTGATTCTAAAACGTATAAAGTTGGATTTAAGGTTTTAGAAACTATAGGTGGCTTAAGCTTAGTAAACGAATTTGTTTTTCCTTATCCAGTAATATATGATTATGCTGAATCAAAAGAGAGCAGGTTTTCAGAATTTTTGGCATCGATTTAGCAGAGGTTTAATGCAAATCCATTGCAATAACTTGTATCTAAGCTTATAAAAATTCATTATATGATTGATTCTAGTTTTTCTTTATGGTATTATAAATGAGTAAATAAAATAATACGATGTTCAGGTGCTAGATAGCTTAATAGGGAAATGAGGTATTCCTCTGCAGCCCCCGCTACTGTAAAAGATGACGATTTCGTTGATGCCACTGCTTTTTTTAAAAGTGGGAAGGTACGAAAGAGGTTGATTCTTAGCCAGGAGACCTGCCTGTACATGCATGATACTTTCGGGGAGGAAGGATTCACACATATCTAGTTTTAAATTTAATTTACTTAGATATAGCATTAATTAGTAAATGAAAATTAAGTAAAGATATAATGTTGAACCAGGCCTTAGGTCTGGTTTTTTTATTGTAAATATAGCAGAACATACGTGAGATATGAGCGATTTATATTGCTCTAATAGACTAAGATCTTGTGAAATTGGGAGGAAATTATGGATAGGATTATGATAGCTGCAACTCATAGTGGAGCAGGAAAAACTACAATCACAAGTGGATTGATGCGTGCGCTTAAGGATAAAGGTCTAAAAGTTCAGCCATATAAAGTAGGACCAGATTATATTGATACAAGCTACCATAAACAGGCCTCTGGATTAGATTCACATAATATAGACGAATTCATACTTCCAAAAGATGAAATAAGAAATATTTTTGCAGCCTATGCAAAGACATCGGATATATCAATAATAGAAGGAGTAATGGGCGTATACGATGGCTATCAATCAGACAGTGATTACTGTTCTAGTGCGTCTATGGCAAAAATTTTAAATTGCCCTGTTATTTTAGTAATAGATGCAAGGGCTATGGCAGGTTCAGCTGCTGCTCTAGTAAAAGGTTTTGTTGAGTTTGATAAAGACCTCGATATAGTGGGAGTAATTTTAAACAATGTTTCTAGCGAGAATCACTATGACATATTAAAGCAGGCAATAGAAAAAAATGTAAATGTGAAAGTATTAGGTAGGATACCTAAAAATTCAGATATATCATTACCATCTAGACATCTTGGACTAGTGATGCAATCAGAGCTGGATGATTCAGAGCAAAAATTGCAGACAATGGCAGACTTGGTTACTACATATTTAGATTTGGATGAAATTATAAAAATAAGCAAAGCAAAATCAACTTGGGAGTCTAAGAGAGCAATAAAAAGAAGTGATAAGAATCTAACCCTAGCTATTGCTTTCGATAAAGCTTTCAACTTTTATTATCCAGATACGCTTAATATACTTAAGCTTGCAGGTATAAAGCTAGAATATTTTAGTCCGATAAGTGATAGCGAGCTTCCAAAATGTGATGGAATATATTTTGGAGGAGGATATCCTGAGATTTTTGCTAGAGATCTATCTAATAACACTAAAATGAGAGCTAGTATTAAAGAGGCTTCTAATAATAACATGCCTATTTATGGAGAATGCGGCGGACTTATGTATTTAGGAGATTATCTGATAGATAGTGATGGCGACAAATTTGATATGACTGGAATTCTATCTGGATACAGTAAGATGAGCGCAAAGCTCCAAAGATTCGGATATTGCCAAGGAAAACTTAATGAGCCAACCATAATAGGAGAAAAAGGGCAAATAGTAAGAGGGCATGAATTTCACCATTCAGAATTTATAACAGATTTAGAGCCTGTATATAGTATGGAAAAAGAATTGTCAGATTATAGTATAAAAACCTGGGCAGGAGGATATAGGTACAAAAATACATTTGGAACCTATCTTCATACTCATTTTGCTTCAGACTACAATCTTATATATAAATTTTGCTCAGCTTTGGAGGAATACAGTGAATCTAATTTATAGCATCCTAATAGCTTTTATACTAGATTTGATATTTGGAGATCCCTACAGCTTTCCACATCCGACTAGATTTATAGGAAAATACATAAATTTTATGGAAGCCAGCCTAAGAAGGAGCTTTAAATCTCCATCTCAGCTCAAATTAGCTGGATTTATTCTAATGCTAACTACAGTTGCTTTAACTTATGCAATTACATTCTCACTTGTAAAGCTATCTTTTGGAATAAATGAGTCTGTAGGTGTATTAATAGAAGGCTTTATACTTTACACTACTTTTTCCGTTAAGTGCCTTAAAGATGAAGCCGTAAAGATATATAAAGCTTTGGAAACTGGCGATATAGAAAAATCTAGGCTAGCACTTTCTTATATAGTAGGCAGAGATACTACAAATCTAGAATTCAAGGAGATAATTAGAGCGGTAGTAGAAACTGTGGCTGAAAATACAGTAGATGGATTTCTTTCGCCACTGTTTTACGCAGCAATTGGTGGAGCGCCTCTTGCTATGGCGTACAAAGCTATAAATACACTTGATTCTATGGTTGGGTATAAAAATGACAAGTATATAAATCTAGGTTATTTTTCTGCTAAAACAGACGATATTGCAAACCTTATTCCAGCTAGGCTCAGCATTTTATTTATGAGTATAGGAAGCTTACTAGCCGGAGAAAATGCAAAAAAAGCTTTTATTATAAGCATCAGAGATAGAAAAAATCATAAAAGCCCTAATTGTGCCTTTGCTGAAGGAGCAGTAGCTGGTGCTTTAGGAATACAGCTTGGAGGAACAAACGTATATTTCGGCCAAGAAGTATATAAGCCAACAATAGGAGACAAGTTAAGGGAAATTAATAACGACGATATTTTGTCCACATGTAAGATTATGTATATGACAGCTACGTTTGCTGTAATTACAACTACAGCTTTATTAGCAATAAAGGAGTTTATGTAAATGAAAATACCAAAGCTAAGCTTAAAATACCTTGCGTTTTTAATAGTTTCTTACTTACTTTCGTTTTTATATATAGGAAATAGTACATTTTCATTCACAAGCTTGCCGTCTATTCTATATACATTAACAGGGTCCAATATTTCTGGTGCCAGTCTATCCTTTCTTGTATTTTTGATGACTGGAGTTTACAAAGGGTCCCCTCAAAATTTATTTGCTAGAGCAATAATTGCCGCTGGAGTAGGACTAGGAGTTTACCTATTTGGAGTAGCTAATAAGAAATATGAAAACTCCAATTTAGCTGCTGTAGCGATAACTGTAGTACCTAGTATAATAACCTTTTTTTCAATCAGAGCGTTTTATACATATGAAGCAGCAATGGAGATGTCAAAAACTGTTTTAATCATGCTTGCGATAAACACCTTCCTAGCTTTAATTATAGACAAGGTATCAAATATGCCAAATCAGAAGGGAGTAATAGCAAAATGGCTAAAGAGGTAAAGCTATCAGATAGAGTACATGGAGCTGATACAAAGGCTTCTTCAAAGATGCTCAATATAGATGAATCTGAAATAATAGATTTTAGTTCAAATGTCAATATTTTTACCTCACAAATAAATTTTCAGGCTATTTTTTCAAATATTACAACCACCCTAAATAAATATCCTGATATTAATTATGAAGAGCTTAGAAACACTTTATCAAATATTTACAATGTGAAATCATCTAATATAATACCTGGAAATGGAGCAACAGAATTAATTTATTTGATAATGAAGCTACCTCAAATTGAAAAAATAGGAATATTTCATCCAACCTTTTGTGAATATGAAAGAGCGGCAAAAATATCAGGCAAGAATCCAGAGGATTTAAGTTTTGACTTGTTAGAGCAAGAAAATGAAGCTTTACTTCAAAATGCTATTGAGAATTTGGATATGGTAGTAATATGCAATCCTAACAACCCAACTGGTGAGATAAAAACCCTTCAAAAGCTTATAGATATTGCAAATAAGAATAACACACTCGTATTTGTAGATGAAACCTTTATCGATTTTACTGACAACAAAGAGTATTCGATGCTAGGTCAAATAAATAAATATAATAATGTAATTATCTTAAAAGCAATAACAAAGTTTTATGCTATGCCAGGAGCAAGATTAGGCTACATATTCACTTCAAATGAAAACCTTATTGATATGCTTTGGCAGTACAAAGAACCGTGGACAATAAATGTGTTTGCAGAGCAGTTAGTAAAGCATTTACAAACAGAGATTATAACAAGTAAAACACATTATTATTATAAAGACGAAATTAAACGCTTGATTTCAATTTACGAAGATATGAATGTAAAGACAAAGCAATCAGTTACAAATTATTTGCTTTTAAAACTACCGACAGGCTTTAGTGGGACTGCTATAAAAGCAGTACTTCTCAAAAATTACAAATTGTTAATAAGAACATGTACGGACTTTAGAGGCTTAGACGATACCTATATAAGAATCGCAATTAAGGATTCAAAGTCCAATACACTTCTTGCTAATGCTATAAGACAAATACTTTGCATGGAGGTGATTTGATGCAATATTATGGAATTTGTCCAGCCTCCTGTGGAGAGCTGATTCAAGGGCAAATAGAGTCAGGAGAATATTTATCTTCTTACTGTGTTTCATTATATTCAAAAGCTATAATAACAGAGCAAACCTCTTCAAATACTAGATTAACTACATATCCAAAGTCGATTATGGCTATGAAAAAAACCTTTGAGTTTTTTAATGAGGAAAAAGCTTTAAAAAATCTTAGCCTAGAGATGGTTAGCAATATACCTAGAAGTAAAGGAATGGCTAGCTCTACAGCTGATATAGGAGCGGTTATTGGAGCTTCGTGCGCTTATCTTGGAATAGATATTTCGCCAGATGATGCTTCTAAGATAGCAGCAAAAATAGAACCTACAGATTCAATTTACTACAAAAGCTTGGTTGCCATGAATCCCCTAAATGGGAATCTAATAAAAAATATTGGTAATATTAGAGGCCTAAAAACTCTTATATTAGAGCCTAGAGCTAAGATAAAAACTAAGGATGTAAGAAATAAATCAGGTTATTCAGAGTTTAAAAAGTCAAATATTTTAAAATATAACGAAATCTTAGGAGATTTTGAATCAGCAATAAAATCAAATAATCTAAAAGAGCTTGGAAAAGCTGTAAATAAAAGCTCGTTATTAAATGAACACCTTCTTCCTAAGCCATATCTTAAGGAAGTGATGGATATAGCAATGAGTCTAGGGGCTTATGGTGTTAATATAGCTCATAGTGGAAGCGTTGTGGGAATATTACTCGATATAAATGATAGCTCTGCAGATTACAAAAGTGAGCTTATTAACAACAACTTGGCAAAATATTTTGGACGTATGTACTGCCTTCCAGTAATAGATGGCGGTATCAATTATGGGAGGATGAGCTAAATGGAATATATAAAGAATCCAATGAAAATTGAAGATGAGAGCTTTAAAATAATTCAAAGCATTATTGATGAACAAAGAGAAAACTATCAATTTAAAAATGAATTTGAAGAAGCAATAATTAAAAGATGCATTCATACATCAGCAGATTTTGATTATTTAGACAATCTTAAGATAAGTGAAGATTTTCAAGCTACAATAACAAAAGCACTTAAAAATAAAGCTGATATTTACACGGATACTAACATGGCATTATCGGGAATCAACAAATCAGCTCTTTCTAAGCTAGGGATTTCAGTTAAATGCTATGTATCTGAGCCAAAAACAGCTGAAATAGCTAAAGAAAAAGGTATAACAAGATCAATGGCTTCAGTTCTTAGAATGATAGAAGAAAAAAAAGATAAGATTTTAGTTGTTGGAAATGCTCCTACTTATTTGTTTCAAGCTATGGAAGAAATCCAAAAGGGAGATACCTCTATTAAAGCAATAATTGGTGTTCCCGTTGGTTTTGTTGGTGCAGCTGAGTCCAAGGACTATCTAGCTAAATTTGATATTCCACATATAGCAGCACTAGGAAGAAAAGGTGGAAGTAATATAGCAGCAGCTATAGTAAATGCTGTTTTATATCAGATGGTTGAAAGGGATTAAAATGGAGTTTTATGAAAAACAGCTCGGTAGCGTAAGTGTTGATGGCAAGCTATTAAGAAGAGGGTTTACTACTGGAACAGCAGCAGCTGCTGCTGCAAAGGGAGCTTATTTACTACTTTCTACTGGAGAAGTCCCAGATATTGTAGATGTAAAGCTACCATCAGGTCTTATACTTAAAATAATTACAGATTTCTGTAGTTATGATTCTAATACTAATACAGCATTTTGCTCAGTAAAAAAATATGCTGGAGACGATATAGATGTAACGAACCAGCTTGAAATAGTAGCCAAGGTGAGCTATTCAAATGAAGCAAAAATAAAGCTGACTGCTGGTGAGGGCATAGGAATAATAACTAGAAATGGATTACAGCTAGATATAAACGAGCCAGCAATAAATCCTAAACCAAGAGAGCTCATCTTCAGTCAATTTGAAAATGAGAGCGAAAATTTAGGTCTTAATATCGAAATTAGCGTGCCAAATGGAAAGGAAGTCGCCAAAAAAACCTTTAATCCAAGGCTTGGAATCGTAGGAGGAATATCTATACTAGGAACTACTGGTATAGTAGAGCCGATGAGTGAGGATGCTTTCAAAAGGTCTTTACTAGAAGAGTTAAAGCAAAAAAAATCAGAGGCTTTGTGCTTTACCTTTGGAAATATGGGAGAAAAAAATCTCATAGCAAGAGGGGTAGCTGAGGATAAAATTTGCATCTGCAGTAACTTTATAGGCTATATGCTAAGAGAAGCGAGTTCGCTTGGAGTAAAAAAAGTACTTTTATCTGGGCATCTAGGTAAGATGGTGAAGCTTTCTGGAGGTATATTCAATACCCATAGCCACATTGCTGATGCAAAAAACGAAATTATTTCAGCCAATTTAGCTTTACTAGGTGCACCTAAAGCACTTATTGAAAAAGTTATGCAGTGCCTAACTGCAGAAGAGAGTATATCAGCAATTAGAGAGTACGGATATAATGAAGTGTTTGATATATTGGCTCAAAAAGCTGCAGAAAAATCTCATGCTCACACCTATAATGAAATTTTGGTTGAGACTATGATGTTTGACTTAAAAGGAAATCTCATATGTGAAAGCAGTGGGGCAAATACTTTACTTGAGGAGCTGATAAGATGATAACAATCGTTGGACTAGGTCCTGGGCAGTCAAAATATTTAACAAGTGAAGCCATAGCTATGATTGAGTCAGCCTCTGTAATTTACGGAGCTAAAAGACACATAGATATAATCAGTGATATAAAAACTAAGGCATCAAAATCCAGCTATGTGAAGCTTGGAGAACTATCAGCTATGATTAGCGAAAGTATAAGCAAGGGATATGAAAATATTGCTGTTCTGGCATCAGGAGACCCATCACTTTATGGAATTGCAAAATATCTTATGGATAAATTTGCAGGTGAAGATAAGCAGGAGGTTGAAATAGTTCCAGGAATAAGCTCTGTGGCTTATCTATTCTCAAAAATAAAGCAATCTATGAATGATATTTACATAACATCAACTCATGGCAAAGACTTAAGCTTTGATACAGTTATAAATATGGATAAGGTAGCATATGTTACAGACAGTAATAGAGGTCCAGTGTATATTGCAAATAGGTACCTTGACGCTGGGTTAGATCCCTATATTATAGTAGGAGAAAATCTGGCTTATGAGGATGAATGTATTACTCTTTCAAAGGCATCAAAGCTAGATAAAGAGAAATATTATGATATGAATGTCGTAATAGTTATCAAGGAGGATGCGTATGAGAGATAGTGCATTCAAAAGAGAAGATAAGATTCCTATGACAAAAGAAGAAATCAGATATATATCGCTTGGATATTTAGAAATAAATAATGCAAAAAAAATGCTAGATATAGGAGCTGGAACTGGAAGTGTAAGTTTTGAAGCTTTGTTTTCAAATAAACATCTTCTACTTACTGCTATAGAGCAAAATAAAGCAGCCTATGATTTGTTTTTAGCCAATATGGAATTATTCAATGAGCAAGAAAAAAATATTTCAAATAGAATAAGGCTCATAAACGATAAAGCTCCTACAGCTGAGATTGAAGAAAAGTTTGATAGGATTTTTATTGGAGGAACTGGAAGCAATGTAAAAGAAATAATCAACTGGTCTTACGATTTGCTAGAGAAAAATGGAATCCTAGTGATGAACTTCATAACGATTGAAAATTTTTATGAATCACTATCATATATAAATGAGCATAGAGGATTTGCAAAAGCAGAAGGAGGGCTAGTCAGCATCAATAAATTTGCTGATATAGGACCTTATCAATATATGAAACCAAATAATCCAACATTTATTTTAAAAACAATAAAATTATAAGAGGTGTAAAATGGCAGTATTTTATGGAATCGGAGTAGGTGTAGGCGACTCAAAGGCAGTTACGGTAAAAGCAAAAGAAACACTTGGAATGTTAGATATACTTTATGTTCCTACAGCAAAAAAAGAATCAGCAAGCGTGGCACATAATATTGTAAAGCCATATATTTCTCAGTATCTGGAAATAAGAGAAAGACATTTTCCTATGAATTACAATCAAGATGATTTAAATAGTGCTTGGAATTCTATAGCAAGCGAGATAGAAGAGGAAGTAAAAAAAGGGAAGAATGTAGGCTTCGTAACTATAGGAGATCCTATGGTATACAGCACCTACATATATCTGCTTAAAATTCTAAAATCAAAAATAGATATAGTGACTTTACCTGGAATCACATCGTTTTTAGATATAGCTTCAAGTGAAAATTTCCCACTTGTAGAAGGAGAAAATCCTCTAGTAATCATACCTGCTACAATAGGAATAGAGAAATTAGAAACCTATATAAAAAATGAGACCTCTCTAGTGATAATGAAAGTCTACAAGAACTTTACTGAGGTTGTTGAGCTTATAAAGAAATACAATTTAGAAAAATGCTCTATAGTAGTTAGCAATTCATCGAAAGATAACAAAACCGTATATAGAAGCTTTGAAAATATTAATCCTGAAGATATATCATATTTTACAACTATACTTATAAACAAAGGATGGGAAAACTAATGAAAATTTGTTTTGTAGGAGCAGGGCCTGGGGATCCAGAACTTATAACCTTAAAAGGGTACAATCGTTTATCAAATGCAGATATAGTAATATATGCTGGCTCGCTGGTAAACCCAAAGCTACTAGATTATTGCAAGCCAAATTGTGAGATTCACAACAGTGCATATATGGATTTAGATGAGATTATAGCAGTAATGCACAGAGGAGTTAAAGAACAAAAAAACGTAGTAAGACTTCAAACTGGTGATTTCTCTATATACGGTTCGGTTAGAGAGCAAATTGAAGAGCTACATAAACTAAATCTTGAGTACGAGCTAGTTCCTGGAGTAAGCTCATTTTTAGGAGCAGCCTCAGCTTTAGAAGTAGAATACACAGTTCCTGAAATATCTCAAAGTGTTATTATAACAAGGATGGAAGGAAGAACCCCAGTTCCGGCAAAAGAAAGCATAAGATCATTTGCTTCTCACAACACCTCGATGGCAATATTTCTGTCAGTTCAGGCTATATCAGATGTAGTATCAGAGCTAACAGAAGGTGGCTATCCTCTTGATACACCTTGCTGTGTGATATACAAAGCTACATGGCCAGACCAGCAAGTAGTAAGAGGAATGCTAAGTGATATAGCTCAAAAAGTAGAAGAAGCTGGAATAAAGAAAACAGCATTGATACTGGTTGGGAAATTCTTAGGAGATACCTATTACAATTCTAAGCTGTATGACAAGGAGTTTGCTCATGAGTACAGGGATTCTAGTACTGACAAATAAAGCTCTAGCAAACGCTATTAAAATCGAGAGTTTGCTTGAGGATACTACAATATACGCACCATCAAAGCTAAAAGCTGATAGTGAGTTTAAAGTGGATTTTTATGATGAAAAATTTTCATATATAGTAGATAAAGCCTATAAACTTCATAGTAAGCTTATTTTTATAATGGCTACAGGCATAGTAGTAAGAAGCGTAGCTCATATGATTAAGGACAAAACTTTAGATCCAGCTATAGTAGTAATGGATGAGGAGGTAAAGTTTTGTATCAGCTTACTTGGGGGGCATATAGCAGGTGCAAATCAGCTTGCAAATCAGCTTGCTGACCTTATAGGCTGCATTCCTGTAATTACTACAGCTACAGATGTAAATAACAAAGGGGCCTTAGATATCATAGCTCATGAGCTAGGAGCTTACGATAATTCTCAAAGAGATATCTATAAAGCTATAAACTACAACCTAGCAACTGGCAAGAAAATCTACTTGCTTTCTGATATTGATTTAAATCTTTTAAACTTAGATATTAGAGGCTTTGAAATTATAACCCTTCAGGATGCACTTGACCTAGACAAAGATGAGTATGTAATTCATATTAGAGGGGCTTTTCATGGAGATAAAGCTATACTAAAAATAGTTCAAGAAAACACTAGCTACTATGAGATAAAACCTCAAAATCTTGTTTTAGGGATTGGCTGTAGAAGAAATACAAGCTATGAAAAAATCCAAGAGGGACTAAATGCTCTCTGTGATAAATATTTACTAGAAGAAAGCCAAATTAAAACTATAGCAAGTATAGAGCTTAAAAAAAATGAATCTGGGATAATTGAATTAGCTAGTAAGCTCTCAGCTTTGTTTATAACCTATGACACGGCAACACTTGATAAGGCTATAAGTAGTACAGATACTATTGAAGCTTCAGACTTTGTAAAGAGCATAGCTGGAGTTTCATCAGTAGCCGAAGCAAGTGCCTATAAGCTATCAAAGGGAAAGATAATTCTTCCAAAACAAATTATTAATGGAGTTACTTTTTCACTGGGAATAATAACAAAATATAGAAAAGAGGAAGCATAGTGATAAATGTAGTTGGCATAGGACCTGGAGATTTAAAAATGATGACCTTCCAAGCAAAGGAAGCAATCGACAATTCTCAGGTTATCGTTGGATATAAAACCTATATTAATCTTATAAAACCTATTTTATCGGACAAAGAAATAGTTTCAAATGGAATGAAGCAGGAAATAGAGCGCTGCAAGGAAGCTATAGAAATTGCTAAAACTGGTAAGATAGTTGCAGTTATTAGCAGTGGAGATGCAGGCGTATATGGAATGGCAGGACTTATATTAGAGCTATTAGAAGCTGAAAAGCTAGATTTAAAAGTGAATATTATTCCAGGAGTAACTGCGAGCACTGCAGCAGCGGCGCTTCTTGGCTCACCTCTTATGCATGATTATTGCCATATCAGCCTAAGTGATTTGCTAACTCCTATGGACTTAATAGAAAAAAGAGTTGAATTAGCATCCCAAGGCGATTTTGTAATCTGTTTTTATAATCCTAGAAGTAAAGGCAGAGAGCATCATTTAGAAAGAGCATTTGAACTTATAAAAAAATATAAATCTGCTGATACTGTAGTTGGCATAGTAAAAAATGCAGCTAGAGAAGATGAAGAAAAGATAATTACAACTTTAGAAGCGATAGATTATACCTTAGTAGATATGACCTCTATAGTTATAGTAGGAAATAATTCTACCTATAAAGCTGATGATTTAATGATTACACCTAGGGGCTACAAAATATGATATTGGTGCTAGGTGGTACTAAAGAAGCGCATGAACTATGTGACTACCTAATTGCTGAAGAAATTGAGTTTTATCTTTCTGTTGCTACAGATTATGCCATTGATATATTTAAAGCTTATGATAAATATATGATAGTTGGCAAACTGGACAAAAATGGTATAATTAATTTCTGTGAAAAAAATAATGTTGATTTAATAGTAGATATAACTCATCCATATGCATTTATGGTGTCGCAAAATGCTATTGAGGCAGCAAGTGAGATGGGAATAAGTTACTTAAGATATGAAAGACAAAGCTCATCAGCATATTCTGATGAAAATATATATTACGTTGAAACTCATGAGGAAGCGATAAAGCTTGCCATGACTCTATCAGATAAAATATTTCTTACTGTGGGTAGCAACAATGCAGATATTTATGCTCCTTATAATCAAAGCGTAGATATATTTATAAGAATACTACCAAAAAGTGATCTTGTGAAAAAATGTGAGGATTTAGGATTTAAAAATAGCAATATTATTGCTATGCAAGGTCCTTTTTCTAAAGCTTTAAATAAAGCCATGCTTACATCTACAAACGCAGGGGTACTCATCACTAAGGAAAGTGGAAACCTTGGAGGCTTCATGGATAAGCTTGAAGCATGTATTGAACTAGATGTAAAATTAATAGTAGTACAAAGACCAATTGTAAATTATCCATTAATGTTTAACGATATAGAAGTGTTAAAAAGGGTTATTAGAGAAAAATAGAGGTGAAATCAGTGAATGTTGCTGTTATAGGTTTGTCTCACCAAGAGGCACCAATAGAAATAAGAGAAATGGCTTCCTTTTCAGAAGCAAAAAAAATTGAAGCTACATCGATGCTTCTTGACCTTGGGATAGAAGAAGTTATCATTTTGTCAACATGTAATAGAAGTGAGATTTATATAGCTTCTAGTACTTTAGATGAAGATATAAAGCTTGTTAAGGATTTTTATTCTAGGTATTTTAAAAGCGATAAAATATCAGATTATATTTTTATTAAGAAAAAAGATGAAGCAATCAATTATTTGTACAGGGTTTGCAGTGGGCTAGATTCTATAGTTATTGGAGAAGACCAAATTTTAGGTCAGGTTAAAGATGCACTTATGACAGCGATGGAATTAGATGCGAGTAAGAAGTTCATGAACAAGCTTTTTAGAGAAGCGATAACTACGGCTAAAAATATAAAATCCACATATAAAATTTCGGAAAATCCACTTTCTATTAGCTATATAGGTGTAAAATTTCTAAAAGAAAAAATAGGAGATTTATCTGATAAAAAAGCTTTTATAATCGGAGTAGGTAAAATGGGAAAACTTGCTCTTAATCATTTGCTTGATGAAGGAGTTACAAAGATTTACTGCTGTAATAGAAATCCTCAGAAAATCAAAGAGCTGAAAGAGGTATATCCATCTATAATTCAAGTTGAGTACGAAAATAGATATGACTATATTCCTCAAATGGATATTCTAGTAAGTGCTACAGCATCTACTCATACAGTAGTAAAAAAACTAGATCTTCCACCTATAACCAAAAAACTCTATGCTCTTGATTTGGCACTTCCTAGAGATATAGACCCAGATATCGCACTAGATTCAAATATAGTGTTATTTGATATTGACAGCTTAAAAAAGACCTCAGAAGAAAATGAAAAGCTAAGAAATGAACTTTCTGAAAAAGCTCAAGGCTTAATAAGCGAAAGCATAACAGAGTTTCACAAATGGAAAAAGACAATAAAGGTAGACAATACTATTAAATCTCTAAATGAGAGATGCGAAGAAATACACAGAGATACAATTTCTTACATTTATAGAAAAATGGATTTGCCTTGCAGGGAGAAGAGAATAGTAGAAAAAATGCTGGACTCTGCACTTAAACGACTAATTAGAGAGCCGATAATAGCATTAAAACAAATAGATGAAGATAAAAAGCAGTCAGAATATATGAAAGTAATTGAGGAGCTTTTTGATCTTGGATAAAAAAAACTATTATCCTGTTATGCTGAATTTAACCACGAAATCTGCTCTTATAATCGGCTTAGGAGCAGTAGGCTTAAGGAAGCTAAAAGGTTTAGTAGATAAAACAGCAAATATTTACGTTATTTCAAAGGAAATTAAGCTTGAAACCAAGGAGCAGGTAAATAGATTAAAGACTCAGTCTGATACAAATATCATGATAATAGAAGAGGCTTTAGATTTAAACAAGCACTACGAATATCTTGAAAATTCTGACATTATATTTATTTGTACTGATAATATTTTATTAAATCAAGAAATTGAAACCTATGCAAAATCAAATAAGATATGGCATTTACGCTGTGACGATGCTAAGCATTCAGATTTTATAAATCCTATTACTATACAAAAACAAGAGCTATTGCTTGCTATATCAACATCTGGAGCAAGTCCTATTTATTGCCAGTATTTAAAAAGTGAGATAGAAAAGGTATTAGAAACCCTTGATATAGACAAGCTTAAGCTACTAGATTTAGCACGAAAAAAAATTAAATCCCAAAATGATTATGAAACCAAGGCGAAGCTTTTAGAAAAGCTAGTCCATATGAGCAAAGAAGAGTTAGAAGATATAATCGGCGAGGAGATATTATGAAAATAATAGTTGGAAGTAGAGGAAGTCAGCTAGCTTTGACTCAGACAAAGCTTATCGTCAATGAGCTAAGCAAACTAAACCCAAATGTTGATTTTGAGATTAAAGTAATAAAGACAAAAGGGGATAAAATTCAAGACATACCACTTGATAAAATGAATGATAAAGGTATTTTTGTAAAAGAGATAGAGGAGCAGCTTATATCTTACGAAATAGACATGGCAGTTCACTCTATGAAGGACATGCCTACTAAAATGGATGAGAGATTAGTATTTCCAGTCATTCCTAAAAGAGAAGACCCAAGAGATGCACTTATTTTAAAAAATAACCTTAAGCTAGAAGACCTCAGCATGCTCGAAACTATGATTATTGGAACAGGAAGTAAAAGAAGAAGCTATCAATTTAAAGCAGCCTATCCAAAAGCAGAATTTGAGCCCATACGTGGAAATATAGATACTAGAATAAATAAGCTTCATACACAAAATTTAGATGGGATTATTTTAGCAGCATCAGGGCTAAAGAGAATAAGTAGAGAAAACGAGATTTCTCATTATTTTGATGAGAAGACTATGATTCCAGCACCCTGTCAAGGAATCCTAGCACTTCAAACCAGAACGAATGACTACCAAGTAATTGCAGTACTTAGCAAAGTGGAGGATAGATGCTCTAGAATTCAGTACATAGCAGAAAGAGCGTACCTAGAAGAAATCGAAGGCGGATGCCATGCTCCAGTAGGAGCATACTGCGAAATAAACGAAGATAAAATTACTATCTATGCTGTTTATGGAGATGAGCAAGGTAGTAAATTAATCAGAGATAACATAACTGGAACAACAGATAATGCAGATGAACTAGGAAGAACCTTAGCTAAGAAAATGAAACGTGCATTGGAGGAAAGCTATGAAAAAAGGTAAAGTATATCTAGTAGGTGCAGGACCTGGTGATGCAGGACTTATAACAGTAAATGGTATGAATGCGATAAAGAAAGCTGATGTAATAGTTTACGATAGACTAGCTAATCCAAAGCTTCTTAAATACAATCAGAAATCTGCAAAACTAGTGTATGTTGGAAAAGCGTCTAAAGAGCATACAATGAAGCAGGAGGATATATCACAGCTTCTTGTAGATGAAGCACTAGCAGGAAAAACAGTTGTTAGATTAAAAGGTGGAGATCCTTATGTTTTTGGAAGAGGGGGAGAGGAAGGCCAGCTTCTCTACAAAAACAATGTGGATTTTGAAATAATACCAGGAATTACTTCAGGAATAGGAGGACTAGCTTACGCTGGGATTCCTATAACGCATAGAGACCATGCATCATCACTTCATCTTATTACGGGACATTTAAAATCTGAAGAAGATGAGCTAAATTATGATGCTCTAGCAAAGCTAGATGGAACTTTGGTGTTTTATATGGGAGTTGCAAATCTTAAAAATATTGCTAAAGGTCTATGTGATTCTGGTAAGGATCCTAAAACTCCTGTTGCACTTATTTCATGGGCGACTCACCCTAGCCAAAAAACTATTACTACTACTCTAGATGAAATAATAAATGACAGATTTACTGATGAAGTTAGGCCGCCTAGCTTGATTGCAGTAGGAACAGTAATAAATCTAAAAAAAGAGCTTGATTTTTTTGAATCTAAACCACTTCATTCTAAAAGAGTTATAGTAACTAGAGCTAGAAATCAAGCAAGCTCTCTAGTAGAAGCTCTTGAGGATTTAGGAGCTATGGTCATTGAATGTCCTTCAATTAAAATAGTTGAGAAAAATAATAACGAGCTAAAAGAAGCTATTGCTAAATTAGATTCCTATACTCACCTTGTATTTACAAGTCAAAATGGAGTAAGGATATTTATGGATGAGCTTTTAGAAAACTTTGACGTAAGAAAATTAAGTCACTTAAAGATTGCTTCTATAGGAGAAGCAACCTCTAAAGAGCTGCTTAGCTATGGTATAAAGTATGATTTGATGCCGAAAAGATTTGTTGCAGAAGAGCTGGGAGCTCTATTACTGGAAGAAGTGACAAAAGACAGTAAAATTTTACTTCCAAGAGCAGAAGGAGCAAGAGATATATTAATAAAAATGCTAGAAGATAAATGCACCATAGATGAAGTTAAAATATATAAATCCGAGATAGAAGAGCTTGATGAAGAAACTAGAGATGAGCTTCTTGATGGAGCAGATTATATTACATTTACAAGCTCGTCTACAGTTAGTAATTTTTATGAAATGATAGATGAAAATATATTAAAGAAACTTGAGGAAACTAAAATAATCTCTATTGGACCGATAACGAGTGAAACTATAAAGGAGCATGGGAAAAAAGTTCATGCTCAGGCTGAGTCCTACAGTATTGACGGAGTACTTGAGACAATTTTGATGGAGGCGCAAAAATAAAATGATTAAAAGACCTAGAAGACTTCGTAGTACAGCAAATGTAAGAGCTTTAGTAAGAGAAACTCATCTTAATAAGTCGGGACTGGTATATCCTATATTTGTAGTAGAGGGAGAGGGAATAAAACGTGAAATCTCATCTCTTAAGGATTGCTATCATTACTCTGTGGATATGCTTGATGACGAAATAAAAGAGCTAAAGAGCCTTGGTATAAATTCAGCTATGCTCTTTGGTATACCTGAATTAAAAGATGAAGAAGCTACTAGTGCCTATGATGAAAACGGGATAGTTCAAAAGGCAATAAGAAGAATAAAGAGCTATGCTCCAGATTTTTATGTAATAACGGATGTATGTATGTGTCAATATACCACGCATGGACATTGTGGAATTATTTCTGAAGCTGGAGAAGTGCTAAATGATGTAACAATAGACTATATTGCTAAGATTGCTCTAAGCCATGTTAAAGCTGGAGCAGATATGGTTGCTCCTTCTGATATGATGGATGGAAGAATAGGGGCAATTAGAAGCCTACTGGATGAGAGCGGCTTTTATAACACTCCGATAATGGCATATAGTGCAAAATACGCTTCTGCATACTATGGACCATTTAGAGTTGCAGCTTCATCTGCACCTGGATTTGGAGACAGAAAAACCTACCAGATGGACTTTCATAACACTGATGAAGCCCTAAGAGAAGTTGAGCTGGATATAGAAGAGGGCGCAGATATAGTAATGGTAAAGCCTGCTATGTCTTATATGGATGTGATTAGTAGAGTAAAGAGCTCATACAATATACCAGTAGCTGCATACAATGTAAGCGGAGAATACGCTATGTTAAAGATGGCAGTAGAGCAAGGCATTATGAATGAATCTGTGATTTATGAAACAATGGTTAGTATAAAAAGAGCGGGAGCAGATATAATAATAACTTATTTTGCTAAAGATATTGCAAAAATGCTATAAAACAAGCTAAAGGAGACTTATTATGAATAGAGATAAATCAAATGCTTTGTATGAAAAAGCTAAAAACTATATTCCAGGTGGAGTAAATAGTCCAGTAAGAGCCTTTGGCTCAGTAGACAAAGCTCCAATTTTTGTAGATAGAGCTGATGGAGCATATATTTACGATATAGATGGCAATAAATATTTAGACTATATTTCATCATGGGGACCACTTATTTTTGGGCATAATGATCCTGAAATGATAGAGACCTTTAAATCATCTCTTGAAAAAGGCATTACATACGGTGTTCCTTCATATATTGAAGTAGATATGGCTCAGGAAATAGTTAAAGCATATCCTGCTTGTGAGATGGTTAGAATGGTCAACTCAGGAACAGAGGCAACTATGAGCGCAATTCGTACAGCTAGGGGATACACAGGAAAAGACAAGCTGATTAAGTTTGAGGGGTGCTATCATGGTCATTCAGATTGCCTACTTGTAAAATCAGGCTCTGGAACGCTTACCTTTAATGCTCCTACAAGCCTTGGAGTGCCAGAAGATGTAATAAAGGACACAATAGTATGTACATTTAACGATATAGAATCAGTAAAATCTGCAATAAATCAAAACAAAGACCAAATAGCAGCAATAATAATAGAAGGAGTTCCAGGAAACATGGGAGTTGTGCCACCTTATCCAGACTTCTTAAAACAGCTTAGAAAGCTTACGAAGGATGAAGGTATACTTCTTATCCTAGATGAAGTAATAACAGGATTTAGGATAGCTTATGGCGGTGTGAGCGAAGTGTATGGTATCGAGCCAGACATGGTATGCTTTGGAAAGATAATCGGTGGAGGACTTCCAGTAGGCGCTTATGGAGGAAAAAGAGAAATCATGCAGGTAGTTTCGCCTCTAGGTGGAGTATATCAGGCAGGAACCTTATCGGGAAATCCACTTGCTATGCATATGGGACTCAAAACTCTTCAAAGATTAAGAGAAAATCCAAGCATATATAGTGACCTTGAAGCAAAAGCTATAAAACTAGAGCAAGGCTTTAAGAAGAATTTATCTGACCTTGGACTTAATTACACAATCACTAGAGTAAAATCTATGATTTCATTCTTCTTTGCAGAGGGAGAAATTGCAAATTATCAGGATGTCCAAAAATCTGATACTGATAAATATGGAGAGTTTTTCAGATTTATGCTAAACAAAGGAATCTTGCTTCCACCAGCACAATTTGAAGGCTTATTTGTAAACACTGCAATAACTGATGAAGAACTTGAATATACTATTATTTGCCATAAAGAAGCACTTGAGGCTATTCATAACATATAATGCTAGATATAGATAGCTATTTAAAATAATCATCATTAATTATAAACTAATAAAAAATGCTACTTAGAAACAATCATTCTAGTAGCTTTTTTATTGTGGATAAAATAATTTTTCAGAAACGTTTAGCAATTTGTATTGTACTATTGAGTGGAGTCTCATTATTTAAATTTCTTTTTCATCCATTTAACATAGACCTTATCAAGAACAAAGCCATATTTAAGATATAAATTATAGGCAGGAGCGTTATTATTAGCAACAATTAATTTAATGCTCTTATAGCCTTGAGTCTTTAGATTGCCACATAAATACTTAAGGATTAATTTCCCATAGCCTTTTGAATGAAACTCAGGATTTACAGCTAGAGCATCGAGAAATATTTCTGAATCATCATTAGCAAAAATCGATATTCCAATAGGAACATTATTATAGTAATAAATCAAATTAGAAGTAGTATCATCAACTGTAGTCATATATTCTTCGTATGAATCTGAATCCAATCTACCACCGTTTGGAATTGGAACAAAAGCTTTATCGTGAATATCTCTAAATATTTCCCAGGTTTCAAGAGATAGGTTCTCATGATAAACTAAATTTTGAGCATCTTCAAAAGTAGAAGCTTTTGACAAAACATATTTTAGCTTTAGCATATCAAAATCCTCTATAAAATTTTCATCTATGCTCCAGCTATAAATAAGACTACTTTTACCTCTTAGTCCTAGCTTGATATAAACCTTATCTAACACAGCTTGCTCAAGTCGCTTACTCATAGAACTTAAAAGATTAGAATAAAGTAGCTCCCAGTACTTTTTATTATCTTCTGCAGAAAAAGCTTGAGTAATATAGATTTCATTTTTTTCTTTAGCCATCAAATTCACATATCCGCCGCATGCTTTAATATCATCATTTACCCATAGGCTAAAGTGGTTTTCTCCTTTATTCAATACATTTGAGGAATAGTATTTTTTCATTTCATTTAAATCAGAATAAAAATCCTCTGTTTGATGAGAACTACAAAAATCATATAAGGCTGAGACTTCTTTCTCAGTTAAAGCTGAAAATGTTTTTATTCTATATTCTGCGCTCATATAATCCCCCTGAAAAATAATGCTATATAAAATTATTATACAATTTTATTTGAGAAAATAGCTATAATTAAAACACTATTTAAAAGAAATGTTTAAACTAAAAGTTTTAAGCAAATATTGGGAGCTTAATATTTGGATGTAAAAATCCCGTATTCACAGCTGAATACGGGATTTTAATATGATTATATTACTTCTTGTTTTTCTTGTCAAAAAGCTGTTTCCAAGCATGTAGTCCAAGGGATACCCCTATAACTCCATAAGCTACGAAAACTCTGAAATACTCACCGATTTGTGCATTTCCAAATAAGTTTTTACCAGCTTGAGGAGAAACAATAAATAGTGTATGAAATAGTGCTGTTCCTATGATAGCTTGTCCTATAGTTGCCTTTGTAACAGAAGCTCCACCTATTAGAAGAGCAGCAATTGCAAATGTACCAACTTGCTCGTGACTTCCATAAGTATTAAGAGTTCCTATATTTTGTAGGAAGATAAGCTGACCCCATCCAGCAAGTACAGTAGAGATAAGTATAGCTCTTATACGAATCTTATCAACTGGAATACCAGATATTTTAGCAATATTCATATCCTGGCCAACACTTCTAAAATCCTGGCCTGCTTTTGTTTTTAGAATAAATACATTAAATACACATAAAAGCCCAACAACTACCACAGTAGCAAGAGGTACTGATATGTTATTAATAAGAGATTTAATAGTACTTACATAGAATGAAATAATTAAAAGTGCTACAAAGAGAACAGCTTTTATTATGAAACTATTTCTTTCCATTTTAAGTCTTTCATCTTTATTACTTTGAAGTATTCTAAATACATAGTAGCCAGCACCTGCTAATGCAAAAACAATAGTTGATTTAATAAAAGGGATTTTCGCAAATGCATCAAGAGCATATTTTGTTCCTTGTGGACCAGATAAATCTATAGTGTTTTTAAGTCCTATCCCTGCACTTAAAACTAGAGTAGGGTTATCCATAGGAATTATAGTTCCAACTAAGAATAAGAATAAAAGCTGATATAAACCATTAGCAAAGAAACCTAGAATCATACCAGAAATCATTTCTTGACCTTTAGTCTTATTAAGTAATTTAGCAGTAAAATAACCAAATAATAAAGCAATTGGTATAGTAAGTAGAGCGGCTAATCCAAAACCAGCTATTCCACCTATTTTAAAGTGAGTTACAGCAATTATTGCTATTTGACCAGCCATAGCGCCCAGAACTATACCGAAATTTAGACCCATACCAGCAAGCACAGGTATTATCAGTGAAAGTACTAGAAAAGAGTTTCTAGTGATACGCTGAATCAATTCATTCGCAATAAATGGGATAGGCTGTTTAGAAAGATAAACTCCACCCAAACACAAAATAACGAATATAATAGTTACACTGTTATCAAATATTATTTGTTTAATATTTGACCCCATGCTTTGAGGTTTATTTTCTTCAAAAACTAATTTTTCTGCTTCCATATTCTAGTCACCCCCTGAAGATACTTTTGTAAGTGCATATAGAATTATACCATTTTGTACTATTATTCTTAGTACCTCTGACAAGTTACCTTCAGTTATTATTTTATTAGCAACTGGAAGAGAAATAGTAAGAAGTCCTTGGAATAAAAATGTACCAAGTATAACATGTAGCATGTTAGCACGTCTAGCAGATGCGCCACCTATAAGGATAGCAGCTACTGCAGCAAAACCCATCATCAAAGGAGCTTGATATAACTGATAAAAACCAAAACTTTGTGCATAAACTACTATACCTACAGCACCAAGTATTGTTGATATCATAGTTCCCACAATTCTTTGCTTATCAACATTTATACCAGAAGCAACTGCAAATCTTGGATTATCGCCAGCAGCTTTCATTGCCATTCCAGTTTTAGTTTTTAAGAAAAGAGCCATTAGAAAACAAGATAAGAAAAAGAATAACAATAATCCAGTAGGGATAGTAACACCAAAAACATCAAAAGCAAGCGTGTGATCTAGTATCTTATCATATCTACCTGTAAGTGCTATAGTTGTTCTAAGACCTTCACCTATAGGCCATTTTACTTCTTCAGCCTTAAAAGGCATTAAAAGCCATCCTATACACATAAGCGAAACAGCAGAAAATCCTACGTAAGTAGCAACCATCATCTCTGAACCTTTTACTCTGTTTAGTAGATATCCATATAATGCACCTACTAAAGCAGATATAGGAATAGATACGATAATTGCAACAAAAAATGCCATATAGCCTGTTAAATCCATTTCAATACTTATTAATCCTCCAACAAGGCCACAAACTATACCTAATGGAAGACCAAAATTAAGTCCAATTCCAGATAATATACCTGGCACCATAGCTAGAACCAACACTCCATTCATACCAGTTCTTATAAGAGTGTCAGACAGTAGGTCATTAAGTGGAAGTTTTAGGAAAACTGCCATAACGCATAATACAATCATAAAAGTAATTATTATAAGTCTAGGTATTCCGAGGGTAGATATAATTTTTTTAGTTGATAGTTCCATATTAACCTACCTCCTTTCCATGAATTTTATGATAGTCACCAGACATCATTAATCCAAAATCTGCATCATTATCACTAGGAGATAGGATACCTTCAATTTTTCCTTCAGTTACAATAGCTATTCTGTCACAAACTGATCTAAGCTCAGCTAGCTCACTGGATATTACGACTACTGTCATTCCAAGTCGTTTATTAAGCTCAACTAGTGTATCAAGAACCAGTTTTTTAGCTCCGATATCAATACCTCTTGTTGGTTCTGAAACAAATATAATTTCAGGATCAAGAGTAAGTGCTCTAGCTATACAAACCTTTTGCTGATTACCACCACTTAGCCTTCTTGTAAGCTGTTCTGGACCAGTACATCTTATATCTAGATTAGTTATCATTTCTAAGGCATGAGCTCTAATTGCTTTTTTGTCAATTTGAGTCATTATTCCATAATTTTTAATGAATTTATTTTGAATCTGCATAGAGGTAAGAACTATATTTTCTTCTATTGAGCAATCAAGCAGTAGACCAACGCCACGTCTATCTTCAGAAACAAAGGCAATCTTACTTTTTAAAGATTGAGCAGGATTATTAAGAGGAATATTTTGACCATTAAATGTCACTGAGCCTTTAGAAGGATAGATTCCCATAATTCCATTTGGTATACCTATTTTCCCTTGACCAGCAAGACCTCCAATACCTAAAATCTCACCTTTTTTAATTTCTAAATTAACGCCCTTTACTTCCTCGCCAGGCATATCTACAACTAAATTATAAATTTTCATAATTACTTCTTTAGAAGATTCATGTTCTTCCCTTTGAGCCATATTTTCGATTTTTCTTCCAACCATTATTTCAGCAAGCTCTATAACATTTGTATCCTTTGTGTTAAGACTTGCAACTTGCTCTCCATCTCTAAGTACAGTGATAGAATCAGAAACCTGCATAACTTCATCTAATCTGTGAGTTATAAATAGAATTGATATACCACTGTCTGCAATTCTTCTCATTGCTTTAAGTAAAGTATCTGCTTCACTTTCAGTAAGTACAGCTGTAGGCTCATCAAATACCATAAGCCTCATATTTTTCTTATCAATTTCCCTAGCAATCTCGATAAACTGCATGAATCCAACAGGAAGTCCTTCAACCTTACTTTGGACTTTTAGATTAAGGCCCAAGGTATCTAATGAAACCTGAGATTCTTGGTCCATTTTTTTAAAATCTAATGTCTTTGCTTGATCTCCAAGCATAGGACTAAAAATATTTGGCTTTAGAATTTCACGATTAAGCTTTATATTTTCAGTGATACTAAATCCAGGAATAAGCATAAACTCCTGATGGACCATTCCTATACCTAAATTCATAGCTGTATTTGGAGAATCGATATTAGTAAGCTGACCATCAAAGGTAACTTCGCCTTGATATCCACCAGTTGAATGAATTACTGGCATTCCAAATAGGATATTCATAAGTGTAGATTTTCCTGCTCCATTTTCACCTAATAGAGCATGAATCTCACCTTTTTTTACATTTAGATTTACACCTTTTAAAACAGGATTGCCAAAGTATTCTTTGCGTATATCTTTCATCTGTATTATATATTCTTGATTTTGCATATTTTCCCCCTAAGCTGTAAATTGTCATTTTGGACTAAAATTAGGCTGCCACATAATGTGGCAGCACAGACAAAAATCGTTAGGTTTTTAGTTTAGAAAGTGATGTAATCAGAAAGGAACATAAAGAAGTTTTTAAATTCATTTCCAGTACTTTCATTTGTAAATGTAGTTAAGTCGATTGGGTTTCCAGCTAATTCTGTGAAGATTTCTTCTAATTTAGCTTCGTCAACTTTTTCAGTGATTTCGCCTTCTACATATGCTCTAGCATACTCAACTCCACCTTCAACAAATAACATATTTACTGGAACTGGCCATGTAGAGAATTTTCCTGTTCCACCTTTTTCAGCTATCTTAGCGCTGATTTGCTCTACAACATAATCAACATCACCTTTTTTGTCATCTGGAATCTCTATTCCAAGAGCTCCTGGATATCCATGGTAAGGAGATGGACAGCATTGCTGTGGATAAAGAGCACCTTGCTCTAATACAGATTTGATAAGTGGCTCTTGCATTGAGCAGTTAGTACTAAAGAATGCTGTATCTGCTCCTAATTCTTTAACTTTTCTAGGAACATCTTCTAAAATGAACTGCTGAGCACCTGGAACACCAGCGTCTCCTGTTGGGTCTGGAGCAGTTGCATCAATAAAGTTGATTCCTTTAGCTTCGCAAGTTTCTCTGAAGATATCTCTTCTCATTGCAAGAAGCTGATAAGACATATGTCTTGGGAATGAATAGTGAACAAAGTTTTTAGCGCCCATTTTTTCAGCTTGCTCGATAATTGATGTACCCATTCCAAGTTCATCTGCTTGGAATACAACATCGGCTTTACTAGCAATCATATCAGGGTCTTCACCAGGAACACCAGCGATAAATAAGATATCATCTCTCATCTCGCGAACTTTGTCGATTGCAGCAGAAGTACCAGGTATAGCTTGTACTACTATTATAGCTTTTACATCTGGGTCAGATGCCATACTCATAACGTTTGCTATAGTAGTTTCTTGCTCTTTCATGAAGTTATCAGGATAAGTTTGAAGAATTATTTGATCTCCATATTTTTCCTTCATCTTCTCAGCAGCACGGTACTCCTCTTCACCTTGAGATACTGTACCAGTCATGATACCGATTTTGTAGCTAGCAGCAGCATCTGCAGCTGGCTCAGCAGCAGGTTCTTCTGTAGCAGCTGGAGTATTACAACCAGCCATTGGAATTGCCATTAACATTGCTAAAGCTAATCCGATTAAACGTTTTTTCACAACATTTCCCCCTTTATTATGTAACTAAGTGTAAATACACTTATTAGCATTATAAGGGGTTTTGGTTAAAAATTCTATATATTTTGAAAATTTCATATAATCAAAAAATAATTTTGTCATAAAAATTTATTTGTAAATGTGCAAAATCAATATTTTAAATATTTATTTATGAATAAAAAAATAAACGCATGATAGCGTTTATAATTTTTAAATGGAAATATATGGTTAAAGACTAGATTTGATGGACTTCAATATCTTTGAACTTAAAGCTTTTAACATCAAAATATCCTTTATCAGTAATTTTAAGCTCTGGAATAACAGGTAGAGCCATAAAGCTAAGGGTCATAAACGGTTCTAGTGTGTGAGGAATATTAAGAATGCTCATAGCGACTTCTCTTAATTTTCTTAAATCCAAACAAACCTCTTCCATTGATTTTTCTGACATTAACCCAGCAATAGGTAAGGCAAGAGATGCTTTTATTTCATTATTAGAGGTTATGACAATTCCACCTTGTAGGTCAATTAAAGTATTTACAGCAAGCGCCATATCTTCATCGTTGTCACCTATAACTATTATATTGTGTGAATCATGAGAAATAGTAGTTGCAATCGCACCATTTTGAAGATGAAAGTTTTCTACTAAACCAATTCCAATATTTTTTGTATTTTTATGTCTTTCAACTACAGCAATTTTGACAACGTCAAGAAGCTTATTAGATTTAAAATTGTTATCTTGGTCTAGATATACTCTTCTTGTTACAGATTCAGTGACTATACTGTTTGGTATAATTCTAATTACATTAACAATATCTGAATTCAAGAAGAGCTTGAACTTATCAGAAGTTATTTTATCAAGCTTAACAGTTTTAGTAACATTACTTGTATCTATACCTTGAGTTTCAAATAACGCAGTTTTATTTTCAGCTACTTTTATGCCTTTTTTATAAACGGTTTTTATTTCAAAAGTATTTAAATCATCAAACACTATTAAATCTGCATCGTATCCAGGAGCAATCGCACCTATGTCTCTTAAATTATAGCATCTTGCGGGATTTATAGTAGCCATTTGAATAGCAGTAATAGGAGATACTCCTAGCTCTATAGCTCTTCTTACGTTATAGTCTATATGACCTTCCTTTAAGATGTCTTCTGGATTTTTATCATCTGTGCAGAACATACACATATGTTTATTATATTCGTCTACGCCTCTTATGAGAGTATCCAAATTTTTAGCAGCTGAACCTTCTCTTATTGCTATATACATTCCAAGACCGATACGTTCCTGCATTTCTTCTATTGTGCTGCATTCATGCTCTGTTCTAACTCCGTTAATCATATAAGCATTTAAATCTTTACCAGTTAACTCTGGGCCATGGCCATCTATAATTTTACTTTGAGCCATATTCATTTTTTCTAGCATATCAGTATCTCCAGCTATAACCCCTGGATAATTCATTAATTCACCAAGGCCTAAAACCTTTGGGTGATTAAATAGTTCAGAAAGCTTGTCTGCATTTAGTTTTGCACCGGATGTTTCGAAGTCAGTAGAAGGAACACATGAAGGGAGCATAAAAAAACCATTTAAAGTAGTTTTTTCAGTGGCATCAAGCATAAATTCAACGCCTTCAATTCCTAAAACATTGGCAATTTCATGTGGGTCAGCCACTACTGTAGTAGTTCCTCTTGGAACAATTATTCTAGCCATTTGACCAGGAGTAACTAAAGTAGATTCCATATGCATGTGTGCATCTATAAGACCGGGAGCTACATATGCACCACCTAAATCAATTTTTTCTTTAGCTTCATATGGACCTATTCCTATTATTTTTCCACCATCTATAGCAATATTACCATGGATTATTTTTCCATTAAAAACATTTATAACCTTGCAATTTGTTAGAACCATATCTGGAAGAAGCTTTCCACTAGCAAGCTCAGCTCTTCTTTTTAATCTATCCATTCTATCATCGAAAATCACTACAAAATCCTCCTTAAAAGTTTTCAATTTATGCTATTTTACCACTTTAATAGGATTATAACTAGGGAAATCTGTATTAATTATTATTAATAATAAAATGACAAATTATGTATAAGGATATTTTCGAATGGGTATAAGTATAATAAGCTGATTTAGCTTTTAATTTATTAGAGGGGGTAAGATTAATGCAAAAAATTTTATTACCAGTTGACATCGAAAAGCTCAGTGACAAAACCTTTAAAATCACTTGCGACTTAGTACAAAAGCTTGATGCATCCTTAGTTATACTATCAGTAGTTCCTTTTTCTGATAAACATTCACACCCTCAATTATCTAATTTATTGGACATGAAGGATGAGCATTTTGTAGAGTATTCCGAGAAGATTGTAAAGGACATTGCTGAAAGATTTAAAATTAAAGGCATTGACGCTCAGACTGTTCTTTTGAAAGGAAATCCAGCTGATGAAATAATTAGATACTCTGAAGAGGGGCAATTTGATTTAGTTATTATGAATACTCAAAACATCAATTCTACAAAAAGATTTTTCGTAGGAAGCGTAACTAATAAAGTTGTTCACAATTCAAATGTACCGGTTTTAATCATTAGCTAAAATAAATTTAAAATAAATCATTACAGCGCTTTAAGCTAAACACTTAAGGCGCTTTCTCTTGAAAAAAATTAATTTTACATTATTGAAAATAATTTAATTCTGATATTTTAATTTTTAAAATTGTATAATTATTAACAAAAATATATTATTATATAAAGTAAGAAAATTAAAATAATTTAAATAATTTAAATAATTTAAAAACAGGTGCATAAGTGTATATAAATAAAGAAAATAAATATAAAAAGGGGAGGTACTGATATTTAATCAGGAAAATTATGAATAGAGATTATATTATTAAACCAATGAGCGATTTGATTTCTAATGCAAATCAAGTTGATAAAATTCCTCTTTCATCTTTTAACAAAATGATAGGAAATCCAGAAAAAGTAGAAGACTTTCTTGAAATATTTTTTACAGCTGTAAATCAGAATACTTCTAAACAAACAATATGCTTTAAAATGATTGAGAAGTTTGCTTCACCTGAATTCTATTCAGAAGTAATTAAAATACTATCTGGCAAGTGCAATAACATACAGACCCAAACAATTTTTAAATCTACAGTTGCAATTCCAAATGATATAGAATTAGTTAAAGAATCTATACCTATTATTACTTCAAAGATAAGAGAAGTATTTGATGCAGAAGTTATGTATCACGGTGTGTGTTTGCTATATAGAATTATCTCAAAATATCCTGAGCTAGAATTAGATTTAGAATCAAATTATATAATTTTAGGAAAAGAAGATTTAGATATATGCATTAAAAGATTTGAAGTTTTGTATATGTGGCAAACAAAAGAGCATAGAGGGAAAACCAAGCCAGGATATATAGATAGCATAGAGGAATTTATGGATTTTACATTAAAGTTTATTAAATTTAAATAATATATATGAAAAATAATAGAAAAACAGAGATAAATAGAGTAAAAAAGAGCTTGGATTAGAATCAATAGTAGGAAACCGATATCCTATATAGTTTTTAGTTTATATTTGACAAATACTAGCTTTAATCAGTTTTGCTATTTGTCTTTTATGAGAGTATACTTTCATTTGTTCATAAAGCAATAATAAATGGAGGTATTTTAAATGCAGACTCAAGCAATGATTATGACTAGTGAAATTTTAGTTATGTTTGTAATCTTAGTAATTACTGCTATGCTATTTGCCAGAATAAGTGAAGTAATAAAAGTACCAGATGTGGTGCTTTATTTATTGGCTGGAATTATCATAGGACCATCAGTATTAAATCTTGTAAGTATAGACCATTACCCACTTGGAAATCAGTTAATTTTAACCTTTGGCTCAGCTTTCATTTTGTATGAAGGAGGAAGAGAGGTTAAGCTAAGAGTATTAAATGATATAAAAACCTCTGTTTCCTTGCTTTCTACACTAGGAGTGGTTATTTCAGCGGCAGTAGTAGGCTTTGCAGCAATTTATATTTTTAAAATTCCAATGATATATGGACTTTTACTTGGTGCAGTAGTAGCTTCCACTGACCCAGCTACTTTAGTTCCTGTATTTAAGAAGATAAAAATAAAAGAAAGAGTAAAGCAAACAGTTATAAGTGAGTCAGCATTTAATGATGCAGTAGGAGCAATCTTAGTTGTAGCTATACTTGCAGTAATCAACTCTGGAACATTTAGCCTAACAGCTAACCTAAAGACACTAGGAGTTATGATTTTTGGAGGAATAGCTGTAGGAGTAGCTGTAGGAGTTTTATTCTCAATTTTAATTTCAGATACAAAATATGGATATTTCCATGATTTCGCACCTATACTTTCACTTGTTACAGTAGCGACATCATTTGTACTAGCTGAAGAGCTAGGGGGAAGTGGCTACATGGCTACATTTGTTACTGGACTTATTTGTGGAAATAAAAAGGTATTTAAGCTTTGGGTTCCAGAAACTGATTTTGTTTCCCAAATGCATTTTAGAGAAACTGTAGCACTTTTAATGAGAATGTCTATTTTCGTACTACTTGGAACTCATGTTGATTTTGTAAGTCTTGCAAAATACTGGCAGCAATCACTTATATTTGTAGTACTTCTTATGCTTGTAGCTAGACCAATATCGGTTTTAGTATGTACTTTACCTGATAGAAAGGTTAAATGGTCATCAAAAGAGCTTATGTTTATAATGTGGGTGAGAGAGACAGGCGTTATACCAGCTGCTTTATCATCAATAATTGTAGCTATGAAAATGCCATATAGTGATATTATTTCATCTGCAGTATTTATGACAATACTTGTAACGCTACTAATACAAGCGAGCACTACAAAAATGTTTGCAGACAAACTAGGCTTATTGGAGCCAAATGAAGATCTTGAAAGAGAAAAGAAACTAAAGCCATTATTAGGCTAATATTATAAAATAAATAAAGCAGTCTTATTGTATAAAGCTTCTGTATTCCTAAAAATAGATTAACTCTATTTTAGTAATACAGGAGCTAACAATAGGCTGCTTTAATTTTTACACATAATAATGTGTCGAGCATATAACAATATTTACTTTAGAGTCTCTGGCTCTTTTTTTGTGTAAACTCGTTTACTGTTTGCTTTTGTTTCCATTATAGTATAGTTCATTTCATCAACCTCTTTTAATAAAAGGCTAATTTGTTCTGCTGGTACATTATAATATAGAAATAAATCTTCAAATTTCTTAATAGTTTCATGTAGTTTGTTGCTTATTGTAATGAACTCACTTACATGAGATGAGTTAGTGGCATTTCTAAACTGCTCTACATCTATTTCTATTATATCAATTACGTCATCCTCATTATCATAAGCTTTGATAGGAAGTGGGTAGGGTTTTATTCTTTCTAAGAAATACTTGCCTTTAGCATTTATGTTATATACATATTCTAGTGTCATATAACCTAAATCAAACGATACGTAGCATAATTTGCCACTTACCTGTTTTACATTCGCACCCATTTGAGTTAACTTCATTGCATGCTGAGCAGCTTCTGTGCTAATTATGTATTTTTTCACATTAAGTCTCCCTTCTAGATACTATTTACAATATATATAAGAGCATAAGTTTTATCTTACAAAAAAATTGTGTGTAAAAATTCCTTTATATATATTTTATACATAAAAAAGTATTAGGTAAATAGTAGAAATTATAATCGAAACAATCATCATAGGGAAACCAATTCTCATAAAACTCATAAAACTTACAGGACGTCCTTCTCTTGCCATTATACCCGTAACAATAACATTTGCAGAGGCTCCGATTATAGTACCATTTCCGCCCAGACACGCTCCTAGTGCAAGTGCCCACCATAAAGGATTTGCATCTAATTGTCCAGAAGCTGTCATTGCTTTAATAAGAGGTATCATAGTTGCTACGAAAGGAATATTGTCTAAAAATGCGGAGGCAATTGCTGATACCCACAAAATAGTAAGAGTAGTTACAAACAAATTACCTTTTGTAAGCTCTAGCATTTTTTTTGCAAGATTATCTATAACTCCGACCTCGACTAGACTGCCAACTAGAATAAATAATCCCATGAAGAAGAAAATTGTTGTCCATTCTACTTCGAACAATATTTCCTCGGGATCTATTTTACTTATAACCAGTAACAGTGCAGCCCCTCCAAGAGCAATAGTTGCTGATTCTAAATGAAACTGAGAATGAACCATAAATCCTAGAATGGTGATAAATAATACTATTAAGCTCTTTTTTAAAAGTAGTGTATCCTTTATAGTTATTGTTTCGTCCATTTTCATTATTTTTTGCTTGTTTTCATCCTTTGCCTTTAAAAAATCCTTATAAATTAGCTTAAGTAAAAATAAAGTTGCTACTGAAATAACGATAACTACTGGGGCTAAATTGACAATAAAATCCACAAAGCCAAGACCAGTTGCACTACCTATCATTATATTTGGAGGGTCACCTATAAGAGTAGCAGTTCCTCCGATATTAGCTATTAGTATTTCAGTAAACATAAATGGAATAGGGTTAGTGTCTAGCGTATCAGTGATAACTAAAGTCACCGGTACAATTAATAAAATTGTAGTAACATTATCCAGAAATGCTGAAGAAACAGCAGTTATAATTGCAAATAAAACAAGTATTTTCCATGGGTCACCTTTAGCTTTTTTTGCGGCTCTTATTGCTAAGTACTCAAATACACCTGTTCGTTTTAAAATATTAACAATAATCATCATACCTACTAAAAGACCTATGGTATTAAAATCAATGTGCTCTATTGCCTGTTCCTGATTTAAGATACCTAGGATAATCATAACAATAGCCCCAAAGAGTGAGATAGCCGTACGATTGATTTTTTCCGAGATAATAATACCGTAAATAACTAAAAAAATAGTAATTGGTATTGCAGTTGCACTTGCAAACAACACATCACATCCTTATCTGTCAAATTTCAAATAAGATGATACCTTCAAAAATGTGAAGTGTCAAATTAGATAAATAAATAACATCTCGCAAAGCATGAAGTAGCCTATACTTCTTATCCCTTATTAAATTTAATTAATGATTTTATATCTAAAGTAGAGAATATAAGTCCAAGCAGTATAATGAAGCCTCCAGTCCACTGAGAAGTTGATAGTTGTTCCTTCAAAATAATCTGGGAGCTAAGAAGTCCTGTTACTGGAACCATGAGTGAAAGAGGGGCTATTTTTGAAGCTGGATATTTTCCAAGAAGTACGCTCCAAGTTCCATAACCAAAAATAGTAGCTCCAAATGCTAAATAGAAAATAGAGAAAATAGAGATTGCACTAAGAGAAGTTACAGTTTTTAGCATAACATCTGGGCCGTCTAGTATAAATGAAAAAATGTAAAGAGGGATAGGAGGGACTAAGCTAGTCCATACTACAACACCAAGCATATCGATTTTCTCGCCTAAGGCTTCAGCTTTGTTTGAAGCGAATTTAAGCACAATATTTGATAGAGCCCAGAAAAATGCAGCTGATAATGTAAGTAAAAGTGCAGGAAGAGGAACAGCAGTTATACTGCCAGCATTGCTTGCAATAAAAGCTAGTCCAATAGCAGCTATAAAAAGCCCTATTATTTGTTTTGGCTTTATGGATTCATGTAGAAATAAAAAAGCAAGTAGTGGAGTCATAAATGCTGCTGATTGTAGAGTTATTGAAGATAATCCTGCAGGCATACCTATTTGCATTGCATAAAAAAGACATGAAAATTGACCAACACCTACAGATAATCCGTAGGCGATGGCGTATTTCATGTCTATCTTAGGACGCTTAACAAAAAAGAGAGCAGGTAGTACAAAGGTATATCTAAGTGCTGCCAATAACATAGAAGGCACACCGTTTAACCCCAATCTAATAACAGTAAAGTTGACTCCCCATATGATGACAACCATTAAAGCCATTACTAAATCCTTCTTTTTCATAAAAACCTCCCAATATTCATTTTTTAATCTTTACTCATCTGTTGAATCAAATTCATCTAAAAAGGAAAAGCTTTCCCCATGTTGCTGCCAGCCTAGAACGCAGTCTAAATTAACATTTTCAGCAGCTTTAAAAATAGATTTATCTACATTATTAAAATTCTTTTTTAGATTAGCAATAAGCTCTTTCATTTCTTTACGTTTACTGCCAGTCTTTTTAGCCGCTACCATGCATGCACAGTTAAGAGGCCAGATTCCATTTGTTTGAGTGAATCTCTCAATAAATACCTCTTCCACATAATAAAGAGGTCTAATTAGCTCTAAACCTTCAAAATTTGTAGACTTGAGTCTAGGTAGCATAGTTTTAAATGCTCCTGTATAGAGCATATTTAGCATAGTTGTTTCTATGACATCGTTAAAGTGATGTCCTAGAGCAAGCTTATTGCAGCCTAGCTCCTTAGTTTTGTTATATAGAGCTCCTCTTCTCATTTTTGCACACATATAGCAAGGATAGTCTTGGGCTATTTTATCGGCAATTTTAAATATATCAGTTTCAAATACCTTGATTGGTATATTAAGATAGTTAAAATTATCCATCATAAGCTCCCTTATGCTAGGATGATAACCTGGATCCATAGCTATATATTCAACCTCAAAAGGAATCTTGCTGAATTTTTGAAGCTCTTGAAATAATTTAGCCATAAGCATGCTGTCCTTGCCGCCTGATATAGCTACAGCAATTCTATCACCTGGCTGAATCATTTCGTAGTCATTTAATGCCTTTAAAAATTTTGACCATATACCTTTTCTATAGGTTTTTATTATGCTTCTTTCAATTACATCTAAGGGCCTTCTTTCATTAAAAGGCACCAAAACTTCACAACCATTTCCTGCTAGTTCTGACATTTTTACACCTCATCTTTCAACGAAATATTATATCATTATGTCTTATTTTTGTCCCGAAGAAAAATCAAAATTGAATATTCTAAAAACTTTTATAATGGTATAATATAATTCGTACAAAAATAACATTTTATATAAACAAAACTATACATAGAAAAAGAGGAGCATAATATGGACTACGAATTTAGGCTATTAACCCATGATGATTACGAGGAAGTAAAAGAAATGTGTAAAGACATATGGGATGGAACTGATTATATGCCATTGGTTTTTCATGACTGGGTTGATGATGAAAAAGGAGAATTTTTCTGTATAATAGACAGGGCTAAGAATAAAATAGCTGGAATTTCAAAGTTTTCTATACTTCCAGAGCATATGGGGTGGCTTGAGGGACTTAGAGTACACGAGGAATATAGAGGTCAAAAATTAGCAAGAAGAATTCAAGAATATATGAGTGAATTGGCAAATAAATATCTTGAAGAAGGGAAAGTAAATAAATTAGGAGCCTGTACCCATCTTAATAATGCAGCTAGTCGAAAGATGCTTGAATCCTCAGGCTTTGAATTAGAGCAGCAGCATATGATAGTTATGAAGCCGTATGAAGAGAATAATGCAGTGATAACGACTAAGTCTTTTGTAGTTACTAGGTGGAAGCCTACACTAGAGGAGTTTATGAACTTAGATTATTTTAAATCAAGAGATATGATATTTCACTGTGACTTCACTTTTATGGATGTAACAGAAGAATTGTACAATATACTTATAAAAAAAGATGCTTTTTGGGAAATAAACGGAAAAAAAGGCATTATTTACTATAAAGTAGAAACCTGCTTTGTTGCTATAGATGAAGATATAGATACTATAGATATATTTAGCGATTATCTATATCAAAAAAATAAAACTGGATTTACACCATATACTACTGTAAATCTAAAAAAACCTCAGCTATTAGAAAATTTAAAGGCAAATGGATATATTACTTGGTCAGATTGGAAAATGGACTATTTCTATTATCTAAAAAAATAAACAAGTAGTTAATTTTAAACTAACCTAAATTTTGGATGAATTTATGATTTTAGGGTAAATTATCTAAAAAGGAGGTTGGTTTTTTATGTATAAAAACAATATTATTTTAACTTTAGGTTTAATATTCATGCTGATATTTAGTGCTTGTACTCCAAAAAATACAGAGGATTTATCTAAAGAGCTCGCTTCACTAAAAGATGAGAATAAAATTTTGCAAGAAAAGATTAGTAGCTTAGAAGAGCAATTAAATGAGGACACAAATAATGTGGCTGGTACAATGACATCTTTATCTCTAGCTGTTGATATAGTAAACATATTAAAAGCAAGAGATATGAATGAACTTAAAAACTATGCACATCCTCAAAAAGGAATAAGATTTTCACCATATGCATATATAGATGAAACAAATGATATAATAGTAACTGCCAATGACCTAGAGCCCTACATGAATTCTTCTGACATTTATACTTGGGGAAGCTATGATGGCTCAGGAGAACCTATAGACCTTATTTTTTCAGATTACTATGATAGATTCGTATATAATCAGGATTTTGCAAACCCTCATATTGTAGGAAATAATCAAATAGTTCAAACAGGAAACACCATAAATAATATTGAAGAGGTATATCCAAATGCTCAGTTTGTGGAGTTCCATTTTACAGGATTTGATCCACAGTATACGGGTATGGACTGGACTAGCTTAAGAATAGTAATGGAGGAATATAACTCTCAGCTTTATATCATAGGAATCATACACGATGAATGGACTATATAGTAAATATATGATTTTGACAGGAGAAAAATTACAATGCCATTTAAAATATTAATAATAGAAGATGAGAAAAATATCAGTGAAATAGTAGCAAAATATTTGAAAAAAGAAGGCTATACTACCCTAATTGCAAACGATGGGATAGAAGGACTTGCCTTATTTAGAGATTCAAATCCTGATTTAGTCATATCCGATGTCATGATGCCTACTATAGATGGATTTGAAGTACTAAGAGAAATAAGACTTATATCAGACGTACCAGTTATTATGCTCACGGCAAAGCAAGAGGAAGTAGATAGACTAAAAGGCTTTGAAAATGGAGCAGATGATTATGTTACAAAGCCTTTTAGTCCAAAAGAATTAGTTAGAAGAGTAATGGTTATGCTAAAACGAACCTATAAAGCAATAGAAGATAAACAAGTGTTAATAGAGGGCGAATTAAAGCTCGACTTGAATAAACAAAAACTATATAAAAATGAAGATGAAATTGATATAACATCAAAGGAATTTCAAATAATATATGCTTTTTTTAAAAATCCTAGGCAGATATTATCTAGAGAGCAACTTATAGAGCTTGCATTTAGCAATGATTTTGATGGTTTTGATAGAACTATAGATGCTCATATTAAAAAAATACGTCACAAGATTGAAGAGGATACTAAAAACCCTAAATATTTAAAAACAAAATATGGAGCTGGATATATATTTGGAGGCTCAGATGAAGATTAAAAATCAACTCATTATTATTATAATAGCAATACTTTCCGTAGGGGTTTTAATACAGTCTTTTATAGCGAGTAAATATATAGATAACTACTTTAATAGCTATATAATGCAGGAGTATAATCAAAATATAGCTAGGATATCACTAATTGCTCAAGAGATAATAGCGGATAAAGAAAGCTCAAGTAACTCAAGACCAATGATGTCGCAGATGGCATATAGAAGGACTCTATCATCGTATATGAGTGACCCTATAGTAGAGATAAATATATATTCGAATCAAGGCAGACTACTTTTCACCTCGAGTGGAGTGATGGGTCAGGGACATATGAATTTTGGTAATAATCAAGAGGATAGTTTGGAGCTTGAGGCAGATATATTTGATGTTTCAAATGATGAAAATCAAAAAATAGGAAATCTTGAAATAATTAGAAATAAAGATGTAAAAAACTGGCAAACCTCAGTGCTTTTTAATAAAGCACTATATAGTGGAGCAGCTATTGCTTTTATATCAGTTGCTATTATTGCGGGATTAATTATTTGGATAGTAAGTGCTAAGTTTTCAAAGCAGCTCATAGACACTGCTTATTATGCAAGTAAAATAGAGCAAGATGATCAGGTCGATATAGCACTTTCAGAAACAGTAGAAATCAAACAAATTCAGTTAACCTTATTAAACCTTGCATCTAGACTAAAGCTTAAGACTAAAATAAGAAAAGAAAAAGCTGACAAGCTTTCTCACGAAACTAGAACGCCCCTAACTATTTTAAAATCAAATATAGAAGCAGCTATAGATAAAGTGATAGTATTAGATGAGCAAAATCTAAGTCTATGCCTAGAACAGATAGATACATTGTCTGAAATGATGACAAATATTTCAGATATAATAACGGATGATAGCGATGATACATCTGTAGAATTATCTGAACTTGACTTGACAAAAGAAATAAAAAACATTATAAAAAGCCTTAGCTTACAATACTCTAAGAAAAATATTGCGCTTACATCGAGTCTTTCAAACGAACTACTAATACATTCAGATAAAAATAAAATAAATCAATCAGTGTATAATTTACTCACAAATGCCTATAAATTTACTCCATATGGAGGTAAAGTAGATATTTCAGTAAAAAAACTGGATAATTCTGTTACAATTGAGGTAGCTGATAGTGGAATGGGAGTAAAGCAAGAAGAGTTAGATAAAATATTTACTGCCTACTATAGAAGCAATGAGCATAAAGAAACTCAAGGAGATGGGTTAGGACTTTATATCGTAAGCACAAACATGGTACTTTTAGGTGGGAGTGCTTCTGCTTATATAAATGAAAGCAAAGGGCTCACAGTAAAGCTAGAGATTCCATTAAAACATTGTTGAGAGAAGTAATACCAAGTGGTAAAATAAACTTAATCCAAATGCGTGGATACAAAAATAACGTAATAATAACAGACCTTAGAGATGTTGATACTATATACACAGGAAATAGATTTATGATATATAGCTTATATCCGGAGCAAAATGTTTCTATGTGGATAGTAGATGGAAAGCAAAAACAAAATGTTAGCATTGCTGTTGGCTATAGCATATTAAATAGAACATGCACTGCAGATATAGGAAAGCTTATGCTAAAACATGGCGGTAGAGGTCATAAGATGGTTGGTACTTGTCAGGTTCCATATGACTCAGCTAACGGCGTTATAAATGAAATAACTGATTGTCTTATGGACAAGTAAGCTCTTATAATATAATAAATCAAATATTAATAGAAATGGAAGGTAAGATTTAATGAATAAAATTAAACTTGGCAAAAAAGACTGGACAGTAAAAATAGCAGAGGTATTACTAGATGGAATAGAGCTAGATGAAGTTCTGGGTTATTTAAAAAGCATAGAAGACGTAATAATAGGAATGAATAGTAATCAAGACTATATGCTAGTTGAAGAGAATAAATCAAGAACCTATATAATTAGGAAAAATGAAAAAGACTTAGAGCTAGCGATACTAAGTATAATGGATGCTAAGGATATACTAAAAAAATAATCTAAAGAATTTGAAATTTTTTAAAGCAGGGATTGGAGGAGATTTTATGGACGAGGCAGCTATATATGAACTATCAAAAATCATCCAAGCTAGTGAAAATATAGTGTTTTTTGGTGGAGCAGGAGTGTCAACTGAGAGCAATATCCCAGATTTTCGCTCAGAGGAGGGCATATACAACATAAAATCAAAATATAATTTCCCTCCCGAAACCATGCTCAGCCATAGCTTTTTTATGAATCAAACTTCACTTTTTTATGACTTTTATAAGACCTCGATGATATTTCCAAATGCAAAACCAAATCTAGCACATCTTACACTTGCAAAGCTTGAGCAAATGGGAAAGCTAAAGGCAGTAATTACTCAAAATATAGATGGACTTCATCAAGCAGCTGGTTCAAATAATGTACTAGAGCTCCATGGAAGTATTCATAGAGATTACTGTATGGGCTGTCATAAGTTTTTTGACCTTGACTATATATTAAGCTCAGAGGATGTCCCTCTATGTGATGTATGCTCTGAGATAATAAAACCAGATGTAGTTTTATATGAAGAGGGGCTTGATTACGAAGTGATAGAAAAATCAGTATATGCAATTCAAAATGCAGATACCTTAATAATAGGAGGAACTTCCTTAAGTGTATACCCTGCGGCAGGCCTTATTGATTACTATAGAGGGAATAATCTTATACTCATAAATAAGGGTGAGGTTTATAAAAAAAGCAAAGCAAAACTAGTATTTAGAGATAGCATAGGCGAAGTACTTAGCTTGGCTTTAAAATAATAGCCCTGCCTATTGGCAAGCAACTATTTCTAAGTATGTAAACCGCAAAAAATAAAGGGACTATCCAGATAATTAAATTATTCTAGGATGTCCCTTTTTGATTAAATGAAATGCATTTTTATTACTTATTATCAAAGCATTCGTTTAGTGGAATAATTCCCTTTTCATCAAGAATCTTAAACAAAATCTCAACCACATTTGGACAGAATTGGTGACCAGAGTGTTTGGAAAACTCGGCTTTTACATCACTACAATTCATAGCCTTCTTATAAGAACGGTTTGATGTCATAGCATCAAGTGCATCTGCAACACCTATAATACGAGCGAACAATGGAAGTTCTTTGATTTCTGTATTTTCTGGGTAGCCTTTTAAATCATATCTTAGATGGTGGTATAAAATTGCATCGCGCATACTACTTGAAACACCAATATTATCGAGGATTTTCATACCTATAGTTGGATGGGTCTTGATAATATCAAATTCTTCTTTTGTTAAACAACCTGGTTTTCCTAAAATATAATCGCTAATACCTATTTTACCGATGTCATGTAAAATACCTGCAATTTCAATTTCTTCAATGTCAATCTTCGAAAGGTTCAGTGCTTTGGCAATTTTTACAGCATACTCTGAGACTCTCAAGGAATGCCCTTGAGTGTAAGTATCTTTAGCTTCCATAGCAGCCACTAAAGTCATAATAATATTCATATAGTAATTTTTAAGGTTTTGATAAAGTCTAGATTTTTCTATAGCAAATGCTAAGTTGTTAGATAAAGAAGCGAATAACGAAGTATATTCGTTGCTAAATTCAGCATCTAGTCCTATAGCCATTATACCAACTGTAGATTCGTTTGTATTAAGAGGTAAAATTAATAAATTTTTAATTTTTCCATTGTTAAAAACTGTTTTTACTTCTTGGGTTGCTTCTTTAACATTTTCGGAAGTCAAGATTAACGGTTGCTTATCCTTCATTATAGTTTTAAAGTAATTTTCACTTAGATTAAAAGGATTACTAGATATTTCACTTTTATAGCGACCATAAGCAGCTTTCAAAATTAAATAATTTTGACTATCCTTAATACGGATAGTACAAAGTGGAACATTAACGTTAGTTACGATGTTTTTACATGTGTCCTCAATTAGCTGATCAAGATTTGTAAAAGAAAGATTTTGAGTTATTGATGCACTAATTTGGCTTACAAACTCCATATGTCGATTTTTTTGAGCTAACTTACGTTCTATTTGGATACGATCAGTAATATCTCTTCCAACACCTTGAATTTCTAATGGGTTATTTGCTTCTTTAATATGTTTAGTATTAACTTCTAGAACTTTGCGTGTATTTCCGTCTTTATGCAACATCCACATTTCTTGACGATTAAACTCGAGTTCATTCATAAGCGCAACTATGTCTTTACACCTGCCATATCTATACTCATGAAGCGGACACATAAACTCATAAAGCTTACGACCTATCATTTCATCTTTAGAATAGCCTAAAATTTCTGAGACAATCTCGTTTATAAATTGAATTTCGCCTTGATTATTAGAAACCCAGACAATATCTCTCATGTTTTTGATAAGTTGCGAAAAGTGAGCATCAGTGTGTGATAGTTGCTCAGACATTGCTAAAAGTTGCTGATATGAAGCTTCGAGCTCTTCATACATATCTGAAAAATTATCTTTGCCTGGATTAAATTGTAACATTTTTATTTTTAACTCTTCAATTTTCATGAATCCTCCAACTTTTTTACAGGCATCATTAAAATTTATTAAGATAGAATCTCATATTACTCTACAATTTTAGCTTCCAGAATATTCGCATCGGCATATTTTGTCATCAGGCTGTTTATTTTTTCTATATAATCATTAAGCTTTGAATCTCCTTCAAAACATATCACCATCATCATAATATGCTTACTTTCTTCAGTTACTTGAGTTCGAACAGAATCAGAAGTAGTAGAGGCAAAGTAACCTTCATCATCCTTAAAAACAGGCATATTTTCAAGGTTAATTTGACCTCTTCCTATACCTTCATAATAGTCTCCAGCATTTCCTTTTGTGAATACTACATCGCCTTTAACTTTAGCTAAATCTACACACCCAAGACTGTGGCCAGTCTCTAGCGAAATAAGATTGTTTATATCAACTATATTATTTACCTTATATAAATCCATTCCTTTAGGAATACGGCGAATAAGAGAATCTGAAGAAACTCTATATCTGCTAGGGTCTTTGCCTAATTTTTTATACGATCTTCTAGCAGCCTGAATACTTTCTATTTTAAGTACATCTTCTAAGGTAAGAGTTTCTTGAAGATGCTTATAAACAGAGTCAATCATGCCCCAAAGCTCATCATCACTAGATGAAACCACAACATTTGCTTCAATTATACCTAGCTGTAGATTAGGTAGTATTTCTTTTACTTGTTCATCAATTCTAACATTCATAGTGTACCCTCCAAAATAATATATTATGAAAAAATTAAATAATTGTATCAAGACTATAGTCTATAAGCTCATCGTCTTTATAAGTGAACCTAGCAGTAAAAAAATTGTACTTATTCATCCACTTCATAAAAATCTTGTCGCCTTCAAGCATATTAAGCTGATTGATATCTGATTTTGGAATCCATTTTAGTTTTCCTTCTTCATTCTCAATTACATCTCCAGAAAAATCATCACAGAAAAACAAAAACATATACCAGTCGTTATCTCCCATAAAGTCAGGAAAGGTTATAAAGCCACGAAGCTTTACACTATTAGCTTTTAGATTGCTTTCTTCGTAGATTTCTCTTATGATGCATTGCTCAGGGGTTTCGCCAGGATTCATCTTACCCCCTAGCCCCACCCATCTATTCATATGAATGTCGTTTTTCTTTTTTATCCTATGCATCATCAATATCTGGTCGTCACGCTCTATATAGCAGTGAGTAGATAAAATCATAGCATCACCTGCACTTATCAAAATTAATAAACATACAAAAATATTGTAACACACAAATAAGTATACAATAAACAAAATAAAATAACTTTATTTCTATAATATAATCCAATGAGGCTAAAAAATAATAAATATGATAAAATATAATTAGAAAGCTATAAAATAGCCATTCATTTAAAAATTTTTCAAAGAAGAATAATATAAAAATGGAGGTATTACTTATGTCAAAAGTCTATTTTAAAAAAGTTACTGATAAATCTGAAGAAAAACTAAGCAAAGCGGCTAGAGAGCTACTTGAAGTTTTAGTAAAAAATGAAAATCATACCTGGGAAAAAACAGTTCCCATGAAAGTGCATTTTGGTGAAAAAGGCAACACTACATATATAAAACCAGCCTGTTACAAGGATGTAATAGAATATATGGGAGAAAATCAAATAGAAAGTGCCTACATAGAGACAAATGTACTCTACAGAGGCTCAAGAACTACTAGAGATAGTCACATAGAGCTTGCAAAAGAGCACGGGTTCACTCAGCTTCCAATAATCATAGCAGATGGAGACCACGGAGAAGCTTATGATGAAATAAAGATAGATAAAGAATACTTCTCAACTTGTAAAATAGGAACAGAGTTTTCAAAATATAATCAATTCCTAGTTATGGCACATTTCAAGGGCCATGGCTCTGCAGGGTTTGGCGGAGCGATGAAACAACTTGCTATGGGCTTTGCAGCTAGAGGAGGAAAACTAGCACAGCACTCTGGAATTAGTCCAAAGGTAATAGAGAAAAAATGTATATCCTGTGGTCTTTGTGTAAAAAAATGCGATGTAGAAGCAATAGAAATGAAAGAAAAAGCATTTATTCACTCTGAAAAATGCGTAGGATGTGCAGGCTGTATAGCAGTATGTCCAGTAGGAGCTATAGTAAATGACTGGTCAGAAGTAAACTTTAAAGAAAAGCTCGCAGAATATGCGTATGCAGCTCAAAAAGACAAGGATAATGTATACATCACTTATTTGATTAATATAACTAAAGAATGTGACTGCATGGGTCAGCATATGGACGAAGTTGCATCAGATATTGGAGTATTTATTTCAAAGGATCCTGTAGCAATAGACGCTGCCTGTATAGATATGCTTCAAAATCAAAGTGAAGATAAGTTATTTGACGATGGAAGAGAATCTATAGAGCACGCTGTGAAAATTGGTTTTGGCTCTAAAGACTATGAACTAATTGAACTACAATAGGATGATTAAAAAATGGGCATAGCTATCGGAATAGAAAGTGGTTTATCAGATTGCCATGTACATCTTTCACTTAAATCAGGATTTACAATAAAGCAGTGGAACATGGCAGATGATAACCAAAAAACAGCTTGGATTTCTTCTATTTTAGAAAAATATAAGAAAAATAATATAATCTATCTAAAAGATGGGGGAGATGCATATGGCGTCTCCCTTTATGCAAAAAAACTAGCAGACAAGAATGGAATAAACTATAAAACGCCTGGATTTGCCATATATAAAGAAGGTAGCTATGGAGACTTCCTAGGAAAAAGCATAAAAACTATGGAGGATTTTGATAGATTATTTGAGCAGCTTCTTAGTCTAGATATAGATCACTTAAAGCTTATAGTAACTGGTATTATGGATTTTGATAACTTTGGATATTACGAAAAAACTCAGTTTACACCACTTGAGCTAAATCATATGATATCAAGGGCGAAGAAAGAAAACCTTAAGGTCATGGTTCATGCAAATGGAAATGAAGCAGTAAAGATGGCTATTGATGCAGATGCTGATACTATAGAGCATGGCTATCTACTAGATAAACAAACCCTAAAAGAGTTCATAGGCTCAAGTACAGCATGGGTACCTACACTTGCACCTCTTGGAAATATACTGAAATATAAGCCAAAAGCTATGATAAATCAGCTAGATACAGTTAATAAAATATATCAGCTTCAGATAGATAATTTAAAATTTGCTCTTGAAAACAATATAGAAGTTGGACTTGGAAGCGATGCTGGAGCCTATATGGTAGAGCACCCAAATGGAATAATTGATGAAATAAATCTCATGAAAGAAGCTGGAATATCTCATAAAACTATAAAAGAGCTAATGATAAAACAAATCCAAAAAATAAAATAGAGCCAAAAGGAAGGGGTCTCTCTTCAAAATCTAACTTTTAGGGAGAGATAACACAAATATCCTCTTGACTCTTTTTTTATTTTTCACTAGTAGCAAATCTTTTCTTTAAAAAAATAATATCTTCATCTATATATCTATGATGGATTTTTGTAACATCAAATCTCAGAAGTTTAAAGGCAAATTGCACAAAATATCCTATACATAACGACATAATAACAGTACCAATACCTAAGGTTCCACCTAAAAGATAACCTATTGATAAAGCACAAATTTCGATAGTATTTCTAATAAATCTCACTGATTTATTAGTTCTTTTAGTAAGAGCAATCATAAGACCATCTCTAGGGCCTGAGCCTAGCTCAGCGCCTATATAGGCTACAGTGGCACATCCTATCACAAACATTCCACCCAGCATCATAATTAGACTAGGAATAAAGGAATCGAAAATAGGAATTAAATTGTTAAGCATTAGGATATCGATAAAATAACCTATGAAGTACATATTAAACACGGTACCCCAGCCTATGCGCTCTCCTAAAAAAAAGGCAATAATAACAATCATAAAACCTACCGCAATACTAGCTTGCCCCATAGTGATTCCAAAAGTAGTACTTAGACCTTTATGAAATACATCCCATGGTGCAAGCCCAAGATTTGCATTTATTGTCATAACTATGCCAACAGAATATAAAAATAGACCAAAAAATAATCTTATAAATTTATAAATAGGTGAAGCACTACTCAAAAAACCATCTCCTTAAAGCTTTTCTAGGACTATGCAAGTTCGGCTAGGACTGTAAATTGTAATACAGTTTTCATTGAACTTAAGATTATTTATACTATGATACACTATGTCTCGGCTGACTCTGTTATAGCCTCCAAAGATATCCAAATCAGAATCGAAAACAGCCTTGTATGAATTAGAATCTTTAGTAGGGAAGCATAAATCAGAATATGAATCTGTAGGATGGAAGTTAAAAATGAAAATTAAATCCTGTTTTTTAAATACGATTAGCTTCCTTGTATCATCGATAAATAAGTCCTGAATAAACTCGCTTTTCTTTAGAATATCATGATTTTGAGCAAAATACACCATAAATCTATCAAAAGTGCTCAAATAAGTATACTTAAGCTCCGAATTCTCTTCTAAGCTCCATTTTCTTAGAGCGTACTTGTAGCTCCAGTCATTTCCTTCTCTTGGAAAGTCTATCCACTCAGGATGTCCAAACTCATTGCCCATAAAATTCAGATAAGCTTCACTGGCAGCCGTCAAGGTAAAAAATCTAATTAGCTTATGAAGAGCTATAGCTCTATCTATGACATAGTGGTTGTCAGATTTATGCATATGCCAATACATAACCTCATCGCATAGCCTAAACATAATCGTTTTGTCACCGACCATAGCTTGGTCATGAGATTCACAGTAGCCTATACGTTTTTCATGGGGTCTTTTTGAAACGGCTTCATACCAGAGAGTATACATATTCCAAGTCTCATCTCTTTGCTCTAGCATCCTTATCCAAAAATCAGGAAGCCCCATAGCAAGTCTATAATCAAATCCCAATCCACCATATGAAATAGGTAGACACATTCCAGGCATACCACTCATATCCTCAGCTATAGTTATTGCAGTGGGTTTAATTTTTTTAATAAGAGCATTTGCAAACTGAAGATAAGTTACAGCATCCAAATCAGTATTATCAGAGAAATACTGTTCATAACTAGTGAAACTCTTGCCCAATCCATGGTCTAGATAAAGCATAGAGGTAATACCATCAAATCTAAATCCATCAAAATGATATTCATCCATCCAGTACTTTATATTTGAAAGCAAAAAGTGAATCACTTCAGGCTTTGAGTAATCAAAAAGCTTCGAATCCCAAGCAGGATGGTTTCCTCTAGCTCCTTCATGAAAAAATTGATAGCTAGTCCCATCAAACTCATTTATTCCGTCATCAGTGTTTTTTACAACGTGAGAATGAACTATATCCATAAACACAGCTATATCCATACTGTGAGCGGTATCGATTAGAAGCTTAAGCTCATCTGGAGTTCCAAACCAAGACGAAACAGCAAAAAAATTAGAAACATGATAGCCAAAGGAAGCATAGTATGGATGCTGCATGACAGCCATAAGCTGAACTGCATTATAGCCTTTTTCTTTTATTTTAGGTAAAACAATATTTGTAAATTCAGAAAAGCTCCCAATAGCTTCCTTTTCCTGGGCCATACCTACATGGGCTTCATAAATAAGTAAATCTTGTTTTTTAGGGATTTTAAAAGAAGGATTAATCCATTTATAATCCTTTTCTGGGCAGTAGATTTGCCCTGAAAAATTATGAGTATTTGGGTCTTGGATTACACGTTTAATATATAGTGGAATCTTATCATGACTTACATTATCTTTAGTAACTCGAACCTTTACTAAACACCCATGCCAAAGAGATTTTTTTCCCTCTAAAAAAATCTCCCAGTAACCATTACCTAAATGGGTAAGAGGATGAGAGCTTGGATTCCAGTTGTTAAACTCACCTATAAGATATAGAGAATCGGCTCCAGGAGCCCATTCTCTATAGTACCATCCTTTATTTGACCTATGAAATCCAAAATAAAGATGACCATTTGCAAAATCAGTAAAATCATCAGCATCCGATAGTAGCTTTTTTCTATCTTTTTTGTATTTAGAAATCCTAGTTTTTATATGGTCTTCATAAGGCTCTAGCCATGGATCAAATTCTACTAACTTGATTTTAGACTTCTCCTTTTCCTTAGTTTTCATAGCAATACTCCATTCTAAACTTTAATCTCTTCCAAATAAATCTCCTATACCTATATTTCCAAGTAAACTGCCTTCGTCTTTAGATTTTCCGCCACCCATGCCACCACTAGCGGCATAAATTCTATTAGCAAGTCTACTAAATGGTAGAGATTGGAGCCATACATGACCTGGGCCTCTTAGTGTAGCCAAGAATAATCCCTCGCCACCAAATAAAGCACTCTTAACATTTCCAGCCATCTCAACATCGTAATTTATAGTATTTGTCATAGCTACTAGGCAACCTGTATCAAGCTTCAATACTTCTCCAGGTGCCAATTCTTTTTGTATGATAGTTCCACCTGCATGCAGGAAGCTAAGACCATCGCCAAGAAGTCTTTGCATTATAAAGCCTTCACCACCAAATAATCCTGCGCCAACTTTTTTCTGAAAAGCTATTTCAACTCTTATACCTTTTGCGGCGCACAAAAATGCATCTCTTTGGCATATAATTTCACCAGAGTATTCAGTTAAATCTAAAGAAACGATTCTACCTGGATACGGAGCAGCAAATGCAACAGACTTTCTATCTGGAGCAGTATTTGTAAAGCTAGTCATAAATAAACTCTCGCCAGTAAGAACTCTCTTGCCAGCTCCTAGAACCTTACCCATGAGACCTTTACCTTCATCACTGCCAGAACCATCGCCAAAAATAGTTTCCATACGAATATTTTGGTCCATAAACATCATAGCGCCTGCTTCAGCTATGATAGTTTCGTTTTGGTCTAGCTGGATTTCTACAAACTGCATATCATCTCCATGAACCTTAAAATCTACCTCATGTGCTCTTTTCATAAAATCAAACCTCCTCATATGTGATATATGTATATTAACTCTAATAATATACCCAAGATAATCAAACCTCAACATACATACTGTAAAAAACTAGTAAAAATATATAGAAGCAATCAAAAGATTCGTTATAAGTAAATAATATGAATAAATATGTTTATCTTATACATTAATAGATGTATAATTTAGGTATATAGACTTAATAAAAAAATAACAAAATCGTGAAAAAATTTTAAAAATATTTCTTAAGGACTAATATTGTCCATCCCTATGTATAAAATGAGAATATATACTAAATAAACTGGGGTGAGACTATGGGAAAAAATACAAGAAAAAATAAAATTACTAAAACAAGAACTATAGTAAATAGGAAGATACTTCAGAGAAAAAATAAGGAAATAGCGAATCTAAAAAATGAAATATCTAAACTTAAGAAATACTACTCAAAAGATAACTTAACAAATACTTTTAATAAATCTAATGGAATAAGAAGGTTACAGCTTGAATTAAACAGAACAATTACTCAAAACGCTCCAACAACTATAGCATTTATAGATGTAGATAATATGAAAGCAATAAATGACAACTTTGGACACTGCTCAGGAGACAAGCTTTTATTTAGCCTTGGAAATGTAATAACAACAAACATTCGAAAAGATGATTTTGTATTTAGATTCGGGGGAGACGAGTTCGTAATAGTATTCCCTAATGCAGATAAAGAGCAGGCAAGCAAAATTATAAAAAGAATACAAGAAAGTATTTCAGAGGTAAATCAAAAAGAAAAACTTCCATTTTATATCAGTATCAGCTATGGAATATCAGAATACAATGGAAACACTAAAATAAAAATAAATGAATTTATAAAAAATGCAGACATAGCCATGTATCAAAACAAAAATTTGAACAAAGCAAATATGAATAAAGAAAAAAATCTAGTTCTAAATTAATAAAAAATATATGGGGTATGTGATAATATGGGAAAAATACATGATACTTCTAAAACTTTCAGAATGCTAAATATATACGAAAGGCTAAATAAAGGTGAGACTTTATCCAAAGATCGACTTTCATTAGAATATGATGTAAATCAAAAAACCATACAAAGAGACATAGAAGACCTAAGATGCTACATCCAAGAAAACCACTACGGAGAAAAAGATTGCACGATAAAGTACGATAGAGCATTAAAAGGATACAAACTCATAAAATTCCAAAGAGAATGGCTCACAAACGAAGAAATAATGGCTGTATGTAAGATAATCTTAGAAAGTAGAGCATTTTGTAAAGATGAGCTAGACCTAATAATAAAAAAACTTCTAGAACAAAGCCTACCAGAACATAGAACTCATATAAATAAAATTATAAAAAACGAGCAAATTAATTATGTACCACTGCAACACAACAAAAAACTAATATCTATGATATGGGAGCTTTCAGAAGCTATAAATAAAAATGAAAAAATAAGTATAGACTACACAAGACAAGACAACAACAGAAGAGAAAGGATAGTAAAACCAGTATCCATAATGTTCTCAGAATTTTATTTCTACCTTATAGCATATAACGAAGATACTGATAAAGAAATTCCTATAGTCTATAGAATAGATAGAATAAATAGCTACAAAAACCTTCATGAAAAATTCGATATCCCACATAGTGAAAAATTTCAAGAAGGAGAATTTAGAAAAAGAGTACAATTTATGTACTCAGGAGCACTAACTAGAGTAGAATTTGAATTCACTGGACCATCGGTAGAAGCCATACTAGATAGGCTCCCTACAGCAGAAATCATAAGCCAAGAAGGAAATAAATACACAATAAAGGCCGAGTCATATGGGAATGGGATATACATGTGGCTAGGGGCTCAGGGGGATAAGGTCAAGATATTACCAAAGGAATAAAAATTAAATTATTCATTATCAAATATCATTTTAATGATATTTGATAAATTTAAATTTGAGGGTTGAAAGGAAATGCGACCAAATGTACGAAAATAAAGTAAATTATGATTTAGAAATAAACTCAGAAGATAATAAAAAGTTAATATTATCTAAAGACAAATGTGATAAATATGACTATTTGATAGCAGTAGCTTGTGGAGCTATTGGTGGAATGGTAGACATTTTTTTAGTAGGTTCACCAAAAGATAGTGTTTTAACAAAGTGGACTGATGAACAAGTCGATAATAGCGTAAAAGGGTTTGCAAAAATGGTTGGATGGTCTCCTAGAGAAGGTAACGAGAGCAATGTTGCAAGTGCTATTGGATTTTTAGAGAAAAAATTTAACGTTAATTATGATCAGAGGCATAGTGGTGATGTTAATAATCTATTTAATATGTCAACAAAAAATCATCATATGATGTCATTAAGCCACTCACCAGATATAGTTGGCTTATTTTTCTCAATACTAAATCAATTTACATCAACATCATCATTCATAGCAGATGGAAAGCTTATAACCATATCTACAGATAATCAATTTGAGTTGAGAGGGAATAACTTTATTTCAAAATTGTTTTGTGGAATAGCAAACTGGTTTGGACACTTGATGTCAGATATAGCTGGTTCATCAGGAAGTAGAGGTAACAACGGTAGAGGTTCTGGTATAGTGATACCTTTTTATGAATTATTTGGATTTTGTAAATTTGGAAAATTTAATGTAGGTAAAGATAAACAAGATTTAGCTACCATAGCAACAAGAGCATTTCAAGAAGGATATGATTTTAGGTTTGGTATCTCATTAGCAATTCCAGTAGTTATTACAGATTTATCTATTAGATTAATTTGGTCTCTAAGAAGATATTTTCAATATGGAAAGCCTTTAAATGAATGTATTCCAAGTAAAAAACATGCTGATTTAAGAGTAATGCTCTTATTTGGAAATGGAACATTATGTGTAATGGATGGCATAGATGCTGGAGTTAGATCTGGAGGAAATTTCTTATTATTTTTTATGAGATTAAACTTGATAGCATGGTTTCGATTCATAACATTAGTTCTAAAAGAAATGTGTATAAGATTAGGAATAAATGACTCATTACTTATCAATATTGAATCTTACAAAAAAATCAATGAAGTTTTGTTAATTTATTTAAGTGATATTGAAAAAATAGATATTGATTTATTTAAAAAGGAAACACAAGAATACAATAAATTAGTAAAAACATATTTAAATGCAAAATCTGATGAAGAATTAAATATATTATTATTAGATACATTCGAAAAATTAGGAATTAAAAAAGCTTGGGAAGGAGATTTTGATGAACATATGTCCAATAAGGAAGGAACATTGGTGTTTGAATGATGTATAAATGTGATATGTGTGGTTGTTGTTGTAGGCATATAGGAAATTCAGAAATATATAAAGATTTAGATAATGGACATGGAGTATGTAAGTATTTAGTTGGAAACTTGTGTTCAATTTATAATAATCGACCTTTATTATGTAGGATAGATGAAACATATAATCAAATATTCTACAAATTAATGGATATAGAAATGTATTACAATTTAAACAAAATTGAATGTGAAAAATTAAAAAAAATGGAGGAATGATATTATGCCAATACCACTGATTTTAGGAGTTGGAGCTGCAATAGCTGGAGTTGCTGGAGTAGGGACGGCTGCACATGGAGCAAAAAAAATGAAAGATGCAAATGATACAATGAAAGCAACTGAAAGTCAGCATAGAAGAAATATTGAAAAATTTGAAAACCAAAATAAACTTACTAATGAAAAAATGGATGAATTAGGTAAATTAGAGTTAAAAGTTTTAAAAGGCTTTGAAGATTTTTCGAACGTTATAGAAAAAATTCAAAATAGACCTAAATTTGAACAATATAATAAAGATGGAGTGAGTCTTCCGACATATGATAAGGAAGAATTAAAGACAGTTTCCGTAGGAGCAGGGGTGCTTTTAGGAGGGGTAGGAGGAGCAGCAGCTGGTACATTTGGTGGTTTTGCGGCTGCTGGAGCAACTACATCTGCAGTAATGGCATTAGGAACAGCGTCAACAGGGACTGCCATAGCGTCTTTAAGTGGCGTTGCAGCTACAAATGCTACTCTAGCAGCTTTAGGAGGAGGAACCATTGCAGCTGGAGGTGGTGGAATAGCGCTAGGAACAACAATATTAGGAGCTACTACTTTAGGAGTCGGGCTACTAGTAGGAGGAATTATTTTTAATGTAACTGGAGGAAAACTATCTGATAAAGCTGACGAAGCATATTCACAAATGAAAAAAGCAGAAAGTAGTATAAATAAAATTTGTAGCTATTTATATGAACTTGAAAAAACTGCTGAAGATTATACTCACTCTATTAATATAGTAAGAAATAAATATTTAGAAAGTTATAACTATATTTCATACGTTGTAAATAAATTGCACAAAGTAGATTGGAACGAATTTTCAGAACAAGATAAATTGGTAGTGAAAAATACTGTTATGTTGGTAGGATTGCTTTATAAAATGTGTAAATTAAATTTAGTAAATAAGGCTGCAAACGGAAATGAAATGAACACAATAAATAAATCTGGAATCAATATTATAAAAAATGACTCAATACAAGTCATGAATAGTGTAATTTAATAATAGCTATTAGTCGGGATGTGCGATAATGTGCATCCCTATTAAATTTATTGTAAATGTTGGTTTTATGAAATTGTTATTTGAATTTAAAAATTAACTTAATCAAATTATAAACCTTGGTTTATTCAACTTCTAGCAGTACTGGGAGATATCAGCATCAGTGTAAGTATATTTAAGGAATAAGAACTAGCAAACATATTGCAAGTCTGCCTAGATAGTACGGCAAAAAAATCCTCCTTCCCACACCTCAGCAGTATATATGGCAACAGTCCCACCAGAGCTGATTGGAACATTTAACATCATATTTTATAACACACCTCAAGAGGCAGTAGTTAAGCCACTATGGGTAGAGTGATAAATTTAAAAAAATAATTTTATGTAAATATGGGTATAAATACAGTGTTATTAATTTTGTTATATGGGGAGGGCTTATTAATGAAAAGTTTCAAATGCATTTCATTTGTACTTGTTTTTAGTGTGATACTATTTTTAGGTACAGATTCAGCATTATCAATGACATTTCAGCCTATGACAGCTATTACTCCAGTAATACCTATAACACCTGTGGTGCCTATAAATCCAGTGACACCACCTATAGTTGTAAATCCACCTATAGTAGTAAAACCTCTTGACCCAGGATTAATTGACAAAATAGTAGACCCTGACTTTCAATATACAACAGCAAATGGATTCGCTACTATAACAAAGTATGTAGGAAATGATTCGGATGTTGTTATTCCATCCCAAATGGGAGCATATCCTGTTACAGCAATTGGACCAAATGCTTTTCACTATTCAAACTTGACTAGTGTAGTGATACCTGAAGGAGTTATAGAATTACAAACTGGATCGTTTAGCTTTAACGAAAATCTTAAAAGTATAACTCTACCAAGTACTTTAAAAATAATTGGAGAGGATTCATTTGTTAATTCAAAAAGCTTAACCGAAATAATACTTCCAGATAGTCTTGAAGAAATCGGGGAATTTGCATTTTTAAATAGTGGATTAATCCAAGTTATAATACCTTCTAAAGTTAATAAGATAAGCAGTATAGCATTTGATGGTTGCAAAAATCTTCAAAACTTTATTGTTAACCCAGGTAATAGCATTTTTTCAAGTAGAGAAGGAATATTATATAAAAATAATGATATATTATTTGCTTGCCCTATTACTAAAAAAATTACAGAAATTCCAGCAGGAACCAGAGAGATAGGAAGCAGTGCATTTCGTTCAAATAAAAATTTAACTGAGATTTCATTTCCTAATTCAGTAAAATTTATTAATGGTTCTGCTTTTTTATATTGTAGTAATTTAACAAACGTCATGATACCAGCTTCTGTAGAAAAAATAGGATTAGGTACATTTAGTGGTTGTACATCTATGACAGACGTAGAATTTAAAGGAGAATATACAAAAATTGATAAATGGGCCTTTAAAGATTGTATTAGTTTAACTAATGTTAAGCTACCATCAAAACTTGATAAAATAAATTATAGCACTTTTAGTAAATGTAATAGTTTAAAGGAAATTTCTATACCTTCTACAGTTACAGCTATTGATGATTTTGCATTTTCATTTTGTTACAATTTAAACCAAATTAAGTTACCTTCAAGTGTGGATACAATAGGAGCTAAAGCATTTTTGTCTTGCACTAGCCTAACTGATATTACAATCCCAGAAGGGGTAGTTTCTATAGGTAATTTAGCATTTGAAAAATGTAGCAATCTGACAAGTTTAAATCTACCATCCACTATCACTCAAATAGGGAAACTCGGATTTGAATCATGTACTAATCTTAAGCAAGCAAGATTTTATGGTGATGCACCACAAATAGGGAAAGAATTATTTGCAAATGTTTCACCTGATTTTAAAATATATTATTTAAATAGTAAGCTTAATTGGTCCTCGCCAACATGGAACTCATATTTATCTGTAGGTGTGGATAGTTTTGTTGATTTACCAATTATACCTATTATGAAAGTAAATTCTATTCCTATTTCAAAAGATAGTATACCTGGTGTCAATGAAAAAGTAGACTGGAATGAATTATTGGAACAGGTAAAGCCTGAACCTATAGATTTATTGCCAAAGCAAATACTACCTACAGTTAAGCCTGAAATACCTGGAGCAATCAGTCCGTCTATCCCAAATGTAATTACACCAAATCTTGGTGGAAATGTTGACATTTTGATTAATGTAGGAAAGACAGATTATTTAGTAAATCAAACTTCAATTAAGATTGATGCTAGTCCAATTAATATGAATGGCAGAATTATGCTGCCAGTGAAATATATAGCTGAGCCTCTTGGAGCTACAGTAAGTTGGAATAAGGATGAACAGAAAGTTACTATTACAAATGATAAAGTAGTATTAGAGCTATGGATAGGGAAAAATATAGCTATGGTAAATGGAAAGTCACAAATGATAGATGAAAAAAATCCTGATGTAAAACCAGTAGTTATTCCTCCAGGAAGAACTATGCTACCACTTAGGTTTATAGCCGAGCAGCTAGGCTGTGATGTAGAGTGGATAGCAGAGAGCAATCAAGTTAAGTTAAAATATCCAAGAGCAGTTGACAAACTAGACCCACAACCAGAGCCGCCAATGGATTATCTAGATCCTCAACCAGAACCACCTATAGGAGATAGATTATAAAAATTTATGCTAAAATTATATTGAGATAAATAAACATCATCAAGTACAAGTAATATTTGTTGATGTTTATTTTTTATTCAATATTATATAGAATATAACTACCAAGGAAAGAAATTACATTATGATTAAATAAATCATTAGCTAAAGGAGTATTCAGCTATGAAAAGAAAAAGTGAATATTTTCAAGGGTGCTTAATAGGCGGAGCAATAGGGGATGCTCTAGGATGGCCAGTTGAATTTATGAGATATAGTCAGATTAAAGGTAAATATGGTAAAGACGGGATTCATGATTTAGTAATATCTTCATCAGGAAAAGCTGAAATTACAGATGATACTCAGATGACTATATTTACAGCAGAGGGGATATTAAGAGCTGATAGTGTTCTTAATGATCAACAAATCTGTGATGAAGCTTTATCAGTTTATTACTCATATCAGAGATGGCTTATCACACAGGGATATCCTAAAGTTAAAGAGTATGAGCATATATATGATGGGTGGTTATTGAATAAAGTAGAGCTAAATGCTAGAAGAGCGCCAGGAAACACATGTCTATCAGCACTTTCTAGTAGAAAACAAGGCTCTATTAATAATCCAATTAATAACAGCAAAGGCTGCGGAGGGATTATGAGGATTGCTCCAGCTGGGCTTTATTATGAAAAAGAAAAGGCTTTTGTTATGGGAGCTGAGTTCGCAGCGATTACACATGGTCATCCATCTGGATATCTTTCAGCAGGAGCTTTTGCTTTTTTAATAGCTTCGCTAATTGAAGGAAATGAAATTGAACTAGCAATAAATGAGACTATAGCTGAGCTAATTAATTACGATAACCATAAGGAATGCTCGGATATATTAGTAAAAGCACTTGAATTAGCAAAATCTAATGTAAGTGATGAAGAAGCCATTTCAGAGTTAGGTGAAGGATGGGTAGGAGAAGAAGCTTTAGCGATTTCAGTATATTTTTCCCTTAAATATAGCAATGATTTTGAAAAAGGTCTTATAGCTTCAGTGAACCACGATGGAGATAGTGATAGTACAGGGGCTATTACAGGAAACATCTTGGGAGCTTGTTTAGGGCTTGGCAAAATCCCTATGAAGTGGATGGAAAGTGTAGAGTTAAAGGATGTATTACTTAGATTAGCAAATGAACTGCTCAATAAGAGTGGTAATTAATGATTTGTCTTTTTATTTATAAAAACTAATAGCAGTTGTAATGAGCATTCTTATATATAAAAAAAATTATATATATAAATTTGAAACCTTTTTGTGTTGGTGTTAAACTAGTATTTAAACAGTTTAATGGAGGTTTTCAGATGAATTACGAGTTAAGGAAGTATAAGGAATTAGATTTTAATGATGATTTATTCAAAAATGCACCAAATGCTAAGTATGAATTAGTAGAAAAGGATAGAGTAGCGCCCGATAATTATCATGCGATGTCGATATATCCCGAATATTTTAAAATAGATGGTAAGTGGATTTTGGCAGAAGAAAGCAGAATGGACTGTGTACCAGTACTAAGAGAAGATAACTCAATTGATATTGTGGAGTTCAGGAGATTAAAAACTGGGGACAAGGTGATAGTTGGAAGAACTGAAGATGCTAGTGAAGGAATTTATGTACATTTTGATTGTTTTGAAGACAATACCCCATGTACTCATGATGCATTTTGTTTTAGGGCAGGTAGATCTAGAGAAACATCTTATACTAAAGACTATGAAGAACTATATGATCTATTGAAATATGAGAAAGAAAATGGATATATTGTTTGGGTTTTAGGACCGGCTGCTGTTTTTTCTAAGGGAGCTAGAGAAGCTATGTCTAGCTTGATTGAAAATGGCTATGCTAATGTTCTCATAGGAGGAAATGCTATAGCAACTCATGATTTAGAAGGTGCATTATTTCAGACAGCTCTAGGACAGCATATATATACTCAGGAGTCTGTAAAAGATGGTCACTATAATCATCTGGATGTGCTAAACAAAGCAAGTAAGGCTGGTTCTATTGAGGAATTGATAAAGCAAGAGAATATTAATGAAGGAATAATATATTCATGTGTAAAAAACAATGTGCCTCTTGTTTTAGGGGGCTCTATAAGAGATGATGGCCCTCTTCCAATTGTTATAGCTGATGTATATGAGTTTCAAGATGAGATGAGAAAGCATGTAAATAAAGCTACTACTGTGATATGCTTAGCTACTCAGCTTCATACCATAGCGATAGGAAATATGACACCATCATATAGAGTTGAGAAAGATAAAATAAGGCCAGTTAATTTTTACACTATTGATATATCTGAGTTTGCAGTAAATAAATTAAAGGATAGAGGAAGTCTAGAGGTTGTCACGATGGTTACAAATGTCCAAGATTTCTTGGAAAAATTGAATACCAATCTGACTAAATAAGTTAAGCGACTATCGTGATTTTATATAGTTAGTTTACAATATAGTGCATTTAGCGAATTACTAATTTTAGATAGTTTAAAATTGTAGATTCTCTAAATGCACTTTTTAGTTTTTTGAGTTTGGTTAAAATGAGCAAAATTAATAAGGAATCTTGATTGCTACAAATGGTGATTTTATTATAAGTCATCAATTTTTATTATTTTTTCTTCTCCAGATACCATATCTTTAATTTTGACTATTTTATTTTTTACTTCTTCCTCGCCCACTATAATCACTTTTTGAATTTTTAAGTTGTTTGCGTATTTCATTTTTTTCTTAAGTGAGGCATCATCAAAATATATCGAAGCTCTAGAGCCATTAGCTAGCAGTTTACCAAGTATGATAGAGCAGTAATCCATAGTATCACCTAGAGGAAGTATAATGAAGTCATCGCTTCTATTTAGGTTATAGGTATCTATGAAGCCTATTTCTTGGAGTACGAAAAATAATCTTGTCAGTCCGATTGATATTCCAACTCCAGGAAGAACAGTATCAGTATAGTTTTCAGCTAGGTTGTCATATCTTCCTCCAGAACATATTGAGCCATAGTTTTCATTTCCTATGAGTTTTGTTTCAAATACTGTACCAGTATAATAATCTAGGCCTCGGATTATTTTTAAGTTTATGTCATATTCATTTTCCTCAACTTTTAAAATTTCTAGCATTTTTACTACTCTAGCGATTTCATTTACACCCTCAGCATAGGTTTCATTTATATCAAAACGTTTAAGCTGATTTATAATTTGAACTGAACTACCATCTATGCTCATAATTTTATTTATAAAACTGCTTTTTTCTTCTCCTATGAGCTTTTCTAATTCGGCTAGAAACTCATCTAATGGCATCTTATCGTATTTATCAATTAAGTTCATAGTTTCAAATGTATTTTCTATTTGTAGATATTCAAATATTCCACTGAGTATTTTTCTGTTGCTGATTTGGAATTTGTAGTTAGGAAGCTTTATTTCTTTGAAAGCTTGAGATGCTAGGCTAATAACCCAAGCATCATTGTCTACACTTAGCTTATCTTTATTAATTACATCTATATCTAGCTGATAAAATTCTCTATATCTTCCTCTTTGATTTCTTTCACCGCGATAGACTTTTCCTAGCTGATATCTTTTGAATGGAAATTCTAATTCGTTTATGTGCTGTGCTACATATCTGGCAAATGGAACAGTTAAATCAAATCTAAGAGCAAGGTCGTTTTTTCCTTTTTGAAATGCATAAACTTGCTTTTCTGTCTCGCCTCCAGATTTTACTAATAGTACATCGGCTTTTTCTATTACTGGTGTATCAATAGGATAGCAGCCATTTTTTTCATATACCTTCAATATTTTTGTAGCGATATCATCAAATATTCTCTGCTCGTTTGGAAGCAGTTCCATAAATCCTGGTAGTATAGACGGTTTAATAAAGTTTTTACTCATGTAAGTTTCCCCCTTTTTTATATTAAAAAAAGCTATGCGAGTGTATATCTCACATAGCTTATAATAAACTAACTTAATTTATTATCATCACTGGAGATATAGGTCCAAACAGATATAGACCTGTATCTACAGAAGTAGACCAAGCCTCTAGCGATGATGATGCAATTTATTTAATTGTGATAGGATTTGCTTTGTCATTTGAATTCTCCATTCAATGTTTTATGAATTTATCACACTATTTGAATAATTTCTACTAAATTTATTATATAATATAACAATAGGAACCAAAAATCAATAAAAATTATTTAAAGGAGTTAGTCAATTAGATCCAAAGTCAATAAAGCCTTATTAAGATTGAAGATGAACTTTTAAAATAAATTTAAGGGAGCAGGATAGAAAATGCAAAGAGAAAAAGCTATAGAGCTATTAGAAAAACACGTTACCACGCCTCATATCATCAGGCATTGCTATGCAGTGGAGGCTGTTATGAGAAGGTTAGCTGAGAAACTAGAGCCAGAGAAAATTGATGACTGGGGGATAGCTGGGCTATTGCATGATTTAGACAATGATTTGGTAGACTGGGAAAATGATATGTCAGTTCATGGCCCGAAAACTGTAGAAGTAATGAAGGTAGAGGGTATAGGAAATGAACAGATGTATAGAGCTATTTTGGCACATAACCCAGCAAATGGAAGCAAGATAGAAAGTACATTTGAAAGAGCAATGTACGCAGCTGATCCCATAACTGGATTTATCAATGCTATTGCACTAGTATATCCAGATAAAAAGATAAAAAGTGTAAAGGTTAAATCTATTGTAAAGCGCATGAAAGAAACTAGATTTGCAGCTGGAGCAAATAGAGAGGCAATGAAATCAATAGAGCTTCTCGATATTTCATTTGAAGAATTTGCTGAGCTTGCTTTGAATGCAATGTGTGAAATTGATACTGTACTTGAATTATAATCCGCTATTTTACTTACTTGCAACTGCCAGTTGACAAATTACAAAGTCTAATTGGTAGAGTGCAACTGCCCAAAATATTATTATTAAACTAAGAAAACATTATTTTGATATGTAACAATATAGGAGGTAAGGATAATGATATTGGCGGACAAGATTATTTTATTAAGAAAGAAAAGTGGATGGTCACAAGAAGAGCTAGCGGAAAAGTTAAATGTATCTAGACAGTCTATATCAAAATGGGAAGGCGCTCAATCAGTTCCTGGTATGGATAAAATACTTCAGCTAAGTGAAATTTTCGGTGTAAGTACAGATTATTTATTAAAGGATAGTATAGAGCTAGAAGAATATGTAGAGCAAGAATCCAAAAGCGAAGAGTCGAGTGTGAGATATGTATCAATGGAAGAGGCTAATTCATATTTGGATTTGACTCAAAATATAGCTCATAAAATGGCTCTTGGAGTTGCTATGTGCATAATTTCACCAGCAATAATAATAACTCTATCAAATTTATACTTGCTTGAACAATTTTCGTTTTCTGAAAATCAATCACAAGCAATTGCATTGACATTATTTTTTATAACAATAGCAAGTGCAGTTGTTATATTTATAAGTATTGGAATGAGATTCAAGGATTTTGAATACCTAAAAACTGAACCTATAGAAACAGAATATGGTGTATCAGGTATGGTTAAATCCAAAATGAAAGCATATAAAGAAACATATAGTAAGTACAATATTATAGGAGTAACTTTATGTATACTTTCGGTGCTTCCAGTAATATTATCATCATTTGCAGATAAAGATTTAACAGATGGAATAGGTGTCATAGGAACCCTATTTATGGTAGCTGTTGGAGTTTTCATGCTAGTTACAGTAGGAACTATATGGTCCAGCTTTAATGTACTTCTTCAAGAAGGAGAGTATTCTGTAGAGGGAAAGGCGAAATCAAAAGTAGTTGGAAGTATTGCAGGAATATATTGGCTCCTTACTACAGCTTTATATCTATTTATTAGCTTCTACTATGGAGCATGGGATAAGAGCTGGATGATATGGCCAGTAGCTGGGGTATTATTTGGAGCTGTTGCAGCTATTACGAATTTAGTTATAAAAAGTAAGAAATGATAATATATAATCATTAACTAATAATATTAAACTAGATTGGGAGTGAGATTATGACTGTTAAAGAAATGTGGGATAAATATATCAGTATATCAGGAAAACCAATTAATACACCCTACGAATCATGGCATTTTTGCAACAATGAAGCTGATGCCAATGAACTAGCAAAACTTACGCTATCAGGGATAAAAAGAGCAACAGCATCACTTTATAAATCATTTGAAGCTGAGAATGAGCCTATTCCTAAAATTGGAGATTTGATAGTAATAACAAATTGGAATTCTGAAGCGGTATGTATTATCGAGGTTAAGAAAGTTGAGATATTGCCATTTAAAGATATTACAAAGGAACATGCTCAGATAGAAGGAGAGGGAGATAAATCTCTAGAGTACTGGAGAAGAGGGCATATTAACTTCTTCACAGAAGAAACAAAAGAGCTAGGAATAGAATTTAATGAAGAGTTAGAGGTTATTTTTGAAACTTTCCAAGTAGTATATCCAGTAGACTAATATTTTATCATAAGTTTAAATTGACCGAGGAGGATTAAATGAAAATACAAAAGCTAGTAATAGGAATGCATGAGTCAAATTGCTATATTGTAAGTGAGGATAATAAGGCTCTAATAATTGACCCAGGTGGTGAAGCGAGTAGAATTATTAAGCAAGTTCAAAGAAATAATTTATCGATTGTAGCAATCGCACTTACGCATTATCACTGTGATCATATAGAAGCAGCTTTAGAGTTAAAGAAGGCTTTTGAATGTCCAATTTATGCTCATAAAAAAGAGCTAAAAGGTCTACAGGACCCAAAGATAAATCATACTGAAACTTTAGGAAGAAAAGCTATATCTATAACTCCAGATGTTTTACTAAGTGAAGGTTCGAAAATAAATATAACAGATGATATATATTTAGAGACTATTCATACTCCAGGACATACACCAGGAGGGATTTGCCTTTATTCAAAGCTACAAAAGCTAGCATTCACTGGGGATACTTTATTTGAAGATGGATTAGGAAGAACTGATTTAGAAGGTGGAAAGGAAGACCTTATGAAAAAATCAGTCTCAAATAAAATTTCTCTATGGGAGGATGATATTACTATTTATCCTGGGCATGGGAATTCAGTTAGCATGAAAGAATTGAGAAGAAGAGGCATAATATATCTTAAGTAGATTTTGGAAATTCTGCATATTAGGAGAGTGAGAATTGTGGACCAAAATAAATCAAACAAGACTATTATCGTAGCGCTGATTATATTAATTATCAGTATGACCTTTATATTTATTATGGATAAAACTAAACAAGCTGATACAAGTGAAGAAACTAATGCAGATAAGCTATATGCTCATAAATCTGAGTATATAGGAGACAACAGTAATATATCAGGATTACTAAATCTACTTCCCTATTCTGAGTATAAAACTAGCATAGAGCTCTCAACATCTGATAAACCATACGGACTAAAGGCTATATATAATATTGATGATTCAGCTGTAAATATTTCAGATTTAAAAAATCAATTTTACAATAATGCCTTAATTGTTTTTTCGCTGATTGAAAACGTAGATTATATTGATTTTGAATTGATTGATGAGGATAGTGCAAAGCCTGAAGTCCATCATTACGATAGAAAAGAGATACAAGACAGCCATATAGATAACTTGTATGGATACTCTGTAGATTTACAAACTTTTGAAAACTTTTTAATGGAAAAAGTTTATATGCCTGGAGGTTCTTGACCTAACTAAATAGTGCTAGGTTAGTACTAACATGTAATAATAATCATTAACTTTATATAAAGGGGCATAATTATGGGGAAAAATATAGAGGTTTATGAGTCTTTGATTAATAAAATTCTATCAAACGAGCTAAATCAGAAGGCTAACTCAAATTCAATTTATAAAGAAAAATTAGAGCCTGGTACATCAGGCTCTATTATTGCGTCATATATCAAGATGATTGTAGAGAAGGGACTGAGGCATTATAAGTCCGATAATGATGATTTATCTAAGCAAATTGAGATTACAAATAAAATAATTGAAAATTTAAGTGTATTAGTCGAAGAATCTGAGCTAGAAAAATATTCATTAACAGAAGAGTATATGCTAAAGGCTATAGGGGATAAACTTGCAGCTAAAGACAACATAAAGCAGTGGTTACCACAGACATCTGTAGCAAGTAGTAGTTTATTTACTGGAGCAATACATGAGCCACCAGTATATGCTGAATTAAAGAGAGAAATAGCTTCGGCTGACCGTGTTGACTTGTTAGTATCGTTTATAAAGTTTAGTGGTCTTAGACTGATTTATGATGACTTGAAAGAGCATACCAAATCAAAGAAATTAAGAGTGATCACTACTAGCTATATGGGAGCATCAGATTTAAAAGCCATCCAAGAACTTGCAAAGCTTCAAAATACTGAAGTTAAGGTATCTTATGATACTAATAGGACTAGATTACATGCAAAAGCATATTATTTCCATAGAAATACTGGATTTAGTACTGCATACATAGGCTCATCTAATTTATCTCAAGCTGCTCTAAGTGAGGGTACAGAGTGGAATATGAAAGTCTCTGAATATACTTCTGCAGAAATTATTAATAAGTATAGGGTTACATTTGAAACTTATTGGAATTTAAATGAATTTCAAGTTTTCAATCCAGATAATTTACTTGATGTACAGAAATTAAAACATGCATTATCTAATGAAAAACACGAAGAGAAATCGAATGAATATTTCTTTGATTTAGTTCCTTATGCATATCAGCAGGAAATTTTAGATAGATTGGAAATAGAAAGAGAGGTTTACAATTCTTATTATAATCTTATAGTAGCAGCTACAGGAACAGGGAAAACCATGGTTTCTGCTTTTGATTTTAAGAATTTTTATAAAGATAATCCATCAGCAAAGCTTCTATTTCTAGCTCACAGAGAAGAGATTTTATCACAGAGTGTAATGGCGTTTAGAGGAGTATTAAAGGATGCCAACTTTGGTGAGCTATGGGTAGGCAACCACAGACCATCTATTTTTAATCATGTTTTTGCTTCTATACAGACATTGAATAGTAACGAGCAGTACAAAGAGTTTGCATGTGATTATTTTGATTATATTGTACTAGATGAAAGCCACCACACTACTGCAAGCTCATATAGGAAGATACTAAGTCATTTTGAACCTAAGATTATGCTAGGGCTGACAGCTACACCTGAAAGACTTGATGGAGAGGATATTTTAGAATTTTTCAATCATAGAATCGCTTATGAAATAAGACTAAGAGAAGCGATAGAGAGAAATTTGCTTTGTCCTTTTCATTATTTTGGAGTTTCGGAGACTGTAGATTTGAGCAATGTTAAGTGGCAAAATGGTCGTTATGATACTCTTGAATTAAGTGATAAGTACATAGGGAATCTAGCTAGAGATATAGGAATTGTTTCTGCTATTGATAGATATGTTACATCTAGGAACTCAATTAAAGGCCTAGGTTTTTGTGTAAGCAAAGAGCATGCAAGGTATATGGCTAATAGTTTTAATGAAAAAGGTATTTCTTCTATTTCGTTAGATTCTGATTCTAGTGATGAAGTGAGAAGAGGAGCAAAGGATAAGCTTATATCTGGTGATATAAAGTTTATTTTTGTTGTGGATTTATATAATGAAGGCGTAGATATACCACAGATTAATACAGTTTTATTTCTTAGACCTACAGAGTCAGCAACAGTATTTATACAGCAGTTAGGGAGAGGGCTTAGGTTACATGAGAGCAAAGATGTACTTACAGTACTTGATTTTATAGGACAAGGCAGAAAGGAATATAATTATCAAGTTAAGTTTCAATCTATGATTGGGAGATTACATCATTCAATTGACAAAGAGATAAATCAGGATTTCCCAACTTTGCCCAAAACTTGCTTTATTCAGCTTGAAAAGGTTGCAAGAGATATAATACTTGATAATATATCTAGCTCATATTGTAACAAAAATAAATTAAAACAAATGGTAAATGCTTTTCCTTTGGTTTGCAGTTTGCCATTTAATCTTATTAATTTTCTAGAGCATTATAATTTAACCCCGCAGGTGCTTTATAAAGCATCGACTCTATCAGAGCTTTCGTCTTCGTATGAAGCGAGTTCATCTATTTTTGATAATATTAAGGTTTTAAAGTCTCCTTTTATGAAAGTAAGTAAGATTAATGATTATGGATGGTTGAATTTTTTAGATGAGTTTTTAGCTAGTCCAGATAAAATATTACTTGAAAAAGACAAGAGAAGACTTTTGATGCTTTATTATACTATGTTTCAAAATGAACCAGAGCAAGATATTGTAGAAGTATTTCAAAGTATGAAGCAAAACAAGGCCTTGTATGAGGAATTAAAGGATTTAGTAAAGTACAATTTAAGTAAAATTGACCATCTACCAAATATAATTAATATATCAGATGATGTTCCACTTGAGCTACATGCTTCATATTCTACCAATCAGGTCTTATCAGCACTAGGTGTTCATACAATTGACAAAAAAGCTCCTTTTAGAGAGGGAGTCAAATATATAGAAGAACTAAATCTAGATGTATTTTTTATAACTTTAAATAAAAGTGATAAATTGTTCAAGGAATCTACTATGTATGAAGACTATGCAATTAACGAAGAACTTTTTCACTGGCAATCACAGAGTAGAACTACTGTAAATAGTTCTACTGGAAGAAGATACATCAATATGAAAGAGAACAAAAGTAAAGTATTATTATTAGTTAGAGAAGAAAAATCTGATTCATATGGAGCGACTGAGACTTTTAAATGTCTAGGTCTTGCTTCTTATGTTTCGCACGAAGGTTCAGCTCCTATTAGTATCATATATAAGTTAGATAACAAAATGCCTATGAATATTTTAAGGTCATCTAACCAAGTTGTTAATATATAAATATATTTAACACATATTTATGATTCTCGAAATAAAGAGTACTTCATAAATATGTGTTTTTTTTGAAAAAATATGTATTGAAATAAAAAAAGGGTATAAAGATTAAAAGCTTTTTACTTATAGGGGGTTATACCATGAAAAAACAAGTAATTATGCTATGTTTTCTTACTATACTTATACTTATATATCCAATTAATATTTTTGCGGCTGAAGGCTTGAATCTCACAAAAGAAGAAACTGAATTTATAAAAAATCATCCAGTTATTAAGTTAGGAATAGATCCAAATTTTGTTCCATTTGAATTTTATGATGAAAATAATGAATATAAAGGAATTACAGCTGATTATTTAGAGCTAATAAGACAAAAGACAGGGCTTGAGTTTGAAATTCAAAGAAATTTGACTTGGCCAGAGGCATATGATAAAGCTCTTTCCAGAGAGATTGATGTTCTTCCAGCTGTATCAAAGACAAATGAAAGAGAGCAGCATTTCATATTTTCTGAGCCTTATTATTATTTCAAAAGAGTTATAGTTACAAGAAATGATATTAGTGGAATTAACAGTATAGAAGATTTAAAAAATCTGACTGTAGCAGTGCAAAGGAATAGTTCTCATCACAGCTATCTTTTGTCCTATCCAAATATAAATCTTAGTCTGTATGATTCTGTTGAAACTGCACTTACAGCTGTAGCGGATGGAAGTGAAAAAGTATTTGTTGGAAATTTAGCTACTACAAATTACTTAATTAAATCCAATGGAATTACAAATCTAAAGTTTATAGCATTTGAAGCTGAAAAACAACAGGCTTTGTATTTTGCGGTGAGAAAAGATTGGCCAGAGCTTACAAGTATACTAAATAAAGCCTTAGACTCTATAACTCAAGAAGATAAAATAGCCATTAATGATAAGTGGATTGAGTTTGAGGTAGAGCTAGATTATGGGCCAATTATAAGGCTTATATTGATTATTGGTTCGTTTGTAGCTGCTATTTTAGGAGTTTCTTTTTATTGGATAATTCGTTTAAGAAAAGAGATTAGGGTTAGAGAGCAAATCCAGAAAGACTTGAAAAAAGCAAAAAAAGAAGCTGATGAAGCGAATGAGTTTAAATCAGGATTTATGGCTAGGATGTCCCATGAGATAAGAACACCCCTTAATGCAATTACAGGCATGGCATATCTTCTTAAAAAAACTGATATTTCATTAACCCAGAGTATGTATGTGGACAGGATAACTCAAGCATCTAACAACATGCTCAGCATAATAAATGATATCTTGGATTTTTCTAAGATAGAGGCAGGAAAAGTTGAAATAGAGGAAGCTTCTTTTAGTATAGACGATATAATTCAAAATGTAGTAAATATTGTTTCATATAAAATTGAGGAACAAGAGATAGGGTTTAGGTTGTCAAAAGACCCTCAGCTACCAAATTGGTTTATTGGGGATTCAAAAAGAATTGAGCAGGTTTTACTTAATATATTAAATAATGCTGCAAAATTCACTCAAAAAGGTGAGGTAGCCTTGGATATCAGATTAATAGCTAAAGAAAGTGATATTTATCATATATCATTTAACATTAAAGACACAGGAATAGGAATGACTCAGCAGCAAATAGAAAAATTGTTTAGTCCGTTTGTGCAAGTAGACAGTAGTATTAATAGGAGGTTTGGAGGCTCAGGGTTAGGGCTATCAATAGTTAAAAATCTAGTTGAAATGATGGGTGGAAGCATAAATGTTTTTTCTACTCCAGATGAAGGCTCTACATTTATTATAAATTTATCTCTAAGAGCTGATAAAATTAAAGAAGATGAATATTTAGCTAAATTATCAACTAAACATTTTAGCGGTTTGAGGACATTGGTTTTAGAAAAATCAGGAACAAGTATGAATTTAATCGATAGTTATCTCAGTTCTTTTGGGATGCACTGTGAGCTTACTAGTTCAGAAGAAAGTGCTCTTAGTATGTTAGAAGCTGCTGATGGAAAGTTTGCAAAGCCATTTGATTTGATTATTATAGATTACAATACTCCTGCATCTGGAGGATTTAGATTTGTGGATGTGGTTCATAGCAATACTAAAATTGCCAAAATGCCTAAGATAATCATTTTGCTTCCAATGATGAGAGAGGATTTATTTGACAATCTAAATGAGCATAATATAGATGTGGGTATAGGAAAGCCAATTATTCCTTCAATCTTACTTAATGCTATTTTTGATATATTTAATTTAACAGCTGTTTCAGCATCAAGTATAAGCACAACTAAATCAAAGGATTTAGAAAAATTAGATAAAATATACAAGGTGTTGTTGGTTGAGGATAATAAAACAAATCAAATGATAGCAAAATCAATCCTTGAACAGGTTGGGATAGAATGTATAGTCGCTAACGATGGACAAATTGCAGTTGAAAAATTCAAAATTCATATGAATGATATTTCTTTGATATTGATGGATCTTCATATGCCAGTTATGAATGGATATGAAGCGGCAAAGGAAATTAGAAAGATATCAAGTGAAATACCTATTGTGGCTATGACAGCAGATGTAATTTTAGGAGTGAGAGAAAAATGTCAAGAAAGTGGAATATATCACTATATAAGCAAGCCTTTTGCTCCAGATAAACTAATTTCACTTGTAAAAGAGATTATTATAAATTCTAATATGAAGGGCCATAATAAAGAAGAGAATACAAATGATTACAATGAGAAAGTACTAGATGAGGAAGCTGGCCTTAAATATATGGGAGGCAATAGACAGTTGTACCATGATATTTTAAATGAATATTTAAAAGAAAATAAAAATACTGCGGATTTAATTTCTCAAGCAATTTATGATAGAAGATATGAGGAAGCAGAAAAATTAGTTCATAAAATAAAAAGTAGTTCAGGTAGTATTGGAGCTAAAAGCCTTTACGAAGCTGCTATTAGGTTACAAAAATCTCTATCTGATAATAATGATGAAGCTATTGAAGCTAATAGACTGAACTTTACAATACTATTTAATAAATTGATGAAAGAAATTGAAGGAATTATTTAACTGCGAGCAGTTTGGTTTAGCTATAGGAGGATGGTTATGTTTGTAAAAATACTATTAGTAGATGATTCAGCCTCAGATCGTATGATAATTAAAAATATGCTACATGATTATAGTATCTATACTGCTTGTGATGGAATTGAAGCAATAGAATATATAGAAAACTGTGATGATATTGATTTAATGATTTTGGATTTAAATATGCCAAATATGAATGGATTTCAAGTACTTGAAATTTTAAATTCAAGATATAAGGATAAAAATATCAAAACCATTATATTAACTAGCTATGACGAAATTGATAATGAAATAAGAGGTTTACAGATGGGAGCAGTTGATTATATTCGTAAGCCAATTCATATGAATTCTTTAAAGGCTAGGATAGAAGTTCATGCTCAATTATTAAAAACTCAAAGAATTCTAGAACAGCAGCTACAAGAACAAGGGCTTACGTTAGATTTGATTATTAACCAAGCGCCTATTGGAATTGCTATATCCTATAGCTCAGATTTGAATAATATCTGGAGGGACGAATACTGCATTTTTAGTCCTATGTTTCTAAACATAACTGGAAGAAGCAGGCATGAATTGATTAGCCTAGGATGGGAAAATATTTCACATCCAGATGATTTAGATGATGAGCTTGTTTATAATAATAAGCTTAGGAATGGAGAGCTCGAAAGCTATACCATTGATAAAAGAATTATAAAACCTGATGGTTCAGTGGTGTGGGTTCATCTAATTATGTCAAATATCTATCTTTCTCCTGAACGTCCCTGTAATCAAATTTGCTTGATTCAAGATATTACACAAAGAAAGTCATTTGAAAATGCATTAATTGAAAGTGAGAGAAGTAAATCAGTGCTTTTATCTCATCTTCCAGGACTTGCATATAGGTGTAATTATGATGATGACTGGACTATGCAATTTGTATCGGATGGCTGCTATGAGCTTACAGGGTATAAAGCTGATAGCTTACTTCATAACAAGGAGTTATCATATAATGAAATAATTTCTCCTGAATATAGAGAAATTTTAAGTAATGAATGGAAGAAAGTGCTAAAAAATAGAGATAGCTTTAGCTATGAATACGAAATTATTACTTCGACGAAAGAAAAAAAATGGGTGATAGAATTAGGCGAAGGGATATTTGACAAAGATGGCAATATAGAAGCATTAGAGGGAATTGTAATTGACATTTCATATAGAAAAGCAATGGAAAATGAGCTGAAATATAGTAATGAACATGATCGGTGGACTGGCCTATATAACAGAAACTATTTAGAGGAGCTGATTTTAAGAGATATAAAAAGCCAATCGAAAGCAAATCTAGCTTTAGTTGGAATCAATTTAAGTGCAGTCAGTTCTCTTAATAAAATGTATGGTTTTCAATATATTCAAGAGTTAATTAAAGTAATTGTTGAAAACTTAAATGTCCATGTAACGAAGGAGAGATTGTTATTTAGCACATATGAAAACAGATTTGTTTTCTATGTAAATAATTACGAAGATATTGAAGAACTAAAAGAGTTTGGAGAATGCTTAGCAAAAACCTTGGAGCCATATATTTCCGCAGAAAGAGTAGGCGTAGGAATAGGAATACTTGAAATTGGCTATGAAGAACACAATGTAGATAATTTATTTAAAAAACTGCTAATAGCATCAGAAAAAGCAATAGAAATAAATGACAGAGATTACTGGGTATGTGTATATGATAATAAATTAGAAACAGAGGTAATGAGAGAACAAGAAATCAAACATGAATTAACTAAAATATCTCAGCTTGATATAGATGGCAGTTTATATATACAGTACCAACCAATTTTTGATTTGAAAGCAAATAAAGTTACTGGATTTGAAGCACTATCTAGAATAAACAGTGAAAAATTAGGATTTATTTCGCCTCTTGAATTTATTCCAATTGCAGAAGAGACAAAGCTTATTATTCCTATAGGAGAAAAAATAATATCAAAATCTCTAGATTTCTTATTCAGATTAAATAGTCTTGGCTTTGAGGATATAGATATATCAATTAATCTCTCTGTAATTCAGTTATTTAAGAAGGATTTTCCCGAAAAGCTATTTAAAATAATTAAAGAGAAAAATGTAAATCCACAAAATATTATTTTAGAAATAACAGAATCTATTTTTTCATCGGACTATGATTATTTAAATATAATACTAAATGATTTAAAGAGGATAGGATTGAAAATTTCTATCGATGATTTTGGGACTGGATACTCATCTTTATCTAGAGAAAGAGACTTGAATATTGACTGCTTGAAGTTAGATAAATCCTTCATAGATAAGCTTATGTATTTATCTCCGGAAGAAGCGATTACAGGAGATATTATATCAATGGCTCATAAACTGGGACATAGCGTAGTAGCTGAAGGTGTGGAGCATGAAAAGCAAATGAATTATCTAAAAAGCTTTGACTGCGATAGAATTCAAGGCTATTTGATAAGCAGACCTCTGGATGAAGAGAAAGCTATTGAATTTTTAAAATAAGAAAAAGCTACCTAGAAAAAAATTGAGAAGTATATTGATTGTTATGATGCTTAGTATCAATATATTGCATTAAATTTATTTTTCTAAGTAGCTTTTTTTTGACTATAAAAATGCTTTATTAATTGTATAGAATATAGCTTTATTTGATTTGATTAGGAGTAAAGTCAGCTATCATAGATTTGTAAGCGGATTCTAAAATATCAAAATTTATTTTGTGGCTATACTTTGAGTTATCTCTTTCTAAAATAAGTAGCTTTGAAGAAATAAGGTTGTTTAAATGGTAAGAAATAGTAGCTTGAGAGACATTGAGAGTAGTTGCTATTTCTTTTGCGGATGTAGCCCCTTGAGCTATGAGCTTTATAACTTCATATCTAGTTTTATCACCTAGGTTTTTGAATAAAAGCACACGATCCTTTAGTTCGTTTTCTTTTGCGTTTTGTATCAGCTCAAGAAAATCCTCGACATCAATTCCCCACCTTAGATAAGGCGTTTTATCACTAGTATTAATTTCCAAAGCATATGAATTTATAAAGGATATGAGAATGTTACCACTAGGAAGAAGCTTTTTATTGAGTAAATTATCTGTCATAGTAGGTAAAGCATCTCCATTTGAATCATTGAGCTTTTTTTCTACAAATTTTCCAAATTCAATTATCTTAGATTCTTTAAGTTTATATTCGTTTTCAAATAATGGAATAAGTGTTTCAATTAATGAAATCCAGTCATTAGTCATAGCTTTTGGCTGCCTAAGAAGTGAAGAAATTTTCCATTTTTCTTCATCGTTGGCATCAAGCTGTTCTAGTAAATCAATTTGTTTATTTTTATCATTCATATACTTAGTAACTTCATCGTATATATCCTCTGCATGAAGAATCTTATCATTTTCAGTAATGCTAGCGTATATCTTTGACAGAAAGCTTCTTAATAGCTCGTCTTCAGTAAGACTTTTTAGTTTGTTAAGATAAGAATCAACAGAATCATAGCCGAAAAAGGAATTTAGCTTAGTTAGCATCACAGGCATAGATAAATTCGAAAAATAAAATCTGTTAATTTCTTTTTCAAAAGGCTTCAGCTTAGTTGCAAGGGCTTCATAGTACTCAAATGTATCTTCTAAAATATAATCATTGTAATAATCAATATCTAAATCTCTAGATTTTTTTTCTGAAAATCTTAAGCATTCTGGAAAAGTAATTAAGTCTATGATTTTGCTTTCAGTGGCGAAAAATTTATATTGCATGACTCCTCCTCTTGTTCATTAGATATAAATGGTTTCTTGAAATATATAGTGGCAAGCAGGACTATAATCCCAACAAAAATAATTGTTAATGAAATAGATACTTTTTCTACTAATAATCCAAATAAAATCTGACCTAAAGGGATTGAAGCAAGTAGACCTAAATTCATTACTGATCCGACTCTGCTTATAAAATCTCTAGGAACTATAGTTTGCAAAAGAGTTCCTAGAGAAATATTTACGATTGTCGAAAGCAAGGTTACTATACATACCATGATGCCTATAGCTAACATTGGGACTAGCGTTGTATCAAAGTAATTAATAAAAATATTACTAGAAAAGAATGCAATTAGTAAAATAATAATACTTATGGCGAAAAAAGTTTGAATTGCTAGTTTGCCAATATTCATAGACTTTGCTTTTTTTCCAACTATTACAGGAGCTAGTAGCATGGATATTCCGATACAGGTAGTGAGTACTCCATATTGAATCTCAGTGCTATGCAAGACTTTAAAGAACAGAAATATCAATCCTACACTTAGAAGAGGACCGATTGAAAAATTTAAAAACACACCAAAGCCTATTATATTTACTAAAATTTTATGTTTTTTTAAAACCGTAATTCCTGAAATAAAATCCTTTTTAAAATTATTAAAATCTACTTTTTCAGGCTCCTTATTATATTTTGGAATTTCTATAGTCATTTCTAAAATTGCAGATAGTATAAAGCTTATAGAATTAATTATCAATAGAAGCTGCATCCCGAAGAAAGCGTAAAGTGAGGATGCTATTAGTGGAGATGCTATATTTGAAATACTATCAATCATCGATTTAATACTATTGGCTTCAAGTAATCTTTCTTTTGGCATAATACTAGGAATAACTGCTCCCATGGCACTGTCAAAAAATATTTCAACTATCTCTAATAAGAAAACTAAAACATAGATACTTATCAAACTCATGCCACCGTTTATATAAAAGTATAAAGCAAATCCTCCGATTAGAAAACCGTTAATTAAATCTAATCTTATTATAGTTTTTTTCCGATCAAACCAATCTCCGAAAACTCCACCTACAGGTGATAATAATATTCTAGGAATTATTGAAATTGCAAGCATACTTGAAAATATAAGAGCAGAGCCTGTGATGGATAATACATATAGGGATAAAGCAAACTGTTGCATATTACTTCCTAATAGAGAACTGAATTTTCCAATCATTAAATTTCTAAAGTTTTTTTCTTTTAAAATATTCATCTCAAAACCTCCATAAGATATTTACCTATAAAATAATTATTATTTAGATATTTATATATTAAATTAGATAAATATCTAAGTCAAGTAAAATGATTATAAAAAAATCTTATTTTTATTAATATCTTAGATAATTAAAATAAAATTCTATCTATTACAACTTTTTGATTAATAATATAGAACTAGGGAATCATATATGATATAATTTACTTATTATAGGGTAAATAATATTTACTAAGCTTGAGTTTTTTCTAGGAGGATTATATGGAAAATACAACACTATCTCAATTTTTTGATTTTGAAGTTCATTTTAAAGAGTTTATAAAAAGAAATTCATATTTTACTAATGTTGCTAGTGCTTATTTTGCAATTTTTAATGACAATACAACTAGGATAAACTATAAATATAAATATAACTTCAGTGATGTTTTGACTGCTTCTTTAATAAAGAGTATGATATCTGATTCAGAGATAGTTGAAAAAAACCATATAAGTGAAATTAGAAAATGTAATAATCCTCCTTTTGAATGCGGGAAAAATGTTTATATGATTAATGCCATTAATCCTGCAAGTAATCGTACAGATATACTAGGTTCTTTAATTGTATGCTCAGATATACCACCTTCATATTCCTGTGAAAATAGCGTATTTAATTTACCGTATTTTTTGCAAATTGTTTATCACATTGAGACTGTCCTATCAAACTATGAGAAAATTTACTATATTGTTGATACTTTTACTGAGGTTATGGCATCTAAAGATACTATTATGCCTTACCATATGACAGGAGTTGCAAACAATTGTATAGAGCTCTCCATATTTTTAGGGCTAGAACCTATAGACCAAACCTTACTTTACTTTTCAGCACTACTGCATGATATAGGTAAGCTTTTTATTCCTGAAGCTATATTAAATAAAGAAGAGGAGTTGACAGATGATGAGCTAAGCATATTTAAAATACATGCAAGGAAAAGTGAAGAAATGTTAAAAACTATACTTCATGGTATGACTTTGTTTGAGGATATACCCAAAATAGTGAGACACCATCATGAAAATTACGATGGTTCAGGGTATCCAGATGGACTAAGTGCAGAAAGTATACCATATTTGAGCAGGCTCCTAGCAGTTGCAGATGCAGTAGATAAAATTTCTTCAAAAAATGCATACAAAACAAGAGGAGTAGTAGATAGCATAATAAAAGAGCTTAAAATAAATAGTGGAAAGGTTTATGACCCATCTTTAGCTAAAGCTATGATTAAGATATTAGTAACTGAAAATGAGAATCTTATAGAAGAAAATACAGAAAGTACCATTTATATTCCGCAGTGCTCATTTAGTTTTTCTTACATGGAAAAAACAAATATAAAATCTTTAACAGGGAATCTGATTTTAAGAGGTAATTCAGGAACCTTTGTTATTCATGATTACGATAACAAGATTTATTCAATTAATGCGATGCTAAATAGTACAATTAGTTTTTTTAAAAATGGTGAAATATTTGAATACAAGGTACTAGTTAAGAAAATTGAAGATGGCAGACTTTATCTAGATAATATTAGATTTTTGCCAACAGATACAACCTTTTCTATGGTATGGAATAATAGTGCTATTTTATATAATAAAGAACTGAATAAAAAGAATAGAGTTGATATTATAAAGCTTGGCGGAGATGCAGTGATATTTACTGTTGATAAAAATAGTGACTTAGCTCGGGAATTGTTGGATAATATTAAAGGAGAGTTTCAAATTCATATCAAGGAAAGTATTGATGAAATAGAACTAGATACTACCTTAAATATTAAAATAGTAAAATATTATTTAGGATATGGATACACTTTTATATGCAGATATTTAAATATCCAGTCAGGTCAGAAGGATTTGATATTAAGATTACTATTTAGAAAGCAAATGGAAAATAGGAAGTGGAAAACAAAACTTTTAGTTGATTAGCTTATATTTTCCATACATGAGCTAGGGGGATTATAATGCCGTTTGAAATTATAAGAGACGATATAACAAAGGTTGACGTAGATGCCATTGTAAATGCTGCGAACTCATCGCTTCTTGGAGGTGGAGGGGTTGATGGTGCAATCCATAGAGCTGCAGGATATAAACTTTTAGAAGAATGCAGAGGACTTGGTGGATGCAAGGTAGGCGAAGCAAAGATAACAAAAGGGTATGACCTGCCGTCAAGATATGTCATTCATACTGTTGGACCTGTATGGCAAGGTGGAGGACTTCATGAGGATGAGTTTTTATATGATTGCTACAAAAATTCTTTAACTCTAGCTTTGAACTTTAGCCTTGAAAGCATTGCTTTTCCACTTATTTCATCTGGAGCATTTGGTTATCCCAAGGGAAGAGCTTTGAAAATTGCTATATCAGCAATTAGTGATTTTCTTTTGGAAAATGATATGAAAATTATATTGGTTGTTTATGATAAGGCAGCATTTTCCATATCTGAAAAGCTTTTTTCATCTATAGAAGAATATATAGATGATAGGTATCTTGAAGATAGACCTTATGAAAGCAGAGACATAAATAGAGAAGCTGGAATATTTTATTTAAATAAAGTATATGAAGAAACTGTAAAGAAGTCATATCAAGAATCAGTAGAAAAAGAACATAAAAGAAATTTAGCTGGGGTTGTAAATCAGTTAGATGATACTTTTTCACAAAGATTGCTCGGTCTTATTGATGAGAAAAAACTGACTGATGTGATGACCTATAAAAGAGCTAACATAGACAGAAAGCTTTTTTCTAAAATTAGAAATGATATTTATTACAGACCTAGTAAACCTACAGCTATTGCTTTTGCTATTGCCCTAGAGCTTAATTTAGATGAAACTAAAGATTTACTTCTTAGAGCAGGGTATGCATTATCTCATAGCAATAAGTTTGATTTGATTATAGAATATTTTATTCAAAATAAAAATTATGATATATTTGAAATAAATGAAGCGCTATTTGCATTTGATCAAAATCTCCTCGGAGGATGATGATTTGTCGCTTACTATGCGACCATTCATTATATAAAAAATGATATCCTCTAATCATACCAAATGATTGGAGGTTTTTTTATGAAAGATAATTTAACTGAACTTGTGTTTATTCTAGATAGAAGTGGCTCTATGGGAGGACTTGAAAGTGACACAATAGGTGGTTACAACGCTATGCTTTCAAAACAGAAAAATCAAAGTGGAAGAGCTAAAGTCACTACAGTTTTATTTGATGATGAATATGAACTAATTCATGAGAGGTTAGACATTGAAAAGGTAGAGCCAATCACTGAAAAGCAATACTTTGTAAGAGGAACTACGGCACTGCTAGATGCAATAGGGAGAACTTTAAGCCTGATGATATCTATTTCGAAAACTGTCAATAAGGATGCAAAGTCTAAAAAAGTAATTTTTGTGATAACAACTGATGGAATGGAAAATGCAAGCGTAGAGTATAGCTATAAAAAAATAAAGAAAATGATAGAATATCAAAAAGAAAAGTATGGATGGGAATTTATATTTTTAGGTGCAAATATTGATGCAATTGATACAGCACAGAGGTTTGGAATTAATAAGGATATGGCTACTAATTTTAAAGCTGATAGCCAAGGAGTATCATTGAATTATGAAGTTGTAAGCGAAGCGCTAACTTGTTTTAGATCAAATAAGAAAATGACTAAAGAGTGGAAGAAACGTATAGAAGAGGACTATACCTCAAGAGATAGTTAATATTTATTTTTTTGTGATAATAAGCTCACCTATCAGAGTAATGCATATTTATAATATAGCAGAGCGCCTTGGGATTTACAATAAAAGGGCTTAACAGCAACAGGTTTGTTTGCAGTTAAACCCTTTTTAATTATTAGATTAAGAATCGAAGTTTAGATTAATCCTTTGTCCAGTGTGAAGGAGTAAATAATATGAATATTGTAAAAAGCTCTAATCTCCCGAAAAGCATGAGTAGAGACATCAGATATTTACTTGGTGCAGAAAAAAAAGAGTAAGTTTTATATGGACCAACAAGCTCAAATCCAGGTCCTACATTTCCTATTGATGAAGCTGATGCACTAGCTGCTGTTGAAAAATCTATTCCTTCCAATGATAAGAGGATTGTTCCTGCGGCAAACAATAGCATATATAGAAAGAAAAATCCAGTTACACCAGCCACTACGTCGCCTGAAAGCATTTTTTGGTTTAATTGTATAGGTATTAGTGCTCTAGGATGAAGCAATTTTTTTATCTCTCTTCTTACAAACATAAATAAAATTACTATTCTAATTACTTTTATCGCACCACCAGTAGAACCAGCTGATCCTCCTACAAACATAAGAAAAAATAATATAGCTTTACTAAAAGATGGCCATAAATCATAGTTTACGGAAGAATACCCAGTAGTTGTTATTATTGATGATACTTGGAAAAAAGCATGCTTAAAACTTTCAAAAACTGAACCGTACAATGAATATATATTTATAGCTATTAATATAGTAGAAACTAGTATTATAGATAGATAAGCCCTGAGCTCTATGTTCTGAAGAATGTGTCTAAAACGTTTTTTATATAGCTCGTAATATAAAGAGAAGTTTACTCCAGATAACATCATAAAAATACCTATCACTAAGGTTATATAGGAACTGTTGAAAGCCCCTACGCTGGTATTTTTAGTAGAGTAACCACCAGTTCCAACGGTACCAAAGGTATGTATTAAAGCTTGAAACAAATCCATTCCACCAAACATCAATAACACTGTTTGCAAAACAGTAATACCTAAGTAAGCAATATATAAAATTTTTGCAGTGTCCTTAAGCTTTGGAGCTACCTTATCAGATATAGGCCCTGTAGTCTCAGCTTTGAATATCTGGTGAGCACCTACTCCTATAGTAGGCATAATGGCAAGTGCAAGCACAAGTATTCCCATGCCACCAAGCCAGTGCAAAAGTGATCGCCAGAATAAAATTCCTAGTGGTAAAATCTCAACATCATTGATTACAGTAGAACCAGTTGTTGTTAATCCAGACACTGTTTCAAAAAAAGCATCAGAAAAATTAGGAAGAACACCAGAAAAATAAAAAGGGAGAGCACCAAATATAGATACTACTATCCATCCTACAGTTACAATAGTAATAGCTTCTTTTATTCTAACTTTTCTTTTTTTTATAGGAATTTTTGATAAAAAATAACCCACTGTAAAAGTAATGCATATAGTTTCAAAAAAAGCGACACTGTCATAACCATCGTCATAAATAGATATGCCAATTGATGGAAGCAATGCAACAACTTCAAACAATAATAAATTACCTATGATTTTTGCTACTATTCCATAATTCATTTAAGATTCCTCGCTTAGTTTTGTAAAAATATGGCTCTATCTTGCTAAGATCTTCTTTCATACAAAATACTACAACTCTATCTCCAGGATGTATTACAGTTTTTCCATCTGGGATATAAACTTTTTTGCCTTTTACGACAGCTCCAATTATTATACCCTTTGGTAAATCCAGCTTATGAAGAGGTTTATCTATTATTTTTGAACCTTCTTGAGCTATTATTTCCATTACTTCTGCATGTCCACCTAGTAACATAGCAATAGAAAGAATCCGACCACCATTTAGATAGCGTGTTATTTCAGATGCGGATAGTAAAACGGGATTAATTGCAATTTCAATTCCTAGCTCATCTATTATATTCACATAGTTTAATTTACTAACCTTAGTAATTATTTTTGGTATTTTATGCTTTTTAGCCAGCATAGAAAGCAAGATGTTTTCTTCATCAAATCCAGTAAAAAGAACTACTCCGTCCATATCTGTAAAACCTTCTTCAAGTAATAAATCTATATTTGTAGCATCACCATGAATAATCAGTGCCTCACTAAGTGAATTTGCCAACTCTTTACAACGTTCTTTATCTCTTTCAATTATTTTTACAATAACACCAGATTTAGTTAGAATTTTAGCTAAGTAAAAAGCCGCTCTTCCACCTCCTAAAACCATTACACGTTTTGTTTTGCGAGATGGAGGTAAATGTAATTCTGATTTGCTATGTTTTTCGAGTTCTTCCTTAACTCCAATTAGAAATACTATATCATCTTCTGATAAAACAGTTTCTCCATTTGGAACAGTCATCTCACCATTTCTAAGCACAGCAACAATTAATGATCTATTAGGCAAAGTTAGCTTCCAAAGTGGTTTATTTATCCAGTCTGATTCTGAAGTTAGTTTATATTCGAACATAGAAACTCTTCCTTTTGCAAAATCCTCCATGTTCACAGCTTCTATTTTTAAAAGAATTTTTCCCACTTCTTTAGCAACTTCTAGTTCTGGATTACAAACGTAATCAATACACAAATGTTCCATAAAATGTTTGATTTGTGATGTGTTTTCAGGATTACGGATTCTAGCAATTACTTTCTTACATCCCATTTTCTTAGCCATTGTGGCTATTACCATATTGGTTTCATCTCTATTAGTTACAGCGATTAGCAAGTCAGCAGTTTCTATGTTGATTTCTTTCATAACCTCAAGGTTCATTCCGTTAGAGTTAATAGTCAGCAAATCTATGCTTGAATTGGCTTTTTGCAAAGCTTCATCATTTATATCAATTAGAGTTACATCATTTTCCTTAAGTGAAAATGTCTCTGAAAGTTGATAGCCTAACTTACCTGCACCAACTATAATAATATACATAAAATCCTCCTTAAAATATAAAAAAATAAGGTATAATTTAAGAAAGTAATATTATAGCTTATTTTCAAATGAAAGATATATTTTATGTATATTGTACACTTTATTTGATATGGTTGCTAGTATTATAATAAAACTAGCTTAGTAAATAAAATCATTATTATAGAAGCATATATATTGGAATATAGTTTTAAGAGTTTATGACAATTTGATTTATTATATTTTAAACTAAGGAGGTTAGTGCATTGAATATAAGTGAATTAAAACAAGGAAATCCTAGTGGAGAAAGAACGAGCTTGGAATTAAAAGCCCATGAGCTTCTTAGAAAATTAGATATATATTATGATTGGGTGGATAATGACGAAGTTTCATCTATGGAAGAGTGTGCTGAAATATCAGAAAAGCTAGGAGTAGAGATAAGAAAAAGCATTTTTTTGTGTAATAGACATAAAACTATTTTCTTTTTGCTTGTTATGCCAGCAAAAAAAGCTTTTGATACAAAAGTATTTTCTTCAGCCTTAAATGTGCCAAGGCTATCATTCGCATCTGGAGAACTTATGGAAGAATATTTAGGTGTTCTCCCTGGAAATGCAAGTGTAATGAGTCTTATTAACGATAAGGATAATAGGGTTCAGCTTGTAATTGACGATGAAGTAGCAAAAAATGACTGGTTTGGATGTAATCCAGGAGTTAATACTAGCCACCTAAAGATTAAAACTAATGATTTAATTGATAAATTTCTTCCCTATATTAATCATAAGCCCACAATAATATCATTATAAATTTAAATAAGAACCAGACCCATTAAACAAATATAAATAGTCCATATTTAATGAAAACTTAGTTGATTTTACAATATAAACGTATACAGGTTTTTAATTTTAAAAACTGTATACGTTTTTTATTGTGAATACAACTCTAATCATTTATTTTATATGCTTCAATGGACTTGGAAATATAATATATTGTTCTTTCCGTGGCTTCTTCTAAAGTACCTTTCCACATTTTAGATATTATTCTGTCTAACATTCCTTCGTAAATAAGAAGTGAAAGCTCACTTACTTTATCTATGTCATTTTGATTTAGATAACCATCTTTTACACATTTTTCAAGAGATTGAGCGGTTCTATCATAAATATTGTATTGAAGTAGCATATTTTTTAAATCTATATCTTCATCTGGCGTAAGTTCGTCAGGAAAAATAGCATAGTATTCTCTAAGTGCAACATTCAAATTATTGCCAAACTCTTCAAAGAAAATCTTATGATATAAAACTGGATTCTGAAAAGAATAAAAGCAAAAACATTCCCAAATTCTCAAATACTTATCATAGGAGTTTTTTGATTTTTTCGTATAGTTTATTAAATTATCAGCATAGGATTTTAAATATTTTAGTGATGCAAAAGCAATCAGATGGTCTAGATTTTCAAAATAATTATATAGGGTGGCACTATTATATCCTGCGATATCAGATATCTTTCTAATAGTTACCATATCAATACCTTCTTCTTCCATTATTTTATATGTAGCTTCGATATAGTATTTCATTATTCTTCTTCGTTGTATTAATTTTTTATCTATTATTTCAGTCATAATAAACCTCTCAATTTTAATATTTAGTCAATATAAGCAGGAGACATACTTTTATTATAATCCATATAAAGATTATGTTAAAAGAAAATAAATTATTTATCATTATTTAATCATGATTATTTTATAATTATGTTGACAGAACAATCTAAATAATAGTATTATTTTAACAACGTTATATTTATAACGAAATGTTATTAGCCTTATAAAGTTTTTCTATCAAAGGAGGAAAATGCATGAAACTGAAAATAGGCAATTTTTATGTTAAAGACATTATTTTTGGTGAAACAACAAAGTTTGAGCAGGGAATTTTACAAATAAATAAGGAAGAGGCTCTGAGAGTAGTATATGAAGATGAAAATATCACCGATGCTGATTTGATAATAGCTAAACCAGGAGATAAGGTGAGAATAGTACCTGTTAAGGAAGCGATTGAGCCTAGATATAGAGTTGAAGGAGGACCGGTTTTTCCAGGAGTAACGGGTGAGCTTATGCAAGCTGGTAACGGCACTACATATGCACTTAAGAATTCAAGCGTGCTTGTAGTAGGAAAAAAGTGGGGCGGATTCCAAGATGGTCTAATTGATATGAGCGGAGAAGGAGCAAAATATACATTATTTTCAGAGCTGCTAAATATTTGTCTTGTTGCAGACACGAATGAGGATTTTGAAAAAAATGAGCAACAAAAGAAAAACAAAGCACTAAGATGGGCTGGAATGAGACTTTCTGAATACTTAGGGAAAACGGTTGCTAATTTAGAGCCAGAAGATATAGAAGTTTATGAGCTAAACCCACTTACAAAAAGAACTGAAAAAGAAAATATGCTTCCAAATGTAGCCTTTGTGATGCAACCACAGTCCCAAATGGAAGAAATGGGATATAATGACTTGGTTTATGGCTGGGATGCAAACCATATGCTTCCTACATTTATGCATCCAAATGAAATATTAGATGGAGCAGTTATTTCAGGCTCATTTATGCCTTGTTCATCAAAATGGTCGACTTATGATTTTCAAAATTATCCAATGATAAAAAGACTTTATGAAGAACATGGAAAAACTATTAATTTTGTAGGCGTAATAATGTCTAACTTAAATGTTGCCTTAGAGCAAAAAGAAAGAGCGGCTTTATTCGTAGCACAAATAGCAAAATCATTAGGGGTTGATGCAGCTGTAGTTGCAGAAGAAGGCTATGGAAATCCAGATGCAGATTTTATAGCTTGCATAGTTGCATTAGAAAATGCAGGAATAAAAACTGTAGGAGTAACAAATGAGTGTACAGGAAGAGATGGAGCGTCACAGCCATTAGTTACACTTGATCAAAAAGCTGATGCGATAGTTTCGTGTGGAAATGTTTCCGAGTTAATAATTCTTCCACCTATGGAAACAGTTATAGGAGATCTTGAGTCTTTAGCAAGAGATGGATTATCAGGTGGCTGGGGAAATGATGAAATTCTTGGATCATCTGTAAGAGAAGACGGATCGATTATTATGGAAAACAATGCTATGTTCTGTGGAGATAGGGTATCTGGATGGTCTACTAAATCAATGGTTGAATTCTAGAGGAGGAGATAAAATGAAAAAAGGAATTCTTTATATAAATCAATTTTTTGGTCAAATTGGTGGAGAAGAAATGGCTGGATATGAACCTGAAATCAGAGAAGGACTCGTAGGACCAGCTTTAGAACTAAATAAGCAGCTAGGAGATGAAGTTGAAATTACACATACTATAATATGTGGAGACAACTTTATGGGTTCTAATCAAGATGAAGCTATTAAAAGAATATTAGAATTCATTAAAGATAAAGAAGTAGATATATTCTTTGCAGGACCGGCTTTTAGAGCAGGTAGATATGGCTCGGCATGTGGTAATATTTGTAAAGCTGTAAATAAATCATTTAATATTCCTGTATTAACATCAATGAATGATGAAAATCCAGGTGTTGAAATGTTTAAAAAGGAGCTAATCATTTTTAAAGGAGGAGCTAGTGCTGCTTCTATGAGATCTGATATCAAAGCTATGGCTAGCTATGCTCTTAAATTACTCCGTAATGAAGAGGTTTTTTCAGCAGAGGAAGAAGGATATTTTGGTAGAGGTATAAGAAGACAAGTATGGACTAATCCTCCGATCAAGGCAACAGATAGAGTAATTGATATGCTTCTAAAGAAAATTAATAATGAGGAGTTTAAAACAGAGCTTCCAATACCACCTTCAGAATTCGTACCTATAGCACCAGCTATATCTATTGATGAACTGAAAAATATGGAAGTTGCTATAGTTACCTCAGGAGGCATAGTTCCAGTTGGCAATCCTGATAGAATACAATCAGCATCAGCAACAAAATGGGGGAAATATGATGTATCTGAGCTAAATGATTTGTTACCAGGTGAGTATATGACAATCCATGCAGGCTTTGACCCTGCAGCAGCAAATGCTGACCCAGATGTAATAGTTCCTTTAGATGCGTTAAGAGAATATCAAAATGAAGGTAGAATTAAGGGTGTATACAAATACATTTATTCTACAGTTGGAACAGGAACGACCCAAGCTGAAGCATCTAGAATGGGAAGAGAAATTGCTGATGAATTGCTTGCAGCAGGAGTAAAAGCTGTAATTCTCACATCTACATGAGGTACTTGTACTCGTTGCGGAGCAACGATGACAAAAGAAATAGAAAAAGCTGGAATAACAATAGTTCAAATGGCAAATTTAGTTCCAGTTGCACTTACAGTAGGTTCAAATAGGATTGTACCAACAATATCTATACCATACCCTCTTGGAGATCCTGCAACAACTTCAAAAGAGCAGTTCAAACTGAGATATCACAGAGTTGGTGTAGCTCTTGATGCTTTATCAACAGATATAAAGGAGCAAACGGTATTTAAAGTTAAAATATAAGACAAATCCAAGGGGAGTGAAAGAATATGAAAGGAAAAGATAATTCTGTATTTTTAATTTCGCTTATAGTAGTTTTTTCGATATCATTATGGGGAATACTAGCACCTGAGGGATTTGGTCAAGTGGCAAATGGCTTATTTGCTTTTTTAACAGATAAATTTGGTTGGTTTTATCTACTAGCAATGTTTTTCTTTGTTATATTCATGTTTGGTATTGCAGTAAGCAAATTCGGGCAAATTAGACTCGGAGATGATGATTCAAAACCAGAATATAGCTATATATCATGGTTTGCGATGCTTTTTTCAGCAGGAATGGGAATTGGATTAGTATTTTGGGGCGTAGCAGAGCCACTTAATCATTTCATGGCACCTATGAATATGGAGGCAGGGACATCGGAGGCAGCAAATTTTGCTATATATACTTCGTTTTTCCACTGGGGGATTCATCCATGGGCAAATTATTCTGTTATAGCTTTAGCTCTAGCTTATATGCAATTTAGAAAGGGAAAGCCAGGCTTAATAAGCAGTATTTTCATACCTTTACTAGGAGAAGAAAAGGTTAAAGGACCTATTGGAAAAACTATAGATATTCTTGCAATCTTTGCAACGGTTGCAGGAGTAGCTACTTCGCTTGGACTTGGAGTTCTTCAGATAAATGGTGGGTTAAATTATTTATTTGGAATACCAATTAATACAACCGTAAGTATAATTATAATTGTTATTGTTACTGTGCTATTCATGATATCTGCTGTTAGTGGTTTAGATAAAGGAATAAAAATTTTATCAAATGCAAATGTTGGGATTGCAGCATTATTAATGATTATTGCGCTAATTGTTGGACCGACAGTTATGATTTTAAACTCTCTTACCAATGGATTAGGAATGTATTTAGGCAATATTATTCAAGAAAGTATGAAACTTGAACCATTTGGTGACAATAGCTGGTTTGGAGGGTGGAGAATATTCTACTGGGCATGGTGGATTGCTTGGGCTCCATTTGTTGGAGTATTTATTGCTAGGATATCTAAAGGAAGAACTATAAGAGAATTTATTATCGGAGTTACTTTGGTACCGGCTCTTGGATCTTTTGTTTGGTTTGCAATATTTGGCACAATAGGAATTAATCTTGGACCGGAAATTGCATCAGAAGCAATACAAGTAACTGAAACAGCATTCTTTGTGGTAATGAAGCATATGCCATATGGCAATTTGATATCCATGATAGCAGTGTTACTTTTATGTACATTCTTCGTTACATCAGCGGATTCAGCTACCTTCGTACTTGGAATGTTATCTTCAAACGGAGACTTAAATCCTAGTACTCAAAAAAAGATAATTTGGGGAACTATTCAGTCTCTCATGGCTTTTTCATTAATGATGGCTGGCGGATTAAGTGTACTTCAGATAGCTTCTATAGCTGCAGCTTTTCCATTTGCAATTGTAATGGTATTTGCATGCTTCTCTCTACTAAAGGCTTTAAAAGAAGACTCAGTGAGCGTTGAGGAATCAAGTAAGAGAATAGCATCCTAATTAAGCAAAAAAAGAAATTGTACTGAACCCATGACTACGAACTAAAAATATTATCAAGTGGACTGTTTCCTGTAATCAGCAGGTGACAGTCCTTTTAATTTTGTCTTAATTATTTTTTATGAATTTTTATTAACAAATAAATTAAATCAATTGAAATATAGAATCATTTATGTTATTTTATTAGTAATGATAATTGTTATTGAATAAAAAACCAATGCAAATAGTATGGTTTATTAAGCGCGATTGCTGATTTTCTAAGGAGGGGTAGTGTGGAGAATTTATTAAGAAACATTTCAATTCCAAGTTTTTTTAATAGAGTAGATAGATTGGAAGGAAAAGCAATGAATTTATCTCAGGCAAAATTAAATACAAGCTACATAGTAAAAGATATAAAAACAAATGATGAGGAAATTAAGAACTTTTTATTCACTTTAGGGTGCTATGAAGGTGAATCAGTTACTATTGTTTCAGTGTTAGCTGAGATTTATGTAATTTCAGTAAAGGATGCAAGATACAGTATTGATAAGGATTTAGCAGAAGCAATTTTAATTTAGCTTATTTCTATAAATATAATTAATAATTTATAACAGGAGGGATGCATTAATGAGTAGGCAAGACATAGTTAAAATAGCATTGACAGGAAATCCAAATAGCGGAAAAACAACATTGTTTAATGCTATTACAGGAAAGATTGAGAAAGTAGGTAACTGGGCAGGAGTTACTATAGAAAAAAAAGAGGGCGATATTAAGCCAAATTTAAATAAGTCTAATTTACATATTACAGCAGTAGATTTACCAGGAGCATATTCGATGTCTCCTTTTACTTCAGAAGAAAGTGTTACTAGTACCTTTGTTAAGAATGAAAATCCAGATGCGATTATTAATATAGTAGATGCAACTAACTTAAGCAGGAGCTTGTTTTTTACTACTCAGCTTCTTGAGTTAAATATACCAGTTGTAGTTGCTCTTAACAAAAGCGATTTAACAAAAAAGAAAAAAACTAAAATTGATATAAGTAAATTATCTTCTTTACTAGGCTGCCCTGTAATCGAAACTATATCTACCCAAGGCAGTGACAATGGGTTAGAAAAGCTTATTGCAAAAGCTGTTGAAATTAAGGGAACTGGTCAAAAGGCTCCGTTTGACAGCAAGGGTGTAAATTTGGCAGATGAGTCTTCTGTTAGAGAATCAGATAAAAAACGCTATGAGTTTGTAAAGGATATAGTTGGTAAAGTAGAAATTAAGTCTATAGCTAGTGATAAGAAAACTAATCAAGACTCCTTAGATAGAATAATAGCTCATAAATGGCTAGGCATACCTATATTTGCACTTATAATGTGGATAGTATTTTCAATATCCCAGACATATGTAGGGCCATTTTTTGCTGATACTCTTGTTGGATGGATTGATTCGGTTTACGCTATTGCTGAGAGCATGCTAGGAGATGAGGTATCACCTCTTTTAAGGGCAATTCTACTCGATGGAATAATAGGAGGAGTAGGTGCTGTTGTAGGCTTCTTACCGCTTATCATGGTACTGTTTTTCCTTTTAGCCTTGCTTGAGGATTGTGGGTATATGGCTAGAGTAGCTGTGGTAATGGATAGATTTTTTAAAAAAGTTGGACTATCTGGAAAGTCTATTATTCCTATGGTTATAGGTACTGGCTGTGCTATTCCAGGAGTTATGGCAACTAGAACGATAAAAAATGAAAGACAAAGAAGAACGACTGCAATGCTAACGAGCTTCATGCCTTGTGGAGCAAAGCTACCTGTTATTGCATTGTTCGCAGGAGCATTTTTTAACGATGCAGCTTGGGTTGGGACATTAATGTATTTTATAGGTATAGCTATTATATTTGTAGGTGCTCTTGTTATTGTGAGAATAACAGGAGAGAAGAATGCAAGAGCTTTCTTTATTATGGAGCTGCCTGAATATAGAATACCGAGTATTAAAAGAGCTACAATATCTATGTTATCAAGTGGTAAAGCATTTATCGTTAAGGCTGGAACTATTATACTGCTTTCAAATGCAACTGTACAAATAATGCAAAGCTTTAACTGGAAGTTTCAAATGGTGGCAGAAGGAGCTGAAAGTACAAGTATATTAGCAACTGTTGCTTCCCCATTTGCATTTTTATTAATACCACTTGGCTTTGGCGCATGGCAATTAGCAGCAGCGGCAATTACTGGTTTTATTGCAAAGGAAAATGTCGTAGGAACTCTAGCTGTAGTTTATGGAATTACAAACTTTATTGACACAGAGGAATTGGCATTAGTTACAGGAGCATCTGATGTGGCTCAAGTAATGGGGCTTACTTCAGTAGCAGCCTTATCATATCTGATGTTCAATTTATTTACTCCACCATGCTTTGCAGCTATAGGGGCTATGAACTCTGAGCTTGGTAGCAAGAAGTGGCTTGGTGCTGCACTTGCTTTTCAGTTTGGTATGGGCTATGTTGTATCATTTATAACATATCAAGCAGGAACGTTAATAACTACTGGCAGTCTCGGCTCTGGATTTGTTGCCGGTTTAATAGTTGTAGCTTTATTGATTTCTTATATAGGATATTTGATGAAAAAAGGAAACAAACTGGCAGAAGAAAAATTAGCTATGGTTGCATAGGAGGTCAATAATGGCAAATCTAATTGTATTTATCATAATTGCATTAATTGTAACTGCGTCTATACGAAAAATAGTTATCGAGAAAAAAAACGGTGCTAAATGTATTGGATGCCCATCAAGTGGAAAAAGCAATTGTAATTGTAACTTTAAATAAATTTTAAGCATAAAGTAACTAAATATCTATTTATATTATATTAATTATGTTTTATATATAATACTAAGATTAGCAAGTAGTTTAATTCACTACTTGCTTTTTTTATTGTATAATATGGAAATAGAAAAGTCCTTATACCAATCAAGGGCAAGCTAACTTAATTAGAAAAAAAGTCTATCTTCAAAAATAAATTAAAAGAGCAATTATTAGGGGGCATATGAATAAACACTGGAATTTAAGGAGAAAACTTTTATTTAGCATCTTATTAGCTTGCCTTATTCCATATTTATTGGGATTTTTTTATATAAAAATAAATACGGAAAAGTGGCTATATCAAAAAAATATTGATGAAACAAAACTAGTAATAAAACAGGTTGCATCTAATGTAGATGAATCTGTTCTTAAAAATATGCAAAATATAACTAACACTATCACCAAGGATGAACGAGTTATTAATGTATCTGATAATATTAATAATTATGTATTTTTTAATTCAAATGATTTTATTAGAATAAGTAGTGAAAGTGAAGATGAAATAACAAACTATTTTAAATCTATTGTAGAAAGTCATGATGTGATTTCATTTATATCCTATGGGACTGAAGCTGGAGGATATATTGAATATCCAATCTTTAATCCTGATAAGCCCTATGATCCGAGAAGTAGAGAATGGTATAAAAATGCAATGAAGGAAGGCTCTGTAAGGATATCTGAGCCATATAATACTTTGGTTACAAAGCAAATGGTTATTAGTATTGATAAACCAGTTCTAAAAAATAATAATTCAATTGGAGTTATTAGCTTGACTATAAGTTTAGATAATATACTAAATAAAATAAATAGCTTCAATTATGGTGAAACAGGTTATATTGTTGTTCTTAGTCCCGAAGGGAAGATTATCAATAGTCCAAAGGTTCCAAGCTGGCACATGCAGGATTTTGACGTTATGAAGCTAGGAGATTATAACGAAATTTTTACTGATGAGGATAATACAACTGAAGGAATAATAGGAAATACTGAAGTTTTGCTCACAGGATATAAATCAAGCTTTAGTGGATGGACATATATAGCAGTTAGAGATGAGGCTGAAGTTTTAGAACATGCTAGAGCACTTTCTAGTCTACTTATACTCATTATGATATTTACTTTGATTATTGTAATATTTTTTGCAAATCTTATTGCCAGTAAGATAACTAATCCCATTATCAAGCTCACAGGAGCAATTAAAAAAATGTCTGGTTTTAATTTTGATAGCTACGAGCATGATAATTTAAAAGCCCTGACAGTATCAAAAGACGAAATAGGAGAAATATCAAAAGCATTAGTATATATGCAAGATAATTTCTTAGAGCTTAAGTCTAGTTTTGAAATAATGGACGAAGGAATTAGAAATATCGATATAGAAAAAGCCGATGTAAATTTTATCTCGCTATCTAAAGAAAATCCTCTTGGAAGCATTGCATCTTCAGTAAATGCATTGCTTAATAAAGTGATTAGCTACACTACTAGGATAAGAGAAATAAATAATGAAATGCTCATTAAAAATGAACTTCTAAGTGCTTCAGAAGAAGAACTCATTGCTCAACTAGAGGAAATAAATCTTCAAAAGGAAAAAATTATATTTTTAGCTGAACATGACACTCTTACAAAGCTTCCTAATAGAAGAAGCTTTATGAAAAAGGTTGAGGAGGCCATATCAAGAAAAATAAGCGGAGCAGTTATTCTTCTTGATTTAGATAATTTTAAAAGTATAAATGACACCTTAGGTCATGTTTTTGGAGATAAAATATTGGAATTGACAGCTAATAGACTTGCTTCGATTTGCAGTGAAGCTGCTTATGTTTCTAGATTTGGTGGAGATGAATTTCTTATACTTTATGAATGTACTGATGATAAATCTGATTTATATGATTTTATAAATGAGATTTATAGGGGCTTTGAAGCTCCAGTATCAGTTGAGGATAATGATATTTTAGTAGAATTTAGTATGGGTGTTAGCAGATTTCCTGAGGATAGTCTTGTTTACAATGAAATAGTAATGTATGCAGATCTGGCATTATATACTGTAAAAAACACGGGAAAAAGTAACTTTGCTTTTTTTACTAACCAAATGTCCGAGCACTTAAAAGAAAAAATCCAAATTAAAGCAATTATTCAAGATGCGATTGAAAATGATGGTTTTAAAATGCTGTATCAGCCTAAGATTTGTCTCACTTCTGGGGAAATTGTAGGTTACGAGGCATTAATTAGATTAAAAGAGATTAATGTTTCCCCGGCAATGTTTATACCTATAGCAGAAGAAAATAATTTTATTATTAGCATAGGAAGAATAGTGACGAATCAAGTAATTTTACAGATGGCTAACTGGAGAGCTTTGGGAATCAAGCTAAAACCTGTGTCTATTAATTTTTCAGCTATTCAATTTCAGGATATTGATTATATTGATTATCTTACTGACTGTTTAAATCAAAATAATATATCGCCAAATCTGATAGAAATTGAACTTACAGAAAGAGTATTAATGGAAAATAAAGAACAGGCTATTGTGCTTATGAATAAATTAAGAAAGCTAGGAATTGGTATATCAATGGATGATTTTGGCTCTGAATATTCATCTCTAAATTATATTTCTGATTTACCTTTGGATGTTTTGAAGTTTGATAGAGAACTGAATTTAAAGCTACTTTCCTTAGACGATGATACAGTAATAATGAAGCTAATCGAGTTTATAAAAAGCTTAAAGCTAGAGATTGTGGCAGAAGGAATTGAAGAGTATAGTCAAGTTACAAAGCTTAAAAATTCTGGTTGCAATATTGTTCAAGGCTACTACTTTAGCAGACCAGTAGAGCCAGAAGAAATTCTGAGCTTAAACGATAAAATTTATAAAATTTAATATCACAACATACAGCCTCCATCAAATGTAAATAAAAATTCTCTGTTTATATTGTGAAAATTTGAGAATAATTATTAATACAAGTGAAAGGAGGTTTTGTTTATGAGTAGAAATAAATTAGTTATGGTGATTGCCTTCATGGCAGTAGCAATTTTTTTAATCTCAGGGTGCGCGCAAAACGAGCCTCAAGATTTAAATGAGAACAATGCTACTCCTGAAGTAACAGAACCAAGTGAGCAAGATGAAAGCACTGTGTCAGATGAAAAGATATTTACTCTTGATGAGCTAAAACAATATAACGGAAAAGATGGTAAACCTGCATATGTTGCTGTTGATGGAATTGTGTATGATGTTTCTGCTTCTGATAAATGGAAAAATGGTGATCATAATGGATTTGAAGCAGGGAATGATTTAACTGATGAAATTAAAAATGTTTCTCCTCATGGCGTAAAGATGCTCGATAGAGTTCCAGTGGTAGGGAAACTTGCAGAGTAGGAGGTTTATATGTTTTGGGTTATCTGGTTAAATGTACTGCTATTAACACTATTATTACTTTTTCCTATTTTTCTAGAGATAAACAAAAAATATTTAAAAGGAAAAAATAAGAATTATAATAAAATGCTAAAGTATGCCAGAAAGGCTCATCCATATATAGGAATTACTGTAATTGCAATAGGAGCATTTCATGGATATATTATGCTTGGAGGAAAATTAATCCTTCATACAGGAAGTATATTGCTACTAATGCTTGTGATTAATGGAGGCGTTGGTTTTTATTACAAGAAAAGCAGAAATAAAGTTTCTAGAAAAGCTCATATTATTATTGGGCTCTTAATAGTTTTAGCCTTTGTACTTCACTATTTAAATCCTTGGTTACTTTCATGATTTTAATAAAGGGACCGTCAAATAAAAGAATAGTAAGATATACAGATTTTCAGCATTTCAGTATATTTTCTAAACTTTTTTGGCAGTCCCTTTTGAATTAAATATTTATAATTTGATTTGAAATTGAAGTCCAAGAATATTTCGATTGTAATATTTCATATATTTCAAGCCTGTCTCTTTCGGCTTTAGATGAAAACTCTAAATCTGATATGGTTTTTTCTAATTGTATATCTATAGTATCTTTAAGCTCTTCTATATAGTTGTCTAGACAAGATGGGCAGGGCTTATCTACTTCAATTAATTTTGGTAGATTTACAAACAGTACACGACCTGATTCTATAGCCTTTTGAGGAATCCAAGGCTTAATAGTTGGAATGTCATTAACTACAATTCTATTTCCTGACGCTAAAGCCTCTAGAGTAACTGTTGAGGCTCCCTCATAATAGGATGGAAGAACAAAAACCTTTGAATTTCTCAAGTATGGAGCCATAATATGTTGCTTCAAAGCACCTAAGAAGTGGATATGAGATTCATGTGTTTTACTTAAGCTTTTATAATAATCTAGATTTATAGAATCAGCAGATCCGATTAGTGATAATCTCATATTATATTTATTTTTTGCTTGAAGATGCTTAAATGCTGAAATTAATTCACCAACTCCTTTTTGGGGAGTTATTTTACCTACATAAGATATTTCAAATTTATTATTTGTAGGGTTAGGAAGTTTTTCAGGGAAAAAAAGGTTTGGATTAAAGCCTAAGCCTATTGTACGTATTTTATGTGAATCTACTTTATAATTATTTATGATTGCTTGCTTTTGAATATCGTTTAAAGCTATTATATCATTTAGCTTTTGAATTGAACTAAGTACATTTTCTATGAAATCAATGTTTGTATTGTTTAAATGCTTAAATAACTTTAATTGTCTCATATCAGTACCATGGCAAATAGCAGTTACTAAATTAGAGTCAAAGTTATCTAAAACGAGCGGAACAAGTCCCCATAAATGATGAACTATTATTTTATCTGGCTTATATGCTTTTGCTTTTTTTAAACTGTTATAAAATGCATTTTGCCAAAGATTAAGCTCCTCTTTGGACAGTTTACTGTAAATCGAACTTTTATATGGCATATCATCGCTCATCCCAGGGATTGGAAAAGGCAAGTCTTTGGTGTCGAAATTTATCACATCAATTTTATCAAGAGCTTGTAATAGGTCTTTGTCGATATCATCTGACACTGAAGTAGCACAAATCAAATAATTACTTATCCCTTGACAATGTAGGGTTTTTATTAGATTTTGTATATATACTCCACTTCCAGTGTGGTCAGGTTTTTGAGCATATACATGGAGAATTTTCACTTATATCACTCTTTCTTTGCTTAATTCTAAAAACTAAAAAATTTTTTTAATTAATAATCGATTATCTTTTATTAATAGAAATAGATTGTATAATAGCGAATACAGATGAATCATGATTTTATAGGAATATTGACAAATATAATTTATAATAGATAAGTAAGTATATATTAACATTAATAGTGTAATAATAGTCACTGAAATATAAAAATGTAAATCCTAGGAGGAAAAACTATGACTATAAGTAAATTTTTAAACGATAAATTTAATCTTGATGTTATCTGTGATGAAGAGGGAGTATATAGCTATATTATACATACTATTGATGATAAAGTTAAGCTTGATAAAGTCTCTTCAAACATAACCTTCTCAAATTCTATTTTACTGGAGTGCGACGATGATAATTTTATATCATTAAAATATTTTGACGATAAAGAATACCAAATTTTCTCACTAGATGGAACCAAGATAAGCGAGATGGAGTATTTAGATGATGAGTATGAAGATGTAAATGGAGATGTAAATATTGAAAAATCTTTGATATTTTATTCTAAAACATGGGATAGAAGATATCTGAGAATTGATTTGCAGGAAAAGCTTAGCATATCCTTTGAGGTTGATTATGATAAGTACGATACGGATGAGGATGGTGTAATAGTATGGGAGTGATCTCCCATACTATTTTTTATATTTTTCTCTTTCAATTGTATATAAATCATTACCACCTGAATCTAATACAACTATTGCTGGAAAATTTTCAACAGTCAGTTTATGAACTGCTTCAGGTCCTAGCTCTTCATATGCTATTACTTCACTTGATTTGATGGTGCTAGAAATAAGTGCACCAGCGCCTCCGATTGCAGCGAAATAAACCGCATGATTTTTTTTGATTGATTCTACTACATTTTTATTTCTGCTTCCTTTTCCTATCATGCCTTTTAAGCCCAAATCAAGCAGAGTAGGAGTGTAAGCATCCATTCGATATGAGGTGGTCGGACCAGCTGAACCAATTACATTTCCTGGTTTTTTAGGAGAGGGACCGACATAATATATTATGGTATTTTTAATATCAAAGGGAAGATTTTCACCAGAGTTAATGGAGTCAACTAGTTTTTTATGTGCGGCATCTCTTGCAGTATAAATAGTTCCTGAAATTAAGACTTCATCTCCTGATTTTAAATTTGATATAATTTTGTCAGTTAGAGGTGTAGTAATATGTATTTTATTAGCCATCTTCTTCTCCTATATTTCAATTTCAATATGTCTTGCTGCATGACAGTTAATATTTACAGCAACAGGAAGGCCAGCAATATGAGTTGGGTATGTGAGGATTTTTACAGCAAGTGCAGTAGTATTTCCACCAAGCCCTTGAGGACCTATTCCTAAGTTGTTTATCTTTTTAAGCAATCTAGTTTCCATCTCTCTATAATATTCATCTGGATTAGTTTTATCTATATCTAAGGTTAAAGCTTTTTTTGCTAAAATTGCTGCTTTTTCTAAAGTTCCGCCAATTCCAACACCTACGATTATAGGAGGACATGGATTAGAGCCTGCTAATGATACTGTTTCAACTATAAAATCTTCTACTCCATTTATACCATCAGAAGGAACCAGCATCTTGGTTTTAGACATATTCTCGCTCCCAAAGCCTTTGGGCGCAAGAGTTATTTTTACTTTATCACCTGGAGCTATATCGTAGTGGATGATAGCTGGAGTATTATCATTGGTATTAACTCTATTTAAGGGATCTTTTACAACTGATTTTCTAAGATATCCCTTTGAATATCCCATTCTTACGCCATTATTTATTGCATCAGTTAAATTTCCTCCAACAAAATGTACCTCTTGTCCTATGGAAATAAAAATAACTGCCATACCAGTATCTTGGCACATAGGAACATTTTTTTCCTCTGCTAGCTTTGCATTTTCTAGTATGTCATTTATGATGCTTTTTCCTAGTGGAGAAGCTTCTACAAGTGATGATTTTACTAGAGCATCCTTTATATCTTTATTCAGATAATAGTTAGCATCTATACACATTTTCTCTATAGTAGTTTCGATAAGACTAACATTAATTTCTCTCACATTCATTACCTCACATATGAATATTTTTTTATTGTGAATATAATAATATTTCTTAAAACCATTAGCAATCAAAATTACTCAAATGGTTGGAATTCTATTTGTTTTTAATAGAATTAAATGGTCCTAAAAAGAACATCGTAGAAATCATTTCAGCCATATTTTCAGCAGATTCATTCATTCCACTATCTATCCACTGCCTTATAACTCCGATATGAGCAGAAACAAGATAGGAAATAAAATAATTTTTTGTAACAAACGTATTTTGAGAGTCGAAATAATTATCCCAACCTTTTTCAGTCAATAAAATATTTAAAGCTTTCTTTATTTTATTCTGAAACCTCATATCAGATTTCGGACCTAAAATCACTTTCATTATTATGTAATTTTCCTTTATATATGTAAAAATCTTATTGATAAAAGGCTTTATTTCATTAGAGAAATCTTCTCCTAAAAAATCAATGTCTTTTATGGATTTTATATAATTTTCAGCATTTTTGTTGATATCATCTAAAACTTCGTTTTCAAATTTTTCCAATAAATCATATTTATCCTGATAATGTAGATAAAATGTTCCTCTATTTATATTAGCTCTTTGTGTCAAATCTGTTATTGATACATGGTCAAAGCCTTTTTCTTGTATTAATTCAGATAAAGCAGTTTTGATTAATTTCTTGGTTTTAATCACTCGTTCATCGTTATAAAAACTACGCATATGAGACTCCTTAGCTGTAAAGAAAAAATAATTGCAGCCTATTGTTAGTTTATAAAAATATAGGGTATTTTTTCTTAATAGATTGATATAAACATTATAATGAAATTAAGTAATATAAAGCAACTAAAATGTTTTTAATTAATCAACACTTTGATGAGTTTTGTTTATTGATTTTAATTTTTTTTGGACTATAATCTTATCAGGATAAAGTTTAGATTTTATTATGATTACACCAAGGCTCCAAGTCATTTGAGCAATCATAGATTGTATTATTGAATGTGGAATCTTATCAAGGAGGCGAACGTAGCTTATTTGCTGCGAACATTATGAATAAATTACTGCGTGTTGGCGTAGATATAGGATCCACTACCATTAAGGTAGTTGTTTTAAATTACAAAGAAGAAATTCTGTTCAGCAGATATGAAAGACATTATGCTGATATAAAAAACAAATTAATAAGCGTACTAAACGATGCCTACGTTATATTACAGGATACTGATTTATCAGTAGTAGTATCTGGTTCAGGGGGAATTAGCTTTGCTAATTACCTAGGTGTTGATTTTGTGCAGGAAGTAATAGCATCTACAAAAGCTATTAAGAGGTATCATCCTCATACAGATGTAGCTATTGAACTAGGTGGAGAAGATGCTAAAATTACATATTTATCAGGTGGATTAGAACAAAAAATGAATGGAACTTGTGCTGGTGGGACAGGATCATTTATAGATCAGATGGCATCACTACTTAAAGTAGATGCTTCTGGTCTTAATGAGCTTGCTTGCAATCACAATAGAATATATCCTATAGCTGCACGTTGTGGAGTTTTTGCCAAAACAGATGTACAGCCTCTGCTCAATGAGGGAGCGAAGAAAGAAGATATTGCCGCTTCAATTTTTCAAGCAGTTGTAATTCAAACAATCGGTGGACTTTCATGTGGAAGACCAATTAGAGGAAATGTAGCATTTTTAGGAGGCCCTCTTTACTTCTTGTCGCATTTAAGACATAGATTTATAAGTACCCTTAACCTTGAGCCACATCAGGTTATTTTTCCTGAGAATTCTCAGCTCTATGTAGCTCTAGGCGCTGCACTATGTGCCGATGAAAGCAAGGTCTGTAAATTAAATAATTTACTAGGAAATATTAAAAACATGCAAGATTGCACTTTGGATGAATCTAATAGATTGCCAAGGTTATTCAAGTCGGATAGCGAATATAATGATTTTAAATTAAGACATGATAAGAATAAGATAAAAACGAGAGAACTCAAATTCTATGAAGGAAATTGTTATTTAGGAATTGATGCTGGTTCTACTACTACAAAGGTTGCGCTTATCAGTGATAAAGGAGAACTTTTATATTCTAGATATGGAAGCAACAAAGGGAACCCACTTATGTCTACAGTAGAGTTTTTAGAAGATTTATACTCTGAGCTTCCAGATTCAGCTACTATAGCCTCATCTGCAGTAACAGGATATGGTGAAGGACTCATAAAAACAGCATTAGGAATTGACATAGGAGAAATAGAAACTATAGCACATTACAAGGCAGCAGAATTTTTTTGCCCAGGAGTTAACTTTATTTTAGATATCGGTGGGCAAGACATGAAATGTCTGAAGATAAAGGATTCTAGCATTGATTCTATTTTATTGAATGAAGCCTGCTCCTCTGGATGTGGTTCATTTTTAGACACTTTTGCCCAGTCACTTGGGATGAGTATTACAGATTTTGTGGATGTTTCTATAAAATCAACAAACCCTGTTGATTTAGGCTCAAGATGTACAGTTTTTATGAATTCAAGAGTAAAGCAAGCTCAAAAAGAAGGGGCTACAGTTGGAGATATTGCTTCAGGGCTGTGTTATTCTGTTATAAAAAATGCATTATATAAAGTAATAAAATTAAAAACTCCTGAGGAACTAGGAGCTAAGGTAGTAGTTCAGGGTGGAACTTTTTATAATGATGCTGTGCTTAGGAGCTTTGAGCTTTTATCAGAAAGAGAAGTAATAAGACCAGACATATCTGGGATTATGGGTGCTTTTGGCTGCGCAATTATAGCTAAAGAAAAATATACTTTGGGACAAAGCAAAATCCTAAAAAAAGAAGAGCTAAGAAACTTTAGCGTTGATAATAAAAGCACAAGGTGCAGAAGTTGTTCAAATAGCTGTTTATTAACAATAAGTCAGTTTAATAATGATAAATATTTTGTATCCGGTAATAGATGTGAAAAGGGAAATAGATTTTCTGAGAACCAAAAGGTATTGCCAAACCTATATGATTACAAATACAAGAAGATATTCTCATATAAACCACTTACATCAGCTCCTAGAGGAATGGTAGGACTACCAAGAGTTCTAAATATGTATGAGCACTATCCATTCTGGTTTACTTTTTTTACTGAGCTAGGATATAAAGTTGAATTATCAGATCCTTCTTCAAATGAAATATTTGAAAAAGGAATGGAAACTATACCTTCAGAATCTGTTTGCTATCCAGCAAAGCTAGTGCATGGGCATATAAAGAATCTGATTGAAAAAGGGGTCAAGTTTATATTTTACCCTAGTATACCTCATGAAAAAAAGGAGTATGAAAATGCAAATAATAGCTTTAACTGTCCTATAGTTGTTTCATATCCTGAGGTAATAAGCAAAAACTTAGATGATTTAAAAGAAAATGATGTAAGATTTATGAATCCATTTATTCCTTTTGACTCTGATAGAAAGCTAGAAAAAAGACTTATAGTTGAATTATCATCTATAGGGCTATCGGCTGATGAAGTCTCTAGAGCTGCAAAGCTAGGGATGGTGGAACTTAATAATTTTAAAGCTGAAATTAGAAAAGTTGCTGAAGACACGCTTGACTTTATTGAAGCGCAGAATATAAAAGCTGTAGTTTTAGCTGGAAGACCATATCATATTGATCCTCAAATTAATCATGGAATACCTGAGATGATTAATTCACTTGGAATGGCTGTATTGACAGAAGATAGTATTGCCCATCTTGCAGATACTAATAGACCTCTTAGGGTTGTTGATCAGTGGGCGTATCATTCTAGACTATATGCAGCAGCAGAGTATGTATCTAGAAAGGAAAATTTGGAATTAGTTCAGCTAAATTCCTTTGGATGTGGAATAGATGCTGTTACTACTGACCAAGTACAGGAAATATTAACTGCACGAGGTAAGCTTTACACCTGTTTAAAAATAGATGAGGGAAATAATCTTGGAGCCGCAAGAATAAGGATGCGTTCTCTTAAGGCTTCCATCGAAGAACGAGAGAATAAAGGAATAAAAATAAGTGATGCTAAATTATCTTATCCTCGAATTGAATTTACAAAGGATATGAAGAAAAAACATACTATTTTGGTGCCGCAGATGTCGCCTATGCATTTTGAACTGTTAGAAGAAGCTTTTAAGTATTCAGGATATAATTTAGTAATACTTTCTTATGAGTCAAAAAACATTGTGGAAGTTGGTCTAAAATATGTTAATAATGATGCTTGCTATCCTGCAATAATTGCAATTGGACAATTAATTGAAGCGCTTATATCAGGGAAATATGATTTAGATAATACATCTGTAATGATATCTCAGACTGGTGGAGGATGCAGGGCAACAAATTATATTGGATTTTTAAGAAAAGCTCTTAAAGATGCTGGATTTGAAAAAATTCCTGTAATTTCATTAAATGCAAGTGGTTTAGAAACAAATTCTGGTTTTAAGTTGACGTATTCACTTTTAAATAGAGCCCTTATGGCTATTGTATATGGAGATTTATTTATGAATGTGCTCTATAGAACAAGACCATATGAGCTTAATGAGGGCTCAGCAAATGCTCTTCACAAGAAATGGTCAGATATATGTAAACGTAAGCTAAAGCGTGCTAGTAAAACAGATTTTAGAAGAACGGTCTATGCTATAGTAAGAGATTTTGATAAACTTCCTCTAACTGATATTAAAAAACCTAAGGTTGGTTTAGTGGGAGAAATATTAGTAAAATATCATCCATTAGCGAATAATAATGTTGTGGATTTAGTTGAAAGAGAAGGAGCAGAGGCGGTTATGCCTGCGCTCATGGACTTTGTATCCTACTGTGCATTCAATAGAGATTTCAATTATAACTACTTATGTGGGAGCCTCAAATCTAAGCTACTTGGAGATGCTTTAATATTGTTTATTGAAACCTATACTGATGTTTACACAGAAGCATTAAAATCCAGTAAAAGATTTTATCATCCAAAAACAATAAAGGAAATAGCCTCAGGAGCTAGGCAAGTTATGTCACTAGGGCATCAGACAGGCGAGGGCTGGTTCTTAACTGGAGAGATGATAGAGCTGATTGAAGAAGGTGTAGAAAATATAATTTGTATGCAACCATTTGCGTGTCTTCCTAATCATGTTACTGGCAAAGGAATGATGAAGGAGCTTAAAAGAATTTATCCTGAGGCAAACATTGTTGCTGTCGACTATGACCCAGGAGCAAGCGAGGTTAATCAGTTAAATAGAATTAAGCTTATGCTTTCATCAGCATTTGATAATATGTTAAATCCAAAGCACACAAATATAAATGAAGGTCAAATCAATACAAGAAGACCAGCTAAAAAATTTGTGAGATTTAAAATTTAGTGGATATAAATCAATTTGAGGGATATATATAAAATAAATTGATTTATCAAAGGAGATGGTGTTTATGAAACCACTTATTGGACTTACCACAAATTTTATCATTTCCAATGAAGGGCCTACAAAGGGTCAAGAAAGATACTTCCTAGTCAGTGAAAATGTTAAAAGCATTGAAAAATCAGGAGGAAGTACTATTTTGTTTCCTCACACTCATGACACGGAAACATTTGAAAGATATCTAGATTTAGTTGATGGGATTATTTTAACTGGAGGCATAGACATAAATCCTATGTTTTATGGAGAAGAGCCTCTTGAAAAGCTTGGATATTTTAATACAAAAAAAGATTTCTTTGATGTTGAGCTTACCAAAAAAGCAATTCAAAGAGGAATTCCTGTTCTTGGTATCGATAGAGGATTGCAGGTATTAAATGTTGCTCTTGGTGGTTCCTTACATCAAGACATAAGCTATATAGAAGGTAATCATATAAAACATTTTCAAAGCTCGATTATGAGCGAGAAATCTCACTCAGTAGAGATACAGCAAGGCACTTATTTGTATGAAATATTTGCTCAGGATAGGATTTTTGTGAACAGCTTTCACCACCAAGCAATAAAGGAATTAGGTAAAGATTTGATTGTTTCAGCTCGGGCATCTGATGGAGTAATTGAAGCAATAGAATATGCAGGAACTTCTTTTGCTATGGGAATTCAATGGCAGCCAGAGTTTATGTATATTGAGTATGAGGAACAAAAAAAGGTTTTTGAATTCTTTATCGAGAAATGTAAATAAAGGTCTATAAAAACTATTTAACTTCACAAATCAGTTTATTTATTATACTGGTTTGTGAAGTTTTTTCATTTCTTAAGAAATTTGTAAGAATTATAGTAAAAGAATATTAAAAACTCTATGTTATTATTTACTTAAGATATCTTGTTATGGAGGCATATATGTATACATATAATATATTAATAGTTGAAGATGATAAACAAATAGCAGACGCCATTGAAATTTATATGAAAAATCAAAACTACGGTGTTTTTAAAGCCTATAATGGTCAGCTAGCTATTGAAATTTTTGAAAAAGAAGTAATTCATCTAATTATAATGGACGTTATGATGCCTGTAATGGATGGATTTACTGCTATAATGAAAATAAGGCAAAATAGCACAGTTCCTATAATTGTACTCTCAGCAAAATCTGAGGATATGGATAAGATAGCAGGTCTAAATATAGGGGCAGATGATTATGTAACAAAGCCATTTAATCCAATGGAGCTTATAGCAAGGGTAAATTCTAATTTAAGAAGATATGTAAATTTTTCTATGAAGAAAGAAAGCAACAAAAACTCCAAATTGATTTCGATAGGAGATATTGCTCTTGATGATGAGAGAAAAGAAATATCTGTTTTAGGAGCTCCAGTAAAAACAACTCCAATAGAATATAAGATTTTATACTTACTCATGTCTAATGCAGGAAAGGTATTTTCTATAGATGAAATATATGAAAAAGTATGGAATGAGCCAGCCTACAATCCTGATACTGTAGCTGTTCACATTCGAAGGATTAGAGAAAAGCTGGAGATTAATCCTAAAGAACCAAAATATTTAAAGGTGGTGTGGGGAATTGGATACAAGTTTGAATCAGAGTGAAGAATTAATAAAACAAAAGGCATCAGATTCTGGGATAAAACTAATATCAGTTATTATTTTGTTGGCGTTGATTTCTGTTGGTTTATACAATCCATTAAAGTCTATAATTTTTCCAGATAATCAATATATTAATACCTATCAATCAAGCGAAAGCTTTGTAAATTATATAGAAAATATGACATGGGATTTATTAGAAAAAAATTCTTCAAAAGATGAATTTGATTTTTATCAAAAGAATCAATATAAAGATGTTACCTATTATCTTCAAGTTAAAGATGAGCTAGCTACTCCTGTTACAAATACAAATTTATTACCAAATCAGATTCTAAGTAAGTCAAAGCAATCCTCTAGCTTTTATATCCATATTAAGCTAGATGAAAATCTGCAAGCTATATCTAAGGATTCATCAATGGACGAGACTTGGGAGGATAACATAGTTACAACCTTTGAGAGACTACTGGCTTCCAGAGAAGACATAAAAGGAAAAGAACTTGAGCTTTTATTAATGATTCCTAAAGATGTTTATTTGAAAAATGGCGCTTTAGAGGATAATATAAAGAACTTTTATTTGGAACGTTATATGATTTTAATTTTAGCAATAGGCTCAATAATTATGTTTTTAATCTTAGTTTGGGCTGGATTTACAAACACTTTAAGGCAACAAAATAATAGCTTTATTAAGGCTATGAACAAAATTCCAATGGAAGTTAAATGTTTGATATATATACTTTTTGGGGTTGGCTTTGCACTTACAATGGAGCTTTTATTCAACGATAATTTATCGAGGTACTATTCACCTAAACTCAAATTTGAAACCATAATTTCAGATGCAAATATTTTTTTCTACTTAATTGGAATACCAGCGACTATATTTTTATATACGGCTTTATATGTTTTAGTTTCTGATATAAAAAACGTATTTAATTTTGGAATATATGAGTCATGTATAAAAAAGAGCTTAATAGGAAAGTTTTTCTTAAAACTATTTAAAAAACTTAATAGTACTTTTAGTAAACTTATGAGCTTTGATATATCAAATACTAAAAATAGGAAGCTGATGCTTGTGCTTGGAATTAATCTTATAATAGTATGGATAATTGTTTTTTTTACATCGTTTGTTTTTCTCTATATTGTATTTGGAATGGGTGGGAGCTATTCATTGTTTGGTTCTGTTATACTTGGGATGTGCATTGCAATAATCTACTCTTTATTTATTTTTAGTTATCTAAAAGACAGAATGTGCGAGCTAGAACAATTATATATGGTGACAGATGAAATTTCTCTTGGAAACTTTAATCAGCATATGGAGTTGAATCTTGGGATTTTTAATCCCATATTAGAAAAGCTAAATAGCATTAGTGAAGGATTTAAAATTGCAGTAGATGAAGAAATTAAAAGTCAAAATCTTAAAACAGAGCTTATTTCAAATGTTTCTCATGATTTAAAAACACCTCTTACATCTATAATTTCATATATTGATTTATTGAAAAAAGAGAATGATATGTCTGAAACCCAAAAGGAATATATAGAAATTTTAGAGCAGAAATCACAAAGGTTGACTTTACTGATAGAAGATCTTTTTGAAGCAAGTAAAGCGGCAAGTGGAAATATAAGCTTTAATAAATCATCATTGGACTTAGTATCGCTTTTAAGACAGACAATCGCTGAAAATGAAAATGAAATAAGTGCCAGTGGTTTATTATTTAAAATTCAGCTTCCTGATTCAGAACAAAAAATCATATGTAATTTAGATGGGAAAAGAACCTATAGAATCTTTGATAATTTAATAAGCAATATCCTCAAATATTCTTTGCCAAGCTCTAGAGTGTATATTGATATGAGCTTAGATATGAATAAGGTTTTAATTGTATTAAAAAATATATCTGCCTATGAGATGAATTTTAATCCAAATGATATTGCTGAAAGATTTGTTAGGGGAGATAAATCTAGAAATACAGATGGCTCAGGGTTGGGACTATCAATAGCAAAGAGCTTTACAGAATTGCAAGGAGGAGAGTTTAACATTTATATAGATGGGGATTTGTTCAAGGTAGCTATAAGCTTTGAAGTAATAAATGAATATGAGCAAGAAGGCTATTAGCTATATAGTAATGCAATATAAAATTTAGAGTTATTGATTTATAAAAAGGTGGTTAGAATTTAATTAAAATTCAACCACCTTTTATTTTGATTAGATTAAGAAGTTTTCTGGTTGCTTTGCCTTCCTTAGAATCTTATAATACCTCATTAGCAATTTTTGATTGTATTAAAATGGAGATTCTACAATTAATTTAAGCACTAGCTTTATGAGTATTTTTATCTTTCTTACCAAAGAATAATTTGAAAGTTGTTACAATCAATACAATTGCTAATATGAATAAAACAGCTGCTATAGCAGCGATTACTAAATTTCCTCCAAGAAGGTTATTTTTAGCAACTAATGCTAAAGCTGATAAGGTTACTGCAAACATGAATATCATAGGTATAACAGTCATTTTATTATCCTTACCTGATTTTGCTAGCCATGCTGAGACAGCAAGTAGCGATAGCCCTGCTAATAACTGATTTGCTGATCCAAATATAGGCCAAATTTTTTGGTATCCAAAGGATAAAAGCAAAGCAGATAATCCAACTGTTACAGCAGTTGAAACATACATATTGCTTAAAATAGTTGTGCTTCCGTCTTCCTTTGTAGTCATTTCTTGGAACATGTATCTACCTATTCTAGTTGCAGTATCAAGACTAGTAAGAGCAAATGCTGAGAAAGCTAATATGACAAATACTGAACCTAATGAAGTTGGAATTCCAAATTTGCTCATAAATTCAGCTACTCCACTTGCAAAAATTTGAGCAGGAGTTCCAGTAGCATCTTTAACATAGCCTACAGCGATAAGTGCAACTATAGCAACGATTCCTTCGATTAGCATAGCACCATATCCAATTAGCTTCGTATCTGATTCACTGTTAAGCTGTTTTGAGCTTGTGCCTGATGCAACCAAAGAGTGAAAGCCTGAAACAGCTCCGCAAGCAACTATAACAAACAGCATAGGGAAAAGGTATTGAGTTTGAGCTCCCTCCCCAACAGAAAAACTTGTAAAGGCTGGGATTACCATGGTAGGTCTAACTATAAGTATACCTATCACTGCTCCAGCTAGCATAGCATATAGTAGGAATGAACAAAGGTAATCTCTTGGCTGAAGTAGCAACCATACAGGCATAGTAGATGCTAGGAATATGTAAACGAGAAGTATAATATCCCAAGTTAATTTTGAAAGTTTGAGAACTGGGAATTGATAACCTATATAAATACATCCAAATAATAATGCTACTCCAATTACTGTAGATAAAAGTAAGCTTGCACCTTTTCTATACACAAAGTATCCAAAGCTCATGGCTAATATTATGAATAAAATAGAAGCTGTACCAGCTCTAGCACCAGTCAAATTCTCTGGAGCAGCTGGATCAAAAGCAAAGGTACCAGCACAAATATCAGTAAATGCAGCAACTACAAGAATAAGAGTTAAGTACGCAAAAAAATTAAAAAGTTTTTTTCCTGTTTCGCCTATATTTACTCTAATTATTTCTCCAATTGATTTTCCCTCATGTCTTACTGAAGCAAACAGTGCTCCCCAATCATGAACTCCTCCGACAAAGATACTACCAAGTAATATCCAAAGATATACAGGAAGCCATCCGAAAACTGCTGCCTGTATTGGTCCTGTTATTGGACCAGCACCAGCAATAGATGAAAAGTGATGGCCAAGAAGCACTTTAGCACTAGCTGGACAATAGTCAATATCGTCACGCAAGGTGTGAGCAGGAGTTTTTATTTTTGAATCTACTCCCCATTTTTTTGCTAAAAAGCCTCCATAAATGCTGTATGCTCCTAAAAAAAGAATAATTCCTATGAATAAAAGTATTAATGAATTCATTTTATACCTCCCCGAGCTATATTTTAAATTTAGTTTTGTTAAATTAATCCTCTATAAATTTGTTATTGTAAGAAGCTATATTTTACGAAGTCAATTTGTAGGCTTCTTTAATCTTTTTGCCATGCTTATTTGAAATGACTTCTTGAGTTTCGAGATTTACACAAATTAAGCGAATATCACACCAGCCTTTAAGATAAAATGAATATACCTTGCTAAACTTAAAATTATTAATGAAGTATACAGTTTCTGGGTCTACATTATTTGTAAGAATCACGCCTGTAATGTATGTACTCATATGATCCTGACTTGGATTAACAGTTTCATCAACAATATTCTTTAAGAATTCTGTATACATAGCAGCCTTAGCTAAATCCAATTCAGGAATATATTTTATATAACAATTTTCGTAGTTTTCATACCTATCGATGATATCATTTTGAGTTACGAATGTTCTTCCGCTTACTTGGGAAAATTTTGCCTGAAAATCTACTTTTTCTCCTAGTATTTCAACGTCTGTATTAATGTGGAAATGTTTAGAAAATCTACTTTTTAGTATCTTTATATACTCTTCATATATCATGGATTCACCTCCTCGTATAATAATTTTCTAGTTAGGCCACTACTTCGAATTATAAACAAAATATTCTAAAAATTAATAATGCAAGCATGAAATGACAAAAAAAACACCTGAGTTACACTCAGATGCGCATTAAAGTTTTGAATTGGGATATATTTTGACGACTAACTGGTATTTCTTCATTAAGTCCTTTTAGCTTTAATACATAGGTGTTATTAAACCAAGGAATTATTTCAGATATTTTATCTAAATTCACAATATATGATCGATGCGTTTTAAAAAACTTATCATGAGGAAGTTTTAAATAAAAATCAGTTAAGCAGGTATGGAGTATATATTCGTCTGTTTTTGTATACACGTGGACTTCATGTTTGTTAGCCTTACAGAAATAAATTTGATTATAGTCAAGAACAATAAATTTTTCATTTTGCCATAGGGTTATAGTATTCTGTAAACAGCTAGAGGTTGAAGTTTGCTCTAGCTTTGAGAGGGTTTCTACTATTCTGTTTTGAGAATAAGGTTTAAGAATATAATCAAATGCGCAGACTTCAAAGGCTTCAACGGCATAGTCACTGTATGCACTGATAAATACTATTAGAGGTTTTATTTTGAGAGTTTTTATCACCCTAGAAAAACTCATTCCATCTAGTTTTGGCATATGTATATCTAAAAATATAACATCAACAGACTTCTCTTGTATGTATTCTAAGGCTTCAATACTGCTCTCAAATGTATTTTCTATTTTAATTGTACTAAAGTTTTTAATGAAATACTCTAATTCTTTGATAGCTGGAAACTCATCGTCTACAATGATGCAATTCACAATACAGCCTCCTTTTGCTTTAAAACAAAGCTAATTTTTGTACCAATTTTTAAATTTTCAATTTTAAGTCCATTACCATAAAGATGCTTAAGTCTATTATGTACATTGGCCATACCAATTTTATTTTGACTATGAGTTTCAGAGTACAAACTATCTATCACTTCGTCTGGAACTCCAAAACCGTCATCTTCAATAGTTACTAAAACTGAATCCTCATTTTGTTTTTTAATACTTATAACAACCTTACCTTTTCCATTTGATTCTAAAACACCATGCTTTATAGCATTTTCTACTATGGGCTGAATTATCAATGAAGGAATAGTAAGTTTAATATCATTGTCAATATCATATTCAATTTTTAGTTTATCTCCAAATCTTGCTTGCTCTATAGCGATATATGCTTTTACTTGTTCTATTTCTTTAGTAATATCGACGAAACCATTTGATTCCTCAATATTGTATCTTAAGAACACGGATAAGTTAAATATTAAGTCTCTAGCTTTATCAGGATTGATTCTTACAAAAGAAACTATTGTATTTAAGGAGTTAAATAAAAAGTGAGGATTAATCTGAGCTTGTAGAGCTTTAATTTCTGCTTTTGTAGCCAAGGCTTTAAGGTTTGTAACTTTGCTTAATTCCATTTGGGTTGACATGAGCTGAGATAATCCTAAAGCCAATTTTTCATGAGTATAGGATATACCTTTTTCTTTTGTTGAATATAGCTTTAAAGTTTTTGTTACCTCGTTGCCTTCGTATAGAGGAACTATGATACATGATTTTAAATTGCAGTCCAAATTCTTACACTTTATTTCTTCAGAAGTGTTCAAAATTAAATGCTTGCCTGTATCAAAAACGGTTCCTGTTGTTAGAGGGTTAATAGGATGTTTTTTGCTATGATAGTCACAATCTAAACCGCTATATGCAAGTACTCTATGCTTATCTGTTATAGATACAGCCGCTAAATCAGTTGAATCCTTAATAATAGAACAAATTTTTTGAAGAGATTCATCATTTATATCTCTAAAATAGGGCAGTGTTTTATTAGCTATTTCTAAAGAAAGCTGAGCCTGAATTGCTGAAGTCTGGTCTTTTTCATCAAAGATTTTCTGTATTAAGAGGATAACAATACATATCCCAATTGCATTAGCGAAACTAAGAGGAAGATAGATACTTTTCACTATATTAAAAGCCATGTATGTAGGCCTTGATATAAATAGAACTAGTAACATTTCTATACTTACAACAAATATTCCTCCAATTAGACCATAAACCCATTTTGAATATTTTTTTTCTCGAGTATATATAAAAGCGGATACAAAACCAGCTATTACAGTGGTAAGTCCACAAGCAATAGAGGTTATACCTTGTATATCGTATAGTATCCTATGTATGCCTGTAATTATTCCAGAAACAATGCCAACAAATGGCCCACATAAAATCCCACCTGCCATGACACCAATTATTCTAGTGCTCGCTACAGCACCATTTACATTGGTACCAAGGTAGGTACCAGCTATACCAAAAAAAGAAAAAATTATCCCCAAAACAACTAAGTCAAATCGTGAGTACTCATCTTTTTGAATAAATCTTTTAAATGCAGGAAGATTAGAAATTATGAAAGTTATTATAAGTACAAAATTTAAGCTATGTATTAAATTTTTTGCAATTTCGAACATAGGTACCACCTTGATTTTTTATTTTCTAGTTCTATCAAACAATTATATATTTTAAGTATTTTGTATGCAACTTAATTCGTAGTTGTCTAGTCATTTAGTATATTTTTTGTTATAATGCTATAATAAATTAAATATTAAAATAACTAAGGGGTGAAATTATGAACAGTAATGATAAAAATATGAGTGCAGAATCTGCTATTATTCAATCTAATTTTATTCATAACATCATAGATGAAGATTTGAAAAAAGGTACTTATGGTCAGAAAGTATACACTAGATTTCCTCCAGAGCCGAATGGTTATTTACATATAGGTCATGCAAAATCCATTTGCCTTAACTTTGGAACTGCAATAAAATACAATGGAAAATGCAATTTGAGATTTGATGATACAAATCCAGTTAAAGAAGAAGTTGAGTATGTAGAATCTATAAAAGAAGACGTAAAATGGCTTGGTTTTGAATGGGACGAGCTTCTTTTTGCATCTGATTATTTTGAAGAAATGTATCAGCTAGCCGTAAAGCTAATAAAAAAGGACAAAGCATATGTTTGTGAGCTTACTCCTGAGCAGATGAGAGAGTATAGAGGTAACTTTGATACTCCTGGAAAAGACAGCCCTTATAGAAATAGGCCAATAGAAGAAAGCTTAAGTCTTTTTGAAAAAATGAGAGCTGGAGAATTTGCAGAAGGACAAATGACTCTAAGAGCTAAGATAGACATGGCTTCTCCAAATATGAATATGAGAGACCCTGCGCTTTATCGTATAGTTCACGCTAGTCACCATAGAACAGGTGATGCATGGTGCATCTACCCTATGTATGATTACGCTCATCCACTTGAAGATGCAATTGAAGGGATTACTCATTCTATATGTACACTTGAATTTGAAGCGCATAGACCTTTTTATGATTGGGTACTAATTGAAACTGAGTGGAATAATCCACCAAAGCAAATAGAGTTTGCAAGGTTAGAGATGACTAATATGGTTATGAGTAAGAGATATCTCAAAAAATTAGTTGATGAAAAACTAGTGCAAGGTTGGGATGACCCAAGAATGTCTACTATTTCAGGGCTTAGAAGAAGAGGATATACTCCGTCATCGATAAGAACCTTTGCTGAGAAGATAGGTGTATCAAAAGCAAATAGTGAAGTTGATATTTCACTTTTAGAGCATTGCATAAGAGAAGATTTAAAACTTACTGCCCACAGAAAAATGGCTGTACTAGACCCTCTCAAGCTTGTTATTACTAATTATCCTGAAGGCGAAGTAGAGTATCTGGATGCAGAAAATAATTCAGAAAATCCTGAACTAGGTAATAGAAAGATTCCATTTACTAAGGAGCTATATATTGAGAGAGATGATTTTATGGAAAATCCTCCATCAAAATATTATAGATTATTCCCAGGAAATGAAGTTAGACTTAGAAATGCATATTTTGTTAAATGTGAAGAGGTTATTAAGGATGACGCAGGCAATATAGTAGAAGTGCGTTGCACCTATGATCCTGAGACTAAATCAGGAACTGGCTTTACAGGTAGAAAAGTGAAAGGTACTATCCACTGGGTGAGCGCTACTCATAATGTTAAAGCAAGTGTTAGACTTTATGACTATCTTTTTGTAAAAAGCGAGAATGACGAGGAAGGCTATGTTTACAACGCTAATTCACTAAAAGTTCTAGATGAATGTTATTTAGAAAAAAGCTTTGAGAATGCAAAAAAAGATGATAAATATCAGTTTAACAGACATGGATACTTTGTTGTTGATACGAAAGATACAACAGAAAATCATCTTGTTTTTAATAGAATAGTGTCTTTAAAAGATTCATTTAATAAAAAATAAATCACAAATAAAGACCTTTACTGTAATACTGCACTGTTTTGACAGCTGCAGTATTATTTTTAATATAATACTGGAGATGATGGGTTGCAGAATTTGGATGTTATATTTAAAAGATTGCCAAAACTTATGATGGGATTTATACTCATTGCAATTGGTACAAATATAATGAAAGCTTCCAAACTAGGGCTGAATTCTTGGGGAGCGTTTAATGAAGGACTAACTGTAATTACAGGCATATCATTTGGCAGAATTAACCAAATGATAGGTATAGCAGTTCTTATTATAGCTATTTTTATTAAAATTTATCCAGGAATAGGTACTATTTTAAACATGTACTTTATTGGCCTTTTTATTGATATTGTCGATTCATTAGCTTTTATTGGGATTCCTGTAGATATGCCTACTAGACTTATTTACTTATTTGTAGGGCTCTTTATTTTTCACCTCGGAGGCTATATGTACATGAGCTGTGAGCTTGGCTGTGGACCGAGAGACAGCTTAATGATAGGTCTCATAAAAATAACGGGAAAACCAGTTTCATACATAAGAACAATAATTGAAGCTACTGTTTTAGTTTTAGGAATATTACTAGGAGGTACTTTTGGAATAGGAACAATTGTAAATACATTTTTAGGAGGACCTTTACTAGGAGCGATATACAAATTTTTTAAATTTGACCCAAAGAAAATCAATCAAATCAACTTATTTTCTTTAAATAAGCAATCTGCTTAAAATTATAATTATGGGATTTAGAAGGGATAATACTTTTATGGATAATGAAAACAACATATTCTTAAAAGAAAACAAAGATAATTTAGATTATAAAGAAATATTAAATGTTATTCTTAATAATGCTTATGAATGGCTAGTAATAATAGATGATAAAGGCTATATTATGATGATGAGCAAAGGCTATAAGGAATTTATAGGAGATATGGTTCCTGAAGGCAAGCATGTTACAGAAGTTATTGAAAATACAAAACTTCATGATATTGTTAAAACTGGAAAAACTCAAATTGGAGAAATACAGATAATTAAAGGTCAACAGGTTATAGCCTCAAGACTTCCTATTATTAAAGATAATAAAATTATAGGAGCCATAGGGAAAGTTATATTCAAGGACATAACTGATTTTTATGATATGTCAAAAAAAATCATTACTATGGAAAAAGAAATTAAATATTATAAGGATCAGCTTAAAAAACAAAAAAGTGCTAAATACTCATTTTCAAATATAATTGGTGAAAGCAAATCTCTTATGGAAGTAAAAAACATCTGTCAAAGAGCAGCAATGTCAGATTCGAATGTACTTATAATGGGAGAAAGTGGAACTGGAAAAGAGCTTTTTGCTCATGCAATTCACAATGCAAGTGACAGAGCTTCTGGACCTTTTGTTAAGATAAACTGTGCAGCTATCCCTTCTGAGCTTTTAGAATCTGAGTTATTTGGCTATGAAGGTGGAGCTTTTACTGGAGCAAAGAAAGAAGGCAAGGTTGGTAAATTTGAACTTGCAAATGGAGGAAGTATATTCTTAGATGAAATCGGAGATATGCCTCTTCAGATGCAAGTTAAACTTCTTAGAGTTCTTCAAGAAAGAGAAATTGAAAGGATTGGCTCAACTAAAACTAGACCTATTAATGTAAGAATAATATCTGCAACCAATAAAAACCTCGAAGAAGAAGTTAAGTCTGCTAATTTTAGAGAAGATTTGTATTATAGACTTAATGTAATGAGCGTTAATATAGAGCCTCTAAGAAAAAGAAAAGATGATATAAGACCACTTGCAAAAGCTCTAGTAAAGAAACTTTCAAGTCAAATGGGAGTACATGTAGATAGCATAAGTGAAAAGGCTATGGCAGCTTTAGAAGCATATGACTGGCCGGGGAATATAAGAGAATTAGAAAATGTCATCGAGCGGTCTATAAACCTACTTGATTCAGATAGAATAATAAAGGTTTCTACATTACCTGTTCATATTACTCAGTCTCATAAAACCCATGTATATATTGCTGGAAGCACTCTTAAAGAGCAGCTATACGATGTAGAAAAAAGTATAATTCTTGAATGCTTGAATGAGAATCAAGGAAATAAGCAAAAGACAGCAAATGATTTAGATATGAGTAGGACTAGCCTATATCAGAAGCTAAAGTCCTATGGAATAGATTAAAGCATCATGTGTTTCAGTAATTTTTTTGTATTCAAAATAAATTATGCCAAGTTTCTTGAAAGTATAGAAACTTGGCATATATTTTTTAGTAATTTACTTGCATTAACATAAGACCTTTACCCTCTACCATTGGACCAGAAAGGCTTCTATCCTTTGATGCTAAAATATTAGCAAGTTCTTCGGGAGATATTTCTCCAGTTCCAACTCTAATCAAGGTTCCAGTTATTATTCTAATCATATTATGCAAAAAACCTTCTCCTTCAAATTCTAGATAAACATAATTATTTTTCTTTGTAATAGCTATGCTTTTTATTGATTTGCGACAGCTTTTTTTCTTAGATTTCATTGTGGTAAAAGCATCATAGTCATGAGTTCCAATAAGGTAATTAGCAGCTTTTTCCATTGCCTTGATATCTAATTGCTTAGGCTGATGAATAGCTGTTTTTCTTGTAAACACATCAGCAAACGAGTTATTATCAATAGTAAATCTATATACTTTTGTTTTGGCATTGTGTCGAGCGTGAAACTTATCATCAGCCTCTTCTATATAAGTTACTCTAATATCCTCAGGTAGATAGTAGTTCATGTATGTTTGAATTTCATGTAGAGTCATTTTTGAATTAGTGTGGAAATTTGCTATTAGTGATTTAGCATGAACACCCTTATCTGTTCTTGAACATCCAATCACTTGAACTTCCTCATCAGTCATTTTATTTAGTAAATCCTCAAGCTTACCTTGAATAGTGTTGTCTTGGTCCTTTAAACGTTGCCATCCCAAATATCTTGTACCTTCGTATTGTAACGCAATTTTAATATTTCTCATTCAGCTCTCCTATAACATATTATTATGAATAATTTTCATTTAGACTTACTATACCATAATTATAGTAAATGCTAATAGTTAATTTTGATTTTTTATGATAAGAAGAAATTAAAATTATAAATATATGAATTGATTGTAGGCATGAATATTATTGTAATTTACTTAGTATTTCATTGAGTTTATTTATGTTATCCTGTGTCCAAATTTTCTCTAGAAATGGGGCTCTTCCAGAACCACGCCTGTATGCTTTATAATGGAGCTTATTTTTTTTATAGTACTCTTGATGATATTCTTCTGCTTCATAAAAATCAGCTTGAGGAAGGAGCTTTATAGCCACGTGGCTTTCGAAAATATTTGATTTATCAAGCTCTAATAATAATTTGGTGGCTAACTGTTTTTCTTCATCACTAGCATAAAAAATAGCTCCAAGATATTGTGAGCCTCTGTCTGCAAACTGTCCATAAGGGTCGGTAGGATTCATACTTTGAATGAATACTCCAAGAAGATTCTTATATGAAACCTCAGTTTCATCATACCAAATCTTTACAGCTTCATAATGGCCAGTTGAACCAGTACAAACCTCTTCATAGGTAGGAAACTTTTTATCACCGCCAGTATAACCTGATTTTACTTTTAAAACTCCAGGAGTTAAAACAAAAGGTGCTTCCATACACCAAAAACAACCACCAGCAAAAACAGCTTCTTTTATATTTGATTCATTCATGGTTTACCTCCAAGCATATATTTTTAGCAATTTATTTTTATTATACCTATGGATAATTAGATACCCAGTTTAAATAAAAATATACAGTTTAAGTGTATTATTTTAAACAAGGCATAAAATTATATTATAAGCTTAGAGCTTTATTTGAAATGGTATAATATAATAGACAAAATCAATTACAAAAAGGAGATATTATATATGATTTCATTTAATAATAATTGGGATGATATTTTAAAAGATGAATTTGATAAACAATACTATTTGGAGTTAAGAGAATTTTTAATTAAGGAATACAAGAGCCATTTGATATATCCTGATAAATATAAAATATTTGAAGCACTTAAATTGACTGATTATGAAGATGTAAAGATTGTAATTTTAGGACAGGATCCATATCATGGGCCGAATCAAGCACATGGACTGGCCTTTTCTGTTTCACTTGGAGTACCTATTCCGCCATCACTTCTTAATATCTACAAGGAATTAGAGCGTGATATGAATTTTAGAATTCCAAATCATGGATACCTAGTAGACTGGTCAAAACAAGGAGTGCTTTTACTTAACACAGCATTAACTGTGAGAGCTGGGATGGCAAACTCCCATAGAGGAAAAGGATGGGAAGTATTTACGGACCAAGTAATTAGACACCTTAGCTTAAGAGAAAAGCCTATGGTATTTTTATTGTGGGGAAAAAATGCTGCAGAAAAAGAAGCTCTTATAGATACTAGTAAACATCTAGTACTAAAAGCACCACATCCTAGTCCGTTATCAGCACATAGAGGATTTCTTGGGTGTGGACATTTTTCGAAAGCAAATGAGTTTTTAATAAAAAATTCTATAGCTCCAATTAACTGGCAGCTATAGAATTCAGGTTTTTAATATAAATATGCTATTTTTGATTATTCATTTGTGAGGTCATATATAGATGCTCTTCATACACTTCATTAACTAAGTCAGCAAATATCCAGTCTTTATTAGAAGGGGTGAGAGCGGAAGTAACTGGTCTTTCAATTTGATTTGTTTTAAATGCACTTACTAGCTGGTTTATTCTTTCACCATCAAAGCCACTAATCATCATAAATTCAATTTCTGGTGCTTTTACTCCATCTTTTCTATCAGGAGTATAACCATCTAGGTCGTGCAAAAAGCCAGTTATGCAGTTTGACATTTCATTAGAAATAAATTTTATATTTTCAAAACCATGGTTATTGAGTAATTCATGTATTTGCTTAGTTCTTTCATCATTTAGACCATAAAGTATGATTTTTTCCATTTTGATTCTCCTTTAAAAATATTTTATGAAACTTTAAGTTATATTATATCCGAATTAAGCAATAATAAAACTAAAAACTAGGAGGAATTATGGATTTTAAATTAGTAATTTTAGCTGTAGCACCTGCAATAACATTGGTTTTATTTATATATTTCTTTGATAAACACGATAAAGAACCAATTTCATTGCTTTTAAAAGTTTTTCTCTTTGGAGCCCTAGCTGTGGTACCAATTGTTTATGTAGAAGATTTATTAATGACATTTAATATTTTTCCAGGACTCGCTTCAGCTTTTTATGTTTCATTTATAGTTGCAGGTTTTACAGAGGAATTTTTTAAAAGATTAGTAGTTATGAAAATTGCATTTAAGAATCAGCATTACTCAGAAAAGTTAGATGGCATAGTGTACAGTGTTATGGCTTCGCTGGGATTTGCTACTGTAGAAAACATTATGTATGTGGCAATTTCTTTTAAAGATGATATATATGTAGGAATAACAAGGGCTTTTTTATCTGTGCCTGCTCATATGTTATTTGGAATAAGTATGGGTTACTATCTTTCACGTAGCAAATATGCCAGTAGCACCTATGATGCAAACAAATATTATAAAAAATCTTTAATAGTGCCTATGATTCTGCACGGGACATTTAATTTTATATTGCTTTCAAATCATCCTCTGCTAATTATTGTATTTATACCATATTTGATATACCTATGGTCTGTGAGTATTAAAAGACTAAAGATATATCAGCTAGAATCAAAAAATGAATCTGAGTATGAAAACATGATTGATAACTAGATTAAATTGTAAAGTTGAAATTGTATTTAATTTTTTTATTAGGAAAGGAAGTATTGTTATGGTGAATTCATATGATAATAAGGCTATGTTAAACGATGCAATTGAAATTGCAAAAAAAGCAGGAGAATACTTAAAGGAAATGTTTCATTCTCAATTCAACATAGAGTATAAGGGAGATAGCGATTTAGTTACTGATGCTGATTATGGCTCTGAAAGGATTATCATAAATGAAATTAAAAGACTTTATCCAAATTGCAGCATTTTATCTGAGGAAGCTGGAGAGCTAAACAAAGAGTCAAGGTATAAATGGGTAGTGGATCCACTAGATGGAACTGTAAATTTTTCAAAAGGGATACCAATATTTGGTGTAATTCTTGCTGTACTAGAAGATGAGGTACCAATTGTAGGAGTTCATTATATTCCTATGTTTAATGAAATTTATTATGCGGTTAAAGGCGGAGGAAGTTTTTTAAACGGTAAGCAAATAACAGTTTCCAGTCGTAGCAAGCTATCAGATTTTATTATAGGCCTTGGAGATTTTAATATTGGAAGAGATGAAAAAATGAAACAAAGAGACAATGAGCTGTTAAATCAGATAACAGCTCAGCTTTCACCACTCACAATGAGAACAAAAATATTTGGAGCTGCATGCTATGATCTGGCTTGTATAGCATCTGGAAAAACAGATGCTCTATTATATGCTTTTTCTAATCCGTGGGATGTTTTGGCTGGAAGCTTAATTATTAAGGAAGCAGGCGGTGAAATTTTGATAATCGATGACTTAACTATCTATTCTAGTGGAAAATGTTTAGATGAGTTAAAAAAAGTTTTCTAAATGTTATTTTTTTAATAAATAGGGTAAATACAAAAATGTGTAAAAATAATTGAGGAGGCTTAATATGAGTAATTATCATGAACCTGTAGAATTGCTAAACGAAAAAACAAGAAATATTACAAGAGCCATCAACAGTTTGAAAGAAGAGTTAGAAGCCGTTGATTGGTATAATCAGAGAGTTGAGGCATCTAGTGATGAGGAATTAAAAGCAATAATGGCACATAATAGAGATGAAGAAATAGAACACGCTTGTATGACTTTGGAATGGCTTAGAAGAAATATGGATGGATGGGATGCGGAGTTAAAAACTTACTTATTTACAAGTGGCCCTATTACTTCAATTGAAGGTCAAGAACAAGCAAGTGATGCTCCATCAAATTCAGGAAATGGTTTAAACATTGGTAAAATGAAATAAAAAGGAGGATTTATTATGAGCATGTTAAAAAGAAATATAGCACCTATGCCATCTAAGGTTTGGGACGAAATAGATGAAAGAGCTAAAACCGTGCTTACGAACATACTTTCAGCAAGAAAAGTTGTTCATGTTGAAGGCCCTATGGGATGGGATTATGCTGTAGTGCCAGAGGGAAGGCTCGATATCATAGATAAAAATGAAGACTCTGATGTCAGCGTGGGAACATATAGAGTTAAGCCACTACTTGAAGCAAGAATTTCTTTTGAGCTTGATAGATGGGAACTCGACAATATAACAAGAGGAGCGAAGGATATAGATTTAGAAGCTCTTGAAGAAGCCACAAAAAAGCTAGCGTTTTTTGAAGAAAATCTAATATACAACGGCTATAAGAAAGCAGCTATAAAAGGATTAAAAGAAGTTGCTGCACATAATTTAGATTTTGGTAAAGATGCAGTTTCAATTTTATCGGCAATTTCTGAAGCTAGATTTCTCCTTATGGAATCCTATGTAGAGAAACCTTATTCTCTAGTTGTAGGTAGAGAGGCTTATAAACTTTTAAACACTGTTCATGAAGGCTATCCGCTTATAAAAGCCGTTTCTTCAATAATTGATGGTAAAGTAATACTTAGCGAAGCTGTAGAAGGGGCGTTTTTAATGCCTTATGACCATGAAGATATAGAGTTAACTATAGGTCAAGATTTTTCTATAGGATATGAAAATCATGATGATAAAAAAATAAAGCTATTTATAACTGAGTCATTGACTTTTAGAGTGCTAGATGAAAAGCTGATTGTGAAATTTAATATTTAATATCATAAGCCCCAACAATGGAGGGATATGTCATGAAGATGCCAGTTATATTTGTAGGTCATGGTTCTCCTATGAATGCTATTGAGGACAATGAATTTACGAAAACTTGGGAAGAATTAGGCAGAAGTCTTGTTAAGCCAGCTGGAATAGTTGTTATATCTGCCCACTGGTATACAAAAGGAAGCTATACTTCAAATGAACTTGATCCAAAAATGATTTATGACATGTATGGATTTCCTAAGGAACTTTACGATTTAAAATATCCCGTAAAAGGGTCTGATGAATTAGCTAGTAGAATTATTGAAAAAACTAGCGATTTAATATCAATAGATAACGATTGGGGAATAGACCATGGTACATGGTCTGTATTATGTAGAATGTTTCCAGATGCAGATATTCCTGTTGTTCAAATTAGCATCGACCATAATAAATCATTTAGAGAGCACTATGAAATTGGAAAGATGTTAAAATCATTTAGGGATGAGTCTATACTGCTAATTTCTAGCGGTAATGTTGTTCATAATCTTTCACTTATAAACTGGGGGATGGATAATGGATATTCTTGGGCTCAGGAATTTGATGATTATATTAAATCAAATATTCTTTCTAAAAATTTTGATGACGTAATAAATTATAAGAATGCAGGAAGCTGTGCAGATAAAGCATTTTATACTCCAGATCATTATATTCCATTGCTATATATGCTAGGCTCATGCGACTTAGCTGATAACATAAAAACCTTCAATGATAAATGTCTCATGGGTGCGATGTCTATGACTGGATATATAACTCAGTAAAAGTTACAAGAATTAATTAATCAAAAATAAAGCCCTTTAAATATGAACTCACTTGCTAAAAGTTAAATTTTGAATTAACTTTACCAAATGAGCTCAATTAAAAGGGTTTTTTCTTTATTGAGTTACTATTTTTATTACTTCATCAAGTGAAGCATTACTAGGTATTCTAAATGTGCCAGCTTTAATTTTTGTTTCAGCATTTAGTTCTATAAGTCTTGAAATAAAGCTTTCTTTAGATGAAATAATATTGTTTTCATAAAGAGCATTTGCAACTTTGTCAGATGAGCTCCCAGGAGCAATCGAAATATTTCTGATTGTAACTTCAGCTTGGGCTGATTTATTTTCAGTTTGTGTATCTGAGGTAGCATTATTAGTAGTATCTTCTTTAGGTGCTTCGTTTTCATTTGTAGCATCATTTGATGCTTCAGGGACTTTGTTTGTATCCTCTGAGCTAGAGTTATTTTGAGCTATCTCTGTATTTGTTTCAGTAGAATTTAAATCGTTGCCAGTAGAAATAGGAATAATTTTTTCAATATTTTCAGGTAGAGATATATTAAACCATCCATGGAGCTGGTAAGTCGAAACTAATATAATAATCAATAAAACTGCTCCTCCAAAAATTAAATCACTAATCTCATATATAAAATCTTTTAGTTTATCCATTTTCTTTACACCTCGTGTTCAAATTAAAAATAGTCAATTGTATTTTTCTATTATATAATAAAATGTAGCAATTATGAAGTAACAAAGGAGATAAATATGCACAAGGACATTAATAATCAGTTATCAAAACTCCAAATCAGAGAAATTCTTGAAGAAGATGCTGTGATAACCTTAAAATTAGTTTTAGAGATGGCTGATGAATCAGACAATTATCCATTTACATCTGAAGATTATGCTATGTCGATTGAGAACCAGCGCTCATTCATAAACTATATGAATAGTTTAGATAATTGCATATTTTTAGGTGCTTTTATAGAAAATGAGCTTTGTGGAATACTTTACTTAGAAGGTGGGAGAAGACAAAGGACTCACCATATTTGTAATTTAGGAATGGGAGTAAAAAAAGAGTACTGGAATAATAAAATTGGCTCGGCTTTGATGTCAAAGGCCATGGAGTTTGTATATGATAGTGAGCATATTGCAAAGGTTGATTTACAGGTTAGAATAGATAATAAGTATGCGATTGCTCTCTATAAAAAATTTGGTTTTGAAATTGAGGGTAAGAATAAAAGAGCTTTGTTTATTGATGGAGATTTTGTCGACTATTTAAATATGGGCAAAGTAATAGATTAGACTATGAGGTGAGTTTATTGAGCGATAATGTAAAAAAAGAAATTTTTGAATGGCTTAAAACTATAGCGATAGCAGGAGCGATGGCTCTGCTTATAACAAGCTTTGTAAGACCTACACTGGTTAGAGGAGTGTCTATGTTTCCAACTTTGGAAGAAAATGATTATTTACTTATTTATAGACAGGCATATAGAAGTGACCTGCCAGAGCATGGAGATATCATAGTTTTTAAATCGCATTTACTACAAACAAATGGGAAAGAAAAAGATTTAGTTAAAAGAGTTATAGGAGTTCCTGGAGACCATGTTGTTGTAATGGATGGAAAAGTATTTGTCAATGATGAGGAGCTAAGTGAAGCCTATATTAATGGAAATTATACAGATGGAAATGTAGATGAAATAGTACCTGATGGATATATTTTTGCTATGGGAGATAATAGACCCAATAGCTTAGATAGTAGAGAAGAGTCCGTGGGGATGATTCCTTTAGATGATATTATAGGAAAAGTATTTATTAGACTTTATCCGTTTAATAAGATTACTACATTATAGTTAGGTGACGTGGCAATGATAGGAATTAGTGCTTTGAGTTACGATTTAGAACAAAAAATTAGTTTGTTTCATGATTACAGGGATATAGAATTTATTGAATATGGGATAGATGAAGCTACAGATATCGAAGCTTTGAACCATCATCTGAGCAAAAAAGAAAATAAAGATATAAAAATCAGCATCCATTTGCCATTGAAAACTAACCTTGTAGAAGATATAGGGTTTCTTAGAGATGCCAATTTTAACTATGTTAGTAATATTATTAGAGAGGTTAGCTATTTGAAACCTCTCTATTTTAATACTCATTTAGGAAATGTATTTTATGGTAAATATACTTCAAATTATAAAAAATATATCCAAAAAGCAAATGAGTTTATTCAAAGACTATTAGTAGAATTTCCTAACATAAATATCTACACAGAAAATGTTTATAGTTTTTTAAATAAAGCTAGCAGTGATTTATGTGCTGTTGGTACTAAGCCTATAGAATTCATAGATTTGTTTGAAATAGCGAATAATAAATCGTTAGGGTTCTGCTTTGACCTAGGGCACGCATTGATTCAAGATGAAGATTTTAGCAATGTAATCAAAAACTATAATTCCATGTTTCATTTTAACTTAAATGATAAAACCTCAGATCAGCATTTAGGGCTTTCAAAAACGGGTAAATATACAAAGAAATTTTTTTATGAGCTTATAGATAAGTATGGTTTTAGTTATATAGTTTTAGAGCTAGATAGTTCAAAAACAAAGGAAACTATAGAAATTTTAGAATTAAATAAACTCTAAAGGAGATGATAGTCTTGATTACTATAACTACTCAGTCGGGTGAATTTAAAGTTGAAAAAAACACTACCTTAGAGCAAATTTTAAGCATGGAGAGAATGGATTTTTTATATCCAGTTACTTTGGGGCTAGTAAATAATAATCTTAGAGAGCTTAGCTATGAACTAGAAGAAGACTCATTTGTAAATTGGATTGATATTACAGACCCAGATGGAAGACGAACATATATGAGGAGTCTAACTTTTTTATTTATCAGGGCATTGGAAGAGTTACTCCCAGGAGCTGTAACAAAAATTCAGCATTCTCTTAGCAATGGATTTTTTTGCGAAGTTGAGTATGAAGAAAAGTTAAATGTAGATGATGTTCAAAAGATTGAGCTCAGAATGAGAGAATTTGTAGATTCAAATGAGAAAATAGTTAGATTCAGAGTTCCAAAAGAAGAAGCAATTAATATATATAAAAAACAAAATCGCGAAGGAAAATTGAATTTATTAAAGTATAAAAACACGTCGACAGTTCATTTGTATAGATGTGGGTGGCTTGAGGATTATTTTTATGGCTACATGGTTCCATCGACAGCTATGCTTCACACATTTTCATTAAGGTTATACAATGATGGAATAGTGTTACTAGGACCTGATATAAAAGAACCTCATAAAGTTAGTAGGTTCATACATCAGCCTAAATTATTTAAAATATATAAAGAAGCTAAACGTTGGGCCAAAATAATTAATCTACCAAATGCAGCATCACTAAACATTTTAGTAGAAAATAATAACCACCCAGAGATTATAAGACTTGCTGAAGCATATCATGAAAAGAAAATTTGCGATATTGCTGATATGATAAAAAAAGATTCAGAAAAAGGAAAGATAATTTTAATTGCAGGGCCATCTTCTTCAGGAAAAACAAGCTTTGCACAAAGACTCAAGCTTCAACTTATGGTAAATGGTTTATCTCCAGTGTCTTTATCTGTCGATGATTATTTTGTAAATAGGGATAAAACTCCACTAGACGAGTATGGAGAAAAGGATTATGAGTCTATTTATGCTATAGATTTAAAAACATTTAATGAAGATATTGAAAAGCTTATCCTAGGCTATGAAGTTAATTTGCCAAGCTTTAATTTTAAAACTGGCACTAGAGAATACTTTGAAGAAAAAAAGATTTCTATTGAGGAAAATCAGCCACTAATAATAGAAGGAATACATGCTCTTAACCCTATTCTCACACAATCAATACCTGATGGAAATAAATTCAAAATCTATATAAGTGCTCTAACTCAGCTAAACCTAGATGAACATAACAAAATTCCGACTACTGATTTAAGACTTATAAGAAGGATAGTTAGGGATTATCATCACAGATCGTATTCGGCATCTTCCACTTTATCAATGTGGCAAAGTGTAAATAGAGGAGAGCGAAAAAATATTTTCCCTTATCAAGAAAATGCTGATATAATGTTTAACTCTGCGCTTATATATGAGCTGGCTGTTTTAAAAAAGCATGTGGTGCCTCTTTTAGAGGATATAAAGGAAGACGACCCTGTTTTTAGAGAAGCAAAAAGGCTACTTAAATTTCTCCAGTATTTTGTTGATATTACTGACGAGTCAGATATCATCAACACATCACTTCTTAGAGAATTTATAGGTGGAAGTAAATTGGTGCATTAATCCAAAATTTCAAATAGTATAGAATTCTTTGACAATTATATATTTAATCATTATAATATATATAAGTAATTTACGGTTCTCCTATATGTACAGTTTTATTTTTAACATAGTATATTATGGAGAAAATCTTTATTGAGGGGAAGGGCATTAATGAAAGATATAATGGTATTAAGAGAATTAGAAGAGATTAAAGCTGTCTCACATCCTTATAGAGTTGAGATTTTAGAAGCATTTGCTGAAGAACCACTTTCTGCTAAGCAATTATCAGAAATTTTAGGAGAGCCTCATGCAAAAATTAATTATCACATTAAAATTTTACTTGGAGCTGGGATATTAGAACTAGTGGAAGAAAGAGTAAAATCTGGGATAATTGAAAAATATTATTTACCAAAAGCTAAAATGGTAGTAATAGATAAAAGTATCTTAAACTTTCCAATTAGCGATTCAGTGGCCCAAACAATAAATCAAGCATCTCTTTCTTTGTTTGAGAAAGTAAGTGAAGATTATTATAGAGCAGCTGAGACAAATGAAGTTGGAACAAAGCACCTTAGACATTACAATGAATATTATCTTACTGAGGATGAAGCAAAAGAAATTATGAATGAACTGGAAAAGAAACTTATAGAACTGCTAGATGGGAAGCAAAAGAAGCCAGAAAAAGAAGGTACAAGACCGTATAACTTTGCTACACTAGCAATCCCAGATGTTAGAAAAGAAAAAAAGAAAAAATCAAAGGGCTAATAATTTTAAATAGTGCAGGGGAATCCTTGCACTATTTTGTTTGAATTTGATAAATAAGATCATATTCAGAGCTCTTATATAATTCGATTTCAACTCTAGGATTATCCTTATCTATATAATCTAAAATCAAAAATGGTTTCAGTTGTTTATCATTAAGAATTATTCCGCTTTTTTCAATCCCATCGCAAATACTTTTGGGATAATTATGAATATCGCCCATGCGCTTATTTGGAAAATATAACTTTAATATAGTAATTAGATTTTCTTCTAGAGGAGGACCAAAATATTCTTGATTTATGATTCCTGCTATGTAGTTCTCGTAGGCCGCATATTTTGAATATTTTCCCTTGTGAGGCAGCCAAGCTTGTCCGCTTTTATTAGATAATTTGAAGTTAGATTTACTTATAGGTCTGCCAGGTATTATGAACTTTAGCATTTTAAATCCTTTCGACTAAAAATAGCACAAATATATAATTATTTTTTTTAACATATGGTATATTATACTAGTGAATAGTTGGAGGAACAATAATAATGATTGATATAATAAACCAGGAAAATATAGATCAGTATACTATTATAAACGTAAATTCAATAAAAGATAGTCTTGATAAATTCAGCTTTTATCTTGAAGAAAGAAAATTATTAGGAGCTCAATTGGACCTTGAAGAGCAAAATATAGTCTCAAGGCTAAAATTAGATATAAATAATAAACCTGCAAGTAGTATAATATGTATATTTTTCCCTTATCTTACAGAAAGTCATAGCTTCGATTCTAATATTTCCGTATCCGCTCAAGGTATAGATTATCATATTTGGGCAAAAGACAAGCTAAAAAGAATTGTGCAAAAACTTCAAATAAAATATCCAAATAGCACTTTTTCTATTCAAGTTGACAATGGACCACTAAATGAGAGATTTTTTGCTTTGGAATCAGGCTTAGGCTATAAAGGAATTAATAATATGGTAATAAATGAAGTGTATGGAAGCTATGGCTTTATAGGTCTAATCGTCACGGACTTAGTGTTAAAGGAGAAGAGGCTTCCTAAAAAAAATTGTATTAATTGTGGAAAATGCATAGAATATTGTCCCGGAAAGGCTTTAAATTATAAAAAAGGTTTTATTGGACAAAGATGTGCTTCTTATCTTACTCAAAAGAAAACAGAGCTAAGTGATAGTGAAATAGCTATTTTAAAAAAAAGTAATAAAGTATATGGGTGTGATATTTGCCAAATAGTATGCCCTCACAATAAAGATATAAAAAAATCTCAAGAAATTGATGATGTTATAAAAAGACTTAATCTAAATGATATTGCCAGCTTAAGTAATAAAGAATTTAAAAAAAAATTTGGAAATAGAGCTTTTGCATGGAGAGGCAAAAATATATTAGTGAGGAATTTTAATATTATTGGAGATTGACTTACTATCTATGATAAAATGGTATTGATTATAAAAAGGGGAAAATATATTAAATGAGTAAGTATAATATTATTGTAAAGACATTACTTGATACTTATCCTGATGCAAAATGTGAGCTTGAATATAAAACACCTTACGAGCTATTGGTGGCTACTGTTTTAAGTGCTCAATCGACGGATGTAAGAGTCAATATTGTTACAAAAGAGCTTTTTAAAAACTTTAATACTCCTGAAAAGATTCTTAAGCTAGGAGAAGAAAAATTGATGGAGTACATAAAAAGTATAGGCTTTTATAATGTCAAATCAAAAAATATAATAGCATTATCACATTTGCTGATACAAAATTATGACAGTCAAGTGCCAGATGAAATGGATGAACTTTTAAAACTACCTGGTGTGGGAAGGAAAACTGCAAATGTAGTACTTAGCAATTGCTTTGGAGTTCCTGCTATAGCTGTGGATACTCATGTTTTTAGAGTGTCTACAAGACTGGGCTTCTCTGATAAAAAGGATCCTCTTCAAGTTGAACAAGATTTAATGAAGAAAATATCAAAAAAATACTGGACCGATGCTCATCATGCATTTATTTTTCATGGAAGAAGGATTTGTAAGGCAAGGAATCCAATATGTGAGCTATGTTCAGTACAAAGTTATTGTAAATTTTATAAAAAGAAAAAGGGGTAGAAAGGAAGGTTTTTAGTGAAAAAAGTTGGCATTATATTAGTAATAAGCTTTATACTGATTGCTACATCTGCTGCTATGTACCTTAATAGTTTGACACAAGATAATTTCATTTATCCTGGGATTTCAATTAATGGCGTAGATGTCAATGGGCTTACAGTAACACAAGCAAAAGAGGTTCTGCAAGACAGAATTAAAGTAGGGAAAGTTAGCTTTACCCATAATGAAAAAAAATGGAATTATGATTTGAAAGAGCTGGGATTTGAGTATGATTATGATAGCTCAATTGATGAAGCATTTAAAATTGGGCGTAGTGGCAATATACTAGAAAATTGGATAACTGTTTTAAAGCTAAATAATAATAAACAAATTAATTTGGAATTATCGAGAACTGATAAATATGAGAATTTTGATGAAATATTTTCTAAAATTAAATCAGAGGTAGATCGTCAAGCAGTTGATGCAGACATCTCTATAAATACTGCTATATCTATTACTCCAGAACAGGACGGCTACGAAGTGGACATAGATAAGCTAAAAAATTTATTAATAACAGAATTAAAAGATAAAAATGAAGATATTATAATTGAAGTGCCTGTTAAGGTAACTCAAGCCAGTGTAAAAAGAGAGCAATTATCATCAATTAATGGAATAATAGGAGAATTTACTACAACCTTCAATGCTAAGGTAGCAGGAAGAAGCACAAATATAAGATTGGCATCTAGCAAAGTGGATTCCGTCCTTCTAATGCCAGGTCAAGAATTTAGCTTTAACAATGCCACCGGAAAAATAACATTGGCAGCAGGATATAAAAATGCTCCTGTAATTGTAAAGGGAGAGTTACAAGAGGGAGTAGGTGGAGGAGTATGTCAGGTTTCAACTACTTTATACAACTCTGTTTTATATGCAGGACTTGATGTAGTTCAAAGAAGAGCTCATTCTATACCTTCTAGCTACGTATCTATAGGACGAGATGCAGCTGTAGCCTATGGCTCGCTTGATTTTGTATTTAGAAATTCTCATGATTACCCGGTGTATATAAAAGCTTTCGTTTCTGGCAATAAAGTTACAGCTAGGATATATGGAGATACAACCAAGCATAAAAATAAGACTTTGTCATCACAAGTTGTAGAGCAGATTCCTAGACAAGTAAAATATGTCAATGATCCAACCTTGCCACTAGGTAAAGAAGTAATTGATGACCCAGGTAGAGATGGAATAAAATCAGTGACATATGAAAATGTTGATGGTCAAACAAAAGTTGTGTCTAGAGATCATTACCCAGCCAAAACCAAAGTTATTAAAGTCGGTACTGGACCAGCAGAGGCTCCAGCAGTAAATTTAAACCCAGAGGCAATAAATGAATCTGTAAATACACAAAATCAAGAAAATACAATAATAGATTCTATTTTTGGAGGAAGATAATGCATAAAGTTATTTTAGTCACAGGAGGAGCTAGGTCTGGGAAAAGCTATTTTGCAGAGCAGCTATGTAAAAATATTGGTGAAAAGGTTTCTTATCTTGCTACAAGTGAAGCCTTCGATGATGAGATGAAGGCAAGAGTAGCGAAGCATAAGGAGCAAAGACCATCATCTTGGAAAACCTATGAAGCCTTCGAAAATCTTAAAGATCTGGTTCCAGATATGTCAAGTAGTTCAGATACAGTTATTTTAGATTGCCTTACTGTTATGGCAAATAACTTAATATTTCATTCAGATGTAGATATTGAAAATGCAACACAAGCAGAAATAGATTCGTTAGAAAAAAGAATTCAGGAAGAGTTAGTATCATTTATTTTAGCTCTAAAATACAACAAGCTTAATTTAGTTATGGTTACGAATGAGCTAGGGATGGGGATAGTTCCAGAAAACAAATTATCTAGAATATATAGAGATATTATTGGAAGGATAAATCAGGTGGCAGCTAGATATAGCGATGAAGTATATTTTGTTGTTTCTGGAATAAGTCAGAAAATAAAGGGGTAATTTAGTTGGAGAGATTTATAACACTACTTTCCTTTCTAACTAGAATTCCAGTTAAGACATCTGGAAAGCTTGATGAAGAATTTCATAAATCAGCAAAATATTTCTCGTTAGTTGGAATTGTTTTAGGAATTTTCTATTTAATATTCGGTTTAGCTACCTCAAAAATATTTGGTGCGCACATCGGGGCACTTGTATTTATTTCTACAAATATTATTTTAACTGGAGGATTACATTTAGATGGGCTAGGAGATACCTTTGACGGGCTTTACAGCTATAGAGACAAAGATAGAATCCTAGAAATTATGAAAGACTCTAGATTGGGGACAAATGCACTTTTAGCAATTCTGATTCTCATACTTTTTAAAATAGCCCTGGCAGATAAATTTATATCACAGGGTTATTACTATGGCTTATTTTTTATGCCTGTAATGGGAAAAATGGCTTCAGTTCTTGCTTGCTATAAAGGCAAAACAGCAAAAAAAAATGGAATGGGGAATGCATTTATAGGTAAAGTTTCGGCTATAGATTTTTATATAGCACTTGGAATTGGTATTCTTGCTATGGTTTTGCCTTCGATATTAATTAAAGATTATAGTATTGCAATTATAAATGTTACTGTAGTTATAATTGTGATTATACTTACATTAGGCTATATGAATCATGTGTATAAAATAATAGATGGATTGACTGGAGATATTCTTGGAGCTATTTGTGAATTATCAGAAGTAGTTTATTTATTTATGTATTATTTGGGGGTAACCTTATGGCAGTTATTTATTTAATAAGACATGCTCAAACAGTAGACAACTTAAGTAAAAAATTTTCTGGGTATACTGATTGTAAAATTAGTGACTTTGGATTTTTGCAATTAGAAAAGCTATCTGACAGGATGAAAAATATAAAAGTCGATTATGTTTATTCTTCTCCTCTTGAAAGAGCTACTTTAACAGGAAACTCATTTTCTAATAACCTTATAACTTGTGATAATCTAATTGAAATGAATTTTGGAGATTTTGAGGGCTTAACTTTAGATGAAATAAAAGATAAAAACCCTGAGGAGGTTTCAAAGCTATTTAAGCATGGTTTTGAGTACAAGTTTCCAAATGGAGAGAGTTTGATAGATTTTCACGATAGAGTTAAAGCTTGTTTTTATGATATTGTGTCACAAAATCATGACAATAAAATAGCAATAGTTTCTCATTCTGGCACGATTAGATGTATTTTATCTGAAATTATTGGCGAGTCATATAAATATCACTGGAATTTCCAAATTGATAATTGCAGCATTTCTAAAATAACTTATGATGAAGGTTTTGGAGTAATTAATTATATGAATGATACAAATCACTTGAGGTGCTTAAATGATTAAATTAATAGTAAGTGATATGGATGGAACTTTACTAAATTCATCAAAAAAAATATCTCAAAAAACAAGTCAAGCTATAAAGTTTGCTAAAACAATGGGAGTTGACTTTACATTAGCAACTGGAAGAATGTATTCTTCAGCAGCAATATTTGCAAGGCAACTTAATATAGAAAAACCTATAATTGCATGTAACGGAGCTTTGATAAAAAAACATACAAGCAATGAAGTTCTTTATGAGAAGAGCATAAACTATAAAACCGCTGATTTACTTTATAAAGTATTAGAAGAATGTGGATTATATTATCATATGTACACTCAGGATAGATTCTTTACGAAGGAACTTAAATATACCTCATTAAGCTACTGGAATAATAATAAGACTGCTTCAGATGAGGATAAAATTGACATAGAAGTAATTGAAGATTTTTCTAATGTATGCACAGAAGACTATGGTATATTAAAGTTTGTTGCCATAGAAGATGAGCATCCAGAAAAATTGTTAAAAGCTAGAGCAATGTTAGAAGATATAGAGGGCTTAGAATTAAGCCAATCTTGGCATAATAATTTAGAGATAATGTCAGAAAATATTTCTAAAGGAAATGCACTTAAGATTTTAGCAAAAGAATGCAATATTAATCTTAGCGAAATTATGGCGATTGGAGATCAACATAACGACATAAGCATGATAGTCGAAGCAGGAATTGGTGTGGCTATGGATAATGCTGAGCAGAATGTAAAAAAATATGCAAATCTTGTAACTTCATCAAATGATGAGGATGGGGTTGCTAAAGCAATTATGAATTTATTTAAGTGATGAGGGATGAAAATTGGCTTTAAATATTGTGTTAGTAGAACCGGAAATACCACAAAATACTGGAAATATTATAAGAACCTGTGCTTGCATAAATGCGAGATTACATTTAATTAAACCCATGGGGTTCTCTATGGATGAAAAGCAACTCAAAAGAGCAGGGCTTGATTATATGGACTTAGTTTCAATTAATTATTATGATTCTTTCGAAGAGCTAATAGAAGATAAGGATATTAATAAATTCTATTTTTTTACAACAAAAGCTAAAAAGAATCATACAGAGGCTACATATGAAGATGAAAGCTATATTGTTTTTGGGAAAGAAACCAAGGGGTTATCTCAAGAAATATTATCGCTTAATCCAAATAACAATGTTAGAATCCCAATGCTTAATATGGACAGAGTGAGGTCTTTGAACTTATCTAACTCAGTAGCAATAGCAGCATATGAAGCAATAAGACAAATTGATTATAAAGAATTAAGATAGGGGCAATTTTATGGTTAAAATAATTACTGACAGCGTTTCAGATATCCCAAAAGAGTATATTGATAGGTACGATATAAAGGTATTACCATTGAAGGTTATTTTTGGGGATGAAGTTTATAGAGATGGAATAGATATAGATACAAAGACCATGTTTGATAGACTAAAAAGCACAAATGAATATCCAACAACTTCTCAAGTTACTCCAGCAGAGTTTGAGCAAGAATTCAGCGAAGTTGTAAATTCAGGCAATGAAGTAATATGTATCACTATGTCATCAGCTCTTAGCGGAACCTATAATAGTGCATTAATTGCGAGCCGTGAATTTGACGCAGCTAAAATAAGAGTTATAGATTCAAAAGCAATAACTCTTGGCTATGGGATGATAGTTATTGAGGCAGCAAAGATGGCAAGTAATGGTGTAGGGATTGATGATATAGAATCAAGAGTTAGAGACTTAGTTAATAACATGGAGTATCTAATTATTTTTGATACTCTTGAATATATATATAAGGGTGGAAGAATCAGCAAATCGCAGTATATGATGAGCAACCTTTTGAACATCAAGGTCATAATGACTATGAAAGATGGCCAAGTTGTAGCAAGGGAAAAAGTTAGAGGAAGAAAAAAAGCAATAAAATATATTATTGATTACATAGAAAAAAATGAATCTACTCTAGATGGAAGAGTAATAGGCATGAATCATGCTAATGATGAAAGCTATTTAGAAGAGCTAAAAGAAGCTGTTTTATCAAAGCACCTGCCATTAGAAGCTATTTATTCCGAGGTAGGGTGCACAGTAGCAGCATATTCTGGGCTTAGTGCAGTAGCTCTATATTACGAAAAAGCGAAAAAATAATTTTATATAGTTGAATATAAGAATTTATAAGAGGTTAAGGCAGAAAGATTATTTTTTAACAAAAATGTAAAAAACAATAAAAAAATGATTGATTAAATTTTTAATCTATTATAGAATAAGCTTATAAAGAGTATTTAACAAATAAATAATTCTGAATGAAGAGCAAAAGAGAGAATCGTTTGATCGCCGAAGGGACAAGTTTATATTTGCCAAATATAAATGAAATTCTCAGGCAAAAGGATTTTGCTTGGACAGAACTCTGATAAAACAGGGAAACAAGGCTCTATTGTTTCCCTGTTTTTTTTATTGTAAATATAAAAATATTTGATGGGAATAAGATTAACCTTTGGCTAGTTCTTTTGAATATTATTTTTAAATAAGGGTAAAATGTTTATGATAGGCTATTTTATAGCTGCTATGAGGTGACTAATGATTATTATCACAAACAATAAATTGGTAGACGAGTATTATGGTGGAAAAAACGTGCAGTTACTTGAAGGTAGTTATCAAGATGTGCTTTACAGCGTTAGAGATTACGTCCACAAGAATTATAAATTATTAACTCACCCACTTTCAGGAAGTGTAAAGCCTAATGAAACACCATTTAAAAGTGTTGCATTAGAAATAGGTGATAAGCTAGATTTTAATTCAGTTGAGATGATTGAAAATGCTATCTACACATACTCAAAGCTACAAAACGACTCAATTACACCAAACTGGACAGAAACTGTATTGGAAGATTTCAGGGTCATAGATCTTGATTTAATAAAAAATGCTTTAAAAATATAATTAAGGAGTGAAATTATGTCAAAAATTTACGATCTAGTAATTATTGGCGCTGGACCAGCTGGGCTTTCAGCGGGACTTTATGGGGCCAGAGGTAAAATGAGTACTTTAATAATAGAAAAGGATAAAACTGGAGGACAAATAGTAACAACTGAAGAAGTTGCAAATTATCCTGGTTCTATTCACGATGCTTCTGGACCATCTCTTATTGCAAGAATGGCTGAGCAAGCAGACGAATTTGGTACAGAGAGAATTAAAGATAGCATAGTTGACTTTGACTTCACTGGAAAAATCAAAATCTTAAAAGGAACAAAAGCTGAATATCAAGCTAAAGCTGTAATAGTAGCTACAGGAGCTAGTCCAAAGAAATTAGATTGCCCTGGAGAAAAAGAGTTAACAGGAAAAGGCGTATCATACTGTGCAACTTGCGACGCAGACTTTTTCCAAGATATGGAAGTGTTTGTAGTTGGTGGTGGGGATTCAGCAGTAGAAGAAGCTATGTATTTAACAAAATTCGCTTCTAAAGTAACTATAGTTCACAGAAGAGACAGCTTAAGAGCAGCTAAATCAATTCAAGATAAGGCATTTGCAAATCCTAAAATTGATTTTAAATGGGATTCAGTTATAAAAGAAATTAAAGGCGATGGAATAGTTGAATCTGTTGTATTTGAAAATACTAAAACAGGTGAGCTTTCAGAACATTTTGCAGATGAAGAATTTGGAACTTTTGGAATATTCGTATTTACTGGGTATATACCACAAACTGATATATTTAAAGGTAAATTAGACATGAACCAATCAGGCTATTTTGTAACAAATCAAAATATGGAAACAAATATTCCTGGAGTATTTGCCGCTGGAGATTGTAGAGAAAAAGTATTAAGACAAGTAGTAACTGCAACTGCAGATGGAGCAATCGCTGCAATCATGGCAGAAAAGTATATTGAGCACGAAGGTCTGTAGGAGTTAACAGATAGAAAAGTCATTATAATACAACATAATTTAGAAAGCACTATTAATACGGCAATTTAAAAAAACTATTTTAATACATCAATATAGTTTTTAATTTAAATAAATTGAGATAATAAATCAGAGGAGGAAAACGTTATGTTCGAACTTGATAAAGATACTTTTGAAACTGAAGTACTTCAAGGAACTGGATATGTTCTTGTTGATTTCTGGAGTGAAGGTTGTGAGCCTTGTAAAGCTTTAATGCCTGATATTCAAGAAATGGAAAAAACTTATGGTGAGCAAGTTAGATTTACTAAACTTGACACAACTAAAGCAAGAAGATTAGCAATAAAGGAAAAAGTTCTAGGTCTTCCTACTATAGCAATCTACAAAGATGGTCAAAAAATTGACGAACTTACAAAGGAAGATGCAACAGCTGCAAATGTAGAAGCTATGGTAAAAAAATACATTTAATTTATTTGAATTAGGAGGTGACTCTATGCGTCTTGAAGTTGGTAATATTTTTATAAAGGATATCCAATTTGGTGACAGCACTAAAGTTGAAAACGGTGTTCTTTATGTAAACAAGCAAGAACTAATCAGTGAATTATCAAATGATGAGCATATCAAGTCAATTGATATGGAAATCGTTAGACCAGGAGAAAGTGTAAGAATAGCTCCGGTTAAAGATGTTATAGAACCAAGAGTCAAAGTTGAAGGCAACGGAGGAATTTTCCCAGGTTTCCTAAGCAAAGTTGATACTGTTGGAGAAGGAAAAACAAATGTACTTAAGGGTGCAGCAGTAGTTACAACTGGAAAAGTTGTTGGATTCCAAGAAGGAATTATCGATATGACTGGTCCAGGAGCTGACTATACTCCATTTTCTAAAACTTGCAACGTAGTTATCATCGCTGAGCCAGTTGATGGACTTAAGCAACATGACCACGAAGCAGCTCTTAGAATGGTTGGATTAAAAGCTGGAAAATACCTAGGCGAAGCTGGAAGAAACGTTACTCCAGATGAAGTAAAGGTATATGAGACTAAGCCAATATTCGAATCAGTAAAAGAGTATCCTAATCTTCCTAAGGTTGCATATGTATATATGCTTCAAACTCAAGGACTATTACATGATACTTATGTATATGGCGTTGATGCGAAGAAAATTATTCCTACATTAATCTATCCAACAGAAGTAATGGATGGAGCAATATTATCAGGAAACTGCGTATCTGCTTGTGACAAAAACCCAACATACGTTCATATGAACAACCCAGTTATCCATGACTTATACGAACTTCACGGAAAAGAGTACAACTTTGTTGGAGTAATTATAACTAACGAAAACGTATATCTAGCTGATAAAGAAAGATCTTCTAACTGGACTGCAAAGATGGCTGAATACCTTGGATTAGATGGTGTTATAATTTCTGAAGAAGGATTTGGAAACCCAGATACTGACCTAATCATGAACTGCAAAAAGATAACTAAAAAAGGTATTAAAACAGTTATTCTTACTGATGAGTATGCAGGTAGAGATGGAGCATCTCAATCACTAGCTGATGCTGATGTTGCTGCAGATGCTTGTGTAACTGGTGGTAATGCCAACATGACAATAGTTTTACCAAAGCTTGATAAAATTATTGGACATGTATCTAAGGATGTTATAGATGTTATTGCTGGAGGATTTGATGGTTCTCTACGCGCTGATGGATCAATTGAAGTTGAAATCCAGGCTATCACTGGAGCTACTAGTGAAGTTGGATTCAATAAGATGACTGCAAGAACTTACTAATTATAAAAATTTAACCATACTATTATAAATAGAATATGAAAATTTAAGGAGGAAAATATGAGCCGTTTTACTGGAAAAAAAATAGTTATTATCGGCGATAGAGACGGAATTCCTGGCCCAGCTATTGAAGAATGTCTTAAGCCTATCGATTGTGAAGTTATATTTTCATCAACAGAATGCTTTGTCTGAACTGCTGCTGGGGCTATGGACCTAGAAAACCAAAAGAGAATTAAGGATGCTTCTGAGAAATTCGGAGCTGAAAATCTTGTGGTTGTAATAGGTGCTGCAGAAGCCGAAGCTGCTGGTCTAGCAGCTGAAACAGTTACAGCGGGTGACCCTACTTTTGCTGGTCCTCTTGCTGGTGTTGAGCTTGGATTAAGAGTTTATCACGCAGTTGAGCCTGAATTCAAAGATGAAGTAGATGCTCAAATCTTTGATGATCAAGTTGGAATGATGGAAATGGTTCTTAACGTTGATGAAATCATAGAAGAAATGCAAAGCATTAGAAGTCAGTTTTGTAAATTTAACGACTAATAAGGAAGGAGGCGTTTATTGATGGGAAAAGTTAAGGTTGTACACTATCTAAATCAATTCTTTGCTGGTATAGGCGGAGAAGAAAAGGCAGATACTCTTCCACATATTGCTGAAAGTCAACCTCCAATCTCTCAACAACTTCAAAAGTTAATTGAAGAAGATGCTGAGATAGTAGGAGTAGTAGTTTGTGGAGATTCATATTTCAATGAAAATCTTGAAGAAGCTAAAGCTAAAGTTTTAGAGATGATTAAATCTTTTAATCCAGATATACTAATCGCTGGTCCTGCATTCAATGCTGGTAGATACGGAATGGCTTGTGGAACTGTTGTTAAAATGGTTCAAGATGAGCTTGGAATCAAAGCTTTCAGCGCAATGTATGAAGAAAATCCAGGAGTAGATGTATTCAAGAAAGAGGTTTACATTATCCCTACAGCTGATTCAGCTGCTGGTATGAGAAAAGCTCTTCCAGCTGTAGCGAAATTTGCAACTAAATTAGCTAAAGGTGAAGAAATTCTTTCTCCACAAGAAGATGGATACTTTGCAAGAGGAGTTCGTGTTAACGCATTCGTAGATGAAAGAGGATCTATGCGTGCTGTTAAAATGCTAGTTAAAAAGCTTAAAGGTGAAGAGTTTGAAACTGAGTATCCAATGCCAGTATTTGATAGAGTAGCTCCAAACCCAGCAGTTAAAGATATTACAAAAGCAAAAATTGCTTTAGTAACTTCTGGTGGCATTGTACCTAAGCACAATCCTGATCATATAGAGTCATCTTCAGCTTCTAAATACGGAAGATATGATATCTCTAGCTTTGATAAACTATCAGAAGCTGATCATGAAACTGCACATGGTGGATATGACCCAACATATGCTAATAACGAGCCAGACAGAGTTCTTCCAGTTGATGTACTTCGTGATTTAGAAAAAGAAGGCAAAATCGGAGAATTATTTAAATATTTCTATACTACAGTAGGTAATGGTACTTCTGTTGCAAATTCTAAGCAATTTGCTCAAGAATTCTCTAAAGAACTTCTTGAAAACAAAGTAGATGCGGTTATCTTAACATCTACCTGAGGTACTTGTACTCGTTGCGGCGCAACGATGGTTAAAGAAATCGAGAGAGCTGGTATTCCTGTAGTTCATATGTGTACAGTAGTTCCAATATCTCTAACAGTTGGTGCAAATAGAATAATTCCTACAATTGCTATTCCTCACCCACTTGGAAATCCTGCACTTGATGCAGCTGAAGAAAAACAGCTTCGTAGAAAGCTTGTTGAAAAAGCTCTTAAAGCTTTAGAAACTGAAGTTGAAGACCAAACAGTTTTTGAAGACTAAGATAAATAAATTTGCTATTAAAATATTTTGTTCATAAATTAGATGGGGAGAAAAACCCCATCTAATTTTAATATTAAAGTAAAATTGGAGGCTTCTTATGACAAAACCTGTTTTGAAAAATGCAAGTTATATATTAGTTCATACTCCTGATATGATTATCCACAATGGAACAACTTACCAAATGGAAAAACTAGGTAATCCAGACTCAGAATTCCTAAAAAATGTGGGAAATTTTATCAGAAATTATGAAGAAGTTGTGAATTACGCTCCTAACCAAGTATATATTGGAAACAAAAAGCCTGAAGAACTAAATGATGTAGCTACTCCTTGGTTTGAAAATCCGGTTCAAGGAACTAGAGAAGGTAGATTTGGCGAAATCATGCCTCAGGATGAATTTATAGGTATGTTAAAAATAGCTGACTCTTTTGACCTTGTTAAGCTTACTGCTGATTTTTCTAAAGCTGTTGTGGAGAAACTTAAAGCTCATGAATTATTCAGTGATGCTGAACTTGAGAAATTTAAAGATTCTGAAGAAATTGATTCAATTAAAACTTTTGTAAACGAGCATCATGCAGAAGGACTATATCACATGGGTGAGCTAGTTGGATGCGTAAAGAGAGCTCATGAAGTAGATAGTAGCTTAACAGCTCATATTATGTTTGAAAACTTGGTTGTTAAGGCATCAGGAGTTTTAGCAGTAAAACATCTAATGAAAAATTCTTCTGTAAAAGCTGATGAAGTTGAATATGTTATAGAATGTTCTGAAGAAGCTTGTGGCGATATGAACCAAAGAGGTGGAGGAAACTTTGCAAAATCAATTGCTGAAGCATGCAGCTTTACTAATGCAACTGGATCAGATACTAGAGGATTCTGCGCTGGACCTACTCATGCATTAATAAATGCAGCTGCACTTGTTAAATCAGGTGTATATAAGCATGTTGTTGTAGTTGGTGGTGGAGCAACAGCTAAACTTGGTATGAATGCAAAAGACCATATTAAGAAAAACATTCCAGTTCTAGAGGATGTACTTGGTGGATTCGCAGTTCTAGTTTCAGAAGATGATGGAATTTCACCAGTATTCAACACTGATTTAGTAGGAAGACATACAGTAGGAACTGGCTCATCTCCTCAAGCAGTAATTACATCATTAATCACAATGCCATTAGATAAAGGTGGTTTAAAAATTACAGATATCAGTAAATACTCTGTAGAAATGCAAAATCCAGATATTACAAAACCTGCTGGAGCTGGAGATGTTCCAGAAGCTAACTATAAGATGATAGCTGCTCTTGGAGTAAAAAGAGGAGATTTAGAAAAATCTTCACTTCCAACTTTTGGTAAGGAGCACGGAATGCCAGGATTTGCTCCTACTCAAGGACATATTCCATCAGGAGTTCCATTTATAGGCTTTGCAATTGATGAGATGAAAGAAAACAAGCTAGACAAAGTTATGATAGTTGGAAAAGGAAGTCTTTTCTTAGGAAGAATGACAAACCAGTTCGATGGAGTATCATTTGTAATGGAGAAAAATGATGGTAAAGGTGAAGATAAAGCACCTCAAGTTGATGAGCAGCAAATCAAATCTATGATAGCAGATGCGATGAGAAAGCTTGCTGAAAATTTGGGACAATAAGAAGGAGGCAACGATAATGAACTTGAATAAAGTAATAGCTGATGCCTTTCTTGAAATTGCCGATGGAATTCAAACTGGAAGCTTTGGGAAAACTAAAAAGGTAGCACTTACTACTCTTGGTAGTGAGCATGGAGAAGCTACTCTTGTAGAAGGCGCAAAGCTTGCTAAAAAACTTTATCCTCAGCTTAACATAGTTTTAATTGGTTCAGCAAATGATTCTGGATTAGAAACTATTGAAGTAAGCTCTGAAGATGAAATGTATAAAGTAATGGAAGAAAAACTTGATAGCAAAGAAATAGGTGCTTGCGTTACTATGCACTATAACTTTCCAATAGGGGTTTCTACAGTAGGTAGAGTTGTAACACCTGCACATGGTAAAGAAATGTTCATTGCTACCACTACTGGAACATCGTCAGCTCAAAGAGTAGAGGCTATGGTTAAAAATGCTGTTTATGGCGTAATTGCTGCAAAAGCATCAGGTATAGAAAAACCAACACTTGGTATCTTGAATGTTGATGGAGCTAGAAGTGTGGAAAAGGTTTTAGTTGAGCTTCAAGCTAAAGGTTATGATATTGCTTTTGGCGAGTCTCAAAGAAGTGATGGCGGAAGAGTTTTAAGAGGAAATGACTTGCTTCTTGGAACTGTTGATGTTGTGGTTACAGATACTCTTACAGGAAATATTTTAATGAAAATGTTCTCATCTTTTACAAGCGGAGGACAATACGAGGTTTCTGGATATGGTTATGGTCCTGGAGTAGGCGAAGGCTATGAGCGTAATGTTCTTATATTATCAAGAGCATCAGGTGCTCCAGTAATTGCAAACGCTTTAAAATATGCTCATGAAATCGCTAACAACGATATAACAGAAATTGCTAAAGCTGAGTTTAAAAAGCTTAATGCTCTTAAATGGATGGATTTAATTCCTAAGCCTGTTGAGAAAAAAGCTACTCAGGAAGAGGTTGTTGCACAACCTGATAAAGTTGTAGTAACTGGATCTATTTCAGGAATAGATATAATGGAATTAGAAGATGCAGTTCAGCTATTATGGAAAAATGGTATTTATGCTGAAAGTGGCATGGGTTGTACAGGTCCAATAGTTCTTGTCCCAGAAGACAGAGTAAGCGAATGTCAACAAATTTTAGTTAAAGCTGGATTTGCAGCTGGAGAAGGCGACATCTGCTAGACAAATAACACTTGTAAAAAGTAAAAATTTTGTTAAAATAAAATAGAGCCTTAATTATTTTATTTGTAAGATTTTTATTTTAATTTTAGGAGGGATAGGAAAATGAAGAAAAGAATCACAGCTTTATTCTTAGCTTCTATCATGGGTATTATGACTCTTGCTGGATGCTCTAGTGCTCCTGCAGAAACACCTGCTGAAGAGCCAGCTGCAGAAGAAACAGCAGCAGAATCACTTAAAATTAGCATGGTTACAGACGTTGGTGGAGTTAAAGACCAATCTTTTAACCAAAGTGCTTGGGAAGGTCTTGAAAAAGCAAAAGCAGATCTTGGTATTGAAATTGGATATATCGAGTCTAAGCAAGATGCTGATTACGAGCCAAACCTAGAGACACTTGTAGATGGAGAAAACGATCTTATTTGGGGTGTTGGATTTAAAATGGCTGATGCTATTTTAGCAGCAGCAGGAAATTATCCAGAGCAAAAATATGCTATAATCGATAACGATTATGGTGATGCTACTCCTGATAACGTACTTGGCGTTTTATTCAAAGAAGAAGAACCTTCTTACCTAGTTGGTCTAATCGCTGGTAAAATGACTCAAACAAATAAAATAGGCTTTATTGGTGGTATGGATGTACCTGTAATCAATAGATTTAGATTTGGATTCTTAGCAGGAGTTAAAGCTGCTAATCCAGATGCAGTTGTTGATGTACAGTTCGTAAATGCATTTAATGATCCTGCAAAAGGAAAAGCTGTTGCTAATCAAATGTATGCTTCTGGAGTAGACATAATATTCCACGCAGCTGGAGATAGTGGTAACGGTGCAATTGAAGCTGCTAAAGAGCAGAACAAATGGGTAATCGGTGTTGATAGAGACCAAAACGATCTAGCTCCAGATAACGTTATTACATCTGCAGTTAAGAGAGTTGATAACGCTATGTTCAACGTTGCTAAAGAATTAAAAGATGGCAACTTTGCTGGCGGAACAACAATCGTATTTGGTTTAGCTGAAGGTGGAGTTGATATTGCTCCTACAACAAGCAAAAATGTACCTGCTGATATCTTAGAGTTTGTTGAAGCTGAAAAGCAAAAGATTATCAACAAAGAGATTACAGTTCCAGGAACAGAAGAAGCTTTCAACTCTATGAACTAATTTTGACGTAATTAATTTATCCCGGTAGTGATACCGGGATTTTTTATCTAGTAAATTAATACATATTTCTGATATAATAGAAAAAGATTTTTATATATGAAATATTTACTATCAGGTTTACTATATACTTAGAATTGGTATCTGATAGAATAGTATTATGGTTTGATTGAATATGATTCAAGGAGGTTAAATTGTGACAACAACTAAGGCCAATGTTGATTTTTCTCACAAAGTTGTGGAAATGAAAAGCATTACCAAAAAATTTGGAGATTTTATAGCCAATGATAATATAGATTTGACAGTTCATAGAGGAGAAGTTCATGCACTTTTAGGAGAAAACGGTGCAGGTAAATCTACGCTTATGAATATTTTATATGGTCTATATACTCCAACTGACGGGAAAATATTTATTGAAGGAAAAGAAGCTGTTATTGACAATCCAAACAAGGCAATAGCACTAGGGATAGGGATGGTGCATCAGCACTTTATGTTAGTTCCACCATTTACTGTAGCAGAAAACATTATACTTGGAATGGAGCCTATGAAAACGTTTAAACAAGTAGATATGGACAAAGCTATAGCTGATGTTAAAGCTATTTCAGAAAAATATGGCCTATATGTAGACCCTAAAGCAAGGGTTATGGATATCACAGTTGGTATGCAGCAAAGAGTAGAAATATTAAAAGCCCTATATAGAGGGGCGGAAATATTAATTCTTGATGAGCCAACTGCAGTTCTTACGCCTCAAGAAATTAAAGAACTTATTGAGATAATAAGAAATCTTACAAAAGAAGGCAAGACAATTATTTTAATAACTCATAAGCTAAAAGAGATAAAGGAAGCAGCCGATTACTGCACTATTATTAGAAGAGGAAAAAGAATTGATACTGTTGATGTGTCTCAGACAGATGAAAATCAACTAGCTTCAATGATGGTTGGAAGAGAAGTAACATTTAAAGTAGACAAAAATGACGCCATTTATGGAGATACCGTTTTAAAAATAGAAGATTTAAAAGCTAAGGATAATAGAGGCTTGTTTGCACTTAATGGGCTTGACTTAGAAGTAAGACGTGGAGAGATTTTAGGCATTGCTGGGGTTGATGGCAATGGACAGTCTGAGCTTGTAGAAGTAATAACAGGGCTTAAAAAAGCTGAAAGCGGCTCTGTTATGATAAATGGAAAAGAAATAGTAAATACCAATCCTAGAAATATAATGGATTCAGGTATTTCTAATATCCCCGAGGATAGACAAAAGCACGGGCTTGTTTTAGATTTTACTGTATCAGAAAATATGATATTGCAAAACTATAAAAAAGAAAGATTTTCAAAAAATGGCAAGCTATTAGATTCAAATATTAGACAGTTTGCAGATGAGCTCATTAATAAGTTTGATGTTAGACCACAAAATAACGCCTTAAAAGCGAGAGCCTTGTCAGGAGGAAACCAGCAGAAAGTTATCATAGCAAGAGAGGTAACTAATGACCCTGATTTGTTGATAGCCACTCAGCCTACAAGAGGTCTTGATGTTGGAGCAATTGAGTTCGTTCATAAATCTCTTATCGAGCAAAGAGATAAAGGAAAGGGCGTTTTACTAGTTTCATTTGAGTTAGATGAAATCATGAGCGTTTCAGATAGAATTGCAGTAATTTATGAAGGAAAAATAGTAGGAATAGTTGATGCAAAAGATGCAAATGAAAATCAACTTGGACTAATGATGGCAGGAGGAGGAAAATAATGAAAAAGTTTAGAATAAATGAACAGCTTCTTTACACCCTGCTATCTATTATTCTAGGTTTTTTAGTAGGAGCAGTAATTCTTTCCATTGCTGGATTTAATCCCATAGAAGCTTATAGTGTTATGATACAAGGAGTAATAGGTAAGCCTAGATTTATAGCATGGACTATTGTATACGCAACTCCTCTGATACTTACTGGACTTTCAGTTGCCTTTGCTTTTAGAACAGGTTTATTTAATATAGGTGCAGAGGGTCAGTATATAATTGGGTCAATGGCTGCTGTACTAGTAGGTTATTTCTTTGATGGACCAGCAATTATTCATATTCCACTTGCAATTATTGCTGGGTGTCTAGCAGGAGCACTTTGGGCTGCAGTTGCTGGACTTCTTAAAGCAAAATTTGGCATTAATGAAGTAATTTCCACTATTATGCTAAACTGGACAGCACTTTATTTATCAAATTTTGTCACTACTATCGATGGATTTAGACTTCCAAATAGCGAAGCATCTTATAGTATAAAAGAGACAGCATCTATTGGGATTTCATTTTTAAAGCCTCTAGTTGGGACAGCAAAAGTCAATTGGGGTATTGTTATAGCAATTATTGCTGCAATTTTAGTTTATTATATAATTTTTAAAACTACTTTAGGATATGAACTTAGAGCAGTTGGGTACAATAAGCATGCTGCTGAGTATGGCGGAATAAATGTAAACAAATCAATAGTTATATCAATGGCTATTGCAGGAGGATTAGCAGGTCTTGCTGGAGTAACTCAGGTTCTTGGAGTTTCACACAAGATTACAATATTAGCTGCAGCTGAGGGTTATGGATTTGATGGTATGGCTGTATCGCTTATCGGAGCAAATTCCCCATTTGGTGTATTACTGGCAGGACTTCTGTTTGGAGGTCTAAAGTATGGTGGTTCAAAGCTTCAAACCATAGGAGCACCTCCAGAAGTGGTTTCAATAGTTATAGGTTCTATTATTTATTTTATTGCTGCAAGCTCTATAGTTAAGATATTGATAAATAAGTTTAAAGTTAAAGGAGGTAGAAAAAATGGATAGTGTAATGACAAGTTTAGCGATATTGCTTAGTACAACATTGATGTATTCCACTCCTTTAATATTTACCTCATTAGGCGGCGTATTTTCAGAAAACTCTGGGGTAGTTAATATAGGACTCGAGGGTATGATGACAATAGGAGCTTTTGTAGGAGCAACAGTAGCTGTATTTACAGGAAATCCGTGGATGGCCTTTATTGGAGCTGGAGTAGCTGGAGGTTTATTTGCCCTTCTTCATGCGATTGCATCTATAAGCTTTAATGCAAATCAAGTTATTTCTGGTATAGCAATTAACTTCTTAGCTCCAGGAATAGCAATATTTATGTCTAAAATGCTGTTTGATGGATCTACTATGACACCAAGTATTCCACTTGATCAAAAAATGCCAAGATATTTAAATGGATTACTTCCAAGTGGATTTTTGGATACTGTTTTCAATACCTATGCTACAACCTACTTAGCATTTATTTTTGTTGCTATTGCTTGGTTTGTTCTTTATAAAACTAGATTTGGATTAAGAATTCGTGCAGTTGGTGAACATCCTAGAGCTGCTGATACTTTAGGTATTAATGTTCATAAGGTGAGATATATCTGTGTAATCTTATCAGGAGTATTAGCCGGCTTTGGTGGAGCCTCTATGAGTTTGGCAATTGTATCGACATTCAGACCGACTCTTGTATCAGGTCAAGGCTTTATAGCGCTTGCTGCCATGATATTTGGTAAATGGAAGCCTCAGGGTGCTATGCTAGCTTCTTTATTATTTGGATTTGCAAATGGATTAGTTGTATTTTTAGGAAGTCCAGCTATTGGTATAAATATATCTGAACACTTATTGTCGATGATTCCATATCTTATAACTTTATTTGTTTTAATTTTCTTTGTAGGCCAAGCTAACGGACCAGCAGCTAACGGAGAAATTTATGAAAAGGGCGAAAGATAGTATTTATGTACAGTATCGAAAAGAAACCAGATGCACTATTGGTAGATTATAGACTTCCGGCTGGAATGAAAAATAAAATAGAATCATTTGGTATAGAAATAGTAGAAACTGTAGCTCACCCTAACTTATATGAAGCTGTTAAAGGACACCCTGATTTGATGGGGTGTCCTTTAAAGAATATTACTATTATAGAGCCATATCTTTATAGCAAAAAATATAAAGATTTTGAAAGATTTTCTACACAGATTGGAGATAAATTAATAGAAAAAAAGTATCCCAATCACATTAAATACAATGTTGCTACTTTTGGAAGGTATGCTCTAGGTTATTTTAAATACGTGGACAAAACAATTGTAAGCGTTTTAGAAAGTTTAAAAATATCACTTATTAATACAAAGCAAGGATATAGCAAATGTTCAACTCTGATACTAGATTCTAATAATTTAGTCACATCGGATATTTCTATATTTAAGGCAATAAGTGAAATATATGGCATGAATATTGCTATGATTAATAGTGGAGATATAATATTAGAAGGCTTTGAGTATGGGTTTATTGGAGGAGCTAGTTCATTAATTGATAATAAAAAAGTAGCTTTCATGGGAAGCTTAGAACATTATAATAATGGAAAAGCTGTTATAAACGCCTTAGATTCCTTAGAAATCGATGCAGTTTTTTTAGCAAATTCAAAACTGCAAGATTACGGAAGTATGGTTCCTCTTTATTTAAAATAAACCTAAGTGAATTCTGAGTCTCTTTAATTTAAATTTAAAAAAATTTGAGGAGGTTTGACATGAATAAAATTGTATCACTTGATTTTGCTATGGATCATGTAAAAGACGGGATGACTCTTATGATTGGCGGATTTCTTGGTGTAGGTACACCAGAGATATTTATAGATGAGCTGATTAAAAGAGAGATAAAGGATTTAACTATTATTGCAAATGATACTTCATTCGTGGATAAAGGTCTAGGAAGGCTTATAGAAAGCAAACAGGTTAAAAAAGTAATTGCATCACATATAGGCACAAATCCAGAAACTGGAAGACAAATGAATGAAAAAGAAATGGAAGTTGAGTTAGTTCCTCAGGGTACTCTTGCTGAAAGAGTACGAAGTGGAGGAACAGGACTCGGTGGAGTTCTTACTCCTACAGGTCTTGGAACAATGGTAGAAGAAGGTAAGCAAAAAATAGAAGTTGATGGAGTTACTTATTTGTTAGAAACAGCACTTAGGGCAGATGTTGCTTTATTGCTTGGACATAAAGTTGATAAAAAAGGAAATACTCTTTACGACAAATCTGCAAGAAACTTTAATCCGCTTATGGCTATGGCAGCAGATACAGTTATTATGCTGGCAGAAAACCTTGTTGAGGTTGGAGATATTGATGCAGAACATATTATAACACCAGGAATACTTGTTGATTATATCGTTAAGGGGGAATAAGAGATGTCAAGAGAGATAATTGCAAAAAGAGTAGCTAAGGAATTACACGATGGAGATGTAGTTAACCTAGGTATTGGAATGCCTACATTAGTTGCAAATTATGTAAGTGATGATATAGATGTTGTTTTTCAATCAGAAAATGGATTTGTTGGTCTTGGACCTGCACCAGCACAGGGAGAAGAAATACCTAATCTAGTAAATGCGGGAGCTCAGCCAGTTAGTATTAAAAAAGGCGGAGTATTTTTTGATTCAGCGATGTCTTTTGGAATAATTAGAGGTGGTCATGTAGATGTAACTGTTCTTGGAGCACTTCAAGTTGATGAAAAAGGAAATCTTGCAAATTGGATGATCCCAGGGAAAATGGTTCCAGGTATGGGTGGAGCCATGGATTTAGTAGTAGGAGCAAAAAAAGTAATTGTTGCTATGGAGCATACAGCAAAAGGCAAGCACAAAATTCTAAAAAACTGTAATCTTCCTCTTACAGCCAAAGCTCAGGTTAACTTAATTGTAACTGAGATGGGCGTAATGGAAGTTACTGAAAATGGATTATTACTAAAAGAAATAGCTAAGGACATTACAGTAGAGCAGATTCAAGAAGCAACTGAAGCAACTCTAATTATTGATAAAAATTTAAAGGTTATGGAAGCATAAACCTATATACTTAGCTCTATTACCATTATGGTATATAGAGCTTTTTACGTTTATTGTGTATAATAGAATATAGGTGAATTTTAATTTTGATAATAGAAAAGCTTTTAAAGTTAAAAATAAAATTGGGGCGTAGTGATGAAAAACAAACTATTTTTTGATATAGGATATGTTAAGTTAAATAAATATGGTGAAGAGCTTTGTGGAGATAAAATGGAGATACTTCCAAGAGAGCATGGGGTTATCTCTATTTTATCTGATGGTTTAGGTTCAGGAGTAAAGGCTAATATTTTAGCTACATTGACCTCTAAAATTGCAATTACAATGCTTAAGCAAGGAGCTACAATTGAAGAGGTTGTAAACACCATTATAAATACTCTACCAGTATGTAAGGTTAGAGGACTTGCATACTCGACATTTACAATTATATACGGCATTAATTCAGGCAAGGTTTATATTGCTAGATTTGATAATCCGCCTGTATTTTTAAAAAGGGATGGAGCTGTAACGTTAATCGAAGGCGATGATGTTCAAATTGCTGATAAAAATGTAAAAGAGGCTGAATTTAATATCAAGGATGGAGATACTATAATTGCAATTAGCGATGGTATTTTGCACGCAGGCATCGGAAGAATAATGAATCTAGGGTGGCAAGAGCCAGAATTAGCTGCGTATATTTCAAAATTACCAGACGAGCTTAGCGCTATGAGTATCGCAAAAAAAATAATTACAACCTGCAACGATCTTTATGGAGATTTGCCTCAAGATGATGCTAGCTGCATGGTACTAAAATATCAAAAACCAGAAAAAGTAACTTTATTTACTGGACCGCCAGTAGAAAAAAATGACGATACTAAAATTGTATCGGAGCTTATGTATGGAAAAGGGAAAAAGATTGTATGTGGAGGCACAGCAGCCTCTATTGTTTCGAGGATACTAGAGAAGCCTGTTAATATAGACATGAGCAACAGCAATCCAGACATACCTCCAATTGCATATATAAAAGGCATAGATTTAGTCACAGAAGGGGTATTGACATTAGCCAAAGCGCTCGAGATTCTCGAGGATTATAAAAGCTCAATTTCTCATATAGATGACATGTTTACAAATGATAAAAATACAAATGCTGTGTATATGCTACTTAAAATTTTACTAGATGAAGCTACTCATATTAGAATTTTATTTGGAAGAAGAGTAAATCCGGCGCATACAGAAATAGGATTTCCTGAGGACATAAGTTCAAAACATGATATAATAAAAAAGCTTGCAGAAATCCTAAAAGAATTTGGAAAAATTGTAACAATTGAATACTATTAATGATGGAGTGGTGAATAAATGCAATTTGTAACAATAATGTTCATGGTATTTATAGGTGCCGTTATAGGATGGATTACAAACATCCTAGCTATTAAGCTTTTATTTAGACCTTTAAGACCTTATAAAATACCTTTACTTAATTACGAAATTCAAGGACTTCTTCCTAAAAGGAAAGCTGAAATTGCGAGTAATATAGGCAAAACAGTGGATGAAGAATTGCTTTCTATAGAGGATATTTTAAATAAAATGATTGAAGATGAAGATAAGAGTAATATAGTTAAAGCAATAAAAATAAGAGTTAATATGATAATTGACGATAAGATGCCTCCTATTATGCCCTCTACTTTTAAAAATATGATTAAGGAATACGTGGATACTGTAGTGGAGGAAGAAATTGCTTCTCTTATAAATGATTTAAGTGAGGATTTGATTCATAAAGCAACAGCTAGAATCAATATCAAGGAAATGGTAGAAGACAGAATTAATGCTTTCGAAATGGAAAAAATAGAGGATATAATATTATCTATTGCAAAAAAAGAATTAAAGCATATAGAACGTTTGGGTGGAATACTTGGTGGTTTAATTGGACTGATTCAGGGTATAATTGTCATAATGATAAGATAGTTATTGACAATTTATTTATAATTACGTATAATCCAAATAAATGATACAGCTATGATTAGGACAAGTAGTGGATTTGCTTTCTTTCAGAGAGAGAGGTAGTAGGTGTGAGCCTCTTAGAATGTACCCATGAATACCACCTATGAGCTTTTTCCGAAATAAGGAGAACGTGAAGGCACGTTATAGCCTACAAGAGTTACTTGAGAAATCAAGTTAATTTGGGTGGAACCGCGATAATTAATCGCCCCATTATTTGGGGTGATTTTTTTGTACCCCAAATTAATAAAAACTTATATCGTATAAAATTTATATTAACTAATAAAAGGAGGAAAAGTTATGATAAAGATTGAATTAAAAGATGGCTCATTAAAAGAATTTGAAAGTGGCATCAGAGCCATAGATGTAGCAAATAGCATAAGTGAAGGCTTAGCAAGAGCTATAGTGGGAGCTAAAATCAACGGTGAAGTAAAGGACTTGAAAACTCCTATAAATGATGATGCTAAATTAGAATTTGTAAAGTTTGAAGATAAGGATGGAAAAGAAGTATTTTGGCATACTTCTACTCATGTTATGGCTCAAGCAATTAAAAGATTATATCCTGAAGCTAAGCTTGCTATTGGGCCAGCTATTGAAAATGGATTTTACTATGACATAGATTTAGAGCATAGATTATCTCCAGAGGATTTAGAAAAAATTGAAGCTGAAATGAAAAAAATAGTTAAAGAAGAATTTGAAGTTGAACGCTATGAGCTTCCTAAAGACGAAGCTATTGACTTCATGAAGAAGCTAGGTGAAGACTATAAGGTAGAGCTGATTGAGGGATTGGAAGAGGGAAGTACAATATCTTTTTATAAACAAGGAGAATTTACAGACCTTTGTGCAGGACCTCATCTTCCAAATGTAAAGAAAGTAAAAGCCTTTAAGCTTTTATCTGTAGCGGGGGCATATTGGAGAGCTGATCAAAGCAATAAAATGCTTCAAAGAGTTTACGGTATTGCTTTTGAGAAAAAGAAAGATTTGGATGATTATATCCAGATGATGGAGGAAGCAAAACTTCGTGACCATAGAAAGCTAGGTAAAGAGCTGGAGCTGTTTACACTTCTTGATGAGGGTCCAGGCTTTCCGTTCTTCTTACCAAAAGGAACTGTTTTAAAGAATAAATTATTAGAATATTGGAGAGAAGTTCATAGAGAAGATGGCTATGTAGAAATAGAAACTCCTATAATCTTAAATAGACAATTATGGGAAACTTCTGGCCACTGGTTTAATTATAAGGAAAATATGTATACTGTAGAAATCGATGAAGAGGATTTTGCAATAAAACCTATGAACTGCCCTGGAGGGATGCTGGTTTATCAAACAAAAATGCGTTCTTACAAGGATTTCCCTATAAGAATGGGAGAAATAGGTAGAGTTCATAGACACGAATTATCAGGGGCTCTGCATGGACTTATGAGAGTAAGAGCCTTTACTCAAGACGATGCCCATATATTTATGCTACCTGAGCAGATTAAAGATGAAATAAAAGGGGTAGTAAGCTTAATAGACAAAATTTATAAGACATTTGGTTTTTCATATCATCTTGAGCTATCAACTAGACCTGAGAAATTTTTAGGCGAAATTTCTATGTGGGATGAAGCAGAATCAAATCTTAAAGCAGCTCTTGAGGAGCTAGGACTTCCTTATATCATAAACGAAGGAGATGGCGCTTTTTATGGCCCTAAGATTGATTTCCATCTTAGAGATTGTATAGGTAGAACTTGGCAGTGCGGAACTATTCAGCTAGACTATCAGTTACCTGAAAGATTTGAGCTTTCTTATATTGGTAAGGATGGAGAAAAGCATAGACCTGTAATGATTCATAGAGTTGCCTTTGGAAGCATAGAGAGATTTATAGGTATTTTAATTGAGCACTATGCAGGAAAATTCCCGCTTTGGATAGCTCCAGTTCAAGTAAAGATCCTTCCTATATCAGATAAGTTTATGGATTATGCTAAGCAGATAGAAAAGGCTATGTATGATGCTAAGATAAGAGTTGAGCTAGACGATAGAGCAGAAAAAATAGGCTACAAAATTAGAGAAGCTCAGCTTGAAAAAGTGCCTTACATGATAATTGTAGGAGAAAAAGAGCTTAATGAAGGAAATATTTCTGTTCGCTCAAGAGATTTAGGAGATTTAGGTTTTAAAAATACTGATGATTTCTTAAAAGAGCTGAGTGAAGAAATTATTTCAAGAAAAACTAACCAGTAATAAAAAGGGGATTAATGCTATGTTTATAAAATATGAAGAGCTGCTCCTTAATTCAAAGCCAGCAGCATTTACAACATTATATGAAGGCTTAATTATAAACTATGCAGGTATAAACCAGTTTACTAAGAGTATTCACCCTTTATATGATAGGAAGAATAATATTCATGAGAGAATTGCTAGTGTTGAGGCTATTCTAGCAAACTACAATCAAATACCTGAATATAGAATTGTATTTCAAAAAGACTATCAGGAATTTGATGAGGAGCTTTTTCGAAATGGTTATGAAAGAAGTGGTCATGGAACTGTAAAAATGATAGATATAAAGCCACTTCAAAATGAGTTATTTACGTTTGCGAATTTCATTCAAAACGGTGTATTTATAGAAGAAGAAATTAAAGATTTTTGGATAGATGATTTTTCTTATCTCATGAATTATTCACAAGTAGAAGATAAAATTTTCAGAGATTCAATAAAAAGACTTATAGTACCTTGCAGTACCTTTACTCTTATAGAGGAAAATACACTTATAGGTCAAGCTTATGCTACATTTCAAGAAAACTATATGATAATAAATAGTATAGTTATAAATAAGAAGACTAGAAATCTTTCATATGGAAAGAGGCTTCTTATGAGCATGCTTAGCTATGCCTTAAAAAGAGGAGCAGAAATTGCAATAGCTGATGTTGATTATTTAGACACAGCAGGGAATAAGCTCTTTGATAAAGTTAAATTTGAGGATATTTATGGATATTGCTACAGGATTAAAAGAATAACTAAATAAAATATTTGACAACCCAGAATTATATTGATATAATTACTAAGGTTGATTAATGAAGTAGAAGTATCCGCTTCTCACCTTATTGCAAATGAGCGTATAAGGTTACGATAAAGGATGTTATTATGTCTTTATTTGCGGATAGCTTATGCTATCCGCATTTTTTATATGATACTATATTTTATTTATTGGCCAATTTGGAGGTGTATGATTATTAAGGAACAACAAATCAATGAGCAAATTCGCGACAAAGAATTACGTGTTATCGATGAAGATGGTACTCAGCTTGGTATACTGTCAGCTAAAGAAGCTCAGAATTTGGCTACACAGAAAAACTTGGATTTAGTAAAAATTTCACCAAATGCAAATCCACCAGTTTGTAAAATTATGGATTTTGGCAAATTTAAGTACGAAATGGCCAAAAAAGAAAAAGAATCAAAGAAAAAACAAAAGGTAGTTGTAATCAAAGAGGTAAGACTTAGACCCTCTATTGAAGAGCATGATTTATCTACTAAAGCTAAAATGGCTTATAAATTCTTAGAAAACGGAGACAAAGTTAAAGTGTCTGTACGTTTTAGAGGTAGAGAATTAGGACATAAAGAAATAGGGGTTGAAGTAATAAATAAGTTTATTGATCTAGTTAAAGAAGTAGGAACACCTGATAAGGCTCCACGCCTTGAAGGAAATACTATGATTGTTATGCTAGACCCTAAAAAAAATTAGCATTTAAAGTACTAGAAGGAGGAAAAACACATGCCTAAAATGAAAACTCATAGAGGAGCCGCAAAAAGATTCAAGGTTACTGGCTCTGGGAAATTAAAAAGAAGCAAAGCTTTTACTAGCCACATCTTAACAAAAAAATCTGCTAAAACAAAAAGAAAACTTAGACAAAGTGGTATTGTAACTAAAGGTGACCAAAGCAGAATGGCACAATTACTACCATACCTATAAAAACTACGATAAGAAGGAGGTTAACATAAAATGGCAAGAGTTAAAAAGGCACTTAATGCAAGAAAAAAACATAAAAAAATACTTAAGCTAGCAAAAGGATTCAGAGGTGGAAGAAGTAAACTTTTCAGACCTGCTAATGCTTTTGTAATGAAGGCTCTTAAGCATGCATATTCTGGAAGAAAGTTAAAGAAAAGAGATTTCAGACAGATGTGGATAGCTAGAATAAATGCAGGAACAAGAATGCATGGATTAAGCTACTCAAGATTTATGAATGGTCTTAAAATTTCAGGAATCAACTTAAATAGAAAAATGTTATCTGAAATGGCTATAAATGATCCTCAAGGTTTTGAGAACCTTGTTAATACAGCAAAAAAAGCTTTAAATGCATAATTTATAAGCTTAAAAAGCATCTAGATATAAGTTAAATTACTTATAATCTGGGTGCTTTTTTTATGTTAAAAAATTTATTATTGTGGTAAATATAAAAAATGGCATGGAACTTGCTTTGTATAATTAATACTTGAAATTAGTTGTTTATTAGGAGGTGTAGCTTTGCATTTACAAAATATTGTAATTGAAAAAAAATCAGATGTAGCATGGATAAAAATTAACAAACCAGAATCACTAAATGCTCTGGATGAAAATTTAATTTCAGAGCTTAAATATGCATTTGAGACTACGGGCAAGGATGATGAAGTTTCGGTGATAATTCTAATAGGCGAAGGTAAAGCATTTGTAGCTGGAGCAGATATAGAGCAAATGAGCAGCATAAATCCAAATAGAGCTAGAGAATTTGCAAATCATGGAATGGAATTAATGACTTATATAGAGAATTTAGAAAAGCCTGTAATAGCTGCAGTAAATGGATTTGCTTTAGGAGGAGGATGCGAGCTTGCTTTAGCTTGCGATTTGAGAATCGCAAGTAGCAAAGCCAAATTCGGACAGCCGGAAGTAGGTTTAGGAATAACACCAGGCTTTGGAGGAACTCAAAGACTATCTAGATTAATAGGTTGCTCGAATGCCAAGTTATTAATTTATACAGGGAATATTATAGATGCTAATGAGGCTTATAGAATGGGACTTGTAAACTCTGTCGTAGAACCAGATTTGCTTATAAGCACTGCAGAAGACCTTGCATCCAATATAGCATCAAAATCTCAAATGGCTGTAAAATATTCAAAAACAGCAATTAATAAAGGTATTCAGACAGACATTGACACTGGTCTTGAAATAGAAAAAAACCTTTTTGCTCTCTGCTTTGCTTCTCAAGATCAAAAGGAAGGTATGACAGCATTTTTAGAAAAAAGAAAACCTAATTTTAAATAACAAGGAGGTAGTACCGTGAAAATATGTGTAATTGGCTCAGGAACAATGGGTAATGGCATAGTACAAACATTTGCTACAAAAGGACATAAAGTAGTAATTAAAGGACATAGACAAGAATCACTAGATAAAGCTATAGCAAGCTTGGATAAGGGTTTATCTAAGCTTGTAGAAAAGGGAAAAATCACAAGTGAAGATAAAGATATAACCATGTCTAATATATCTACTACTTTATCTTATGAAGATATAAAGGATGCAGATTTAGTTATAGAGGCAATAGTAGAAGATATCAAAGTGAAAGAGACTGTATTTAAAGAACTAGATGAAATTTGTGAAGCTAAAACTATTTTAGCAACAAATACCTCATCGCTTTCTATAACAGAAATTGCTTCTTTTACTAAAAGACCAGAAAAAGTTATAGGAATGCATTTCTTTAATCCAGTTCCGGTTATGAAACTTACAGAAATAATCACAGGACAAAAAACATCAGTTGAAACTTTTGATACAGTTTTTAAGATAGCTTCAGATATAGGAAAAGTTCCTGTAAGAGTAGAAGAGTCTCCTGGCTTTGTTGTAAATAGGATTTTAGTTCCTATGATTAATGAAGCAGTTGGAATTTTATCAGAAAATGTTGCTTCCAAAGAAGATATTGACGAATCAATGAAATTAGGGGCTAACCATCCGATAGGACCATTAGCTTTAGCAGATCTTATAGGTTTAGATGTATGCCTAGCTATAATGGAAGTTCTTTATAATGAATTTTCAGATTCAAAATACAGACCTCATCCATTACTTAAGAAAATGGTAAGAGCAAACAATCTTGGAAGAAAAACTGGAAAAGGATTTTATGAATATTAATATATAATTGGAGGTTAAATTATGAGAGAAGTTGTAATCGTAAGTGCTGCTAGAACACCTATAGGTTCTTTTGGCGGAAGCTTGGCTGGAGTTTCTGCTGCTGAGCTTGGAATAACAGCAGCAAAAGGGGCTATTGAAAAAGCAAAAATTGACCCAAAATTGATTGATACTGCGATAATTGGTAATGTGCTTTCAGCTGGACTAGGACAAAATATAGCAAGACAAGTATCATTAGGTGCTGGCATGAGCTATGAATCATCATCATTAACTATTAATAAAGTTTGTGGCTCGGGCCTTAGAGCGGTTTCTATGGCAGCTCAATTTATAATGCTTGGAGATGCTGAAGTGGTTTTAGCTGGAGGAACTGAAAGTATGACAAATGCTCCTTACTGCAGTAGTTCAATGCGCAGCGGGGCTAGAATGGGAAATGCTCAGATGGTTGATACTATGATTAATGATGCTCTTACAGATGCATTTAATGGATATCATATGGGTATTACTGCAGAGAATATAGCTGAAAAATGGAATCTTACTAGAGAAATGCAAGATGAATTTGCTCTGGCGAGTCAGTTAAAAGCACAAAAAGCGATAGAGGAAGATAAGTTTAAGGATGAAATAGTTCCAGTAGTAATCAAGTCTAGAAAAGGCGAAGTTATAGTTGATAAAGATGAATATCCAAAATTTGATATGACCATTGACAAGTTACAAAAATTAAAGCCTGCATTTAAAAAAGATGGTACAGTGACAGCAGGAAATGCTTCTGGAATCAATGATGGCGCAGCTATGATGATAGTAATGTCGAGAGAAAAAGCTGATGAGCTAAGTTTAGAAGTAATGGCAACAATTGCTTCTTACTCATCTGCTGGAGTAGATCCAGCTATAATGGGATACGGACCAGTTCCAAGCACAATAAAAACATTAGAAAAAGCAAATATGAAGATTGAAGATCTAGATTTAGTAGAAGCAAATGAAGCATTTGCAGCTCAATCACTTTCAGTAGTTCAAGATTTAAAATTAAATCCAGAAATAGTAAATGTAAATGGTGGAGCTATTGCTTTAGGACATCCAGTAGGAGCTTCTGGAGCTAGAATACTTACTACATTATTACATGAAATGAAAAGAAGAGATGCAAAAAATGGACTTGCTACTCTTTGTATTGGCGGAGGCATGGGAACGGCTATAGTTGTAAAAAGATAACAGATAGTTCAAACTTATAATAACATCATGAAAGCAAAGTAAATAGATTTTAATTTTAACCTATAAAAAGGAACTGATATGATAAAGAGCTATATAGAATAGATTGATTAAAGCTAATATAAAATCAATTATTGTAGTATGGCAATTATCCTCAGTTCCTTTGTTCATATACTTCAAATTTATAATAAAAGTGGTTAGTGTAAATAAAATGAACATTGATTTATAAGTTTTAAATTTTAAAATTAAATGTGTAATATTAATAAACATATAAATAGCTTTATGTTCAAATAATGAACACAAACTGTATAGTAAAATTGAATTTCTAAACTATTATATAACTCTTTAACCTATAATTTTATAATAAAAGTCAGACTCCAGTAATAGTAAGATGGTTTTTTAATTATATAGAATAATGAGTGACTTTAAAATAAAATAATAGTTTACAAATTATCCATTTAAATAAGTAGATAAAGCATTGATTTCAAAGCAACTGAATAAATTATAAAATTTTTTATAATTTATGTTAAAAAATTGGCATTAAATTTGCTTTTATAATTTATTGCAAAACTAAAATATAAATAAAATGATTAATAATCAAGAAGACAAAGACTATTAATTGTTAAATTAATAATTAACAAAGGAGGAATAAAAATGGAATTTGGTTTTTCAAAAGAGCATGCATTACTAAAACAAATGTATAGAGAGTTTGCAGAGAATGAAGTTAAACCTCTAGCTTCTGAAGTTGATGAAATGGAAAGATTTCCAGTTGAGACAGTAGAAAAAATGGTAAAAGCGGGGTTTATGGGCATTCCTTTTCCTAAGAAATATGGTGGAGAAGGTGGAGATAATTTAGGTTATGCTATGGCTGTAGAAGAGCTTTCTAGAGTTTGTGGAACTACTGGGGTTATTGTTTCAGCTCATACTTCACTTGGTGCTCATCCAATATTTGAGTTTGGAACTGAAGAGCAAAAAGAAAAATTCTTAGTTCCATTAGCTAAAGGAGAAAAATTAGGAGCTTTTGGACTTACAGAGCCTAACGCTGGTACTGATGCTGCAGGGCAACAGACAACAGCTGTATTAGATGGTGATGAATATGTACTAAACGGTTCTAAAATATTTATAACAAATGCTGGATATGCTCATACATATATAATTATGGCTATGACAGATAAAAAAGCTGGAACAAGAGGAATTTCTGCTTTTATAGTAGACGCAGATACACCTGGATTCTCTGTTGGACCTAAAGAAAAGAAATTAGGAATCAGAGGCTCAGCTACTTGTGAGTTGATTTTTGAAAATTGCAGAATTCCTAAAGAAAATATATTAGGTAAAGAAGGCATTGGATTTAAAGTTGCCATGAAAACATTAGACGGTGGAAGAATAGGTATTGCGGCTCAAGCACTTGGAATTGCTCAAGGAGCTCTAGATGAAACAATTCATTATGTAAAAGAAAGAAAGCAGTTTGGAAGATCAATTGCTAATTTCCAAAACACACAATTCCAGTTAGCTGATATGGCAGCAAAGATTGAATCTGCTAGACTATTAGTTTATAAAGCAGCATACAATAAAGATAAAGGACTTTCTTATTCATATGAAGCGGCTATGGCAAAATTAGTTGCTGCGGAAACAGCTATGGAAGTTACAACTAAAGCAGTTCAGCTTCATGGAGGGTATGGTTATACTAGAGAATATCCAGTTGAGAGAATGATGAGAGATGCAAAAATTACTGAAATTTATGAAGGAACTTCTGAAGTTCAAAGAATGGTAATTTCTGCGGCATTATTAAAATAAAAAGGAGGTTATTTCTAATGAATATAGTTGTTTGTATAAAGCAAGTACCAGATACTACTGAAGTTAAATTAGATCCAAAAACTGGAACACTTATTCGTGAAGGAGTTCCATCAATTATAAACCCTGATGACAAGAGCGGACTTGAAGCAGCTCTACAATTAAAAGATAAGCACGGTGCTCATGTTACAGTAATAACTATGGGACCTCTTCAAGCTGATGCAGCTCTTAGAGAAGCTCTTGCTATGGGAGCTGACAGAGCTATACTTCTTACAGATAGAGCATTTGCTGGAGCAGATACCTGGGCAACATCATCAGCTATAGCTGGTGCACTTAAAAAAATAGATTTTGATTTAGTAATAGCAGGAAGACAAGCAATAGATGGAGATACAGCTCAAGTTGGACCACAAATAGCTGAGCATTTACAATTACCTTCAGTAACTTACGTTGAAGACGTACAGCTTGATACTGATTCAGTAATAGTAAAAAGAGCGTTTGAAGACGGTTATCATAAAATTAAAGTAAAAACTCCTTGCCTTATAACTACTCTTAAAGAAATGAATGAATCAAGATATATGAGAGTTTCAGGAATCTATGATGCTTTTGCTGATGACAAGGTTGAAATTTGGACTGTAAATGATATTGAAGTCAATCCAGAAAACTTAGGTCTTAAGGGTTCTCCTACAAAGGTTAAGAAATCATTTACAAAAGGTGCTAAGACAGCAGGAAAAGTATTTGAAGTTGATTCAAAAGAAGCAGCTAAAATAATCATGGACAAATTAAAGGAAAAATATATTATTTAATAATAATTTATGTGAGGAGGTTGAAACAATGAATTTAGCAGATTATAAAGGAGTTTTAGTTTATATAGAGCAAAGAGACGGAGAAATTCAAAAGGTATCATTAGAATTGCTTGGAAAAGGAAAAGAGTTAGCTGAAAAATTAGGTGAAAAGCTAAGTGCTGTGGTTTTAGGCCATAATATTAAGGCTCTTGCTGATGAATTAATTTATCATGGAGCAGAAAAGGTTATAACAGTTGATCATGAAGTTCTAAAGAATTTTACAAATGAGCCATATACAAAAGCACTTACTGCTGTAATTAATAATGAAAAACCAGCTATTGTTTTAGTTGGAGCTACATCAATAGGTAGAGATGTTGCACCTAGAGTATCTGCAAGAATACATACAGGACTTACTGCTGACTGTACTTCTTTGGATATCGATGATGAGACAAGAAATTTAATGATGACTAGACCAGCATTTGGTGGAAATATTATGGCAACGATTATTTGTCCTGACCATAGACCGCAGATGTCAACTGTTAGACCTGGAGTTATGCTTAAGCTTGAAAGAAATACCTCAAATACAGGTGATGTAATTGATTTTGATGCTGATTTAAATGCACTGGATTTAAATGTTGAAGTGCTTGAAATAGTTAAGGAAGATCATAAAAAAGTAAATATTGAAGATGCTAAAGTTTTAGTATCTGCAGGAAGAGGTATTGGTTCAAAAGAAAATATGAGTCCTTTATATGATTTGGCTGATGAACTTAAAGGAGAGGTTTCGGGCTCTCGTGCTGTTATTGATAACGCATGGCTAGATAAAGATAGACAGGTAGGTCAAACAGGTAAAACTGTAAGACCAGATTTATATTTTGCTTGTGGAATATCAGGCGCTATTCAGCACATTGCTGGTATGGAAGAGTCTGAGCTAATTATAGCAATTAATAAGAACCCAGATGCTCCAATATTTGAAGTTGCAGACTTAGGTATAGTAGGAGATGTAGCTAAAGTTCTACCTCTTCTTACTGAAGAGCTTAAGAAGTCAAAAAAAGAGCAGTAAATATAAAATATAATAATTTAAATTAAAAAGCCTTATTTCTGAGAATAAATTACATTCTTAGATATAAGGCTTTTTTGATTGTTAGTTTTTAATTAAATGTAGAGAATAATTTTTGTTCTTTAGTATTATATTGTAAATTTAGAGGCTTCTGATTCTAATGATTTAGCTATTTCTTCAACTTGTGATATTTGATTAGATATATTATCAAAGTTTTTAACCTGAGATACTATATCATTACTTGCTTCTTCAACAGAAATAGCATTGTTTTGTGTAGTTTCCGATAGCTCATTCATAGCTTGCTGCATTTGCTCAGTTACTTCGAATTGCTTTCTTGATGATTCTGTAATTATAGCTATTTTCTCAGCCATATTTTTTATCTCACTAAATATTTTTCCAAATTCTTGGTTAGTATCATGAACCTTTGCTACACTATCTTCAACTAGAGTATTTTCTTGAGACATAATTTTATCTGCTTGGCTTATGTCAACTTGTATTTCATCAATTAGAGAACTGATTTTTTGAGCTGACTGATTGCTATTTTCGGCTAATTTACCAACCTCGTTTGCTACTACTGCAAAACCTCTTCCATGCTCTCCAGCTCTCGCTGCTTCTATAGATGCATTAAGGGCTAATAAATTGGTCTGTTCTGAAATTGATGTAATTATATTTACTATTTCACTGATTTCTAATGAGGAGGCCTTTAATTTTTCGATAACCTTGTAAACCTCATTTGAAGATTCCTTAACCTTTCCTATAGAAGAAACAATTTCAACCATTTCTTTTTTACCATAATCTACAGAATTTAATGCTGACTCAGTTGATTGTGAAGCTTGCTTAACTTGTTCAAACACAATCTGAGAAGTATCAGTAATTTCGTTAATAGATGCAGTTGCCTCTTCGACTATACTAGCATTATTTTGAAATCTTCCAGACATATCATTAAGCTGAGTAGAAATATTGTCAATACTAGCATTTGACAAATCCATAGCTGTAGCTAAAGACTCTGTGGCACTCATAAGTGATTTTGAATCATTTACAACTTCTTTAATTATACTTTGCTGATTATCTAGCATTTGATTTAATGTAGTTGCAATTTCTCCGATTTCATCATTAGATGTAACCTTTACTCTTGAAGTTAAATCACCAGAGGAAATAAGATGCATGGTTTCTACTAACTTTGGAATTGGTTTTAAAGAATTTTTTATCACGCTGTATAAAACTATTCCTATAACAAAAATGCCTAAAAGTACCATAATGATACTTTGATTAGTAGATTTATTAACTTGATTCATTGCTATTTTTTCATCTACCGTTACTCCGAGGGACCAACCATTGGCGTTCAAAGGAGAATATGATATGATATGGTCTTTTCCATCATAATCATATGTTCCTATACCCGTATTGCCAGATATCATCTGCTTGCCAATTTCACCTAGATTACCGCTTATTTCAGTTATATTTTCATTTAGTATTTTTTCTTCATTAGGGTGATATAATACTAAGCCTTGGGTATCGACTAAAAATGCATAGCCTTCGTTTTTAATTGTGTGCTGACTAATTATAGAAGGTAATTGATCGATAGCGAGGTCAATTCCAAAAGCTCCAAGGAGCTCACCGTTGTCATACACTGGAGTTGCAATAGTAACAACCATTTTGTCAGTAATTGCATCCACATAAGCATCAGTATATATGAGCTTGTTTGCTTCCTTCATTTGCTTAAACCATCCACGATCCTTAAGTGAAAAATCACCCATACCTACCCAGCCATCTTGAACCAAAATAGTATTTGCTTTTATAGGACCAACATAAATAGATAGTATGTTTTCATCTAAGCTTTTTATTATGTTCAGCTCTTTTAGAACATCAGCGTATCCAGGATATGTAGATAACAGCTCCCTGTCTTCAGCTACTTTCATAAATTCCTTAAAGGTACTATTAGTTGCTCCTTGGATAACTAAAGCACCACTTTTTTCAAAAAATTGGTTTATTGAAGAAGAAATTAGTGAAGACTCAGAAATTAAGTTTTGCTCAACTGTTTTTTTAGAAAAATTGATATTTGAGCTAATATTTAAATAAAAAGTTACAGAAAAAACTAATATTACTAAAGATAGACTGCTTATTAATACCTTGTTGACCAGACTTCGATTTTTTGCCACAACGAAAAACCCCCTCAAATGTAAAAAAAATTAAACTGCAAGTTCATTTTAACATATTGCTAATTTTCAGACTATAAAGTATTTCTATAAAAATATTATTATATAGATAAAAATAATAATATAAAAATAGTAATATAAAATTTAATATTTAAATTACTATAAAATATATAGAGTATTTTTAAAAGTTGTTAATAGGTAAATTAAAGTTCTTTAAAATAAAAAATACTTTGAAAGCATGATTGAATTATATATTGTTTGAGTTATAATATAATGTGTTAACAAAAAAAGGAGAACGATATGATTAGAATACCAAAAGATAAGCATAAATATGAATTTTCGGCATCGCAGATTATTGTCATAGGTTTTGCAATAGTAATTATTATTGGAGGAATACTTCTTAATTTGCCTATTGCATCTATGAATAACGAAAGTATAGGTTTTTTAAATTCTGTATTTACTGCTACATCAGCAGTCTGCGTAACAGGTCTTGTAGTGGTTGATACAGGCACATACTGGACAACCTTTGGAAAAATAGTAATAATGCTACTTATTCAAATTGGCGGATTAGGATTCATGTCAGTTGCAACGCTAGGAGCAATGCTACTTGGTAAAAAAATATCTTTAAGAGAAAGACTTATAATAAAAGAATCATTGAATCAAAGTACATTATCAGGGGTAGTTAAACTAACTAGGCAAATGCTTTATGGGACTTTTTTTATAGAGTTTATAGGAGCACTTATGCTATCCTTTAAATTTATTCCTGTATACGGCTTTAAAAAAGGTATTTTTTATTCAATCTTCCACTCAGTGTCTGCATTCTGTAATGCTGGGTTTGATTTAATCGGAGGAGGAAGGTCTCTTATTCCTTTTGTAGATAGTGGTATTGTTAACATCACAATAATGCTGCTGATTATTCTAGGTGGACTTGGGTTTACAGTAATTTTTGATTTCATAGCAAAAAGAAGCTTTAGAAAACTAAATTTACATTCAAAAATTGTAATTTCCATAAGTATAATTTTAATTGGATTAGCTTTTATTTTATTTTTTTTAATGGAGTATTCTAATCCAGATACAATGAAAGGTTTATCTTTAAAAGGGAAAATTTTAGCTTCTTTATTTCAATCAGTTTCACCAAGAACGGCTGGATTTAATACAATAGATTTAGCAGGCATGGAAAACAGTTCGAAATTATTAACCATAATTCTTATGTTTATTGGAGGATCACCTGCGTCAACTGCTGGAGGAATAAAAACTTCTACTCTTGCAATTTTAATTTTAGCTGTAAGAACACTAGTAGTTGGTAAAGAAAATGTAGAGATATTTGGTAGAAGAATTTCATATAGAGCTGTAAATAAATCATTAGCAGTAGTTTTTATTGGGATTTTTATAGTTATAAGTGGAACAATGATATTATCACTTACTGAACCAACTCAAGAGTTTTTAAACATATTATTTGAAACAGTGTCTGCCTTTGGAACAGTAGGACTCTCGTTGGGAATAACATCATCACTAAGCAGTATCGGTAAAGCATTGATTATTTTTACTATGTTTATTGGAAGAGTAGGTTCTTTAACAATATTACTTGCGCTTGCAAGCAATGAGAAAAAATCCTTATATAATTATCCTGAAGAAAAAGTCATTGTAGGTTAGGAGATAAAATCAGATGAAAAACTATGTTGTTATTGGATGTGGAAGATTTGGATCATCAGTTGCAAAAACCTTATATAGTTTAGGACATGAGGTTTTAGCAATAGATAAAAATGAAGAAAAAATTCAAAATATAGCTGAACAAGTTACACATGCTGTTGAGGCTGATTGCACAGATGAAAATGTACTTAAATCTTTAGGTATTAGAAATTTTGATGTAGCCGTAATTAGTATAGGTTCTGATATTCAATCATCAATTATGGCCACACTTATTTGTAAAGAGTTAGGAGTTCAATACGTATTATGTAAAGCACAGAATGAACTTCAAGCAAAAGTTCTTTATAAGATAGGAGCAGATAGAGTTGTATTTCCAGAAAGAGATATGGGAATAAGAGTAGCTCACAATTTAGTATCTCAGAATGTTTTAGAGTATATTGAATTAGATCCTCACTACTCAATAGCAGAGATAGTAGCTCCTTCAAAATGGATAGGGAAAACAATAGGTCAACTTGACTTGAGAGCAAATTATGGAATAACAGTAATGGCTGTTAAACAGGGAATTAATATAAATATTTCCCCTGAAGCTGACGATGTGTTAAAAGCGGGTGATATCTTAGTTGTTATAGGAAAAAACGAACAAATTAATAAGGTTGAAGAAAGAGGCTAATATGAAGAGTATTGAATCTTTTGATAATCCTAAATATAAGCTAGCTATATCTCTTATGCAAAGCAAATATAGAAAAAAAAATCAGATGTTTTTAGCTGAAGGCTTAAGAAATGTTGAGCTTGCTGTTGATAATCCTAAGACGATTAATCTCATCTTTATTCAAGAAGATAGAATAAATGAACCTAGATATTCTAATATAATAAAAAATATGGTAGATAAATCATTTGTTGTTCCAAGCAAATTAATGGAGACAATCAGCGATACAGTTACCTCGCAAGGAATAGTTGCTATATGCAATTTTGAAAGCTTTATGATTGACGATATTGATTTTAATAACGATGTACTTATATTAGATAAAATTCAAGATCCCGGTAATCTTGGAACTATTTTAAGAACAGCAGATGCCGCAGGGATTAGTACTGTAATATGCACAAAAGGGACAACTGATATATATTCTCCAAAGGTAGTTAGATCTGCTATGGGTTCACTTATGCATCTAAAAATTCTATTCATTGATGACTATGAAAGTTTAAATATTCTTAAAAAAAATGATTATAAAATAATTTCGTCATCATTAGAGAATGCCTTAGATTATAATGTACTTAGCACCATACAGTCTAAAATCGCTATAGTGCTTGGAAATGAAGCTAATGGCATAGATAATAAACTACTAAACCTCTCTGACTTAAAGGTTAAAATTCCTTTATATGGAGCCGCTGAATCTCTCAATGTAGGAATAGCTGGAGGAATTTTAATGTACAAACTTAAAGAAAGAACGTTGTTTTAGATTAATAATTATGATAATATATTTAAATATCTAAATAAAATATAGCTATGACGAAGAAAAGTATTTATTAATAGCATTTTAGAGAGAGAACGGTTGCTGAAAGTTCTTATGACTGTTAATGAAGAAGTTCACTTCTGAGCTAAAAGCTGAAAATATTATGTAGGCTTTTCGCAAGAAAAAGCGATAAAATATCAACGAGAGTCCTTTGATTCAGGGTGGTACCGCAATTTAATTGCCCCTGATTATTAAAGGTCTTTTTTTATACATTAAATTATCAAAGGAAGGTGTAAAAATGAAAACCAAATTAAGTCAGCTTAGAGAAGAAGCTTTAAAGTCTTTAAGTGCAGTTGAGGAAATGGATATTTTAGAAAATTTAAGAGTTCAATATATGGGGAAAAAAGGTGAGCTAACAAATATATTAAAAGAAATGGGAAAGCTATCAGCAGAGGAAAGACCAGTAATTGGTAAAATTGCAAATGAAGTTAGAGAAGAAATTGAAAGCATTATAGAAGAAAAAAAATCGTCTTTAAAGCTTGCTGTAATTAACCAAAAGCTTAAAACAGAATCGATAGATGTTACAATCCCAGTAAAAACAAAATTTGTAGGGAAAATTCATCCTATTACAAAGGTTGTAAGAGAAATGGAACAGATTTTTATGTCCATGGGTTTCTCTGTAGTGGAAGGACCTGAAATTGAAACTATTGAGAATAATTTTGATGCGCTTAATGCTCCGAAAAATCATCCATCGAGAGATATGTCAGACACATTTTATATAAGTGAAAATCTGCTTCTTAGAACTCAAACTTCACCTGTTCAAGTTAGAACAATGAGAGAGAATAATCCGCCAATTAGAGTAATATCTCCAGGAAGATGTTTCAGATGTGATACTCCAGATGCAACTCATTCTCCAATGTTTCATCAGCTAGAGGGCTTAGTTGTAGATAAACATATAACATTTGCGAACTTAAAATCTACTCTAGAAGAATTTGCTTATAAATTTTTTGGTCCAGACACAAAGACGAAGTTCAGACCACATAACTTTCCATTTACTGAACCGAGTGCTGAAATGGATATAAGCTGTTTCAAATGCTCTGGAAGTGGTTGTCCTACATGTAAGGGTGAAGGCTGGATGGAAATTTTAGGTGCTGGTATGGTTCATCCAAATGTGCTTAGAAACTGTGGAATTGATCCTGAAATATATAGCGGATTTGCTTTTGGTATGGGCGTTGATAGGATTGCAATGACTAAGTACGAAATAGATGATATTAGATATTTATATGAAAATGATATGAGATTTTTAAGTCAATTTTAAGGAGGAATGAACAATGAAAGCACCTTTAAAATGGTTGAAAAAATATGTTGATATAGATGTTGATGTGAAATCTTTTTCTGACGCTATGACCATGTCAGGAACAAAGGTTGAGGGTTATGAAGAAGTAGGAGAAGATATAAGCAATGTTGTTATTGGTAAAATAACAAGCATAACTCCACACCCAGATGCCGATAAGCTAATTATTACTAAAATAGATACAGGAAGCTCAGAAGTTCAGATAGTAACAGGAGCAAAAAATGTTAGCATAGGAGATATAATACCTGTAGCACTTCACGGATCGACTTTACCTGGAGGAATCAAAATTAAGAAGGGTAAATTAAGAGGAGAGGTATCTGAAGGTATGCTTTGCTCGGCAAAAGAGCTTGGTATAGACGAAAAGTATGTAGATATTGAATCTAGAGATGGAATATTACTTTTAAGAGGAGAATATACCCTTGGAGATGATGTTAGAAAAGCATTATTGTTAAATGACTACATAGTTGAATTTGAGCTTACATCAAATAGACCAGACTGCCAATCTATCATTGGTCTAGCACATGAAGTTTCTGCAACATTGGACAAGGATGTAAAACTACCAGAGAGTGATTTTAGGGAAATTGATAAGGCTATAGAGTATGAAGTAAAGGTTTTAGATAAGGATTTATGTCCTAGATTTATTATTAGAGAAATTAAAGATATTGAAATAAAGCCTTCACCTTATTTTATGCAAAGATGCTTGATTGAGTCTGGAATCAGACCAATAAACAATATAGTTGATATTACGAATTTTGTAATGCTTGAGTATGGACAGCCTCTGCATGCTTATGATGCATCGAAGCTTTCGACAAAGGAATTTGTAATTAAAAGAGCAAGTGACAATGATTCTTTCTACACGCTTGACGATTTAGAAAGAAAACTAGATTCTGAAATGCTCATGATTACTGATGGACAAAAGAATATTGGTATAGCTGGAGTTATGGGTGGTCAAAATTCAGATGTAAGTGATACAACAACTCACATTGTTCTTGAAAGTGCAAATTTTAATGCAGATAACATAAGACATACTTCAAAAAAGCTTAATTTAAGAACGGAAGCATCCGCAAGATTTGAAAAAGGAATAGATTTATCTAGGGCTGAAGAAGCAATTAATAGAGCATGTCATCTTATAGATTACTACGGATATGGTAAGGTTTTATCAGGAAAAAAAGATACTTTAGAAAATGAGATTGAAGTTAAAACTGTAGTTGTTAGTATTGATAGAATTAATAAACTGCTTGGAGAGAAGCTTAGCCCTGAAAAAATGTCTGAAATTCTAAGTAAACTCAAATTCAAAACTGAGATTCAAGGCAATAATCTAAGTATTAAAGTTCCAGAGTTTAGACTAGATATAGATATGGAAGCAGATATTGTAGAGGAAATTGCTAGATTATATGGATATAATAATATATTGTCACAAAATATAGTTGGGGAGCTTACTTCAGGTGTTAAAACTGAAGATAGAATATTTGAAGATTATATTAAGGATGCAATGATGTCAAACGGCTTAACAGAGGTTTTAACATATTCATTTGTTAGCCCGACATCTTTAGAAAAAATCGGAGAAGATCTTTCTAATGCAGTTAAGCTAATCAATCCTCTTGGTGAAGAAACTTCAGTTATGAGAACTAGTTTAGTTCCAGCTATGCTAGAAATTTTATCTAGAAATTTATCTAGAAAAGTAGATTTCTTCAGTGGGTTTGAGGTAGGAAATATTTTTTCTAACCCTGATGCTCCTGTTCAAAAGAGAGCTATAGTGGCTGGGGTTTATGGAAAAGAAGAAGATTTCTTTACTATGAAATCAAGATTAGAAGGAGTATTAGATTATATTGGTATAGAATCTAGGAGTTATCAACCATTTTCAGAAAATGAGTTATATCATCCTATGAGATGTGCTCGAATCACATCAGGAGATGAACAAATAGGTTTTATAGGAGAAGTTCACCCTCTTATTGCAGAAAAATTTGACATTAAAAAAAGAGTTTATTTATTTACCTTAGATTTTGATATAATATCAGGTATAAGAACTAAGCTTAAGCTGTACAAGCAGGTTCCTAAGTTTCCTGCTATAAAAAGAGATATTGCTCTTGTTGTATCTGAAGAAGTAGCAGTAGGAAGTATTGAAAACTTAATCATTTCTAAAGGAAATAGCTTAATTGAGAAAGTTGAATTATTTGACATATATATGGGAGATCAAGTTCCAAAAGGGAAGAAGTCTGTTGCATATGGAATAACCTATAGAGCACTAGATAGAACTCTTACAGATGAGGAAATAACCTTAGTCCAATCAAAGATTTTAACTCATTTGGCAGATGAACTTGGAGCGCATCTTAGAGAAATTTAGTTTTTATGCAGTTTTTATTTGTATTCTTCTTCAAATATAGTAAAATAAACTCATAAGATACAATAACAGTGGAGGGTTTTTCATGAACAAAGTAACTGTAAAAATAGCGAATCACGAATATACTATAGTTGGAGAAGAAAAGAGAGAATATTTATTACAGCTAGCAGCTCATGTGGATGAACAGATTGAAGCTACTGCCAAAGCTAATCCAAAGCTTAGTCAGGTTATGACAGCAGTACTTACTTCGATTAATATAGCGGATGAATATTATTCTGAAGTAAGAAAAAATCTGGAATTCAAAAAAACTCTTAGCGAGCCTATTAAGGAGCTTGAGGATTGTCAAAATCAAATTAAAAGCCTTGAAAGAGTAATTGCACTTAAAGATGATGAGCTTGGAAAAAAAGACATAAAAATAGAGGAATGGAAAGTTTTAGCTACTGAAAAAGACAATGAAATTGCGAGCTTAAAATCTAATATTATCGAAACCGAGCATAGACTGATAGAGGCAGAAGAAATAGTTAATGACTTTCAAAATAGACTGTATGAGCTACAATTAAAGATAGTAGACTTAGAGGAAAAAAAATAAAACAATAGAATATTTTAATTCAAATTAGCCTTCATAATTATTAATGAAGGCTCTTTTGCAGTTTTAACAAACTGTTATTATTAGTATAGTAAGGTTTTTTATAACCATTAGTAATTTTCAGGATTGCTCTTATGGTTTAGTTTATTTATCGGAGGTTTAAATGAAAAAAATTGAGCTTTTAGCTCCAGCAGGAGATGAAGAAGCACTAAAAGCTGCAATAATGGCAGGAGCAAATGCCGTATATATGGGCGGAAGCAGATTTGGAGCAAGGGCTTTTGCAGGAAATTTTGAGGACGATAAGCTAATAGATGCAGTCGATTACGCACACCAAATGGGGGTCAAAATATATATTACTGCCAATACTATTATTAAGGATGAAGAAATAGGTGATTTTCTAAATTATATTGATTTTTTGTATGAGATTGGTGTAGATGCAGTTATATTACAAGATTTAGGAATGATAGATATAATAAGTAAAAGAATTCCTGATTTGGAATTGCATGCATCTACTCAAATGACAGCAAGTACAGCTCAAGATGTATTGTTTTTAAAGGAACTAGGTGTATCTCGAGTTGTTTTATCAAGAGAGCTCAGCTACGATGAAATATCGGCTATAAAAACTGAAACAAATGTTGAAGTTGAGGCTTTTGTGCATGGTGCCTTATGCGTTTCTTATAGTGGGAAATGTCTGTTTAGCAGTATGAATGGCATGAGATCGGGCAATAGGGGAATGTGCGCTCAGCCTTGCAGAGAGCCATATAAAGCAACAGTTGAAAATAAACCCCTACTTGATAAAGAGTATGTTTTTAGTACAAAAGATTTAAATACTTTAGATATATTGGAAGATTTAATTGATGCAGGCATAGATTCATTAAAAATCGAAGGTCGTATGAAAAGAAGCGAATATGTTTTTGCTGTCACTAGTGCTTATAGACAAGCGATTGATAATACGATAATGAAACATGAGCCTAGTATATCTTCATTAGATATGAATTATAGCACAGTCGAGCTTGATAAAGTATTTAATAGAGATTTTACAAAAGGCTATATCGGCCAAGATAAGGGTAGTAAAATAATGAACCATAAGTTTCAAAAATATGTTGGGAAGCCTGTTGCAAAGGTAATTGAGTATGATAGAAAATCAAAACAATTGATTCTAGAGTTACTTGATACTCTTACAAAAGGAGATGGTCTTAATACAGGAGAGTTTGTAGGTAGAATTCTAAAAAAAGATGCGATTGTAAAAAGTGCAGATAAAGGCGAAATAATAGCAATTGATTCTATAAAGAAATTTGAACCAGGTTTTATTGTATATAAGACATTTGATAAAATCTTTATGGACGATGTTAGTAGCAGGATGTCTAGAGTAAAAAAAATACCTATAAAAGCATTTGTAGAAATTAGAAATAATAAATACCCAACATTAATATTGAGCGATTATAAAGGGAACACTGGCAAGTATAAATTAGAAGAGTATACTACTACTGCTTTAAATAAACCAACAACAAGAGAATCAATCATTGACCAGATTCAAAAAATGGGAGATACTCCTTTCTTTGTTGATAGCATAGAAGTTTCAGTTGATGAGAGTATATTTATACCAATAAAAACATTGAATTTACTTAGGAGAGAGGCTGTTTCACTTTTAATTGAATCCCAGTCTAATTCAAATAAAAGAGTTGTTGAATCTAAAATTCAATTTAATCCAGCTAAAATAAATCATTCTAAAAAATCAAAAAAAGAGCTAAAACGGTCAGTTCTAATTCATAAACAAGAACAGTTTGAGGCTGCAATTAAATTTAATGTAGATAGAGTCTATGTTCATGGATATAAGCTTTATAGCTTGCTATCAAAAAAATATCCAAATAAAAACATTTATTACGCACTTCCACCTGTGATAAAACAAAGTGATATAAGCATAATTGATAAAATGCTAAAAAGTAATCCCAACATCAAAGTTCTTCATTCTTCACTAGGATATATTGTATCGCAGATTTTTGAGAACGTGGTATTAGACTATCCTCTAAACCTACTTAATTCATTTTCTCACAATCTTATGCATAAGAAGTCATGTGAAACTACAATTACACCCGAGATGATTTTTTCAATCGGTGGTAGCTTAGATTATATTGACGATATGCAAATGGTGGAAATGCCTGTTTATTTATATCCAAAGCTTATGATAACTGAATATTGTCCGCATAAAAATGATGCTGGAGTTTGTAAATATAAAAAGTGCATGCTTGAGCATACACAAATAATAAGTAAACAAAGCGATGAATATGTACTAAAAAAATCAATAAATTGTAAAACTATACTATATCCTTCTAAACCAAAGCACATAAATATTAACGCTGTAAATAATTTTATAGATAAAGGATTTAGTAAATTTAGAGTTGAATTATTAAATGAATCATATGATGAAACAATTAATATATTAGAATCCTATCTTTAAATATATGAAAGGAAACATTATGGATAAACGAAGCTTAAAAGTACTAGAGTTTGATAGTATAAAAAGCATGCTACTGGATTTTACAGTTACAACCTTAGGGAAAAAGCATGTAGAAAATTTATATCCATCTGTGGATAGAGAGAATATAATTTTTAGTCAAAAACAAACTAGTGAAGCACAAAAAATAATATTAACAAGAGGAAATGTGCCAATATCTGCACTTGGTCAAGTCTCTGAATATGCAAAGAGAGCATCTATAGATGCTATACTTGAGCCTTATCAGCTATTAAAAATTTCTGACACTCTAAGAATTTGTAGAAAAGTTAAAAATTTCTTAAGAGATTCAGAAAATACCCCTATTCTTCAGCAATTAAGTGAAAACATAACAATATTAAAAGATTTAGAAGACGAAATAGATAACGCAATAATATCAGAAGAAGAAATTTCAGATAATGCAAGTCCTGAACTGAGCAAAATAAGAAGAAGTATAACAAATACTAAAGAACAAATAAGACAAAAGCTTGCATCTATAGTTGCTTCATCTCAGTATTCTAAATATCTGCAAGAAGCAATCGTAACGATGAGGCAAGACCGATTTGTGGTTCCAGTGAAAGCTGAAAATCGTTCAAATGTTCCAGGGATTGTTCATGATTCATCTGCATCTGGAGCTACTCTTTTTATAGAGCCGATGGCTGTTGTGGAAATGAATAATAAACTTAGAGAATATAAAGTTAAAGAGCAAGAAGAAATAGAAAGAATTCTCACTGTTCTTTCAGCTATGGCAGGTCAAAGCTACCATGAAATACTAACTAATGAACAAATGATAGCAGAAATAGATTTCATAATGGCTAAAGGAAAGCTATCAGTTAAGATGAAAGCGCAAGAGCCATTTATTAACTCTGATCTTGTAATGAATTTAAAAAATGCAAGACATCCTCTTATCGATCCTAAAAATGTAGTTCCATCTAATATAAATATCGGAAAAGAGTTTGATACCTTAGTTATAACAGGCCCAAATACAGGTGGTAAAACAGTTACTTTAAAAACTATTGGTTTATTTGCAATTATGGCTCAAAGTGGGCTCCACCTTCCAACAGACTATGGCACATCAATTTGTATTTTCGATAATATTTTTGCCGATATTGGAGATGAGCAAAGTATAGAGCAGAGCCTCTCTACATTTTCATCTCATATGACTCATATTGTAAATATATTGGACGAAGTTAATGACAATTGCTTAGTCTTATTTGACGAATTAGGGGCGGGCACAGACCCACTAGAGGGAGCAGCACTTGCAGTATCAATTTTAGATAGGCTAAGAGAGTACAAATTAATAACAGTAGCTACAACTCATTACAGCGAGCTTAAGCACTATGCTCTTACAACAGATAGAGTAGAAAATGCATCGGTTGAATTTGATGTGCAGACTCTAAGTCCTACCTATAGACTTTTGATAGGGATACCTGGCAAATCAAATGCATTTGAAATATCTAGAAAACTCGGTCTTAAGGAAGAAATAATATTAGCTGCAAAGCATCACTTAGATTCAGACTCTATCTCAATGGAGGATGTTCTAAAAGAGATTGATGATAATAGAAAACAGATTGAGACTGAAAGAGAGCAATCCAAAATCATATATGAAGATGCTAAAAAGCTTCAGACTCGTCTTAAAGAAAAAGAAAGTAAATTAGATACACAAAAGGATAAAATCATACAAGAAGCAAAAAATGAAGCGAGAAAATTACTTCAGCAAGCAAAAGAAGAAGCTGATGAAGCTATAAAAGAGCTAAGAGAGCTAAGCAAAAGAGCAGAAAAGCTAAATATAAATAAAGAAATTGAAGCTTCTAGAAGAAAGATTAAAACATCTCTGGATAAATACGGATATAAAAATCAGGATTTAATAACAGAAAAAGATGTCATTAATCCAGTAGATATAATCGGTGCTGGAGACGAAGTATATGTTCCGAGTTTTTCAAAAAATGCTTCAGTTGTCTCAGTCGACAATGAGAAAAAAGAAGCTTTAGTTCAAATTGGAATAATGAAACTCAATCTTCCTTTTTCATCTCTTGAAAGGCTAAAGCAAAATGAGGATATAGTAAAATCTAGTGGTGCTGGTAAGATAATGAAAAATAAAACAGCTACTGCAGAGCTAGAAATTGATTTAAGAGGTATGGATTTAGAAACAGCAAGAATAGAAGTGGATAAGTATCTAGATAACTCATATGTTGCTGGGCTACCTAGAGTTACAATTATTCATGGCGTTGGAACCTTAGTTCTAAAAAATGGAATAAAAGCAATGCTTAAAAGCCATAAGCATGTAAAAAGCTATAGAGATGGTGGCTATGGTGAAGGTGGAATGGGCGTTACTATAGTTGAGTTAAAATAAATACTAATAGGAGGCTGTAATGGATATCAAAGAGATAAGAAGCTTAGCAAAGGATAGAATGAAAGGTGTTTGCAATTTATGCCGTGAATGCAATGGTATTTATTGCAGTGGACAAGTTCCAGGTATGGGTGGAACTGGAAGTGGAAGAGCTATGAAACGTAGCTACGAAAAAATTTCTCAAGTAAAGCTTAATCTAAAAACTATTCATGAGGCAAAAAAACCCGAGACTAATATTATGATATTTAATCAAAATCTATCTCTTCCGCTTATTAGTGCACCTGTTACAGGTAGTGAAATAAATATGGGTGGTTATTTATCAGAAGCTGATTATTGTAAAGCCGTAGTGTCGGGGTCAAAAATGGCCGGTACTTTTGCTATGATTGGAGATAGTGGAAATCCACAGTTTTATATTGATGGTTTAAATGCAATTACAGAGGAAAACGGATGTGGTATTGCAATAATCAAGCCAAGAGAAAACAATAAAATAATTGAAAATATAAAAAAAGCAGAAATAGCTGATGCTTTAGCTGTAGGAGTTGACATAGATGGAGCAGGACTAGTAACGATGGCATTACTTGGGCAACCTGTTGGACCAAAATCTAAGGCTGAGCTAAAAGAAATTATTAGCTCTACAAATCTACCTGTAATTTTAAAGGGAATTATGACCGTAGAAGAAGCTCTTTTAGCTGTAGAAATAGGAGCCAAAGCGATAGTTGTATCTAATCATGGTGGAAGAATATTAGACGATACTTTAGCTCCGATAGAAGTGCTTCCTGAGATTGCTAATGCAGTAAAAGGAAAGATAACTATTATGGCTGATGGAAGTGTGAGATCGGGAAGGGATATATTTAAATATATAGCAGCTGGGGCTGACGTCGTGCTTTGTGCAAGACCTATTATTTGGGGAGCAATCGGAGGAGGCAGTGAAGGTGTAGCTAGTTATATTAACCATTTAAAAAATGAATTGATTCAAGCGATGATATTAACTGGAGCAAATAATATAGCCGAAATAAATTCAGATATGATTTCATATAATTTTGATATTTAACTTAATTAATTCTTTAAAAAACTATACTTATATGATATAATTTTGTAAACAATTCAAATTTGGTATGAAAGGAGAATGACAATGAAAATTGAGAATAGTGTTAAAGAAATAAGTCATTTCCTTTCTGAAAAAGGAATCAAACCCTCTTATCAGAGAGTGAAAATACTTGAAAGACTTTTAGCTGACAAAAATCATCCTACAGTAAATGATATATACACAGATCTTATTGATGAGATACCTTCACTATCTAAAACTACAGTATATAATACCCTTAATATCTTTGTGGAAAATGATATTGTAAAAAGCTTTAGCGTAGATGGAAATGAAGCAAGATATGATGTAAATGCACATTCCCATGGACATTTTATCTGCCTTTCATGCAAATCGATTTTTGATTTCGAAGTAGATAACTCTGATATTAAGCTAGATAATCTTGACGGGTTCGAAATTATCCAAAGTGAACTAACTGTAAGAGGTATCTGTAAACATTGTGCATCAACCAAATCCTAAGGTTCTTGTTCTCAAACTATGTAAGTTATGCTATTATATATATAAAACGAGATTGCTCTCGTCTTTTTTACAAGGACGAGAGTTTTTTGTATTCTACATAATATTAGGAGGCAGTTATGGATTTTAAAGTTGAAGTAAGTAAAATATTATCAGAAAAAATATCCGATTTTTCTTATGAAGAAATCCTATCTATGATAGAGATTCCACCAAATGCAGCAATGGGAGATTTTGCATTTCCTTGCTTTAAGTTGGCTAAAACATACAGGAAATCGCCTAATATTATCGCACAGGAATTAGCGCAAGAATTAAATAGACCTTCATATTTAAAATCAATTGAAAATGCTGGAGGATACGTTAATTTTTATGTTGATACTATACTTTTATCTTCTCAAGTAATAAAAGAAGTACTTGAAAAAAAAGAAGATTTTGGAAAGATGGATATCGGAAGTGGGAAGAATGTAATTGTTGAATTTTCCTCTCCAAATATAGCTAAACCTTTTCATATCGGTCATATACGTACTACAGTTATTGGAAATTCACTGTATAAATTATATAAATTTTTAGGATATAACACAATTGGAATCAACCATTTAGGTGATTACGGAACTCAGTTTGGTAAACTCATTGTTGCTTACAAAGGATGGGGAAATGAAGAAGAGGTTAAAAATGCTCCAATTAAGACCTTATTAAAGCTATATATAGAATATCATGAAAAAGCTGAAGCAAATCCACAAATGGAGGATGAAGCAAGAGAATGGTTTAAAAAATTAGAGGATGGCGATGAAGAAGCTACTCGCCTATGGAAATTTTTTAGAGAGGTTTCTCTAGAAGAATTCTCAAGGGTTTATGATATGCTTGGAATTTCATTTGATTCTTATGCTGGCGAAAGTTTTTATTCAGATAAAATGCCAGCAGTTATTGAGTTAATGGAAGAAAAAGGTGTTCTTATAGAATCTCAAGGCGCTCATATAGTTGATTTAGAGCCTTATGGAATGCCTCCTGCACTTATTAAAAAAAGAGACGGTTCTACTCTTTATATAACTAGAGATTTAGCGGCAGCTATATATAGAAAGAAAACTTATGATTTTTATAAAAACATTTATGTTGTAGGCTCTCAGCAAGCTCTTCATTTTAAGCAGTGGATGAAGATACTTGATTTAATGGGATTTGAATGGGCAAATGATTGTGAGCACGTTCAGTTTGGAATGGTTGGTCTTGAGGAAGGTACCTTATCAACTAGAAAAGGAAGAGTTGTTTTTCTTGAAGATGTATTAAATCAAGCTATACAAAAAACTAAGGAAGTTATAATTGAAAAAAATCCTAACTTAGAAGATATTGATAAGGTAGCAAAGCAAATTGGAGTTGGAGCAGTTGTGTTTCAAGAGCTATCAAACAGCAGAATAAAAGATTATACATTCTCGTGGGAAAGAACACTTAGTTTCGAAGGAGAAACTGGACCATATGTTCAGTATACTCATGCTAGAGCTTGCTCTGTTCTTAGAAAAGCAAATTTGAAACCTAGTTCAGACATAGATTTTTCAATGCTAGGCAACAATAATGATGCTATGGAAGTAATTAGAGTACTAGGCAGCTTTAAATCAGTTCTGTTAAGAGCAGCAGATAAAAATGAGCCTCATCATATAACAAGATATATTTTGGATTTAGCTCAGGCCTTTAATAAATTTTACCATGATAATCCAATTTTAGTTGATGATGAAAAAGTAAAAGCAGCTAGATTGGCTATAGTTGAAGCAGTGAGAATAGGACTTGAGAATTCGCTTAAACTTTTAGGAATGGAAGCGCCGGAGAGAATGTAATGCTAATAGTTGACAAAGCTTTTTCAAATATAGTTATTTCTATTTTAATTGAATATGAATACAATTATTTGCTAAAGTCTCTGGTTCGTAGTCTTTCATCAGACACATCCACTGTCAGTGTCAAAGTCGATAAGGCGAGATGGAAAGATGAACTGAATTTAATGAAGTATTACTATGATATAAAGAATAATAGGAGCTTAGCTGTATGCTTAGCTCCTATTATCATAGCAAACAGAGACATCAATGAAATTTTAAATGAGGCGGTAACTGCATATAATATAATGTTCAAGAACTCAAGCTCTACTGCATTATCAATATATGTAATTATATTATATATTCTCAATGAGCAGATAAAACCAAATTTGATTGCTTATCAAAATGATTTGGAGGATTACTCAGAAATTATAGAATTCCAAAGATACAAGATAAATCTGCTAATGTTAGACGATGACGATAAAATTCTTACTTTTGCTCTTAATAACCTCTATAATTTGGAAGATAAAAGTTTTTATATTAAAGAAAAAGAACTTATTATTAGGCTTAGGGATATAGTAAAAGAGAAGATTACAAATGCTTTAGAGACAAAAGACTTTAATTCTAATATAGAGGTATTAAGTGATTATCTCTTGAATCTAAGGAATATGAAAATTAAAAGAAAAGCTTATGAGGGTAAGATAAATCCACTTGATATCATCCAAATGGAAATTAATAAGGAATATACATTACCACTGATTGGAAATATAAAAATTATAAAAAAATATTTCAATGAAAATATCTTATTAATTGAAGCTGTTTCAAAATCTGAAAGCTATACTTTTAGATTTAAAAAAGCATAGAAAAAAGCCTCTCAAGTGAGAGGCTATATTTTATGCACTTAGAATTTTAATCAATTCATCTTGTGTAGGAACTTCTGCAAGTAATCTTAATTCCTCCAATAGAGAATCTTTCAATTTGGAAAAATCTTCTATTTTAGTATTCTCGTAAGTATAATCAAGAGCCTGTATTATTATCAGAAGATCTCTTTTGGAAATCTGATCTATAGAGATTTTATCAAAATTAATCATTTTAAACCCACTCCTTAGCCCATTTTCTTAATACAATATATTATACCATAATAAAGAAGGACTAGGGTAATAAAAAGAGTTATTAAACTGCAATAAGTTGTGGCTCGTATAAAATAGAGTTTTCTACAATTAGAAGACCAATTGCAGAGGACACATTTATAGAACTAACTATATCATTTTCGTAACCTTTAGGTCTATTAACATAATCGTGATGAAGTTCTTCTATTAGAGCTTTAATTCCATCTTTATCTAAAGTTTTTAAGCTGGGCAATGTTATTTTGTCTAATCCCGAAAATTCCTTGAATTTGTAGTGAAGATTTTTTTCATAAATCATGTGTTCTTTTAACTTGTCAGAAAAATAAGTTCTATCGTGATGTGGCAAGCAGAAGAAATCAGATAAAAAATGTGTGATTACACCTAATCTCACAGAAAAAGCATTTATAGATATTAAATCTTCGTGTAGTCCATCATCGATAAGCTTAACAATTTCATCTAAAACAAAATCAAAAGTTGGGTTCATATAATGTTTTTTTGATTTTAAACTTGGAGCCACGTCAGGTTTCATATTTCCGTACTGAAGCATAGGCTTGCTAAGTTTAAAATCTAAGCTGTCTTTTAAATTCTCGTAAATATGATTAGCTATAATTCTATGGGTTGGTATGAACAAAAGATACACCCTTTCAAAATATATAAAAAATATAATTAGCAGTTAAATAAAACTTACATATTCCATTTTACAAGATTATTATATAAATTACAATAATTAGTAATAAATTAACATAAAATGGATTTTTAAAATAATATTTTATAGTTGAATAAACTTAATAAAATAGGTAAAATATGAGTCTAAATCAAAAGAAGATGGTGAGAAATTATGAAATTATTATTAACAACCTTAAACTCCAAATATATTCATACATGTCTATCTATAAGGTATTTATACTCTAGTGTAAAAGATACCTGTGATTCATATATAAAAGAATATACTATAAATGAAAGCTTGGATAAGATATACGCTGATATTTACGAAAAAAATTACGATATTGTAGGTTTTTCTTGCTATATTTGGAATGTTGAGCAGACTCTCAAGCTATGCTCAACACTAAAGAAAGCTAATCCTGACTTAATTATAATACTTGGAGGACCTGAAGTTAGCTTTGATTCACTTAACTTTATTAATAAGCATTCATATATTGATTATATAATTAAAGGAGAAGGGGAGTTAGTTCTTCCAAAACTTATTGACTCTATTTCTAAATTTAAGAAACATATAGAAATAGATGGAGTCGTTTATAAATCAAACGAACTACCACCATATTCAAATTATAGATACAATACACATGAAGATATATATTTTATAGAGAACAAAGATACACCTCCTATAGCGGATCTATCTCAGATAAAAAGCCCATATCTTTATGTGACTGAAGAGGAAATAGAAAATAAAATAGTTTATTTTGAAACTTCAAGAGGGTGCACATTTAATTGCTCTTATTGCTTATCGTCAACTCTAAAAGGAGTCAGATTTTTTCCTTTAGAAAGTGTAAAGCAGGATTTGAAAAAACTTGTAGCCTTAAATGCAAAACAGATTAAATTTGTAGATAGAACCTTTAATTCCCATAAAGAAATTACATTAGCTTTAATAAAATTTTTAAAGGAAATCGATAATGGCAAAATTAATTTTCATTTTGAAATTACAGCTCATATGCTTGATGACGAGTTTATGAAAGAGATTAAAGAAGCACGGTATGGTTTATTTCAATTTGAAATTGGAGTTCAGTCTACAAATAGTAAAACTATTAAAACTGTAAATAGAATTGATAATTTTGAAAAATTGTCTGTAAGAGTGAATCAAATAAAGGAATATCGTAATATCCATCAGCATTTAGATTTAATCGCAGGACTTCCATATGAAAATTTAGAGAGCTTTAAAAAATCCTTTAATGATGTATTTGGGTTACTTCCTGAGGCACTTCAACTAGGATTTTTGAAAATGCTCAAGGGTAGTCCTATAAGGAGTCAAGTAGAGTTATTTGATTATAGATATCGCAATTATCCACCTTATGAAGTGATTTCAAATAAATTCATTTCAGCAAGCGAAATTTTATTTCTTAAAGAAATCGAAGAGATTGTGGACTTGTTTTATAACAGTGGGATGTTTATGCTTAGTATAGAATATATTTATATCAATAACTACAATAATAATGGATTTAAATTATTTTCTGATTTACTTGCATATAAAAACGAATATTACCAAAATAAAACCTTATCTAGAGATGATCTATATAAACTTTTACATGAATTTTATAGTAGGATTCGCCCAGATGAGACAAATAAAATAAAAGAGCTAATTAGATTTGATTATTTAAGAATGGGAAGAAATAGAGTTATTCCTTTGTTTTTAAGAAATGATTTAAGTAGTATCACAAGAGAAGAAGCGGTAGCTTGGATTTCAAATGATTATATTAAATCTGAACTTGGTTATTCTAATTCGCATCCTATGGAAATAATAAAAAAAATTCATGTAGAGCTATTTGAATTTGATATTATCGACTATATAAAAACCAAAGGGAATTTGAAAAACCATAAAGCTTTAATAGCGTTTAATTATAGTGGAGAGAAAGATTTTATGAATAAAGTAACGTTTACTGGAGGTTTGTATGAACAAATCAAGAATTGAGAAATATTTACTGGAAAAAACAAATAAATTGGTTTTTATAACCTTAGATGATATTATTCTAAAAAAAATTGAAGGAATAAACATCAATAAAAATATTGAGGTTCCAGTATTTTCATCTGTACTTATAGACATGGCTAATTCAAAAAAAGAAGGAATTTCTACAATAGATATATTAAGTGCCATGTTTTTCATACAAGGGATAGACCCTTATTTTAAGTACAGTAAAGAATACAAAGCGATAATAACAAAATTATCTTCAAATCCACTTGCTCTAGCTAGTAGCTTAGCTGGAGATGCCTATGAAAAAAGCAATCTAATTGAGAGTTTGATATTTGCAAGAGGGTATCTATCTATGTTTGAACCAGAAATGAACTTATACTTCAACTATGCGCTGCTATGTAAAGAAATTTCTGAGCAAGCTTTAGAAGATAGCAAAAAGGTAGATTTCAAACTTGAAAGTGAGGATTGCTTTAATGCACTAGTCAAATTATATCCAGAATTTTCTAAGCCATATTATTATTTAGCATATTTTGCATTACAGCATGGAGATTTAAGTACCTCAAAAAATTGTTTTGAAAAAGCTATAGAACTTGGACTCGATGATTCTCTTGAAAACGACTCTAAGGATAATCTAGTCAAAATTAACACTATAGAAAAAATAAGTCTATCTAGTGAACTCATTGAAAGTGAAAAATACGATGAGGCCCTAGCTATTTTAGAAGAAATAGTTGATGAAGATACTTCTTCATATGAAGCATATTTCTATCTAGGCTATATAAATAGATTAAAAGGAGAGTATGAATCAGCAATAGATTATTTTGAATTCGCATATAAACTTGATACTTCTCAGCCTCAGCTTATTAATGAAATGGCTCTGTGTTTTGCATTTTTGGGCGATTTAGAGCAGGCCTTGGAGCTTCTTGAGTATGCATTTGAACTAGATTCTGAGAGTATAGAGATATTATGTAATATTTCAATGGTTTATTATAATTTAGAAAATATTGAAAAAGCTAAATACTATATTAATCTAGCTGAAAATATAGATCCCCATGACGATATTGTTCAGGAATGCATTAAATTGATATATAAGGCTTAAAAACAATAAAAATCTTACTAAGTAGATACTGGATAGTATTACTTAGTAAGATTTTTTTATATTTTCAGAAATGTTTGTATACATTACTTAAACATATTGTATATAATTATTACATATTGTATAATTTAAAAATAAGGTAAATACATATTGAATTTAAATCAAGGAGGCATGTTATGATAAAACGCTTATCAGAATTGTTGGAAAACGTTGCCAATAACCCTAAACTAAAACTAGCAGTAGCAGCAGCTGAGGATGAAGATGTACTTGGAGCCTTAAAACAAGCATCTATGGATAATATAGTAGAGCCTATACTAATAGGAGATAAAAAAGCAATAATAGAAATTTGCGAAAGACTAGACTATAAAATAAATCATGATGAAATCATAGAAACTACTTCTTTAGAGGAAAGCGCAAAAAAAGCTGTTGAGCTAGTTGTTGAAAAAAAAGCTCATTTTCTTATGAAAGGTCTTCTTGATACCTCAATTTTATTAAAGGCTGTTTTAAATAAAGAAACCGGTCTTAGGACAGAAAATTTAATCAGTCACGTTATGCTTTATGATGTTCCTTCATACCATAAATTATTAATTCTTACAGATGGAGGAATGAATATAGCTCCTTCAGTAAAAGAAAAAGCCATGATAATTAAAAATGCTCACGAAGTGGCAAAATCCCTAGGTATAGAAACTACAAAAGTGGCTGTTATTGCGGCTAAAGAAAAACCTAACGAAAAAATGCCAGCAACAATGGATGCCAGAGAACTTCAAGATATGTGTAATAATAATGAATTTGGAGATGGAATAATTGTAGAAGGACCTCTTGCAGTGGATTTAGCACTTTCAAGTGAAGCTGCAAAAGTGAAGAATTTTAAAAGTGAAATTTCTGGTGATGTAGATATAATAGCAGTACCATTTATCGAAGTGGGAAATGCTCTTGGAAAATCACTTACTTATTTAGCCGGAGCAACCTCAGCTGGAATTATTATGGGAGCAAAAGTACCTATAGTGCTAGTTTCTAGAGCTGACGATTATGAAACTAAATTGTATTCAATAGCTTTAGGTTCACATATTGCAAGCAAATGTAAATAGAAAAGGAGAGATTCCCTTGCCAAGAATTAATGTAATTGAGAAATTTTGTAAGAGCTGCGGACTATGTATAGAAGTATGTCCTAAAAAGATAATAGCTATAGGTGACACAGCAAATGACAAAGGTTATTTTACTGCAGTATGTATTAACCAGAATGAATGTATAGGTTGCGGACTTTGTGCAACTATTTGCCCTGATGTAGCTATAGAAGTTTACAAATAGAGCCAAAGGAGAGATAAAATATGGAAAGAGTATTGATGAAAGGAAATGAAATCATCGGTGAAGCTGCCATAAGATCAGGATGTAGGTTGTTTTTCGGTTATCCTATTACACCTTCAACCGAGGTAATAGAATATTTATCAGCTAAGTTTCCAGATGTAGGGGGAACTATTGTTCAAGCAGAAGATGAAATAGGAGCTATAAACATGTGCTACGGAGCAGCATGTACTGGAAATAGAGTAATGACTGCATCATCAAGCCCAGGGGTAAGCTTAAAGCAAGAAGGACTTTCATATAGTGCTGCTGCTGAGCTTCCAATGGTTGTAGTAAATGTAAACAGATGTGGACCAGGACTAGGTGGACTAGGACCAGCGCAATCAGATTACTTCCAAGCTACCAAAGGTGGCGGTCATGGAGACTATAGATTAATAGTGCTTGCACCTTCTAAGGCTCAGGAGCTTTACGACTACACTATGATGGCATTTGATCTAGCAGAAAAATACAGAAACCCTGTAATGATTTTAAGTGATGGATTTCTAGGACAGACTATGGAACCGGTAATTTTAAAAGAAAAACCTGCAAGTGAAGAATATGACAGAAGCTGGATTGTAAATGGAGCAAAGGGAAGAGAAAAGAGAATCATAGCAAGTTATTCACTTACAAATGAAATCGGTGAAGAAAACAATTTAAGATGGGAAGCTAAATATAAAGCTATAGAAGAGCAAGAACAACAATGGGAAGAATTCCAAACTGATGATGCGGAATATCTTCTAGTAAGCTACGGAACTACAGGCAGAATTTGTAAGAGTACTGTAATTGAGGCTAGAAAAAAAGGCATTAAGCTAGGACTTATTAGACCTATAACGCTATGGCCATTCCCAAAGAAAGCCTTTGTACCATTTATGGACAAAGTTAAAGGAATTGTTACTGTAGAGCTTAATACAGGACAAATGATTGAAGATGTAGAGCTTGCAGTTAGATGTAAACCAGAAACTCATTTGTTTAGAAGACAAGGTGGTATGCTTCCAACGGAATTTGAAATTTTAGAATTTGTGGAATCAAAATTTAACTTAAACTCAGATAAGGAGGTATAGTTTATGGAAAAGCAAATATTTAAAAGATCAAAAGGACTTACAGACGTTTCTTTTTCATTTTGTCCAGGCTGTACCCATGGAATAATAATGAGACTGATTGCTGAGTCATTAGAAGAACTCGATATAATAGAAGAAACTATAGGAGTATCACCAGTTGGATGTGCAGGCTTTTGTCAGAATTTCTTTACCTGTGATTTTGTAGGGGCGGCTCATGGTAGAGCTCAGGCAGTTGGTACAGGAATAAAAAGATCTCTACCTGATAAAATGGTATTTACATATCAAGGAGATGGAGATATAGCATCAATTGGAACTCAGCACGCAATCCATACGGCTGCTAGAGGAGAAAATATAACTTCGATAATGGTTAACAATGCAATCTATGGTATGACTGGAGGACAAATGGCTCCTACAACCTTAGAAGGGATGAAAACATCTACAAGTCCATTTGGAAGAGATAAAGCTCTAACAGGTTCACCTGTAGATCTTCCTAAGTTGATTGCAAATCTTGAAGGAGCTGTTTATGTTGCATCCGTTTCTGTAGATTCGCCTAAAAACATAAACATAGCAAAGAAAGCAATTAAAAAAGCCTTCATGGTTCAAAAAGCTGGCCTTGGCTTTGCTTTTGTAAGTGTGTTATCAACTTGCCCTACAAACTGGGGACTTTCTCCAGCGCAGAGTATGCAGTGGCTAAGAGACAATATGATGCCTATTTATGAGCTTGGAGAATTAAAGGTAACTGAGGAGGTAAAAAGCTTATGATGGATAAAGTGATACTTGCTGGATTTGGCGGACAAGGAGTAATGTTCTTAGGAAAACTTCTTGCTTATGCTGGAATGGGATCAGATCTTGAGCTTTGCTGGATTCCTTCTTATGGTCCTGAGATGAGAGGCGGAACAGCAAACTGCTCTGTTATTTTATCTGATGAGGAAATACATTCGCCCGTAATTGATAAAGCAGACGGTGCGATAGTTCTCAATAAGCCTGCTTATGAAAAGTTTTCATCTAGAATAAAGCCAGGTGGAGTTCTTATAGTTAACTCATCGCTTGCGAAAATTGAGAATCCTAGAACTGATATAAAGATTGTAGAAATTCCAGCTACAGAAATTGCAAATGAGCTTGGAAATTCAAGTATAGCAAACATGGTATGCCTTGGAGCTTTGATTCCGAGTCTAAATCTTGTAGATTTGCCTAAAATTGAAAAAGCTATAAAAAAACTTACTAGTAAAAGACCAGAAACTTTTGATTCAAATCTAAATGCAATAAATAAGGGTATTGAGTTTGTAAAATAAATCATAAAAATTGTTTGTTAAATAATATATTAGCAGAATTAATTTTTAACAAAAAATAGCTGTATTACAGTGAATTTTCTGACAATAGCAATATAAACACCATGATATATTTATATATTATGGTGTTTTTTTATTTCTCTAAATAAATATTGAATTTACATGCATAAAAAAATCTAATATTTTTTTTAGAATTAATTTAATATTATGTTACTATATTCATTATCTTTATGTTATAATTGGAATTAAGAAAAACCTATCAACTTTGCATATTTATGCAAAATTATTTTTTTAGCAAATTTGTTTAAAAATTAACAAGTGGGGAAAATGGAGGAATGGCTATGGAAAAAACAATTTTATCCATTGAGCAAATGGAAGAGATTAATTCGCTGCTAAAACAAAAAGCTGTTGAGGCAGGAGCAGAAACTTGGCAAGACAGAAAAGAAGCACAAAAAGTTTCATGTAAATTCGGCGAAGAAGGGGTATGTTGCCGTATTTGTTCTATGGGACCATGTAGAATTACACCAAAAGCACCAAGAGGAATCTGTGGAGCAACTGCTGATACTATAGCAGCAAGAAACTTTGCTCGTATGGTTGCTGCTGGAGCTGCTGCTCACTCTGACCATGCAAGAGATATTGCACACGTTTTACATATGTCAAGCGAAAATGGAAGCTATAAAGTAAAAGATAAAGATAAGCTTTATAGACTTGCTGGCGAGTGGGGAGTATCAACAGAAGGAAAAGATTTATATGATGTAGCTCATGAAGTTGCAGAAGTAGCTCTTATGGAATTTGGTAAGCCATTTGGAACATTAAGATTTTTAGACAGAGCTGTTGAACAAAGACAAGAAGTATGGAAAAAAGAAAATGTGGCTCCAAGAGCTATCGATAGAGAGATTGCAACAATAATGCACTCTACTCATATCGGATGTACTGCAGAAGCAGAATCATTAGTAAGAATGGGACTTAGAACTGGAATGTCTGATGGTTGGGGAGGTTCTATGATAGGAACTGAGCTTACTGACATCCTTTTTGGAACACCTACTCCTATCCAAACAGAAAGTAACCTTGGAGTTTTAGAAGAGGATATGGTAAACATAGTTCTTCACGGTCATGACCCATCATTATCAGAAATGATAGTGCTTGCATCTGAAGATGCTGAGCTAGTTGCATATGCTAAAGAAAAAGGCGCTAAAGGAATAAATTTAGCTGGTCTATGCTGTACAGCAAACGAAGTTACAATGAGACATGGAGTTAAAATGGCAGGAAACTTCCTACAACAGGAAAACGCTGTACTTACTGGAGCTGTTGAGGCAGTTATAGTTGACGTACAATGTATCTTCCCAGCTATGGCAGCTCTTGCTGATTGTTTCCATACTAAATTTATAACTACATCACCAAAAGCGAAAATTCCAGGAGCAACTCATATTGAGTTTGATGAGCATCATGCTTTTGATTCAGCAAAAGGTATTGTAAAAGAAGCTATAGATAACTATGCAAATAGAGATAGAGCTAAGGTTTACATTCCAGATTCAAAGCAAACAGCAATGGCTGGATATTCTATTGAAGCAATAATTAAACAGTTAGATTTAGTTACTAACTCTCACGTAGATAAAACAGGTACAGTTAAGCCACTTGCTGATTGTATAGTATCTGGTGTTCTTAGAGGAGCTGTTGGTATTGTCGGATGTAACAATCCTAAGGTTAGACCTGACTATTCACATATAGAAATTATCAAAAACATGATAGCAAATGACGTAATAGTTGTTGCTACAGGATGTGCGGCTCAAGCTGCAGCAAAAGCTGGTCTTCTTGACAAAGAAGCTAGAAATCTTGCAGGACAAGGACTTAGAACTGTTTGCGAGCTTGTTGATATACCACCAGTTCTTCACATGGGTTCATGCGTAGATATAAGTAGAATTATATTACTTGTAAATGCTGTAGCTAAACATCTAAATATGGATATTCCTAAACTTCCAGTTGTAGGTATTGCTCCTGAATGGATGAGTGAAAAAGCTGTTGCTATCGGTAACTATGTTATTACAAGTGGTATTGATACTTTCCTTGGAGTATATCCACAAGTAACTGGCTCAGCTGAAATGGTTGATTTATTAACAAATAGAGTTGAAGATATCGTTGGAGCTAAATTTACAGTTGAAATGGACCCAGCTAAATTATCAGAGCAGGTTCTTGAAAGAATAGAAGCAAAACGTACAGCACTAGGAATATAGAGTTAGGAGAATGACTATGAAAATTGCTATTACTGGAAAAGGCGGAGTTGGAAAAACTACTGTATCATCAATATTAAGTAGATTGTATGCTGATGAAGGGTATAGAGTCTTGGCAGTAGATGCTGATCCCGATGCAAACTTAGCTTTAGCCTTAGGATTTACCAAAAAAGAAATAGATGAGATAGTGCCTATATCTGAGATAAAGGATTTGATAGCAGAAAGAACTGGAGCTCAAAGCGGGAGCATCGGAAGCTTTTTCAAAATGAATCCTAAAGTTGATGATATACCTGAAAGATATTGTAGGACATTAAATGGAGTATCATTACTTACCATGGGAACAGTTGATACAGGGGGTAGCGGATGTGTTTGTCCTGAGCATGTTCTTTTAAAAAGATTAACATCACATCTAGTGCTGCAAAACAAAGATGTGGTAATCATGGACATGGAAGCAGGAATTGAACATTTAGGCAGAGGTACAGCTTCGGGTGTAGATGCTTTTATTGTAGTTATTGAACCTGGGGTTAGGAGTCTTCAAACTTTTGAAAAAGTAAAAAAACTAGCTAATGATATTGGGGTATCGGAGATAAAGGTAGTAGCAAATAAGATTAGAAATAAAGAAGATGAAGATTTTATCAGAGACAATGTCGGGGACAGCTTACTAGGATTTATCCATTATAGTAAAGATGTTATTGATTCTGATAGAAACAATCAATCTGCGTATGATGCAGACCTAAATCTAAAGGAAGAAATAAAAATTATTAAAAATGCAATTGAGTCCTCAGTTAGAAAAGATTCGTAGTATAATAAAATAAAAATCATTTAAGGAGGAGTTCAAATGGGTTTTAAAAGTGATATAGAAATTGCACAGGAAGCAGTGGTGCAAGATATAAGGGAAATAGCTAAGAAATTAAATCTTACAGAAGAAGATTTAGATCTTTATGGAAAATATAAAGCTAAGGTTGATTATAACCTTATGAAAAGAGAAACAGGAAAACAAGCAAAGCTAATTCTTACTACAGCGATTAATCCTACTCCAGCTGGAGAAGGTAAAACTACAACTACTATAGGTGTAGCTGATGGATTGGCAAAGCTTGGAAAAAATACTTTAGTTGCACTTCGTGAGCCATCACTTGGTCCAGTATTTGGAGTTAAGGGAGGAGCTGCTGGAGGAGGATATGCTCAGGTAGTTCCTATGGAAGATATCAACCTTCACTTTACTGGAGATTTCCATGCTATAGGAGCGGCAAACAACCTTCTAGCAACTATGATTGACAACCATATCTATCAAGGAAATGCACTTGATATAGACCCAAGAAGAATAACTTGGAGAAGAGCTATGGACATGAACGATCGTCAGCTAAGATTTATTACTGATGGTCTTGGTGGAAAAGCTAATGGATTCCCTAGAGAAGATGGATTTGATATTACTGTTGCATCTGAAGTTATGGCTGCATTTTGTTTAGCATCAGATATTATGGACCTTAAGGAAAGATTAGGAAGAATTATAATTGGTTACTCTAGAAAAGGTGAGCCAATTACTGCAGCTCAGCTTAATGCTAACGGAGCAATGGCAGCACTTCTTAAAGACGCTCTTAAGCCTAACCTAGTTCAAACATTAGAAGGTACTCCAGCATTTGTTCATGGTGGACCATTTGCAAATATAGCTCATGGTTGTAACTCAGTAATAGCAACTAAAATGGCTATGCATTTCGCTGATTATGTTGTTACTGAAGCAGGCTTTGGAGCTGACCTTGGAGCTGAAAAATTCCTTGATATCAAATGCAGAATGTCAGGTCTAAAACCAGATGCAGTTATTATAGTAGCTACTGTTAGAGCGCTTAAGTACAATGGCGGAGTTAAAAAAGATCAACTTAACAATGAAAACCTTGAAGCTCTTGAAAATGGACTTCCAAACCTACTAAAACATGTTGAGAACATAACTAAGGTATTTAAATTACCAGCAGTTGTTGCTATTAACAAGTTCCCACTAGACACTGAAGCAGAACTTCAGCTTGTAAAAGATAAGTGTAAAGAATTAGGCGTTAATGTTGCACTTTCTGAAGTTTGGGCTAAAGGTGGAGAAGGTGGAGAAGAATTAGCTAAAGAAGTACTTAGATTAATTGATGAAAATGAAGGCAAATTTGAATTTGCTTACGATGAAAATCAATCAATCAAAGAAAAAATAAATGCAATTGCTACAAAAATTTATGGAGCTGATGGAGTTGATTACACTCCAAATGCTGAAAAACAAATATTAGAAATCGAAAAAATCGGTTATGATAAGCTTCCAATTTGTATGGCTAAAACTCAGTATTCTCTTACTGATGACCAAACAAAATTAGGAAGACCTACAGGATTTAAGATAACTGTTAGAAACATTAAAGTTTCTGCAGGAGCAGGATTCCTTGTAGCCTTAACTGGAGAAATAATGACTATGCCTGGACTTCCTAAAGCACCAGCAGCTGAAAAAATAGATGTTGATAGCACAGGAAAAATAGCAGGATTATTCTAAGGTGGTATGTATGGATATTACTCAAGAAGTACAAATAGAAACTAATCTTTCGAAGTTGTCACTTACAGATTTTGTAGAGATTCTATCATCTAAAGCTCCTGCTCCTGGTGGTGGTGGAGCTGCAGCTCTTACAGCAGCTCAAGGATGTGCATTATCTGCTATGGTTTGTAATCTGACAATTGGAAAGAAAAAATATGCTGAGTTTGAAGAAGACTTAAAAAGAATTTTAGATTCTTCAGTTTCTCTTCAGAGAAGATTCTTAGATATGATTGAAGAAGACAAAATCAACTTCACGCCTCTAGCAAAAGCATATGGCCTTCCAGCTAATACTGATGAAGAAAAAATACAAAAAGCTAAGGTAATGGAAGATGCACTTAAGGAAGCGTGCAAAGTACCAGTTGAAATTGTTGAACGTTCATATGAAGGAATAAAACTTCATTTAGAGCTTATGGATAAAGGCTCAAAGCTTGCAATAAGTGATGTTGGTGTAGGGGTAGAATTTTTAAGAGCCGCTCTTATTAGCGGAAAAATGAATGTTCTAATTAATACCGGCATGATGAAGGATGAAAACTATTCTTTAGAACTTGAAAACAGGGTAAGCGAACTTGTCAAAGAGGGTATTTCTATAGCTGATTCAATTAGCGAAAAAGTAATGAATATGCTATAGAAAAATTACATCTAAGAAGGCAAAGCCTTCTTAGATGTAAAAATAGATAAATAGAGTTTTGAGCTTAGAATTCTGGAGGAGGATAAAAATGATTATTTCTCAGGCAAAACCAAAAGAAGAATTGATGGACTTTATAAGCGATGCACAAAATGTTTTAATTGCAGGATGTAGTTTATGTGCTTCTACATGTAAAGTTGGGGGCGAGGAAGAAATTGCAGCTCTTAAAACTGAGCTAGAGGCAGCAGGGAAAAATGTTCTAGGTACTTTAGTTTTAGACCCAGCTTGTAATCTTTTAAAAACCAGAAAAGATATGAAGGTTTTTAAAGAGCAAATGCCTGAAGTTGATGCAATAGTATCTCTAGCATGTGGAGATGGTACTCAAACATTAGCAAAAGTCGTTTCAAAACCTGTTTACCCAGGAAATAACACAATGTTTATTGGTGAAATAGAAAGAGTTGGACAATATGAGGAAAGCTGCTTGGCATGTGGAGATTGCGAGCTTGGATGGACAGCGGGAATTTGTCCGATAACAAGATGTGCAAAAAGCCTTATGAATGGCCCATGTGGTGGAGCTAAAAACGGAAAATGTGAAGTTAATGCTGAAAATGACTGTGCTTGGATTTTAATTTACAACAAGCTAAAGGATGAAGGCAGATTAAGTAACATTACTGAAAACAGACCACCAAAAGATTTCCAAAAAAATGTTCATCCAAAGAGAATAGAATTAACTAGATAAAATTGGGGGAGGTTATGTAAATGGGTTTACTTAAACAAGCATTTGAAAATGGAGAGTTTGCTGTAACATCTGAAATGGCTCCTCCAAAGGGAATAGATTTTGCTCATCTTAGACATTGTGCTCAGCTAATAAAAGGAAGAGTTCATGCCGCAAACGTAACAGATTTTCAATCAGCTGTTATGAGAGCAACTTCACTTGCAACATGTAAAGTTCTTCAAGAAGAAGGAATTGAGCCTGTAATCCAAATCACTGGAAGAGATAGAAATAGAATAGCAATTCAAGGGGAAATGCTATCAGCTGGATTATTTGGAATCCCAAATATGCTAGCATTGACTGGTGATCATACTGTAGTAGGAGATCATCCAAATGCTAAAGCAGTTTATGATTTAGATGTAATTGGAATTCTTCAAGCTGCTGAGATACTTAAATCTGGAAAAGATATGGCAGGAAATGAACTACAAGGAACACCAGATTTTTTCCTTGGAGCAAGCGTTACTCCTAGATTTGATCCAGTAGATGCTCAGATATTTAAAATGGAAAAGAAAATTGCTGCAGGTGCAAAATTCTTCCAAACTCAAGCAGTTTTTGATATTGAAACAATGAGAGATTTTAGAGAAAAAACTAAGCACATGGATTGCAAAATTATGGCTGGTATTATACCTCTAAAATCACCAGGAATGGCTAAATTCATGAACAGCAATGTACCAGGAATTTTTGTTCCAGATGAGCTTATCGATAGACTTAAAGCAAGTGCTGAAGGAATAGAAGATAAGAAAGAAAAGAACAAAGCTATGGTTATGGAAGGTATTAAAATCTCTGGAGAGTTCATTAAACAACTAAGAGAAGAAGGACTATGTGACGGTGTACATATTATGGCGATTGGCGCTGAAGAAAATGTTCCTCTTATATTAGATGCAGCTGGACTGTAAGGAGGAAATAAAATGAAAATAGTAGTAGTCGGAGCAGGTCCTGGAGGATATGTCGCAGCAATTAAGGCAGCTTTACTTGGAGCAGAAGTAACAGTAATTGAAAAATATAAGCCAGGTGGAACCTGTCTAAATTGGGGATGTATCCCTACTAAGTCACTTCTTGCTGCATCTGAGCGTATAGATATGGTTAAAGAAGCTGAAGATTTTGGTGTAGAAATAGGCTCAGATATCAAAGTTGATTTTAATAAAATAATGGATAGAAAAAACAAGATAGTAACAAATCTTGTAAAAGGTATAGAGCATTTATTTGCACAAAAGAAAATAACTGTAGTAAAAGGTCATGGAAAAATATTATCTTCAACTGAAGTGCTTGTAACTGATGAAGATAATAATACTCAAACAATACCAGCTGATAAAATAATTATAGCAACTGGTTCTGCACCAATAGTTCCACCTATGTTTCCTTATGATAAAACTAAGGTTATAACAAGTGATGAAGCGATGAACCTAACTGAAATTCCAAAATCAATGATTATCGTTGGGGGCGGAGTTATAGGATGTGAGTTTGGTCAATTCTACAGAAAACTTGGTACAGAAATTACTATTGTTGAAATGGCAGATCATTTACTACCATTTGAAGATGATGATGTTGCAAAGCAACTTGCACGTTCATTTAAAAAAGATAAGATAAAAGTCATGACAAGCGATAGTATAACAAAGGTTGAGGTTAATGATAATGGTGTTACTGCTGAACTTGGTAGTGGAAAATCTCTAACTGCAGAGCTTATGATAGTTTCTGTAGGTAGAAGACCATATCTTGACAACCTAGGAGTAGAGGAGCTTGGATTAGCTTCTGAAAGAGGCAAACTGATTGTAGATGAAAATATGATGACAAACGTTGATGGAATATATGCAATCGGAGACGTGATTAATTCACCAATGCTAGCTCATGTAGCTTCAAAAGAAGGATTAGTTGCAGTAGACCATGCAGTTGGCAAAAAATCATCTGTAAATTATGATGCAGTTCCAAGATGCGTTTATACAGATCCTGAAGTAGCAGCAGTTGGAAAGACAGAAAGAGAACTTACAGAAAAAGGCATTGCTTATCATGTGGGAAGTTTTGAATTCAGAGGATTAGGGAAAGCTCAAGCAATTGGAAAACTTCAAGGTTCAGTTAAAGTGCTTACAGATGACAACGACGTCATAGTAGGTGCTTCAGTTGTAGGACCACATGCCACAGATTTATTAACAGAGCTAACCTTAGCAGTTCATCTTAAACTTACAGCAGCTCAGGTTGGAGATGTCATCCATCCTCATCCTACACTATCAGAAGCACTTATGGAAGCTCTACATGATGTTCATGGTCAATGTGTTCATAAAGTGTAATAGATAATAGGAGGACAAAACAACATGGGAAAGACTATTGCAGTAGCAGGTAAAGGTGGAACAGGAAAAACATCCTTAACAGGATTGTTAATCAACTATTTAGCAACAGAGAAAAGCGGCAAGGTAATTGCTGTTGATGCTGATGCTAATGCAAATTTAAATGAAGTTCTGGGTGAAAAAATAGATATAACACTTGGAGCTATCAAGGAAGATGTAAATAGAAGAGAACGTGATGGGAATAGTTTTCCAGGGGGAATGACAAAAGCACAGTATATGAAGTACAGGTTAAGCACTGCTATCTCAGAAGGTGATGGATATGACCTACTAGTTATGGGACGTTCTGAAGGTACAGGTTGTTACTGTTATGTCAATGGAATACTAAGAGAACAGCTAGATACGATTTCAAACAGTTATGATTATCTAGTAATAGACAACGAGGCTGGAATGGAACATCTTTCTAGAGGAACATCTAAATCAGTAGATGTACTTCTGCTAGTAAGTGATTGTTCTAGAAGAAGTATACAAGCTGTTGCCAGAATAAGAGATCTTGCATTAGAGCTTAGACTAAATATTGGAGAATTGTACTTAATAGTTAACAAAGCTCCAGATGGTCAATTAAATGATGGGATAATGGAAGAAATCAACAAATACAACCTTAACCTGCTAGGCGTAGTTCCGATGGATGATAATATTTACGAATATGATTCTAATGGAAAACCATTAGTTGATTTACCAATTGATTCTCCATCAAAGAAGACTTTCCATGAAATTTTATCAAATTTAAATATATGATAACAATAAACCGCAATTTTTAGGGGGCGATTTTAGTGGCATTTAAAACATCAGTACAGAAATATCAAGGTAGAATCGGAGAAGTAACACTTGGAGTGGGAGAAAAAGCAGTAAAAATCGGTGGAGAAAATACACTACCATTTTATAGCTTCGACGGGGAAATAGGAAACAAAACTGCAGTAGGAATGGAAATTATTGACGTTGCTCCAGAAGGATGGCTAGATGAGCTTCAGACAGCTTATAAAGACGTTTATTCTGATACTGCAGCTTGGGCGAAATTTGTTCAAGATACTTATGCACCTGACTTTATTTGCTTAAGATTTGAAGGAGCAGATCCAAATGGAATGGATAGACCAGCTGAGGATTGTGCTGAAATAGCAAAAAAAGTAGCTGATGCTATTGAAATTCCACTTGTTGTAGCAGGAACAAACAACCATGAAAAAGATGCAAAAATATTTGAAAAGGTTGCAGCTGCTACAGATGGAAAAAATGTATTATTAATGGCAGCAACAGAAGATAACTATAAAGCTGTTGGAGCAGCAGGCGGAATGGCTTATAGCCATAAAGTTGGAGCTGAGTCTTCAGTTGATATCAACCTTGCAAAGCAATTAAACATCCTACTTACACAACTAGGTGTTAAACCTGAAAATATAGTAATGCATGTTGGTTGCGCAGCTGTTGGATATGGATTTGAATATGTATCATCAACATTTGATAGAATTAGACTTGCTGCATTTGGACAAAATGATAAAACTCTTCAAATGCCTATAATTACACCTGTTTCTTTTGAAACTTGGAATGTTAAAGAGTCACTAGCTTCTGAGGAAGATGAGCCTCTATGGGGTAGCAGAGAGGATCGTGGAATAGCTCTTGAGGTATCTACGGCATCTGCAGTACTAGTATCTGGAGCTAACGCTATAGTACTTAGACATCCAGAGAGTGTTAAAACTATTAGAACATTAGTTGATCAATTAATATAGAACAATTCAGAGGTTAGGGGGAAATTAAAATGGCATTAACAGGCTTAGATATTTTTAAGTTAACACCAAAGAAAAACTGTAAAGATTGTGGATTCCCAACTTGTTTAGCTTTTTCAATGAAAGTTGCAGCAGGTGGAATAGAAATAGAAAAATGTCCACATATGAGTGAAGAAAATCTTTCAAAACTTTCAGAATCTACTGCGCCTCCAATGAAAGCGCTAACTGTAGGAGCTGGAGCTAATGAGTACAAGCTAGGTGGAGAAACAGTTCTATTTAGACATGAAAAAACTCTTGTTAACAGAAACCGTTTTGCAGTTGCAATAAAAGACACTGATTCTGCTGATGTAGTAAACAGCAAAATAGAAAACATTAAAAAAGTTGATTTTGAAAGAATCGGAGAAAGAATGAAAGCTGAGTTTGCTGCTTTTATCTATACTGGAAATAAAGAGGCTTACATAGCTAATATTAAAGCAGTTTTAGCTTCAGGAGCTGAACTAGCATACATGGTAGTTTGTGAAGATGTAGAAGTTGCTAAAGAAGCATTAGAGCTATTAAAAGACACTAATCCTATTCTTCACGGAGCTACAGCTGCAAACTATGAGCAAATGGTTGATGTAGCTGCTGCTGGAAAATATGCACTTGGCCTTAGAGCTGACTCTTTAGAAGATTTATATGAATTAACTTCAAAAGTTCAATCAAAAGATTATAAAGAGTTACTTCTAGATGCTGGAAGCAAAACAATTAAGGAAGCATATACAAACGCAATTCAAATCAGAAGAACTGCTCTTAAAGATGGAGATAGAACTTTTGGATACCCAAGTATTATATTTGTAAATGATTTAGCTAAAGACAACAAATTCATGGAAATAGCTCTTAGCTCAATATTTACAATTAAATACGGTTCAATTTTAGTTATTGAGGATATGGATTTTGCTAGAGGACATTCTGTATGGGCTCTTAGACAAAATATTTACACTGATCCACAAAGACCAATGCGTGTTGAGCCTAAGGCATACTCTGTAAACAACGCTAATGACGAATCTCCAGTACTTTGTACAGTTGACTTTGCTCTTACTTATTTCATTATTAACGGGGAAATTGAAAAATCTAAGGTTCCTACTTGGTTACTAATTCCAGATGCTGGAGGATATTCAGTTCTTACAGCATGGGCTGCTGGTAAATTCAGTGGATCTATAATCGCTAACTTTGTAAAAGAAAGCGGAGTAGAGCAAAAGACAAAATCAAGAAAACTAATCATTCCAGGAAAAGTTGCTGTACTTAAGGGAGATATAGAGGATTCTCTACCTGGTTGGGAAGTAGTTGTAGGACCAAACGAATCAATGCAACTTCCTAAATTCCTAAAAGATCTTTATCAAAACGCATAAATATAGTGAGGGAGTTATCTCCCTCTTTAAAATAATATGATGGGGGTTATTGTAAATGGATAAATTTATGATTATTGGAGAAAGAATTCACTGTATATCACCTGTAATAAGAAAAGCTATTGAAGAAAAAGATCTTGAGCCAATATTCCACAGAGCTAAAGAGCAAATAGATGCTGGGGCACATTACGTAGATGTTAATATCGGACCTGCTGAAAGAAACGGCGAGGAAGTAATGACTTGGATGGTTCAATCAATTCAGCAAAAATTCAATAATATTCCACTAGCATTAGATACAGTAAACCGTAAAGCTATCGAAGCTGGCTTAAAAGTATATAACAGCGAAAATGGAAAAGCAATAATCAACTCTGCTGATGCAGGACCAAGAATCGAAATGATTGATCTTGCTGGTGAGTATGGATGTATGGTTATCGGTCTTTGTGCTAAAGAAGGTATCCCAAGAGATAACGACGAGCGTATGGCTTATTGTACAGAAATGCTTGAAAGAGCACTAGGAGCAGGTATGGAGCCTACAGATGTACTTTTCGATCCACTAATGCTTGTTATCAAAGGGATGCAAGAAAAACAACAAGAGGTTCTTGAAGCTATCAAAATGATGAGCGATATGGGACTCAAAACTACTGGAGGATTATCAAATATTTCTAATGGAGCTCCAAAGCACATAAGACCTATCCTTGACGCAGTATGGTGCGCTATGGCAATGCAAAACGGATTATCTTCAGCTATTATCAATCCATGTGATGTTAAATTAATGGAAACTATTAAATCAGCTGATATTATCAAAAACAATACTCTTTATGCAGATTCATATTTAGAGTTATAATTTAAAATCATTGAGCATATTTATGGGGTTTTATTTCTAATTAAAGTAGGGGGTAATATAATGACTTTATTTGATATTATTTTTCAAGGAACTTCAGATGCTCTTTCAGCTGCAAAATCCGTAGTTGAGAAAGCAGTTGCTGATAAAGGCAAAGAACATAAAGTTGCATTTCCTGATACAGCTTATTCGCTACCAGTTATCTACGCTGCAACAGGTAAAAAGATATCTAACCTAGGAGAACTTCAAGAAGCTATAGCTATAGTTGAAAGCCTTCTAGTAAAAGAGCAAAGATTAGAAAATGGTTTAAATGCTGGACTTGGAACGGCTGTAGCTGCTGAAATTATAGAAGCAGCAAAATATTCTGTAGAAGAAGCTCCTTATGTTGCGCCTCTTGCAGGACATATAACTGACCCAATAATTCGTTCTCTAGGAGTACCTCTTGTAACTGGTGATATTCCAGGTGTTGCAGTTGTACTAGGAGAGTGTCCAGATGCTGAAACTGCTGCTAAGGTTATTAAAGATTATCAATCAAAAGGCTTACTTACTTTCCTAGTTGGAAAAGTGATTGATCAAGCTACTGAAGCAAATGTAAAAATGGGTCTTGACCTTAGAGTTATTCCACTAGGCTATGATGTAACTTCAGTTATTCACGTTGTTTCTGTAGCAGTTAGAGCAGCGCTTATATTTGGAGGCTTAGAGCCAGGAAATCTTAACGGACTTCTTAAGTACACACTTGAGAGAGTACCAGCATTTGTAAATGCTTTTGGACCTCTTTCTGAGCTAGTAGTTTCTGCTGGAGCTGGAGCGATTGCTCTTGGTTTCCCTGTAATTACTGATCAAGATGTAATGGAAGTACCTACTAGATTAATAACTCAAAAAGATTACGATAAATTTGTTGCTACTTCATTAGAGGCTAGAAACATTAAGATTAAAATAACTGAAATTCCAATACCAGTAGCATTCGCAGCAGCTTTTGAAGGTGAAAGAATCAGAAAAGGTGACATGTTCGTTGAGTTTGGTGGAGGAAAATCTGAGTCATTTGAGATTGTTCTTATGAAAGATGCTTCAGAAGTTGAAGATCATAAAATAGAAATCATTGGTCCAGATATTGATACAGTTACTGATGTTCCTGGAAGAATGCCACTTGCAGTTATTGTTAAAATAGCTGGAAAAGCAATGCAAACAGACTTTGAACCAGTTCTTGAAAGAAGAATTCACTACTTCATGAACTATATCGAAGGCGTAATGCACGTAGGACAAAGAGATATTACATGGATAAGAATAGGTAAAGAAGCATATGAAAAAGGCTTCAGACTAAACCATATCGGAGAAGTATTATACGCTAAGATGATGGATGAGTTTGATACAGTTGTTGACAAGTGTGAAATCACTATAATAACTGATGAAGAAAAAATCAAAGCTTTAAAGGGTGAGATTGCAACACCTAAATATGAGTCAAGAGACGAAAGACTTGCTTCTCTTACTGATGAATCAGTAGATACTTTCTATAGCTGTAACCTTTGTCAGTCATTTGCACCTGCTCACGTTTGTGTAGTTACTCCTGAAAGACTTGGACTTTGTGGAGCAGTAAGCTGGTTAGATGCTAAGGCTACTAAAGAGCTTGATGCAACAGGACCTTGCCAGCCTATACTTAAAGAAGGCGTAATTGATGAGAATAAAGGAATTTGGGAAAAAGTAAATGAGACAGTATCAGAAATTTCTCAAGGAGCTGTAAATAGCGTAACTTTATATTCAATCATGGAAGATCCTATGACTTCATGCGGATGCTTTGAGTGTATCTGTGGTATAGAGCCTGCATCTAACGGTGTTGTAATCGTAAATAGAGAGTATGGTGGAGTTACTCCAATAGGTATGACATTTGGAGAGCTTGCATCTATGACAGGCGGAGGAGTTCAAACTCCAGGCTTCATGGGTCACGGAAGACATTTTATTTCTTCTAAGAAGTTCATGAGAGCTGAAGGCGGAATCCAAAGAATAGTATGGATGCCAAAAGAATTAAAAGAGTATGTTCAAGATAAGCTTAATGCAACTGCAAAAGAGCTTTATGATATTGATAATTTCACAGATATGATTGCAGATGAGACTATTGCTGCTGATGGCGAGGCGTTAATAGATTTCCTTTCTCAAAAAGGACATCCAGCACTTGGCTTAGATCCATTAATGTAAGGAGGAAGAAGCATGAATTTTCCAGATAACTTAAAATACTCAGATAAACATCTTTGGGTAGCAGTAGACGGTAATGTTGCAACTATAGGCATTACTGATCATGCTCAATCTCAATTAGGCGAGCTACTATATGTAGAAATGCCTGAAATCGGAGATGAAATTTCTAAGGATGAAGATTTTGGTGTAGCTGAGTCTTCAAAAATTGCATCAGATTTAATAGCACCTATCGATGGAGAAGTGCTTGAAATTAACGAAGCATTAGAAGATGAGCCAGAAGCTATAAACGAAGATCCATATGCAAACTGGATTATTAAAGTTAAGATAAGCGATGATAGTCAAGTTGAAGGCTTAATGGATGTTGCTGCTTATAAAGCTGCATTATAATTTAGCTTTCTAAATGAAAAATAATCCCCAAGGATATCCTTGGGGATTTCCTTTAAGGAGGGACGTAAATTGCCAAAAGTCACTTTTTTGCCTTTAAATAAAACGGTAATAGCGACCGAAGGAGACTTATTAATTGAAGTAGCAAGAAAACATGATATTTTCATAGATGCTCCGTGCAATGGAAGTAAGACTTGCGGAAAATGTAAAGTAAGAATATCTTCAGGTGAAGTCTATACACAAAAAAACTTACATATAACTCAAGAAGAAATAGATAATGGTTATGTTTTGTCATGTGATACTAGAATTAAATCTTCAGACATAACTGTAGAGCTAATAAATATTGAGTCTTCAGCTTTAAATAATATGCAAATTCAATCTATTTCAACAGAGCGAGACCAATTGATATTTGAGAATTCAAGAAAACAACTCATAGACAACGATATGGAGTTTGGAACATATGTAAAAAAAGATTATATAGAAATTGGATTGCCAAATCTAGATGATAATATATCTGATTTTGATAGACTAAAAAGAGAAATGAGAACTAAGCTTGGATATTCTCAAGTTTTTATGCGTCTACCAATGCTCAGAAAAATGCCATTTATTTTAAGAAATGGTGATTTTAAAGTTACTGTTACTCATATACCACGGGGAAAAAGAACAACAGTTGTAAATATTGAATTAGGCAACACTTTAGATAGGCTTTTTGGAATAGCCTTAGATATAGGAACTACTTCAGTAGCAGCTTCGTTGGTAGATTTATATTCTGGAAAGCTAATAGGACGTGCATCAGCAGGAAATGCTCAGATGAAATATGGAGCTGATGTAATAAACAGAATAATATATTCAACTAAAAAAGAAGGATTAGATAAATTAAATGAAGCGATAATCAAGGACACTATAAATCCACTTCTTCAAAAAATGTATAAAGAAGCAGATGTTGATATGGAGGAGGTAATCGCTTTTGTTGCCTCTGGAAACACAACTATGACACATTTATTTTTGGGAGTATATCCAGATTTCTTAAGGATGGAGCCGTATATTCCAGCTTTCTTAAGAGCACCATTTATTCAGGCAGGACAACTAGGTCTTGAGGTAAATCCCGAGACATTTATATATATAGCACCGAACGTTGCATCTTATGTTGGAGGAGATATTACAGCTGGAGTACTAGCATCTTACATTTGGGCAGATTCACAAAATACACTTTTTATAGATTTAGGAACCAACGGAGAAATTGTTTTTGGAAATCAAGATTTTCTTATGACATGTGCATGCTCAGCTGGACCAGCTTTTGAAGGCGGCGAAATATCTTCTGGAATGAGAGCAGCTCCTGGTGCAATTGAAGAAGTTAAAATTAATGATTTATTTTCAGCTCCTATCATAAAAATAATTGGAGAAAAATCACCGAAAGGAATTTGCGGATCAGGTATAATTGATTTAATTGCAGAGATGTTTAAAAATAAAATTATTGATAGAAGAGGAAAGTTGATAAAAGATAACGGAAATCCTAGAATAAAAGTAGACGAGCATGGAATTGGAAGCTACATTGTTGCTTCAAAAGAAGAGTGGCCAGATATCAATGAGGATGTATGTATAACAGAAGTTGATTTAGATAACTTTATAAGAGCTAAAGGGGCTGTATATAGTGGTGCTGCGACACTTATTTCAAGCCTTGGAATGAGCTTTAGTGAACTAGATAGAGTTATGATTGCTGGTGGAATTGGAAACAGCTTGGATATTGAAAATTCTATTATAATAGGATTACTTCCAGACATACCTAGAGATAAATTTTCCTATATTGGAAACAGCTCTTTAATCGGGTCTTATTTAACTTTGATGAGTGAAGATGCTAGAAAAAAAATGGAGTGCATTGCATCACAAATGACCTATATAGAACTTTCGGTGTATCCTTCATATATGGATGAGTTTGTATCAGCTTGCTTCTTGCCTCATACAAATACAGATGATTTTCCAAGTCTTTCAAGTCTTCTTGGCTAAAAAGAAAATCATTGAAATGTGCTTATTCAACGGTTCATATATGTTATAATTAGTTTTGAAATATAAAGCATTGTATGACACTGATGTAAAACTAAGGAGGATAAAGTTATGTGTGAATCACAAGCATATTTATTAACTGCAGAAGGTGAAAAAAAAATAATGGATAATGTAGTTTTTGTTAAACCCGAAAACGGTAAGGTATATCTAGAAGATTTACTTGGAGAGCAAAAAATTGTTGAAGGCACTATAAAAGAGATGAAGCTTATTGCTCATAAAATAATCATAGAAAGCAATTAGGTGACATTATGATAATAGCTGTTATTGACGGGATGGGTGGAGGCATTGGCTCTCAAGTAGTTCACGCTCTTAGAGATGAACTGCCCTCGAGTATAGATATATATGCACTAGGCACAAATGCTATAGCAACCTCTGCAATGATGAAGCAAAAGGCAAATAAAGGCGCTACTGGAGAAAATGCTATTAGAGTTTCTAGTAAAAACGCTAATATTATTATTTGTCCATTTTCTTTACTTATTCCTGATAGCATGATGGGAGAAGTAACTTTATCAATATCAGAGTCAATTACTCAAAGTGATGCTTATAAGATTATATTGCCAATACTTCCTGAAAATTACTCTGTAATTGGACTTGAGGCAAAACCACTACTTTTAATGATAAAAGACGCCATCGATATTATAAAAAAAGAGTTTTCAATAAAATAAATCGAATCCTTTAGGAGGTCACAGCCATGAAAGCAAAATATTCAAGTCAAAAACCACATAATCACCATGATTCATCAAATCATATCCATGAGCATGACCATGGAGATGGACATATTCATACTCATGAGCACCATCATGATCATCCTCACAACCATGAGCATGATTTAGAAGGTATAAGCAAAGAAGAGAAAACCCTTAGGATTCTTCTTGCTCACTGGGTAGATCATAATAATAGCCATCAAGATGGATTCAAGGAATGGGTAGATAAAGCAAATGAAATGCAAAAGCATGAAACAGCAACCTATATTCAAAAAGCAATAGAATTTATGGATAAGGCAAACGAAATGCTATTGGAAGCAAAAAAATCTTTATAGATATTTTATAAAACTTAATGCTTATATTTAGCATAATTTAGTAATATAGTCTCATTTTAGAATAATAATTTATTTTTACACTAATTAAAGCCGACTAAGTTATTATGTGATTATTAATAAACTTAGTCGGCTTTTTAAATTTTCTCAAGCTTAATCTTGCTTTCTTAATTTATTTGAAATCTGCTCAAGTGAATCAGCTATTTCTGATAAAGTGTGCTTAGTTTTTTCGAGGGTATTATCTTTAAAGGATTTTGTTTTAGCAGTTGTATTATCAACATGGTCATAAGCTTTTTCGTAAACATCTTCCGCGGTATTTTCTAAATTTTTCAGTATTTTATCAGCTTTTTTTGAAAATTTCTTTTTTGATTTTTTATAGGACTTAGAAAGATCCTTTTTATATTTGTCTATAGGTTTTTCATTTCTTTTTTTAAAAAATAATGTGAGCAAAGTAGCACTTGCAATTACATCCACAATTACCCAACCAAAAAAGATTTTTTTCCAATCTATTTCATATTTTTCCTCGGTATCATTTCTGAATAAATCATAGTCTGGTCTGGATTTCATCATTCTTTTGTTATATTTCATTATAGTACACCTCCATTAAATTATAAGTAACTCACATATTTTATCTACCCGATAATAGAGGGTTTAAGCATTAAAAAAGCTATTTAGTGCATAAAAAATACCGTCCTCAAATAAGCTTTTATCGATAAAAATAGGAATATTTTTTCCAAATAAATTTAAATATACCACTTCTTGATTGTTTTCGTTTTGTCCTGTCATTACCAGTAATGTCATTCTAAGAGTTTTACCATAGGATATTACACTATCTCCATTATCACTAAAAATGTTCATACTAGAAATAGGCTCCTCTGATGAGAAAATAAATTCTATTTTGTTTTTATTTATTTTATAATCGTACAAATGAAGATAAAAATCTCCGTAATTTGAACTTATTTTTCGACTTCTTTTCTTTGACTCATTATTAATCTTATTTTCAAGCAAAATTAAATGCTTAACATCTTCATAATTATGAAGCAGTATTTTTTCTTTTAAACTATCATTCTTTGTTTTTTGATATAATTTATACATATCAACTGATTCTTTGCCTGAAATTGTATCTTGCCTTTCTATTGAAAAAAATTTTTCTACAGTTTTGAGTTTTAAGTTTTCAAAATTCCATAATTTTTTTAAAGGTCTGAGGTAGGATAATATATCAATAGATTCCATATTATCAAGTATGGGTTCATTAATAGATAAGTTACTTATTCTTTTTTTTAAAAATGGCAAATCAAAGGTATTTCCATTAAAGTTGATGCATCTTTTCATAGAAGCAATATCCTCAAGGAAATATAATATAATACTCTTTTCATCTTTAATGTCCTCAGCAAAGTATTGTCTAATTAATATTTCATTATCGGAATAATAAAAAGCTGCACAAATCAATATAATGCTATCATACTTAGAATTCAATCCGGTAGTTTCAATGTCGAAATAAAAAGATTTCTTTGAAATCTTGTATTCATCATTTTTTAATAAAAAATAATCTTTTATTAGCATAAGTCCTCCTAGCAAATTACGTTCAAGCAACTGAACCAAACCTATACTTTTGATTCAAAGGATGTGATTGATATGGATTTTGAACAAAAAGAAGCTATATATCATAGTAGTGGACCAGCTCTTGTAATAGCAGGTCCAGGATGCGGAAAAACTAGTGTCATTACAGAAAGAATATATAATATGGTTAATGTTTTGAATATAGACCCTAAGAGCATTGTAGCACTTAGCTTTACTAGATATTCCTCGAGTGAACTAAAGCAAAGAACAATAATAAAAGATTCTTGCTTAGGCAGTGTATTTTTTGGAACAATTCATAGCTTTTTCTTAAGTATTTTAAAAGATTACTTTTCATACCCTAATGATTCAGTTATAGGCAATGAAGAAAAAAATAACCTCATAATAAATATCATTTCTAATATTATATCCTCAAATTATATACCAAATGAAGCTCTAGATATTATATCCTCAAAAATATCAGAAATTAAGAATTCAAATTATGATTTTGATAATAGGAATGCTAAAATAAATTTTGAAAATGACTTTATTAAAACAATATATATTAAGTATAATAGCTGGCTAGAGAATAATAATAAACTAGATTTTGATGATATTTTAAGCAAAACTCACCATCTGGTAAAATCTAATCCTCATATATTAAATTTAATTAGAAAAAGATACATGTATTTTATAATTGATGAGTTTCAAGATATTAACAAAGTTCAGTTTGATACAATAAGATTATTCTTATCCTCAGATGAAAATTTATTTGTTGTAGGAGATGAAGACCAATCTATTTATGGTTTTAGGGGTGCTAGTCCTGTATTTATGGTGAATTTTACAAATTATTTTAATAATGCAAAGATATATCCAATAATAAAAAGCTATAGGTGTCCTCCTGAAATTCTAAATGTTGCTAATGAACTAATATCAAAAAATAAATCTAGAACTAGCAAAATAATAGAATCTGGGAAAAATAATCAGGGATTTGTTAGAATTATAAAATATACTGATGTAATCGAGCAAGCTAAGAATATTGCATGTGAAATTAAACAGTCAAAAAGTACTAGCAACATGATTATTTCTCGTACTAATTTTGAGATATTGCCTTTCATAAAATCAATGAGAGATTATAATATAAAATTTAAGATAAAGGATAAAGAGTTCAATTTCTTTTCTAATTTTATATTTAAAGATATAATGTCATATCTAAAATTATCTCAAAACTATTCATTAGATCAAATAAATAGAATTAGAAATAAACCTGACAGAGGTCTAAACTATATCCATAACGAGAATGGCTTTAGATGCATATCTGTATCAAAAAATAAAAAAACGATAAAACTAAATGTACTTAAAAATCAAATCTCAAATTTAAAAAACCTTAGCTTCATCGATGCTGTAGATTTTATAAGAACTACTATAGGCTACGATAACTACTTAATTAGTTACTCAAAAAAGTATGATATAGATATTGAATATCTTTATGATTTCTTTGAAGTTTTTTATTCTTTAGTTGATAATGAAACTAGCATTAAAGATGGGATTAATATGCTTGAAAAAGAATATAAAAGTCAAATTTTATCCTCTTTGAACAATTCTATTTCATCTTGTGACGTTTTATTAGTCACAGCACATGCTAGCAAAGGACTGGAAGCAGATAATATATTTTGGGTATCTGTAAATGAAGACCAGTTCCCCCATATTCGTGCCAATGATATTGAAGAAGAAAGACGACTAGCTTACGTTGCTATATCAAGAGCTAAAAAAAATTTATATATAAGCTATTTATCCATGAACAAAAGAAAAATAGCTTTTCCTAGCGAATTTTTACTTGATGTCCAAAAGTGCATCAACAAAAATATTATGCTATAATTATAAGCCTAGATTGATTAACAACGGGTTTAATATATTTTGACTTAATATATGATATTTTATAGGAGTGAGCTTGATGTTAGATGAAAATAAATTTACTAAATTGCTTGGAATTTCTGTTATAGTAATAGCCATTGTTTTAGGTGGAGCATATCTACTTTATTACAATAGCTTTGGAGAATTAAAAAAAGAAACAAATCAATCCTCTATGGAATCAGATTTCTCGCCTATTGAGCCTTTTATAGCCTATTCAACCTTAAAGCCAAATATAATCGATTTATTTGGTGAAGGAAGCCAAGGAGAAGGCGTAAGCGATGATACAAAGTATATTGACTACAAACAAAAATGGTTTTCTATCGAAGCTGATACAAGATATTACTATGGTAAGCAAAAAAGGGTATATAAAACAGTATTGACATATAATCAAGATGATAAGGATAAACTTTATGCTGAGATGAATAAGTGGCTTGGAAAGCCTCTTTCTGATAGTTTTACAGACTCTGATGAGAAAAAGCCTAGAGCATTTTGGATTAAAGATTCAGTAAGCTATGAGCTTACAACTAGTGGTGATAAATTAATGGTTGAAGCTAGGCTTGCTTACTATGATAACCCAAATAATTATGAAATGGGTGATAGACCAACAGTGATTCAAAGAATTAGCTCAGATGTAACAGGTGATGGTGAGAGCGATTCTATTTTACTTATAGGAAGCAAATCAAATTATACGGATACTACATATAACAAACTATTTATATTAATAGGAAATAGCCAAGGAGCATACTACACTGGATTTCCGAAAGATATGGATGGAGGAAGTAATCCACAGCTAAAAATTTCAGATGTAGATGCTGATGGTGATAATGATATATTAGTGGAGTCAGATTTATTCTATATTAAAAGCTTTAATGGATTCGCATATAAGGACAGTAAGATTGTAAATATATACTCTTCAGAGAACGAACCAGAAAAAAATAACTAGAATTAAAATAAAGCGAAATCCTAAATAATAGATTTCGCTTTATTTTTAATCAAATAATAGTATAGGTTATAATAAAATAAATGATTACCAACAAATTTGCATTTTTTAAATTTAATCGAAAATGGGGTGAGGTATGAAAAATAAAGTATATAGATTTTTTCGTTGGCTAAAAATTATTATAAAATATATTGTATTACTATTTCCTGCTATATATAAAGATGCATATCTGCATATAAAAAGAATCATAAAAAAACAGTCGAATCCTCATATACTTGAGATTACTCTTCCTACAACTAATCCTGTAATTTTAACTATGATGGCAAACTTCATAACATTAACACCTGGCACTATCACTGTTGATATAAAAGAAAGCACTCTTTTTGTTTTGGATATTGATTCTGATAATAACCCAGAGCATAGCAAAAGAGCTATTTTGAATGATTATAATAAGATATTTGGATAAGGAGAGGTCTATGCTAGTATTTTTCATGATTTTTTTATGCATATCAATAGCTGCAATATTAGTTAAATTTATAATAGGAGAAACTGTATGGGAAAAACTCTTATCTCTTAATCTAATCTCTGTAAAAACAATTCTACTTATATGCAGCTACGCAATCTATAAACAAAACTCCATGTCTCTTGATATAGGATTAATCTATGGAATGATAGGTTTTTTAACAGTAATTATCATAGCTAGATTTGTTCTTAAAGGAGGACTTCAAAAATGATATTAATTCTTTTATCTGATTTTCTTCTTGCTTTATCGGTAATATATATAAGCTTTGGAATTATAGGTATTTTTAGATATCCTGATGCCTATTCAAAGCTCCTTACAAGCAGCCAAATAGATACTGTCGCAGCTATTACTACACTTATAGCCTTAATGTTAAGAGCTAATAATTCAGAATCCCTAATTAAGCTTATTTTCATACTTATATTTGTGCTTTTAACTGGTCCTGTTAGCAATCATATAATAGCAAACTCAGCTTATGTTCAGGGCTATAATCCAAACAAAGGAGCTGATTAAATGACATATTTTTTTCATGCTTTACTTATAATCATACTAATAGTTATTATTTTTTCTAAAGAAAATTTGAAAATAGTCATATATAGCTCAGTATTTTCTCTTATATGTGCTATTTTATATTTTTTATACAATGCGCCTGACGTTGCTTTAGCAGAAGCAGCCATAGGAAGCGCTATTGTTCCCTTGATTTATATTATTTCGATATCAAAGCACTCAAAATCAGCCTCCCATATTGATGAAAATGAAAGTAGTAAAAAGTATACTAGCTTAAAAGAGGTGGAGTATGATTAAAAGAGTAAGTTTCATAGCCATGGTAATTATTATTATTTTAGTTTTTTTTAAGATATCAGATCAAATGCCTCATCACAACGGCAATTCATCTGGAGAATATTATATTGCAAATGCCTTAGATGAGGTGGGAGCAAAAAACATTGTAACAGGAATATATTTAGATTATAGATATTTTGATACCATTTTCGAAGCTAGTATATTACTAGTAACCGTAAGTGGAATTTTATTCCTATCAAAATTTGAACAATTTTAGCAGGTGATTATTATGAAAACCTCAATTATCTTAAAAACTATAAGTAAGCTTTTACTACCGTTTATGATGTTATTTGGCATCTATATTATTTCCTTTGGAGATGTATCACCAGGAGGAGGTTTTCAAGGTGGAGCTATACTAACCACTGCTTATTTAGCATTTTATTTTATTTCAGAAGATAAAAATATAGATTTAACTAAATGGGTAAAGTTTGAAAAGGTATTATTTTTTCTACTAATAATAGCAGGATTTTTAAGCGTATTATCAAAAGATGTTTACTTTACTAATCCAATATTAAACGATAGCATGATTTCAAAAAGAGTTTTTTTTATTTTATTAAATCTTATAATAGCTGCAAAGGTATGTGTAGGTCTAATATGTATAGTAGAAAGCTTCATTGAGGAGGAAGACGATGGATTTTAGAATTATTATGTCTTTATTAACTGTTGCCTTGGGTTTATATGGCTTAGCCATGAGTAAAAATATAATTAAATCTATAATTTGCCTTCAAATAATGGAAAGTGCAATCGTTCTTTTATATCTTTCCTTTGCAGATAAAAAGAATGGTATTTCTCCTATACATCCTGGAAATCTTACAAATATGGTAGATCCTCTTCCTCAGGCCCTTATGATTACAACTATTATAATTGGAAGTGCTATTTCAGCTCTTGCTCTTATGATTAGCATAAAAATTTATCATCATTATGAAACTCTTAACTGGCAAGAAATCATGGAAAAGGATGGTTAATCTATGACTCAAACGCTATTTCTAATTTTTTTACCAATTATCACAGCTGTAATAATTTATTCCTTTAAAGTTAAGCATATCGAAAAATTAGTTTTAATAATGCAATCATCGATTACATTTATAATTCTTGATACATATACTAAAATTGGGCATAGCCAAGGATTTGCATTTGTACTTGGAGGCTATTCTAAAGTTTCAGGAATAGAATTAAAAATGGATAGAATTGCACTTGCATTTAGTATCCTTGCTATTATAATATGGTGGGCACTTATTTTTTATAATTACGATAAAATTAAAAATGATTTAAGATTTGGATTCTTTCTTATTTTTTTAGAGGGAGTTTTTCTTGGATTCTTGCAAGCCAATGACTTTTTTACGATATTTGTATTTATAGAATTAATGACAATAATTTCAACTATTTTAATAGTATATAAACGAGATAGTTATTCTTTTAGAGCAGGATTTTATTACCTTTTATTTAATAGCATAGGTATGATGTTTTACCTTATAGGAGTAGCAGTGATTTATCAATCTATAGGTACGCTCAATATGACTCTCGCTAAAGAAATTCTACCCTCTATGTTTTCAAATCCCTTCATTCAAATGTCATATATTTTTATAATAGTATCTATGGGCGTAAAATCAGCGTTTTTTCCTGTATACAACTGGCTTCCTAAAGCGCATGGAGCAGCTCCTGCTGCAGTGTCAGCACTATTATCAGGATTATTAGTAAAATCTGGTCTTTATGTGTTTATAAAAATTGGTTTAGTATTTCAACCATGGTTGCTAAAAGAATACTTATTATATATTGGCTTAATAACCTCTCTATCAGGAACAATATTTGCCATAGCTCAAAAAGATATAAAGCAGCTTCTTGCTTTTAGCAGTATTTCTCAAATAGGAATAATGCTTATGGCAATCAGTAGATTATCTGGATATGGACTAGTCGGTGGAGTTTACCATATATTTTCACATACATTTGCAAAAAGCTTACTTTTCTTAACTGTTGGTCTTATAATCAATAAAACGAACAAAAGAAGATTAAATGAAATTAGAGGAGTTTATGAATCTTCGCCATTTATGAGTATTCTTATGATATTAAGTCTGTTCTCTCTTATAGGCCTACCTATGTTTAGTGGTTACATAAGCAAAGATATTGTCAAATACTCTGTTAAGGATTTTGGTATAGCTTATCTGTTTTTTTCATTTATAAATATTGGAACCTTAATTTACACTTTAAAGTTTTTCCAGATATTTAAAGGAAAAGGAACAAAATATAACATAAATATTAAAACTAAAATCTCCTTCTTAATTTTACTGATACCAGCACTGATTTTAGGACTTAATCCTACATTTATTGAAAATATTTTTATGATAAAAATTGATTATTTTTTTGGAAATCCAAATATAATTATGATTTTTGAATACTTTATCTTCGTAGTACTTGCGATTTTTATTAATAAAAATTATGTAGAAAAAGAACATAAGATATTATATAAGCTAAGACATTTTAATCTCAGCTTTGAAAACTCCGTTTTCTTATTAGTAATATTTTTATTCTCACTAATAAGTTTTAATTTTATAATATAATCTACTCATATATACTGTTGTATCAAATATTGCTATCTGATATAATAAAAAGACTTTGAGTTTTGGAGTGTGAAAAATATTGAAAAAGCAAGCTTTAGATAAAATGAAATTATTTTTTATGGGAATGAACTCTAGATATTTAGAGCAAAAAGATTTTTTTATTAAAGCTGAATTTACCTTTACATCTGGAACAAAGCAGTTTAAAGGCGAGTATGTAAATATAAATGATGAGCTTAGATATATCTTTAAGGGTGAAAGCCAAAGTATGAGTTTTCAGGATATGTTAAATAAATTAACGTCCGAAGCAGCTCTATATGATTCTTTGAACTTTAGATATATTCAAAGAGGTACAATAGTAGTTATAGAAGCAAATGACAAGCAAGTTACTACAAGAAATGAAGACGCCTCTGAGGAGTTTGATGCAGATAGTCAGATAAGTAACTCAAGAGAATATTATATAAAGTCATCTAAATCAGGACCTCTTTTAAAAGAGATAGGTATCATGACCAAGGATGGAAAAATAAAAAATGATATGATTAGAAAATATAATCAAATAGATCATTTTGTAGAGGTAGTTGACCCAATTTTAAATAGCTTTAGCGATAGAGAAACAATCACCATAATGGATTCTGGATGCGGAAAATCATATCTTACATTTGTTCTCAACTACTATATAAAAGAAGTTCTTAAGAAAAACTGTTACTTTATAGGAGTGGACTATAAAGAAAATGTAATTAAGTCATCAAAAGAAAGAGCAAACAGGCTCGGATATAAAAATATGGAGTTCATCCAAGAGGACCTAAGAACCTATATGCCGAATAGACATATTGATATGGTAATAAGTCTTCACGCTTGTGATATAGCTACAGACTATGCAATAGCTTTAGCTATGAGAAGTAAAGCCGAATCACTTGTGATAGTTCCTTGCTGTCATAAAGAACTCAAAGATCAAATTAATAGCTCTCCTATAGATCCACTTATTAAGCATGGAATATTCAAATCTAGATTCAACGATTTTTTAACTGATTCGCTTAGAGCATTGTTCATTGAAGCTCATGGCTATGAAGTTACACCTTTAGAATATGTATCTCCAATAGACACACCTAAAAATCTTATGATTAGAGCTATAAAAAAATCTAATTCAAATGAAAAAGCTAGAGAAGAATATAATAATATTAAAAAGTTATTTAATGTTAGCCCAACTATGGAAAAATACGTTTATTGATATAGATAGCCTGAAAGATGGAGGAATAAATGAAAAGACTAAATATTTGTATAGACATTGATGGAACAATGACAGATCCATATTATTTTATGCCTTATTTTAATAAATATTTTAATAAAGATTTATCTCAAGACGATTGCACTACTCATAGAATCGATGAGCTATATGAGCTTCATAGAGAAGAAATGGATATATTCTATGAAAAAGAAGGGGAACATATGCACAGAAATGCTACTATCCTTCCTAAAGTTAAAGAGGTATTCGATGAGTTAATAAACTATCATAATCTGTATATAGTAACTGCTAGAAGTGAAAGAATGGCAGAAGTAACTAAGGAATGGCTTGAAAAGCATGATATTCCTGAAGTTCAGCTTCATTCACTTGGAAGCTACTATAAAGTTAATACAGCAAAAGAGCTTAATTGTGATGTTTTTATAGAGGATAATCCACAAAACTCATTAGAAATTGCAGAATCAGGAATAAAAGTCTTATTAATGGATACTAATTATAATAAGACCTTGTCACATAAAAATATCATTAGGGTTCAGAATTGGAATGACATTAAGCTTCATATTGATAAATTGAGTAAGCAGTAAGGAGGGAATAAAATGGTAGAAATCACTTTCACAAATAAAACTGGGAAAAAAAGCATTTCTAGTGATAATGTACAGCAACTTTTAAAAAACATGGCTGATATAGTGTCTATCAGTGATATATCTGATTCCCTTAAAGAAAAAGATGTAATGATATTTGATTGCAAGCTCGATAACTTCATTTTTAAGTTTGAACCTCTTGATGAAGAGCTTTATGAAGAATTTGAAATTGATGAGGAGTATTACCAAGTACTTTTTGAAGATATTAATGAGTATCTCCATGAGCTAACAGATGATATAGAGCAAGATTTGAGAGAAGTATATAAATTTGAAAAAATAAAGCTGACTCACGAAATATATGATTTAAATGAAAGCTTTACAGATATAAAATTTGTAATGTCAATTTCATTTAAGGATATTAGTAGTCAAGAGCTAGCTGATTTGACTAGAATAACTGCAAAAAGACAGCTACTTGGCTCCTCAAAATATTTTAACTAAGAAATTAAAAAATCCTAGATTATTTCAAACATCACCTTTTAGATAATGTTGAATAATCTAGGATTTCTATTTTATAAATCAAAGAGTTAAAAGCATAGAATCTCATAACTCCAATGAATTTAATTGCACTTGGGAAATTAAATTATTTTAAAGCTGAACCAGAGCATCCAAATACATTTTTAATCTTATTTTGAACTATTTCTTCAATAGCATCTCTGCCTGGACCTAGGTATTTTCTAGGATCAAACTCAGCTGGTTGCTCAACTAAAACCTTACGAATAGCTGCAGTCATAGCCATTCTAAGGTCAGTATCAACGTTAATCTTGCATACTCCCCATTTTGCAGCTTCTCTTAGCATATCTTCTGGAACACCTTTTGCACCTGGAATAGCAGCGCCATACTGGTTGCACATTTCTAGATACTTAGGTATAACTGAAGAGGCTCCATGAAGCACTAGAGGATAATTAGGAAGTAAAGCTGATATTTTTTCTAATCTAGCAAAATCAAGTCTAGGCTCTCCTGCAAACTTGTAAGCTCCATGACTTGTTCCAATAGCAATTGCAAGTGAATCAACGCCACTTCTCTCTACGAACTCTACAGCTTGATCTGGATCAGTAAATTTTGCATCCTCAGCAGATACATTTACATCATCTTCTATTCCAGCTAGCTTCCCTAGCTCAGCCTCTACAGTAACATTTCTCTCATGAGCGTACTCGGCAACTTTTTTTGCTAAAGCTATATTTTCTTCAAATGGAAGAGCTGAACCGTCTATCATAACAGAAGAAAAACCATCATCTATACATTGCTTGCAAATTTCAAAGCTATCACCATGATCTAGATGAAGAGCTATTGGAAGGTCAGTTTCCTCAATTGCAGCTTCTACTAGCTTTCTTAAATATATAGGACTAGCGTATTTTCTAGCACCTGCAGAAACTTGAAGAATAAGAGCAGACTTTTCTTTTTGAGCTGCAGCTACTATGCCTTGAATAATTTCCATATTGTTGACATTAAATGCCCCAATAGCATATTTTCCTTCATAGGCATGTTTAAACATTTCTTTAGTATTAACTAATGGCATTACACTACCTCCTTGCTTAAATTGTGCTAAGTATATTAATAATTCATATACATGCATAAACTATTTTAGCATTATTATACTAAATTTACCCTATTTTTAATAATAATATCTTAAACTTTTTTAAGTTTGTATATTCTAAGCAAAAAAAGTATAATAGTATTTATTAATATAAGGAGTAAACTAATGAAAAACTTGCCTCAAAAATTTCTAGACGAAATGAAGGTACTATTTAAACAAGACTACGATAAATTCATAAATACATATAACAATCCAAGTTATTATGGGCTAAGAGCAAATACCTTAAAAATATCCAAGCTAGAACTTAAAGCTATAGCTGATTTTATTGGTGAAGAAATACCATGGAGTCAGGATGGCTTTTATTATGACATAAATCAAAGACCTGCTAAATCCCCTTTATATCATGCAGGACTATACTATATTCAAGAACCGTCAGCTATGGCAGTTGTTAATAATATCGATATACAGCCTGGAATGAAGGTGTTAGATATATGTGCAGCTCCAGGAGGAAAAACTATTAACATAGCTTCAAAGCTAAAAGGAGAAGGACTCCTTGTAAGCAATGATATAAATAACCAAAGAACTAAGGCTATACTAAAGAACATAGAGCTTTATGGAGTTTCAAACGCTTTAATTACAAATGAAAACCATCATGTGCTAGAAAAAGTATTCCCAGAGTTTTTTGATAGGATTATACTAGATGCTCCATGCTCTGGAGAAGGAATGTTTCGAAAAGATGAAGACCTGATAAAAAGCTGGGAAAGATCAGTGATAGAAACTATACCAGTTCAAAAAGAGCTTCTTGATTCCTGCGCTTTGATGCTAAGACCCGGTGGAATCATGATTTATTCAACTTGTACTTTTAATGAAGATGAAAACGAAAAACAGATACTTGATTTTTTAGCTAGAAATAATAATTTCGAATGTATTGAAATCCCAAAATGCAATGGCTTGATTTCAAGAGATATACTACCTCAGTCAGCTAGACTACTTCCTCATAAGCTTAACGGAGAAGGGCATTTCCTGTGCCTATTAAGAAAGGCATATAGTGATAATTCCTCTCCTGAGTCAAATTCAGTTCACAATGCTGAGCCAATAACAAAATTTCATTTTCTTAGGGATAAGCTTCCATATCAGTATCTTAATTTTGAGAAAGAAAATTTGAATATTAAGCTAGATGGTAGCTTTATAATATCTGACAATAAGTTATATAAAGAAGTTTATACTCAAAAATTAATAAAAGGCTTTAAAGTAATTCGAAATGGATTATTTGTAGGAGAAATAAAGAAAGAACAATTCATTCCATCTCAAGCCTTTATTATGACTTTATCTAAATCCGATTTTAAAAAATATCTAGATTTTGATAAAAGCGATTCTCAGATTATAAAATATCTAAAAGGTGAAACTATATTTGTAGATAATAAAGATGACGGATTCTATGGAGTAGGAGTAAATGGCTATCCACTGGGATATGGAAAGCTGCAAAATGGTAAGCTGAAAAATGGCTACAATAAAAACTGGAGGATGACCTAATGAAAGCTCAAGTTGAAAAAATGAGAATTGATAAATATCTTGCTAATATGGGTGTTGGGAGCCGTAGTGAAATAAAAAGATATATAAAAAATAAGCGTGTAATGGTAAATGGAGTATATATTACTGACAATGGGCTTATTATAAATTTAGATGATGACATAAGATTTGATGAAGAGAAAATATCATATAGAAAATTTGTCTATATCATGATGAATAAACCTCAAGGAGTAATATCTGCAACTGAAGATAAATATCAAAGCACTGTGCTAGATTTGCTTGACCCTTCATATCTTCATTTTGATTTATTCCCTGCTGGCAGATTAGATAAAGACACTGAAGGCTTTTTACTACTGACAAATGACGGCAAGCTAGCTCATAACATGCTTTCACCTAAAAAGCATGTTGAGAAAAAATATTATGTAGAGGTTATCGGATATCTAATAAATGAAGATATAGATGCTTTTTCAGGAAATATAATTATAGATGACGGGTATGAATGTATGCCTGCCAAATTAGAAATTTTAGATTCAAATGATATATCTAAAGCATATGTGACAATAAAAGAAGGTAAATTTCATCAAATAAAAAGAATGTTTGAAGCAATAGGAAAAGAAGTTACATATTTAAAAAGACTAACCATGGGTCCGCTGAAATTGGATGAAAATTTGGAGCTAGGTGAGTATAGAGAATTAACTGAGCAAGAAATGCAGATGCTTAATGATTATATGTAAATAAACTTACGAAGAGGTGCTAAATTGAAAAAAAGAGATATATTAGAGATTAATGTTGAAAATATGGAGTTTGGTGGAACTGGAACTACTGTAGTTGATGGAATAAAACTAAGCTACAAAGGTGGAATTGCTGGTCAAAAAGTAAAGATGCTAGTAAAAAAAGTTAGAAAAACTAAAGCAGAAGGAAAGATTCTTTCAGTTCTAGAACCAGCGGAAATAGAAACTGCTCCTACATGTCCCCATTATGGCATATGTGGTGGATGTAGTATGCTTTCTGTCCCATATGATGAGCAAATCAGCATCAAGAAAAATCAGTTAATTGAGCTATTTAATGAAGCGGGACATACTGAAGTAGCTGAGATAGAGGTTTTAAAAAGCCCAAGTCCATATGAATATAAAAATAAAATGGAATTTACATTTGGAGATAAAGAAAAAGGCGGAGAACTAATGCTGGGAATGCACGCAAAAAATTCTCCAATGTCAATAGAATATGTTCATTCTTGTATGATTGTAGATGAAGACTATAGGAAAATATTAGTTGCTACAACTGAATTTTTTAGAAATGCAAATCTTCCTCATTATAGAGTACTCGCTCATGAAGGTTATCTAAGACATTTAGTTTTAAGAAAAGGTAAGAATACTGGAGATATTCAAGTAAATATTGTAACTACTACTCAGTTTGAATTCGATATGGATACATATGCGAATATGCTTACAAAATTGACTCTTAACGGAGAAATAAAAGGTATACTTCATACTTTTAACGATTCGCTTTCTGATGCTGTTATTCCAGAAAAAATCAATCTTCTATACGGCGTTACTGACTTTGAGGACATATTACTAGATAAGAGATTTAATATCTCACCGTTTTCTTTCTTTCAAACAAATACTCATGGTGCAGAAGTACTTTATTCTGCTGTGAAAGACATGATAGGAGATAAAAAAGATATAATATTTGATTTATATAGCGGAACTGGAACAATAGGAATAACAGTATCAGATAAAGCAAATAAAATTGTGGGTATAGAAATAATTGAAGAAGCAGTAGAAGCAGCTAAAGAAAATATTAAGAAAAATAATATAACAAACTGCGAATTCATAGCTGGTGATGTAGCTACTGAAGTATCAAAAATATCAGAAAATCCTGAACTAATATTACTTGATCCTCCAAGAGCAGGGATACATCCAAAAGCGATGGGAGATATCATATCATTTAACTCTAAAGAAATACTATATATATCATGTAATCCAAAAGCTCTAATGAACGATTTAAAAGTTCTCAAGAGCGCAGGTTATGAGATACAGGAAGTAATTGGAGTTGACATGTTTCCTAATTCTCCGCATGTGGAGTGTGTAGTATTGATATCAAAGATAAAAGATTAAAGTTTAGTAAAGCACTATTTTGTAATTATTAGAGGGTGCTCATTGTGAAAATAATGAAAGTTTAAAACGATAAGAAAGTATATATAGACTTGCTTTTATTGGCTGGAGAACAGGAAAATATGATAGATAAATACCTTAAGAATGGTGAAATGTTTGTTCTATATGAGAATGGAGTTAAAGCCGAGTGCGTGGTTACTAAAGAGGAGAACATTATTTATGAACTTAAGAACATTGCAGTTATGCTGATTGTCAGCGAAAGGGTTATGGAAAAAGACTGATAGTTTTTCTGTTTTCACATTATACCGATTGTAATGAAATGCTTGTCGGAACTGGTGACGTGTTATAAACACCTTTAAAAGCCTTATATATCAAGGTTCTTTTCTTATTAAAAAAATTCTATATTTTCGAATACATAGTAAGGAATCTATGAAAATGGTATAATTAATTCTAATGATAATAAAAATTAATTATATTTGAAGAGGTTTAGGGAAACTTTAGATATTGAGCTTACAATTTAGGTTACACTTATTTATTTGGAGGTATGTAGTATGAAATCTAATTACAAACAATTGCTTAGAAATCCAAACATACAGCCTACAAGTGACATTATAGTTGAGGCACTCCAAGATGCAAATGATAGTTATATAAAATTTTTAAATGAACTTGCAAACCAAGACATTGACCTAGAATGGCGTTATTATACTGACGGCAAAGCTTGGTTAGGAAAAGGACTCTACAAATGGCTAGGCGTTCGGGGAGGTCAAAAGGTGACTACAGTCTTTTGGCTTTCTATTTGGGAGGGTTTCTTTAAAATAACTATATATATCCCAGAAAAAGCTCGTGATGATTTATTTAGCCTTCCACTTAATAATACGGTTAAACAGATGATTAATGATTCAAAGCAAATGGGAAATAGATTGAAATTTTTCCCTCTTGTGTTTGAACTTAACTCAAATGAATCATTTGAACAGATTCATATTTTATTTGATTTCAAAAAAAGCTTAAAGTAACTTTCCATTAATATGTGAAAAGCTTATATTTTATTAATATGATATAATAGTAATTCGTGAGGTATCTCATTTGATACCCGAGTTAATTTTATATTGGCGTTGCCAAAGTTTTTGGAGGTAAATAAATGTATAAAAAGTTTTTTAGTATGTTTTTGCTGTTATTTTTATTTGTTGCAAATTTTACAATTTCATCGTTTGCAGATGTCGCTGTAGGTGATAGTATTATTTCATTTGGTGCAGATCTTTCGGAAAGTGAGAAGGACTCAATATTTAAGGAGTTTAATCCACCAGAAAATGTTCAAGAAATAGTTACAACAAATGCAGAGGAACATAAATATTTAGGTGGAGTAGTTCCAAATAGCAAGATTGGAAATTTTGCTATATCATCGGTTATGATAACTTATACTGAAAAAGGAAGCGGTTTAAAGGTAGATACTAGTGACAAAATCACATATATTACTGATGAAAGTTATATAAATGCTTTGATTACTGCTGGAGTGGAAGATGCAGACATAAAAGTTACTTCTCCAAGAAATGCAAGTGGAACAGCAGCATTAACTGGTATTATGAAAGCATATGAGGTATCTTCAGGAGAGGTTATTGACGATAGTATAAAAAAAGCAGCTAATGAAGAGATGATAAGAACTGTTGAAATAGGGGAAGTAATAGGAAACGATAAGGCAGTAGAATTGTTTAATAAAATAAAACAAGAAATTGCTAAGCAAAACCCTAAGACAACTGAAGAAGTGAGAGATATAATTATTAATATAGTAAATAATTATAATATTAATTTAACCGATGAACAAATAGAGCAGCTAGTATCACTTTTTGACAAAATGAGAAGTCTGGACATTGATTGGAATAGAGTATCTAATCAAATTGAAGACATCGGTAATAAAGCTACAGAATTTTTATCATCAGAAGAAGGCAAAGGATTCTTAGAAAATTTAAGGCTATTTTTTAAAGCATTGCTAGAATGGCTTACTCCTTAGTTTAAGTAAATAAACTCTCATCCTTTAATTATTATATTAAAAGATGAGAGTTTTTATTGTAAATGCAACTCATCAAATTTTTAAGGAGGATTCAAATATGAATGATAAAATTGATAATCAATTTACTATATGGATAGACGCAGATGGATGTCCTGTTGTAAATTCAACTATCAATATTGCTAAACAAAATTCTATACCAGTTATAGTAGTTAAAAACTATTCCGTGCAATTAAAAAGTGATTACGCTAAAATAGTCACCGTTGATATAGCTAGAGATTCAGCAGATTATTATATAGCAAATAACATTAGCACCTACGATTTAGTTATTACTCAGGATTATGGTTTAGCTGCTATGGTCCTCGCAAAGAAAGGATTTTGTATTAATCAAAATGGAAAGGAGATAACTCCTTCTAATATAGATTTTATACTTGATACACGATATCATAATAAAGTTTCAATGATGCAAAATAATAGAGGGCCAAAACATAAAAAACGTTCAGAAAATGATAATTTAATTTATGAAAAATCACTTACTGAGTTTATTAATGAAAGGATTTTAAATAAGTCCAAATAAATATTATTCTGATTATTTTTTTAAAATTCAATAAATTAATTGCCAACAATTTTATACTATGTTAATATAACTAAAGTGGTATATACAACTATACCATTGATGAAGGGAAAGATTTATTATGAACAAAAACTATATTCCTCCTATTTATATCCAAATAAAGGATATCCTGATTGAAAAAATTAATTCAGGAGAATTAGAAAGTGGCAGTCAGCTTCCATCGGAAAGAGATCTAAGTGAAACCTACAGTATAAGTAGAATGACCGCTAGAAATGCATTAACTCAGCTAGTTGATTCTGGATATGCATATAGAGTAAAAGGCAAGGGTACTTTTGTAAGTATTCCAAATTATGAAAGAGATTTTGTTAAGTTAACTGGATTTTCACATATGCTCAAGTCTAAAGGTATAAAGCCAAGAAGTAAAGTTATAACACTAGGTATTATTGAGGCTAATAAAAAAATAGCTTCCCTTCTAGATACAACCATTGGAACCAAAGTTTATGAAATTGTTCGTGTTAGATATGGAGATAATATACCACTAGCACTTGAATACTCTTATCTACCTATAAACCTATTTGAAAATCTTTTACAATATGACTTTGAAAACACATCTTTATACGAGGTCATTGAAAACGTTTACAATTATAAGTTTAAATATTCAAAGCAATGGATTAAAATCACAACTTTATATAAAAATGAAGCAAAAATTCTTGATGTAGATGAACATACACCAGCATTTTTACTTGAATCAATATCCTATGATACGAATGACAAAATAGTAGAGGTTACAAGGTCTCTAAATATAGGTGATAGAACAACCTTCTATACAGAACTTTGGCCAAATGCTTGATTATAAAAACTAGTCTAACATTTATTTATGAGGTGAAATGATGTCTGATTCTATTGTTACTTTAATTGATGTTGAAAAAAGTTTTGGAAAAAATAAAGTTGTCCAAAAAATGAATATCGAAATAAAGCAAGGAGAATTTTTAACACTTTTAGGCCCTTCTGGCTGTGGGAAAACGACTACTCTAAGAATGATTGCCGGATTTGAGGAAGCGACCTCTGGAATTATAATGGTTCAGGGCGAACGCGTAGAAGACAAAGAACCATTCGAAAGAGATGTTAATACTGTATTTCAAAACTATGCTCTTTTCCCTCATATGAATGTTTTTGACAATATAGCCTATTCACTCAAAATCAAAAAAAAGCCAAGAGATGAAATTGCAAAAAAAGTTAAAGAGATGCTTGAACTAGTGCAATTAAATGGCTATGAATATAGAAAGCCTGATGCTTTATCTGGAGGGCAAAAACAAAGAGTTGCAATTGCTAGAGCTCTTGTAAATAATCCCAAAGTCTTGCTTTTAGACGAACCCCTAGGAGCTCTTGATTTGAAGTTAAGAAAGCAGATGCAGGTTGAGCTAAAAAGGCTTCAAAAAAAGCTTGGTATTACATTTATCTATGTAACCCATGATCAAGAAGAAGCTCTTACAATGAGTGATAGGATTGCAATAATGAATCAAGGTATCATTGAGCAGATTGATTCGCCAAAAGAAATATATGAGCATCCAGTTACAAAATTTGTTGCAGGTTTCATTGGAGAATCAAATATCTTCAATGGTAAAGTTATAGATTTGAGTAACGAAATCTTAACAGTGGAAACTTCGTCTGGAATAATAAAGGCAAAAGGTAAGGGTTTTGAAATAGGCGAAAGTATTTATGTTTCTATTAGGCCTGAGTACATAAAAGTAAGTAAAGTAATAATAGATGGATTTGATTTAAAAGGAAAAATAAAAGATTTTATTTATATGGGTACAGTTGTAAAAACATCAGTTGACTTAAAAGATCACTCTGAAATAAAATATAGCCGATTTGAAAAAGATGATGAGCTTTGTGAAGGTGATATTGTAAATATCTTTTGGTATCCAGAGAAAGCCGTAGCTATTAAAACACAAATTTAGTTTGGAGGAGTTTATGAACCAAAAATCAAACTTTACTAGAAAAACACTTCCAGCGATAGCAATGGCTGGGCCAGTATCTTTGTGGATGATTTTATTTGTAGCTTTGCCAATGCTTTATATAATTTATATAAGCTTTATGTCTAGAGGTGTCTTTGGAGAAGTTGTTTATGAATTTTCTTTAGATAGCTATAAAACTCTGTTAGATAGTACTTATTTTAAAGTTATTATTAAATCTATACGAGCAGCAGCGATATCAACTATATTATGTTTATTAATCGGTTATCCATTTGCATATTATATTGCAAAGCAACCAAAGGAAATTGCATCAAAGCTTATTATGCTAATTATGATTCCTTTTTGGACCAATTCCTTAATGAGATTAAATAGCTGGCTACTTTTATTTCAAACTAGCGGACCTGTAAATAAATTTCTACAGTACATAGGCTTTATCGAATCTCCTCTAAACTTAATTTACACTGATGGATTAGTAATGGTTGGACTTATAACTAGCATGCTTCCATTTGCCGTTCTTCCTATGTACAGTTCAATTGAAAAGTTAAGCAAATCTCTTTTAGAGGCTTCAGCTGATTTAGGTGCCTCAAGAATAACTACTTTTATCAAAATAACACTTCCTCTTACTTTTCCTGGAATAATATCATCAATCATTCTTGTATTTATTCCATCACTTGGTATATACACAGTTACAGATATGTTGGGTGGAGGCAAAGTTTTATACATAGGAAATATAATAAAAAATCAATTCGGAGCAATAAGAAATTGGCCTCTTGGTGCTGCTTTATCTGTATTATTAATTGTTATAACAGGGCTTCTTATATTTATATATACAAGATTTGCAAAGATTGAGGATATGGAGGTGCTGTAAGTGAGTAATTCTAAACTTCGAAAAAAAAATAACCTATCTAATTTAATAGGAATGATTTACTCCTTAGCAATATATACAGTGCTATATATACCAGTTCTTGTAATGATGATTTTTTCTTTTAACAATCAAAGATATAACTATTATTGGAATGGTTTTACTACTCAATGGTACGCTAAGCTTTTTACAAATTCTACAGTAATTGGAAGCTTATGGTATTCAGTAATAATTGCTGTTTTGGCTACTTTAATATCCGTTACCATTGGCACAATTGGCGCACTTGGATTAAGAAAATATGAATTTAAAGGGAGAAAAGCAATTAATAACATGCTCTATATACCTATAATAGTTCCTGAAATAGTTATGGCTGTTGCTCTTCTTATTGTATTCATGAAAGTTGGATTTGCTCTTGGTATGGGAAGTATACTTATTGGTCATTGCACATTTTGTATACCCTATGCAGTTGTAACCATAAAAGGCAGGATAAGTGGAGATGATTATAGTTTAGAAGAAGCATCGATGGATTTAGGTGCTAGTAGAATTCAAACATTTATTAATGTGACTCTTCCTTCTATTTTTCCAGGAGTCATGAGTGCAGCGTTTTTATCTTTCACATTATCAATAGATGATGTTGTAATGAGCAATATGCTTTCAGGCGCTAAGAATTCAACTCTCCCGGTTCTAATTCTATCAATGAATAAATCAGGGGTTACTCCAGATATTAATGCACTAACCACAATCATGATTCTTATCATTGTAATAGCGATGATTTTGAATAATAAAATTAATAATGCGTTAAAAAAACGCAGAAAAGTGGAGGGAATACTATGAAAAAAGCTTTTTTAATTTTTTTGACTGTGATTTTAGTTTCTAGTGCGTTTGTAGGTTGTAAAAGCAGCACTTCAAGTTCAGACAATGAGGATAACCAAACAGCTTCAAGCAAAGAATTAAATATTTACATGTGGCAGCAATATATATCAGATGATTTAATTTCAAAATTTGAAAAGGACAATAATGTAAAAATTAATCTCTCATACATGAGTGACAATGCAGATGCAATAACCAAATTAACTGCAGGTGGAGGTCAAGAATACGACCTTATAATGACTTGTGACGCTTATATGGAATCTCTCGTAAAGGGTGGGTATGTAGAAAAGCTTAACTTTGATAATATCCCTAATGCTTCAAATATTAACGAATCTTACTGGACAGCTAAAGAATATTGCGTTCCTTACCTTATGAATTATATTTATGTTGTTTACAATAAAGATACATCTCCAATCGAAATTAAAAGCTATAATGATTTAATCAATCCAGCCTTAAAAGGACAAATTGCAACTATCGATGGAGCTAGAAATCTGTTCCCTATAGCTCTCGTTGCTCTTGGATACGACCCAAACTCTACAAATGAAAACGAAATTGCTGAGGCATATGAGTGGCTAGTAAAGTATAATGAAAACGTTGTAGCATATGGAAATGCTGAGCAAAATCTTACAAATGGTACTGCCTCTGTAGCTTTTACTTATGATGGAAACGCTTCATGGGCAATGGCTGAATTAGGGGATAAAAATAATCTTGTTATAGCTGATTTTGATAAAGATCCTGTTCAACTTGGATTTGATCTTTATGTAATACCAAAAGGGGCAAAGCATGTGGATCTTGCTGAGAAGTTTTTAAACTATATTACAAATCCTGAAGTAATGGCACATAACCTTATAGAATATCCGTATTCATGTCCTAACGATGCAGCTGTTGAGGTGGCTTCTGATACTTATAAGAACGATCCTGCAAGAAATTTTGATTATAAGCAAAACGTTTTTTTCCAAAAAGATGTTGGAGAAGCAATGACAATTTATAATGATTATTATCAAAAATTAAAAGTTGGAGAATAATTTAATTTGTTAGGAGAACAATATAATGCTAAAATTTGACGAGAAAAACGAGTTAAACAGTGTAAATGGAGCTTTGGCAATTAGATTAGAACTTGAGAAAATAGTTGATGAAATATGTAATGAAGGATATAAGAATATATGCTGGCTAGGAATAGGCGGAACCTATGCATCTTGTTTACAAGCTGAGGTACATATGAAAGAGTATTCCGCCTTAAACTTTTTTGTTGAAAATGCTGCTGAGTATATTCATACAGGTAATAAAAAAGTTGGTAAAGGTACCATTGTAATTATATCTTCTGTAACTGGAAGCACATCAGAAATGGTTGATGGAGTGATTAAAGCCAAGAATGCAGGTGCAAAAGTGATAGGGTTTGTTGATTATCCTGATACTAAACTTGCTAAATTGTCTGACTATCTGATTTCATATCCTAAAAATGAACAGCTTAAATTTTTTATGACTGCTGATAGATTTATGTATAATGCTGGCGAATTTGATGAGTATTATGAACTCTATCATGAGCTCGATGAACATCTGGCGCAATGCCTAGTTCAAGTGGAAAAATCAGCTGATGAGCTAGGTGAACTCATAGCTAAAAAGCATATGAATGATAAAATACATTATTTTGTAGGTGCTGGTAATCAGTATGGGGCAACTTATTCATACGCAATGTGCTATTGGGAAGAACAGCACTGGATAAGAACAAAATCCATTCATAGTGCAGAATTTTTTCACGGTATGTTTGAAATAATAGACAGAGATACAGCAGTTACAGTATTTATAGGCGAAGACTCTCAAAGAAAACTCAGTGAAAGAGTTGCGAACTTTTTGCCAAGAATTTGTGCTAATTACAATATTATTGATACAAAAGATTATGAATTAAAAGGGATTAGTGAAAAATTTAGAGGTCATCTATCTCATCTTCTGATGAGAGTAATAACTTCAAGAATAGATGTCCATTTAGAAAAATTAAACTGTCATCCTATGGAAATTAGAAGATATTACAGACAACTTGATTATTAATAACTTCTAATTCTTACTTAAAACAGTCTGCTTCTCAAGCTTGAGGCAGTCTGTTTTTTTCGAAAATTTAAGAAATAAAATATAATAAAATAAATATAAAAAGGTAGAGATTAAAATGAATAAAAAGATATACATTGCTACTGTAGGTGATAACTGTATTGATTTGTATGATAATACAGGAGAATTTTTCCCTGGAGGAAATCCAGTTAATGTTGCAGTATATATAAAAAGAATGCAAGGTAATTCTTCCTATACAGGTGTTGTTGGTACTGATAAGTTTGGAAGGTTCATGGTTGATTCTCTCTCAAAAAAAGGGGTAGATATATCTCATTTAAAAGTACTTCCTGGAAATACCGCTGTTACTCATGTAGAAATAAAAAATGGTGATAGAATACTGGGTGATTATGACGAAGGAGTAATGGCTGATTTCAAATTATCAAACAAAGATATTGACTTTTTATGTAGTCATGATTTAGTTGTGTCAGGTATATGGGGAATGATTGAATCAGATTTATATAAGCTTAAAGCAAAAAACGTACCCATAGCTTTCGATTTTGCAGATAAAATCAACCATCAAATATCTAGAATAGCACTGCCATGGGTTGATTATGCTTTTTTTTCTGACGATTTTAGCAAAGATGAGGATATAAAGAATGCAATGAAAAATATTAAAAAAATTGGTCCTAAAATAGTCATCTTTACAAGGGGAACTAAAGGAAGCATTGCATATGATGGAAACAATTTTTTCGAATTTGGGATCTTTGATTGTAAAGTTATAGACAGTATGGGAGCGGGAGACAGTTATATCGCTGGTTTTCTTATGAGTCTTCTAAACGGCGAGTCTATAGAAGGTTGCATGAAAAACGGAGCACTTAGCAGTAGTATTACTTTAGGTTACAAAGGCGCTTGGTGATTTAACATAAATTAATGTGTTAATTATATATAATAGGATAATAATTATAATATAAAATTCGTATCATTCAATTAAAATCCAGCAGTGATTACAAAATCCGCACCTGACCAATCATTAATATAATCAATTTCTATATAATTGACATATTTTTCATCTTCTTTACTGATAATAAAAAACAAACCATCTATATCATATAAGCTATCATCATTTTGCTGTTCATCCTGAACTAACACATATGTTATTCCTGCTCAAGTCATAACCTTAGGAATAATACGATGTATTTTATTAGAGTATAATTTTATAAGTATATTTTTTGCCTTTTCAGTAATAATAATATTCATGATATCCATCCTTACTTTCTTTTAATTATCGTATATGTTTTATTTAAAATACTCATTATTATATACTAGTTTAAATCTATATATATAAATTATAAAGCTAATATTTTATAGGAGGTTAGGGATGAAGCTAACTATACAAGAGAAATCATGGATACTGTATGATTGTGGTAACTCTGCTTATTCTATGGCGGTTACTACATCCCTTTTACCTATAGTTTTTGGTATGTTTGATAATGTTAGTAGCAGTATGGATTTAGGTTATTTCAATTCAATTGCAAGCATAATTATTGCTATTCTTAGTCCTATACTTGGGACAATAGCCGATTACAAGGATACAAAGAAACGATTTTTTATTTTCTTTGCATTATTGGGTCTGCTCACTACAACTTCTCTAGCATTTGTATCTCCCGAGAATGGAAACTGGCAGATTTTAATATTATTTTATGTTTTGTCTGCTATTGGATTTTCTGGTGCAAATGTTTTTTATGATTCGTTTTTAGTCGATGTTGCTTTAGATGAACGTATGGATAAAGTGTCGACAAGAGGCTATGCATTTGGTTATATAGCTAGTATTATACCTTTTGGAATTAGTCTTGGTTTTATATACTTCTTAGGAATGGACAAAGTAATTGGTTATCAGCTAGGCTTTATAATTACCTCTTTATGGTGGGGACTACTAACATTACCCATTATAAAAAACGTACATCAGCTTCATTTCATAAATCCAGAACCAAGACCAGTTCAAAATAGTTTTATCAGACTTAAATCAACATTTATCAATATCAAGAAATACAAAAATGTTGCTATTTTCTTAATAGCATACTTTTTCTACATAGATGGAGTTGATACAATCATTAAAATGGTAGTACCTTATGCTACATCTATCTTAGGAAGTAATTCACTCGACACCTTTACTCTCCTTGGAATCTTACTAGTAATCCAAATTATAGCATTTCCATGTGCTATAATTTACGGAAACCTAGCAAAAAAATATTCTGCTAGATTAATGATAATCATAGGTATAATAACTTATATTATTTCCTGTATTTCAGCGTTTTATATTACGTCTGTATGGCATATTTTCGTACTTGGAGCACTTATAGGTTCTGCTCAAGGTGGAATCCAAGCTCTAAGTAGATCTTATTACGCAAAAATTATCCCTAAGCAAAATTCCAATGAATTCTTTGGATTTTATAATATTTTTGGAAAATTTTCTGCAATAATAGGACCAGCAGTAATGGCATTTTCAACTTCACTTACTGGTAATGCTAGGTATAGTATTCTATCTATTATTCCTCTGTTCATTATCGGTTTGTTAGTTTTTATAACTTTACCTAAAGAGCATATAGTAAGAGATATCGTATAGGAGGAGCTCAGATGGATGATTTTAGTTCTAAGCGAGCAAAGCATGTTATTGTAATTTCTTATGATGCTTTTTCTGAAGATAATTGGGATTTTGCCAGTTCACTTCCAAATTTATCACAATTAATATCAAAAGGAGTTTATTCAAATGATTTAATTAGCATTTATCCTAGTTTAACATATGTAGTACATTCTACATTAGTAACTGGAGTATATCCTGATAGGCATGAAATTATACACAACAATCCTTTTCAGCCATTTATCTCCGAAAAAAATCAAGAGTGGTTTTGGTATAGAAAAGATATCAATGTATCAACTATCTATGATGCTGCGAAAGAAGCAAATTTAACTACATCCGCAATATTGTGGCCTGCAACTGGCAAAGCTAAGATAGATTATAATTTACCTGAAGTAGTTGCAATAAACGGTGAAAATCAAGCGTTAAAAATTTTAAAAAATGGAAGCCCATTTTTCTGTGCAAAACTCAGCCTAAAGTATGGGAAAGTTTTGGATGGAGTAAATCAGCCAAATTTAGATGATTTTTCGACTTTGTGTGCAGTCGATACAATAAAATCAAAAAAACCTAATCTACTTTTACTTCACCTTATCGATTTAGATGATACTAAGCATAACTTCGGTACAAAAGGAACCGAAGTTAATAATGCAATGCTACGTATGGATAACAGGTTAGGGAGCATTATAAAAGCAGTAGATGAAGCTGGAATTAAAAAAGACACCGCTTTTATCGTTATTGGCGACCATGGCCATATTGATATTCAATATAAAATACATCTAAACAATATATTGAAAGAAATGGCTCTAATCTATGAGGATGGGAAAATCATGAAATGGAGAGCATATTTTCAATGCAATGGCGGCTCAGCTTATCTCCATATCAAAAAAGACGATCAAGAAGCAGAAAGGCTTACTTTAAATAAAATAAAAGAGATTTTATCAGTTGGAAAATACGGTATTGAAGATTTATACGATAGAACTGACTTAGATAAGCTTCATATTCATAAAAGTATTAAATATATGCTTGAAGCAAAACGAGGATATTGCTTTGATGAATCAATATCTAATACAACTATAGAAGACTTAGAGTCACAAAGAAAAAAATATTCTACTCATGGCTATAGAGAAAATAAAGATAATTATAAATGCAACTTGTTAATATCAGGAGAAATGATTAAAAATAATACTTCCTTAGAAAATCTAGCTATGGTTGATGTAGCACCAACTATAGCTAGATTGCTAGGAATTAGCTTTCCTAATTGCGATGGAAAACCTATAGAAATATAAGTATTGCTTTATAAATTTCTATTAGAATCTATTTCAGCATTATTTCTTGTTCCCGTTATATATATTATATTGAGTATTAATAATGGTAGCATAGTAATTATAAAATAAGCCCTTAAAAGAATTGCATCAAGTAAGGTGATTAACATTAGAATTAAACCTAAATTTCTACACCAATTATATTTATAAGGTTTATTTGCAAAGGATAATCCTGCAATTGCTACGAGCATCGAGAAAATGTAGATTCCTGCTCCTATAAGTAATCCTATAGATTGTAAACTTTCTCCTGATTTATCATAAGGAGATGCTGAGTACACCATATTAAAAGTAAATAACATCATCGGCAAAGAAATTAATAGCATAAATGCACTTGATATAATTAATATTTTTTTATTAACTTTAGGTTTCATTAAGTTTACTCCTTTCGTAATTTATATATTAGATTATATATTATTTTTGAGACTATTCCTTATTAAATATTGAATGGTCTCTTTTTTGGTTTTAAAATAATAAATTGGGTAATTATTGGAATGAGAACGTTTTCAAAGCTTAATATTTTTTGAATACTTAGAATAAAAAAATATCTCTTGACTTTAAAAAATTAATAGTAGTAAAATGTACATATACATATCAGGAAACGTTTCCAGAAACGATTCCTGTTGTAAAAAACATACAGGAGGGAAAAGTATGAAAAAATTATTATCCGTTTTATTATTGACAGCTATGACATTTTCTCTAGCAGCTTGTGGTTCCACAAATGAACCTGCTGAATCAGCAGATTCCGGAGAAGGCAAGAGTACCGGCTCAATATATTATCTAAATTTCAAGCCTGAAATTGCTCCAGTATATGAAAAAATCGCTGAAGCATATGAAGCAGAAACTGGAGTTAAACTTAATGTTGTTACCGCCGCATCAGGAACTTACGAGCAAACTTTAAAATCAGAAATGGCAAAAGCTGACGCTCCTACATTATTCCAAATTAACGGGCCAAAAGGCTACGCAAGCTGGAAAGAATATACAGCTGACTTAAGCAATACTGAATTATACAGTCATCTTACTGACAAAAGCTTAGCAGTAACAGATGGTGATGGAGTATATGGTATTCCTTATGTAGTTGAAGGATACGGAATTATATACAACAACGCTTTAATAAACAAATATATTGCTCTACCTGGAGCTAAAATAGCTTCTGTTGATGAAATTAATAATTTTGAAACATTAAAAGCTGTTGTTGAAGATATAACAGCTAAAAAAGATGAACTAGGAGTTAAAGGAGCTTTTGCAAGCACATCTCTAAAACCAGGTGAAGACTGGAGATGGCAAACACACTTAGCTAACGTACCAGTTTATTATGAATTCAAAAATAATAATATTGATTTAGCAAGTGATGCTACAAAAGAAATTAAATTTGAGTATGCTGAAAACTATAAAAATATTTTTGATTTATATATAAACAATTCTGTTACAGAACCAAAGCTATTAGGAAGTAAGCAAGTTGCTGATTCTATGGCTGAATTTGCACTTGGTCAATGTGTATTTGTTCAAAATGGTAACTGGGCGTGGTCACAAATCAATGAAGTAGCAGGAAACGTTGTCAAGCCAGAAGATATTAAATTCATGCCTATATACACTGGTATGGAAGGTGAAGAAAATCAAGGACTATGCACAGGAACAGAAAACTTCTATGCAATTAACGCTAAAGCTTCTGAAGAAGATCAAAAGCTAGCAGCAGATTTTATTTACTGGTTATTCTCTAGTGATACAGGTAAAAAATTTGTAGTTGAAGAATTAAATTTTATTGCTCCATTTGATACATTTACAGATGCAGAAAAACCATCTGATCCACTTGCAAAAGAAGTAATTAAGTGGATGGAAAAAGAAGGCACTACTTCTGTAGCTTGGAACTTTACAGTTTTCCCTAACCAGACTTTTAAAGATAATTTCGGAGCTTCATTACTACAGTATGCTCAAGGAAGTATGTCTTGGGATGATTTAGTAACAAAAGTTGTTGCAGATTGGAAAACTGAAAGCAGTAACTAATTTCAATACTATTATTCACTTTAGCCCCTGCCTGTTTTATGCTCAGGGGCTTTTTTTACACAAATTTAAACTATAAAGGAGAAAATATGGAAAGGGCACTAAAAAAATATTTTGTTATATTTGCACTTCCAACCTTAATTGCATTTGCAATTTCATTTTTAATACCATTTTTTTTAGGAATTTATCTTTCATTTACAGAATTCACTACTGTAACTAATAGTACTTGGGTTGGGTTTGAAAATTATAAAAAGGCATTTGTTGGAAACCCTGATTTTCTAAATGCACTTTGGTTTACATTAAAATTTACTGTAGTCTCAGTTATTTCTATAAATTTAATAGCTTTTATATTTGCGCTTCTTCTAACCAGAGGATTAAAAGGGACTAATATTTTTAGAACTGTTTTTTTTATGCCTAACCTTATCGGTGGAATAGTTCTTGGCTATATATGGCAAATAATCATCAATGGTGTGCTTTTAAACTTTGGAGTGGATATAACCTTTAGTGCTAAATATGGATTTTGGGGGCTAGTAGTTCTTATGAATTGGCAACTTGCAGGATATATGATGATTATATATATTGCAGGAATTCAAAATATTTCTTCTGACCTTAAGGAAGCCGCCCAAATCGATGGTGCAAATTCATTTCAGACTCTTATGAATGTAACTATTCCTATGGTAATGCCATCAATTACAATTTGTACCTTTTTAACACTCACAAATTCCTTCAAATTATTTGACCAAAACTTTGCACTTACTGGTGGAGCACCTGCGAAGCAAACTGCTATGCTTGCACTAGATATTTACAATACTTTCTATGGCAGAATAGGTTTCGAGGGAGTAGGACAAGCAAAAGCCGTTGTATTTTTTATTATGGTCGCATTGATAGCTTTTGTTCAGCTTTATATCACAAGAAGAAAGGAAGTGGAGAGTTAAGATGGTTGAAAATCAAAAAAAGAGCAATAACGTATTATTTTTCTTTATGACGATTTTAGCAATTACATTTTTAGTTCCAATTTTCATTGTATTAATGAATTCTTTTAAAGGACAATTTTTTATATCTGATGCTCCATTTTCTTTCCCGACCGAGCAAACTTTTGTTGGATTTACAAATTATCTAAATGGTATAGAAAAAATAAACTTTTTTTCAGCATTTGGGTATTCCCTTTTCATTACAGTCGGCTCTGTTTTGCTGATTACTATTTGTACATCAATGACTGCATGGTACATCACAAGGGTGAAAAGTAAAATAACATCACTTATGTATTATCTTTTTGCTTTTAGTATGATAGTACCTTTTCAAATGGTTATGTTTACCATGTCTAAAACGGTTAATGTTTTAAGACTTGATAATCCAGTTGGAATGATACTCATTTATTTAGGATTTGGTGCAGGTCTTTCGGTTTTTATGTTTGCTGGATTTATTAAAAGTATACCTTTAGAAATTGAAGAGGCGGCTATGATAGATGGCTGTAATCCGATTCAAACATTTTTTTTGGTAGTTTTTCCTATTTTAAAACCTACAGCAATTACAGTATCAATATTAAATACTATGTGGATTTGGAATGACTATTTACTTCCTTATTTAGTTATAGGAAATAAGTATAGAACTCTTCCTGTTGCAATTCAGTATTTACAAGGAGGATATGGTTCAAGAGACATGGGAGCACTTATGGCAATGTTAATCCTTGCTATTATTCCTATAGTAGTTTTCTATTTATCAGCGCAAAAGTATATAATAAAGGGAGTAATTTCTGGAGCAGTTAAAGGATAGTAGGTGATTATAGTGGTGACTATAAAAGATATAGCAAAAGAAGCAGGTGTGGCTGTTAGCACTGTTTCAAGAGTTTTGAACAATCATCCTGATGTCAGTGAAAAAACTAAATTAAAGGTTTTAGATATAATTGAAAAAAGAAAATTTGTGCCCAACAGTAATGCCAAGCATTTAAAGCAACAAAATACTAATACAATTGGAATATTTGTTAAAGGAACATTCAATTTTCTTTTCCATTCTATTTTAGAAAAAATTCAACCTCTTATTGAAGATTCTGGTTATATCACTGTAGTGAATTATTTAGATGAGGATGAAAATGAGGTTCAGCAAGCTAGAATATTCTGTAACGAAAAAAAACCTCAAGGGATAATGTTCTTAGGTGGGAATCTGAAAAATTTTCAAGATAATTTTTCAAAAATTGATATTCCATCTATTTTAGTTACAAACTCAGCTAGTCAATTGAATTTTAGCAACTTATCAAGCGTTACCACGAATGACAAAAAAGCCGTTGAGTTCGCTATTGAATATTTAATTGAAAAAGGCCATACAAATATTGGAATCATAGGTGGAAATGCTGATTCTTCTAATATTAGTGAGGTACGCTTAAAAAGTATTATAAAAACACTATATAAACATAAAATCAACTTTGATATTTCATCACATTTTGAACCAGCTCGATATTCTTTTGAAAGCGCTTATAAAGCTTGCCAAAGACTTATTAACAAAAAACTTGGAATAACTGCTATTTTCGCAATGAGTGACGTTATGGCAATAGGAGCAATGAGAGCAATGACAGATTCAAAAATTTCTATTCCAAGCGACATTTCAGTAATTGGGTATGATGGAATAGAGCTTGTTAATTATTACAATCCAAAATTAACGACTATACTTCAGTTACAGGATCAAATAGCATTTAATGCAGTTAAAATAATAACTTCTCAAATTGAAAAAAATCTAGATCCTATTCATAAAGTTCTTCCGTTCAAACTTATGGAAGGTGAAAGTGTAATTCGGATTTAATTAAAATAATAAATTAAGATAAGGAATTGAAATACATGATAAATAAAATACAAGAACCTTTTGAAAGAGGCGCAGGTACTTTGCTTCCAGTTGCAAGTCTGCCGTCTAACTATGGAATAGGAACATTTGGTAAGGCCGCATATGACTTTGTTGACTTTCTACATAAATCTGGCCAAAAATATTGGCAGGTACTTCCTATTGGACCTACAGGTTATGGTGATAGTCCATATCAAAGCTTCTCTGCATTTGCTGGAAATCCATATTTTATAGATTTTGATTTATTGATTGAAGAAAATCTTTTGGATATTAGTGAGATTGAAAAAATAAATTGGGGAGATAACCCAAGCCTAATCGATTATGGAAAGATATATGAGAATAGATATAGTGTTTTAAGAGTTGCCTTTAAAAATTTCAATACATCTGATGAATCCTTTATTGAATTTTGTGATGCTAATAGCTTCTGGTTAGATGATTATAGTGACTATATGGCTATAAAAGATTTATTCAGAGGTGTAGAATGGCTTAAATGGCCAGAGGATATAAGAAACAGAGATAAGGATGCTTTGGAAAACTATAGAATAAAATTATCAGATGATATAATGTTTTGGAAATTCCTACAATTCAAGTTCATTGTTCAGCTAAATCAATTAAAGAAATATGCACATAATAAGAATATAACTATAATCGGCGATATACCAATTTATGTTGCTCTTGACAGTTCAGATGTTTGGGCAAATTTAAAAGAGTTTCAAATGGATGAGAGCAAAAAACCAACTATGGTAGCTGGAGTTCCACCAGATATGTTTTCATCAACTGGCCAGCTTTGGGGAAATCCACTTTATGATTGGGATTATATGAAAGCCGATAACTTTAGCTGGTGGCGTAAAAGAATGAGATATTCAGCTCTTTTATACGACATCATAAGGATAGACCACTTTATTGGAATAGTTCATTATTATTCTATAAAATACGGTGAAGAAACTGCTATGAATGGTTTTTGGAAAGATGGCCCAGGTCATGATTTAATTAATTCTATTAACGAAGAAATTGGAAGTTCAAAAATCATTGCTGAAGATCTAGGGGTTGTTACCCAGAAGGTTAAGCAGCTTTTAAAAGATAGTGGTTATCCAGGTATGAGGCTCTTACAATTTGGATTTGATTCAGATGCTAGAAACGAGAATCTAGCTAAGCATTGTCCTTCGAACTCTGTTGTTTACGGTGGCACTCACGATAATGAAACTCTTAGAGGATATTTTCAAAATCTAGATTCTAAATCCAGAGCTAAAGCTAGAAAAATGCTTGATATTAAGCAGAATAGATTTTTTGTGTGGAAAGTTATTGAATCTGGGTTTAAATCAAAAGCAAATACCGTGATATTCCAAATACAAGACTATCTAGAGCTTGATAATTCTGCCAGAATGAATGTTCCATCAACCATTGGTGGAAACTGGTGCTGGAGATTATTACCAAATCAAATCAGTGATGATTTAATACACAAAATAGAAAATTTAATTAAGATAACAAAAAGATAGGAGAAAATTATGGCTAATATAACCCTAAAAAACATCCATAAGATTTATCCAGGAGATGTTACAGCTGTAAAGGATTTTAATCTGGAAATTCAAGATAAAGAGTTTATAATTCTAGTTGGACCATCTGGTTGTGGTAAATCAACTACTCTTAGGATGATTGCAGGTCTAGAGGATATATCAAAAGGCGAACTTTATATTGGAGATAAATTAGTAAATAATGTTCCTCCAAAAGATAGAGATATTGCTATGGTATTTCAAAGCTATGCTCTTTATCCTCACATGAGTGTATATAAAAATATGGCATTTTCTTTAACTTTACAGAAAGTTGATAAAAGCGAAATTGATAAAAGAGTACGCGAGGCAGCAAAGATTCTAGATATAGAACATTTATTAGAAAGAAAACCAAAGGCTTTATCTGGTGGTCAAAGACAAAGAGTAGCACTTGGAAGAGCTATGGTTAGAAATCCTAAAGTTTTTCTTCTTGACGAGCCACTTTCTAATCTCGATGCAAAACTACGTACAGCTATGAGAAGCGAGATAAGCAAACTTCACAAAAGACTTGGAACTACTTTTATATACGTAACTCATGACCAGACTGAGGCTATGACAATGGGAGATAGAATCGTAGTCATGAAGGATGGTTTAGTTCAACAAGTTGATACTCCACAAAATTTATATGATTATCCTGTAAATTTATTTGTAGCAGGTTTTATAGGATCTCCACAAATGAATTTTTTTAAGGTTAGGATTGAAAAGAATAATGAGAATTTTATAGCTAGATTGGGAGATTATAAGATACCAATTAATTGGAGCATTGATAAGTCAAAGAACTTGAGCAATTATGATGGCAAAGAGGTTTTAATGGGCATTAGACCTGAAGAATTACACGATGAGCAAAGTACTCAAGCTAAAGAAACCTTAAGCTTTGTTAATGCTTTAGTCGAGTTAAGCGAACCTATGGGCTCCGAAGTTTATTTATATCTTGATATAAATAATGAAAAAGCAATCGCCAAAATTCCTCCAAGAACAAATGCAAAAATTGGTGATGTTGTAAGCCTAGGAATTAATACTACAAATGTTCATCTTTTTGATATTGAAACTGAGAACGCAATTGCTGTGAGGTAAATATATGGATATAAATAAAGTGATTAAATCAGCACAAGATAAATGTAAAATTGAATACGGAAAAGAGCTTTCAAACGCCCTTGCTTGGCAGCTTCACAATTCACTTTCAGAGTCAATAAGGGAAGAAATAGGCGGCAAGTGGCAGGAATTAAAAATAATGAGTGATAAAAATAGAAAAGCATATTATTTTTCTGCCGAGTTTTTAATTGGCCGTTCAATTCAAAATAACTTGTTAAATTTAGGGATCCTTGATGAAATAAACAATAAACTAAAAGAGCTTAATGTTGATTTTGGAATTTTAGAAGAGATTGAAGATGCTGCTCTAGGTAACGGGGGGCTTGGTAGACTTGCTGCTTGCTTTATTGAAAGTGCTGCAACTATGGATATTCCTTTAGACGGATATGGAATAAGATATAAGTTTGGATTATTTAAACAAGAATTTCAAGATGGATTTCAAATTGAAAAAGCTGATGATTGGTCAAAATATGGTGATCCATGGTCATTAAGAAAATATGAAGACTCAGTGTTAGTAAAGTTTAGTGATCAAAACGTTATTGCTGTTCCCTATGATATACCTATTATAGGGTATAAGGGAAATAATATTTCTACCCTAAGGCTTTGGCAAGCTGAGCCAGTCAATGAATTTGATTTTAATTTATTTAATGACCAAAACTATGATTTGGCTGTAAAAGAAAAAAATAAAGCTGAGGATATTTCTAGAGTCTTGTATCCAAACGATGATACTTTAGATGGAAAAAAATTAAGATTTAGACAGCAATACTTTTTCAGTAGTGCTTCACTACAGGATTTAATTAGAAAGTTTAAAAGAAATCATTCTGAGGATTTATTAGATTTTGCTAAGTATAACGTAATCCAGCTTAATGACACTCATCCTACAATTGCAATTCCTGAGCTTATAAGGCTTTTAGTTGATGAGGAAAAACTTAGTTTTGAATCTGCGTTTGATATTTGTAAAAAAACCTTTGCGTATACCAATCATACAATAATGCAAGAGGCATTAGAAAAATGGGATATAGGCTTAATAAAAGAACTCCTTCCAAGAATCTATGAAATTATAAAACAAATTCACAATAATTTTGAAGAAGAAAAAAAGGATTTAGTAAAAAATAAAATTATTAGTAAAGCTTTATCTAGTAGAACAAAAATAATAAATAAAAATACACTTCATATGGCTCATATGGCTATTTACGGTTCTAGCTATGTAAATGGAGTGGCTCAAATTCACACAGATATAATAAAAAGTGATGTACTAAAAGACTTCTATAAATTATATCCTTCCAAGTTTCAAAATAAAACAAACGGAATAACTCAACGCAGATGGCTAGCATTATGTAATAGAGAATTATCTTCCTTTATTAGTAATAATCTTGGAAATGAAAACTGGATAACAAATTTATCTGATTTAAAGAAATTAGAACCGCTTTCTAAGAGCACTTCTATTATTGAAGAGTTTTCAAATATTAAGCAAATAAAGAAACACCAATTAGCTGACTATATTTTTAGAAAAGAAGGTATTGCAATTGACCCTCAAAGTATTTATGATATTCAAATTAAAAGGCTACACGAATACAAAAGACAATTACTAAACATTTTAACGATTTTATATATTTACAATGAAATTAAATCAGGTAATTTGAATAACTTTAATAAAACAACCTTTATTTTTGGAGCTAAAGCAGCTCCAGGATATAAAAGAGCTAAAAGTATAATCAAATTAATTAATGAAGTTGGCAAGCTCATTGATAATGACCCACTAGTAAGTTCAAAAATCAAAGTTGTTTTTGTTAGCAACTATAATGTATCCTATGCTGAAAAATTAGTTGCTGCAGCTGATATTTCTGAGCAAATATCAACAGCAGGAACAGAGGCTAGTGGAACTGGAAATATGAAATTTATGCTTAATGGTGCAGTTACGCTAGGAACATTGGATGGTGCAAATGTCGAAATCGTCCAAGAAGCAGGCAGGGAAAACAATTACATTTTTGGAGCAACTGTTGATGAAATAAGTAGCATTTCTAAATCATATAGTCCTATAGATATTTATAAATCAAATCCTAAAGTTAAAGCAGTATTAGATATGCTTATAGATGGTACTCTTAAAGACGGTAAAACTAAAGACTTTAAGGAGCTCTACGATTCTATATTAAAAGGTGCTAGTTGGCATAAGGCTGACCACTACTACCTACTACATGATTTTATGTCATATGTAGAGACAAGAATTAAAGTAAATAATGATTTTTCATCTAAATATGAGTTTAGGAAAAAATGTTATATTAATATGTGTAATGCAGGCAAGTTCAGCTCTGATAGAACTATACAAGACTATGCTAGAGAAATTTGGCATGTATAAGCTTCAATTTTTTTATTAAACCTAAATATTTTAAAAAATTATAAGTAGACCACTTGATGGATATTAATCTAAAAGTGGTCTTTCTAATTAATAAAATTTATTCCTCTTATGATTGCATTAATATAATAAAAAGATTAGAATAACATATTATTAGCTATAGCACCTTTATTATGAAAGGCGGATTACGTATAATGGCGCACTTAACAGGAAGAACTGGCTATAAAAGCTTAATTGATAGATATAATAAGTTTCCACAAGGAGCTCCTGAGTCTGAAACTCTATATGAGATATTGAAAGTCTTTTTTACAGAGGAAGAGGCTCAATTAGTTTCTATGCTACCTATTAAACCCTTTGATGTAAAAATGGCATCGACAATCTGGAATAAATCTCAGGATGAAACCTTATTAATTCTTGAAAATCTGGCAAGCAAAGCCTTATTATTAGATATGAATGACAATAAAAAACAAATGTATGTTATGCCACCACCTATGATAGGTTTTTTTGAGTTTGCTCTTATGAGAACTGGAGGACATTTTAATCAAAAATTATTAAGCGAGTTATTTTATCAATATATCGAAACTGAAGAAGAGTTTATGAGAAAGCTCCTATCGTTAAAGACCCCTATAGGCAGAATTCTTATAAATGAAGAAGCTATAAATAAGGCTGATGAGGTTTATGTTCTAGATTATGAAAAGGCGACTAGCCTTCTAAACAATGCTACAAGCATAGGTGTAAGCAGATGTTACTGTAGACATAAAGCTGAACACCTTAATCAGCATTGCAATGCTCCACAGGAGGTGTGTCTATCTCTAAACAACCTCTCTGTTTCTTTAGCGAAGCACGGGTATGCAAGACTTATAGATCATGATGAAGCTCTCTCAATACTAAAAACAGCTTATAATAATAATCTAATTCAATTTGCTGAAAACGTTAAGGACGATGTAGGTTTTATTTGTAACTGTTGCGCTTGTTGCTGTGTAGCACTAAAAAGTGTTAAAAAAATGGGAATTCCTCAAACAATATCTTCCTCAAACTTTATTGCAAATCAGTTAGATAACTGCATTAGCTGTAAAAAATGTGTATCCGTGTGTCCAGTTGGATGCTTTGAAATTAAGGTTTTTAATGACAAAGATAAAGTAGTGCTGAATTCTGAGCTTTGCCTCGGATGTGGAGTGTGCCAAAGAGTATGCCCCATTAATGCAATAGAAATGAGCAAGAAAGATGTTAAAATTTTTACCCCAGTAAACACTGTTCATAAGCTAGTATTAGAAGCAATTGAAACTAATACTTTACATAACCTTATTTTTGATAATCAGGCTATGCTTAGCCATAAGTTCATGGCTGCATTTACTGGAGCTTTTCTTAAATTACCTCTTGTTAACCAGCTTTTAGTGAGCGAAACTTTTCAGTCTAAATATTTGGCTAGATTAATCGAAAAATTAGGATAAATTTGCTTTACGATTTTTGATTTTAGTATAAGTATATAGTATAATTCCAAAGATTATCCATCCGATTACTATGGCCCATTCTGCCATAATTAGTGATGATGGCTGGCCTGGCAAGTATAAAATTATCATAGCAGAACATAGTATAATTGCCATTATTCCTACAAGCTTATAATATTTCACTTTATAAGGACGATCTAGATTAGGTTCTTTTCTTCTTAATACTAAAAATGAGATTGATACCATTAGATATGAGTTTACTATTCCTAGAGATCCTGCATTTGTAAGCCAAACAAGCATTCTTCTGCCTAAAAGCGGCGATAATGTGGAGATTAAACCTATAAGTAAAATTGCATTAACTGGTGTTTTGTACTTTGGATGAAATTTAGCTAAAAAACTAGGTAACATTTTTGATTCTGACATCGCATATATTGCTCTGCTTCCACCTACAAAGAAAGAATTCCAGCTTGTCAAAATACCTCCAATTCCTCCTATAATTATTATTTTTGAAGCGATAGGACTGTTGTAAATATTTTTCATTGCATCTGCAGTAGCAAGCTTTGATTGTGATAATTCTTCATAAGATAAGCCAACCGAAGTGCTATAAATCATCATTGTATACCAAGCTATAGCCATAACCAGAGATAATATTATAATTTTCCCAATGGTATTAAAGGGGACATTAATTTCCTCTGCTGCCTGAGGAATAACATCAAATCCAACATATAAAAAAGGTGTCATTAAAGTTACTGCTAATATTCCGCTTTTACCATTGGAAAATAAAGGAGTAATATTTCCTGAGTGTCCACTAAATATTGCTCCTGTAAAAAGCATTAATCCTACTATTAAAATCATAATTGTAGCTATTCCTTGAAAAAATGCTGCAGGCTTCACGCCTATGTAATTTACAAATGTTATAATAATTGAACTAACTGAACCAACAATAACCCAAGTAAAGTATATGTCATAGGAAGCAACTGAATACATATATCCCTTTAGATACGCGGGAAATAAGTATTCAATAACAGTAGGAAAAGCTACTGCCTCAAATGCTACTACTGAAATATATCCTAAAACAATTGCCCAGGTGCAAAAAAATGAAGCTTTTTCACCCAAAGCTCTATAGCTAAAAACATGTTCTCCTCCGCACTGCGGCATAGCAGAAGTTAGCTCTGCATAAATTAAGCCAACAAACAACACCATTATTCCACCAAATACAAACCCCAGTATTGCACCTAGTGTTCCGGCCATCATTATCCATTCTCCAGTGAGTACTACCCATCCCCACCCAATCATAGCTCCAAAAGCCAATGCGATTATGTCTTTTTTTGACAAAACTCTTTCAAAATTATGATTACCTTCATTCATTTACTTTCCCCCCAATAGAATATATTTGTATCATAAAATTATACTATTTGTTTTCTCGTAAATCATATAAATGAATTATTAAATCTTCATAAAATTAAATTACAGAATATTTAATCATTTTATACAATTATATATTATTAGCCTAGATATCTACAAGCTAACAAAACACTAAAATTAACTTATATAAATCAAATATATTTTGCGTTTAGATTATTATCCTATTCAAAATAGTTTCTTATATATAATTATATAAACGTAATCATGTTATACTTAAAAGAAAAAAGAAGGAGAGAGTTATATGATATTAATTTGCTATCCTAAATGAACAACATGTAAAAAAGCCGAGGCATGGCTTAAAGAAAATCAATACACATATTTATATAGAGATATTAAAACTGAAAATCCTAGTAAACTAGAATTAGCAAGCTGGTATGGCAATAGTGATATAGATATTAAGAAGCTTTTTAATACTTCTGGAAATGTTTATAAAGACCTAAATTTAAAAGATAAAATTGATAAAATGACAATTGATGAGAAGCTTGAACTTCTTGCTTCAGATGGAATGTTATTAAAAAGACCTTTTCTAGTTTATAAAGATAAAATTAAGGTTGGCTTTAAAGAAAACGAATGGTTTTCTTTTTTAAGCGAAACATAATATAAGTTATGTTAACCTATAGATTATCTTTATATAATATATAAAACAAATCTATTGGATTACTCTTAGTTTTAAATATATTATTATTATAGAGTTTAATTTTAGATTATATTTACAATTAGGAGAATTCATATGATTATAGACACACATATGCATGAAAAAACTTATTCATCCGATAGTTTTTTATCATTAGAAGATATAGTTAAGAAATCTAAATCAATGGGCTTAGATGGCGTTTGTATTACAGATCATGAAAGCAATGAAATTAAGGATTTTGCTCATCAATTTTCAAAACAGTCAGGATTTCTAATCCTAGTAGGTGCAGAAGTACTAACGCATGAGGGAGACATAACTGTTTTTGGGTTAGATGATTTACCAAAAGAAAAGATTCATGCTCAACAGCTTATTGATCTTACATTAAAAGCTGGAGGAGTTGCTATAAGTGCTCATCCATTTAGACATAATAATAGAGGAATGGGAAAATTTATAAAAAATGTACAGGGTTTATCAGGAATTGAGGCATTTAATGGAAGTACATTCCCACATCATAATCTATATGCATATGGCTTATCATCAGAACTCAGTATTCCAGCTCTAGGAGCTAGTGATGCTCATACAATAGATGCTATAGGAAAATATGCTACTTTAATCCCTGGTAATATCAGAGATGAAAAAGATTTTATAGAAGCTGTAAAATCTGGAAGAGTATCTCCAGTTGTTTATTCCAACAATAAATATGAGAGTTTAGATATAAATCAGATGTTATATAATAAACCTATTTATAAAGAAGCTATTTAAATACAAAAACCTATTTATACACAAAAAACTTCCGTAATTTTGTCATTAGACATCATTTATGGAAGTTTTTAATTATAAAATGTATATAATTATTTTTTTATAGACATATTTGAGAATTAACTAGTGAAATAAGTTATATATAGTGTTAAAATAAGGGTGAATGTACCTAGTTTGGTATATTTATAGTTCTAGATTAATTAAATTAAATAAAATCTTATCTAAGAGGGGAGTCAATTAAAAATGAGTAAGCCAGTTTTATCGGCTCATTTTGAGTCAAGAACACCATCAGATGTACGTTTAGCACAAATGAAATACGATGAGAGAAAAGTTAAGCCACAAGCAGTTATCAATGTAGGTATTGGTAACGTTTCTCTGCCTACAAATCCTGCTATGCAAAAAAGAATGTTTAATTTAAACGCTCCAGATAGTCCTTTTGCAAATGGAGTTATTAGATATTCAGGTACAGCTGGACTTCCAGAATGCCAAGATGCTTTTAAAAACATATTAAAATGCGAAGGCTTTGATACTAGCAAATTGCATGTTCAGGTTACAGATGGAGGTTCTTCAGGAATGGAGCTTCTTCTAATTGGAACTTGTGGTCCTGCAGGTACTGACGAAAAACCTTTGATGATGATTGACCCAGCTTATACAAACTACATTTCTTTTGCAGAAAGAGTTGGAAGAAAAACCGTAACAATTAAGCGTAAAATGGAAGACAATGGTAAGTTCACTCTTCCTGAAGTAAGCGAAATCGAAGAAATGATTCAAAAGCATAATCCTGGAGCTCTACTAGTAATACCTTATGACAATCCAACTGGCCAGCTATATGATTATGAAAACATGAAAGATCTTGCTAAGCTTTGTGTTAAGTACAATATGTGGATGGTAAGTGATGAAGCATATCGCGAGTTATATTATCAAGAAGACAAGCCTCTAGTAAGTATCTGGGGGTTAACAGATGCTGATGTTCCTGGAATCGAAGGAAGAAGAATCAGTATAGAAACAGCTTCAAAAGTTTGGAATGCTTGCGGACTTAGAATTGGTGCTGTAATAACTGATAGCGCTGAGTTCAATAATAGATCAATCGCAGAATATACTGCTAATCTTTGTGCAAACGTTATCGGACAGTACATATTTGCTGCTTTAGCTCATGAAAGCAAGGAGCAAATTGCTGCTTGGTGTTCAGAATTACGTGAATACTACAAAAAACAAATTATGATGGTATATAATGGTTTAAAAGAACAAGAGCCAGGACTTATAGTTTCTAGCCCTGACGCTTCTATCTACTCAGTTATTGACGTTAGAAACGTTGTTAAACCTGGATTTGATGCTATCGATTTCGTATTATATTGTGCTCAAGAAGGCTCAATTAATATCGATGGAGTAGAAACTACTTTACTTGTAGCTCCAATGAAAGGCTTCTATGATATAAAAGCAGGGGAAGTTAACCCTGGAAGCACACAGTTCAGAATTTCTTTTGTTGAGTCTCCTGAGAACATGGCAAAGATTCCTGAATTATTCGTAAAACTATTAAGAGCCTTCGAAGCTCAAAGATAATTTACCCATTTAAAGCTATATCCATCAGATTTTTTCTGATTTGGATATAGCTTTTTTTGAAATTAATGAAAAAAACCAAACAGCTCTCTTATTAAATTTTAGGAGTTGAAAATATGATACACGATGAACGAATAAAAAACTTAAATCATAAGAAAATAAATAATGGAGACTATGTTTTATATTGGATGCAAGCATCGCAAAGATCTGAATATAATCATGCACTGGAATACTCAATTGAATACTCAAATAAACTTAAACTTCCACTTATAGTTCTTTTTATTATAATGGAAGATTTTCCTAAAGCAAATTTTCGTCATTTTCGTTTCATGCTAGAAGGTATAGAAGATGTCATGAATCAGCTAAAATCTCGTAAAATCAAAATGGTAATTAGAAAAGGCGAGGCTCTTCCTATAGTAAATGAACTATCTAAAAATGCATCAATTTTGATAACTGATTTTGGTTATTTAAAGCATGAGATTATTATGAAATCCAATATTGCACAGCAATTAAACTGCTCTATGCTCAGTGTGGAAAGCAACGTAATCATCCCTGTGGAGGTTACTTCTAATAAAGAAGAATATGGAGCCTATGCCATTCGTCCCAAAATTAATAAAATTATTGACAAGTATTTAATCGAGCTTAATTCTAGACTAATAATGCAATCATCGATTGATTATCCTATTAAGTCAGAGGATATCTCTGATTTAAACTCATTTATTGATAGCTTGAAAATCGATAAAAGTATTAATGAGTCAATTTATAAGGGTGGATCAGTTGAAGCAGAAAAATATCTTAAAGATTTTATAGAAAATAAAGCTCAATATTACTCTGAACTAAAAAATCATCCTGGAATGAATTATTCTTCAAATTTAAGTCCATATTTGCATTTCGGACAAATTTCTCCTCTATATATAGCTCTTAAAATAATAAAAAGTGACATTAAATCTAAAAAAGATTTTCTTGAAGAGCTCATAACAAGAAGAGAACTTGCAATCAACTATATATATTATAATAAAAATTATGATAGTGATATTGAAAAAATTTTGCCAAGCTGGGCATATGATTCCTTAATATCTCATCAGAATGATTTAAAAGACTATATATACTCACTTGAAGAATTAGAAAATGCAAAAACTCATGATGAGTTTTGGAATAAAGCTCAAAAAGAAATGGTTATTACAGGAAAAATGCATGGATATATGAGGATGTACTGGGGTAAGAAAATAATTGAATGGTCATTGACTATAAATGACGCTTTCTCAAGAACTCTTTATTTAAATGACAGATATAGTATAGATGGAAGAGATGCAAACGGATATGCTGGAATAGCATGGTGCTATGGTAAACATGATAGGCCATGGAAAGAAAGAGAAATCTTTGGAAAGATAAGATATATGAATGACAAAGGACTAATAAAAAAATTTAACATGGAAAAATATTTAAATCTAAAATTATGATTTACAATTTCATTAATGATTGATTTTATCAAATAAGGGTAATTATTTAATTAGATGCTAATATAATATTTATATTATAATAAGGAGGAATAGTTATGTCAGATAAAGATAAAATCAAAAAAAATCCAGATATTTGTGAAAATGAAACTGCAGACTCTACAACCCCTGCTACAGATGTGTATGATAGTATAAAGTGTCGTATCAAAGAAACTAATGTAGATATACCTACAGAAGAAGCTGTCGAAAAAGCAAAAGAATGGGTAGATGATGAAAATATCAAATAATTTGATGTAATTTTAGTGTAAATTATATATTGATATAATTTACACTGTTTTTTTGTTATTAAATAAATAGGGATTTAGAGACAATACAAAGGAGGCAAACCTTATAATGTTTAAAAAGTATGACCACTCTCATCAAATGTCTTGTGATTTACTATATATTGATGAACAATCATTTAACGATATACCTTATAGTGGAGAAGAGCTTTCTATGAGATTGAAAAAAAACACACATTATAATATATATATTCAATATATAAAAGATGTCCCAGTAGGATACATAGGGCTTCTTGAAGTTCAAAATCCCCATTATTCAGGTGTTTGGATAGATTTAATTGCAGTTTGCAAGCAATATCAAAATCAAGGTATAGCAAAACATATGCTTGAACTAGTTATAAAAAAATTTAAAAATAAAGGTATAACTTTATCAACTGCTTTAGTTAGGGAAAATAATGTACCTTCATTGTGCGTTTTTAAGAAACTGGGCTATAAAGAGGAAGCTGATGCCTTCAAGTTGCTTTGTCTAGATAAAATTTAACTAATATGATATAATTTATTTGTATTACTTATGGATAAAATAAATAGAAATAGCAAAGAGGATTAATTTAGTATTAGTCCTTTTATTATGTTATAATCAAATGTGAACTATTATCAAAGGAGTAAATCATGATAAAGCAAAAAATTATGGTTTGTGTTACTGAACAGAAAACCTGCGAAAGACTTATAAAAAAAGGAATTGAATTAACTAAAGATAATGATACAGAAATTTTTGTTTTACATGTTGCAACTAAAGATATAAAAGTAATCGAAGATCCTAGAGCAGCTGAAGAACTAGAATATATTTTTGAAGAATCAAAAAAATACGGTGCAAGTGTAACTGTTTTAAAATCTAATGATATTCTAAAAACATTATCAAAATTTGCTATTGAAAATGACATTGATTATATGATTTTAGGAGAAACTAGACTTCAAAACGAAAAGGACAGTGTTATCTTTAAGTTAAGAAAAGAGTTAGGGGAAACAAAAACCCAAATAGAAGTAGTACCACTTAAATCAAATTAAATAATTAATGTATTAGAACGGAGATTGAAGTTAATGCAAAGAAGTAAAGCAAAACAAATATCACAAGATGAGATACTAATGCAACAATATAATATAAATTCGTTATCACAAATGAACGAAGATTTCTTTAAAGAAAACGGCAGATATCAATCTTATTTTATTCAAACATTTGGCTGCCAAATGAATGAACACGATTCAGAAAATTTAGCTGGAATGTTTGATATGATGAACATAGATTTAGCTGATTCTATGGAAGAAGCTGATATAATTATATTCAATACCTGCGCTGTAAGAGAAAATGCTGAATTAAAGGTTTATGGCAATTTACACGCTTTAAAAAAACTAAAGGTAAAAAATCCAGATTTGATAATAGCTGTGTGCGGATGTATGATGCAACAAGATCACGTTGTAGATGAAATTAAAAAAAGATTTCCTCATGTTAGTTTAGTTTTTGGAACTCATAATTTATATAAATTTCCAGAGCTGCTTTTGAAATATCTGTCTGGAGACTCAAAGACACTAATTGATGTTTGGGATATAGACGGAAATGTAATTGAAGGATTGCCTTCCGCTAGAAGATATGATTTAAAAGCTTTTGTAAATATAATGTACGGCTGTAATAACTTCTGTACATATTGCATAGTTCCATATACTAGAGGTAGAGAAAGAAGTAGAAATCCAGAAGATGTTATTAATGAAGTAAAAGATTTGGCAAGAAACGGTGTAAAGGAAATTACTTTACTCGGCCAAAACGTTAATTCATATGGCAATGATTTTGATAACAAGGTTTCTTTTGCTAAGTTACTTACTATGTTAAATGATATTCAAGGGATTGAGCGTATAAGATTTATGACATCACATCCTAAAGATATTTCTGAAGAACTCATAGATGCTGTTGCAAATCTCGATAAAGTTTGCGAAAGTATACATCTTCCTGTTCAGTCTGGCAGTACAGCTGTGCTCAAAAAAATGAATAGACACTATACAAAAGATCAATATATTGAGCTAATTAATAAGATTAAAACTAAAGTTCCAAATGTAGCTCTTACTACAGATATTATGGTAGGATTTCCTGGCGAAACTGAGGAAGATTTTTTAGATACTTTAGACGTATTGGAAAAAGTTCAATACGATTCTGCTTTTATGTTCATTTACTCTGTTAGAAAAGGTACTGTTGCAGAAAATATGGACAATCACATTGATGAATCCGTAAAAAAAGATAGATTTAATAGACTTCTTTCTAAAGCAAACGAGATAGCTGAATTAAAAAATTCCAAATATATGGACGAAATCGTTGAGGTTTTAGTAGAGGGCTTCAGCAAAAAAGATAAAACCCGATTGATGGGTAGAACAAGACAAAATAAATTAGTTAATTTTATAGGCGATGAGTCTATGATTGGATCTTTAGTAAATGTAAAGGTTACTGAGACAAAGTCTTTTTCTTTAAATGGAATAGCACTCGATTAGAGTGCTATTTTAAATAGATTAGAGGTGATATTCTTGGAAAAGCTTACTCCTATGATGAGGCAATATCTTGAAATAAAAGAAAACCATAAGGATTGTATTTTATTTTTTAGACTTGGAGATTTTTATGAAATGTTCTTTGAGGATGCAGTAACAGCATCCGAAATACTAGATATAACCCTCACAGGCAAAGCTTGTGGTTTGAAAGAAAGAGCTCCTATGTGTGGAATCCCTTATCATAGCTCTCAAGGATATATTCAAAAACTAATACTAGCTGGTAAAAAAGTTGCTGTTTGTGAACAAGTAGAAGATCCTTCTCAAGCAAAAGGGATTGTTAAAAGAGAAGTTGTTAAAATAGTGACTCCGGGAACTATAATAGATGAGGATATTATAGATAGAGAAAAAAACAATTACCTATTATCATTTTTAATCAATAATACTAATGTTGATATTTCATATATAGATATTTCTACTGGCGAACTAAGTACTACAGTTATTAACAAAAGTGAATTAAGCGATTTATTTTTCAAAATAAATCCAAGTGAAATTATAACAAATGCAAGTAGCAAAGAGATTCTAGATTCTGATTTAGACAAAAATATTAAATTAATTAACTCATATATTTCCGAAAATAATATTATTATGAATATTTCAGAAGAGCTCATAGATGAAAGCTGGTTACTCAATAATAAGCTTGATACTAATATATCTCTTTCTCTATATAAAATATTTAGATATATCAACCATACTCAAAAATCTATTAATCTAAACATGACGAAAAAGGATAATGGCGAGGCCTTAATTATAGATCATTTTACTTTAAAAAATCTTGAAATAATAGAGACTATTAGACGTTCAAAAAAGAAAGGTTCCTTATTTTGGGTGTTAGATGATACAAAAACAGCCATGGGAGCTAGAATGCTAAAAAATTGGTTATTGTATCCGCTTAAGAATGAGACTCTTATTAACTCTCGTTTAAACTATATTGATTTGTTCTTTCAGAACACTGATTTTACATTAAAAATGAGAAATATTTTAAATCATATTTCTGACTTAGAAAGAATATGCCAGAAATTATCGTATGATTCTATTAAAACTGACGACATACTTAGGTTAAAAGAGTCTACTTCAATGATAATCGAATTAAAAAAATTTATGGCTATGAGCGAATTTGAGCTATTAAGAGATTTTTATTTAAAGATTCCAGATTTAGAGTATGTTTTTGAGCTAATTGATTCATCTATAATAAATAAGGACTTTAATTCTAAAGAAAAATATATAATTAAATCTTCTTTTAATGACGAATTATCTGAACTTAGAAATTTAATTGACCACTCCGCCGAAATGATTTTAGGTGTAGAACAAAGAGAAAAACTTAGAACTGGGATTAAAACATTAAAAATAGGCTATAACAAAGTTTTCGGCTATTATATAGAAATAACCCATGCTAATTTAAAAAATTTTGATATACCTTCAGATTATATCCGCAAACAAACACTTACAAACGGAGAACGCTTTATAAGTGAGGAACTAAAATTATTGGAAGAGAAAATACTTACAGCTAAAGATAAAGCAGATTCACTTGAAAAGCATATTTTTGAAAATATAAAAATGGAGCTAAAGAGCCATATAAACAATCTACTATCAGCTTCAAAGGTAGTTGCTATTTTAGATTGTTATCAATCTTTAGCAACTGTAGCTAATAATAATAACTTTGTAAGACCAGAAATTAATAATAAGGGATATATTAAATTAGAAAACGGAAGACATCCTGTTATAGAAAAAATGACATCTGATTATATGTTTGTCCCTAACGACACAACCATCGAAAATGGAATAATTCAAATAATTACTGGTCCAAATATGGCCGGAAAGTCAACTTATATGAGGCAGGTAGCTATAATTGTTCTGCTCGCTCATATCGGTAGCTTTGTACCATGTTCTAAAGCTGAAATTTGTTTAATAGATAGGATTTTCACTCGAATCGGAGCTAGCGATGATTTATCTCAGGGACAAAGTACTTTTATGGTTGAAATGATAGAGGTTGCAAATATTCTTCAAAATGCTTCTTCTAACAGTTTTATTATTTTAGATGAGATAGGAAGAGGGACTAGCACATACGATGGTATGAGTATAGCTTTTGCAGTAATTAAATATATAGAAGATCAAATAAAAGCCAAAACTTTAGTTTCAACACATTACCACGAAATAACATCACTCGAAGACTCATCAAAAAATATCCAAAATTACTCTATGCTTGTAGAAGAAGTAAATGACAATGTAAATTTCCTAAGAAAAATAGTAAAAGGCAAAGCTGATAAAAGCTACGGCATTCACGTTGCTATGTTAGCCAACTTACCTTCACAAATAATTGATTTAGCGCAAGATACGCTAGAAAGCTTAGAATCAAACGTTTCAGTTTATAAACCTAAAATTCAATCTACTAAGAAAAGCTCTGAGGTAGAAAATCATCAGTTATCGTTAGAGCAGTATTTTTATGATAATATCATTTCAGAAATAAAAACATTGGATTTAAATAATACAACTCCACTTGAAGCTCTTACTATACTTAATAATTTAAAAAATAAGTTAGGATGATGTATGATGAACAAAAATCAAATAAAACAGTTAGATGACAAAACTATTAGTTTAATAGCAGCTGGGGAAGTTGTTGAAAGTCCTGCCTCAATAGTAAAAGAGCTTATAGAAAATTCAATTGACGCAAAGGCTACAAGTATAGTTTTAGAAATTCGAGATGGTGGAAAATCTTATATCCGTGTAACTGATGATGGATTTGGAATCGACGAAGCTGATGTTGAGCTCGCTTTCAAAAGACATACTACAAGTAAAATTACATCTTTTACTGATTTTTGCAATTTGTATACTAATGGATTTAGAGGAGAAGCTTTAGCAAGTATAGCTGCAGTTTCAAGAGTATCGATTACAACTAAAACCAAAGAAGCATTTTTAGGAACCTCATTGATTATTACAGGTGGTATAATCGAAAAAAAGGAAAAAGTTGGAGCAAAAGATGGTACGACTATTATAATTGAAGATTTGCTATATAATACTCCTGCTAGAAAAAATTTTCTAAAGAGCAACCAAGCAGAAACGTCAAAAATTAATGACATTGTAGAGAGACTAGCACTTATTAATAACTCTGTAAAATTCAAATATATAAACAATAATAAAGTTATGTTAATAACGGTTAGTAATTTAACCTTTTCAGAGTCTATGAATAATATTTATAATAACGCCTACGATAAATCTATCAAAGAACTTCCAATCGAATACATAGGTGACTATGGTATTGAGGGTTTCTTAGGTGATAATTCTATTATGTCACATAATAGAAAAAATCAGTATATCTTTGTAAATAAACGAGTTGTAAAAAGCAAGCTCATAACTTCCGTAGTTGAAGAAGCTTATAGTCAGTTTATAACTATAAATAGATTCCCGATTTTTTTAATTAATTTAAACGTAGATCCTGCCCTTATTGATGTTAATATCCATCCAAACAAATTAGAGGTTAAGTTTTCTAACGAAAATAAGCTTAAAGACACTTTATTTAATTATATTAAATCAAAGCTATCAGAATCTATAATGATTCCTAAATCAAATCTAAGTTCAAAATATGATAAAGTTAAAAAAGACGAACCTCAAAATATAAATTTTGATTTATTTATAAATGAGACTAATCTGTTCTCTCAAGATGCTGTAAAGAAGCCGGACTCTAATAATTACACATTAGACTCTATGCCAACAAACGATAAATCTCATGCTTTAGAAAACTTCATAATAAATACTAAACCCAATGCCGAAAACAATCTTTTTATTAATGAAAATCCAAATAATAACTATGATTTAATCTCAAAACCTAGCTATAATAAAACTAATCTAAATACTACTTCTAATTCTAACCATCAGTTTAATTATAAAGATCTTAGCGTTATTGGTGTTTTTATAAATTCATATATTATTACACAATACAATGAAGCTCTATATGTGATTGACCAGCATGCAGCTCATGAGAGAATATTATACGAAAAATATCTCAACTACTACAAGAATGATAAAATATCCTCTCAAAATCTATTAATACCAATTTCTATCAATATATCGTTTGATGTTTCAGTTTATATTCATGATATAATTGATTTGCTTAATGATTACGGCTTTAATGCAGACCCATTTTCTCAAGAATCATTGGTTATTAGAGCCATTCCAAATATTTTTAATCAAAACGAAGCAATAAATTTAGCTAATGAGCTTATTAATAATTTTTCAAAACAAATATATCTATCTGATGAACTAAAAGAAAAAATTGCATCTAAAGCATGCAAGTCAGCAATAAAAGCAAATGATAAATTGCTTAGCCTTGAGATATCTCAAATACTAAGTGATTTAGATTCTTGTGAAAATAAGTACTCTTGCCCACACGGAAGACCTATAACTATAGAACTTAGTAAATACGAGCTCGAGAAAATGTTTAAAAGAATTGTATAATGAGGTAAATATGAAAAATAAAAAAATAATAATTATAGCCGGACCTACTGCTGTAGGAAAAACAGCACTTTCTGTATCTTTGGCGAAAAGAATTAACGGAGAAATCATATCGGCTGATTCTATGCAAATCTATAAGCAGATGGATATTGGAACAGCTAAAGTCACTGCTTCTGAATCATCTGGAATAACTCACCATATGATTGATATTGTATCGCCACAAGACGATTTCACTGTAGCTGATTATGCTAACCTTGCTAGAGAAAAAATTGAAGACATTCTTTCTAGAGGTAAAGTACCTATAATAGTAGGTGGCACTGGGTTATATATAAATTCTATAGTATTCGAAATGGATTTTAATAATTCAGCTCCAGATTCAGGAATAAGAAATCAATATAATACTATTCTCTTCGAACAAGGATCTGAATATTTATATTCTATTTTAGCTAAAAAAAATTCTGAGGCAGCTAATTCAATTCATCCTAATAATACTAAAAGAGTGATACGTGCTTTAGAAATATTAGATTCTAAAGATGACTTTTCAAATTTTGAAAATGCTCAAAGTAAATATTCTAAGTATGATAGTAAAATCTATATTTTATCTCTCGAAAGATCAATACTTTATAATAGAATAAACTCACGTGTGGATACCATGATAAATAATGGATTAGTCGATGAAGTAAAAGATTTGCTTTCGAAAGGCTTGACTAACCAGCATCAATCTATGAAGGCGATAGGCTATAGACAAATCATCTCATATTTAACTAATGATTTATCACTTGATGATGCTGTTGATTTAATAAAAAGAGATAGCCGTAGATATGCTAAAAGACAATTTACTTGGTTTAAAAAATATAAAGATGCGAAATGGCTTGACGTAGGGTCGCAAGATATTGAAAAATTGACAGAGCAGATTCTTAATGATTATAATAAATCGTAATGAGGTATTAACATAATAAAATATAAAATAAAATTTCAGGGAGGGCTAATTTTGAAAAATTCAATAAATCTTCAAGATCAACTTTTAAATCAAGCAAGGAAGGAAAAAATATTTCTAACAATATTCTTGGTTAATGGAGTTCAAATCAAAGGAACTATAAAGGGTTTTGACAATTACGTAATCTTGCTAGACTCAGATGGCAAGCAAAATATAGTATATAAACATGCTGTATCTACTATAATCCCAGCTAAAGTCCTTACTTTCAAAGTAGGAGATGAAGAATAAGTTCACTTGCTTTATAATTAACTGAAAAAGCTTCACATAATTGAGACTTCAATTTATTCACAATAAAATACTAGGAAGATGCCTAGTATTTTATTGTGAATTTTTTTATAGCCTCATCTAAGTCTTTAGAGTTTGAATGTGTGTAGATTTGGGTTGTAGATATAGAGCTATGACCTAGCAATTCTTGAACCAATCTTATGTTTGTGCCATTTTTTAATAAGTGGGTAGCAAAAGTATGTCTGAGCTTATGAGGAGTTACATTTTTATTTAAATTAGCACTTAATCTTAATTCCTGTAAATTTTTTTGTACATAACGACTTGTTAATCTATCTCCTCTTTTAGAGATAAACAGCGCACAATTAGAAGTTTTAGTTTTATTTCTTAACGTAAAATATCTTTCTGCAAAATTATAAACAAATCCTTCTTCGTATATTTGAAAAAAAGTGGAATTTAGCTCTATTGGCAAATATCTTTCTTTTTCGCCCTTACCTTTTACATAGAGACGATTAGTATTTATACCTTGTTCAAAATCGCTTAAATCTAAATTTAGAGCTTCGTTTATTCTTAGTCCTGTGTGGATTAAAAGATTGAATATGAATAAGTTTCTTATTTTTGTAAATTCATTTTTATTGGTATCTAATATTGCTTTATTTATTTTTTTTATTTCTTCAATTTCTAAATAAGTAGGCGCTTTATATGGATTTTTAATTTTTGCTTTTATAACGCTATCTTTAGGTATCGGATTCTTATTAATCTCATTTTGTTCCTCTAAAAAATCAAAAAACAATTTCATGACATATTTTTTTCTTTTTATTGAAATTGAATTATTGTCTCTAACAGAAACGAGATGAGTATAATATGAATTTATATGTATTGGCCTTATATCTGTGATTTCTTGCGAAAGGATTTCGCTTATGCTACAGTAATCAAAAAAAGTTTTTATATCTAAATAATAAGAAACTACAGTGTTGTTGCTTTTTCCTGATGAAATAAGAGCATTCGTGAACAGCTTTACATACATTTTAAAAGCATTTGGTATTTCTTTATCTATTTTGTTATTAATTTGTATCAGAAAATTTTTATCCATGTAACCCTCCGGTTTAGTTCGCATAATATGTATTATGCGAACTAATTTTGAATTTATTATATCATAATTACACTAAAAAGAAAACTTTCATTCTGATATCGATTTCCTTCAAAAAATTTATTGCAATTTCATACATTTAATACTAAAATCATTACTTATATAGGAGGGCACAATGTATACATCATCGAATAATTATTATAGCTATTTTGGAATTTCGAATGACTTAATTAATCAAGCTTCATCAATAGAAAAAAGTCTTTCTAAAATTTATTCCGAGTTAGATAAAATTAAAGAAATTAACCAATTAAAAGTTTTAAAAGCAATGCAGGATGCAAAACTAAGTGATTCCCACTTTAATTCTTCCACAGGCTATGGTTACAATGATGCAGGAAGAGAAAAAATAGAAGAAATATATGCCAATGTATTTAATACTGAAGATGCTTTAGTAAGACCTACATTAGTAAATGGAACTCACGCTTTATCCACTTGCCTACAATCTCTGCTTATGCCTGACGATACAATGCTTTCCATATCCGGGAAACCGTACGATACTTTAGATGAGGTAATAGGAATAACAAATCATCCTCTGTCTCTAAAAAGCTATAACATAAAATACGAGCAAATAGATTTGCTTCCTAGTGGTGATTTTGACAAAAATTCAATCGTGAATCACCTCAAAGTTAATTCAAACATTAAAATGATTTATATCCAAAGATCAAAAGGATATAGCAGAAGAAAAAGTCTTACTATAAATGCATTAGAAGAAATATGCAACTTAATAAAATCCATCAATAACAAAGTTATAATTATGCTTGACAATTGCTATGGAGAGTTTATCGAAACTCGTGAACCAACAGATGTCGGCGTGGATATAATGGCTGGATCTTTAATAAAAAATCCAGGAGGAGGCTTAGCTATAACCGGAGGCTATATAGTAGGGAAAAAAAGCTATGTGGAGCTCGCTTCCCAAAGATTAACCTGCCCAAGCATAGGAAAAGAATGTGGACTTACGTTCAATACCAACAGATTGACACTACAAGGTCTTTTCTTGGCTCCAAGTATTGTAAATTCAGCCCTAAAAGGAGCAATTTTTTGTTCCAAGCTTTTTCAAGATAGCAGCTATGACGTTTATCCAGTGTACGATGAAGCAAGAAGCGATATAATACAAGCAATTGGCCTGAATTCAGAACTGGAGGTAATAGAGTTTTGCAAAGCAATACAAGCTGCCGCACCTGTAGATTCATATGTGACGCCAGAGCCATGGGATATGCCTGGCTATGACAGCAAGGTGATTATGGCTGCTGGAGCTTTTATACAAGGCTCTTCAATAGAACTGAGTGCTGATGCACCTATAAAAGAACCCTTTACCGTATACTTTCAAGGTGGAATTACATACGAACATTCTAAGCTGGGAGCTTTAATGGCTTATAATAATATAAAAAAAATCAAGGAGTGATTAGATGCCTAGTGAAATAAAATTTTTACCTTTGGACAATTTGCTTTATGTAATAAAAAAAGAAAACCATGATTTTGAGTATTTAAAAACTTTACTTAGCAACCACCCTGAAATTAAGTTCGTTTCATTAGTAGGTATGGATCTAAAAGGCAACGGTACTGACGAAAGAATCCCTATACAATCCATGCTTGATGACATGGAAAGTTTCTTCAGCCTAGGAATTCAAACTGACGGTTCAAGTGTTGTTTTACATAATATAGCTACTTTAAATGATGCTAAAGTTATAATTCTGCCAGATTTAAAGGTAAATTGGCATGTTGATTATAATTTCGGACATTTAGACCATATAACCGGTTTACCTATCGGAACGCTTAGAATACCAGCTTTTTTAATTCATAATAACAAAATGGTTTGTTCTAGATCTATACTAAAAAAAGCAGTTAAAAGATTTAAAAATAATTGTCTTGAAATCATAGAAAATAGCGAATCTTTAAAAGACGAGCTTGGCATTAAAGATAAAAAAATAAAAACTATACACATGACTTCAGCAACCGAACTAGAGTTTTGGGTTCAAACACCAGAAGACAAAGCAGACGAAGAAAAACTATCAACTTCTCAAACGCTCAAGGAGCAATACTGGAAGCGTACAGAAGGAACTGTAAGAACCGCAATGGAAAAAACCATATTGATGATGGAAAAATATGGTTTTGAACCGGAAATGGGTCATAAAGAAGTAGGAGGAGTAAGACCTCAAATCAATGTAAGCGGAAAGCAAAGCCATATTATGGAGCAGCTTGAAATAGATTGGAAATATACAAACACTCTTCAATGCGCAGACAATGAGCACTTTATAAGACATTTAGTTCTGGACGTATTTAACAGCCATGGCTTAGAAGTAACATTTGCTGCCAAACCAATAGAAGGTGTAGCTGGTAGTGGAGAGCATACTCATCTAGGAATTATGGCAGAGCTTGAAGATGGCACTAAAGTAAACTTATTTGCTCATAAAAATTTCAAAGAAGAATATATGAGTTCTATAGGCTTTTCATCATTAATGGGAATACTAAAGAATTACGAAGTTATTAATCCTTTCGTTACATCAACAAATGACGCGTTAAATAGATTAAAGCCAGGCTTCGAAGCTCCTGTTTGCATTGTATCTTCTCTAGGACATTCGCCAGAGTTTCCATCTAGAAATAGATCTATCCTAGTTGGATTAATAAAAGATATAGAAACTCCTTTATCAACAAGATTTGAGCTTAGAGCTCCAAATCCTAACTCTAATACGTATCTAGTATTAGCTTCCTGCTATCAATGTATGCTTGATGGCATATCCAAACTTGCTGGAAAATATAGCTTGAAGCAATTAGAAGCTGAATTTTCAAAAAAAGTTGGAGATGAATCAATTTACTTAGAAAAAAATAGAGAGTACAGAAGCGAGTTTGATGTATTTGAGCATTACACAGAATCTGAAAGATCTGAGCTTTTCGGAAAGCCTCCAGCTACTGTATATGAGAATGTGATTGCTTTTGATAGTTATCCTGAAAAAGTTGAAACCTTAATAGAGGGCGAGGTTTTTACAAAAGCTATTATAGATTCATACAAAACCTCAACAATCGATATGTGGATTAACGAGCTTAGAGGAAGAATAATAGAAGACAATATGAATTTAGTGAGAAATTGCGCTAAGGTTCATGATGACGAAATTTCGGATTTAGATATTGTTAACTGGAATAGAATTAATACTTTGAGATGGGAGCTAATGAAGGATAGTGTAGATAAAAAATCTATCTTTACTAATATTAGAAGTCAAATCCTTCTCAATGACCTAAACGAAGTTTCAAACTTGCAAAAAATTATGAGCGATAAAGTTAAATTACTTAAAGAGCTTTATTTAGCATATAAAAAGAACATCTTCTAGATTATCCCAATATAACGTTTTAATCAAAATACCCGTACTATTGAATTTAGAAGTATTTAGTTCATGAATACAAACGAAACCCACCAAAACAAGGTGGGTTTATTTTTTATTATGATTATATCAAAATTATTTTATCCTTATACGCGAAGCTCTTATTATAGAATTTTTTTTACAAGCTACTTGTTTTATTTTTAAGATACATCTGTTCTTATAAGTGTTTTAACAACCCCTAATATAGAGATATTTTCAGGATAAATAGGAGAGTATGCTTCATTTTCAGGTTGCAGTCTAATCCTATTTTTTTCCTTAAAGAAACGTTTAACAGTTGTTTCATCATCATTTATAAGAGCAACTACAATATCCCCATTTTTAGCATATTCAGTTTTTTCTACGATTATAGTATCTTTATCATATATTCCAGCATTAATCATGCTATCTCCTTTAACCTTAAGCATGAAATATGTTCCATTATTTACCCAAGATGAAGGAATGGGCAAAAATTCTTCTATATTTTCTACCGCCAGAATAGGAGCTCCTGCAGTAACTACGCCTAGCAATGGTATATCAACTGAGCTTCTTCTATAAAAGCCTTCTTCATCATCCGAAAGAATAACTTCAATTGCTCTTGGCTTTGTTGGGTCTTTTTTAATGTATCCATACTCTTCCAACTTATTAAGATGAGAATGTACAGTAGAGGTGGATTTTAAATCAACCGCAGAACATATTTCTCTTACAGAAGGCGGATATCCCTTTTTTTGAATTTCTTCTTTTATATATAATAATATTTCTAGTTGCTTCTGATTTATTTTAGAATACATAATATCATCCTCCATATCTTTGTTATAGTAACAATTATAACACATGAAACAAAAAAAACAAACATCTGTTCACTTTTGCTATTGACTAACGAACAGACGTTCTAGTATAATGATATTAGAACATCTGTTCGTATACGTTTTATATCTAAGGAGGATAAAAATGAAAACTAGAAGAAAAAAAAATAGACATTATATAAATAGCAAAGTTAACATAACTATATTATTGTTAATAATATTAATTTCTACTGTTTTTAGCATATATTCACTAGGTGAGAATAATGAAGCAAATCAAATATCATATTCTACCTACACTATACTATCTGGAGATACATTATGGGATGTGTCAACTAGATATAAAAACCCGAGCGATGATACAAGAGATTTTATCGAAAAGATAGTAGAGGCAAATCAATTAACATCTTTAAATGTAATTCCAGGACAAAAATTACTCATTCCAATCGAAAGTACTCTCAACTAAAATAAAGCCTTACGGCTTTATTTTTTTTCATCATTCCATTCAAAATTCTTTATTATATCTCTTTTTAAATTTTTTCTTTGCGCTGAATATAATTGTGTAGTAGTTATATTTTCATGATCAAGTAAAGTCTTAACATCATAAATAGAAAACCCATAGTCAATAAGAGAGCTTGCTGCAGTTGCTCTTAATTTATGTGGACTATACCCTTTATCCCTAGTAGTACCCATAGCAAGAGAAGTATATTTCTTTACAAGCTCTCTGATAGCTTTCATTGTTAGCCGTTTATTTTGTATGGATAAAAAAAGAGCATCCTCATTATTTTCATCAAGTAATTCAGAATTGGGTCGTTCGCAGGATATATAATCATCTAAAGCTTTTTTTATCGTTGAATTCAATGGCATTAACGCTTCTTTAGATCTTTTTCTGTAAATTTTAAATTCGTCACGCCCATAATTAAATGATGACAAATTCAATTGCTGTATTTCAGACAATCTAAGTCCATAGGTTACAAAGAAAAGCAAAATAGCTTTATCTCTTAATTTAGTCTTTTCCCAATATATTTTTTCTTTATCTGTCAATCCTTCTCCTGTGGATACAATATCTAACATAATGGCAACCTCATCAACTGCTAGCTTCTTTATGGCATCTGGTTGAGGTTTTGGCAATTTTATTGGATTAAAACCATCAGTTATGTTATTTTCCAATTGATTATTTCTATACATATACTTAAACAAAGAGGATAGAGAGGATTTTTTTCTAGCTAAAGATCTATTGTCATTTTTAAATAAATAATCATTCCCATTTATTGATTTTAAGTATCTTGTACAGTATTCTCCAATAAAATAGTTAATATCTCTAGCTTTCAACTTAGAAAATTGTTCTATAGTAATTTCAGACAGGTTATTCAAATGTATGTATGATTCATCGTTACTGATTAAATACTTTAAAAAAAATTCAATATCTTCGAGGTAGGCAAGCCTTGTAGATAAAGAAACTGCATTTTTTAAATATATAAAATAATCTTTCATAAAATGAGGCAGAGCAGTTTCTATTTCTATACATTTATCTATTATATGGTGTTGTTTGGCAACAATATTATCTGGTTTGTCAGATTTGTTATGTATTTTTACCATGAAATAAACCTCCAGCTTAAGTTAATTTTTTAGACCAGTAAAAGGTGACAAGTATATTATAAGCTAGATTTAAACAGAATAGTAATAATTCGCTAAAATGCACTGTAAGTAAAAATCTATTCAAACTATTCCCTAAATATACATTTAAAAACTAGTTGAATTCTTAAATAAATAGGCCCCTAACATAATTTTTCTATAATTAAGGGCCATTTTTTTATTTTTTATACATTTAACTCTACATCTTTAACTAAATTCTTATATTTTTCTAGTATAGGATTTACATCATTTAAAATAAATTCTTCAACTTGTTCTTTTGATCTTCCTATAAAATTCTCAGCTTTAAGCACATTTTTTATCTCAACTTCGTCTAAATTAAATTCAGCATCATTTGCTAATAATTCTATTAGATTATTATGTCCACCATTTATTTTTACATTTTTTGCTGCTTCCATAGAATAAACTCTAATTTTTTCGTGTAGCTCTTGTCTATCGCCACCTTTTTTTACAGCCTCCATAAGAATATATTCTGTAGCCATAAATGGAAGTTCTTCATTTATATGTCTGTTTATCATATTCTCATATACAACAAGCCCATTAGTAACGTTAATTGCAATTTCCAAAATAGCATCTGTTGCTAAAAATGCTTCACCAATTGCTAATCGTCTGTTTGCTGAATCATCTAAAGTTCTTTCTAACCACTGAGTAGAATGAACTAAAGCTGGGTTTTGAGCTAAATTTATTATGTATTTTGATAATGAAGATATTCTTTCTGAACGCATTGGATTTCTTTTGTAGGCCATTGCAGAGGATCCTATTTGAGTTGATTCAAAAGGCTCTTCTAGCTCTTTAAGATGCTGCAATAATCTTATATCATTTGTCATTTTATGAAGACTTTGGGCTATCGATGATAATGATGAAAGTACATATGAGTCTACTTTTCTACTATAAGTTTGCCCTGTAACTGGATATGACTTTTTGAAACCCATTTTTTCGCAGACTTTTTCATCTAGCTCTTTAACTTTATCATGGTCGTGATTGAATAATTCTAAGAAAGATGCTTGGGTTCCAGTAGTTCCTTTGACCCCTCTTAAATATATTTTATTTTTTCTGTAGGTGACTTCTTCTAAGTCCATCAACAAGTCATATAACCATAAAGTCGCTCTTTTTCCAACAGTTGTTAATTGTGCTGCTTGAAAATGTGTGAATCCTAGAGTTGGAATAGACTTATATTCTATTGCAAATTTTGATAAATTATTTATTACTGAAGCTAGCTTAATTTCAATTAACTCCAAAGCCTTAAACATGTTAATTAAGTCTGTGTTATCCCCTACATAGCAACTTGTTGCACCTAGGTGAATAATGCCTTTTGCTAGCTCAGCTTGCATTCCAAAAGCCTTTACATGAGACATTACATCATGCCTAGTCTCCTTTTCAATTTGCTTTGCTATATCATAATTTATATTAGATTCAAAGTCTTTCATATTTTGAATTTGATTATCATCAATATTAAGTCCTAATTCTTTTTGGCTCTCAGCAAGTGCAATCCATAATTTTCTCCATGTTTTAAATTTATTTTCATCTGAAAAAATATAACTCATTTCTTTGCTTGAATAACGCTCGTTTAATGGATTTTGATATACTTCCCTATTAATCATTTTATTCTCCCTTCAAAATTACATTAATTATTCAATAAAATTATTTTTATATTCGTATTATATCAAATAATAAACACTAAAAAAAGTTTAATATTCGTTATTATTAAATTAAAAAATAAAAACCTTATAAGCTTTAAAGGCTTACAAGGCTATATTTAATTAAGAAATAATTTATTACTAACTTTGTTATATTATTCTAAGCATTTCTTTATTCTATTTAAACCTTCTTTTATCTTTTCTTGTGATGTTGCATATGATAGTCTCACGTAATTATCTACTCCAAATGCTATACCTGGAACTACTGCTACTTGAGCTTCTTCTAGCAATAAATTTGCAAAATCCATGGATCCATTTATATCTATATTTTTAATTTTTTTACCAATAGCATTAGAAATATTGACCATAACATAAAACGCACCCTTAGGCTTTTTACAACTTAATAGAGGAATTTCATTAACTAGTGAAACCATCAAATCTCTTCTTAAATTAAACTCTGCTTTCATATTATCGATTGATGAAGTATCTCCTTCTAAAGCTTCAATACTAGCGTACTGAGCTACAGTATTAGGATTTGATGTAGCATGACTTTGCATATTGCTCATAATTGATGCAATTTCTTTGTTTGATGCAGTGTATCCTATTCTCCATCCAGTCATCGCATATGCTTTTGACATACCATTTATAACAATAGTTCTTTCTTTTATTTCTTCAGAAAATGATGCAATACTAATATGCTCACCATCATAAATTAATTTTTCATAAATCTCATCAGATATCACTATTAAATCTTCTTTAATAGCTAAGTCAGCGATTTTCATAAGCTCATCTCTAGTATAGACTGCACCTGTAGGATTTGATGGGGAGTTGATTATAATAGCTTTTGTTTTATCAGATATCACAGAAGAAATATCAGCCGCTGTTATTTTAAACTCATTTTCTTCTAATCCTTCAATTATTACAGGCTTTGCTCCTGACATATTAATTAGCTCAATATAGCTCACCCAGTATGGAGAAGGTACAATGATTTCGTCCCCAGGATTAACAATAGCTTCAATTGCATTATGCAAAGAATGCTTTGCTCCATTTGAAACCACAATCTGTCCAGGTTCATAATCTAATCCATTGTCATTTTTTAATTTTTTAATAATTGATTTTTTTAAATTTGGCATCCCATCTGCTGCAGTATAACCTATTGGGTCATTTTCTATAGAATCTATTGCTTTTTTTCTAATATTTTCTGGTGTTTTAAAATCAGGTTCTCCAACGCTAAAGCCTATAATGTCTATCCCTTCAGATTTCATTTTTTTCTCTTTCGCACTTATAGCTAATGTTATTGAGGGCTCAATAGCCGAATACTTCTTAGAATACTCCATTAATAAATACCTCCTCATATGATATAATTTCATTATACTATATTCTCAACAATATACAAGACTTCTATCATTATATTAAAAAAATGATTATTATCTTTCAAAATTCATATTTATATGTGAATAGTTAATATACTATGATATAATACACCTAAAATTTTAAGGAGAGCCAAATGTATAATAAAAACATTAACATAAAAGTAGATTATAGAATAATTAGAGAAGATGGTATGGACCAAGATATAATCATCCCTATCGAAAACGGACTTATAGATTTGAATGTATCTGATTTTAAAATTTTCGATAGGATACAATTTACTCATATTTATGCCATCTTACTAAGAATAACAAATCAGAACATGACAATTTGTATACACCTACTTAAGGATATAGATATTTTTTCCAGCTTTGTAAATATGGATATTGACTTAGCCAAAAAAAATATGGTTATCAGTAAAAATGACAACCATACAATAATAAATATTGAATCAGTTAATTAATCATATTATTAATTTGTCTTTTTAAATATAGCCCTACTATTTCAGAAAATCTATCAATAGAATGAATATATGCAAAGTCTTTGCCATAAATCAATTTTTCTGCGTCCAAATCCTCTATTTCACCAGTATATACACCAAGCACTGCTATACCTTTCATTCTAGCTTTTCTCACTTCATGAGCAGTATCCTTTACAGCTTTTATACCTTTATAATCTGCATCTCTATTAAAAGCTAAAGAAGAGGTTTTAGTAACCTTTACATCATTTGGTTTTCCGTCACTTAGTACAATTAAAATTTTATGCTCCTCAGGTCTTTTTTCTAATGATTCAACTACTGCTCTTATAGCCAATCCATCTCGGTTACTTCCAGTGGCATAGTATTCAAAAATATTTTTATTTTTTATAATTGGATCATTATAGTCTCTGAATCTTCTTATAATAGTAAAATCTAAAAAGTTATTAAAACTTAGCACCCTATTTGGTATATTAACAAGAGACAAAGCTTGTGAGATAACATACCCTTGCGAAGCTACTCGGCTTTGGCGCTCCATTTGAGAACCGCTTGAATCAAGAAGTATGTCCACAGCAAAATCTCCAATATCCTCTTTGACCTCTTTTTCAAACACCTTGGAATTATTTAGATATTTAATTTTCCATATTATATCTCCTCTAAGCATTCCATTATCTGATATATTTTTACTATATTCAGTATCTCTTAGTATGGTTCTTTGAATTATATCTTTTAACTTACTTATATTTCTGTTGTAAACTCTATAGTGATCGTTATAATCAATCATATTCTTTTCTTTTTGTTTTTTTACATACTTGACTCTGTAATTATTAATATGACTGAGCTTAAAATTTCCATCTGTTATGTGAATATGGCATCCTTTATGCATTCCAGTACAGATTTTTTTTTCTAGTTTTCTAAGTTCATCAAAAGACACTATTGATGCCCCGTAATACTGCTCAATTTTATCTGTGAGTTTGTTGTATACCTCTGGATTAATATTAAAGTTCATTTTATTATCTTCAAACTCATATCCATCCTTAGGGTCTATTTTACTTGCATTTGGGTTATATTCTGCCGAAACATATTCTTCCTGTAATTCATCATATAAATATGAATTTGGCGAATCCTTAGTTGTGGTATCAGTATTATCACTTAATGCTTCTTTTTCCTCAGGAGCTACATTTTCATTGTCAAAATAGCTTTCAAAATGGAAGTAGTCTTGAAATATTTTACTTAAAAATTCAATCAGCTCAATAGTAGAACTTATGGATTTACCTTTATCAATTTCTTTAACTAACTTATATACTTTTGAATTTACTGCTGGAGATTTTCCAATCTTCCTAGAATAATAAGCAAATCTAATTTCATCTGCTGAATCCTTTGGTTTATTAAAAAAGAAACTACTTAATATTTTTTTATATACATCTTCTTTTAGTTTTTTTATAGCGGGTCTTGATATTTCTATATTACTAATTACATTTTCTTCTAAGACAAGTACCGCAATTTGAAAAAACGGTTTAGGATCTGAAATTTCAACCTTAATTTTATTAATATATGAATATATCATCTCATAATCAAAGAATCTATAAATTCCGCCTAAAACAGTATTATTATATAAATCTATTTTCCTATCTCCAGTGAATTTTACAAGTGTAAAATCAGGGTCTATAGAATATTTCTCAGAAATAGTCCATACAACATTCGAAAACCTTTCTTCAGATTCTCGTCTCAATAAATTATTATCTTCCATAATCCATCCTCTTTCGCAGTTACTACAATCTAAAAATATCTTCTTTCCCTAAAGATTTAGGTATTCTTAGTTCAATTACATCAGAAATGATTTCTTTTTCAAACTCATCAAAAGTTTTACCAAGTATACCCATTTTTACTGCAAGCAATGGCTCAAGTCCTCTATTGATTGTTCGCAACGCTCCTATCAAACCTCTAAGATCAACTGCTTTAGTTGATATCTCAGAATTTTGAGATTTGAGCTGTAAATCCAAAAATAATCCACTGAACTGCTCTAAATATTCTTCATTTAGATTAGGAAATTCAGATAGCAATATTTTCGTTAATTTAGACTTTGTCATAGGCGGTATGTCAATAACCATAAAACGAGATACTAGAGCTTCGTTCAATTCTTTTGTTCCAGCATATCCATAATTCATAGTCCCAATAAATCTGGTAGCTTCATTAAGATATATCTTATCGTATCCAGGCACATCTATTATTCTTCTGTGATCAAGCGCTGAGTGAAGTACAGCTACTGCATCATTTTTAGCCATATTTATTTCATCAAAAATTCCAAATCCTCCATTCTCAGCACATTGATAAACCGAACCCTTTCTAAGATCAACTCTATTATCTACAAAGGTATCTGTTCCAATTAATGCCGAGCTATCAGTATTAACATGAAAAGAAACTGTCCACGCAGGCCTATTAAATGCACAAGCAAGATTATCAGCAAGTACGTTCTTACCTGTGGCTTTTGGTCCACTAATTAAAATGTGCTCTCCTTCTAACAATGCAGCTATAGCCATATTCCAAACTTCTCTTCCATAGTAGTAAAATCTTGGTTTTGGGATTCTTAAAAGGTTTTCTTCTTTATTATCATAAAATTTTCTAAAATGAAGTAAGTCTTCTATTAATTTTTCATCTACATTATGTGATTTTAAAAATTCAATCATGGCAATTCTCCTTTAGAAACTCTTTATTTTCACTATAAATTAATAAATTATTTTATATAACATAATAGATAGATTATAACATTATAAGACTGAAATGAGTAAAGAATTTAATACTTAATTCTTGTATACAATATTATTTTAAAATTTAATAAATGCAATTTTTGAATCAATAATTGCATTTATTAATATTAAATTTTCGTTATTCAGATAAATTAATTTTAGGTTTATACCTTAAATATAAACAAATAATAATGTTATCGTTGTGTATACAGAATAATCATAAAAAATAAATTTTGCATATCGAATAATATAAATTGCAATTTTACGAAAAAATGTATTGATTTTTAATTTTTATAGTAATATAATCATTTCTAATAATCTAAATGAAATATATAACGGAGGGATTGCCTTGTACAAAATTACAGTTATTCCTGGAGACGGAATAGGAGAAGAAGTTACTCAAAGTGTTATTCAGATGGTTGACTCACTTAATTTGCCAATCGAATGGGAAATAGTTAGTGCAGGGCTTAATACATATAATAATACAGGTGAACTTTTGCCAGAATCTGCATTAAACAGTATTGAAACAAATAAAATTGTTTTAAAGGGTCCTATAACTACACCTATCGGCTATGGATTCAAAAGCATCAATGTAACTCTTAGAACAAAATATAATCTATATGCAAATATCCGCCCTGTAAAAAATCTAGGCGTTATAGATAGCAAATATAAAAATATTGACTTGGTTATATTTAGAGAAAACACTGAAGATTTATATGCTGGAATAGAAGAAAAAATAAGCGATAATGAATGCCATAGCTTAAAAATAATTACTAAATCAGCAACACTTAAAATTGCACATGAAGCTTTCAAATATGCTCAAAGCATGAATAAAACCAAAGTTACTGTTGTAACAAAAGCAAATATAATGAAGTTAACAGATGGTCTATTTTTAAATACAGTCAGAGAAGTGGCATTAGATTATCCAAATATAGAGCTAGAGGAATTGCTAATTGACAATATGTGTATGCAGTTAGTTTTAAATCCTTCTAGATATCAAATTATTTTAACATCCAACCTGTATGGCGATATTCTCTCAGATTTATGTGCCGGCTTAATTGGAGGACTTGGCCTTGTTCCAAGTGCAAATATAGGAAAAGATATTGCATTATTTGAAGCTGTACACGGAAGTGCTCTAGATATAGCAGGAGCTAACAAAGCTAATCCTACAGCATTAGCACTAAGCGCAGCTATGATGCTAGATTATATTGGTGAAAACTTAGCAGCAAAGAAATTAAAGAATGCTCTTAATGAGGTCTTGTGTTATGAAGATAATTTCACATACGATTTAGGTGGCAACCTATCAACATCGGATTTTACGCAAAAAGTTATAGAAACAATTCAAACTCTTTAATTCAATTGGAGGAATAAAAAATGGAAACAGCAATTGATAAACTAGCTATATTAACAGAAAGTAATAGCCTAATAGAACCAGAGCTTTATGATAAATATAATGTAAAAAGAGGTCTTAGAAATTCAAATGGCACTGGAGTTCTAGTAGGGCTTACTAAAATTGGTTCTGTGGAAGGTTATAAACTTATTGATGATAAAAAAATCCCAAAAGAAGGTAAACTTTTTTATAGAGGAATCAATGTCGAAGAGATTGTAGATGGATTTCAAAAAGATAATCGTATGGGTTTTGAAGAAACCACTTATTTGCTTTTATTTGGAAAACTTCCAAACAAAACTGAGCTAGATGATTTTAACAAGTTGCTTTCTGAAATGAGATGTCTTCCGAAACACTTTACTGAAAATATGATTTTAAAAATACCTAGCTCAAACATCATGAATAAATTGCAAAGAAGTGTCCTTGTTTTATATTCAAGCGATGATAATCCTGAAGACTTAAGTGTAAGAAATGTTCTTAAGCAATCATTAAACTTGATAGCAAAATTTCCTACTATTATTTCCTATGGCTATCAAGCTAAATCACACTATTTTTATGATAACAGCTTATTTATCCATTCACCGAGAAAAGATTTAAGCACAGCTGAGAATATACTTCATATGATTCGTCCCGATAGCAAGTATACAAAAACAGAAGCAGAAACTCTAGATTTAAGCCTTGTTTTACACGCTGAGCATGGAGGAGGAAACAATTCAGCCTTTGCTACTCATGTCGTATCTTCAAGTGGAACTGATACATATTCAGCTATTGCTACTGCAGTCGGTTCTCTTAAAGGACCAAAACACGGAGGAGCAAATCTTAAGGTAAGAGATATGGTAGCTGATATAAAGGAAAATGTAACTAATTGGTCAGATAAAAACTTATTAAAGGATTACTTAGTTAAAATTCTAAAAAAAGATGCTTTTGATAATTCCGGTCTAATTTATGGCATGGGCCATGCAGTATATACTCTTTCGGATCCAAGAGCTGAATTATTGAAAAAGAAAGCCAAAGAACTTGCATGCGAAAAAGATAGTTTAAAAGAATATGAACTTTACACTAATATAGAAGAGCTTTCAAAAGAAATATATAAAAACTTTAAAGGCGAAGATGCCGTAATTTCTGCAAATGTAGACTTGTATTCAGGTTTTGTATATGAGCTGCTAAATATCCCATATGATTTGTATACCGCCTTATTTGCTACATCAAGAATTTCTGGTTGGTGTGCTCATCGAATCGAACAAATCATAAGTGACAAAAAAATAATGAGACCAGCTTACAAAAGCATAGACAAAAACATAAACTATGTAGATTTAAATTCAAGATAATAAACATAAAAAAATCCATTACGGAAGCAGAAATATTCTGTTCTTAATGGATTTTTATTTTTGTAATTATGCGAGTAGACCTATAAGCCGAGTTCTGTCAAAAGCAGTCATCTATCTACGACTACTGTCGCCAGTAGCCTCTAGCGACCTACCTACGGGACAAAGACGGGTTATCTTTATATCGGCCCCTGCTTGGTCTTGCTCCGGATGGGGTTTACATAGCCAGTTAGTTACCTAACTGCTGGTGGGCTCTTACCCCACCTTTCCACCCTTACCATAATGGCGGTTTATCTCTGTTGCACTATCCTTGGAGTTGCCTCCACCAGGCATTACCTGGCATCCTTACCCTATGGAGCTCGGACTTTCCTCGTGAACTTAATCACGCGACTGCTCAGTCTACTCTCTTGAGATTATATCATTATATTGATTAATAAACAAATACTTTATACGATTATGCAATTATTGTAATATATAAAATATTATGACATTTATCTTGCAGAAAATTTACAATAATAAAATATTTCTTTCCTAATCTGCTATTTATACTTTATATTTTTTGGGTTTTATGTTAATTTAAATATGCAGATAATAAAAATTTATGAGGTGATAATATGCCAGCAATTTTAGAATGTGTACCTAATATAAGCGAAGGAAGAGATTTAGAAAAAGTAGAAAAAATTGTAGATGCTATCAGAACAACAAAAGGAGTTAAGCTTTTAGACTACTCTTCTGATAAAGATCACAATCGTTCTGTTATAACATTTTTAGGAGAGCCTAATGCTGTAGCTGAAGCTGCTTTAAAGCTAGCAAAAGCTGCAACAGAATTAATCGATATGTCAACACATACCGGTGGCCATCCAAGAATGGGCGCGGTTGATGTAATGCCCCTGATTCCTATCAAAGACATCACTATAGAAGAAACAATAGAGTTATCAAAAAAATTAGCTGAAAGTATAGCAAATGAATGCAACATGCATGTTACATTATACGAAAACTCTGCTTCAGCTCCACATAGACAAAATTTAGCCGATATAAGAAGAGGTCAATACGAGGTTATGGCTGAAAAAATTAAAGAAGATATGTGGATTCCAGACTATGGACCTAATGAATTCAATCCAAAAGCTGGAATGGTTGCAGTTGGAGCTAGGCCTTCACTAATTGCATATAATATTAACTTATCTACAGATGACGTAAAAATAGCAAAGAATATTGCCAATGTAATAAGAAGCGCTAAAGGTGGATTTGTATTTTGTAAAGCAATGGGTCTTCTAATTGAAGAAACAGGAAAAGCTCAAGTATCAATGAACTTAGTTAATCCTGATTACACTACTATTTTTAGAGTTTTTGACATGGTAGAAAGAGAAGCTCATCGTTACGGCGTTAGCGTTACTGACTCTGAGATAGTTGGTTTAGTTCCAATGAAAGCACTTATAGATACAGCTATTTATCATCTTAAGTTAGACAACTTCTCTATGGATCAAGTTTTAGAAACAAGAATATGGGAGTAGGTGGAATAAATGAAGCTTATAGATATGAATCTTAAAGATTTTGCAGATGAAGTCGAATCATTATCTCCAGCCCCTGGTGGTGGTTCATGCTCAGCATATAGTTCACTAGTTGGAATATGCTTATCGAGAATGATGGCTAATTTAAGCTTTGGCAAAAAGAAATATGAGCTTAATGAAGAAAACATAAAATTAGAGGTAAAAACCAGCTTTGAAGCGCTTAAAGAAATTAAAGATGAGATGCTATCACTGGTAGATAAAGATACCGAAGCCTTTAATGAAGTTGTAAAAGCAATGAAAATGCCAAAAGAGACTGATGAAGAAAAAGCTCTTAGAAAAGATGCTATCGATAATGCAACATGGCAATCAATAGATGTCCCTCATAGGGTTGCAGTACTCTCTTTAGAAGCAATGAAAAAAATGTATCCTATATATAAATACGGCAACGAAAATGCTTTGACCGATGTAGGTGTAGGGTATTTAATGTGTGCTACTGGAGCCGAGGGTGCAATTTTAAATGTAAAAATTAATCTAGGCTCTGTAATGGATATTGAAAGAGCGAAAAAATTAGAGCTAGAGTGCAATCAATTATTGTCAGAGGTTACAAATCTTAAAAACGAAGTATTGGTATCAATTCACGATAGACTTAAAATATAATCGAGGTGAATATAATGTCTGCTGATTTAATTTTATATAATATAGGAGAATTGTTCTGCCCTATTGATAATAATGAGCCTCTAAGAGGACAGGCTATGAATACAGCTAAAATAATGCATAATGCGTATATTGCTATAAAAGCTGGAAAAATTCAAGCTATAGGGGAAGGTGAGGTTCCAGAATCACTAATTTCTAATGAAACCCAAAAAAGAGATTTATCAGGACTTACTGTTACTCCTGGATTAATAGATTCTCATACACATTTAGTTCACGGCGGAAGTAGAGAAAATGAATTTAGTATGAAGCTTAACGGTGTAAGCTATCTCGATATCCTAGCTGCAGGTGGTGGAATACTGAGCACAGTAAACGCTACAAAATCTTCTACCTTTGATGAATTGTATACTAAAGCTAAAAAAAGCTTAGATACAATGCTTATTCATGGTACTACTACAGTAGAAGCAAAAAGTGGGTATGGTTTAGAATGGGAAACTGAAGAAAAACAACTTAAAGTCGCAAAAAAATTAAATGAAGATCATCCAGTAGAAGTGGTTTCAACTTTTATGGGAGCACATGCTATTCCTACTCAGCTCAAAGAAAATCCAGAAGAGTTTATAAAAGAACTTACAGAATTTATGATTCCTGAAGTATCAAAACATTCACTAGCAGAATTCTGTGATGTATTTTGTGAGCACGGAGTGTTTAGTGTAGAACAGACTAGAACAATACTAAAGTGTGCTAAAGAAAATAATCTAAAAATAAAAATCCACGCAGATGAAATAGTGTCGCTTGGTGGAGCAGAACTTGCTGCTGAAATGGGAGCACATAGCGCTGAGCATCTTATGGCAGCTTCTGATGAAGGCATTTCTTTAATGGCAAAAAATAATGTAATTGCCAACCTTCTTCCAGGAACTACTTTCAGCTTAATGAAAACATCGTATGCCGATGCTAGAAAAATGATTGAAAATAATTTGGCTGTTGCTCTTTCAACTGACTACAATCCTGGAAGTTGCCCAACAGAAAACATCCAACTTATAATGCAGTTAGGTAGCCTTGCTATGAAAATGAGTCCAATTGAAGTGTTTAATGCAGTGACAATTAATGGTGCTCATAGCTTAGGAAGAGGACATGAAACCGGAAGCTTTGAAGTTGGTAAAAACGCTGACATCGTAGTCTTCGATGCTCCAAATATAGACTATATACTATATCACTTTGGTGTTAACCATGTTAAGGAAGTATATAAAAATGGAAATCTTGTTGTACAGGATAGAAGAGTAATATAAATTAAAGGATAATTTCTATAGATTAATAAATCATAATAGAAATTATCCTTTTCTATTTTAATCAATATATTAAAGTCCAATAAAAATCGGAACAAGAATAGGAACTAGTATTGAAAGTATTAACCCTGTTACAAAAGCAATAATTGCAGTTTTCCCATCAGTAGCTTTGGATATAATTGGCAAAGTTGTATCCATGGCAGTTGCCCCAGCTGGAGCTACTGCCTCATTAAATCCTATGTATTTAGCAACAAGTGGAATACTCATAATTGCCAAAATCTCTCTACTGACATTTGTCATAAATGATAAAGCACTAAGCTCAGATGAATATGGAGCTATTATAATAGCAGATAAAGAATACCAACCAAAACCAGCTCCTATTGCTGCTGATTCATTGACATTGTATCCAAAAATTAGTCCACATACTACCGCTCCAATAATACTGCCAAATGCAACAAGTATTGGAGTAGATATAGCTTTTATACCGATTTCTTTTATTTGTGAAATTACATCTTTATTTTTTCCAATATCTATCCCTACGAAGAATAATAAAGCACATAATCCTATATCCATAAAATTTGTTATAAGTCCTACAGAATCACCTGCAAAAAATTTACCTGTAAAAATCCCTAAAACTACTGCAAGTATTATTTTAAATGTCAAAGCCTTCACCTGCTTTCTGAACTTCCTTTTTGCTAGAAAACGTTAATGTAAGCACTTTGTTGAAAATTAGTACAAAGAAAACGCTAAAAATTATCGAGAATACAGCAAATGCAGCTGATTTAAGTCCAATAGTAGAAAATGAACTCATTACTTTTTCATTGGTTCCCATGCTGATACCCATAGCAAATAATAAGAATAAAAGACAAATGAGTTGTATTAAATCTAATTTATTCAGGATTTTAGAGCTTAACTTTCCACTCCTACCAACTAGTACGCCCACAAACATTAAAGAAACATACAATAAAATTCTAAAAACCATCCTATCTCCTCCTTGTAGTTTATATCTTTATCATATCAAATTTATTGCTATAACCCAACCCTATTAATTCAATTTATATCGTTATATCTATATATTTTAATATTTAGTAATATTAACTATTTACTTTTTATTCATTTTGCTATAAAATTATTTTATGATTTTAATTAATCTTATCTATCGATTAGGAGGTCTTTTATGAAAGCAATCAGTATTAGTACCGAAGCTCTAACTGAGCTGAGAAATATACTTCAATCAAAAAAATTAGAAAGCAACTCTATAAGAGTATTTCTATCTGGAATGGGATGAGGCGGCCCATCATTTAACCTTGCTCTGGATGAGCAAAAAGATGAAGATTTAGTAACTAATGTAGAAGATTTTAATTTTTTAGTTGAAAAGTCTTTAAACGATCAATTTGGAACATTTGAAATAGAATATTTCAATGAAAATGGAAATACTGGTATCTTTGTTCAGCCTTCAAATACTGGCGAGCAAAGTGGTTGCTCAAGCTGTAGTGGATGTAACTAATATTTCATTATATTTTCAAAATAAAAAGACAAGAATCGCTCTTGTCTTTTTATTTGTAATTTTTTTTATCTTAAAGAAGTTCTTTTTCAATATATTCGCTTGTAAATCCTTTTAAAAGAGCTCCATAACCCATTCTAAAAGTTATTGTATCTCCAACCTTATATGAAGTGTTGCTGTCAGAAACATCAACTATTAAATGATCAGAGCTAGCTCCTAGAATTTCAAGCTTATCATCTATTGGCATAAGCGAAGAAATGTCTGTATCTTGTTGTCCAATGGCTAATATAGCTCTTTTTCTAATTCCTTTATCTTCGTAATATGGTTTATTTCCAAAAGCATCAACACCAATTTCTCCAATTGGAAGTGATGGTTTTTCTTTAAGCTCTACAATCTGGCACTTAAGTTCAAAGACATCGTTATTCATACCGATAATGTCTTCGCCGTAAGCGGTTTCTCTACCTAGAAGCATAGACTCTCCCACACGGAGATTTGTAATTCCTTCAGGAAGCTCGCCTTTATCAATAAGATAAATAGAGCTAGAATTTCCACCAGAAACAATTGGAAGCTCTAGATTAAACTCTGTTCTTAGTTCATCTGCAATATCACATAATCTAGATAGATTATCATTTTTAGGAATAACGGCGCCATAACAAGTGAGATTAACTCCTATTCCTTTTATTTCTATATTCTCTAGCTTTATAATTTCTTTAATGTTTTCTTTCAAATCTTCAGCTTCAAAATAACCTTCTCTTAAGTCTCCTAAATCTACCATAATAATAACTGAGTGTACTTTATTAAGAGTCTTAGCAGCTTTATTCAAAGCCTTTAAGGTATCTAATTCTGAATTCATGCTTATGTCAGCATACTTAATTACATCTTCAACCTCACAAAGCATAGGAATGCGAAGTAGCATTTTTTTTGTTTTTAAATCTTTAAGCTTCTTTAAATTTTGGATTCTCGAATCCGCGAAATAGTCAACTTCTACCGAATCTAGCTCTTTAACTATGTCATGATTTGCACACATAGACTTTACTACTAAAGCTGTTTTGCATCCACCTTTTTCGCAAAGATTTTTAATGAAGGTAGCATTATCTCTTAGTTTATTAATATCTATTGTAATTTTAGGATACATCTTCTTCTCCTTTTAAAAAGTATTTTTCGTCAATTTCTAAGCTATCACACATAAGCTTAAATGCAGCATCCTTGTGCACCTTAGAAAGAACCCCTAAAGATGCCATTATATAATGATTGTCAATTAATATTTCTGCTTCAGCAGTAGGAAATAGTAAAAGACCAGTGTGATTATTTTTAGCGATTGACTCAATTATTGATACTCTATTAGGAAGTCTAGTTAATGCTCCACCTGTTCCAACAATATACCTAACTTCCGATAAATCTTTACCTTCTGCCAGAGATGATCTACCCGAAGGTCCATAAACATTTCTGATTTTGCCAGCATGTCTTTCCACAGCTCTTAAAACAGCTTCTTTTGTCAGCCTTTCGACAAATTTCACTTCATCAGGGTTCTTAGGTATAGCCTTATAGGTTTGCATTATATTGTCAATATTTAAACCCAGCTCTTTTTCAAGTATTTCTTTGCCAATTTGTTTAACAATATTAGGCATATTTACAAATACTCCCAAATCGCCTTCAACTGTTCTCTTTGCAAGAGGTTCTGGACTCACAAGAATTCTTTCTACCTCTTCCGAACCCTTAGTTACAGAATGCAAATCTGTAGTAGCTCCTCCTACATCTAGAACCATTACATCGCCAATTTTTTCATACAATAATTTTGAACTTTCCATTACTGCTCCAGGTGTTGGAATAATTGGACCATTAACAAGATCTCTAACGTGTTCCATACCTGGTGCATGAATTATATGCTCTTCAAATGCATCTTGAATAACTTTTCTTGTAGGTTCAACATTAAGCTCGTCTATTTTAGGATATACATTATCCACAATATAAAGTTTGTAATTTGTACCTTCAAATATTAATTTGATTTCTTCTTGATTTTCAACATTTCCTGCATAAATAAGTGGAATAGGCAAATTAAGACCTGCTAATAATTCTGCATTATAAATAGCTGTATCTCTCTCTCCATAATCTACTCCACCTGCTAGCAAAATTATATTTGGATGAATTTCTTCGATTTTTTTCAAATCTGTACGTCTTAGCTTACCAGCAGTAACTTGATGAATAATTGCCCCGGCTCCAAGCGCAGCTTCTTTAGCTGCCCTTGCAGTCATGTCATATACAAGTCCATGAACTGTCATTTTAAGTCCTCCAGCCGCACTAGAGGTAGCAATCATTTCTGTATATTCAATTGACTGAGCATTTAAATTCTCAGCCAAATCATCAATAGCACTATTTAAGCCAATTCTAACATCACCTTCTAAAACTGAAGTAGGTGCTTGTCCTTGACCCAGAAAAACTGGGTCAGGACTATTTATATTATTGAAGGCATTTACGACTGTCGTTGTTGAACCTATTTCAGCAACTAAAACATCGATTTTCATTATTTCCCTTCTCTCATCTCTCTTCTTTTCTTAACAAGGAAAGTTGCAACATGAATACCTTTTGAACCTCTACCAAATCCCGCATCCACACCTTGCTTAACTGCAACCTCTGGAGTAACCTGAGTTCCTCCGCATCCGATCATAATCTTATCACGGATACCTTTTTCTACAGCTAGCTCATGAATGCGCTTCATATTTTTATAATGGATATCATCATGACTGATAATAGTTGAAGCCAATATAGCATCTGCTTTTAATTCTATAGCAGCATCTACTAGCTTCTCAACAGGTACAGATGTTCCTAGATAATGAACTTCAACACCATATTTTTCAATACCGCCATGTTTAATATCTATTACTTCTCTTAGACCAACTGAATGCTCATCTTCTCCTACAGTTGCCGCAACTATTTTAAGTGGAGTTTTTTCGATATCTTCTCTTATTTCATCTTCAGAAAGTATTTCTGGCTCTGGAGGAATAACAAGGCTGTTGATATCTATGCTAAATGGAACTCTTCCTTTTAGCTCTATTCTAGTTCCTTCAGCTTCTTGCATTACTTCTCTATTAATAACTTCAACTTCTTCTAAGTTCATCTTTTTAGCAAATTCTATAGCAGCAAATTCAGCAATTCTTTTACTAGTTGGAAGGAACATAGTTAAAAGAACTGTACCATCTGCTTGCCATTCAACCTCAGGTTTAATCATTGATGAATGTCTGAACTCTTTAGTTTCTTCCATTCTAACGTTAACGTTATCATTTTCATCTAGCTCATCAATATATACGATTTTTTCTGGTACTTCTAAAGTACAACCATCGATTAACTTTGAAGGTTCAGATACTAATGCCTCGTCGTATTGCTTAACATTGTTGTATCCGAAGTGAGCTGTAACTGGAGCCATATAGTCTTCATCTCTCTCAAATACAGTTCCTGCACCAATTCCTCCATCAATTTGTCTTGCGATTCCATCGCCATTTCTTTCTGGATAGTACCCTGAATCAACGAAGAATCCTTGCTCAACAGCATTGAAGTATCCGCCAGCTTCAATTATTTCTTCCATAAATAGAACAGCTCTTTCTTTAAGCTCTCTTACTGTGTCGCCAAGAACGCCTTCTCTTTTAAGCTGAACCATATCCATTAATCCATCCATACCAATTAGAGCTTGTTTTGCTGTATCGCAAGCTTCTATATTGTATATATGCCAAGGAACGTTTCTTCCCTCGTCAGGAGTAATTGTAGATTGAATATCTGCTCTTGTAAGTTTAGATATAAGAAGATTTAGAACATGAGTTACAGTAGCTTCTCTAGTAGATGCTTCCATATACTTTGTATTCATCTGCGCTCTCATTCTATATCCTTCAAACATCTCTCTTAAAGCCACTGCATATGGTAAATCTAAATACATAGACGGTGCTGGTGGAGCAGTAGGAGGAACTGTAGATAAGCAGATATTTGATTTTTTCATTCCAACTTTAAGCGAGAATATTGAGTTTAAAGCATGCTGAACCATAAGTTCAGGCATTACTTTCCAAGCTTCTCTAGCTGTAGCGTTTGCATTATGCGCTCCATCTATCTGAGCCATATCAGCCCAAGTCATGATAGTTTTTGATTCGCAAGCATCTATAAAAGAACGAATCATATTAATATTTCTGTATAGTACGTTGTATTGTGGATCTTGGTGAGCTCCATTAACTCCTTCTTCAGCAAACATAACTGCTATATCAGGACCTGCAACTCCAGAAACATATGAATGATAGTTAATTGGTCTTCCTACTTCTTCTTCAATTAAATCAAGTGCTTTACGCTGAGCTCTAACTTGCTTTCTAGTTATAGGTACTCCCCCAATCCCTTGAGGAGTTCCTTCAATTAAACCATCGTAGTGAGATTGTCCAGCTGTACGGATAACCATTATATGGTCAGCTCCATGCCAAGCAGCCATTCTCATACGTCTAATATCGTCTTCAAATCTTCCTGAAGCAATCTCTGTTGTGATTACTGGAAGTGGTTGTGGATCGATATCACCAAAATATTTTGCTGATGGTAGTGCAACACTATTTTCTAAAGGAGTAGAAGCATCTTTATAAATAAAAGGTCCCATTTGAAGATTTTCAGCTGGCTGTCTCCATGTCCAACCTCTTCTTTTTGGAGTATATTTATCAAGGTCTTTTAATATATTTTCAACGTCAAGTTTTTCATTAACTCTTAACTGTAGATCTTTTTCCATTATTTCACTCCTCCTTTGAAAATTTGAATAGCATCATCCCAGTACTTGCCTTCACTTAATGCAAGTCCAGCTTCTCTAACAGAGATATTTTTTTCTTTCGCTATTTTGTAAACTATATGACCAGCACCTTTTCCCATAAGCCCTCTGTCCATAGTTTTATCTACTATTGCTTTAGCTTCTAAAGATGAGAATCCCATACGAAGAAGTACAGATCTTTCAATTGAAGGAGTTGTATTCTTTTTCCCTAAATCCAATAATGGATCAACTATTTTTTCTGCCATTTCCCAAAATCTTGCTTGAAGCTCTTCGTCGCTTAAGTTAGCTAAATGAGCTCTTCTTTGTTGAAAATCGTCTGCTCTTTTCATTCTAATCCTCCCTAAAATAAAAACTATTTTATTAACCCTTTATTTCTATAATAGTAGCTTTAACAAATTCTGTATCTGATTTAGTTTCCTTAACTAGGAAATCAATGTCAGAATCATCTAATTTTGCATCAGGATAATTAGCTAATGCATTTTTTATCAGTGATTTTCTAAGTTTATTCATATCATGGTCAACTGCTTTTATCATGCCAGGATTTTCTGGAAGTATAATGTTTATTCCAGCAACTTCTTCTTTTGGGTTACCGAATTTAATATCTATTCCATTATCTCTAGCAAAAGCTAGTTGAGGCTGAATATGCTTACCAGCACCAGTGTATTCAGTTTCTTGTACTACAATTATCTGGTCCTTATCCATTTCTTGTGCTAAAGAAAAAGCTGCTGCTAATGCAGTATTCCCTGCAGGTCCTTTTTCAAGTCCTTCTAAACTAGCAAGTGTCTCTGTGATATAAAAAACTTCACCTTGATTAACCGTTACATATCTATCCATGTAGCGAAGTGGTCTCGCCGCTGATCTTGGAACATCTGATCTATCAGGCCATGTTGCAAAAGGCATACCAAATCCAGTATGGCTAGTAGTAAAGGATTTCTTATTAAATTGAGTATCTGACGCCATATGAAGCCCTTGGAGATTTACACTTGCAGCCACGACTTCTGACTGTGCACCAGCTTTAATAAGACCTCTAGCTGTACCTGTAAGATTTCCTCCACCTGCATTTGAACAAACAACTACATTTGGATCCTTGCCATAAGCCTCTCTAAATTCAACTGCAAGCTCATATCCTAAAGTCTCTACTCCAGCTATTCCAAATGGAGTATATAATGAAGCGTTGAAATATCCTGTTTCTTCTAAAAGCGATAAGAATTTATAAAAAAGCTCTGGACCAACTGATAGCTGAACTACCTCTGCACCAAGTGCTTCACATTTTCTTGCTTTTTCGATTATCTCAGGCTGGCCTACTCCTTTTGAGTCATAGCATTCTTGTACTATAATACACTTTAATCCTGCCATTGCTGCTTGTGAAGCAACTGCCGCACCATAGTTTCCGCTTGTGGCAGCTATAACACCTTTATATCCTAATTTTTTTGCATGATATACAGCATTAGCAGCTCTTCTAGCTTTAAAACTTCCAGATGGATTTCCAGCTTCATCTTTTATAAATATTCTAGCTCCTTTTCCTGGCGCTGCATATTTTCTTGCTAAAGCTGTTATATTTCTAAGCTCTAAAACTGGAGTTCTTCCTACTCCTGTAGAGTATTGGATCTTTTGCATTTCTTCTAAGGTGTATCCAGTTTCTCTCATCATTTTTTCATAGTCGAAAGATAAAGAGCCACTTTCAAAAGTAGTGTAATCTATGCCAATAGCATTTTTCATTATCTCATTTCTTCTTGACATAACGCCACTGTATGACATGTCCTTACTCATTTCCTTCACCTCCAAAAGTAATTTCTCTAACCTGCTCAGAAATTTTTAAAAGCTCAGGAACGAATTTTCCGAAATCATGAGTATAATATGGATTCACTTCTAAAAGCTTTCCTTCTTCTACTCTTTTAGTTCTTGTAGTAATTGATACTTGATCTCCGATTTGAGCATCCTCATTAAGATAGCCTTTAATCCACATCTCAAGAGGTACTTTTTTAGTATCATCAGGAACTTGTGGCGCTCTTTCTTCAGGAGAAAGAACTATCTTATGGATTAGTACCCAATCACCTTTTTTTGCCATTTTAGTCACTTCCTATTTTTTTATATATTTTTATTTTACGATTTTAGCTTCTTCAGATATTAAATCTCTAAAGTCTCCCATGATAGCTCTTGGTACTGGTAAATCTATCATAGTGTGAAGACCTGGTCTTGCATTTATAATTTGAGGAATCATATTAACGCACATTGCTATAGTTCCAATTCCTCCTGGAACCTCTGGTGAGTTAACCATGTTTATATTTGGCACACCGTTTATAATTACATAGTCGCCTGTTTGAACTCCAACTTGCTCTGGCTCGATTTGTTGAGGATGATCCATTTCAATCTTAAGCTCACCATCAACGTATCCAAATCCTTTCATTGCGCATCCAGCAACATTGCCAGCTTTAGCAAATCCATATGGTGATTTTCTATCTACATCAGTTACAATTGGCTCCATACTTTGAGTAATTGGCGCGCTGAGCTTCCATCCAATTGCATCTGCAATCATTCCAATAGACTCATGGAAACCAACGTGACCTGCTAGAGTTCCTTCTTGTACTCCTTTGTTAAACTCTTCAACTGTAATTCCTATTCCTTGCTCTTCCATTACAGCAGGTCCAAATGGAGAAAGGCTGTTTACTCTTCTTGATAAAATTGAATGAACTTCTTCACAGCATCCAGTCATAAGTATCACTAGTAAATCCATAATAAGACCAGGATTAATTCCTGTTCCAAGAACAGATACTCCATTTTCTTTTGCTAATCTGTCTATTTCTTTTGCTAGCTCTGGCTCTTGTGCCATAGGATATGCCATTTCTTCTGCAGATGAAATAACATTAATTTTCTTTTCTACTATAAATTTTATTTTATCAAATGCTTTTCTTGTAAATGAATCTGTGCAAAGTAAAACTACATCCGCAGCTTTTTCTGTTATAACGTCTTCCATAGCTCCAACAATTACATCTTCTCTATCTCCTCTTGGAGTTGAAATATGATCATACATGCTAGTTCCTAGCATTTTACCTCTACCTACAACCCCAACGATTTCTACTCCTTGTTTCTTTAATAGCATATCGGCCATTCCTCCGCCCATAGCTCCTAGACCCATTATTATTACTTTAACTTTTTCCATTATTAATTTCCTCCTCGTTATATAAGTAAATAATCATATTTAACACACATCTTTTGTTAATAGCAATATCAATGCCAATATTTTATTATTTATAATTTTGCTAATTTTATTTAAAATTAATAACGTCTTAGGTGGTTATTAAGCCATTTTCAAGACTATTCTTATAATAAGACATTTATTTATTATTTAAAAAATCCGAAAATTTTGAATAAAATTATTGTATTTGTATAAAAAAAGCAAAATAATTTGCACTTTGGTGCAAATTATTTTGCTAAATTTTATATTTTTTAATTTTATGCTGTAAGGTTTGTCGTTTTATCCCTAGTTCATTAGCAGCTTTGCTTATATTTAAAGAATTTCTCTTTAATGAATCCATTATTAAGCTCATTTCTATTTCCTCTAGAATTTGATTTAAATTTTTCTTAGATATATCAATTTGTTTTGCAGTAGCTCCTACAAAGCTATTGTCAGTTTCAGGTAGCAAAATATTGTTTTCGTTTATAACATGTTCATCATCTATCATAGATAGTGCTGCCATTATGGTATTTTCTAATTCCCTTACATTGCCAGGCCATGAATAGTTGATTAATTTTTCCTTTGCCTTATCAGATATAAGCCATACTTCTTTCTCATATATTTCATTGTATTTTTTTATAAATCTCTCACTAAGTGGAACAATATCCACTTTTCTAGCTCTTAGTGGTGGTACATTAATGGGGATAATATTCAATCTATAATATAAATCTTTTCTGAGTATTCCTTTATCTACAAGTAATGATGGCTGTTCGTTTGTGGTAGCAATTATTCTCACATCGATAGGAATATCTTTCATTCCACCTACACGTCTTATGTATCCTTCTTGTAGCACTCTAAGTAATTTAGCTTGAAGCTCATATGGCATGGAGTTGATTTCATCTAATAGCAAAGTCCCTCCATTTGCTTGTTCAAATAATCCTGGCCTATCTATTGCGCCAGTAAATCCGCCCTTAGAGGTTCCAAAAAGAATTCCTTCTAGTAGAGACTCAGGAAGAGCTGCGCAGTTTTGTGCCAAAAATGGCATAGCCTTTCTTGGTCCCTCATAATGAATACTTTGAGCAATTAGCTCTTTTCCAGTTCCTGTTTCTCCATAAATAAACACAGATGCAGTAGTTTTTGCTGCCTTTCTAGCAATTGATAATGAGGCTGAAAACTCTAAATCTTTGCCATAAATATTTTCAAATGTATATTTTTTTATTTTCTTTATTCGTCTGTTTGGAGTATTAATTTCTTTTTGAAGCTCAAGTATAGTTTCTGACATTTCCTGAATTTCAGTTATATTTTTAGCAATTTCAATCGCTCCTACAACCTCTTTATTATTAAGAAGTGGCATAGTTGTATTAATTGTAGTAATTTCTTTACCATCCTTATTTAAATAAGTTTGCTTTTTATTTATAATGTCAACTTTATTGTTCAGAGCAGTAAGCAATGTACTTTCATTAATTTTCATTCCTTTAAACACTTCAAGCAAAGGTTTTTTAATTACATCTACTTCTTTCATATCTTCAAGCCTAGCCATTGCTTCATTATAAACTACTGTATTTCCCTCTTTATCTATTACATGTACCCCTTCTTGTATGTGATGCAAAATTTTTTGCATCACTATCTGCTGGAATTTGCTCTTCATAATTAATATCCTCCAAAAAAAATAGGGTTAGAATAATTCTAACCCTATTTTAACATAAATTTTTTATAATACTGCATTTTTGTATAAAGGATACTTATCAGTCAGAGCTCTAGACATTTGTTTTGCTTTTTCGATATCCTTTTGACCTAATACTACTTCAATTATTTCTGCAATAGTTTCCATATCCTCTTCATTCATACCTCTTGTAGTAACAGCTGGTGTTCCAAGTCTTACACCACTAGTTATTAAGAAATTAGCTGGGTCGAACGGAATAGAATTTTTATTTACAGTTATATGTGCTTCATCTAATAATTTTTCAGCATCTTTACCAGTAACATTTTTACTTCTTAAATCAAGAAGTACTATATGATTATCAGTTCCACCACTAACTATATCAAAGCCTCTTTTAATTAATGCATCCGAAAGAGCTTTTGCATTTGCAACTACTTTCTTTTGATATTCCTTAAAGTCTGGGCTAAGTGCCTCTTTAAAGCAAACTGCTTTAGCTGCAATTACATGCTCTAGAGGACCACCTTGAATTCCAGGGAAAATAGCTTTATCAATCTTAGTAGCATATTCTTTCTTACATAAAATTACTCCCCCACGTGGACCTCTCAAAGTTTTATGTGTAGTACTAGTCACGAAATCTGCAACCTCGCAAGGATTATTATGAAGACCTGCAGCAACAAGGCCAGCAATATGAGCCATATCTACCATAAGGTATGCTCCAACTTCATCTGCAATTTCTTTGAATTTTTTAAAATCAATTTCTCTTGGATACGCACTCGCCCCAGCAACAATCATTTTAGGTTTAATTTCATGAGCTAGTCTTCTCACTTCATCAAAGTCAATCATGCCATCTTCTTTTGCTACCCCGTACTCAGTAAAGTCAAAATACTGGCCAGATATATTAACTGGAGATCCATGAGTTAAGTGACCTCCCTGAGATAGGTTCATACCCATAACCTTATCTCCTGGCTTTAAGAATGCAAAGTACACTCCCATATTTGCTTGTGAACCAGAGTGAGGCTGGACATTAGCATGCTCTGCTCCAAATATTTCTTTTAATCTATCTATTGCATAATTTTCCATTACATCTACGTGCTCGCAACCGCCATAGTATCTTTTGCCAGGATACCCTTCTGCGTATTTATTAGTAAAATAGCTTCCCATAGCTTCCATAACTGCTTCACTCACGATATTTTCTGAAGCAATCAATTCAATATTTGTTCTTTGTCTTTCTAATTCCGTTTTTAAAGTTTCATAGACTTCTGGATCAAACTTCTTTAAATTTTCAAAATTCATGTTATCACCTCATGGAATATTTTAAATTTTTTGACTTGTTCAACAATATAATACCATAAAAAAATGGAAATATATAAAAATATTTATTTTTTATGGTAGTTTTCGTTGTATAATTTTTATACGGACAATAAAAAAGGTGGTGGAGTTATGACTCAACTAAATGACATGCAGAAAAAACAAATTTTAAGATTAGCATTATATGCTGGCGAAATCATGCTTAAAAATGGAGCTGAAACCTATAGAGTGGAAGATACGATCACAAGAATCTGTAAATCAAAAAAACTTAAGCATATAAGTGCTTTTGTTACGCCTACAGTAATTATCGTATCTGATGACAGATTTGATGGATACAGCTTTATTAAAAGAATTAAATTTAGAAATACTGATTTAAATAAAGTGGCTATGATAAATGACTTTTCAAGAGAATTTATATTAGATGATTTAGATATATGGGAAGGTATTAAGGAATTAAAAAAAATAGACAAAGCTCCTTCTTATAAAACTCTTACTAAAATGATTTGGGCAGGTCTAGCTTCTGGAATGTTCGCGCTTATTTTTGGCGGTAAAATCAGCGATTTTATAGTAGCATTTTTCATATCTATGATTGCCATGATTAGCTTTGAAAAATTAGAGCGACTTTCAGAAACATCATTTTTAGCAAATGCAGCTGCTAGCTTCATTATAGGAATTCTTGCAATAGTAGTTAGAAAGATAGGGTTTGGTCACAGTCTTGACATGGTTATAGTTGGCTCAATAATGCCTCTTCTTCCAGGCGTTGCCTTAACCAATGGTATACGTGATTTCATATCTGGTGATCTTATTTCTGGCGTATCTAGAGTATCTGAGGCATTGCTTACAGCCATTGCTATTGCAGTAGGAATAGGTAGCGCTCTTAAACTGCTGATAATGCTTGGAGGTGTAATCTAATGTCACTAATACTACATTTTATATATTCTTTTTTTGCTACAGTTGGTTTTGCTGTTGTTTTTAATACTCCAAAGAAATCCCTTATTTATGGTGGTCTTTGTGGCGGTACTGGTTGGACTGTTTATACGGCTCTTCAACCATTAATTTCACCAGCCCCCGCAAACTTAATTGCTGCAATTTCAGTTGCTGCGTTAGGAGAGCTATTTGCTAGAATAAATAAAAACCCTGTTACTGCATTTGTCATACCTGGAATAATACCATTGGTTCCAGGCTACGGTATATATAGTACAATGCTCAATTTGCTTCAAAATAATTTAGAGCAAGGATTGTCTCTAGGTCTAAATACTATTTTCAATTCAGGAGCTATAGCAATAGGAGTAATTCTAGTTTCTTCAATAGCAAAAATCTTGAAAAGAAAAAATTCAAAAAAGCCAATGACCTTGCCAAGAATTTAGTTAATTTAAACCTAAATATTTTTATGATTATATCAGAGCATATTATATGAATAGTTAAAAAAGCAGGATTATATTTGTGAAACTTCATCACAAAAGTAATCCTGCTTTATTGCATAGCTCTATAAACATTAATTATATTAACGATTTACCTTTAATTTCTACTACAGTTGAACTAAATTTTTTAGATTCTTTTAGTTTTGGCTCATTTAGTCTAATTATTATAAAAGAAATTATCATAAATACTACTCCAGTTAATAGCATTAATATCTCAGAATTATAGTTAATAGCTTTCATTACTCCATATGAAGCAAATATCCCTAAAATAAGTGCAAGTAGTGGTATTCCATAAATAATAAATGCCGCTAGAAGAACATCTGGAGATTCTAAATCAAGTTCAACTATATCTCCTTTTTGAGCTTTTATATTATTTATTGCTTGGACTATAATTGATTTTTCATCACTAGTACCCAAGCCACACGCTTTACAGCTTTCGCAAGCTGTTTTTCTATCAATTTGCACATATGCGTTGTTAGCTTCTACATTAACCACTAAACCTACTTCTCGCATTTACTGCCTCCAAACATATTAATTATCAAGTAAACCAATTCCCAGTTCTAAAAGCGCAGTGTTATCAGCCTCTGATGGAGCATTAGTAAGTGGACATGAAGCATTTTGAGTTTTAGGAAATGCAATTACTTCCCTAATGCTTTCTTCTCCAGCCAGTAACATGATTAATCTATCAAGTCCAAATGCAATTCCACCATGAGGAGGCGTCCCATATTTAAACGCTTCTAATAAAAATCCGAATTTATCCCAAGCTTCTTCTGTGCTAAAACCAAGAGCCGTAAACATTTTTTCTTGGATTTTAGAATTATGAATTCTAATACTTCCACCACCAAGCTCTACTCCGTTAAGAACCATATCATACGCCTTTGCTCTAACTTTAGAAGGATTGCTCTCTAGTAGCTCCATATCTTCATCAAGAGGACTTGTAAATGGATGATGCATAGCAACATACCTATTATTGTCTTCATCATATTCAAATTGAGGAAATTCTGTTACGTAAAGTAATTTATATTCATCTTTCTTTAATAAATCCAACTTCTTAGCTGCATCTATTCTTACATGTCCTAATGAATCAAAAACTATTTTATCTCTATCTGCAACAAATAAGATTAAATCTCCAGTTTTAGCATCCATTTTAGATAAAATTCTATTCATCGCTTCATCATTTATAAATTTAGAAATAGGTGAATTAACTCCCTCTGAAGTAAGCTTAATCCATGCTAATCCCTTTGCTCCATACGTCTTTGCCACATCTTCAAGAGCTGTTATTCCTTTTCTCGTGAAATTAGATTCATATCCATTAATGTTTATTGCCCTTACACTTTTACCTTCTTCCATAGCACTAGTTTCAAATACTGAAAACCCACAATCTTTGACTTCTTCAGTTAAATCAACTATTTCAAATCCAAATCTTACATCTGGTTTATCTGAGCCGAATCTTGACATAGCTTCATCATAAGTCATTCTTTGTAATGGCAAATCTATTTTTACATTTAGCGCTTCATCAAATACCTTGGCTATTAATCTCTCCATAATCTGCATTACATCTTCCATATCCACAAAAGACATTTCGCAGTCTATCTGGGTAAATTCAGGTTGTCTATCTGCTCTTAAATCTTCATCTCTAAAGCACTTAACTATTTGGTAATATCTATCCATTCCAGATACCATCAAAAGTTGCTTAAATAGCTGTGGAGATTGAGGGAGTGCATAAAATTTACCGTTGCTAACTCTACTTGGTACCAGATAATCTCTAGCACCTTCTGGCGTAGGCTTAGTAAGCATAGGCGTTTCAACATCGATAAATCCTTCTTGAGACAAGAAGTTTCTTACAATTTGAGTTACTTTATGTCTTAAAATAAAATTTTTCTGCATTTTAGGTTTTCTAAGATCTAAATATCTGTATTTTAGTCTTAAGTTTTCAGAAACATCATCATCGTCCTTAATATAAATTGGTGGAGTATTTGCTTCATTTAAAATGTCTATACTATTAGCAAAGATTTCTATATCTCCAGTTGGAATATTACTATTTTTTGAACTTCTTTCCCTTACTATTCCACTAATTGAAATTACGTATTCACTTCCAATTTTACTTGCTTTTTCAAATGCTTGCTTATCAATCTCTTCATCAAATACTATTTGGCATATTCCTTCTCTGTCTCTTAAATCAACAAAAATTAAACCACCAAGATTTCTAGCTCTTTGCACCCATCCCATTAACACAACTTCTTGATTTATATGTTCATTTCTTAAATCCCCACAATAATGAGTCCTTTTCATATTATCCCTCCGATATTTATCTTTATTTCAAATTTTTAAAGTAATTTACTATGTCATCTAGCTTAATTTGGGTCTGAGTAGAGTTTGACATATCTTTCACAGTAACTATCTGATTATTTATTTCATCATCACCCAGTACAATAGTGAATCTGCTATTTAGCTTATCAGCATATTTAAACTGAGCTTTTATACTCTTACTCACATGGTCTTTCTCACAGCTTATACCAGCTTTTCTCAAATCATATAAAATTTTAAATGCTTCGATTTCGGCAGCTTCTCCCATAGAAGCTATAAACACATCTAAGCTTGGCTGCTGATTTATATCTTTTTCTAGATTATCTAGAAGCAATATTAATCTTTCTATCCCTAATCCAAAGCCTACACCTGGAATTTTAGGACCACCTAGCTCCTCTATTAAACCATCATACCTTCCTCCACCGCAAACTGTAGATTGACTGCCTATGTCATTTGATACAAATTCAAAAGCTGATTTTGTATAATAATCTAAGCCTCTTACAATATGTGGATCAATTGTATAATCTATTTTCATTGCAGTAAGATATTTTTTAAGCTTTTCAAAGTGTAATTTGCTTTCTTCATCCAAATGGTCAATCATTAGCGGTGCATCATGTGATATTGCTTTACAGGTTTCATTCTTACAATCAATAATTCTCATTGGATTTTTTTCAAATCTATCCTTGCAAGTCTGACAGAGATTATCATAATTTGGCTTAAGATAATCCCTAAGGATTTTATTATATTCTTTTCTACTTTCTAAAGTCCCTACAGAATTTATCCTCAGCTCGATTTTATCATCAATTTCAAGTCGTCTAAAAAATTCTACTGCTAAAGAAATAACTTCTGCATCTGCTGAAGAGCTATCTGTGCCAAAAATTTCAATTCCAAATTGATGGAAAGCTCTGAGTCTACCAGCTTGTGGCTTTTCATATCTAAAACAAGGCGTTATGTAAAAAAATTTGGATGGCTGTGAATCTGCATATAGTTTATTCTCAATATAAGCTCTTACAACTGGAGCCGTTCCTTCTGGTTTTAGAGTTATACTTTCCTTGGACTTTGCTTCAAAAGTAAACATCTCCTTTTGAACAATATCAGTAGTATCTCCTACTCCACGTTTAAAAAGCTCTGTATATTCAAAATCAGGAGTTCTCATTTCTCCATAAGCAAAATCCGAGCATACTTTTTTAAATAAGGTTTCTACATAATTCCATTTATTTATATCCTTAGGTAGTACATCTTGAGTTCCCCTTGGCCTCTTTATATCCACTTTTCTACCTCCTTATTTTTCTTTGCTATAACTTGTTCAACATTATCTATATACAATTTTACATCTTTAATATTGGATACTCTTTCAATTCTATTTTCTTCTGGATATGTAAATTTTGAAACACTTCCAGAACCAAAAGCAATTATTGTTTGCTTTTCTTCCATGATTGCAATATTATATAGAGATATTTTGTCTTCTAATGCATATCCTATATTTTCTAAATTTGATAACATATTTTTTTGTCTGTATAGATAATATGGTTTCATACCTAAGTAATCTGCTGCATCTGCGGATATCTTCATGAAGTCTTCAATATTATACGTCCTTAACTTATCTAACGCCCCTTGCGAATCATTAATTAATGTTGAAGCTTTTTTTATCGCTAGAGTATGGACAGTCAAGCTATCTGGTTTTAATTCTTTTATATGACTTAAAGTTTTAGTTATATTTTCTATAGACTCATCTTCTAATCCTAAAATCAAATCCATATTAATATTATCAAAGCCTATATCTCTAGAAATTTTAAAACATTCTATAATATCACTTACTGTATGATTTCTTCCAATTTTTTTTAAAGTAACGTCGTTCATAGTCTGTGGATTTATCGATAATCTAGTTACAGGCGACATTTTGATAGCTTCGAGTTTTTCCCTATCCAAAGTATCAGGTCTTCCTGCTTCGAAAGTAAACTCTTTAACGTTTTTAAGCGGAACATAAGTTTGAAGGATTTTAATAAGTCTTTGAAATTGATTAATTGATAGAGTACTAGGGGTACCCCCACCAATGTAAATCGACAACAATTCTTTATCGTAAATAACCTTATTACTATAAAAGAATTTTAGTTCCTTTTCTAAGCTATCTAGATATGGATCTATTAAATTTTGTTCTTTATCTAAGCTACATGAAAAAAAAGAACAATAGTTACATCTTGAAGGGCAAAATGGGATACTTATATAAATTGAATATGATTTCTCTATATCATCAAGATATTTAGATTGAATTTTTGCTATTCTCAACATCAAATCTATTTTTTCATCAGAAATATAATATATTTCATTCAACATTTTTTTTATTGTTATATTATCTATGTTCTTCTTTATTAAATCCTGAGCTATTTTAACTGGTCTAATTCCTGTGAGTATCCCCCAAGGATGATTTGAACTAGGATAAATACTTTTTAGAGCTTTAAATAACGCTTTTTTATAGGATATAGTTTCTTTAAAGCCATCATCGACTTTTTCTATAAAGCATAGCTTTTCGCCATCATTTTTTATAATAGTTGAAATATCTTTAGCACTCCTAAACATTTCAATTTCAAGTTCATCACTAATATGAAATGAATTTAAGAGTTGCTTTACTTCAAATTCAACACTTTGATTGTCAACTTTAATAATCATGGAACTCATCTCTCATAAATGGATTTGAGGTTTTTTCATACTCTAGAGTTGTTGCGGCGCCGTGTCCTGGAAGAACAGTATAATTTATTGTAAGCTGCTTTAGTTTTTTCAGCGAAGCTTTCATTCTATCGGAATCCCCACTATATAAATCTGTTCTTCCCATAGATCCAGCAAACAATGTGTCTCCACTGAACATTATTTCATTTACCAATATGCACATACTTCCCTTTGTATGACCTGGTGTATGCATAATTTCCAGCTTTAAATCCCCAAGTTCCAAAGTATCTCCATCGTGGAGCATCAAATCAGCATTAGAAGAAACTGAATTCATTCCTAATTGCTTTGAAAAATTATAGTCTGGGTTTTCAAGTATTTCTTTTTCCAAATAATGAATTACTATTTTGGGATTATAAGTATCCTTTAAATAGTTTATTGCTCCAATATGATCTCCATGAGCATGTGTTAGGATAATGTATTTTAAATCAAAACCATTGTCTTCAATTATATCTCTTATATTCTCAAAATCAGCACCTGGATCAATCACAGCTGCGCTCATCGAATTTTTATCCGCAATTACGTAACAGTTAACCCTATAGACGCCTACTTCTAGTTTTTCCAAAAACATGTACTTCCTCCTAAAATAACTTACTTGAGTCTAATAAAATTGTAACAGGTCCATCATTTTGAATGTCTACGAGCATATCTGCACCGAATATACCGACTTCAACTTTTATTCCTTTTAATTTTAAAGTATCTATCATTTTTTCATATAGTGGTATTGCTATCTCTGGCCTTGCTGCATCTGTAAATCCAGGTCTTCTTCCTTTCCTACAATCTCCATATAATGTAAACTGAGAAATTAAAAGAATTTCTCCCTTTATATCATCAATTGATAAATTCATCTTTCCTTGCTCATCTTCAAATATCCTAAGACCTGATATTTTATCTGCGATATAGTCTAAGTCTTTATCATTATCTTCATGGGTAATTCCCAAAAATACTAAAAGACCTTTGTCAATCTCACCATTAATATAATCTTCATCAGAAGTATTTTGAATTTTAACACTCGCTTTTTTAACTCTTTGAACTACAGCTCTCAATTTATACCTCCTAGTTAAATAGTCTAAATATGTCGATAACTCCTTCTACCCGTCTAATTTGATTCATTATACTCTTTAACTGCTCTTTACTTAAAACTTCTAGAACTACATTCATAATCGCAGTTCCATCCTTGCTAGTTCTGGCATTAATTCCATTTACTGTTATTTTTTCATCAGCTAGTATTCTACTTACATCTGTAAATAAGCCTCTTCTATCAATTGCTTTAATTTGAATCTCAGCTTCGAAATTTTTATTTTTGTTTTTATCAATATCCCACTCAACATCTATTAGTCTTCCTCTTGAAGCATCATCGTCATTTAAAGTATTCGGACAATCAGATCTATGAATAGAAACTCCTCTACCTTTTGTAATATATCCTACAATATCATCACCTGGAAGAGGATTACAGCATTTTGCAAACCTAATCAAAATATTGTCAATTCCCTTTACATGAACTCCTTGATTACCAGTTTTTTTCTTTTGCGCTGATTTTTGAATTGTCTTTTCTTGGATTCTTTCTTGATTTTTCTCTTCTTTTAATTTATGATTGTCTGCTTCATATTTTTCTTTAAGCCTCGGCATTACTTGACTAAGTGTGATTCCACCGTATCCTAGCGCAGCATATAAATCATCTTCGCTTCCTTGTGTTACTAGTTTTGCAACCTGAACTAAATACTTGTGTTTTAGAAAATCTCCAATAGGAAACCCTTGTCTTTTAGTTTCTCTTTCTAGTATTTCCTTGCCTTTTTCAATATTTTCTTCTCTTCTTTCTTTTTTAAACCATTGCCTAATCTTGTTTTTAGCATGAGAGCTTTTTACTATATTTAACCAATCTCTGCTAGGTCCGTTGGAATTTGATGAGGTCATAACTTCAACTATATTTCCATTTTTTAATTTGTAATCAAGAGGAACTATTCTTCCATCTACTTTAGCTCCTATACATCTATTTCCAACTCCAGAATGGACTTTGTATGCAAAATCAAGCGGAGTAGATTCTGCAGGCAATTCTATAACATCACCTTTTGGAGTAAACACAAAAACTTGATTTACAAATAAATCTATCTTTAATGATTCCATAAATTCAGTTGGATCAGATACATCTTTTTGCCATTCCATCATCTGCCTAAGCCAAGAAAGTTTTTTATCCATATCTGATTCATTAGGATCAATTTTGCCTTCTTTATACTTCCAATGTGCTGCAATACCAAATTCTGCAGTCCTGTGCATTTCCTTAGTCCTAATTTGTATTTCTAAAGGCTCACCATCTGGGCCTAGCACCGTAGTATGAAGAGATTGATACATATTTGGTTTAGGCATTGCAATATAATCCTTAAACCTTCCTGGCATAGGTTTCCATATCGTATGAACTATACCTACTACCCCGTAACAATCCTTAAGTGAGTCTACTAAAATTCTTACAGCCATTAAATCATATATTTCTTCAAATGATTTGCTTTGATACTTCATTTTTCTGTATATACTATAAAAATGTTTAGCTCTTCCTTTTATATCGCCTTCAATATTAGCTTCTGCTAATTTATTTTTAAGTAAATCAATTACCCCTTGAATATATGCTTCTCTTTCTCTTCTTTTTTTAGATACTTTTTCAATTAAATCATAATAACCCTCTGGATCTAAATATCTAAGAGCTATGTCTTCCATTTCCCATTTTACTCTGGATATTCCTAACCTATGTGCAATTGGAGCATATATTTCAATTGTCTCGGTTGCTTTTTCCTTTGCCTTTTCCTCAGACATATACTTTAGAGTTCTCATATTATGAAGTCTATCAGCAAGCTTAATCAAAATAACTCTTATGTCCTTTCCCATAGCCATGAACATTTTTCGGAGATTTTCTGCTTGAGTTTCTTCTTTTGATTTATATTCAATTTTCCCTAATTTTGTAACTCCATCAACAAGCTCTGCAACTTCAGTTCCAAACAGTCTTTCTATATCTGAAAACGAAACATCTGTATCTTCTACTACATCATGCATTAATCCTGCGGCAATCGTAAAAACATCCAGTTCGAGTTCAGCTAAAATTTTAGCAACCTCTAACGGATGTATAATATATTTTTCACCAGATTTTCTATATTGACCCTCATGAGCATTATAAGCATAGTTGTAAGCTTTAATAACTATATCTAAATCTGCATCAGGATTATATTGTTCTATCATTAATAATAAATTTTCAAGCATAAAATCACCCACTAACATAAGAGTCATAAATTGAGCTTTATTAAATATAATAATTATATCATAATCACCTAGGTACAAAAATTATAACTTATCCTTTATTAGGATAAGTTATAATAACATATCTAGTATATATATTTTCAAAAATAATTAATATTTTACTAAAGAGTTAATATGATATTCAGAAAGCTTGTCTCTACCATTTAAAAATTCTAATTCAATTAAAAACTCCATAGCTTCGACTTTTCCTCCAAGACGTTCTATAAGCTTTGCAACAGCTTGAACTGTACCACCTGTTGCTAGTAGGTCATCTACGATAGCTATTTTATGCCCCTCTTCAATTGCATCTACATGTATTTCTAAAGAATCAACTCCATATTCTAACTCATATTCTATATTAGCAGTTGCTGCTGGCAATTTACCAGGCTTTCTTACTGGAATAAATCCAACGCCAAGGGCATAAGCCACAGCCGCTCCCATCAAGAATCCTCTTGCTTCTGGTCCAACAACATAATCTATATTTTTATCTTTTAGATCAGCTACCATTTTGTCCACAGCGTATTTAAAATAATCACTGTCTTTAAGTAATGTTGTTATATCTTTAAAATTAATTCCTTCTTTTGGAAAATTTTCGATTTCTCTAATTCTCGATTTTATATCCACTTGTTTTCCTCCTAAGAAAATAGATTATTTATCATAAAGATTAATAAAATCCAATGATTTAATAGTTTTTGTTTCATCTAAATTTTTTTTACCAATCAACTTATTTATAATTTTTACACTAACAGATCCATCTGAGTAATCTAATTCAAAATCTATAATTTTTAATTCTTTAAAAACCTCTAGGATTACGAAAAAACTAAGCTCAGAAATTCTAAAGTATTCGCAGGTTTCAAATATATAAAACTTTATGTTAAGTTTATTCATTATCACTTTATATAGGCTTATAAAAGTTTCTCTGCTTGGTACTATATCCTTAGTATGAATAATTTTATCTGTAATACTTAAAACCTTAATATTTTGACTTTCAATATTAATCGAAGATAAGAAACTATCTGATTGATATATAACAATATTATTATATCTTGAAAGGTCTAAATTATCAATAATTGGTGATAGTATTATTGTATAGTCATTTATGGAATTTTCGAAATCTACAGTAGGCTTTATATTATAAAAATGTAATCTTTCTATTAAGCTAAAATAACTCTCACAGGTGTTTACTATCAGTAATTTTTTGCCATACAAACATAACATCTCATCAAAATTTATTTTTTTATCTTTATCTATTTTTGTTAGTTGATTCTTAGCTAGAGTCAAGGACTTGCATTTCAATATAAAATCATGCATGATTTTAAGTGCCTCACTATAGTTATAAGAGCTTCTTAAATCTCTTAATAATAATTGGATTTTATCTTTATTATTAAAAGAATTAATTTCTAACTCAAATACAAAATCTACTGGAAAATTCAAATCTATATTATTAATAAGCTCATGTTTGTTAAATCCAATTATTTCTATATCATCATTAATTTCACTTTTAAAGTGCTTTTTCATTTTACCAATATATTTATAATTTGATAATTTATAATTAGTTAGACAAAATAAAGGCTTTCTATTTCCAATACCAAACGGTTCTAATTCGCTTAATATTTTTAAGGTATTAGAATTAATATCTTTCAATTTAAGTTTTGAATCAATTTCAATTATTCTTTGGAAATGATTTTTGTTTAAAATTTCTTCAGCAATTTCATTTATCATTAATTCGAACTCGGCAATTCTATCTTCATGGATTGTTATTCCAGCTGCTTGATTATGCCCCCCAAACTTAATTAAGCATTCATCCAATTTTAATAGATTTTCAAATAAATTAAATCCATCAATGCTTCTTGCTGATCCTTTGCCAATATTCTCGTCTTCGATAGCTATTACAAAAGTGGGTTTATTATATTTTTCCGTAAGCTTTGAAGCTACTATTCCTATTACTCCACTATGCCAATTCTTTGACGAGGCTATTAATATTTTATTATTTTTGGATTTCTGCTCTATAAGAGCTACAGCTTCTTCAAAAATTTTTAGCTCAACAGTTTGTCTTTCGCGATTTAGCTCTTCGATTTTTCTTGCCATAATAACAGCTTCTTCAAAATCATCTTCTATAATCAAGCTTACCCCTAATTCAGGAGTGCCCATTCTACCTGTAGAATTTATTCTAGGAGCTAATATAAAAGCTATATTTGATGAATTAATATTGCTGGAATTTATTCCTGAAACTTCCATCAATGCTTTTAATCCAATATTTATAGTCTTTTTTAAAGATAATAACCCATTTTTAACTATAACTCTATTTTCTCCACTTAGCTCAACTATATCAGCAATAGTAGCAATACAAGCAATTTCTATTAGTTCATCAAATAAAATGCTATCATTATCATCAATTAAAGCTTGAGCAATTTTTAAAGCGATACCTGCCCCACATAAATGTTTGTAAGGATAATGACATTCATGCTGCTTTGGATTAATTATTCCAATTGCATCAGGTAGTATTTCTTTACATTCATGATGGTCTGTAACAATAACATCCAAGTCAATAGTTTTAGCATACTCAATTTCATCGACTGAGGTAATACCACAATCCACAGTAATAATTAAATCTGCTCCCATTTTTTTAATTGTATCTATCGCCTGAGTGTTAATTCCATAGCCCTCTTCTATTCTCTTTGGTATATAAAATATTGAATTAATACCTAAGAAATTAAAGGTTTTTAGTAAAATGGAAACAGAGGATATTCCATCCACATCATAATCTCCATAAATACATATTAGCTGATTGCTATTTTTTGCTTTATTTATCCTACTTACAACCTTCTCCATATCTTTTAAAAGATACGGAGAAATCAAATCAGCTTTTGTTGGATTCAAAAATGATTTTGACTCTTCAATATTTATTTTCCTTACCTTTAATAAATGAGATTTTAAATCCTCTTCTTGGCCTTTTTCTCTAAGCAGCCATTTGTTCTTCATTATTTCACCTCTTACGTTGTGCTATTACTATTGATATAATCAGAACTAGTCCCATAATAGCAGAGGCTAAGTATCCAATTATCCCTAGAACTGGATACCCCCAAAGAGTAGGTTCTACTTTGGTAGTAATCACCAGTGAAGATCCTACTATTAAGCCTGCTATTATTAAGCTAATAGATATTATGTTTGTTACATGATTAAGAGTCTTGTCTATTTTCACAAAAGAGCTATCATCAATAGCAATCTTTATATTATTTTTTTCAATTGATTTAAGTAAAATTCTTAACTGTCTAGGCAAGCTTTTAAAATCAGATAAAAATCCCTTTATTGAATATTTTGATTCTAAAGCTATATTTTTCAAACTTAACTTATCTTTATAAAAATCCTTTGCAAAATCTGTTAAAATTTCAGATATGCTTATTGATGGATTTATTTCTCTTACTCCACCTTCTAATGTTATTAATGTTTTAAAAAGTAGTGAAACTTGACTAGGTAACTTAAGATTGTTATCTCTACAGAACCTTAAGAACTCGGTTAACAGCTCTGTAATGTTTATTTTGCTTAAAGATAATGAATAATAGTAATGAATAAAAATATTTAGATCATGGTATATTTTTTGAACATCAGCATCCATAGATATTGCATCCATTTCAAACAAAGCATCTACTATGCTTTGAGTATCATTTATAGTTAAAGCTATAAAGATTTCAGATATAAATTCTATAGTGTTTTTATCAATAAATCCAACCATTCCAAAGTCAATTAAAGCAATTTTATTATTTTTTAATATCAATATATTTCCAGGGTGAGGGTCAGCATGAAAAAATCCATGTATAAAAACTTGCTTCATAATTGCTTTAATCCAAACTTGACTTATTTCAATTTTATTGTAATATTTATCATTATTTTCAATTTCATTAATTTTTATTCCATCAATCCATTCCATAGTTAACACTTTTTGAGAAGTTAACTCCCAATTTATTTCAGGAATATAAATTTTATAATCATTTTTATGAATTTCTCTAAATTTATCACAGTTTCTTGCTTCGAAATTATAATCTAGCTCTCTTAATATCTGATTCGAGAATTCCTCATAAATCTGAATAAAGCTTATTCCAGAATAATTTAAATACTCATCAAGTAATCTAACAATGCTTCTAAGAATATCTAAGTCCATTCTGATAGTATTTTCTATATTAGGTCTTTGAATTTTAATTATTACTTTATCTCCAGTTTCTAAAACTGCAAAATAAACTTGTCCAATTGATGCTGCTGCTAATGGTTTTTTATTAATATACTTGACTTTATCTTCTATATTTTTATTGAATTGACTAAAAAATACAGTATTTAAGTCCTCGTAAGAATTTGGATTAACATCATCTTGAAGTTTTTTTAATTCTGTTAGAATATCTGAATCCAGTAAATCACTTCTTGTAGATAAAATTTGTCCTAATTTTATAAAAGTAGTTCCTAATTCTTCAAAAGCGCATCTAATTCTTTCTCCAGTCGACATATTCATTATATTACTATTAGCAGGTATTTTAATTTTTCCAAAAACTTCTTCAATATTTATTTTTTCGGCAAAAAAAGTAAAACCATACTTTCCAAGTATCTGAAGTATTTCTGAGGTTCTTTTTAAGTTATTATACTTAGGCTTATAATACTTAAATTTCATTAATACACCCCCTGAAGAAAACAATATCTATATTATATGCTCAATAAATTCTTAACAATATTTTATGAGTTCATAATAGAAAATATTCGAAAAAAAAAGGCAATATTTATATATTGCCCTTTTTTCCTTTAATTAAAACCCATATTGGGCTTGCGATAAAAATAGATGAATAAGTACCTATCATTATACCTGAGAGTAATGGAAAAGTGAATTCTCTAATTGATTCTACACCAAACACATATAATGCTACAATTGCTAATAAAGTTGTTAATGATGTATTAATTGATCTTGATATGGTTTGCTTGATTGAAGTTTCAGCAACCTCTTCATATGCATTTCTTTTAGCATTTTTCATATTTTCTCTAATTCTGTCGAAAATTACAATTGTATCGTTAATTGAATATCCTACTACTGTAAGCATCGCTGCAACAAATGGACTATTAAGTGGAATTCTAAAAATTGCATAAATAGCTAATACAAACAAAACGTCATGGGTAAGGGCAAGAATTGCTGATATACCATATGACAATTGAAATCTAAATGTTATATATATTAACATTCCTACTGTCGCTACTAAAACAGACAGTAATGCCTTATTTTGAATTTCTTTTCCCATTGCTGGGCCGAACTGCTCAGACCTTAATGGTTGACTATCTTCCAGATTATATTTTTCTTTGAAAATATTAAATAAATTTATTCTTTCTTCATTATTTAAATTTTTAGTAGTTCTTATTTGAATAATATCTTTAGTTTCACCAATATGATTTATTGTTGCGCTTTTATCAATTTCATCAGTAATTTCTCTAATTTCATCAGCTTCTACATATTCATTCATTTGAATTTCTATAAGTGTTCCGCCAGTGAAATCTATTCCAAGATTATATCCTCTAATCATGCCTAGTACCATTCCTGTAATAATTACAATTAGGGATAAGCTAAACCAAATCTTCTTATTTTTTATAATATTCATTTGCTTTCCCTCCTAAACTCCAAAGAATTTTGTATTTTTAACATTAGATAAACCAATTACAGATTTCAACAGGAATCTAGTTATAATTATTGCAGTGAACATCGATGCTACAATACCAATCATCAAGGTTATAGCAAATCCTTTAATGCTTCCTGTTCCAAAATTATATAGCACTATACCTGCAATAAAGGTTGTTATTTGTGAATCAATGATAGTTGACATAGCTTTTTGAAAACCTGAATCTACAGATACTCTTATAGATTTACCACTTCTAATTTCTTCCTTAATTCTTTCAAAGATTATTACATTAGCATCAACTGCCATCCCAACTGATAGAATCATAGCTGCAATTCCTGGTAAAGTCAATGTTGCATTTATTCCAATATATGTATATATTACTATCAATATATATGCTACTAGAGCTATAGCCGCCATTAATCCAGGTAGCCTATAGTAAAGTATCATGAAAAGCATTACTAATAATATTCCTATACTTGCTCCATATATACTTTTATCTAAAGCTTCTTCCCCTAGAGTAGCTGTTATAGTAGAGCTTTGAACTTCCTCAAAATCTACTGGTAGTGCACCTGCCCTAATTAATCCAGCTAATTCTGAAGCACTCTCTATTGTAAAGTTACCCGTTACTTGAGCTTGACCATTAGGTATTTCTTCGTTAACTCTTGGACTTGATATTACTTCGCCATCAAGTACTATGAAAATTGGCTCATTAGTAGGAGCTAAACTTCTTGTTGCCTCAGCAAATTTTTTGCTTCCCTCACTATTAAATTCTAAAGATACAAATGGCTGGTTATTTCTGCTATCTATCATAACATCAGCTTTTGTAACTTCAGCACCAGAAACCACTACATTTCCATCTGGCAAAATAAACTGTAATTGAGCAGTTTTTCCTATAGTTTCTATAGCTTGCTGAGCATCATTTACCCCTGGAAGCTCAATTCTTATTCTATTATCGCCCTCTTTTACAATTACAGGTTCAGTTAAACCCATACCATCTACTCTTTTTCTAAAAACTTCGATTGTTTGGTCAATAATTTTACTTAATTCTTCACCCTTGGCATCAGTTTTTGCTTCATATACGACAAAAACTCCACCTTTGAGGTCTAGCCCTTGATTGATTTGTTTCCCTACTGGAGAAAGTTTTATATTCCCAATATTTAGTCCATTAATGGCAGTATAGCTAAAGCAAGCTACAATTAATATTATTAATATAAAAAGACTTAAGTTTTTAAATTTCATACAATTATCCTCCTTACTTTTTATATTTATTATACCGAATGAGGTGCGATACAAATCCCTATAAATTATATAACAGAATTTATACTATGTCCAAAAAAAATCTTCCACTAGCCTATTAGAAGTGGAAGACTACAAAATTATTGTTTTACTCTTGCTATACCCCATTTTTCAAGAGTTATCTTAGTTTTGTCAGATCCGATTTCTATGGTGACTTCATCTTCAAAGATTTTTACTATTTTCCCTACCATACCGCCTATTGTGACAATATTGTCGCCTACTTTAAGAGAATTTCTCATTTCTTTAATAGATTTCTCTCTTTTCTGCTGAGGTCTTATCAATAAGAAATAAAATATGATTAGAAAAATAAAAGGTATAACTAAACTGCTTAACTGCTGAACATTCATTTACATTTCACCTCCTAATAGGAGAATGTTTTCCAAGTATTATAATATCTTATTTTTAATAATTCATCCACTTTTTTATTAATAAAAAAATTATAAACCGTACTTAGAATAAAAATCTTTTTTAAAATCTAATAGTCTATCTTCTTTTATTGCTGTACGTACTTCGTGCATTAGATTTAAAAGAAAATGTAGATTATGGTTTGTAATCAATCTAGAAGCTAAAATTTCATTTGCCTTAACGAGATGTCTAATATACGCTCTAGAATAGTTTTTACAAGTATAACAATTACAATTAGGATCAAGTGGGGTAAAGTCCTCTTGATAAGTGGCATTTCTAACAACAACCTTACCTTGACTAGTCATTGCCGTTCCATTTCTCGCAATTCTAGTAGGAAGTACACAGTCAAACATGTCTACTCCTCTTACTACTCCTTCAATTAAATCATCTGGGCTTCCTACGCCCATCAAATATCTAGGTTTATCTTTTGGAAGTAAAGGCGTAGTATGCTCTAAAACATCATACATTATCGGTTTAGGTTCCCCTACAGATAGTCCACCAATAGAATATCCTGGGAAATCTATTTCCATTAGCTCATTTGCTGATTGAGTTCTTAAATCTTTGTACATTCCACCTTGAACAATTCCAAATAAAGCTTGCTTTTCTGGATATTTATGAGCTTCTTTTCCTCTTTTTGCCCATCTTGTTGTTCTTTCTAGCGATTTTTTTACATAATTATATTCCGATGGATATGGTGCACATTCATCAAATGACATAATTATATCAGCACCTAATGAATTTTGAATTTCTATTGCCTTTTCTGGACTAATAAAATGTTTTGAGCCATCGAGATGAGATCTAAAATGTACACCTTCTTCTACTATTTTTCTAAGAGGTCCTAAGCTGAAAACTTGAAACCCTCCGCTATCTGTTAGAATTGCTCTATCCCAGTTCATAAATTTATGAAGACCTCCAGCTTTTTCAATAAGCTCATGACCAGGTCTCATATATAAATGATATGTATTGGATAAAATTATTCTTGCATCCATTACTTTTAATTCTTCTGGAGTCATAGATTTCACAGTCGCTTGAGTACCAACAGGCATAAAAATTGGTGTATCAATTACTCCATGAGGAGTATAAATTTTACCAAGCCTAGCTCCACTTTGTTTGCACGTTTTAATTAATTCATATCTTATTGCCGACATTAAAAAACCACACTTTCTATTAGAATATATACATTGCATCACCAAAACTAAAAAATCTATATTTTTCTTTTATTGCTTCTTCATAAGCGTCCATAATATAGTTCTTCCCAGCAAAGGCACTTATCATCATAATCAAAGTTGACTCTGGTAAATGGAAGTTTGTAATCATGGCATCAACAAATTTAAATTCATAAGATGGATAAATAAAAATATCCGTCCATCCTGAAGCTCTATCTAAATTATTTATAATATTTGCTGACGACTCTAATGTTCTCACACTCGTTGTTCCTACACACACTATTCTCTTACCATTTTTCTTAGCTTCATTTAGTCTATTTTTAACATCCTCTGCGATTTCAAAATATTCTTTATGCATTGTATGATCAAAAATTGACTCTGCTTTAACTGGTCTAAATGTCCCTAATCCAACATGAAGTGTTACATATTCAATCTGGACTCCTTTATTTTTTAGCTCCAGCAAAATTTCAGGAGTGAAATGAAGCCCTGCCGTAGGGGCAGCAGAAGAGCCAGTAACTTTAGAATATACAGTTTGATATCTTTCTTTATCTTCAAGTTTTTCATGTATATAGGGAGGTAGTGGCATATTGCCAAGTCTATCCAAAACATCTTCAAAAATACCTTCATATTCGAACTCTATAGTTCTTATACCTTCTTCTTGTAATTCTTTTACTACTCCAATAAGCAACCCATCTCCAAATATTATCCTTGTCCCGAGTTTCAATCTCTTTGCTGGCTTTGTTAGAGCTTCCCATGTATTTATATCTTTTCTAGAAAGTAAAAGAATTTCAATTTCTGCATTGGTTTCTGCTTTAAATCCAAATAATCTAGCTGGGATAACACGTGTATTGTTTAAAACAAGAATATCATTATCATTCAGACATTCTAAAATGTCTCTAAAGGTTTTATGCTTAACTTCTCCAGTATTTTTATCTAATGTCATTAATCTTGATTCATCTCTATTTTTGAGTGGAACCTGAGCTATTAAATCTTCAGGTAGGTCAAAGTAAAAATCATTTGTCTTCAATAATTTCTTCCTTTCTAATATACATCTATTCCTTTAAAATAGTATTTTAAAATTTCATCAAAGGTGTAACCTTGTTCTGCCATTTTTTTTGCTCCATATTGGCTCATACCTAGTCCATGTCCATAGCCTTTGCCTTGAAACAAATAATCTTGAGAAGTAATAATATCATTATTACTTAGATTTGAATAGCCATTTATTTTATTTGATTCTGATTTATTCAAAAACAGCTGTAAATCGTTAAGCGCAGCAATATAAGAATCACTTACGATACTTTGAGTATTTTTTGTGTTCTGACTATTTATTGTAAACCAATTGCTTTTTAAATTGGAATATCCAAACAAGCCTCTTATTGCTTCCTTTTCAATGGTTGTTTCACCGCTATCTCCAACAAAGGTAAGTTTTATAATTCTTTCATTTTCAGAAATTTTATCGATTCTTACTCCTAGAAAATTTCCTATATTTTTACCCTTATTTTTTAGAAGGTTTTCTATTTCTGATTTTGAAATCTTATATTCCCAGTAATCATTCGGAGAACCTAGTGAATACGGATCTTCAACTCCTCTAAGGTATGGTACTGCATTTGACCAAATATTCTCTGAATTCTCAGTTTTCCCTCCACTTGATGAATGATAGAATAAGTCTGCAATATTTCCACTATAATAAGCTAAAATTCCTCTAGTCTCGTCTACAGCCTTATTTGTATTAACATGCTCAGCATCAACGCCACCATAAACTTGAGAATTTTGAGTAGTACATAAATCAAATCCTAAAGATTTGTATTTATTTAAATTTTTAATTGCATAATTTCTTGCCGATATAGCTTGAGCTTTTAGAGCTTCTTTATTCCAAGATGCCGGCATTTCTTTTGCAACTACTCCATATAAATAATCCTCAATAGGAAGTGTATTTATAACTGTAAGTTTATTTGAGCTATCTAATTGAAAGCTAATATTTCCTCTATACGGTTTATTTTGAATTTCTATATGCTTTTGATAGTCTGAATTTGAAAATTTTAATTTCATCGAATTATCATAAACTATAATTGGATTACCAGCTGAGGAAAAGAGTCCAATATTTTTGCTATTAATCATAGAAAAAACATTGTCAGCTTGAATAGAGTAAGTAGCCATTTTATATCCATCAGAGCTTAGGTATACGAAGTTATTATTAAGTAAACCTCCAGAAGTCTGTATTTCAATTAACGCTGTGTTTAAATCATAGTAGGTTTTATCAAGCAATATAATTTCTTTATTTACAGGACTAACAGTATATGAAGCATCTCCAAATATTGTTCCTAAAACAGAATTATTTTCATTTAAAATATTTAAATTAGATGCTTTAATCTGGGCCTGAGGCAATGCCGTAGAATTAAAAAATAACCCAATTCGTATATTTTGATTTGCCAACTGATTTGAGAAGGCAGGAATTTGTGAATATGTCAAACAAGCAAGCGTAATTGCAATAATAATATATAATTTATTTATCAACTTCATATTACCAAGCTCCTATCTCTTATAATTAAAATGCTTGTAAGCAAAATCCGTAGCTACTCTTCCTCTTGGAGTTCTATTTAGAAACCCCTTTTGAATGAGAAAAGGTTCGCAAACCTCTTCAATAGTTTCTTTATCTTCTCCTATCGATGCTGCTAAAGTATCTAGACCTACTGGTCCCCCTGCAAAATTTTTGATTATTGACTGAAGTAGTCTCTGATCAACTTTATCAAGTCCTTCCTCGTCAACTTCAAATACTAGCAGAGATTCTTTAGCAATTTTTAGGGTTATTTTTCCATCACCTATTACCTGGGCATAATCTCTCACTCTTTTTAAAAGTCTGTTAGCAATTCTAGGGGTCCCTCTAGACCTCCTAGCAATTTCTATAGCTGCATCATTATTAATAGGAACATCTAATATTTTGGCGGACCTAGTAACAATCTCAAGTAGCTGCTCTACAGAATATAAATCCAAATTTAAGATAACCCCAAATCTGTCTCTAAGTGGAGAAGTAAGCATCCCAGTCCTAGTTGTCGCTCCAATAAGTGTAAATTTAGGAATGTCCAACCTAATAGACCTAGCAGAAGGACCTTTTCCAATTATTATATCTAAGCAATAATCTTCCATAGCAGGGTAAAGAACTTCTTCAACATTTCTGTTTATCCTATGAATTTCATCAATGAAAAGTATATCCTTATCCTTGAGATTAGTTAAGAGTGCCGCTAAATCTCCGGCTCTTTCTATAGCTGGTCCTGATGTAACTTTAATATCAACTCCCATTTCTGAAGCAATTATATGGGATAAAGTAGTTTTTCCTAGTCCTGGTGGTCCATATAAAAGAACATGATCTAGAGTTTCATTTCTCTTTTTAGCCGCCTCAATAAAAATATTTAATTGGTTAACAGCATTTGTCTGACCAATATATTCACTTATATTCCGTGGTCTTAGTGATACCTCTGATTCATCTTCTATTTTTAGTGATGAATCGATTAATCTATCTTGATTTATATCAAACATGGATAATACACCATCCTTATTTTATCTCAGCTCAAAAAGTGCATTTTTTATTAATGTCTCAACATCTAATGATTCTGTATCGTTACCTACGCTCTTAATGATTTTTTTAACTACATCCTCAGATTCTTTTTTTGAAAATCCGAGACTAATTAAAGCCTCTATAGCCTGATGTCCTATATTTAGCTGAGGTTCACTATTAGATTCTAAATCTGTAAAATAAACTACTCCTATTTTATCTTTTAATTCTAATATTACTCTTTCTGCTGTTTTTTTACCCATCCCAGGAATTTTAACGAGAGAATTTACATCTGATTCTACTATCATAAGTTTAATTTTCTCAGATTTATAAACTGAAAGAGAAGATAATGCAAGCTTTGGTCCTATTTTAGAAACCGATGTAAGTAAATTAAACATAGATAATTCTTCTTTACTTGTAAATCCAACTAGTTGAATATCATCCTCGCGAACTAGTAGCTTGGTATGAATTTTTATCTTTTCTCCTATGTTTATTTCTTCTATTGTATTTAGTGAAGTTAATATTTCATAGCCTATGCCATTATTTTCTACGACAATTTTGTCAACTGCCTTTTCTTCCAAAATTCCTTTTATATAATTTAACATTTTCAGCTCCTATGCTCTAAACATACCTGTTATTTTTGAAGTATGGCAATGTGATATAGCAATTGCTAAAGCATCTGCTGCATCATCGGGTTTTGGTATAGTTTTTAGGTTTAGCAAAAGTTTTACCATTTCCTGTACTTGTCTTTTATCAGCCTTTCCATAGCCAGATACTCCTTGCTTGACTTGAAGAGGAGTATATTCATATATAGGTTTTTTATTCAACTGACCACATAAAACGATTACTCCTCTTGCATGAGCTACATCAATTGCCGTTTTGACATTTTTGCAGAAAAATAACTCTTCTACTGCTATTTCATCTATATTATATGAAGAAATAATTTGATTCAGTCCATTAAATATAAGTTCTAAGCGCTCAGGATAGGATAAATCAGATTTTGTTCTTATAACTCCATAATCTAAAACTTTGAATTTATTACCTATATAATCTATAATTCCATACCCCACTATTGCTATTCCCGGGTCAATTCCTAAAACAATCATCGAGCATTCTCCATTCAACAAATAAAGACTGCCTAGGCAGTCTTTTATTCAATATATACTAATATTATATATCTATATGCTTGGAATTTCCATACTATTCGCCGATTTAATTTTATTTTCATGAGAATCATTCAAATGCTTCATTTCATTGTAAAGAAAAACTGCAGTTACAATTGAAGCTGTAAAATCCGAAATCGGTCCAGCTAACCATACACCAGTAAGGCCTAAATACTTAGGTAAGATGATAAGCATAGGAATTAAAACAATAACTTGTCTAAGCAAACTTAAAAACATGGATTTTGGAGCTTTTCCCACTGCTTGAAAATAATTTGAGCTTACAATTTGAAAACCTACTAGCGGAAGCATTGCTAAAAATATTTTCATTCCTGTAGTTGTAAATTTTATAAGCTCAGGATCATCGTTAAATATTTTTATTAAGCCTACAGTATAAAACTGAGTTAATATAAATCCTAAGGTCGCAACTGCTGTTCCAGCAGCTACCGCAAGCTTTAGTGCGCTTTTAACTCGTTTATATTCTCCTGCACCATAGTTGAACCCAATTATAGGTTGTGATCCTTGATTAATACCAAAAATAGGCATTAGAAAAAATATTGCTACAGCATTTATCACTGTCATTGCTCCTATTGCCATATCTCCACCGTGAGTCTTTAAGGCATTATTAGAAATAATAGTTACAAGGCTAGCTGCTATTTGCATGAAAAAAGGGGCCATCCCTATTGCAAAAATATTTTTTATTATGCTCATATCTAGTTTTAAATTATTAATTTTTAATTTTAAATTACTTTTTTCAGATAAAAAATGTTTAAATACCCAAACCATTGATACAAACTGAGATATTATGGTAGCCAGTGCTGCTCCTTTAATCCCCATATTGAAAGTAAATATAAAAATAGGATCCAAAACTATATTTATAATTGCACCTATAAGCATTGTATACATTGCTATTTTAGGATTCCCCTCGGCTCTAATAATGTTATTAATGCCAAAACCTAAGCCCTGAAAAAGTGCTCCCGCTAAGATAATTGAAATATAGTCATCGGCATATCCAATAGTTTCACTGCTTGCTCCAAATAAATATAGTAAATCTGTTTTAAAAATATAAGAAAGCACTACAACAATTGATATTATTATAAAAATCAATGTAACTGCATTTCCAAGAATTTTTTCTGCTTCTTCTTTCTTATTTTGACCTAATCTGATTGAAATTATTGCTCCAGATCCAATCCCCACGAGCATACCAAAAGCCATCAATATAGTCATAAATGGCAAATTCAGCCCTATACCTGTCATAGCTAAAGCTCCTAAACGCCCTATATACATCCTGTCAACAACGTTATATAAAGCATTAACCATCATTCCAATTATTGCTGGTATTGAGAACTTAAGCAACAGCTTCCATATCTTTTCGTCTTTGAGCTCTAATTGTTTAGTCATTCTTTTCACCTTTTCTACATCTATTTTTTTTATATTTTGAAGCATTCTCTGATATCTTATAAAGTAGACTTCTTAAATTTTCCTTTTCAGACTCAGATATATCCTCTAATATAATTTCACTCCATTGTTTAGAAAAATTTATCATTTCTTCTTTTATCTCGATAGATTTTTCTGTAAGATATATTCTATTGACACGTTTATCACTCTCGTCAGTTTCTCTTGTTATAAATCCTTTATCTTCTAATTTTGTAATAGCTCTTGCTGTAGTGGCTTTATCTATATCAAGCGCTTTACTTATTTCGTCTTGGCTAGCACCATTATTCTTATATAAATAAAATAAAAATGTATATTGTCCACTTCCAATTTCAAACTTGCTCATAGCAGTATCCATATAGCATCTTCCATGCCTATATAGCATGGATATATATTTTCCCGGATTAAACTCATGATAATCATCGGTTTTCTTCATTTACATTTTCCTCCATTCATAAGCATGAACTATTATACAATATGATAGTTGCTAATGCAACTAAAAAACATTGTTCATATGAACAATGTTTTAAGTCAAGCTTAGTCAAAATGCTTATAAATATTTTTTGAACCACTCAGTTATTTCTTCTAAATTTTTAATTCTATTATCAGGTCTTCCACTACGGGTCAATTCATGATTTTCATTTTTGAAAATAACTAATTTACTATCTACATCATTGTGTTTCAAAGATGTAAATAATTGTAGTGCTTCTGATAACCAACATCTATAGTCCTGATCAGAATGAACAATAAGAGTAGGTGTTTTTATATTATTATAACATTTCATTGGAGACTGATTCCACATTTTATCGTAGCTATTCCATGGGTCAGATGCTGTCTGATCAGTAGCAAAATAATAACCTATGTCTGTCGTTCCATACATGCTTGTCCAACTAGATATACTTCTTTGAGTAGCTGCTGCTTTAAAAATATCAGTATGTCCAATAATCCAGTTTGTCATAAATCCGCCATAAGATCCACCGGTTACATACATCTTATCAGTATCAATAAATGGATTAGTTTTTATAGCTTGGTTCAAACACAGCATTATGTTATCATAATCAACCTTACCATATTCACCTCTAATATCAGCAAATTCATCTCCTTTTCCATCTGAACCTCTAGGGTTACAAAATAATACTGCAAATCCCTCTGCTGCCCAGTACTGCATCTCATGATAATATACTTCTCCGTATACGGTCTTCGGACCACCATGAATATCTAGGATTAGAGGATATTTCTTATCAGCTTTAAATTTATATGGTTTCATAACCCAGTAATCTATACTATAATTATCACTATCCTTTACACAAAAGTGGTTTGGATATATAATTTCTCTTTTTTCAGATATATAATCATTAAAATTACTTATTTTTTCTTCAGAATCTGAAACTCTATATATCTCCTGAGGCACCATATTTCTTAAACCAATGAAAAATATTCCTTTATCAGTTATTACATATTCATCGACCGACCCTGTATTATTCGTCAATTGCTTTAAATTACCTTTTAAATCAAGTTCAAATATATTAGATGAATAACCCACGGTTGATATAAAATATAGTTTATTATTAATCTGCTTTAAATTTTCAGAAGCATATAGCCTTATGTCCGTACCAACTGAATTCCATAAACTCATGTCAAAATCAGAGTTCAAGCATTCAAAATCAAGTGTATCAAAATTGACTTTATAAAATTTAGGATTTTCATTAATACCATACTTTTCCATAGCAGCTGCCGATACTATAAGATTATTTTCATCAAACATAAATGCACTACTTATATTATATTTTTTATCTGTATAATCAAGGATAACCTTTTTATTTTCTATATCTATTATAGCTAATTTGTTTTTTAAATCCATTTTACCTAATTTAGTTCCATAGATTACAACTACTTTAGATTTTGTTGGATCTAATTGGAAGTCATATACATCTATGTCATCTCCCAAAATATCAGATATATTTTTAATCTTATCGTTTTCTGCATCATAAGTGTAGATTTTAGTTATAGTATTGTGAATAAACCCAGATCCATTTTCCCAAAATGGCAAATTTTCTATTATCTCATAACCATCCTTATCTTTTCTTTTTTTTACTTCTAGTTCTTTCTCTTCATCCGATAGTAAATAAAAATCTTTTGTACCAAGGACATAGTCTGCTGAAAATATAAACTTAAATTCAGAAATCTGTTTAAATGACTTAATATTTTTTGGAATAATATATTTCTTTATAGCTTCACCCTTAAATAGGTCTAATTGATAAATTGATGATATTTCATAGCCGTTTTTTCTCTTTTCTTTGTCTTTAACATCTCTCAAGGAATTAATATAAATTATAGGTAAATTCATATCCCAAATAAAACTATTGTCTAACCCACTACCAGTATATTGACCCCACTTATTTTGTTCAATATCATATATATGAATATTGCTTTCATATCCCTTTGTTTCACTATCTACTTGAGAGACAGAAACTGCTAGATATTTATTATCAGGCGATATTGATAAATTAGACAAAAATTTCATTTTAAGCAAATCATTTTTTTTAATTTTCCCCATTTTATATACTCCCTTCTGGTTATACAAAACAATAAAAAAAGTTTTCTTTGATAGTAATTCAAAGAAAACTTTTTGTCTAGTAAATTATTTAATCTTCAAGATTATGGTATACATTTTGAACGTCATCATCTTCCTCTAACATATCCATCATCTTATCCATACTTTTCTTTTGGTCATCAGAAATAGCTGTATATGTTTGAGGTATCATTTCAATATCTGCCGTAACAAATGAATAGCCATGACCAAATAAGGCATCTTTAACTAGTAAGAAACTTTCGATATCAGTTAAAACTACAAAACAATCTTCTTCAGTAATAAAATCTTCTGCTCCAGCTTCTAAAGCTTGCTCCATAAGCGTATCTTCAGATATATCATCAGATTTTTCTATTATAATTTGGCCTTTTCTATCAAACATAAAGCTAACGCATCCAGCAGTTCCTAGATTCCCGCCATTTTTATCAAGATAATATCTCATGTTTCCAGCAGTTCTATTTTTATTGTCAGTAAGAGTTTCTATAATAACTGCTACACCACCAGGTCCATACCCTTCATAGGTTATATGCTCATAGCTTTCTCCATCTCCTGAGCCTATTCCTTTTTTTATAGCTCTTTCAATATTGTCGTTGGGCATATTTTCACTTTTAGCTTTATCTATTGCATTTTTTAGATTGGCATTGTATTCAGGGTCTCCTCCACCCATTTTAGCAGCTACCGAAATAAGTCTAGCATATTTTGTGAAAATCTTAGCTCTTTTTGCATCTTGCTTTCCCTTTTTGTTGATTATGTTTCCTATACGTCCCACATTCAATCCTCCTTGAATAAGCTAAATCAAATTAACTATAAAATTTTAACATAAATAAATTTCATAGTAAATGGTTTGATTTTTTTTGTAGCTAAAAGATTGGTGGTGTAGGAATAGCACTTCTTTTATGCTCAGATGATATATGAAGTTTATCAATAATTACTCTGTCTTTTTCAGGGATTTCATTTCCACTTATATATGCATCGATATAATCATAAGTTGTCCCCATTTCAAGTTCATCAGTTTGGCCTTCCCACAAACCCGCAGATGGAGCTTTATTAATTATCTCATTAGGAACTCCAAGAACTTTCGCCCACTCGTAAACTTCTCTCTTTAAAAGATTTGCAATAGGCAATAAATCTACTCCACCATCTCCGTATTTCGTAAAATAACCAGTATATACTTCCGCCTTGTTGTCAGTTCCCACTACCATATATCCTAAATTATTAGCAATAGTATATAATGTGCTCATTCTCAATCTTGCTCTTAGATTTGCATCAGATATTTTTTGATAGGTTGGATTCCATAATTGGTCATTTGACATTGTGTTTTTTATTTCATTAAATAAAAGTTCGTGAGTTTGAGTTAAATTGATATTCATAGATTCAATTCTACACTTGTGAACTAATAAATTAGCATGCTCTACATCCTGTGGATTGCTCTTAATTGGCAAAATTACTCCTAAAGAATTTTCTGGGAAAGCTTTTTTTATTAAATAAGCAACAACTGCTGAATCAATTCCTCCAGATATTCCTACAACTAAACCTTTGGATTTTGATTCATTAACCTTCTCCCTTAACCAATCCACCGTCAAATCTATTTTTTTTAACATAGCTTCCATTAACTATTCCTCCATACCAAGAATAGCATAAACACAATGGCCATAAACTATGTTTAAATTATTATCCAACGCTTTTTTTATAACTTCATCATCCCATGTTCCAGGCTGAAACCAAAGATATTTTATTCCATTTTTTACTGCTTCATCTATAACCATCATAGCTATTTTAGGATTTACTACAATATCTATACAATCAATTTTTTCATTGATTTCATCTAAAGATGAGTATATTTCAACATCATTCACAGTTTCGCCCTTATATTTGGGATTAATCCCAAATATATTATAGCCATGATTTTTCATTCTAGTAGGTATTTTGTATCCAAATTTATTTTTATCAGGAGTAGCTCCATAAATTGCCCAATTTTTGCTCTCTAACATTGTTTTTTTAATTTCGTTCATATTCATATCAATTCCTCCTAAACAAATTCAAATCAAAGTAATATATAGTTATCATTTACAAAATCTAACAAAACTTCATCTTTAATATCTATTATAACATTACCTGAGGTTAAATCATTAATATGATTAATGCTCGAATCGATTTCTCCTTTATCAACATAAATAGTATATTTCACAACATCTTCGAAAGCAGGCTTTGAAGAGAGAATATTTCTTGTGCTGATATCATTTTGAATTTTTCCTAAATAGCTATAATCAAATAAAATTTCAATCGGAATAAATATTTTTTTTTGAGATATTAATGAGTTTTCAAGGGTGGATTTTGCTGATTTTGAGTATGCTCTTACCAATCCTCCTGCCCCTAATTTTATCCCTCCAAAATATCTTGTAACTACTATAGCAGAGTTAGTTAATTCTTCCTTTTTCATAAGTTCTAAAATAGGTATACCTGCAGTTCCAGATGGTTCTCCATCATCTGAATATTTTTGTGCATTCATTTTTTCACCTAGAATGTATGCCGAAACATTATGGGTAGCATCTTTATTTTTTTTCTTTATCTCGTTTATAAATGTCAATGCATCCTCCTCAGTTTCAACATGTCTGCTATACCCAATAAATTTTGACTTTTCTATAATTATTGTTGATTCTCCTGATTCAAAGACAGTTTTATATTCATTCAATTTTATTACCTCTCATTATTATTTCTATCTAAAATTAATTCAATTGACTGTTTTGCTGCTCTTCTTACATATTCTTTTTCATTTTTGTTTGTGTATATCTCATTTAGTTTATATATATATTCCTTATCAGCAATTTTCCCAAAAGCTATAATTGCGTATTGCTTAACTTGAGGTTTTATATCCTTCATTCCATTTGATAAATATGGTAAAAATTCCACGCTTCCTATTTTCCCCATAGCAGAGTATGTCATTCTTCTTATATTGCCATGAGGGTGACTAGCGTAAAATTTTAGTTTATCATTGAAAGAGTTTGTTTTAAGTTCTCCAATAGTCCATATTACCACCATCAAGTCTTCAATATTATCTATGTCCATCATTGTTTTTCTAAATTCATCTAACAGACATTTTTCGTCTTCTTTATCAATGCATTCTAGATATTGTTCTCTTTCTGGTTTTGAAAGAGATAGATATTCCGGTAGTATGTTACTATCTGCTATTTTCGCTTCAGACAACAATAAATCCTTTTTTATTTTATAAATATGAAGTTTGACTATATCTTCACCTAAGTTTCTAATCTTCGATATTTGGTAAATAGTTTTATTTTCTAAATACAAAAGATAGGATATTTCATTATCACTCAAGTTCTCGATATTTTCCCAATCTAACTTCATTTTATAAAACCTCTTCTACAATATACTTGTTGTAGCGGCCATAATCTTCATCGGTAATATCTATTTGAACAAGTATTCCTTCTTCAGAATAGTTTTCTTCAAAATTATATTTCTTGTGTAAAGAATTGATGACCTCTCCGTTAGAAAAAGGAATCAAAAGCTTAACCTTTTTTAAATTTGAATTAATATGACTTTCTATTTTTTGTAGTAATTGCTCATTATTATATCCAGTTTTTGCAGAAATAAATACATATTCATCCTTAGGCTTATAATCAAGTTCATAGTTTACTTTATCAGCTTTATTGAATACATAAATCATAGGCTTGTCAGCAGCACCAATTTCTTTTAAAACACCTAATGTAGTGTCAATCTGCAAATTGAAATGCTCATTAGAAGAATCTACTACATGTAACAATAAATCTGCATAACTTACCTCCTCAAGGGTAGCTTTAAATGCTTCCACTAAATAGTGCGGCAAATCTGATACAAAGCCCACTGTATCAGTTATAAGATATTCTTTGTTAGAAGGGAGTATAGCTTTTCTAAGCGAAACATCTAGAGTCGCAAACAGCATATCTTTAACAAATACATCTTTATCCGAGCTATATTCTTTGTGTGATTGAATCAATTTATTCAATAAGGTAGATTTCCCAGAGTTTGTATATCCAACCAGTGCAACTATTGGCAAATTTGACTTTAATCTTTTAGATCTTTGAATCTCTCTATTTTTTTTAATTTCTTTTAATTCCCTTTGAATGTCATAAATTCTTTCTCTTATATGTCTTTTATCAGTTTCTAATTTTTTTTCTCCAGGGCCTTTAGTTCCTATTCCTCCTCCGAGTCTTGACATTTCTTTCCCGACACCAATTAACCTTGGAAGTCGATATTTATACTGTGCAAGTTCAACTTGAAGTTTTCCCTCTCTAGATAAAGCCCTTTTTGCAAATATATCCAAAATAAGCGCAGTTCTGTCTATGACATCCAACCCAATAATTTCTTCAAGATTTCTGATTTGAGCTCCAGATAGCTCTTCATTGAAAACAATTAAATTTGCTTGCATATTATTTGCATATTCTTTTATTTCCTCAGCTTTTCCCTTGCCAAGATAATATGCAACATCATAGTTATCTCTATTTTGAATTATACTCCCAAGTACATTGCCACCAGCGGCCTTAGCTAGTTCTTCTAACTCAATCATAGATTCTTCTATTTTGGTTGAAGAGGTATTCTTCTTATAGTCTGTAACATTTAATCCAACTAATATCATTCTTTCTTCTAATTTATTCATATTATCTTCCATTTGATTTACCTCGTTTTTAGTAGTGTTTTTTATATTATAACCTATAGTCAACAGTTATTAAATGTTACAGTTTATAAAAATTTATATTATACGAAAAGACTTATGATATAATATATTGGATGAAATTAAGGAGGTAATATATGAGTAGTAAAAATACAGAGACTAAAGCTAAAAATGTCTCCAAAAATAAAAAGAAAAAAAGAGTTAGTATTTTTAGAGTAATAATACTAGTTTTTTTATCTTTTTTTATAATTGGTTCAGCACTTGGCCTTGGATTACTGTTTGCAGTTGTAAAAACAGCTCAACCAATAAATGCTGCTAGTATCCAAAACATGCTCGATGAAAGTTCATTTATATATGATTCTAGCGGCAACTTGATTGAAAAAGTTCATGGTTCTAACTATAGAACAATTGTACCTTTAGATCAAATCCCTAAACATTTACAAGAAGCTGTAATAGCAATCGAAGACGAAAGATTCTATAAGCATCCAGGAGTTGATATAAAAAGAATAGGCGGGGCACTTCTATATGACATTAAAACTAGAAGCTTAGCTCAAGGTGCATCAACTATAACTATGCAGTTAGCAAAAAATCTTTATACCTCTCCAGAGAAGGATATAACCAGAAAGATTAAGGATGCATATTATGCTCTAGAAATAGAAAAACAGCTTAATAAAGATCAAATTTTGCACGCTTATCTAAATACTATGTCTCTAGGTAGAGGGGCTATAGGGGTTCAAGCTGCAGCTCAAACTTATTTTTCAAAAGACGTATCTGAACTGAATTTAGCTGAATGTGCTATGGTAGCCGGTATTACTAAGTATCCCTATAAGTTTTCACCATACGTAACCTCAACTATTGATATTAATGATGAGTTATCGGCTTTAGAAATTGTAGTATTGCCAAGCACAGAGGAAACTCCTCTTCCAACAGAAAATGATTTATTAATATATGAAAAAGCTTTAAATATAGGAAAGATTGATAATTTTGAATATAACCTGTTAAAGAAAGGCGATGTATATTTAAGAAAAGCAGTTTTAAACCCTGAGTCTAAAAAAAGACAAGAAACAGTTCTTTTTAAAATGAATGAATTAGGTTATATAACTGACTCAGAATACCAAGAAGCAATTAATCATGAAATAGTAATAAAAATCGGTAAGAAAAAAGAGCAAGGAATTTCAACTTACTTCATGGATAAGCTAAAACAAGATGTAATTACAGCTTTCATGCAAAAAGGATATACAGAAGATGAAGCAATTGATATTTTATACAATGGCGGTTTAAGAATCTATTCTACACTAGATACTAACATACAAAAAATATTGGAAAAAGAATTTGAAAACAAAAGCAATTTCCCAGGTTCATATACCGATGAAAATGGAGTAATTCAGCCTCAGGGCGCAATGGTTATCATGGACCAATATACAGGAGAAGTTAGAGGTCTTGTTGGAGGAAGAGGAATTGGTGGAAATAGGATTTATAATAGAGCACTTAACCCTAGACAACCAGGTTCTTCCATAAAACCACTTGCAGTATACCTTCCAGCATTATCAAAAGGTATTACAGCAGCAGACGTCTATGATGATTCTCCAAGAGAAGATGGTAAAGGTGGATACTGGCCTAAAAACGTTGGCTCATATTACGGCCCTTCAACTGTTAGGCAATTACTTGAACGTTCTTCGAATGTCGGTGCTGTTAAAATAGGCGAGAGCTTATCTTCTTCACCTGAACAATCAATTAATACTATGATTAGCTATCTACAAAAAATGGGGTTCACAACCATAGTTACTAGAGATCAAAATTCAAGAGTCAATGATGAGAACTTATCTCTTACTCTTGGAGGTATGACAAAAGGACTTACACCTCTTGAAATAACTTCTGCATATACTGCTATTGCTAATCAAGGTAATCAGTCTAGACCAATATTCTTCACAAGAATTGAAAATTCTAACGGAGATATAATTTTTGAAAACAAAAATATTAGTAAAGAAATTACAGATCCACAGACTGCATACATTTTAACTGATATGCTAAGAACAGCTGTACTAAATGGCTCAGGAAAACAAGCAAAGCTTTCAAATATTACTACTGCTGGAAAAACAGGAACCACATCAGACAAAAAAGATGCTTGGTTTGTAGGCTTTACTCCTTACTATACCGCAGCTACATGGATTGGAACAGATATGCCAACAGAACTCTCCGATGGAAGTGCTATGTCTGCTAAGCTTTGGAAAAATGTTATGGAGCAGGTTCATAAGGATTTAAATAATAAAGAATTTTCTAGACCAAATGGCATCACAGAAGTAGCTATCTGCAAGCTGTCTGGCGGCTTACTTACTGAAGCATGCAGTAGAGCTGGAACTGCTACAACAGAGCTCTTTAAATCAGGTAGTGCTCCTACACAATATTGCGAAATCCATAATGACGAAAATACCCCTATTGAAGAAGAGTTAACTGATGAAGATTTATTCCCAGATGATGAGCTTTTAGACGATGACCAAGAAGATGATGATTCTTTGAATAACCCAAATTCAAACAACGGAAATGGAAATCCGAATAATAATCCAAATTCAAATAATGGTAATCAAAATAATCAAAGTCCACCACCAGCTGGCGAGGATATAGTTCCAATATTTGATAATCCATAGATTTCAAAATTGTTTTATAAAAAAATACACTGTAGTTTACTCACAATAGTGATAAATCTAGCAGTGTATTTTTTTATTTTAAAGCATTAACAATCCATTTCTTATAGTTCTAATCATTTTTCTCAACTGCTCTTCTTAAAATATAATTTTCTTTCACATTAGCTTCTAGTTTTACATAGACCTCTTGTTTCGGAACATTTGAGGATTCAAGTGTGATATTTTTAATATCTTTAATTTCCAATATTTGAGAAAGCAAAACCGAGTTACTATCAGGTCCTATAATTTCAACAATTTCTCCTTTTGAAAACTTATTTCTTTGTTCTATAAGTGCATAGCCTTCTTGATTAGTGCCACTCTTAACTAAACCAACAAAATCAAAATTCCTTATATATGAACTTGAACCATAGTTTTGAGATTCAGATGTATCGTCAGATTCAAAAAATGCTGTTGTAAAATCCCTATAGCTTACTTTCATAAGCTCATCCATCCAAGCTTCATTAAACTTCCAATTTTCAGGATCTTCGTAATATGCGTCTATGGCCATTCTATATGCCCTAACTACAGTTGCAACATAATATGAAGTCTTAATTCTTCCCTCAATTTTTAAGCTATCTATCCCTGATTTAATTAGTTCAGGGATATATTCTATAAGACACAAATCTTTGGAGTTAAAGAAATATGTTCCTCTATCATCTTGCTCTACTGGATAAAATTGTCCTGGACGCTTTTCTTCCATTAGAGCGTAATTCCATCTGCAAGGTTGTGCGCATTCGCCTCTATTAGCATCTCTAGAAGTAAAATAATTGCTGATTAAGCATCTTCCAGAGTATGAAATGCACATTGCCCCATGAACAAACGCCTCTAATTCAAGCGTTGAAGGAATATTATTTTTGAAATCCTTTAGCTCATCTAAAGATAACTCTCTTGCAGTTACAATCCTTTTTATTCCTTGTGAATGCCAAAATTTAGCACTACTGAAATTAGTAGTATTTGCCTGAGTACTTAAATGCAACTCCATGTTTGGAACAGATTCTTTTGCAATTAATAAAAATCCAGGGTCAGAAATAATAATTGCATCCACACCTATACTTTCAAGATACTTAAAATATTCTGAAGCTCCATCTAAATCCTCATTATGTGGAATTATATTGCATGTTACATAAACCCTTTTCTCATGTTCATGTGCAAAATTTATCCCTTCAATCATTTCGCTTTCAGTAAAGTTTTTTGATGCTGCTCTTAACCCAAATTTTTCTCCACCTATATAAACTGCATCTGCACCATAAATAATGGCCATTTTTAATTTTTCTAAATCTCCTGCAGGTGCTAATAATTCAACTCTTTTCAAAAAATCACCTATAACCTTTCAAATTAAACTTATAAAGTATTTAAAATATTATTAACCATTAATCCATCTCCAATTGGGAGTATGCTTGTTCTTATATTGTCATTAGCGTAAATATAATCAATAAATGCCTTCATGTTTCTAACGATAGTCCTCTGTCTCCTTGGAACTTCATTAAGTGGAAGACAGACTAACCCCTTATGAAGAATGTTGTCGCCAATAATTATTGCTTCATTATTTAGCTTCGGAATAATAAGGTCAAAAAATTCCTTATAATGACCCTTTGCTGCGTCAATAAATACAAAATCGTAAGTATTTTCGAGCTTCTTTATCTCAACTAAAGCATCCCCATGTATCGGGTTTATTTTATATCCAGAGATTTTTATATTTTTTACAGCAATATCATACATATCATTGTTCTTTTCAATAGTATCTATGGTGCAATTTCCAGATAAAGTTTCAGCCATTAATATAGCTGAGTATCCAATTGCTGTACCAAGTTCTAGAATTCTTTTAGGTTTCTTTGTCAATAGAATATTTCTAATAAAACTAGATACATCATCTTTAATTATTGGAACTTTATTTTCAATTGCATATTGGTGCAAATCTTGAATTAAATTACTTTTATTACATGATAAATTATTTATAAAATCGTCTACTATTCTAGGGTTTATTGTATCTAATATATACATTATTCTCTCCTGTTAATCTAAATAGGTGAATAAAAATTATTCACCTAAATATTTCTTCTTAGCTTGTAAATGCTGCTCATAAGTTTCAGAAAATTCGTGTCCCCCATCTCCTTTAGCAACAAAATATAAAAATTTAGTCTGCTGAGGATTTGAAGTAGCCAATATAGCATCTAATCCTGGAGATGCAATTGGCGCAGGTGGCAGGCCTTTAATTAAATAAGTGTTGTATGGAGAATCAATTTTCGTGTCCGCAATAGATAGTACCGGTTTTCTTTCTTTCAAAATATATTGTACTGTAGCACAAGATTGTAGTGGCATTTGAATGCTAAGCCTATTATAAAAAATACCAGCTATAATTGGCCTTTCTTCTTTTTTTACAGCTTCTCTTTCAACAATTGATGCCAAGGTAATAAATTCATTTATATTCAAACCACTTTCTTGTATTTTAGATTCTAGCTGCTGCTCTTCATATACTTCGCTAAATCTATCAAGAAACATTTTTATTATTTGCTCATTCGTAGCCTCTTTAGATATATAGTAGGTATCCGGAAATAAGAAACCCTCTAATGATTTTACTTCTGGAAGGTTTAAGTAAGGGTACTGCGACTTATATAAATCTACATTACTTGTATCACTAATAAAAGAATCAAAATCAGTTATCCCAGCACTTTCTAGTTTTTCAGCTATATTTCTAATTTCATAACCTTCAGGTATTGTAATTTTTATCCCTATTGGTTTAGAGCCTTTATTCAGAATCTGCAAAATTTCCTCTACGTTTTGGGACTTATTAAGAGAATAGCTTCCACTTCTTATATTCTCAAGAGAATTAATTTTTGCATAAATTAAAAATGCTGTTTCGTTTTTAATAAGATTTTTTTCTTCTAAAAGTCTCGCAGCACTTTTTAAACTGCTTCCGTCAGATATATCGACTTCAATTAAGGAAGTATCATTTGATACTGGAGAAATCAAGGATTTATATCCAATGAATATACCTCCAATTATAATAAAAATTAAAATCAATCCCAAAAACAAAAATTTAATAATACTTTTCATTTAGTCACCTTTACCTCTAAAATCTAATAATCTCATCCTTGAGAACTAAACCATGAATTAATTTTTTCGGTGCTGTTTTCTCTGACGAAATAATATATGCTGATAGAATTAACTCTTTAGCTTCTTCATATTTACTCATATCATTGTGATGAACAACCGCCAAGCTTTCATCTAAATCTATCATATCTCCAATTTTTTTATTAAGGATTATTCCAGCACTTAAATCTATTTTCGATTCCTTTGTTTCTCTTCCTGCTCCTACTGCTAATGCTGCTCTTCCTATCATTTCTGCATTTATCCCTTTAATGTACCCTGATTTTATTGATTTAACCTCAGTTTTATAATCTGCTTGCTTAAATAAGCTATAATCATTAACAACCTTTGGATTTCCTCCTTGGTTTTCAATTAATTCTTCTAGCTTTCTTAATGCTGAACCATTAGAAATCGAATTTTCAATCATTTTTTTTGCATCATCAATATTATCAGTTATTTCAGCTAAAATTAGCATATGAACACCTAAGTTAACACATAATTCATAAAAATCACTCGGTCCATTGCCTTTTAAAGTCTCAATTGCTTCTATAACCTCAAGTGAATTTCCAACTGCATTTCCAAGTGGCTGATCCATATCTGTTATTACAGCTAGTGTCCTTTTCCCCATTTCATTGCCTATATCAACCATTTCCTTTGCTAAAGAAAAGGATTCATGTAAGCTTTTCATAAAAGCTCCACTTCCTGTTTTTACATCAAGAACTATTGCATCTGCTCCAGATGCTAGTTTTTTACTCATAATACTGCTTGCAATTAACGAGATATTATCTACAGTCGCTGTTACATCTCTTAATGCATACAATTTTTTATCCGCAGGTGTGATTTTACCAGTTTGACCAGCTATAGCTATTTTAGACTCATTAACATTTCTAATAAAATCTTCTTTTTCTAAATCCGTAGATAAGCCTGGAATAGCTTCTAGTTTATCTAATGTTCCACCAGTATGTCCCAGTCCTCTTCCAGACATTTTTGCCAAAGGAGCCCCTAAACTAGCAATAATAGGTGCAAGTGCTATAGTAGTTTTGTCACCTACCCCACCAGTAGAATGCTTATCAACTTTAATTCCATTAATTTGATCTAAATTTATTCTTTCTCCAGAATTTATAATGGCTTGAGTTAGATATACCGTCTCAATTTTACTCATCTTTTGAAAATATATAGCCATTAGTAATGCTGACATTTGATAATCAGGAATCAAATCATTAGTGTAGCCATCAATTAGAAAATCTATTTCTGATTTAGTCAGCTCTAGTCCATCTCGTTTTTTTCTTATAATATCAATAGCTTTCATATAGCACCTCATTTATAAAAAGAATTATTTATTTTTAAAAAAATCCTTTATTTCAATATAAGATTGTTTATTATCAGCTTCTCTTAATAAAAAGTTTAAATTATCAATACCAAAAATTTCAGAAACAGTATTTATTGAAACACCATTTTTTATCAAATGTAGTGCAAAAGATTTCCTAAGTATTTTAGGATTTACTTTTGTTTCAATATTTTGATTTTCTGCATACTTTGCAATTATTTTCCATACGCTCTGCCTTGATAGCTTTTCTTTATTTTTATTTAAAAACAAATAATCTGTCTCTAAATTAATTTTTAATCTTTCATAGTTCAAATAGTTGATTAATGATGAATTAATATCATTATCGAGAGAAAATGTTTTTTTTATTGAATTTCTATAAATACTAATAAGGTTAAGATTCAAATCAATATCATTCAGTTTCAGTTCTACTATTTCAGATGTTCTAAATCCTAATGTGTAAATTGTTTCAATAATAGCCTTATCTCTAAGCGAAATAGAATCATTAGGCGTATTTAGTAGGATATCAATTTCTTCTTCCGAAAGTATGTTATCACTAGATAATATGCTTTTTTTTTCAATTTTAATAGATTTTAAGTTTGAAAAAAACTTTATATCTTTGGCTATAAGACTATTTTGAGTTAAATAAAAATATGCTTTTTTTATTGAAGCTAATCTTCTTTTTTTAGTCGATTCACTAATTGAGGATTGATTAATAAATTCTCTTAGATAGTCAACTTTAAATAGCTCATCAAGCTCCACAGCCTCTGATATATCTAAATAATTTTTAAAATCAAAATAGTAAGCTAAAACAGTGTTTTTCTTAATATTTTGTTTAGATAGATAAAAATAGTACTCATCTAGCAGCTGATTAATATTAGAGAAGCTCATTTTGATTATCCTTTAACCAGTTTATTCCAATAATGGTTTTAGCATCTGAAATTTCATTTCTTTTAATCATATCTAGAGCTTCATTTAAGGATACTTCTAGCACATCAATCATTTCATCATCTTCAGGATTTGGCTCATTCTTTTCTTTTACCTTAGCAAAATAAATATAAATTCTCTCTGTAGAAAACCCTGGTGAAGTATAAAAAGATTGTATGAATTTAATGTCATGTGATATATACCCTGTTTCTTCATGAAGTTCTCTTTTTATACAATTTTTCGGATCTTCATTACTTTCTAGCTTCCCAGCTGGAAGTTCAATTGTATAATTTTCAATTGGTTTCCTAAACTGCCTTACCAATATTATTTTTTTAGATTCATTAATTGCAACAACACAAGCTCCCCCTGGATGGGTAACTATTTCTCGCTGAGAATATTTTTGATCCTTAATTTCAACTGTAGACACTTTAACTGTAATTACCTTTCCAGTATAAATATCTTTAGTCGAGACAGTTTTCTCTGGCATACTTTGCATTAGCTTCTCCTCCTAAGACAAACTCTGATGCAGATATACAAGCATCAAATAGATAAGGTTCATCCGTATAAGTCCTACCCATCGATTTTGGTTTAACTATAAATTCACTAACAATTTCATTGTAGTTATAGCCTTTAGTATTTATAATAGTATGTTTTAAATCTAACCCATTGTCTGCAAATTGATTATTTATAAAGCTGTCTTTATCTAAATCAGTAATACTGTACGGTATGATGCAGTGGGCATTTACAATATCTTTTAAAATTGTAATACTATGATGGCTAAGTCCTTTGTGTCTATCTCTAGAATCTGAAAAACTAATTCTAGGCAAAGCAACAGGTGTACCTCCAAGCTTCTCTATTGCATCTAAAATATAACCTTGCTCAATACCAGAAAAGCCATATTTTGTTCCTGTACCAACAATCCCTGGTCCCATACATATCATAATTATATCTGCTTTTAAAACTTCATATGCAAATACTATCCCAGAATATATATTAACAGCTTCATAATCTCCTCCAAATGCATTACCAACTGTAACCGTATAGTCAATTATCTTTTCAGACTTTAGTACTCTTATATTATTACTTAGCTGGATAGGTAATGCTGCTCCATCAGTCATTATATACACTGCTGTGGTATCCTTATTTGATAAATGTTTATAAGATTCAAAGAAAACTGATACTTGACTGTGAAGCGTTCCAACGACAACTGGAAATTTATTTAGCGTTTTAAATTTATCTACTTCTAAATGATAATCGCTATCTTGTTCTTCAACAGACAAGGTTTTAAATTGATATGGAGTGTATCTAAGCTTCATTATGTGCCCAGGAGCTTTGTCTAAAGCTTTGTTTTTGAGAGAATGATTAAACACTACAAAATCATAGCCTCCAGTACCTAGACTTAGTTCTACCGCTGTAGTATTTACTGTTATCTGATCTCCTATATTTACAATTCCCGTAAACATAGTATAATTAATAGCTTTTCTCACTCCAAAATCTGTTTTTACATTTATTTCTTGATAATCCTCGTATGATTTAATTATATCTACTACAATACCTTCGTTCCATGATATACTATTCATTTCTATCTTCCCATCATATCAATTTTGTTTAATAATTTGTTTTTTGCAATTATTTTTGAAAAGGACACTTTCTCTGCGAATATATGCATAACTATAAGGAAGACTACAAGAGCAATTTTATAATAAAATCCTAAATCAATTGCAAAGCATATTCCTAAAAATATACCAAGTAAATTTGAGCCCGTATCTCCAAGCATATACTTTGCAGTTAAATCTCCTTTTATATATATAAGACTTAAACATATAAATAATCCAAAATAGTACTGCGTATAAGATATAGATAAAAAGAATCCAATAATTGCAATTAATATAAACACTTTAGTAGCTCTGCCTGGCCTCAAATCCCACAAATTCATAAAATTAGTAAATAATGAAATTAGTAAAGTATTTATAATAATCTCTTGTAGGCTATTGGAAATGCTAAGAGATATATATAATGAAATGCCAAATCCTGCCAAAGCTTTCAGCATCCCTGTAGTAACTTTATTTTTAAAGAGCTGCTTTATATGTCCCTTTAATCCTTTGTTGGATTTATCTACTGTACTATCATCTAAATATCCTACAAAAGCCATCAATATACATCCTACCAAAATCAGATTTATGCCAGTATCGTTATTATATAATTGAAAAAACATAGAAAAAATAATTAACGATGGTATAAAGAAAAGTCCCATTCCAATGGGTATTTTTTCTCCCTTGAAATTTTCTTGGAGCATATTTGAATCAAATAGTATGTTATAAATTTGACTAAGAAAAAACTTTCCTGTCATCACTGCTATAACAAATCCTATAATAGCGTATTGCATAGTTCTCTCCTTATAAACCCTCTTTAATTAATTCTTAAGCGCTTTTTTTATAAGAATCAATATAATATGATAAAATTGTTTAAATCTATGGATAAAACCGGAAATATTTCTCCCTGTTTCATTGTGAGTCATTACAACAGGAACTTCTTTAATTGTAAAGCCCTTCTTTAAAATATCAATAGTCATTCCTACTTCGACTCCATAGCCAAACGGAATCTCTTCTATAATTTCAAGCACTTCTTTTTTAAAAAATCTTTGGCCAGATAACCCACTGTAAATTTCTTTTCCAGTAAAATATTTAATTCCTGAAAATGACAATCTCTTTACAAATCCAAATCCACCTTTTTTCTTTGCAGATGGGAACTGAGCAATAGTCACATCAATGTTGTCATATAAAATGGGTTTTATTAGCTTCTCAGCTTCAGATGATGTTTCTCCAATATCTCCATCTAAAAAACCAATTATATCATAATTGCCAATTACTTTTTTTAGTCCAAAATTGAGAGCAAACCCTTTTCCTTTATTTGCTCCATAAGTAAGCAAGTTAACGTTTTTAAACTCTTGAACATATTTTACTGTATTATCAGTTGAACCATCATCTATTACAAATAGATCTATATCATACGGTATGTCCATTATTCCTTTTATTGTATTTCTAATTTGATTTTCCTCATTATACGCTGGAACTAACACTGCTATTTTCATAATTTCACCTTTTTTATTTATTTGTATGTTGGAAACAGTTTACTTGCAGTATCTTTTATACCATAGTTTCCATCTACCCCTGATAAAACCACAGATAAAGATATTCTTCCTATAGCTTGGTCAACATTATCAACAGTTGAAATTTTAAGATTTTTAAATTGTTCAATCGAAGAATAATTTGCATTTGATTCTTCTGCAAAAACTATTGGAATGTTTTTAGAAGAAATGCTTCTTGCTAAAGCTAAATCTACTTTTTCAACTTTTTCTTTACTTTCTTCAAGCTCTCCACCTAGTAAAACAACTTGATTGAATGGTTCTTGATTATTCGAAGTTGAAACTATCTTTAGTATCCCCAGCTGTTCAAGTTCAGCTAGTTTTAAAGTGTTGTTCTCTGAAGCTAAGTTTATTATGTAATTAAAAAGCTTCTCAGTATCGAGACTGTCTTCAGTGAACAAATCTGGGTATTGAGCTATAGTTAAGCTATTAAAATTATTTGAATTAATAGTGAGGTAGGTATGAATATTTGCTCCGGATATAGCTGCCCACTGCGATATATCAGAAAAGAAATAATCACCTGTTGTTTGAATTATTAGAAGGTTCTTATCAACTAATCTATCTTTAATTAAATCTTCATAGTAAGAATTTACAAACTCATTATAAATTTCTATAGATTTATCCTTCTCTACTAATTGATTGTTCATTTCGTCATTTTTTACTCTAAGCTCATTAAGTTTCTTATCCATATCATCTACTAATTTTATTTGCTGTTGAGTAAATATTTCTGAATTATTGAGATTAAAGCCTATCATTATACCTATGCCTAGTGAAAAAAACACTGCCGCAATAGTTACAATAAAATATTTTATATTGATAAACATATTTTATCCTCCATTAAAAATTCAATAAAATTTTAAGCTGTATTTCCAACAGTTTTATTATCTGCTGCATAGGCTGAGACAGATATATAAGAATCAATATTGGAAACATAGCTGCTATAAAAAGCCACCAAACGTATTTTAGTTTTAAACTGCCCTTATAAAGCAAACTAACCCCTTTTGCGTCAATTAATTTATATCCTATTTTAAGTCTAACTAGGAATGTACTTGACATCCCCTTTCTGCCTTTTTCTAAGAAATCAATTATATTTGAATGGGTACCTACAGCAACAATCAGCTCTGCATTATTTTCATATGCTATTAGCATTGCAATATCTTCACTTGTTCCAGGCGAAGGAAGTACAACCGATTCTAATCCAAGTTCTTCAATTCTAGAAAGACCAGGAGCCCTTCCATCAGGATAAGCATGGACAACTATTTCCTTTGACTTTTTTAAACATTCATCACTAATACTATCCATATCACCAACAACTAAATCAGGGATTAACCCAAACTCCAGTAGAGCATCTGCTCCACCATCTACTCCAACTAATATAGGAGAAACTTCGTCTATGTAAGATCTTATTGTAGATAAATCCTCTTTGTAATTTTGCCCTCTTACTACAATTAATACATGCTTATTATTAAACTTCGTTTTGAGTGGTGGAATAACTACATCACCTAATATCATTCCTTTTTCTTTTTTTGCATATTCAATAGTGTTATCTATAAATTTTTCAAGTTCCTCTGAAATATTTTCATATGCAAATTTTATCAAACTCTCAACTTTTTCTTTATCAATTATCAATCCGTTACAAATTTTTTCTTCATCCTTAAAAATATTCCCATATTCATCAATCTCGATTAAATCACCCTCATCAAGCCTATCCATCAAATCAAAGTCAACATCTATAATAAATATTCCATTATCTAAAAGAATACTAGGTCCTTTGTTAGGGTATTTTCCGCTAATTGAAGGAGATTGATTTATTATTGCTTTAATTTTAGAATTTACAAGCGAGTTTGCCGCTATTTCATCTAAGTCTTTGTGGTCAATTATAGCAATTTCACCAGGCTTTATTCTTTTTGCTAAATCTTTAGTTCTCTTATCTTTAGCTATATTTCCTTTAAACAACATATGTATTGCCTCCAATAAACTATGCATATATTAATTGCATTCAAAGCTTATTATATCACATTACTCCATAGAAAAAATAACAAATAAAACTCCTATTAAGGAGTTTATATAAGTAATTCAATTTAATTCTATCATTTCTTTTGCATACTTATAGGAAGTAGTAGAAGTATCATCTCCACTAATCATCTTTGCTATTTCAGATATTCTCTCGTCCTTGCTTAGCTGAGTAATAAATGAATGTGTTTTATCGCCACTTTCTAATTTCTGTACTGCAAAATGATAATCTCCTTTTGCAGCAATTTGAGGCAAATGTGTAATACAAATGATTTGTCTATGTTTTGATATTTCTTTTAGCTTTTCTCCCACTACCTTGGCAGCTTTTCCGCTAATTCCAGTATCAATTTCATCAAATACAATAGTTGAAATATTATCAAATGTTGCACTCACCTTTTTCAGCGCAAGCATGAATCTAGATATTTCTCCTCCTGATGCAATTTTGTTAAAAGGTTTTAGGTCTTCTCCCTTATTGAATGATATCAAAAAAGAAATTGAATCTCTTCCATTTATTCCAAATTCAGTTGTATTCTCAAGTTTGATATCAAATTTTGAATTTATCATATCGAGTGATATTAGCTCATCAACAATGGCGCTTTTAAGCTCTGAAATTCCAATTAAACGCTTTTGAGATATTTTTTTTGAATAATTCTCAAGATCTATTTCAAGAGATGAAATTTCATTTTTAAGATTAATAATATTTGAGTCAATATTTTCTAAATAATTTTTTCTATTATACATTTCACCAAGATAATCAAATACCGAATCGATATCCTTGCCATATTTTAAAAGAATTTTATTAATGTCACTGTAACGTTGCTTTAAATCTGCAAGTTTTCCATAATCATAACTGAATTTGTCTAGATTGTCCCTAATCGTAAGTGTAATATCCTCAAGCTTATAATATACTTCGTTAAAACCTTCATACCAGTTATTAATGAGTTCATCAGACTTAGAAAACTTACTTAAAGAATTTTTAAATAAATCTATCTTTTTGAGTATGTTATCAGAATTTGAATAAGAATCATTATAAATATTATTTATAAGCAAAGAAATTTCCTCTGAATGTTCTAATAAATTTATTTTAGATTCAAGGCCTTCAAATTCCCCTTTATTTAATTTTGCCTCTTCAATTTCTTTTATTTGATATTTTATAATATCTAGCTCTCTTAGCATAAATGCGTTATCATAAGTAGTTAAAATTTGGCTAAGCTCTTCTTGCTTTAGTCTATATGACAAAAAAATTTTTTTATAAGAATTATAAACATCGTCAGATTTTAAGCTAATAAAATCATCCAATATATTGAGCTGAGACTCTTTTGTCAATATCTCGGAAAATTCATTTTGACTATGAATTGTTATCATAAGTGAAGTAATTAGACTTAAAAAGCTCCTAGTAACTAATTTGCCATTTAGTCTACAAGTGCTTTTTCCATCTTCATAAATCTCTCTCCTTAGAATAATCATATCTTCATCTAAATCGATACCCTCTTCGATTAAAAGACTTTTTATAGCATCTTTATTATTTGATTCTAAATAAAAAATAGCTTCAATGGTCGTCTTTGATTTGTTTTTTCGAATAAATGATTTATCAGCTCTCTTTCCTAGTGCGAAAAGCAGTGCATCTATGACTATTGATTTTCCTGCACCAGTTTCACCAGTAAAAATATTAAAGCCTTCAAAAAAATTTATTTTAGAATAATCTATTAATGCAAAGTCTTTTATACATAGCTCTTTTAACATGAATAGTCTCCTAATTAAAGAAGTTTTCCAAATCTTTCAACAAAGCCTGGAATATCTTCTCTATTTTTCATTAATACAAACACTGTATCTGTTCCACCTATTGTCCCTAAAATTTCTTTTTCTTCTAGCGAATCAATTACTTTAGCAACTAAATTCCCCGCTCCATCAACAGTTTTTAGGCAAATTATATTTTCTGAGTAGTCAATAGATAATAATACTTCTTTAACAAATCTAACTAACTTATCAAATGAGTTTTTATCCGATTCTCTTAGTGATGCATATTTGTATTCTCCATTTCCTCCTAGAACCTTAACAAGTTTTAGTTCTTTGATGTCCCTTGATATAGTAGCTTGGGTAACTTGAATACCTGCTTTTCCTAATTCAAAAACTAGTTCATCTTGAGTGTCAATTTCATTATTTTCAATAATCTCAAGTATTTTTGCATGTCTTTGTTGTTTCAAATTGCTCCCCCCTTTATTTTTATTGTAATTATAGTAATTGGTTATGCGCCATACCTACTACATCATCAATATCAATATCCTTATTATTTTCACAATTAGCATTAAAATGTACTAAAAACTCAATATTTCCTTTAGGTCCAGTAATAGGTGAATAAGCTAGATTTTGCGCTTCAAGCCCTATCCCTTGAGCGAACATCAATATTTCTTGTATGACTCTTTTATGGACTGAAGCTTCTTTTACTACTCCATTTTTTTTAACCTCTTCTCTTCCTGCTTCAAACTGGGGTTTTATTAAAGCTATAATATCAAATTGTTCTTTTGATATTATCTTCACTAATACAGGTAGAATTATTTTTAACGAAATAAAAGATACATCTATACTTGCAAAATTAACATTTTCATTTTCAAATAAATTTGTGTCTATATATCTGAAATTGGTCCTTTCCATACAAACTACTCTAGAGTCGTTTCTAAGCTTCCAATCCAGCTGACCATAGCCTACATCAATCGAATAAACTTTTTGCGCTCCATTTTGAAGCATACAATCCGTAAATCCTCCAGTTGAAGCACCTATATCTATGCACTCCTTGTTTTTTAAGTCGATGTCAAAATCAGCAATAGCTTTTTCAAGCTTTAATCCACCTCTGCTTACATACTTCAATGCTTCAGATTTTAGATTTATATTTGCATCTTCATCTATTAAAGTTCCAGCCTTATCACAAACTAAATTATTTACATATACATTTCCAGCCATTATATTTCGCTTTGCTTTTTCTCTAGTCAAACATATATTTTTTTCAACTAATAATATATCTAATCTTTTTTTCATGAAATTTCCTCATAACCTTCATTATATCTTATGCACTCAATTATATTTTTGTGTATAGTATTATTGTCTAATCCATATTTTGATAGCAATATTTCAGTGTTCCCATGTTCAATAAACTCATCTGGTAATGAAAAAGACTTAAATTTTCCTATATATCCACTATCGAAAAGCTTTTGTTTTAACTTTGAGCTAAAACCACCTGAATAAACATGATCTTCAAGTGAAAATATATAGTCCATCGTTTCTGATAATTTTTGAATACTTAAATCATCCATCGGCTTTATGCATCTAGCATTTACTACAGCAATTTTAATTCCTAATAAAGCCATGCTTTCTCTTATTTTTATAGCAGTTTCTACCATTTTACCAATAGCCACAATTGCTATTTTGGGTTCTTCATAAATCCATTCCCACTTCATTAATCTTGAATCTCTAACATGGCTACTCAGATTCACAGCTTTGCCTCTTGGATATCTTATAGCAAGAGGATGATTATATGAATGCGAAAACTCTATCATATCTTGAAGCTCTACTAAATCTCGAGGCGACATAATTGTGAGATTAGGTATAGTCGAAAGAAAACCAATATCAAAAACCCCATGATGAGTTTCTCCATCTTCTCCCACTAATCCTGCTCTATCAATCAATAATGTAACAGGCAAATCTTGCAAAGCCACATCGTGTAAAATTTGATCATAGGCCCTTTGCAAAAATGTCGAATAAACTACAAAATATGGCTTTATCCCAGAGGTTGCTAGTCCAGCAGCCAAAGTCACAGCATGCTCTTCAGCAATCCCTACATCAATCACTCGTTTAGAATGTTTTTCAAATAATATATCAAGTCCAGTCCCACTAATCATAGCCGCTGTAATAGCAACGCTTTTTGAATCTCTTTCAAAAATACTATTTAGTGTATTTCCTGCTACACTTGAATATGTAAGCTGAGAACTTGAGATTACTCCCTTTGCTATATCAAATTTGCTTACACCATGATAGTCACTTGGATTATCTTGTGCATATTTATACCCTTTTCCTTTCGTAGTTAAAACATGAAGAATTTTAGGTCCTTCTATATTATTTAACTCCTTCAAAGCATGTACAATTGATTTATAATCATGTCCATCTACTGGACCAAAATATTTTATACCCATTTCCTCAAAGAAAGCTCCTGGCATTACCATATGCTTCAAGCTATCTTTAATCCTCACTGCAGCATTTGTAGCCTTTACTCCAACAACAGGTACAGAGCTAATAAAATTAATCATGTTTTTAGAGAATTTTCTATAAGCTTTTGTCATTCTTATATTGTAAAGAGAATTTGATAATCCTCCAACATTCTCACATATAGACATATCATTATCATTTAAAATAACTAACATATCAGTATTTGTACTGCCAAGATGGTTTAGCCCCTCTAAAGCTAGCCCGCCTGTTAGCGCTCCATCCCCTATTACTGAAACTACTTTAAATTTATCTTTACAAAAATCTCTTCCTAGTGCAATTCCAAGTCCAGCTGAAATAGAGGTAGAACTGTGGCCAGTTTCAAAACAATCGTGTACACTTTCTTTTCTTTTAGGAAATCCACTTAGGCCCTCATATTGCCTTAAGGTTGAGAATTTTTCTTTTCTACCAGTAAGTAGCTTATGGACATATGATTGGTGCCCTACATCAAATACTATCTTATCTTTAGTTGTATCATATACACTGTGAAGAGCAAGCGTTAGTTCAACTACACCTAAGTTAGATGCTAAATGTCCACCTGTTTTTGAAACAGATTTTATCAAAAATTTGCGTATTTCTTTTGCTAGCTCATCCATTTCAATTAAAGATAATCTCTTTAAATCACTAGGTTTATTTATATTATCAAGATATTTATACATAGTTACTCTCTCTTTCATAACTTTTAAATTAAACTACTAAATGTGCAATCAAAATCCCTAAAATAGCCCCTGCAAAGACTTCTATCGGTGTATGTCCAATCAGTTCTTTCAATCTTTCTTCATTTAGAGGATCTTTTCTATGTTTTTGAAAATCATCAATAATTGCATTTAGTATTTGAGCTTGTTTTCCTACTGATCGTCTTACTCCCGCAGCATCATACATTACTACAAGTGCAAGGACTAGCGAAAGTGCAAACTCAGAAGATTCGTATCCAGAAACTAAACCTACTGCAGTTGCTAAGCTAGTAACAAATGAAGTATGAGAACTAGGCATACCTCCTGACCCAACAAATCTAGAAGCATCGAATCTGTTTTCAAAAAAATAGGTGAGTACAACCTTAATCAATTGAGCTATAAACCAAGCTAAAAAACAAGCTATAAAAACTTGATTGTGAATTATTCCATTAAAAAAATTCAAGATTTACCTCCTATTTTTTTCTACAAATTATATAATCCGCTAATTCTACGAAAAATGCTTTTTCTCTAGGTTCAAATACATTTAAGCTTTCAATAGCATTTGTTATAGTATTTTTAGCATATTCCTTCGATTTCTCTAATCCAAAATATTTAGGATAGGTTGCTTTATCATTTAGCTCATCACTGCCAATTTTTTTCCCTAATTCGGCTTCATTTCCTTCTATATCAAGTATGTCATCAGTAATTTGAAATGCTAAGCCAATATATTTCGCATAAGTCTTTAGAGCAGCTATCCTTGTATCATCTGCGTCTGACATGACGGCTGCTGCAACAATTGAGGCTTCAATTAAAGCACCTGTTTTATTGCTGTGTATAAATTTCATTGTGTCAATATCAATACTTTTTCCTTCAGACTCTATATCAACCGCTTGACCTGCAATCATTCCATTAATCCCTGCAGCTTTTGAAATTATATTTATCCCATTTATATTATTCTTAGTCAATTTTTTTGATACAAAAGCTATCATAATTTCATGAGCTAAATTTAAAAGCCCATCTCCAGCTAATATGGCAGTAGCTTCGCCAAATACCACATGATTCGTCGGCTTTCCTCTTCGGAGCGAATCATTATCCATGGCTGGCAAATCATCGTGAATCAAGGAGTAGGTGTGAATCATCTCTATAGCACATGCTATTTCTATAAAATCAAAAGGATTTTTATTTAATAATTTTATAGTTTCCAAAAATAGAATTGGCCTTAACCTTTTTCCACCTGCTTGTACACTATATTTCATTGATTCAATTAATTTTTTTTCGTAAATAACATTTATAGATAAAAGTTCATCCATATACTTTTCTACAATTTGCTTATCAAATTCCATTAATTCCTTGAAATTCATGTCTTAGATGCCTCCATCACAATTATCGTCATTAAGTACTTTAATTTTTAACTCTGCACTATTTATTATATCATGACATTGCTTATATATTCGAATACCTTCTTCATATTTTTTTAGACTTTCTTCAAGATTGAGGGAGTTACTCTCTAATTCCTTGGTTATAGTTTCCAACTGTTTCATTAAACTTTCTAAGGAGTCCTTATTTTTTTTCATTTTTTTTATCCTCATTTCTTACTGATATGATTTTTGCTGTAGCTATTCCATCGCTAAGTTTTATATTTACAATATCATCAGTTGAAATCTGATTAATAGTAGTTATTATAGCTTTATCCTTATCGATAATAGCATAGCCTTTGTTTATTATTTCTATAGGATTTAAACTACTCAGCTTGTCTCCAAATTTTTCAATTGAATTTTTTTCTTTATTGACCAATTTATATATTGAATAATCTAATCTAATTTTCATATTAAATAAATCTTTCCTATTATTGGCAAGTTTATAACTAAAATTTGATTTTTCAAGAATAGAAACAATATTCCCTAAATTAATTTTATGAAATTCAAGCTTTCTCTTTAGAGAGTAGTCTATCTTTTCCTTTAATTGCATTATATAGGTTTCAATATGATTTATATCCGGTAGAAAGTTCTCTATTGCTGAAGATGGTGTTGATGCTCTAGCATCAGCTACAAAATCTGAGATTACAAAATCTATTTCGTGTCCAATTGCAGAAATAATTGGCTTTTTTGATTCAAAAATACTTTTTGCTATCATTTCATTATTAAAGATACTCAATTCATCATAAGACCCTCCGCCTCGCGTCAAAATGATCAACTCAATATCTTCTATATTATTTAACATATTTATACCTTCAACTATATTTATTACAGCTTCTTGTCCTTGCATTTTTGCATTATATATTACTATTTCAATTATTGGATATCTCTTTTGTGCCAATTTAATAATATCTTTTATCGCTGCTCCTGAAATAGAAGTTACTATACCAATTTTTTGAGGATGTTTGGGAAGTGGCTTTTTATTTGATTTATCAAAATAGCCTTTTTCCTCTAACACTTTTTTTATTTTCTCAAATTCCAGATAAGAATCTCCTAATCCAATCGAATTAAATTTCTTCACAATTATTGAGTATGTTCCATTTTTTTCATAAATATTTAACTTTCCCTCAACCACTAATTTATCTCCATCTGAAATTGTAACTTTATTTTCAGAAAAATAAATGCAATTAATTTTTGAATTTTCGTCCTTCAAAGAAAAAAATATATATCCATATTGTGTCTGTTTTAAATTAAATACCTCTCCAGATACTGAAAAATTATGCAGGAGAGGATTAGAATTTATTATTTTAGATATATAATTGTTTAATTCCGTAACTGACAAAGTTTTAATTTTCATTGTAATTTCCTTTCATATATTCATTCGCTGCAAAGGCGCAACCTAATGCATTATCACTCGAGATATAACTAGGAGCAAAATGAATAGTTGTATTAATGAAAGTTTCATTGTTTAAAATATATTCTCTTAAAACTTTACTAGATGCTACACCACCAAAAAAAATAATGCTACTGTCTATGTAACAATTCATTTTTTTTATGCCTTGAACTAAAGTTTCTCCTATTATATCTATTGCTAGCTTAGAAATTACTTCGTTACTATAGATATCAATATATTTTTTTAATTTAGTTTCTATCCCTGAAAAATGAAATCCATATTCTTTAAGACTTATATTTAAATTAATTCTCTTTTTTATCTCAGATAGCTCTTTTACATTTGACACCTTCGAGGCTAAGTCATCTATATATTTACCACCTGGAAATGAATATCCCATAGAAACAGCAAGTCTATCAAGAAGCTGCCCAGCGCTTATGTCCATTGTAGCAGAAATAATATCCGTGGAGTATTTATAATCATGTTTACTGCATTTAAGTATCTCGGTAGTTCCACCCGATAAGTGAACTCCCAAAAAATTATCTTGATTTAAATTCAAATGATTGTAAACCGCAGAAATATGATTTTCTTGATGAGAGTAAGGAATATATTTAGCTCCTACCAAATTGGCAATTAGAAGGCCTATGGAATCACTAACCATAAAAACAGGCATATAGGAGTCTTTTACATCTCTAGGCTTTTGAGATGCGCATACAGCCAAAATTTCTATATTTTGTTTATCTACAATAGTTGCAAAATTTTTTATATGCTTAAATATAGCATCGGATTGTCTAAGACCTTTTTCCCCAGCTTTAACATCAAGCAAAATAGTTTTATTAAAAATTATATTTTTATTCATATCAACTGCAGCAATTGAGGTGCTATAACAACTTGTATCCAAACCTAAATAAACTTTAGTTTTCATTTTTGACAATTTTCCCCAAAAGTCCATTGACAAATTTATATGAATTTTCATCTCCGTATTTCTTTGCTAAATCTATTGCTTCATTAATGGAAACCTTATCTGGTATATCACTAAGATATAAAATTTCCGTGATTGCAACTCTTAAAATGCTTAAATCCACTTTAGCAATTCTCTTGATATCCCATGAAGTGCTAGATTTCTGAATTATATCATCAATATTATCTCTATTTAATAAGAAGCTATCAAACACTTCCTTCAGGTAGTTATCCTTTAAAGCAATTAATTCATTTTCTGCCAAAAAATTTTTATAAAACTTATGTTCAAAAGTCTTTTGAATATCCATTTCATAAAACAGCTTTACAGCCGCTTCCCTAAGCTCTTTTCTTTTCATTTTTCCTCCTATATTATCAAATAGAAAATACCCTCAATATAGAGGGTTGTTTATTTTGTTTCTATATTTTTTTCATGCTTAGTTGTAACCCCTTGTATATACACATTTACCAATGTTACTTCTAGTCCAGTCATAGTTTCAACTGTTGTCTTTACATTGTCCTGAATTTTTTTTGCAATTTCTGGTATCACACTTCCGTATTCAACGTGTACAAATACATCTATCTCTGCTTTATCTTCAGCCACTTGGACTTTTACACCTTTTGAATGATTTTTTTTGCCTAAAATTTCGCTAATATTTCCAGTGATGCTCCCACTCATTTGCGCTACGCCCTCAACTTCTGTTGCAGCTAAACTTGCTATTATTGATATAACATCTTCAGATATTTTTACTTGACCAATATTTTTACTATTCATATTTTATACCTCCAAAAATGTTCTTAAAAATACATTATCTATATTTTAAATTATATCATTGTTTACGTGTTTTTTTGCATAATCTTTTATAGTAGTCAAAGAATTACTCTCATGAAATTTTACTGCTTGCTTAATAGCATTCTTTATAGCCTTAGCTTTTGAACTTCCATGAGCTTTTATTATTATTCCATCTATTCCTAAAAGCGGAACACCGCCTTGTTCATCCGCATCTAACTCTTTCTTCATATTATACAAGGATTTTTTTAGCATCAAAGCTGCAAACTTTGTTTTAATATTTTCAAACATAACTTTTTTTAACATGTCAAAGAATCTTGATGCAATTCCTTCAGTCAGTTTTATAATTATATTACCTGTAAATCCATCACAAACAATGACATCTACATTAGAAGTTGGTATTTCTCTAGCTTCAATATTACCAACAAAATTATAATCGGCGTTTGCTTTCATTAATTCAAAAGCAGTTTTATATAGTTCATTGCCTTTTCCTTCTTCTGAGCCTATGTTTACTAATGCTACCTTAGGATTTTTTCTTCCGAGTATATTTTGAGCATAAATAGAACCCATCATTGCAAATTCGTCTAAATTTTTAGGTTTACAATCTGCATTTGCTCCTACGTCCATAATCAAGCTTCCGCCATTTTCGTTTGGAAAAACTCCTGTTAGTGCTGGTCTATCAATACCTTTTATTCTCCCAACTACAAACAACCCTCCAGCTAATATTGCTCCAGTACTTCCTGCTGAAACAAAAGCATCTACTTCATTATTTTTAAGCATATTAAGTCCAACTACAATGGATGATTTTTTTTTCGTTCTAACTGCTTTTACAGGTTTTTCATCAAAGGTGATAGTTTCATCACAATGAACTACAGTCATTTTTGAGCTTAAAGCTTCATCCTTAGGCATAATTTCCAGAATTTGAGCTGAATCTCCAAGCAAAATTATCTCAACATTGAGCTCTTTAATCGCTTCTATTGCACCATCAATATTTGATTTAGGAGCATTATCTCCACCCATGACATCCAACGCAATTTTCATACCATTATCACTCCTTTTTATGCAAAATAATTTTCCCTTTTAGAATATAATCTACTTTTAAGAGAAAAATAAGATCCTTTTATATCAAGCAATGCAATCTATTATGGTAAAAAAAAAGCATGTAGTTTTCTACATGCCTCTTTTATTTAGCTACTACTTCTTTTCCTTTGTAATGTCCACATTCCGGACATACTCTATGAGATAATTTTGGTTCATGACACTGAGGACATTCAACTAGACCATTTGCTGTTATCTGCATATTTGCTGCTCTTCTTGAACGAGTAGCTGACTTAGCCGTTTTTCTCTTTGGTACTGCCATTTAGTGCACCTCCTTCATTATTTTTTTAAAAGATCCTTTAGTATTTGCATTCTCGGATCTATATTCTCATCCATAATGTTACAACTGCAAGTCGTGGTATTTAGATCCGCTCCACAATTCTTGCAAAGGCCTTTGCAGTCAGATTTACATAACAACTTAGAAGGAGCGTAATCTATTAGAGCCATATCTAAAATATGTTCCAAATCAAGCATATCTTCTTGCGTTAAAATTACATCTTCATCTTCTTGCATAATTTCATCGTTGGAAAGTACTCCACTGATAGAAACAGAGTGGTGAACTATCATGTCTTTTAAACATCTAGAACAATTCTCTTTTATAAATACACTGATATTAAAATCAGCATAAACTTCAGAAGAATCTTTATATATTTTTCCAACTATATGAGGAAACTCTGAAAATTGAAAATCGATATATCCCAAATCTCTTTTTAAGATTGGAAGTGTAGTATCTATTTCTTTATTTCTTTGAGAACTCATTCTAAAATCTTTTATTGATATCATAACCATTCACCTCAATAATCAACAAGGCTTATTATACAAATTCATTGCAAATTTGTCAAGTAAAATTACTTGATAGAAGCAGGTGACAAAAGCCCCCTGCTTCAAAATTAAAATCATATTAGATTGATTTTACTATTTCTAAAGTGTCTCTAGCTATCATTAATTCTTCATTTGTAGGAACTACTAAAACAGATATTTTTGATGAAGGCTTAGAAACTACTTTTTCTTCTCCACGCATATCGTTTTCTTTAGCATCTATTTCTATACCAATGCCTTCCATTCCACCACAAATCGCTAATCTAGCAGAAGATGAATTTTCTCCTAATCCTGCAGTGAAAACTATAGCATCAACGCTTCCCATTTCTGCCATATAAGCTCCAATATATTTTTTAACTTTTTTATAATAAGTTTCTAGTGCTATTTTAGCATTTTCATTTCCCTTTTCTGCTTCTGTTTCAACATCTCTAAAATCAGAGCTTACTTTTGAAATTCCTAAAACACCAGATTTTTTATTCATTACATCATTGATTTGTGCTGTGCTTAAATTTTCTTTTTCCATTAGGAAAGTAACCATCGCCGGGTCAATATCTCCACATCTAGTACCCATGATAAGTCCTTCAAGCGGTGTAAAGCCCATAGAAGTATCTACTGAGTGGCCTTTTTCAACTGCTGTAACACTTGCTCCATTTCCTAGGTGGCAAGTAATTATATTGATATCTTCAAGTTTCTTATTTAAGATTTCTGCAGTCTTTTGAGCTACATATTTATGAGATGTTCCGTGGAAACCGTATCTTCTAACTTTATATTTTTCATAATACTCATATGGTAATCCATATAGATATGAAGACTTTGGCATAGTTTGGTGGAAAGCTGTATCAAAAACTGCAACCATAGGTACATTAGGAAGAATTTCTTGACAAGCATTTATACCGATTAAATTCGGTGGGTTATGTAGTGGTGCTAATTCAATACAATCTTCAATTGCTTTTTTAACATGCTCATCAATTAGAGCTGAATGTGAGAAAGCTTCTCCGCCGTGAACAACTCTGTGTCCAACTGCTGATATTTCTTTTAAATCTTTGATTGCGCCGTGTTCTGAGTTCATAAGTGCTTCTAAAACTAATTGTAAGGCAATCTTATGGTCATGCATAGGTTGTTCAATTGATACTTTGTCTTTTCCTGTAGTTTGGTGCTTTAATATAGATCCTTCAATACCAATTCTTTCAACTAGACCTTTTGCTAATACTTCTTCAGATGTCATATCAATAAATTGATACTTTAATGAAGAACTACCGCAGTTAATAACAAGTACATTCATGCTTCTTCCCCCTATTTTTTTTATTATATTATAACATAATTATTCATCAATATTTTTTGGCGGGAGTATGTAGGAATCGAACCTACCTAAGAGGCTCCTAACCCCTCAAACTGGTTTTGAAGACCAGAGGACACACCAGCACCCATCTACTCCCATTCAAACACTATTGAATTATATCATATTTTTATCAAATTTAAATAGAAAATTTTAATTTTAGCTATTTTTATTAAAAATAGTTTGAGAATATAGATTCATTGGAAGCTTTATAGTAAATATACTGCCTATATTTTCTATACTTTTTATGTCGATTTCACCCTGATGCATATCAATAATTTTTTTAGTAATATATAAGCCTAGACCACTTCCTCCAGTAGTTCTACTTCTATCTTTTTTTACTCTATAAAATCTCTCAAAAATCCTATTTATTTCACTTTGAGATATTCCAATTCCTTCATCTCTAACGCTTATACATGCTCTGTTTCTTTCTTGATATAAGGTTACTTCTATCTTGGAATCGTTCTCACTATACTTAATAGCATTCTCAATTATATTGGAAACTGCTCTATCTATTTTCGTTGGGTCAATATAAATCTGCAAATTAGAAAGAGCTACAAACTCTATCGTTATATTTTTTTTAAATGCTATAGGCTGTAATCGTTTAACTATGCTTTCACATAAATAATTGAGATATGAGAGCCTTAGTTTAACTATATAGCTGTTAGGGTCTAAATCAACAGACTGCATCATATCAGTTATTATATTATCCATCCTATCAATTTCGTTTACGATATCCGAAAAAAATTCCTTATAAATATCCACTTCATCATTTTGAGAGTATTGTATGCTCTGAGATAATATCTTTATAGTGCTAAGTGGAGTTCTAAGTTCGTGAGATATATCATATATAAAGGAATCTTTCTGCTTTTCCAAGGTTTCAACTCTTGCTGATATCATGTTAAGCTGAGTATCCATTTCTGTATGCTTATTTTCATCCAAAGATTTTTTTTCATATCTTCCATTTGCAATATTTGACATTACACTTAGCAAATCATTTAAATATATTCTATTAATAAAATAATTGTATGAAGTGAGCGAAAGAAAAAGTATGACTATAAAAATTATCGCTGAATACATCAACTGCTTTTGGCTAGTAAATGTATACAATAAATACAAAGTTAATATATACGATAGTACTATATTGATGATGATGCTATTCTTTTTTAAATTGGAAATAATATCCTTCACCCCATTTTGTCATAATATGAACGGGATTCGAGGAGTTATCTTCTATTTTTTCTCTTAATTTTCTAATATGCACATCAACTGTTCTCAAATCCCCAAAATGTTCATACTTCCATACCTTCTCGAGCAATGCCTCTCTCGAAAAAACCTTATTAGGATTATCCATTAATAAAAACAACAAATCAAATTCCTTCGAGGTCAAATTTATTTCCTCAGAGTTTCTAGTTACTTTTCTGTCTAAATAGTTTATAGTAATATCCCCTAAATGTTTTTGAGCAACTATTTTTTTCGATTTTTCCATTCTCCTTAGTATTGCATTAACTCTAGCCTTTAACTCCATTATGTTAAATGGTTTTGTTATATAGTCGTCTGCACCTATTTCTAGACCTTTGATTTTGCTAATGTCTTCTCCTTTAGCGCTTAAAATTATGATTGGAACATCAGAGGTTTCTCTGACTTTTTTGCATACTTCAAATCCATCTATAATTGGCAGCATCAAATCCAAAAGTATAATGTCATAATCCTTTGATTTAATATTTTCAAGCGCATCATTTCCATCAAATGATGTATCAATTATATGACCTTCTTGTTCAAGTGAAAACTTCAGCCCTTTTACTATCAAAGGCTCATCGTCAACGACAAGGATATTTGCCATGAACTCACCTCTTAGTTTCTATCATATGATATTCTAACTTCACCGCTTCGCTTTGTGAATTTTATTCTATCAAAATATTCCATTATCGCTATTAAATATTTCCTGCTTAATTCTGTCTCATCTTTTAAATCCTTTATACTTACTTCTCCATTTTTATCTAAATATTTTTTAACTATACTCTGATATTCTTCAATAAGTAGCTTGTCATAAAACAAATCATCACTTAGTTTAACTAGTGATCTACCAATAAGATAATGGATCATTTCAAGACTTTCTAAACTATTGCCAATAATCTTATCTGTTTGCAAAGGTGTTTTATTATTAATATAGTAGCTCTCAATTTCATTTTTTAATGCAAGCGCTTTATCATCAAAGCAGACTTCAAAGCCGTAACTTGAAACATATTGATCATTCATACTAACTATACTTTTGCTCTCCAGAAAGTTCATTAGAGCATCGAATTCTTTAGGCTTTAATTTAAATGTTATTTTAGTTCTTAGCTCTTCTTTACTAGCTCCAGCTCTAAATGGGAATTTGCTGTGATAATACTTAAGTTGTTTTTGAATTTGGCCAACTATATTATCTAAGCCTTTTGTATCTATAAGAAGACCAGCAACTTCTATGAGCTCTTCATTTTCAAGCATCAAATCAATTTCATTTTCTATCTTGGATGCTTCGTCTCCTAACTCTTTAATTAATATTTCCTTATTAACTAATACTGTTTTACTTTGAATTAATTGTAATATTCTATCTGAAAGTGTCCCTTTTTCCTTCAAGCTGAGTTTTTCAACTATATTCAAAGTATTAATAGTGTGCTTCTCAGGATCAGAATCTAAAATTATGCCTCCTCCAATAGTTTCAAGAGGAGAATAGAATCTTAATATTATATGGTCCTTTTCCTTACAAGAGACTTCCTCTTCTAACCTTAATTGAACATACCCCGATTTTCCTTTTGCAAGTATATCAGATTCTAAAGGAACAACTCTAGCTAGAATTTCTCTAGCTCCATGATAAACTCTGACTCTGTCCCAATGTTCTAAATCCTTTGATATATCATTTAGCATAGTAAGTTTTGCATCTAGCATCATTGAAACAGAAAGATTTGGATTAGAAGATAAAATATCTCCTCTTTGTACATCGTCTAAAGAAATATTACTTAGATTCACTGCTACTCTTTGTCCAGCATAAGCAATATCTGTTTTTTGAGAATGCACTTGCAAACCCCTTACTCTACTTTCAATTTTTTTAGGATAAAGATATACCAAATCATCAACTCTTAAAATACCTTCAATTAAAGTCCCTGTTACTACACTTCCAAAACCTTTAATAGAAAAAATTCTATCTACAAACAATCTAGGTGCAACATTCAAATTTTTAGGCTCAAATTCTTCAGTTAGCTTATCTATTTTGCTAATTAATAAATCAATTCCTCTTTTCGATATAGAATCAACTGGAATTATTTCCGCATCTTCTAAAAATGATGATTTTACATGAGCCCTTAAATCCTCTTTTACCATTTCTAAAAATTCATCATCTACTTTGTCAGCTTTAGTTAATACTATTATTCCTTTTTTTATTCCAATCAAATTTAATATATCTAGGTGTTCCTTAGTTTGAGGCATAACACCTTCTTCAGCAGATACTACAAGCAGGATGATATCCATGCCTGCAACCCCAGCTAACATATTTTTTAAAAATTTTTCATGACCTGGTACATCAATTATTCCAGCAGTTTTATTAGGATTAATTTTAAAGCTTGTAAAACCTAGGTCTATAGAAATCCCTCGCTTTTTTTCTTCTTTGAGTCTATCGGTATCTACTCCAGTCAAAGCTTTTATTAAAGTTGTTTTTCCATGGTCTATATGTCCCGCTGTTCCAATTATTATATTATTCATTTTTATACCTCTTATAACAATATTTGCTTTAGGGCAGCTGATATTTTTTCAAAATCATCTTCAAATAATGTTCTTACATCTAATATCAGCATATCATTTTGGATTCTAGATATGATATGATATTTCCCTTTTCTCAAATCCTCTTCTAGCTTTGCTACACTTATTTTTAATGGCTTCAAGCATACAGCATAGCTATCTATATATTCATTTGGAAGTGAGCCTCCTCCTACCTGAGCCTTGGTTTCATTAATCGTTACTTCTGCTATACCATTAAAATTAATATCTTCTAATAAAACATTATACAGTCCTTGGGCTTTTAGTTTTAATTCATCTATCGGTTTAGACATCATATCAAGTATAGGGATAGAATTGTATGGCAGTTCAAACTTATCATATTCTAATAAGGTATGGTAAAGAAGAGATATCATAACTTTATCAATTCTAAGCGCTCTTAAAAGTTGGTTTTTCTTAATCTTTTGAATATATTCTCTCTTCCCTACAATAATTCCAGCTTGAGGACCTCCAAGTAGTTTATCTCCACTAAATGAAACTATATCTGCTCCCTGATTAATAGAATCTTGAACTGTTGGCTCATAAGGCATATTCAATTTTCTTAAATCAATCAAAACTCCGCTGCCAATATCCTCCACAACAGGTATATTATATTTCTCACCTATTTCTTTAATCTGTTTGATTTCTAAACTTTGGGTGAAGCCCATTATTTTAAAATTGCTTGTATGTATCTTCATAAGTAGTGCAGTGTCATCAGTTATGGCATTTTCATAATCATAAGCATGAGTTTTATTGGTTGTTCCTACTTCAACTAGTTTACTTCCACTTTGCTCCATAACAGAAGGAACTCTAAATGACCCTCCAATTTCAACAAGCTCTCCTCTTGAAACAATCACTTCTTTATTTTTAGCAAAGGTTGATAGTATAAGCAAAACAGCAGCAGCATTATTATTAACAACAACTGCATCTTCTGCTCCTGTAAGCCTACATAATATATCTCTTAGATAGTCATGTCTAGATCCCCTTTTACCTGTCTCAATATCAAATTCTAGATTGGAATAGTTTTCAATAGTCTCTAGAGCTGCTCTAGTAACGTATCTTGACAAAGGAGCTCTTCCTAAGTTCGTATGCAGTATTACACCAGTTGCATTAATTGTTTTTTGTAATTTTTTATTTTCATATTGCTTTAACTGTTGTTCAAATCTTAATAATATTTTTTCAAGTTCAAGCTCTTCCACCGTTTTTATTCTATCATTAAGTACGTCATCTCTTAGTGCGGATAAAGTGTTCCTTATCAATATAGCTGTTTGATTGTGTCCATTTATATTTATGCTATCTACAGCAATTGAGCTTTGAAGCAATTTATCAATGGAGGGTAAATTTCTCATAAGAATATTTTTATCTATGCTTTTATTCATTGTTCTACTCCAGTACTATATATTTATCTTTCTTACTTGTTACTCTACCTATTATTTCGCATTTTATTGCTTGAGTTGAATTTAAAATTTTCATATACTCTATAGCTTCACTCTCCGGCAAGCTTACCAAAAGTCCTCCTGATGTCTGAGGATCATATAAAATGTCACATAGAATAGATGACTTAAATTTATCATTTTGATATATAACCTCATGCTCAAAGTATTCTCTATTGTTGTACATTCCAGCTGGAATAATTCCCATTTTCGCATAATCAAAGGCACCATCAATGACTGGAATAGTTTTTGTTTCAATAACAATAGTGGTGTTTGAACCTTTAGCCATTTCCACAAGATGTCCTATAAGCCCAAATCCTGTTATATCTGTTACAGCATGCACTTTTAGCTTCTCAAAAGGTATAGCTGCATACATATTTAAGTGACTCATTATTTTAACTACTTCTTCATAATGAGATTTTTCTATAATATCTCCTTTAATAGCCGTATTTAATATACCACTTCCTAAAGGCTTAGTTAAAACTAGTAGGTCTCCCTCTTTTGCTCCAGCATTCGTAAGTACATTTTTAGGATTTGTCATTCCTGTAACAGAAAGACCATATTTCGGTTCATCATCTTCAACAGAATGACCTCCCACTAAAATAGCTCCAGATTCTGCTACCTTCTCATATCCACCTCTTAAGATTTCACCTAGAATTTCCATATCTAAGCAGTTTGGGAAACAAACAATATTCATAGCTAAGATTGGCTTGCCTCCCATAGCATAAATATCGGATAATGAATTTGCCGCAGCTATACTCCCAAAAAGATATGGATCATCAACTACAGGGGTAAAGAAGTCCAGAGTTTGTATTAATGCCTTGTCATTATCTATTTTATAAACAGCTGCATCATCAGAATGCTCATAGCCTACGATTAAATTTTCATGGTATTTTTGTGGAATTTTTTCTAATGCTTTTGCCAAATCCTTTGGCCCTATTTTAGCTGCTCAGCCAGCTGATTTTGTTAATTGAGTTAATTTTACACTTTTCATTGTTCTCTCACTTTCTTAACAATATTCAAACTTATACGTTTATAATATATCATAAACTCCATATAAAATAACACCCCATAAATGGGGTGTCTGGATTTTATATTAATTTTCTAGCTTCTTCAATTGCTTTATCATAATTTGGATGGTCGGTTGCTTCTTTAACATATTCCACATATGTTACTTTGTTATTTTTATCTATAACTACTATTCCTCTTGCTAATAGTCTCAGCTCTTCCATAACAAACCCGTAATTTAAACCAAATGATAAATCCTTATAATCTGAATACACTTTGACTTTATCTATGCCTTTTCCTACGCAGAATCTTTTCTGAGCAAATGGTAAATCGACACTTATAGTTATTATTTTTACATCTCCTAATGCTGAAGCTGTTTCATTAAAATGAGTAGTTTGAAATTCGCATACTGAAGTATCTAGAGATGGTACCACACTGATTATTTTTACACTAGCTGGCTCACTACTAAAAACAAATGGATTTAAATCATTGTCTACTACTGTAAAATCTGGAGCATTATCTCCCACTTTTATTTCGTTTCCCAGTAAAGTTATAGGATTGCCTTTCATTGTTACTATATTTTGTCTTTTATTCATTATAATCTTCCCTTCTTTGTTTATATGATTAAATGCTTAAATTATCACACTAAATCTTATATACCCAAATAATTAATATTAAACTTATAAAAGTTACATAGATTAACTAAAGTAAAAATTTATAATACGAATTGAAGTTTTAGTTTATATTTAAGATTAAAAAAGCTACTAATCAATTGTTACCTTATCTTTAATATCAGAAAATTTTTTATCTCCGATTCCAGATACATCATTAAGCTGATCAATCGAAGTAAATTTGCCTAGCTCTTCTCTTTTATCCAATATTCTCTGTCCTAGGACGTCTCCAACACCGGGAAGTGTTTTTAATAGCTCAATATCTGCAGAATTTATATTTACAAGGTTAGACGATGAATTCATCTGGTTTAAATTTGTGGAATTAACTACATTCGTATCTCCTATTGCAGGAATTATATAGTGTCCTTCTTCTTCTAATACTAGAGCTAGGTTTACAGCATTTAAGTCAGCTTTTTCCGTAAGGCCTCCACATATTTCTACTGCATCAATTAATCTTTTCCCTTTTTCTAGTTCAACAACTCTTTGATTTAAAACTTCTCCGCTTACAAAAACAATTACCTTGCTGTTTTCCTCTTGCTCATAATTTTCTTTTTCAGCATCATCAGCTATAGATTCATCTTGAATTTTAGAGCTATCAGTATCTCCAATGATGTATTCCTTGCTATTTGCGTTAAGGTTTATAACCATAACTGTAAGTAAAGTAAATACTAAAATAATAGTTATTAAAAGATATTTATTTTTATTCTTCATAATAATCTCCCTTTTAATATTCTTAAGTTAAACATTTCTTCATAAAATCAAAAACTCCTTTATTTTTTAATTTTTTTCTCTAGTTCTAGAATCAAATTATCATAGTATGTTATACTAAATTCTAGTAATTGTTATTGGAGGTATTTAATGAAAACTAAATTATGTTTTGTTTATGGAATTATTACTATATTATTTTTCAATTTATTTATTAGCTCTAGCTTCGCAGCTCCCATTGAACCTGATATATCAGCTGAAGCAGCAATATTAATTGAGATAGATAGTGGAGAAATTCTCTACGAAAAAAATGCTAATGCTCCAATGTATCCAGCATCAACTACAAAAATAATGACAGCACTCTTAGCTCTTGAGCATTTAAATTTAGAAGATAAAATTACAGTCCCTGAAGATATGGGCCCAGCTGATGGAAGTGCTATGTATCTGCTACCTGGTGAAGTATTTACTGTTAGGGAACTCTTAGATGGTTTATTAGTTAAATCAGCAAATGATGCTGCAGTACTTTTAGCTAGAACTATATCAGGTGATATTCAAAGCTTTGCAACTTTAATGAACCAAAGGGCAAAAGATATAGGCTGTACTAATACAAGCTTTGCAAATCCTAATGGTCTTCATGACCCAAGCCATACAACAAGCGCACATGATATGGCTTTAATAGCTAGAGAAGCTATGAAAAATGCTACTTTTAGAGAGCTTGTATCACAAGTAAATGTAACTCTTGATGAAACGCCTCAAACCCCAGAAAAAAGATATTTTAGAAATACAAACAGGTTTTTATGGTCTACGAGTAAAATTATTTATAATAACGAATACATACCAATAAAATATGAGGTTGTTGACGGTATTAAAACTGGCTATACAGGAGAAGCAGGAAATTGTTTAGTTTCAAGTGGGAAGAAAAATGATATTAGAGTAATTTCTGTAGTGTTTAAAGCTTCTGGATACGATGTTTACAGGGATTCTAGACTTTTACTTGATTATGGCTTTGATAATTTTGAGAAAAAAACTCTTATAAAAAAGGATACTGTGCTTGGGAGTCAGCCTATAAACTACTCATCTCAAGGAAGCTTGGAATATGGTACTAAAGAAGATTTTGTGGTTCCTTATCTTAAAGCTAGTTTACCAGTATATAACACTAAAATTATGTTAAATGATTTAAAACTACCTATTTCTAAGGGGGATATTGTTGGAAAACTAGTTATTAGCAATGATAAATCTACAAATGAACTTACTCTTTTTGCCCTTAACAATGTCGAGTCTATATTTAATCTCAACTTTATTAAACAGATATTTACATATAATTCTTCAAGTATACTAAAATATTTAGGTTATTCATTATCCAGCTTATTTGTTCTATTTATTGGATTTAGATATTATGTTTATTGCAAGAGAAAAAAAAGATTAAAAAGAAAATCTTATCGTAAACTATATTAAGGCTTTTAATTTCTGCGTTTTTTTGGTTTAATATATATAAGCACAATATTTAAAAAATTTAACCAATTTTACAAGGAGGTAATTCCAATGGTAAAATTATTAATCGGTGAGGCTGGTAGTGGTAAAACAAAAGCAATGATTCAAATGGCAAATGAATCGGTTGAGTTAGTAAAAGGCGAATTAGTTTATATTGAATCAAGCAGTAAACATATGCATCAACTTCATCGAGATATTCGATTTATCTCCACTCAAGATTTTAATCTTGATACTTTTTCTTCAATTTATGGCTTTATTTGCGGTTTGGTCAGCGAAAATTACGATATTGAAAAAATCTTTATCGATGGCCTTGATAAGATAATTAATCCTTTGTCTGCTGATTTAATATCGTTTATTGACGGTATTGATAAATTATCAGATAAGCATGAGTTTGAAATTATCATTTCAGCTAGCATTTATGACCAAGATGTTTTAGAAAAAGTTCAAAAATATTCTCATAACTATGAAAAAGTAAGTTTATAATTTTAAAAATAAAAACACTTCAAATTCGAAGTGTTTTTATTTTTTCCCTATTAATTATAAAGGTGAATAAATTTTTTAATTAAATATTTTTGAACATAAGGTACAACCCGTAGCTGTTGCAGCAACTCCTCCAAGAGCAGTTTCTCTAAGTTCTACAGGCATGCTTCTTCCTACTTTATACATAGATTCTACAACCTCATCAAAAGGAATTATACTATCGATACCTGCTAAAGTCATCTCCGCACTAATAAGAGAATTTGTAGCTCCAATAGCATTTCTTTTCTGGCAAGGTGCTTCAACTAAGCCTGCAATTGGGTCGCATATTAATCCCATAATATTCTTGATACATATTGCTGCAGCATCTAGACACTGCTTTGGTGTACCACCCATAAGTTCACAAACTGCTGCAGATGCCATTGCTGCAGCACTTCCTGTTTCAGCTTGGCAACCTCCTTCGGCCCCAGCAACAGTTGCATTCATCGTTACAACCATCCCTACTCCAGCAGCTGTAAATAGAGCTTTTGTCATCTGCTCATCAGTAAAACCATGAGCTTCTTGAATTGCAGTTAAAACTCCAGGTATAATACCACATGAACCAGCTGTTGGAGCTGCTACTATCAGTCCCATCGAAGCATTCACTTCTAAAACTCCCATTGCGTATGCCATAGCTTTTGACGTTGTTAGTCCACTAATATTCTTATTGTTTTCAATTTGCTTAATAAGTTTTTTTGCTTCTCCACCTATTAATCCACCCATAGATTTTATATCTTCTGTTAAAGATTTGTGAACTGCATTCTTCATAATAATAAATGACTTATGCATTTGAGCAAAGACTTCATCTTCTGTTTTATTATAGTTATTCATTTCAAGCTTAATCATAATATCAGAAATCATCAGATTTTCTTTGCTACATAAATCCAATAATTCTTTTCCATTATTAAATTTCATACAATCTCTCCTCTGTAAAAAAATCCTTAATTATATAGAAATTAAAAAAGTATCAATTATATACTCATGTTCTTTCAATTTAAGCAATATATCTTCAGATACCTTTTCATCTAGTTCAAGCATAGTAAAAGCTTTCTCCCCCAAAGATTCTCTGAACAAGCTCATAAAAGCTATGTTAATATTATTTTCACTTAAAACTTTTGTTATATGAGCAACTACTCCTGGCTTATCAATTTGTTGAACCATTATAGTAGTATATTCTCCAGTAAATTTAACATCTATACCATTTATCTGTCTTACTAATACACTACCTCCTCCAATTGATTCTCCAACCAAACTCATAGAAGAATCCTCACCTAGAATATCAATTCTAACTGTATTTGGATGCATCTCAGGTGTAGTTTCTCCTTCAACGAAGGAATATTTCAAATTATTATTATCCGCTATCTCAAATGAATTTCTAATTCTGTCATCGTCAGTATCAAAACCCATTATTCCACCTAGTAAGGCTCTATCAGTACCATGACCTTTATAAGTCTTTGCAAATGAACCATAAAGAGTAAACTTCACTTCTTTAATTGTTCCTTTAAATATCTTATAGGCAATTAGAGAAATTCTCAATGCTCCAGCTGTATGGGAGCTAGATGGTCCTATCATAATAGGTCCAATAATATCAAATACACTTATTTTTTTCATAAAACACCTCTGAAATATATTTTAATTAATTATTCGACTATATAGCTTCTACTGTAATTTCTTGTGCATCTTTCCATAATCTTTCCAAATTATAAAACTGTCTATCTTCTGTTTTAAATACGTGTATAATGTAATCTCCATAATCTAAAAGTATCCAGTTCGAGCTAGAAGTTCCTTCTTTAGCTCTTACGAAAATCCCATGCTCTTCAAGTTCCTTCTCAATATTATCTGTTATTGATTTAACTTGTCTTTCATTTGATGCACTTGTAATAATGAAATAATCTGCAAGCGATGAAATATTACCAATTTTTAATATTTTTATATCTTCACCTTGCTTATCATCAATTGCCTTGTAAACTAATTTTATGCTTTCCTCAATATTCATTTAATTCCTCCTCTAAAAATCTTTTCCAATTACAATCAATACATCTGGCTCTATATTTTGATATTTTTCAGCTTGCTGTACTATTTTCCCTTTGCCTAAAATCTTTTTGACTGAATTAGCTAATTTTTTATTGTCCTTATAATAAATTATAGTTTCATCATATGAAAATTTATCAGCGTTTCCAGTTTTTGTTATAGTAAAATCTTCAATCTTTAAAAGATCAGATGCACGTGTAGCTACTCCATTTTTACCAGATCCGTTTAAAATAATAATCTGAGCATCTTTTTCATTAACAACAGGTGTTTCTGGTGCTTGATTTGAATTCGTACTTGAATCAGAATTGTTTTCTTCAGTACTATTTTCATCTAGAATTTCTGGATAATTTCCTGACATTAGAAATTCCAAATCACTTTTTAAAGTTTCTTCATCTATTTTATAGTAAGAAATTCCATTAATTGTAGCCGCATCACCTGGCACAACAGATTTTTGAATCTCAGCAGGTTTTATTTTCAAACCCTCTTTCGCTAAATCAAGCATATCTTTTTTACTCATATCAGTATCTACATACATAAACAAAGTTTCTATGTACTGAGGGACTCTAATTATCGATGCAGGTGACATAACTTTTTCTAGTACGGCTTGTATGAACTCTTGCTGAGCATTAATTCTTCCTAAATCTTGGTTCGCATATCCTTTTCTAAAACGTAAATACTCCATAGATTTTTGTCCATCTAATATTTGTCTTCCCTTTTTTAAATCTATTTTAAGTGGTGGTGTGGCATAAGGGTCAGAATATTTCATATTCATAGGAACATCAATCTCAACTCCCCCTATATCATCTATCGTTTTAAATAAGGCTTGGTAGTCCACTCTAACATAGTGATGAATCGGAATCTGAAGTAAATCCTTTGTTGTTTTTAAAGCTAAATCCACGCCTCCATAAGCATGAGCGTGATTTATTTTATCCATACCCTGTCTTCCTCTAATCTTAACCCTGCTGTCTCGCGGAATCGATAAAATAAATGCTGTGCTAGTCTTTGGATCAATACTTAGTAGCATCATAGTGTCTGTTCTTGAAGTATTGGCTTCATACTCGCCGTTAAGAGCATCAATTCCTAGCATAAGAATATTTACTCTTTCCTTTTTTACTTTTGTATCCAATTCTTCAGTTTTAACTGCAGCTTCTATAGTTTTATCAACTTCATCTTTTTCGAAATAGAAGTAAAATCCAGCTCCAAATACTAAGGTAAATATCATAAAAAAGCTTATAAAAATCTTTAGAAAATGTTTCACACACAGACTCCTTTCTCATTTAGAATACTTAAAAGATAATTTCTTGCTTCAACTGTCCTAGTATGAACAATTTTATTTTCTTCAATTAGATGTATAATTGTTCCATTAAAAGCAGTATATAAAGCTAAATTATAATCTATATCTACTAAGTTTCTTATTTTATCTACACCAGGATACTCTCTATTTTTTTCAATATAGTCTGCCAAACAAATTAATTTTTCAAGCTCACTCATTTTTTTTCTTCCTGTAGTATGGAACTCAATTGCATTGAGTACATCATTATCATTAACATTGTAATTGTTTTGAGCTATATGTCTTGCAATTTTACCATGCATTAGCTCCTTATTGCCATACTCAATATCGTCAAAATCTAATTTATTAGCTTTAGAAAATTCAAGCATATTTTTCTTGCTCATCCCTTTAGCATAATCGTGAAATATTGCTGCTAGCCTTGCTTTTTCTTTTGAAACTGAAAATTTTTCAGCTAACTCATCTGCAGAATCGATTACTCCTAATATATGTATGTACCTTTTTTCGCTTACATTCTTTTTTAGCTCTATCATTATATCTTCCATATATCACCTAGCTCTATAAAGATTATGCTTATAAATATATCTCTCTACTTGATTATCCACCATGTAAGTTATACTTTTATTATTGTATATATTTTGTCTTATTTCAGTAGATGAGATATCAATAACAGGAGTTTCAAAAAAATCTACTTTATCGAGAAAATCTTCAGTCAAATTGATTAAATTTCCAGCACTTTGAGTAGTTCTTGATACAACTACAAATCTTGTATATTCAGGGAGCAGTTCATAATCTTTCCACGTATGGATGGTTTCAATAGTATCATAACCTACTATAAAATATATCTCGCTATCTAAGTAAACAGTTTTAAGTTGTTTTAATGTATCTATGGTATAAGTATTGCCTTTTCTATCTATTTCTATTAATGATGAAAAAAAATAATCATTGCTCGCTATAGCTAGATTAACCATATTATATCTATGAATTGCTTCTGAGACATTTAACCCATCTTTGTGTGGTGGTTGTCCAGAAGGGATGAATAATACTTTATCCAAATTGTACTTAATTCTAACTTGTTCAGCTATAAATAAATGTCCATTATGAATAGGATCAAAGGTTCCACCCATAATACCTATTTTTTTATTTTTCATCTGATTGCTCCTGTTTCATCAATATAATCTATACTAACTTATATATTATACATTAATTATCTTATTTTACCAACCTTTACTCCTAGAATAAGGAATTCTAATGCAAGCTAGAATAAAAACTACCCTTACGGGTAGTTTAAATGAAGTCAAATATATTTTTCTTAACGAAAACTTTACAGTTTATTTAGGCAACTTGATTTTAGGATTGTTTTTTGACTTCTTATAGAGTGTAAATGTAAAACCTATAGCTTGTACAAACTCAGCATTAATTTCTTGTGCTAATGTATTGGCTGTATCTTTTGTATCCAGTCCAGAATTTTCTAATATTCTTATTTTTAGTATTTCTCTTTTTTCAAGCGCTTCCTCTATAGAAGCCTTGACAGAATCTGTAATGCCTTCTTTTCCAATATGAGACATTACTTCTAAGTTATTTGCCAAAGATTTTAAATACGCTCTTTGTTTTCCTTTTAGCATTTCATCACCTACTCATAATATTCAAACTCTAAATCATAAATTCTTACCGTATCTCCATCCTGAACTCCGATAGAACGAAGCTTATCAAATACTCCAGTTTTTTCCATGATACTTTGGAAATATCTTATAGACTCCATGTCTTCAAAATCTACTGAATATAATAGTTTTTCAAGTCTATTACCTTCTACTATAAAAATGTCATTTTCTTTATAGACTTTAATTTCATCAATATTCTGAGAGATAACCTTTGTTTCATCGTAAATATCTTCTTCATCAAATAAGTCTACTTCCTCTGCATCTTTTAGCATCTGAGAAATAGTATTTAAAATTTCATCTACTCCGCTTAGAGTAGCAGCAGACATGCTGTAAACCTTGTAACCTCTATTTTCTAATTCTGCCTTAAAATTATTATATATGTCAATATCATCTAAAATATCCATCTTATTAGCGACAACTATTTGAGGTCTAGATGATAATTTTTCATTATATTTTTTTAATTCTGTATTGATTTTTTCAAAATCATCTAAAGGATCTCTTCCTTCAATTCCTGATATATCAACAATATGAACTAGAACTTTAGTTCTTTCAATATGTCTTAAAAAGTCATGTCCTAAGCCTATCCCTTCGTTTGCACCTTCTATGATTCCAGGTATATCTGCAACCACAAAACTATCGCCATTTTTTAATTTTGTCACTCCTAAATTTGGTGTAAGAGTTGTAAAATGATAGTTGGCTATTTTAGGTTTAGCTTTAGATATTATTGAAAGGAATGTTGATTTACCAACATTAGGAAAACCAATTAACCCAACATCAGCTATAAGTCTAAGCTCTAATATAATGTTCTTTTCTTCTCCATCCTTGCCTGCTTTTGCAAATCCTGGGGCTTGTCTTACTGACGTCTTAAAATGAGTATTTCCTTTTCCGCCATATCCACCTTTTGCTGCAATAAACTCATCACCATCATTTTTAAGGTCAGCCATAACAAGACCAGTTTCTTCATCTTTAATAATTGTTCCAACTGGAACTCTTAGATATAAATCTTCTCCATGTTTTCCAAACATATTAGAGCCTTTTCCATCTTCTCCTGGTTCAGCGACATATTTACTTTTATATCTGTAATCCATTAGAGTACGTAAATTTGAATCTGCAATAATTATTACATTTCCACCTTTACCGCCATCTCCACCTGCTGGTCCACCTGCTGGTACATAGATTTCTCTTCTAAAAGCAACAGCGCCGTTTCCACCATTTCCAGCTTTTATATATAACTTTGCTTTATCTACAAACATTTTCTCACCTTTTTTCTTCTATATACAAAATTAGGAGTGCTTAAAAGCACTCCTATAAGTATCTTATGTGTATACAACAAGGTTCCCTAACCAAGTAAGCAATTTAAAATCACTTAAATTAGTTGGTTTCTTATTCTGCTACAGCAGGATATATGCTGACTTGCTTTCTCTTCTTATCTTTTCTTTCAAACTTTACAACTCCGTCAACTAGAGCGAAAAGTGTATCATCTCCACCCTTTCCAACATTGTTTCCAGGATGTACTTTAGTTCCTCTTTGTCTTACAAGTATAGAACCAGCAGATACTTCTTGACCGTCATATCTTTTAACACCAAGTCTTTTAGATACAGAATCACGACCGTTTTTAGAAGAACCTACCCCTTTTTTACTTGCAAATAACTGGAGATCCATTTTAAACATGAATTACACCTCCTCTTTTCTTATATATATATAATCCGAATAGTTTTCCTTAATATTATCTAGCCCTAATCTTAGCGTATTAGTTAAAACTTGAACTTTCTCAAGCATACTAGGCTCTAAATCATCTGGAAGTTTAAAATATAAGTATCCGCTTTCAATTTTATACTCAATGTTTCCATCAAGTATATCTATTAACCCAAGTAGAATCGTTTGAGTTATTCCAGATATTGATGCGCAAACTATATCTTGTCCATATTCTGAAGAGTTAGCATGTCCGCTAATTTCAACACCATTAATATCATTTTTTTTAAACTTTAATACTACTTTCACCATATTAAGCGTTTATAGATTCAATAGTAATTTTAGTATATGGTTGTCTATGACCTTGCTTACGTCTGTAGTCTTTTTTAGCTTTATATTTGAATACAATTATTTTCTTAGCTTTACCTTGAGCTAAAACCTTAGCATTCACTTTATAAGCAGCAGCATCAGAGCCAGTCATCATTTGACCATCTTTAGAAACAGCAACAATTTTGTCTAGAGTTACAACATCTCCTTCAGCAGCGTTTAGCTTCTCTACGAAAAGAGTATCTCCCTCTTTAACCATATATTGTTTTCCACCAGTCTCAACGATTGCGTACATACAGCACCTCCTATTTCCAGTCTCGCCACGTAAGGTTTTTCATAATTGAAAATTAATACCTCAAATGAGCGGCTTCTTACAAATATTTATGATATCATAAGACCATAGAGCTGTCAACGAAAATTAACCTAAAAGTGAGCCTTTAAAGTCAATTTTTTTACGTCTATAAATTCAGCCTCAATAGTTATGTTAAGCTCGTTTTCTATATCATTTAAATATTGTTTTGTCGTTTCATTTAATATATATGGTATCTTAATCTTAAATTGCTTTTGATTTGTGTGCTTAGTAGCGTTGCTAAGCTCTATAAACAACTGGTTAAAATATAGTTCATCGGTTAAAACCTTTCCGAGTCCATCACATAATGGACAAGATTTAGTATATCTCTCATAGATATTTTCTTTATCTCTTTTTCTAATAATCTGCATAATCCCAAGCTCTGTTATTGAAGTTACTGATGATTTTTTCCCATCTTTTTTTAAAAGCTCTGTTACCTTATTAATTAGTTTAATTTTGTTTTGGTTCTCTTTCATATCCATGAAATCAATTAAAATAATTCCCGATAAATCTCTTAGTAGTATTTGTCTTACTGCCTCGTCAGCAGCAATCAAATTTATTTCGAGGGCATTTTTCTCAAATCCGAGCTTATAGTTAGCATTACCACTATTTACATCTATTATATGGCATGCTTCCGTACTCTCTACAAATAGAGATATATTATTATTAACTTCAACTTTCTTTTGAAACAAGTTTCTAATCTGAGAGGTGAGCTTCAAGTAATCAAATAAAAACTCCGTATCGATAAAAGTTGGAGTAATTATCTGAATTTTGGATTTTAGCGAATTTTCAATATGCTTTAAAAGCTGTTTATCGTTACATATTAATTTATCAATACTTTCAGGGTTTGACTTAAAAATGAATTGCTCTATAGGATCATACTGAGTGTATATAAGTTTATTATTTAATCCTAGCTTGGATTGTTTCTCAATTCCATTCCAAATATCGAATAACTTATCAATATCACTTTTGATTTCACTTTCACTTACATTATAGGCTAAGGTTCTTATCACTATGCCTACAGAAGTTCCTATGCTCTGCTTGAGATAAGCTTTAAGCTCGAGCTTCCAGCTATCATCCTCTATCCTATTTGAAAAATTGATATCCTTTCCATAAGGAAACATGACGCAATATCTTCCCATCAAGCTTAGCTCTCTCGTTAATTTAGGCATTTTATTTTTTATTCCAGGTCGTTTTACTTGAAGCAGTAGCTCGTCTCCTTTTTTCAAACCCACTAGAGAATAATTGTCCTGCAAGTATCCTTCACATATACCTAAATCAACAATAGCTGAATTTAAATTCTGGTTTATTTTTTTTACAGTTGATCTGTATATATTTCCCTCTGTAATGGAGTCTGATGAAGATACAAAATCTACTCTTATAAGCTTTTCATCTGATATGCATGCTAACTTATCAAATGCTTTTCCTTTTTCTATAATAAAATCCATTAAAATATCCTCTACATAATATTAGATTTTTTTCCAGTGTCTTCATCTATATGGTATGTTTCAAGCTTAATTAAATCATATTCAATTCCACTTAAGTCTTCTAAAGATTCAACTAGTTCGATAATTTTTTTAGGATTAATGCTTTTAACTGAGCCACTGCAAATATCAACAAAGATACTAAGACCATCAGATTTTCTTTCAAGATCAATAGTTCCAATATATTCTTTTACATTGTATTCTTTTATGTTTCCTTTTTTTGTCTTTTTAGTTAGAAGCATCTCATTTGTATTGTTTATTTTATTTATAGCAGATATAATTTTTGATATTTTGTTTTCATCTTCCTCATCTACTGCGATCTCATACCTGCTATGAGTTATAAATGCCACTAAAGAATCTACTTTATCAGTTAAAATTTTAGCTTCAATAAAATTTATTCCTTCAACTGTTTTTTCGTTTAATTTTTGAATAAGTAAATCTTCTTCTACAGCCTCGTCAAATTCCATATCTAAATATTCACAATGACTTTGAACTCCTAGCTGCAGTGCTGGAGAAAATGCAGTTTTAGGATGAGGATTAAAACCTTCACTATATGATAATTTAAGGCCAGTCCTTCTTACGATTCTTTCCATCAGCTTTATTATATCTAGGTGAGATATGTAGCTAATATCTCCTAGCTTACTGTATTTTATTCTTACTAGCATTAGCATAACCCCCTTGCAATATCAACATTAATATTACATGCTAAACAACCATTTCTGCAGTCATGGCTAGTTTCAGCTTTTAAAGCCTTTTCATTTTCTCTTATTAGAAACTCTTTTGAAACACCACAATCGATGTGATCCCAAGGCAATATTTCGTCGTATTCTCTTTTTCTTGTAGAGTAGAAATTCATGTCTATATTACATTCATCAAATGCTTCTGTCCATTTATTATAGCTGAAAAATTCATCCCATCCGTCAAATTTACAGCCCTTATTAAATGCCGCTTCAATTACAGCTCCAAGTCTTCTATCTCCTCTTGCAAACACCCCTTCTAGGCTACTAGTTAATGGTGCGTGATAGTTAAAGCTTATGTTTTTTGAAGTTCTAAACTTATCTTTAAGATATCTTTGCTTATCTCTTAACGTTTCTATATCGTCTTGAGCCATCCATTGAAACGGTGTAAAAGGTTTAGGTACAAAACAAGCTGAACTCATAGTAATGGCAGTTCTAGGATGAATTTTCCCATTATTTATAGTTTTATTCACATTAAGCGTATCGTAGCCCATTTTAACTATTCCATCTAAATCTTCATAGGTTTCAGTAGGAAGTCCAATCATATAATACAGTTTTATCCTATTCCACCCGTTTGAAAATGCTTTATGGGCTGTTTCCATCAAATCTTCATTGGTTACACCTTTATTAATTACATCCCTAAGCCTTTGTGTTCCAGCTTCAGGAGCAAATGTTAGTCCAGATTTCTTTACTTTTTGGACTTTTTCAGCCATCTCCACAGAAAAATTATCTAGTCTTAGTGAAGGCAATGAAATACTAGTCATATTTGAAGAATGCTTATCATTCAATTCATCTAGAAGTTCTCCTAACTTAGAATAATCACTACTGCTAAGTGATGATAAAGACATTTCTTCATATCCTGTAGCTTTAAATATTTTGTCAGCAAGTTCAAGTAGCTTTTCTATACTTTTCTCTCTAATAGGTCTATAAATCATACCTGCTTGACAGAATCTACATCCCCTTGTACACCCTCTGAATATTTCAAGCATTATTCTTCCATGTACAATCTCAATATTTGGTACTAATAAATTTTCAGGATAAAATGCACCGTCCATATCCTTAATGATACGCTTTTTTATTTTTGACGGAATGTCAGCATGCAAAGGGCTTACAGTTTTAATAGTATTATCATCATTATATGAAACACTATAAAATGCTGGTACATATACCCCATCTATACTTTTAGCTGCTTCCAAAAGAAATTCTTTTTTAGAGTAATTTGCCTTCTTATGTTTTTTATAAAGCTCCATAATTTCTTGCATTATTTCTTCGCCTTCACCAAGAAGAATCATGTCAGCAAAATCAGCAAGAGGTTCTGGATTATATGCGCATGGCCCCCCCATCATAACGATTGGATGGTTTTCGTCTCTGTCAGAAGAGCGAAGAGGAATTTTGCCTAGCTGCATAATATTTAGTATATTTGTATATGAAAGCTCATACTGAAGAGTAAATCCTATGAAATCAAATTCATGAAGTGGAGTTCTTGACTCTAAAGAAAACAAAGGTAAATTATTAGCTCTAAGCCTTTCTTCCATATCAGTAGCTACTGAAAATACACGTTCACACCAAACTCCATCTATGCTATTTAATACACCATAAAGAATATGCATTCCTAAATGGCTCATCCCTATTTCATATAAATCCGGAAATGCAAAAACATACCTTACATCTATATCATCAGTGTTTTTCATTACACTATTTAGTTCTTTTCCTATATATCTTCCTGGTTTTTCAACCTTATCAAATAATCTTCTATAATTTATAGACATTTTTCCCTCCTAAATTCAAGAAATATAATTTAACTACAGCTTTTCATTATACCTTAACTTTATAAAAACTGTCTATAGACTAAATATCTAGTAAGATAGTAAAAACCGATATACCCAAAGATATATCGGCTTAAAATTAAAGAGTTAGCTATTCATTCTATCATTTAAAGTCTTTACTGCAAAAGTAGCTACATCATCAGCAAATCTTCCAGGTCCAAAACCTGCATCATAACCCAATTCCTTTGCTATTTCATTATTTATTCTAGGCCCTCCGCAAAGAAGTACAAATCTGTCTCTAAGTCCTTCTGCTTCTAATAGTTCAATTAAATGTGTCATATTTTGAATATGTACATTCTTTTGAGTTACTGTTTGTGAAACCAAAAGTACATCGGCTTCAAGTTCAACTGCTTTCTTTATGAAGTCTTCATTGGCAACTTGGCTTCCTAGATTATATGCATCTATCATTTCATATCTTTCAAGCCCGTAATGTCCTGCGTAGCCCTTCATATTCATTATCGCATCTATTCCTACTGTATGCGCATCTGTTCCTGTACTTGCACCTACAACAACAATTTTTCTTCCTATGTTTTCTTTTATATATTCATCTGTTTCTTCCATAGATAGTATTTCAGAGTTTACAGCTTCAACATGGATTTCATTGTAATTTACAGACTGAACAAAATTTCCATAAACCACAAAGAAAGTGAACTCCTCATCTAAAGACTGTTGCATTACTACGCTTGGCTCCTCAAGTCCCATCTTTAATGCAACTTGCTTTGCCGCTTCTGCCGAACGTTCATTATTTTTTAATGGTAAAGTAAAGCTAATCTGCACCTTTCCATCATTCATAGTATCTCCATAAGGCTTAACTCTTTCTAAATCCAAAACCTTATCGAATTCCTTTTTTTCCATAGAATATAAACCTGAGCTCATTTCAATTTCCTCCCATACAATGAATTACTTATTAAGCATCAATTCTACAAATGGGTTGTAATAATTCTCATCCTTGCTAACTACCCCATTTAAACCTTTTCCACCGTCTTTAGGTCTCTTAACTCCACCAAAAATACCTTTTTCTAATGTATCAAACAAGCCAAGTTGCTCTATTTCCTCTAGCAGTTCATTTGCTTTTTCTAAAACAAATCCAGCTCTTTTTTGTATTAATCCATCTTCTTTAAACTGAATTTCTTCAGATATAGATTCCATATTATTGAATATATATTGAGCATTTTCAATTGAAAGAGCTCTATCTGACATAAATGGTGTATGAAGAGCCTCTGTAAGCATTCCAAGAAGATGAATTCTCTGGTTAGTCATTATTGTTACCATATTAAATAAGGCATCTTGAATATGTCCTTTAAATATATTTCCTGTCATAAATTTTGTAGGAGGCATATATTTTAAAGGAGCTTTTGGGAAAATTTCTCTTGCCATTTGAGCTTGAGATAATTCGTAAAGGAATCCATTTTTTAGTTCAGGATCCATTTCAAAAGCATGCCCAAGTCCCATTTGTTCTTCTGGAAGCCCAGCTAGTAAAGCAAATTGCTCATTAATAAACTGAGAAGCTAGTACTGTATGAGCTTCTTCAAAAGCATCTGCTGTTGTTAAGTAGTTATCTTCTCCCGTATTGATTATTACTCCTGCAAATCCGTTTATAATTCTTGAGAAATTTTGGTCTATCATAGTTCTTTGCATATTAATATCTCTAAATAATATGCCATATAATGCATCATTAAGCATTACGTCTAGTCTTTCAATTGCTCCCATAGCAGCAATTTCAGGCATACATAAACCAGAACAGTAATTACAAAGTCTAATGTATTTTCCAACCTCAGCTCCAACCTTATCAAGAGCCTCTCTCATTAGTCTAAAGTTTTCTTGAGTTGCATAAGTCCCGCCAAAGCCTTCTGTTGTTGCTCCATAAGGAACATAATCAAGCAGAGATTGTCCAGTAGTTCTTATAACTGCTATAACATCAGCTCCTTGCTTTGCAGCAGCAACAGCTTGAGTTATATCTTCATATATATTACCAGTTGCAACAATTACATATAATAATGGTCCTGATTTATCTCCATATTCTTCAAAACGTGATTCTCTTATACTTCTGTTATTTTTTATTTTCTCAACAGTTTCTTTTGCCATAGAAAGAGCTTTAGTTTTAACTTCAAATAAATCCTTCATTGGAAGTTTTGTTAAATCAAGTTCTCCAGCTGATATTGCTTGTGCTATTTCTTGAGGTGTCTTTCCAGTATTTAGTACAGCATTTGCTATATACATTGCTGCCCCAAGATTTAATCCATTGTTTTCTTTTATATGATCTACTACTATATTAGGAAGTGGTACCTCATCAGTATCCACTCCATCTATTCCAAGCAAACGGCAAACTGCTCGTTCAACTGTAACTGTAGTATGTTTTTCAATAAACTCCTGTGTATCAATTGCAATTGCTTTTGCCTTTGCTCTTGCTTTTTCTACAAGATTAAAATCCAAATTTAATTTACTTTCCACAGATATCACTCCTCATAATACTTTTTTATAATAGAATAAAGTTCCTGATTAAGACCCAAAAATTTACAGATGTTTAAAGCATCTTTGGGAACTGCTTCATCTTCACATTTTTCTAGAGTATAATCCATAAGTTGCTGAAGTAGCTCATGATTACTTGATGATTCACTAATGCTACTAACTGATAACTTATCAAAATCTATATTTTTTAATCCTCGTACTCTATACTGAACCACATCTTTTAAATCAATACTGTCATAGTGAGTACTAATCACGGAAAATGTATCTTTATCATTTAAAAATCTCACTACTGCATTGACAATAGCTTTTCCTTCTTGTGGATTTGTTCCTCTTGCAAGCTCATCCATGACAATAAGACCTCTCCCGCTAAGGGACAAATCTATAGCTTCATCTAAAGCTTTAATTTCAGCACCAAAACTACTTAAGCCTCTATTAACAGACTGCAAATCATCCATTATCATATAAATATAGTCAAGTACCGGAAGACTTACATAATCCGCAAAAACAAAAAAACCTAGTTGAGCTAAAGTAACATTTAGAAGCAAGGTTTTAAGTGTTAAAGACTTACCTCCCATGTTTGCTCCAGTTATCACAGTCGCTCCTTCTTGAAGCTTTAAACCAACAGGAACATAGCTACTTCCTTTTTCCTTTAAAATACTATTAAAATACGGATTATTCATATTATCCAAATGAATTTCATATGTATCCGTTATTTTAGGACAGTTACACTTATAATCCTTAGCAAGCTTTGCTTTTGCGATAAGCAAATCTAAATAGGTAACTAAATTAATATTTTTTTCTATAATATAAGCAAAGTGTCCTAGCTTCTTTGTAAGCTCTTTTCTTATTTCTTGCTCTCGTATCTCTTCTTGATAAACTAAATCTCGTCGTTTAGATAAGGTTTTTTCAATTAAGTCACTATTTGTTTCATTTCTGATTTCCTGCTCAAGTCTTTTTTTATCTTTTCTAATTTTACTTAAATTTTCACAATAATCGTCATAAATCATAAATGTTGGCAATTTCATACCTTCAGGATCTAAAAGAGCATATACATCATTAAGGCTTTCAAGTTCAAAATTTTGAATTGAAATATTATTGGTATGGACGGCTTTAATTAAAGAATTTACATAGTAAGAAAATAATTTAACTTCATAAAGTTCAACAATGTCTAAAGTTCGTTGTTTTTTTAAATTGGTTATAGTTCCAGAAATATCTTTAATTTTGCTTAAAATTGAAGCAAACTGTGTGTAAACTTCTTTACGATTTATTATATTATCTAAACAATACGATATATTACTAAATTCAACTAATAGTTTTTCCTTGTTATCTTTTCCAAATATTTCAAGATTTTTAATTCTATTTCTACCCATAGGAGTTAGTATTTTCATTTGAGAAAAGACAAAATTCAAGCCTATATCTCTTATTTCTTCTTTTTTCAGCTTATACATAACTATCTCTCCCAAATACATTAATTGCATTAAGTCCCGTACTTTCTTGCAATGCTTTTCTTAAATCTTCATCATCCAAACTAGCTCCAGTAGGAGATGTGGGATTATAATATAATTCTTTTAAATTTATATGGTACTGAACATATATATTGATTGAGTGCCTCTTCATCTGATTATAAACATCTACTCCTATAAAAATTTTAGTACCATCCTCTACAACAACGTCTATGGCCTTATTTTTATGTTTTTTTGAAAGTAGCTTTTTAGAAAGATCTTCAGATAGTACTCCTTTAATATATATTGTTTCAACTTTATCATCAAGAAAGCTATCTATTTTTTCAGCAACCTCAGTAGATGTCTGCGCTTCAAGGAATACTTTGGACTGGTCATTAGCTATAATTACTGCCCTGTGACTTGGTAATAATTCTAATTTTCCTAAATCATCACTTAATTCATGTCTTGGTAAGCTGAGCATTTTTACAACATGAGCAGTTTTTTCCACTACAGTTTTAATATTATTTCCAAGTACAGCTCCAGTACAAAGTACAGCAGAATCAACTATTGCAGGTGAACATTGAGTCATTCTAGAAATAGCTCCATCGACATAAATTTGATCTGCTTTGTATTCTTTTAGCTTACTTACGATTTCTTTCATTTGTGAAGTAGTAGATGGTCCTGCTAAATCTATATATCCATCACTTTTAGAACGAATAAAAACAATATTTCCCATTGGAGTATTTATACCTGTAGATTCAAGAATTTCTTTAGTAATATCAGACTGAAACATACATATCTTAGCTGTCGCAAGTATAGTATCCTTTTTTACATATATCTTAGGCTTAGGCGTGTGAGTAACTCTATCTACAGATTCTCCATCTCTTCCAATAGAAGTAAGACCAAGGACATCACTGCCCTTAGTCTTACTAAGAATATAATTTAATACAGTAGTCTTGCCCACGTTTTTATCCATTCCAATTATTGCTGTTGAGCGAGAGTTACTTATTACTTTTGACATTTTTTAGTGATGTCCTCTTTGTTTTCTTTCCAAACCCTCTGGTTCAAGTGTTGCTGTCTCTCCATTAAGAAGTCCAGCTACTCCAACCTTATGAACATTTGTTTTTCCTGTACATACATCGCAGTCACAGTGGAAAGTATAATGATCAGGCTCATCGTAAGTTGTAATTACACCTTCAAAGTTACGTAAAATAACTTTATTGTGATTTTGTGAAATAACATAGTTTGGCATAACTGGAGTTTTTCCTCCTCCACCAGGTGCATCCACAACAAATGTAGGAACGCAGTATCCTGAAGTATGTCCTCTTAAACCTTCAATTATTTCTATTCCCTTTGCAACTGGAGTTCTAAAGTGCTCAATTCCAACTGAAAGGTCACATTGATAAATATAGTAAGGTCTTACTCTTATTTTAACTAAATCATTTACTAGTTTTTTCATAACATGCATGCAATCATTTACACCTGCAAGAAGCACACTTTGATTCCCAAGAGGAATACCTGCATCAGCAAGTAACTCACATGCTCTTTTAGACTCTTCAGTAATTTCATTAGGATGGTTGAAGTGTGTATTTAACCATACTGGATGATACTTTTTAAGCATAGACACTAGTTCTGGTGTAATTCTTTGTGGCATTACAACTGGTACTCTTGAGCCTATACGAATAACCTCAACGTGTGGTATTTCGCGAAGTCTTTTGATTGTGTACTCAAGCTTTTCATCTGAGATTAATAGAGCATCTCCTCCTGAAAGTAGAACATCTCTTACTTGTGGAGTATTTTTGATATATTCAATCGCAGCATCTATTTGCTTAGTATCAACAGCAGAATCTGTTTGACCAGCGAATCTTCTTCTAGTACAGTGTCTGCAGTACATTGAACATTGATCAGTCATTAAAAGAAGCACTCTGTCAGGATATCTATGTGTAAGTCCTGGAACTGGAGAATCTCCATCTTCATGAAGTGGGTCTTCTTGATCAGACGCTGCTCTATGTAGCTCTAAAGAAAGAGGTACAGCTTGCTTTCTTACAGGGTCATTTGGGTTTTCTACATCAATTAAAGATAGATAGTATGGAGTAATAGCCATTCTTAATGTATCAAGACATCTTTTTACTCCTTCTTCTTCTTCTGGAGTAAGTGGAATATATTTTTTAAGTTCTTCAACAGTTTCAATACGATTTCTTACTTGCCATTTCCAATCGTTCCAATCTTCTTGGCTAACGTGTGAAAAAAACTTATCCTTTAAACTCATAGCAAGACCTCCTTGTTAATAAACAAAAAATAATAAATTAATACCTCGGTAAATTATAGATACATCTTTTCAAATGTAGTTCTAACTATTTCTGATTCTCTAAGTATTTGAAGAGTTATCTCAGCATGTCCTTTTGTGTATCCATTTCCAATTATCATATCAACGTCTTTTCCAACTCCCTCAGCACCTAAAGCTGCTTTTGTAAAGCTTGTTGCCATTGAGAAGAAGTATACTGTTCCGCCATTTCTGATTGGCAGTATTGAAGACATTTCTGTATTTTCTACGTTTACGCAGTTGATTGATATATCATATTCGTTACCGTTATTTGCTGCTAAGCTTGTTTCTAAAACTTCAACTGGAAGCTGAGCACTTGCTATTATTACATCATCAACTATACCCATTTCTAATAGTTTTGCTTTACTTTTTTCATTTCTTACAAGACCAACTACTCTTCCTGTTGGGCCTACTCTTTTCTTAGCTTCATAGCAGCACATCATTCCAGATTTACCAGCTGCCCCAAGAATTAGAACTGAATCTCCAGGTTTAACAAGCTTTGCTGTTTGAGCAGGTGCTCCAGCTACATCAAGTGCTGCAAGAGCTAAAGTTTCGCTCATGTCAGTTGGTAGCTTTGCATATATACCGCTTTCAAATAATATAGCTTTACCTTTAATTTCTACTCTATCTATGTCTGGCTTAATATCGATTATTTCGTCTATTTGAAGTGGAGTTAGTGAAAGTGATACTAATGTAGCTATTTTATCTCCTACTTTTAAATCAATTTTGCCTTCTAGATCTTCACCGATTTTTTCAATAGTTCCAATTAACATTCCTCCTGAACCAGTAACAGGATTTTGCATTTTACCTCTTTCTCCAACGATTTCTAAGATTTTTGCAGCAATTTTCTTTGTATCATGACCAGCTTCTTCTTCAATTTGAGTAAAGCTTGCTGAGTCAACATTCAATGCTTGTACATCAATTAGTATCTCATTACTGAAGATGTTCATATCATTAGAAATTTTAAGTGCAGGTTGTGGTAGTGATCCTTTTGGTTCAATTACACGATGAGTTCCATATTTACAGCCTTTCATTACAAATCCCTCCAATTTTTATATAAATTAAATTTATTATTAACTATGTTATTTAAATGCTTTTTTACTTATATTTTAAAATTATTTAGAAATACCTAGTATTTCTCTTGCCTCTGCTGGAGTAGCTACTGGTCTTCCAAATTCTTTAGCTAATCTTACGACTTTTTCAACTAACTCACCGTTGCTTTTAGCTGGAACACCTTTTTCTATGTAAACGTTGTCTTCAAATCCAACTCTTACATGGCCTCCTGTAATAATAGCCATAGCTGCCATTGGGAATTGATTTCTTCCCATTGCTGATACAGTAAATGATGATTCACTTGGAATACTTCCAATTAAAAATACTAAATCTCTTGGTGTTGCGCTTATTCCTCCATTTACACCCATAACGAAATTAAAGTGCATTGGAGTTTGGATATGACCTTTTTTAGCTAACCTAATTGCCATATCAATCATACTCTTATCGAAAACTTCACATTCTGGTTTTACACCATTTTCAATCATATATTTCGAGAAATTAATAATCATATTTTCTGTGTTTACAAAGATTTCATCTCCACCAAAGTTACATGTTCCGCAATCTAATGATGCCATCTCTGGTTTAAGAAATACTGGTTGAAGTCTTTCTTCATCTGTCATTCCTACAGCTCCACCAGTTGAAGGTTGAATTATTGCATCTGGACAGGCTTCTTTTATCGCATCAATACACATTTTAAATCTTTCTTTTGATTGAGTTGGAGTACCGTCGTCCTCTCTTACATGAAGGTGGATAACGCTTGCCCCAGCATCATAAGCTGATTTTGCTTCTCTTACTATTTCCTCCACTGTATAAGGAACATTTGGGTTGTGTTCTTTTGTAACCTCTGCTCCACAAATTGCAGCTGTTATAATTAACTTTTCCATTCTTATCCCTACTTTCTTTGTTTATCCTTAGGAACTACACAAGTACCACTAGCACGACATACTACTATCGGTGTTTCAAGTACATCGCATGCTGAATCATTTATATCTGTTCTTGGAACAATCACTTTTCTTGCTTCAAAAACCATTTTCCTTGATGTATTTCCTTGCTCTGTGATGCTTCCTTCAACTTCTATGTAGTCGCCAGCAAAAACTGGAGCCATAAACTCAACCATGTCATACGCTTTAAAAAGTCCTTCGTCTCCATCATTCATTATAAGTAATTCCGTTGCAACGTCTCCAAATAGTTGAAGCATTCTCGCCCCATCTACAAGACCTCCACCATAATGAGCGTCATGAGCACTCATTCTAATTTTAAGTACAGATTTCATTTTGATTGCCTCCTTAAAAAATAAATAAAACTAAAAAAGCGCTATTTACGTCATGACATGCATGACGTAAATAGCGCTCCATGATTAACATGGCAATGGTAAGTGCTGAACATTACCACCAAAGAAATATCCAAGAACGAATAAGTCTCTTCGGCAACAAAGACATTAGTACAATTCATCGAGTGTTCTTACTCTTAGCATAATTGTATTACCTTCTTGTTGCACCTCTATTTACGAATTTTTATAATTTTCATTTTGATTATAATCCTTAGTTATATAATTGTCAATAAAGGAAAATTTAAAAAATTTAAATATTAATCAATTTCTCTGTAATTTAAGTCTCCTCTTTTTAAACCATTTATGAATAATTCAGCAGAAGCAAGGTTTGTAGCAAGTGGTATTGCGTGAACATCACATAATCTAAGTAACGCTTGTACATCAGGTTCATGCGGCTGAGCTGTAAGAGGGTCTCTTAAAAAAATAATCAAATCCATATTGTTCTCAGCAATTTTAGCACCTATTTGTTGATCTCCACCTAGAGGACCTGATAGAAACTTATGAACACTTAACCCTGTCATTTTTTCTATTAATCGTCCTGTTGTTCCTGTCGCAAATAAATTATGTTTTTTAAATATTTCTGAATACGCAAGAACAAAATTAATTAAAATATCTTTTTTATGGTCATGTGCAATTAATGCTACGTTCATAATATACACTCCTAATTTAGAAATTAATTTTCCTTCGTTTGACAGATACATTAAATACAAGAGCAAGAGCCATCATACTTGTAAGCATAGAACTTCCTCCATAGCTTACAAACGGCAGAGTTACTCCTGTTACTGGCATTACTCCCATAGTCATTCCTACATTTTGAACAAATTGATATAAAAACATAGAAGTAATGCCGACTATGATAAGAGTACCATAAAAATCTTTAGCAGAAGTTGCAAGGGCATAAAGCCTTTTAAAAAAAACAAAATATAATATTAGAACAACAGACATCCCTATCAAACCAAATTCTTCACCTAAAACAGCAAAAATAAAATCACTGTCTGTTACAGGTAAAAATCCATATTGATTTTGAGTTCCATTAAATAGTCCTTTTCCAAATATTTTCCCTGAACCGATTGCAATCATCGATTGAATAACCTGAAAATTCCCTTCAAAAGATGGATCTCCTGGATTTAAAAAAGCATCAATTCTTGTCCTTTGATGAGGTCTAAGAATGTAATTATATATAATTGGAGAACATACAAGTGCACCCAATATTGCATATAAAACTACTTTCAAATTCAATCCTGATATATATAGCATTCCAAATATTATAAAAGAAAAAACAATTGCCCCTCCAAGGTCTGGTTGCAACATAACGAGAATAATAATAGGCAAAGGATACAAAACAGCTAAAAATATTTCTTTTAAATCATGTAGCATATCTTTTCTTTCTTCTAGATATTTTGCATAGCCTAAAATAAAAGTTAGTTTTACAAGTTCAATAGGCTGAAAATCTATTATTTTTAAATCAATCCAGGATCTAGCTCCAAATTGTGCTTTTCCTAATCCTGGAACATATACAAGAAGAAGTAGTCCTATTCCTAAAATATACAATTGCTTTTCATAATTTTTAAAATCATTATAATCGAAAAACATAAAAAATATTATAAAGAATATGCCCAAAATATATGATGCGCTTTGAATTATTAACCTCTTGTAGCTTCCGCCTTCATTAACACCAGTTGCACTGGAAATTAATATTAAACCAATGCTAAAAAGAAAAAAAACAATTATAAACAATATAAAGTCAAAATCTTTATATTTTTTTAAATCCATATTAATGCTCCATTCAATAGCTTAACTACTTCATTCTTTTGATAGGTATGTTTGCAACAAGGGCCGGAACCATTTCAGAGTTATCTTGGCTCTTAGTTTTTATCATCTTAACTTCGATATGCTCCTCATCCACTTCCATATATTTTTCAATTGCAAGTAAAATATCTCCTTTTAATGCTTCTAAAACAGTTGGAGAATAATTTCCCTTATCATGAATCAGGACAAGCTTTAATCTTTCTTTAGCAACATTTTTGCTAGAATTTTTGTCGTTTGAAAAAATCTTAAAGATATCAAGCATGATAGCACCTCCTCACTATTTTAGTCCAATAAGTTTTTTTAATTTTGACATAAAGCCTTCGTTTAAATTTAAGTCAATAAAAGGTATTTCTTCACCTTGGATTCTCTTTGAAATATTTCTATATGCTTGCCCCGCTAATGATTTTTGATTTGTAACAGCAGGTTCCCCTCTGTTTGTAGAAATAACTATATTTTCATCATCAGGAACTACGCCAATCAAATCTATGGCTAAAATATCTAGAATATCATCGATATTCATCATATCTCCTCTTTGAACCATATCAATTTTTAATCTATTAATTATAAGTTTAGGATTATGTATTTCACTTGCTTCTAAAAGCCCAATTATTCTATCCGCATCTCTAACAGCTGAGACTTCAGGAGTTGTAACTACTATAGCCTCATCAGCACCTGCAATAGCATTTTTAAATCCATTTTCTATACCTGCTGGGCAATCAATCAGTATGAAATCAAATTCTTCTCTTAAAGTATCACATAGTTTTTTCATCTGCTCAGGACTTACAGAGTCCTTGTCTCTTGTTTGAGCTGCAGGAATTAAATATAAATTTTCAAACCTTTTATCTTTTATCATTGCTTGTTTATATTTGCATCTTTCTTCGACAATATCAACTAAATCATAAACTATTCTATTTTCAAGTCCCATAACTACATCTAAATTTCTAAGTCCAATATCTGCATCAATCACTATCGTTCTTTTGCCTTCTAGACTTAAAGCTGTACCTAAATTTGCTGTAGAAGTTGTCTTTCCAACTCCTCCTTTTCCTGAAGTTATTACAATAACTTTAGACATACTTTGTGCCTCCTCTAATAAATCATCTTTATATTTTTGTAGGGTAATTTTCGATAACTATATGTCCATCATGTACAAATGCAATCTGAGGCAAGCTATTTGAAGAATATGTATCGTCATCTGGAGATATTGCAATTACTGAAGATATTCTAAGTTGTATAGGATTAAGTTTTATAGCAGAAACAAAAGCTGATTCATCACCTTTGCTTCCAGCATGAGCTATCCCTCTAAGCACTCCCATTACAACTATATTCCCATCTGCGATTAATTGCGCTCCTGGGTTTACATCCCCTAAAACCACTATATTCCCTTCATATTCTACAAAAGCTCCAGATCTAATGGTATTTTTTATAAATTTTGTAGGCTTTTCTCCATTTGTATTATAATACATAGTGTCTGAAGAGAGCTTGTTGATGATGGCTTTTTCTTTTTTTGAAAAATTAATATTATATTTTTCCTTTAAAAAATTAATTAAGTCTAGCTTTTCTTTTTCGTTTAGATTTGTAGCATAAATATCACAAAATTGTGAGCCTTTGAAAAAAAATAAATTAGAATTAATTTTATCAATTAAACTTTTTCTAGCTTCTTCATAGTCAGCTTCATTATTTATAACTATAATGAATCCATCCTTAGTACCCTTAAATTCTATTGTATCTTTTAAAGATTTCATCAACTAGTCCTCCAAATATTATATACTATATTATAAAATTATTCTTTATAAACTTTATCAATTGTTTAGTTAATTTGTACTATTCTTATCAACTTGTTCTTGCTCTGAAGTCGTAATGCCCTCATTTTGATTATTTATTCCAAAATACTGTGCAATTATTTCTCTTGCTACTGGACCTGCATAGCCACCACTGCCTCCCTGAAATATCAGGGAAACTACAGCTATTTCAGGATTGTCATGCGGAGCATACGATACAAACCACGCAAAATTGTCATAATTGTCTTTAAATCTATTTATATCTTCATCTGATAGACTAGGATTTAATTCCAATATCGCTCTTCTAAGATATCTATGTGATGCAAGATTTTCTGTTGATTCCAATTTGAGTTTGTTTGCTAAATTAACTGCTTGAGTCTTATCTACTCTATAGTCTCTCATATGTGATAGTAAATACTCTTCTTCGTCAACAGCTGGGATTTTACCACTTTTTTGCGCTGTACCTGTTTTTGCTGCAACTTTTATTGGGAAGTTCTGAAAGATTTCCTTTGCAGTTCCTTCATCTGTAACATCGATCATCCCTCTTCTTAAATACTCTAGATTATCTTTGTTTACAGGGATTTCTTCAGATTTTCTCGCAATTTTATCAATATCTGATTTATCATATTTCTCTATTCTATCAACTACAGTTACTCTATTTAAGTATCCATTGTTTGCAATGGCTGAAATATAATTTGCAATTTGAAGAGGTGTATAAGCATGGGCTCCCTGTCCAATAGATAGGTTAAAGGTATCTCCAGTTTTCCAGGTCCCTTGATTGTAATAGCTGTATTTAACGTATTCTGCAATTTCAACTGCTAAATCTTCCTTTACCTTTAGCTCTTTCATTCTATTTATCAATTCTGTTCTAGATGGGTTTTCATCCATCCATGAAACAATTTTGTTTATTCTTTCCTCATATAACGGACTAGAGCTGGTAATATCTGTAAAGTAATTTCTCATCTTTGCATTAATAGAATAGTATAAAGCCTTTCTAGTTTCCTCTAGCTTTTGCTTAGGATCTGGAACCTTACCAGAAACCTCTTCAATTTGAATACCAGTAAAATCATCAAGCCCAAATAGTTTAGCCATATCAAGAATTTTTCCAGAATTCATCTCAACAGGCAGAGGTTTTTCTTTTGCATAATCGTAACCTACACTTATGCTATAGAAATAATAATTACATGAGTCTCTTAGTGCAGCTACTAAATCTTCTTCGCCATGTTTCCCACCATAATCATTCCAAAACCAGCAACCGAATCTTCTTCCACCCATCTCTATAAAGCCTTCATCTTTAATTTTGTAGTTTGGATCAAGTCCACTTTCAAGCGCTGCTAGTCCAGTTATCATTTTAAAAGTTGAGCCAGGTTGGACTGAAGTCATTGTAGCAATGTTATATAATGGCTTTGGCGACAAAGGATCATTTAAATTTTCTGGCATTAAATTATCCATGTCGCTTGCTGAAACTCCAGTAGTAAAAATATTTGGATCATAATCTGGATAGCTAGCCATAGCTAGAACTTCTCCAGATTTTACATCTAAAGCCACAACCGCTCCAGATGCAGCTTTATTATAAATTTTATTATTCTTTCTTAACCTTACATTTCCCCATTCACTTTCATAAGTTCCTCCAGTTTGAATTAATTCCAGAGTTTTTTTAAGTGATTCCTCTGCAACTTTTTGCAAATCTGAATCTATGGTTAAATAAACTGTATCTCCAGATAAAGGGGTTTCATAATCTATGCTGTTAATAAGTCTCCCAAAAGCATCTACTTGAACTCTTCTGTAACCATTTTTTCCCTTTAGAATTTCCTCATATTTTTTTTCTATTCCTGTTTTTCCTATTATATCTGAGCTATTATATTTTTTTTCATTTACGTATTTAGCTATTTCTTCCTGAGTTGAAATTCTTCCAATTTGTCCTAGTATGTGCGAAGCAAGACTTCCATTTGGATAATATCTTATAGGATTGATTTGAACAGTTACCCCAGGTATATCAATAGAAAGCTCTTCAATTGTAGATACAGTTTTTTCAGATACATCGACAGCTATTTGCACAGGTTCATATTGGAAGTATCCTTTTGATTTGAGCATATCTCTTATTACTAAGATATCCCTCACTTTTGTATCATTTAGATTGTTCGGTATCTCATAATATTCTTTAATTAATTTATAAGCTGCGCTTGCATCTATATTTTTATCCTTAATTTTATATTTTGCTAACCACTCCTGTTTTCTAATCTCCTCTGTAAACTCCCATCTACTAACTGAAATAGGTGGATAAAACCCTGCGTTATTGAGTTTTTTTTGCAAATCGACTGCTGGCTCTTCTTCCGTGGCTTCAATCAAACCTTGATCTTTTGCATTTTGAACGACAGTAAAAAAACTGTCTTTTGCATCCTTGCTAAGCTCAATGTTGTTCTTTTCTTTCCATTGGCTTATTTTTTCATCAAAAGCAAAAAATAATTCTGTTCCATTATTTTTTATAGGGAACTCGTCACTAACTGCTTCGTTATTATTTCTAAGAATTTCCATTAATTTCAAAGCTGTATCATTTATCTTTTCTTTTACTAATTCATTCTGAGAAATCAAAACTGTAAAGCTCGGTCTATTTCCAGCTAAAAGCTTGCCATTTCTATCTTTGATTTCACCTCTAGGCGCTTGAGATTCGATTTTTTTATAAACTTTGTTTTCCGCAACGGAATAAAAATCGTCACCTTGAATTATTGTCATATAGGACATTCTTACAAATAATCCAACAAAAACTATGCATATAAATACATACATTATCTGAAATCTATTATTAGTATCTAACTTCATCTTGTTCACCACTGTTCTTCAACCTTATTGAGTACAATATTTAATGGATAAAATAAAAAAGCTGAGATTATCCCATTTATAAATATAGCTTCTAATATCCTTAATAAAAATATCCCTAACTCTATACCTCTAAATCCAATAATTGTTGAAATCAACAAATTATCTATAATTGTTGCAATTATTACTAGAAGTATAACTGTAAAAATATTCTCTTTAAAAACTTTTTCTTTTAAACTTCCATACAAATAGCCTACAGCAATGAATAGTAGCCCATAGTAACCAAAGTACTTACCAACGCTTATATCAATAATCAAGCCTAAGGCTAATCCAATTACCGATGCTTTTTCTGCTCCTATGTATATAGAAATAAACACCAAGTAGATTAATACAAGATTTGGTCTAAAAGAAAAAAACATTAAATCTATATCATTTAAAATAGTATTCGAAAAAACTATTAATAATAAACCAATTACAAAGTATAAAATATTTTTCACAATTATACCTCTTTTAATTAAAATCTCTAGGATTTAGAATCATAACTTTATCAATTTTTTTCAAGTTAACATAAGGTTTTATTTTAACATATTTCAAAAGATTATTTTTATCTTCTATTATTTTATCAATGCTTCCAATCGTAATTCCTTTTGGATATAGGCCTAATCCAGAAGTTATAATAATATCGCCTGGCAAAACTTTATAGTTTATATCAAATAGATAACCTTTAATATACCCTTCAAAATCTTTATATTCATAATCCATAGTTACGTTTTGACTAGCTATTCCAGTATATCTTTCTTCTCTTAAAACCTGAAAACTCACAGAAGATTTACTATCTAAAATAGATATGGCCTTTGAATAATTATCAGAAACTTCATAAATTCTTCCAACTAGACCTTTTCCTGTTAAAACTATACCGTCCTTTTGAACATTTTGATTTTTACCAGCAGATATAGTAAATGATGTATAATAATTCCCATCATTTTTGCCCACTATAGATGCTGTAACATAATTTTTTTCGTAATCCTCTTCAATAAAATTTAAACTTTGTTTTAAATCACTTAACTGCTTAAGCTCACTTTCCGTTACTGTATTTTTTATTAGTTGTGTTCTTAATTTTTCTACTTCTGCTTCTAACTCTTCTATTTTCTTATCTTTATCGTTTTTTGGTATTACACTTCCCATAAAATTTACAGAAGAGTTTTTTATACTCGAAATCATTTTATTCGGGGGTGCTAGCAATTCTAAACCAATTCTACTTAGTAAATTATCGTTGCCTTTCTTAACAGATAGGCTAAGACTTGTTACTAGTGTAAAGATTAGCGCAAGATATATATATAATTTTTTACTATATTTCTTTTTATTAGGCATAAAATAATCTCCTAAACTATATTTGTCCATTCTCTTTAAAACTGTAAAAATTCCCATCTCCAATTATTACATGGTCGAGAATTTCTATCCCTACAATTTGACCTGCGCTAATAAGACGCTTAGTAATATTTATGTCCTCACTACTTGGTGTAGGATCTCCTGATGGATGATTATGCATCAAAATCATTTTATTTGCACTCTTTTTGATTGCTTCTAAAAAAACTTCTCTCGGGTGAACAATAGATGCATTTAAGCTACCCTCTGAAATATCCTTAGATCCAATTATTACATTTTTTGTATTTAAGAGTACAACTCTGAAAATTTCTTTTTTCTTGTATCTAAGCTCCTCCATATATACATTACCTATATCTTGTGGTGAAGAAATTTTGAATTTTTGCATCTCAGAAGCTACAGACACTCTTCGACCTAGTTCTAGTGCTGATATTATTCTACAAGCCTTGGCTAGACCAATACCTTTTATTTTTGATAATTCTTCGACTGTGATATTTGACAAATTTCTTATTCCATCACTTGTTTCTATGATTTCACGAGCAAGAGTAATCGCAGATTTGTCTTTCGTGCCATTGTTAATCAAAATAGCTAAGAGTTCAGAATCAGATAAATAGGTTTCTCCCTTTTTAAGTAAAGTTTCTCTGGGTCTTTCTTCTTTTATAATATCTTTTATGAGATTCCCACCTATCATATTAGCCTCCTAATCTCTAATCAAGTTATAAGAAAACAACTCAGTCAGTACTTTATTTATCTCTGAAATAGGCAACCCAACAATATTAAAATAATCTCCTTCTATTTTATATATAAAAACACTCGCTTTCCCTTGAATAGCATATGCACCTGCTTTATCTACATACTCATTTGAACTTAAGTAGCTTTCAATAGATTTTTTTGATATGTTTCTAAAAGTAACATCAGTCTTTACATAGTCAGTGTAGATAATATTCTTTTCAGAATTGGCTATACAAAATCCAGTTATAACAGAATGCTTCTTTCCACTTAATTGGCTAAGCATATCAAAAGCATCTTCTGCACTTCTTGGCTTTCCAAAAATCTTATCCCCTATAGCTACTACTGTATCTGCAGAAATTATAGTCGCTTTTGGATTACTTTGTAATATATTTTTAGTTTTTAGATAAGCAATATGCATAGCATTTATTGCTGGAGAAAATTCACTATTTATTGTCTCATCTGCATACGGAATTTTAATAATATAATCTTTGTTAAATATGTCTAAAATATCTTTTCTTCTTGGAGATGCAGAAGCAAGTATTATGTCCAAAATTTCATCCTCCTAATTTGTTTACTTCATAGTATTGCACTCTTTTTAGTGTATCATTCAATTAAAAAAAAAACAATAAAACCAAAGGTCTTATTGTTTAAATTTAAATCTTATATCATTTCTATAGCTTTTTTAGGACATTTTTCATAACAAACCTTGCAGCCTATACACTTATCTGGATCAACTTTATGTATCGCCTTTAGTTCACCCTCGATTGCATTTGTCGGACAATTTTTGGCACAAATTGTACATCCTATGCATAAATCGTCGATTACTCTAGCAGTTTTTCTTTTTGATAAATCTCCACTGATTGCTTTGGTCGGACATTTTTCAACACAAACCATGCACTGAGTACATTTTGAATAATCTATTTTTGCTAAATTGTTTTCAAAAGTTATTGCTTGGAAAGGACAACTTTTAACACAAATTTGACATCCAATACAACCAACGCTGCATTTTTCCTTTACATCCTTACCTTTTTCTTTGCTATTGCAATCAATGGATACCTCTTGTCCATATGGAATCCAATGAATTACAGCTTTCGGGCATGCTTCTATACATTTCCCACAACCTACACATTTCTCCTCATCCACATGAGCTATTCCATCATCATAAACGTGAATAGCATCAAACGGGCATACATTTTCACATGTACCAAATCCAAGACATCCATATGAGCATGATTTTGGACCATTTGCAACCAATGATGCAGCCTTACAATCTAATATTCCGCTGTAAAGAGATTTATTTTTTGCATTTGAATTAGTTCCATTACATATTACATTTGCAATCATTTTAGCTCCAGCCGAAGCATTTACACCCATAATCTCTGAAATTTTTTCTGCAACTTCCACTCCTCCTACAGGGCAAGCATTAGTAGCAGCCTCTCCCTTAGCAATAGCAGTCGCTAATCCTCCACATCCTGGAAATCCACATCCACCACAATTTGCTCCTGGTAACGCGTTAAGTATAGCTTCTTCTTTAGGGTCAACTTCTACAGCAAATTTCTGAGAAGCATAAGCTAACCCTGCTCCAAACACCAATCCCATAGCTGAAAGACTTAATACCGAATTTAAGATTGAACTCATAGTTTGACCTCCTATTTTACTAAGCCACTAAAGCCTAAGAATGCGATTGACATAAGACCTGCGCTAATAAGGGCAATTGGGAATCCTTGAAAAATCTCAGGAATATCTGAAAGTTCAAGTCTTTCTCTGATCCCAGCAAATAAAACAATTGCTAAAGTAAAACCGACTGCCGCAGCAAACCCATTAAATATTGTCTCTATTAAATTATACTCGCTTTGTATATTTAAAATCGCTACTCCTAAAACTGCACAGTTTGTAGTTATAAGCGGCAAATAAACTCCCAGAGCTTGATATAAAGTTGGACTTGTTTTTTGAATCACCATTTCTACGAATTGAACTAATGCTGCAATTACTAGGATAAATGCAATAGTCTGCATGTATTCAATCCCTAGGTTAACTAGAATTAATTTTTGAATTAAGTATGTAAAAATAGAAGCTAAAACCATAACAAAAGTTACAGCCATTCCCATTCCAACAGCCGTTTCAACTTTCTTTGAAACTCCTAAAAATGGACATATTCCTAAGAATCTTGATAATACGAAATTATTAACAAGTATTGAACTAAGCATTATAATCAAAATTGATTTTATCATAGTCTTTCCTCCTAACTCGCAGATTGAATTTCAGTTTTTTTATTTTTTTTACCACTAGTAATTTTTTTGAATATCGCTAGCATCATTCCTAAAGCCAAAAATGCGCCTGGCGGAAGAATCATAATAATTGCTGGCTTAAAAGCCGCTCCAAATAGCAAGTGCCCAAATATTGAACCTGCTCCTAATATTTCTCTTACAGTACCTAAAAGTGTAAGTGATAATGTAAAGCCGAGTCCCATACCTAGACCGTCAAAGATAGAGGAAATACCATTATTTTTTGAAGCAAAGCTCTCTGCTCTTGCAAGTATTATACAGTTTACAACTATTAGTGGTATAAATAGCCCTAGTGATTTATCTAGTGCTGGAACATATGCTTTCATTAGCATTCCAACTATAGTTACGAAAGTTGCAATTACAACTACATATGCTGGAATTCTTATTTTAGAAGGTATAGCTTTTCTAAGAACTGCTATAGCAAAGTTTGACATTGCTAATACTGCTGCAGTAGCAAGACCCATTCCTAGACCATTTACAGCTGATGTTGTTACAGCCAATGTAGGACACATACCTAATACCTGAACAAAAGTAGGGTTTTCATCAATTATTCCATTTTTAAGTATTTTAAATAAGTTCATATTTGCACCTCCTATTGTAAATTATTTTTAAATAATTCGATTGCAGAATTAACGCCTTTTGTGACTGCTACAGAAGTGATTGTAGCACCTGATATTGCTATTATTTCATTTTCTGCTGGAGTACCATTTTTTATAACAGCTATATTTTCATTTGTCTTTTTTGAATTGTATTGGCTTATAAATGCTTCATCTTTTGCTTTTGCTCCAAGTCCTGGAGTCTCATTCATTGTACCAATAGAAACTCCAGAAATTGTACCATCAGAAGTAATTCCTGTTGTTACTTCAATTGCACCTGCATATCCTTTTGGAGCCGTTTTTATAGTATATCCTACTATGTCTGAGCCTTTTAAGCCTTTGTATACTTCTAAAACATCTCCTCCAAAATCTTCTTGAATTAATTCAAAATTCTCAGCTTCAGAAAGTATAGATTTTCTAGCCATATTATTCGCTTCTATTATCTGCGCTTCAATTACAGGAGAAGTTATTTGATTGACAAATCCTAGTAATGCTGCAGCAATGGCTGTAATAATCAATAAAATAATACCTAATTTTACAATTTCATTTTTCATTACTTTGCCACCTCCCCAAATACTCTTGGTGAAATATATTTATCTATAAGCGGAGTCGCAACGTTCATTAATAATATTGAGTAAGAAACTCCTTCAGGATAACCTCCATAGTATCTTATTACTGCGGTTAGTAATCCACATCCAATAGCATAAATAATTTGTCCTTTTTTTGATACAGGAGATGTTGTATAATCTGTAGCCATAAAAAATGCTCCCAAAATCAAGCCTCCTGCTAAAATATTGTAGCTTAGCATCGAAATATCAAATCCAGAGAAAATAAACGTTAAAACAGCAACAGTTCCTATGTAGTATGTTGGTATTACATATGTTATTACTCCTCTATAAATCAGATATATTCCGCCGATTATAAGTAATATTGCTGAAGTTTCTCCTATACATCCTCCAACATTTCCAATTAACAAATCAAACATAGATGCTGAGGTTGCTCCTGCCTCAACTCCTTTTATAACTGCGAGTGGTGTAGCAGTAGCAACAGCATCAGCACCAGTAGTAACCCAAGAAGTCATCTCAACTGGCCAAGAAGCAAGTAGCACTGCTCTAGCTGCAAGTGCAGGATTTATAAAATTATGACCTAATCCTCCAAACAACTGTTTTACAACAGCAATAGCAAAAACTGATCCTATTAGAGTCATCCACCAAGGTAAAGTTGAAGGAACGTTGAATGCTAATAAAAGTCCAGTCACTGCCGCACTATAATCTTTTATTGTAATCGGCTTTTTCATTAATTTTTGAATTAAATATTCTGCAGCTACAGCTCCTAAAACAGCAACTAATATGTTAACAATTGCTCCAAATCTAAAATAATATATCGCTGCAATCGTAGCTGGCAAAAGTGCAATAATAACATCTCTCATAACAGTAGTAACATTTTCATTAGTCTGTATATGAGGAGATGATGACAAGGTTAGTTTTGGCATTTCCATTTATATCACCCTCCTAATTTATTTAGATTCTTTTCTTTTCTGAGCTAAAATTTCACGTTTAGCAACACGAATTGATTGTAGTAATGGCCTTGCTGAAGGACAAACAAATGAACATGATCCGCATTCAATGCAATCAAGTGCTCTAAATTCCATTGCTTTTTTATAATCATTCTTTAAAGAATACGCACTTATGAATAATGGCTGTAAATTAGCTGGGCAAATATTTACGCACTTTGCACATCTCATACAGTTTTGAACTTCTTTAGCCCTTGCTTCCTCATATGTAAAACATAATATTCCAGATGAACCTTTAGTTGCCGGTACTTCTAAAGTAAATTGTGCTATGCCCATCATCGGACCCCCACTGATTACTTTACTTGGTTGAGTTTTAAAGCCACCGGCTTGGTCAATTATTTCACTGTATAAAGTTCCAATTTTTATTTGAATATTTTTAGGATTTGAAATTGCTCCACCCGTAACTGTACATATTCTATCGATAAGCGGCATACCTGTTCTTATAGTTTTAGCAAGCTGAGCAGCTGTAGCAACATTATTAACCACTACTCCCGCATCCATAGGAAGACCCCCACTAGGAACCTCTCTATTAGTACATGCATAGATAAGTTGTTTTTCAGCTCCTTGAGGATATTTAGTCCTAAGTCCAACTACCTCAATGCTATTAATCCCTTGAGCAGCTTTTGATACACTGGCAATACAATCTGGTTTATTGTCTTCTATTCCAATGTATCCTTTTTCTACACCTAAAATCTTCATTATTCCTAATAATCCATTTACAACATCCTCGGGTGTTTCTAGCATCAATCTATGATCCGCTGTTAAATAAGGTTCGCATTCTGCTCCATTTAATATTACAACATCAATATTTTTTTCTTTAGGCGGGCTAAGTTTTACATGAGTTGGGAAAGTTGCTCCACCCATACCTACTATACCAGCATTTTTAACTATCTCTAAAAGTTTCTCAGAGGAAAGGTCTTTAACCTCACCGTACGGCATAATACTTTCGTGGATTTCATCATTAAAATCGTTTTCAATAACAATACAAGTTGTCATTTGCCCACCTGGCGTAGTCATAGGCTTTATAGCTATAACTTTACCAGATACCGAAGAATGAACTGGAGAAGAAACAAAACCCTGTGGTTCTCCAATAGCTTGACCAACCTTCACAATATCTCCAACATTTACAATTGGGCTACATGGAGCTCCGATATGCTGGGCCAATGGTATGTACACTATTTTAGGATTAATAGCCTTTTCAACCGGAAGATGTTCTGTCAGTTCCTTATTATGTGGAGGATGAATTCCTCCTTTAAAGCTTAATAGCTTCATAAATGTTCCCTCCTTAATCTTTTTCGTATATTTATTTAAAATAAATGAATAAAAGAGCAATAAAATGTATACTTTATTCATTTACACTTGTCCTTATAAAGTATACTACATTTTTTTAAAAATTTAATTTTAAATATTTTATTAACAATATTTTTTTTAAAAAAAATAACCGCTTAATTAAGCGGTTATTCAATAATCCTTGTAGCACCCATATAAGAGTTTCGATAATGCTTTTCATCTAGAGATGAAATCATCACTTTCATATTCCTCCCTGATGATGCATGAATGAATTCTCCGTCTGACAAATAAATACCTACGTGATTAACTCTGTCTAGACCACCGCCTGTATCAAAATACACAATATCTCCAGTTTGTAGCTCATCTTTAGATACTTGAGTTCCTTGCTTACTCTGAGAAGTAGATGTTCTAGGTAGGTCAATTCCTAAAGATGTCTTGTATGAATAAGAAACAAAGCCCGAACAATCAAAGCTATTTGGTCCTGAACTTCCATAGTTATATGGAGTTCCTAATTTAGATTTTGCAACTTCAATTAATGAATCGATATCTCTTGAAGCTCCTCTTGACACAGTAGCAGATTTATTTAAGTCAGATGAAATATAATCGCTATGTACATAACCTATCAGTGAATTTAATCTTACCTTCGTCCACTGACCACTTTTTTCAATTATTTCAACTTTATCTCCAGTATTTAAGATGTGAATTGCTTCACTTTCTGTGGTAGCATTTCTTCTTAGGTTTACACCCTTATTAGTGATAAAGCCGTCTTCAATCTTTTTAATTTGACTATCTGAGGACTCAATAAATCCTTCTATGCCTGTTCCAAGTTTAATCTTAGTCCATCCATTCTCTTCACCTACAATTAAAATTTCTTGCCCTTTAGAAATTTTAGATATTACAGTTGAATTTGAGTTTGAATCAAGTCTAATATCTATTATAGGTGATTCCACTACTGCCTTTTCGTATTGATTTGCATCCGCTATTGCCGGAAACGTAAGTATTATACTTGTAGTAAACAAGCACGATAGTAACCATCCTTTTTTCATCGGATACCTCCTAATTTAAATTTGATTTACCCTCAAGCGTTTTAAATTGTGATATTATTGTTGAAATTACTGTATTGTAAGTTTTATCTGTTTTAGTTGTTTTGTCGTGTTTAAACTAATTATTAATACCTAAATAATCATTGTGAAGGTTAACATTTTTAAATTATACTATAAATCAAATTAAATTGCAACTTCACTTTTTTCTATAAGTTGTATCCTTGTAATTCTTTTAATTTCACCAAATCGAAGATTATGTTTTTAATGTGATAATTATAAACCATGAATAAATCATCTTCAGACGATATTGTATTGTAAATATCTATTTCAAGGTGCTTTTTTATGATATTTGCTGTACTTTTTGATATTTGTTTGTCAAAGTTTTGAATAATATTAATATTGTGATAAATTTCATCAAGCAACATAAGTGATTTAATAATTAATTCCTCTTCCTTATAATTTTTTTCTCCACTTAAAAATTCAGACTTGTAAATTTCGTAGGATTGATTTATTTCATTTAGCTTATCACTATATTCTTTTAACTCAAATGGGATATTAAGCACAAAATACTCATAGAGCTCTTTATCTAGATAGCTAATCAAATGTTCTAATATTGTTGATATTTTTTCTTTATGTTTTGGTCTGAACACTAATAAATTAACACTAAAAGCAACTATAATTCCTATAGTTGTGTCAATTACTCTAAAAGCTGAATACATAAACACATTTTCTTCAGTATTTAACATAATTGAGCAAAAAACAATAAGTGTAATAACAATAGATTTATTCCACTTTAATTTATTATTTATATGAATTATGAGTATAGTTCCAAGACCAATTAATAAAGTATTGTTAGGGCTAATTTGATAAAATAGCATACCTACCATTGCACCAAAAACTGTTCCTAGAATTCTATTAATTCCACTTTTGTAGGATTCATTTATACTTCCTTGCATACTTACAATTGCACCTATAATTACAAAAATTGGATTATTCAAATTCAGTAAATTTGATATAACAATACAAATCACAACAGAAATAGCAGTCTTAATATTTCTCATCCCACCATCATAATCACCCTTTCACATTATTATATTACCCAATAAATTTGATTTATCATATAAAAAATAGAGCCATCTATATTTAGACAGCTCTTATTTTGAATAAAGCAAGGCTCCGTTCATCAATTATCAGACTTTGATTGATTCAGAGAATAACGTTTTAATTATTTTATTAGCAATAAATAATGAGTTTTATAAATTCACATAGCAATGTTTGTAAAAATTATGCTATGGTGCGAGAGATGGGACTTGAACCCACACATCACTAAGATACACGCCCCTCAAACGTGCCTGTCTGCCAATTCCAGCACTCTCGCATCAATCTTCACGCAATTGATTTTAGCATCTAAGCGCCCAGTATGTCAATATTCTATTCGTATATTAAAGTATATTTGTTTTTATAACTCATTACTTTATTTATATATGTTTTAGATTCTTCAAAAGGGATTTCCCATTTTGTATAGTCAGTATCTGACAAATATCCTTTAGATATCCATGCATTTACATTACCTGATCCAGCGTTATATGCCAATACAGCTAACTCCTCAGATCCGAATTCATTAATAAGTCTTCTCAAATACCAAGTCCCTACTTTAATATTATCCTCTATATTGTAATAGTCCATAGATGGGGACTCAAGTTCACTGCATCCCCAGCTCCAAGTTTTACCAATAATCTGCATCAATCCTTTAGCATCTTTTTTTGATTTAGCATAAGGATAAAAATTACTCTCTGCTTTAATTATTGAAAAAATAAGTTCATCTTCTATTTGATATAAATCTGAGTATTTGAAAACGTACTCTTTATATTGCTGTGGATATTTTATAAACAACAATAATTTAGGCTCAGATTTATATCCTAAAAATAAAAACAATCCAATAAATAAAATTATCATAACTCTTTTCATATTAAACATCAGATATTTCCTTTTTTATTTCCAAAATAATTTCGTCAACTTGACTATATAAATTTTCAATAGTGCTATTATTGTAAACTACATAATCTGCAAACTTAAGCTTCTCATCTATACTCATTTGACTATTAATTATACTAATAGCCATATAAGCTGTAATCTTATCTCTTTTTATTATCCTATTAATCTGCTCATTTTTATCGCAGGCAACAACAATTATCTTGTCTACTTTCTTATGAAGCTCAGTTTCTATAAGTAAAGGAGCATCAAGAAAAACTACGCTTTGAGACTCTAACAGCATTTCTATCTCTTTTTCAATTTCATTTATAATAATAGGATGAATAGCCATATTTAGTCTTTGTAGCATATTTGAATTATCAAATACTATTTTTTTAATTTTTTTTCTATCTACTTCTCCGTTACTATTTAAAATTTCTACTCCAAACACTTCTAAAATAGCTTTATATCCATTTGAGCCAATATTATAGGCTCCTTTGGATATTTTGTCTGCATCTACAACACTATAGCCTTTTGATATTAAATAATTGCTTACCGTTGACTTTCCAGTTCCAATTGAACCTGTTATTCCAATAATCATTTTATTTTGTTTCATACCAAGATTTTCCCCATTTAGCATCAACTGTAAGCTTAACATTTAAGTCTACAGCCGATTCCATTTCTTCTTTTAATAAATCTGCAACATATGATTTTTCACTATCAGGCGACTCAATTATAAGTTCATCATGAACTTGTAGTATCAGTTTAGATTTTAACCCTTCAGATTTAAGTCTAGCATATACTTTTACCATTGCAATTTTTATAACATCTGCAGCGCTTCCTTGAATTGGAGTGTTCATAGCTAATCTTTTTCCTAAATTTTTCATTATAAAATTATTTGAACCCAGTTCAGGAATGTACCTTCTTCTTCCAATATAGGTTTCTACATAACCATCATTTTTAGCCTTTTCTACTATATCTTCCATGTATTTTTTTACATATGGATATCTTGCAAAGTAATTATCGATATATTCTTTAGCAACTTGCTTTGATATTCCAAGATTATTTGATAAGCCAAAATCACTTATCCCATAAACTATTCCAAAATTAACTGCCTTTGCAGCGCTCCTGAGTTCTTTAGTGACCTCATCTAAGGGTACATTAAATACTTCTGATGCTGTAATTGTATGAATATCATCACCTTTTGAAAAGGCATCAATAAGTCCTTCGTCATTAGCAATGTGTGCCAAGATTCGAAGCTCAATCTGAGAATAGTCAGCATCCACTAAATACATGTCCTCTGGAGCTACAAATACTTTTCTTAGTTCGCGTCCGATTTCTAGACGTACTGGTATATTTTGCATATTAGGCTCAGTTGAAGATATTCGCCCAGTAGTTGTAATAGTTTGATTAAACGATGAGTGAATTCTGCCCGTTTTTGGATTAATTATATTTAAAAGCCCATCTACATATGTGGACTGAAGCTTTGTATATTGTCTATATAAGGTAATTTTATCTATTATAGGATGTTTATCTGATAAAGCTTCTAAAACTTCAGCATTTGTAGAATACCCCGTTTTAGTTTTTTTGATTGCTGGAAGCCCAAGCTTATCAAATAAAATATGTCCAAGCTGTTTTGGAGAGTTAATATTGAAGTTTTCTCCAGCATATTCATAAATGCTTGCTTCTAAAGTTTTAATTTCAATATCGAATTTTTGTTTTAGTTCATTAAGTACTTCTTTATCTGCGCTTATGCCTATATATTCCATATCCGCTAAAATCTCAACTAGCGGCATTTCAACTTCATAAAATAAATTGTGCATAGTATAATTTTCAATTGTAGTGATTAAAGCTTCTTTTCCTTTATCAACAATATCTAAAACTGAACATGCGTAGCCTGATATCTGAGCATCTGATAAATCTTTAAAGTCTTTTTTACTTTTACCTTTGCCCAAAAGCTCTTCTAAAGATAGCACATCCCCAAGATTGTATTTAAGCGCTATATCTTTGATTTCGTAGTTTGAGCTAGTTGAATCAATTAGATATTCAGCTATGGCTATATCAAAATAAAGCCCTGTCAAATTTATTTCATATGGCTTTAAAATTAAACAGTCATTTTTTAGATTATATCCATACTTCTTTATTTCTGGATTCTCAAATACATCCTTAAGCTTTGATACATCCTTTTCTTCAATATTAAAAAATTCTTCATCTATCTTCGCAAATAAATTTATCAATCTTTTGTCACTAACTAATCCAGATTTTGCAATAGAAAATAAATTTAAAGATTTCAAACTAGTTGCTTTATCTATTAATAACTCAATATCATTTGAAATTAAATACTCCTTTTGCACTTTATCAATCAAACCAGATTCATCATTTCCAACCTTACCTATCAAGCTATTAAATTCAAATTCTGAAAACAAACTGATTAAAGTATTTTTGTCTATATCCTTCTTTTCAAACTCATCAACTTTAAGCTCTAAAGGGATATCTACCATAATAGTTGCAAGGCTTTTACTCAGAAAAGCCATATCATATCCAGCCTCAAGCTTTGCTTTTACGCTTTTAGAAATCTCATCTATATTCATATAGATATTTTCTATACTTCCATACTCTTTCAAAAGCTTAATCCCTGTTTTTTCACCTATTCCTGCTACTCCAGGAATATTATCTGACTGATCTCCCATTAACCCCTTTAAATCGATAAATTGCTGAGGCGTAAGCTCATATTTTTCAGTCATTTTATCTGGATCATATTCATCTAGCTCTGAAATTCCTTTTTTAGTAAATAAAACCTTTATTTTATCACTTACTAATTGAAGAGCATCCTTATCACCAGTAATTATATAAACTTCAAAACCATCTTGCTCAAAATTTTTAGCAACTGTGCCTATTAGGTCGTCTGCTTCATAGCCTTCAAGTTCAATTCTATTTATCCCGAAAGCATCTATCATTTTCTTAAGAGGCTCTACCTGCTCTCTTAGTTCATCTGGCATCTTTTTTCTGTTACCTTTATACGCATCATACTGCTTATGCCTAAAGGTCGGTGCTTTTAAGTCAAATGCCACTGATATATGGCTTGGTTTATAGGTATCCATTATTTTGAATAATATATTTGCAAATCCATAAATAGCATTGGTATGCTGTCCTTTTTTATTCATCAGTTCAGGCAGAGCATAGTAAGCTCTATTCATTAAACTGTTTCCATCTATCAAAATTAATAATTTGTCCATTATATCCTCCAGTGATACAAGAGCTCCATCCATTATTGCAATCAATGATTGCTAACAATTCTTGGAAATCTTGTCATATTGACAATAAGTTTTTTTCAAGTAATTTTCCTAAAGAAATTATATCAGAAAGAATGTCAAATATCCAATCAAGTCATTATTGATTTTTATATAAACATATGCTAATATAATTAAGTGCTATATGCGGGTGTGGCGGAACGGCAGACGCAGCGGACTCAAAATCCGCCATAGGTGACTATGTGGGGGTTCAAATCCCTTCACCCGCACCACTAAAGTACGGTAGTTCTCTCCTGAGTTCTCTCCAAATGTTTTTAAACTATTAGGAATTAACTTTCAATATACAAATCTATAACTATTTTTTATAATCTAGTTTTTCTTCTTAGATAAAAAATAAAAATCACATAAAGGATTTGGACTTTTTCTTATCCTATTTTGCATATACTCTATGCACTACAAAAAACCTGTTTGGATATCAAACAGGTTTTAATAATTATTTATAAAATTTTATCTAATGGCTTGAAATACTAAATATTTAATAATATATCATTTTAAAATTCTTGATGCTGTGATGTATCTATTTGAGTAATATCCTTGGCTCAAACTATCTATACTTACCCCATCACCTGATGATGAAGCATGAATGAAGTCTCCATCTGATAAATATATCCCAACATGGGTAATGCTTCCAGGCTTTCCAAAAGTATTAAATGCAACTATATCACCAGACTTAAGGTCATTTTTTGAAACCGTCTCCCCTGCCCTAGCTTGATCTTTTGATACTCTAGGAAGTGTAATTCCAAGGGCATTTTTGTACGTATATTGGATAAAGCTTGAGCAATCAAAACTGTTGGGGCCATTTGAACCATAACTATAGGGAGTTCCAATCAGTGAGTTTGCCATGATTAAAAGCTTTTCAGCATCATTTCTCTGACCTGCTCTTGATACTAAGGCCTTAAATTCATCTTCAGTAGCTATAAACTTTGAAAAAATATACCCTGTATTACCTTCAAATAATACTTTCGACCATTCTCCATTTTTTTCAAGTACTAAAACTCTATCAGAATTATTCACTACACTAAGAGCTTTACTTTCAATATTTGGGCGTAATCTAAGATTAACTCCATCATTAGTTACTATCCCTTCATATGTTTTTTTGATATTTAACTCATTTTTATTTACATACCCTTCCACTCCAAGTTGAGTTTTAACTTTTACCCAATTACCTTCTTCTTCCAATACAAAAAGTTCTTGTCCTTGTATCGCTTTTGATACTAAAGCGGAATCTTCATTTGCCTGTGTTCTTACAAATACTAGATTTGATTTTACTTCTGCTTTATTATAAGTATTGGCATATGATGCAATTGGAATAGAAAAAATCATTCCTAAAACCATTGCACTTGCTAAAATAGTATTTTTTTTCATTTCGTCCTCCTAAAGAAATATTAATTGTCTAATAAAACGTCATTGATTCGACTATTTAATCTTAATAAATGTTTATGGAGATTTTGTGAAGAAATGAAAAAAATTACAAAAAAGTTAAAATCCATTTTTTAAATAAATAAATTTATAAGATATTTATAGTTAAACTATAATTGAATTTATTTAAGGTTATTTATGTAAACTTCTAAGTATTAGGAGGTCAATTCGCATACTATATTAATCAAAACTCAAATAAAAAACTCCTTAATTGAAAAGGTTTCATACCCATTCATAAATTATTAAGGAGTTTTTATATAAATACCAAAATTCTCATGTTTTTTTAAATATTAGCTTGCTCGAAAGCATAATACACTGCGTTTACTGCGCTTTCAAAATCTTCATTTTCTATTCCTATAATTATATTAATCTCACTAGAACCCTGCGATATCATTCTCACGTTAATTTGCTGTTCTTTAAGTGCAGTAAATAATCTAGCAGATATTCCTCTTGTTCTTATCATGCCTTTACCAACTACTGCCATTAATGCCATGTTTGGATATACCTCTACAGAATCTGGGTTTAATTTAGTCCTTATCTCCTCGATAACCTTATCAAGTTTATTTCTGAGCTCTTCATCACTAATAATTAATGATACAGAATCTATGCCTGAAGGTATATGTTCTACTGAAATATCATTGTCTTCAATTATTGATAATAGCTTTCTTAAAAATCCTTTCTCCTCATTCATAAGCATTTTTTCAATTGCTATAACTGTAAAATCTTTTTTACCAGCTATTCCTGTAATAGTTTTAGGATATTTAGGGCTTTCAAAATCGCTGAGTATAAGAGTTCCTTCATCCATAGGACTATTAGTATTTCTTATCTGAATAGGAATTTTTGATTTTTTTACTGGAAATACAGCATCTTCATGAAGTACAGAAGCTCCCATGTAAGATAGCTCTCTAAGCTCTTTATATGTTATTTTTTCGATATGTCTTGGATGGTCAACTATTCTAGGATCTGCTTTTAAAAATCCAGATACATCAGTCCAATTTTCATACAAAGAAGCGTTAACTCCATTTGCAACTAGTGAGCCCGAAAAGTCAGAGCCTCCCCTTGAAAATACTTTTACAATCCCTTTATCAGTAGCTCCATAAAATCCAGGAATAACAGCATAATCATATTCTAGCGACATTTTATAAAGCCTTGACTGAGTCTCATCAAAGTTTAATTTGCCATCTTCAAGAAAAACTATCACTTCAGCTGCATCTACAAACTTAAACCCTAAATATGCAGCCAGCACTATTGCATTAAGATATTCTCCTCTACTTACTATGTAATCAAGGCTCTTATTCTGATAGACTGTATTTTTAATTTCTTCACAATAACTTGATATATCTAAATCAAGTTCAAGCTCATTACATATTTGTATATATCTATCTTCAATTATTTTGAATGTCTCAATAAATTTCTCTTTATTTTCAATGCTATTATAGCATTGAAATAGCAAATCAGTTATCTTTTCATCGTCCTTATATCTTTTGCCTGGTGCTGAAGGCACAATATATTTTCTCTTTTTATTGGAAAAAACTATATCCTTCACTTTTTTAAACTGATTAGAATCAGCTAGTGAGCTTCCTCCAAATTTTGCTACGACTATTTCACTCAACAATGTTTCCCCCTTAAATCAATTTGTCTTCACTGTACAAACAGATGTTTTCAATATAAAGATTTAATGATTTTATAGCTTTTTAGTGGGGTTGTCAAGGATAAAAAATTATTTTTATTTATGAATTAAATTTTCTTCCAATACATTTTGCTGTCAGAAAATTCATATGTCAGTAAATTTTCATCAGACATATATGATAAGTACGACCGTAATGTACTTCCTACTAGTATATATTGGTTAGCATCCATTTTTAATGAATATACAGAAAATATATACTGAAGAATATCTTCAAATAATCGTGGATTTTCACAAAATAGCAAAATATGATTAACAATTTCTTCTATCTTATTTCTATTAGCCTTTATCAAGCTCTTAATATTTTTCGTAGGCTCACAGTGAGATGGTACATAAATATCCGCCTCTAATCCATCTAGCATATTGAGAGTTTCTATATATGCTTTAATATCATATATAAAAAATATGTGATACTTATTTATTATTTCCTCCGAAAAAAGACTGTCTCCTAAAAAAGCTACTTTATCGTCAGTTATAATACCAATCATATCAAAAAAATGCCCTGGAAGCTTAATATAAGATAAGCCTATGATTCCAGCTGTTTCTATATCAGAGGTTGGATTGCTTGCTTCAGCCATTATAAATTTGTTTCTGATAGCTTTAAATGGATATCCTCCATACAAAAATGAGGGTTCTAAAACTGGATGCTTAGTAAACGAATTTTCAATACTTGTAGATATAATTTCGCAGTCGTGTCTTGCCTGAAGCATTTTATTGCCCCCAACATGATCTGCATTTGAATGAGTATTTATTATTCCTTTCAATGTCCAATCATTTTCTTTAATATGCTTGTCAATTTTTCTAGCTGCATCTTTGTCATTACCACTGTCAATCAAATATATCTCTTTATCATTAATTTTAAATAACCCTACCTTTGAAGGAGAGTTAATATAATAGGTTTTATTAGTTAATGAAATTAATTCATACATAGTTCTACCTCCATAAAAAAAGATTAAATGATATTTTTACTATAATATCACTTAATCTTCTATTTATCTTCCATAAAAATATTTTTTTGCATAATTTATTAATTACTTTTAAATAGAGTATCCATATTACGTTTTTTGATCATTTTTAACAAAACCCATTATGGCTTTATTTGAAAGTTTTTAAATCCCTCTGAATATACAATACTATTGTCTTTTAAAACCCACATTGCCTCTAATCCTTCTTTGGATTCAACTAGTTTTTTACCTTCTTCAAGAGGTAAATTAAATACAGCTGTAGAATATGCATCCGCTACACCTGAGTCTTTAGCAACTATACTCACTTGTCTAAAATATTCTGATGGAAATAACGTATTTGTATCTATAATATGGTGATATCTTTTTCCATCTACCATATAATATCTTTCATAGTCTCCACTTGACACTAGCGACATATCGCTTAAGTATAAAGTTCCTGTTATATCCTCTTCACTATCCTTGTTTGGATTTTGAATGCCTACTCCCCAGGGCTTATTATTATCCTTAAGTCCAATTGCGCATACATTACCACCAACACTTATCACTCCATTATCAAATCCATTTTTCTTAGCTTTCTCTACCACTTTTTGAGTTGCATAGCCTTTAGCTATTGCTCCTACGTCAAGTTTCATATTTTTGTCAGGTAAATATACTGTAGAATTTATTTCATCTATAATGATTTCATTTATATCTGTGAACTTATTTGCGTTTTGTAAATCTATAAGCTTCGGAAGCTCTGCCTTTTCAGGTTCTTCAACTCCATTATCCCTATATCTGCTCCAAATTCTAAGCACTGGTCCAAAAGCTATATTAACCTGTTTACCTGTTTCACTATACATCTCTTTGGAAAAATTAATTAAATCAATTATTTCTTTATCAACTTCTACTGGTTTAATTCCAGCATTATCGTTAATTGTTTTGATATTGTTTACACCTTCAAAATCATCATAGATATTATATAGCTGATGATAATGTTCTAATTCTTTATAAATAAATTCTGATTGCTTTTTAAATTCTTCTTCACTTTCAGAATAAGATATTATTTTAGTTACAGTATTAAATAAAATCATAAATTCTGCACTATAGGATTGCTTTTTCGGTACACAGCCAGTAATTAATATTGAAAAAATAGTGAAGATCATTATGATCTTCACTATTTTAGTACTTCTTTGCATAGATTAGTTTGCTTTTTTAACTGAAGCTTCAGCTAGTTTAATGAAATCAGTAACATGTACAGTTACAGATGACTTAAGTTCTTCTTCTTCAGTTAACCCATCAGCAGAAACTTTCATACCTTTTACTTCATCGGCTGTTTTACCTTTTATAAATTCTGCAAAAGCATCAGCTTGCTCATTCCACTCTTTGCCAATTGCTGAAGCTTTTTTCATTCCGTAGCCTTCTCCAAGCTCTTGCTTAGTTTTTAGCTCAGCTGTTAAATCAGAAGTGATTTTACCTGTAGCATCAAAATTAATATTAGCTTGAGAACCATCTATCATAGCACTAGTGATTTTTCCGTCAGCATCTGTAGTTGTAACAACATAAGTAGAATATGCTTGAGCAAGTCCTGCCTCATCTCCTGCATCTTTAGATTTTGCAATATTAGTTTCAATTGCAAGACCTAATTTGTCAGTAGAAGATGCACCGATTTCTTTAGCATTAGCTGCAGCTTTTTCAATACCAGCTATAAAATCTTTAACTTTAACAGTAACAGATCCTTTAATGTCGTCGCCAGTTGGCACGCCTTCTTCTGTAACTGCAATACCTTTTATTTCTTCAACTGTCTTACCTTTTACGTAATCAGCAAACGCAGCAGCTTGCTCATTCCACTCTTTGCCAATTGATGATGCTTTTTTCATTCCATACTCTTCGCCCATATCAACCTTTGATTTAAATATTGTAGCTAAATCAGTAGTGATTTTTCCTTCTTTAGAAAAATTGATTTTAGTTTGAGCACTATCAATTACTGCGTTTACAATTTTACCGTCTTTATCAACGATAACTGCAATCGCTAAAGAATCTGTCTGAGCTAGACCATCTTCTTCTGCTGCATCCTTAGATTTAGCAACACTTGAAATAACAGCAAAACCAGTTTTTGCGTCTCCAGCTGCTGGCTCAGCAGTTTCCTCAACTGCAGGCTCTTCAGTTGGTGCTGGCTCCTCAGTAGTTGTTGATCCTCCACAAGCTGTTAGTGAAAAGATCATTGCAAATGACAATAAACCTGCTAACATTTTTTTCTTCATAAACAAAACTCCTCCTATTTTGTAAAATAAATTTTTTATTTAAAGGATAGGTATGAACTACCTTCCATTAAACCAAGTTCATAAAGCAAAAATAAAAACAAATAATTAAAGTAAATTCTTTAGCTTAAGATATTTAGTCCTATACTTTTTAAAGTAAATTATCTATTATCATGGTTATTACTAATCCTAAATTTAAGATTACATAATTTTTTATAGAAACTATAAAGGTTTCTGATTTAACCTGTTGGTTCTCAAATTCTTTTAAATTTTTTGCCACAGGAATTATTCCGGCTAATGCTACTAGTGAAATTACTCCTAATTCTCCTATAAATACAAGAATAGGAATCATTAAATATGATATTATATATATCCATTTAAAGATACTAACTGAAGCTTTTTTACCGATATAGTAAGGTAAAGTATGTCTTTTTTGCAAAATATCCTTTTCTAAATCACAAGTATTGTTTGCAAGCATTATCCCTGCAGTTGTAAGTGTTGGGATGGCAAACAATAATACTAAATGAATTAAATTAATATAGTTTGCCTCTAATAAAATGTGTGTATCGGTAAACAAGACTTTTAAATAATATCCCTCAGGAAAATTAATATACAGTAAAATCAGAGGAATAAAGAATCCATAGAATATCCCAGAAATTATTTCTCCAAAGGGAGTTCTTGAGATAGGAAGTGGTCCAAAGGTATAAAAAATACCAAAGGCAAAGCATAAACTTCCTAAAACCAAGACTATCCAATCTGTATAGTAAACCAACACTAATCCTAGAGCTATACTAATTGCTAACATTATATATATTAATGTTCTGCCCTTTTTCCTGCTATACGGAATACTTTCACCATTAGTTTTAGTATCAATATAGTTGTTAATTGCAGTTGTTTCTAAATCAAACAAAAACATACCACTAAAAAATAGGATAGTTTCAAATATTTTTACTTGTTGGTTTTTAGACATAAGATACAGTATTGATATTAAAAAAGGAAATAAGCTGGTTATCTTAGTTCTAATTTCAGTAAACTGAAAGTATCTGGATATAGTAGTGTTGCTTTTTTCCATATTTATCTCCTTGCTGCTACATCTAAAACATTTTTTATCATAGTATATTTTTCAGAAGATATTTCTAGCTTATCTAAGCAAACTATACTCTTGTCGTAATATCTGTCACTAAAAGCCTTTGTAAATTCCACTCCACCAAAATTTATTATTTCTCTAGCTAGAATATTTTTGTCATATCCTTGCTCTAGCTTCTCGCGAATAGTTTCATTTTTCTTCATTGCATATATTAATGGGAGAGTAATGACTCCTTTTGCAATATCAGATAAAACTGGTTTATTTGATTCAGCTTGAGTAAGCTCATAATCCATACAATCATCAGACATTTGGAAAATCATTCCTATATATCTTCCAATATTTTTATATAAATCCACATTGGATTTTGGCTCTCCTAAAACAATAGCTCCACTGACAAATGCGGCTTCAAAGAGCGCTGCTGTCTTACCTCTAATTATTGTTAGATATCTTTTTAAACTCAAATTATAATTGAATAGATTCGTATCCTGCATAAGCTCGCCGAGACATACAGATTTCGCATAATTTGCAAGTGAATATTTTTTGTATTCATCTTTTATATCCACTTTTAGAGCTAATTCTATAGCCATAGCTAGGATATAGTCTCCACAGATAACTGCAGTTTTCTTATCGAATCTACTTTGTAAGCTATCCATACCTCTTCTTTTAGGGGAATCATCTATGATATCATCGTGTACCAGTGTAGCTAAATGAAAAAGCTCGATTGCAACTGCTAAATTAATCGCATCCTCGTGAACAAATTGATTTTCATCCGATGCTACAATAAGAATACAATTCCCTCTAAGATTTTTCCCTAGTGATTTTGATAAATACGAAGTGCATTCTCTAATAGAAGGTGGCGTTTTCCTTAAAACCTCTACTAGCTTATTATTAAATTCATTTTTTGCTGATTCTAAACTAATCATGATATAGATACCACTTCCTAGCAAAACCATTATTTCTCCATGCTTTCTTTAGCCATGGCATTACATAGTAATCAAGTCCTAAGGTTCTACCAGCACCAATAAGCACAGCAATTCCAGCAAATATCATCCATACAGTATCTAAGTGAAGTCCGGTTGTAGTTAAAAACATAATTTGAAGTACAACAGATACTCCAGCGGATAGAAATGTAAATAATCCCGCTATAAGAGCTAGTCCAATCGCAATTTCTAATATAACAATAGTTGTTTGCATAAATATTTGTATTCCATCACTTGAAGTAATAAATTTGTCAAGGAATAAGTTCAAAATTGGTACATCTAATTTAATCGTCAAATCATGTAAGGTAGATTCTGCAAATGTAAGTCCACTTACAAAATAAATTTTCAATAATCCAAAAATATCTAGATTTAAAAATGCATGTCCTGCAGACTGTACTGCATCTGCCGCTACTGTCGCTCCTGTAACTGAGTGAGCCTCGGCAGTTCCTGTTGCAGCACCCACCGCATCAACCACAGCTCCAGGATTAAGAATATTTTGATACCAAGCATTTGCTCCACCAAAAAAACCAGTTAATTTTGGTGCCTCAAACCACCCTTCATTTACTTTCTTTACCCCTTCAAAAAACCATACTCCGCCAAGCCATACTCTAAGTGGTACCATCAAAAAACTTGGAGTAACATTAGAGAAATGTCCTCCGACTATACTTCTATTATTCCTAATTGTAAAAAATTCATGTTTTAAATAGCTGAATATTTTAGTCCAACCCATTACTTGAATGAAATAAACCATATTGATAAGATGTTTTACCATCATTGCAAAGAAAGATGGAAGATTCATCATCATTTTAGGAGTACCAACTCTTGCTACTGCATATCTTCCTCCAACTGAAACCATAACTCCGTGAAACTCAGGCTTATATTTTTTTAGCTGACCACTCTTTGTAATTGAAGTAAAAATATTATGTGCAGCTGTAGAAGCGGAATGTTCACAGTTTTCAACCATCTGTGGAACCGGAGCTGCTTCTCCCTCTGGTATATAAAACATGTTATCTCCAATAACATATACTTTTTCATCGTCAATTGATCTTAAATAAGGGTCTACTTTAATTCTGCCTCTTCTTTCAGAGCTTATTTTTGAAGCAGCGTCATTTGTAATATCTGACCCTTCAATTCCCGCAGCCCATATTACTGTTCCAGCTGGAAAAACATTTTCCTTGTCATTAATTTTAACTTTTATAAAGTCCTTGCCTATTCCAACTACCCCAGCACCAAGAATCATATTTACATTCATTTTTTTAAGTCTATTTTCAACTTTATCTGATAATTTTTCTGGAAGAATTGGTACTGTTCTTGGTAATATATCTACATTGTTTAGCGAAACATCTGCTTTATTAATTTCGTACTTATGACATAAAAATGGAACATATTCAGCAAGCTCTCCTATCATTTCTACGCCTGTAAATCCAGCTCCAACTACATAAAAGCTAAGCAGTAACTTTCTTTTCTGTACGTCAGTTTCAAGAGCAGCTTTTCTAAATGATTCATGTATATGCTCTCTTAATTTAACTGCATCATCATAAGACCATAGCTTGTGACTGAATTCTTCAGCGCCCTCTACGCCAAAATATGTAGGCTTAGAACCAGCAGCAATAACCAAGTAATCATAAGGATAATCAGTAGTTTTTCCTACCAGTTTTTTGTTTTGAAAATCAACATTATCTATATCATCCATTACTACATTTACTTTTCTGCCAGCAAATATTTTCTTAAGGCTCATTTTTATACTGTCTTCATCAACTCTATTTGCAGCTACTTCATGTAGCTCAGTAAGCATAGTGTGAAATGGGTTTTTGTCGATTATTGTTATAGATATATCGGTATTTTTTTTAAACTTTTTCTCAAGCTTTTTAGCAGTTAAAACCCCTGCGTATCCAGCTCCTAAGACAACAATTCTCTCCATTAATACATCCTCCTGTTCTATAATATACTAATAAAGTATATCATCAGTTAGTTGCTCTTACAACTATTTTTGATAAAAAAATAATTAAATTTGATAGTTTTTTTTATATGATAATTGTAATCATAGTAAATTTTATTTAAATTTCAATCATTTTACAATTTATACCCAGGAAATCATTTTCCTACTAAAAAATAAAAAAATATTTGCGAAATTTTCAAAATTTATTGAATTTAGTGTTGACAAGGTGAATTTCTTATACTAGAATAACTAAAACAATCATTTAAATGCTTTGAAAGAGACAAAACTATTCACTTAGCTATTTACAGAGAGTCGGAAATGCTGAGAACCGACAATAGCAGAATACAATGATCACTCTTGAGCAGTTTCTTCGAAAGATTAAACAAGTAGAAGAAAACGGATGCCACCGTTAACAAGGCTAAGGTTGATAGACCTGAATAAAGTGATGGCATGAACGCCATAAATAGGGTGGTACCGCGAATCCTTCGTCCCTATAAGTCTATTAATTAGATTTATAGATACGGAGGTTTTTTTATTTTATATTTTAAATAGGAGGTAACAAAATGCAGACGAATGTACAAGTTAATCTAATTTCTGGAATTGATTCTGCTCTTAGAGCTGTAACTATGCTAAGACGAAAGGGTATCAAATTTTATGAGATATCTATTTATAGCAATTCGTTAAGCCTCATCATTCCTATTGAAACTGAATCTATAGTAAGAGCACAGCTCTCCAAGCTATCAGATATAGAAGTATTAGTTAATTAATTTTTATTGTATTCAAAATACAATATTCACAAAATAATTTAAACATTACTTAGGAGGAATTTAAAATGTATTACGAAAATGATGTTCAAGCAGATGTACTTAAAGGTAAAAAAATAGCTATTCTTGGTTACGGTAGCCAGGGTCACGCTCATGCACTTAACTTAAAAGAATCAGGTCTTGATGTATTAGTTGGCCTTAGAGAAGATAGTAATAGCAGGTCAAAGGCTCTGGAAAGCGGGCTTACTGTTAAGTCTGTTGATGATTGCGTTAAAGAAGCTGATTTAGTTATGGTTCTATTACCTGATGAAAAGCAGAAGGAAGTATATGACAGCCAGATTGAAAAAAATTTAAAACCTGGTCAATCACTTGTATTTGCTCATGGATTTAATATTCACTATAAACAAATCGTTCCACCAGAGTTTGTAGATGTTTTTATGGTTGCTCCAAAGGGACCAGGGCATCTTGTAAGAAGAACCTATGAAAAAGGAAGCGGAGTACCTGCCCTAATTGCTGTACACCAAGACTACAGCAATAATGCTAAACATAAAGCACTTGCATATGCAAAAGCACTGGGTTCATTAAGAGTAGGAGCTATTGAAACAAGCTTTAAAGAAGAAACAGAAACTGATTTATTCGGTGAACAAGCTGTACTTTGTGGTGGGGTTACAGAATTAATTAAAGCAGGATTCGATACCTTAGTAGAAGCTGGCTATCAAAGTGAAATAGCATATTTTGAATGTCTTCATGAAATGAAACTAATTGTGGACTTACTTTATGAAGGTGGATTTGAGAAAATGCGTTATAGCATTAGTGATACTGCTGAATATGGAGATTATAGGGTAGGACGTAGGATAGTAAATCAGGAAGTGAGAAATGAAATGAAAAAAGTACTTTCAGAGATACAAGATGCTACATTTGCAAATCAGTGGATTGAAGAAAATAGAACAGGTAGACCTTTTTATAACCAGGTTAAAGCCGATGAGCTTAAACACCCTATTGTTAATACAGGCAAAAGCTTAAGAACAATGATGAAACTTGAAGGTGATAAGTAATGAATAGTGACAACCTAAAAAAAGGCTATGCAAGAACTCCTCATAGAGCTCTGCTTAAGTCTCTGGGACTTGATGATGAGGACTTTGAAAAACCTTTCATTGGAGTCGTAAATGCATTTAATGAAATTGTCCCTGGCCATATCCATCTACGAGAACTAGCCCAAGAAGTAAAAAATGGAATCTATGCTGCTGGAGCTATACCATTTGAGTTTCCTGTCATAACAGTATGCGATGGTTTAGCAATGAATCATGAGGGAATGAGATATTCTTTGCCAAGTAGAGAGCTTATTGTTGACAGTATAGAAGTGATGGTAAAAGCACATGCATTTGACGGCCTAGTGATGATTCCAAACTGTGATAAATCTGTTCCAGCTATGCTTATGGCTGCAGCTAGACTTAATATTCCTTCAATAATAGTAAGTGGAGGCCCCATGCTTAAAGGAAAATCCGCTACTAAAAATTTGGATTTAGTTACTGCATTTGAAGCTGTTGGAAGCTTTGCTGATAATAAAATCACATCTGAGGAATTATTAGAAATAGAGAATATGGCTTGTCCTACCTGTGGAAGCTGTGCAGGAATGTTCACAGCAAATTCTATGAACTGTATTACAGAAGCTTTAGGTATGGCTATGAGAGGAAATGGTACTGTTCCAGCCGTACTTTCAAAGCGAAAGCTACTGGCACGTAAATCAGGTAAGTTAGTCGTTGATTTAGTAAATAAAAATATTCTTCCTAGAGATATAATGACCAAGGAAGCTTTCCAAAATGCACTAGCTGTAGATATGGCACTTGGATGTTCTACAAATACCATCCTTCATTTGACTGCTATTGCAAATGAAGCAAGGGTGGATTTTGATTTATCCTTGGTTGATGAGGTTAGCAAAAAAGTTCCCAACTTATGTAGGCTATCACCAGCTGGTGAAGCTCATATAGAGGATCTCAACGACAGTGGTGGAATATATGCTGTAATGAATGAGCTTTCTAAAGCAAATCTAATAAATCTAAATGTAAAAACTGTATACGATAAAGCTCTTGGCGAGCTTATAGCTGATATAAAAAAAGGATTAGTAATTAGAGATGTAAGTAGTCCATATTCACCTACAGGAGGAATAAAAGTCTTGTATGGAAATATAGCTCCAGACGGCTGCGTTGTAAAAAAATCTGCAGTAGATGAAAAGATGTTCAATAAAACTCTTAATGCTAGAGTTTTTGATTCCGAAGAGGAAGCAGTAAGTGAAATATTGTATGGAAATATACAGCCAGATGATGCAGTATTAATAAGATATGAGGGTCCTAAAGGGGGACCAGGAATGAGAGAAATGTTATCCCCTACTTCAGCTTTATGTGGAATGGGCTTAGATGATAAAGTTTGCCTAATCACAGATGGACGTTTTTCTGGTGGAAGCAGAGGAGCTGCAATTGGTCATGTTTCTCCAGAAGCAGCGGTTTGCGGTCCTATATCATTAGTTTTAGATGGTGATATTATAATTCTTGATATTGATAAGGGTTCTATTAATCTCGATTTATCTACAGAAGAACTAAATAGAAGAAAAGCTTCTGCAGAATTTAAATTAAAATTGCCAAAACAAAATATTGGATACTTAAAAAGATATGCTGATTCAGTATCATCAGCTTCTAAAGGTGCAATTTATAAATAGAAAGGAATGAATACATTGAACGGTGCAAAATACCTGATAGATTGCCTTTCTAAAGAAGGCGTGGATGTTATTTTTGGTTATCCTGGTGGAGCTGTGATTCCACTTTTTGATGCCCTGTATGAGTCTGAGGATTTTATACAAATTCGAACTTGTCATGAACAAGGTGCTTCTCACGCTGCAGATGGTTATGCCAGAACTACAGGTAAAGTTGGTGTTTGCATCGCAACCTCAGGTCCCGGCGCAACTAATATAATTACTGGGCTGGCTACTGCTTTTATGGACTCTGTTCCAGTTATAGCAATCACTGGTCAAGTAGGAAAATCACTACTTGGCAAGGACTCATTTCAAGAAATAGATATAACTGGCTTGACTATGGGAATAACAAAACATAATTTCCTAGTAACAGATGCTAACGACTTAAAAGATGTAGTCTCCAAAGCCTTTTATATAGCTCAAATTGGCCGGCCTGGCCCTGTATTAATAGATATATCTAAGGATGCTTTTATGCAGGAAATAGAGACTAAGGAATATCATAAGATTGATAAAACTACAGATAAAAGACATCTAAACTATCAAGCTGAAATCGACAAGGTGGTTAATCTAATTAAATCATCTAGACAGCCTGTTATTTACGCTGGTGGTGGAGTAATAAAAAGTAAATCTTGGGATAGCTTGCATGAGCTTTCTACTAAACACAATATTCCTGTAGTGAACTCAATTATGGGTCTAGGTTCTTTTGATAGAAATTCTAACCTATCTTATGGCATTGTCGGAATGCATGGCGATAAAGACGCAAATATGCTTTGCTATGAAAGTGATTTAATTTTAGGTGTAGGGGTAAGGTTCTCTGATAGAGCTATAGGTAATAGAAACGGGTTTACTAAAAATGCAACTATAGTTCACATTGATGTTGATGAGACTGAACTAGGTAAAAATATTGATGTTTCATATGAAATTCTAGGTGATTTAAACGAAATCATGAATGAAATAAGCACCAAGCTTATGGAATATAAATCCCCTCATACTAGAAGCAATGATTATTTAGCAAAAGATTATGAAGGCTTTCATCCAAAAAATATTTTAACTGTAACTCAAAAATCTGTACCAGAAAATACTGTAGTTGTAACCGATGTCGGTCAGCATCAAATCTGGACCGCTAAATTCTGGAAGTTTTCGCTTCCTATGAAATTTGCAACATCTGGTGGACTTGGTACTATGGGTTTTGGGATGGGCGCAGCTCTTGGTGCAAAGCTTGGAAATCCAGATTCTCATGTTCTGCTTATAACCGGAGATGGCTCATTTAGAATGAACCACCCTGAACTACTTACTCTTTCAAGGCACAACATCCCTATTACAATTTTGCTTTTTAATAACTCGTCACTAGGAATGGTAAGGCAGTGGCAGAATCTATTTTGCAATTCGAGGTATGCTCAAACAGATATAAACGATGGCTTAAACCTAGAGTTTTTATCAAAAGCATATGGAATAAACTATTATAAAGCTTCAGATTTAGATACACTAGAATTAATCCTAAAAGTTCAGGATAAATCTCAGATTAATTTAATAGAATGCCTTTTAGATAGTGATATAGGAGCATATCCAATAGTCCCTCCTGGGAAATCTATTGATACTCTACTCACTGAGGATTAAATTTTGCTTACTTTGCCAACTGGGTCTACATGGATTACTATATCTATCCCAGTTTGGCTCATAATATCTTTTTCTATTTTATCTACTATTGAGTGAGCATGAACTAACTCAAGTGAATCAAGCAGCTCAACATGAACAGAACCTATCGATCTTCCTGGACCATAATCGTGTATTCTCAAATCATGTATTCCAATAATATACTCATTTTTTTGGATGAAACTACATACTTTCTCTACAGTTTCCTCTGATGGCGATTGTCCTAGAAGTATATTTACAGTGTCTTTAGATATATTAAACCCAGTGTAGATTATTATAAGAGAAACAAGGACTCCTACAAATCCATCTACTGGAGCATTTACATAGCGCTGAATTACTGTAGATAAAATCACTGCACTAGTTGCTATAACATCGTTAAGGCTATCAGTTGCAGTTGCTTTGTTTATACTTGAGTTTATAGTTTTTCCAATATAAGTGTTATAGGAAAACATCCATATCTTAACTAAAATTGACATAAGTAAAATCAACATTAGTATGGGATTAAATATTACTTCTTCAGGATTTCGTATTTTATCTACTGAGCTTTTTAATAGTTCGAAGCCTACTAACATGATTATAAAAGACACTATTAGAGAAGATATATATTCTATTCTTCCATGACCAAATGGATGTTCCTCATCGGGTAAAGAATTACTCATTTTCACTCCTAGTATAGTTACTATAGAGGTACCCATGTCGGATAGATTGTTAAATGCATCAGATATTATGGCTATACTGTTCATAATTAATCCTATAGTCAGCTTGAGTCCAAACAAAAATAAATTACATAGGATGCCTAAAATACCTGACAATATCCCATAGGATTCTCTTACATATTTATTTTCTACGTCATTATAGTTTTTTACAAATTTTTTTATAATTAATTTTATCAATTTATAACATCCTCTTCTAAAATAATCAAATTTATTCAATGATTTATATTGAATTCAAAATTATATTATAGCCCTAAGCTTATGTTTTTGTTTAGAAATTTATTAGAATAAGCTTTGCCATTTCTATATATAATAACATTTTTCTTAAAAACAAACATAAAAAAACTCACAAAAGTCTAAACTTTTGTGAGTTCTTAATTTTATTATTCTTGTACTAGAGGGTATCCCTTATTAATCCATCCACCTTCACCTGTTGCTGGTGTTCCTGCTCCAAAGTTCATGGAAACTGCATCATATCCTAAAATTCTTAGACCTGCTACTGCTTGTCCAGCTGTTTGTCCTGTATAGCAGTAAACAATAATTTTTTTGTCTGTTGGTAAAGTTCCAAATGATTCTTGCATTCCTTTTCCAAATGGAATGTTAATTGCTCCTTCAATATGTCCTTTAGCATAATCTTCTGCTTTTCTAACTGATAGGAACTGGATACTTTCATCCTTTGCGTCTAATAAAGCTTTTGCATCATCTTCACTTATCTTATGATTTTCGTAAGTAGTTCCTTTTGCTGCTACTAGCTCATCAAAGTACACTTTTATTGCATCTTTTAACTCTGGGGCAATATCTGCTGGAGTAGATTTTACTAGCTCTACAGCTTCTGTTTGAGTTACTTCCTCGATACCTTCAACATTTGAAAGTCCTAATTTCCATCCTAAGTTTATAGAACGAACATTATATCCAGCCATATTAAGAAGAGCTGTAGCTTGTCCAGCTGTTTGTCCTGTATAGCAGTATAAGTAAATATCTTTATCTACTGGTAAATTCTCAAGGTTTTCAGCTATTGCTGGCCCCCAAGGAATGTTTACTGCATTCTTAAGATGCCCTTTGTTATAGTCTTCGTTTGATCTAATGTCAACAACCAAAATATCTTCTTCTGCTTTTACTTTTTCAACCAATTCTTTTTCATCAATTTTGTAAATGTTTTCAGGCATATTAGCAAAATATGCATTTGCTGCGTCTTTAACTACATCCGCTTCTTCAACTTGTTCAGTTTCAGTACTCTCAACTGGTGCTTGAGGAGCTTCTTGAGCTGGCTCTTGAGATGGAGCACATGCTGCAAGTGATAAAGACATAATTAATGCAAGTGAAATAACAGAAAACTTTGATTTCAATCTTTTCATTTATATACCCTCCTAATGTTAACGTTATCTTTTTAACGTTTTATCTTTAACTAAATATTAACATCTAATTTTCATTCCAACTAATATATATTAGTTATACTACATAAGGTTTTGTTATACATTTCACATGTGACAATAATTAAAATCTATATTAAGATATATTAAGTTAAAAAATTAGGAGTAGTAAAATGAAAATAAATAAAAATCAAATATTGTTATTCATAACTATAATTTCATATATATCCTTAAATCTAATTTATTTAGATAAATTTCCTTTCGTTCATTCTGATGAGCCATGGCTTAGCGGCTTATCTAAAAATATGCTCGAAAATACCTCATTATCTGTTACTGAACCTTTTTTTGATTTAATGCCTAGATATCCTCACGCATTAAAAGTAATTTTTCATTTGATTCAAATTCCTTTCATCTACTTTTTTGGTTATAATATTTTTTCAGTGAGATTACTATCTCTTATCTTTGGTCTATTGACACTATTTATATTTTATATTTTGTTAAAAAAACTCACAAATAAAACTTTAATTTCCTATTTAGGCACACTTTTATTAGCTGTAGACATTCAATTTATTTATGCTTCACATTTTGCAAGGCAAGAAATACTCTTGCTTTTTATATTTTTAGTTTCCCTATACATTCTATTTATCTGTAGATTTAATATAACTTTGACCCCATCTATAAACCAAAGATTAAATAAGCTTTTTAATAAGCTTTCTGTTTTTACAATAAAAAGCGAGCCACTTTTAATTGGCTCGCTAATTGGCTTATCCATAGGAATTCATCCTAATAGTTTTATAATATTTTTACCTATTTTTTTAATTTATAGTTTTGAATTTTTTTACAATAACCCAAAAAAAGAATATAAAATTTTTATATTTTTATCAACAGTCTCTTTGTTCGCTGCTTCATTTGTGCTAATTAGCTTGCATTTCGATAGTGATTTTGTCACTCATTACTTTTCTTATGGCAAAAGTTTTAAGGTTGACTCATCCATTGTCGGAAAAATAAAAGGTTTTGCTAAATTTTACAAGGATATCATAGAGCGAAACGGAAAAACATATTACATACCTAATCTGGATTTCCAGTTTGTATTTTTTATAACTACTTTTATTTTATCTTTGATTGAATTAGTAAAAATCTATACAAATAATAAAAAGGCTGAATTTACATGTTTATTATATATAATTTTAAGTATAGCAGGTTTAAATTTAGGAGCTATGATTATTGGAAGATTTAATCAAACAAGTATTATTTTTCAGTTCCCACTTTATTATATTTTAGCCGTGTTATTAATCAGAAACTTAAGTTCTAAAGCCCAAAATCTTGTCTTAATTAGCATAATAATTATTTCTAGCTATTTTTCATATATAAATATAATGCCATATAAGAATATCGAATATAATTCATATCTAAAGGTCTTAAATGCTATACCATCAGATAGTGTAGTATTAAGCAATCTAAATACTCACTATTATTTTCAAAACTCAAATTTTTATGATTATAGAAATTTGCCATATCTTGAAGAAAATAATTTAAGTATTAAGGATTATATTAAAAAAAATAAAATTGAATATATAGTAACCACTGAAGATCTAAGTTTTTTTTATGATAATAAACCTCACTATAATGGGGTTTATGGCAATATAGATTTTTATCCAGATTTAGAAGCATTTTTAGCTCAAAGATGCAGTATAATTTCAAAAACTAAATCTAGACTTTATCCCATGCATATGGTTAAATTCACCGGCCTTTATGAAGAGTACAAATCTATGGCTGTTAAGGATTACTGGGACATTACAATTTATAAAGTCAATTACCCAATTGACTGATATATCTTATCGTATAAATCTAAAATCTCATTATTTTTTAATCGATGTTCTTTAGGTATGTTTAGAGGAATGTCTATAATAGTATCTCCTAAAACAACTATTCTATCTGATATATTTAGCGCCTCTAAAATATCATGGGTGACAAATAAAACTGTCATCTCTTTTTTCTCACTCAAATCGACTAATAGATTTTGCATGGAAGTTCTAGTTTGTGCATCTAGACTGGCAAATGGCTCATCCATGAGAAAAAGTGCTGGATTAAGACAAAGTGCTCTTGCCAGTGCTACCTTTTGCTTCATCCCTCCAGAAAGTTGAAAAGGATATTTATTTAAATCATCATCGTATTCTACAAGCGATAAATAGTTTCTTGCCAGACTGACTATATCATTTTTTATAAATTTAGATTTTTTACGCTTTTCAAGAGGAAAGCTAACATTTTGAAGCACTGTTTTCCAAGGAAAAAGCTGATTGAAATTCTGAAAAATCATAAATACTTTACAATCATAAGCACTATTGTTTATTTCTATATAGCCTTCATCTTTTGTTTCCATCGATGCAATTAATCTAAGTAAAGTTGATTTTCCACAACCTGATTTCCCAAGTATGCTAACAAATTCGCCTTTCATAATGCTAAGCGATAAATCTGAAATAACTTTGCTTCCCTTATATGACTTATTTAAATTTTTAATTTCTAAAATAGGTTTCATTATATCATTCCCCATTTTTTTAAAGTTTTGTTTTCAAAAACTGAAAATAAATAATCCACAAAAGCACCTAATAGTACAATTACTATAAGACTTGCATACATAGCATTTGTATCCATAAAAACTCTTTTTTCAAATATATAATACCCGATACCACTTTTTCCATCAATAGCTCCGAATATCATTTCTGCTCCTATTAAAGCTCTCCAGGCTCTAGCCCAAGCTACTTTTAGCCCTGTAATAACGCTTGGCAGTGCACCGATTAGCTGAATTTCAAAAAAACGCTGAAGCTTATTTATTCCAATCAAATCTGCTAGCTCTCTATATACTATAGGCTGAGTCTTTATTCCACTCTTAATATTCACCATAACAGGCCAAATTACAGAGTGAAGAATAATAAAAATAATAGAATTTTTCCCCGTTCCAAACCACAAAATAACTATAGGAAGTATAGCTAAGGAAGGAAGTGGATCTAGCATTGAAGCCAATGTATCTGATAAGCTTTCTATATATTTGTTATTCAAAGAAAAAATTACTAATATACATGCAACTAAAAATCCCAAAGCAAGACCTTTGAGAATAAATGAAATAGAGTATGCTAATTTAATGTGTAAATCTTCCTGAAGAAACGAGTGTCCTAGAGCAGTAATAACTGAGCTAGGAGGCGGAAATAATATTGGATTAAATATCTCAAGTTTAAACAATATTGACCATAGCATTACTATTAAAAAAAACCACAAAAATTTAATTTTAATCATAGTACCCATCCCATATTACTTCTTTTTCGTTATAAGCTTTTGATATATACTCTACCTTATTCATAAATTCACTAAATCTATTTACTCCCTTTATTTCCTGATTAAACTTTACCCCTTCCATATTCATAAAATCCTTGCTTTCGGGTATTGTCATATTGTATTTATCAGAAAAAATAGCAGCACTATCTTCAGGGTTAGCTTCAATATAAATAAGAGCATCCTTGATAGCTTCATTTAAGATTTTAACTTTTTTTATATCTGTTTCATTTTCTATTTTTCCAGCACCTATTATAAATGTGAATTCTTCTCCAAAAGCTTCATTAGATTCCAGTATTATTTTCATGTCTTTGTCTTTTAATTCCATCTGAGTATACGGAGGTGTTGTAAAGTGTCCTTTTATTTCGTTTTTAGTTCTAAGTATATCCATAGCATCAGGGTGACTCATTGCAAGTAGCATAGCATCAAATTTTTTCGGCTCATTAAAGGCTTTATCTGCTGCCATTGAAAGTAAAATGTGCTGTACACTCCCTTGCTGAGGTAGTGCTATTTTATCCTGAGCAGTGAAGTCTGCTAAAGTATTTATACTTGGCGAATTTACTACAAGCGACGAAGGGACACTCGAAAGCCCTGTAAAAGCTTTCCAGTTCATACCTTTATCATAACCAATCAAAAATGGAGGAATCGCCATAAATCCAAAATCTATATCACCAGAGAGCATTCCTTCTCTTATTGCTGCAGTATTTCCAAGCTGCTTCCAGCTAATAGTTGTATTAGGATAATTTTTTTCTATAATTTTATTAATTTGGATTATCTCAAGTGGAAAATAGGCAGTTCCAAATTGATATCCTATATTAATCTCTAGATTATCTTTATTTTCGGCTTTTTTTGAAGAACACGATATTAAATTCATTGAAACTATTACTACAAGCAAAATCACAGCTGACGTTTTTAATTTATTATATATTCTCATCGTAATTACCCCCACTACATCATTAATTTTCTAAATCAAGTAGAATATTTTCATTGTGCTCATTATATATTTTTAGTTTACTAAAAACTCTATCAATATTTTCATCTAGGTTAACTTTATTATCTCCTTTTATAACTACATAGCCAACTCTAAGTCTAGCGTCTTGAATGTCTCCAAGTATATCTCCAGCCTTATAATTATATCCAGCTGCTAAAACCCCATTCATTGATACGATTTCATTTATATCAGTCATTTTATTTATTAAGCCTGGCTTTGCAAATAACATAATAACCTTTAAAAACTCTTTGTTATTATCTATATCATAGTTCTCAATTTTAGAAATATCGATTTTTTCTCCAAGGCTCGATTTAATCAGAAAATCTAAAAAGTCGACTCCAGTTATTATAGGAATAAAAATATCTTCATAAGCTCCTCCTATTCTAGCAGCTATTTCATTTACAATTATTCCCCTATTTCCAATTAACAGTTGATAATAAATAGGTCCATTTTCAATATCAAATGCTGTTGTTATTCTTTCACTTATATCATGTATTTCTTTATAATATTTATCATAATATTTAGAAGGAAAAACATGGCTCTTGCATATACCTATATGTTTACCTGAGCTAAAAGAATTTCTATCTGTTATAGTAAGTATTTTCAGCTTTTTATTATAGACCCACCCACTTACAGTAATCTCGTCTGATTCATAATACTCTTCAATGAGTGCTATATTAGCTCTTGAAAATGTCAACACTGAGTCGATATCAGTCTTTATTTCCTCTATAGTATTTAATTTGTATACTCCTCTTTGTCCTTGACTATCAATGGGTTTTATAACGTAGGGAGGATTTAAATTACTTAATTCTTCCTCCATAAAATTTTTACTTATAAATCTGAAATTTGCAGTTGGTATATTATTTTTTTCAAATATTTGTTTCATTTTACTTTTGTTAGTAACGTTTACTGCCGTTTCTACATCAATACAAAAAGGTAACCCTAATTCTTCAGAAACTTTTGCGCAAGTCAAAACTGGCTGATCTGTACCTAAAGTCATTACTCCATTTATATTAAATTTTTTCGCTTCCTCTAAGCATTTACCATAATCAAAAGTGCTCGCTTTAACAAAAATATCTGCAATTTCTCTTCCTGGTGGATTATCAAGATAATCAGCTACAATAACTTCATGACCAAATTCTTTTGCTTTATTTATTGCATTAACTTGACATGAGCCTCCTCCTAATATCATTAATTTCAAGAGTTTTTCCTCCTTAATTTGATAAAATCTATTTCATACTGAGGTCTTTTATTGATATAAGTATCAAAATTTAATCTGCTATAATAAATAATTAAATTTGTATAGAGCCTAACTAACTTTCTTATATTATAATTTGATTTCCCGACTTCTCTTCGTCTATGACTTACATCTATATATGTTACATTTGTAGTTCTTTTAAATAATAAAGCTGATATATAAATAAAGTTTTTATCTGTTTTTATTATTTCGTCTATGATATTTTTTCTTATTATTCTAAAGCTTCCTATTTTTATATGTTTTGGTTTTCCAACAAGCACATTAAATGTAATATTCGTCAATCTACTTCCTAAATTTCTATATAAACTATGTTGCTTATGCTTGGCAACACCATAAACTGCATCGAAGCCTTGGCTGAGTCTTTCTTCCATTTTGAAAATCTCAGATACTGGATTTTGCAAATCATCATCCATAGTAACAACTAAATCATGCTCACAATATCTAATCCCACACAAAATTGCATTTTGCTGTCCATAATTTTTCTTTAATGAAATTACAGTTGTTTTATCTGGGTATTCACTGTAGATTTTATTTAGTACATCTAAACTTTCATCTTTGCTTGAATCATTGACAAATATCACTTCAAAGTCTTTATTTTTATTTATAAACTCACTATATATTTCTTTAAATAAACTCATCAAAGTTAAGCTACTATTATAAACAGGAACTACAATTGATATTTTGGATTTCATAATATCTGTTCTCCAACAAAATTATCTATATAATCACAAACATAATTAATCTCTTTTTCAGAAATAGCATTATACAACGGAAGCCTTAGTAAGCGTTGGCTTAGATTATCAGTATACTTTAGCTCATTACTCTCAAAACCATATTTTTTCCCCATAATTGAATTATGTAGCGGAATAAAATGAAAAGCTGAACCTATATTATGCTTTTTTAAAAAAGTCTGAAGTTCATCTCTAATAATTTTGTTCTTTGTAATTATATAAAAAATATGATTATTGGAATTTGCATACTCAGGTAAAATCATAGGTCTAAAATAGTTTTTATATTTCTTTTTACTCAATCTTTCTAAATATATGCTAGCAAGTTTTTTTCTTTTACTATTTATTCTATCAAAGTTTTCAAGTTGACTACACAAAACTGCCATCAGAATTTCTGATGGACAATAACTTGATCCTTGATCTACCCACTCATATTTTGACACCTTTCCATTAATTAAATCTTGTCTATTTGTTCCTTTTTGTCTTATAATTTCAGCTTTTTTTAGCCACTCTTTATCTTTTCTATTTATAATTAAACATCCTGCTTCTCCTGCTATGAAATTCTTGGTACTATGAAAGCTAATGCATGCCATATCCCCCATGCTTCCTAGATTTTTATCATAAAATTTTGAACCTAATGCTTGAGCCGCATCTTCAATAACAGGTAGTTTATATTTTTTTGATATTTCCATAATTTTATCCATATCGCAGGCTATTCCTGCATAATGCATAACTATAATTGCCTTTGTCTTACTAGAGATATTTTTTTCAATTTCCTCAGGAGATATATTCATGGTTTTTGGATCCAAATCAACAAAAACAGGAGTAGCTCCTCTTAATACTATGCAATTAGCTGCCGATGGGAAATTAAATGAAGCCAATATAACTTCATCTCCTTGCTTAAAATCAAGTATAAGTGCCGCCATTTCCAGAGCATGAGTAGCCGAGGTTGTCATATATATTTCTTGAAACCCAAATTTATCTTTTAATAAAGCTTTTGTCTTGCTTGTATATTTTCCATCTGAAGCTGTAACTCCAATATCAAAGGCATCTTTAACATATTCTAGTTCTTGTTCAAAGTGATATTCCTTATGAAAAGGTATTTCCATAACTATTAACCTTCTTTGCTTTTTATAATTGTTTATTTGTGTAAGTATGAGTTATACTTATAGTGTTAACTTAATTATTAATTTTGTTTAGTAATCAAACCACAGTCAGGAGAATAAAAATGATAGAGATTGATTGTCTAGGTGATATGTGTCCAGTTCCAATCCTTAAACTTAAAGACGCAATTAAAACTGCTTCTGCTAACCAAACTATAAAATTAATCACTGACCATAGCTGCGTTTTAGAAAATATAAAAGATATTCTTCAAAAATCCCCCTACACTTTCTATTTTGATGAAGTTATAACTGGTGTATGGGAAATTTTTGTAGAGGTAAATTAACAAAAGCTTTTTTCTCCTACTTTTTTAAGGAAATCAATAAACTCTTTTACGCTTGTATCCATCTCTTTATCCTTTTTATAAATTATGTTTACATCATATTCTAAGCTCTCATCAAAAACTTTAATTTCTTTTAATTGTTTAAGATACAGCTCCTTTTTAATAGAACTATATGGAAGAATCGATATTCCTAAGCTCTTTATCAATAATGTTTTTATAGATTCTATAGAATCTAAACTAAATAACACATTCTGATTTTTTATATCAAAGCCTAAATCCATAAGTTTTTTTTCTAATACTTTTTGAGCTTTATACTCTTCGATTAAAAGTATCATTGGATACCTATTTAACTCATCCACAGCTATTTTATCTGGTATATCATAATCTTTTCCTGCAACAATCACCATTCTATCCCTACCAACTGAGGAAAAAAATAAATCATTATTATCAGGTGCTCCTTCAATAAATCCCACATCGCAAACGTCATTTATTATGTTGCTTTCAACCTTCTGTGAGTAGTCGGAATTAAGATAGTAATTATAATTCGAGTATTTTTCTTTTATCATATATATAGTACATGGAAGTGCATAAGTCGCCATAGTAGGAAAGGCATCTATTCTTATAGCTTTATTGTTATTGCTTATATCATTTAAATCTACTAGCATATTTTCATATACCTTTAATATATTCTTTGCATATTTTTCAACAATTTTGCCAGCCTCAGTTAACTGAACTCCTTTATTGCTTCTATCTAAAAGCTTATATCCTAGATTATCCTCCAATTTATGTATCTGCTGGCTGAGTGCAGGCTGTGAAATATGTGAATTGTTAGCGACTTTTGATATGCTTTTCACTGATGCTACCTCATAAAAAAATCTTAAGTATTCAATGTTCATTTGAGTAATCTCCTTATTAATCCAAAATTTATATGAAATATCTAAACAGTTATTTTATTAACAAATATTATATCTAGTTATAAGATTATAAGCAATACTTATAGCAAAACCTCTACCATAGAAAGTACTTATATTATATAATCACAAGCAATAAGTAATACCTATTGCCTTATGCTATAATCAAAGCATAAAGAGATTAATAAAAATATAACAAGAGGAGTGTGAAAGATGTCTGAAATTAATTCTACAGAAACTTCTGCTTCTTCAAGAAGAAGTAGTAGAGCTTCATCTAGCTCACGCAGAAAACCTAAGAAGAACCAGATTCCCTTTGGAATAGGAATTTTTTTCTTCATTGTATTGTTTGGTATTTATCTATCAACAAAATCAAGTAATTTAGCTTTCTTTTGGATTACAGGCAATGCTTTTGGATTTATACTTCAAAAATCAAGATTTTGCTTTACAGCTTCCATGAGAGACCCGCTTTTAACTGGAAGCACTAGCGTTACTAGAGCTGTAATGGTAGCTTTAGCAATTACTACGCTTGGATTTACAGCAATAAAATATGGAGCACATATAAACGGGCTTCCTATTCCTGGTCAAGGTTACATAGTTCCAATAAGCTTTGCCACTATATTTGGAGGAGTAATTTTTGGTATAGGTATGGTTATAGCAGGAGGCTGTGCTTCTGGAACTCTGATGAGAGTTGGAGAAGGCTTTCAAATGCAAATGCTATCATTAGTATTCTTTGTAATAGGTTCTTTGGTTGGTGCAAATAACTTTGGCTGGTGGCATAAAGTATTTATTTCTAAAGGGCCATCGGTTTTCCTTCCAGATATTTTCGGTTGGGCAGGGGCTGTAGTTGTACAGCTACTTATTATTGCAGGTGTGTATATTTTAGCTGATAAATGGGAAAATAAAAAAACCAATGAAGCTAATTAAAATACTAATTTTTAATCAAAACTTTTAAGGAGGATTTCTAAAATGAAAGAAGTAATATTAGATTGTCTAGGCGAGGCTTGTCCAATTCCACTGGTTAAATCAGAAAATGCTATGAAAGAGCTAGCTTCTGGTGACGTACTTATAGTGCAAATCGACCACAGCTGTGCTATGAAAAATGTACCTGAATGGGCAAGAAAAGAAGGACATAATGTAGAAATCGAAGAAGTAGATGATGGTGAGTGGGAAGTAATAATAGAAAAGGCATAATATGCCTTTTCTATTATACAAACGAAAATTAAGGAGGTAATCTCTTTGGATATAAAGAATAATAAATATTATAAATTATGGTTTAAGGATCCAATGACTTATGTTATGGGTGCTGTATTACTTTCAGTTTTTCAAATAATAACCTTTGCCGTTACTGGTAACCCATGGGGTGTTACTGGACCATTTGCAAATTGGGGCGCTTGGGTATTTGAATTATTTGGTGGAAATGTGGATAGCTGGAGCTATTTTAGTACAAAAAGTGCTCAAGCAACTTTAAAAGCTGGATTTTTAAATGATCCAGGGTCAATAAGAAATTTAGGTGTAATTGTTGGAGCACTTTTTTCTACACTAATGGCATCTCAGTTTAAATTCAAAAAAATCAAAAGCAAAAAGCAAGTAATAGCTGCTGTTCTAGGAGGATTTTTAATGGGTTATGGCGCTAGACTAGCTTATGGATGTAATATAGGAGCTTTCTATAGTGGTATAGCTTCATTATCACTATCGGGCTGGATATTTGGAATAGCGCTTTTCATAGGAGCTTTTTTAGGTAGCAAGCTTTTAGTAAAATACTTCATGTAGGAGGACAAAATGGATAAAAAAGTTGAATCATATGACGTAGTAGTTATAGGTGGTGGATCTGCTGCCCTTACAGCTGCAATTTATTGTGGTAGAGCTAGATTAAACACTCTAGTAATAGAAAAATCTTTAGTAGGTGGACTTGCTACATATACAAATGAAATTGAAAACTATCCTGGATTTCCAGAAGGAACAACAGGTCTAGGTTTAATGGACAACTTTCATAAGCAAGCAAAGAAATTTGGAGTAAAGTTCAAGCTTACAGATGTAAAATCTGTTGATTTAGAAGGAGAAATAAAAAAAGTAGAAACATTTAGAAATATTTTCGAAGCTAAAGTCGTTATAGTTGCTTCAGGCGGAAAACCTAGATTAACTGGAGCTAAAAATGAGGAGCTTTTCCTATATGATAAAGGAATTTCATTTTGTGCTACCTGTGACGCTGCTTCAAATACAGATAAAACAGTATTAGTAGTTGGTAGTGGAGATGCTGCTATCGAAGAGGGTATGTTTTTAACTAAGTTTGCAAAAAAAGTTATCGTTTCTGTAATGCATGATACAGGTAAGATGGACTGTAACGAAATCGCAAAAAATGAAGCTCTTCAAAACTCAAAAATGGATTTCAAATGGAATACAGTAGTTGATAGCTTTGAAGGTGATGAAAGACTAACTAGAGTAAACTTAAGAAATGTAAAAACTAATGAAATTATTCCTATAGATGTAGATTCTTGTTTCTTATTCATTGGATATATTCCTAACACAGAAATTTTCAAAGGCATTCTAGATATGAATAAGAATGGCTATATGCTTACAAATGAAAAAATGGAAACTAATATCGAAGGAGTTTTTGCTGCTGGTGATGTTAGAGATAAATTCCTTAAGCAGGTTGCAACAGCAGTTGGTGATGGAGCTATTGCTGGTTATGCAGCAGAAAAATATCTTGCAGAAAGCGAGACCTTCCACACTCAAATAATGAGCAAGGACCTTCCAGGTGTAGTTTATATTTGGAATGCCGTTGATGAAAAATGTAGAAAGCTTCTTCCAATAATAGACAGCTTTGAAGCAAAATATAAAGACAAAGTTAAAGTGACAAAAGTAGATATATATAAATCAACTGGTCTTGCTAACAGACTTGGTGTTACTACTTTCCCTGCTCTTGTTGCTACTAGAGATGGTAAAATATCTAAAATCATCAAAGAAATTGATAATGAGCAAGATGTAGAAGCAGCATTTATTTAACTAAGCAAACTGACTAAACCTAATCATAGTAAAACCCTAAAAAAATAGACCCCTTAAAGGGTCTATTTTTTCATTTCAATATCTACGAATGTTTCATGGTAAGAGACTTGCCCTCCAATATCAGAGCTTTCGCTCGAGGTCAAAATATTTGGATTTCCGTGTTTTTGGTGATAGCCTGTATAAATGTACACTACTTCATCCTCGCCTTGCACTCTAACCTTTGCCTCTATACTTCCTTTGTCATTTTTTACTATAACTATATCTTCATTATCTAAGTCTTTTTCTTTTGCTATTTTTTCAGACATATAAACTAATGGTATTCCTTCATAGTCAAAAAGATGCTGACTAAATAACGAGTCCTTTCTGTGTGGAGTAATAAGTCTATATGGATACTTAGGCAGTTTCATATCACATTGCAAGATTGCCATAGGATATCCCCAAGCCTTAGCTCTTTCTGAATAGAACTCATATTTTGTTGATGGAGTTTGAAATATCAAATCCTTATAGGGTACACTACTAGCTTGCAAATTTACATAATCATTCTTTAGAGACTCTAGCGTTATGCCCTGTGATTTGACAGGCTCAATTACAGCCTTAATGTAATCTTCCTTTGGTATATCTGGAAAATCTATACCTATCAATTTTGAAACAGCTTTTATAAACTCGAATTCATCCATCAAAATATTATCAGGTTCTACTACCTTAGGATTGTAATTGAGATATGGGGAATTCATCGAGCTATAAATCAAATCTTCAGTTTCTAGAGTATTGCTACATGGTATAACTAAATCAGATAAATTTGCAGTATCTGTCATAAACATATCGAAGGTTACTGTAAAATCAATCGACATAAATGCCTGATGAGATTTAAGTACATCTGCAAATTGAGACATTGGGTTAGCAGTAGAGATAATAGCCATCTTAACAGGTTCTTCTACTTGAGATTTAATAAAATCAGCAAACTCATTTACAAAGAATTCTCTTTCATTTTTTTTATATTTTTCACTCTTAAAAGGATCTAGATTCAAAAGCAAAGGATAAATTCTATTTGCATAATTTGCTCCTGCTCCCTCTACCCCTATATTTTTGCTTAAAAAACAAAGAGCATCAATAAGTCTAACTGAGTTTCCGCCATTATTGTATTTTTGCATTCCATAACCTATATAGGTTGCACATGGAGAGTTGATATAAATATCTGCAAGAAAGTCAAAGGTTTCTTCACTAAGCCCAGTTCTATCATATATGATTTTCATATCTATGCTTTTAATATAATCTATAAACTCAGTCCCTTTATGTGAATATTTATCTATATACTGATAATCCAACTTGTCTTTGAATAAAAGTTTTTTAATGATTCCTACAGCAAGTGCATCATCACTTCCAGGCTTTGGCTTTATATGGTAATCAGATTTTTTTGCAGTTTCTGTGCTTATAGGATCTATTGTTATTATCGTCGCTCCATTTTTTTGTGCATCTAACACAGCTTTCATTAAATGAACCGATGTATTAGCAGGATTTCTCCCCCATAAAATTACAGCATTTGAGTTTAATAAATCCTCCAGCGAATGACCTAAAGCTCCTCCAAAATCACATTTCTGAGCTTCCATTCCAGCTGCCCAGCAGGTCCCTCCTTTAGAAGTAGTTATTCCTCCTAAGTAATTAAAAAAGTGCTCCCAAGCTATGCTTTTCATAACTGACGAATCTCCTGATTCGCTATATCTTAAAATCGATGTAGAGCCATACTGCGATGTATATTTTGTTATTTTATGAGCAAAAATATTAACAGCTTCTTCAAATGAGATTTCTTTAAATTTACCATCTACCTTTAATAAAGGAGTTTTTAATCTATTCTTATCATAAAGTCTATCTAAGTGCTTCATCCCTTTCGAACACATAAAACCTTTAGTGTAAGGATGATTTTTATCCGGTTTTATTGAGACTACTTTATTTTCGTCAACTTTAGCCACATATGTACATAAATCAAAACAATCTAAAGTACAAGCACGTTTAAACTCCATACCATCCTCCTTGAATATTATTGCTTAATTGTATCGATATAGCTATTTATCAATTGATTCATTTTAGATTTTTCTTCATCTTGAGACCCTATTTGGTTAAACGTATTAAAGCAGCACAGAAATTCTTCTTCATCGCCTATTTTTTTGCTTATACAATAATTAAAATAACAGCTTTCAATTACTTTATATGAGCCATACTCCTCTTGTATTCCATTTTTAGAAATTAGCTCCTTCAAGTCCAATGGGAAATCATCGTAATTTTTATATTTTAAATTATCTTTCTTAATTAAAGTATCTCCAACTATTGTTAAATACAAAATGTAGTTATCAGTTTCCAGAACAGCCAAATCATCTTCTATTCCTGCGTATTCAAGCGAATAAACTCTATCATCTACATACCAGTCAAAATATAACATGTTTTCCTTCATTTCATCACCTTCAACCCATAAATTTAATGTCTTGTTACAAAATCATTATAACCTTTTTATATAAATAATTCCAATTATAAAATAATGTTTCTACGTTCTAGATTATGAGTATAAATCTAATATCAGCTTTTCCCTTAAGGTTAACGCTAATTACATAAACTTTGAAAGGGGAATTACTATGAGACATTATATGCACTTATCAGATTCTGAACTTAATAAAATTTTCTATAAAAAACCAGAAGCCTTTGATAATACAACAAAGAAAAATCAGTTAAGATACGCTCTAGGCGCAACCCTATACCTTCCAGCAACTAAATATATTGCTCCCTATCTGCTAGAAAAAAGATATTCTCATCTTACATCTTTCGTAATGTGCTTTGAAAATCTAATTGAAGAGAGAAATATTAATATTGCAGAAAAAACTCTGCTCAATACATTAAGGACTTTAAAAATGGCTGAAAATGAAAATCGAATAAATAAAGATGAGCTTCCCTTGTTTTTTATTCACGTCAGGGATCCTTTGCAATTCGAAAGACTATATGAAATTTTAATTAAAGAAAAAGATATAATTTCATATATTTCTGGATTTTTTTTGCCAAAGTTTAACTCAAATAACGCAGATGCTTATCTAAGTACGGTGAAAAAAATAAGATTGATTTCAGAATATATATATGCACTTCCAATAATAGAAAGCAAAGAAATTATTTCTCTAGCTTCTAGAATATCTGAATTAATTACTCTAGAAAAAACAATATTTGAGTATAGAGATATGATTTTAGGTATAAGAATTGGCGGTTCTTATATTAATTCAGTTCTTGGAGTAAATTCGCTTGAAGCAATGTCAATTTATGATGTAGGAATAACAGCTAGTATAATCTACGACATAATAAACAGCTTTATAAATTTAAGTTACGAAGATATAGCAATATACTCATCTTCATGGGATAAAAAAATAACTTCTTTTCAGACTGTTTCAAAAAGCAGCAATGCCTTTGACCAAAACAAAGTTATATATAATCATGCCTTTACACATGATCCTTCCCTAGATGGCTTCATAAGGGAGATATTGCTTGATAAATTAAATGGCTGTGTCGGCAAAACAGTCGTTTACCCAAATCAAATATCTATTGTCAACGCTCTTTATAGTGTTGAAAGGAAAGACTATGAGCTTGCTCTTAGTATCAATTCTTCAAACGAACCTTCATTAAATTATGGCGAGCAGATTAATAATAAAATTTGGTCTAATAAAATTCTAAGCTTAAGCAAAATTTACGGCGTTTTAAATGAGAACTATTCTGCAGTAGATTTATTTTAAGTTAATATAACTTTTAATAACAAATTATGTATGATATTCTATATATATAAAAGAAATTTTATGATGGAGGTTTTGTTATGCAATTATCAAAAAATGGACAGATTGTAATGGACTGGTTTAGAGAAATAACTAAAATTCCTAGATGTTCAGGAGAAGAAGCGGGAATATCTGAATTCCTTATAAAGTTTGCCAAAGATAACAATTTAGAAGCATTTATTGAAGAAACTACTGGTAACGTAGTAATTAAAAAAAATGCTACTAAAGGCTATGAAAATTCAAAGACTGTCATTTTACAAGGCCATCTAGACATGGTATGTGAAAAAAATCAAGATATAGTTCATGATTTTTCTAAGGATGCATTAAAGCTTACAGAACATGAAGGTTTGCTTAGAGCTACTGGAACTACACTTGGTGCAGATAATGGAATTGCTATAGCATATGCACTTACTATACTTTCTTCTGATGAATTTGAGCATCCTCCTATTGAGGTAATTCTTACTACAGAAGAAGAAACTTCTATGAAGGGAGCCGAATTTTTCAATCCACAGAATTTAAAAGGTAGCAGATTGTTAAATCTAGATGCTGAAGAAGAAGGCGTATTTTATATTTCTTCTGCTGGCGGAATTGACCATCACATGTATTTGGATTTCAAGAAATCAAAGCCTAGTTTGGATTCAAAATATAAAGTCCTTATTTCAGGTTTAAAAGGTGGCCATTCAGGTTCAGATATTCATAAAGAAAGAGGAAATTCAATCAAACTTTTAGCAAGAACCTTGGCTGAGCTAAACTCAAAATTCAACCTTGAACTAGCTGATTTTAATGGTGGTTCTAAAATAAACGCAATCCCTAGAGAAGCATCTTGTGCATTTTATATTGATAAAAGCTTTGAATCAGATTTAAATACAATGATTAAAGAGCTAGAAAATCTATATAATAACGAGATGGGCTCTGCTGATTCTGTAACTTTAAGTATCGAAAAAAATCATGAATTTGATACTGTTATGGATAAAGAATCTACAGATAAATTAATTAATGTACTTTTACTAATCCATTCTGGTATAGATCATAAAAGCGTAGATATAGAAGATTTTGTAATCAGCTCTCAAAATTTGGGAGTAGTTAAATTTGAAGATAATACAGTAATTATTTCAAATTCCTTAAGAAGCTCAATAAAAAGCTTAAAAACAGCAATGGTTCAAAAGCTTGATATAATTGCAAACGCTTTTAACCTTAGATTTGAATCTGAAGCAGATTATCCTGAGTGGCAATATAAGCCAAACTCAGATTTAAGAGATATAGCATGTAAGCTCTATGAGGATTTAACAGGTAATAAGCCAGTAATTAAAGCTATTCATGCAGGTCTAGAATGCGGTTTCTTTGCAGATGCTCTAAAAAATAAAGATATAGATATTTTATCGTTCGGTCCTAATATGGATGGGGTTCACTCTCCTGATGAATATCTCGATATAAATTCAGCTGATAGAGTTTTCGGATTCTTAGTTGAACTATTAAAAACATTAAAATAATAACAGCCCTTAATGTATATTTGGCTTATTAAGCCTAATTCTATTTACAATAATTAAAAATCCTAGAAGAATTTTCTTCTAGGATTTTTTTTATTTATCATTCACATCTAAAAAATTTGATAGAATCATATTTATTATACTTACAATTATAGCTCCAAAAATTGCACCAGAAAAGCTATAAACCTCGAATCCAGGGACTAGCCCTGCAACCATTGAAAAAATTATGCCATTTAATACTAAAGTAAATAAGCCAAATGTAAGAATAGTTATAGGCAAGGATAATATAAAAAGGATAGGCTTTATAATAGTATTAAATCCAGCAAATATTATCGCTGCTATAAATGCAGCCAAAAATCCAGTAACCTCAACAGAACCTAAAAGATAGGAAGTAGCCATCAGTGCAAGTGCAAATACAAAACATCTGACTAGAAATTTACTCAAATTTTTTCATCTCCTTAATAACTCTAGAATCTATAGCATTGTTAATAAGCATTTCAATATTCAAGTTCTCTTCTGCTTTTAATATTTTTTCAAGCTTCGGCTTTGTAGCTGGCCTCTTTGGTAGAAACACAGTACAGCAATCCTCTTCAGGTATAATTGATACATCAAAGGTATCAATCTCTTTGGCTAAGGTTATTATATCCTCTTTATCATAAGATATAAGGGGCCTAAACACTGGAAGTAGCTTTACAGCATTATTAGTTGCTAGTAGCCCTTCAGCCGTCTGAGAGGCTACTTGACCCATGCTTTCTCCTGTAATAAGACAATTGCACTCTGTCTCTGTTGCTATTCTTTCAGCTATAGCCATCATAAAGCGTCTAGATAGAATAGTCATTAATTCCTCTGGGCAATTTTCTGCAATTGATTGCTGTATTTCTAAAAGATTTACCATATGAATTTTAATCTGGCCGGTATATGGTAATAAGGTTCTTGCTAAATCCATGATTTTTTCCTGTGATTTTTCACTTGTAAAAGGAAAGCTATGAAAATGGACAGCTTCAATATAAAGTCCTCTTTTAGACATAAGATAGGCAGCAACAGGGCTATCAATTCCTCCTGAAAGCAAGATACAACCCTTGCCATTTATTCCCCTTGGTAAACCTCCAACTCCTTTTATCTTGTCAGCAAATATTATGTTAGAATCCGCTCTTAACTCAGCAGTAATATTTAAATCCGGATTTACTACATCGACTTTAAACCTTTGAGGAAATGTCTTGAGAACATAACCTCCAAGATCTATGCTCATTTCAGGAGATTTCATTGGAAATCTTTTGTCTAGTCTTTTAGCATTTACTTTAAAAGTCATAAGCTTGCTATCTTTAGTTTTTTCTTCAACAAGCTTTTTTATTCCCTCTTTAAGATTCTCATATCCAGACTCTGTAACAATAGCTGGACTAATAGATACAACTCCAAAAACATTCTTAATTTTTTTAATTATTAGGTTAGGATCCTCACCATTAAGATGTACATAAATCCTTCCATCACCTTTTTTTACTTTCACGCTTTTGAATTGATATAGGGTGTACTCTATATTTTTGATTAGTTTGTTTTCAAAAACTGGTCTATTTAATCCTTTTATTGCAACCTCACCATTTCTTATTATTAAAATATCGTACATTCTTGCTCCTTCCTAAGCTTTATTTATAATTCAATAATTTTCTTAGCTTTGTAATTTCTTTTTTTAATACTTCTACTGTAAACTGAAGCTCGTCATCAGTGGTATTTTTTGAAAATGAAAATCTAATTGCTGAATCTTTGATTCCTAAACTTAAATCCAAGGATTCTAAAACTCTTGACCCTTTCTTTTTTGAAGAACAAGCTGAGCCGGTAGAAACGAAAATACCTTTTTGTTCAAGAGTATGAAGTAGGATTTCTCCTTTTACTCCTAAAAACGAGATGTTGCAAATATAAGGTAATGAACTTTCAGATGAGTTTACAACAATATCCGTTATTTCTGATTTTAAAATTAAAATAAACTTTTCTCTAAGTTTTTTTATTCTATTTAAATCCTCACCTAAGCTGCCCTTTTGTATATCTATTGCTTTTGATAACCCAGCTATATAAGCAGTATTTTCGGTGCCTGACCTAAATTGCATCTCCTGCCCTCCACCTGTAAGCAGTGGATGGATTTTTGTCTTTTCTCTTATATATAAAGCTCCTATCCCCTTAGGTGCATGAACCTTGTGTCCGCTTATGCTTAACAAATCTATATTTTCTAGATTAATTTTCAGCTTCAAAAATGATTGAACAGCATCTACATGATAGACTATGCTTTGTTTATATGATTTTATAACTTGGCCTATTTCATTTATAGGATTAATAGCTCCTATTTCATTATTTACATGCATAAGACTAACAAAGATAGTATCTTCTTTCAATGCATTTTTAACTTGGTCTGCAGTTATAATTCCATCTTTATTCGGCTTTAAAAATGTCACCTTATAGTCTTCTCTTTGCTGTAAATCTTCTAGTGTTTTGTATACTGAGTCATGCTCAGAAAAAGAACTAATTATATGCTTACCAGCTCTTTTGTTTGCAGATAAAGCACCTCTAATAGCCATATTATTCGACTCAGTTCCACAAGAAGTGAACACGATTTCTTTAGGTTTTGCATCTCCTAAAGCATCAGCTAGAGTGCTTCTTGATTTTTTTATAATTTTCTCAGCTTCTATTCCAATTTTGTGTATAGATGATGGGTTGCCAAAATACTCCCTAAGATTTGATGTGATTTCATCTATTACTTCTGAATTCGGTATAGTTGTTGAGCTATTGTCTAAATATATTTGCATTTTTCACCTCTAATAACCTAAATTTTCTCCAACTATACATATCCTAATATCAGTTGTAGGGATATTTCCTTCAATTATAGTTGTTACATTACACATTCTTTCATCACTTCTACAGTCAGTACATTGTCCTGTCACTGCACAGGGCAAGTTTCTTTCAAGTCTTCTTGCATTTTGAGGACATGCAATAGTTTTAATGCGATTTAGAGCGCTATCTAAATCATTTGCAATTTTATTTTCTCCAGCGATTATAAAAACTTTTTTAGGCCCAAAAATCATCGAGGCAACTCTGTTTGCATTACCGTCGATATTCACAAGTCTCCCATCTAAGGTAATTGCATTTGTGCTTGAAAAATATGAATCTACGTGCTGAGCTTTCTTTAGCACTTCCAGTCTCTCATTTGGCTCAGCCTTCCAGTGCCAAAAAACTTCTTTTCCTTGGCCTATGAACTGTTCATAAAGACCTAAGTCATCTAATGTTTTTGATCCGCCAAATCCTATTTTTTCATCCTGATTTGTTTCCTTAATGATGTATTTAAATAATTCATCTCTATCTACAAAGAACTCTGCTTTAAATCTTCTTATTCTTAGATTTTTAATTAAATTATCTATACTCAATTTTACTCACCTCTAACGATTATTTTATATAATTTATTATTTATTATAACTTATAACAAAATTTATTATAACTTAAAACAAAAAAATTACCTATCATAATTATGTTTTATGCAGCTTTTTAAAAAATTATTGCAGATAATACATTTATTTGGTATACTATTAAAGACGGTTATCCCCCCTGATAACCTCAAAATCTCTATTCCCAATACCCCTTTGAAACGAGTTTTTCGTTTACCTCTGCAAATGCAGAGGTTTTTTTCTATTTATGTAGACTTTTATAACTTTAAAATGTTAGAATTTTATTATGCTGAAATTCACGAGAGGGGTTAGACAAAATGAAACCAAAAGTTGCAATTATATTTACAGGTGGAACTATTTCTATGACCGTAGACGAAAAAGTAGGAGCAGCAATTCCTACATTAACTGGTAGCCAAATCCTGTCTATGGTATCAAACATAGACAAGCTAGCAGAAATTGAAGTAATTGAGTATGCTGAAATTCCTGGTCCTCATATGACTATAGATAGATTAATGGAAATTCGCTCATTGATTCATGATTTAGTGAAAAGAAATGATATAAGTGGAGTCATAATAACACATGGAACAGATTCCCTTGAAGAAACTGCATATTTTCTTGACTTAACGATTAATACACCTAAACCAGTAGTTGTTGTGGGTGCTATGAGAAACAGTTCAGAGCTTGGATATGATGGTCCAAGCAATTTAGCTGCAGCAGTTTGTACTGCAATATCTCCTCTAGCTATGAACAAAGGAGTCTTAGTAGTATTAAACAACGAAGTTAACCTTGCAATGGAAGTTACAAAAACTAATACCTTGTCACTTAATACCTTTCAGTCTCCATATGGTCCAATTGGAACAATTGATACAAACGATTTAATCGTACATAGAGATATAGTAACAAAACAATTTATCAACACTGATACCATAGAAAATAATGTCTATCTAATTAAATCCTATTTAGACATGGATGATTCTCTTATAAACTGTGCTGTAAATGCCGGAGCAAAAGGAATAGTCATAGAAGCAATGGGAAGAGGTAATTTGCCTCCAAAGGCCTTAGCTGGAGTTAAGTATGCCCTTAAAAATAATGTAGTAGTTGTAATAGTATCTAGATGCCCTTCAGGTAGGGTTATGGAATCTTATGGATATGAAGGCGGGGGAAAAGATTTGACCTCTATGGGCGTAGTTCTGGGAGGCGAGCTAAATGGTCAAAAAGCAAGACTTAAGCTAATGGTAGCACTTGGATATACTGATAATATTGATGAAATTAGAAATATTTTTAAAATATCTTAATAGTAAATTGCTACAAAAATTCCATTAGGATTTTAGTAATCTCAATAAAAATAGTAGGGCTAATTGGAAATAAAGAACTTTCATTTCCAATAGCCCTATTTTTCTTTTAACACTAGCGTTCTAAACTACATTAATATTTTATTTGCTTTTTGATTGCCAATAACAGCTGCCCCAATTGCTCCAACATACTGAGCATATTCATGAGTCACCACTTCGCAATTTAGCTTTTCAGCTAATAGTAATCTTACTTCATTGCTCTTAGCAAGGCCTCCACTAAAAAATACCTTAGATTTAGAATTGATTGGCATTTTTTTTGCAAAATTTGAAGTTCTAATACAAATAGAATCAATAATTCCCTTTGCTATATTTCCTGGATCATTATTATTAGCTAAAAGACTAATCACTTCACTCTCTGCAAAAACTGTACACATACTCGAAATCTTAACAGCAGTTTTATCCTTGATAAAGCTATCTATATGTCCAATGTCTTTATGAAGTATTTTCATCATTACTTCAATAAACCTGCCAGTTCCTGCTGCGCACTTATCATTCATAAGAAAATCTATAACTTGGCCATCAGAACTTAGCATGATTGCTTTACTATCTTGACCTCCAATGTCGATTACTGCATCAATTCCATTACATAGATAAGAAGCACCCTTTGCATGACAAGTTATCTCCGTAATAGATTTATCGGAATTTTCAAGTAAGTTTCTGCCATATCCAGTTGTTACAGTATAGGCTTCTTTTCCATTAGTCAGCTCTGAGTGTATACTCATCATCGTACTCTTTGGATTATAGCCAGTTGGTTCAATAAGAGTTTTTATAATTGAATTATTTTCAAGCAAAACTCCTTTTGTGGTAGTAGAGCCAGAATCAATTCCTACAATTAACATCAATTCCTCCTATAGCATCTCTATAAACGCCGACATTCTAGTATTAAGCTGTCCTACATCAGATGTAGAATAATCAGTTTCTATACTCATATACGGAATATTTTTTTCTTTATTTACAAATTGCTTGATTGTAAGAGTTTCAACGCTATATGTATGACAGGCTTGCAATAAAACATCTACAACTGCATCTACCTTATATTCATCTATAGCTTTATTAAGCATAGTTATCCTATTAGGATTAGGGGTCATGCATGAACAGCCTATTGAAAGATATTTCTCAGCAAGAGCAGCATAAACATCGTCATTATCTTCTGATACATTTTCTTCAATAGCTTTAGCTCCCATACAGTTTTCAAAAAAAACAACATAAGCACCATTGTCTTCGATTGCTTTTACAACCTTTTCAGTTACTCCTCCAATTGGACAGCCTGTAATTAATATTCTAGGTTTTGAGTCCAGTTTTTTGCCAGCATTATACTCATCTAAAATTCGACTTGTAAGATTTTTTACTTCTTCAATAGTGTCTTCTCTATTAAACTTAAATGTTGAACCATAAAGAACTTTTAAAATATCTCCTCCTGAAATTGCTGGAGGATTTAGTTTTCCAAGAGAATAAAAATCCTTAAGAGCTGAACGCTCTCTATTTTTTAAATTAATAGCTGATTTTATTGCATCCTCAGTTATTTCAACATCAAATTTTTCCTCTAGTAACTCTTTTAATTTTACTATTTCACTTTTCCACAGCTCAAATGCCTGATCTCCAAACTGAGTATTAGGAAGCTGCATCACATGTACATCTTTAAACTGCCCCATATGCTCGTACATTTTCTTTTTACCATCACAAGTTGTTTCTCCTACTACTAAATCAGAAAAATAAAAATATGGACATTTATCTGTTTTTCCAAAGCCATAACTTGACTTAATAAGTGGACAGAGATTTCTCGGTAAATCAACCTCAGCCTCAGCTATAGTCTCGTCAGACGTAGCACATAGAGAAACTACTGCTGCTCCCATAGCAAGAGGTAGTTCTTGAGGCATATATGTACAAAATGTTCCAATCATTGGTTTATTTTGATCTTTGAATTGTTTTGCAGAAATAAAACCATTTCTTCTTGCTTCAGAAAAATCTTCAAAAATTTCAGGTAAGTCTTTTCTTATTTCCATTAAAATAACCTCCTAGGATTAATAATATTTCAATACTAATCATAAGATAGAAAAAAATACCCGTCTAATAGAAAGATTTTATTCAACAAATAGAAATTTCAAATACCTGCATTTTTTTAGTGTAGTATATTAAAGGTTTAATCTCAAATTGATGCGCTATAACCACTTAGTGCCCCTGTAGAAAATGCTATTTGCAGGTTATATCCTCCCGTATTAGCATCTAAATCCAGCACTTCTCCCGCAAAATAAAGACCCTTTACAATTCTAGATTCTAAGGTTGATGGATTTACTTTTTTTAAATCCACGCCTCCTTTTGTAACTATCCCTTCAGAGAGCTTTCCAAACCCAGTTACTTCCACATTATATGATTTTAAATTGCCTACTAATTCATTTGCTTGAGTTTTTTTCAAATTAAAAATCTTATCTGCATCTATATCTGGAAGTATTGTTTTAATAAGCTCTGTTGGAAGATATCCCTTGAATCTATTGTAAAGATTCTTCTTCGACTTTTCATATAGTATGTTAATAATTTTATCGCTAGATATTTCTGGTAGAAAATCTATGAATAAACTTATATCGCTTGGCTTATAGCTAGATATATAGCTGCTCAAATCTAACACCGCAGGTCCACTAATTCCATTATGAGTAAATATCATAGAGCCTCTAGTTGAGTATAGTTTTTTACCATGCTTTGAAGTTAGTATAACATCATCTAATGATATCCCCGCTAAGTTTGAAGTCATGGAAGTTTTTATTGGAACTAGAGCTGGATATAACTTTGTTGTTTTTATACCTAGCTTTTTTAAAATAGAAAATAGCTTTCCATCAGAGCCTGTTAAAGGATAACTACATCCACCTGAACACACAACAACGCAGTCCGAAGTATATAAATTTTTATCCGTTTTCACACCCACTACCTTGGAATCTTGGACTATTATGTCAGATACGTCTTCGTTTAGCTTAATATCGACCTTGCTTTCAATGAGCAGCTTTTCTAATACAGATAAAATCTCATCTGCCCTATTGCTTACTGGATATATTTTTTGTCCTTCAGACTTAAATTTAACACCTTCACTTTTAAACATTTCCAAAAGCTCATCTTTTCCAAAAAAATTAAATGAGCTATACAGAAATTTTTCATTGCTCGTAATATGAGCATAAAAATCGCTTAGAGGCAGATTGCTAGTAATATTGCATCTGCCTCCGCCTGTTATAAGCAATTTTTTACCTAAAATTTTATTCTTATCAAGCAGTGTTACACTTGAACTTTGTTTCGAAGCATAAAGCGCAGCCATCATACCTGATGGTCCTGCGCCAATTATAACTATCTTTTTCAATATAATCTCCTTTATCTTACACCGTTAAATTAATTCATTGATAAAATTAAATTTTTAATATAATCCTTTACTTCTTTATCTTCAAATAAAACTACTTCCTCATTAAATAAATCTGGTTTTACTAAAAAGAAATTTAAATATAGTTTATTATTTTCAATCTTATTAGCATCCATATGCCCAGGGAAAAACACAATCTCTATTTCTTCATAAGGGAAATCAGCTTTGCTTTCATTAATTTCTTTAGCTACATTATCTAAATTTAATTTTTTTAGCGGAGCTATCATCTGTTGCATTAGAGTCATATCTTCAAGCATCCACATGTTATTATTCCAAAATCTTCTTTCTTTTTTATTTGTGCTATTAAGTAGCTCTCTATTTGATATAGCACTTAAAACCACTCTTACAGATTCCATACCAAACTCAGAATCATATACTTCTTTCATAGCATCTTTTCCTGCTATGCTCATTATATATGCCTCTCCTACCTTTTCCTTATCTTTTGTTGCTTGCCAAAAATAAAGCATTCCTTCTAAAACTTCCAGGTTTAAAACTATTCTCTTTAACATTTTTCAGCCTCCTAAAATAATTAATATAATTTTAATTTCCTGTATCCTTTGATTTAAGTTGTAGCTTTCTAGATATTGCGATTATAGCTTTCATATACTCAGTTATCTCATCACTATAAGCCTTATTATTTAAGTTAAAGATTGCTTGGTTTATCACTTCTGCTTCTCTAAGCTCATTTACAATAGGTATATCATTATTTTTTTTAACCTTATCGATATTTGTTACTATATCTAATCTTTGCTCAAATAAATCAATCAGCTTTTTGTCAATTTCATCTATTTGGGCCCTATATGTTTTTAAATCTTTCAATAAAATCTTACTCCTAACTAATCACTTCTTAGCAAAACTATATCCATTTTATAACAACTTCATCGCCATTTTTTAGTTCCTTCATAAAATCAGCTTGATTTCCATTATGAAGCAAAAGCAGCTTTCCGTTTGCCTTAGTTCTATCAAAATCTATATAATCAAAAATATCAATAAATAGCAATTTTGATTTTTTAGGCGCTAACTCTAGTAGCTCATCATTATATTTAATCTTAAATGATGTATATAATAAATCTCTAGTTTGTCCAATATCATTATACACCTTATTATGTTCAGCTGTTACATTGTCATTTTGCGTATCTATTGTCAAGTTCTCGAAATAATTCTCTTTAGCTTCTTCTAATTCTTCTTCATCAGTATCATAAGCTTGTAAATTCTCATACTCATTCGTAAAATCTATTTCACATCCAGAAACAAGAGGGGATGTAAGCTCAGACAGTTTTTCGTTTACAAGTATGCTATCTGTCGCACCAATATTATAGTAATCAAACAAGTCTTTGACTGAGTACAAATATTTATAATCTATCTTGTCATTGTCATTTAACTCGCAATCCCAAGCATCTATGCTTTTGCCATTTAATGTAACATCTACTATTCTATTTTTAGGTTCTTTTTTTAAATATACTACATCTTTTTCATCCAAAATTTGATTTAAATAAATCTTTGCATTTTTACCTTGAATAGCAGGATCTATTATTATACTATCTCCATCGTTGATGTCAGAATCTAAGTTTGCAATTTTTCCATTTAAAAATATATTTGCTTCCTTGCCGTACTCTCCTGTAATTAGCTTCTCAGTATTATTAACATAAATTTTTAAGGACTTGCCTTTTCTTGGTATAAGGTCAATTGGATCAAAGCCAGCTAAAATTATAGCATCACTAATTTTAAGCTTTTTACTTCTAAACATTTTTACTTTAGAGTCATTGACTCTTACTTCTATAAAATCATTTCTCTTATTTTTTGATGTGCACAAAATTATACCAATTGGAGTAACTCCTTCTGGTCCATTTACCATACCTTTTGATGCAATCAAATTTGGTATAGCCTCAATAGTTTTTATTGCAACTCTTTCTTTTGGAAGCTCCAGCTTTGATGCAATGAAATTATTCAGTCTAGGTATTTGGCTGGCTCCACCAATCAAAAATACTGCACTAGGAGACTTACCATTATGTTTTATTATATTTTCAGCTATCTCTGATGCTACACTTTCAATAGATGATTCTATAGTATCTAGGATGTCAGCTGATGACATACTTTGATTGATGCCCAAAATGTCATTAAACGATTGCTCACTGCTATTACATAAATTACATTTTACAGCTTCAGCAGTGTCAAAATCTAAAAGATAGGTCTTTGCTAACATTTCTGTAATTTCATCTCCAGCTGTGGAGGTCATAGCATAGGCCGCAATCGTACCATCTTTTGTAATTGCAATATCTGATGTTCCAGCTCCAATATCTACAAGTGCAACATTTAATAATCTTATATTATTTGGAATAGCTGCTTCTATGGCTGCAATTGGCTCTAGAGTCATGAATCCAATATCTAAGCCTATATTATCCATAACCTTATAAAGTCCATCAACTACAATTTGAGGTAGAAAAGTAGCGATAATTTCAATATACAGATTTGAGCCTTTATGACCAAGTGGGTTAATTATCATTGAATTATCAAGCATATAATTTATAACTGTATGACCTACATTATAGTAGTTATGGTTATTTTCATCTTGCTGAACAAGTATTTGCCTAGCTTTTTGGATAGCCTCTATTTCTAAGCTCTTTAGTATATGTTTGTCTACAGGTACATCAGGCTCTATTTTGATACTTGAATCTGTTCTTATTGTTTTTAATGACCTTCCGGCCGCAGCTATAGATACTTCTTTTAATTCATATCCAATTTCAGATTCTAACTTTTCTTTTACTAATCTTGCTATTTTGGTTACACCTTCAATATCATGAATTTGTCCGTCAAGCATAACCCTATCTTTATGAAATTCAGTTACACTATGGATAATATTCAGCTTATCGTCAATAAACTCTGCTACTATACCCATGATGCTTCTAGTTCCTATATCAAGACAAAAAAATATTTTATTTTGGTTATCTATGGTAGTCATGACAACACCCTTCCTGATAATCATTAATAACAATATAAATTATAGCATAAATAGTTTTTATTAATAGATATAATCGACTAAGCTTGTTGAATTTCTATTAATATAAACTTATACTAAAAAGTGGAACAATATTATGAAATCTAAGATATAATATAATACATAATAATCAAATGGAGGAAATATAATGGACTTTAGACAATTAGAATCTTTTATAGCTATTGCAAAAAATAAAAGTTTTTCTAAGGCTGCTCGTGAGCTTTACCTGACTCAGCCTACACTTAGTAATCATATGCAGAATTTAGAAAAAGAGCTGGGTACTTTTCTTCTCAATAGAACAAATAGAGAAATCTCGTTGACTAGAGCTGGAGAAATTTTTTATGATTACGCACAGAAAATTTTATCTTTAAAAGATACTGCTCAGTATAATCTAGGCGAATATGTTGGAAAAATAGAAGGTACTCTTACTATAAATGCCAGTACTATACCAGAGCAATACATAATTCCTAGCCTTCTAACGGATTTTAGCTCACTTTATCCAAATATTACATATAAGGTAAATCATTTAGATTCTTTTGAAATAGTTGAATCATTAAAAGATTGTAAGATTCCATTTGGATTTACAGGCTCATTCTTTAAAGATTCATCTTTAGAATACCTTCCTATTATGAAGGATGACCTTGTTTTAATTACTCCAGTAGATTTTGATAATGAATCAGAGGTGGTAAGCTTAGAAACTTTGCAAACTCTTCCACTAGTTTTAAGAGAGGAAGGCTCAGGAACTAGAAATCTTTTATCAAAAGAATTAAAAAGGCATAAAATAAGCATCTATGACTTGAAAATCAAATCCATGGCAGAAAATACCCAAACAATAAAAAGCTTAGTTCAAGCTGGACTTTGCTGCTCTATTGTTTCATCCAAAGCTATTGAAAATGAACTTAAGCTTGGACTTATAAAAAAATACAAAGTGGCTGACTTGAATTTGGAAAGAAATTTTTATTTTGTTTATTCAAAAGAAAGAATTTTCTCTCACCTAGAAAAAAACTTTATTGATTATATTGCCTCTATTTACAAATAACAAAAAATTAAGAACTCATACCTTTAAAGAAATTAAAGGCTTCACAAAGTATAATCAATCCTTATTGAATTCACAATAAAACAAAAACCTCCATTTAGAAAATCTAATTATAGATTACTCTAAACAGAGGTTTTTTATTATTAATAAAATAATTTTCTTTTCTGAAAAAGCACTAGGCTTTGTTAGATTCTATAGCAAGTCTTCATTACTTTTATTGCTAAGATTATTGTGCCTACTTTAAGAAACTGCTGTAAGCTCTATAAGTCATATAGATATCAGCTTTGCTTACAAGCTCAAGAGGTGCGTGCATACTAAGCATAGGAACACCACAGTCAACTACTTCTGCACCATATTGTGCAAGAATATAAGCGATAGTTCCACCTCCACCTTGATCAACTTTTCCAAGTTCACCAATTTGCCAGATAACCTCGTTTTGATCAAACACTTTTCTTACGTAAGCAAGGTATTCAGCATTTGCATCATTACAGCCACCCTTGCCTCTTGCTCCAGTATATTTTGAAATTGTAACTCCATGACCAATCATAGCAGCATTCTTTTTATCTAAAACTTCTGGGAATGTAGGATCAAATCCAACTGTAACGTCTGCAGATAATACTTTAGAGTTAGCAAATGCTCTTCTTACCTTTAGATCAGAATATTCTCCCTGTAAAGCAATAAGTTCAGCTATCATATTCTCAAAGAATTTAGATTCCATACTAGTGTTTCCTACTGAACCTATCTCTTCTTTATCTACAAATAAAGAAACTGCAGTAATTTCAGGGATTTCCACATCAAATATAGCCTCTAAACCAGCATATGCACATACTCTGTCATCATGGCCGTGAGCTGAAATCATAGAGCTATCGAGTCCAACATGTCTTGCTTTATCTGCTGGAACTATTTCAAATTCTGCAAGCATAAAATCTTCTTCAATTATTCCGTATTTTTCATTAAGTATATGTAGAATATTTTCTTTTACTGGGTCTTTAATTTCTTTTTCTTCGCTGTCAATTGAAATCATAGGTCTATGGCCTACAACAACATTTAATTGCTCACCTGTTATTCCTTCAGATAATTTCTTTTGCATTTGGTCAGCTGATAGATGAATTAGTAAATCATTAATATAAAATACTGGCTCATCTTGATTCTCTCCTATAGAAATATCTATTTTATTTCCGTCTTTAGTAAACACTATTCCATGTAGGCTAAGTGGTATGCATGTCCACTGATATTTCTTAACTCCACCATAATAATGTGTTTTTAATAATGCCATATTCCCATCTTCATAAAGTGGAAATGGCTTTAAATCAAGTCGTGGTGCATCGATATGTGAACCAACAATATTCATTCCAGCTTCTAAGCTTTGTTTTCCTATAACTACAAGTGCTACTGACTTTTCTTTATTATTGAGATATATCTTAGTTCCAGGTTCAATCTTTCCTGTTTTTAGAACTTCATTATAATCTTCAAAGCCATTATTTTTAGCTAATTTTATAATTTCATTAGCACAACGTCTTTCAGTTTTAGAATTATCTAGAAATGCCATATAGCGATTTGCATAATCCATAACTAAGTCAAGTTCATTTTCTTTTAAATTTTTCCAAACATTTTTCGATTCATGTTTCAACGCCATAAATTACCTCCAAAATATATTTAATTTTTTTAACATTGCGATAATCTATTAAAATTATATCATAAAGTTTTGGTTATAAATATAAATTTAATTATATAGTTAGATATTTTTTAAATATATTTAAAAAAACTGAATCACTTTGCAAAGTGATTCAGCCTTTAATTAAATCCATGTTTTAAATAGGACTGTACTGAAGGGTTAGGAGTTTTTTCCAAAATTGCCTTAACAGTAATTGAAGGGTTATCCATCAAAGATACTTCTTCCATAATAATTCTTGTATCTAATTGTTTTACTATTTTTATTACAGGTCTAAATAAGAAGCCGTCAGGAATTCTTTCCACTACCCCAACCCTGCCATCGCTTAATCTAACTAAAGTTCCTATAGGATATGGAATTATTTTCTTAAAAAAAACTTTTACTATGTCGTAATCAAACATAGTTCCTGAATAAGCCATAATATACTCTACAGAATCATAGGGAGCAAAAATTCCATTCTCTCCATTTTTATTATTCATTGCATCGTATACATTGGCAATTGCAACTATTCTACTTAGTAAAGAAATTTTTTCAAAGTCTATTCCATTTGGGTGACCAGAGCCATCATAATGCTCATGATGCTCTAATATTATTTTCTTTGCATCTTCTCTTATATCCGAAAAGCTGTCTATATGCTGTTTACCTCTTAAAACATGAGTATAAATACTTTCATCATCTTCATCAAAAAATACTGTATTTTTCAGTCCAAAGGCTTCCTCTTCAAAAATTTTTCCAATATCATGAAGAGCCCCTCCCATAATAGTATTTTTAATATTGCTATTTGGAAGATTCATAAATGATGCAATAATTCCTGAATATAAGGCTGTATTAATGCTGTGCTCCAACAAATCAATATTGGCATTTTTTATTAAAAAAATATTATTCGAAAAATCTATATTTTTCATCAAAGAAGTAAAAATCGATACTAATTTTTCATACATGTTTTCGCGTAGAACTTCAGACAATCTCGAGTCCAATCCGAAATAAAAATTTTTATCTAACATATGTCTCAATTTTTCATTAAAAATATTAATAACGTCGCTAGTATCTAACAATATCTTATTATTTCTATACATATAGGCATGCCTCCGCAGTTCTATAAATTAATGGCATTATCCCTTTATAAATATCTCTTTGAAAATAAATATCTAGTTTTATAATATCCAGTTGTAAGATCACTTATAATTACTTTCTTCCCTCCAGATGAGGCATGAATAAACTTATTATCTCCAATATACATACCAACATGGGTTACTTTCTCCGGAATAAATGAGTTTGATGAAGTTTTTTGATCTCTTAATGACGATAGCTCATTTTGAAATAATATATCTATATATTGCTCACTATCTTCATATGAATCAGTTATATCAAAACTATTATTAACACTTCTAGTATCAAAAAAAACTAAATCTCCAGGCATAAGGCTACTTTTATCAATATTAATCCCTTTTTGAGATTGCTGCTCTGAGGTTCTAGGTATTTTTATTCCTATCTCCTTATAAATATAGTAGGTAAAACCAGAACAATCAAAGCTTTCTGGCCCTGCCATAGAATATACGTATGGTTTATCTAATTGCTTAAAGGCATACTCGAATAAAGGATTGCTTTTCATTAGCTCAGTATATTTAGTATTGTCCATTACCTCTTTAGGTAAATTATAGCTTGTAGAGTTTGAAGCATTATAATCAAAAAGTACTTTAGATAAATCATCAAAATAAGTTTCTTCAAAATAAGTCTGAGTAGAAACATCATTTATAATATCTATAGAATTACCCTGATAAGTAAGATATTGTGATGAAACATAGGCCTCTTGGCTGTAGTAATCTATTTTTGACCATTCCCCAGATTCAAGAACCGTAACAAATTCTCCTTTTGGAATCTTTCCAATTATTTCTGAGTTGATTTGTGGTGAAGTTCTTACATTCAAGATGTCAGCAGTAACCAAAGCTTTTGTCTGAGCAAAAGCTGATGAAGAAAACAGATTAAAAATTATTATAGATACTCCAAGTTTTAAAATTAGGTTGTCTTTTTTCATAGCATTTCGTCCTTTATATTAAATATTCGTTGATATCACAAATAACAGTTATTTTTTTTCCATCCATATTTAACATATTTTCATCTTGCATCTTAATCAATTCTCTTGATAAGGATGGCCTTTCAACGCCAATTTTATTTGCCAAATCCTGTTTTGCTATCTTAATTGATAAATGCCCATTTTTATCTTGCTTTCCTTCTTTCGAAATATAAAATAATATCTTATGTCTGATACTTTTCATAGAAAGAAGAGACACCTTATTGTTTAAAATACTGATTTTAGTTGATAAAATCCCCATGAACTTCTCTATAAAATCAGGATATTTAGAACACATTTTTACTATGTTTTCCCTAGATATAAATAATACCTTTGAGTCAGAAGAAGCTTCAATAGTAGCTGGAAATTTATGATGTTGAGAAAAAACCACAGCTTCTGCAAACATATCTCCGGCTTTAATTTTAGTAATATTGACCTTTTTTCCAATTGTAAGGCCTTTATTAACTTCCACTTCTCCATCTAAAACTATCCCTATAGAATTACAATCATCGCCTTCAAAAAATAGTATTTCATTTTTTTTATAATCAAGAATTCTAAATGGAATTTCATTAACTATCTCATTAAAATTAACTTCAGAAACGTCCTTAAATATAATGCTTTTACGCAAAGAATTATATAGTTTAGTGTCCATAATTTCCTACACCTATTTTCTATAGATTGTACTTGTTTAATATATTATTGATTTTACTGGATAATCTATTAATTCTTTTGTTTAGATTCAAGCTGTTCTTAGCTATGAGGATTAAATATACTAGGACTAAAAATAGAACAATCAAATTCAAACTTAAGCCAATAGTCGTCATTTTATCGCCTCCAAGTATTTAATCTTTTTCGATTACATTGTCTTTATATGATACATAATCACTATAACTGCCTAAGTAAAGTCTAGAATATAATCCTACCTCATCCATAGCTACTATATTTATCGGTGCTGTCACCCCTGAACCACAGTAAGCAATTACCATTTTATCAGAATCAATATTATTATATACTTTTTTTAAATCTTCAATTTCTTTTATTCTATTTTCATTCATTACATCCTTAAAGAATATATTGATTGAAGTTGGAATTCTTCCTGGAATTTTATCATAAGGTTCAATTAGCCCTTTATACCTTTCTGGTGATCTTGAATCGATTAAAATATAGTTCTTTCCTTTAGATATTATGGTTTTTAGTTCATCCATCTCTATTAATAGATCGTTATTTATTCTAGCATCGATTTTACCCTTCAGATGATTGCTTTTATTTGGTTCACCACTTTCCATCTCAATACCTGCCTGAGCTGCTGCATTAATCCCACCATTTAATATTTTTACATTCGTAATTCCAATATATTTTAACATCCACCATAATCTTGCAGCAACTGAAATATCGTCATCGTAAACTAATATTTTTGTATCATTTGAAATCCCAATCACCTCTAACTTATTTATAAACATGGCCATATCTGGCAATGGGTGTCTTCCTCCATGAACAGACTTCTTTGCTGACATATCACCTTCTAAATCGAAAAAGAATGCATTTTTTATGTGTGAGTTTTTATATGCCTTAATTCCATAGTCTGTTTTAACTAAATCAAATCTACAGTCTATAATTACGTATTCGTCTAAATTAGATTTAACTTCAAATGCTTCAATAAAATTTTTCATGACACCCTCCTCTTAATTTAAACTATATAATTTATATTATCCTTTTTTAGCTAATTCATGCGCAAATATTTAAATTCTCGTTATTTATATGTAATTTCTTTTATTTTATCATATAATGGTTATATCATAACTTACTATTTCAAAATAAAGGAGAATCAATAATAATGAAAAAATTATTTATTTATATTTTGCTTTTCGCTTTTATCATTACAGGCTGCTCTTTTAATAAAACTATTTCTGATTCAGACTCAACAACCTCGCCTGCAGCTTCAAGTGTAGAAGCTGTTGATGAAAAAGTTGAATTTGAAATTCTTGAATCTGATGAGCTTAAGGCATTGAAAGTTGATGAAAGTCAAGAAGTAATGGTACTTATGTATCATAACATTGGCGAAGAGGAAGCAACTTGGACAAGAACCCCTGAAAATTTTCGTCGTGATTTAGAAACTCTATATAATAGCGGTTTTAGAGCTATATCTTTAGAGGACTACGCACTAGGTAATATAGCTACAGAAAAAGGTCATACTCCAGTTGTTATAACCTTTGATGATGGAAATGAAAACAATTTCAGATATTTAGAAAATGGAGAAATTGACCCAACTTGCGCTATAGGAATACTAGAAAGCTTTAAAGCAGATTTTCCAGACTTTAATACTACTGCAACATTCTTCCTTAACCAGCTTGCTTTTGGAAGCAAAAGCCAAGAGATAGACAAGCTGAAGTTCCTTGCTCAAAATGGTTATTCAATAGGTAATCATACTTTAACTCACTTAGACCTAAAAAAAGCCTCTCCTGAAGACATTCAAAAAGAAATTGCATTACTAAAGTCTACTCATGAGAGCACTTATCCTGAATTAAATATTCAAACATTAGCATTACCTTACGGAGCAAAGCCTTCTGAGGAAAATTATTCTCTAACCTATAAAGGTTTATTTGATAATATTTCATATGACAATATAGCAGTTTTACTTGTTGGTTGGGATCCATATTTTTCTCCATATCACAAGGACTTTGATTTTTCAAAAATACGCAGGGTCCGTGCAAGTGAAACAAATGTTGATGGAGTTGGTCTTTATGACTGGCTAAAAACATATGAGCAGGGAACAAAATTTAGATATATAAGTGATGGAAACCCAGCCACTATATCTATCCCAGAAAGTAAGCAAGAGCTTATTCAATCATCAAAATTCCAAGATAAAAAAATTATAACTTATTAAAAAAAACCGCGGATGCGGTTTTTTCATGTTTAATTTCAGTACTAAAAGCTCCAGAGCATTAGAAATCTTCAAGTACTTTATTTTGTGGTTTATTTTACTAATAGATATATTTCCACTCTTATTTCCATATGTATAAATCTAGATAATCTAATTTATCAAAATCCGGATCGAATTTTTCTTTTGCACGTAGCCAGTGATATATTTTTCTTGCAGTATCTTTTTCTCCTAACTCATAGTATGTAAGTACAATTGCAGATATATCCTTCATATATTTAAAATTGTCTTTTCTTACAAAATCTAAAATCTTATCAAAATGCTCTTTAGCTTTGTTTAATTTTTTCATCTTGTAATACAAAATTCCAATCTTTAAATCGAAGCTTCCTTTTTCTGTTCGAGTAAATTCTGGTTTTTCTATAGCTTGCTCCAATAATTTAATGGCTTTTGATCTATTTTGAAAATATATTTCATAATTCATTGCCCTTTGATGATAGTCAGTTGCTGTCTTTAATTCTGTAAAAAAAGCTCTGTATATTACCCTAACAAGTAAAATACCTGAAAAAATATAAATTATTGTCATCATATCTACCACTACCCTTTAAGCTAATATTTTTTACAAAATAAAAGAGAGAAGGCTTTCTCTCTTTTATTAAATCTAAGATTAAGTATTAAATCTTATGCTTCTTCCTCGAATTGATCTTTTCCTACTCCACAAAGTGGGCATACCCAATCTTCAGGAATATCTTGGAAAGATGTACCAGGGTTGATATTATTATCTGGATCTCCTACCTCAGGGTCATACACATAACCACACACTGTACATACATATTTTGTCATAAAACATCCTCCTTCAAAGTAAATTATAAATCCAATACTTATTTACCCACGATAATCATGAATAAACAATTTATTAATTTAATTATATACATTTATTTCTGATAATACAATTTTATATTATCTTGGTTCTACAATTAATTTGATTGCTGTTCTTTCTTCACCATCAATAGCTACATCCGTAAATGCTGGTATACAAACTAAATCCATACCACTAGGGGCAACAAACCCTCTCGCTATAGCTATTGCCTTTACAGCTTGATTTAATGCTCCTGCACCAATCGCTTGTATTTCTGCAGAGCCTTTTTCTCTTAGTACTCCAGCCAATGCTCCTGCTACAGAATTAGGATTTGATTTTGAAGAAACCTTTAGAACTTCCATATTAGTCCTCCTTTGCTACAAACTATATTATATACTCTATTAGAAACGTTAGCCGTATCTATGATTAATCTATACCCAAAATAATTAATCCTACAACTTTTTTGAAATAAAAAAATCCATATAGCTTAGACTATATGGATTTTGTATAGAAAAATGTTTTTATAGGTTTTAAATTATATTTTTGAGGCGAAATAATTTGCTCAGTACTACCCACAAATAAAATTCCCTCTGGATTTAAAGACTTACTAAAATTAGAGTAAATCTCAGCCTTAGCCTCTTCAGTAAAGTAAATAAGAACATTTCTACACACAATAAGGTCACAGCCTTCAACAAATTTATCTTTTAATAGATTGTGTTGCTTAAAAGATACACATTTCTTGATTTCGTCACTTATACTGTAGGTTTTATCAGTTACTTTAGAAAAATACTTACTAACAATAGCTGAAGGAACATTCTTTAAGCTGTTTTCAGAATAAATACCTGTCTGAGCTTTTGCCATAGCTTCCTTATCAATATCAGTCGCTATAATACTAATTTTAGATAAAGGCAAATGCTGGCTGAGTATCATTGTAATTGTATATGGCTCCTCACCTGTAGAACAAGCAGCACTCCAAATTTTAATATTACCTTTTTTCTTTATCAGCGCAGGAAAAATTTCGTTTTCAACAATCTTCCACTGCTCAGGATTTCTATAAAATTCAGACACGTTAATTGTCATATAGTTTATGAACTCTTTAAATAGCTCAGCATCTTTATCTATGGCAGTGAAATACAAATTTAAATCAGAATAGCCATTTCTACTAGCTAAAGATTCAATTCTTCTTTTCATTTGCTTTTCTTTATAAAGACTTAAGTTTATTCCTGTTTTTCTTAAAATCTTTTCTTTAAAAGACTCGTATTGAGACATAAGCTACTCCTTTTCGGTAGTTTCTTCTTCTGCCACTTCTTTATCTTCTAAGATTAAGCTAAGTTCTATTTTCTTATTTTCTTGTTCTATACTAATGATTTTCACTTCAACTTTTTGGCCTACCTTTAAAATTTCGTTAGGATTTTTTATAAAGTCAGAAGATAAATTTGAAATATGAACAAAGCCATCTACTGTAGGATGTAGATTAATAAATGCACCATATTCTTTAATATTTTTAACTTCTCCAGCTACAATATCTCCAACTTTATTATTAGAAATAAACTCATCCCATGGATGACCAGCAAGTGATTTTATGCTAAGTGATAATCTCTCTGAAGCTTGGTCAAAGCTAATAACTTGAACATTGATTTTTTCACCTATTTTGTATTGCTCTTTGATTTTTTCACTTCTATCCCATGAAATTTCGCTAATGTGAACTAAGCCAGTAAATCCACCGATATCAACAAAAATTCCATAGTCCTTAATATCCTTAATTATTCCTTCGAATACTTCGCCTTCTTTTATTTTTTCAACAACTTCAGTCTTAAGAGCTTCTTGTTGTTTTAAAAGAATATTTTTTCTAGAGAAAATTAATCTTCTCTTCTTTGGATCGATATCAATAATTTCCACTTCAAAAGTTTTTCCTAAGTAGCTCTTTAACACATCTTCTCCGATGAATTTAAGCTCAATATGGCTAAGTGGCATAAATCCTCTAAGAGCTGTTTTGTACACGCAAATTAGACCTTTTGCATTGAACTCAACTGCCTTAACTTGAAGAACATCTCCAACCTTAACCTCATCCCATACCTTAAATTCGTCAACTCTTTTCTTAGATAAAAGAATATCTCCTGTATTTTTATCAATTTTAACTACTTGAACTTCTATTTCGTCTCCAACTTTTATTGATTCACTATCTATCACTTGATCCTTTGGCAGGATACCGTCAGTTTTATAATTTAAATCTATATAGAAAGAATCATCTTTCTCAATCATTACTCTACCTTTTACTATACTTCCTTTGTATACTTCCTGATAATTCTTTTCTTCTTCCAATAATAGCTTTTCCATTTCGCTACTCATTAAATCCAACTCCTTAAAATTTATTTTGTGAACATAATTAAGAAAAAAGAACCTGTCCTTCTTCTTACTTGAAGCCTTTATTGATTAACTTATTAATTATAAAGCTATAGCTCGTTAATAAGATCCATAACTTCATTAATTATAAAGTCCGGTGTAGAAGCACCTGCTCCTACTCCTATAATATCATAAGTTTTAATTTTCTCTAGGTCAATATCTTTTGCTGTTTCAATTAAAAATGTATCACAATTTTTTTTTGCTATTTCTGCTAATTTCTTTGTATTAGAACTGTGTTTTCCTCCTACAATAAGCATAGCATCAACTTTTTTAGATAAATCTAAAACTGCTTGCTGGCGCTCTTTAGTAGCAAAACAAATAGTATTATAAAACTCAAGTGTAAGTCCTAATGAAATTAGATATTCTTTTACAGCAAAAAATGTATCTTGAGGCATGGTTGTTTGAACTACAACTGCATATTTTTTGCTATTATTAAAATCAATTAGATAAAATTCTTCTAAATTCTTACCTATAATTGCTTTATTATCGCACCAACCATTTATGCCTTGAACCTCTGGATGTGATTTATCTCCTATGATAATGATATTATACCCTTTATTATACATTTCGTAAGCAATTTTTTGTATTTTTTTGACAAAAGGACATGTGGCATCAGTAAGATTAATTTTTTTTTCGCTACAATGATCGTATATTTCTTTTCCTACACCGTGAGATCTTATGATAATATTATCTCCCTCTACCTTATTTATATCATCAACGGAAAACACATTTTTTTCTTTAAGCATATCTACTGCAGAATTGTTGTGTATTAATGGACCTAGTGTATATACTTTATTATCATTATCTTGAGCGGTCTTTATTGCAAGCTCTACTGCTCTTTTGACTCCAAAGCAATATCCGGCATGCTCTGCTAATAAAACTTTCATTGTTTACTCCTTTAATTATGATTTAATAATTTTCATAATTTCATTTGAAATGTTCATATAATTTTCTTGATTAGGAACATCCTTATATTGGTCAGGTATTTCGTAAATATCGAATATATTAATTGTTAATTTGCTAAATAACTTATAATTCCCATCTATTCTAACAGGTATTATTGGAGTATTTGTTTTCAAAGAAAACATTCCAAGTCCAGCTTTTGCAGAATCTTGTTCTTCTGATTTAACTCTAGTTCCTTGTGGAAAAATACCTAGAACTCCTCCTGTTTTTAATAGCTTCAAAACCTTTTTTATAGCATTTATGTCATTTTTATTTCTGTCTATTGGTATGACTCCGACTTTATCAAATATCTTTGCAAAAAAATTGTATTTGAATAGTTCTTTTTTTCCAAGATAGTGAATTTCTCTTTCTTTTAAAAAGCATGCAAGTAATACAGGATCAAAATTGTGTATGTGATTTGATGCTACTATATATGCTCCTTGGCTTGGTAAATTTTTATTTCCTTTAATCTCAACTTTGTATAATATATTAAAAATAGGTTTAATAATAGATGTTAATAACTTATAAAGATTCATTCTCACAAATCTCCTCTGCAAGTTTTAATATAGTGTTTACAACCTCATCTATACTTAAGTTGCTGGTATCAATTTCAATGGCATCAGCTGCTTTAACAAGTGGAGATGTTTCTCTGCTTGAATCTAATTTATCTCTTTTTTCAATTTCAGCCTCGATTTCATTTATATCTATATTTTTATCCTTGGCTATTAATTCATTATATCGTCTAAGTGCTCTTATTTTTACACTAGCAGTTAAGAATATTTTAAGCTCTGCATTAGGAAATACAACAGTCCCTATATCTCTGCCATCTAAAATACTATTACTTTCACTAGCAATTTTTCTTTGAAGATTAACTAGCTTTTCTCTTACTTGAGGTATGGCAGAAACTGCTGATACATTAGCGGTTACATTTTTGCTCCTGATTTCATTAGTTACATTTAAATTATTCAAAAATATCTCGTTATTTTTGAATTCTATATTAGTTTTTTCAAGCACTTTAGTAATTTCTTCTATATCACTTAGTGATATAGAAGAAGTCAAAAGCTCATATGTGAAAGCTCTATACATTGCACCTGTATCAATATAAACATATCCTAAACTATCCGCCACTTTCTTTGCAATTGTGCTTTTTCCTGCCCCTGCAGGTCCATCTATAGCTATTATCATACTAATACCTCTTTATCAATTAATCTAAATACGATGTATCATTCATTGTAACTATTGTAGCTTTTTTATTTTTAGTTTTCACTATATTCATAGCCAAATTACCTTGAACTATATTAAATATTTTATTTATAGGTGCATCTAAAAATCCAACTAAGAGTAATTTGATTACCATAGCGTGCGCAACTATTAGTATATATTTATTCTCATGTTTTGAATCTATTTCCCAAAAAGCTTGTTTTACACGCTCAAAAGCCTCTACAATTTTTTCTCCTTCGATAAAAGCAACTTCCTCTGGCGAGGTTTGCCAACTTGAATATAGCTCTGAATAATTTTTTTGAATCTCTTCTATTGTTAGACCTTCCCATAATCCAAAGTTGATTTCTCTAAATCCTTTTTCTAAATGAATTTCTGAGGATGGTCTGATTATTTTAGCTGTTTCATAAGCTCTTTTTAAATCCGATGAATATACTTCATCAATATGCATATGAGAAATTTTTCTTGAAAATTGTCTTGCATGCTCAATACCTTGCTCAGTAAGCTCCGAATTTTTTTGGCCTTGTGTTCTTTTTTCAGTATTCCAAACAGTTTTTCCATGTCTAACGATATAGTATGTATTCATATTATTATCCCTCATATCATAAAAATAATAAAATATAGTAACATAAAATTTGATGTTCTTAGCTAAAAATAAATCTCAGCAACAAAAAAGAGAAATATATTATATTTCTCTTTTAATACTTATTGTACACCATTACAATGATTAATGTAAATTTATTTAATCACTTTTACTCATTGTACTTATTTTTCATCATAAATTTTGTATTCTTTCCAAATTTCTTCAAGCATATCAAAATATTTAGTAATTTCTTCTTTTTTCCTCATCCCTACAGCTACAATTAAAGCATTAGCAACACTTAATGGCGCAACTAAGGAATCTACGAAGGAAGCCATATTACTTCTTGTTATAAGAGTTTCATCAGATAATGTCGCAATTGGAGATAAGTGGCTATCAGTAATTGATACTATTTCTGCACCTTGCTCTTTTGCATATTGCAATAGCTCAAAGGTTCGCTTTGAATATCTAGGGAAGCTTATTCCAATAACTAAATCATCCTTGCCAACCTTTAAAATTTGTTCAAAAACATCACTTATTCCATAGTTAACTAAAACAACATTATCCAAAATGAGGTTTAGATAAAAGCTTAAGTATTCTCCTATAGCAGCTGAGCTTCTAAGACCTACTATATAAATTTTCTTTGCACTCAGCAATTGATTTATAACACTTTCAAATGAAGATGGATTGATTTCATCAAGGGTTCCCTTTATATTTTCTATATCAGCTTTTAACACCTTTTTTAATATCGCAAAATCACTTGAATATTCCTTTGACATTTCAACTCTTTGAACAGTTGTAAGCTTTGTTTTAATCAATTCTTGCAGGGATTTTTGTAATAATGGATAGCCACTATATCCAAGAGCATTGGCAAATCTTACTACTGTAGATTCACTCACCCCTACTGTTTCTCCCAATTTAGCCGCAGTCATAAACGCTGCTTTATCATAATTCACTAATATAAATTGAGCAATTATTTTTTGACCTTTGCTAAGTTTAGAAAATTTTCCTTGGATTAATGATATTAAATCTTTTTTTTCCGATTCACTACCCATATGCAAATCCCCTTTAATTATAATTTTATTAGCTGAATCCCTTCTTCAAATGCAGTTGTATTAAGACTCTCAGTTCCTTGAGGAACTCTTTGAAGTATAGCATCTAATACAGATTGCTTCTCAAGCTCAGGTATCAGCTGAGTTAACACACCCAGAGCAACAATATTTGCAACCATGGATTTTCCTATCTTTTCACTTGCAGTTTTTAGAATAGGCAATTTATAAATCATATCTACTTCTATTTTATCATTAGTTTGTATACTTTCGTCAACAACTATTATTGACTTTGAATCTAAATCATGAATATACTGATCAAAAGCCTTCTGTGAAAGAGCAAGTAATATATTTGGTTTTCTAACTTTTGGGAAAAATATTTCTTCATCTCCAATTATTACTTCTGCTTTACTAGCTCCCCCTCTAGCTTCAGGTCCATAAGACTGGCTTTGAATTGCATTTAGCCCTTGATTTATGGCTGCTTCAGCTAATATAATTCCTGCTAGAATTAATCCTTGGCCTCCTGAACCGCTTAATCTCAATTCTTTTTTCATTATTCTTCTCCTCCTGTAGAAAACAGTTCTATGATTTTATCATATTCTGCAGTATATTCTGGTTCCACAGAATGATGAAACTCTCCCATAAACATTTTATTTTCTAATTTTTCAGGAGATAATTTATCCTTTACTTTTATATCTACAAAGGTATCTTTTAAATGATTTAATAAATCAACAGCTCCACCTTTTTTATTTTTTCTTCCGTAGTAGGTTGGGCATGAGCTTATTCCTTCAATAAGAGAGAATCCTTTATGGTTAATTCCAGTTTTAATATATTCAATCATTTTATTAGCATGATAAGCAGTTGATCTTGCAACGTAAGTCGCACCTGCTCCTTTTGCTAATGAACAAATGTCAAATGCTTTGTCTATATTACCAAAAGGCGCTGTAGTTCCTCTATCTCCTTTTGGAGTAGTAGGCGAGAACTGTCCTCCAGTCATTCCATAAATGTTGTTATTAAATACAATAGTAGTTATATCGATATTTCTTCTGCAGGCATGAATTAAATGATTTCCACCAATTGCAGATGCATCTCCGTCTCCTGTAACCACGATAACATGAAGGTCTGGATTTGCAAACTTAACTCCTGTAGCAAAAGCCAAGGCTCTTCCGTGGGTCGTATGTAAAGTATTAAAATCCATATATCCACTTGCTCTAGATGAACATCCAATACCAGATACTATACACACCTTATCTTTATCTAGCTTTAAATCTTCAATCGCAACAGCAATTGCTCTCATTAATATACCATGTCCACAACCAGGACACCAAATATGTGGAAGTCTATCTGTTCTCATAGTTTGACTGATTATTTCACTGGACATTTCACAACCTCCATAAATGATTCTATAATTTCTTCAGGAGATATGATTTCTCCATTAGCTTTATTAATACCTTTAACAATATTCTTATCCTCTACAGCTAACTTTACTGGTTCTATCATCTGACCTAAATTCATTTCTGCAACAAAAATATTTTTCTTATTTTTTGATATTTCTTGCATTCTTTGTTCTGGGAAAGGCCATACAGTTTTCGGTGCAAAATAGCCTACATTGTAGCCTTGCTCTCTAAGCGTTGCAACAGCTTCTTTAACTGATCTTACAATTCCTCCAAATGCAATAAACAAAGTCTCTGCTTCTTGAGCAAAGCCTTCTTCATAAATCAAAATATCGTCTAAATTATTATTGATTTTTGCCATTAATCTATCGAGTAATTTAGCTGCTTCCTTAGTACTGTTTGTTGGAAACCCAGTCTCATCATGTACTAAACCAGTGATATTATATCTATATCCAGTTCCAAAATTTGCCATAGGCGGAACTAAATCTTCTGTAAACTCGTATGCTTTATATTCACTAGGAGCTACTTTTGGAAGCTTTCTAGGTACTATTTCCAGCTCTCCAGCTTCAGGAATTTCTATTTTTTCTCTTAAATGACCTACTACTTCATCCATTAACAAGATAACAGGAGTTCTATATTTTTCAGAAAAATTAAATGCCTTTACAGTTAATTCAAATACTTCTCTTACAGTTGTAGGAGAAAGAGCAATTACAGGATGATCTCCATGAGTTCCCCATTTAGCTTGCATATAGTCACCTTGTCCTGGAGATGTAGGAAGACCTGTACTAGGACCATGTCTTTGAACGTTAACTATTACGCAAGGAATTTCAGTGATACATGCATATCCAATATTTTCTTGCTTAAGCGAAAATCCTGGACCACTTGTTGCAGTCATTGCCTTAGCTCCTGCAACCGCTGCCCCTATTGTAGTAGCCATTCCTGCTATCTCGTCTTCCATTTGAATAAATTTACCTTTATTTTTAGGCAGAAGTTCCGATGAAACCTCAGCAATTTCTGTTGACGGAGTTATAGGATAACCAGCAAAAAAATTCATTCCCGCATAAATAGCACCGTGAACACAGGCTTCATTACCCTGCAATAATTTTATATTTTTTTTCATAATTACACCTCTTTCAAATAGATAGCATAATCAGGACATCTTAGTTCACACTGCCCGCATTTTATACATGAATCGCCATCTAATATAGCTATTTTCCCATCTTCTAATCCTAAAACTTTCTTAGGACAAAAAGCAACACAAATTCCACAGCCCTTGCACCATTCTGGCTTTATTACCAATTTCTTATCCAATGGTCACATCTCCTCAAATATTGATTTATACTGTATATTCTAAAAGATTCTACTGCTTAAGTTTAGCAAAATTATTGCAATTTTGCAAGTTTTATTTCATGTTGATAGGTTTTAATTTCATTTGCAGTATAAATTGCAAAAACACCTATATTTTTAGGTGTTTTTGCAAAAGAAAAGCTTTATTTTGATTTTTTACACACCATATATTTCATTTTTATACAGGATGTGTGCAATCTTTCGAATTGTACAGCGTAGTTTCTATCTTATATTTTTTTGACCACTTATCTTCTAAAAACTTTTTTGCAACTTCTGGAAAAAGTGCATATGACAAAATATCCTCTGTTGACGTTGCAAATTCTTTAATCTCGTCTTTAAACTTTTCAAACTGAGGCTCAATTAAATCTGCAGGTCTACAAGTTATAGGTTTGTCATTTCCAATAATTTTACTTATAACCTCAGGGTTGATTTGAGCAGGAGATTTTCCATATTGCCCTTTTACATAATCTTTTATCTCCTTTGGAACCATTTTATATCTTTCGCCCATAATCACATTCATAACTGCTTGAGTCCCTACCATCTGACTCATAGGAGTAACAAGAGGAGGATATCCTAAATCTTCTCTTACTCTAGGAACCTCTTTTAATACTTCTTCATATTTATCTTCCATTTGCTGTAGCTTCAGCTGTGAAAGAAGGTTTGAAAGCATACCTCCAGGTACCTGATATATAAGTGCATTTGGATCTACAGATGTAACTTTATAATTTAGCATACCATTTTTAATGTACTTTTCTTTTATTTCCTTAAAATAATCCGATATCTCAGTCAAAGCTTTTAAATCTAGATTAGTGTCATAACCAGAATTAATTAAGGTTGCTGCCATAGACTCTGTAGCTGGCTGAGACGTTCCCATAGCAAAAGGTGATATTGCAGTATCTATTATATCAGCACCTGCCTCTATAGCTTTTAAATACATCATAGAAGCTACTCCACTAGTATAATGGCTATGGATTTCTAAATCCAAATCAACGTTTTCTTTTATTGCTTTAACTAAGTTATATGCATCCTGAGGAAGAAGAATTCCAGCCATATCTTTTATACATATACTATCAGCTCCCATATCTCTCATTTGCTTAGCAACTGATACATAATATTCTTCATTGTGAACTGGACTTGTAGTATAAGATATAGCACATTGGATATGTCCATTTTCTTTTTTCCCAGATTTAACTACTGTTTCTATATTTCTAACGTCGTTTAGCGCATCAAAAACTCTAATAATATCTATACCATTTTCGATTGATTTTCTTACGAATAAATCTACTATATCATCAGAATAATGCTTGTATCCTAATAAATTTTGACCTCTTAAGAGCATTTGAAGATTCGTTTTCTTTACTGCTTTTCTTATAGTTCTTAGTCTCTCCCATGGATCTTCTCCAAGATATCTCAAGCAAGAGTCAAAAGTTGCTCCACCCCACATCTCAAGTGAATGATAGCCTGCACTATCAAGCTGTTGTAAAACAGGTAACATTTCTTTTGTACTAAGTCTAGTTGCAATAAGAGATTGATGAGCATCTCTTAGGATTGTTTCGGTAAATCGAATCTTCTTCATTTTTTCCTCCTAAAAAAATTTATTTGGAACTACAACATGTATTTGCAAAGAAATCTTTTGTGTCCAAAATTAAATAATTTGATTCTTCTCCCTTTAAATCTATCATAAAATCACTGAAAAATAAAGGATTAAAACCTATTTTTGCATAAAATGATTCATCTCTTGCAATTTTCACAATAATTTTAGTTACATCTAGAAGGTCCATAGCATTGATGAGAGTTCTAATTAACCCATCTTTAATTAGTTCTTCATCAGTCATCATATGTACATAATTTAACTTGCAAAATTGGCCTTCAATTTCATAAAAACACGACCCAATAATTTCATCTCCATCTTGAGCTATCATTACATTGTCATTTACATACTCAGATGGTATCTCAGACAATAAGGCAGATATAATTTCATTTTTCTCTTTACCATAATTTTTGAATAGAATCATTTTGTTATTCTCCTTTTAATTCACATATTCTTTTCAAGTATTCAACTTCTTCATTTGTTAGCTTTCTGTATGTTCCTTCTTTTAAATCCATTAATTTCAATTTACCTATTGAGACTCTTTTTAAATCTAGGACATTCTTTCCAAGTGCTGAAAACATTTTTCTTATCTGTCTATTCTTACCTTCTTTTATAATAACTTCATAAGAAGTATTACCAATAAATGTTATCCTGCTTTTAGCTGTTATATATCCCCCTATATCAATTCCAGATTTAAACTTTTCAATTTCACTATTGGATAGAGCTGAGCTTACTTTGACTTCATATATTTTTTCAATATGATATTTGGGATGAGTTAAGGCATAGGTTAAATCTCCATCATTTGTCATAAGTAGCAAGCCTCTACTGTCGTAATCTAGTCTTCCAACCGGATAAATTCTTTGTTTTTTATCAAAAAAATCCACTACCGAAGGTCTTCCAAACTGATCCTTTGCCGTAGAAACATAGCCTATAGGTTTATTTAGCATATAATAATATTTTTCTTCAACTTTATTAATAATCTTTCCATCTATTTTTACAATATCTATTTCACTTACTTTAGTTGATAAATCGCTCACTACACTGTCATTAATTCTAACTCTTCCTTCTTGTATCATTTCTTCTGCTTTTCTTCTAGAAGCAATTCCGCAGCTAGCTATAAATTTGTTTATCCTCATAAGGTTCCCTTCTTTACTATTTTACTGTTATAATAAGTATATATCATAAATGTAACTATAAAAAAATAATTGAATTACTATTTTAACTAATTGTCTATGCAATATCTTTAAGGAGATGTACTATATGGTAATAGGAGAAAAAATTAAACGATTAAGAATATTAAACAACCTTACACAGGAAGAATTAGCACTCAGGTGCGATTTAACTAAAGGATTTATATCTAAATTGGAAAGGGATTTAACCTCTCCATCTATAGCAACGCTTGTAGATATACTAGAAGCTCTGGGAACAGATTTAAAAGATTTCTTCAATGAAAGCTCAAACAACAAAATTGTTTTTGGAAAAGAAGATATTTACGATGCATATTATGAACATAACAAGTCTAAAATTCACTGGCTAATTCCAAATTCTCAGAAAAACTCTATGGAACCGATCCTAATCGAAATTGAACCAGAGGGGATAAGTGAACTAGATAGACCTCATCCTGGGGAAGAATTTGGATATGTATTAAAAGGCTCAATAATTTTAGTTGTAGGAAATAAAAAGTATAAAGTAAAAAAAGGAGAAAGCTTCTACTTTACTCCTGACAAAGAACACTATATAATAAATAATTCTACAACAAATGCTGAGATTATTTGGGTTTCAACTCCACCTTCATTTTAATTATAATTTACATATCTTCTTTAAGAACTGGCAAGTCTTTGAGAGATTCTATAGAAAACTGCTTTAAGAACATCTCAGTTGTCTTATAGATTATTGGTTTTCCTATCTTATCAAGTCTTCCAGCTTCTTCAATTAGATTTGCTTCTAATAATGTAGCTATTGCTTTATCACATTTTACTCCCCTGATGCTTTCTATTTCTGGCTTTGTGATTGGTTGTTTGTACGCTATGATAGAAAGAGTTTCTAAAGAAGCTTGTGTTAAGGATTTTTTCTTAATAGGATGTAAATAAAGTGAAATGTAATCATAGTTATCTGATTTTGTGGCAAGTTGCATTTTTTCATCAATAATCACTAACTCTAAACCACTATCTGATTCCTTATATCTTTCTTTTAAAAGCTCTAAGCTATACCTAATTTCCTTTAAAGACACCTCTATACTCTTACTCTTGAAAATAGCTTGTATATCCTTAAAGGATATCAAATCACCATATGCAAACATCAACGATTCACATACAGATATAATTTTATTGATTTTATCAGACTTTGGATGATTTAAATAGATTTGTCCGTCTGACTCTACATTAAATTGCTTATCCAATATCCTTCCACCTTTCTATATGAATCCTTTCCAAATGATCACTTTGGGTAAGATAAGCTTCTTTAGCTTTTGCTAGTTCCAGTATTCCTAGCATTGAAGCTATTTTTTCTTCTTTTATAATTTCTCCAGCTATCTCATCAAAATAAAAAGATGTTTTTTCGCTTAATATAGATTTTATTTCATTAATTTTGTCTTCAATTGATATAATTCTTCTTGTAAAATCTCTTTTAATCTCTTTTTCTTGAGGCTTAAATTTGGGGAAAGATTTAATAATATCATCAAGTGATATTTTTGATAAATCAATAACGTCTTCATAGTATATCTCTATACTAGGTCTAAAATAACGTGAGGGTGCCTTCATTAGCGATTCATTGAGCTCTAATGCTGCATTTTTAAATTTTGCATATTCTTTTATTGATTCATACAAATCAACTCTAGGATCTTCCATATCTTCTTCTAATCCTACATAAAGCATATACTTGGATTTTATTTCAAGCAATCTTGAAGCCATGTAAATAAAATCACTTGCTATATCCATATTCATTTCATTAAGCTCAGATATAGTATCCATATATTGTTTTGTTATTTGAGATATCGAAATATCATAAATATCTATCTTCTTTTTTGACACTAAATCTAAAAGCAAATCCATAGGGCCTTCATAACAGTCTACGCAAATTTCATATGACATTATTTTTCTCTCCTTTATCCTCTAAATAATAGGATAATAGAATTGAGGAATGAAATCAAGGCACTAATTACTGGATTAAGCAGTAAGCTTATCCCTCCAGTCAACAATAGTATTATTAATATTATACTGCCATAGCTTTCATATTTATAAAATGTAAATCTTAAATTCCTTGGTAAAAAAGTATATATTATTTTTGAACCATCTAGAGGGGGTATTGGAAGTAGATTAAATGCAGCAAGCATAATATTTATCCAAACTATGCCTCTCATAACATCCACATATGCAGATAACTGCACTATATCAGCAGTAAAAAATAAAATAAGCTGAAATATAAGGGCTAATATCAAGTTCATAGTAATTCCAGCGATTGATACAAAAAATAAGCCTAGTCTTTCATGTTTAAAATTATTTTCATTTATAGGAACTGGTTTTGCCCATCCAAATCTCATAATAAAAAGCATAATAAAACCAATAGGATCTATATGCTTCATAGGATCTAGGGAAAGTCTACCTGCATTTTTCGCAGTATCATCTCCCATAGCATAGGCCGCTAGCCCATGTGCAAATTCATGAAAAGTTAGTGCAATTAATATTCCTGGTAACATTGTGAGCATATCTATTATCATATTTTTCCACCTTGTCGTCTTAATCACATTTTAAATATTTCTATATTAAATACCCCGATATGATATCGGGGTATTTAGATTAAACTTCCATAATTATAGGTAATATCATAGGATTTCGTTTTGTTTTTTCGTAAAGATAGTTTCTAAGCTCATCTTTAATTGTGTTTTTAAGATAAGACCATTCTCTCATATTTTTATTTTCACAAGTTTCAAGAGATTTTTTTATTACCTCTCTAGCTCCATCCATTAAATCTTCAGATTCTCTAACATATACAAAGCCTCTTGAAATAATATCTGGTCCTGAAACTACTCTTCCTGTATCTTTTGACATACTAACTACCACAACCATCAAGCCATCTTCTGATAAATGTTTTCTATCTCTAAGAACTATGTTTCCTACATCTCCAACGCCTAATCCGTCTACAAGAATATTTCCAGAAGGTATTTTGCTTACTATCTTTCCTTGATCCTTATCAAGCTCAAATACACAGCCATTGCTAAGCATAAAAACATTTTCTTCTGGCATACCAAGTTTTTTTGCAAGCTCCATATGCTGTTTTAGATGTCTATATTCTCCATGCACCGGTATAAAAAATTTAGGTTTAACTAGTCTGTGCATTAGTTTAAGCTCTTCTTGGCAAGCATGTCCAGATACATGTATATCTGATATGCTCTCATAGATTACATTAGCTCCTCTTTCAAAAAGCTGATTTATAACCCTAGAAACTAGCTTTTCATTTCCTGGAATAGGATGAGCAGAAAAAATTACTAAATCACCTTTTTTAATTTCTATCTGCCTGTGTTCTTGAGAAGCCATTCTAGTAAGTGCTGACAATGGCTCTCCTTGAGATCCTGTTGTCATAATAACAAGCTCATGGTCTTGATATTTGTTAATATCTTTTAATTCTATAAAAGTGTTTTCCGGAATATTTAAATAACCTAAATTCCTAGCTACATTAACGACATTGACCATAGACCTTCCTGAGGTAGTTACTTTTCTACCATTTTTGTATGCTGCATTTATAATTTGCTGAAGTCTATGAACATTAGATGCAAATGTTGCAATTAATATTCTAGAAGTAGCCTCAGAAAAAATTTCGTCTAAGGTATGTCCTACATTGCTTTCTGATAAAGTATACCCTGGTCTTTCAACATTTGTACTTTCTCCCATCATTAGCAGTACGCCCTTGCTTCCTAATTCTGCTATACGATGAAGATCCATTACTTGTCCATCGATTGGAGTATAATCCACTTTAAAATCACCAGTATGGAAAATAGTGCCTACGCCAGTTGTGATAGCTAAAGCACATGCATCTGGTATACTGTGAGTAACTCTAACAAATTCTACTTCAAAGTTACCTAGCTTAATTTTTGAGCCTGGATTAACTACATTTAATGAATTTGTACTTATCCTATGCTCTTTGAGTTTAATTTCTAATAAACCTATAGCTAAATTTGCCCCATATATAGGTATATCTAATTTCTTAAGAACATAAGGTATCGCGCCAATGTGGTCTTCATGTCCATGGGTCAATACTAGGCCTTTAATTTTTTCTCTGTTTTTTATCAAATAGGTTATGTCTGGAATAACTATATCTATTCCTAACATTTCATCTTCAGGAAAACTAAGTCCACAATCTATGATTATGATTTCATCTTTATACTCAATGACAGTCATATTCTTTCCTATTTCCTGTAATCCTCCTAAAGGAATTATTTTTAATTTTGATGTTTTTCTTGCCATTTAATCTCTCCTTTTCATTTTTTTCCGGGCGTTATTATAATTAAGGCATTTTTATAATACCTAATAATAAAATCTTTTTAAATTGACAACCATATTTGAAACTGATAGACTTAAAAAATCTTATCTGAATCAAAGGAAGTGATTATATTGAAGGGCAAAGCCCACGCATCCATAGGGTTATTGACATATTACAACTACACTATATTAAGTAACACTGAGTTTACTATTTTAGGAGGAGCTATAAGCCTATTTTTTTCTCTTCTTCCTGATTTGGACCACTTTAACTCTGTAATCTCAAAAAAGCTTTCAAATAAAAAAATAGAGTCTCTTGTTGAAGCATTAATGATGCTAGTTCCACTATCAACGCTTCTTTACCTTGGATATTTAAAAAAATTTGATTATTCTATATTATTTTTTTTAGGTTTAATTTTATTCATATCAATTAAAAAGAAATTTAAAACTTCTATTATTCGTAAGTTTATTATAAGCATTTTCTTAATACTAATTTGTATATTATCATACAATCTTTTTAAAAATATAGCTATTGTTAAGCTATTATTGTTTTTTATACTTATTCCTTGGTTTTCACATAGAACCTTTTCACATTCGATTTTTTCAGCTGTCATATTATACTTTATTACCAATAATTTGGGCTTTATAATCAAAAATCTTAACATGATAGCTACATTAAGCTATCTAAGTCATCTATTTCTAGGAGATATTCTAACTTCTCAAGGAATACCGTTATTCTGGCCTTTATCAAAACAGAGATTCAAGCTAAATCCTTTTAAAGGGCCAAGCTCTGTTAATATAATAGAAAATATTGTAATCTTGCTTATGGTACTGCTTGCTTTTTATTTAACCTTTGTATCAATCAAATATAAAACTCCCCAACAAATATTACTGGGGAGCAGCATATTTAATATAAGCTAAATCTACTGGCAATTAGCACAAATGCCATAGAATTTTACATCGTGATCATTGATTTTAAATTTATAGCTTCGCTCAATTTTTTCCTCTAGATGATCAAGTAAATCCTCTTCAACCTCGATAACTTTTCCACATGACTTACAAATCAAATGGTGATGGTTATGTGAGTCTTTATCTAAATTGAGTTCATATCTAACGCATCCATCATCTAAATTTAATTTATTTGTGAAGCCAATTTTATCCAACATTTGAAGAGTTCTATATACTGTAGCTAAACCTATCTCTGGGCATTCATTTTTTACTTCATCGTAGATTTCTTCACTGCTCAAATGCTTCCCTTTTGATGATACCATAGTTTCTACAATACATCTTCTCTGAGGGGTTAACTTAAAACCCTCTTCTTTTAGTTTCATTTTCAATTGCTCTACATAAGTATCCATATGATCACCCACTATTATAAATTAGCTATCAAATAATAACATCTATCAATTAATATTATAACAGTTTGTTAATAAAAGTCAACAAGCTACTATTTATTCATTAATCAGCGTTTCATAAACTTCAACTACCATCTCATACTCTTCATCATCTTCAATTGGAATTAGAGACATTTCATCCTCATCATCGTATTCTATACGAAAAATATAAGCTTCATCTTCTTCAGTTTCCTCAACTGGTGCAAGTATAGCGTAATCATGCTCATTCGCTTCTATGCTCATTACAAGCTCAAATTCAACTTCATTTCCCTCTTCATCAATCAGCGTGATAATATCATTGTTAATTTCGTTATTCATAATAAACCTCCAAAATTATTTTTTGCTATCTAAATAGCCCTGTAATATATGTACAGCTGCTGCTGTATCAATCAACTTTTTTTCTTTTGCTTTAGCTAGCTTCATATGACTTAAGCTTTGCTTAGCCATTTTGCTAGTCAATCTTTCGTCACAATATATTATTTCTATATTACTATTAGTTTTTTCTAAAAGCAACTGTGAAAAATCTCTAGTTCTTTTAGCTTGTATACCTTCAGTTGAATCCATATTCTTAGGTAATCCTACAACCACTTGCTTTATATCTTCTTTTTGTATGATTTCAGCTATCTCATTTATTGCATCCTTAGTGGACTTTCTAGTCAAGGTATAAAGTGGCTGTGCCATCATCCCAAGCAAATCACTAACAGCTATTCCAATTCTTTTATCTCCTATATCAAGACCTAAAATTCTTCTCATCAACTACCCCTTCTAGATTATTTTTATGCAAAACTCCTTACATCTAGGAGCACAGTAAGAACATAAAACGCATCTTTCTTTATCTACTACAGCTTTTCCATTTATAACATTAATTGCATTTTGTTTACATACCTTTTCACATTCCCTGCATCCAATACACCAATCTGAAATTATTAGCTGTCTATTTTGAGCTCTTAGATTTTCTTTGAGCTTTTCTGGAATGATTTCGTTACTGAATCTCATAAAATTCGCATCAATTTCAAATGTAGATTGCATTCCAATGGCTATAGAATCAATCTCATCAACTGATAAAACATAATCTAAAGCCTCATCGTAATTTTTAATAAGATTACCTCCACCCAGTGGCTTCATCGAGTAAATTCCAACACCTTTATTCCTTGCCGTTTTGATTGCTGAAAGCATTTCTGAAGCGCTTCCATCTAATATTCCAATTCCGCTTTTATTAAAAAGTGGATGAATTACATCGATAAAATCATATTTTAGAGAAGCAAGTACACAATTAACGCTATGAGTTGATACCCCAAATGTTCTGATGTATCCCTTTTCTTTAGCCCTAACAAAAAATTCTGCTGCCTCTATATGTCCTCTTAAGGTATGCTCACTTTCTTGTTCGTGAAGTAAAAACCCATCAATATAGTCAGTGTTTAGTTCTTTTAGAGCTTTAGCTAGGCTATCTTCTGCAGTTTTAGAATCATAGGCATAGGATTTTGTAAATATGCTTACAGAATCTCTAGGTCTATTTATTAGGGACTCTTTAATTTGAGCGTAGTTTTCATAAAGCTCTGCAGTATCTAAAAAATTTATTCCTTTATCATATGCATAAGATAAAAGATTTGCTCCCTCACTCACAGAATAATTCTTCTGAAGAGGGCCTAATGTTAGGGTTCCAAAACACATTTTAGAAACCCTAATTCCACTTTTTCCTAAAATATTATACTCCATAAATTTACCTTCTATTTTTTCAAGAAATTAATATCATCACTGTTATTTAATAAAAGCACTAGCATAGGCACAATAACATAGCTTATGCTTGTTGCTGCAGCTACAACACCTGAATCGTTAACCATAAATCCAACTACACTTCCCACCAATATAGCTATCCATCCATTAGCTATATATGGATGCTTTTGACATAGCTTTTTTAGCACTCCAAATGGCTTATAAAATAGCATGACCATCAGTATTATCGCTAGAATAAGTACCCTACTCCACATTGAGGCTGAAATAAGCTGTATATTCATAGATATTTTTCGTATGATTATTTGCAGTATTGCTGATGGGCCAGTATTTATTATAGTAAGTATGGTGTTAGCTAAATGGCTTTTGTTTTCGTTGTTAAAATCCATCCATGCCATAAAAGATACTATTAAAACTATTGCCACAAAAATTCCTATGATTTTTTTTATATCAATTTTAATACCATTGGATTTTAATATTAAAAATAAAAATGCTGCGGATATAGTAATTGTTCCTCCGACATTTGCTCCCATCATTGGATTGCCCATAAGAAATACAACTATTAGAGTAAATGGGATTAATATAATATTTTTAAACCCAAATTTTTCAAAGAATATGCTAATTGTTATAAGAGAAGCTCCAACTAAAACTCCCATATATTCATTACCTATACCATAAAACCTTGCACCTATAATCGGATCATATCCAAGCAAAGAGTTTTTTATTAGAAACTGATTAAATACAGCCATATCAAATAAGAGAATTATTGTTGTAAGTCCACTTAAAATAGCGATAGTATTTAAATCATTTTTTATTAATTTTGACATTATAGCATAGCCTCCTGTTAAAAACAGTAAGCCAATTATGAGAGAATAAACTACATCAGCAAAATTAAAAATAGGAATAATTAAAATCACTAGTGGGATTAATAAAGTAATTCTAAGAATAAATTTGACTGCTCTTATAACTATCTTAGGAACTTTAGAATAAAATAATCCAATTATCAAAGTCAAAATCCATACACACATTTCAAAAACCGCGTAAGTGTAAAGTACTGGAATTCTTACACTTGAAAGAGAAACTATTTTTTGATTCTCTGCTTCTAAAAAAGTCCACGGGTTTTCATATTGCTTTTCAACTATGGGCTTTCCAGAAATCTCTGGATTAATTAATTCGAATCTATTATTTATATATGCTGAGATATCAATATTTGATATAACTCCATCTCTTCTTGTAGATGCCGAGGTTAATACTCCCAAACCTTCTTCATTCTGATTCAAAATATAAACCGGAGATAGTCTATATCCTTCTTTGTAATTTTCTAAGCTTGGAAAAGGACTTACAACCATGAGCGAATCATTTTTAGAAAGCTCATTTTCTACATTTGATATAAAGGAATCTATTCTATTAATGAGCGTACCTTTATATTCTTCATAGGCAGAATCTGTCATCATTTTTTTATATTCATCTAGTCTATAGCTATCACCTAGCTCTATAACTACAATATCTGATGACTTATATTGCTCTCTAAATGAAATCAGCAGTTTATCATAGTCAGTTCTAATGCTATATGGCGCTTCATAATCTACTATATTAACATCATCTATATTTCCAGAATTTATTCTTCCGAAAGTGTCCATGGCAATAGCACCAGAAAAAAGAAGAGGCTCTTCTTTATCTGAGTTACCAATAACTGATATTTTCAAATCATTTTTTTTCGCAATTTCACCTAGGTTCCCTGGTATAGCTCCAAAATCAGATTCTGAATTGGTCTGAATTAATGTATTTATATTCAAATTCGAGATTTTGCTAGGTTCTTCTTTTGTTGTAAACTTATAATGGTTCGATTTTGCTACATCTGAATAATCAAAAAAAGTCAAGTCCTTATTCAATACATAAGATTTTCTTCCCCATCCTATGCTTGCATAAGAACTTGCATCATTTGTACCCTTTGCCCCTCTGATATTCATCAACCCGATATAGCCTTGATTAGATTCACCAATAGAGTTAATTGATTTGAAATCTTCTAAATCAAGCCTATTTGCCGTGATAATAATTAGCTTTTCATTTTTAGGTGCTTTATTTTCAGCAAAAACTAAGCTTTGAGCAAATACTTGAATTAAAAAAACAAACAATATAATACTAATTATCTTTTTATTTTTCATAAAATTATTTTCCCTCTAGATATTCCCTAATTATAGTTTCTAATAATTCGTCTCTTTCATATTTCCTTATTATTGTTCTGGCATTTTTATGACTAGTTATATAGGTTGGATCTCCAGAAAGCATATACCCTACAAGTTGATTTACTGGGTTGTAGCCTTTTTCTTTTAACGCTTCATATACAAAATTAACTACTTCCTTTTCGTCCATTTTCTCTTCGTCTTTTTTATGCTCAAACTTCATAGTAAAATCCATGTTATCGTTCATTATTTCTCCTCCTCTACAACTATCTATGTTAGATATGATATTATATAAAACAAATTAAATCAAGTATAAAGGAGCCATAAAGGCTCCTTTATATTCTAAAATCTATTTAATTAAGAATTTATAAAAGTTTTTAGTATCGTCTCAGATTGCTTCATAGCCTCGCTCAATTTCGAGATATCTTTACCACCAGCTTGAGCCATGTTAGGTTTTCCACCGCCGCCGCCGCCTGTTAGTGAAGATACTTCTTTTATGAATTTTCCAGCATGAACACCTTTTTGAAGTGCACCTTTTGATACCATACAAACAAAAGAAATCTTATTTTCAAAATAGCTGCTTAGTAGTACAACAGAATTTTCTATTTTATCAATTACATTTTCTGCTGCATTTCTAAGTGTTTCATCATCTAAATCTTCAAATGAGCTATATACATATTTAATACCCTCAATATCTTTAGCTCCCTCTAAAATTTCATTAATCTGATTCTTTGCAATTTCTGATTTTAGCTTTGAAAGTTCTTTTTGAGCTGTCTTATAATCTTCAATAGTTTGAGATAGTTTAATTACTAGGTTGTCTTCATTTGATTTTACTAAAGATTTTATCTCATCAAGAACAGCTTCTTTTTCCAATAAATATTGATATACATTACTTCCTGTAATTGCTTCAATTCTTCTTACTCCAGAAGCAATTCCAGATTCAGAAAGAATTTTAAACATACCGATATCAGAAGAATTGCTCACATGCGTTCCTCCACAAAGCTCAGTAGAAAATTCTCCTACAGAAACAACTCTTACATTATCTTCATACTTCTCATCAAATAAAGCCATAGCACCAGATTTTTTTGCTTCTTCTATATTCATTACTTCTACTTTAACTGGATAAGCTTTAAATATAGCTTCATTCACCATATTTTCAATTTGACTTAATTGCTCAGAAGTAATAGGTTCAAAATGAGTAAAATCGAATCTTAATCTAGTATCAGAAACTAAAGAACCTGCTTGATGTATGTGAGCTCCTAATACCTCCCTTAAAGCTTTATGCAAAAGATGAGTACAAGTATGGTTTCTTTGAGTAGACTTTCTTAGCTTTTCATCGACTACTAATTCACATTTATCCGAAAGCTTAGCTTCTCCTGATAAAACTTCTACTCTATGGATAAATAGTCCGTTATGAGATTTTTGGACATCCTTAACTTCAGCCACAAAATTTTCACTTTTTACAATCCCTTTATCAGCTACTTGTCCACCTGATTCTGCATAAAATGGAGTTTTTTCAAAAACCAGTTCTCCTGCTTGCCCCTCTGATAAGATATCTATTTTCTGGTTATCATATATGATATCTTTAATTTGAGCCGATGTTTCAAGCTCATGATATCCAATAAATTCATTTTTTTCGATAGAAAAAGTAAGTGTGTCAGCAGTTTCCTTCCATCCCTCTACACCTTTATCTGTCCTTGCAGAGCGAGCTCTTTCTTTTTGCTTTTGCATTTCAGCTTTGAATCCATCCTCATCAACCTTTAGTCCATATTCCTCAACTATTTCCAATGTCAATTCTATAGGGAAGCCATAAGTGTCATATAATCTAAATGCGTCTTCTCCACTTAAAACAGCTTTAGATTCTGACTTAATTTTATCCATATACTCTTTTAAAATAACCATACCTTGATCTAAGGTTTCGGAAAATTTTTCTTCTTCAACTGTTAATATTTTTTTGATATACTCTTTTTTCTCCACTAAATCCGGATATGCCTCGCCATAATTTTCTATTACAGTTTCCATAAGTTTAACTAGAAAGTTATTTTTTATTCCTAATAATCTTCCATGTCTTGCAGCTCTTCTTATTAACCTTCTTAACACATAGCCTCTACCTTCATTCGAAGGAAGAACTCCATCTGAAATCAAGAAAGTCACTGCTCTAGAATGGTCAGTAATCAATCTAATGGAAACATCTGTTTCAGTCGATTTTCCATATTCTTTGCCTGACAACTCGCATACATTGTCTCTGATGCTTTTCATAGTGTCTATATCAAAAATGCTATCTACACCCTGCATGATGCATGCCATTCTTTCTAATCCCATACCAGTATCGATATTTGGATTTGGAAGAGGGTTATAGTTTCCATCTTCATCTTTATTAAACTGGGTAAAAACTAAATTCCAAAATTCTAAAAATCTATCGCAGTCACATCCTGGTTTGCAATCAGGGTCAGAACATCCAAATTCTTTTCCTCTATCTATATATATTTCTGAGCACGGACCACAGGGACCTGTTCCTGTTCCTATCTCCCAAAAATTATCTTCCTTTCCAAGTCTAACAATTCTTTCTTTAGGAACATTTATATCCTTTTCCCATATATCAAAGGCCTCATCATCTTCTAAATAAACTGTAACCCATAAATCATCTGGATTTAGCTCTAAATCTTTTGTAACAAACTCCCAAGCCCATGCAATAGCTTCTTTTTTGAAATAATCTCCAAAAGAAAAGTTTCCAAGCATTTCAAAAAAAGTAGCATGTCTAGCAGTTTTTCCAACATTTTCTATATCTCCTGTTCTAACACACTTTTGACAGGTAGCCATTCTCTTATTAGGCGGAGCTTCTATCCCCATAAAAAAATTTTTCATTGGAGCCATGCCCGCATTTATAAGCAAAAGACTTTTATCATTTTCTGGTACTAAAGAAAAGCTACTTCTAGAATAATGATCTTTCGAGCGAAAAAAACTAAGGTACATTTCTCTAATTTCATTTACCCCTAAATTCTTCAAATCATAACCTCCTTAATCAAATTAAAATCAAAATAAAAAACCCCGTTCCTATGATATATATATTATATCACAGGGACGAGGTTAAATCGCGGTACCACCCTAATTGCCAATTGGCCACTTAATCTAACTGTAACGTAGTTAACGTGACTATTTATTAGATAGTCAGGCTCAAAGTTAGCTTCAAGTAATAATAACCTAGGGACTTTCAGCGTATATCCCCTCTCTGTAAGGCAATTAAGCTACTTTACTATTCTTATCATAGCCGTTTGGTATTAAAATTATATTGATACAATTATATAGCCTTAGACTACAAAAATCAATATTAATCTTCTTCTATATCATCGTGATGATCGTGATCATCATCAAACTCAACATCAGTTAATCCTTCAATAGTTAAATTATTCTTTAGAGCATAGTCTTGAAGAGCTTTCTTTATTGCTTGCTCTGCTAAAACTGAGCAGTGCATTTTTACTGGAGGAAGACCATCCAAAGCTTCTGCAACTGCTTTGTTTGTTAAATTTAAAGCTTCTTGAACAGTCTTGCCTTTAATCATTTCTGTAGCCATACTAGAGCTTGCTATAGCTGAGCCACATCCATAAGTTTTAAATTTTACATCCTGAATTACATTATCCTCTACTTTAAGATATATTTTCATTATATCTCCACATTTGGCATTTCCAACTTCTCCAACACCATCTGCACCTTCAATTTCTCCAACATTTCTAGGATTTGTAAAATGGTCCATAACTTTATCGCTATACATTAACTGATTCTCCCTTCAAAAAATCTTCATATAATGGTGACATTTTTCTAAGTCTATCGATAATCGGTGGAAGCTTTTCAATTACATAATCAATTTCTTCTTCCGTTGTAAAATCTGATAAGCTAAGTCGTAAAGAGCCATGAGCTATCTCATGAGTAAGTCCAAGTGCCATAAGCACATGAGAAGGGTCAAGCGAACCAGATGTACAAGCTGAACCGCTCGAGCCTGCTATACCAACTAAATCTAAGCTCAGAAGCAAAGCCTCACCTTCTATAAACTTAAAACAAAAGCTTGCAGTTCCAGGTAGTCTACTTTCTCTGCTTCCCGTTACAATAGTATGAGGTATTTCATTTAAAATTCCATTCATAAGTCTTTCTCTTAAATTAGTAAGCTTAGAAATATGACTCTCTAAATTATCATTTGCAATTTCACAAGCTTTTCCAAGACCTATAATTCCAGGTACGTTTTCTGTTCCAGCTCTTTTCTTACGCTCCTGTGCTCCACCATGGATTAAATTGTCTAGCTTAACTCCATTTTTAATATAAAGAGCACCTATTCCTTTAGGTCCATAAATTTTATGAGCCGAAAGTGATAGCATATCTATATTAAGTTCTTTTACATCAATTTTTATATTTCCAACTGCCTGTACTGCATCTGTATGGAAAACAATCCCTTTATCTTTACAAATTTGGCCGATTTCTCTTATAGGCTGAATTGTTCCAATCTCATTGTTAGCAAACATTATACTAACTAAAATTGTATCTTCCCTTAGATTATTTTTAAAATTATCTAAATCTACTAAGCCATCCTTGTTTACATCTAAATAAGTGATTTGAAATCCATGCTCTTTTTCTAAGTATTCGCAAGTGTGAAGCACAGCATGGTGCTCAATTTTCGTTGTTATTATATGCTTGCCTTTATTCATCAATTTAAAAGCTGCACCTTTAATTGCCCAGTTATCTGATTCCGATCCACCAGCTGTAAAATATATTTCATTGCTTGCAGCTCCTAATAACTTTGCTACTTTTTCTCTAGCTTCATCTACAGGTTTTCTAACCTCTCTGCCAAAGAAATGTATACTAGATGGGTTTCCATAATTATTTGTAAAGTAAGGTATCATAGCATCTAGAACTTCTTTTTTCACCGGAGTAGTCGCTGCATTGTCAAGATAAACTCTTTTTTGCTCCATAAATCACATCTCCTTAAAATTATTTTTGCTACTTTTTAGTTTATGATCTAAAACCATATCTTTTAACGTTACAGAATCTATAACACTATCTACACTATCTTTAATTCTTTGCCAAACTACCTTGGTAACGCAAAAGTCAGAGTTCTCACAATCAGCATCTTCTTCTAAAACACAATCAGATGGAGCCATAGGCCCTTCTAAAGCTCTAAGCACTTGACCTACTGTGATTTGTGAGGAAGGCTTGCTAAGATAATAACCACCTTGAGCTCCTCTTACACTTTTTACTAAACCTGATTTTTTTAATATAGCAAAGATTTGTTCTAAGTACTGCTCTGAAAGTCCATTCTTGTCTGCAATATACTTTAATGAAAGTGGAAGATTTTCCTCTTCCTTTAAGGCTAATTCAAAAATGGCTTTAAGTCCATATCTTCCTTTCGTTGATAGTTTCACGTTTATAACCTCTTTTCATAATCCCTAGTCATTTACTATGAATTAATTTTATTATAGCTTAGTGTCTTTTCTTTGTCAATCAAAAGACAATCAATTATTTTTTAATATCTTTCCAATAATTTTTAATGCTGGTTTCGAATTTATTTTTTTGCGATTGGTAATATACTCTGCTTTTTATTGCGTCTGGTAGATATTGTTGCACAACATAATTATTCTCATAATTATGTGGATACTTATAATCTATTCCTCTATCCAAATTCTGCGCTCCTAAATAATGTGCATCCTTTAAATGAAGAGGTATATCTCCTACTGAAAACTTTTCTAAATCATCCATAGCGCTATCAATTGCTTTAATAACGGAATTGGATTTAGGCGATGTTGCTAATAGTATAACTGCTTGAGCAAGAGGTATCCTCGCTTCTGGAAATCCTAAATAAAGAGCACTATCAACGCAATTTTTTATTATAGTTATAGCATTAGGATAAGCTAGTCCAATATCCTCTGAAGCAATCACAAGCAACCTTCTGCAAATAGATTTCAAATCACCTGATTTAATAAGCCGAGCTAAATAGTGAAGTGAGGCATCTGTATCGCTACCTCTTATTGATTTTTGGAATGCGCTTAAAATATCGTAGTGACTATCTCCACTTATGTCATACATAAGCTGCTTTGATATATTTAGCTTCTTCAAAAGCTCAATACTAATGTTGATTTCATTTTCATCTTCATATAACTGCAAAATAAGTTCTATTAAATTAACTGCTTTTCTCATATCTCCATCTGCATAATGAGCGATATTATCTAAGGCAATATCATCAATCTTAATTTTGTAAGTGTCATTTTTTAAAGATGCAATAAGAACCTGCACCCCTTTTTTTATATCCTTATGCTCTAAGGCTTTAAACTCAAGCACAAAGCATCTACTAAGAAGCGCTTTATATACATAGTGGTATGGATTTTCAGTGGTGCTAGCTATAAGAACAATGTCCCCTTTTTCAATATAATCTAAAAGAATTTGTTGCTGTTTTTTATTAAAATTTTGTATTTCATCTATATATATAATCTCTTTACTGTCAAGAGTTTGAAGCTTAGAATCCTTTAGTATTTCTTTTACTTCTTCGGTTTTAGTATAGGTTGCATTTAACATGTGTATAGATTTATTGCAGGAATTTGCAATAATATTTGCTACACTTGTTTTTCCAACTCCAGGCGGGCCATAAAATATCATATTTGGTATTATATTATTCTCTATAGCCCTATAGATCACTCCGTCAGACCCTGTCAAATGCTCTTGTCCAACTATTTCACCAATTTTTTTAGGCCTTATCATATCTGCCAGTGGTTTTTTCATAAAGATAACTCCTCGTAATAATAATATAAATTATTGTAACTCTTTTAATATAATTGTGGATAAAATTAAGTATTTGAATAATAAGCTAAACGATTAATCAATCAAATATAATTTACTAATCCTTAAACAATTTTATACATAAAAAAACCCGGACAAATAGCCGGGCTGTAATTACTAATGCTTATTCTTTTTAAGTTCATCAAGCAGCTTGTCATTTAGGATCTTAATATGAGTACCCTTCATTCCAAGAGAACGAGATTCAATTACACCAGCACTTTCAAATTTTCTAAGTGCATTTACTATAACAGAACGAGTAATTCCAACTCTGTCAGCTATTTTACTAGCAACTAGAAGCCCTTCATCTCCATTAAGTTCATTAAAGATGTGCTCAACAGCTTCAAGCTCTGAATATGATAGTGTATTAATAGCCATTTGAACAACAGCTTTGCTTCTCATTTCGTCTTCTAATTCTTCGCTTCTAGCTCTTAGAATTTCCAGACCAACAACAGTTGCACTATATTCAGCAAGTATCAAATCCTCATCAGAAAACTTACTTTCATATCTTGATAAAATAAGAGTTCCTAGTCTTTGTCCACTTCCCATTATAGGTACAATTGTTGCATATTTTTCATAGCTTTTTACGTCATCTTTGAAAACCTCTAAAAGCTTTTCTTGAGTTAAATTTGATATGGTTTCAAATATACGATTAACTGATTCAATATAGCTATCTGGTAGTCTTTCTTCTCCTGTTTTTTCATCAATAATAGTTGAACTGTCTGACATATGAGTAAGCTCAACTCCAAGAGCCTTTCCTTTAGAACTTACAATATATACATTGGCATTTAAAACGTCTTTTAATGTTTTGCTAAGCTCCGTAAATGATACTGGGTTTGATCCTGAGTTTTGAAGAATTTTATTGATTTTTCTTGTTTTTTCTAATAATAAGCTTGACATCTTATTCTCTCCTTTATCGTTTCTACACAATTTTTATATTAATGAATTATTTTTTATATTAGAGAATTTAGTATTATTTTTTGAATTTTTTAAATTTTCTAAAGTATTTTAATACCACAAAAAATATTATCACAACTTATGAAAATATTCAAGCTTTTTTACCTATTTTTCATAATCGCACTCTTTGTTTGAACATTTTATTTTTTCAGTGGTCTTAGTTTTAGCTATAACCAAGAAAGAATCACATTTAGGACACTTTTCTCCATTTGGTCTATCCCAAGAAACAAATCTGCACTTTGGAAAAGATGAACATCCATAAAAAATTCTTCCTTTTTTTGTTTTTCTAATTATTACATCGCCATCACTACATTCTGGACATTTAATTCCTATCCTCTCAAGTATAGGCTTAGTTCCTTTGCATTCAGGATAGTTTTTGCAAGCTATAAATTTGCCAAATCTTCCAAATTTAATTACCATTTCAGAACCACATATGTCGCAGATTTCATCAGTTTTTTCTTCCAAAATAACCTTCTCTATATTTTCAACAGCTTTTTCAATAGATTCTTCTAGAGGAGAATAAAAATCCTTAACTATATTTTGCCATTCAATTTCTCCATCTTCTATCTTATCTAAATTGTTTTCCATATCAGCTGTAAATGTATAATCAACGATTTCTTTGAAATTTTCACTCATTATTTCTGTTACTATAAATCCTAGCTCAGTAGGAATCAAGCTATTGCCTTTTTTTTCTACATAATCTCTTTGTAGTATAGTTGAAATCGTTGGAGCGTACGTACTAGGTCTTCCTATTCCCAGCTCCTCTAAAGTCTTTACTAGGCTAGCCTCACTATATCGCGCAGGAGGCTGAGTAAAATGCTGTTTTGGGTCTATCTTCTTTACTGGAAAAACACTTTCTTCTTTCATATCTGGTAAAATGGTCTCTTCTTGAGAGCTAAAACTATATACTTTCATAAAACCATCGAATTTCAGCTTTGAACCACTTGTTTTAAAAATATACTTGTCTATTGATGCACTTATATTTTGCGAATCATATATTGCATCTGCCATCATTGTCGCGATAAATCTTTCCCAGATTAATTTATATAGTTTAAACTGCTCTTTAGAAAGTGAATCTTCTATGTCTTCTGGTGCTAAGTCTACATATGAAGGTCTAATACATTCATGTGCATCTTGAATTTTCTTTTTTGATTTAGAATTATTTTGATACTTTTTGAAATAGTCTTTTCCATATTTATCATTAATATAGTTTTTTGCATTTTCCTGAGCCTCATCCGATATTCTAAAGGAATCGGTTCTGATATATGTTATAAGACCAAGACTTCCCTTGCCTTTTATATCTACGCCTTCATAAAGCTGCTGAGCTACTATCATCGTCTTTTTTGTAGTAAAAGACAATTTACCTGATGCTTCTTGCTGAAGTGAGCTTGTAGTAAAAGGTTTTGGCGCGCTTCTCTTTCTTTCCTTTTTTTCTACAGCTTTTATCAGTAAATCTTTATTTTTAATTGATTTTAAAATTAAATCTACTTCATCTTTACTATGCAATTCTATTTTACCTTTTTCATCACCATAAAACTTAAAGTCAACTTTATTTTTCTTGTCGATTTGAGTTATTGCATCAATAGACCAATACTCTTCAGGCTCAAAAGCATTAATTTCATTTTCTCTATCACAAATTAGCTTGGTAGCGACAGACTGAACTCTACCAGCACTTAAGCCTTTTCTGATTTTAGCCCATAAAATCGGGCTGATTTTGTAACCCACCAATCTATCTACTACTCTCCTAGCTTGCTGAGCATCTACAAGAGGTCTGTCTATTTTCCTAGGATGCTTGATAGCTTTTTTTATTGCATCCTTTGTTATTTCATTGAATTCAATTCTTATAGGTTCTTCTTCATTTAGCCCTAGTAGATAAGCAAGATGCCACGAAATAGCCTCTCCCTCTCTATCAGGGTCAGTTGCCAGATATACCTTGTCAGATTTTTTTGCTTGCTTTTTTAATTCGTTTACTACGCTTCCTTTTCCCCTTATTGTGATGTACTGTGGCTCAAAATCATTTTCTACATCAACACCCAATTTGCTTTTTGGCAAATCTCGAATATGTCCTACAGAAGCCTTAACCGTATAGTTTTTGCCTAGAAACTTTCCAATTGTCTTAGCTTTCGCAGGTGATTCTACGATAACCAAATTTTTTCCCATTATTTCACCTCAAATATTTTATCTGGTTGCTTATATATAATATAAATAAAACAATTTGCTTAAAAAAACGATACGAATCTATTTATATATTTAAAATTCAATTTTGTCAAATAAAAACAAATTTGATTCATATACTAACCTTAATCTTAATTAGCTGTAATCAGCATTAGAAGTATAATATTATATTTTTTTAAAAGATAATATTCTGAATTTTGAATGCTTTATGGATTATATATTAAATAATGAATTATTTCAATACACATTATGTTTTTATACTCGCTATATGTCCATCATAATTAATAAATGACTTTATATCCAAGATATTGAGAATTCCTGTTACATCTTTAATATTTAGTGAAGTATGAATTGATATCATATCAGGAGTACATATTCCCTTACTTTGAATACAACCATATATAGTTCTTTCTATCTCAGAAAGAGAGCTCATATCTTTACTGCCTGTCACCGCATTTTTATAATTTATTCCATAAGCTTCTAAAATATCATTTACACAGGTTACTAATTGTGCACCTTGCTTTATTAGGTTGTTTGTACCAATACTAGAAACAGAGTCAATGCTTCCTGGTACTGCAAAAATATTTTTTCCCTGCTCCAATCCAAAATCTGCAGTAATGAGTGTTCCACTTTTCATTCCAGCTTCAATTATCAATATCCCATCCGACAACCCACTTACAATTCTATTTCTGTAAGCAAAATTCGCAGGAATAATAGGGCTTAAATCAGAATACTCACTTATCACCAAACCTCCTGAATCAATCACACTTTGCATCAATTTAGAATTGGTTTTGGGATATGGCTTCGTTATCGATGAGCCTAGTACACATATAGTTTTTCCATCACTTTCTAAGGCTCCTTGGTGAGCAAATTTATCAATACCAGAGGCCATCCCACTAATTACACAAAACCCATTAGAAGCAAGTTCTTTTGAGAATTTATTTGCCGCCCATATTCCATAATTTGATGGTTTTCTCGTTCCTACTATAGCTATTGATAGAGCCCCTATATTATCTAAATTTCCCTTGTAATATAATAGTCTTGGAGCTTGTGCTATCTCTCTTAGCTTTTGAGGAAATTTATCATCAAAGTATGTCAAATAATTCAAATTATTTTTTTCAATATAGTTTTCTATTTGAATAAAATAATCATATTTAGAGGAATATAACTCATTATCAACTATAGATGAATTAATAGAATCGTTCATTTCTTCAATACTCGGAATCTTATTATCTTCTTCAATAGTAGAATCTATATAAGCAAGTCTTTCAATCGAGAGTTTCTTAAATAATGATAAAAATAACTTTTTTCGGCTCATAGTCAATCCTTTCAGTGAAAATTTTGAAAATTTCGTATTTTAAAATCGTTTTAATCCCAATACTTATGAAATGTTTTCCTGAAATTCAGAGCTTCTGCTATATGATTTATATTAATTAATTCACTTGAATCCAAATCTGCAATAGTACGAGATACTTTTAAAATCCTATGATAGCTTCTTGCTGTCAGATTACTTTGCTTAAAAGCTGCCTCAAGCAAGCTTTTTGCTTCCTTTGATAGTATGCAATATTTTGTTATTTGCCTAGAATTCATTTGACTATTGTAATTAATTTTCAAGGATTTAAATCTATTTTTTTGAATTTCAACTGCTTTTTCTACCCTTTTTTTAATTGTAGCTGAGTCCTCCTCATCAATTTCCACTACTAAATCCTCATAGGGAATAGGAGAAGTTTCGACAAAAATATCCATTCTATCCAAAATAGGAGTTGATGCTCTAGATAGATATGTTTTTATCTTATTATCGTTGCAGCTGCAAGCCTTTGATTGATTCAAAAAGTTTCCACAAGGACATCCGTGAGATTAACACTCCAGATAATCCCTTCTATTATAGTAGTGAAAATAATGTTCCTATTAACAATATATACATTATAAGGAAGAAACTCAATCTTTCTGTTAAAGATTTTGCTAAATTATGTAATTTATCCGAGGGTGCAATCACAAAAGCAGAAATAAAAAGGTCTCCTCGTATTGATACCATAAAAAAAGTAGCTTACGCTACTAATGAAACAATTTCTTTTGTTGGTAATTTCGATGAGTTGCCAGAGAATACTTTTGCTGAAAAACTATATAAAGCTATTAAATACCATGGGCATAGTTATGAAACTTGCGCTAAAGAATTAAGAGTTAGCAGGGATAGTATTGCTAGATATCTTAATGGTGGATTCCCAAGAACAAAAAGAATACAAGAATCTGTCGAAAAATATATATCTATTATAATGTAGATAAAATTTTACCGTGGATTACCTGTTGCATATGGAACTGGAGGTCCATGGTAATTTTTTTATTTATCACTATTAATAATGGTTTTTCTTTGAAATTTTTATTGTTCATTAATAAACTTCTTCATGAATTCTATATTTGATTCCTTAGTAATATATATACAGTTATAGCTTTTTAAATCTCTGTTGAAATTATCGCTTTGTCTATTATGTGTAATATCGACGGTTACTGGGCATCCGTTTATATACTTTTCTTTATAAAACATTTCTTCATTGTATATACTTTTTCCTTTAATCTCTAATGAGTTTATTTCATATTTTGTTTTTCCTTGGTCTGGTAAAGGAATGAATATTTTTGATTTTCCTTTCATATCTCCTATATTTACCTTTAATTGTTCTATCTTGTTATCTTTAGTAGTAAATGTCAATACATAATCTGAGCTAAGCAAAGGATTATCCGATAAATTTTCAATTACATGAAAAATATATCTTCCATCAATACTTATTATATCTTTTACCCTTTGCATATCTCTTGACCCAAACTTATAAATTTTACTTTCTAAATCTGCCAGTTTATTCTCATAATCTGCTGTAGAGTATATAGTTAACGTCCCTTCATTTTCTGAGTGAGTTAAAAGAACATTAGATCTATAATCCTCTACTTTTATCCATGGCCTCATTTTAGCTATTTGTTCTTGTTCGAATGATTCTTTAATCATTGTTTTATTATGCTCCAAGCTTAAAAGGACTCCAAAAAATGTTATAATTCCTCCACCAATTGCACCATAAAAGGAAATCCATGCATCGGTTGATACATTAAAATTAGTTATCCTTACAGCAGCATTATGTATAACTAATCCTGAAATTAATCCAATTAAAAATATACCCATTTTTATCAATATATCTCCCTCCTTTTCCTTTATTATATCAAAATGTGAATTATATATGATATATTCTCTAAATAAAAAAGCCCTACCAATAAAGGTAGAGCATAATCTTAAATTTCTATATTGTTTTCTTCTCTTTTTCCATCAACATAACCCTCAGCTAATATATAAGCAACTAAAATTGATGCTGCTGATATAACAGATGTTACTTGCTCAATTGTAAGTTCGTCTACTTTAAATGCGACTAAAATAGCAGTAACAAATCCTATCAGTGCTACCCAAAACTTTCTAGATGATAACTTTCTTTTCCAGTCTATTTTCATTTAGTACCCCCACACTTTTCCGCAATATTATTCTGTATAACCCACATTTTCCAGTCCCAAGGATATTCTTTTAAATCAGCAATATGTCTCTCTGGACTATTAATAATCTTTAATTTAGCAAGGTTATTTATAGCATCTATCCCATAATCTAGTTCTTTTTGTGATACAGGTTTTCTGGCCATGTCCTCATCCTCCTCTGGTTTCACATTAGTAAAACTTACACCTTTGATTCTTCGTGCATAAGGAAATATAGTTGTTTTTTCTAAAGTGATGCCGTTTCTACTAGCATTACAATGAATCCACTTCCCATCTCCAGCATAGATTCCTATATGATTTATTCCTCTTTCAACTCCTGGATCATGTTTAAATCCTAAATCTCCGATTTTCAAATCCGATACTTTTATAGAATTGCTTGCATGCCACTGATACCAAGTTCCATCTGGTATATCAACTCCTGCTATTTTATAGCAGTACCTTACAAAACCTGAACAATCTAATACCTTCGGAATTGATGGAGGCATTGCCTTAGCTCCAAGCTTATATTTAATGTTTTTACTTTTCAGCATTAATGCTGCTTCAAGAATCTTATTTCTGTTTATCATTTCTTCCTCCTATACACCATTTCTAAAATCTTCAGCTCCTTCGGTAACATTTTCATTATTTCTAATCTTATTTGCTATAATTCGGCTTCGTATTTTGCCTTTAGAGAGGTTTTCAAATCCGCTTTTAGCAATTATAGCCACAAGGACTATTTGTGCCCAATTTGTGAGAATTTCGAGATTGTTTGTAGCTGAAGAGGTATCTCCAGTTATTATGGCCAAATAAGAAGCAATAAAAAAAGCACCTATCACGATGCCTACGATAACGAAGAGAGTTAGCTTGCTAGCTTCTACATATCTCCTTTCTCTAATTTTAGTTTTTTCTTTTTCTTTTGCCGCTTTTAGTTCTGCTTCAAGTTCAGCAACTGTTTTTCTTGGTGACATCTCGGCCTCCTTTTACTTTAATACTAATCCTACAATTAATCCTGCTGAGCCTGTAATTATTGCACCTAAGAATAATTTCCAGTAAGCAATCAGTGCATCTCCTGGAGCTTTTTCAAGTTTATCTAATCTACCATCATGCTCTTTAAGTATTCCAACCGTTTCTTCTACTTGTTTTGCCATATATTTGATATTACCTGAAATATCAAGAATAGCTTTAGTTTGTTCATCTTGGAAATCTAACCTGTGATGAGCTGATTTAGTAGATTGTTCAACTGCAACCATTCTTTCATTTATAGTATTTATACTTTTTACTATGTCTTTTTGATTATCATGAAATTGCTGAAAGTTTTTTAGTGTCATTTCATGTACTTGGCAAACCTCCATATATTCACCTGCTTTCTAAAAAAGAGCCCTCAGGCTCTTATGGTTATATTTTTTTTAATTTATCAGAAATTACTTTGTATTCTTCTATAGCTTCTTTTTCAAGAATATCATAATTGTAAATATCATCATAAAAAAAGAATCTGTATTTTTTGTATTTATTATAAAAGTTAAGGATATCCATTGCTAAGCTACTATCAACAATAACTTTAAATCCCCACATCCTGATTATTAAATCATAAAAATTACTAAATAAAGTTTTTCGTTTAAGCTCTTCAGGAGCTTTGCTTTTCCATAAAAAACTTACTTGATTCTCTAAATCACGAAGTAATCTATCAATTTCATTCATTTACTATCACCCTCTAAAATTAATTATCTAATAGAAAAATTGATAAACTATTGCTATAATTATTTCTTCAAATTCACCTCCTTTTCTTAGATTATATCATATCAAAAAATAGAATATCCAATTCACGAACTTAAATTATTATACAATTTGCTTATCTAATAATACCTGGGTCAGCTCATTGTACTCATCTTGAGTTACTCTATTATTGAGTAGAAACGCATCAAGTTTGAACTGCATTTCATCTTTCTCAGTTTGAGTTTTATAGTTGGCATTTGTTATTACTCTTTTAGCTAAAATATACGTTGGCATTTTTACATTCCTCCTAATTCAATCATCGTTAACCTAAATTCTACATCTAACATGTATTGCTCTAAATTAAATTCCTCTACTTTTGGCTCTGGAGGATAAAATCTTTCTTCGCTCCATTTTGTATCAATATATTTTTTGTAAAGTACATCATCATGTTCTTGAATAGCTATCCCTATATATGGTGATTCTACTTGATTTAAATCATTTAGATAGGTTATTCCTTCACATAGGTTGTTTCCTGAATTTACTAATGCAACTCTCAAATTAACCACTCCCTTATTTTTCTGTTAGTACAACACCACGAGCTGTAGCTGCTGTAGTTTGATTTGCTTTTATAACAATACTTTGTTTAAATTCTATGTTTACTAAAACACCTTCTCTGTCATAATATAGGCCTCCAAAACCAAATCTAAAATTGCTATCAGTAGTAGCAGGAATGGTAACTCCATCAATTACAAAACTAAATTTTGTATAACCAGCATGACTTATAGAAGTAACTCTTCCTGGTCCACCTGAATAGCTAAATAAAGTATAATCAACTGCATTTTGTGGTACCGATACTTGAAATAATCTTAAATTTGATAGTATTGGCATATAATCACCCTCTCTTGCTAGTCTAGTCCATGCACTCCAAGCATTATTAAAATACCTTCTTATATACATATTATTATCCGAATTGTATGATGTTGCTATTTGAACTCTATTGCTGTTTATTGCTTTTGTGCTATAAAAAAGTGTTTGAATATGCCAATAATATGCGCTGCTTGGACTATTTGCATGATTTGACAAAATATATGATTCTAATGTTGTGTTTGGGTCAGAGTTAGAGCCTATAGCAATGGCATTTACAAAATCTGTAGCATGTTTACCATCTAGTAAATCAGCATCTAGTCCACTACTAGCTCCGTCTACTGTTTTTATTTTCGTTAGTATAGATTCAGCTGAAACTAGCTGGTCTAAATCTGTTTCAGAAACTTTTCCTTCCAATTGCACATCATGATTTTTCAGTGCACCATCAATAATATCAGCATTGGAGTTAAAATCTGCTACATTATAAAAGTCATCTTGGCCAGGCTTTTTCAAATTATAATTAACCGTGTTTTCCATTAAGTTAACACCTCATTTCTAATGTGACTGTGCGTAAATGGACTAAGTTGTCCGTGCGTATAATTTTTAAGTTTTTCGTGTTGATTGTATCTTAGATCTAAGTCGATAACTAAATTGGCCGGCACTATTCTTTTTAATAACTGTTCAACCGCTTCATATTGCCCTTTAACCACTAGCTCAATTCTAACTTTTAATGTGTATATGTCATTGAAAAGCTCCATAGTAAAACCATTTTGACCGCATAAGGTAATTAGTCTAGCATCTAAGGACCTAAAGGTATAAGGTAGTTGCTCGTTTAATCTTGCTAAAATTCTAAATTTCCTATCTTCTAGGGTATCTACTGATTTAGGTACTATCTTTAGCATGGATTCCCATCTTTTTACCCCTACTTCTGTGGCATCATTAACAAAAGTATCATTAAATGCATTAATAATGGCTGTTTCTACATCTACAAACTCTGGTTGTATTGCTTCCATAATAGCTTCAAATTCAGCAGCATTTTTAATTACGGGAGGTAAGTAATCTATTAAATTTCTATCCACTTACACTCCCCCTAACTGGAATTTTATTTTCTCCAAGTACTAAATTTTGTGCTAAACCATTAATCAAAGTACCTCCTATATCTAAAACTCCTGCAAGATTTAAAAAACGAGTTTCTATTTGGCTTATCCTTACTATTAGATTACTTTCATTGTCCCATGCTTCTGAGAGCTCTAAAAAATAAGCATCTATAACTTGATTTGCATAAGGCTCTACATCAACCCAGCTCCACCCATCTTGAAATGTTATAGTTGTAGATATATTAACCGTTTGAGATGTTATTCCCTCTACAGTAACAACATGTCCTATTGGTGCGAAACCAATCCCTTTACCTTGATTAACTACAGGGTCAACAGCAGTTTGAACCGCTTCAACAAGAGCTTCAGAAGGAATACCATAGGTAGAATCTTGAATGACAAGCTTTACAGTTCCTCCGCCATTCCAAACAGGATAAACTTTTACTCCTCCTACACCTTGAAGCTTTAGAGTTTTTTCTTTATAATCTGCAATATTCCCACCATAGGCTTGTTGCTGTAATGTTTGAAAATACCTTTGTCTAAATACTTCTGTATCCTCTTCATCTTCTCCAGGGATTAGTATTTCTGTAAGTTCAGCACTTGTAAGTCCAGTTATATACTCTATAGGAACAATACTTCCAAGGTTTGCATGACCTATTGTTCCAGCTGTTTCGCATTCAAGTTTGAATACTCCAGTAGATATTTTCTCAAACACCTTATAATTTACTTCAGCTAAACTAAATCTAGAGCCAATAGGCACATCAATATTGAATTCGCCTTTTAATATTGCTTTTGTTGCAGGTTCTGGAATAATTCCTCTTTCTGCAGCTCTTTTTATCAGATAAGGCCTTGTCGCAGTATCAGCAAAAGTAATACTATAATATTTCTCAAGCTCTATATATAACAGTCTTAGCTCAATAGCTGTAGGCGAAATACTGTCCCATGTTAACGAGCCCTGCCTTTTATCTTTTTTATCAGATATTCTATCTAGCATCCGATTTAAAAGTACTTCTAGAGATATGTCACTGTATTCATCCGCCAATCTGGAACACCTCACTTCCTACAAAATCTCCAAACTTACTGTGAACAGTAAATTCAATCCTCATATCACTCTTTTTAGAGTTTTCTTTGTCATAAAAAAAGCCGTCAACAAGTTCAATCCTGTCATCGGCTTCTAAACATTCTTTAATTCTGTAACATAAAATAGGATATACAAGTACCTTAGGCTGTCCGAACAAATCCTTAAGTTCAATTCCATAATCAGGTCCATATATTTCATGCTCATAACGCTCAGTATTTAATTGCTTATATATTGCTTGCTTAATGGCTTCAATTCCGTCAATAGTTCCTATTATATTCATGTCATTAACATTCATTCTATGAGTTAAAGAGGGTTGTTCAAACTCTTCCCAGTCAGCTATAGTAGAATCATCCGTAATGGGTATCATTTTATTCCTCCTCTACTTCATACATGAAAAAATATTGCTGGCCACCATAGTCTTTTAGAAATAAATACTTTTTCCCTATATCCTCAATAGTAAAATTCATCCCCTTAGGAAAAATTATAAACTTCTTTTTAACATCTAATTTCATATCTATCCTAAAAGTAATAGGACTTACACTTATAAGCCTAGCATAGACCCCTTTAAATGGTGCTTTGGCATCCTGAGTATTTCCTGCTATCTTTTGTATTTTCTCACCTATACTCATTATCCACCTCCAAATGTAGGCATCACATCCTTATTGTATAACCTCATGTCCATAGTATGCTTACCATCAGAAAAGATATGAGTAACTTCATCTACTAATACATTTGACTTTAAATTGATGTCTCCTAAATTTGGTAGATAAGCTCCTATAAGAGTTCCTCCTCGAACCCTTAAATCACCCATAGCATTTTTCGCTTCAAATCTGCGCTCTTTCCTGTTATATATCTCAAGTAAAGCATTAGATGTGCTTTGCAAATTCCTTCCATTTTGAACCTTTTCAAAATGTCTTAATAATCCCCATTTTTTAATGTTCTCGGCATCTTCTGATTTTACTATTTTTCTTTCTTTAGTCTTTTTGTCTTCACTTAGCAAAACTATTTGATTGTAAGTTGCCCCATCTATACTAGTTTTATAGCTGTAATCTTCCATAGAATCATATGTCAGTATATAATCTACTCCCATAGACTCGACATTCTTAAGAGTTACAGCATCAAAATCGGAATATAGGGCGTACATCTTTCCATTTACCGATGTAGACTTAGAAACTATATCGGAGAAGAAATCCCAAACTGATTGGCCATCATTGATATACTTATCAAATATATGCTGAGTATCTTCGACTTCTCCTATCTTGAGCTGCATATCTTCAAGTGCAAAACGAATCATATCTGATGCTTTTTTATCCTCAAACACATACCAATATTTATTCTTCAGGTACCTAAGCTGGTCATATATGATTACATCTATTACAGGCTTTTTATCTCTAGACTTAGTAAACACAAAGCCATGAAAGAACTTTACCCCATCGATAGATAACCTGCAGGCATTTCCTTCTTGAAAGTCTATCTTCCCATCTCTTAGAATCTTACATTCTAATCTTCCAGGCTCACCAAATCTTTTCCATTTAACCTTTACCTCATCTATGAGTACAGCTTTATGAAGCTTTCCCCTATTAGATATATATAGCTCAACTTTTTGGTTTACATACTTAAGCTCATTCAAGGCGAAGCACCTGCCCTTTTGGTACATTATTAGGATCATCAATATTATTTAGCTTAGCTATTTCTCTAAACTTTTCTCCATCTCCAAATATCAATTTACACATATTCCAAAGAGGACTGCCTGATGATACTATGGTTTTAGGTACCGCTTTATCAGATTGCCTAACCTTTGTCTTTTCCACATAAGTCTTACCGTTTATTTGTTTAGTCTTAACAAGCTCAGGAGCTTCTTCTCTAGACTTAAGAAGTTTAATAGGTACAATCACATCGAATCCGTTCTCAGCATCTTCTTCTATCTCATATTCTTCCAAACTCACTAAAATAGGAAAAGATGGAAAAGATATGCTTCCATTATCTAACATCCTCACAATGCTAAATAAAAACGGCTTTTTACTTAATTTTAACTGTTCAAAAATCCCAAGAAAATACGAAGGGTCTTTAAATCCACCTTCGTACACAGCTTGTCTGAAATCAGAAGTTCCAGGAAGAAGTACTTCTAAATTAAACTCAGTTAGTCCAGGAGCTTTTAAAATATTTATTTCTCCGTCACTTGCTAAATCTAGTGTTTCATTTCTATTATTTATTTTAGTTGTAGTCTTTTTAGGAGCCACAGGTATAAGAGTCTTATCGAAATAAAATCTATACATCGTATACCCCCTCTGTAGATGTAGATACAAACTCATCAAGTACTGTCTCAATCTGACTAATTACTATATTTCCTATACCGTCAAGGTCCATAGCCTGATGAACATCTCCAAACTTTTGACTCACATTTACATTGATACCATCAAAACTAAATCTGTTAATAGCTCTAATAGTTGCTAAATCTCTAAGTGCTTTAAGCTCATCTTCTGACTTCTCAAGAGATTTTTTAATTTTTCCAGTATCATCTTTAATACCTTTACCTAAGTCCCCATCAAATCCCATAGGAGAATAATCTTCCACATCAGGCATGTCTGGAAAAAATGATAAATTAGAGCCCCAGTCATATCCTTTATCCCAAAGTTCTCCATAATTAAATCTATCCAAGCCTAAAGAATCTAAAGATAAATCTATAGAGCTAAAATACTCTTTATAATTATTTCCTACAAGATTATCCGCTTTGGCCATTAATCCGCCTCTTAAATTATTTACGGCACTTTCAAGATTTGACCCAGTAACAAAATCAATAGCTTTTGCAATTTTAGATATCATCCCCAGAACAGAATTCATCATATCGGCAAATAGCTTAACTACAGCTCCTACTGGATTAACAAAAACATTACCTAAGAAATTACCGAAAGCAATGAATCCCTTTACTCCTGCATTAATCACACCATAGATAATCTCTATTATCCCCATGAACAAATTACCAATAAATCCTCCTAAAATAAAAAAAGCTCCAGCGATAATACCAGTAGCAGAAACAGCTGAACCAGTTAAACTATTATATGCAGCAATCCCAGCGTATAAAACAGAAATCATGAGAATAATACCCGCCACAATCCAAAATATAGGATTCGCAAGTAAAGCCCCATTTAAAGCCCACTGTGCCACCGTTAATCCGTGAACTGCAGCAATATCAGCTACAGTTGCTCCTAAATGAGCAGCTATTGCTATTGCTTGAGCTGTTTGTATACCTACATTAATTGCACTGATTGCATTAATAGCGGCCATTGCCACAAGGTACATAGTTAGAGCTGTTACAACACCTAATACAATAGGCCGAAGAACCGACCAATTTTGAGCTAACAAATTTATGAATTTTAGAAGAGGCATAGAAATATATAGTATCTCATTAATAGTTCCTGTCCAAACTTGGCCCCAAGTCATTGGCATTTTTTCAAAATTTGCGTTTATTTCTTCAGTTGCCCCAAGTAAAGCATTTTTTACTATACCAGCTGTTATTTCACCTTCACTTGCCATCTCTCTTATTTTTCCAATATCTACATCCAAATAATCTGCAATTGATTGAATGACATTAGGTGCTGCTTCGAATACTGCATTTAATTCTTCACCACGAAGAACTCCTGAGCCTAAAGCTTGAGTAAGCTGAAGAGAAGCCGAAGCCATTTCTTGCTGAGATGCACCAGCAATAACAAACTGTTTATTTAAGTTTTCTGCAAAAGCTATAGTTTCATCATTATTGTTGAAAATATCTCCTGCTCTTATAGCAAGTTTAGAAACAACATCAGCCGTATCGGTGTATAGCGCTCTTGCTCTTTGTGCTGACTGAAATATTTTATCTTTAAGTTCAGTAACATTATCTCCTGGCATCATGTTCAATCTTGCTGTTATTTGCACAACTTTATCTGAAGTTCCCACAACTTTTCCGATTCCTTGCATTCCTGCATATGCACCTACATAACTCATTATTTTTGAGCCTAAATTATTTGCATGTGACTCTCCCTGCCTGATACTACTGTTAAATCTATTTTGAGCATTTGCAGCTTGATTTATTTCATTTTCCATTCTTATAAAATTAGCTTCTACTTTTGAAAGCTCATTTTTAGCAGCATTAATACTTCTAGTATCAATAGCATTACCTGAAACTCTTTGCACATCCTCAAAGCTAGTTATCACTAAACGAAGAGAACTAAGCATACCTTTCATAGCAGGTGTCATACCATCATGAACCACTATATTGGTTCGAAGTGTCTCACTCATTCTTCACCTCGCTTTTTTACATTAAAAAACCACCCTAAAAAGAGTGGTTTTTAAGATACTGTTTCGCTATTAGTTAAAGTAATTCATATCATATGTTATCTTAACTAATCCGAATGTTTTATTTTTACTATCCATATCAGGAATCCAAAAATCTTCTATTGTATCAGAAACTGGCCTTATGCGATAACTTGCACTATTATCTGCAATTTTAAAATCGTCACTAAATTCTGTTATCCCAAATAAGTGAAGCATATCTAGCTTTTTCTCATAAGTGAAAAAATAGCCCTCATCATTCCAATATTTGTTTGAGTACAGCGTGATTCTAACCACTTTATCATCAGCAATTATAAATTCATAGTGAATTCCATCCTTATCATATTCATAAGTTGTTACAGAAAATTCTCCACTAGCTGTTTTATTTACCCAATCTTCTTTAGTGCTTGGTTCTCCCATTTTTTGAACTAACTCATTTGATGTTATTTTGCCATATTCATTGGCATTAAAAATAGGAGTTACTTCATGATTAGAGATAATATTATTTTCATTTTCACGATTTATGGCCATTATAAAACTTGACATAAGCAGTAGTCCCATTAATATAAAACCCCACATTAGACAGCCTCGTTTCTTTTTCATAATAACCGCCCCCTTATACTTACAAATATTTTGATTTTAGTATACCATAGCAAGCGGTTATTTTTTTAACTTCTTTGCTTCTTTTTCTTCGGCTTCAATTTTTTCATTAATTGAAGCAATAACAAAAGCCTGTTCTTCATCTGACATATTTAAAAATTCAGATGGCTTCCAGTGGAATCTATGGATGACTATATGGGCATAAGTTGCCATAGCATCATCCTTTATTAGTTTTTTGCTTCATCAACTAATTCATTAAAATCTTTTCCTATCCCAGAAATTTCTTGTATTCCTTCTACTAACTTATCTAGTTCCCCAGCATAAAGCATTTTATTAATCAGTGATTCAGCTCCCATTACACCGTAGCTGTCTTGTAGCTCTTTATTGTGTAGGTCAGGTTCTACTACTCCTGAAACTGCTAATTTACACATATACTTTTGTTGGTCGAACTTTTGAATAGTCTTTCTACCTTTACCCTCTATAGATAAACACTCTGAGCGTAACTTTGAGTGTTCTTCTGAACCAAGAGGTCTGATTATCCATTTAGCGTTAGATCCATCCGGATTTTTAAATCTATCAGAGATAACTATCTCTTCATTTTCTTTTTGTAATGCATTTTGTTTCATAAAAGCTTCAAAACTCATAATATCTGCCTCCTAAAATTAATGTTATACTTTCCCTATGAAAGGGGGTGAACACTGTGAATAAAATACAAGATTATAAAAATGAAATTCTAAGGAATTGCTATGCCAACTATCAGAGAACTGGCATAGCAAAATATGAGTTTATCTTTGAGTATAAAAAAGAAGCAAGAACTGCGATTGAAGAATTACACGATGAAGGATTGATTAAATCAACCGATATGGCTATTGGGATGGCCTACCCAATACTTACTGAATATGGAGTAGAGTTTTGCGAAGAAAATTTTTAATATTATCAAGCAATTCTCTGACTATAAGCCCTATCGAATAATCAATAACTCCTATCTGATTAAAGTGGCAAGGAATAAAACTACCATCTTGCCACTTTGACACTTCTTTTACTTCAATTTCTAATCCTAATTTTTTATACTGAATATGATAAACTTCTTTATCTATCTTTAACTCCATCAGTCTAAGTGAATAATCACAATTTGCAATTTTCAATTTGACCTCCTATTCCATACCATCCATAACAGTAAACTTCTCAGGAAGTTCAAAAGATTCAAATGTAAAATCCATATCCTCTTCAAGAGTCTCGGCATCCACATCAAAAGCAGCAATAGTTACTCCATCTAGATTGCAATCCTTAAGAATAACTGTTTGTCTTCCTAATGAAGAAGTTGGGTCCTCATTAGTAACTTGGATATCAAAATAGAAGTCTTCACCTGTATCTTGATATCTTTTAACAAGCTCTCTGAATATTGATGTGTTGTAATACATAGTCATTGAACCTGTATACTTCATTCCATTAGAGCGATTAGCCTTTGATACTTTTCCAAGTATAGGGATTTCTTTCTTTTGCTTTTCCATCTTCGCATTAAGCTTCTTGCCTTGCATCAAAAGTATTCTTCTACCCTCAATTGTCACCCAGCAAGTAGCAAGAGAGCCTGTTATGGCATCTCTACCATTCATAAACTTCTCAGCCATGTTTTACCCCTTTCTATCTGACAACTACTGTCATATATAGTTTTTCCATAGCCATGACAGGCATTACATAATCCATAACAACTACAGCATTCTTAGCTTCGCCTTTGACTACAGTAACATCCTTGTCACCGTCAAAATCTTCAATAGCTCCTAATTGCTGAAGAGTTTTGTGATGTGTTATTATCTCTCCCCAAAATCCAACTCTTCCATCTTGGTTATTTTGCACTTTTCCCAGATATCTTTCATTGTATATATTAGCTATATCTATTGCTATCTGGTCTAGCACTCTTATTACCTGATTGTATGAGAAGTCCTGATTCTTATAGAGACTAAACTCAGTAAAAGTATTAATATCTTGAAGTACTCTTACCTTATCGCCTTTAACCATATCTCTATCAGAGTAGAATAAGAATTTACCTTGCTGGATACCTTTTTCATAATCTGATTTCTTATATGCTACATCAACTACATACTCACCATCATATATTGCATTAGTTAGAGAACGATTAACAGCTACTCCAGCTTCTTGACCAGTTACCCAGTAAACAAGTTCAGCCCCAGTAGCACCTTCATCTAAAACCTCATTTTCAACGGAAATTACTCCTTCGTGATTAGCTGTATTTTTTCTATACACTACCGCTTGAGTTTTTATTCCTTCTTCATCTCTTAGTCTGTCAGCAAAAGCAATATAAAGAGCTTTTATTAAATCATCCGTACCTGCATAACCTATAGCATTGAATCTATAAGTTTCAATCTTCTCAAGAAAAGTACTATGAGATTCTCCAGATACTACACCATTTGTTCCACCAGTAAGAGAAGCTCCTGCGCTTGCTACTGGTGTTCCTGTACCACTAAAAACAATATAATCATTAGCCTTTAGGTCCTCAACTTTTGCAACTGTTTGAGCTTCGATTTTCTTACCATCAAGCATTGTAATAACATCAAAGCTTCCTGGAACATCTATAGAGCTTTCAACTACAACCTTAAGCTTATTACCTATAGTTCCAGAATACTTGGCCGTAGCTGTAAGTGGAGCAACAGTTACAGTTGCTTTAACCCCTCCACCGTTTAGTCTATACAGATATACTGTTTGAGACCCTTTTAGCATCTCTCTAAGAGGTTTCATACTCTCATCAGTATATTCGACTCCAAACAGCTTAAGGGTATCCTTTTGAAGCTCAGCATTTCCTATTTCTATAATTTCATCTTCTACTCCCCAGTCTAATGAAAGACCTATAGCTGCATAACCTCTCTCAGAAAAAAGATTACTTGGCCTAGCAGCAGAAATGAAATTGATGTAACTTCCAGGTAATACTTTGTTTTGCATTAACCAAAATCCACCACCTAGTGCACCCATTATTTCACCTCTTTCTTATTGAAATCACTAACAATAGATTCAACTTCATCTACTGTATATAATTCCTCATCACTTAACAAAACTTTTAAAACATCTTTATTGAATGTTAAAGCTTTGCTTCTTAAAATCTGAGCCTTACTAAACTTCACATCTTTTGGTATCTCACCCTCTGATGCTTTCTTAGGCTCTTGAGTAAACTCTCTTATTTTCTCAAGTTCTTTTCCACCTGCTACATCTTCTAATTCAAGCTCTTGTTTTCTGGCCACAATCATTCTCCTTTCAGTTCTTGCACTATCTCTAAGGATTCCATCAAAGTCTCATAGACTTTAGTTCTTTTGCCTATAAAATCAAAATTAACTAAAAAAACGACTGTCTGGTCGACTATATTAGCTTTCTTCTTAGAAGCTCTTAAAAGACCATCATCCAGCATTACATACACTAAGTTATAGTTTAATCTTTCAATTACATCTTCAAGTTCTTCTGGACTTTCAGTCATATATACAATTTGAAATTTATTGATTTTTTTAGCTCTTTCATACATTAGTTCTTCTTGATCAGTACTCACAGAAGAAATAAAAAAAGCAGGCATATTAGCTCCCTGCTCTACACTATGAGGATATATATTCATATCTAGTCCATGCGTTTCGCTAAAAACATCATAAACCTTATTTATTAGGGCTTGTTTGATAGCCCCAAGAGATGCATCAGCCACCAAACACCTCCTTAAGTTTATCCATAACCATTTTACTTATTAACCTATCCTTTTGTCTTTCAAGCTCATCAATTGATAAAGTCATCATAAACTTGCCATCTACCCATCCTGCATGATTTCTTGTCCTGTGGCCATATTCAACATAGATAGCATACTCAGTAGGGTTAAATACTTCGTTTTCATAACTAAATCCATTTTTTAAAGTTTCTCCTGCTTTCCAGTTTCTTCTAAGAGTTCCTCCCATTTTAGGAGTTACATTAAAAGTAACATCCACCCCATCTTTAATAGTAAAAGATACTACTGAAGGATAAATTCCCACAGGAGTTTTCATCCTTACTTTTCTAATCATCAAAGCAGTAAGCCTATTAGTTATATCCCTGCACAAAGTATCCATGTCAACTTGGCTAAACTTAGTAAGTCTTTTTTCAAGTCTTTCTAGTTCTTTGAATTCTACCTTTCCCCATCTAGCCATTATAAATACTCCTTAAATTTTTCTAAGGCATATCTTTTATGTGAAAAATGAGTATCGGGTTCACTACTTCTAGAAAATTCAATCTCAGTACTATCACGAAAAACTACTATCTTAGAACCAGCTTTAATATAAATATTAGCACTAGTAAAAAGCTCTACTTGTTTTGAAGAAGAGCTAACTAAATCATCTGGCTTAGCACTAGTTACATTATTCTTATATGAAAGCTTACAAGGTATATCTGATAATACTTTAACCTCAGTTTTCTTTTTAGTTTTAGTTACTGGATCAAATACATAAACCTGCTCATAAACATCACAGGTATCGGCCCATGATGATTCAAGAATTTGCTTATGTTTAGCTAGAGCATTTCTTATTTCATCTACCATGATAACCTCCTAGTAGATGCAACTAAAATATTTACATCTGCTCTCATTGACTTATTAATATCTGAAATAAAAACCTCTTTACCTGAAAGAGAGACAACAAATTCAGATTTAGTATCTCCTTCTGAAATAGATTTGATTTTTGGAACTACTTCATCGCCTGATGAGTACATTTCAAAACCGTTTACATCTAAAATGAAAGACTTTGCATATATCATAGCAAGCTGATTTGACACATTTATAGGAAGCTCCAACCTGTTAGTTAGCATTAAAATTTTCTCTTGCATATAACCTATTACTCTTCCTAATCTTCCTGCATCTTTTACCTCATCATACTGATATCCGAAATCTTTCAAATATTCGATAGTTAATTCTTCCATAGATACCTCCTATCTTAGATAAAACAAGGGGTGGAGGCTACCCCTTGTTCATATAGTATGCATCAAGCAATTCAACCTTTTGGTCATTAGTGCTATCAGCGGCATACTCAACTTCAAGTGAGGTCAATAAGTCCTCCAGTTCAGCTTTTTTCATACCTTTATAGTTTGGTATTTTTACCTGAGCTTCTTCTTTTTCTTTTGCAGGTTCTCCAACGCTATACCCTTTGGATTCAAACCAAGCTATCAAATTTTCATCTTCTGTTTCTCCTACACCGTTTACAAAAGTAACCGATGCAGATATTCCAGAATAACCAGCATTAGGTGCATAAATCTTCATACTAATCCTCCTTACTGAACTTTAATTTTTCTTAGTACTCCAGCTGCTTTTGTTGCTTTAAGTGCCACTGCTGCAACCATTTCAACTTCACCTTTTTTAACAGCTCCTGCAGTCTTGAAATCAGGTAACCATGAGTTTACTGGAGATTGTCCTGCCATAGATATTCCATGGAATCCATCAAGTGCAAGTCTTGCAGCATAAAGAGATGTTTCTCCGCTTACACCATTAATTCCAACTACAGGAGCGTTAGACCCTGCTTTTGCTCCAAGGTCAACTAGAGGTGTAACACCATAGTATTCAACTTGCTGGCCAAACTCATTAGGCTTAATCATATACATTCCTGCTCTTCTAGCAACTGCTCTTATCTTAGCTATAAGCTTAGTATTTCCCATGATAGCAGATGGCGTACCGTCAAGGCCCATAAGAAATTCATCAAGAACATCAAGAAATACTTTGTAATTTAAATCAATCTTTGCAGAGTCAGAAAGGTCTATTGCTGCACTTGGTATTAATTCAGTAGAGCTTCCAGTAAGTGCTTTTTCTAAGCCATCAAATGCATTAACATCAACTGCTGAATCTCCATTGATTACAGTATCATTAAATAATGCAGATGCAGCCTTTACCTTCTGCTGAATTTGAAGAGTAACTTCATCAACTATTCCACCCATATTTGCTATGATTCTATCAATTTCGAAAGAACCTCCAAATACTTTAAGGTCAGTAGTATATCTTTGTCTTGTAACTTCTCCTGGTACATACTCATTATTTACTGCCCTAAATGCAGCTGTAGGTTGAGTGATAAGTCTAGTATATCCGTAAGTAAGAGTTGCCCCTCCACCTGTAGGAGATACGCAATCGTCAAAAGTCAAATTATTAAAAAGAAAACTTGATTTTGCGAACTCATCTATTACTCCCATTTGTAAATCATCTTGAACATTTAACTTTGCCTGTGCTAGTGTAATTGCCATTTTAAAAAACCACCTTTCAATTTTTAATTAGAAGTTATGCGAGCTTTCACTGCATCAGCTAATGAAAGTCCGGTATTGTTATTTGTATTATCAGTTGCTTGTGCTGGTTTAGTACCATCGATAATTACGGTATCTGATTTAAAAAGCATCTTGCTATCCTCAGCAGATTTCAATAAATCAAGCTGTTCTTTAAGTCCACTAATACCTTTGTCATCCATAGAAATTTTCCCAGCATCAATTAAAGCCTTAACAGCTTTAAGATTAATAGCTCCTGAAGACATGAGTTCACTTTCGATAGCATGTTCTTTCATAAGCTCGTTTAATTTTGCTTCTGCTTCTTGCTTCATAGTTTTGTTCTGCTCTTGTAAATCATTAATTTGTTTCTTAAGCTCTTCGTTATTACCTGCTGAATCTTTAAGCTCTTTAAGTTGTTTGTCTCTTTGAGCTATTTGTTCATCCAAAGAACTAAGTTGACTCTTAAGCGATGCAATATCCGATTTCAAAGTTTCTGCATCAGCTTTAGCTGCATTAACATCCTTTCCGTTTTCAGCCATAACCTTGCTAATTTGCTCATCAGTTAGACCCATTGCTTTTAAATCTTCTGTTTTCATACTAATTTACTCCTTTCATACATAGGCTTTTTAGGTCGTCGCCATGACCTTGTATTGCTGATTTTAGGTTCAGCTAACCAATTATTGACATTAAAATAAGCCGTTTTAAGACATGCTCAGGTCTTTAGCGAAATTCCTTATCGGGTAAGTTTAACGACTTTCCGAGTGGTCGAGATAATAGATCCCCTCATTTCAGGCATGAAAAAACCACCTAGCTTTATCCATATAAAGTAAGTGGTCTTATAAATCATCAATATTATCAAGAATGCTTTCACACAATCTTATTTCAAACTCATCTTTAATTTCATTTTGACTTATAGAAGTATAATAGTCTCCTACCTTTTCCTCAATTTTAATACATTCTTCGTCTGATAAAGTTTTTGAATAATCAAAATCAAGTCCAATTCTCTTTAAAAAATTAATTTGTTCTTCATTCATATCATTTCCTTCTTTCTAATTTTTCTCTTGTTTTCTTTCCTGTTTTCCATACTGTTATAACAGTTCCTATATCAGGGTTTATATTCACTGTAGCCTCATTTCCTATAAATCTTTGGCTTTTTCTTCCTATTTCATCTATTCTAGGCTCTAAAATTTGTAAAGGCATCAATAAAGCATTTATAATCTCATCTTTAGAAATCCCTCTTTCTTCTGCTCTCTCTAATGCGTGTATTGAATTTTCATTTATTGATATGCCATTACTTGTAATGATATTATACCCTTTTTTATTGAAACTATCCAATATATGAGTTTTCTTCCACTCATCAAATTTTATTTTCCCAGGAACATAATAAGTCTCTCCAGTTTCAAGGTCTCTTGCTGCTCTTTCTTCTAATTCATCGTCAAAACCTTCTACTACTGGAATAGTAGTTGTCCTGCACCTACAATGAAATGGCGGAGCCGTAATTCCAGCGCTGTACTCTTTCATATTAAACACTTTTCCATCAAGAGATTGGCATATGTCAGATGTCTTCATGTCTAGAGTAGCTAGTATTTCATACTTTTCTAATCCCAACTCTTTATATGCCATACCATCACCCTCAGAAGCGAAATATGCGGATTCAGTCATAACTAAATTAGATGCATTTGACTTTTTAACATCAAATAGCTTACTTATTCTATTTATTGCCTTGTCAGGAGATTCTCCACGGATGAAAGATTGTTGCAGTGTTATTTGAAGCTCATTAATTAATCGTTCTTGGTTTTCCCATATCCGCTTACTGAAGTTTTTACCATCTGATGTCCACGGCCTACTTAGTACAGCTTCTATTTCCTTTTCATTTAGTTTTGAAAATGTTCTATCTGGATTTACTATGCTAGAGACTTCATAAATCACATTATAGTAATGATTTTCAAAGATACTTTTCATTTTGTCTTTTACATCTATACCTTGCTGAGAATATAGCTTCTCAACGTGATATCTCATTTGAAGATTCATGCTGTTAAGATATGAAATTCGAGTAGCTGCAGATGCATTTTCAAGTTGCTTGATTGTTTTTTCGGACAGGATTCCTGAACCTTTTTCAATATACTCTTCAACTGTCCATTTAAATTCTTCTAACTCTTTATTACTTAAAAGTTTCTTAGCTTCACTTAAACTCATTTCGTTGTTAGAAGCTATTTTTTTTAAAAAGTTGTATATTTCTTTATTCAATTCACTTGCTGCTTTTTTATATGCTTCTTCTATATTTTGAGCATATTCATTAGATTCAGAAAATGTTTGTTCATGTAACTGCTCAGATCTTATTATCCAATACTCACTATGATTCATTCTCTATCACCTTATTCCCTGTAGTTGGAAAACTTGACCCATAGGGATTGGTCTGCTCTTCTCTTTCTTTGTTAACTCTAATTAATTCTTTTTCCACATCGTTTACCCAAGGATGGTTGGTTATGATAGTCTCTTTGCTGATTATACCCTCTGAATCCTTGCACATGGTAATAGCTTCAGCCTCAGACATTAAGATATCTCGATTAAAAGTAATCTCTACACTACTGTTTGAGAAATCACCTTTTCCAGTCCAGCTAAGATACTTCTTGATAAACCACTGTAGTTCTTCAAGGCTTGATTGAAATTCAGCTTCCATTGCGTTGGCATCTAAATCAAGGTCAGAATACATAGACTTAATATTCATCTGGTTTGGAGCACCTGACATTTTATCGTTTTTACTATCAAGGCCCCTTCCATTTTCAATAATCTTTTCTTTTAGGACCTGCAAAATAGCTTTATAGTTTTCAGCATTAACTTCAACTTGAAGAGTTTTTACATCTCCATTTGAACCTTGTCCTTCGCTCCTTACTTTGACTGCTCCATACTGCATTAAGTTAGTTCTAAATTCAGCTAAATCTTCTCCGTCATAATTGACTAAAACAATAATAGTATTCCTTATATCTTCGCTCATATCATCTCCAAACTTCGATAATATTTCATTCATTCCATCTTGAAGAGACTTAACTCTAGTCAGAAGTGAAATCTCATCTGCATTATATCTAAATGGAATAACCGGAAGCTTTTCCCAGTTTAAAAGCTTCCCAGTTGAAGTTCTTAAGTGAGTTACTTTTCCAACGAGGGTTAATCTGCCATCTTTTAAATCATAGTATGTTATCCCTTCACTGTCATAAAATTCAACTTTTTGAACTATCTTTTTTTCTGCGCCTTGGTATTCTTCTGCATTATAAATTCTAAGAATAGCATCAAGTATAGTGTGGTCTGAATCGGCCCAGTATGGTTTAACTTCTTCAGGCTCAAATCTGATGAACTGAAGCTCACCATTTAATGGCAGGACATAAAGCCACCCTACCCCACACTGAAAAGTATTAGTTCCGACTCTTCTAAGCTTATTTAAAAACTTATTATTAAAGATTCTCTGCATATGATCAATGTATTTCTTATCTTCTCCATCCATAGATGGTTTGAGTGCCAGTAAATAATTAGTCTTTTGGTCAACAAGCTTTGCATACTGATTATCAAGCCATTTATGATTAACCACATTCATAAGAGGTACTAAAGTGGAATCCTTACCTATTGCTTTACGGACTTTATCATTTATTGGTTGCTTATATTTATAGTACTCCTTGCCCTCTATCATCATTTTTCTTTCAGGAGAATTAAGCCAATCTCTTATTTCTCTTTCTAAAAATTGCAAGTCAGATAATGGTCTATTCGCTTTTATCTGCGCATTTATTAATTCAACATCTGTTATCATATTTCACCTCATTAAAAACTAAATGTATCACCTTTTCCTATGCTCTCTGCTATTCCTGTAAGAGCATCTGGTGCATCATCGTGTTCATTTTTTCCTTCTTTTTGATACTTACTGAGAGCTTCATACACATCGGGCCATTTATCCTTCCAGTTGTAAGGAAAATAAATATTATCCATAACCCATGTAGAGTTAGAGAGTATTCTAGCAATTTTATTTTTGCTTTGATGAAACCATTTTATTGAAACTTTATTGCCTGGATACTTCTTTAGTTCTTTTTTTACTGCTCTTGAAAATCCCCTACCACCATTGTTAGATTCTATTATTGCTGTATTTACACCATTTTCATATAAAATCCTAGCTGTTAAGGGTTCAGTTATTTCCATTGGCTCTTTAGTGTATATAACATCAAGAAGATATGCCTCTTGCTCAAAAGTTTCTCCAGCAACAAATAAAGCAAAATAATCTTTACCCTCATCTGCAGTATCCCCGTAGGCTATAATGCGCCTAAATAAAAGGTTTCCATTTTTATCTTTTGGGAGTTTATCGTATGTCTTAAATTTAGAGTATAATCTACCTTTTATATCTATTGGCTCCTGCTGATAATTTGCTGAAGCAATATCAAGTCCCATAGTCTTAGTTTTTCTAAGATACTCTTCTTTGCTTAGTACATCATCACATAACATGCTACCATCATCTTGCATAGCTTTCATGGATACATGTCTAACTTTATAACCTAATTTTGGTAGTTCTGATAAAGCTCTGCCTGCTAAGTCCATTGAATGCCATCTGGTCATAATTATGATTATTTTGCCGCCTCTTTCAAGACGAGATAACATTGTGTTAGTAAACCATTCCCAGTGTTTATTCAAGACATCTATATTGTTAGCTTCAAGTGCTGATTTAATTAAGTCATCTATTAAAAGCCTATCAGCTCCAAAACCTGTAGCTGTTCCTGTGGGTGATGTGGCTAAGTAGTTTGCATACCCATCATCTAAACTCCATAAATTTGCTGCTCCATCACCTTGTTTTATTACTGTGCCTGGAAAAATATAAGAATATACTATTTTATCTTCTTCTCCCTTTATCTCCTGAATAGAATTTCTTACACCTTTAGAGAACTGAGTAGCAACTGTTTCATTATATGATCCTGTCATTATTTTAAGTTTTTTATTTCTGCCCAGACTCCACTCAACATAGTTTTGCGCCGTTCTAGATTTTCCATGTCGTGGAGGCTCATTAATAACCAGCACATCATCTTCTGACTCGTCAAAATCTTGTAATTCTGAACATAAATCAACTAAATATTCTCTATCTTCTTTATAAAAATCAGGAGATTTTAAGTGGCAATAAAAAAACAGGTCCTGTCTTGCAAGCGCAAGTTTAGCCTGTTTTACTATCTCTCTATTATCCATCTTTAATCAACTTCCTAAGCTCATCTGGTGTAAGTTCATCAAATGGATTAGTCTTTATATTCCCACTTAACTCTGTTTCTTTCTTATCTCTCCACTCTTGAGGTTTTCTATTTTTAAGCCAGAATATCTGTGCTGTTGTATCAGGTTGAACTTCCTTAGTTACTTCTTTCGTTATCTCAAGAACATACTGCCCTGTTTCTTCATCAAATAATCTTTCTTTAGTTCTTTCAGTATATTGATATCCTAAAGCTCTTTTTAATAAAGCATTTTCAACTTGTATATCGATAACTTCTTTGCCCTTTTTTAAGGACTCAGAAAATGAAGGGTATGACTTTTTCCATACATTCAAAGTCTGTTCAGTAATTCCTATATTGTGCGCTATCTGCTTTTCTGTAAGTCCATTTCTTGCCCATGCTTCTAGTTTCAGCAAACCTTCACTAGTAAGCCATTCTTGATATTTCCCTTTTGCCAATGAAGATTCACCTTCCTTTCTCCGTATTATAAAAAAGACACCTACTATGGTGCCAGAAAATAAACTTTTACTTACATTGTGTTTAATTTATATTCTACCAATGCAAGAAGTACATTCATAACAAAATCCGGTGCTTTATTTTGAAGTAATGATTTGATTTTTGACTTACTTTCATCGCTACCCTTATCTTTCAATGCAGATAGTATTTGATCTAAGGTTTCTTTTTCTTCTCTTCCTAACCCTTCGAGTCTTTGGAAGTTTTCGCCTAAAGAATGAAGTATATAATCTAAATCCTTTGCTATATAATCAAATTTTTCGTTTATATTTTCTGAAGCGTTGGCTATCCTGTTTAAATTCTCATGATTTTCACTTAATTTTCTATTTCTCTCGTCTATTGCATCTTTAATTTTGGGGTCAATCATAGGTGATGATGATACCTTAGGTAACATTTTATCTATATTCGGATTAAACAAGTCCTTAGGTTCTAAAATAAATTTCGATTTATTATCCAAATTAATTCCCCCTCAATATATAATTTAATTAAAGTATATCAGATATTCGAGAATCAATATATTTATATTTTGTGCATTCCGCCCTTTGCATAGGTTAGAATATTATTTATTCACCACTTAATATAATCCAGCAAAATTTTTATTTGAAATTAAATAAATGGGATTCAATCAATTTGTATGACATTTATAATATATCTATTTTATAAATGTAGGCACTATTATAGATAACTGGCCGAGTATTTTTTCGTTCGATTCCTTTAGAATTCACATATTCATAGATAATAACTAATTCTCCTTTATTTATTATTTTACTTCCCCGGATTTCTTTTATATTCTTTTTTTCGAAATCAAATATTTGAATCACATATATACTTTCCTCTTTTTTCTCCACTAAAAGTGACATTATGATTATAAATAAAACACTTATACTTGTGAGATAATATACAAAAACTAAAAAATTATCCATTGGTTTATTCCAATTATAAGCTATTGCAACTATCAATAAAGAGAACATTAATTCTAAAAAAATTATTCTTATCCCACATATAATTTCATTCTTTTCTTGATTTTTTCGAATATTAAAAAAATATTTTTTCAATTCGCTATTTTTTTTAGAATAAGCATATATACACAAGCTAAAAGCTATTATTAAAATTATAAATACATTATTTATAAAAATATTTTTTATGTATTCAATTATTATATATAACTTATTAGTTAATAATAATAGTATTAATATTAATACTATCATCAAAAATGCTGATATAATATTTAAAAAAATTTTAAGAATTTGTTTTGTAAATTTGGATGTACTATTGAAATAAAACGAATTATTATTTCTGTTTTTGTAATGAGACATAACTGAATCATAAATAATAAATAAAAACCAAAAAATTATAAATAAAATATTAGTTCCTTTTATTTCATTGTTTAAACGCTCAAATATAAAAAATGTTAATGTAGTATATATCACAAATTGAAATATTCTCAAAAAAATAATATACATCATTTGAGAATGTTTCAATTTTAAATTTATTTCAGGATTTCCCTCTGATTCCAATAATGCGCTATATACAAAATTAGAAAAAAACAATATTAGTAAACTTATTAACGGAAACATCCATGCGGATAAATTATTTGAAAAAATATTCATAATACCCTCCTGCCTTTTACTTAACTATATCAAAACTTTAATACTTTGATAACTATAAATAAAAAATACCTAAGAATTTAAAATCTCTAAGGTATTTTCGAGGAACGAAATTATTAAATTTCTAGATACTAAGAGTATATGCTTTAATATTTAACACGTAAATAACAGTATTTTCACAACTTTTTAACACATTGCATCTACCCCAAACAATAACACTCCTAATTGATTAATCATTTCATTTTTCCATCTCCTTATTGTCATCTCAGAACAATTAAAGTTCTCAGAAAGCTGAACAAAAGTCATTTCTTTTAAGTAAACTCCCTCTAAAATATAGTATTTGTCTAATTCAAATTTTCCTTTTCTTTTACATCCATTTTTTAATATTTCAAGTGCCACCTCAATGTGTTGAATCATAATGCCTGTCCTAAGCTTTGATTTTTTTATAGATGAAATAAAAATCTCAGCTTTATCACTACCTTGCATAAAATCCTCAATTTCTAAAGCTGCAGCTTCTATCTCAATATCTTCAATATTTGATATAGCATTATTGTAATGCTCCTTGAAAGAATTATAGTTTTTAAGCAGCGTATCAACATTATGATAAATCTGTTTTCTTTGTCTTTTTAATTCTTGTTTTTGAAATTCTTTTATAGCTTCTTTTGCTGCTCTTTTTGCAACATCATCAATATTTATGTATTCCTTCATGATATCCACCCTCCCGCTTGAAAAACATCACTTATACATGGTATAATCCTCTTGGATGAGAGTTCTCGTGTTGTTTCAAGCGGGAGCTTTTTTATTTGTATTCTTTGCCAGTCTTAATATCTCTGACTTTTATTCTTTCAGTAAGTTCAAAATCAAATTCCTTAAATATTAACTTCATTCCTTTTATTAGATTAGATACTACTTTATCTCTTTGAGTTGGCTTGTCAGCTCTTCTTATAGCAACTCCTGCTGTATAATCTGAATATCCTTCTGAGTTTTTAAATATGATATTACTCATTTATTTCACCTCATCAAAAATACTGATTTGAAGTTCGTTAACTGGTACTAAAACATATTTTCCATTTTGATAACGAAGCTCTGATTTTTCGCTATAAGCACCCTCAGATTTATTAGTCTTTTTGAGAGTTGAGTTAATATTATAGTTAAATATAGGCTGTTTGTAGTAATAAGATGGCATTCCTGTATTTTGGTCTCCATCTTCAGTTTGCTCAATAACTTCTATCTTTAATTTCAAAGTTATCTCTGCTCCTTCAAAATTGTTTTCTTCAATCTCTTTAATGCTTCCAGTAATGTGTTTATCAAATATATTAAGCATATTATTAAAAATCTCACTTCTCACGTTTATATCTTTAACTTTCCTTTTGTAATCTGAATAACTCGATAGGTTCTGCATCATTAAATCCTCCTTCAACATTTAAAATTAGTTTCAAATTTCATACATAGTAATTTCAACTCTTGGAGAGCTGCTATAATACTTTCTTGCTAACACTTCAACTATTTGACTATCATCTTCATAAGCTACTCCATTTAATGAATCTGTTATGCTTTTTAAAATATTATCAATATCTGGTCTCTTAGTGGGTCTTAGCTCTTTATTCTCCATTTTTAAAGCTTTGATTTTTGAAGTTGATTTTGGAATTTTAAAAAATGTATCAATCTGAAAATACAATTCTCCAGATAGAAGTGTCTGACCATTTTTATGAAAGTATAGCTCCCTTACAAGCATTTCATAGTTCTTTGTTTTTTCCGGAGTATGAGTCCCCCATTTTGTAACTCTGGGTCTTCCTTTCGCAATAGGTTCTCCTGGAATAGTAAGTTTATAGACCTTGTTAGTATTAGCAATATCTTCTTCCATATTTATTCTCCTCAATGTTAATTTTTGTTAATCAAATTGCTTTACTCTTCGTCTTCAATAACATAAAATTCTTTCTTACACTCTTCACATCTGTGCTTTGCCTTTAAAGGCTTATAGGATATATCATTGCTTCCACAAAAAGGGCAATTTTCAACATTATCAGCAGTATATCCTTCAACATAAACATTCATTATTTTTCCTCGCTTTCCATGCAGTTATGACACATTCCATTTTTTAAATCTTGCTTATACCAGTTTTCGCCACATATAATACACTTTCCAAAATCTGATTTACATTTATCACATAAAGGGATTTCTTTGCAAATATTCACTTCAAACACTCTACTTTTTGTTTCAGCACTACAATTTGAACACTTCATAACTCCCTCGCTTTCTCAACCTATTACGAAACTTTTAAGCTTAGTTCTTTCCACTTCTTAAGCTGTGCAGCTACTTTGTCTTTTACTGCCTGCTCAGTAGGTCCATATATCATCTTTATATCTGGATAGTTAACATGTGGATTTCTTAGTACAAAATAATATCTATCTTTCTTTGTGGTAGTATCTTTCTTGATTTCCATACAAACCCTCCTAATTTAATCTATTAATAGCTGATAAATAAGCTCTTCCTGCTTCAATTGCTTTATCTAGCGGTAAATTCTTCTTAAAATACAGTTTGTCTATATATCTAAGTGCCTTATCTAAATTACTCATATAGAATCCTCACTCCTTGCCTTAACTCTTTTATTCATAAGCATGGTTTCTAAATCCTCATTGTTTACGGATTTGTATGAACCTTGCAAATTCTGTTTATTCTTTGCTTTAGTCTTATCTGAGTCAAATTTGTTTTTATAATTTCCCTCAAGAACCTTGATAAAATTATCATGTTCTAAAAACCAGTCAAAACTAATAACCCAGCCTCTATCATTTTGTCCATTCAAAAACAAAGAGTCTTTGACATTACCAATAGCTCTTATTATTTCTGATTCTCCATAGTCTTTTAACAAAGTCTTTAGAAGCTTATGCCTATTAGAACCTAGCCTTATTATTTTAATTTGAGTTAGCCCTAAATTATTCCATGCATCAAGAACCCCTTTTATCGGAGTGCTCCCTATATTATCTTTAGATAATATATTTAGTTTAGTTTTGTTTAGTTTATTTATGTCTGCGGTTTGGACTTCGGTATTTACTTCGCTTTTTACTACTGTATTTACTACGCTTTGTACTTCGGTTTGTACTACTATTTTGAAAGTGTTTTTTATCTTATATCTATTTGGAGAACCCTTTTTCCCTTTTTGAAATTCGAAAAGTCCAGACACGATTAGCTTATCTCTGCATTCAATGAAGGTTGATTCTCTTTTCATTTGCATCAACGCCATTAATCGCTGGTTATCTACTGTAACCCATTCGCTCCATCCACATCTATTGAACAGTGCAATCAATTTGTACCATAGCAATTGCGATGAGACTGGCAAATAGTTAACTTCGAGCCACCTTTCAAATGAGTTGATTAGTTCGATATAATTCATGCTGAAACTCCCTTATAATACAGATTTACGATTTTATGAACTTGCTATAACTAAATTACCTCTAAAAACTTCTCTTATTTCTTTTTCAATGATATTTACATCTGAATTTCCATCACTTAGATGAAGTAGATATAGATTCTTTAAACTTTCGGTACCATTTGTTTTAAGAAACTCAATTACATTATCAAGTCCAAAGTGTGACCTTCTAATTCTGTTAGCAAGTTCTGGCAACATGTATCCGCTATGAATATTTCTAGTTAGAACCTCTTCACAGTAATTGCACTCTACTGCTATATGATCAAGTCCAGCAAACTTATATCTGATGTAATATGTGTCTGTAGCAAATAAGAGTTTCTCTTTAGTCTCTTTTTCATATAAGAGGAACCCTAGTGGCTCATTACAGTCATGCTCTGTTTTAAATGCTAATATATTGAATCCTGCTATGCTTATCTGCTGCTTATCCATAACTTTTATATATCTATGGCCAGAAACTTTACACCCTTCAAATGTACCTTTAGATGCATATACATCAATACCAGCTTTTGCTATATCCTTTATTGATTTAGCGTGGTCCTGATGCTCATGAGTTATTAGACATCCTTTTATATCTGATAGATTAAAATCTAGAGTTTCTTTAATCTTTTTAAAGGGGATACCTGCTTCTAAAAGCAGGTTCCCTTCACTTCCTTTTACTAAATATGAATTACCTTTACTGCTACTTGCTAATATTTGAAATTCCATAAGATACTCCTTTAGAATTCAGGTTCTATTTGTATTTGCCCAGCTGATTCATTAGATTCTGTATATTCAACATCTACAATAGGCTCTTTATTATCAGGTTTATCTTCTTCAAAATCTAACAATTCCCTATTTGCATTACTTGATATCTCTTTTTTCACTGGATCAATATCCTCGTTATCAGTGGTCTTGTTAAACTCTTCTAGAAGGATATCAGCGTCATCTGAGGTATTAACAAACATCTTACAAGCTCTATTAATTACTGATTTCTTTGCCATTTCTTCACTAAAGTTTTTATGAGCTCCACTTGAACCTTTAGTAGCTCCCTGATTCCATGCTGCTTGTATTTGAGCTAGTGTCATTATTTCTGTATGAATAGGACCGTTATCACCCATAATCATTGCAAATGCACCTAAAATCTTCTTATTATCAATATTCTCAAACTTAGGGTTAAACTTTTTAATCCGAATAGTACCAGTTGCTATATCAAATTCAGTTTCTATTTCATCACCTTCATATATGCAGTAGGCTTTTACATCAACCACACCTTTGATTCTCTTAGTAACTGCTACTGTTCCCATGTAACTTCTCATTAGTGTCAGCTGGTCACCGTACACTACGAAATAACATTGATTCTTTGCTGGAGATAATCCTTGAATAACCATGCTTAACATTGCATTAGTTATTGAAGTTTTAGAACATACTTTAAGAGCTTCCTTTCCATTTCTATCCTTTGTTTCTAAAAGTTTTAAATAAGCACTTCTAACTGCATTTCCTAGGCTGTAATTAGGAGGTAAGTTAATAGTACTTTCCTCATTAAGAACCTTTAAATTTTCTTGAACCTTTCCAATAAACTCATTTACTGTTTCCTTTTGTTCCACTAAATCTTTTTTTACCTCTGCCATTTTAAGCTACCTCCCTATTTTCAATAAGTTCAAATTTTAATTTTTCATCCTTGGTTACAACTAAATTAATTACTTGGCTTTTAATATCTACAATTTCATTTACTGACTCTCTATTATCAATAAAAATTGGTGCCTGGAACTTGTAGTAATCTGTAAGAGTATTTATAATATCTAGACCTGCATTTATCTTCATAGCATTATTTAAATCCTCAAAAGGTACTCCGTTTACAGTTGCTATGAAGGTTTCATTTATACCACCATTTACTTGAGTTTCAAATAGCTTGAATTTTACTAGTCTAAACTTGTTATTTAGCTTTTCTTCCAGTAAATCTGACTTTGTGATTATGAATTGTTCACATAAGAACTCTTTCTTTTCCAGCTCTGCAATCATATTTGAGAGTTCTCTTTCTCTTTCTTTAAGCTCAGTTACTCTTTTCTCGTTGTCTTTAGCAATGTCAATCTTAGCAATCTGTTTTGATATTTTATCTAGCTGATCATTAAGTTCTTTTACTTTTTCTGAGTTATCATTAGCACTTTGAAGCTCAAGGATATCTTTAATTTCTTGCTCTTTAATTTGAATTTTGTTCAGTATCTCTTGGTATTCCTTATTTGTGGAAACATCAATTACTTTAAGCTGCTCTTCAAGCCTTTTTACAAGGTCAGCTTTTGAAAGCATTTCATTTTTTAGAGCAGTTACAATTTCTTCTTTATCTTTTAAATCTATTGCATTTAATGCTTCTTCTGCTTTTAGCTTATCTGCCTTTATGTCCTTGCCTAATTGATTTATAGAGATAAGCTTTTTCTGATTATTAGAATTAAACTCATCTATATGCTTTTGAATTTCTTCTTCAGGAAGTACTTGATGGCATGTAGGACATATATTTGAGCTTTCATCAAACTTTAGATTTTTAACTTTCTCAAATTCAGCTCTTAAATCGGACAGCTTTTTATCAAATTCTTTTATATCTTCAGTTAGAGTCTTTACTTTTCTTGCTTCATCTTCTAAAGTGTCTTTATTTTGAAGGTATGCTTTTTTAATAGCAGCTCCTTCTTCCATTGCTGAATCTATTTTTTCTCTTAAATCCTTTGTGGCATTTTGCTCTAGTTCTACAAGCTGATTTTTATATAGAGATATTGAACCTTTAATGTTTCTGATTCTAAATTCATAATCTTTAGAGCTTGAATCTTTTAAAGTTCCAATTTCATCTTCTACAGCCTTTTTACTTTCAAGTAATGTATTGATATCTTGAACCTCTTCATCAATGCGTGAGAGTTCGTCTATTCGATAAGGGATTGATTTAATCTCTTCATTGAGCTTTCTTCTTCTAGCTGACATCTCCGCCTGTATATCCTCTATGGATTTATCTGATAAGAGATCCTTAAGCTCTAAAAGCTTAGAATTTTTATCAAATATTTCTTCGTGCTGTACTTCTCCACATATTTCAAGTGCTATCTGTCTTCTTTTCTTCCAGTCAACTTTAGTGTTAAAGTGCAGCGGGTTAGTTATGATTTTAAAAGTATCTTCGTCTATGATTTCAGCTAAGAAATCCTTATATTCTTTGAGCTTTTTAGGTACTTTGTTAATAAAGTAATCTGTAGTATGGCCAGTAAGCTCTGAATCAGCTTGACCTCTTTTTTTAGTCCATTTTTCTTTATATGTCTTTTGAAGTTCAACATGCTTACCATCAAGTTCAATAACTGCTATTACTTCGTGCTCCATCATGTGATTTGGTTCTCCAAGGATATCCAGTGGCTTTACATTAAACTGACTAGAGTTTTGGCTATCTTTATCGAATAGCAACCACATAAAAGCATCAAATATAGTTGTTTTTCCTGTACCATTTTCTCCGTATACATTTAGGTCTTTTCCATCTATCTCAAGTGACAAATCTTTAATGCCCTTGAAATTTCTAAGTTTTAGGTTAATAAGTTTCATTTTATATTCCTCCTGTATTTATAATTAATGTTTAGGCCCAAGTACCGTTTTCATAGTAGTGAAACCATTCCCCATTTCTTAGCTTTACACATACTGTATTATTTTCATCTATCCAAACTTTAGTGATTTTCATTCCACTCTTATATTCGTTTCCTACACAATCAGTGTGTTTCTTATTTACTCTATGCATCAATTTCTTTTGTTCTTCAGTTAGATTCTCAATACCTATTATCATTTTGGGCCTCCCGTGGTATAATATTTTTAGAGTTTTTTTCTTATGCCCTTTTGTGAGTTGCCGCTCGCGATGGGCTTTTTTCTTGCAATGAAACGATTAGATTTAGTGTTGATATTAATAAATCAAATAATTTTTCTTGTATAACTTTTACAGTAGTAACTTCTTTATCATCTATTACTTCATCTGAAACTACATCTATCAAATGCCTTAGCACATCTTGGATGTGTCCAAGTGAACTTTGAAATGAAATTGTGCTCCCAGATAACTCTTTAAGGCATAGCTCCTCTAGATTTACACCAGGAGAAATATTTTTAAGATGCATTAAAGGCAACCATGATGCATTGTATTTTTCAGTCATAGCCACTACTATTTCATCCGGAACCTTATATTTGTTATTCTCATAATCAGATAATGTCCTAATACTTACGTGTAGCAGCTCACTTGCATGTTCTTGTGTCAAACCAGCATTATTTCTGGCTACCTGATAGAAATTCAAGAAATCTCTTCGCATTAATATCTCCTTTCAGTCTTGATATAATTAAAATAAGAACTAAAATCGGTACAATATAAATAAGAAAAAAAATAATCGGAGATAATATCCATATGGATATAAATCTCAAAAATCCAGCTATTATTATCCCTCCATTTCCAAACATAGCCGATAGAAAGTCAGCTACTCCCATCCAATCTACCCTCTCATAGAAAAACATCTAATCCTCCTCTCTTTGCTTAATTGGCATTGGTGCATCCCTCAAAATCTCCAATGCCCTTTTTTGCATTTCTCTTTCTTCTGGTCCATCATGGAAGATTTCTCTTATAACAAAATCACATCTTCCCCACCTTACTGTTCTTTCTCTTACAGTCTTTGTTTTCGGTATTGAATAATCCATGTTCATGCTCCTTTCTTCCAAATATTAATTTCTTTTACTTTAAAACTTTAATTGATATAATTAACTCCAAAAGGAGACTATTATGAAAAGAAATTTAGATTTAATTAGGCATATATTATTAACTATTGAAGAATCTGAAAAACCTAGATTAACAGGAATTGATTTTGAAAATGAAAATTTCGATTCTAAACAAATTTCATATCATATTCAGCTATTAATAGATTCTTCATATATAGAAGCTTCTTCGTTCAGTTCTATTGGTCAGGGATTTCCTGATTTTATTGTTCGTAGAATAACCAATCAAGGTCATGATTTTATCGATTCTATTCGAGATAACAATGTGTTTGTTGAAACTAAGAATAACCTGCTTAAAGTAGGCGGTTCAGCTTCCTTTGAAATTGTAAAAAGTGTAGCCACTAAAGTTCTAGAACACTATTTAGGTATTTAGTTTCTTCATCAATAATTTTGTTAAAGCCTTCATCAAACTCATTATATTTTTCAACTAGTTCAGCATTAGTGGGATAAAAAACACTAATTTCATCTGATAATTTTCTATATAATCCCATTAATGCTTCTAATCTTTTTCTACTCATTATTTTTTCTTCCATGCTATGCTCCTTTAGTTTTGTGTGTCATTTCGTTACTTTTGTTTTCAAAAAAATATGTCCACTCAATTTCTAAAATTCTTGATATTTTTTTAGCTATTAAAACTGAAGGTGTTCTTTCTCCATTTTCTATCATAGAAATGTATTCTCTAGATATTCCAACTTTCTCAGCTAAAATTTGTTGACTTAACTCTTTTTTCACTCTTTCAACCTTCATTAAATTTCTCAATTCTTCGCCTCCTTTAAGTAACGTTTCGTTACATTAAATATATAGTAACTTTTCGTTACTGTCAATATATTTTTTTCAAATAAAGAATCTTTTCGTTACATAAGATTGTAACTTTATGTTACTTTGGAATATTATTAATATGAGGTGGTCAATAATGCTAAATAAAATATTAAGAATTTTAAGGGAAGAGTATAAAAAAACACAGGAAGAAGTTGCTAAAGATTTAAACATATCTAGAGTTAGATACAATCAATACGAGACTGGTAAAAGAAGCCCTGATAACGAAGTATTAATTCAATTAGCTAAATACTACAATACTACTACTGATTACCTCTTAGGCAAATCTGAGATAAGAAACCCATACAAAGAGGCTCCCGAAAAAACAGATGAAGATATAGACCTCTGGCTTTCTAAAACAGATGGATATAAAGAGCTTCCGGAAGAAGATAGAGAATTAATATCTAATCTTGCTAAAAACTTGTTAGAGAAGCATAGAAAAGAAAAATAGCTTAATGTTATTTTTTTAAACATATATTAGGTAAATTTACCTAAAGGTAAGGTGCATTATGGGACAATTAGAAAAATTATATCAACTAGTTGAAGAAGAAAATATCAAGCTAGAGATTTTAGCTTCCCTTCCTGATCATATAGATGGAATGTATTTAAAATCTGAATCTAGCTATCCAATAATTGTGATAAATAAAAAATTAGAAAATGACTCCATGAAATTTAAAATAGTTTTAGCTGAAGAGCTTGGCCATCATTTTACATCCGTTGGTGACTCTAGAGTTATGTTTAACTCTTATACTAGAAGATTGCAGCTGGATAAATCAGAAATAACAGCTTTAAAATGGGCCACTGAGTTTTTACTTCCTATCGACAGACTAAAGGAAGCTTTCTTAAAAATGCATAATAGACAGATTGACGGTGTGACTCAGGAACTTGAAGTTCCTCATGAGTTTCTACTGGCTCGACTTAAGTTTCTATCTCATAAGTTCGATTACATTGACTTAGATGACAAGAAAGCAATATTACTTACTACTTTGCCTAACATATGTACAATAGAAAAGATAGCTGAGTAATCATCTATATAAATATACTACTAGGAGGAAATCAATTGATACTTTTCTTTGAAAAATTTGGTCCAGTTGAACAAGCCCTCATAGGAACTCTATTCACTTGGGGTGTTACAGCTCTTGGAGCATCACTTGTTTTCTTTTTTAAATCAATAAATAAAACTATTCTTAATGGAATGCTTGGATTTGCAGCTGGGGTTATGATAGCAGCAAGTTTTTGGTCATTACTTTCTCCTGCAATAGCTATGGCTGAAGAGCTCGGACAAATAGCATTTCTTACCGCTGCAATTGGATTTTTAGGTGGAGGAGCATTTTTATATTTAGTTGATAAATTATTACCCCATCTACATATGGGATTAGAAACTTCACAAGCTGAAGGTGTTAAAACAAATTGGCAAAGAAGTGTATTGTTAGTTTTAGCAATTACCCTTCACAATATTCCAGAAGGACTTGCTGTTGGAGTTGCATTTGGAGCAGTAGCTGCAGGAACTGGCAGTTCAGCTTCACTAGCTGGAGCTATAGCTCTTGCAATTGGTATAGGTTTACAGAACTTTCCTGAAGGAGCTGCTGTTTCAATACCGCTTAGAAGAGAAGGTTTTAGCAGAACAAAATCATTCTTATATGGTCAAGCATCTGGGATAGTTGAGCCTATTGCAGGTGTAATCGGAGCATTTGCTGTCGTGAAGATGCAGCCTATCTTACCTTATGCGCTAGCATTTGCAGCTGGAGCGATGATTTATGTTGTTATTGAAGAACTTATTCCAGAAGCTCAACGTGAAGAAGGCGGCTCAAAAACTGATATAGCAACAATAGGCTGTATGATTGGATTTACTATCATGATGGTTCTAGATGTTGCTCTTGGTTAGATTCTTATTTTAAGTATAGATAGCTATTCTAATAATAGCTAAGTTGGGTTTTTAAAAAAATTAAAAAATATATTAATTAACTTTGATATAAGTATATTATCCAGGGGGGGTGGATGCTATATGGAAATTAATAAGTTTACTTGAAAACAGATTTAATAAACGTCTCAACGTTTGAATCTGTTTTTGTTTTTGAAATTATTTCTAATTATAAAACTAAGGGGGAAATATTATGAAAAAAAGAATTTGTTCGATAGTCTTATCAATTATTTTATTATCAACTGTACCTGGTTTAGCTCATGGGGGTAAAACTGATTCAAGTGGTGGACATAAAGATAATAAGAATAAAAGTGGCTTAGGATATTATCATTATCATTGCGGCGGAAATCCTCCTCATTTACATAATAATGGTTCTTGCCCATATTCAGGTGGCTCTTCAAGTTACCAAACTACAACTCCACAAAAAACTGTTGTTGCCACTCCGAAAGCAATGATTCCTAATTTTTCAGTGAAAATAAATGGAACAGAAATAAATAATACCAGTTCTGAATATCCTGTTCTAAATTACAATAATATAACTTATATTCCACTTACATCTGACCTTCTAACTTATCTTGATATATCCTATGACTGGAATAATCCAAACGGGATAATTGTTAATAGAACTTCTCAAGCAGTAAATAAAGGGGCATTCGTTTCTGCGTTTAATAATGGATACTCAGTTAAAGGTCAGAGTAAATCAATTTCAAAAGTTGGCAAAGCTATGATAATAAATGGAACAACTGTTGACAGTAGCCAATATCCAATAATAAATTTTGCTGGAGTAAATTATTTACCTTTAACTACGGATGTTCTTAATAATTTAGGGCTAAAATCTTCTTGGAGTGAATATGAAGGCTTTTCATTATATAATTAAGCATAAGTTGGAGGATTAGCAATGATACAACTAAAAGAATTTCTAACCTATAATAATTTTCATATTTTTTTATACTTTCTTCTATGTACTTCTGCATATCTCTTTATTATATCAACATGTTTTTACAAAAAAAATAAAAGAAACTTAAAATCAATAGCAAAAAATAAGATTGATATATATGTATATATTACTTTTTTTATTTCATTCTTATTAGTTTTAATTTTTAGTATATTAAGTCCAGATTATTTTCTTATACTAGACTTTGTATTTTTAGGTATATTTTTGTTTGTAACTTTGTTTATTTATTTAACTATTAATTATAAAGAAAAATATTATTTTGAAAAACTCAAACCTCTTATAAAAATGTGCCCTGAATGTAAATCTATTGATAAAGCATTAAATATGTATATAAAAAATACTAGTAATGAGAATAGATATGATTCTGCAGCTATAAAGAAATGTCTTTCTCTTTATGATGATTCAAGTATAAAACTTCTATTTGAGGAAATTGTTTCATATAAATCTAACCAAACTTCAATAAATTCTTCCATTATTTTTTTATTATTAGGTTTATTTGTAGGTAAATTTTTTGAAAATCCTACTTTGATGTCTAATGACATGGATGGATTAATTATAACTTTAGCTATATCTCTTATAATTTTTGTTGTTATTTTTTCACTTTTTTTGACTTACTTTATTTTATTTAGTATAGAAAATGAAGATTATTTTTCAATAAAAATAAATTTATTAAAAAAGTACTTCTCATAAATTAAAATATTCTAGCTATTATTACAAAAAGTTCAGCTAAAGCTATTTAGAAAAAATAATTTATGTAAGAAAGAATTAATAAAATATTGATATAAAGTAATTCGTTTTATAATTACTACAAAAAATTATTCGGAGGATATTATGCATACTAAAAAAATTTATTTTTATAACTTAAATATTATAGAAAAATCATCTAAAAAGAATATGAACCAGAATGCAAAACAAATAATTGATGAAATGATAGACAATAATTTTAAAGATAATAAATATACAAATCATGAAATAAATCCAGATAAAGAAATTACTATTAAAACAGGGTCTGTGAAGATTGATAATAATAAAAACACTATCGATATAATAGAAAATAATAAACTTATCTTTTTTGCTAGAGTGGGGAAAAATAAAGATATTAGCGATTTAGCGAAGAGAAATAAAGAAACAAATGCTATTACCCCTGTATTGGAAGATACTAATTCACATATTGAAATCTATACTCATTTTTTTATAGATTATAAAGAAATGATTATGGGATTTGTTTATGGTCAGGGAGCTCCAAAACATGATATTATTTGTAATTTGTTTAATGAATATTATAAAGACGAATATGAGGTAGAAATTGTTGATATTATGGCTGAAAAAACTGCAAAATATTTGTTAAGAAAAGGATCGGTAGTGAATAAAACTGAACTCACATACAGCACTCTTTCTGCTAGCCTAATGGAAGATCTTGGGCTTGGCATAAATACAATTTTAGGTGTTGAAGAAAAAAATGAATTTGAAATAAAAATAGTTATTAAAAGTAAGAACAAAGAAAAAGTTTTATTAAGAAGCTCAGATAAAATAAAATCTTTGGTAACACAAATTGAAACTCTTCTAGATAAGAAAAAAAAATTTAAATTAAATAATGCAAAACTTACTGGGAAAACCATAACTGATACTAAACAAGAAGATTTCTACTTTTATTCTAAAGAATTTACAAAGAACGTAAGTTTTCCTACTACTACAGTAGAAAATGGAGTAAAAAAGATTTTAAAACCAGATAAAATTACATCGTCTTTAAATAAAACTATTTTGACTACATATAAAAATAATAAAAAGAATATCCTTTTACTTGCTGGAAAGCAAAAATAGTCTATAATATTAACTATAATATAGCATTCAGCAAGGAGCAATTTTTATGAAAAACAAAAAAAATATAATAGGAGCTGTTGCAGTAGTTTTACTAATTTTTTTAATTAAAACTGGCATATTAAACATATCTTTTTTATATTTATCAGATAATTACAAAGATACAAATTTTAATATAATAACTATTAATTCTATACTAGTAGGTTTTCTTTTCACTTCCTTTGGAATCTTTACTTCTTTATGCAATACTAAAACTTACAAATTTTTAGAATCTACTTCTTTTATAAATACTTCTCAAGATTATATGTTAGTAGGAATATATAGTGGTATTATTTCTATTATGTTAGCATTGATCAACATATTTATAAGTTTTCCAATTATTAATATTATTTTTTTTAAAGAATCCTATGATTTAAAATTTTTTTTATCTTTAGGAGTTCTTTATACTACATTTTTATCTATAATATTCTTTATTTTTGCAGTTAGAAATATTCATTTATTAATAATGCATGAAAGAAAGAAAACAAAAATTACTGAAGCAGAAATGGAAGATATAAAAAATCTTTCTGAGAAAATTAGAAATTCATAACTATAATTATTAACAATTTCCTTTAAAAAACATAGATTAACGATTTACTTATTTAGCAAATAACTTTATATATAATTAATGAGTCCTTAAGCCTTCGGGCTTTTTCTTTTAATACACTTCGAACATACGTTTATAAAGGAGATAAATATGAAAACAGCTATATATTGTAGAGTATCCACTGAAGATCAAGCCGAAAGGCAAACTATTCAAAATCAAATACAGTTTGCTGAGAAATATGTAGACTTACATGAGCTTGATGTATTCACATTCTATAACGAAGATGGTATTACAGGAACTATTCCTCTTTACGAGCGTCCAGAAGGAACGAGGTTGCTTCAAGATGCAAAAGAAAAGAAGTTTGGAACTCTGCTCATATATAAACTAGACAGGTTAGGAAGAAGCGCTAGAATCATTTTAAACAGCATTCATGAGCTTGAGGCTCTTGGAATAGAAGTTAAATCTATGACTGAACCTTTTGACACTTCTAATCCTACAGGTAGATTCATGATTACAATGTTAGCCGGAGTTGCTGATTTAGATCGTGAAACAATCCTTGAAAGAATGTGGCATGGTGCAAATAGAGCTGCAAGAGATGGAAAATGGCTAGGTGGAATTGTACCCTATGGATATTTTGTAAATGAAAATAAAGAATTAGAAATCAACAATAATTTGCTCGAAGGCTTTTCTATGTCTGAACCTGAGGTAATTAAAATTATTTTTGACAAAATCGGAAATGAAAAATGGTCTACTATAAAAGTGTGCGATTATTTAAACGCTTTAGGAGTCCCTACAAGCTATGCTAAAGCGAATCGTAAGATAAATAGTAAAGATGGTAAAAGAAAAGTAGCTACGGCTAATTTGTGGCGCCCAGGACAAGTTTTAAGGATATCAAAGAATACAACTTACAAAGGAATACACACCTATGGCAAAAGAAGTAAAAAAGAAAGAGAACTGATTGAAAGAGAAGTTCCTGCCATAGTGGATACTGAGCTTTGGGAAAAAGTTCAGAAGCAGCTTAAAGATAATCAAGTTGAAAGTTTCAAAAACAAGAGCAGAGACTTTTTATTATCAAGTATCGTTAAATGTGGAGATTGCGGATTAACTTTTATTGGTAGCAACGATAGAAAAACCAACAGAGCTTTTTATAAGTGTATTGGAAAGCAGAACTATAAAAATCCTATAGAGAATAAAAAGTGCGAATCTAAAAATATTCCTGCAAATTATTCAGAGAACATGGTTTGGGAAGGCTGCTTGAATTTTATTAATGAACCAGGCAAAGCTGTAGTTGAAATAGAGAAAAATATTAAATCTAATAAAGAGAAGTTTGTTAATACTGAAGTTGAAATAAATATGCTAAACTCATCTCTATTAAAAAAAGAAAATGAAAAAGAATCAATACTGGACTTATATAGAAAAAAGTTAATCGATTCAAAAGATGTTGAAATTCAATTATCAAATATTCAAAGTGAAAAAGCTCAGATAGAAGAAAAGATTAAAGAACTAAATCAAATTAAAGATACTACTAATCAAATGCTAGCTTCCGTTAATTCTGCAACTGAATTTTTAAACTCGCTTAAAGAGAAATCAATTGATGCTGACTTTAAAACTAAGCGAGAGATTATTAAATCACTAATAAAAAAAGTAACAGTAATTACTAATCATGACTTGCCAAGAAAAACAGCTACTCTTCAAATTGAGTACAATTTTTCTGGCAATAATAATTATAACGTGGAAAAAATCGAGGGTGTTACACACACGGACATGGATTCATTGCAGCAATCAAAATAAAGTCCGAAGGATAAGTATATTTATTATTTAATCTTGAAATTGAAACCTTTTTGTCTTCTAGTGGTTGCCTAAGGCCCTCTACTAATTTTTTATCAAATTCTAGAAACTCATCCATAAATAATACGCCATTGTGAGATAATACTACTTCTCCAGGATTGCTATTGTGCCCTCCCCCTATAAGCGAGGCATAGGTTATTGTATGATGAGGTTGTCTAAATGGTCTTTTCCTCATTTTAATTTCTGATGGAATATGACCTAAAAAGCTATAAATTTGGCTTACTTGAATAAATTCCTCATTATTAAGCTCTGGCATTATAGTGTTAAATCTTGCTGCTATCATTGTCTTGCCAGAGCCAGGTGGTCCTATCATAAGCAAATTATGAAATCCCGCAGCCGATATTTCTGCTGCTCTTTTTACTAATTGGCAGCCTTTCACATCTTTAAAATCAAGAAGATTATCAGGCTCTTCGTGGTTTTTTTCATTTAAATTAATTTCATATTCTATTGATTTCTTCTCCACCAAATAATCATAAACTTCTTTTAGGGTTTTTAGAGGTAATATCTCTATACCTGGAATCATAGAGGCTTCATTAAAATTTTCAAAAGGGATAATAACCTTTTTTATTTTGGAGTTTTTTAGTAACCCAAGGATTAATGCAGTACATGCCTTTATAGGTTTTAATTTTCCATCTAGTGACAGCTCTCCTATAAAAGCAATATCTTCAAACTTTTCTTCAGCTATATTTTCAACTTCTCTTAGAATGGCTAAAGCAATAGCTAAGTCATAGTGAGAGCCTTCCTTTTTTATATCAGCTGGAGATAAATTGACTATAATTTTTTTATTTGGATATCTAAAGCCACTGTTGCACACTGCTGATTTAATTCTCTCTTTTGATTCTTTAACTGCTGCATTTGGCAAGCCTACTAAAGAAAACCCTGGTAAGCCTTTGGTCATATCAGCTTCTACTTCCACTATATAACCTTCTATTCCAGATGTTCCTGCAGAAATAATTTTAAAAAACATATCCGCCCCCTTAAAAGCAACCAATGATATGATTGATATTTTTAGTATCAAAATATATTTCAACAACGTCAAATGATATTTCTTCATATATTAGGTTAGTTTGGTTTAGGTAAACCTCGGCTGCCAATCTAATTTTATTTTGTTTCCTAGCATCAACAGCTTCATGCGCATATCCAAAATCTATTGTGGTTCTAGCCTTCACCTCAATAAAATTCACTATATTATTTTTATAGGCAATAATATCAATTTCTGTCGCCTTTATTGCAAAATTTCTATCTAGTATCTCAAATCCACAGTTTTTGAGATAGTTTACTGCAATATCTTCTCCTAGTTTTCCTTTTGAGTAATTATTGGATTTCATCAGCATCAACTCCTGCAATAAAAGCTAAAATTTGCGCCACAGCTTCATATAGCTCTTCTGGAATAAATGAATCAATTTCCATTGCACTTAGCTGACCTGCTAGTTTTTCATCTTGATATACAGGTATATCGTTCTCCCTTGCTTTTTCAATTATTCGTTTAGCTACTTCTCCTTGCCCTTTTCCTACAATTTTGGGGGCTATAAACTCATTCATATCGTATCTTAATGCAACAGCAGTTTCCTTGCCTTTAATTTTTCTTTTCATAAATCACACCCAAGTTTCAAAAGATTTTGAGTCAATATTTTTATACACCACATCATCTAGGATTTGCGAGTCATTGACATTTTGAATTTCTGTTGACAATAAAACACCTGTAAATCCTATAGAATTTAATCGTTCTTTCAGTATAGGGATAGCCTTTTTAAATTTATCTTCGACTTCTTTGCTTTTTGTAGCTATATTAACAGAAATATTGTTCATATCTTTGTAGTTTAACATCGCTTTAACATTCCCTAGCTTGTGAGTTTCAATTGAAAATGCAACAGTTATTCCTTCTTCTCTAGTCTTACTTTTTTTATTTTTTTTCATATAATACTGAGCTATATTTTCGTATTTATCAATCTGAAAAGGAACAACTTGATAGAAGATATTCTTCGATAAATCCTTTAAAAGCTCTAATTTCGGCATAATTTCCTTCTCCAGCTTTGTAGCTTCTTTTGAGCCCGGCTCCAGTGAAGCTAATATCTTCTCAAGCTCAGATTCTATTTTATTTAAGTCTAGTTTTATATCCTCTGATCCAAGCTTAGTTTTTAAATCTAGTTTTTTTACGACCATATCCACTAAATCAGGCTGCTGTTGGATTTTCATGCTATCATTTTCTTTATCTGATAATTTATTTAAAGCATTATCTTTACCCAAGATATCGTCCTTAGGTTTGAAAGCTAATTCTTTAAATAAGTCCTCTTGAGCTTTTGGAGCTATATTACTCACTTCTAAAGCTTTTCCTTCCTCTGACTTCGTATTTAAATTTAATTGCACATTTTTATTATCTATTACTAAGGGTTTTATATCTAAAATATCTATATCCTTATCAGCAATTTTTTGCTCTATATTAGCCATAGCCTTTAAATTCTTGGGATTCACTTCTAAATTTAAGCTTTTTAGTATGATAATATCTTTTAATCCCAATTCTTTCGGTAAGGCTGATTGCTGAGATGACTTATTGACAGCAGTAGCTTCTTTACCGTCTTGGAACAATCTAACAATGTTATCTAATGGCATATCCTCTTGCTCTGCAGATAGCTCTCCTTGTAGATTTTGAAGCATTTTAAGTGATAAGGATAAATCCTTAACTTCCTTAAAGCTATCTATTGTAACTGGGATTCCAGATTTAATCATTTGTCTTACTATTTCTTTGTTTTCTGAATTAACAGTTTTTCCAAGCTTAGTCAGTAAATCTTCGACCTTTAAATCCTTGATAAGATTCTGCTTTTTTTCATCTAGTTGAGGTTTTAAAAAGATTTGACCTTCTTCATTAAATAATACAGTAAATAGCATTTCTTCCCCAATGAAATTTTCCATTGGAATAGTAGTGTTCGCAACAAATTCTTTACCAGTCGACGTTTGAATAAGTACCATATTTTGGTTTACATCAATTACTCTACCCCTTACGTTTTCTCCTCTATTATTAAATTCAAAAGAATCAATATTACTCTTATTTAGTATTAGTTCTGGGCGTATACTGTTAGAACCTATATCTATTCTCAAAATATCACCTTTTTCTTAATATATATTCTTCAAGAAGCTTAATCTATGAATCGGCGTAATTCCATATTTATTTATAGCTTCAATGTGTTCTTTAGTTCCATAGCCCTTATGTTTATCAAATCCATACTGGGGATAAATCTCTGCATATTGCTTCATAATTTTATCTCTTGTTACTTTTGCTAGAATACTAGCACATGCAATGCTTATAGATTTTGAATCGCCTTGAACTATACATCTTTGAGGATGATTTATATCTGTTATTTGCTGATTCCCATCTACAATAATAAAATCCGGTCTTTGTGATGCCATTGCAATAGAACGCTTCATAGCTAGAAAGGTTGCATTTAGTATATTATATTCATCTATTTCATTGCTATCTGAAATTCCAATTCCATATACAATATCAGAGTTTACGATAGTGTTAAAAATTCTATCTCTATTTTTTTCGCTGACTTTTTTTGAATCGTCAATTCCATCAATCATAGGATTTTTATCTAAAATAACACAAGCTGAAACTACTGGTCCAGCAAGGGGCCCTCTTCCAGCTTCATCAACTCCTCCAATTTTTTTATAGCCTTCAGCAAATAGCGCTTCTTCAATAATAAACATATTTTTTAAGCGCTCTTCTTCTTTTCTAACAGCATCCAATTTTTTTGATAAAGACATCGCAATTTTCTTTACTGATTCTCTTTTATCTTTAGATAAAATATTTATATAACTCAAATATTGATCGTAGCTACTAGTTTGCACTATATCTTTGATCTCTTTTACACTTAAGTTTTCCATAATATACCTCATTTTTTAGTCTTATAACAATATTATCAATAAAAACCAATAAAAAAAAGCCTCACTTTTAATTAAGGCTTATCTTATTTATACAAATATTAAATTGATTTAGGTGTTTCAAGTGTTATTGTCCCTAGCTTTCCTGCTCTAAACTCCATTAGTAATGAAGACGATAGTCTAAAATAATCCACTTGATTTCCAGGTAGGATATATCCTCGCTTAAAAGCTATAAAATCTGCTATTTCTATAGCCTCCATATCGCTTATATCTTTATCAAGATCAAATCTTTCAGTGAAAATTTGAGGTTTAATTTCTTTTAGGTACTTAATTAGTTCCATAGCTATTTCTTCAATTTCCATAACTTGATCTTTTATAGAACCAAGAAAAGCAAGTTTCATAGCCACACTTTGATCTTCAATCTTAGGCCATAGGACTCCTGGAGTATCTAAAAGCTCTAAATCTCCTTTTAATTTAACCCACTGCTTGCCTTTTGTAACTCCTGGTCTATCACCAGTTTGAGCACTTTTCTTTCCAACTATTCTATTTATAATAGAAGACTTTCCAACATTGGGAATACCTACTACCATTACTCTTAATGCTCTTTTTCTCCTGCCTTTGCTTTCTAGCTTCTTATATAAGTCCTTGGATTTATTATTTAAAGATGCCAGTAATTCGTTAAGTCCCTTACCAGTTAAGGAATTTATCATAGCAGATTCATGACCTTTTGTCTTATAGTACTCAATCCATTGCTGCGTCCTATTAGGATCAGCTAGGTCTTCCTTATTTAATACTACGACCTTTGGTAAGTTTTTTACCATGTCGTCAATATCAGGATTGCTTGTGCTGTATGGAGCTCTAGCATCTACGATTTCTAAAACTACATCTACTAATTTAATATTTTCTAAAATTTGTTCTTTAGTTTTCTTCATATGTCCAGGATACCAGTTTATATTCAAATCAGAATCCTGAGAACTAGATTTATTAGCTTCATCCGCCTTTAAATCTTTTACCTTGTTATTTTTCGTGCTAGGCTTGCGTGATGATTTTATAACAGGCTTGTTCACTTTACTATTACTTTTTTTCATGTTATCCCTCATCTCAAAGCTTTTTGTATATACAATAAAAAGGACTGAATAAACAGTCCCTTTATCAAAACTACTATTTAGCTTCTTTAACTTTAGCTGCTTTACCTACTCTATCTCTTAGGTAGTTAAGTTTAGCTCTTCTTACTTTACCTTTTCTAGTAACTTCAATTTTCTCAATGCTTGGAGAATGAACTGGGAAAATCTTCTCTACTCCAACACCAAAAGAAATTTTTCTTACTGTAAAAGTTTCTCTTACTCCACCATTTTGTCTTTTAAGCACAACGCCTTCAAAGATCTGAATTCTTTCTCTTTTTCCCTCTTTTACTCTGATATGTACTTTAACAGTATCACCAGCTGAGAATTTAGGTAAATCTGATTTTAATTGTTCTTGCTCAATTGCCTTAATAATTTCCATTTTTCTTCCTCCTCATAAAACGTTCTTAATGCAATTCACCAGAGGAACGTTCGTATTTATAACCTATAAAATTATATCTTAATACTGTCTATTTGTCAATAATATTGTATTTTTTAAGTAATTTTTTATCTTCCTTAGACAGAGCTTCATAGTCAAACAAGTCAGGTCTTAGCTTCATAGTTAATTTTATAGATTCTAGCTTTCTCCAGGATTCAATATTTTTATGATGGCCTGATAACAGAACCTTAGGCACTTCCTTCTCCATAAAAACTTCAGGCCTAGTGTAATGAGGGTATTCTAGCAATCCATTTATAAATGATTCTTCCTCCAAGGATTCTTCGTGTCCTAAAACGCCTTTAACATGCCTTGATATACTATCTATAAGTATAAGAGCCGGTAGCTCCCCTCCAGTTAAAACATAGTCTCCAATAGATATTTCTTCATCCACAATCAAATCAATAACTCTTTGGTCCACTCCTTCATAATGACCGCAAAGCAATATCAAGCTTTCTTCTTTTGCAAGAGCTGTAGCCATGTCATTATTAAATACTTTTCCTTTAGGAGTAAGGTAGATAACTTTAGGCTTCTTTTCTTGCTTCAAAGATGCATCTAAATCATCAACTACAGCATTATAACAGCTTACTATAGGCTGAGGAGTCATGACCATTCCTGCTCCCCCACCATATGGATAGTCATCTACTTTTTTATGTTTGCTTTCTGAGTAATCTCTTATATTCCAAGTCTTATATTCTATGTTACCTTTTTCTTCTGCTTTTTTCATAATACTTTCACTCATATATGCTTCAATAATTTGAGGAAATAAGGTCATAATATGAAATTTCATTACTCAATCATTCCTTCAATAGGATCTATTATAATCTTCTTATTATCAATATCAATAACTGGAACAAATTTCTTAATCGCAGGAACAAGGTAGGTTTTTCCATTTTCTGATTTTATGGAGTAGACATCATTAGCACTATACTGAAGTACATCTTCTAATACCCCTATATATTTTTCACTTATATCATAAACCTTGCATCCTATTAAATCAGCTATAAGATGTTCATCTTCGTCCAGTTTTCTTGCATTCTCTCTATCTATAAATAAATAGTTGTTTCTATTTTTTTCTGCATCATCAATAGTCAAAATACTACTCAGTTTCAATATAACCATATTTTTGCTTATCTTCACATTTTCAACTGATATTTTTTCATCGCTATTTTCCATGTATAAATATTGTATTTCTTTAAATCTCTCTGGGTAATCCGTATATGGATATACTTTTACCTCTCCTTTTAATCCATGAGTATTTACTATTTTTCCTATTCTCAATTTATTAGATTTCAAGTTTTCACCTCATAACTTTATTGATACTACAAATCATAAACATCGCAATACCAAAAAATAAAATAATGGCTCTGATTTATAAAAGGAATCAGAATTTATTATATTTCTTGAAAATCTTGTAAAAAAAGCAAAGGATTAGAGAAGTCTCTAATCCTTACTGAATAATTTCTACAACTACTCTTTTGCTTTCTTTAACGGCTGCAGCTTTGACAACAGTTCTAATCGCTTTTGCAATTCTCCCTTGCTTGCCAATAACCTTGCCCATATCTTCAGAGGCTACTTTCAATTCGACTACTATCGAATATTCAGTATGTTTTTCATTAACTGAAACCTCATCGGGATGGTCAACTAGGGATCTCGCAATAAATGCTACTAATTCTCCCATATTCATTCCCTCCTACTGATATAAAAACTTGGCTACAGATTACTCCATTATTCCATTCTTTTTGAAAAGTGTTCTTACAGTCTCAGTAGGTTGTGCACCAGTTGATAACCATTTTGCAGCTTTTTCATTATCTATCTTAACCACCTTAGGTTCTGAAACTGGATTGTAGTAACCTATTTCCTCGATAAATCTACCATCTCTTGGAGAACGAGAATCAGATACAACTATTCTGTAGAAAGGTTTCTTATGAGAACCCATTCTTCTTAATCTAATCTTTACCATTTTTTCACCTCCTTAAAAGTGTATATCTATAATCCTGGAAAAGGAAATTTCATTTTTCCTTTTTTCATAGATTTGCTCATATTAGTAAATTGCTTCATCATTTTCTTTGACTCTTCAAACTGCTTTAATAGCCTATTAACTTGACTTACATGAGTACCACTACCCATTGCAATACGTTTTTTTCTGCTTGCGTTGATAATGCTTGGATTCTGTCTTTCTTTTTTTGTCATAGATTGAATTATTGCCTCAATCTTCACAAGCTCTTTATCGTCTATATCTACATCTTTTAATTGCTTCATCTGAGACATGCCTGGAATCATTTCCAAAAGATTTTTTAAAGGTCCCATTTTTTTAATCTGCTGCATTTGATCTAAGAAATCATCAAATGTAAAATCAGAAGATTTCATCTTAGCTTGCATCTCTTTTGCTTTGTCTTCATCAAAAGCACTTTGGGCTTTTTCTATAAGACTCATTACATCGCCCATGCCCAGAATTCTAGATGCCATGCGATCTGGATAGAATTGTTCTAAATCCTCGAGTTTTTCTCCAACCGCAGCATATTTAATAGGTTTCTTTGTTATTGCCTTAATAGATAAAGCCGCTCCACCTCTTGTGTCCCCGTCTAACTTAGTCAGTATAACTCCGTCTATACCTAGCGTTTGGTCAAAGGACTCAGCAATATTTACAGCGTCTTGACCTGTCATCGAGTCTACTACAAGCATAATTTCGTGAGGCTTAATAGATGACTTAATATTTTTGAGCTCATCCATGAGGTTTTCGTCTATGTGAAGTCTACCTGCCGTATCTATAATAACAATATCATAGCCTAAAGTTTTAGCTTTTTCATATCCTTTAGTTGCTATTTCTACAGGGTTCATATTACCCTCTTCAGAGTAAAATATTGCTCCTGCACCACTTGCTACTATTTCTAGCTGCTTTATAGCCGCTGGTCTATAAACGTCACAAGCTACAAGCATTGGCTGCTTCCCTTGTTTTTTTAGATTAAGAGCTAGTTTACCTGCTGTACTTGTCTTACCTGCCCCTTGAAGACCTACTAGCATAATAACAGTAGGAGGCTTTGAGGATATATTGATTTTGCTTTGAACTCCTCCCATAAGCTCTGAGAGTTCTTCATTTACAATCTTAATAACCTGCTGTCCTGGCGTAAGACTTTCCATAACTTCCGAGCCAATAGAGCGCTCCTTAACTTTTTTTATGAAATCCTTAACCACTTTATAGTGTACGTCTGCTTCTAATAATGCTAACTTCACTTCTCTCATTGCAAGGTCTACATCTTTCTCAGTAAGCTTCCCTTTACCTTTGAGATTTTTTAAAGTACTTTGAAGTTTTTCAGCAAGATTTTCAAATATCATTCTGATAACTCCTTGCAATAATCTATTAATTCATTAATCTTAGTTAACATTTTTGCTTCATCTTTAGACATTATACTAGTCTTAAGATTCTCTAAACCATTTATAAGATTTTTAAAATCGTGCTTTTTCTGTAAAATTAAATCGTTAAATTTCAGCTGTTCTTCATATTGATATAAAAGTTTTTCTGACCGTTTAATGGTGTCATATATGGCCTGACGTGATATTTCTAAGTTCTCACTGATTTCGCTCAGCGACAAATCTTCATTGTAATATTGCTCCATTACATCTTTTTGTTTCTTTGTTAGAAGATTCCCATATAAATCTAACAATTGGGCAATTTCTACGATTTTTTTTAGTTCCATATTTTCACCCCTGTAAAGGTTATCAACTTTACACTAATGTAGTTTATCTCACCAACGATTAAAAGTCAAGCTATTTTTGATACTAATTCGAACTGAAAAGAGCTTTTGCAAAATCCTTTGCATTAAAATCTTGTAAATCTTCAATTTTTTCTCCAACTCCTATTAGCTTAATAGGAAGTTGCTGCTCAGATTTTATAGATAATACAACTCCACCCTTAGCTGTTCCATCGAGCTTTGTCAAAATTATACCTGTAAGCGGAGCCGCCTCTTTAAATATTTTCACTTGATTAATAGCATTTTGACCAGTTGTAGCATCTATAACGAGAAGAACTTCCTTCGTCGCCTCTGGGTACTCTCTATCAATTATTCTAAATATTTTTGCTAGTTCTTGCATCAAGTTCTTTTTGTTGTGAAGTCTTCCAGCTGTGTCGCAAATCAGTACATCAGTATTTCTGGCTTTTGCACCACTTATTGCATCAAAAATTACAGCTGAAGGGTCTGATCCTTCCTGATGCTTGATAAGCTCCACTCCTGCCCTGTCTGCCCATACTTCAAGTTGCTCTGCTGCTGCCGCTCTAAATGTATCTCCCGCAGCTAAAAGTACGCTTTTGCCTTCTGATTTCAGCCTCATTGCTATTTTGCCTATTGAAGTTGTTTTTCCTACTCCATTTACTCCTACTATTACTAAAATAGCTGGCTTAGGCTCTAATTTTAAGTTACTATCATCTCCAGATAAAATTTCTTCTACTATTAATTTAAGCTCTTCTCTAACTTCTTTGACATCCTGAATAGATTTTTTCTTTACATTTTTTCTTAGCATATCAACGATTTTCAATGTAGTTTCAAAGCCTACATCACCAGTAATGAGTATTTCTTCTATTTCCTCATAAAGTTCTTCATCAATCTCTATATGTCCTTTGAAAAGCTCATCTAGTTTACCTGTTAAATTTTGAGTGGTTTTACTTAAGCCTTCTTTAAGCTTTGCAAAAAATCCAAGATTCTTTTGAGGCTGTTCTTCATCCATATCAGACTCAGCTTGGTTTAAGCTCATTTCCTCTATTTTTCCAGCTTCAACATTATCATTTAAAGAAGCTTCTTCTATATTTTCTTCTATATTTTCTTCTATATTTTCTTCTATATTTTCTTCTATATTTTCTTCTACGCTTTCAACTATGCTTTCTTCCTCTATCACTTCTTTATCATCTTCATTCATATCATTAGCATTTATATCTTCATCCTTATTTGCGTTCTCCAAATTTTCCTCTTCAGCTTTTAAGTCATCTTTCTCAATTATCTCTTCATTTGTGTTATCATTTTTTTTATTTAGACTGTTCCAAAATTTCTTTAACATCTAAGTCCTCCTAATTAATTTTCAATATATTCTTTCGCTTCTTCAAGCTTAAGGCTGATTATTTTTGAAACTCCTTTGTCTTGCATGGTTACACCATAAATATATTCAGAAGCCTCCATAGTCCCTCTTCTATGAGTTATAGTAATGAACTGTGTCTGCTTTGATAAAATATTTAGTAAAGTAATAAACCTTATTATATTCGCATCATCAAGTGGAGCATCAATTTCATCTAAAACGCAAAAAGGAACTGGTTTTCTCATAAGTATAGAAAATAATATTGCAATAGCTGATAAAGCTTTTTCTCCTCCAGATAAAACTGAGATAGATTTTACTTTTTTTCCTGGTGGCTGAACGTTTATATCAATATCAGAAGCCAGCATATTGGATTCGTCAGTTAAAATTAGCTTTCCGCTTCCTCCTCCAAATAGTATTTTAAATACCTCGTCAAACTTTGAATTAATCTCACAGAAGCTTTTTTCAAATTCCACTACCATATTTTGTTCTAGGCTTATAATTATTTGATTAATTTGCTTTATAGAATCCTCTAAATCTTCCTTTTGCTCCTTATAAAAATCATATCTCTCTTTAATTACATTATACTGCTCTATTGCATCTACATTTATATTTCCAAGATCTTGAATAGATTTTTTCAGATTATCTATTTTAGTTTTAGAAGTGTCTATGGTTTCATCTAGAAGCTTTATTGCATCATCTAGCTCCATACTATAATCATCTCTAATTTTTTCGATTATAGAGTTCTTTTGAAAATCTATTTTTGCTTTATCCGAATCCAGTTTTGAGATTTTAGCTTGTAAACTTATTAAATCCTTTTCCAAATTCCTATAGTCTTCTCTTTTCTGAGCTAATGCTTTTTTCACAGTATCTTCTTGATTACTGCATACATATATCTTATCTTTTACTATAACAATCTGCTCTGACAACTTATTTACTTCCTCATCTAAAGAAGCATTATCATCTATCATTTGGTTTTTCAGTTTCTCATTAAAAGTGATTTCACTTTCTAAATCATTTAAAAGCTTGGAATTTTTCTCAATTAAACTATTAAGAGAATCTAATTCTCTCTGCTTAGAATTTAAAAGCTCATTTAGCCTGACATTTTCCATATCCAAACTTCTAAGCTCGCTATCCTCGTCGTAAAACACTTTAGAAATACTATTCTTCTTATTAATTAAATCATTTGTAAGAAGCTTAAGACTATTTATAGTTTTTTCATATTCTTCAACTTCATTTTTTTCTCTATTATATGTAATTTTAGCATCCTCTAATGACTTGCTAATTAAAGCAGAATCACTTATGGAGTTTTTTGATTTGCTTTCTAAATGCTCCATCTGGATTACGTGAGTTTTATGATTTTGAAGTAAATCCATTTTCACATCTGATGAATTTTTATATTCTTTTTCCTTATTACTTAATTCTAGTAATAAATCCTCATTTACTCCAAGTAATTTTTTAATTTCAAGCTCTAAATCACATCTTTTTAATTCTAAGCCTTTTAGCATTTCTTCTAATTCAGAAATTTGCTTTCTTCTAGTAAAAATGCTATTCGATGTGAAAATGCTTCCTCCTGTTATAGAGCCTCCTGCATTAAAAATATCTCCATCTTTGGTAACTATCCTAAATGAATTTTTATATTTTTTAGATATCTCAAGCGCCTTATCTATATCCTCAACTATCACTGTTCTTCCAAGTAAATAAGCAGCTATATCCTTGTACTCGTCATTGTATTTAATCCCATCTAGAGCAATAATGCCCTCATCAGAATACGATAATACCTTTCCTGAGATTGAATCTATAGGAAGAAAAGTTACTCTTCCCAATTTTTTTTCTTTAAGAAACTCAATACATTTTTTCGCATCATTTGAAGATTTAATTATTATATTTTGCATCTGACTTCCCAGCGCTGCTTCTAATGCTTTTTCATATCCTGGCTTAACTGTTATTAGATTAGCTACTGCTCCACAGATACCATTTAAATTTCTATTTAAAATTACTTCCTTTACTCCTTTAGATAGACCTTCGTTATCTGCTTCCATTTTTTTTAGCAGTCCGACTTTCGATGAACATTCTGATATATCTATGTTGTTTTTATTATTTTGAGATTTAAGAGCTTCTATTTTATTAGTATTTTCGGTAACCCTCAAAGATAATAATGATTTTTCTTCATCTAACTTCTCAATTTGATTTACAGTTAGCTTAATTTTAGTTTCATTTTCAATTATACTTTTTTGAACTTCTTCAATCTGATTTAAAATATTTTGATGATCATTTTGCCATGAGCGCATCTTTTTTTCTAAATCATTAATATTCTCACTTAAGATTTCATTTCTAGATATTAATCTAGATTGTTCATTCATAAGCTCTAGAATTTTATTCCTATTATTCTCAATTTCTTCATCGTATTTTTTTAGCTCTATCTCTAGAGTTTCATACTTTTCACGTTTATTGCTATGACTATCCTCTAAAATCTTCTTTTGCTTGAGTAAATCTTCATGAGTTTTTTGAATACTATCTAGATTTACTTTATTAGAATTAATTTCAAAAATTATTTTTTCTTTCTGAGAATAGCTTTTCTCAAGATTTTCATCTAAGTTAATTATTTTTTGGCTATCTACATCCTTGTTTCTGACATACTCATTCATTTTTCTTTCCAGCTCAGTATTTTCATTAGAAAGAATTTGTTTATCTTGCTCTAATTCTTTGAGTTTGATTTCTAATTCGTTTAATTCAGTTTCCTCTGATACAAGCAGTTCACTGAGTTTGGTCTTACTTCCATCTGTTTCTAATATTAAGCTATTGATTTTTTCTAAATCTGAATCCATAGAAAAATATGAGCTTAGCAATCTATTCACATCAGAAGCAAGAAGCTCTTCTTTTAATAAAAGATATTTTTCAGCCTTAGTTTTTTGGATTTCCAAAGGCAGTATTTGTTTTTCAACCTCTTTATATACATCATGTATTCTCTCAAGATTTTCATTTGCTACATCTAATTTTTTTTCACTTTCCTCTTTTTTATATCTAAATTTTGTGATTCCTGCAGCTTCTTCCAATATTTTTCTTCTTTGGTTAGAATTTCCATTTACTATTTCATCTATTTTTCCTTGGCTTATAATGGAATAGCCTTCTCTTCCAATTCCAGTGTCTAATAAAAGCTCTTTGATATCCTTAAGCCTACATTGCTTGTTGTTAAGAAAAAACTGACTTTCTCCAGATTTAAAGGCTTTTCGTTTTATGCTTATCTCACTATAGTCTATATCTATCATTTTATCCTGGTTATCAATAAGCAGCGAAACCTCGCAATAGTTCATTTCCTTTCTCTTCTCTGTACCAGAAAAAATAACATCTTCTAATTTATCGCCTCTAAGGCTTTTCATGCTTTGCTCCCCAAGTACCCACCTTATAGCATCTAATATGTTACTTTTTCCACTCCCATTTGGTCCAACTACAGAGATTAATCCATGAGGAAATAAAATTTCTGTTTTATCTGGAAATGACTTAAATCCTTTTATTTCCATTTTTTTCAAGTACATTCTTTATCACCTACTTTAAAAATAGATTAGAAAAAGCCTACTGTATATGTCATTTATACTTAACTTTGAATTTCCAAAAATAAACTCATCAATGTTAAGCTTGTTATTTTCCTTTACTCTTAACCTTATATTCATCTTATTATATATATAGCTAATATTTTCTTTTTTATTGCCTACTAATTGAGAAACAAGCGATTTATTCACTTGCACGATAATACTCTCTTGAATTTTATGCTCAATTAAAAAAGCTTCCAAGTAGTCCCTGTATAATCTTGAAAAAACAAGCTCTCCAAAAGCAGGATGAAAAGGTCCAGCAATCACCGACTCATTTTCATTTATTTCCTGAGTTGCCTGAAGTCCTATACGTATTACTTTTATTTTATTTTGGACAAATAGAAGATATATTTTCTTTACGATTTCAATTGATTCCTCTACACTAATTGGTGAGTATACACCTTGGAGCATCTGCTCTTCAAGTTTAGTATCCTTAATCACCAATACAGGATAAATCCTAACATAATCTGGCTTAATTTTAACAAATTCACGTGCAGTATAAATAGCCTTCTCCTGAGAATCATTAGGAAGGCCTACCATCATCTGTAGTCCTAAAGTAAAACCATATTGTTGTATTTGAGAAGAAGAACTGTAAACACATAAGCAATCATGTCCTCTTTCACTGGAAATAAGAACCTGTTCATCTAGAGATTGTACACCAAGCTCAATTATTGTAACATTATACATTTTTAAAAAATCAAGTTTCTCTTTAGAAATAGCATCAGGTCTTGTGGATATCCTTATATCACAGATTCTAGCATCGATACCTTTATAATAATTTGCTATTTCTAAACATTTTCTTTGAAGTTCAGTATTTATAGCTGTAAAGCTTCCTCCAAAAAAAGCTATTTCAATTAGGGTATCTGGTTTTATAGTTTTTAATGAGTCTTCAATATCCGACTTTATCTCTTCAAAATCTATCGATGCACCTTTTCCTGTTATTCTTTTTTGATTACAAAAAACACAATCATTCGGACAGCCTTGATGTGGAATAAATATCGGTATAATTTTCTTTTTCATAATCAATTTTCTTTCTCCATGGCATCTTTTGCAGCTTCTTGCTCTGCTTCCTTCTTACTTTTTCCTATCCCTGTTCCTATGAGCTTTTCTCCTAAAAACACATTCATTTTAAAAGTTTTGTCGTGGTCTGGGCCTAGCTGATCTACTAACTTATAAGTTATATTTTCTTTATTATCCTTTTGAATTAGCTCCTGAAGCTGAGTCTTATAATCTCTCATAATCTTGCCTTGAATGGCTTGAGAAATTATATCTCCCATATGCTCAAGTACAAAGTCTGTAGCCTTTCTAAAGCCTCCATCTAGGTAAATTGCAGCTATAAGGGCTTCTGTAGCATCAGCTAATATGGAATCTCTCGTTCTTCCTCCAGTTGACTCTTCACCTTTTCCTAAATATAAATACTCTCCTAGCTGTATGGATTTTGCAACCTCTTTAAGTGATCTTTCGCATACTATAGCTGCTCTTATTTTCGTCAATTCTCCTTCAGGAAGCTCTTTTTTAAGTCTAAATAAATAGTTACTGATTATAAGTCCTAAAATACTATCACCTAAAAATTCCAGACGCTCATTATTTCTATTTTTTATTTTTTTATATTCATTGGAATATGAACTATGAGTAAGTGCTTCTTTAAGTAGTTTTACATCTTGAAACTCATAGTTAATCTTTTTTTGAAGTTCATATGATTTACTCTTCATCTCTCGACCTCATTAATATAGACTTTAATTTTAACTTTGAAAAAAGGCTGCAAAGGCAGCCTTTTCTCATACAAGTATGATATTTTGAACACAGACTAAAACTATTCTTCGTCCTTATCATCTTCTGCGTGAATAATCACTTCGTTGCATGCAGGACAAACAATATCTTGAGTTTCGTCATAAAGTAAGTCTTCATCAACTTCTACCTCTTCACCGCATGAAGGACACTGTAATTGAACAAATTCCAAGCCTTCATCTTCGTATAGCTCATCTTCGATTTCAGATAAATCTTCATCGATTGAATCCACATACTCAGATAACTCTTGTTGCTCCTCATACAGCTCAACTATTGCATCTGCAAACTCATCCAAAGTTTCAATAACAGCAGCTAAAACCTTGCCTTCTTTACTCTCTTTAGACAATTCCATTCCATCACAAAGACCTCTAAGATAAGAAACCTTTTCATATAAATGCTGCATGGGTAGCCTCCTTTTTTCGATTTACACGCGGGATAAATACTCTCCTGAACGTGTATCGATTTTTATTTTATCTCCAATATTTACAAACAGAGGTACTTGGACAATAGCTCCAGTTTCAACGGTAGCAGCTTTTGTAACATTTGTAGCTGTATCACCCTTTACTCCTGGCTCTGTGTCTAGTATCTCAAGTTCGACAAAGTTAGGTGCTTCCACTTGGAAAGCATTTCCTTGATAAAAACGAATTAAAGCTTTATCGTTTTCTTTTAGGAATTTTATTGCTTCTTCAACCTGAGAATAGTTTAATGGAATTTGCTCGTATGTTTCAGCATCCATGAAGTAATATAATTCTCCGTCGTTGTATAGATATTCCATTTCTTTAGTTTCTATTGTAGCCTTTGGAAATTTATCGTTTGGATTAAAAGCTTCTTCTCTTAAAACTCCAGACTTAAGATTTCTATATTTTGTTCTAACAAAAGCTGCACCCTTACCAGGCTTAACATGTTGAAAATCAACAACTAAATACGGTTGTCCATCTATTTCAAAAGTTACTCCCTTTCTAAAATCACTTGCAGAAATCATAAATAAAACCCCTCCATTAATAAATTGTCTACTTCAAATAACAACCGTTACAGTCATCTCTGAACAATATCCATTATATATATTTCGTATATCTACTGTCAAGAATCCTAGTATCCGTAATTATTATTTTACACTATTGATTTATTTTACTATTAATTATAATATTACCATAGCCTTTTTTATTTATTAATTTATTACTATTATACACTAAAAAATAACTTAAATGTTTAATCTTTATTTTGATTAAACATTTGTTGTAAAAATTTATTAACTGGGTATATTTAAATCATATCAATAGTAAAAAACAACTAAATTCATTTTTAAAATTTAATAAACTATTATGTAGGAGGGAACACCATGACAGAAGACAAAAAAGGGATATTACTTGAAACGGGAACTGGCGAGCTTGAAATTCTTGAATTCACTGTAAAAAACACACATTATGCAATTAATGTAATAAAAATCAAAGAAATATTAGAGATTGATTATGTTACAAAAGTTCCAAAATCAAATCCAGCCTTAATAGGCTTAACCATGGTCCGTGGTGATGTCATTCCTCTCATAGACATGAACTACGTACTTGAAAAGGAATTTACTCCTATTAATGGAAAAATTAAAACTCTTCTTTGTGAGTTCAATCAATTAAAAGTTGCTTTTTGCGTAGATGAAGTTCATGGTATTCATAGAATCGGCTGGAATTTAATAAAAAAACCAGATATGGTCATTGAAAATAGCGATTCTTTAATAATAGGAAATATAACTCTAGGAGAAAGAATCATAATGCTGCTCGACTTCGAAAAAATTGTAACTGATATTGCTCCTTCGACAGGTATAAACGAAAGCCGTATAGGAAATATAACAAAAAAAGATCGTATGGGTATAAAATTGATTCTTTCTGATGATTCTCCTATGATTCGTCAGCTTTTAGATGATGTATTAACTAAAGCAGGCTTTGGTAATATGAAATTTTTTAACGATGGTCAGCAAGCGTGGCATTATCTAGACAACTTAGCTTCTGAAAAGGGGAATCGCTTTATTGAAGATGTTCAAATTTTAATTACAGATATTGAAATGCCTCAAATGGACGGACATACTCTTACAAGAAAAATTAAAGAGCATAAAATACTAAGAACTCTTCCTGTAATAATATTCTCATCTCTTATAACAGATGACTTAAAACATAAAGGTGAATCTGTAAAAGCTGATGCTCAGATGAGCAAGCCGGAGGTTGAAAATTTGGTGGGTGTGATTGACAAGTTAATAGAAAAGATTAATAACGTAAAATAAAAAATAGATTTATAGTATTATTTCAGTTGTAATAAAAACTCTATCCATTAGAGCAATCAAATATTACTAAGGACTCTTTGAACCTTGTTGTATTAACAATAATAGAGAGATTGTAATTTTAGCAGGATGCTTAAAATTTCAGTCTCTCTATTTGATTGTAAAAATTAATTTAAATAAAATTATTGAAGAGAGTATTCCATATTTAATTATTTTACTCCTGTGCTTCCATGACCGCCTCTATTTTGTTTTTGTAATTCATTGACAAACAAAACCTTAACAACTTCCATTTGTCTAACAATTCGGAACTGACAAATCCTATCCCCCTTTTCAATTATGGTATCCCTTAATGCATAAGCCGGAAAGAACCAATAGTCTTCATTCCCGCTATATGCGTTATCAATTATTCCCATCGAGTTGGTCTGTATAATTCCATAATTTTTAAACGTCGAGCTTCTAGGCAGTATATGCGCTTCAAATCCTTCTGGTAGCTCTAATGCAAACCCTAATGGTATAAGTTTAAAATCTCCTTTATTCATTTTTATGCGCTCTGCTGTTCTTAAATCTATCCAATTGGATTTTCCTTCTATAAATTCAAATTCTTGATGGACACCTTCTTGTACTTTAACTTTAATTTCCAACATATAAAACCTCGCTTCTTCATTTAGTATTAATTTATATAAGAATATTTTACACGAAAACCTGATAAGATAACATATTTTAATGTCAAGTTTATTGTATCTGTGTACCTATTTTTTTCATAAAAAAAGTTTTTTTATGAAAAATTTTGCTTACTTGATTGACTAATACTTATACAAAATGATAGAATTCACTTGTAGCAATTATGAAAACTTTCAGAAAATGACATTATTTTCTAAGACACACTTCATAATTATTACAAATTTGAACTTATAAGGAGGTACGTGTATGCAAGGAATCGTAGATTTTCTTAACGGTATTATTTGGAGTAACGCACTTATTTATTTATGTTTAGGTACTGGGGTTTATTTTTCTGTAATCCTAAAGTTCCCACAAGTAAGATTAATTAAGGATATGGTTAAGCAGATGTTTGAAGGTGAAGCATCTGAAACTGGAGTTTCTTCATTCCAAGGCTTTGCTATGGCTCTTGGTGGAAGAGTTGGTACAGGTAACATCGCTGGGGTTGCAACAGCAATCGGAACTGGTGGTCCTGGAGCAGTATTTTGGATGTGGGCAATCGCTTTCCTTGGAGCGGGTTCAGCTTACATAGAGTCAGCTCTTGCACAGGTTTATAAGGAAGAGGTTGACGGCGAATATCGTGGAGGTCCTTCTTACTACATCGAAAAAGGACTTGGAATCAAATGGTATGCTATTCTATTTGCAGTTTGTGCTATATTTGGTGTTGGGGTATTTTTACCAGGAGTACAGGCTAACAGTATAGCAAGCTCAATGAACACTGCATTTGGTATTTCTCCTGCAATAACTGGAGCTGGAGTTGTAGCTCTTTTAGGTTTCATCATATTTGGTGGAACAAAGCGTATAGGTAAAGCTGCTGAGCTTATAGTACCTTTCATGGCTATAGCATATATATTAGTTGCTCTTATTATTATATTTGTTAATATCGGAATGCTTCCTGATGTAATTTCACTTATATTCCGTTCAGCTTTTGGAGCTGACGCTGCTTTTGGTGGTATCTTAGGAACTGCTATTCAGTGGGGAGTAAAAAGAGGAATCTACTCAAACGAAGCTGGACAAGGTACAGGACCTATGGCTGCTGCTGCTGCCGAAGTTTCTCACCCTGCAAAGCAAGGTCTAGTTCAAGCTTTCTCAGTATATGTTGATACATTATTTGTTTGTTCTGCAACAGCTTTTATGATTCTTATTACTGGTATGTATAATGTTAAGGACGGAGCAGATGGCTTCATAGTAGAAAACATCCCTGGCGTAGAGCTTGGACCTGCTTACACACAAATGGCAGTAAATACTCTTATCCCTGGTTTTGGTCAAGCTTTCGTAGCAATCGCACTTTTCTTCTTTGCTTTTACTACTCTACTAGCTTACTACTACTATGCAGAGACTAACGTTGCTTACCTTTTCAAAGGTTCAAAAAATCACAAAACATATTTCTTAATTACTAAAATCGCTCTTCTTGGTATGACATTCTTTGGTGCAGTTAGAACAGCTGATTTAGCTTGGGCAATGGGTGATATCGGGGTTGGAGCAATGGCTTGGTTAAATATTATAGCAATAATATTATTAACTAAGGTTGGTGTTGGTACACTTAAAGATTATGAAAGACAGAAAAAAGAAGGAAAAGATCCAATCTACGAGCCAGAAACTCTTGGCGTTAAAAACGCAGATGTTTGGAAAGCTATCGCTGCTAGATACAAAAAGAAAGTTTCATAATTTAAATTTATAAAATAAAAAATGGCTTGCATTTATGCAAGCCATTTTTTTATTTTAGTATTTATTCTTAACAATAGCCTCAATTGCTACATCCATAGGATCGATTAACGGTATATCAAAATGGGAAGAATTTAAAACTAAACCTATTTCAGTGCATCCAGCAATCAGTATCTGAGCTCCATTTTTTATTAATATTTCGCCTGTTTCAACTAGCATATCTATTGGTTTGCCTTCTATTACCCCACTTTTTATTCCATACTGAGGAGAATAAATAGCCTGCATTACTTTGTTTGTTTGGATATCTTCATCAGGATAGATTAAATTATAATCACTTAAGTATTTATTAAATAATCCAGTTTTTAGAGTTCCGCTCGTTGCTAGAATACCAATACTTTTTATGTCAGGATAATTAGCTTTTATATAAATATCAAGTTCTCTTAGAGCATTCAATATTGGGAAGTTTACACTTTCTTGAATCTCTTCTATAAAATAATGAGCCGTGATACAAGGAATACAAGCAACATCTACGTTTGCACATTCAAGTGTTTTTGCAGTCTCTATAAGAGCTGGAACTGGATTTTCTCCGTTTCCAAAGATTGCACTAGTTCTGTCTGGAATTTTACTATTGCTATCCATGATCACTCTAAAATGATCTTGATCTGTTTTTGAGGGAGTAGCTTTTATTAGCTTAAAGTAAAAGTGTGCCGTAGCTTCTGGACCCATTCCTCCAAGAATTCCTATTAATTTATCATTCATTGCTGTAACCTCTTTCTTATTATCTTTACTCAATTCCACACACTCTATGCTTTAGGGGTTCAAATAATTCATCCTCAGATATAGATGGGTTCATTATTTTAAGTTTTTTAAGTACTATGCTAGCGCCATAATCCATTCCCTGACAACCAGCAAGAAGAATCACATCATCCTCTTTAACCCTATTTAAAGCTTCACCAATAGCATCTGAAAGATTCTCATATAGCTCAAGCTTTAGCTTCGAACCATTAATAATTTCTCTAAACACTGCTTCTTCTTCATCAGTCACTATATCTTTTTCTGTTGTGTAATCTGCACTTTTAGTAGCAATAATTTCAGATAAATTAAGCTTTTTCGCCCATGTAACTATTGCCTGAGCATTTTCCTTATTTACAATAGGCCCTCTTGAGCCTCTTATCGCATATACAAGATGCAGTTTATTATATTCCATAAAATTAAGTGTTTCCATAGTAACATCTATGTTCCCAGCATTTGCAAAATGATCATCTATTATTTTAAAATCATTTTCATATATGAACTCAAATCTTCTTTCTACACCTTTAAAATTTAAAAAGCTTTCTTGTATTACATCTATAGGTACCTTGCAAATTAACGCCGCAGCAATTGCCGCCATGGCATTATACACGCTGTGGTATCCTGGCACTGAAAGAGATATCTCGAAGCTTTGATTCATATATAAATGTCCATTGATTGAAAATGGCTTAGAAATTTCTACTGTAAATTTCCCTCTTCCTGAGGATAAATCAAGATTTTTACACAATATCATAGCATTATCATTATTAACGCCATAAGTAAGTACATTGGCCTCTGTCTTATTAATTAGAGATGCTGCTTCTTCACAATCCATATTGAGTATGGCCCAGCTACCCTTCTTTGCATTGGTAATCAAGCTTGATTTCAATGCTACATAGTTTTCAAAGGTTTCATGAAGATCTATGTGCTCTCTGCTAATATTGTTAAAAATAACGATGTCGTAATCAATCCCAGCAATCCTGTCAAGCTCAATAGCAGACGAGGACACTTCCATTGTTACATGTGTTAAACCATTTTCGTTCATTCTGTATATATAATTTTGAAGATCTAAGGACTCTGGTGTTGTTAAATCAGAAGCTATTTGTTCATCTCCTACTTTTATAAGCACTGTCCCAACAAGTCCAGTTTTAAAATTATTTTTTTCTAGAATATTATCAATCATAAAGGCAGTTGTGGTTTTGCCATTAGTAGCTGTTATTCCAATCATCTTCATAAATTTTGAAGGGTGATTATAAAAATTACATGCACATAGAGCTAAAGAATGCCTTGCATCTGAAACCAAATATTGAGGAATATCAATATTATCTTGAATGCTTTCCACAACAGCACCTACAGCTCCTTTGTTTTTAGCATCTAGTAAATACTTATGTCCATCTGTCTTATATCCTTTGATACAAAAGAATAAATCTCCCTCTTTAACCTTAGCAGAATGATAAGCTATCCCCTGAATATTATGGTCATGGCTTAAAGGTCTGTTTTCCTCTAAAATTTCAATCCCTTTCAATAAAGAAGCAACGTCCATCATTATAATTCTCCTCACGTAAAATTAAGCCTACCTAAAAAATTTTTTGGTTATTTTTTTTGAAATACTTTTGCTAAAAGCAAAAAACGGCTTAGGATCTGAATAGTCCCATATAGCATATGCTTTAGGTTTAAAATATGATTTTAGAACCTGAGATAGTTTCAGCTGTTTTGTCTTTAGATATCCTCTAACAGCGAAGAAATCCTCGTAAGCATACCAAAACACTAGCCCAGTATCCTTTTTAAGCTCAAAAGGGGGCTGAGGCTTTCCTATTAGCTCAGAATATGTTAAGTATGGCATGTTTATCCCTGCCTTATACAGCAAGCTATTTAAATTAGTTATTCTTACATTCACCTCTATTAGGTAAAATTCTCCTGTTACTGCATCTTTTTTAAACTCAATTTCCGCAAATCCTTTAAAACCAACATTTTCTAAGAATTTCGCTCCTATATCATAGAGCTCTTGGACATATTTCTGCCCAGTATATACAGAGGCTCCAAAATTTATAGGATACTGTCTAAATTTCTGGCAAGTCATCCAGTTTGTAACTTTTGAATCCTGATTTAAGTAAGCATCAAAAGTGTACATATGGTCGTCAAATCCTGGAATTATTCTTTGTACAATTACTTCCAGCTTTTTCTCATGTACTTTTTTTACTGCCTCAAGCAATTCTTCTTTGTTATCAACCTTAAACATCTTTCTTCTAAAAACCGACACAAATGATGGAGAATCTGTAGGCTTAACAATACATGGATAGCCAATTTGCTTGTCAACTTTATCTAAATAATCCTCATCACTTACATAAACTGTTTCTGGAACTTTAACAGAATTTTTTACTGCAAGAGCATGAAGCTTCTCTTTATCCATAAGATTAGTGTAAACTCCCTGTTGATTCTGAGGAATAAGGTAATATTCTCTAAGCTCGTAGAGATACTCATCTACAAACTCAACATATGGATCCGCACAAGGAATCAGCACAGGTTTTAGAGTTTGCTTTGATGCATAATCTATTAAAAACTGTAAAAACTCTTTAGGTTGTTTTTTATAGTGTGGACCGATTAATTTTTCCTTACAATATTTTGATTCAAAAGCATAAGAGCCTTCATAGCTATAATCTACAGCCGCTACTTCAACACCCATCACACCTAGACATCTTATTGTACTTAAGCCTATATAATAATTAGCACCTAAAATAACTGCTTTATTAGACACGGTAATCCCCCTAAAATAGATTCTAATATAATTATCAACACTTAAATATATCTTTTCAAACTAATATTTTATCATGAAAATCTAATCTATAAAACCCTATAGTAAATATAGTTTTTCTTTGGGAATTAAAGATTGATTATTAGGCTCTTCACTGAGTTAATTGCATAATCATAATCATTATTATTTTCAATTATGTAATCAGAATACTTTTTATATAATCCTATTCTTTCGTTATATATTTTTATAAGAGCTGTTGGATTATCCTTTATTAGTGGTCTATTATTAACATCAATTTCCTCTAATATTTTTTCTGGATTTCTATCAATAAAAATTATACTGTATCCATTATTTTTCAATATTTCAATATTACTTGAGTCAAGAATAATCCCCCCACCGCAGTCTATAATACAGCTTTCATTAATAACAGCATTTTTTAATACTTTTGTTTCAATTTTTCTAAAATACGGCTCCCCAAATTTTTCAAATATATCGGATATGCTTAAATTGAGTTCCTTTTCCACCATCTTATCAATAGAAATAAGCTTAAGAGCCAAGTCTTTTGAAATGTCATTAGCTATACTGCTTTTTCCACATCCCATCATTCCTATAAATGCTATTTTTTTCATTTTCTTTACCTCATTTATATTTATTATTTTTAAAACATTGTCCAATCAAAATTAACATGTTAAAATAATGAAAATTTATGTAAAGCTAGGAGAATAATATGAAAATCGAAGCTACTAAAAAAATCCAAATAAAAAACATTGAAATCGGGGGAAGCAAAACCCTAATCTGTACTCCTATAACACCCTCTACTCATGAAGATTTTGTTTCAGATATCGACTATGCTCTATCTCAAAATCCAGATGTAGTGGAGTGGAGATTAGATTACTTTGACAATCTCAGTTCATTAGATTATGTATATAATACCTTAACTTCAATTAAATATAAACTAGCAAATACAATATTTATCTTGACTCTAAGAGATAATAAAGAAGGCGGAAAATGCACTCTTTCTCAAGAAGATAAGCTCAAAATAATTCAAAACGCTCTAAAAACAAATACTATCGATATATTAGATATAGAACAAATCCAAGGAAAAGATTATATATCTTCAGTTAAACAAATGATTAATAATACTAATACGAAGCTTATACTTTCTTATCACAATTTTGAGTTTACACCCAATAAAGTAGAAATCGTTCAAAAAATGGAAAAGGCCCTCGAATTAGGGGCCGATATTCCTAAAGTAGCATATATGCCACATTCTAGTGAAGATGTACTTTGTTTATTAGATGCTAATATTTCATGCAGAAAATTATTAGAAGCTCCTATAGTGAGCATCTCCATGGGTGACCTAGGAAAAATTTCTAGAGTATATGCTGGCCAATTTGGCTCTGATATTACCTTTGCTTCTTTGAAAGGCTCAACCGCTCCAGGTCAAATCAAAATTGGTGATTTAAAGAGAGCTTGGACCCATCTTTTTTAATTCGTCCCTGATTTCACTTAATAGCACAACTTCTTCACTTGGTTTTGCTGGCGCTGCTTCTTCTTTTGGTTTAGCCTTTAATTTATTTATCATCTTAATCATTATAAAAATAGAAAAAGCAATGATAACAAAATCAACTAAATTTTGAATAAATTGACCGTAGTATACAGCCAGTTCTGGAATTTCTCCCTGAGCTGGCTCAATTACATATTTAAGATGCTTAAAATCAACACTTCCTGTTAATATTGATATGACCGGCATTATAATATCATTTACTAGAGATGTGACTATCTTGCCAAACGCTCCTCCAATAATAATCCCCACTGCCATATCCATAACATTTCCACGCATAATAAATGTTTTAAACTCCTTTAGCATGTCCTTCATCCTTCCTTTTCTTTAGTTTCTTGAATAGTATCTTTATAAATCCAACTATATAATACCCTAAAAATATCTGGTTAAAAACTATTCTATAAGGTAGATATAATTATATGTACTAAAATCATTTTATTTGCTCATTAATATAACTAATCAAGAGGTGATATTATGTGGTTTACAAAAGAAATTCAGGATGTTCTAAAGGAATATGATTCGAATGAAGCGACAGGACTTTCAAGTCAAGAGGTAAAGCTTCGATTAGAAAAATATGGTGAAAATAAATTAAAATCTAAACCTAAAAAAAGCTTTTTTCAGCTATTCTTATCTCAGCTTAAGGATATGCTTATATATGTTTTGCTAGGAGCAGCCGCTATTACTTTATTTATTGGTGAGTATGTTGATGCAGTGATAATACTGCTTGTTGTAATTCTTAATGCAGTTATAGGTGTGGTTCAAGAGTATAAGGCTGAAAAAGCTGTTGAAGCTCTGCAAAAATTATCTAATCCAAAGGCTCTAGTTAAAAGAGATGGTCAAACCTTAGAAATCCAGGCCCTTGAATTAGTCCCTGGAGACATAGTAATTTTGGACGCTGGAAGATTCGTTCCTGCTGATTTGAGATTAATTGATTCAGCTAATCTTCAAATAGAAGAATCTGCACTAACCGGTGAATCTGTCCCTTCTGAAAAAAGTGCATCTGAAATATATACTAACCTTAAAACTCCACTGGGTGATCAAAGTAATATGGCATTTATGTCTACAATAGCTACCTATGGCCGAGGTGAAGGAATAGTAGTCGCGACTGGTATGAATACAGAAATTGGTAAAATAGCTCAAATACTAGATGAAGATAATAATGAATTAACTCCTCTTCAGGTAAGACTGGAGGAGCTTGGCAAAATCCTAGGGTACATTGCTATAGGAATATGTATCTTGATATTTGCAATCGCATTAATCCAAAAAAGAGATTTATTTGAAATGTTTCTTACAGCAATCAGTTTGGCTGTAGCCGCTATACCGGAAGGATTGCCAGCAATAGTAGCTATTGTTTTAGCCATAGGCGTTACTCGCATGTCTAAAATCAACGCTATAGTAAAAAAACTGCCGGCTGTAGAAACTCTTGGCTCAGTAAACATTATTTGTTCAGACAAAACTGGTACCTTAACTCAAAATAAAATGAAAGTAATGAAATATTATACTCTAGATAATTTAAATGAAGTTGATGATAATAATGAAATAAATAATCCTGATTCCATAAAACTAGTTCAAGGAATGATACTTTCCTCAGATGCTACCTATGAAAATAACGAAGGCACTGGAGACCCTACTGAAATTGCCCTAGTTCAACTTGGCGACCACTATGGTATACTCAAATCCAAATTAAATGAAACCTATCCTAGAGTAGGAGAAAAACCATTTGACTCTGATAGAAAGCTCATGTCTACATTAGTAAAATCAAATGATAAATTTCTTGTGTATACTAAAGGAGCTCTCGATAGTCTGTTAAAAATTTCAACTCATGTAATTAAAGATGGTAAATCCATTCCACTTACTGAGAGTTATAAATCCGAGTTCATAAAAACAAGCGAGGAGCTTTCAAATAAAGCTCTACGTATATTAGCACTTGCATATAAAGAGTTAGAAACTGAAATATCCTCTGATGAAATGGAAAATGATTTAACTCTTATAGGTATTGTTGGAATGATGGATCCTCCTAGACTGGAGGTAAAATCATCAATTGAAACAGCTAAAAAAGCTGGAATCACTCCTATAATGATTACTGGTGACCATAAAACTACAGCGTTTGCAATAGCCAAAGAATTGGGAATTGCCGATGATATATCCCAGGCTATTATGGGAACTGAAATTGATGAATACACAGATGAAGAGTTTTCAAAGCTTATAAATACAATTAAAGTATTTGCTAGAGTTTCTCCTGAGCACAAAGTAAAAATAGTTAAAGCTTTTAAATCTCAAGGAAATATCGTATCTATGACTGGAGATGGTGTAAATGACGCCCCTTCACTTAAAACAGCTGATATAGGTGTAGCAATGGGCATAACTGGTACCGATGTATCAAAAGGCGCTAGTGATATGATATTGACCGACGATAACTTTACTACAATAGTGCATGCAATAGAAGAAGGAAGAAATATTTATAACAATATAAAAAAATCAGTAGTGTTTTTATTATCCTGTAACCTTGGAGAAGTAGTAACTATACTGCTGTCTATATTATTTTTCTGGCCAGTACCACTTCTTCCAACTCAAATTTTATGGATAAATCTAATAACTGATACCTTACCAGCCATTTCACTTGGTATGGATCCTGGCGATAAAGATGTTATGAACAAAAAACCAAGAAACCCTAAAGAAAGCTTTTTTGCCCATGGAGCTGGACTTAGAGCTACAATGGGTGGTATTTTAATTGGATTACTAACCTTGGGAGCCTTCTTTTATGGACTTTATGAGCATGGTTATTCTCTCGGCTCTAGAAATATTCCAGAAGATGTTTTGACATATGCTAGAACTATGGCATTTGTTGTACTTGCAGCTTCACAATTATTTTATTCACTTGCCATGAGAAATCCAACTAAATCAATATTTCAAATTGGTATATTTAGTAACCTTTATTTGATTGGAGCTATAATTATAGGTTTTATACTTCAATTCAGTGTGATTTCTATACCATTTTTAGCAAATGCCTTCAAAGTTCATAATATAAGTATTCAGGATTGGGGATTAGTTATATTTTTTGCCCTTATCCCTCTTATGATAAACGAGATTGTTAAAATCTTTCTTAGAAAAAGAGAAGCTCGTATTTAAACTTAGCCAATAAATATTTTTCAAATTAAATAATTTGCTTTTTTAAAATTATAAAAGGACTGTTGAAAATAAAGTAGTGTATTATTTTTGATTTTAATCAAATATAATACACTACTTTATTCTTCAGTCCTTTTTAGAGCATCTAGCATTCAAATTCCTAATGAATACTTCATCATTACATCAAGGGAGCAAATAACCTAAGCACTGAGCGTCCAATAGTCTTATACCATTTGATATTATCTAAATAAGACTTTTCAATCTCAGTACATTTTTCTAGAGTACTAACAAAATCTGTTTTTAAATTTTCTATGCTTGCTGTATTATACATCCACACTCCACATTCAAAATGAAGATATAGGCTCCTATAATCCATGTTAATAGTACCAACAACCCCAAACTTATCGTCACTTACATAGGTTTTTGAATGAATAAATCCGGGAGTATATTCATATATTTTTACTCCGCTATTTACCAAGGGCTTATAATAGGATCTAGTTACAGCATGCACATACCATTTGTCACCATGATGTGGAGTTATTATTCTTACGTCCACACCATTTTTTGCAGCTATACATAAGGCAGTGAGCATTTCATTGTCAATAATCAAATAAGGCGTAGTTATATAAACATAATCTTTTGCATTGTTAATAATATTTAGATATACTGTTTCTCCCACTGACTCTTTATCTAAAGGATTATCTGAAAAAGGCTGAATAAATCCTCCTTTATATTCATCTATTCCATTTTTATATCTATATTTTTCATAATCCTCAGCGCTTGAATCCAAATACTCCCATAAAGATAAAAACATAACCGTTAAGCTCCAAACTGCCTCTCCATCAAAAAGAATCGCTGTGTCCTTCCAATGTCCATGAAGCTCTATTTCATTGATATATTCATCTGCTAAATTTATTCCACCAGTAAAACCCACTTTTCCATCAATTACTGTTATCTTTCTATGGTCTCTATTATTAAAAGCTAAAGATAGAATTGGTCTCACAGGATTAAAAACATGGCATCGTATTCTCATATTTTCAAGCTGTTTATTATATTCTTTTGTTAACTTTCCTAAACAACCTATATCATCATATATAATTCTAACATCCACGCCTTTTGAAGCTTTTTCTTTTAGTATATCCAATATGCTATTCCACATTATGCCTTCTTCAATAATAAAATATTCCATAAATATAAAACTCTCAGCTTTATTTAATTCCTCTTTCAAGCGTTTAAATTTTTCCTCTCCAAGTCTGTAGTATTCAGTGTTATTACTATAATAAAGGGGATAATAGGCATAGTTTGATATATAATGAGATATCTTTGCTGCGTCCATGTCTTGGCTTCTTAGCATAGCATTCTTTTTTTGATTATCAATTAATACTTCTTTTGTCTTTTCTTCTATTTTATGCATTTTGCTTACTATTTTTTTAGAAAGACTACTTTTTCCTATCAAAATATAAAATAATCCTCCAAAAATAGGAAACAGCATAATAGGTATAATCCAAGCAATTTTATATGCAGGATTGCTTTCGTCATTTACTATCCAAAGAACAACTAGAGAGCTTATAAAAATATTCACTGCATAAAAATATGTGAAATACTGGTAGAATTTAATAACCATACCTACTATAAGCGCTATTTGCAATAATATTGCCAGTCCTAAAAATAAAATACGTGGTATTGTATAGTTTTTCATAAAATTTCTCCCTTTAGTCAGTTTTATGCTTTTCAAGCTAATTATATCATACCCCTATTTGTTACTTTTTCATCAGCAAAGACTTAGCTTTATGATGTTGATTTTATGGGTAACAAATATGGTGAATAAGTTTGACTAAAGGAAAATTAAAGCTAAAGTTCGTTATCTTTTATTAGCGATCTACTAAGAGCTATCTCAAGATTTCCATTACGGCACCTTAGTTCATCAATGAAAGCTTTAGAGTTCATATTCTCTTTAAAACAAACCTGATAAGAAAGCTTAAATAAGCTTCCCATATCAGTAGTCTTAACTTGAATAAGCTCCCAGCTATTTAAATATTCACATAAAATATCATCAAATAAAGTCTCATAATCCAAATCCTCTGGTATTGTTATTTTTAGTAGCTTCTCATTCTCTTTGCTTTTGCCTATATCAAGCTTCTCATAAACAATATTTGCTGTTCCAATAAGCAGTACAAATACAAAAGCCAGTAAATAATACCCTGTCCCCACAGCTAACCCTACAGCCATGGCCATAAAAATAGCAGTTATTTCTTTAGCTCCGCCTGGTGCTGATCTAAATCTTATAAGGCTGAATGCCCCCATTACAGCTACTCCTGTCCCTAGATTTCCATTTACTAGAGTTATAACAGTCTGAACTATCATTGGAAGAAGCGCCAAGGTTATAACAAAACTCTTACTATAAGAGTTCTTATATTTATAAATTATGCTTATAAAATAACCTAAAATACATGAAACTACCATTCCTAAACCAAAATTTTGAATCACACTGAAAGATTCGTTAAAATTATTAATTGCTGCACTATACAATAATTCTGTTGTCATAAATACTCTCCTTTATTGTTTTTTTATAGGCTTCTCCATATTTTGAAAATGAATGCTGAAATATTTCCAAGTCTACAAATATTTTATTAAGCCAAATTGGTATTGCTCCTGATATTTTTATTTCCATAAGCATGAACTCCTTGTCAATGAGGTTAAGTCCATAGCTACCATTTTCCAAGCCTAAATCAAAATCTCTATATTTTAGATTGTAATCAAAGGTTATTCTCAAGCTTTCATCATTAGCTCCTTTATATGAATATCTGTCATAATAAATGTACATTGCTGGCTTAAGAAAATTATGATAGTTAAAAAAGTATTCAATTTCTTTACCTATCTGTCCCTCTTCTTTAAGAAGTGAAATATCATTTAGATAAGTCTTGCTTTGTTTTACGGTAGACTTTATTCTTCTTTTGTAAACTACTTTCTTATACTTTTTTTTAAGCTCTAAAAATACTTCATCTTCTGCCTTAGGGTAAGGACTGTAGCTTCTGATTCTAAACTTTTCTTTATAAATTGGTTTTTCAAGCGATTGCCTAATCAGCTTATATGATGGCGTATCATAGTAAATATTTGATATTGAAGATTTAAAAAATTTATCCTCAACTATATAATTTCTTAGCTGATATAGTAACTCCTCGTATTGAGTCCTTGATATAATGTATTTAAGCTCATATCTCTTAAAATTGTATACAGTAGCGCTCATAAACTCATCTCCTAGTATAAAAATCTTATGGTCAGTGATGCATAGTATGCTCATTCCTTTATAAATAATCAGCAGCCATAACTGTTCATAACTAGAATATAAACCCTTAACTTAAAATTAACTTAAAAAATGATATTTTTATAATAATTCTTAACAAAGCTAAACAATTTATGCTTTACAAAAATATAAAAAAGAAGCTAATATGCTGTATGATGTTTACAAAGACTAAACTAATTGTCAATTAGTTTAGTCTTTGTAGCTCATATCAGATAGCTTCTTTTGTTATCCTCAAATTTCTATAAATACAAAATAATTTACAGCTTCTTATCTAAAGCCTTATTTTTTTCTATAAAATTTGACTTTCATAGTAAAGTTATTATCATCGTCTATTTCAGCTGAAATTTTTGCATTATGTTTATCTACTATTGCTTTTGCAATAGATAGTCCCATTCCATTTCCACCTTTTTGTCTTGTCCTAGCTTCATCAAGTCTATAAAATCTATCAAATATCTTATTTAAATCTTCTTTATTAATTAGTTCACAGCTATTAGAAACTGACAAAGTAGAATCTTTATTTTGAGAAAGCTCAATAAAAATATTCCCATCAGCTGTTACATATTTGAATGCATTGTCTAATATTATGTTTACAAGCTGAACTATGCTCCCTTTGTCAGCTAAAATAAATACATTCTCTTGAATGCTTGTTTTTACCTTTATATTAGTATAAATGGCTGAAAACTCTGTCATTGCATCTATTAATATCTTACTTAAATCAATTTCTTGAAATACAAGATTGTCAATCTTTTCTTCAAGGGTTGATAGCATAAGCATCTGTTCAATAAGATACTTAAGCCTTCTAATTTGATTGTGATTGCTAATAGTCCATTTACTTTCTCCAGAAATCAACTCTAATACCTCATTATTGGCAGATAAAATTGCTAATGGAGTTTTAATTTCATGGCTAGCATTACTGATGAATTCTTTTTGTCTATTTAGATTATCTACAAAGGGCTGAATCGCTTTTTTTGATAAAACAACCAGTAATAAAAATACTATTAATAAAGATATAAATAGCACAATCAAAGAAACTGTAAGAAAGCTTTTATTTATATGCTGCTCTTTGCTTATATCCAGAAATACAATCAAGGATCCACCATTTTTTGTGCTAAGTGAATATCTATAATTATCAATAGTCCCTTTTGATTTTCCATCCTCTAATATTTGGTTCACATAATCTATGGCTATATAAGAAACATCTGCGGCTATGTTAGTATTATCAACTGAAATAATAGAATCTGATTCAGATATTCTAACAGTAAAGTATCTATTGAGATATCTTCCTTCAGGTCCTAATTCAGGTTTTTTAGGAGGTCTGTCATCTGGGATTTTATGCTCATCAAAAGGTATTCTTCCATCGTTATCACTAATTATAGATAGTAATTCATCACTATTTTTATTAGTCTTATATATGTTTGCCATGTTAATGGAAGATAATACAATCACCATTACTGTAGAAATTGCAACCATAGCAACTAAAACAAATCTCCACCTTAGCTTATCAGTCACAGCCCACCTCTATCTTATAGCCTAAGCCTCTAATTGAAGCAATAGTTACCTTTGAGTCTAGCTTTGCAAGTTTTTTTCTAAGAGAGCTAATATTTACCCATACGACATTTATTTCTGCATCTGACTCATATCCCCATATCTTGTCCATAATCAAATCTTTAGATAGGATTTGTTTAGAATTTAAAATAAGTAGCTCCATAGTTTGAAATTCCTTCTTGTTCAAAACCACTTGCTGATTGTTGCATATGATTTGACATGTATCTCTATTTAAATACATATCTCCAAATTCCAGTATATCAGCATTAAAATTTTGTGGCCTTCTAAGCAGGGCCTTTATTCTTGCAAGTAGCTCTTTCATTTCAAAAGGCTTTGTAAGGTAGTCATCTGCTCCTAGCTCAAGGCCCGTGACCTTGTCATCTACATGACTTTTTGCTGTCAACATTAGTATTGGAGCTTTACAATTTTTTTCTCTTAGCTTGCTTAGAACTTGGTATCCATTTAGCTTTGGCATCATTATATCCAATATAATAATGTCATAGTCTATTTCTTGTGCATAGGAAAGAGCATCCTCTCCGTCATACACTGCGTCCACCACATAATTATTATGAGAAAGCAGCATAACAAGAGCATTTGAGAGTTCCTTTTCATCTTCAGCCAATAATATCTTCATTTTTACCATCCTTAATTAAAATTTATATCTATCCCATAATATATTAAGCTTCCAACTTAAAATGAAGTTAAAATTATGCTAATTTAATCAAAGAATGTTAATAACACAAGACTAGATACAAAATTACATCTCTACTTGATCACCAATATTTAGCTCAAGTGCCTTAATGTAAATCATTTTTGCAGTTACAATATCAAGCACAGCTGTTCCAACAGTTTTAAAAAAAGTTATTTCGTCACTAGATTCTCTGCCTTTAGTATTTCCTAAAAGAAGTTCTCCAAGCTCTCCTGTTACTATAGCTTCTGTACATTTATTATTTTTAATTGGATTAATTAAATCAGCACTCTCACTTAGAACTCCATCTCTAGTATCTACGTATACCTTGCCAGCATTAAGTACAGTGTATTCATCAATCTCATGCATCTCAGGAGTATACGAGCCAACTCCATTTATATGAGCCCCTTTTTTCACAAGTCTTCCATCAAATACAGGATTCTTTGTAGTTGTAACACTAGTAATGATATCTGCATTTTCAATAGCTTCCTCAGAGCTTTCTACAGCAATACATTTTATATTGAATTTTTCCATCATTTTTGCTGCAAAATCTTTAGCTCTCTCTATATTAATATCATAAATTCTAAGCTCTTTTATATTTCTTACAGCTAGTACTGCTTCAACTTGAGTTTCAGCTTGCCCACCTGTACCAAAAATAGCAAATATACTTGAGTCTTCATTTGATAAAAGCTCTGTAGCTGCACCTGAAACAGCTCCTGTTCTTACTCTAGTAAGATAAGTTCCATCCATCATAGCACAAACCTGACCTGTCTCCTCATCTAGAAGAATCATAGTTGCTGGTACTGACGGCAACCCTTTATTAATATTATTTGGATAAACTGATACAATTTTTATGCCTAGTGCCTTTGATGACGCTGCATATCCTGGCATATATAAGCTTTGCCCACCCACTTCTTTTACATTAATATTGGTTCTTAGAGGTATATCAGCATCATTGCTTGAATAAGATATAAGTGAATCCTTAGCAGCCTTAATCGCTTCCTTCATCGTAAAAACCTGCTTCATATGATTTTCTTTCAAAACTAATATTTTCATAATATTTTTCTCCTTATAGTATAAGTAAATTCTCTTAACTTTATAATAGATTAAATATACTATAAAATCAAAGGATTCGCTAGAATAAAGAAATTTTATAGAATGATTATACTAACTTAAAATACCCATCTAATTTGATGGGTACTTTAATAAATCATCTTAAGATATCCTTATGCTACATCGGATAAATGATTAACTTTATCTATTTGTTCATGTGATGTAGAATTATTATCCTTTATAAGCTTATAAATCTGGACTGCTACTAAAGGTATTAAGGACAATCCAATTACTGATAGATGCTGAGATATATCGAGCTTACTCACCTCGAACATAGTCATAAGAGGCGGGTAATTCATAACAAACAAAAGCATTAAGCTTCCTACAATAATTGATAAAATTACATAGATATTGCTAAGAACTCCGATTTTAAAAACAGAAGCTTTAGAACGGCAGTTCAAACTATGAAATAGTCTTGATAAGCATAAGGTTGCAAAAGCCATAGTACTACCTACTAAATGACTACCGCTTGAAAAACCTATATAATAAGCTATCATGGTTACTAATGCAATTAAAGCTCCTTTAGTCGATACCTGTTTAATAAATTCCTTGTTAATAATTGAGTCTGTTCTTTTTCTAGGCTTTTCTTTCATAATACTTTCATCATGAGGCTCTAAGCCTATAGCTATAGCTGGCAAGCTGTCTGTTAATAAATTTATAAACAAAAGATGTACAGGGGCAAATGGCGCTGCAAGTCCTGCCACAGAAGCGAAAATCACAGAAAAAATACCAGCTGCATTTCCAGATAATAAAAATTTAATTGAGTTTTTTATATTTACGTAAATAGAGCGACCACTAGATATAGCTTTTACAATTGTGGCAAAATTATCATCAGTAAGAACCATAGAGGCTGCTTCTTTTGAGACCTCTGTGCCTGTTATTCCCATTGCTACTCCTACATCTGCCTGTTTTAATGCTGGAGCATCATTTACCCCATCTCCAGTCATAGCAACTACCATAGATTTTTTCTGCCAAGCTCTTACTATCCTAATCTTATGCTCAGGTGATACTCTTGCGTATACGCTAATATTTTCAACAATATTATAAAGCTCATCATCTGTTAGCTTCTCAATTTCGTGTCCCTCTAAAGCCTCTGTTTCATCTTTAATTATCCCTATCTGCTTTGCAATTGCAATTGCTGTTATTTTATGATCTCCGGTAATCATCACTGGCTTTATACCAGCTAAAATACAGTCAGCCACAGCTTTTTTTGATTCTGGTCTAGGTGGATCCATCATAGCAATCATACCCATGAATATCAGTTCATCTTCATCTTCTAATTTAGGTCTAGATTCATTTTTGTATTCCTTATATGCAAACGCTAGAACTCTGAGTCCATTTTTAGCTAGACAATTATTATCATGCTTTATTTTAGCTTTAACCTCATCATTTAAAATCTCAACTCCATTAGAAGTCAAAATTTTATGAGCTTTGTTAATTATTGTATCTACAGCTCCTTTAGTAATCATAAGCTTGCTATTTTCATAAGCATTTACAGTACTCATCATCTTTCTATCTGAGTCAAATGGAAGCTCAAATATTCTAGGATGAGCATTTCTTGTCACTTGCTCATTAATATTATGTTCATTTCCTAAATTCACAAGCGCTATTTCTGTCGGGTCTCCAATATTACTGTCCCCTGAAACAATAGCATCATTACATAATACCGAAAATTGTATTAATTTATTTATAAGGCTTTGGTCAGTAGCCTCATCACTATCAACTATATTATTGTCAACCCATAGCTTTTGAACTTTCATTTTATTTTGAGTAAGTGTACCAGTCTTGTCAGAGCATATAACTGATATGCTTCCTAAACTCTCTACTGCATTCAATTTCTTAACTATCGCATTTGATTTCGACATCTTCTGAGTTCCAAAGGCAAGTACAATTGTAACAATAGAACTTAAAGCCTCAGGTATAGCCGCTACTGCTAGTGCAACTGCAAACATAAAAGAATCAATAATTGCTTTATCTCTTAATATATCAATAATAAATATTATTCCAGATATAATCAAAATTGCTATAGAGAGATTTTTCCCAAAATTATCAAGAGTTTCTTGAAGCGGAGTTTTTCTTGCTTTAGCATTTTCTAGCATCGATGCAATTTTACCTATTTCAGTTTTCATCCCAATATCAGTAACTACTGCTACACCTCTTCCATAGGTTGCATAGCTACCTGAAAAAACCATATTCTTCATATCTCCAATTGAAACATCATCTTGGCTAATTGCTTCAATCTCTTTTGTAACACTTTCTGACTCTCCAGTAAGTGAGCTTTCGTTAACTTGAAAGCTGTGAGCTTCAATTACTCTTGCATCTGCGCTTATATAATCTCCTGCATCAAAAAATATTATATCTCCAACAACTAGTTCATTTGATGGTATTTCTTTTTTCGTTTTATCTCTTAAAACTTTTGATACTGGTGAAGACAATGCCTTTAGTGAATTAATAGAGTTATTTGCTTTAATATGTTGAACTGTTCCTAAGATTGCATTTAATACTACAACGAAAATTACTACAATAGTACTTTCATATTTTCCTAGAGCTGCTGAAATTATGGCTGCTAAAATAAGCATAATTACCAAAAAATCCTTGAACTGGTCCATAAAAACTTTTATTGGAGTGTCTCCTTTGGCTTCATCTAGCTTGTTATACCCATACTCTAATCTTCTTTTTTGGACTTCCTGTTCTGATAATCCATCAATACTTACATCCAAAATTTCCATTACTTCTTCACTGCTTTTCTTGTAAAATTTCACTTGCTAATCTCCCTCCTTATTTTCCAAACAAAAAAGACTCTACAGCTAGAATTAACTAGCTATAGAGTCTCACTAAACAATAGTGTCTGCAAAGCCGGGACGAATCCGAAATGACGACTTTGAATCCTGCTGCAGCAGGCAGTTACTCCCTCTATAGGAATACATTTTGTTTTTTTATATTACCACTCATAAAAGTACTTTGTCAATTATATTTTTAAAGTACCTTACTCAAAAAATCAATAGTTCTTGGATGAGAAGCACAAGTAAATATTTCTTTTGGGCTTCCAGATTCCACTACTGCTCCCTCATCCATAAAAAGAACTCTATCTGCAACTTCACGAGCAAATCCCATCTCATGCGTTACCACAATCATAGTCACATCTTCATTTGCTAAGCTCTTCATAAGCTCAAGCACTTCTCCCACCATTTCGGGATCAAGAGCTGAAGTTGGTTCATCAAATAGCATAGCTTTTGGCTTCATAGCAAGAGCTCTTGCTATAGCAACCCTTTGTTTTTGTCCTCCAGATAGTTTACTTGGAAACTCATTTTTCTTATCTAATAAGCCTATTCTTTCTAATAAAGCAAGCCCTATTTCATTTGCCTCTTCCGTAGAATATTTCTTTAGAAGTATAGGTGCCATAGTTATATTTTCAAGTACAGTCTTATTTGGAAAAAGGTTAAACTGCTGAAATACCATTCCAATTTGTTGTCTGTATGAATTTAATATTTTTGAATCCTTAGTTATTAGTTTTCCTTCAAAATGAACATCCCCATCACAGGGTGGTTCAAGAAAATTAATGCATCTTAGCAATGTACTTTTTCCAGAACCACTAGGTCCAATAATCGCTAATACTTCGCCTTTATTAATTTCTTCATCGATCCCTTTTAATACATGTAAATCACCAAATTTTTTGTGGATATTATTTAATTTAATCACTTGCTTGTAATCTCCTTTCAATTACTCCAAATCCTTTTGATAAGACAGCTGTCAAAATAAAATATATAAGTGCCGCCACAAGAAGTGGTTCAAATGGTTTATATGTTATCCCCCTAATGGTATCTACATTGTACATAAGGTCGTGAAGGCCAATAACTGATACTATAGCCGATTCCTTGATTAGCACTATAAATTCATTGCCAAGTGCAGGTAGTATGTTTTTAAAAGCCTGAGGAAGTATTACCTCTTTATATGCCATGGCTCCCGTCATTCCTAAGGACTTTGTTGCTTCAAACTGACCTTTATCTACAGCCATTATTCCAGCTCTTATTATTTCTGCAATATATGCTGATGAATTAATTGACATTGCTATTACTCCAGCTACAAACATGGGGATGTCCTTTAGTCCGTAATATACTATATATAGCTGTACTAATAATGGAGTTCCTCTTATAAATGCAATATAGGCTCCAGAAATATTTTGTAATAACTTAAATTTTGACAGCTTCATAATAGATAGAACAATTCCGCCTATTAATCCTAAAATAACAGTGATAAAGCTTAGCATCAAAGTGTTTGATGTTCCAGATATAAAAAATTTATAGTAGTCAACAAGAAATCCAAAATCCATAATTATGCTCCTTTTATTAAGTAAAAATATTACTGTGCTGATAATTCCGTTGCTTCAATAATATATTTTTCTAATGTTTTATCTTCAATAATAGTTTCAAGCGTGCTATTTATTTGACTTAGTAAATCCTCTTGATTCTTATTAATAGCAAGAGCTACTCCACCTTCAGAGCCTAAATCAAGATTATTTACCGCTATGCTTTCATTTGCTTCAGCATAAGATTTAGCAACCACCTCCGCTAAGATGATTCCGTCAATTTTGCCACTTTGTAATTCCATTATAAGATTTGGAATTTTGCTAATAGCAACTTTTTCTGAATCGGGAAACTGTGTATCTGCTATTTCCTCTTGTATTGTTCCTTTTTGAACTCCCACTTTAAGGCCTTTGAAATCTTCAGGTGCTGTTAACATATCTACTTTATCTGCTGCAACAAGCATAGTTGAATGAGCATCATAGTAAACAATTGAAAAGTCTACCGATTTTTTTCTTTCTTCAGTTGGATTCATTCCCGCTGCTATAAAGTCAATTTTTTTACCAGTTAATGCTGCAAGAAGTCCATCAAACTTCATATCCACAATTTCTAACTCAACACCCATATCCTCTGCTATTTTCTGAGCAATTGCTATATCAAATCCAACATAAGTATCCACTCCATTTATTTCTTTATGAAATTCATATGGAGGATAATCAGCTGATGTTCCCACAACTATTTTCCCTTTTTCCTTAATCATTTCAACAGCACTTTTCTCTTCCTCGGCTGAAGAGCTACACCCAACAAAGCTTAAAACCATTAAAATAGCCACACCTAATACCATTAATTTCTTTTTCATAACATTTCCTCCTTTAATTATTGTTTAGTCAATGGTTATGCAGACGATTTTCTAATAATGAGCTTTCTTTGCATAAAAAAAACTCCCGTCCACAATTTTAAAAAATTGGGACGAAAGTTATACTTCCGCGGTACCACCCATATTAACACAAGGTTCTCTCTTTGGTACGGAGATAAATTCTCGATACCTATCCAGGATAACGGTAGGATTCCGTCTGACCTTAGAGCTTTACAGCTTTCTTGCCAGAGACTCTGAGAAGCTCTCAATATAGTTGTTCTCGATTGGGCTCACACCATCCCCAACTCGCTGTAACCGACTTCTATATATTCTCATCTCGTCAACGTCATATTGCATAATTATTAACTTGTTCTCAATGATACAAAATTCAAACCAAGTTGTCAACTATAAAATAAAAATATTATAAAAAAAATTATAATTCTAAAATTTTAATCTTAAAATTAATTTAAATCATTTGCTCTTGGATAATGGATTTTAGCTTAGCAACTACTAAATCTATAGCTACCGCATTATGACCACCTTCTGGTATTATTATATCCGCATAGCGCTTATTTGGCTCAATAAATTGTAAATGTGCTGGTCTAACAGTTGCAAGGTACTGGGCTATAACAGAATCAACTGTTCTACCTCTTTCATTTATGTCTCTTTGTATTCTTCTAAGTATTCTAATATCAGCATCAGTATCTACAAATATTTTTATGTCGAGAAGATTTCTCAGTCTCTCATCTTCTAAAATCATTATTCCTTCGACTATTATGATACTTCTCGGATGAACAGTTACAGTTTTATCTCTAAATCTAGTGTGATTTTCAAAATCATAAACAGGCTTTTCTATGGTTTGTCCTTCTAGCAATAAATTTAAATGCTCAATTAATAAATCGTTGTCAAATGCAAGAGGATGATCATAATTAGCTTTTATTCTCTCTTCCATAGGAAGATTAGTTTGATCCTTGTAATATGCATCTTGCTCAATCATAGCTATATCTGACGGAGGTATGTTTTCTATAATTGTCTTCACTACTGTACTTTTTCCAGAACCAGTTCCTCCAGTTATTCCAATAAAAATAGGTCTTAGCACCTAAATTCCACCCTTCAAATTTAAAATTATACTTAATTGATTAAATCTTAACAGCAACTATCGCTACTACAATTAGTTCTAGTTTTTGATAATATGGAGCGTTGCTTTAAGTCCTTATTCTCAACTCCTAATGTTTTATATATAGCTTCCTTTATTGAATCAATTGGAATCTCGTCATAGCTATATCCATTATAATTAACAGCTCTACAAACAGTCTCTTTACCTAGCAATGAAGAACATGAATCACAATAATTATCAAAAATTTTAATATCAATTATATCTTCGATTTTTATATTATTTATCAAAATTAAGTTCGATTCCTTTATTTCATCATCATTTAGAGCAGTTTCTATAAATTGAATGTCTAAATTAGAATTGTCTAAATCTGATTCGATTGAATTAATAGCCTTGGCAATATTTTCTCCCGTATCAGAACATCTTTCGCAGGTTTCTCCATCTACATCAAGATGCTTCCATTCGATTATCAATTTATCCATAATTATCTCCTATCGGCTAATTCACTCACATATATTATATCATTCTAGTACTAAATTATCATAATAACAACTTAAATATAAATCCACTACTATAAGATTATAATAAAAAAAAGCCTTTAGCGCATCTATAATTTTAATATCTATGCGCTTAAAGCTTTTTAAATATGAATATAATTAAGTTTTTACTTCCATTTTGACGCCTTAAATTATTTTTCCATTTTATCAATATAAATTTTATTATTATCATCTAGCTTAATAGTAAAGCCCTGATAAACACGATATCCTTCGTTGCTTTCAAATTTGCTAAAGTCAATTATTCTCGAATCTATATGGATATATTTTACTATTTCCTTATTTTTAGTAAAAACAAGTACAGAGTCAGCTTTATCACTTAAATAATTTTCTTTTCCTAAGATTTTAGGATTATCAATCGGAAGTCTAGTTTCGTAATTTTTATCTATTTTTAATACATCAAAATTCTTAATGCCTGCTTTCTCAATAACCTTTTCTACTTCATCAGTATTGCTTACATACATGTTATCCCAAATTTCATATGAATCGTAAGTGTTGTTATATCTAAAGCTAGGATAAAACCCTCTACTATTATAATTTTCAATATCTTCAGGTCTATTTTCGATATCCTTCTCATAATACAGCTTATTATTAATCAAGTCCTGCCTGATACTAAGTAGTTCTATTTCTTGATTAGTCTCTATGCTTGTCTCTCTATAAGGCGATTTAAGACCCATATTTCCTGTAAACATACCTATAGCTAAAAAAACCAAAGATACGAGTAGAATTTTTTTATGATTAATTGTTAATTTCATTACTTCACCTCCTAGGATGCTCTATTTTTTTGAATCAGATAAAGAGGTATTTTATATCCTGCAAATCCCCCTACTACATAGCCTATAAATAAACCTGGTGTTCCAAGTTCTATCATTTCACTAAATATTATTCCTCCAGCTAGAATACTTGATAAAAATACCCCAAGTCTAAAGAACCCTTCTAGTGATTCGAACGTCAATACCTCTGAATTTTTCTCCATTTTAGAAAGGTCGAATAAAACTAAAGCTATTAAAAGCATTCCAATAGCAACAGCTAATAATCTAAACGAAAAAAATATTTGGGCTGATTGAGAATAATCGAATGTTCTAAAGAAAAATTGCATAGGAGTTATCATTTCGAAATACTTTGAAACAGAGCGAACTGCATTTTCATAGGCAATCTCTTTGCCGTTAATCAAAGTATAAAGTGAACTATAACTCAAATAAAACATTTCATAAAACACAATAGGAAATACCCCAAAAATATAAGTGCATATAAATTGGCCTATTGATGATCCAAACAGCATTCCCATGATACAGCTAAACGAAAACATAGAAATCGCAAAGGCTGAATAGCTAAATATCCAAATCATTATTTGACTACTAGTGAACATCATTCCTACATAATCACTGGTTCCTCTCATAATTAGTAAAGAAATTCCAGATATTAAAATAGGAACAACTAAAATAAATATACCTAACACAATTTTATTAAAAAATATTTCAAATCTACTAAATGGTCCTGAAATCATTATTTCAATTGTTTTTTTTCGTTTTTCTTCACCTATAAGAGCCACTGATAAAGCAACTGGAATTATAATTAGAGCAATAATAACCAGTTCATTTTCTAAATTCAAAACTCTTCTTAAAGTGTAAAGTAAGTTGTTCATAGTATCATAAGAATTAGAATTTAATTTTGATAAGTTTCTAGCTACGTTATATGGCACAGCCATAATAAGCAAAATTAAATAGCTATAAAAAAACCATTTAGTTATATGCCAGTCTTTTCTTAGCAAAGTCTTATTAAATGGCAATATTTTTGACAGCATATCCTTCTCCTCCCATTCTGTGTATAAATATCTCCTCTAATGTCATATCTAATTTTTCCATAATAATCGGATTATATTTTATTGCATTACTTTTAAATATTTCATAATGCTCGTCAATCACTATTTCATATACTTTTCCATAGTGTTTTATAGAAAGCAATTTAAATTCCTCTTCAAATGCTTTAGGCATAGCTGATTCAAAAGCAATCTGAATTTTTTTATATTTATATTTTAAATCTTCCATATCATCTTGAAGAATGATTTTTCCTTTATCCATAAACCCTACTCTATCTGAAACCTGCTCTAATTCAGAAATATTATGAGTTGAAATAAGCACGCTGGTATCTCTCGAGGATACATCCTGAACTATTAAATTAAGTACTTCTCTTCTCACAAAAGGATCCAGCCCTGAGGTTGGCTCATCCATTAATATTACCTTTGGCATACAGCTTAAATTAATAAGTAATGAAAGCTGAGTTTTCATTCCCTTGGAAAGATGTTTGATTCTTTTCTTTTCAGAAAAAGTAAAAATCTCTCTAAGTATTTGGTAACGTTCTTCATTCCAATTTTTACACATACCCTTATAAAATTCCTTCATTTCTTTTACTGTAAAAGTAGGATAAAAATTTAAATTATCTGGAATATACCCTATACATGAGCGTATTTCATGTGAAGCTGCAATATCTATCCCATCTAGAGTTACACTTCCTTCATCTGGCATATATATACCTGCAAGTAACTTTATAAGAGTTGTTTTACCTGCTCCATTTGGCCCTATCAAACCGTAAATCGATCCCGCTTTTAGATTTATATCTACTCCTTTAATTACTGGATCATTAGAATACCTTTTATAAATATTATTACCTATTATCATTTTCTTCACCCCTTTATGACAATGTCATCATAAATATCCTTTATATAATCAATAAGTTCATCCTTTGAAAGATCTAAATATATAGCCTCCACAACTAATTTTTTTAATTCTTCCATGAGCTGACTCCTTTTTAAAATTTTATTATTAGCTTGTATATCCTCAGAAATAAAAGTCCCTTTTCCTCTTAATGTACTTATAATTCCTTGTCGCTCTAGCTCCTGATATGCTTTTTGAACAGTGTTTGGATTGAGTGTCATTTCCTTAGCCATATCTCTTACTGATGGAAGCCTTTCTCCAGGAATAAGTACTCCCTTTACAACCAATTCCTTTATAGAATCAATTATTTGTTCATATATAGGCGTACGACTTCTCATATCGATTTTAAACAATTTATTCACCTCCCAAATAAGTACTAGCTGTACTAATATAAATAATACACTTATAAGTAAAAAAAGTCAAACCAATTTATTTGATTTGACTTTTTCATATTAATAGATATAGTTGTTCCTTTTATTACTGTGTGAATGTGTATCAATTGCTTTGTTTTTGCTTTATAGCCTCTTTCTTAATTTGAAGCTCATTTAAGTCAAGAATTTTATCTGCTCTTCTTGATATTAGATAGGTGACTAAAATTGCTGCAAAAAGCCTTGCCGCAAACAATATCCATCCGTTTGCTCCTACAGCCACAAAGATTAGAGTGTCCTCAAAAATAGCATGACAGCTAGCTAAAAATACTATAAGAAGAACCAAATCTTTCTTAGAAAGATTCCCTTCTTTTGAGCTTTGTATTATTACCCCTGCTCCATATGAAAGCCCAAAGGTCAACCCAATAAGCAATGGAAATGCTGATTCCTGTGACATATTAAAAAAATTTGTTATAGGCTTTAAAAATCCACTTATATAATCTAAAACTTTGTAATCCTTAGCTACCTGCATCACTATCATAAGTGGTATTACTATGAGTGCAATATTAAATACAGAGTTTATACTTCCTGATGCCGCCTCAATAAAAATATCAACGAAATTCATTAGAGTGTAACACCTCCAATCAATGTCCCATAAATAAATCCAGCTAAAATCATCAATGATAATCTCATTAAAACTACTTTAGATGCACTGACATTTAGCTTCTTTACAACTGCTGTCTCCATAAAAAGAGAATGAGAAAATGAAAGCATAAGTGCTATAACAGTAACCTCAAATGGAGTGAGAGAAAGTGCTTTTATCGCTCCAATAGCCGCGTAGATGTTGAGCATATTTCCCATAACTAAAACAATCGCTGCTTCACCCGGTAGATTAAAAAAATTCATAAATGGTTCAAAAATCTTAGCCATAAAATCCAGTACTGGAGTATGTCCTAAAAAAGTAACAAAGAAATAAACGGGAATAACTATTTTGGCTAACATCCAAGTTGTTTCTAGGCCCTTTTTAAAGCCATTTTTTAATGATGTAACTAACAATGAATAACCTCCTTACATAGAAATTCTGATGTGAATTAAAAGTGCGAGTGTGAAAATAAAATTGGCGAAAATATATCCATAGCGGGATTTTTTACTTATAAGATTTGCTCCTTCAAGCAATTCAGATATCTCTTCTTTAAAATTAATTTTTTCTGATATACTTCTCATATTTGAAAAATGAACCAAAATCATCTTTCTGTAAGATATAGTATATAACAAGCTAATTTCGCTTATTCCTTTATCTATATGTAGGGATGACTTATAACAGGATGATTCTATATCATAACTTGCTAATACTTTATTAGCACAAGTACAAAAACTTTTCCAATCTGTATTAAAAATTACTGTTGAGTTATTGCTAAGTATATACCTGACTATAAAAAAAAGAACTAGCATTCCATAAATCAGCTCTACTACAGACAAGCCGTATTTACTACTAAACTGAATCCCATAAATAATAGGTTTTTCAATTAATGCGATAAAGTAAACACATAAGGAGCCAAAAAAATTCTCATAATATGCTCTCTTAGAGATTGACATATAAAATATATTTATAAGATTAAAAATAAGCACCCAACCTACAATGAAAGATAAGGCTCTTTCCATAACATCACCCTTGCCCCTTAGTATCGGCTAAACTATAGATTTCATCCTCAAACATATTACTATAATATCTAAAACTAAAGGATTTTACAATTGATATTACATGTATTTTGAATACAATTCAACTCAATAAAAAATTTAATATATAAATTTTAACTTAGCTTACTTGATTTTATTTACCAAACATATGTTCTTTTTTTAAATTTAGTTGTATAATATAATTACAGTAATATAACTTAATATAAATTATTAGTAATGATGTAGTGAGGTTAAGCTATGGAAACATTAGATAAATTAAAAATTCTTGCTGAATCAGCTAAATATGACGTTTCTTGTTCATCAAGTGGAGGAGTAAAAAGAAAATCTAACAATAAAAGCGTTGGCAGTATTCATACAAGTGGTATTTGCCATAGCTTTACAGCTGATGGAAGATGCGTTTCCCTATTCAAAATTCTTCTTTCCAACTCCTGTATTTATGACTGTAAATATTGCATTAATAAGGTTACCAATGACATTAAAAGAGCTACCTTCACACCAAGAGAAGTATGCGAGCTAACTATAAGCTTTTATAAAAGAAATTATATAGAGGGTCTATTTCTTAGCTCTGCTATTGTAAAAAATCCTAATTATACCATGGAGCTTCTCGTGCAAACAGTAATAATGCTTAGAAATGAGTATCATTTTAAAGGCTATATACATCTAAAAGCAATCCCTGGCGCTGATCAAATTTTAATTACTAAGGCTGGTCTTTATGTAGATAGGCTCAGTGCAAACATCGAGCTTCCTAGTAAGGATTCACTTAAAATTCTTGCTCCCCAAAAAACCTACAAAGATATACTAACTCCAATGCACACTATAAGTCAGAAGCTCCTAGAATCTGGACAAACCAAAACAAAAACTAAAGAACTGTTTGTACCTGCAGGTCAAAGCACTCAGATGATAGTAGGCGCATCTCCTGAAGCTGACGGTCATATTATTAGGCTTTCTGAAGAGCTCTACAATAGATTTTCATTAAAGCGAGTTTATTATTCTTCATATATACCTGTAAATGAAGATAATTTGCTACCTGCAGTACCTGAGCCTACATTTTTAAGAGAGCACAGGCTATATCAAGCTGATTGGCTACTTAGGTTTTATGACTTCAAAGCAACTGAGCTTTTATCAGTCAATCAGAATTTCAATTTAGCACTTGACCCTAAAGCTAACTACGCACTTAACAACATGAATTTATTTCCAGTTAATATTCAAACTGCTAGCTATAAGCTGTTGCTCAGAGTTCCGGGAATAGGGGTAAGAAGTGCAAAGCGAATTGTCGAAGCCAGAAGATTTACTAATCTTAGATTTGAGGATTTAGTAAAAATTGGAGTAGTTATGAAACGAGCAAAATATTTTATAATTTGCAGGGGAAAATATTTTATGGATTTAAAATTCAAAGAGGAAACGATAAAAGATTATATTATTATGGATGAAAAAATTAAAAACAAAGTATCTGAAGGTGTTCAGCTAAGCATATTCGATCTTCCAAGCTACGAAATTATGAGTAGCGTAACAGGTGAATATTAAGATTTTTAAGGAGATTTAATTATGACTATTTTATTATATGATTCTACCTTCGATGGCCTGCTATGTGCCATTTCTAAAGCATTTAAATACAATTATGAGGATATAACTATAAAGGATAAATCATTAAGTCAGCTATCACTTATTGATAAGGTTATGGATATAAAAACTGATCCTGTTCTTTCAAAAAAAATGTACGAAAGAATAGCAAGTCTCTGGGGAAGTCTAACAATTGAAAACATATACAAGGCATATTTATATCCAGAAACGGAGACTTTAATATTTAAGTATCTATACCTTCTTACTAAAGAAAAAGCTACTCCTTTAGAGACCTTATCCCATGTCGAGCTTACTTTACTAGATAAGCGTATTCAATGTGTTTCTAGGGATATCCATAGATGGTATGGATTTTTAAGATTTAAAGAAGTTAAGCCTAACACTTTTTATGCTTATTACGAACCCAAATTCGACCTAACAAACTTAATTATTCCTCATTTTATCAGTAGATTTCCAAATCAAAATCTAGTCATTCACGATACTTTAAGATCCTATGCTGCACTATATAACCAAGTAGAAATAGTCTACCATAGACTAGAAAAGCTTAACTTGGATTTATTATCAAGTTATGAAAATAACTACCAAGAAATGTGGAAAGAATATCTACATCATCTTACTATAAAAGAAAGAATAAATCCCAAAAGACAAATGGCCTTTATGCCAAAAAAATACTGGCCATTTATTTCTGAAATGAAAAATTAATCTTTGATTTAATTATTTATTTCCTTACTCTTCTCGCTTAAAGTAACAATGCTCACAGATATAATTACTATAGCTGCACCTAAAAGCTGAGTACTACTTGGGATTTCTTCATACCAGAAATAGCTTGCTATAAAGGTTACTACAGGAATCAAATTCATAAAAACTGCTGATATTGTAACCCCTAAATTATTAAGAGCAAACATATAAAAATAAGTTGCTATTCCAGAGCAAAATACTGCTAAGAATATAAAATGGATTGATATTTCTGGATTAAGTTGACCCCAATTCACTTTTTCAAAACCTAAAAAAGGAATGAAGGCTAAACAGCCAAACAAGCTCTGGTAAAAGCTTACTGTAACATCTGAGTATGTATCGAAAAGTGGCTTTGTAATTATAAGATATATACTAAAAGATATAGCTGCTCCTAGCATATATAAGTATCCCAAAAGACTTCCTTCTGATGATAAATCACCTCCTATAACTAGGTATACTCCAAGTATAGATAACGCTACTGCTAGCAATGCTGTTAGCTTAGGAATTTTTTTTAAAAAAAAGATTTCACCAAACGCTGCAACCACTGGCATAAATGCAATGATAACCGATGCAGCGCTAGCACTTATTCTAAGTATCCCGTTATTTTCAAAGAAAAAGTATATAGTTATCCCAATAATGCCTGCCGTCGCCATTAAAGGAATATCTTTTTTTAGTAGCTTTTCTTTTGGAGCAGCGTACTTCATAATAGGAAATAAAATTATACTTGCTATTACAAATCTGTAAAACGCTAAACTAAGAGGCGGAAATACATCCATTGAGATTTTAATGCTAATAAAGGATATTCCCCACATCACAACTGTAATAATTAATAAAATAAGTCCTATAGCTTTTGATTTATTCATAACCTTCCCGCCTTAAATGTCAATGTAATAATGCCCTTAAGTAAGGGCATTATTATTGTATCATATTTTCTCATTCTATTTATGTTTCTTTAATTCCAATTCCATTTCCTCTATTGTTTTTTCTAGTACAAATACCCGCGCATATTTTTTTGAATTTCCAGGAACTATATGCCATGGTGCGTAGCTTGTGTTTGTTTTATAAATCATTTCATTAATTGCACTTTCATACAAATTCCATTTCTCTCTGTTTCTCCAGTCTTCATCGGTAATTTTATATCTTTTGTCTGGATTCTCTTCTCTTGCTTTAAATCTAGCTAGCTGTTCTTCCTTGTCTATATGAATGAAAAATTTTAACACTATAGCCTTATAGCTTTTTAGATGGGACTCCATTTGATTTATTTCATCATAGGCTCTTTTCCACTCATTTTCACTTGCAAAGTCTTCCACTCTTTCGACCATAACTCTGCCATACCAGCTTCTATCAAAAATAGTCATATGACCAGTTTTGGGCAGATGCTTCCAAAATCTCCATAAGTAATGGTATTTTTTCTCTGTTTCATCAGGAGCAGCTATCGGTATAACTTCATAGCCTCTTGGATCTATACTTTTAGTGAGTCTTTTTATATTCCCTCCTTTTCCTGCTGCATCCCAGCCTTCAAAAACTATTATCGTAGGTATTTTTTCTCTATACAAGTCATATGCTAGTAATTTAATCTTTTCCTGAAGTTTCTTTAGTCTTTTCTTATATTCCTCATCCGAAATATCTAAGCTTAAGTCAACATTAGAAAGCGGCAATACCTTTTGATTATCTGAATCAAAATCTACATACTCAATGCCTCTTAAGTTTATATCCTCACTAATAAGCGAATTTTTGAACAGCTCTACAGCAGTATGGATTAAAAATTTCGATGCATTCTTTTTATCACTACTGTCTATCAAATGCCAAGGAGATTTTGATGTATTTGTTTTGCTCAATAAATTATCATAATGCTCATAGTACTCACTATAATTTTTATTTTGATATATATCCTTTTCTTTTACTTGCCACTTAGTAGAATCATCAGATAGAAGAGCTTTCAATCTAGATTTCTGTTCCTTTTTACTTACATGTAGGAATATCTTGATAAGCAATATGCCTTCATCAATTAAAATTTCCTCAAAATTAATAATATCATCAACATCAAGCTTATATTTATTGGATTTTGATGGAAGGTCATCAACTAGCTCTCTATACCAGCTTCTGTCAAAAATCATGATTTCGCCTTTTCTAGGTATCTTTTGCCAAAATCTCCAAAGAAATGGCTTTCTCTTTTCCTCCTCTGTAGATTCATGGAAAACCTCAACCTTATAGCCTCTTGGATCTAGCTCTTGGATTAGTTCATTTATAAGAGTTCCTTTTCCAGATGCATCCCAGCCCTCAAAAATAACAAGAACAGGTAACTGCTCTTCTTTAATTTTTTGTTGTAATCTGGCTAATTCCGCTTGTAATTCTTTGTAGCTTGTATTAATAGCTTCAAATATTTCCTCTCGTTCTAAATCAAAAGCCTTGAGCATATTTTCCCCTCCTCAAATAAAAGTATAAGTAATATGACTATTTATATCCAAACTAAGGCAAATTAAGCAATGTCCGCTTATATTCCAAGCAAAAAAGCTGCATACCAGAGGTATACAGCTTTCTATATTTCATATAATTTATATTAGATAATATTCATTTCTTTTCCAACTTTTGTAAAAGCATCTACTGCGCGGTCTAATTGCTCTTTAGTATGCCCTGCAGTAACCATGCAACGTACTCTTCCAGTTCCTTTAGGAACAGTGGGGAATACTATTGGACTTACAAATACTCCTGCTTCAAATAATTTTTTAGAGAACTCTATTGCTTTAGCTTCTTCTCCAATAATAATAGGAGTAATAGGAGTTTCGCTTTCTCCTGTGTTGAATCCTAGAACAGACATTTTTTCTTTGAAGTAACGAGCGTTATCCCAAAGCTTGTCAGTGTATTCTTCACTTTCCATTAGCATTTTGATAGCTTCCATAGCTGCTCCTACTGCTGCTGGAGGCATACCAGTAGAAAATAGGAATGGTCTTCCTCTGTTTTTTAGCCAGTCAATAGTAACCTTTTTACCAGCTACATATCCACCTACAACACCGATAGCTTTAGAAAGAGTACCAATTGTAAAGTCAACTCTTCCATGTAGGTCGAAATGATCTACAGTTCCTCTACCACTATGTCCTAATACTCCTGAAGAGTGTGCATCATCAACATAAGTCATACAGTTGTATTTCTCAGCAAGCTCAACAATTTCTGGAAGCTTAGCAATATCTCCATCCATTGAGAAAACTCCATCAGTTATGATTAATACGTTGTTGTATTCAGATCTAGTTTCTTTAAGAACTCTTTCTAAATCTGCCATATCTGAATGCTTGTAAGTAGCTTTTTTAGCTTTAGATAATCTTGCTCCATCTATAATTGAAGCATGGTTAAGCTCATCAGAAAGAATTAAATCTCCTGCTTCAGTAACAGCTTGAATTGTTCCTGCATTACAGTTAAAGCCTGATTGGAAAACTAAAACTGCTTCTTCTTTTTTAAACACTGCTAAAAGTTCTTCTAATTCATCATGGATTTTCATGTTTCCAATGATTGGTCTAACTGCACCTGCTCCAGCACCGTATTTTTCTATAGCTTCTATTGCAGCTTTTTTTAATCTAGGATGATTAGAAAATCCTAAATAGTTATTTGATGATAAATTGATTGCCATTTTTCCATTGATAGAACATTCTGCTTCATTTGGTCCATCAAGAGTCACTACCTCTTTATAAAGACCTGCTTGCTTTAATTCATCAATTTTTTCTTTGATAAATCCCATTTCATGTATATTTGACATTGTTTTGCCTCCTAACAATTAATCAATTGCTCTACCTATATAATACACTATAATTAAAACTTGATACCTAATTTTTCAGATAATTTCTCAAGCATATCTTTAGTCATTGATTCCATTGTATAGTCAGGTTTCCAGTTCCACTCTTCTCTTGCGCAAGAATCATCTAATGAATTTGGCCAAGAATTTGCAATTGCTTGTTTAACTGGATCTACATCATATGATAATTCAAATTCAGGAATATGTTTTCTGATTTCTCCTGCAAGAATCTCTGGGTCAAAGCTCATAGCTGTAACGTTGAATGCGTTTCTATGAACTAATTTATCAGGATTTGCTTCCATTAAATCATGAATAGCTTTTATTGCATCTGGCATGTACATCATATCCATCATTGTTCCTTTATCTATGAATGATGCATATTTTTTAGCTTTTAATGCCTCATAATAGATATGAACAGCATAATCAGTTGTTCCTCCACCTGGAAGCGCTTTGTATGAAATAAGACCTGGGAATCTAACTCCACGAGTGTCAACTCCGAATCTTTTGTAATAGTAGTCACATAATAATTCTCCAGCTACTTTAGTAACTCCATACATAGTAGTAGGTCTTTGAATTGTATCTTGAGGTGTATTGTCTGGCGGAGTGCTTGGTCCAAACGCTGCAATTGAGCTTGGAGTAAATACGCTTATATTTTTTTCTCTTGCGATTTCAAGAATATTAAATAGACCATTCATATTGATATCATATGCAAGCTGTGGTTTAGCTTCAGCTACTGCTGAAAGTAAAGCAGCTAGGTTTACTATAGTATTAACCTTGTATTTATCGCATATTTCTGCCATTTTCTTAGCATCTAATATATCCAATGACTCGAATGGGCCACTTGTTAAAACATTTTCTGGACCATTATTAGTTAAATCACTTGCAATAACATTATCATTACCATATTGCTCTCTTAAAAACATTGTTAGTTCTGTACCAATTTGACCTAATGAACCTGTGATAAGTATTTTTCTCATTACCTAACCTCCATAATTTTATACATATACTATTGTGTTTGTCTAAAATACATTTTGTCAAAATAAACGTTTTTTTAAATACTATTTAGTTTTATTATAACTATAATTAATCTAAAAATAAAGTAAATTATAAAAAAATTTAAATAAAAAACTAACTTGAATAAAATAATCAAGTTAGTTAATGGTGTTTTAAAGTGTTTTAATCTAAAGCTACATTAACAGAAAGTACTATTCCATCTACATCGAAGTCGATGCAAACAATATTATCTTTTTGCAGATTAATTTCAATTTCTTCTCCATACATCATAGTCGGAACAGATATATCTACATTAATTCCATCATTTGAAAAATTTATACTTGCATTAGCAGTAAGCATATTTGATAATTCAGAAAGCGCACTTTTGGACATGTCGTCTAGTTCCTCTACCGGCATACCCATCATCATCGTCGAAGCTATTTTTTTAGCTCCATCCATATCAATAGAGTAAACCACATTACCTTTTTTATCACCAACAATTCCAAGTGTTAAGACAACGCCACTCACCATAAACTTTTTTTCTTTAAGACTTATTCCTTTTCTAGTTATGTTAGAAAATCCAATTTGTGGCATTATTCCAGTAACCGCACCTATAAAGGGGTTAATCAATCTTACATCCACTCATCATCCCCCCTTTGAAAACCAATATTCATAAATATTTCTCCAGCATTACTTTGCAAAACCAAGGAAGTGCTCTTTATTTCTCCAATTGAGATAGTCAAATCCTTCCCATGAAAAATCGTAGGTGGAGAAACTCTAAGACTAAGACCTCTATTAAAAGTGTTCAGCATCGAGCAAGCATTTCCTCCCACTATATTCCCAAACTCTCCAAAAAAAGCTATCATTTCATCCTTGGCTAATTCACTTTTGTTCAAGGCTCTTTTTGCCAACTCTATAATAGTATCGTCTGACATATCAATAACCAATCTTCCACAGTGCCTTCCTATAATACCAATAGTAACAGAGATACCTGAAGATTTTTTGGATTTTATATTTTCATTTGTTTGTTCTTCATTATGAACTAAGGGAGCCGCTTCCAATCTTTTTAAATAGCTTATCAAAGATTCCCTGAATGCTCCAAAGTAATTTTCAGAAAGCAATCTATATAGCTCTTCTCCAGCAAAAAGCTTATCTATTGCTGAATTAAACTCATCTTCATCTATTGGTTTTTGTATATAAGATTTTACTCCTGCATCTTTAGCTTTTTTTATAATTTCAGCATCCATCATTGCACTTATAGCCATCACTTTGGAGTTTGGGCAGTGATTTAGGATTAGCTTTGTGGCCTCTATACCATCTCCGTCTGAAAGAGTCATGTCCATAGTTACTAAATCTGGCTTGCAAGTTAATATCACAGACTTAACTTCAGCTATACTTTGAGCTTCACACACTATTTCAAAACCTTTTTTTTCCAGTAATGATTTTAATATTGTTATTGAGAAGCTAGAATCATCGACTATCATTGCTTTTAATTTGCTCATTACTTCACCACCCACCGAATATGTTCATATATAAACTATTGTGATTTTATACCCATTATACAGGATTTTTAAGCTAAAAACATAAAAAAGTACACTACTTTATTCTCAAAACTTAAAATAAAAATCCCAGTTATGCATAATTATTCTTTATAAATTATAAATATTCAAGAAAATTTTTTCAAAATATTATATTATTCATTTGAAAAGAATACTAAATGTGTGGTAGAATCAATAATTATTAAAATTTGATTTAAGGATGGGTTGGGATAACTTTGTTATATTACATATTAGAAGATTCGCTTGGATTTATTTTAAACAGAACAAATACTAAGCTAAAAAATAGGCTTCACCAAGAATTCAAAAATTATGATGTGACTCCCGAGCAGTGGTCATTACTAAATTGCGTTTCTATAGATAAGCCCATTACGCCTAAGGAAATTTCAGATATAATCTATAAAGATAAACCAAACACAAACCGAATCTTAGAAAAGCTATTTGAAAAAAAACTTATATATAAGGTTCCCCATCCTACTGACAGAAGATCTTTTCACGTTTTTCTAACCGATGAGGGACTAAAGCTTAGAACAACTTTAGTTCCTATAGCTTACGCCATCACAGAAAAGCTAACCGATGGTTTATCACCAGAAAAAGTGCAAGAGCTTAAAGACTTGCTCAACCTTCTTTATAATAATGCCGATTTTTAGAATTATTATATAAAATTCATTAATATAAAGAATCCAAACGGTATGAATATTCAGCTCGTAGAGGGCTCTATATAAAAAAGTTAAGCCAAAAGGCTTAACTTTTTTTATATATTACTTAAATTTTGCTATTACTTCCATTAGTGAAGATGACTGCTGAGCTACATCTTCAATAGATGTATTCATATTTTTTAGTATATCCTCTGCTTGAGCCATTGTTATTCCATCTGGTTTACCAATCTGATCTAATATTTTCATAGATTTCACAAGCTTTTCAGGGATTCTTACATTCTTTCCACTTGCTGTTACTGCTTTTATTTGCTGAGCTACTTGGTCATCAAACATCTTAACCATTTGTCTTACCCCTTCAGCCTGTGTAGATTCAGCTTGTCTTAATAATTTGTCAACAGCAGCTTGATTATTTTTGTCAATTGCTAGCTCCATTGCTTCTTCTCTCATTTTTTCAGCTTCTGAAAACCACTCATTCGATTTATATTCCATAGTTTTTGTCACTGAACTTATGTCCTCAAACTGTTTTACTTCTCTAGTCTGCTTATTTAATATATTTCTTAAATCAGCATCTCCTCTTCCAAATGCATCTGCTCCAGTTCTATCGGTTACTGTATGATCCATTTTCTTAGCAAAATCCTTAATCGCACTCTCATCTATAACTTCTCTTGCATCTATATTTGTTGTCGGCAATTTCCCATTATGATGAGTCTTATATAGCTCTTGATTATATATCCTTTGCACATCTTCTTTTGGGATATCAATCCATTCGCCAGTTTTTTTATTATAAATACGCCCTGTAACATCTTTATCCATAGGAACGCTTTTAAATCTTGCAGAATTCGAAACCATATCATCAGCAGATACTGAGCCTTTATAATTAGGATTTGTATATCTACTTGAATCCAATTTTGAAGCTGTTTTTGATGCATCTAATTTTGAAGCTCCTCCAGCACCTGGAGTATTTGTTGCTTCTACAAATTTAATGTCCTCTGGATTCACACCATGCTCCTGAGCCAAGCGCTCTCTAGTATTTTGCAGAGCTGCTTGAGTATGCTGTTCATTTCTCATATTGAATTTTCCTCTAAGCTCATTTGCTCCTGGTCCTTTGTATTCCTTCAAAGAGTTCATTGCATACTTATCCTGCTGAACAGCTCTTAGTGCCTCATCGTATGCATCTTTTGCATCCTTTGCATTAGGATGAGAGCTTAATCTATCTTGAGCTCTTTTTAAATTTGCAACCTTTTGGTCTCCAATCTGTTGACCTTTTCTAAATAGCTCATCTCTTTTGCTAGTCTCAGATTTAATCCCTTTATTTGCTTCCTTATATTTTTGAATTTCCTTCTTAGCATCTTGCTTGCCTTTATCCATTGCATCATTCCATTTTTTTGCAGCCCTTTCATGAGGGTCTACTAAGTCAGAAGCGTTTTTAGCCTCTGCAGCTTTGTCTTCAGCCTGTTTTGCTGCACTTTCAGCTGCTTCATCAGACTCCTTTGCAATAGAATCACTAGCATTTGTTTTTTGTGCCTTTACTGCATCCTCAGCTTTGGCTGTGGCTGTTTTTGACATATCGTCAGCTTTACTACCCACTGCTTTTGCTAAGTCGTCACTTTGATTTGATGCTACTTTGACCGCATCATCCAATTGTTTATTTGCATTTTGAATCGCTTCCTTTGCTAGCTTTGCATTTGCTAATTTCATTGATTGAGTTGCTTCATTTGCTGCTTTAGGTCCCATCCCAAAGATATCCTTAGTAGTTTTAACTATATCCTGTCCAAGAAAATCTCCAACCTTGCTTGAAACATTGCTTAATTTTTTCAAAGCCGCACTTCCAAGCTTTGTAGTACTAAGTGCATCTGATGCAGTCTTGGCAACTGAACTTACTACACTTCCTCCAAAATCAAGCCCTGCTCCCACAACTCTACCAAATCCTTCTTCTGCAACTGTTTGTATTGCTAGTTTTCTTGCTATATCTGACCAATTATCCATTCCTTGGTTAACATAGTCTTTTGTAGTATATACAGATTTTGCAATCTCAAATCCAAACTCAGATTTTCCAGCCGTAGCTATTCCAGCTACTATTCTCAGTGAAATTGCCAATCCAGTTTCTCCTCTTGCAACTTCTTCAGTTGTCAAATCTAAGGTATCTCTCGCATGCTCATAGCTAGAGTATTCTCCTGGTAATTGACTTGAGCTTGAAATTTCTCCTCTTGTAAATCTTCCATGGAAATCTCTCAATCTTCCAAGAGCTTTTTCATCTATACCTTTTCCTTTATTTATATTATCTTGAATCTTTTGTAAATGCTTTGCCATGTGACTAGAAATATTATTATCTTCATCACTGCTTTTAATATACTTCTGCTTTAATTTTTCTATTTGATTTAACCTGTTCCAATAACCAGTATCGCCATCATTTCTTTCTGCTACTAGCTGGCTTTCGACTTTTGCAATAGCTTTATCTATCTCTAAATCTCTTCTTGCCCTATCCAGATCATCAGTGCTGAGCTTTGAGCCATAACTGCTTTCAAAATCTCCAGTTTCTGGATTTAGAACATATATTTCTTGAGAGCCTCCTGGATAATCAACAACTAAGGTTCCATCAGACGGATCATATTTTCCTCCTGGTATGTTTAAGTTTCCTGGACCTCTTGGAGTAAATCCTCCAAACCCACCTGCTAAAGCAGCTCCAGCTCCAATTATAGCTCCCAGTGTTGAAGCTATATTTATCATAGTCATTTCATCTTCTGAAGCTCTTTCATTCCAATCATAATCTCCTGATTCAAAGTCCTCCCAAGGAAAGCCTTCATTTTCTATTAGATCTTCATCCTCATTATTTTCTTCAGCCCCAGATGCTACAGTTGCTTCCCAAACATAGGTATCTGCGATAACTATAGCTTGTGGCCAAAAATACGTACCTAATACTCTTTCAATCGTTATCTCTTGCCCTAGCGTTACCCCTTGAGGGATATTGCCACTTAGAGTTTTATTAGAATACGTAAAAGCTCCCAAATCATAAAAGTTAGGATCAGACATGCTAAATTGTTCCATACGCTTACCAGAAATTATTCCTCCAAAAATAACTCTAGAATTAGGCTCTTCTTGATCTAGGCTTCCTCCATTAAGCATAATATTTGCATTTACATCAATTTTTACCTGAGCTTCACTGTCATAGGAAGATTCAAGTGATGAAAACTCAGCTATATAGTCAGCCTGCAAATTATTGTTTTCACTATAGCGGTGATAAAGAGTCTTACCATCCTCCATAACTCCTGTTTCATTTCTAAATGTTCCATTAAAATACTCTAATCTTGTTTGATTAGAACCTTCATCTACAAAGGCATAGTAGTTAGTTTCTTTGTGTATCCACTTTCCTGTAGCTGAAGGTGGAGCTTCATTTGTATCAAAAGTAATTTCATCAATTCTAAGTAGTATCGTAGCTTTTCCATAGAAATCTGCTTGCCAAGACTCTTTAGCTTCACTTACTAAAAAGTTTAAATGTACCTCAGCATATAGATTATTTGGATTAATCAAATCTACAAATTCATATTGAGATACGTAAAAATGTGGTGCTCCTATAAAAAAATTGAAGCCTCCCTCTTGACTATCAAATCCACTGTAGCTAACTGTTTCTCCAATAGCTGTACCCATTCCATAACCTTCAAAATTAAACGATATATCGCTATTTGCTGACCAATTACCATTATTATTTGAAATAGTATATTCTCCAGAAAAATCATACTTATCATCACTATATTCTAAACTTACTGATTCAAGTGGCATCTTAATAGAACCATTTGGTATTACCTCTGAGTAATTCTCAGATAAAGGAAGAACTTGTTTTTTGCTACTTCCTTGTCCTATTGTAATTGCAATAGGTGTGAATTTTATTCCAGTAGGAGGCCTCTCTTTTATTAACATATTATAATCTACCTGTTGCTGGGTAAGTGTAGATTTCTGAGCTGGCAAATTTTTAAACCCATAAGCTTCAAATGGATCTTGCCAATTTGTTTGTGCGAAACCTAGCTTCATAAAAGGAAAAATACTAGCTACACTAAAAATTCCTATTAAAAATACACTAGCAGTTCTAGCTGCTGCTCTTTTTCCTCTAAACAAAGTTGCTATAACCATGCTTACAATTAACAAGCCAATTCCAAGAATATACCATTGTGGTCCTGTTATCGAAGCTAACAAAGCTATTAAAATTGATGCAACATACCCTATGATTAAACCACCACCAAAATTGCTGGCTTTTTTTCTACTCATTCTTCCTTTTGAAAAGGATCTAATAAACTCTACTATAAATCCTCTTGGATTTCTCAGTGATCTAATAACAGCTACAATAGATGCTGCTGCTATAGCTCCATTTTCAGTTGTTCCGTTGCCTGTTTTAAAATTATATAAAATTAATGCAGTCCCTATTCCAGCAATAAATAATGCAAATCCTCTTGCAGTATTTATTCTAAAAGCGCTTCCAATTTTCATTTGAACTGGTTTAGCACTTTTTTTGCCTGAAAGAAAAGACATAAGTAAACTAGTTATTAGCCATGAAATAAGGGCTTTTCCAAAAACTCCTCCTATTGCTCCTATAGCCCCTGCATACATCCCACCTTGAGCAAAAGTAAGAATACTGAGTATCTTTACAATCTGGTTATCAGGACTATTAAGCCTAAGATAAGATAATGCTATCCAGATTGCTGACAATGCAATAGTTGGAAGTAATAGCTTTGGAGATTTTAGTATGTGTCCTATTCCAATAAAAGCTGAGCTTATGCTTTTCGACAAAAAACCTGCTGGCCCCAATGTGGCTGTATCTAATTGCTTTTGAATTTCAGCCATAATTCACCTCCAAAATTTATTTGCTTACAAGTGATTTTCCACAGCTAGTACAGAATTTTGCCGATATTTTTACTTTAGCACCACAATATCTGCAAAATTTCGTATCCACATGCTTATCATCAGGAGCTTCATATTTATCGGCTTCATTTAATTTAGTCTCCATATCACTAACAGGCTCTTTAACTTCTTTTATTATAATTTCAGGCTCATCTCCGGGTGCAATAACCATCTCTATTAATTCGCAAAACTTTTCCTTATTTATACTTTTTAAAACTACTTTATCTTCATCAGCTACTGGCATAATATAATATAAAATCTTGTCATATTTGATGAAAGCTATTGGCATTTGCACTAGTTGATTATTTTCAAAAAACAAGCTTCTAAAAGAAAGCATATTTCTTTTTTCTAGCATCAGTCCTAATAGCCCGTATCCTGTTTCCGTAAATTGAATTTTTTGATTAAGAAGTTTTAATATTTCTAGATTTTCAAGCTCTTTCAAACCTTTTTCAATGTTCTTAATATCCCCTAGGGATAGGTTATCAAACGGTCCAAATGCTTCAGTAATGAACGGAAGAAACCATCTAATATCTTTACTTTCAAATGAAAATTCAAAAACATCTTTTATTTCAGAGGTATCGACCTCATAGCTATCTGGTACATGAAAAAGTAGCTGTTCTAGATATTTTCTTTTAAGAGCATCTCCAATAGCCATAAGGCATAAAAATCCCAAGGTACTCATAGTAAGTTGTGTACTTGTTTCTATGGTTTCATCAGCTGTAAATAAATCACTAAAATATGAAGATATTTCATCTGGAGAGGTAAGCTTTATAGTCGATTCATTATTATCAGCGTTCTGGAAATAAAAACCTAAGCTATCTAGTCTAGAAATAACTGTAGTGAAAATCAAGTTATCCTCATCGGTCACACCAGTAATATAGCTAAGGCTAAATGGATAGAGCATCAATTTTTTTATAGTTTCATCAACGTCTGCAAGGTCAGAGCTTAATTTACTTTCATCTTTATATGTTCTTTTTAGAATTTGTGCCAATTTGTTATAGCTATTTTCTTTATATAACTTAGAAATTTCATTATTATCATACTTAAGTATACTGCCCATATTTTTATCCCCCAGTTCTAATTAAATACTATTAATGATATTTGATTTAATTCCTACTATGAGTAATTGCTTTTTTTAAAAGCAACACTTAGTAAAAACCCTCCTAAAAGCATCATAATTATTTGTCCTGCATTTGGTCTAACCTCACTGGATAACGAATTAAGTCTAGGCTGAAAGCTAAAATAATAAACCGTATTTTCTACCTTTACACCCATATCAGAGCCTCTTCGCGTAGATGTTCCATTATAAACATTTCCATCTGATGCTAGAAAATCATAATCTACAGACCACTCATATCTACTCTCTGCTGGATATGAATCATTTGATCCTCCAACTCTCCTAGTTGAAATATTTGCAGTTGATGTATCTCCAAAAATAAATAATAGTAAATTGATACTAGCTATAAGAATCAGCATAAGTCCAACTATAAATAAAATAATCTTTCCGAAAATACTTCCTTTCGCTACATTCTTCATAACTATCTACTCCTAAAGGTTATTTAATATTTGCCTTTTTGCATCTTTTAGCTATATAGTCGTATACAGAATTAAAGTCTTCTCTATTTACATAAATTTGATTTCGTTCAAAGCTCTCATTTACATATATTATATTTAGATTCCTTTTAGCCTTTATATTCTTAACCTTAGAAAATTGGCTATATGAGGTTTTTTTAGCATTTGCAAGCAAGCCCGCTCCCATAGCTGTTGGGTTATTAGCGAGCGCTCCAGCTAGAACTGTTATCATGCTCAGAACCTGAGAGCGCTTAAATTGTTTATCCATTTGGATATGTCTAATTCCCTTTTCATCCATTTCAAAAGCCACGCAATATTTTCCTCCATTTAGAACTGCTATTATTATGTAAGCAATTATTGCAAGGCCAACCATAATTCCTCCAGCAAAGCCTCCTACGGTTACAAAAGCCTCAATAGCTTCACTAAATCCTCTTTCAAATAATTCTAAAAGGCTAACAAGCAGAGTTGGAAATGCTGTAGCTAGTAGAACTACCTTTAGCAAAGTAATTAATAGCCCTGGATTAGTCCACATATTAAGCTCATAAACCCATCTATATACTCCATCTTTTCCTTTGGATATTTCCTTAGATTCATCAAGTAAACTGACTTCTAGTTGCTGACTTCCACAAAATTCGCAAAACACACTTCCATCTTTTATTTCCTTGCTACATGATACGCATTTCATTCTAGCCCCTCCTTCGATTATCACTATATTAATCATGATACAACACTGAGAAACTATATATCAACCAAATATTTATTTATAGCTTATTAATTAAAAAACAAAAATGCTCCCTCCATAGAAACAGTTTTATTATTCAAACTATCTACCATAGAGAGAGCATATCCAAATGCTTGGGGCTGCTTTGCTGATTTACTTTAAATTGTTATTTCTATTCTGTTCCCATCTGGATCTAATATGCAGCTCTCATAATAGCCATCGCCTGTTACTCTAGGCTCTCCTACAATTTCATACCCATCACTTCTTAATTTAGCAGTAAGCTCATCCACTTTTTCTTTACTTCCCACTGAAACAGCAAAATGAATTAGCCCAAGATACTGCGAAAAGCTATTATTTAAGTTCAAAGGAATACTTGGCATTTGCATAATCTCTAGTCTACAACCTGAATCAAACATCAAAAAATATGATTCAAAGGATTTGGTTGAATTGATATATTTACTTCCTGAAGTACATCCAAAATATTCTGTATAAAAAAGCTTTAGCCTTTCAATATCTGAAGTCCAAATAGCAATATGTTCAATCTTCATTTTCATTATCCTTTCCGAAAGAAAAATATGACAAAAGCTTTATAAATTATTAGACTATAGATTGTCATTATATGAACTGAAAATCTATTTTATCAATATAGATATATTTAATTATGATTTTATCCAATTACAATTACTTCAATCAGCTTAGTAAACTTTTCCAGCTCTTGTGTAGATAATATAGCTTTATATGTGTCTAAAGCTTCTGCCAATATATTATTGCCACTACTACTCGGTTCATAATCAATTGATGTAATCGAATTTCTTTTAGCCAGTGCCGCTACTTCTCCTAAATTTAATTCATCTAGTATTCTTAGAATTTCATCTTCAGTTAAATCCGCATCTATTAAAACATCCTCTAAATCCCCCAGAGAATTAACCTCTAGCTTTATAATGTTTTTCTTATCCGAGAAATGTCTGCATTGCCTTATTTCATCTATGATTTTTCTGTATTTTTCATCGTCCATCTTAATTCCAAAAGAAACTATAAGCTTGTTTAAATTATCATAATATCTAGGAACAACAAAAACTCTATCCAAGGTATTGTTTATAATTGAATTTTCAATCAAAACTGCAAGCTGATTCAAGCTATTATTTAAATACCTCATCAAGGATTCATTTAAATTTAAATCCCTTCTAAGTCCTTCTAACCCTGATTTAAGTATGTCCTGAATTTGAATTTTAGTTTTTTTATTAAAAATAATAAATAGCTTTTCTAAAGAGCTCTCATCTATTTCTAAATGTCTATAGTCCTTACCTGCAAGCTCACATCCTAAAGCTGATAACAGTACCCTCTCATAGATATTAAACGGGATATCACTATAATTTTTATCATAACCACTTAAAAGATTATGGATGTCTTCACTTGAAAAAAAAGAACAAAATAAGTTTTCATAATATATCCATTCTAAATATTTATTTATAAATTCAATCCCTTTTAAGGGTTCCATTTTCTGATGCACTGGATAATCTGCAGTGATATGAATTTCATGAGCTCCAAATTCTGGGTAATATAACTTAAAAAATCCATTTATCCCATCTTCAATTGTTGATTTATAAAACACATTATCTGTTTTTACCAATTTTCTCAAGATTGATTTATGGAGCAATTTTGAAGTTATTTTTAGCTTATCTATTTGCTTTAAACCTTTAGTGTAAATATTAAAAATTCCTTCTTTTTTAATATCTTCTATGGCTAAATCTGGATTCTCATAGGTTTTTAGATATACTCCGAGTGTAAATAAAATCGAGGAAAGTAGCTGGGAAGCTGCTTCAATTTTTATTGAGCTACTTTCTGAGCCGTTATATTTCTCTGTTTGTCTCGCTAATAGCAATAAACAATCAGTTTGTATATTCTCTACCTCATTTGCTGTTAGAAGGTTAACTCTAAAACCCTCTTCTAAAAGAGATTGAAAATAATCCTCGCTTTTTAAGAAGTCTCTATTAATTTTTTTAACTATTTCAATATTATTCAAGTGAATCCTCCTCATCCAAATCCGTCTTATCCTCTGTAAATTTTTCCTTGTACGCATATCTTAATGTTCTAGCTAGATTATTTAATTCTCTTCCTGACAATAGCTCGAGTGAACCTTGACATATTGAATCATATGAAATCTTCATAAATTTTATAAGCTCATCATCGCTCATTAAGTCATTAGTTTCATTTTTATAATAATAAAATATTTCTAATAACTCATGGATTGTCTCTTCGTAATTGTGCATGGAAATGTATGGAGAATCACAAAATGCTAAAATGATTTTTTCAATCACGCCTGCTCCAAACTCCATTCTTCCGTTATCCTTTAAAGCCGTCACTCTCGTTTCTACTAATGCTGCTGCTTGGGTGTTTGTTAATAGTAGATTATATTTTTCTGTTATATCATTACATGACAAAACTTCTGAAACTGCTTGCTTCAAAAGCAAATTACTGTTTAATAACGAAAGTTCAAAATTCATATTAATTTCTCCTATAAATTATATTGACATACAAAAATAAATGTGTTATGATAGATTTGGATTAATTTGTTCACAATTCTATATATTTAAATTATATCTCATTTTCGAGATTTAGCAAGCTATTTCTATAGCTTCTTTTTTTTTGCAAAAAAATTTAGCAAAAGTATTAATGCTTTTATTTATATTTCATCTGGGTAAAGTAATTATAAGTATAAAAAATTCAATATTAGCTTAAAAGGAGTATTATCATGTCAAAATTAATATTTAGAACAAATATAATCAATATAAATTCTTGGAATATAATTCACTTACCAAAAGCGATTAGCAATAAACTATCTTCAAGAGGTATGCTAATAATAGAAGCTCGAATAAATAACTGCATTTTCAAAGTAGAGCTAGAGCCTGATGGTTCTGGAAGTCACTGGTTCAAAGTAAGTGATGATTTTATGGATAAAATCAAGGCTAATAAAAATGATGAAATTTCGATTGAATTTGAGGAAACAAAGTGGTTTAAGCCTCAAATTCCATTAGATTTCATAGCTTCTTTGGAGGACGAAAATCTACTTGATGCTTGGAATTTGCTAACTACCAAAGCTCAGTGGGAATGGATAAGATGGATTAGATTTACTAAGAATGAAGTCACCAGACAAAAGCGCATAAAAACAGCATGCTCTATGCTTCAATCCGGGAAGAAAAGACCATGCTGTTTTGACCAAACAAGATGCACACAAACTCATGTGTGTAATAGTGGTGTTCTTTTGTCGAAATAGACTTAAAGGATTTATTATTTAAAATTTTATTTATTCATTAGTAATTTCTTTGCTAGGTATCTTTTTTTGTATTTTACTTCTGCATATTTTGCAATTTTTTTGATAATCGTATAATTGATTGTCCCTCCCAAGGCTCCAATCAAAGGAATCCCTTGAATGAACTTTCCAACTAGCAAAGCATCAGATAAGGTTTTAGCTGTATCTTTCACCAGCAAATCTAAATCAATATTCATTTCTAAATTCTTATCAATAGAGTCTCCAAGCATTGATACTTCATCATTTAATCTCAGCTTTTCCTCTCCTTCACCCATAGCTGCAGCTATGAGCTTAAGAATAAATGCTTTTTCCTCATCACTATCATATTTATATCCATAATTAAGTGCAATCTCATATATCGTCTTCATTATCACTCCAATAAATATAGGAATATCAGGAAGACCCACACCAAAAAAACCTAAAACACTCCCCTCTACAAAGGATAATGAAGTATTTAATCTTTTAGAATCTCTAGCATATTTATCCAGCTTGTTTATACTTTTTCGATTGAGATTTTTATCTAAGATATAATTGTTAACTTCATAATCAGACATAAGCCTATCTTTGTTATAAGTTTTTTCTATAACTATATTTCCTTTTTCAAAAACTAACTGAAATCCTTTGAAAAATGCCGATTCCAATGTATCCTTAAGCTTTTCAGGGATTTTATCCTGCACTTTATCCATTACAGGAGTAACTTTTGACTTTATGAGCTTATTTTCCTTTTTATTTAAAATCTTTTCTTCTTTTTTGTTAAGTCGCTTAAATTGCCTGCTCAGTTCTTTAGACATAAAAACCACCTTCTATTTCTTAATATTTTAAATTCCCAAATAAGCAATAAATAATTCTAAAATATAGAACATCAATATTATTCATATAAATTTAACTTAAGCATACTATATGAGTACCCAATTTTATGTATGGGTAATAATATAACAAAGTATTTTCATAGTTTAATAAATCGAAGGTTTTAGAGTGATTTATAAATGAATAGAGGTGTAATCCATGCTCAAATTCATAAAATTTTTATCAATAGCTTTTACTATTACAAGCTTATTAGTTGCATGCAATAAGCTTGATTATTCTAGCGATATGGCTTATATAAAAACTCAAGAAAATATAGATTTTTTTATAGTTCCAGATATTCATCACTTTTCAAAATCAATCTACGATGACAAAGAGGCTTTTCAAAATTTTCTTGCAACTAGCGACGGAAAATTGATTAAATACAGCACAGAAATAATAACTAGCATCAAAGAAGATATAAGAAAAGAACAACCTAATTTTCTTATTCTTCCTGGAGACTTAACAACTAGTGGAGATAAAGAAAGTCATATTGAGCTAGCAGAATTACTTAATGAAATAGAACAAATAGGAACTCAGGTTTTAGTAGTTCCCGGAAACCACGATATAGAAAACCCATGGTCTAGAAAATTTATAGGCTCTGATGTCATAAAAACTGAAAATATTTCATTTAATGACTGGAAAGATATTTATTATCAATATGGATACAGCCAAGCAATATCAACAGATAAAAGTTCTGCAAGCTATTTGGTTGCTGCCTCTGAAGATTTGTGGATTCTTATGCTCGACTCCACAATTTCTAATGAAAAATCAAAAAATCTATATCCTATTAAAGGTGGAGAGATTTCAAAAAATACTCTTACTTGGATAAATAACTGTAGTGAACTAGCAAAAAAAAATAATGCAAAACTAATGGCAGTAATGCATCATAATCTTCTTGAGCACAGTCAAATTTTCAATGATAGCTATACTGTAAACAACAAAGACGAAGTTTTAGATAGCTTTATAAATGCCAATATTGACCTAGTACTTACTGGGCACATCCATATCCAAGACATCAAATCATTTACAAAAAATGAAACTACAATTTATGACATCGGAACTAGCAGTGCCCTTGTTTATCCCAATCAATATGGAACACTTAAATTCAGTCCAGCTAACGGCTATACTTATAATACAAAAGGCATCAATCTGGATATACTAGCAACTGAATTCGATAAAGAAGCCTTTAAGAATTATGTCATATGTGTATTCATGGAGCAATGCTGCAATCAATATAAGGATTGCCTAGCTGAGCTAGATGAATTAAATGATGAAGATTTGGAGAAAGCTTATAACGTTATAGTTGAAATGAATAAAATGTATTTCTCTGGTTTTAGAAATAATGCTTTAATCAATATCACAGCTTCTGAAGGCTTTAGTATTTTAAAAAATGTATCAAGTTGCTTTGCCCAGGAATATGTTCTTAGCATGCTAAATGATGAGTTCGAAAACAACAATACTTTATTTATTCCTTTTTCCAATTGAATCTGTTCTTTTTTTCTTTTTCTTTGCAATGGAATAACCAAAGGTACCCAGTGGATTTCCAAGTCCATAGTAGGTTCCATGAGAGTAGCAAATCGGGTTTGCTTGCGAAAGATTGAATTTCCCTTTTGCATCTAGATATTTTTCGTCAACATGAACACCTAAAACTTCAGCCATAAACATATGATGAGAACCTAAATCCTTAATTTCTATTACCCTGCACTCAATATTAACAGGACTTTCTTCAATCATAGGAGCACTTACAAACTCTCCCTTTATAGGTGTAAGTTTATTAATTTTGAATTTATCAAAATCTCTTCCAGATTTCACTCCGCAAAAGTCAGTTTCTTTTGCAAGCTTATCAGTTGTTAGATTAATCACAAACTCCTTACTGTCTTTAATCAGTTCATACGAATATCTGCTAGGTCTTATCGAAACATATACTAATGGCGGATTAGTACAGATAGTCCCTGTCCAGGCTATCGTAATAATATTTGGACGCTCCATATTACCACAGCTTACCATAACTGCAGGTAGTGGATACACCATATTCCCAGCTTTCCATATTTTTTTTGACATATATATTATCATCCTTTTCAATTTACTTTATAAAACCTAGGTATACCAAATATATGATAAATATAAAAAAGCATTAAAAAACTATAAATCTCTTAATGCTTTTTTTAACATTTGTTTTCAATAGCAATATTAATTTAATTGAATTTTATCAATGTGTTTAGCCCCATAAATCACTAGCATCACTAGAGCTTCTATTGATTTTCGAGAAATCTGTTTTAATAAAAGAGTTTGTAGACAGTAGTAAAAAAATCAGCCCTATTCCTACGATAATAACAAACGACATAAAAGGAGTAACAATAAATCCATTTACATCAATTACTAGTCCTTCATTTGCAAGCTCGATAGTTGATAAATGAGTTTTTTCTAATACTATCATCCTAAAAAAGGCTGTCGCATATGTCATAGGATTAAGATATGCTATATATTTTAAAGAGGTTGGAAGCATTGATATAGGAATATATGCTCCTGATAAAAATGTCAACGGCATTGTCACTGCAGTTTTAACTATTTGGAAGGTTTGGCCACTTCTAACTATAGTTGCTAGATATAGCCCTACACCAGAAAATACAAGCCCAACGCAAATCATAGCTAAAAGAACAAATACAGGGGTAGTCCACGATGTAAATCTAATGCCTACAAAAAAACCGATTATTAAAATCATAAGTCCTTGTACCGTCGATACAGTGGCCGCTGATAAAAGCTGTCCTACTGCTACAGCAATTCTTTTGGCTGGTGAAACTAAAACCTCCTTCATAAATCCGCTTACCATATCGTCAACAGTCGATGAAGCAAGATTTAGTGAGCTCTCAAACACTGTAGCTATTATTACTCCAGAAAGCATATAAGTAATAGGGTCCTCTATAAAATCATTTTTAAATATAGCTCCAAAAACATAAACGAAAAAAAATGGAAATAAAAGTGAGAAAACAAGTCCTGTCCTATTTCTCACAAAGGCTTTGAGTCCTCTCTTCCACAATGCATATACTGTATTCATATTATGCATCCTCCCTAATTGTTTTGCCAGTTATTTCTATGAAAACATCATTAAACGTCCCTTTTTTTATCTCAATATCGGTGATGTTATCTTTTTGTAAGCTTAAAACCTGTAATAGTTGATGGATGTTTTCTGCATCGACCTTATAGTATCCCTTTTTTTTCACAAATTCTAGCTTATGCTTTTCAAGTAAAGTTTCTAGCTCAGCTTCATTTTTGGCATTTATATATGCTTTATCTTTTGTAAACTCTTTCTTTAAAGCATATGGAGTATCATGGGCAACTATTTTGCCTCCATCAATGATAGCTATTTTGTTGCATATCTCCGCTTCCTCCATATAGTGTGTAGTAAGAAAAATAGTGATATTCCTTTCTTTTTGAAGCTTCAAAATATACTCCCATATATGAGCTCTAGTTTGAGGATCTAGTCCAGTAGTAGGTTCATCTAAAAATAAAACCTTAGGATAATGAATCAATCCTCTTGCAATTTCTACCCTGCGCTTCATTCCGCCAGATAAAGCTCCTACTAGTTTTTTTCGCTCATTTAATAAATCTACTAGAGTCAAAACAAAGTGCATCCGTTCTTCTACTTCATTTTTGGGAATATTATAGAAAACACAATGCATTTTGAGGTTTTCTTCAATTGTCATCTTCGAATCAAGAGTGGAGTCTTGAAATACAACTCCTATAGATGCTCTTACCTCATCCTTTTGAGTAGATACATCTTTTCCATCAATTAAAAGTGTCCCTGAGGTCTTTTCAAAAATAGTACACAGGGTATTTATAGTTGTACTTTTCCCTGCCCCATTTGGGCCTAAAAAAGCAAATACGCTACCTTCCTCTACTGTAAAGGAAATATCATCTACAGCTATGAAATCACCATATTTCTTTGTGAAATTCTTTACCTCTATTATTGGTCTCATTTATATTTTTACCTTCTCCAATCTATTTTGTAGCAATTCATAAACATAATATACCACATATCTGATATAATGAAACTTCATGAATTAAATCAATTGTTAAAATCCAAGAAAGATTAATGATAAGTTTTATCTTGTCTTAAAATAAGAATTCCACCCTGTTAACCAATAGGGCGGAATTCTTATTTAGTATTTCTAAAAAATGTGATATTTTTCTATTTCAAAAACTGATTAAAAGCCTTCTCCCAATTAATCGTATATTACATTTTTCCCTTCATCACTCAATTTTTTTAAAGCTGAGAGCATATTATTTATTTCTTCATCAGAATGTCTTTCCCATGAGCTGAGTTCAGCTATTATTTTCAAAGGGTATTTAGACCTGTAGGAACGTGTTGGATTTCCAGGAAATTTTTTGTCAGTTAAGTTTGGGTCATTTTCAAATTCCCCTAGTGGTTCTACTAGATAGATTCTTTCTTTTGAATTAGATTTCGCTAATTCAGCACCCCATTTAGCCGCATCTAATGTCGCAGTAAAATATATATAGTTAGATTTTTTATTTTGGTAATTTGATAAATTATATGGTTTTAACAAATCCCCAACGTTCAGTTCCGCTTTAGTACCATGAAAAAATGGTCCCTTATCTATAACATCACTATTCATATTGATTCACCTCTTATATTTTTAATTTGCATATACCATTATAGTACTGAAAAGACAAACAAAGTAGACTATAAAGAATTTGCAAATTATAGTATAATTAAAGCAAAGGAATAGAATCATACATATCCAAAACCCAATTTTTATATTCTGCTATATACAAGCTCAGCAAACTGTCCATATTTTTTTACTTCTTTCAAATAAAACCTCTTTAATGATTCTTTTTGCGAAAATAGTGATACTCCATCTCCTAATAGCACGGGAGCAATTTGAATTATTATATTATCTACCATATCATTATCTAAAAGAGGAGCTAATAAAGTGTTCCCTCCAACTACCCAAATATTTTTATCAGGACTTATTCCCTTAACAAAATCAACCACATCTGTATTCACAGGAGTAAACCCCTCTACTGATAAGGAATCTGCATGAGTGAAAACATAATTTTTAGTAGTAGCATAAATACTGCTAAGATTCTCTATAGTTTCAATTTCACTAAATGTCCTTTTTCCCATTAAAGTAATATCCATGTTGCTATAAAAACTTTCATAATCAGTTTCTTCTACAGAACCTGTCTGATAAAGCCAGTCCAAACTATGATTTTTGTCGGCAAGATAACCATCCATAGTGATGCAACCATAAAAAAATACACTCAAGATTAAACCCTCCTTTGAAAATATGCTTTTCAAACTCCAGAAATTTTTCTATGCCATTCACCTTAATATAACCTGCTTTCTGAATTGTTAGTTATATAGCTTCTAAATCTCTTTATTTTCTTCATTATTCTCATAATATTACCCCATTTGTAATAATTATCTCATCGTAAATTTTATCTGGTTTCTTTTTAATTTTTCTTTAGAAGCATAGTCGCACCTATAACGTCGTTTTCTAGTTCATTACATTCAGCTAGCTGACTTTTTAGATATTTATCAAATAAGTGGGTTTGGCTAGGGTATTTTTCTTTCAATTCATTTGTCCTTTTTGTTAAGCACATAATCTGCTCATTCAAGACACCAGAAAACTCAGTTTCGTCAACAAGTAAGTCCTCAACCATCTGGTATCCTGATTTTTCAATTATCTCTATCCATTTCTTCTTTGTAATATAAATTTCATTAGAATCAGATTTAGCATAGGCGTCATCAAGTAACACGTATCCGTCTTTTTTTATTGTTTTAGATAATTTATTCAGGGTTTCTTCTTGATTGCCAAGCACTTCGCCAACAGCTCCAAGAATCACAATATCATAGCCCTTTTCTACTTCTACATACTGATTAATATCCCCTACTATAAACTCACAAAGTGTTTCAACTTTGAATTCTTGAGCTTTTTTCTTAGCATTTTCAATAAAGTCTTGCATTATATCAATACCCTTTACTTGGCATCCAAGCTCCTTAGCAAGCTTAATACTTACGGCTCCCTTTCCACAAGCCAAGTCCAATACCTTTGTCTTTTCAGATATAATGATATTTTTAGAAATAAGGTGAACCATATCCTTTGGAGATGATCCAAGTTCCCACAAATCCTGAAGCAAATATGGAAGATATGGAATGAGCTCCACTGATTCTGCCGTTAACGATTTGGCTAATTTTTCTTCTACATCTGACATATTTAATGCTCCTTTCAATCAATAAAGCTAACATATTTTCAAACTATTCATCTTTTTCCGTAGACATTAATCACACGTCAATTTCACACTCATTTTCATCAGAAGCAGTGTCGGCAAATTTTGCCCAAACTGAATCATTTTTAAAAATAGTTTCTATATTATTGTCTAACAATCTTTAGTCTGATGCATTATTATTTAAGAGTTCATATTCATGGTAAACTTTTCTTTAATTATATACATTTCATAAAAAGATTTCTATATACTAAAAGAGACTAAGTTTCTGAGCCATCAAATGGTCTCATAATTAGTCTCTCGCAATATATAGTTCACTAAATAAATGTAAGTTTTAATTCAATATTTAATTTAATTCTATTTTAAAGATGAATCATTTTACCGATATAAATCATGTAAATCACTAATCAAAGGTATCATGGTATAAATTAAACAATAACCATCATCAGGTTTACAATTGACGATTAATACTTAATACTCGCCAATTCTTAAATGTGGGTAAATAACTGGAATACATATACTTCAGTCACGCAAACCCTCATCAAGTTTCTTAAACAATATATCTATTCGTGTAGTCTTGCTAGGTTGCGGTGGGAAATTCTGAATAATTGTATGGACTTCCGCAGGAGCCTTTTTAATTGCGCGATTAATCATGTCATCACTTAAAACTTTTGAGGTTTTTGATAACTCAAGAGCATAAGCTGCATAAACAATTGGTCCTAGTACATGACGTGCCTGTCTCCACCCTTGTTCGCCGATTTGTAAATCCGTATGAGTATAAGGAACAGCAGAAATTGCAGATGCTGCTTTTGTAACATATTTTGCAGTTTCATCTACTTCCTTACCAATTTTAAAGACTTCCAATGAGACTCTACGAAGCTCTTGTCCTCGCTTTTCACCTTGGACGTATTTTGTTGCTACCTCTAAAGCTCGACGAGGTCTTGAATCTTCAGGGTAGTTCTCTTCAAATATAGGTAATACTTCTGCTACAAATGCAATTCCCCAAAATGTAGCAGGTCTTAATAGATATTGATCATCTGTCGAATTCGTAAGCGTGTTGCAATTTGATTTAGGCATAGATATCTCCCTTAAAAATACATATTTAACTCTACAACAGAAATAACATTTAGCTTACATCTAACCTTTTCTCCCAATTATAAAAACACACAAATGTCATATTGCCATTCCCGATTTTCTACTTCTCAGCCCTAATCATAAATACAACAGTTCCTACGTGGCTTTAGTAGACAAAAATGATGTCGTTAGGACCCACTGGTTCCTTGGTGGAAGTTTATTTTTTTAGAACAAAGAACTATGGCTCTTTATTCAAATCCATATTTTTCTTGATTTAGCCACTATAATGTTTCTTGTCAGACATATAAGCAATCTACTAATATTACCTCCTCGTAATTTCGAAGTCTTTTCAGAACTTAAACATCTTGTTCTGATGTCAAACCCTTAATATTTTCAACCACTTTTTTTATGTGATTGCGTTATGTCAACTAATTCAACAATAACAGTTATGGTGTACGTTGCGTATTCACATTTAATATTTTTATTGTGTTGATAAAAACAAGAATCAATTCCAGAATAAATAGCTCCTTTTATATCAGATGCAGGGCTATCTCCTACCATGATTACTGATTTAATTTCAAACTTTGCTATATTATCTTTGCAGAAGTCAAAAAATTTAGGTGACAGTTTTTCATATCCCACTTTTTCGGATATAAAGTGGCCATCAAACAGATCTATTATCCCAGCATTTGTCAAGCGCTTCACCTGAGTCGAGTAAACACCATTGGAAGCCGAGAAAATTCTTTTCCCCAGGGTTTTTAGCTTTCTTAGTGTGATTTCCGAATTAGGAACAAGCGCAGAAGATTCGTCCAAATAAAATCTAAAAAGTTGCTCAGTTTCTATGCCATCTACATAAATATCGTACAGTCTGAAAAAATCACTAAACCTAGTATTAAGAACAATATCTCTTGGAATTTCTCCTTGTTCCAACTTTCTCCAAAGACTATTATTAATTTTCTGATATTGTCGAAGAAAATCATCAGAGTACTTTAAGCCCACTTCCGAAATTATTTTCCTAAAGCTGTCTTCCTCCGCAGCATCAAAATCCAAAATAGTGTTGTCTAAGTCAACTAGAATAATATTATACATAATTGTAACTCCTTTTTATACGAAGTGGTTTTTGAAAATATAGTATGAAGATCCCATTAATCTTGATAGCAAGAAAAAACTTATCATTGTTCCTTCTCTTATATACAAAGTGTTTTTTGATAAAAACGCTATCAATATAGTAATAATTATAAATGCAATATCAAATTCCATCCGAGTTTTTGTCAAGGTTTTATTCAACCGCTTTCCTAATACTATGCACAGACTTTCAAGCGGGAACTTAATAATTTCAATAGCTAAAATAGCACCCAAACTTATAGATGCCAAGCTAACTCCAAGTAAAAACAGTACCACTCTTAAGTAGTAGGATTCAATCATCAGATTACCGAAAATATAATAAACAAATAAATTGATGATGTAGCCGTTTGCCATAGTTGCAAATAATTGAATGATGTCTCTATTGTTAATTCGCGATTTACGAATAGAAAGGTAGAGGATAAAAAATAGTAGGTTTAATAAATTAAGTAAAGTTCCGATACTTAGATGAGTTATTTCTGCTATTGTCATGGCAAATGCATTGAGCACACTCTGACCTATTCCAGCTTTAATCTGTAAAGAAATCCCCAATCCTAGCATCAAAAAAGCTATAGTTGAGTACAAAATGTTCATCATATATTTTGGCATTACAATTTCCTCCTATGGTATAATTATTTTGCTTGTTATCAAAATGATATATCAAGCTTGTGTAACGCGATATGAGAAATATCATATGGGTGGAGGTAAATCGTATTATGTATACTAATAGCATCCCTTCAGCACTACTGGAAAGAGGCACAAAAAGAATTTTTACAAAGGACAGTCATATCTTTAAAACAGGAGATTCAATAGCTAATTGTTACTATATTATCTCTGGTACAGTGAAAATTTATATTGATCACAAAAATGGACGTCGTTCAGTTCTTGACTTTATCAGCGCCAATAATTGGTTAGGTGAGTTATCGGTATTTTGTTGCGAGACTGATGTTAAAGAGAACAAAGTTCTTCAAGAAGTTGTGTGCCTAGAATTTGAAATACATGATTTACGCAAATTAAGCAAAGAAAACTCTGAAGTCTCGTTTTATTTTGCTTCTTACATATCAAACAAATTACTGAATAGAAGCTCAAGAATGAGCGAGAATTTAAACTTTCCCCTGGAAAACAGGCTTGCTTCTTTTATTCTTGAATATCATCACAATTTGGTATACAATCTGCCTCATGTTGATGTTTCAGAGTATTTAAATGTCAGTTATCGTCACATGTTGTATGTCATAAAACACTTTTGCAAGTTGGAAATATTAACGAAGCAAAAGGGAATAGGGTATTTAATTTCCGACATCGAAAAATTGAAACAATATCTTGAATAACTCAGAATATATGTTTAGATGAGTATAATTTTCAAAATAAATCTTTACGGTACCTATTTCCCAAAATCATCTTATTTTAGTTTTTTTGGAAATTTAATAGCAAGAGTGTTATTTTTCTATCTACACAATTTTTCCACAAAAACGATAGCCCCAATGGATATATTTCCTCGTACAAAAAGCCATTGAGTAACCCTATACACTCAATGGCTCAAATTATTGATATTACAAAATTCTATCTTCTATCAAACTTCACCACGCACTCTACGTGGCACGAGATGATAGGAAGTACGTCTTTATCGCATTTTTCCTATTTTATACCTCTTTGCGTGTAATGGTATAATAAAGTTGTAACATCTAGTACGAAAATATATAATAAAATCGAACTAGGAGGATTGCAAATGAAAACATATTACGATATAGATTTTAAGAAAGAATTAGTTAAAGAATATTTAGATGGTAAATCATTAAATAATCTTTACCTGACCTATGGAGTAGCAAAATCTACAATAGCAGGATGGATTAAAAAATACAGTGAAGAATGCCAATATATTAAACCACATAATAAAGAAAAAAATGCTTCAAGTGAAGAAATACGAGCTTTAAATAAGAAAATCAAGGAACTTGAAAAGGAAAATGATTTCTTAAAAAAAGCCGCGGCATTCTTCGCAAAGGAAATCGATTAGTGGTATATCGATTCATTGATAAATATAAGGCAGAATTTGGTTTGCGCTGGCTTCTACGCAAATTTAATCTTTATCCTAATGCCTATTATAATTATATAAAAGATAGAAAATCAGAATATAGAAAAGAAAAAGTTAAGGTTCAAGAAGCTATCAAGAGCGTCTATTATAATAATGGTCGAATCATTGGTCATAGATGGATGGTTATTTTTCTTGCACGCAAAATATATTTATAAGTAAAACTACAGCACATAAATACATGAATAAGGAATTAAATTTACATGCGATTACAGTAAAAAGAAAACCTAAATATGTAAAAAGTGAGAAAAATAAAGTTTTTCCCAATATTTTAAATCAAAACTTCAATGTCACTGAAAGAAATAAAGTCTGGAGTACAGATTTTACCTATATAAGGATGGCAAATGGTAAAATGCGATATAATTGCACTATTTTAGATCTTTCAAAACGTGAGGCTATTGCAACAGTTAATTCTAAATGGATAAATACTGACTTAGCAATTAAAGCATTGTCTAAGGCGATTGAAAGAGAAAAACCAAATGAAGGCTTAATTTTGCATTCAGATCAAGGGGTACAATTTACTTCATGGGCATTTGTAGACTATTGTAAAGAAAATGGTATTATCCAAAGCATGAGTAAAACTGGCTGTCCATATGATAATGCGCCCATGGAAAGATTCTACAAATCATTTAAAGCAGAGTTAATATATCCAAATAAATTTAATACTGAAGATCAATTAGATGAAGCTGTAAATAGATATGTCAATGTTTGTTACAACCACATTAGACCTCATTCATATAATGGTGGATTAACACCTTTCGAGGCGCGAAATTTGGCTTAAAAAACCGTACTTAGTGTTACAAAAAAGCTTGACCATTACAGTAACTGGTTCTCTGTACTAAAATCATTTTTACCGGAAAGTGCTGTTTTTGAACTTACCCAGCCCCACAGAACTAAGGACGAGCGTTTGCTTGAACTTTGGGACAAGGTTAGACATATGGAAGATACAGCAAAAGAAGTCATTGAGAGAGAAAGCTACTCCTTAAAAGTAGATGAGACACTGCTCTCTTCGCTTGAACCGGGGGAGGCTATCCTTTGCTTAAATTATGATGGTTTATACGGAATCAATAATATCAACCGATTCCTTCAAGAGAGCAATCGCAACCCTGCTGTCACATGGGATATTCAACAATACAAGGTTGAAGACCCTATTCTCTTCCTCGATTCAGATAGATTTCGACCTGTCATACACAACAATATGAAGGGCATCATCCAGGGTGTAGAAATAGTAGATGCAGGTACTCCAGAAGAACGTATTCAATTTGATGTAGAAATACCAAAAGCTGTAGATGAACGTGATATTTCAGAATTTGACCTTGAACTGCTAGAAAGCTGTGAAGGAAAAGAAAAATCATTAGTTCGATTCTATGTACACAAATTAAAAAGTGCAGATGAAGAAGATGATGATTTAAGAACTGTAGTTCCATTCCAAATTGCTTATGCCGTATCAATCCATAAAGCACAAGGACTGGAATACGACTCTGTAAAAATAGTTATTACCGATGAAGTTGAGGAACTTGTAACACACAATATCTTCTACACTGCTATCACAAGAGCCAGAGAAAAATTGAAAATCTACTGGACTCCAGAGGTTGAAGAAAAGGTTATTAACCGAATTAGACCACGAGATATCAGTAAAGATGTAGAACTCTTGAAAGAATATTTAACAGACAAATCCAATGAAGAAATAAGGAGGTTGGGAAATGCGTATCAGTTATAACAAGTTATGGAAGATGCTGATAGATAAAAATATGAACAAAACAGACTTAAAGGAGGCTGCTAAAATAAGTGCATCTTCCGTTGCAAAGTTAGGTCGATGCGACAATGTCACAACAGATGTCCTTCTTCGAATTTGCGAGGCTTTGGACTGTCGCATTGAGGACATCATTGAAACGATAAAGGATTAAGGAGGCACCGTTATGGCAAGAATTATTGGAGACAACAGTGATGGTTTCGCTAACGAAACTGAAATAATTAATTATATTAACAGTAAGCAATATTTTGAAAATCTTAACGATAATATGCAAGAGTTTATTTCGTTTTTATTCGAATGTGATGACTTATATGGATGTAAAATGTATGCATCGAAACCCACTGGCATGGTTAAACCAGATATTGCAATTAGGATTGATAATGTAACCAAATACATCAGCGTGAAAAAAGGCGCTGGAAATAGTGCCCACCAAGAAAAACTTCCTGTATTTGAAAATTATCTTAGAAATTCTGGAATAGAAAGTAGAATTATTGCGTATCTTAAAGAATTTCACTATGGAGATGGTTCTACGGATGGAAATGGTGGCAATAGAATTAGTGCAAGTGAATGGATATCTTCAAACTATTCAAAGGTAGCATCTATTAATCACGCTTTTGATAATACCGATTTTTTAGTCAGTTTTTTTGATAGAGTCTTATTTGTAGGTAACGTATCACCTGCACCAACTGTTGATGCAATTTTTCACGGCAATATAAATAACGCTCTATGGGCTAATCGTGACGAAATAATTGATTATTTGCTTGAACAAAATAACACTTCCACAACTATACACTTTAGTAATTTAAATTATCAAGTATGGAATCGAAATTTAAACTATAATCCAAACACTGCTGACAGACGCCACGTAATGCAAATAAAATGGGCAAGTTTAGGAGATGACCTAAGCAGAATAAGGAGGTATGGAAGATATGGCAGATAATTCACACGGTACTAATAATGAATTAGAAATGTCAAACTATCTTGACGGAAAAAGATTCAAAGACTTAAATCTTACAATGAAGGAATTTATTAAATATATATGTGCTACCAAAGATATTCCTTACACCGACCAAACAGAAATATCTTCTACATATGTTAAGAATAATAAATTGAAACAAGATATTTATATTACCATAAATAATCAGAAGATGGGTGTAAGCCTAAAGATGGGATCTGGCAATTCATGTCATCAAGAAAAAATAGAAGACTTTATCTCTTTCATAAAGACTGATTGCAGTGCCACCGATGAAATATGCAATCTTTGGCGTTTTTTCATATGGGCAGACGGAACCCTTGATGGAACAGGTTCAAAAGATAAAGATTCATCTGGTAAAATAATTTGTCGCTTTGATGCTGCTGGGTTCAAGAAAAAATATCCCGAAAAACGAAAAGCGCTTCAATCATTTATTGACAATAATAAGGAGACGCTTATCAATCGTGCTTTATTCGTTGGGAAATATAATAGTGATGTTGATTTTGTATATCACGGTACATATAGACAAGGGCGTTGGATTTCTAAAAAAGAAGTTATCGATTTCCAGATAAATCATGCACCGTCTTCTAACCGTGCCTGTTTTAGATTAGGCAGCTTAACTATCCAAGCATGGAATGTATCTTCAAAGGGTAATACAGAGCATAAACGTGGTGAGATTCAATTAAAATATGGTTCTATGAAAGATGACTTTGATGTACTTATGAAGGACAGTGCAGATACAGTTGGCACATTCCTCGGTGATTTAGAAGAATATGGATTGAGTCAAATACTAAATAAAAACAAAGACAATCTGATGTGGAAAACTCTCCTTCCCGATGTTGGTGACTTTTCACAATATTACCTTATAAAAGTATCTTCAAACCAAATGTCCTCACTTAGTGGTAAAAAAGTAAAAACAAAAAGCGATGCATACGTTGTTAAAACTACTTTAAGCCATGAATTTCTACTAAGTAAAGAATACATTCTTGACGAAAATGATATTCAAGATTTTACGTATGAGATACAGCACGGCACAGGTATATCAATAAAAATGAAAGAGTCCAAAAATTATACCTACCAAAAGCTCACAAAGAACTCTTTTTGCAAAGCGTTTGAAAATATTCCCGATGTTGAATTTTGGCTTATATCACTTCTGATATACAGTGCAGACAAAGAGAGATTTAAAAATCCGATAATTATATCAGATTTGGGCTATACAGTTGATATGTATCTTGAAAAAGTAAATTCACTTATGCACATAGAAATAGCTACAACTGACAATAGTGCGTTTTGGGATAGAGTCCGAAAATATGCACAGGTAAAAATTAAACAAGAAATAAAAGCAAATACAGAATTAGAAGAAAGTATTTTTACAGGAAAACATTGGTTTCAATCACCGTACCATGCCGATTTTATATACGAGGGTGGTATTTTGAAGAAAAATGAGATAACTGATTTCTCAATCACAACTGGTTCTGGTAGAAGCAGCAGGAAGTATACAATTGAAATCACCCCTACAAAATAGGCAAAGGGAGAAGTGCTGGATAATTTCCAAACACCTCTCCCTTTTGACTATTCATCAGCTTTAAGTATTTTTACTATTTCTTCTGAAATATCTTTAACTATAGGTACTATTACACTATTACCAATTTGCTTATAACTTTGATGAAAATTTTCCTTTATTTGATAAGTATCCGGGTATCCCATAATCCTTAAACACTCTCTTTCAGTTAACTTTCTCATGTCTTTAACAACAACTGGAACATTGTTTCCACCAGTTCCCATTTTCGCTGTTAAGCAAGGTGAAATTCCATCGCATCTAAAATTACACCTTGATTTTCTGACCTCATTTGCTATCAAAATATGATTAGAATCAAACCTCGTGCTATTCTCAAATGCCTTAACATGAGTGAGAATATTATCCTTACAGGTATTTGTAACAGTATAGTCAGATGATGCACTGCCTTCGATAAGACTATCCAAAGTATATTTTAGTGGTTTCTTTTCAGGAAATGTAAACTGAAATTCTTCAGTTATGTGTGGGAATTTTTTCTTATCGAACCCCACACAATACCATCTTGCTCTATTTTGTGGGTATCCAACATCCTTTGCATTAATTACCCTAAAAATTGGCACATAGTCTATTTCCTTTAGGCAATTAACAATAGTTTCTATTGTATTCCCACCATCGTGATTACAAAGTCCTGCTACATTTTCCAAAAAGAATGCTCGTGGTCTTTTCTCTTTTAATATTCTAAGCACATCAAAAAATAAGGTTCCTCTTGTGTCCTCAAATCCAAGCCTTTTTCCACCAATGCTAAAAGGTTGGCAAGGAAATCCCGCACATAAAATATCATGGTCTGGAATGTCTTTTTCATCAATTTGAGTAATATCCCCAGTCGGATATTCGCCAAAATTCAGCTTATATGTTTCTCTTGCATATTTATCTATATCACTGGAAAATACGCATTCGCAACCCCAATGCTCCAAGGCAACTCGAAAACCACCAAGACCACAAAATAAATCTATAAACTTAATCATTTGCCATATACTCCTTATACATTTTTTCTAATATACCTGCTATAACAGGTGGACTTACAGCATTCCCCGATTGTTTATACATCTGAGTGGCACTCATCCCAGTATTTCTTATGTTGCAAACAAACTCTTTACTAAATCCTTGTATATAAAAATTTTCAACAGGAGTAATCTTACGTATTTTCTTTTTGCCAGAATCCGTCACAAGTATTTTTGTTGAATCAGCCCTCGCTAAAACTGTTGGCGAAATACCTTTTACAGAGTAGACTCTTCTTTGTCTTTCCAAATCATTGTGTACTTCTCTTGGCAAATCTATAATTTTTATAATCCTTGTCTGTCGTACGATATCCTCATCAACATCCACATCATCTAAATATTCTGATATCTTTTCTGTATCAAAGAAAAAAGTAGCGTCGACATCCTCTTGCAAAATATCCTCAATGCATTTTTGCTTATTCTTAAATGAAACTCCATCAAAGAAATTAAATCCCTTAAAATCGGTTTCATTTAACTCCTTCTTTAATTTGTCGGCCTTGACACTCCTATTATCAGGTAAATATTTCTCTATCTTTCCATTATAGATACCACAAATATAAGTTCTATCTCTGTTTTGTGGAACTCCAGCTTCTGATGAATTTAAAACTGTAAAATCTACAGAATACCCTATTTCATTCAGTGTATTTAAAATTGTTCTAATAGTAGCAGTTCCATCATGACTAATTAAATTTTTTACATTCTCAAGCAAAATGTACTTGGGTTTCTTTTCTGATAAAATTCTCGCCACTTCAAAAAACAGAGTCCCTCGTATATCTTCAAAACCTTTTCTTTTTCCCGCAATACTAAATGATTGACACGGAAATCCAGCTAAAAGTAATGTATGGTCTGGCACGTCCTTTTCATCTACAAGTTTAATATCGCCATGTAAATTCTCATCTCCAAAATTTGCAATATACGATTTCTTTGCAAAAGAATCTATTTCTGATGCAAGTACAATTTTAGAATTAATATTTGCTAATTTTAAACCTTCCTCGAAACCTCCAATCCCCGAAAAAAGTGAAACCACATTAATCTGTTTATTCATACTATTTATCCTTTCTCAGAGTTGATTTTGTTTCCTCTTTGTCTTCAACTTTCAAAATCAGCTGTGAATTTATTTTATCGTAGTATACTTTAAATCTACTTTTTCCTTTTTCTACGTCGAGATTTTCCAGAATACTCTTTGGCATTCTAATTCGCATATCTTGCTGTAATACATATGTATCAAGATAGATTAAATCTTTTTCATCCATAACAGCATCTCCTTCAGCCTTATTTTAGTCTAATTATAAACTATTTTTAGTCCAACTTCAAGCTCTAATGTAATTTTTCTTTAACAATCTTATCTCCACAACCTATTCCATCTCAATTCTGTCAACTCAACCTTGCAACTTGCCAATCGTGGATATGTTTGGTTATTGAATAAAAAGAAAAATCCGAGAGCCGAGGTTATTACCCCAACTCTCGGAAACGCCTTTATTTCAAGCACTTTTTACACGCTTACTTCTCAACCCTTGACATCAATACTACCGTCTCGACATGCATGGTGTGGCTAAACATATCAACAGGATAAGCCACATCCATCTCATACCCATGTTTTGAAAGTCTTTCAACATCTCTTGCTAGGGTAGATGGGTTGCATGAAATGTATACTATTTTTTTAGGATTCATTTTTGCTATAGTATCTAGAACTATTTCTTCGCAGCCTTTTCTTGGGGGGTCTACAACTACCACATCGGCTCTGATTCCTCTGCTATAGAGTTCAGGGACCACTTCCTCGGCTTTTCCTGCGTAAAAGCTAGCATTTTCTATATTATTTCTTTTAGCATTTTTCTTTGCATTTTCTATTGCTTCTTTTACTATCTCTATACCATATACATGTTTGGCTTTTTTTGCTAGAAACAAAGATATGGTCCCTATACCGCAATAAATATCATAAACTACGTCTTCACTTGATATATCTGCTAGCTCTAGGGCTTTATTATAGAGCACCTTTGTTTGTATAGGATTCACCTGGTAAAACGATAGTGGAGATATCTCAAAAACTAAATCATCAATTGTATCTTCTATTATTCCATCACCATATATAATTTTATTTTCTCTTCCAAGAATAACATTTGTTCTGTTTGGGTTTATATTTTGAACCACAGTTCTAAGCCCCGGAAGTTTGGCCTCTAGCATCTCTACTAGTGCATCTATTTTAGGCAGCTTAGTTTCTTTAGTTACTAGTATTACCATTATTTCATGTGTATGAAAGCCTACTTTTGTAACTACGTTTCTTAGGTTTCCTTTATGTGTTTTTTCATCATATACGGAAATTTTGTATTTTTCTATGTACTGTCTTATTATGTCCAAAATAACATCATTAACTGTGTCTTGAACATAGCAAGTAGTCAGAGGTATAATCTCGTGGGACATTTTTTTGAAAAATCCCATCACAGGTTTTCCTTTTTTATCTATCCCTACTGGAAACTGAGCTTTGTTTCTATAGTTGTATGGATTGTCCATTCCTATAGTATCCATTACATTTGGATTTTCCACTTTTCCTATACGGCTTAGGTTTTGTACTACTATGTCTTTTTTTATTTCTAGCTGTTTACTGTAGTTTAGCTGCATTATCTGACATCCACCACAGCTATGGGCAATAGGGCATACTGGTTTTACTCTATCTGCAGATGAAGATAATATTTTTTTAAGGTCAGCAACTGCGTAATTCTTTTTAGATTTTACTACCTTCCCTAATACTATATCTCCCACAAGTCCACCTTCTACAAATACAGTAAAGCCATCTACTTTTCCTATTCCTTCTCCCGAGTGACCTAAATCAATTATTTCTATTTCATATTCTTTTCCTAGCTTTAACATAATCTTCTCCTTAATTACATATATAAAGCCGAAAGCAAGGCTTTCGGCCATATTATTCAATATTTAACTATACAAAAAGATGCTTTGCTTTATATCCATAGTATGACATTGCGATACTACTTATTATAAGTATAACTCCAAGAATAGGAGGTACTATTGTAAGGATAGTAGCAAATCCTTCACTTCTACCAGTCTGAGCTATATTATTAGCAACAGCTGTTGCCATATTACTCATAACGTATAAGCCATTCTTTGCCCATACTGTTCCTGTCATGAAACCGATTGGAGCAACTGAAAGGCTCATATAAAATCCATTTACACTTCTTGCTTTCAATCCTCTTGAACCTAAAAATATCGGAACAAAGAAAAGCGCTGGAAGTACGAATCCAAACCATTGTGGCGAAAGTACTAAAAATAAAATACTAGTAAATAAAAACCACCTTTGATATACATTTACTCTGCCCACTTCGTTTTTCAAGTCACCTAATGCGGCATTTAAGTATCTGATATAATATTCAAGTTGATCTTTTATTTCTTTTGCATTTGCAGTAGCAGAAAATTTATTATTAAGTTCCTTCCCTTTTTTAACTAATGAGTTATAAACCTCTAATAAATTATCTGGAACCTCTTGCTTTTTATAATCATTCTTGATAGTTTCCAACAGATTATAGAATTTGTCTTTTTTATTACCTAATTGAGGGTATTTTTGAATCCTATTCTGAAGTGAATCAATTACAATTACGATGTCTTTCGTACTCACAAAACTCCCCCTTGCATAAATATATTCTTAATTAATAATACCATATGAAATAATTATTGACTATTTTAATATTTTTTATAAATCAGATAATCACCCGAATTGAAACTCCATTTCTAAGTGAAACATATAATCAAAGGCTCTCGCAATGCGAAAGCCTTTGAAATAATTTAATATTAATAAATCAAAGTTTTTTAAATTCATTAGCAATATAAGGCTACTCTATAATCTAGATTTATTTTTTCTTTTTTTCAGAATCCAATATTGCTTTGAGGCTAATACCAACAACAGAAAATACTATGCCCCAAGTTATTACTAAAAATCCTAAAGCTGCGCCTGTCATGTAATCGCCTCCTATTATACTCTAATACTTACAGTGTTTTCTTCAATTTCCTTACCATATTTATTTTTAATTGACTTATACGATTGAATTGTTCCAGCAAGGAAAACTAGCAATATAACAACTCTCGCTGCATTAACCCAAGGAATTAGAACTGGAGTTCCAGCTACAAAGTCAGGAACAAACTTAAAGTATCCAGCTTTGATATAATCAAGTGTTGAGAATACTAATACTATGATTAATGATGCAGGAGTAAGAACTCTCATAAACACAGTATAGAACCATTTAGGCATCTGCCAAATTCCACCTTTGTTGATTTCTGTAAGAGATTTTTCTCCCATCAGATATGCAACAACTATGATTTCAATTAATCCTAGAACTAGAAGAAGGTATGAACCTACCCAGTTATCTATTTCTGTGAAATAAGCTAGGTCAGCAGTCTTGTTGATAATTTGCTCAAGACCAACTGGTAATCCAACTATGATATAAGCTACGAAAATTATCCAAGCTGCAGTTTTTCTTGGAATTCCTAAATCTTCCTCAACTAGAGCTGTTAGATAGTTGTACATTGCAATAGCTGATGTAAATCCAGCAAAGAACAGTAGTAAGAACCATAATCCTCCAAAGAACTGACCTCCAGCCATAGTTCTAAATACGTTAGGAAGAGCTATAAATGATAATCCAACACCTGCTCCTATACCATCTGGTCCAAGGAAAGCATAAGCTATTGGAATAACTATAGATCCACCAAGAACGATTTCCGCAAATTCATTTAATGAAATTGTAGCTATAGAAGAAACAACAACGTCATCATCTGGCTTTAAGTATGAAGCGTAGTTACAGATAATACCCATACCAATTGATAATGTAAAGAATATCTGTCCTGCTGCTGCAAGAGCCGATCTCCAAGTCAGTGTACTAAAATCTGGATTCCAGATAAAGTTTAGACCTTTTAGTGAGCTCCATTCAGGGTTAACTGGAGAACCAATAGTAAGAGATCTGATAGCTAGTATAATACCAAATACATAAAGTACTGGCATCATAACTTTTGCCCAAGCCTCGATACCTTTTTCTACTCCACGCATAACTGCAAATGATAAACCAAGAAGTGCAATTATCCAGAAAGTAAATACCATTTTAGGATCCTGGATATAACCTACAAAGAAATCTGCTGTAGATTGGCTTTGATCCATGTATGCACCAGTAAATGATGATACCGCAAATCCTAGTGTCCATCCGATAAGATGGTTGTAATATGAATTAACAAGTAATGTAACTGCAAATGCTAGACCTCCAGCAATTGCTCCAAGTATAAGTGCTGTTTTTGGCTTTGCGCCTTCTCTTGCTTGTAAGTACACCATAGGTCCAAGCGTACCATGTCCGTATTTACCACCATATCTACCTAAGTTCCACTCACTAAGCATTAGCGGAAGTCCAAGGATAATAAGTGCTGCAAAGTATGGAAGCATAAATGCTCCTCCACCATTGCTTGCTGCTTGATAAGGGAATCTCCAGAAGTTACCTAATCCTACAGCATTACCTGCCATGGCAAGAATAAGTCCTATTTTGGATCCCCAACTGCCTCTTGTGTTTTCTGCCATTATTCCATTCCTCCTTTTTATTGAATATTCTGTATACTCTGAAATATATCATAGTATATCCCTTATTATAATACCTTTATAAAATCTAATCAATTAATTTTTTGATAATTCTAAAGGTTCTTAATAATAAATATTAATCAGATATATAAGTTTTCTTGTATATTCATAATTTAAAGGCAAATGAGAAAAATGAAATTCTTTTGTTTATAATTTGTCAAATTCAGTAGATACCCTAACCATCATTTCAGATATCGATAATCCATATGGACATCTTGGCTCACATTCTTTACAGTGTATACAATCTGATGCCTTTTTATCAGATGATTTGTATCTATCTACTGCCCAAGTCTCCAAATCATATCTTTTTAGATAGCCTTCAAGAAGAAATTGCATAGGTATATTTATTCCTACTGTGCACGGCATGCAGTAACCACATCTTCTGCAGAATTTATCTCCCATATTTTCTTTTAAGTATTTGATATCCGCTAGCTCTTTCTCTGTTAGAGGAGAATCATCTTCGACAGCACTTTGGTTTACTTTTATTTCTTTTTCGTCTGCCATACCAGGAATAAGTACATCTAAGAAGTCGAGCTTTGTTAGATACCTAAGAGCTAGTCTTGCGTCCTCTAGCGCTCCTCCAGCTAGTGGCTTCATAACAATAGTTCCCATGCCCTTTGCTTTGGCTTTTCTAAATACTTCCTCGCCTTGATTTTCAACTATATTAAATGGAAATTGAACTGTAGCAAATTCGTCTGTATCTATTGCCCTGTCAAGCACACTCACGCTATGACTAGTTATTCCTATTTCTTTTATTATGCCTTGCTCCTTCGCCTCTTTGAGAGCTCTTAGTGCTCCATTTTCAGAAAATACAAGCTCAAAGTCAGCTTCCCCTAGATTATGAATTTGATATAAATCTATATAGCTCCTTTTTAATCTATCTAGCGAGCCTAAGATATCTTTTTTCATGGCTTTATATGTTCTTGCCATGCTCTTGGTTGCAAGATAAAAGCTATGAGGATTTTCTTTTAAAGCTTCTCCTATGTATTCTTCGCTTACTGTGTATCCTACTGCTGTATCAATGAAATTAATTCCAGATTTTTTAGCTTGATTTATTATTTGCTTGCACTCTGAAATATCTACTCTTTGTATTGGAATTCCACCAAATCCCAGTTTATTTATAGTCATATGTGTTTTGCCCAATCTAAACATTCTAATAGCCCCCTTTTGTTAGTCTTAATTATATTATACAAAAAAACTGCCCATTGGACAGTTTTTTATAATACATATATTAATCATCATAATTGAGAAATTTTTCTATAGCATTTTCACTTCGCCTTTATATACTAATCCACTTTGAGCATCTATAGTTATAGTTTCATTATCTTCTATTAACTTTAGAGCATTTGTAGCAGATACTATTACAGGTATTCCTAGGCTCACTCCCACTACAGCAGCATGGCTAGTAAGACCGCCTTCTTCTGTAATAATTGCAGATGCCTTGTTTATTATATCCATCATATCTTTATCTGTACTAGATGCTACTATGATATCACCTTGTTCTATTTCCATATTAGAATCAGTAATTAGTCTAGCTCTACCAGAAATATTTGTAGTTCCAACTCCTACACCTCTTATAAGTATTTCAGAAGCAATATGGACATTGATTAGGTTTGTTGTCCCTGCTATTCCTACTGGAACACCAGCAGTTATTACCACAAGGTCTCCAGATGAGATATAATCCATATCTAAAGCACTTTGAACTGATTTTTCAAACACATCATCAGTAGATAGACCTTTTTCCGCAAGAAGTGGATACACACCCCATACAAGCCCCATTTGTCTCATAACCATTTCAGAGTTTGTTGCCGCAATTATAGGAGCAGATGGTCTGTAGCTAGATACCATTCTAGCAGTGTAGCCAGAAGCTGTAGCAGTTATTATTGCGCTAGCTTTTAAGTCAATAGCAGTCGTACAAGTTGCATGACTGATAGCGTTTGTGATGTTTAGCTGGCGTAGCTTAACTTTAGTTTTTAGTAATTCTTCATAATCTAAGGTTTGCTCTGCCCTTATAGCTATAGACGCCATAGTCTTAACTGATTCAAGTGGATATTTTCCAGCTGCTGTTTCACCAGACAGCATGATAGCGTCTGTACCGTCAAATATTGCGTTAGCAACATCTGTAACTTCTGCTCTTGTAGGTCTTGGATTTCTTATCATTGAATCTAACATTTGAGTAGCTGTTATTACTGGCTTTCCAAGTATATTACATTTTTTGATTAACTCTTTTTGAACTATAGGAATGTCCTCAGTAGGTATTTCAACTCCTAAGTCACCTCTTGCAACCATCAAGCCGTCAGAAACCTCTAATATTTCGTCTATGTTGTCTACGCCTTCTTGGTTTTCTATCTTTGAAATAATTTGTATATTAGTAGCATTATTTTCTTCTAGGATTTCTCTTATCGCTAACACGTCAGATGCTTTACGTACAAATGATGCCGCAATAAAATCAATTCCTTGCTCAATACCAAATTCTATGTCTTTTTTATCTTTTGGAGTTATTGCAGGAAGATTTATTTTTACATTAGGTACGTTTACGCCTTTATTGTCTTTGATAGTTCCGGCATTTTGAACTATGCATAGTATCTCTTGTCCTTTGATTTCTTTTACTGCAAGACCTACTAGACCATCGTCTATAAGAATTTGGTTGCCAGGCTTTACATCGTTAACTAGTTCTTTATATGAAACTGTACACTTTGTTTCATCGCCTAAAACATCTTCCATAGTAATTATGAAGTTTTGCCCTTCTACTAGATTTACTTCTGGAGATGAAAATTTACCCGTTCTAATTTCAGGACCTTTAGTATCAAGCAGTATTGCAATTGGTAGCTTCATTTCATTTCTAGCTGCTTTTATATTATCTATTCTCTTTCCATGCTCTTCATAATTACCGTGAGAGAAATTAAGTCTACATACATTTAGACCGCTTTTTATAAGCTCCTTAAGCGTATCAATGCTTTCACTAGCTGGTCCTATAGTGCATACTATTTTTGTTTTTTTATTGAACATACTATCACTCCTTTTATTTTTTCTATATAGAAAGTATCTGAGCTAGATTGTACATATCTAAATTAAATTGTCTTTTCATGCTAAGTGCTTCATGTATATCCAAATCTATAATGTCATTGTCTTTAATTCCTACGACTCTAGAAGATTTCCCATCTATTAGAAGCTGAACTGCCGCTCCTCCTAGCCTACTTCCAAGTAGTCTGTCTGTAGCTGATGGAGTTCCACCTCTTTGTATGTGTCCAAGTATAGTAGATCTCGCCTCTAGTCCAGTTCTTTCTTGTATCACGTGGCCAATTTCTGTAGCTGAGCCTACACCCTCTGCAACTAAAATTATACTTTGAGTTTTTCCTCTATTATTCGAGCTTATAAGCTTTTTGCATATTTCATCCAAATCATAAGGCATTTCTGGGACTAAAATTGCCTCAGCTCCACCTGCAAGTCCTGCGTATAATGCTATGTCTCCGCAGTTTCTGCCCATCACTTCAATGATGCTCACTCTTTCATGGGAAGAGGTAGTATCTCTAAGCTTACTGATTGCATCTAAAGCAGTGTTTACTGCTGTATCAAAGCCTATAGTGAAATCTGTATAAGCCAAGTCATTGTCGATGGTTCCTGGAATGCCTATTGCAGGAAAGCCCTGTTCACTCAGCGCTTTAGCTCCCATAAATGACCCATCTCCACCGATTACTACTAAGCCGTCTATTTTAAATACATCCAAAACATTTAAAGCCTTTTTTTGACCTTCTTTTTCTTTAAATTCTAAAGATCTAGCTGAACGAAGTATAGTACCTCCTCTATGGATAATATCGCCTACAGATGAAATTGACATTTCTTGTAGCTCGCCTTCCATGAGACCTTTATAGCCTCTTTGAACTCCGTATACCTTAATATCATGATAAATTGAGTATCTTACTACCGCTCTGATAGCAGCATTCATTCCAGGAGCATCTCCCCCACTTGTTAATACTGCAATTTTCTTCATTATACTATCCCTCCAAATCAAGGGAGCGTTTTTGTCCCTTATTGTCGTTTTTCATCCCACTATATATAAAAATATATGGCAGGTGGCCCCTACCATTTTTTAATATTATATCAGATAAGGGCCGTTATTCATAGTGCATGATTTTATTTTTACTTTATCTTAATATTATCTTCACCTATTATATCTGCCAACTCTTCGAGCAATTCCTCGCACAATTCTACAGCTTCTATTTTTTGAGGAGCAAATACTTTTTTTGTTTTGCTGTCAAAATAATAAATATAGGTGTTTCCAGGATATTGATTTATTACTTTTTTTATTTCTTTTAGCAAGTCTTTGTCCTCAATATTATTTACCCTTAAATATAGAGAATTATCCATTTGATTTGAAAGAGATTCAATTTTTTCTGCAATTATTTTTGGTTCTTCGTCTTCCTTTAAGGATAATCTTCCGTGAACTAGGATTGCTACATCTTCTTGCAAAAGAGAAGATTCTTTAAGAAAAATTTTAGGAAACACTATTATTTCCACTGTTCCATATATGTCCTCTAGGGTTAAAAAAGCCATCATGTCTTTATTCTTAGTCGATTTTATGCTTTTCTTATTTATTACTCCACCAATTTTTACGCTCATATTGTCTTTGAATTGGTTTTCAATGTAATTATCTTTCATTTCTCTTAGCGTTAAGGTTGTTGTAGTTGTTATTCTAGATAGCATATCCTTATATTCATTAAGTGGATGACCGCTTAAGTAAAGTCCAAGTACTTCTTTTTCCATCTGAAGCTTTTCTTTATCATTAAACTCTGAAAGCTCTATAATTTTAGCTTTTACTTCATTTTGAAGCTGAGTATCAAAAAGAGAAACCTGTCCTTCTATATTATTTTTCCTTGAATTTGAAATACTAGAAAGGATTTTTTCATATCCAGCCATGATACTAGCTCTATTTGGTATCAGCTCATCAAAGGCTCCACATTTTATAAGGCTCTCAATGGTTCTTTTGTTTATATCCTTTTTATCTAGTCTTCTTGCAAAGTCATCAAAATCAATATATATGCCCTTTTCTTCTCTTTCAGCTACCAGATTTTCCACAAAATGTACTCCTACATTTTTTACTGCACATAGGCTATATCTTATGTGGTTATTTTCAACTGCAAACTCTGTGAAGCTTTTGTTGACATCTGGCTTTAGGACTTCTATTTTTAGCCTTTCGCATTCTCTGATATACTCTACAACTTTATCTGTATTTCCCATGACGCTCGTCATTATAGCCGCCATAAATTCAACAGGATAGTAAGCCTTTAAATATGCTGTTTCATAAGCAAGCACAGCGTAAGCCGCTGCATGAGATTTATTAAAAGCATAATTTGCAAAATCTATCATATCATCAAATATTTTGTTGGCTATTTTTTCTGGAATCCCATTTCTTACACATCCATTAATTTCTATATTTCCATTTTCGTCTTCTTTTCCATATACAAAATTACGTCTTTCTTCTTCCATGACATCCATTTTTTTCTTACTCATAGCTCTTCTAACTAGGTCTGACCTGCCATAGGAGTATCCAGCTAAATCTCTAACCACTTGCATAACCTGCTCTTGATATACTAATATTCCTCTAGTTACTTCCAATATAGGGCGTATTGATTCATGGTCGTAAACTACAGAATCAGGATTGTTTTTATTCTTTATATATAAAGGAATAGAATCCATTGGACCTGGTCTGTAAAGCGAAATTCCAGCTACTATATCTTCGAAGGTCTCTGGCTTAAGCTCTTTCATAAACTGTCTCATGCCACTGCTTTCAAGCTGAAATACACCTAGAGTATCTCCAGACGAAAGAAGCTCATATACTGCCTTATCATCGTAATCGCTATTTGAAAAATCTATGGTTATATTTCTTGTTCTTAATATTATATCTATTGCCTTTTGGATAACTGTAAGAGTACGAAGCCCTAAGAAATCCATTTTAAGCAGCCCTAGCTCTTCTAGAGTGGTCATAGGAAATTGAGTAGTCACAGCGTTATCTTGAGTATATAAAGGCACATAATGATCTACGGGTTCCTTTGATATAACAACTCCTGCTGCGTGGGTAGAAGCATGTCTTGGCAAGCCCTCAACGTTTTTGGCTACATCTATAAGCTCTCTTGCTTTTTCATCTTCGTTGTATATTTTTCTTAGATTAGGATTTAAATCAAGCGCCTTTTCAATTGTCATGTTTAGGGCAAAAGGTATTTCCTTTGCTACTTTATCCACATCACTGTAGCTTATTCCCATAACTCTTCCTACATCTCGTATAGATGAACGAGCTCCAAGGGTTCCAAAGGTTATGATTTGTGATACATGGTCGCTTCCGTATTTTTCTCTTACATAATCAATTACTTTTTCTCTTTTTTCATAGCAAAAATCTATATCTATATCTGGCATCGAAACTCTCTCAGGGTTTAAAAAGCGTTCAAATAGCAAGCCATATTTTATTGGGTCTATATCAGTAATACCTAGAGTATAGGCTACAATTGAACCAGCCGCAGAGCCCCTACCTGGGCCTACCATAATATTGCTTCTTTTCGAAAAATCTATAAAATCCCAAACTATAAGGAAGTATTCAACATAACCCATATTTTCTATTACATTAAGTTCAAAATCCAATCTTTCTTGAAGCTTAGAATCTATGGTTTTATATCTATCTACGAGGCCATCTTGGCACAACTGTCTAAGATACTCGCTAGGAGCTTTGTTTTCCGGTACGCTGTACTCAGGCAAATGAATAGTATTAAAATCAAAATCCACATTGCATCTATTGGCAATTTCCCAAGTATTTCTAAGTGCCTGTGCATCATCTGGAAACAGTTCATACATTTCTGATTGCGACTTAAAATAGAATTCATCAGTTTCAAATTCCATTTTATGCTCGTCTGCTAAGGTTTTTCCGGTTTGGATACATAAGAGAATATCATGAGTTTTAGCATCGTCTTTATCCACATAATGCACATCATTGGTTGCTACTAGAGGTATCCCCGTGTCCTGTGAAAGCTTTCTAAGAAATATATTTACCTTTTTCTGCTCTCTTATTCCGTGGTCTTGAAGCTCTAGAAAAAAATTGTTTTCACCAAATATATCTCTGAGCATAAGTGCAATTTCTTTCGCTTCTTTATATTGACCATTCATAAGCTTTTGCTGGATTTCTCCTGCTAGACAGGCCGATAGTCCAATTAATCCCTCTGAATGCTCCTTTAGTATTTTGTAGTCTATTCTAGGCTTATAATAAAAGCCATCTACAAAACCCATAGATACTAGCTTTACTAGATTTCTATAGCCCTTTTCGTTTTCTGCAAGAAGTATTAGATGCCCTGATTTTTTATCTATTCCTTCTTTGTCCTTATATGTTCTTGAGGCTGTATATACCTCACAGCCTATTATAGGCTTAATTCCATTTGCCTTTGCTTTTTTATAAAAATCAATAACGCCAAACATAACTCCATGGTCTGTTATTGCTACAGCATCCATTGAGTAATCCTTGGCGCGTTGTATTAGTTTATCAATTTTGGCAAATCCATCCAGCAAACTATACTGAGTATGAAGATGAAGATGCACAAATTTTTTATCCATAATTACCACCATCCAACACTACTATATAAGAATTCATTTTATGATTTCCTTTAAGTCTATTGTAGCATAAAGATGATATTTTTTTTAAAATTTATTAGAAAGCTGGAACAACTGCTCCTCCATATTTCTTTTCTATAAAGTTTTTCACTTCATCACTTTGAAGTGCATTTAGTACTTTGATTAGGTTTTCATTTTTTTCATCCTCAGGTCTTACTACAAGAATATTTGCATAGGGGGATTCTTTGCCTTCAGATAATAAAGCATCCTTAGTTAAATCCAGTCCTGCTTCAATAGCATAGTTCGTATTTATTACACTTGCATCTACATCTTCTAAGGTTCTAGGAAGCTGAGCCGCCTCTACTTCTTTGAATTCAATGTTTTTAGGATTGCTTTCTATATCTTTAAGCGTCGCTTCTAGTCCAGAGTTTTCTTTTAATTTTATTAAGCCATTATTTTCAAGTAATATAAGCGCTCTTCCTTCATTTGTCGGGTCATTTGGTATAGCAATCTGAGCGTTATCTTTTAGTTCCTCTATTGAGCCTAGTTTTTCTGAATAAAGTCCTAGAGGCTCAACATGAACATTTCCTATACTAGATAGCTTTAAATTATTTTCTCTTGTAAATGACTCTAGATACGGAAGATGCTGAAAGAAATTTGCATCAATTTCTTTACTGTCAAGTGCTAGGTTTGGAGTAACATAATCCGTAAATTCAATTATCTCAAGCTCTATACCTTGCTCTTTTAATATAGGTTTAATTTCTTCAAGTATTTCTGCATGAGGAACTGGTGAGGCTCCTATTTTTATTACATTGTCGCTTTTAGCTACTTCTTGCTGAGAAGCACAACCTACAAAAGCTACTACCACGATTAAAGCTGATATTAACACTAATAATTTTTTTATATTCATTTTATTATCCTCCTATTTTCTATATATCGAATTTGAAATTTTATTCCCTGAAATTTGAATTAACTGAACTAAAATAATTAATATTATTACTGTTGCAAACATCACATCTGTCTGAAATCTATGATATCCATATCCAATCGCTAGGTATCCTAGTCCTCCTCCACCTACAGCTCCAGCCATTGCACTATAGCCTATAATATTTATGATTGTCACTGTGACATTTAATACAAGCGAAGGCATTGCTTCAGGAATTAATATTTTTAGTACTATTTCTAGTGGAGATGCTCCCATTGATACTCCAGCTTCAATTACACCTGGATTGACTTCTAAAATCGAGCCTTCTACTAGTCTTGCAAAGAAAGGAATAGCCGCTACCACTAAAGGCACTATGGCTGCATTTGTTCCAATTGAACTTCCAACAACTAGCCGAGTAAAAGGGATTATAAATATCATTAAAATTACAAAGGGAATCGATCTTGTGATATTTATAAGAATTGACAAGCTATTATAAATATTGCTGTTTGGTAGTACACTGTCTTCTCTTGTTATCACTAGAAGTATTCCTAGAGGTAGCCCAAGAATAACCGTAAATACAGTTGATATGAATACCATATATAGGGTTTCGTTAATTGATGGTATGAGTAAATCTAATAGTTCTATCATTTTATAACACCTCTGCCCGAACATCGTGATTATTTAAATAATCTATAATTGTGCTTAGATTGTCATGGCGCTTTAATTCCACAATCAAAGTTCCAAGTGGCTTTTCCTGTATATATTCAATGTTGCCTGAAATAATATTTAGCTCTAAATCAAACTTCTTTACGAGATTTGATATTATTGGATTTTTAGCATTCTCTCCAACAAAGCTAAGCTTTAATAGCTCTCCCTTATAATGCTCTTTATAATCTAAAGACTCTTCTTTAGAAAATATATCTGGGCTACAATTATCTTTATTTGAAAAAATATCAATTGTATTTCCTTGAGCTATAATCCTTCCATTTTCAAGCACCACTGTTTTATCGCAGATACTTTTTACTACTTCCATCTCATGAGTAATAACTACTATAGTTATATTCATTTCTTTATTAATCCTTTTAAGCATACTTAGAATTTGATTTGTAGTTTTAGGGTCAAGAGCTGAAGTGGCTTCATCCGATAATAAAATATCTGGTTTACTAGCTAGCGCTCTAGCTATAGCAACTCTTTGTTTTTGTCCTCCACTAAGCTGTGAAGGATAGGCATTTGCTTTGTCTGAAAGCTCAACCCAGCTTAGTAATTCATTTACTCTAGCATTTATCTCAGATTTTGGAAGCTTATCTAGTTTTAGAGGAAATGCTATATTTTCATATACAGTTTTGCTATTTAACAAATTAAACCCTTGAAAAATCATCGAAATCTTTTTTCTGATTTTTCTTAAAGCCTTTTGATTTAAATCCATTATATTTATTTTATCTATATAAATTTCGCCACTTGTTGGCTCTTCTATTCTGTTAATGCATCTGACAAGCGAAGACTTTCCAGCTCCACTTAGACCTACGATTCCATATATCTCTCCTTTATCAATCTGAATGTTTATATTATCCAGAGCAACTATAGGTGTTTTGGAATCACTATATACCTTTGATAGATTTCTAATGTCAATCAATTTTAGCCTCCTTAATTTTTGATAATTAAATTGCAAATCGGATTTTGTCGACTAATCCACTCCTAAACAAATAAAAACTCCACACCTTAATCCAATCAAAATTGCTTATGAATATAAGAAATCTTTTTTGAAAATAAAAAAATCTCTTTCATAAAGAAAGAGATTAATAAACTAAGATTTCAGTTATCTCTTATCTTTAGGTATGTAATAATACCTCAGGAATTAGCACCAATGCTGCAATGCAGCTGGTTGCCGGGTTTCGTAGGGCCAGTCCCTCCACCTCTCTGGATAAGATTCAGTTGTTTTATATCGTTTAGAATAATATGAATTATATATAGATTAATATCGTTTGTCAACACTATTAATCTATATTTTTTTAATTTTTTTATATTATGACTCTAGTAGTTTTACGTTGATGAGGTCCTCTATGGCAGAGATAGCGTTTTCCTCATCTGGGCCATCTATTATTATTTCTATCATCTCACCTTTAGATATCCCCATAGCCATAACTCCCATTATTGACTTTGCGTTTACAGTTTTTCCTGCTTTTTTTATCATTATATCTGATAAGAATTTGTTTGCAGTCTGAACAAAGAGAGCTGCAGGTCTTGCATGTAATCCTATTTCATTTTTTATTGTAAGTTCCTTTGTTATCATTTTTACTTTCTCCCTTCTTTTAGTTCGTTTGCAATATCTTCTATTTTTTTTAATCTATGATTAACACCTGATTTTCCAAGTGGTTTATCTAGCATTTCGCCTAGTTCCTTAAGGCTTAAATCTTCGTATTCTACTCTTAGCTCTGCTATTTCCTGAAGACTTTCTGGAAGGTAGTCTATACCTACAGTATTTATGATATAGTTTATAGCTTCTATCTGTCTCATAGATGCATTTACTGTCTTAGTAAGGTTTGCTGTCTCACAATTGACAATCCTATTTACATCATTTCTCATCTGCTTCATAATCTTAACGTCCTCTAGCTGAAATAGAGCATTATGTGCTCCCATTATGTTAAGTAAATCTGATATATTATTGCTTTCTTTGATATATACTACGTAGGTGTTTTTTCTAGGTACTATTTTAGCATTAAAATCATATGTGTTTAGTAAATTTCTTATGTAGGTACTTAGCTCGTCATCTACAGTAACAAATTCCATATGATAGGTCTTTTCTGGATCTGAAATCGATCCCCCACCTAGAAAAGCTCCTCTAATATATGCACGCTTTGATTTTTCATCAGAGATGAAGGATTCAGGAATGTCGCTTTGTATAGTATAATCCTTACCGTCTTTTTTTAGTATACCTATTTCTACTAATATATCATTTGCCCCTTGTTCATATGATACAAACAAGAAATATGTATTGTTCTTTTTTAAATTCTTATTTTTCTTAACCTGTATTTCTACATGAATATTAAAACACATTTTTAGCAAAGAAAAAACTTTTCTTGCAATTGCAGCATTTTCAGTAACAACCTTGAATGACAATTTATTGTAGCCCATTAGCTGCAGGCTTCCGCTCATGCGAATTAGGGCAGCTAATTCAGCGATTCTAACATTCTTATCTTCAGGAATAATCCTTGAAAGCTCGTTTTTAACTTGAGTTGAAAATGACACTTTAATCACCTGAGTTATTATATGATTTTTTGTTAATTTCATCTAATGCAACTTTTATTATTTCTTTTTCGTCATCATACTTTGCCATCTCTAACACTCTATCTATATGAATGAACTTGGCTTCTATGAAGCCCTCTTCTCTTTGAGGGACTGTATCCATACTTCTGGAATGCATCAGATACCAATATACCGTTTTATGGACTCTTTTATTTTCATCCCAATTTTCTTTATAGGTGTAATGAATTTCTCCTAGATATTTGATTATCTCAGCTTTCAATCCACTTTCTTCAAACACTTCTCTTAGGGCGGCTTCGTCTTTCTTTTCTCCAGGTTCTACTTTACCTTTGGGTAAAACCCAGTCTCCATTATATTTTTTTAGGAGAAGGATGGCGTTTCCAAAAACAATGACTCCACCAGAACTTATTTCTTCCCTCATGCTGCCCCTCACTCCTTGTAAATTTAGTCTGCAAGTTTCTTTATAATAGTATACTATATATTAGTATTTATACAAATTCAAAATAGTAATTTACATAAATAAAAATTATAAAATACTTTGATTTATTTTAGAACTATCAGTTTTTTTTGCTAAATCCATAATAACTTTAGATATTTTATCGCTATCATGAATTAGTAGCTCGTTTTTTATAGTAATCAAATCCTCTTGTATGACCTCAATTCCAAGCTCTAGAATCTGCTTTTTCTGTTTTTTGTCTAGGAACAAAGGCGTTTGACCTTCGTATAAATATTTCTGCAGTATATTTCCAGGGATATCCTTTTTATTAATAATTACTTTATCGATAATCGGAAATATACTGTGGTCAAGAATAGCCTTCATATGGTTATAAATACTATAGCCAGTAGTCTCCCCATATTCCGTCATTATATTGGATACATATATTTTTACAGCTTTAGATTCATATATTGCTTTAGCAACATCTGCAACCAAAAGATTTGGAATGATGCTAGTATAAAGACTTCCAGGCCCTAAAACTATAATATCTGAATTATTAATTCTATCTATTACTTCTGGAAATGCCTCTACATTTGATGGTCTTAAAAGTATTTTATCAATTCTAGTGGACTGATTGATACACTCCTGGGCTATGTTAGATTCACCGTTTACTAGGTTTCCATTTGCGAGCTTTGCAACAAGGTGTATATCTTCAAGCGTCACAGGCAGAACTCTTCCTCTTACGGCCAAAATTTCAGATATTTTCGAAATGGCTAATTCAAAATCTCCATAAATTTCATTTAAGGCTGCTAAAAATAAATTACCAAAGCTTTGCCCTTTAAGGCTTCCCTCTTTGAATCTATGTTGCATAAGAGTTTCCATAGCTGGTTCAATATCAGATAGAGCTATAATGCAGTTTCTGATATCTCCCGGAGGAAGCATTCCAATTTCTTGCCTCAGCTTTCCTGAGCCACCACCATCATCAGCCATGGTTACAACTGCAGTCAAATCTATATTGTAATTTTTAAGACCTCTCAGAAGATTAGCTTGGCCTGTTCCTCCACCTATTACTGTTATTTTATTCTTCATAGACTTCACCTATTTTAGAGTATAATCTCTATGTTTTTTGAAAACTCTATACCCTTTATCCTTTAAAAAGTCATACAGCAGGTTTGCAATAGTAACAGAACGGTGTCTGCCTCCAGTACAGCCAATAGCAATAACTAAATGATTTTTGCCTTCCTTGATGTAATTTGGAATTAAAAACTCAATCATATCCTGAAGCTTTTCCTTAAATATTACACTTTGATTTGAGTTCATGACATAGTCTCTGATTTCCTTATCGTCACCAGTTTTCTCTTTTAAATCCTCAATATAATAAGGGTTTGGCATAAATCTCACATCAAATACCAAATCAGCATCTATTGGTATACCATGCTTAAATCCAAATGAGGTAACTGAAATTATCAAATTTGTTTTTTCCTTGCCTTCTTTAAAGATATTATTTATCTCATCTTTTAAATCACTTGGCTTCATATTGGTAGTGTTGATAATATAACCAGATTGCTGTTTTAGTTCCTCTAGCATTGCACGTTCTCTTTGAATACCTTGAAATATATTGTCTTCAAGTGCTAAAGGATGCTTTCTTCTAGTCATTTTATATCTTCTTACCAAAGTGTTGTCATCTGCTTCTAAAAATATTATGTCGAATTTATAATCATTCTTTTCCATAAATCTAAGGCTTTCATTCAAATCCTTAAAAAATTTATAGCCCCTGATATCTATGCCTAGAGCTACCTTATCAAGAGCTCCTTGAGATGAAGAGCATACCTCTACAAACTTAGGTAATAAAGCTGGTGGAAGGTTATCCACACAATAAAAGCCCATGTCTTCCATGACATTCATTGCTTCACTTTTGCCAGAACCTGATAAGCCAGTTACTATAACTATATGCATGATCTAAACCCTCCTGACATTTACAATCTTATCGATATCTACCCCAGCTGAAATTGCTCTTTCTAAAGCATTTGTAAAATCTCCTACATGGTTTGGCAGATGTGAATCCGAGCCTAAAATATATTCAACATCAATATTTTTTATTAATCTTAACTGCTCTATTGATAGATTTTTATGATGAGAATTAATTTCCATATAGGTTTTAGTTTCCTGTGCAGCTTTTGCTACCTCTATTATATCTACATCCCCTTTATCTCCTGGATGAGTTAAAACAAAAATATCATTGTTTCTCATAGCATTAATAAGTGCTCTTGTATTATAAGCTTTTTCTAATGATTTTAAGGGTTTGAAATAATTATTAAAATGATTTCTCATTCCTCTTGTCCACCTCGTAGGCATGGAACCAAAATGGTAGCCTGCCATGACATAATCAAAATACCCTAAAATTTTATCATCTATATCAATATTTCCTCTATCATCCAAGATATTACATTCAACTCCAAGTAATATTTTGATTTGAGGATACTTTTCCTTCATTAAATCAATTTCATAGCGCATTTTCTCAAAAAGGTTATATTTAACCCCAAATCCCATGTGCTTGTATCCATGATCTGATATTCCTATGATTTCAAGCCCTTTGTCTATAGCTGATTTAACATTTTGTTCAATAGTGCCTTTGCCATCACTGTATATAGTGTGTGTATGGTAATCAGCTACTACTTTAAGATTATTGTTCACCTACTACCCTCACCTCTTCTTCGAGCATGACTCCAAATTTAGAAAAAACGGTCAGTTTTATAAATTCTATTAATTCTAGAATATTTTCACAGGTTGCATCTCCAGTGTTTATAACAAACCCACTATGCAAACTAGAAACAGCCGCATTTCTCATAATTATACCCTTGAGCCCTGCATCTTCAATCAATTTGCCTGCAAAATATCCTTCAGGTCTCTTAAATGTAGAGCCTGCACTATATGCCGTAAGTGGCTGCTTAGTTGTTCTTCTTAAAGTGAAATCATCTATTTTTGCTTTGATATCCTCAATATTACCTTTTTCAAGCTTAAGCTTAGCCTCTAATACCACTAAGGTTTCATCAGTCACTCTGCTTTTTCTATATCTAAAGTTCATCTCTTGATTTGTAAAGGTTCTGATGTTTCCATCCATGTCCATAGCCGCAACTTCTTCTACTATATTCTTCATCTCAGAATCATAAGCGCCTGCATTCATGGTCACAGCTCCACCTATAGTTCCAGGAATCCCGCTTGCAAATTCAAAACCAGACAAAGACTCATTTACAATGGATTTCGATAAAGTAGAAAGGAGGATTCCGCTCTGAGCTGTTACCTCGTCACCTGAAATACTAAAGCTACTGAAGTTTTTAGACAGCTTAATTACTACTCCTCTTATCCCTTTGTCGCTAACCAAAAGATTGCTTCCATTTCCCATAATAAATACAGGTATATTTTCTTTTTTCAGCGTTTTTATTAGATTTTGAATCTGGTCTACAGTTCTAGGAGTGACTAAAAAATCAGCGCTCCCTCCGATTTTAAACGATGTATGATTCTTCATATATTCTTTTGTTAATATATCTTCTTCACTTACTATATTTTTCAAAATATCATAGGTTTCTCTCATAATGACCTCCAAATTTATCTTTAACCTTGATATTATATCATATTATCATGCTGATGTAATCACTCTTGCTTAATGCAAAAAACACCCAAAATGGGTGTCTAGATTATAGCTATATCGTCTCCAGGCTTTACCTGACCTTCTTTTATAATCTTTGTAAATATACCTTCTCTAGGCATGATGCAGTCTCCAGTAAGGTTTTTAATTTCACATCCATGGTGACATTTTTTTCCTATCTGAGTCACTTCTTGAATAGTATCACCTATCTTTAGCTGGGTTCCAACTGGCAATTCATATAAGCATATTCCCTCTGTTGTTATGTTTTCTGCAAATTTCCCAGGAGTTAAATCCTTTGCACCCATGCTTATCATCTTGTCTATGCTCTCTTGACCTAAAAGACTAACTTGTCTATGCCAATCTCCAGCATGAGCGTCTCCAACCATACCGTGATCAAGCTTAAATTCTCCATGTAGAACTGGCTTTTTTATTGTCCCTTTTTTTTCGCTAATATTAACTGCTATTACTTTTGCCATTTAGTTTCCTCCTTGATTTTAATTATCCTCCGATTTTCGACATCCCTCGTATTATGTATTTGCCATCATCTAAATGATGTTTTTCTGGTTTTTGTGAGATTGCCGATAGAAAGCTCTTTTCTAAAAGCTCATCATTGCAAGCTATTTTTTTTATATCTATTTCCATATCTGAATGAAGACAAGGCTTGAGCTTGCCATCAGCAGTCAACCTCAACCTATTGCAGTTGCTGCAAAAATTACAGGTTATAGGTCTTATAAGTCCTAATCTATATTTATGGTTTGGAAGCTTATAATAAGCTGCTGGGGATGATTTGTCAGTATTTTCTTGCAATTCAAGTTGGGGATATCTTTTTAGCACCTCATCAGCACTGAAAAAATGTTCCTTTGCATACCTAGCTGTGCTTCCAATTGGCATAAGCTCAATAAATCTAACTTCATATTTATTTTTTGTAAGAGCTATAAAGTCTCCGATTTCATTGTCATTCACTTTATTAATTAATACGGTGTTGATTTTTATATTTTCAAAACCAGCATCTAAAGCTGACTCTAATCCTTTATAAACCTCACTTAGCTCATGTCCTCTTGTAATTTTTCGAAATACATTTTCATCCATTGAATCTAGGCTCAGATTTATTCTATCTAGCCCTGCAGCTTTTAAATCCTTTGCCATTTCATCTAGTAAAACTCCATTTGTAGTTATAGCAACTTCTGTTATTTCGTCTATACTTTTAATTTTATTAATAAGGCTCAAAATACCTTTTCTTACTAGAGGTTCTCCGCCTGTTAATCTTATTTTCTTGATTCCATTTCTGGCAGCAACCTTACAAATGTTCTCAATTTCTTCTATTCTTAATATATCACTATGGTCTTTTTTTTCTATGCCCTCTGGCATACAGTATTCACAATTAAAATTACAAAGATCTGTCACAGATATTCTCAAATAGCTAATTTCTCTATTAAAATCGTCTCTCATAACGTTCACCTATTTCTTCGATTGTGTAAAATCTATTTTCTAGCGCATTCTCCAGTGAGTCCAAGTAATATTTCTAATCCATGCTCTATGCTAGGCATTATTATATCCATGCTTTCTTTCACAGCCTTAGGACTACCAGGCATATTAATTATAAGACTATCTTTTTTTATTCCTGAAACTGCTCTTGACAGCATTGCTTTTTTTGTAATTTGAAAGCTAAAATGTCTTATTGCTTCTGAGATACCAGGGGTTTCTCTTTCTATGACCATTTTTGTCGCTTCTGGAGTAACATCTCTTTTAGAAAAACCAGTTCCCCCAGTAGTAAGTATAAGATTTATTCCTCTATCAACCATTTCTTCTAGAGCACTCGTTATTTCATCGATTTCATCCTGTACTACTATTTTTTCAACAACGTTGTAACCAAGTTTCTCAAGCTCTAAAGCAATTAGCTTACCACTTTCATCTGCTCTTTCACCTTTTGCCCCTTTGTCACTTGCAGTCAAAACTCCTGCTGTAAACATAACTTCACCTCGCTTGATTTTAATTAATCTATCAATAATTTGATAAAATAGAATCTATATCATCTAGCTTTGCTTTGCCATATACATCTGCATTTATAGTAACAACTGGAGCCAAGCTACAAGCTCCTACACATCTTGCAGGCACCAAAGAAAATTTTCCATCTGAAGTGGTATCTCCTACTTCAATATTTAATTTTTTAGATATCTTGTCTATAATTTTTTGAGAGCCTTTTACATAACATGCTGTTCCTAAGCAAACTGCAATTATATTCTCACCCTTTTGCTTATCAGAAAATGTAGAATAAAAAGATGCTACTCCATATATTTCTGAAAGTGGAATATCAAGACCTTTAGAGATTCTCTCTTGAATATCTATGCTTATAAAGCCAAATATTTTTTTAGCTTCATATAAAACCGGCATTAACGCTCCTTGCTCACCTTTATGCTGAGCTATAACTAAATCTAATCGAGCAAAATTTTCCTGTGTGAACACACTCGCAGGCATTTTATTCACTCCTTATGATATTTTTATCATTTCTTTGCTATAATAATGATTATAACACAATAATAACATTGTATACATATGAAGGTAGATAAAATCATGAGTTATAAAGATAGGAGAATACATGTGGCTTGATAAAAGATATCACAGTTTAGATTATGAATTAAAAAAGATATTCGGGACAAAGGTAATAAAATTGTCAGTAGATGGTGGCTTTACTTGTCCTACTAGAGATGGCTTCAAAGGCTATGGCGGGTGTATATTTTGCAGCTCTAGAGGCTCTGGAGAATTTTCTGGTGATAGAGCTTTACCTATAAGAAGTCAGCTTAAAAACCAAATATCTCTACTAAAAGAAAAATGGCCTGAGGCAAAATATATAGTTTATTTTCAAAATTTCTCAAATACATATGCCGATATTAAAACTCTAAAAGAAAAGTACGATGAAGCTCTAGAGTTTGATAATGTTGTTGGACTAGCAATAGCTACTAGAGGTGATTGTCTTGATGAAGATGTCATTAAGCTTTTAAAAACTTATAACGAAAAAACCTTTCTCTGGGTTGAAATAGGTCTTCAAAGCATTCATAAGCATTCTGAGGAATTTATTCGAAGAGGTTATGATTTAGAGGCTTTTGACAGAGCAATTTCTGCTTTAAACCAAAATAATATAAGGACTGTAGCTCATCTTATACTTAATTTACCAAATGAGACAAAAAAGCACTATATCGAAACTTTAAATTATTTGGTTGAAAAACAAATATGGGGTATAAAATTACATATGCTTCATATCCTAAAAAACACAGATTTAGAAAGCTATTATAAAATTCATCCTTTTGATATCATGGAGCCTGATGCTTATATAAGCTTAATTTGTGATTTAATCTCTATTATACCTGAAGAAATAGTGATACATAGACTCACTGGAGATGGCTCAAAAGAAGATTTAATAGCACCTTTATGGAGCGCAAACAAAAGATATATATTAAACGGGATTAACAAAGAACTTGCAAAAAGAAATTTAACTCAAGGGTGTAATTTATAAGCTTTTTAATAATTTAAGCTTTGAGAATTCTATTACTTGCATTTATAATTAAGGTATTATATTTTTATGTTAAATATCGAGGAGGCAGTTTTATGGATAACAATATTATGAATAGCTATTTAGAATGGTTGAATGATGATTTTATAGATCAAACTACTAAAGATGAGTTAAAATCTATTGAAAATAAACCTGAAGAAATCGAAGATAGATTTTATCAAGAGCTTGAATTTGGAACAGCAGGACTAAGAGGAAAGATAGGCGCTGGTACTAACAGAATGAACATTTATGTTATATCAAGAGCTACTCACGCTTTAGCTCAGGTTATAAAAAAGCATGGACCTGAATATGTAGACAAGGGCATAGCTATAGCTTATGATTGCAGACTTTTTTCTCCTGAATTTGCTATGCAAAGTGCACTTGTAATGGCTGCCAATGGAATAAAAGCCTATCTTTTTGAATCGCTAAGACCTACCCCAGAGCTATCTTATACCATAAGATACTATGGCTGCAGCTCAGGAATAAATATAACAGCTAGCCATAATCCTAAAGACTACAACGGTTATAAGGTTTACTGGGAAGAAGGTTCACAAATCAAATCAGACATAGCAAATTTAGTTTTGGAAGAGATTTCAAAAATCAAATCCTTTGCTGACATTCCTGTTATATCAGAGGAAGAAGCAAGACAAAAAGGCTTACTGATAGATATAGGAAAGGAAGTAGACGATAGCTATATCAACGAAGTTATGAACGTTTCTCTACGCGACGAGGAAATTGATAAATCAATCAAAATAGTATATACACCTCTAAATGGAGCTGGAAATATCCCTGTAAGACGAGTGCTAAAAGAAAAGGGCTTTGATAAAGTTTATGTTGTAAAAGAGCAAGAAAATCCTGATGGAACATTCCCAACAATTGAATATCCTAACCCTGAGGATTTAAAAGCCTTTGAATATGCTGAAAGATTAGCAAAAGATGTAGATGCAGATTTACTAATCGCAACTGATCCTGATTGTGATAGATTGGCAGTTCAAGTAAAGCATAACAATAAAATTGTTCCTCTTAATGGAAATCAAACCGGCGTAATTTTAATTAACTATATACTTTCAGCCATGACAGAAAAAGGACTGCTTCCTAGAAATCCTGTTATAGTTAAATCTATTGTTACTGGAGATATGGGAACTGCTATAGCAAAAGATTATAACGTGGAAATGATTAACGTTCTAACTGGCTTTAAGAATATTTGCGCTCTTCCAAATGAATATGATAAAACAAAGGAAAAGAATTTTATTTTTGGTTATGAGGAAAGTATAGGATATGTTATAGGAACCTTTGTAAGAGATAAAGACGCTGTTTCTGCTTCATTGATGCTAGCTGAAGCTGCTGCCTATTACAAAGAACAGGGCAAAACCCTTGTTGATGTCCTAAATGAGCTTTTTGAAAAATATGGATATTATCAAGAAAAAACAATTTCATTAGTTTTAGAAGGTGTAGAAGGTCAAAAACGAATCAAACGTATGATGGAAGAATATAGAGATTTATATCCTACAGCTATCGGTTCTTCTAATCTAACTGAAATGGTAGATTACGAAAAGCAGCTTTCTAAAAACTTACTAACAAACGAATCCCTAACAATAGATATAGAAAAAACTGATGCAGTAAAATTTATATTTGATGATGGATGCTGGTACGCTCTTAGACCATCTGGAACTGAGCCAAAAATTAAGCTTTATCTTTATTCAAAAGCACCTTCATTAGAAGAGGCATCAAATAAATTAATTGAATTTGAAACCCTAATACTAGAGAAGCTTCACAGCATAAATTAATAATATCAATATAGATGTGATTGTAGACTAAAAAAAATTATATCAAGTGGTGTAACTCTTGCTATATAAGGTTAAATTAAAAAATCCGACAAATGTCGGATTTTTTAATTTATATTGCATATCTACAATATGTTATTTGATTGGAAGCTTTGATTGTTGACCTTTTGTCGGTCTCATAACCTGAGGCTTTATAGGCTGATATTGAATTATTTCATTTGATTTATCCTCGAAATAAACTCCATAATCATTTCCAACCTTCATATTTAGTTTTTGAAGAGAAAATAATTTTTTAGAAACTTTTCCATTTTTCATAATAACAGATGTTTTTCCAAATTTTCCTTTTGGCGGAACAATTGATAAAACCTTACCTTCAAAATAAAACTTCTTTCGCTTGTAAGATATAGCTATTCTTACTAAAAATGCTCCTAGCGCCGCTGCTAGTATTATAAGTGGAGCTTTAATCCACCAGCTTTTAAACCAAATAGCACCTGCAATAAGCACTAAAAATGCAGCAATCATCGCAGCAATTCTAAGCATGACTTTTCTTTTTTGACTTTCCAAGAGTGCATCCCACCTTAACTATATATTTGACAAGATACATTATACCAAAAATAAATAGTTATGCCTAATTTTTTTAAATTAATATATGCTATAAATCTATGACTTGTCAGATTTTCGTCTACCTCTCATATATCCAAAGAAATATCCAATGAATCCTGCTCCAATCCCTGCCTGCAAAGAAAATAGCAAGCTTTCTATTTCTCCACTCGCTGGCTCAATCGGCGAGCTAAACCAAGGCTCGTATTCAGGATTGATTTCAGTTATTGCTTCTTCTGCCATTCCATCTGCTCCCTCAAATGGAGCATCCTTTAAAAATATAAGAGGAAGTGTAAACATGATAATAACTAGGATAAAAAGAAGAAATTGATTAATGTGTTTTTTCAAGATTAAAACCTCCTTCTTTTTGATATTCAACTAGTAGGTTATAGACGATAAGAGTTAATATTCCTTCTCCTATAGCTAGTGGAATCTGAGTTATTGCAAATATACCCATAAATTTTGTAAATGAGCCAACAACTCCGTTAACTGCATCTGGATGAGCTAATGCAAGCTGTAATGAAGTTACTATATAGGTAATCAAATCTGCAAACATGGCTGCCAAAAATACTGCAAGGCTTCTATTTTTGTCTTTTAGAGCTTTAAAAATAAAATAACCTGCAAAAGGTCCAACTATAGCCATCGAAAAAACATTTGCTCCTAAGGTAGTTATTCCCCCATGCGCCAATAGTAATGCTTGAAATATTAATACAATAAGTCCTATTACTGCCATAGGAAGAGGTCCGAATATTATCGTTCCAAGACCTACTCCAGTAGGGTGAGATGTACTTCCTGTAACTGATGGAAGCTTTAAAGCTGAAAGTACAAATACAAAAGCTCCAACAAGTCCAAGAAGAAGCTTCATATTTGGAGATTCATCTGTTATTTTTTTTATTTTAGAAAATCCTCCAACTATAAAAGGTAAGCTTATTACCGACCATATAGCCGCCCAAAGTGGAGGAAGAAACCCTTCCATGATATGCATTGCACTCGCATAAATAGGTGTAAGAAGAATTAAATATGCAACTGAGAAACTTATAATTTTAATCTTTTTCATTTTGTTCTCCTTTCAATTTTTTGATTAGCAAATACCTTATTATGGTATAATATTAAATGTAGATATTTAATGCAAATCATTTGCATTAATATTATAGCATTATACTTTAAAAATATAAAGTTCTTTTTTAAGAATACAGGAGGAAATCATGACAAAAAAAACTGGTTTAATTTCATTGCTTCTCATTATGATGGTTGTATTATCTGCATGCAGTAGTTCTGTATCAAGCTCAGATACGAATTCTACTAATGATGCTGAGGATTCAAAGTTAACTGTATATGCTTCATTTTACCCAATTTATGATTTCACAAATAAAATTGCAGAAGATTTTATAGATTTAAAGCTTATTGTACCTGCTGGAGCAGAGCCTCATAGTTTTGAGCTAAGCGCTAAAACTTTGGCTGAGTTAGAAAATGCTGATTTAATACTTCTAAATGGTCTGGATTTTGAACCATGGGCTGATTCTTTGCCAGAATCTCTAAGCTCCAAGATAATCAGTCTTGGGGAAGAGGTAAATCCACTTCCATATGTAGAGCACTCACATGGTGAAGAAGAAGATGAGGATTCCCACTCAGAATATGACCCACACATCTGGCTTGACCCTCTTAGAGCTTCGCAAATGAGTGAAATAATTTATGAAAATTTATCAAAGCTAGATTCTAAAAATAAAGCTGTTTATGAAATTAATTTAAAAAATCTAAAGGATGAGTTTATAACTCTCGATTCAGAGTATAAGCAACTAGAAGCTATTCAAAATAAAAAGGAAATCGTGGTATCTCACAACGCTTTTTCTTATCTAGGCGAGCGTTATGGATTAGAATTTCACAGTTTGTCTGGAATATCGCCTGAAAACGAGCCTAGCTTAAAAGTTCTGTCTGAAATAACTGATTTAGTAAATAAGGAAGGTATAAGAGTTTTATTTTTTGAAGAGCTAGCAAATGATAAAATCATAAATACTATTGCCGATGAAACTGGTGTAGAATCAGACATTCTATATACAATAGAGGGCATGACTGACGATGAAATAAATGCTGGAGAAGATTATTTCTCAAAAATGAGATTAAATTTAAGTAAGCTAAAGGTTGCTGTTGAGTAATGGGTTAGCAATCATAGTATTTAAAGCCTAGAATATCTAAAAACCCAAAATATAAAGAAATTTCATAAAGGACTGCAAAATAATCATTTAATGCAGCATATTGTAGCTTAAAATTAACCTTGATATGCTGGATTTAATGGTTATTCTCACAGTCCTTTTCTATTGTGAATAAGCAAAGTCAATTATTTTAAAATCTATACTCTATTGTTTGGATTTACAGCCCTTGGATGCATAACTCCTCCGGAATATGAGGTTATATCATTTACAGAAACAAAAACATTAATATCTTTTTCTTTTAGATAGTCATAGACCTCTTTTACTCTTTTTCGCTTAAGAGTTATCAGTACCATAAGTCTTTCACCTTCTCGGCCTTCTCCTTTAAAAACAGTCACACCAAAACCCTTTTCTCTTAGCTCATCTACTATATATCTATACTCTTCTCTTATTATTAATCTCATCTGTGCATCTCCAAAAGCAAGTCTATGCTCTAATTTTGCACCAATGAGATTTCCAAGTGAAAAACCAGTAGCATAAGCAAGTAAGTACCACCATTTATCAAGCTGGCTTACTACATCCCCTAAAACCTTCATATATACTATGACCTCAAAAAAACCAATTAGTGCTGCTATATTGGATTTTCCTTTAGTAAGTAAAATTGTCCTTGTAGTTGCAAGTGAAACATCACAGATCCTTAATACAATAATTAGTATCATGTTAAGAATAACAGTTGCCATAATAAACCTCCCAGTTTCTAAATAATTATTGCTCGACTTTCTCGTAGTGTCGTTTACTTAAGCTTGGATTTCTCAGACCCACACTTTTTATCGAGCTCATATTTCCATACTCATCAATTGCAAAAAACGTTAATATATTCCCCTTAATATCTACATACCCACTTGTATTTATTTTATTGGTTCTTTTCATAGAAGGTGCACTTGTATCAAATGAGTAATATATCTCTGATTTTTCTAATGTATAGATAAATACCTTATTATTTTTATATTTATAAAAAACTTCTGGTTTTCCTAGATCCCCTCTTTTGTGCTTTAAAGCTTCCTTATTCAATACTGATATATACCAAGACATAGTATGATGGGATAACTTTCTGCTATTAACTTCCTCCATGAAAAAATAAAGCTTATCTCTTGTAGTCATACTACTGTCATCCGTATCATCTGAAGGTATTTTTTGTCCGTTTTCGTATTCCTCTGAATAGCCTATTTGTTTAAATTCAGGGCTTTCAGTTTTAAATAGCTTTTTTAAAAGCTTTGATTTTCTCAAGGTTTCATTTTCAGACACCGCTCCTGCAAATATATCCTTAGTATATGATTTAAGCTTTGCACCTCTAGATGAATATGGAACTATGTCATATCTTTCAACTATTCTATGCAAGTTAAGTAGCTTGTCAGCATTTGCTGAGGATGAATAAATTTTTGAAAAGGCTTTGTCAGAGAACGGCGGAGCTCCAAAGCTATAAATTTGAATTTGATCTCTTGGAAAACTTTTTTCTTCTTTATCAATAAGCATAGCCGCATAAATAGAAGCTATCGCTCCTCCACTGCTATGCCCTGACAAAACAATTAAGTCTCCTGTTTGACTTGCATTATCGATTATTTCTTTCAGAGATTTATTATCAAAATAAATTTTAGACTCCATTTTCTCAAACTCCAATGCACAAGCATAGTAGCCTCTATGAACCTTTCCTTTTCCATTAAAATCTATTTTTTTTGATAAAGTACTAATTAACCAATCTTCATGTAGCTTTCTTATATTATTAAGTCCTTCTGTCCCTCTAAATGTAATAGAAATCACTCTTCTTTTCTTTCCCTTTGCATGAATCCACTTGTAGCCAACTATAGCCTGAGTTGATGCCTTTGCAAGAGTCTGAATCCTAGGGTCAGTTATATCAATCTCTCCACTGCTTCCTCTTTTTATAAATCTCCATAGGCCGCCATAGCTTTTTAGAAATGTATCCATATAAATTCTTGCATTGTCGTAATTGTGAATTAGCTTGATATCTTGGAAATTATTTTTCTTAAGTATCTCACCAAAATATTTATTCGATGAATCGACCAAGCCAGCTTCTCTTAATTCAACAGGGTTTCTATAGCTTTGTGATGCTAAGTATGCAGAAAATTGAGCTAAGGGATAACTCAGCTTCGGATTATATCCCTCAAACTGATTATTAATCCTAGTGTAATCCTCATAATTTACTATAAATTCTCTGTCACCAATCGTAATATATGGTCTATCACTAGCAATTGCTATATCTATAAACAAAAAATTGTGGATGAGTATCAAGGAAATAACTATACTTATTTTTCTTTTCAAAGCTTTCCATCTCCATAGCTATATATCACTATTTGTTTTATTTATATAAATTTCTTTTTTATATATAAAATTATTATCAATTAATTCTACCACAAACTTATAGTTATCGCCTGTTTTTTCTAAATAACAGTTTTTTACTCCAGAGGCTATTTCATATCCTCCTATAGAGCCTAATGAATTGTTTTCTGACAAGAGATTTTTTCTAATAAAAATTTTGTTCTTATCCTTTATAAAGTTAACTGCATTTATATTATATGCACTACCCGTGCTCTTTTTCGTTTTATAATAGAGCACCAATATATCAGACTGGGTAAAGGCTTCAGCTTTGACATTACCGATATCCTCTATATACATGGAACTGATATAGCTATCACTTTCTAGTTCACTTTTTATAATTTTTTCAATTACTTGAGCATTTTCTCTTTGACTTATATTAACACTTGCTGATTTCATAGTATAGATAAAGCCAATTGAAATTTTAGAAATTAAAAGAGTAAGTGATAAAGTTAATACTATAGCCATCACATACTCTATTAAAGTAAATCCTTTATGTTTATTGTTAATCTTCATTTTTGTATACCGCCACTCTTCCACTTATAGGTACAATTGTAACTTTATAGATATCATTAGTATTTATGTTGTTAATGTATACAGTTTCCCCTGAAAAAGTTAAGGTGCCATTAACCCCAAATTTTAAAAACGTATCAGTTTCATTAGAAATTTTTAGATTTGAAGGAAAATATACAGTTTTTTTAGGTGTGTTTTTTTCGTTAATAAAGTATCCAATTGCTGTTTTCCCATGTTCATTATTGCTATAAATATATTTTAAATAGCAATCTATATCACCAAAGGTATTTTTGTTATAGACGTATCTAATATCACTTACATATCTTCTAACGGCAAAATCCACTTTTAAATTTTCTATATTTGCATATGAAATCACTGGAATGCTCAATAGCATAAGAAGAGAAATTACAGCTATAAGTTCTATTAAGGTATAGCCTTTTTCTTTAGTAGCTTGCATAAAATTTCTCCTCAATCAAATCCTCTTTATGTAGTTGCCAGAGCATATCATAGTCTTCTCTCATGATATACTTTACATCTTCTATGCTTAAATTTTTTAAATTAATTTTAAAAATTCCAGAATAGCTATTTATATAATCTCTGCTATCAAAGCTAGACTTCACCGTAATGCTTATACTTTCAGAGCCATCTGATATAAAATCCGTAACTCTAAATAAGCATTGCTCTAATTTAATTTTGTTGATATCTATATGAATAGCCATCTGATTTCTAAAAAAAATTTCATCTTTTACAAGCCTTTTGTAGTCTTTTTGAATATTGATTAGCTGGGCGCTAAGTTCATCCTCCGTATAAGCCTGGTACTTTGTTTTTATAGAATTAGTTGCATTAAAAAATGCAGCTTTAAAGTAGTCTTCTATCATAAGCTTAGGATAAATCAAACTAGATTTAAGCATATGGCTTCTTCCTACAAACTGAACTTTATGAATCGAGGTTTTGTGAAGGTTAACTGCAGTAGATAATACAGAAAGCCCTATCGAAGTTAATACGCTTATAACAATAATAACAACAAAAACGGTCACACCCTTATTCTTAGATTTCATCCTCTACCTCTTTGTACAAATAAAAGCTATGAATAAACTCACCACTTTTTTGCCTTATTTCAATACTTAGCTTCTGAATTCTCGCATTGTTACTTACCATTTCATTTACTTTTATATCGAATTTTTCATTATTTATTATTATTGGGAAGCTACTTGCTTCTAATTCAACTATGGATTTAATAGAATTTTCCAACAATTCTAAAGATAACTGGTTTGTTTCCTCGCTATTTATGTGGTAATAAGTGGCTTTATATATATTGACTAGTGGAATTACAAACATCAATATCAAGGTAATGCTTATTATTATATCTGAAATAATCCAGCCCTTTCTATTCATAAGCTATTTGCTCCTAACAACCAGTTCAATATAGGACTGCATATTTTTATCAAAATAAAATTTAGAATCCCTTAAATATATGTCTTTTTTTAGATTATGTAGTTCTGATATAAGATTATGGGATGATTCAATATCAGCAGAAAAATTCACCTTCATCCCAAAGGTATCTGACATTGTAGTTTCAACCTTAACATCGCTTATTCCAGAGCTATAAATAATTTCTTGAAGCTGCTTCAGGCTTTTATAGTCCAATGCTTTATTTTTTATGATTATACTATTTTGTGTGTCATTTGCTAGAAGAATATTGATATTTTTACTTAATTTATAATTTTTTACTGAATATGGTATTATCAAACCTATAATATTAAGCAGTATAAGCAATACAATTATTATTTGGTTTTTTCTCATAGTCTATCACCTTTATATTTTAATAAGCCTGTTATTCCATTATCATCAAAATATATTTCCATTTCAGGTGTCCCAAGCTTAATTTCTTCGGATAGAGCTGTTTCTATCACCTTTAAGCTTTCTATATCTGCAACTTCTAAGGTCAAAATCAAGTAATTTGAATTTATATCTATACTACTTAACTCTTTAATTTCAAGATTATCTACAAGTACCATTAGCCTATTTATATTTTCAAGATTATTATTATTCGCTTCAACATTATCTATCATTTCACTTTGAATATTTTCAGCTGATAGATAGGCTAATTTGTAGTCATTTTTCAATCTGTAGTTATCAGCTATAAGCTTTATATTAATACAAAAAACTCCTAGCAATAAAAAAATCAGCAGCTTATTTTTCATACTTTTTCTCCTATATTTTATACAGTAACTCATAATCAAGAAGTGGCATTATAATTGTAAGCATAGTTATGCCTATAGCTAAGGTTATTATCGTTATAAATACAGGCTGAGCCATAGAAGTAAGTTCTTTACTTTTTCGTTTTATTTCTTGCGTATATAGGTAGCTCAAATTATTCAACCTATTTTCTAAATCGCCAGTTTCTTCTCCTATATTTACAAAATAAAGCAAATTAGGTTCAGATATTTTTGCATCAGCTATACTATCACTTAAGCTATTTCCACCTAGTACACTTGTTTGAATTATTTTTAGTTTACTCAATACCACAGGATCCTTAGTTACATTTTCCAAAACAGATAATGCATTGAGAATGTCGACCCCAGACCCTAACATTGTCTCCAAGGCCCAAACCAAATTATTAAGTGACTGCTTGAAAATTAAGTTTCCCACTAAGGGTAATTTGAATTTTATTTGTGAAAAAAACAAGGGATTTATACTTACGATAACTAGCTTTATAATTAACGCTATTAAGATTGAACAAGTAAGAAATAGCTCCATAAAATACTCTTTGATAAAAAGAGTATGGCTAATAAGAAGCTCCGCCCAGCCTCCGATTTTAGGTATTTCTCCACCATAAAGGGAAATGATATTTGGGATGAAATAAAATATTATAAATCCAAAAAGAAAAAGCAGCATTGATAGAATAAATATCGGATAATAAGAAGCACTTTTCACATCTTTATACATTTCATCCATATGCGTGTAATACTTAGACATTTTTAAAAAGGCTTCATCTAATTTTCCGGTTTTTTCTCCAACTTCAATTAATGTAAGAGAAAGCTCATCAAAGCATGAAGTCTGCTCCATCGAAAATTTAAGAGATTTTCCTAAGAAAAGGTTTTCCTTGACGATATCTAAAAATTTTAATTTTTCACCTTGCTGCTTAATAATATCAAGACTTTTAACTATGGGAATTCCACTTTTAAGTAGGATAGCGAAGTTTTCAAAAAGCTTGGCTTTATCTTCATAAGATAATTTTTTTACTTCGAATAAAGGCTTAAAAGATGTAACGATATCCTTCTTCAACAGAAGTATCACCCCTTTTTATCATATCCAAAATTTTAGTCTCAAGAGAGATAAATTTATTTTCTAATTTGCTCCATTGCTTATTTCTTATAAGCTCAGAATCATCACTTGTAATCTCTAAAATTTCAAATACTGCTTTTCTTCCTTTATATCCTGTTCCTAGGCATTCTTGACACCCTAAGGGCTTATAGATAGGTTCTCCATCAAATAAATTATTATAATTTGAACTATCTATTGTTTTGCATTTGCTGCATAGGGTTCTAACTAGTCTTTGGTTTATAATAAGTGATACTGCATCCGCCACCATATATGGCTGCATCTCTAAATCAATAAGCCTTTCAACTACACCTATAGAGCTTTTTGTATGTATAGTAGAAAAAACCAGATGGCCTGTAATACTTGCTTTAAGACTTATATCAGCTGTCTCTTGGTCTCTTATTTCTCCTATCATGAGTACATCCGGATCTTGTCTAAGCGAAAACTTTAGCATATTGCTAAATCTGTAATTTTCACCTTTTGCTATATTTACTTGAACTACACCATCAATAAAATATTCGACTGGGTCCTCAATAGTTATAATGTTTTTTGTTCCATCGTTGATTTCATTTATTAATGCGCATAAGGTAGTAGACTTACCACTTCCAGTAGGTCCGCAAATTAAAATAAATCCGTTTAGTGCATTTATTTTTCTTTTAATTATGTTTAATTCTTCTATATTAAATCCAATTTGTTCTACATTCCACCCATAGTCTCTGACATTCAATAATCGAATTGTCAGCTTCTCGCCTTTAATCGTTGGTATTATTGAAATTCTGCAGTCCATCGATAGCTTTGAAACCTCGAGGCTGAATCTTCCTTCTAGTGGGTGCAGAGTTTTACTGATATCTATATTACATTTTAATTTTATAAAACGAATAATCTGATTAGAATATCTACTATCTAAAACTACAAAGGTTCTTAAAAGCGAATCAATCCTAAATTTCACTGTCATTGAAGTGCTTATTAAATCCAAATGTATATCACTTGCGTTTAGCTCAATAGCACTTTTTAAAATAAAATCGAGTATTTCTTCAACCTTATTATTTGATATAGAATTATTATAATTCACTTTATAATCTGCTATAGTTTCACAAATGCTATTACTTTGTTCATTATAGTATTTTAAGTTTATCATTTTACCTGCCTCACTCTTCTACAGGTGTAGGATTTAAATCCGTAGTCTCTATAGAGGCTTCATTAAAAATACCGTCCTTAACAAATTCTATTGATTCTAGCTTAACAGTCGCTTTTCCATCATTAAGAGATACAGAAAAAGTTTTATCCTTTAAATACTGTGACTTTGGTTCAATTCCTCCATATACTTTTTTTATATGATCTGTCAATTTAGATACATCAAAGGTTGAGGATGTTTTGTTTTCTAAATACCAAGTCTCAGCAATGCTAGCTAATTGGACTGCAGTTGACGCATCTGTTTTAAGCCTTTGCTTATCTACTATATCAGTGTATTTTGGAAGTGCTAATGATGCTAGTAACATTAATAGGGTAATTACAGCAACTAGTTCTATTAATGTGAAGCCTCTGTTTTTATTTTTCTTATACTCTAACATCATTTTAGTTCTTTCAAAAGAATAATAGTCCACTACAATCCCTCCTAATATATGTATTAGTTAAATTATAGAGGTTATTTTCAGAATATTCAATTATAAAGAATAAGATTTATGGTTTTTTTAACAATGATAATATAGTGCTGTCTGAGTCCTCCATTAAAGTGAAAATATAGAGTTCCTCTGTTGCCCTAGTTATGGCAGTATATACCATATTTATATTTTTTATAAATGACAAAGCATCCGTATATGAATACTCATTAGCTAAGCTGTGAGCGTAAAGCATTTCCAATTCGCAAAGAATTACAACCTTATATTCTAAATTATTTATAGAAAATATGTTTGATATTGTTATACCTGATTTATAGGTCAGGTTAGTAAAGTCCTCATTTGCTATCATAAAAGCAATTCCAGCCTCTTCTAAAGCCATCTTTAATAGATACTGAAAGTATATAACAGATTTATTTTTTGTCCTTCTCTTGTTAAATGGGTAGATAATACAGATATCGCTGTATTTTATGCCCTTATCTGTGAGCTTTGATATAAGCTCAGTTATATGCTTAAGCTTATCCTCTACTGTGTCACATTTAATTATATTTGCCGTTTGTCCTTTATGCCTTTGAGATGTGCTCTTGATATAGTAATCTTCTGGCAAAATCAAATTCTTTTCATCTATATATTTAGTTACATTATCTATAAAGTTGTTTGTAAACTCCGAGAGATTTTTCGTGCATCTATAATTTTTATTAAATTCTGCTATTTCCGCATACTCTAAGTTCTCCCAGCCACCAGTAAAGTTATTCATAAATCCCCTTATATCCTTTGCTTTATCAGAGGAAATCATAAAAAAATGCTTCGTTCTATAAAGTAAATTTTTAAGAAACTGGATATAATCTTCCTTAAAATTTTCAGCCTCATCAATAATAATTCCTTTATAGATATGCTGGCTTTTATAAATCTGGCTTGTTTTTGTAAATATAGTTTCAAATTGTTCATCAAAAGATTTTGGATTATTTTTGTCAACCTTTAGACCATAGTTTTTAGATAAATTTAGAATATAGCTATGGAAATTTATTATTTCAACATTGTTTAGCTTTAGTCCCATCATATCTAAGGTAGATCTAATGTCTTGCATCAGCTGTTTATTGAAAGTCAAAAACAGGAATCTATCTTTATCATATATCCTAGATAATTTAATCAGCCTTGCTATAAGTGTAGTTGTTTTACCTGAACCCGCAGGCCCTATAAAAAGAGCATTTCCATATCTAATTGAATTTACTCTAGTGATTTGCTTATCAGTCAAGAAAGTTGCTTGATATTCATGGTCCTTATAATTAAAAATAATCTTTTTAAATTCTTTATTTAAAATTCTTTTATCATCCTCTTTTTTTATCACATGGTATTCTCTCGCAATACTATACCTAAGTAAATTCGATTGAATATCATCATTCTTCTTAGAATAATATTTTTTAAGCTGGATACTATCTTCTTTTAGCAAAGAAAATATATTTGAATCTACTATATGAGCTTTTGCAAAATCGTCTTTATAAGAGGATAAGTCTACATATGGCATTATATATATATAATTCACATATAAATTTTTGTATAACCCATTGATTTTACTTATGAAGTAATCGTGCTCTTCCTTCATAATCTCAATGAGCTCTTCTTCAAGTATTGAAAATGTCTCTTCTTGTGTGTCCATAAATTTTATAAATAAAACATGTCCGTTTTCTTCATAATATAAGTCTGCATAGAAGTTTTCAAATGGGGTTATTTTTGTTATGCCAATTCCTGAAAGATTATTTTTAAGATGCTTATAGAACTCTCTCTCACTGTCTTTTACTCTTAATGCTTCAACGTCGGATATTATATTACTCGAATAAAGTTTCATATATCTCCTCCTGATTGCTCGCTTTCTATTATCTTACACTAAAAAAGGGACTCTTGCGAGTCCCTATTGAAATCATATTTATTTAGCGTAATCAACTGCTCTTGTTTCACGAATTATACTTACTTTTATTTGCCCTGGATATTCCATTTCGCTTTCAATCTTCTTGGTTACATCCCTTGCTAATAGTGGTAGGAAATCATCAGTAACGTTGTCAGGCTTAACGATGATTCTAACTTCTCTTCCTGCTTGAATCGCATAAGATTTTTCTACACCTTCATAAGAATTCGCAATTTCTTCAAGTTTTTCAAGTCTCTTGATATAAGCTTCTAAAGTTTCTCTTCTTGCTCCTGGTCTAGCTGCTGATATTGCATCTGCTGCCGTTACTAGAACTGCCTCTACTGACTGAGGTTCATAATCCCCATGATGTGTAGACATAGCGTGGATTACTTCTTTAGGCTCCTTATATCTTCTTAATAGATCCATTCCGATTTCTACGTGTGTTCCTTCCATCTCATGGTCTACTGCTTTTCCGATATCATGAAGTAAACCAGCTCTTTTAGCTAGCTTTACATCTGAGCCAATTTCAGCTGCCATGATTCCACATAGATGAGCAATCTCAATAGAATGTTTCAATACGTTTTGTCCATAGCTTGTTCTGTACTTTAATCTACCAAGTAGCTTAACAAGTTCAGGGTGAAGTCCATATACTCCAGTTTCGAAAACGGCTTTCTCGCCTTCTTCTTTAATTATGTTGTCTACTTCCTTTTTAGCTTTTTCTACCATCTCTTCAATCCTAGCAGGATGAATTCTTCCATCTGCTATAAGCTTTTCAAGGGCTATTCTTGCTACCTCTCTTCTTATAGGATCAAATGCAGATAATACTACAGCTTCAGGAGTATCATCGATAATTAAATCAACTCCAGTAAGTGTTTCAAGGGTTCTTATATTTCTTCCTTCTCTTCCTATGATTCTACCTTTCATTTCATCATTCGGTAGGCTCACAACACTTACAGTAGTTTCAGCTACGTGATCTGCAGAACACTTTTGAATAGCATAGGCTACTATTTCTCTAGCTTTTTTATCTGCTTCATCTTTAGCTTCGTGCTCTAGCTCTTTAATTTTTAGAGCTAAATCATGTCTTACTTCTCTTTCAGCATTAGCTAAAATTTGACTTTTAGCTTCTTCAGTTGTCAAATTAGAAATTCCCTCTAATTTTTCTAGTTGCTGAGTTTTGATTTCTTCAATTTGGTTTTCTTTTTCAGTAATCGTTTTTAATTTCTCTGATAATTTTGTTTCCTTATCTTCCTGTTGAGCTATTTTTTTATCTAAATGCTCTTCCTTTTGGATAAGTCTTTTTTCAAATTTTTGAAGCTCAGATCGTCTTTCTTTATAATCACGATCAAATTCATTTCTCATTTTGTGAACTTCTTCTTTTGCCTCAATTAATTTTTCTTTTTTTACTGTTTCAGAGTCTTTTTCAGCTTTTTCAACAATTTCTTTAGCTACTATTTCGGCTTGGTTAATCTTGCCTTCTGCAATTTTCTTTCTGGCCATATATCCTATAAATGCTGCTATGATTGCAGTTACAAGTGCAATTAGTATTGCGTTTGTTATAGTTATAATTATAGCCACCTCCTTTTTTATATTTTTTAAGGTGTATATCACCTCTAATTTTAATATTTATATGGCTTTGTGTCAAGAATGCACTATTTTACAGGATATGCAAAAAAGCTCCATCTGGAGCTTTTTTTGATTAGTTGAGTATTAAATTAAAGCATTATAGAATATATAATTATTCAATTACTCATCTTTTGAATCGTCAACATCAGTTTTTGCAATCTCAATAGGAGAAGTATTAATATTAAAATACTCTCTTACCTTTGATTCAACTTCGTTCATAAGCTCTGGGTTTTCCATGAAGAATTGCTTAACATTTTCTCTTCCTTGTCCTAATCTTTCTTCATTATAGCTATACCAAGCCCCAGATTTTTTTATAATATCTAAGTTTGCACCTATATCAACAAGCTCTCCAACTTTAGATATTCCTTGACCGTACATGATATCAAATTCGCATTGTTTGAACGGCGGAGCTACTTTATTTTTTACAACCTTAACTCTCGTTCTGCTTCCTAGCATAGTGTCACCTTGCTTGATAACATCTATTTTTCTTACATCTAATCTAACAGAGGCGTAGAATTTTAGTGCTCTACCTCCTGTTGTAGTTTCTGGATTTCCAAACATAACGCCTACTTTTTCTCTAAGCTGGTTGATAAAAATAGTTATTGTTTTGGATTTATTGATAGAGCCAGCTAGCTTTCTAAGCGCTTGTGACATAAGTCTAGCTTGAAGTCCTATATGAGAATCTCCCATTTCTCCTTCGATTTCGGCTTTAGGTACAAGAGCCGCTACCGAGTCTACAACAATTATATCTATAGCACCACTTCTAACTAGGGATTCTGTAATTTCAAGTGCCTGCTCCCCAGTATCTGGCTGTGATACTATCAGCTTATCTATATCTACACCTAATGCTTTTGCATATACAGGGTCAAGAGCATGCTCTGCATCTACAAAGGCAGCTATGCCACCTAGTTTCTGAGCTTCAGCTACTGCATGAAGAGCCACAGTAGTTTTACCTGAAGATTCAGGTCCATATATCTCAACAATTCTACCTTTTGGTAGACCCCCTATACCAATTGCTACATCAAGTCCAATTGAGCCTGTAGATATAGTTTCTATATTCATTTTTGCGTTTTCGCCTAAGGTCATTATAGAGCCTTTTCCAAAGTCTTTTTCTATTTTAGCTATAGCTGCATCTAATGCTTTACGTTTTTCTTCCATACGTTTTTCATCCATTTATACTCCACCTTTCTATCGAACATAAGTTCTAATATGATTATATATCACAAATATATGTTCGTCAACCAATGGTTTATTTTTGGGATATAAGTTTTTTGTTTTTCATTAAATAGTCCATTCCAGAAACAAATGTAAGGATTACAGCAATCCACATTACGTATATTCCGTATTTTATATTTAATAAAAGCATTAAAACTGCAATTATCTGAGATACTGTTTTAGCTTTTCCACCTTGTGAAGCCGCAATTACTTGACCAGTATTAGCAGCTATAGCTCTAAGTATGCTCACAGCATATTCTCTAGTTATTATGAGAACAATCATCCATGCTGGAATCAAATTCATTTCTACTAATACCGCAAGAGCTGCAACAACTAAAACTTTATCAGCTAGAGGATCCATAAACTTTCCAAAATCAGTAATCAAATTATACTTTCTAGCCAAGTATCCATCCAAAAAATCTGTAAATGATGCAACAGCAAATATAATAGCTGAAATAGGTAAAACCTGAGAATCTTTTTCGAAATATACTGCTACTAAGAAAAATGGCACCATTATCATTCTGGAAAGTGTCAACTTATTTGCTATATTCATATTATTTCATCTCCTAGTAAATCATATTCCATAGCATCTTTTATAGTTACTTTTGTAAATTCACCTTCATTATGTGAAGCTAAAGCTTTGACATATATAATTCCATCTATTTCTGGTACATCCCTGTAGCTTCTAGCTTCATATAAATTTGGCTCAATTTCTTTTTCTATTATAACTTCGAAGTCTTTACCTATAAGAGCTTGATTTTTCCTTAAAGAAATCTCTTGCTGTAACTGCATTATTTTATTTTTTCTCTCTTCTTTTATTTCTTCTGCAACTTGACCACTCATAATAGCAGCTGGCGTTCCTTCTTCTTTAGAATATGCAAACACTCCAAGTCTATCGAATTCAATTTTTTTGACAAAATCATAAAGGGCGTCAAATTCCTCATCTGTTTCTCCAGGAAAACCCGTTATTAGCGTCGTTCTAAGTACAGCCTCTGGAATGTGATATCTGATTAATGCTATTGTGTCTTCGATGTGCTTTCCAGTAGTTTTTCTATTCATTCTTTTTAGAACTTGGTCATGACTGTGCTGAATTGGCATATCGAAATATGAGCATACTTTGTCAGATTCTTTGACTGCAAGTATAAGGTCTAAATCTATATCTTCTGGATAGGAATACAAGAATCTAATCCAGTTTAAGTCTTCAATTGCATTTAGCTCTCTAAGCAGTCTAGGCAAGCTTTTTTCGTTATAAATATCGAGTCCGTATTTTGTTGTGTCTTGAGCTATGATAATAATCTCTTTTACCCCACTAGCTGCTAACTCTTTTGCTTCCTTTACTATATCCTCTAGCTTTCTGCTTCTGTATTTACCTCTAAGCTTGGGAATTATGCAATAGGTGCATAGGTTATCACAGCCTTCAGCTATTTTTAAGAAAGCGGTGTACTTCTCAGTAAGCAAGCTTCTCTTTGAATCGGGCTTTAAATCGTGATTGATATCTAAAATCAAGCTGTTATTTTCACCAAGCTCCAATCCCTGAATTATATTATATATATGTTCAAAGCTAGTGGTTCCTAAAAACGAATCCACTTCTGGAAGTTCTTTTTTAAGCTCCTCGCTATATCTTTGTGATAAGCATCCTGTAACGATTAAATGCTTTAGCTTTCCAATTTGCTTATACTTTGCAATTTCCAGTATTTCATTTATAGATTCTTCTTTTGCTGATTCTATAAATCCACAGGTATTAATTACAGCTATATCAGCTAACTGAGGAGAGTCTACTTTTTGCAATCCATTTTCGAGCAATATATTCAGCATGACCTCTGAGTCAACTAGATTTTTTGAGCATCCAAGCGTTGAAATAAAAACACTTTTATTCATTTATATCTCCTTTTCAGCATTATCATAGTATTCTAAGATTTTACTTACAGCCAAATCAATTTCATCTGATGAAACTGACATATCATATTCGTATTTATCTATAGAATAGCTATATAATTTATCATAATAATTTAGAATTAAAAAATGCGCTACATATTCGTAATCCTTGTTTTCTATTTTGTTAATTAAGTCCTCTACAGCTTTTGTTCCAATAGTATCTTTTAATCTTGCAGTTGATTTTTTTAGGTATTCATCATCCTTAGTATTATACTTCGTATAATCCTTTACTAATCTTATTACCCTATTTTGAGCAGAGGAATTTACTAAAATATGCTTTCCATCTGTCATTGTATCCCAAAAGCTCTTACACAAAGTAACTTTTCCTATTTTCTTACTTTCGCTTTCCATAAGCACATTTTTGAATTTTGACTCTCTCAATATCTTTACAATTCGTGAATCAAACCATTTTTGGGTAGGAGCTTTACCTGAATAAAAAATTTCGCCATATACTGAGCCACTATTTTGAGCCAAGGCTTCTAGATTAAGTACACAGCAACCTTTTTCTTCAAGTGCTTCTAAGAGCTGAGTTTTACCTGTTCCTGTATGCCCATGAAGCACAATGAATTGATGCTTCATACCTAAATTCTCAAGATAATCTAATACATAGTTTCTGTAGGATTTATACCCTCCACTAATTTTTAAAACATTTAGACCCATTTCATTTAAAAAATTTACAAGTGAGCCGCTTCTCATACCTCCTCTAAAGCAATATAGTATTATTTGATTATATTGCTTAGATAGAGTCAAATATTTGTTGTAGAAATCTTGAAGCTTTGGAGAGGTTATTTCTATTCCTGTTTTTACAGCAACTTCCTTTCCCTTTTGTTTATATAAGGTTCCTATTATAGCTCTTTCATCATCATCAAATATTGGAATATTGATTGAATCAGGGATATGATCTTCCTCATATTCTTTCGGTGTTCTAACATCTACAATTATTGAATTTTGTAATTCTAATACTTCTTCTATACTGATTTCTTTCAAAATTACACCTTCCTGCGTTTAAATTCCATCTATTTTTCTTTAATGTTTTCTATATAGACCTTTCTTGGCTTTACTCCATCGCTTGGCCCAACTATACCTTTTTGCTCAAGGTCGTCTATAATTCTAGAGGCTCTATTATAGCCTATTCTAAATTTTCTTTGAAGCAGTGATGTTGAGGCTTGCTCTTTTTCCTTAATAAAATCTAGAATTTCTGTTATTAATTCATCCTCTGGATTATCTGCTTGCTCTTTTATCTTTTCAATTTCTTGAATTATTTCAGTGTTATCAATGTCCACGTTATTTTTTTCTTTTATAAAGTCAGTGATTTTAATTACTTCATTCTCAGAAATAAAAGCTCCCTGAATACGCACTGGTTTATTTGCTCCCATAGGATAGTAAAGCATATCTCCTCTTCCTAGTAGTTTCTCAGCTCCTCCAGTATCTAAAATTGTTCTAGAATCTGTCTGCGAAGATACAGAAAATGCTATTCTTGATGGAATATTAGCCTTAATAAGTCCTGTGATTACATCTACTGATGGTCTTTGTGTTGCAATAACAAGGTGGATTCCACAAGCCCTAGCCATTTGTGCCAGTCTGCATATTGCATCTTCTATTTCATTTGGGCTCACCATCATCAAATCAGCAAGCTCGTCTATTATAAGAACGATTCTAGGAAGTCTTTCTTCAAATTTTTCATTGTACCCATTTATATCCTTTACTTTTGATTCTGCAAACAACTTGTATCTTCTATTCATCTCTGCTACTGCCCAGTTCAAAGCATTAGGTGCCTTTTTCATATTTGTTACAACTGGGATTAGAAGATGAGGTATATCATTGTAAACTGAAAGCTCAACCATTTTAGGGTCTATCATAATCATCTTTACATCTTTAGGCGAGTACTTATATAGTATACTGCAAATTAAGGTGTTTATACATACACTTTTCCCAGAGCCTGTTGCTCCAGCTACTAGCATATGTGGCATTCTTGCTATGTCTGCTACTATTACATTACCACCAATATCCATTCCTACTCCAAAAGCTATATCTACATTTGATGTATTGAAAGCTTTACTTTCTATTATATCTTTAAAGCTCACTACCTCACTTGTATCATTTGGTATTTCAATGCCTATCAGTGATTTCCCAGGTATAGGAGCTTCTATTCTTATTGTTTGAGCCGCAAGAGCTAAAGCTAAATCCTCAGTAAGATTAGTTACCTTGCTCACCTTAGTTCCTGGTCTTGGTTCTAGTTCATATCTAGTTATTGTTGGCCCTTGAGAAATGCTTTTTACCTTTGCATCTACTCCAAAGTTAAGTAAAGTACTTTCTAATGTCTTAGAATTTTTCATTTTGCTACTAGAATCTTTTTTAGGATTTTTTTCTCGGCTATTTAATAGCTCTAGCCCTGGAAATACATAAGAGTCATCACTTAATTTTCTAGGTCTTTTCATTACTGCTGGAATTTCTAAATCCAACTCATTTTCTGGCATTTCAGGCTTAACTAGTTTTTCTTTAGTCTCATGAATAATTTCGATATCATCTGTTTCAACTTGAAGCTGAATAGGTTTTTTTCGTGACTTTATAACATCTTTTTTATCTTCATCCTCATCTGAGTCTACTAGCACAAAATCTGTTATCTTTGCTTTTGTGTTTATCATAAATTCCTTAATATGTGCTGGTCCTGTTTTAAATATTTCAAAAAACTTCGCAGGATCAATTTTAAAATAATAAATTAGAACAAAGAGTATTAAGGATATGCAAAGTAAACTGGTGCCTGCAGTTCCAAGCAGCCCATGAAAATAATAGGTAATTATGCTAGTAATAAGACCTGAACCTTCACCTCTTTGAGCCATAGAAAATATCAATCTGCTGTTTTCAAGGCTAATAGGTGTAGTTCTAGGCAAAAAATCCCTTTGGAGTAAACCATATACAAGGACAACAACTGTTGTCAAAATAAAGGCCAGAAGCTTAGGTATTTTTTGGTATTGAATTTTTTCAGGATATATGAGCTTGTATACCCCTAAAAATATTAAGACAAATGCTATTAATATAGATAGCTTCGAAAACAAGCCCAGCAGTATATACTTTATGCTCTGACCAACTATACCCATTGATTCCGTTCTAACTGACAAAGTCATAAAAATACCAAAAAAAATGTAGCCTACTGCAAGTAGATTTTCATTTATTTGACTAGGTTTCTTCTTTTTTCGCGTTTTTCGCTTTACTCTCGACATACTTTCATCCACTACTTTCAGATACTTTTAATAATTATGTACTTTTATTCTTAGCTGATATTTTCACAGGTCTTACATTATTATACTATTTTAACTATTAATTATCAAAGATTGCTTATTTCTCAATATCATTTCTCCATTTCAAAGCGCACTCATCTTGTTCACAAATTATTTTGATTAATACAATAAAAAATCAGCTGGAATTTTCCATCTGATTTTTTTTTGCTTATTATAAATTCAACAAAATTGGCTTTGAATATAGGCAAGCTTTATTACATTAATAAGGCTTTTATTCTTCTTTTGCAGGTTCTTCTGGCTTCAATAAAGCTTTTCTTGAAAGATTCATTCTTCCTTGAGCATCTATTTCAGTAAGAAGAACTTCAAACTCGTCTCCAACAGAAAGCACATCTTCTACTTTATTTACTCTTTTCACATCAATTTGTGATACATGAAGCAAGCCTTCTTTTCCTGGTAAGATTTCCATGAAAGCTCCAAATGCCATTAGCTTTGTAACTTTACCCATGTATTTTTGTCCTACTTCAGGAACCTTTACGATATTTTCTATCATCGCTCTAGCTTTCTTGCCCATATCTCTAGCAACTGCTGCGATAAATACGTTTCCGTCATTTTCTATATCTATTTTAACGCCAGTTTCTTCTATGATTTTATTGATTACTTTTCCGCCAGGTCCGATTACATCCCTGATTTTATCTGGATCAATTTTCATTGTAATAATCATAGGTGCATACTCAGAGATTTCTTCTCTTGGAGCACTTAAAGTTTTCTTCATTTCGTTTAGTATATGAAGTCTTCCTACTCTAGCCTGCTCTAAAGCTCTAGTTAAAATTTCTTCGTCTATACCAGCTATTTTAATATCCATTTGAATTGCAGTTATACCTTTTTCTGTTCCTGCAACTTTAAAGTCCATATCTCCAAGGAAGTCTTCCATACCCTGGATATCTGAAAGTATAGCTACATCGTCGCCTTCTTTGATAAGGCCCATAGCAATACCTGCTACCATGTCCTTAAGTGGAACTCCCGCATCTAAAAGTGATAATGTACTTCCACATACGCTCGCCTGAGAAGTAGATCCGTTTGACGAAAGAACCTCTGATACTACTCTAATAGCATAAGGAAAATCTTCTTTGCTTGGAAGCATAGGCTCAAGTGCTCTTTCTGCAAGTGCTCCATGTCCGATTTCTCTTCTTCCAGGACCTCTAGATGGTCTTGCTTCTCCTACAGAATACGCAGGGAAATTGTAGTGGTGCATATAACGCTTTTCTTCTTCTTCACTTAAGCCATCAAGGATTTGAACATCTCCTAAAGCTCCTAATGTAGTGATGCTCATTACCTGAGTCTGTCCTCTTGTAAATATAGCCGAACCATGAGTTCTAGGAAGAACACTAGCTTCACTCCAGATTGGTCTAATTTCTTCATGCATTCTATTATCTGGTCTAATTTTATCTTTTAATATAAGCTCTCTTACGCCATCCTTAGTAAGCTTATAAATAATTTCACTTACGTCTTTCATATTTTCAGGATAAATATCTACAAAGTGCTCTAGGATATCTTGCTTAACTTTATCCATGTTTTCAAGTCTTTCTTGCTTATCTTTAGTAAGGATAGCATCTTTCATTTTTTGCTTTCCATATTCAGACACTGCGCTTAGAATTTCTTCTTGAGGTACAAATAGTACAACCTCATCTTTAGGCTTTCCAATATCATTAACGATTTCTTCAATAAATCCAACTATTTTTTTAATTTCTTCATGAGCAAATAGTATTGCTTTTAGCATAGTATCTTCTGAAATCTCATTAGACCCTGCTTCAACCATCATTATTGCTTCTTTTGTTCCTGATACTACTAAATACATTTGAGATTTTGCTCTTTGGTCTAAATCTGGGTTGATTATAAATTCTCCATCTATTAATCCAACTGAAACAGATCCAGTAGGTCCATTAAAAGGAATTGATGAAATTGAAAGAGCTATAGATGAGCCTATCATAGCCATTGTATCTGGATTAGCATTTTGGTCCATTGATAATACTGTAGCTACTACTTGTACATCGTTTCTATATCCTTTTGGAAATAAAGGTCTAATAGGACGATCTATCAGTCTTGATGTTAGAATTGAACGTTCTGAAGGTCTTCCTTCTCTTTTTATAAAGCCGCCTGGAATCTTACCTGCTGCATATAACTTTTCTTCATAGTCAACACTTAGAGGAAAGAAATCTATTCCGTCTCTAGGCTTTTCTGAATTTGTAGCTATAACTAAAACCACTGTATCTCCACTGCGAAGAATACATGCGCCATTAGCAAGCTCTGCAACTTTACCTATTTCTACTGACAGATTTTTGCCGCCAATAGAGGTTTCGTATATTTTGCTCATATTTACCTCCTATTTAAACCTTATTCTTTAATATATTATAAAACACAATTAACTTTTTCAAAGCTATTATAGAAAAAGAGCAGGATATTCCCGCTCTTTTGATTACTTTCTTAGTCCAAGACTTTGAATAAGTGTGTTATATCTACCTAGATCTTTTGCTTTTAGGTATCTAAGAAGTGATCTTCTTTGTCCTACCATTTTAAGTAGTCCTCTTCTTGAGTGGTGATCTTTCTTGTGAATCTGAAGATGACCGTTAAGCTCGTTTATTCTTTCTGTAAGAAGAGCTACCTGAACCTCTGGAGAACCTGTATCTCCTTCATGTGTTGCAAATTTCTCGATAATTTCTATCTTTCTTTCCTTTACCATGTAAAACACCTCCATTAATATAAGCGCCTGATGCCAAGTAGTGGACGGTACCCAATTACCCAGCATAGGTTATTTAACCATCTGTTATTGTAACATATAGCACAAATCAAGTAAAGATATAATTTTTTATTCTGAGGACATCTCTATTTAACTGTCTTATTAAATCATCTAAAGAGTTAAACTTAAGTTCATCCCTTAATCTATCCATAAAATAAAGTTTGACTGATTTTCCATAGATATCGTCTTCAAACTCTAATATATGCGCTTCTACAAATATTTCCTGAAACGGCTTATTTGACTGTATTGTTGGATTATAGCCAATGCTTACAGCCGCATCATATGTTTTACCATCTACTTCTATCTTGCAAAAATACACTCCTCGTTTAGGAAGCAGTATATCCTGATTCACCTCTAAGTTAGCCGTTGGAAAGCCTAATTTTCGTCCTAATTTTTTTCCGTGAACTACTTTACCTTCAAGCATATATTTTCTTCCCAAAAAAAATTCTGCTCTTTTTACTTCTCCGGTTTTTATCAGTTCTCGTATAAAAGAACTAGAAACCCTCATGTTTTCTATCATAACAGGCTGTACTATATGAACATCAAAGCATAGCTTCTTCCCAACCTCATATAGATAATCAACACTGCCTTGTCTTCCATTTCCAAGCTTCGAATCAAATCCCATTATTATGTCAGTAGCATTTAGCTTACTGAGCAGAATTTCTTTTGCAAACACTTCCGTGCTCATATCTTTGATTGTGTAGTCAAATGGCACCGAGACTAAATCTTTAATTCCCATTTGCTCTATTATCTTGACCTTTTGCTCAAAGCTTGTAAGATAATCTATCTGTTTTTTGTATAAAAACTCTAAAGGATGATTCGAAAAAGTAAACATAACTGGTAAAATATCTTTTTCCTCACCGATAGCAATGGTTCTATTTATTAGCTCTTTGTGCCCAAGATGGACTCCATCAAAGTTTCCAATTGTAACAGCTGTAGGTTTTTCAAAAGCTATGTTGTCTAAGCTGGAATATATGTTCAAATTAAATCACTCCATAATTTATATAAAGAGAGTATCACTTTTTAAGAAGTTTTCAGTGTCCTTATTCTTAATAAATCCAATACCCATAAAACGGCCTGAATCATCAAAAACTCTGACTTTTTGATTTACATATGGATTTATATCAGTTAAAAGCCCTTTATATGAAACTTCACATCCATTAATATATGCAACTGATGCTGTAGATTTTATAACCACATCATCCATACCTAGATTTAAGTCTGATATCAAAATTAGATTTTTCTCTAAATCATAGCTTCCTATTTCTTCTAAAGTAATCGAATTTTCAATATCAAACTCGCCTGATTTAGTTCTTATAAGTAAGCTCATATATGCTACTGTTCCTAAATCCTCAGCTATATCTCTTACTAAGCTCCTTACATAGGTTCCACTCGAGCAAGTAATATCAATCATCAGCCTTGGAAACTCGTAATCAATAACCTCAATATTGTAGATTGTAACCACTCTAGATGGTATTTCTTTTATTTCTTGGCCTTTTCTAGCCTTTTCATACAATCTAACTCCATCTATTTTAATTGCACTATAGGCTGGAGGAACTTGCTGTATTTCTCCATGAAACTTATCCAAAATACTTTTTATTTTCTCAAATTCTATATTTTCTGTTTCCTTGACATCCGTTACTTTTCCATAGGAGTCTAGTGTATCAGTACTTTTTCCAAAAATCATTTCACATCTGTATTTTTTTTGCTTTTGCATGATATACTGACTTAGTTTTGTTCCTTTTCCTATGCAAATTGGAAGCACTCCAGCAGCATTTGGATCTAAGGTTCCAGTATGTCCTACTTTTTTAATATTAAGGTTTTTCCTTATAAAGGAAACAACGTCATGAGATGTCATCCCACTTGGCTTTAATATATTAATGATTCCATCCATGCTCTTTTAGATACTCCCTTATATAGTTAAGAACCATAGCTACAGCTTCTTGCAGAGAATTATTTATAGTACAGCCTGCTGCACGCATATGTCCCCCACCATCGAATTTTGAAGCTATTTCGTTTACATTTATAAACTGCTTGGACCTAAATGAAACTTTGACCTGTTTAGGTCCTCTTTCCTTAAATAAAATGCCTAGCTCTACACCATCTAAATTCACGGTATAGTTAACAAGGTCTTCTGTATCTTCATAGCTTACTCCATATTTTTTTAGCATCTTGGTTTCTAGAATCATAAAAGAGAATATACCTTCTTTTTCTAAAGTAGATACAGTTTCAGCAGAAAGCCTTACATAGTCATATGAATCGCTCTGGTAGATATTTCGAGTAACTTCCTGTTTATCCGCTCCCTTTGAAAGCAAATCAGCTGCCATCAAAAAAGCACTAATACTTGCATTGTCATACTGAAATCTTCCAGTATCCGTTACAAGCCCTGTGTAAAGAGCTTGGGCTATTTTAGGACTGATAAGATTACTATCAATCTTAGAAACTAAATTATAAACTAGCTCTGAAGTTGAGGATGCATCTGTAACTACATAATTATAATCACCGAACCTATTGTTGCTTTGATGGTGATCTATATTTATTAAGCTACTAGCAGTATTAATGATATCTTTTCCTATAGCAAGACGGTTTATATCTCCACAGTCAAGTGCGATTAAAGTATACTCTGAGCTTAAAATCTGCTTAGATAATTCACTTGATTCTAGTATTTTTTCATTGCCATATAAAAAAGCTAGATTCTGTGGAAAAGAATCATTTAAAACATAATATGACTCTTTTCCCATAGCTCTTAAAAACCACGTAAGCGCTAAGCTAGAACCTACATTATCACCATCAGGTGCAACATGACTAGTTATTATAAATGTTTTACTTGAGTTAATTACATCTATAATTTGGTTCATAAAATTACTCTCCACTTTCTATATTTAAATCATTGATGAGCTTCGACATATTAACTCCTCTTTCTATCGAATCATCCATTTTAAATATTAATTCAGGAGTATATCTTAATTTTATGTCCTTACCTACTTCTTTTCTTATAAAACCAGATGCACTTTTAAATCCCTCTAAAACTTTATCAGTGTCATTTCCAAGTATACTAATATAGATGTAAGCATACTTTAAATCTCTTACTACATCTACAGTAGTTATGGAGATAAGAGATCTGCTATCTAATATTCTGATATCTTTTATTCTCTGATCTCTTAAAAGTTCAGTAATGGATTTTTTTATTTCTTCACCGATTCTTCTAGTTCTTTCATAGCTCATTTATATCACCTGCCATATCTAGCTATTTTCTTTCAACTTCCTTAATTACATATGCCTCAATGATGTCGCCTTCTTTGATATCATTGAAATTTGTAAGTCCTATACCACATTCGTAGCCTGTAGCTACTTCTTTTACATCGTCTTTAAATCTTCTAAGAGAATCAATTGTTCCATCATAAACAACTATTCCATCTCTTACAAGACGAGCTTTTGCATTTCTAAGAATTTTACCACTGATTACATATGATCCGGCAACCATTCCAGCATTAGGCACTTTAAATGGCAATCTTATTTCTGCTTTTCCAAGCTCTTCTTCAACATACTCAGGGTCAAGCATACCCTTCATCGCTTTTTCGATATCCTCTATAGCTTCATAAATGATTCTATATGTTCTCATATCTACTTTTTCACGCTCTACAAGAGTATTCGCTCCAGTTGAAGGTCTAACATTAAATCCAATTACTATTGCATTAGATGCAGATGCCAGCATTATATCAGATTCTGTTATTGCACCTACTCCACCGTGGATTACTCTTACAGAAACCTCTTCATTCGTAAGCTTTTCTATAGATTGGCGAACTGCCTCAACAGAGCCTTGAACGTCCGCTTTAACTATTATGTTAAGTTCTTTTAATTCTCCGTGTTGCATTTTTTCAAATAAATCTTCTAAAGAAATTTTAGAGCTAGCTTTCATTTGCTCATCTCTAATCTTTTCTTTTCTTTTTTCTGCAATAGTTCTTGCTGCCTTATCACTTGCAAGAACAACGAACTGATCTCCTGCATTAGGAACTTCATTTAGTCCTAATATCTCAACAGGAGTTGATGGAGGAGCTTTCTTAATTCTCTTTCCCTTATCGTTAATCATAGCACGAACTTTTCCATAAGATGAGCCTGCAACAATAGGGTCACCTACTTTAAGCGTTCCATTTGAAATTATTACTGTAGCAACAGGACCTCTACCTTTATCTAGGTTTGATTCTATAACAGTACCTACAGCATTACGATCTGGATTAGCTTTTAGCTCTTCCATTTCAGCCACTAATAGTACCATCTCTAAAAGAGTATCTATATTCTCACCTGTTTTAGCTGAAACAGGTACGTCTATAACATCTCCACCCCATTCTTCAACCAGTAAGCCTTTTTCTGATAATTCTTGTCTAACTCTTTCAATATTAGCGGAAGGCTTATCTATTTTATTAATGGCAATTATTATAGGAACACCAGCTGCCTTTGAGTGGTTTATCGCTTCAACAGTCTGAGGCATAATTCCATCATCTGCCGCAACAACTAATATTGCAATATCCGTAACCTTCGCTCCTCTTGAACGCATTTCAGTAAACGCCTCATGACCAGGAGTATCCAAAAATACAACCTTTTTACCGTTTACAGTTACCTCTGAAGCTCCGATGTGCTGAGTGATTCCCCCTGCTTCTCTGTCTGTAACTCTTGTGTTTCTAATTGAGTCAAGAAGTGAAGTTTTACCATGGTCAACGTGTCCCATAACAGTAACTATAGGAGGTCTAGGTTTTAAATCCTCTGCTTCATCTTCTTCGATAATTATATCAGCAGCTTCTTCTTCTTTTTCTTCTCTTTCAAGCAAAATATCATAATCTAAAGCTATTTTTTCAGCTGTTTCAAATTTAATCTCTTGATTAATATTTGCCATGATACCTAGCTTGATTAGCTTCATTATTACTTCAGATGCAGCTATATCTAGTTTTTTTGCTAAATCTCCCACAACAATAGTATCACCTATTATTATAGCGTTTGAGTCATAAGCTTCTTCCTCTTCGAAATCCATTTCCTCAGGCTCAATTTCTTGTTTAGGCTGCTCTTTAATAGTTTCTATGTGCTTAATATCTTCTACTTCTGTTTTTGTCATATTTTCCTCTTTCTCTTCTCTTTTATCCCCCAAAAGCTCAATGATGACTTCTGCTTCTTCCATAGAAAGAGAACTCATATGATTTGTAACTTTTATATCTAATTCTTCCAGCTTTTCAATTAGTTCTTTACTGGTCATGTTTAGTTCCTGTGCAATTTTATATACTCTAGTCTTTTGCATAGGCTCCACCTCCTAGTAATTTTAACATGCTTTGTGAAAATCCTTCATCCGTTATCCCTATTACTACTCTTTCGTCTTTTCCAATTGCATTTCCTATTTGTAGTCTATCTAGTTCTTCACTTACTGGGATATCTCTGTAGCTACATTTGTCTTTGATTCTTTTTCTAGTATTTTCTGAAGCATCACTAGCTAAAAAAACTAATTTTACTTTATTCTTTTTTATAGCTTCTAGAGTGATTCCTTCTCCTGATACCATTTTTCTGCTTTTGTAAGCAAATCCTATAAGTGTTAATACTTTACTTAGATTCAAGTTTTTCCAGCTCCAATTTTAATTTTTCATAAACTTCTTGTGAAATTTCTGTTTTAAATGCTCTGTTCAGGGCTTTTGTCTTTATCGCTTTTTCGAGACACGCCATCTCTTTGCAGATATAAGCTCCTCTTCCATTCGCTTTAAGGGTTGGATCAAAGAAAATCTCTCCATCTTTATTTCTAACTATCCTTATTAATGCTTTTTTGTCGCTTCTTTCATTACAGGCTATACATTTTCTTTGAGGAATTTTCTTCTGCTTCATTCCTATCCCTCCTATAATTCGGCCTGACTTTCACTTTTTATATCTATCTTCCATCCAGTCAATTTTGCTGCTAATCTAGCATTTTGACCTTCCTTACCTATAGCTAACGATAGCTTGTCATCAGGTACTACTACCTTTGCGCTCTTGTCATCTTCATTTACATCTACTGATATTACCTTAGAAGGGCTAAGAGAAGCAGATATAAATTCCTTTGGATCCTCGCTATATATAATTATATCTATTTTTTCACCTTTTAACTCATCAACTATGTTTTTAACTCTTTGTCCTTTTGGTCCTACACATGCTCCTATAGGGTCTACATTTTCATCTACAGAGTGCACTGCCATTTTTGTTCTAGAGCCTGCTTCTCTTGATATAGATTTAATTTGAACTACACCATCAAATATTTCAGGTACTTCACTTTCAAATAATCTTTTAACTAACCCTGGATGACTTCTAGAAACTAAAATTTGTGGTACATTGTTGTTCTTCTTAACCTCAAGAACATAAACCTTAACTCTAGCTCCTGGCATATAGTTTTCAAACGGTATTTGCTCAGAAGGAGGAAGTACTGCTTCTGCAGATATAGTGATTTCCTTGCTTCCTATAATGCTAAGATTCACATATACATTTCCTTTTCCTTGTCTTGATACTTCTCCAGTTATAATCTCAGATTCTCTGTTTAAAAACTCTTCGTAAACAATATCTCTTTCAGCTTCTTTAATCTTTTGAATAACCATTTGTCTAGCTGCTTGAGCTGCTATTCTACCGAAATTTTTTGGAGTAACTTCTTCTTCAATTACATCTCCGTCTCCATAGTTTGGTCCATAGCGTTCTTGAGCTTCCTCAACGCTAATTTCTCCTTCGCCCAAATCGTATTCATATTTGTTAACAACTGATTTTCTGCTGAAGACTTTAACTTCACCTTTATCTTTATCCATTTCTACTCTAACATTACTTGATGTTCCAAAATTCTTTTTATAAGCATTAAGTAGTGCCGATTCTAAAGCCTCGAATAGAATTTCTTTGCTTATGCCTTTTTCCGTTTCAATTTGTTCTAAGGCAGCAATAAATTCAGCGTTCATTTTTTTTCCTCCTTGATGAATCCTTTATATTTTTATCATTAGGCGAATAACCGCCACATTTTTTCTAGGAAATTTCATTAATCCTTTTGAAGTCTGTACTTCAATTTCATTATCCTCGCTTAGGCCTACTAAAGTGCCTTCAAACTCTTTCACACCATCGATAGCTTTAAATAGCTTTAGCTCTACTTCTTTTCCTTTTTCTCTTATAAAGTCTTTTTCTTTTTTAAGATGTCTGTCCAGCCCTGGCGAAGAAATTTCAAGCATATAATTTTCTTCAATTGGGTCAAGCTCATCTAGTTTTTCACTTATCAGATGGCTAAAGTGCTGACAATCATCCAAAGACATTTTTCCCTGCTTATCGATATATATCCTAAGATACTTCAAAGAACCTTCTTTGACATATTCTACATCAACTAGTTCAAAAGGTTCAGTAATCATATCACTTACTATTCCCTCAATTAAAAGTTCTAATTTACTAGCCATAATAACACCTCCTATTAAGTTGTAATGTGCATTGTGAAAAGATAAAATGAAAGAGTGGGTATTAGTTCACCCACTCTTGCTGAGATTTCTTGATTAAGCTAATCTACTAAGATTCTCACACCTAAAGGGGAGCACCTTATCAAATACATTTCATAAAATAACGCACATTCTCATTATAACAGATTATTTATATACAAGCAACCTAAAGAAGCGAAAGTTGATTGGTTTCAGGAAGGCTGTTAAGGCATCCATAGCTTATAAGAGTTTCTATTACAGTTTTAGTTGCTTTAGTACGTTGCCTAAAATCCTCAATCGACATAAACTCTCTCGATGATTCATTTGCAATATTAATAGCTACAGTTTCGCCTAGTCCTTGCATAGATATTAGTGGAGGAATCAGAGCTTTGTCTGATGAAAGTTTAAATACCTTTGCATGAGATTTATATAAGTCAAGTCTATCTAGCTTTACTCCTCTACTAAACATCTCATAAGCCACCTCAAGCACAGTGGCAATATTTTTTTCTTTAGCTGTAGCCTTATTCCCTAGAGCTTCTAATTCTTTGAGTTTTTCTAAAACAGCATCCTTTCCTTTTGAAATTAGTTCTATATCGAAGTCCTCTGCTTTGGTAGTAAAGTAAGTAGCATAGAACGCTTCCTTATGATGTACTTTATAATAAGCTATTCTAAATGACATCATTACGTAGGCTGCCGCATGGGCTTTTGGAAACATGTACTTAATTTTATTACATGAATCTATATACCAAGAAGGCACATTTTTTTCTTTCATATCTTGGATATGTTCATCTGTTAATCCTTTACCTTTTCTAACATTTTCCATTATTTTAAATGCCGTCTTTGGTTTTAAGCCCATTAATATAAGATAGTTCATAATGTCATCTCTAGTTGAAATAACATCCTTAAGCTCCGCAACCTTATTTCTTACAAGCTCTTGAGCATTGTTTATCCATACATCAGTACCATGAGAAAGTCCAGAGATTCTCACAAGCTCTGCAAAAGTAGTAGGCTGAGTATCAATCAGCATTTGCCTTACAAATTTTGTTCCAAATTCTGGTATCCCCAGGCTTCCAACTGTACAGTTTATAGCTGATAAATCACACCCAAGCTTTTGGGTTGATGTAAACAAGGACATGGTATCTTTATCATCAAGGGGAATTTGGGTTGCATTTGTACCTGTTAAATCCTCAAGCATTTTTATAATGGAAGGAACGTCGTGTCCTAGTATGTCAAGCTTAAGGATTCTTCCACTTATGGAATGATAATCAAAATGAGTGGTTATAACTCCAGAAGAAGAATCATTTGCAGGATACTGGATAGGAGAAAAATCGAAAATTTCTTTGTAGTCAGGCACTACCATAACTCCACCAGGATGTTGTCCAGATGTACGCTTTATACCTGTACATCCGCTTTTAAGCCTTTCAACTTCAGCTCCATTTGCCTCAAGTTCATTTTCTTCAATATATTTTTTTGCAAACCCATATGCAGTTTTTTCAGCTATTGTACCTATTGTTCCTGCTCTAAATACATATCCCTTTCCGAATAATTCTTCAGTATATTTATGAGCATTAGGTTGATACTCCCCCGCAAAGTTAAGATCTATATCGGGTTCTTTATCTCCTTCAAATCCTAAAAACACTTCAAACGGAATATCATGCCCATCCTTGGTAAGGTTTGTACTGCAATCAGGGCAAAGCTTATCTGGTAAATCAGCTCCACTTCCATAAGAGCCATCAGTTATAAAATAACTGTATTTACAATTACTACACACATAATGAGGAGGAAGAGGATTAACCTCGGTTATGTCACTCATAGTAGCTGCAAAGGAAGACCCAACAGAGCCTCTTGAGCCTACAAGGTATCCGTCCTGCATTGATTTAGTAACAAGCTTTTGAGCTATGATATACATTACTGCATAGCCATTGCTAATGATAGAGCCTAGCTCTCTTTCCAATCTTTTTTCTACTATTTCTGGCAGGTTGTCTCCATAAATATTTCTTGCCTTGTCAAAGCACATTTGCCTTAATTCTTCATCTGAGCCTTCAATCCTAGGTGGATATGTACCATCTGGAACAGGCAGTATATCCTCTATCATGTCTGCAATTTTATTTGTGTTTTCAATTACAATTTCATTTGCAAGTCTAGATTCTAAATAAGAAAAATCATCAAGCATCTCCTGTGTAGTTTTAAAATAAAGAGGAGTGCTCTCATTTGCATCTTTAAATCCTAATGAATGCTTAAGCACTGTTCTATATGCTTCGTCCTCTGGATTTATAAAATGCACATCTGATGTTGCTACTGGTATTTTATTATTTCTAATTGCTATATCTATTATTGTCTTATTTATAGTTTGTAGCTCAATTTCATCTTTTACTGAATTTTTCTTTATCATAAAGTTATTGTTGGAAGTAGGCATAACTTCAATATAATCATAAAAATTAGCTATTTCATCAATTTCATCGTCGGATTTTCTTCTAAGAACTGCTTGATAAAGCTCTCCAGCTTCACATGCACTTCCTATCAATAATCCTTCTCTATGCTTTATCAAAAGGCTTTTTGGTATTCTAGGGTTTTTATAAAAATAATCTATATGGGAAGCAGATATAAGCTTATACAGATTTTTAAGCCCTGTATAGTCTTTGGCTATAATAGTTATATGATTACTAGGAATACTCTTATAATCTAGCTTACCTAGTTTGTCGTTTACCATCTCAAAGTTATTTATATCTTTATCTATTAGCATTTCCATAAACTTAATAAAAATTAGTGCTGTTGCTTTAGCGTCATCCACTGCTCTATGATGATTCTCAAGGCTAATTCCAAGATGATTTGTTATTAAGTTTAATTTATGTCTTTTTAAATTAGGAAGCAATATCCTAGCTAATTTAAGTGTATCTATATCCTTGTTTTCAAAAGCTAAGTTTAATCGCTTTGCTTTTGCTCTAATAAAGCCCATATCAAAATCACTGTTATGAGCAACTAAAATGCTGCCTCCAACAAATTCTAAAAATTTTGGCAGAACTTCATCTATTGAGGGCTTATCCTTTATTAAGTCATTAGTTATACCAGTGAGCTCTTGAACTTTTAAAGGTATAGGCATATGGGGATTTATTAATTCTCCAAAGCTATCTATTATTTCTTTATTTCTTATTTTTACCGCGCCTATCTCAGTTATTTCGTCTGAAGTATTTGAAAATCCAGTAGTTTCTATATCGAAGACTACATATTCATCTTCAAAATTTCCTTCAGTATCAATTGATACAATCTTTGACATGTCGTTTACGAGATAGCCTTCAACTCCATATAGTATCTTCACACCTTCGTTTTGGCCAACTTCCATAGCTTCTGGAAAAGCTTGAACTACTCCATGATCTGTGATGGCTATTGCCTTGTGACCAAATTCCTTGGCTTTTTTTATAAGGGCTTTAACTCCTGGTATAGCATCCATTGCCGACATATTAGTGTGTGCATGGAGCTCTACTCTTTTTTGAGTGTTTATATCTTTTCTAATTTTTTTTGCTTTAGGCTCAATGTCCTTTGTCATTATTACAATTTCTTTTGCAAAGGCATCATAGTTCACATCTCCACTGATTTTTACATAGTCGCCTACTTTTATAGAAATTTCATCATCCTTTGAAAAAACCTTGCAAAAAATAGAACCAGTATAATCTGTAACTGCAAATGTAAAAAGATTTTTGCCATTTTTCAATTCTCTTTTTTCCATTGAAAATACATCGCCTACTACTGAGATAGCATATTCATTTCCCTTTAAAGCTTTTATTGGTAATATTTCTTCATTGACATCTTTAGCATTCTTGCTTTTTTTGATATAAGCTGATTTATCTGCTGGTTTTTTCTCTGTCTTTTCCTTTGATGTGCTAGCTACTCTAGTAACTTTATCTAGATTGCTTATAATGTAATTCGTATCTTCTTCTTTAGCCTGATTATATAATTTCATATCAAGCTCTGTATTTGAGGATATAATGTTGACCTTATACATGAGACCTAGTTCTTCTTGAATCATTGCACCTATAGAATATTCAAGGTTTTTTGAAGTAAGCCTTTTTAGGACAAATTTATCTTTAACATAAATATTTAAGCATTGCTCAGTTTGATTAAAGTCTAGGCTCAGAGCATCTTCATTTAGATATGAAGTGGATGGACATACTTCAGTTATTTTATATTTTATATTTTCTACATACTCTATAAGTAAACTCTCCATACCAGAAGCCAAGTTATATCTTGGCTTTAACGATACCCTGCTTAGATGCTTAAACTTAAGCTTGAGCTTACTTTCAGACTCTATTAGCTTAGGCATGGGGATAATCTTATCCGTTTTAAAATAAAGATTTAATTTTTTTTCATTCTTGAAATATACTATGTTATCCAATTCTACTTTAGCATCTATAGCTTCAAGCTCTATAAATTTAAAACGCTCCAAGTCAAACCATCTCCTATATCTAAATCAACTCTCTATAAATAGATAAATTCTAAGCTTAAACTTAGAATTTATCTATTTCCTCTAACAAAACTTCTATTATAGAAGCTTCATCCACTTTTCTAATTATTTGACCTTTTTTAAATAACAGGGCTTCAGATTTTCCACCAGCTATTCCAAGGTCAGCATCTCTTGCTTCTCCTGGTCCATTGACTGCACATCCCATGATTGCAACTGATATGTTCTTCTTAATGTTAGCTGTTGCTTTTTCAACCTTCTCGGCAAGGCCTATGATATCTATATCAGTTCTAGCGCAGGTAGGGCATGAAATAATTCTTATAGATTCATTATCCAGTCCAATAGACTTTAGTATTTCTTTTGCAACATATATTTCCTCTACTGGGTCAGCAGTTAATGAAACTCTTATAGTATCTCCAATTCCATTTAGAAGCATATAACCAATTCCAATAGATGATTTTATAGTTCCTGCTTTTAAAGTCCCTGCTTCAGTTATTCCTAAATGTAGAGGATAATCGCTTTTGCTTGAAAACAGTTCATAGGCTTTTATAGTAGTTTCTATATCACTTGCTTTTAAGGACACAGCTGTGTTGTAAAAGTCGTATTTTTCTAGTATTTTTATATGTCTAAAAGCACTTTCTACCATAGCCTCAGGAGTTCTTCCCATAGAGTCTAAAAGATCTTTTTCTAAAGACCCTGCATTAACGCCTATTCGAATTTTTATGTTTCTTTTCTTAGCTTCATTTACAACCTGAATAACTTTTTCTTCATTTCCGATATTTCCAGGATTGATTCTAAGTCCATGAACTCCATTTTTTATAGATTCAAGTGCCAATTTATAATCAAAATGAATATCTGCAACTACTGGAATATTTACATTTGAAATTATTTCACCAATAGCCTGAGCACTTTCGTTATTAGGCACAGATACTCTGACAAGCTCGCAACCAGCTTTTTCTAGTGCTTTTATTTGAGCTATAGTCGCCTTGGCATCTGAGGTTTTTGTATTTGTCATAGATTGAATCACGATAGGAGAATCTCCCCCTATTGTAATATCTTTAACATATATTTTCTTAGTTTTTCTTCTTTGCATTAGTATTCTCCTTAACCAAATATCCTCAAGATATCCTTAGAGGTTATAAATAGCATTAATGCTAACAGTAGTATCATACCTATCATATGGACAAAGCCTTCTTTTTCTGGGTCTATTTTTTTGCCCCTTACAAGCTCTATTGCTTGAAATACAATACGGCTACCATCTAAAGCAGGTATTGGAAGTAGATTTATTAGCCCTAAATTCAAGCTTATTATAGCTGCTAATGAAATTACATTTGCAAAACCAGTTCTAGCAGCTTCACCTACAGCGCTTATTATTCCAACAGGTCCAACTACACCTTCGTCACCAGCTTGTCCAGTGAAGAGCTTTCCTAAAAAGCTTAACATGTCAGTAAGCATGAGTATAGTTTGATTTGTTCCAAATACTAAAGATTTTCCTGGGCTTTTTTCGGAAGCAGGTGATATTCCTACTACCTTTCTGCCTGCTTGCTCTACTGCATCTACATCTATAATTTTCTGCTCATTATTCCTCTCAATTGTAAATTCTAAATCATTGTCAGGGGAGCTTTGTATTGCATCTGTAACAGACTGCCATGAATCTATTTTCTTATCATCTATCATTATAATTTTATCGCCGACTTCCAATCCAGAATTAGAAGCTGGCATATTTTCTACAAGAGCTCCGACTTTATTTACCGGAACACCAATCATCATAAACAAAAATGACATTAATACAATTGTAAGAATAAAATTCATAAATGGACCAGCAAATATTATTGCCATTCTCTTGAGAGGATGCTTGTTATTAAAGCTATTTGGATCTTGACTTTCACTATCTTCTCCTTCCATTCTTACATATCCGCCAAGCGGAAGTGCTCTTAAGGAGTATTCTGTTTCTTTTTTTGTTTTGCTATATAGCTTCGGCCCCATTCCTACAGAAAATTCATGTACCGTAACACCAAAATACTTTGCAGTAAAGAAATGTCCCATCTCATGAACTGTAACTATGACTCCAAAAACTATCAGTGCAATTATTATAGTCATTAAATTCATTATTTCACCTTTTCTATATCAACTTTGAAATTTTATTATTAACATATCGTCTAGCCCATTTATCAGCTTCAAGTATTTGACTCAAATCCGGATTATTGATTGAGTCATGAGAAGAAAGTGCTTCACTTATTATGTTTGATATATCATAAAATTTGATTTTATCATTCAAAAATGCATATACTACTTCTTCATTTGCTGCATTAAGAACAGACAGATAGGTTCCTTCTTTTTCAAGAGCATCAAATGCAAGCTTTAAGCATGGAAAGCATTCGTAGTCTGGCTTTTCAAACGTGAGATTATTATACTTTATAAAATCCAGCCCATCCTCTTGAGACTCTAACCTTTGAGGATAGCCAAGAGCATATTGAATAGGTCCCTTCATATTCGGAGTACCTAGTTGAGCTTTTATACTTTTGTCTTTAAACTCAACCATAGAATGAATTATGCTTTGCGGGTGGACCAGAACATCTATTTTTTTTATGTCTAAATCAAATAGCCATTTTGCCTCTATCACCTCTAAGCCTTTATTCATAAGAGTAGCTGAATCTATTGTTATTTTTTGTCCCATACTCCAATTTGGATGTTTTAAAGCATTGCTCTTCGTCATCTGAGCTATAGCTTCTTTATCCAGCCCTCTAAATGGTCCTCCTGAGGCTGTTAGAATAATTTTATTAATATTGCTAGTATTTTCACCCACTAGACACTGAAAAATAGCGCTATGCTCACTATCTACAGGAATAATAGCCACATTGTGTTTTTTTGCTTCGTCCATAACTAGCTTCCCAGCAGTTACTAGTGTTTCTTTATTTGCTAGAGCGATAGTAGTTCCTCTTTTTATAGCAGTAAGCGTGGGAATAAGTCCTATCATGCCTACTACCGATGTAAGAAGTATATCATTTTGCTTTGCATCAGCAATTTTAATCAAACCATCTAGCCCATAGCAAAGCTCTATATTGTAATCTAAATCCAGTTTATCAACCTTAGACTTTAAATCCGAATATTTAGCTTCATCATAAATACATACAATTTTAGGGTTAAATTCTAGTATTTGATTTATAAGTATATCTACGCTACTATTCGCTGATAATCCAAATACATCAAATTTATCTTTATGATTTCTTATAACATCTAAAGTCTGGGTTCCAATAGAACCAGTCGATCCTAGAATAGAAATTATTTTCATGGTTACACCTGCTTTTAATCAATTTTTATATTAGCTTTGCAATAAACATCACTATATAAGTAAATGGTGCTGTAAAGATTATGCTGTCTATTCTATCTAGCATTCCTCCATGTCCAGGTATAAGATTTCCATAATCTTTTACCCCTAGCTTACGCTTAAAAGAGGATGCAAATAAGTCTCCTGCTTGAGATATTACGCTTCCTATTAGCGCTGAGACCCCTATTAACAAGATATACTCAGGATGCACGAAATAAGCATATACAGTAGATATTATAATACAGCCAATTATACCTCCAATAGCCCCTTCTATGGTTTTTTTAGGGCTAACCTTTGGCATAAGTTTATGCTTTCCAAAAGCAAAGCCTGCAAAGTAGGCACAGGTATCTGTCGCCCATGCAAAAATAAAAATATACCAAATGAAATCAAACGATGCCTCTCTAACAACTATCACACTGCTAAGAGCAACCGTTATATAAACAAAAGTTAAGATGCTTACAGAAATATCCTCTACTGTTTTTTTTCCAAAAATAAGAAGGATGCTCTCGCCCACTACAAGTATAAATAGCAAAACAGGCAGCACCGACCATATATTTTGCCAGCTAGGAACTAAAAATAGTATTGTTATAATATATAAAATTGCATTTGTTGGTTTAATCCCCGATGCAGCAAATGCATTTGTAAATTCTTTTATCGATATTAATGCAACAATTAAAACTGCTAGCTTTGTTACAAGTCCTCCATATATGATAACAAAGAAAAATATCGGAAGAAGAACTAGTGCAGATATAATTCTGACTTTCAAAATACCCCTCCTAACTTATGGTGCCGAATCTTCTATCTCTATTTTGATAATCAAAAATTGCTTTATATAAATCTTCTCTTTTAAAATCTGGCCAGTTTATGTCAGAAAACCAAAATTCGGCATAGGCTGCTTCCCACATTAAAAAGTTAGAAAGTCTTAATTCTCCGCTTGGTCTTATAATTAAATCAGGGTCTGGTAACAATCTAGTGCTTAGGTAATTCCTCATAAAGTCTTCATCAACACTATCAATATCAATACCCTTTTCTCTTTCCTCTAATATTATATTTTTTACAGCTGTCATAATATCATTTCTGCTTCCGTAGTTTAGAGCAAGCGACATTACAACTCCAGTATTATTCTTAGTTTTTTCAATGGAGTGGCAAAGCTCATCATAAATTAACTTCGGGAGCTTTGAGTAATCTCCAATTGCATTGATTCTAACATTATTTTTATCTAGCTCTTTTGTTTCTTTTTTTAAGTACTCAAGTAAAAGCTTCATAAGAGCACTTACTTCCTCTTCTGGTCTATTCCAGTTTTCAGTGGAAAAAGCATACAGGGTCAAATACTCAACCTTAAGCTCATTGCAAGCCTTTACAATATCCCTTATTGTTTCCACTCCAGCTTTATGCCCAAAGCTTCTTGGAAGCATTCTTTTCTTAGCCCAACGTCCATTTCCATCCATTATTATACCAATATGGCTAGGTATATTACTTTTATCTATTTTATCATAATAACTCAAAGATATCATTCCTTTAATATGAAGTTACCCCGACCAAAAGGCCGGGGTTTTTTATATAGCAGTTTTAAAATAGGATAAAACCACCTGTATTTCACCATTATCGTAATTTGCTTTTACTGCATACTCTTCAGTTAAGATGTTTGAATCTTTATGACCTTTTGTGTGTGAAAAATTAACAACTAGATTATTTTCTTTTGCATAGTCCAGTATATATAATTTTGATTTACCAATAAGTTTATGACAAATATTGTCCATTAAACCTCCATTATATCCTTCTCTTTTTTTGCCAGCATATCATCTATCATCTTGATATGAGAATCAGTAAGCTTTTGAACTTCATCCTGAGCCTTTTTTGAATCATCTTCAGTTAGCTCAGAAGTTTTTTCCATTTTTTTAATTGCTTCGTTTGCTTCACGTCTTTCATTTCTGATTGCAACTTTAGCTTGTTCTCCAGTTTTAGCTACTAGCTTTATAAGATCTTTTCTTCTTTCTTCAGTAAGCTGTGGTATGTTAATTCTAATTGAGTTACCATCATTTGTCGGATTGAAGCCTAAATCTGAACTAAGAATAGCTTTTTCAATACTTCCCATAGCACTTTTATCCCATGGTTGAATAAGTATAGTTCTAGGTTCAGGTGATGATACTCCAGCCATTTGCTTAAGTGGAGTCATAGTTCCATAGTAATCAACCATCACACGATCTAACATATTAGGATTTGCTCTTCCTGCTCTAATAGTGAGTAGCTCATCTTTTAAAACAGCAATCGTTTTTTCCATTTTTTCTTCAAGCTTCTTGTGGATATCGAGTTTCATACTTAATCCCCCTTTACTATAGTTCCAATATTTTTTCCTTTAACTACTTCTATTATATTATTTGGATCTTCAAGTGAAAATACCCTTATAGGAATATTATTATCCATACACAATGATGTCGCTGTTGAGTCCATTACTTTAAGCCCTTTGTTTAAAACATCCATATAAGTTAACTCGTCAAATTTAACTGCATCTGGATTAAGTACTGGGTCACTATCGTAAACACCATCAACTTTTTTAGCTAAAAGAATTACATCCGCCTCTATTTCTGCTGCTCTAAGCGCTGCAGTAGTGTCAGTAGAAAAATATGGATTTCCAGTTCCAGCTCCAAAAATCACTACTCTTTGCTTTTCAAGATGTCTTATAGCTCTTCTACGAATATAAGGTTCAGCAATCTGTCTCATTTCTATTGCAGTTTGCACTCTAGTCACTACGCCTTCATTTTCAAGAGATGATTGAAGTGCAAGAGAGTTAATCACAGTTGCAAGCATGCCCATGTAATCACCTGTTGTTCTGTCCATACCTTCACCGCTTCGGCCTCTAAAGATATTTCCTCCACCAACAACAATTGCCACTTCTACTCCCATATCCATCAATGTTTTTATAGATTTAGCTATAGAGTTAAGTACAGAATTTTCTATCCCATAGCCTTTATCTCCAGCCAATGCTTCACCACTTAGTTTTAGCAGAACTCTTTTATATTGTGTACTTGTCATAAATTCCTCCCAAAGAACCGGTTTTGAAAAAAGAGAACACAACGGGTGTTCTCTTTTAGATTATAATATTAGTTACCTAATTGCTTAGCAACTTCTTCTGCAAAATTTTCTGATTTCTTTTCAAGGCCTTCTCCAACCTCGAATCTTTCAACTGCTACTACTTTTATTTCAACGCCTATAGCTTTTGCAGTATCTGCAACAACGTCTTTAACCGCTTTATCAGAATCCTTTACAAATGTTTGCTCAAGTAGACAAACTTCTTTAAGTTGCTTTTGTAATCTTCCTTCAACCATTTTTTCAACTATGTTCTGTGGTTTTCCTTCATTAAGAGCTTGCTGAATAAGGATTTCTCTTTCGTGGTTGATGTAATCTTGGTCTACATCATCACGAGAAATATATTTTGGATTCATAGCTGCAACTTGCATTGCTATGTCTTTTCCTAGTTCATCTAATTTCTCAGAATCGCTAGCAGCTTCTAGTTTAACTAATACTGCTATTTTACCAGCTCCGTGAACATAACCTGAAATTCTTCCAGCTTCTATTGATAGCGCTGAGAATCTTCTTACGTTCATATTCTCACCGATTTTAGCAATTTTAGATGTAAGCTCAGCTTCAACTGTAACTCCAGCAGAGTATTCAGATGCAAGAAGCGCTTCTAAATCTTTAGGCTCTCTTTCCATTGCAACCTTAGTAACATTAGCTACAAAAGTTTGGAACTCTTCGTTTTTAGCAACGAAATCTGTTTCTGAATTTACTTCAGTCATTGCTGCTTTCTTTCCATCTTCAGATATCATCATTCCAACTAATCCTTCTGCTGCAATACGATCTGATTTTTTAGCCGCTTGAGAAAGTCCTTTTTCTCTTAGGATATCTATAGCTCTGTCCATGTTACCTTCTGCTTCAGTTAATGCCTTCTTGCAATCCATCATTCCAGCACCAGTTTTTTCTCTTAACTCTTTAACCATACCTGCTGTAATAGCCATAATATCTCCTCCTGTACATTAGTAAGGGTAAGGGCTTGCCCTTACCCAATTTATATTATTCAGCTTCTACTACTTCTGCTTCTACAGCAGCTTCTTCAGTAGATGTAGTTTCTTCAATTTGTCCTTGCTTTGCTTCGATAATAGCTTGTGAAATAGTAGACGCAATAAGTTTTACTGCTCTGATTGCATCGTCATTTCCTGGGATAGGGAAGTCAATTTCATCTGGATCACAGTTTGTATCTACGATACCAACAACTGGGATTCCTAATTTATGAGCTTCTTTAACAGCTATTCTTTCTTTTCTAGGGTCAACTATGAAGATAGCTCCTGGAACTTCTGGCATATCTTTAATACCGTTAAGGTATTTTTCTAGCTTTTCTTTTTCGTTCATAAGCTGGATTACTTCTTTTTTAGGAAGAACATCGAAAGTTCCATCTTCTTGCATTCTTTCAAGTTCTCTTAATCTATCTATTCTCTTTTTGATAGTTTGGTAGTTTGTTAGCATTCCACCTAACCATCTTTCATTTACATAGTACATTCCTGATCTTTCAGCTTCTTCTTTGATAGAATCTTGAGCTTGCTTTTTAGTTCCAACGAAAAGAATTGGCTTTCCAGTTTCAGCAACTTCTCTGATGAAGCTATAAGCTTCTTCAATTTTCTTTACTGTTTTTTGTAAATCAATGATGTATATTCCATTTCTTTCTGTGAATATAAATCTTGACATTTTAGGGTTCCATCTTCTAGTCTGGTGACCGAAATGAACTCCTGCTTCTAACAACTGCTTCATACTTACTACTGACATTTAATTTCCTCCTTGGTTTTTACCTCCGTCCCTTTCATCTTTTCAAGAAGCCTTTCGGCACCGCCTCAAAAATTAAGGAACGTGTGTGATTTAATTCCTCTAATATAATATAGGAAAGTTGAAACAAAATCAAGAATAATTTATATATGTATAATAAAATTATGACCCTTTTATGTTTAATTTGACAGCACGTCTACAATTTCTCTAAGTGAACTATTTACTTTAAAGCTTTTAGTTCCCGGTTTAATTTTTGTGCTCCTATCAATCATATATTGAAATTTTTCAAAAGCATCTTCATCAACAATTACCTTTTCTTTAGCTAAAACTTCTCTAATTCTAAGGCTTTTTTCGTCGTATAATTTAAGTGCATTTGTGTGCTTTGGAACAATTCCATAATCCACAAGATATTTCTCAGCTTCTAGCTTATCGTATTCTAATATCTCCAAAATAAGCATTATATCATTCTTATGTGGATAAATGTTCCCCTCTACAAGCTTACCGGCAATCTCTTCATGTGAATCGTTTTGATTTATAACTATTTCAGCTTCAGCTGGCTCATTAGCTTCTTTGTCATCTGTTTCTTCTGCTTTTACATCTAATTGAGCTTGAAGATTGCTTTTTTCTTCCAAAAGACTTTCATAGCTTTTTTTTAAATCCAGTAACGCTTTTTCATTAGTATTTGTATCAAAGATAAGAACATTTAAAAAAGCCATTATAATAATTCCCATAGCAACCCCAAGTAAATATGTAGCTATTTTCTTTTCCATAATGTTTATCTGTTTCCTCTCATCTTCATAATCAGGTCAATTTCTTTAACGCTTCTATTCATCGCCTTAGCCATATCAATATTGCTCATACCTTGTTTAGAGAACTTGCCTATTATGTCATCATCAGTTTGTAGCTTGGTTTCAATTGATTGAAGTTCAGCTTTAAGTTTATCAATTTCACTAATTATCTGATTAGTTGAGCGATGAATTAAAATTAGCTCTCCCTGAAGATTCTCTTCATTAGTCTTCGTGTCATCTTTTTTTGCAAACACCAAAAATGATATAATATTAAGTACAAAAGCTGCTCCTAATAAAATTAAAACTACACTTTGCGACATATTTCCTCCTAATTTAATTCTTGTGAATTACTATATCTCCGTCTTGGACATAGAACTTTGATGCTCCCGTTTCATCTTTAATATATCTGCTGTATCTACCTATCGTAATTTTTACTCCAGGATAAATTTTGTCTTTGACTTGCATCATTCCATATCTAATCTCGCTAAGCTGCTTTTCAATTTTTTGAATCTCAGTCTCTACTATACTGATGTTTTGGACTGTCTTATTATAGTCTTCTAACATTTTTACAAAAGAAATTTTCTTTATGTTATCCATTAGACCTCTTTGCAATAGCTGTTTACCTGTCTCAATAGTAGGCTGTAATTCTTTTAATTTCTTTTCATATGAATGAAGTTCATCTCTATATGCATCTAATTTATTTTTCTGTGAAGGATCTAGTCCAATTTCAATAATAGTCTTTGTTCCCATATATGAGCCTATTACTTGAGCATTTATTTCATTTTTCACTCTAATCTCTCCACCAACAATTAGACCTTTTTTGCCTTTTACAACTAAATTTGAACCACAGCTAATATTACTGTGAACTACAAAATCTGTTATTATATCTCCTTCAGAAAATACGCAAGCGTTTTCAATAAATCTACATATTGTACTTCCACTTACTTTTATAGATGATTTAGCATTTCCTTGAACCCCACCTTTAACTACTAAATCTCTGCCGACTATTATATTAGCAGCTTCAATTACTCCATTTACTTCAAGGCTCCCTACGCAGTTAACTTCAAATCCAGTCTTTATATCTCCATTAACTACTACATCTCCACCAAAATTAATATTTCCAGTGCTAGTATCCACATTACCCTTTATAGTTAAAACATCATTTACTTGAAGCTTATCGCCTGCATATTCAAGTCTTCCATCTTTTGTAGATATTAGACTAGTTTTGTCTTCAGATTCCTCTACATTTTTTCCATACTTAAAAACTGCTTCTTTTCCCGGAACTGCAGGAATTTCTTCACCCTTTAAATTTTTCCCACCATGCCCCATGGTAGGTGGAATCTTTTTAGCTAAAATATCACCTTGGCTTACCTGAATGAACCACCCTAGTTCTTTGAAATTGATGTTTCCCTTATCATCTTGATTAAGAGATATGGAATTCTTTATTCTATGAGTATACTGTATATAACCATCATCACCTTTTTGAGGCATATCAGCTTCAGCAACCATGACTGACTTTTGATAAATTCTAGAATCTATCATATCTCTAATAATGTTTGTTTGAACTCCATATACGATTTCTTTGTCTCTCAAGAAATTTTCAATTTCCTCAACAGTCAGATTTTTGTCAGGAATCTCATCAGTATCTAGAGATATTTCCAGATATGCTTTCATATAATCCTTTGTTACAACCAGTTTAAGGGTGTAGTCATCTATTATTTTATCAAAATTAATTCGCTGAAACATTAACCACGGCCTCCTTAGTGCTGAAATTGTTTTCTCATTTTTGATATAGCTTTACTGTGTATTTGAGAGACTCTGGATTCAGAAATATTTAATATTTCTCCTATTTCTTTGTAGGTCAATCCCTCATAGTAGTACAGGTTTATGATGAGCTGCTCTCTTTCATTTAGCTCACCAATCGTTCTTTGAAGTTCTTTAATCGTATCATTATAAACTGTTAAGTCCTCCGGGCTAGATTCAATACTTTCATCCTTTAGCTGTATTTTAAAAGATTCATTAAAATCATCTTCAATAGACAAAATATTATAAACCGAGGTTTCATCTATTAATGTAAGAACCTCTTGTTCTGATTTGCCTAAATATTTTGCTATTTCTTGATATGATGCTTCTCTTCCAAGCTTAGATTCTAGAGCTTCATTTGCATCCTTTAAAATTTTTGATTTTTGTCTAATAGATCTAGGTATCCAGTCTAAATTTCTAATTTGATCAATTATGGATCCCCTTATTCTAATAGATGCATAGGTTTCAAACTTAATATTTTTGCTAGGATCATACTTATCTATCGCATCTATTAACCCAATCACTCCATAACTCATTAAATCATCATATTCAATATTGCTTGCATAATAATTATAAAGCTTGCCTGCAATTATCTTCACAAGATTAATATATTCCTCTATAATTACTTTTTTAATTTCCTTCTTTTTATCGAAGTTTTCTTCTTGAGAATACCTATCCCAAATATCAATTTGTCTAGCCATCTTCAATCCCCCTTTTCTCAATTATCTGGGGTCCAGTCTTTAAACTCTTCATCTTCATCAAGTGAAGATGCTTCCTTTAAAATCTGTTTGATTTCTTCTTCTGATTCAGTCGGTACAATTAAATCAATAATGTTTTCGTCAGTTTTTTTATTTTTCAACGTCTTAATTATTAGCCAAATTATCAATAATATTAAATTAATTCCAACAGCTAAAAATAATAAGTTCTTTAAAAATGTAAATAGGCTCCAACGCTTGAGCATAGATATAAATAAAGTTGTCATAGACAATATATAGTTTAATAATATCAATATAGTAAAATATTTTCCCATGACAGCTCCTTTGAAACCCTTTGATTTTATTAGTTCTATATAAAATGCTCTCCTTTACCAATACTTTTTATGTTTAGCTGTTGGTTATTGCAATCAAATTTGATAGTTCTACCGTGATTTCCTAAAACATCTTCTGCTACTATTGGTATATTTAAGGATTTAAGCTTTTCTTTTACAGCTATTACATTTCGTTTCCCTATATTTAAGCTTTCTGTATTAAGCGAAACGCTAAACATCTGAGCCCCTCCAGCTATTTTTGCTTTTAGAGAGGATTTTGATACCTTGAGCTTTATTAGCTCTTCTAGCATCAAATCTATACAGGTGTCCGCAAACTTCATTTTATTAGAATTATTTTTTATTTCCAAGCTGGAAGGCAGCATTATATGAGCCATTCCAGCTATTTTTTTTGAGGAATCATATATAACAACTCCAACACAAGATCCTAATCCTAATGTTATTAAAACCTCTTCTCCTGAAGCAACTTTGTAGTCTGCCATGCCTACTTTAATATTTTTATCCATTGCCTAGCACCCCTAAGCTTCTAAATAAGGTGTCAAACGATGTCAAATCTGGCATGAAGAAGAAATAGCATTTAATTTTTTCATCATCTATTTCAAGCTTGTTTTCAATTAGAATAAGCTTATCACTTTCAAGCCCATATTCTACAGCTGGAACACTTAAAATTGAGCTCACCATATCTATATTTACTGCTGGAACAGAAATATTTATATTTAGTGAGGTCAGCATAGAAATAGAAGTAACGTATCCACTGGACATTATGTTACCAAGCTCTTGAATTACAGATGATTCTATTTCATTATAAATATCACTTTCAGGCTTTTTTCCAAAAAGTATTCTAACAAGATTATCTGAAGATGCTTTATCTAGTAAAGTTAGAATTGTTCCATTAATATCTCCATTGAAGTTAATATATACGCCTACTGTTATTTCTTCTTCATCTTCAAAGAGCTCAACAACTTTTTCAGTCTCAATTACTTCAATGTTTGGAACTTCCATGTTTACAGATTTATTTATCATCTTCGAAAGAGAAGTAGCTGCATTTCCCGAACCTATATTTCCAATCTCCTTTAAAACATCTAAATACAAGCCGTTAATATTATCCATACTAAAATCCATAGCATTCTCCTTACTAAGATGTGCGCTTTAGTGTTCTATTATTTTATCTACATCTAATAATATTATCATTTGATTTTCAACTTTTCCTATTCCTTTTACAAATGTCTCTGAAAGGTTTTCTTCAAAGGTTCCATAGCTTATAGCAGAAGGAGGTATATCCTTAACTTCAGAAGCCGAGTCAACTATATATCCTATCATTAAATCCTGCTTTTTATTAACTATTATTCTCGTTTCTGAATCATAATCTTTACTTGGAAGCCCTAGTCTATCTCTTAAATCAATAATCGGAACAATTTCACCTCTTAGGTTAATCACTCCTTTTATATAATTTTGAGTTTTTGGAACTCTAGTTATTTCCATAATTCTTTCTATTGTCTCTACATTCTCAATTTTAATGCCATAGTATTCATCAGCTAATCTAAAAATAACGAATTGATTGTCATTCATAAAATGTTCACCTCCTTGAATTAAAACAACGAATTGGTGTCTATGATAAGTGCTACTCCACCATTTCCAAGAATAGTAGCTCCAGCAATTTGCTTCACAAAGTTCAAATATCTTCCTAATGATTTTATAACTATCTCCTGCTGACCAATAAGCGAGTCAATGATAAGACCTATTTCTTTATCGCCTTTTTTTACAATTACTACTGTAGCTTCTCCTTGAGCTCTCTTTTGTTCTTTGCAGTCTAGCACTTCAGAAAGTCTCAAAAGTGGCAATGGATTATCTCTATAAAGTATCACTTCTTTTTGCTCAATCAATCTAATCTCTTCTGTGTTTATATCTGTAATCTCTTTTATATTATTTAAAGGAATTGCATACTTCTCTTCACCCACAATTACTAGTAAAGCTTGAATAATAGCAAGTGTTAGAGGAAGTCTAATTATAAATCTTGAGCCCTTATCTTTTTCTGTCTCAATTTCTACATTTCCGCCAAGAGCTTCGATTTTAGTTAGAACTACGTCCAGTCCAACTCCACGCCCAGAAATATCTGATACTTTGTCAGCTGTACTGAATCCTGGTGCAAATATAAGCTCTGCAGCTTTGTTAGCATCCATTTCTCTTGCTTGCTCTGCTGTTATCAGGCCTTTATCTATAGCTTTTTGCTTAACCTTGTCTACGTTAATCCCTGCTCCATCGTCAGATACTTCTATAACAACAGTATTTCCGTCAGGATATGCATTAAGGTTAACTCTACCTTTTTCTTTTTTGCCTTTTTCAAGTCTTACTTCTGGAATCTCAATTCCATGGTCAATTGAATTTCTTAATAAGTGAATTAATGGATCTCCAATTTCATCTATAACTGTTCTGTCTACTTCTGTCTCTTCACCTGACATAAACAGCTCTATTTCTTTATTTAAATCTTTAGATAAATCTCTTACCATCCTTGGAAAGCGATTAAAAACTCTTTCAACTGGAACCATTCTTACTTTGGTTACTGCATCATGCAGACTGGTTGTAATTCTCTCTAGGTATTCAACTGCATCGTTCATATTCTGTTGATTTGAGCTTATTTCATCATCTTCTAGTCTAGTTTTGACAATAATTAGCTCGCTTACAAGATTCATTAAATTGTCTAATCTATCGATATCAACTCTTACAGTTTTTCCAGTCTTGTTCTTTTTAGATCCAGCGTCCCCTTCAGCTTGTTTGTCTTGATTAGAATCACTTTTTGCATCAGATTTATTTTCTACATTTATATTTTTAGTCAATTCTTCAAACTGAGCTTCATTATCATCCATAGTTTTAATTGACTCTATGTTTTCTGATTTACTTATAGTTGCTTTTGATATATCGAAAATAGAAATTTCTACTTTTTCAATTTCAGAAACTTCCATAACAATTTTTTCAACTTCATCTGATGACAATTTACTTGAGTATAAAACAGTAAAGCTATCTTCAAATTTTTCATCTTCTATATCATCGGAAGATGGACTAGAGTATACAATCTCACCTTTACTTTCAAGTGACTTAAATACTAAAAAAGCTCTAGCCGCTTTTAGCATGCACCCGTCTTCAAGCTTTATCCATAGTTTGAACACTTTAAAACCATTTTCTGCCATATCAGCAGCTACACTTATAATAGTGTCCCTATCCTCTTCACTTATTTCAAGCTCGTGATTATCTACAGAATCTACCTTTGATTTAATAGGAGCTTTAGCAGAACTGGCTCTTTGATTTTCTATATCATCTAGTCTTGATATGATATTTTTTATATCAATTTCTTTTTCTTTTCCTGAAGTTTCAATACTCTTAACTTCTTCCTCCAATATATCCAGCCCTTCGAATAGTATATCTACCATTTCAGGAGTGGTTTGAAGTTTATGTGACCTTATTCCATCCAAAATATTTTCCATTTTATGAGTAAGTGAAGCAATTGTTTCAAAGCCCATAGTCGCAGACATGCCCTTTAATGTATGCGCTATTCTAAAAATTTCATTTACAGTTTCTAGATTTTCAGTGTTTGCTTCATAATCCAATAAACACTGGTTTAAATTCTGTAAATGTTCTTTAGATTCATCTATAAATATATCAATATATTGTTCAAAATCTAGCATATTACACCCCCAACATTTTATTAAGCTCATTAGCTATCTTATTTAGTGGCAAAACCTTATCAACTTTTCCAGTTGCTATAGCTGATTTTGGCATTCCAAAAACCACACATGTAGACTCGTCTTCAACTATAGTTGTAGAATTTTTTATTACTTTCAACTGTTCCATGGCTTTTGCTCCATCAGCCCCCATTCCTGTCATTATTACAGTTATAATATCGTTGGTTGGAACATCACATAAAGAATAAAACAGTGCATCTACAGATGGCTTATGGCCCGAAACATTTGGACCGTCATCTAGCCTTATTCTGTATTTGTTTTTTGAAACAGCCTCTATCTTTAAGTGCCTATCTCCAGGAGCTATATATGCAGTAGCATTTTCGAGGATTTCATTATCTTCAGCCTCTTTAACTTTTACTCTAGAAATAGAATCAAGTCTATCTGCTAACGATTTAGTGAATCCTTTTGGCATGTGCTGAACAATGAGCACTGGAGCAGGTAAATCTCCTGATAGGTTACTGACTACCTCTTGTAAAGCTCTTGGCCCTCCAGTTGAAGTTCCAATTGCAACTATTTTTTTGACCTCACTATCTTTCATTGCTGTACTCATAATATTGGGCTGAGTATTTATTATTTTTGAGTCTCTTGGTCTTATTGTAGTTATTTTACTTACCCTTACTTTTGATGCTTCTTTTACTTTGTCAATTATATTATCTTGTATATCAGTTGAAGAACTGATTTTAAAAATATTAGTTGGTTTAGCTAAAAAATTTACAGCTCCTAAGTCGAGTGCCTTAAATGTCATCTCAGCTCCTTCTTTTGTTAATGAGCTTAACATAACTACTGGAGTAGGCTTTACTCTCATAATCTCTTTTAGAGTTTCTATTCCATCCATCACTGGCATCTCTACATCAAGAGTTATGACATCAACAGGATTTGATTGTATATATTCTATTGCTTCTTTTCCATTTTTCACTGCAGCAACTACTTGAATAGAAGAATCAATTTCTAGCAAATCTCTTAACATTTTTCTTATGAAGGCAGAATCATCTACTATTAATACTTTTATATTTTGCATTCTACATCCCTCTTTTAATAAGCATTCTCTGCTGAAGAAATAAATACTTAATCAAATCATTTCTATCTATTTCAATTATATCCAAAAATTCAATTCCTACTTCATTTTTATTGTCAATTGAGCTAAATTTTGTTCTTACTTGGGATTTAAGGTTGTAGGTTCTGTCTTCTAGCTCAAAGCTCACATGAATAATTTGTCCTTCCATAAGATCCACATCTGTTACCATTCTAAGGCCTCCACCACTTATATCTTTAGTAAAGCCGGAATGTATAACGTCTTCATTTGATTTGATTATTTGAATTGGAACAAGTAAATCCAATCTAAAATAATTTCTTCTTTGTCCCTTAGTGATTTCGCTTATCTTTCTAATATACATAAGAGGTACTTTACCATTAATCTTTCTAACTACTTCTGCTTCAAACTCAAGCATTCCGCTTTCGCTATTATTGTATATTACAGTTATTTTTGTACCATTTAGTAAAGTTACTAATTGAGCGTTCTTAATGGGTACAGCTACTGCTAGTTCTCCATTTGACTCAATATCAACAAGTTGGCTTACATATTCCACTTTTTCTCCAGTCATCTTTGTTCTGACTATTATTAATTTTTGACCTAACTGAGGAAAATTTTTATCCTTCATTATGCACCTCCTCCAGCAAACAGTCCTTTTAACTTTTTCATAAAGCTATTAAAGCCTTTTTGAGAAACCGGCATGTCGAGAAGTCTTTCAGATATATTTTGAATACCTTGACTTGCTTTCGATTTGGGATTATTCATATAAAATGGCACCTGTTTTTTTACTGATTTTGTCACATTGTCATCATCCAAAATTTCCCCAAGATAATCTATATTCATGTCTAGAAATTTTTTTGATACTGAGCTTAACTTCATAAATACATTTTCAGCTTCTTTAGTATCTTCAGCTCTATTTGCTACTAGGCTTATTTTTTTCTGTTTGTCAATACCTGACATTATTTTTATGAGTGCATAGGCATCAGCAATAGCAGGTGGTTCGCACGTTGTTATTACTATAAGCTCCTCAGATGCCTCAATAAAGGCTGTTACGGATTTTGATATCCCTGCACCAGTATCTATTAAAATAAAATCCGCCATATCCTTGAGTGCATTTATTTCATTTAGAAGCTTATTCATATCATAAAGAGATAATTCCGCCATTGATTGTATCCCTGAGCCTCCAGAAATTATACCAATTTCCATTGGCCCTCTAGTTATTACATCTTTAATACTTGTATTTTTGCTTATAACATCTAATAAAGTGAATTTTGGCATTATTCCTAAAAGTATTTCGACATTAGCTAGTCCTAAATCTGCATCTATAACTATGACTTTCTTCCCTTGAGATTGAAGAGCAATTGCAAGATTAATAGTAAAATTACTCTTGCCCACTCCTCCCTTGCCACTAGATATACAAATTACTCTTGTAGAAGAATTATTTGGCTTATCCTGCCTATCTATATTTTTTTTAAAAACAACAGCTTCTCTAAGCCTTTGAGCTTGATCGAAATTCTGCATCCTAAATCTCCCTTAAAAATTCATTGACAAATTTATTAAAGTCAAAAACTTCTATATCATCTGGAACATTTTGTCCATATGTTATATAAGATATAGGTTTATTTGCTTCGTCAATAATATCAAAAACTAATCCTTCTCTAGAAGTTTCATCCATTTTCGTGATTATCACGCTAAACTCATCAATGAAACTGTATGCCTCTAATATATCTTTTATATCCTCTTTATTAAAATTCGCACTTAGAACTAGGAATACCTCTTTTTCTTCAATACTTCCTAAAATTTCTTCTAATTCTTTCATATGAATTTTGTTTCTATGACTTCTTCCTGCAGTATCAATAAATACTGAATCTCTGCTTTCAAGTCTATTAACAGCTTCTGATACATCGTCCTTGTCATATGCAACCTCTATAGGACAATTTAATATTTCAGCATAGGTCCTCAATTGTTCCACTGCAGAAATTCTATATGTATCAAGTGTCATAAATCCTATCCTTTTTCCTTCGCCTATTGCTAAATTTGAAGCTATCTTTGCTAGAGTTGTGGTTTTTCCTACACCCGTAGGTCCAACAAAAACATTATATTTTTTTATAAAACTCTTGCTATTGTCTTTGAAAGCATTAAACCTTGTATCAATTATTTTCAGTATTATTTCTCGATTACAATCTTTATTATTTGATATAGCTTCCTCAACAATTTTTTCTGCCAGCAAACGTGATAGTCCTTTTAATTCGAGTTTTTTTATATATTTTGATTTTAATTCATGAAGGACTTCATCTTCTTCTGTTTTAAAAGTTTGAACAAATCTTTCGTTTAAATCTTTTATAACTGTTTTTATTTCATCTATGTCTTTAGTAATGTCATTATTTTTTATTGTCTGATTATTTAGTACTGGTTTTTGATAAATTTTATTTACTTCTTTAAATGATACATCATTTTTATTATTTTTTCCATCTATATGTGCTGTGAATCCACCATCTTCTACATTTTTTTTGTCATAATCGCCTTTTGTCAGACTTAGTTCTGAAGATTTAGTTTTTGCTAATCTTGAATTTGATTTGTCTGGTTCTATAGCCGCAAGAACTTCTACCATATCTTTTTTGAAAAACCCTAGAAATCCTTTTGATTTAGTTTTTTTAGTCTGCAGTATAATAGCATCATTGCCCATTTCTTTTTTTACTAATGCCATAGTTTGAGTTATATTTTCTCCAACAAATTTTTTTATTTGCACTACACACTCACCGTCCCTATAGACTGGATTTTTGTTTTTGGGTCTATCTCATTATATGATAAGACTATTATATCATCACTTATCTGTTCTACAAATTTTTTAAAATAAAATCTTACAACAGGAGCAGTGACGATTAATGGTTGTTCTCCTATAGATAGTACTTTTTCAACCTCTTTGCCCAGACTTGACACTAGTTTTTGAGATATGCTAGGATCTAGAGCCATATATGTACCTGTCTCTGTAGTTTGAAGAGACTCCATAATTATTCTTTCTAAATCTGGATCTAGAGTTATGACTTTTGCATCATCTCTAGAAATAAACTGTTTTGTAATGGATCTAAACATTGTCTGCCTAGAATATTCAGTAAGCATATCTGTATCTTTGGTAACTTGCCCATAGTCAGCTAATGCCTCCATAATATTACTGAAGTTTCTAATCGAAACTCCTTCTCTAAGTAGATTTGATAAAACTTTTTGGATATCGCCAATGGATAATAGCGATGGTATAACTTCATCAACAAGTGTAGGATGTGTCTCTTTAAGGTTGTCCAGAAGCATCTTGACATCTTGCCTTCCAATCAACTCATGTGCATGCTTCTTAATAACTTCGGTCAAATGAGTAGATATAATAGATGGCGGATCCACTACTGTATATCCAAATATTTCTGCTCTTTCACGTTCTTTTTCATCTATCCATTTTGCAGGAAGTCCAAATGCTGGTTCCACTGTATCTATCCCTTTTATCTCTCCATCAGCTATTCCTGGATTCATAGCTAGGTAGTGGTCAAATAATATTTCTCCTCCTGAAACCTCAACGCCCTTAATTTTTATTACGTATTCATTAGGTTGTAGCTGTATGTTGTCTCTTAATCTAATCATAGGCACTACAATACCTAATTCTAATGCACACTGGCGTCTTATCATAACTAGCCTATCAAATAAATCTCCACCTTGAGATTTGTCTGCAAGAGGAATAATTCCATATCCAAATTCTAGTTCAATAGGATCTACGTTAAGTAGAGGAAGTACATTTTCAGGTCTTCTAATTTCTTCGACGTTATCTTGCTCTTCCCCTATTTCTGGAGCGCGTTCTTCAATTCTCGATCTTCTTAGCATATTCAGCCCTGAGCCTAAAAATATCAACGACAACAGCATATAAGGTATAAATGGAAGTGGAGTAAGTGCTAAAAAGAATAATACCCCTGATATAATAAACATTATTTTATAATTATTAAAAAGCTGATCTATGAAATCTCTACCAAGGTTAGATTCAGATGTGGCTCTAGTAACAACTATACCTGTTCCAGTTGAAATAAGTAATGCTGGTATCTGTGAAACAAGTCCATCACCAACTGATAGAATAGTAAATCTAGATAATGCTTCCGCCATTGGCATACCTTGTATCAATACCCCAATAATAAATCCTCCAATTACATTGACTAAAGTAATCAGAATTCCTGCTACTGCATCTCCCTTTACGAATTTAGAAGCTCCATCCATTGCTCCATAAAAATCTGCCTCGCCTTGAATTTTAAGTCGTCTATTTTTAGCTTCTCTTTCATCAATTAGACCAGAATTTAAATCTGCATCTATAGCCATCTGCTTTCCCGGCATAGCATCAAGTGTAAACCTAGCAGCTACTTCGGCTACACGCTCGGAACCTTTAGTTATAACCATAAACTGGACTATTACAATAATTATAAATACAACAAATCCTACTACAGGATTTCCCCCCATAACAAAATTTCCGAAGGCTTCTATTACTTGTCCTGCATTTCCCTCAGACAAGATATATCTTGTTGTAGTAATATTTAATGAAAGTCTAAATAATGTTGTAATTAATAATAGCGATGGAAAAACTGAGAAATCCAATGCTTCTTTGTTGTACATTGAAATAAGTAATATAAGAAGAGCCAAAGATATATTAAGGCTCAACAGTATATCTACTAAAAATAATGGTATTGGAATAATAATCATAAGTATAATAAAAATAATTCCGATGGTTATTGCTATATCACCTGATTTCATAGAGCCTCCTATATTTTTTCTTTTAATGAATAAACATATGCCAAAATTTCTGCTACAGCTTCATAAAGCTGTGGAGAAATCATCTGTCCTATTTCAACTTCTTTATATAATGCCTGTGCTAACGGCTTATTTTCTACAATAGGTATACTTGTTTCCCTTGCTTTTTGTTTAATATTTTGAGCAATTAAATTTTTCCCTTTTGCCACAACGTATGGAGCTTCAAACTTATCCTCATCATATTTTACCGCCACTGCAAAATGAGTTGGGTTTGTGATTATAACATCCGCTTTTGGTATCTCTTGCATCATTCTTCTCATTGCAGCTTGTCTTTGTTTCTCCTTAATTTTGGACTTAATTTGAGGATCTCCCTCTGATTGCTTGTATTCTTCTTTTATTTCTTGTTTTGACATTTTTAAGTTTTTCTCATAATCGTATCGTTGATAAAAGAAATCTAAAATAGCAATTACGGTAATTGCAAATGTCATTCTTATTGCAAGATTAATTGATAATTCAAATATCATATAAGAGAACTGAATCGGTACAAGCTGTTGGCTTTTTAAAACAAGTCCAATATTTTTTGCTAAATAGCTATATCCAACAAATCCAACAATTCCAATCTTTAATAATGATTTTACCAGCTCAACAAAGGTTCTCATGCTAAACATTCTTTTGAAGCCTTCGATTGGATTTAATCTTTCAGGTTTAATTTTTAAGGTTTCTGTAGTAAAAAGATTACCCACTTGAAGTTTATTTGTTATAAATGCTGCCACAAATCCAACTCCGATGACAATTACAACTGCCTTAGTAACATACATAATCATATAAAGTAATACTTTATATCCACCTATACTCTCGTTTAGTATATCTGTATAAAATAAATCTCTAAAAAAATAAGTGGCTTCTGTTATTGTTCGAAACATAAAGCCACCCGAATATTTAAGCGCAAGAACTGAAGCCATTAATGCTGCAGCAGTGTTTATTTCCCTGCTTTGCATCACTTGACCTTTTTTTCTAGAGTCTTGTTTTTTCTTAGGTGATGCTTTTTCAGTTTTTTCTTCTGTGAATAATTGTAAATCAATTCTTAATTTTATATCCGTCATAGTTTATCCTTTTACTATATCTAGAAATAAATATAAATATTGGTAAATATTCATAAGTATCTTTCTTATTAAGTCTCCCATATATGGTAGTGAAATTATAAAAATTATAAGTCCCATAAAAATTTTAAATGGCATTCCTACTATAAATACATTCATCTGTGGCATAATCTTTGCCATAAAAGCAAGCAAAAGATTGCCTAGAAAAATGCTTATTATTATTGGAATAGCAATAGTTATAGAGCTAATCAGCAAATAATTAAATAACTTTATAATAAAATTAATAAAATTATCATTAGCAATATGAACTTCTCCTAGAGGTAATATGTAGAAGCTATTTATTATAGCTCTCATAAGATAGTGGTGACCATCAATATATAAAAAAATAAGATATGCAAAAATATCCATAAATTTTGATGTCACCGTAACCTGTCCTCCAATTTGAGGATCATAAACCTGTGACATTGAAAGACCTAAATCCATATCTATAATCGAACCAGCTGATGCAAAAATAGAAAAAAAGAGTTGAGCAATTAACCCTAAACCCAACCCAGTAATAACTTCTTTAAATGATAAAAAAATTAATTCAGCAGATCCTATAGGGGCAGGAGTTTCGAAAATTAAGAAGGGTAGAACTATGTAAGAAACAATTATACTAAGCCCTATTTTTACATACATAGGTATACCATTTCTTCCATATACAGGAGCAACCGATATAAAGCCTATTACCCTAGATAGGATGAGCAAAAATACATTTATCGAAGTAATAACTGTAGTAAATAATTCGTTTATCATAAGCTATCCAATCATTTAATAAATTTATCAATATTTTCAAATAAATTCTGAGTAAAATTAACCATAGATGACATCATCCACGGACCAAATACCACCATGGAAAGCATAACCGCAACTATCTTAGGAACAAATGCTAAAGTAGCTTCTTGTATTTGAGTAGTAGCTTGAAAAACACTTACTATAAGTCCAACAATTAGTCCGATTAATAGCATTGGTGCAGAAAGTAATAATACCATAGTCAGCGATTGTTGCATTATTCCTACAACAAGATCCATATCCATTATTACCCCTCCTAGTTAAATCCAATAATTATTGATTTTATTACCATATCCCATCCATCCACTAAAACAAAAAGTAAAATTTTAAAAGGAAGCGATATCATCATTGGTGGAAGCATCATCATACCCATTGACATAAGTGTACTTGCTACAACCATATCTATAACAATAAAAGGTATGAATAATAAAAATCCAACTTGAAAACCAGTCTTTAGTTCACTAATTATAAAAGCAGGAATGATTACCGTGTTTGGAATATTTTCTAGAACAATATCTTCACTATTTATCAGGTCTTCATTTTTAGATAAATCCATAAATAGTTTAATATCCTTTTCCCTAGTTTGCTTCATCATGAACTCTCTAACTGGAACCATTGCCGTCTCAAATGCTTCTTCTTGAGTTATTTCATTATCAAAATAAGGTCTTAGAGCCTCTGAATACACTGTATTCCCAACAGGTGCCATAATAAAAAATGTTAAAAAAAGCGAAAGCCCTACTATTACTTGAGAAGGTATCGCCTGCTGTACTCCCATAGCATTTTTTAAAAACGACAAAATCACTATTACTCTTGTAAAAGAAGTCATCATAATTAAAATACTAGGAAGTAATGTTAGCACTGTAAAAAGCATTAACATTTCAATTGAATTACTCAAATCTCTTGGATTTTCCGATCCATTTATTTGTAGAGAGATATCAGGAATATTGCTCGTTAGATTTTCCGAGTATCCAATATCAAGACTAAAAATAAAAAAAACAAAAAAAATCCCTATGTATAAAAAAAGTTTTTTCGATTTAATTGCCATAATTATCCATTTCCTCTGATTTTATCTTATCAATAATCTCGATATTCTGTGGAGTAGTAGCTATTATATACTCATTATCTCTATACTTTATAAGGAAAACAGCTTTATCTCTGGCTAGAGGAACCTGCTCAATAACTTTAATTTGCTTTTCATTATTTATAAATTGGTTCCTCTTTGCCCAATAAACCGTAGCGTACTTTGCTCCAAATAAAATCGCAATGAAAATGCCTAAAGAAACTATTATCCTTAGTATCTCCAAAAACAAGTCCATTATCCTATAACTTTTCTAACAGCTTCTATGATTCTATCAGCTTGAAATGGCTTTACAATAAAATCTTTTGCTCCTGATTGAATCGCTTCTATAACCATTGACTGTTGTCCCATTGCTGAACACATGATTACAGCTGCAGATGGATTTATTTTCTTAATTTCTTTAACTGCCTCTATCCCATCCATTTCTGGCATAGTTATATCCATTATTACTAAATCAGGATTTAATTCCTTATATTTTTCTACAGCCTTTAAACCATTTTCAGCTTCTCCTAGTACTTCATATCCATTCTTAACTAAGATATCCTTTAACATCATTCTCATAAATGCTGCATCATCAACTAACAATATTCCTTTTGCCACGTTCTATTCCTCCTTAAAATCATATACTTCTAAGTCTTTTTTCAGATTTTATAATATCTGTTATTCTAATTCCATAATTCTCATCAATTACTACTACTTCACCCTTAGCAATTTTCTTTCCATTTACCATTATATCAAGAGGTTCTCCTACAAGTCTATCTAATTCTAAAATGCTTCCAGGTGTAAATTGAAGAATATCATCAATTGGTTTTGTTGTTCTTCCGAGTTCAACAGTTACCTTCAATAAAACATCTTTTATAAGATCAATGTTTTCCGGCATATCACCTGAACGTTTATGCGGAGCGTCAAAGCTAGCAAATGCAGCTGGTTTTACTTTTACGTTCTTTTGTTTTGGTTGTGGCTTTTGAGGCTCATAATAGCTATCATCATCTTCCTCATAATAATACTCATCATCTTCAGCTTCCCCTATATCCTCAGGGTAGTTGTCTTCTACTAAAGTTTCAACAGATTTAACCGTTGGCTGAGGCTTAATCTCTTCTTCTACCTGTTCCTCTTCATCTGAAGCTCCATATAGCATTCTATTAACAAGCGCTCTCGCAAAATCTATAGGTAAAATTTGCATTATAGTGCTATCGATTAAATCTCCTACTGTCATTCTAAAAGATATGCATATAATAGATTCATCGGCTGATAATAGCTCAGGATCTAATTGACTATCAGAGAAATTCACTTTAGAAACAATAGGTGGTGTAATATCAATTTTTTTAGCGAGCATCTCAGATAAAGAGGTTGAAGATGATCCTATCATTTGATTCATAGCTTCGCTTATTGCACTAAGATGAATTTCGTTAAGCTCTTCAGGTATATCAGATTTTCCATCTCCACCTAGCATTAATGATGTAATTATTTTTACATCATCTTCTTTAAGAATAAGAAGATTCATTCCTTCTATTCCTATTCTATAATTAACCTGAACCGCTATAAATGGTAGCGGATAGCTACTTGCAATAGTACCTATCGTAGTTTCCTCAACTCTTGGAGTTGTTATCTGAACTTTATGGCCCAAAAGAGTGAATAAAGTTGTGGCAGCAGTTCCCATGCTTATATTACCAATTTCCCCTATTGCATCTATTTCCATATCGTTTAGGCTTTCATTTTTTGGTTCATTACTTTGAGAGCTTGCACCACTCATTAGCGCATCAATTTCTTCTTGCGAAAGCATGTCATTCATCATAGTCTTCATCACCCTTTTCTACCACTTTTGTAATCTTAAATGCCATATTGTTCTTTAATGTACCTGGCCTACCTAGGTACTTGGTTTTTCCTTCAATGTGTAATTCTAAATCCTCATCAATCTTTCTAGAAAGCTTAATTACATCACCTTCTTGAAGATAAATAAATTCTTCAACCGTTATATATGTATCTCCTACGATTGCATTAATATCTATATTTGCCCTTTTTACTCTAGTTTCCAAATATCCCTTATCTTCTTCATTAAGTTCTTTTTTTACTGTTGAAAACCAAAACTTTGTAGATAGATTTGGAAGAATCGGTTCTAATACTATATGAGGCATACAAATATTCATTAGCCCTTCAATTTCGCCAATATTTGCCCTTAGAGTTATAAGCGCTACCGTTTCATTTGAAGATACAATCTGAGCAAATTGAGAATTCGTCTCTATTTTGTCAAGCTCGGGATCAAGCTCTATCACATTTTCCCATGGTTCTATAAGTAGTCGAGAGACATTTGCCATTAACTTATTTAGTATTGTAGTTTCAATTTCTGTAAATGGCCTACTCTCAGATTCATACTTTCCATTTCCTCCTAGAATTCTATCTATCATAGTAAAAGCTAACCTATTTGACATTTCAAAAATAATCTGGCCCGGCAAAGGCATAAAATCTATAACAGATATTAGTGCAGGGTTGGATATTGAATTGTTAAATTCATAATATGAAAGCTCTTCTACCGATATCACATCTATTTGAGTTATTGTCCTTAGATATCCTGATAAATAAGTGTTTAATATCCTAGAGAAGTTTTCATGAATCATGTGAAGAGTCTTTAGCTGATCCTTAGCTAACTTTTTAGGACTTTTAAAATCATACTTTTTAATCTTACTTTCTTTCGTTTCTTCCTTAATATCGGAAGCGTCTATTTCACCTGAGCTAAGTGCCGACAGTAAGGAGTCTATTTCACTCTGGGATAATATATCAGCCAAATGTCCTCACCTCTCTTACTGTATAATATAGTCCGTAAAATACACATTGCTAATATCATCAGATCCGATTATCTCAGCAACTTTTTTAGAAATATCTTTCTTAATGTTGTCAATACCATTCTCACTCATCATAGTTTTAACATCTTGAGAAATTAAAACTGATAGAATATAATCTCTTATGGGTTCGACATTTTGTTCAATCAGTTTAGGAGTTTTCTTGTTTGTAGTTTCTATTACAATCTTGCCTTTAAAATATCTTCCCGAGCTACCTATATTAGTTGAAAAATCACCCAAATCATATTTATAGGTATCAATTTTTTTAGGTGAGCTATCAGCAGAAGCAGGAGCCTTAAAAAATACCAAATACAAGGTTGTAGCAAAAACCAAAACCGATACTACAAATACAGCTATTGAAAAGATTGCAAGTTTTTTATTGTCCATATGTTCACCTCCTAAGAGAATTTATTGGGCTTTGGTAGAATCTTTATAATGAACAGTTTTCAAAATCAATATATCAACCCTCCTGTTTTTTGCTCTGTTTTCGGCGATATCATTCGAAGCTACAGGATGATATTCGCTATATCCAGATGCAGAAATTCTCTTTGGGTCCATGTTATTGTTTTCAACTAAAAATCTAACCACATTACTGGATCTTCCTACGGAAAGTTCCCAGTTAGAAGGATATCTTGGACTATTCATAGGCACATTATCTGTATGACCTTCTATACTAATAAATTTATCCTCAAAATCCTTAGCGTTGAGAAGCTGAGCAATATAACTCATTATCTCTAATGATTCTGGTTTTAAGTCTGCGCTTCCTGAGTCAAATAGTATATTATCTTGGAATCTAAGTAATAGCCCAGCCTCTTCTTCTAAAACTGTAACACTTTCCGAAAGCTGATTTTCGTCTAAGTAATCTTGGATAGTTTCTTCTAGCTTTTGAAAATTTTGCATTTCTAACACTTCGCTTGAAGTATTTTCATCAATAAGTCCACTATCTAAAACAGGAGAATCTACAACAGTAGTTCCACCGTCTAAAACTCCAAGTGCCCCACTAAATGATTGAATGATAGCTTCAAATTTTTTTGCATCCACTGATGAAAAGGAAAATAATAAAACAAAGAAACAAAGAAGCAAGGTCATCATATCGCCATAAGTCAGCATATATTCCGCTACCTTTTGTTTACACTCCTCTGGCTTTTGTTTCTTAGCCATTATTCTTCTCCTCCGTTTCCAGTTCCAATTCCTACTCTCATAGACGGAGGCAGGAATGCTTTAAGCTTTTCTTCTATAATTCTAGGATTTTCTCCTGCTTGAATCGACAAAAGCCCTTCAACCATTATTTCTCTTTCAAGAATTTCTTCTCCGCTTTTAACTTTAAGCTTAACAGCCATTGGTCCAAAAAGCATATTAGCAATTAAAGATCCATATAAAGTAGTTATAAGTGCTACTGCCATTGCTGGTCCTATTGTAGATGGATCATCAAGACTCCCAAGCATATTGATTAGTCCTATTAATGTACCTATCATACCAAACCCCGGAGCAGCTGTTGCCATAAATTCAAACAAACCTTGCCCAGCCTTATGGCGATTTTCAATAAAATCTAATTCCGTTTCAAGCAAATTTCTTACTAGTTCAGGATCTGTTCCATCCACTACTAACATAAGTCCTTTTTTTAAAAATTCATCATCTAAAGCTTCAGTAGCTTCTTCTAGTGATAATAAACCTTCTTTTCTAGCTTTATTTGCTAAAGTGATTATATCATTAATTATTTTGCCCGGATTTGAGTCTCTATTTGCAAATGTTTTTTGAGTTAGCTTTATTATATCCTTTACTTGAGGTACAGGGTAAGCAACTAATGTAGCTGCTAATGTTCCCCCTACAACTATCATTACAGATGCTGCGTCAAAAAAAGCTAGTAAACTACCCCCTAGTAAAATTGAAATTACTATTAATATTATACCCGAAATTATACCTATAATGGTGGATAAATCCACAGTCTACACCTCACTTTGAATGACTTTTATTGATGCATTTACTCTAGCACTATATCTTATCACTTCATCTATTATTTCATCAACTGATTCCCTAACGACAAGCTTATGGCCTGTCGTTAGGGATATAACTGTATCTGGATTAGCTTCAACAGTCTCAATTAAGCTACTATTTAAAACATATTCTTCTCCATTTAGTCTAGATACTTTTATCATAAAAGCCTCCGTTAACGCTTAAGATTAACTAATTCTTCAAGCATTTGATCTGTAGTTGAAATTATACGTGAGTTAGCTTGGAATCCTCTTTGAGTTACTATCATATTTGTAAATTCTTTACCTAAATCAACGTTTGACATTTCTAATGCTCCAGGCTGTAATCCTCCATTACCACCAGTTCCTGGCTTATTTACCTGCGGATCTCCAGAGTTAGCAGAACTTCTATAAAGATTTCCACCCATTTTTACTAGTCCAGCTGGATTTGCAAAAATCGAAGTAGCTATTTGTCCAAGTATTTTAGTTCTACCATTTGAAAACACTCCTTCAACTTCCCCTCTTTGTCCTATTGCATAAGATGTAAGAACTCCTACAGGCGAACCATTTTGAGATCTCATAAGTGCATTTGATTCTGTCCCGTATTGGGTCAACTCAGACATATCAATAGTAAACGTTAATGGTGTTGTTGCCCCATTCGTAAGAGCTAAACTTCCAGAAAGACTCCCCCCAGATGTTAATTTACCATTCGTATCAAAAGTAATATTCACTGCAGTTCCAGCTGGTTGTGGAGGATCAGCAACAGTTGTTGGAGTTACGCTCCATGCATTAGGGCCTGTTTTTGTGAAAGCTAAACTAATTTTATGACTTGTTCCTAATGAATCAATAACTGTTATTTCTGTTTGTCTTCCTAATGCAGCATCAGCAGTTCTAGAATCTAAATTTCCTTCCATAGTAACGCTAGTTGTCGCAATTGGTGGTATGCTATCAGCAAGAGGAACCACTATTCCTCCAATTTCTGTTCCAACATTTCCAGAAGCATCTGTTTTATATCCTAGTACTCTAAGTCCATCCGCATTGACAAGATTTCCATCTTCATCAATATCAAAATTTCCAGCTCTTGTATAATACATTCCGTTGTCAGTACCATCTGCTGAAACCATAAAGAAGCCTTCTCCATTTACCATAACATCAAGACCTCTATCTGTTCTATCAGGCACTCCTGTTGTAAATAGAGTATCTACAGAAGATAAATCCATACCTAATCCTACTTGCTGAGGATTTGTTCCTCCCCTGCTAGTATCGGGACCACTCGCGCCTCTAAGCATCTGGCTTAGAGAATCCTTAAAAGTTACTCTACTTGATTTAAAACCAATTGTGTTAACATTTGCTATATTATTACCGATAACGTCCATTCTAAGCTGGTGGTTTCTTAAAGCTGATACCGCCGAATTCATTGATCTCATCATAAGCTGTTCCTCCTCATTATATCCTTTATATTGTTAATTAATCATTTTCCTTTAGCTCTTTTATAGCTAGAGATAATTCTTCAATTTTTTTAACTAGTTCTTTATGCCCGTCAACATAGTTGTTATTAAACATTTTAATTGTGTCAAATAAAGCTTTTTGCGTTTCCTGCATAGTTTTATCTAGTCCTGCAAAACTTGTGTTTAAATTTTGCATTTGTTCTAATGATGAGAAACTTGCCATTTGACTTAGAAATTCCTTGTCATCAGTAGGATTAAGTGGATCTTGATGGCTAAGTTGGGTAGTTAGTAGTCTTAAGAATGCATCTTTTCCAAGTTCAGAATTTACTTGTCTAGCATAATTTTTTTCTGTGCCTGTGCTTGTTATTGGCGTAGGGTTCACTGTATTAGTAGTGCTTGTACTCATGTTAACCTCCTAAATTAACTCTGAAAATATATCCTCAAGGACATATGGGTTATCTAAATTATCTTTTTCTAATAGCTCAAACTCTGCCACACTTATTTGAGCCTTATTATATTTCTGAGCTTCCATAATGTTCCTGTGTTTGGAAAGCTCATCTTGATTCTGGTCTACTGTTACAGTTAGATTTTGAACTTGAATTCCTTGTTTTTCTAGTGAATTTTTAAGCTCTATCATATTATTTTCAATCATGGTTTTTGCTTTATCATTTTCAGCAAAGAATGATGCATTCATCACTCCGTTTTCCGAGCTTATTTTAACTGTTAGTTTACCGAGAGTCTCAGGCTGAAGTTTTATGGTCATTTCGCTTCTATTTTTATCTACAGTTAGCCTTATCTCATCAGCTATCTTTGATATCATTTGCATAAACTGATTATTTCTTACATCAACCTTCTTTACTGAATTCATAAGCATGGTATTTGAGAAAATTTTCCCTCCAGTTAAATCAAAGCCTTCTATTTTATCTGTCTGCAGGAACTCTAGGTTTTCACTTTGACTGTCCGAAAAAACATTTGATGACATAGAGTTTGGTTGTGATACAACATTTGGTTGAGCTTTTAATGCGTTAAGCTCAACATTTATATCAGCCAAATCACCAGTTGCCACTTCTTTTTTGGGTTCAGCTTTTATATTTGAATTAATGTTCTGAACTTGAGTTTTTTGTAGATTTATAAGCTTGTCTAAATTTATGTCTTCACTGGCACCAACTGTTTCCAATAATGTAGTTAAGCTATTTTCTATACTTGTCAGTTGTTCCTTTGATAAATCAATTGTTTTAGCTAAAAAATTTAAGTTGTCTTTAAGAAAATCAAGTGCCATTTTTGGATTTTCTTGTATCATAGCTTTAATCTCTTCTGGAAGCATTTTTATAGCCTCAGTAACTTTATCCAACTGCTCAGGATTTAGGTTTGTACTCATTAAGCTTTGAATAAGCTCTGCTAGCTTCTCTGGTATATCTACTGGATTTTGATTTGCCTGATCATTTATAGTCACTTCAGGTTCAATCAATCCAGAAGCTTCAGTCTCATTATTAGACTCTGCTACTGGTGAAACGCTACTGGTGTTTTCCGTCTCACTCATTTGCTTTTCATTTTGCTTATTATTGCTGATTGAATCGTTTTGAAGCTTATCCTTTGCTTCTTTTGGCTTAATAGGTGATTCTGACTTAAAATCTTTTCTTTTTGAAGCTTGTAAGTTCTTATCAACATTTTGATTGTCTGAATATATATCTTTGGTAGATTTATTAGGTTTATTATTAGATTTACTATTACTTGAATTATTAATAGAAAATATATCTTTAAAAGCTGAGTCTCCCCATGAGCCTTTTGAAGTATCTGGCTTTGGTAGAATCATATTTATTAAAGACACAGTGTCAACTTTGTTCATTCAATTGCCTCCTTTTATTATGGATTAGGTATTCCTAGCTCTCTGCTCAGTAATGCTGCTTTTTGAGTTCTGTCAGTGTTTTTTAGTTCGGATAACAAATTCGAAACAACAGTTGGTTTAGCTTGCTTTAATACTTGTACTAGCATATCTTGCTCAGTTATTCTAAACTTTCTTACATCATCAATCACATATTCTTTATATGATGGATTCTGGTTAGTCATTGTATCGACAATATCTGCTAAATCTGCAGGTTGCATTTTTTCATAGGCTTTTCTTAAGTTTGTAGTGTCTCTCTCATATTCCTCTAAAACTCTAAGCGAATCTGAGATTACAGTGGATAAACTTCCTTCAAATGTAGATTCTAAATCCTCGTAATTTTTAATACTTTCAAGTACTTGTGATACATATTTATCATCAGAAAATTTATTTAGAATTTCTGCTGCTTTAAAATAATCCATTTTAGAAAAAATTAATCCTAAGTCATCTAAGTTGAATTCTGTTGGTTCTTGTAATTTGGCAGCTGCCAAAACTGCATCCATTTTATTATATACTTGTGACATAGATGTATTTTTTCTTAGAAATTCATCATATTTCTCTTTTTCCTTCTTTACGGTATCATAGAATTCTTTGCTTAGTGATAGCTCAAGTTCTGTTGAATATGTTGGATTCATATAGTGAAGCAGCTTAGCTACAAAGTTCGGCTGCATTGTTTCCAAAGTTTTGGCCATAGTAGTAAAATCCATATTATAGGTCAAGGATTCCTCTATAGCATTTATAGCTCCTCTTACACCTAAAGAGGCGTAATGTGTAGAGTCAGTGCTTCTTTGAGCGTTAATTGCTGTTTGCATTGCTTCATATTCTCTTTGAAGTGTATCCTCTTTGACTTCTTTAAGCTTTATTTCATCTCTAATTTTAGAGGCTTTTAACGAATTTTCTCCTATCATATAAGAAAACAATTCTTCATAAAGCTTTTTATCCTCTTGTTTTAGAGCATATAGCTTATCAGCGGCTCTAGGTATATCTAGTGAAAGATAATATGAAGACAATTCTTTTATTCTCGTATCGACTTGTAACTCTGACTCTGACTTAGGCTGAAATAGACCAACCCTCTTTGCAAGTGCATCAATATTTGTTTTTACACCACTATTTGTGAAATATAAAATAGTTGATGATACTATGCCAATTATCAAGAGCCCTAACACGACAAGAATCGCTGTTTTTAGTGCTCCAAATCTAGATTCTTTTGCCGTTAAGTCGTCTTGTATGATTGCTTCTTCACTCACAAAGCCAGCCTCCTACTTAGTGTTATTTTTATTAAATGTGACAATTTGGTCTATCATTTTTTCTTCTTCTTTTTTTTCGTTGTAAAGATACTTTTCATAGTCTTTTTCTTTTAGTTTTTCAAATGTTTTTCTTTCTTTTTGTAGTTCTAAATATTCTAGCCTTTTTTGGTTTAAGTTAGATTCCAAAGAGCTTATTTCGAATCTTAATGTATTAATTTTTTTATCTAGAAAAAGTAAATACTGATTTATATTTCTTATTTCAAGAATTGAAATGCCTCTTTTTCTATTATCGTTCAAGCTGAATTCTTTTTGTTTTTTTTCGCTAATTAATGCTTCTAACTCATCCTCTTTGGTTTTTATAGCTTGCATTAATGTTGCTATTTGATTCTTCTTTTCATCCTCTTGCTTTAATTTTAAATCTAGTACTCTTTGAAGCTTAAATCTAAACCCCATATCATCACCTGCTAATCTAGAATGCCTCTTAACAGTTCAACAATTTCATCAAATGTTAATCTATCATGAACGCCTTGCTTCAAAAAATCATTTATAGCCTCTATTTTTTCTATTGCCATATCTACTTTCTTGTTTGTCCCCTTAATGTAAGCTCCTATATTTATCAAATCCTCGGAGTCTCTATAAGTTGCCATCAAATCTTTTATTTGACCAACTATTCCAATATGTTCTTTATCAACTATATTAGGCATTACTCTACTTACACTAGCTAAAATATCTATGGCTGGATAATGATTTTTATTTGCTAAGTTTCTGGATAAAACAATGTGTCCATCTAGTATTCCTCTAACAGCATCAGCAATCGGTTCATTCATATCATCTCCATCCACAAGAACAGTGTATAGTCCCGTAATAGAGCCTTTACTAGAATTCCCTGCTCTTTCAAGTAGCTTTGGTAGAACTGCAAAAACCGATGGTGTATAGCCTTTTGTAACAGGTGGTTCTCCTATAGCAAGTCCAACTTCTCTTTGAGCCATGGAAAATCTAGTTAGTGAGTCCATCATTAAAACTACATTTTTGCCACAATCCCTAAAATATTCAGCTATTGAGGTGGCAAGAAGTGCTCCTTTCATCCTGACTAAAGGTGGCTGGTCGGATGTTACTACAATAACCACAGATTTTTTTAAGCCTTCTTCCTCTAAATCATTATCTATGAATTCCTTAACTTCTCTTCCACGCTCTCCAATAAGTGCAATTACGTTTATATCAGCCAAAGTATTTCTTGCTATCATACCTAGTAAAGTAGATTTACCTACTCCCGAACCAGCAAATATACCTATCCTTTGTCCTCTTCCACAAGTTAAAAATCCGTCTATTGCCTTTACTCCTAGTGGAAGTGGCTCGGTTATTTTTGTTCTAGAAAGTGGATTTGGTGGTTGGTTGTTCACAGGATAAGAATAGTTAAGCGATGGAGGTTCAAAATCATCTATAGGATTTCCCATTCCATCTAGTATTCTTCCAAGTAACTGTTCTCCAACATCTACTTCTAGAGTATTACCAGTTGCAATAACCATCGAACCAGGTCCTATCCCTTCCATTTCTCCTAGAGGCATCAAAAGAACAGTATCTTCTTTGAATCCTACAACCTCAGCTAATACAGGGTCTTTTGATTTGATAGGATATATGTGGCAGGTTTCTCCAAGTCTAACTGCTGGACCTCTTGATTCAATAGTAAGTCCTATAACCCTAGATACCTTCCCTTTATATTGATATAGGGATATCTCGTTTAGTCTATCATGATATTTTTTTAAGTTTGCAATCATATATTATCACTGCTCATTATCAATTTACTAAACTCTCCAATCAACTTCTTAATTTGGTGAGAAACAGATGGGTTAAGACTACCTGAATCGCTCTCTATTTCTACATCGCCTTTTTTAAAATTATCAGCCACTTTAATTTCTATCTTGCTGATTCCTGGATATGTTGCTAGAATTTTGTTTTTGGCAAATTCTACTATTTCAAAATCCTCTTTAGACACTGTTATAATTAAATAATCTCTAAAAGTCATTGTTTCAATTGCATTTTTAATAATTCCTAGTATTATATCGTCATTTTCATCAAGAATCTTTCTAGTTATTTTCTCAACTGAGGCTAACACAACTTGAATTATTTCTTGCTCCAAAGACTCAATGGATTGTTTTTTATAGTTTTCTGCTTCATCTATAATTTGATTGGCTTGTTCAATTAGCATATTATATTTTTGTATACTTTCGTTATAGCCCTTATCATAGCCTTCGTTGTAGCCTTTTTGCGATTCTGAAGTTCTTAGATTATCTGCCTCATCCTTTGATTCTTTAGTTATTGCCTCGGCTTCTTTTCTAGCTTCATTTATCATAATCTCAGATTGAATTTTGGCATCAGCTAAGGTTTGTCTTGCTTGTTTTTCTAATTTTAGTTTGTATTTAATTGCATTTTCAAGAGAATTTTCTCTAGAGCCAGCTTCTCCATTCACTTCGTCCGCAAGCTCCATATGAGTCATCTCATCAGAAGATGAACCCGATATACATACTTCCTCTTCCAAATCTACTCTAGTGGATTTAATCACTTTATACAATGATTTCATCTCCTCCACCTCTAGAGATTACAATTTCTCCAGCTTCTTCTAACCTTCTAATAGTATTAACAATATTTTGTTGAGCTTCTTCAACATCTCTAAGTCTTACTGGTCCCATAAAGTCCATATCTTCTCTTATCATTTCTGCCATACGCTTTGACATATTTGAGAAAATCAAATCAGACACTTCAGGCGTAGCTCCTTTAAGAGCAACTGTAAGCTCTTGATTTTCAATCTCACGAATAAATCTTTGAATTGCTGTAGAATCAAGATTAATAATATCCTCAAATACAAACATTCTCTTTTTAATTTCTTCTGCTAGCTCTGGATCTGTAAGTTCAAGGTTTTCGATGATATATTTCTCTGTACCTCTATCAACTGAGTTAAGTATTTCTACAACTGAGCCAACTCCACCAGCCTTTGTATAATCTTGAGTAACAATATTCGATAGTTTCTTTTCTAAAACAAGCTCAACCTCTTTAATAACCTCAGGGTAAGTTCTATCCATTGTAGCTATTCTTTTTGCTACTTCACTTTGCTTTTCTTGCGATAGCGAAGATAAAATCTGACCCGATTTAGATGGCTCCAAATAGGAAAGAATAAGCGCTATAGTTTGAGGATGCTCATTTTGAATGAAATTTACTAATTGAGATGCATCTGCTTTTCTTGCAAAATCAAATGGTTTAACTTGAAGTGATGCAGTAAGTCTATTTATTACTTCAAATGCTTTATCTTTACCTAAAGATTTTTCAAGTATATCTTTAGCGTATCCAATTCCACCCTCAGAAATATATTCTTGTGCAACGCACATTTCATAGAATTCTTCCAGAATTTCTTCTTTAACTAAAGGGTCAACTTTTTTTACATTTGCTATTTCTAAAGTCATCTCTTCAATTTCTTCTTCAGTAAGATGTTGAAAAATTTTCGCAGAATGTTCTGGTCCTAGTGTTATAAGAAGAATAGCAGCTTTTTGTTTTCCATATAATTCAGTTTTTTTTGATGCAGCTTTGGACATTTACTACCCTCCTATTCTTCATCTAGCCAGGTTTTTAATAATTGAGTTACTATTTCTGGGTTTGTGTCAATAAGGCTTTCGATACTTTTCTTTCTCCCAGATTCTTTAATCTCAAGCTCTATCTGTTCAACCGCAGCTTTAGATATTGCAGATTCTTGTGGGATTTCCAAAAGCTTTTCTGCCTCTTTTTTCTTTTCTTTTCTTCTTTTCATAATCATATATATCCCTATTGCAAGAATTGGTATTAGTGCAATTACTCCAAATGCTATCCACATCCATATAGGAATTCCTTCTTGATTTGCAGTATCAGACAGTGCGTTTTGAATATCTTGATTAAATGATTGAGCGTAAATCTCAACAGATTTCGTTTCTAATCCAGTAGCTGCATTTATAAGCGATGCTATTTCAGTTTTCTGCTCCTCGGTAAGCTCTCCACCTTCTAAGGAATCCTTATTGAGCACTACTGCAACTGTTAGACTTTCAATTTGGCCCTTAGCTTTTTCAACTGTTTTCACAATCTCATTAAGCTCATAGTTTACTATTCTTTCATTCTTATCATAGTTAGAATTAAGTGCATTAGGGTCTAGAGTAGCATAATCTACCACTTCTTCTTCCGCATTGGCATCTACTCCTGGATTTCCTACAGCTTCTTGAGAGTTTTCAACTTTTTCTATATTTTCCTGTAAGCTTCTAACAAGCCCATCAGTCTCACCTTCAATAGGGGGTGCAAATGATTTGCTTTGTGTATTATCAGTATCAAAATTAAGCTTTACACTAGCCATTACAGAAACATTTCCGTATCCATATATCGGAGCCAGAAAATTGTTAAGGCTTTTTTCTACATCTAATTTAACTTTATTCTGAAGTTCTAAATTAGTTTGAGAAACAAGAGTATTGTTCGTGTCAGTGCTATCTTCATTCAGAACCTGTCCATTTGGTCCATGTACAGTTACATTCTCCGGTTTAAGCCCTTCTACAGAATTAGCAACCAACATAGTTATTCCTTGAATACTAGTTTGATCTAAACTTGCTTTATCATCTAAATTTAGAAATACACTGGCTTTTGCATCCATTTTATTTTCTTGTAAAATAAATTCTTGAGTTTTTGGAATACTCAAATTTACAAAAGCTTTTTTTACTCCTGGTATACTTTGGATTACATTAGCTATTTCATTTTGAAGAGCATAATTTCTAGCTTGATTCTTTTCATCATCGCTCATGAACATAGAATTTCTATTTATCAAATCATTGTAATCAAAAGTTGCATCAGGAAGCCCTGCTCCAGCTAAATCGATTTTAGCCTTATTTATATATGTATCTGGAACGCTAATAGAATTATCTTGATTTAATCTGTAAGGAATATTTAGCTCATCTAATTGGCTTGTAACCTCTGAAGCCGTTTTTAAATCAATATCTCTATATAAGGTCACATAATTTGGTCTTGTGAGATAGATTATCATAGCAGTGGTAACCACTACTAACCCTAAGGCTAATCCTCCAAGCAATACCTTTTGTTTTGTTGAATATTTTTCGGAAAGCTTACCTGTTTTATCTTTAATATTATTAAAAAAGTCCAATATAGTGCACCTCTTTCAGCCTCTATACTTGTATTCTCATTATTTCTTTGTATGCATCAATTACTCTATTTTTCACTTCAACTAAGGCCTGAAAGTTAACGCTGGAAACCTCTGCTGCAATTGTTAAATCGTGAAGATTATCTAGCTTCCCTGCGATAAGCAAATCCGTAAGTTCTTGAGTATGTTTTTGACTATCACTTACATTGTATATTGAATTTTTTAAAAACTCAGAAAAAGGCATCTGCGGTTTTTCTATTTTCTCGTTTGTATCTGTTAATCTCATAGGACTAGTGTACGATAATCCTCCAACCTTTATATCCATTTAATCCACTCCCTTATTTCCCAATTTCTAAAGCCTTTAAAAGCATACTTTTAGATGTATTAAGTGCTGTAACATTCGCCTCATAAGATCTTGTAGCACTTATCATATCAACCATTTCTGTTATGGTATCTACATTACTCATAGTCACATATCCTTTTTCGTCGGCATCAGGATGGCCAGGATTATATACCTGTCTAAATGGAGTTTTGTCTTCTACTATTCCAACAATTTCCACTCCTTTATCAACATCTTTGCTTTTTTTACTTTCTAAAATACTCTTAAATGATTGCTTTTCCTCCGCTTCTTTAAAAACAACAACTTGTCTTCTATACGGATCTCCGCTTTGAGTTCTAGTAGTATTTGCATTTGCAAGATTTTTTGAAATTACATCCATTCTGGTTCTCTCTGCTGTAAGAGCTGATGAGCTTATATTAATACTCGAAAAAATAGACATTAACTTCCCCCCCTAATAGCAGTTTTTAGTGTTTGGAAATTAGACGAAATCCTTTGTACTACAGCATTGTAATTAACTGTATTTTTAACTTGATTAGCAGCCTCAACATCAGCATTTACATTATTCCCATCTTCTCTGGTACTCACTGACATATCTCTTTTAATCGTGTATGGTGCGGAAGAATTATTTGATGGAATATCAATGTGCTTACTGTTGGTTTTAAAACCAGAAATATATTTATTTTTTGATTTATCTAAGTACTCCTCAAAGCTTACAACTTCTCTTTTGTAATTTGGAGTGTTTACATTTGCAAGATTTTTGTTTATTGTTTCGTTTCTCAAGGTATACGCATTTAGTGCTGTATGCATATTTTTAATATTAGAAAAATCCATAAAACTTCCCTCCTTTAGATAAAAATTTAAAAATCCCTTACTTTATTATAATTAATTATTAAAATTTCCATCGTAAAAATATCTTAACCACTCTATTGTACTATTATTGTAACCATTTCGAAATAGTTATTATCTAAAATAAGTCTTTTGGACTACTAATTTATTTTAGAGTGAGTCAAGTACTCTAAAATTTCACACTTTCTTGTTATTTACCCAAAAAGACGGCATAATCACTTATGCCGTCTTAGCTTTATTAATAAGATTTGATTTCCGTCCAAACTCTATCATATTCTGTTGTAAACTCGCCTAAATCTGTAAATACTTCTCCTAATTTATTAAGGTCTCCTTTAGGGTAAAGATATTCATTATTTACTTCTTCTTCCGGAAGAAGCTCTAATGCTGCTTCATTAGGAGTTGAATACTTAATATACTCAGAATTTCTAGCTGCTATATCTGGTCTCATCATAAAGTTAATAAATATTTCAGCTTCCTCTTTGTGTGCTGCTGTAGTTGGTATTGCCATACAGTCAAACCAAAGATTAGTCCCTTCTTTTGGTATAGCGTATGCCAAATCTTCATTTTCAGACATAAGAAGCATAGCATCTCCTGACCAAGCAAGTGACATAGCTGCTTCTCCAGCAATCATTTGTCCTTTGTATGTGTCAACTTCATATGAGCGAACTAATTTCTTTTGCTCTATTAATGCTTGTTTAGCTTCTTCTAGCTCAGCTGGATTTTTAGTGTTTAAAGAATAACCTAGTTTCTTAAGTGTTATTCCTATTGTATCTCTAGGAGAATCTAGCATTATAATTTGTCCCTCATATTTTGGATTCCATAGTATATCCCAACTGTCCACTGGATCAGAAACTTTTGTCTTGTTGTATACTATTCCCATTGTCCCCCAAAGATAAGGAACTGAATACTTTTGGTCTTTATCATACTCAAGATTCTGATATTGACTTCCAATATTTTTCATATTCTCTAACTTGCCAAAGTCTAATTCGTGTAGCAGTCCTCTTTGAATCATACTTTCAACCATATATTCAGATGGAAAAATTACATCGTATGAAGTTCCTCCAGCTTGAATCTTGGCAAGCATTTCTTCGTTTGTTGCAAATTCTTCATAGTTTATCTTAATATCAAATTCACTTTCAAAATCCTTAATTACTTCTGGATCTATATAGTCTCCCCAGTTATAAACATTTAACGTAGTAGTTTTTGTATCCGAAGCACATCCTGCGAAAGTAAACACCATTGTTGCCATAAGTAAAATCATAAATATTTTTTTCAAGTTATCAACACTCCTTTATAAATAAAATTATATACTTAATTACCTAACATTATCACTTTGTGATTTATTTTTTGCATCCCTTAACTGAAGCAAGAGCATAAGTGCAAGCACTGCTATAAACATAAGAGAAGACAATGCATTAATTTTAGGGCTGATTCCTCTTTTTGTCATTGAATAAACCTTTATAGAAAGTGTACTAACTCCAGATCCAGTTGTAAAGAAGCTTACAATAAAATCATCTAGAGACAAAGTAAAGGCTAGTAGTGATCCAGTTATTATCCCTGGCATAATTTCAGGAAGGATAACTTTAAAAAAAGCCTGTATAGGCGTAGCTCCTAAGTCGAGAGCTGCCTCTTCAATATTCGGGTTAAGCTGCTGTAACTTTGGTAATACTGCAAATATTACATAGGGAATATTAAATGTAATGTGAGCTAATATTAAAGTTATATACCCTAATTTTAAATTTAGTATCGAAAAAAATGAAAGAAGCGATATTCCTATTACTATATCAGGGTTCACCATAGGTATATAGCTTAAATTTGTAAGAATAGCTTTCTTTCTAGGGGACATATTGTGGATTGCAATCGCTGAAATAGTTCCTATTACTGTAGATATAATAGAAGCTATAACTGCAACTATTATCGTAGTGTAAAGCGACTCCATAATACTTCCATCAGAAAAAAGCTCTGTATACCATTTAAAAGTAAAGCCCTGCCATCTGCCCCCATATCTAGAATCATTAAATGAAAATAGAATCAAAAGGAATATCGGCATATATAAAAATAAATAAACTAAAAAAGCATAAGTTCGGGAGAGGTATTTTTTTACCATAGACCTGTCCCTCCTTCTTTGGAGCTATGTTTAGTAAGATAACCCATAGAAAGCACAATCATAACCATCATAATCATAGATATAGCTGAGCCAAACTGCCAGTTTCTAGCCATCATAAATTGGTTCTGAATTAAGTTCCCAAGTAAAATAGTTTGTCCTCCACCTAGTAAGTCAGATATGACAAACGTTGATATTGCAGGCATAAATACCATCAAAACACCAGATGCAACGCCTGGGAAGCTAAGTGGGAATATAACTTTTATAAATGTACTAAATGAATTTGCTCCCAAATCCTGAGCGGCTTCAAGTAAGCTTTTATCTATTTTTGATAATACTGAGTATATAGGTAATACCATAAAAGGCAAGAAGTTATAAACCATACCCATTATAACAGCACCATTGGTGTAAAGTAGCTGAAGTGGTTCATCTATTATTCCTAAAAGTAATAGTAGCTCATTTAGTGCGCCCTGTTCTCTTAGTACCACCATCCAAGCATAAGTCCTAAGAAGAAAGTTTGTCCAAAGCGGCAAAATAAATAGCATAATCATCAAGCTTTGCTTCTTTATATCGGATTTTGAAATTATATATGCCATTGGATATCCAATCACGAAGCATGCAATTGTACTATATAAAGATAATCTTAGAGATCTCCAAAGTACATTTAAATAAATTGGTTCAAAGAACATTTTATAATTTTCAAAGGTCAATGAGAAAATCATTCCTCCAAAAGCATCTCTCTTAGTGAAGGAATAGAGCAAAACTATAAATAGTGGAACTATGGTAAATAGTATAGCCCATAGAACATAGGGAACGGCTAAGATATTTTTTTTATTCATCTATAACCTCCATTCTCATAACATGAATAGCTTCAGATGTAAAATCCAGACCTACTTCAATTCCTGCTTGAGTATGATGGATAGTGTGTATAATCCACTCTTTATTATTTTGCTGGTCGACTACAATAATTTCGTAATGAACCCCTTTAAAAACGACATCCGTAACTAGCCCTGTAATCTTTCCTTTTTCTTTAGTTACTATATTTATATCCTCAGGTCTAATAACAACATCTACCTTTTCGTTAGGTTTAAAGCCCTTGTCTACGCATTCAAAAATTCTATTGTTAAACATCACTTTATAATCTTCTATCATAGTAGCTGTAACCATATTGATTTCTCCAATAAAATCAGCTACAAATCGATTTACTGGTTCGTTATATATATCTTCAGGTGTTCCTATTTGCTGAATTTTTCCGTCACTCATAACTACAATTCTGTCGGACATCGTAAGAGCTTCTTCTTGATCATGTGTAACATATATGAATGTAATCCCAAGCTCTTGCTGCATGGTTTTAAGTTCATACTGCATGTCTTGTCTAAGCTTAAGGTCTAAAGCTCCTAGCGGTTCATCTAGAAGTAGCACCTTTGGTTCATTAACAAGCGCTCTTGCAATTGCAATTCTTTGTTGCTGCCCACCAGAAAGCGAATTTATATCTCTTTTTTCAAAGCCCTCTAGGTTAACTAAAGATAGCATTTTCTTTACTTTTTTATCTATTGTAGCTTTATCTACTTTTTTAATTTTTAATCCAAAAGCTATATTTTCATATATATTTAAGTGAGGAAAAAGAGCATATTTTTGAAACACAGTATTTATTTGTCTTTTATAAGGAGGTATAGAATTAATATTGACTCCATCGAAAAAAACTTCTCCACTGGAAGCTGTCTCAAATCCTCCAATAATTCTCAGTGTAGTTGTTTTTCCGCATCCACTTGGACCAAGAAGCGTTACAAATTCTTTTTCTTTTATATCTAAATTTATACTTTTTAATGCTTCTTTTTCATCAAATATTTTTGAGACATTTTTCAGTTCAATTATCGATGGTGTCATAGCTACCTCCTCTTTATCTATATAAAATTTAATATTCAAAAATTAATAAGCCCAATTTATAATTCTAGTTTCCAATATTGTGTTTGTCAAGGAAATGTAGTATCAAAAACTGAGACTTATCAGTCATAAAGCTACTTTATATCATAATTATTGCTAGCACTCCAAAGAAGGTACTCCTCAATCCCAGCATCGTTAAGAGCTTTTATTTGAGCTTTAACTTGTTCTGGCCCATATTTTATATATCCCTTAACCCAAGAAGCTGTAAAGCTTTGAATCCAAGGTCTAATCTGAGCTGGAGTTTCTAGATTTTCATTTCTAAGAACTGCATCTTTAGCTCCTTGTAGCAAGGTATTGTAAGGATCTGCATCAGGCACGGCTACTCCGTAGGTTCCATTTGCGTAGTGGCTTGGATACATCATAGGAGATATATAATCTGTGTAATTACTAACTGCCTCCCAGTACTGTCCAAGATGCATGTCATCAGGAACACTTCCAACTAGCCCATAAACATCAGCCGAGATATAAGCTTCTTCTTTAGATATTACTGAGTAGGCTTGCTTTAAATAATTTTGAATCGTCTCAGCCTTACCTTCATTCTTTTCATTTCTATAATCTAGGATTTCATCAAGCTTACCTCCGTCTGAGGCAGGGAATCTAACATAGTCAAACTGAATCTCATTAAATCCAGCAATAGCAGCTTCCTTTGCCACAGCGATATTGTAATCCCATAATGTTCTATCGTGAGGAGAAACCCATATGATTCCATCCTTATTTACAAATGGTTGATTCGTTTGTTTATTAATAATTACTTTGTCAGTATTGTACTGAGCATAAGTAGGATCCTTAAACGACACTATCCTCGCTATAGTGTAGATATCTTTTTCCTTTAGCTTTTTTATGAGTGCGTCTATATCTTTTATAGGTGCTTTTTCATTAGCAGATGGTGAATATTTTTCAGCTGCTTTAGTTTTAAAAAGCATATTTCCAAAATCGTCCTTGACATCAATAACAAAAGCATTAATTTCTGTCTCTTCAGCTAGCTTAATTAATGAATCTAATTTAGCTCCAGCTGCTGAATTAACAGTAACATAAACACCCTTGACTTTTACCTTTTTATTATTCTTATATTCAATCTTTTCAAAAGCCGAAAAATCTAGACCTCTTAAGTGTTCATCTAGTAATTCTTCTCTTTTCGAAACTGTGTACTCTGCTGATATATGGCCTTTTTTATTACCGTCAAAAGTTTTATATTCTACTTCATACCATAGCTCTCCAGCTTCATTTTTTGATTCGCTTAATACTTTAATTTTGCTACCTTTTAGCAAACTATCTAAAATAGTCCCATTAGAATCAGGAGTTTCTCTCACATTTAATTTTGACGCACTTATATATCTAATAAACTCATCGTTCTTAGCCTGCGCTACCTCTTGTTCACTCTCTGTAGCTTGTTTTTCTTCAGCTTGAACTTGTTTATTAGTTTCATCTTTTATTTCCTCATTTGTAGTTGAGCTACCTTGTGAACAAGCTGAAAATAATAACATTGTTGAAATAATAAGAGTAATAAATTTTGTCATTTTTTTGTTAAATAGCATTGAATTCCTCCTGATTATAAAATTTATAATTATTTTTGTGGTCTTGGCCCCAAATACTGATAATAATAGCTCTTAAGCATACCGTTATATAATTTTCTTTTTTTCTGAAACGGTATATCCATAATCTGGTCTACATCTTCTAAAGTTGTTATTAAATAATATGACCAGTTTTTTAAGTTCTTAAATACTTTTCCCATTTCTTTATAAAATTCAGTAATGTCTTCTTCTGATGAAAGTCTTTCTCCATAAGGTGGATTAGTTATTATAAATCCATACTCCTCATCAGTTTCCCAGGTGGTCATATCCTTAACCTCAAAATCTATAAGATGACCAACTCCTGCTAGCTCTGCATTTTCTTTAGCTAGCTCAATTACGTCTTCATCTATATCATAGCCTTTAAGCTTAAACTGTACGTCCTTTTCCTGTGATAGAGCTTCGTTTCTCTCAGTCTGCCAGACATGCTTTGGCAGAAAAGATAAATTTTCTCCAGTAAAGTTTCTGTTTATCCCAGGCATTATTCCTGCACCATAAAGAGCTGCTTCAATTAAAATAGTTCCCGATCCGCACATTGGGTCTACAAGAGTTCTATTTTCTCTCCAAGGAGTAAGCATTACCATAAATGCAGCTAAAGTTTCTCTTATAGGTGCTCCACCTGATTTTTCTCTATATCCTCTTTTATGTAGAGCTGGACCTGTTGTATCAATAGTTACTTCAACTACATCCTTATTAATGAAAATAATAATAGGGTGAAGTGCACCTGTTTCTGGAAGAGTTTGAACCTTATGCTTTTGCTTTAATCTTTCAACTACGGCTTTTTTGGCTACAGATTGAATATCTGATTTAGAAAACAGTTTACTATTTATGCTCTTAGCTTTGGAAATAGGAAATTCTGCATCCTTTGGAATGTAGTTTTCAAAAGGAAGCTTTAATATTCCTTGATATAATTGCTCAAAGCTATATGCCTTGAATTCTCCTACTTTAATTAGAACTCTTTCAGCAGTTCTAAGGGATAAATTTGCTCTGACAATTTCAAAAGCATCTCCTTCAAAGGTAACTCTTCCATCAGATACATTTAATACTTTAATGCCCATGTTTTTAAGTTCAAAAGATACAGTTGCTTCCATTCCAAAAAGACAAGGTGCTATTGCTTCATATTTCATATTTTTCTCCTTAATTTATTTATTCATATTTCCTGTTTTATATCCACCTAAATCAAGCGATACATATTTAAAGCCTAGATTCTTAAGATATTCATTAGCTTCTTTAAACAAATCCAGATTTATAAACGGCTTTAAATCATCACTATTCATCTCTATTCTAGCTAGGTCATCGTGTACTCTTACTCTTACGTTTCTAAGTCCTTTAGATTTTAAATAAGCTTCTGCTTTATCAATCCTAGTTAGTATTTCTTTAGTAAGGGTTTGTCCGTAAGAGACTCTCGAAATAAGGCAAGCGGCTGCTTCTTTGTCGTGAGTTTTCATACCTAATAGCTTTGAATATTCTCTAATATCGGATTTTGTCCAATTCGTTTCTAAAAATGGACTTTTGACATGTAATTCTTCTAGTGCTTGCATCCCCGGTCTATAGTCAGATAAATCATCAACATTACTTCCATCATAAACTGCAGTAGCTCCTATTTTTTTAGCATAATCATCTATGTACTTAAACACGAAGCTTTTGCAGTAATAGCATCGTCTCAAATCCCCTTCTCTAACTTCCTTAATGGATAAAATATCTTCTTCCACTATCTCATGTTTAATTCCTATCGCATTTGCTAACTTAACAGCTTCATTAAATTCGCTCTCTGGTATGTGTGGGCCTTTTACCGTAACAGCTACTACCTCATCTTTTAGTACTTCCTTGCATAGATTTATTAATAGACTACTATCTACTCCACCAGAAAATGCCACTACAACCTTCTTGTCTTTTTTTATGTAATTTTTTATGTCTTCAACTTTTTTTCTTAAAGCTCCATCAATAGTATCAAGTCTAAAAGCATTATTACTCTCCTCTACTGAAGCTTTGCTTAAACTGTTTATTAAACTTCCATTTTCAAAGGTTGTCATTGTATCAAGTGCTATATTTAATATTCTGTCAGCCTCTTTGTTATAGGCTCTTTTTACATGATTTATACTAAAAGATTTAAAGTTATTAATTTTATCTTTTATTCTATCAAAAATAACTTTTAGTTCTTGGTTCTTTACTTTATATTCGCCTTTAATTTGCTTTACCACTAGCTCACTATCTAAAAAAGCTTCTACATCTTGAACTCCTAGGCAAATCAAAGTCTCTAAGCCTTCTAGTAGAGCAGTGTATTCTGCTATGTTATTTGTCGCAATCCCTATTGGCCTTGCTTTTTCATAAACCACTTCATTCTTGTCGTAAATAACAAATCCTATAGCGGCTTCTCCTGGGTTTCCTCTTGAGCCTCCGTCACTATAAAGTCTCATCATTGTCTTTTATTTCCTCCAAATACAATATTCTGTTACAACAATCACATTCAATTATTTCCGAGCAGTTTTCAACCTTTTCAATTAGAGAAGTGGATAATGTCATATGACATATTTCACATACTCCATTTTCTGCTCTAGTAAAAACAACCTTCATGGTTTGCCTTTTTTTATCATAGAGTCTGAGCAAGTCAGGGTCAGCAGACTTTCTGAGTTTTCTAATCTTTTTTTCCATCAATTTAATTTTGTCTTCTAAGTAAGCAACCTTTTCATGCTGACTTATTTTCTTTGAATTATATTGCTTCTCAACCTTGTTATATTTAGATTTAAAAAGATTCAATTCCTTTGAAAACTTTTCTATTATATAAAACTCTTTCATTATTTCATCTTCAAGATTTATTTTTTTATCTTTTAATATAGTTTCTTGTTTTTTTAATTCTTGCAAAATCTTAGAGTTTTGATGCTCTGATTCATACAATTTCTCTAAAATCGATAAAAGCTGTCTGTCTACATCTGAAAGTTGCTTCTCTTTTATTAAAAGTCCTGTTCTTGCTTGATCAACTTGAACTCTTATCGCATTTTCTTCCTTTAGAATTAAATCCAGTTCATGTTTTAAGCGTTTTATAGATTCAACATTCATAAGCCGTTCACTTTTGTCTTTAGCTTGCTCTATTAACCTATAGCCTTTATCTATTCTTCTCAAAATCTCCAAAATAATCCTCCTTAGGCGTTTAAACAGCCCTAAACGGATCTTTTAAAGCATCCGAAACAACAAAATCAACTTCCTCACCCAATTTATTTCTTAGAATTCTAAGCATATTTTCCTTAAAGTGAATTTCACTCCCATAATGCCCCACATCAAATATATTCATTCCTCTGCCAAGCCAATCTTGGGCATCATGATATTTTATATCTCCAGTCAAATAAGCATCACATCCAGCCTCAAAGGCATTACTCGCATATTCAATGCCAGAACCAGTTACTATACCAACTTTTCTAATTTTGGTATTTCCTCCATCAACGATTCTCAAGTCGGATAAATTAAGCTTAGTTTTTACAAACATAATAAACTCTTCAATGCTCATCTCTTCTTTTAGCTCACCATATCTTCCTATTGCATCTATATCCGAATTTTCATAGGCTAATTTCTTTATATTATTAAGAGATAATAAATTTGAAATATAATCGTTTAAGCCACCTTCAATAATATCAAAATTTGTATGAGCAACGTAAACGCCTATTGAATTTTTAATTAATTTAAGAAGGGTATTTCCTTTATCATCAAAATTTGTTATAGATTTAATAGGTCTAAAAATCAGAGGGTGATGGCTTATAATTAATTGCACATCCTTACTTATAGCCTCATCAACAACTGCCTCGTTAATTTCAAGGGTTATAAGCACTTTATTAACATAAGCTGACTTATCACCAATACTTAATCCAACATTATCCCAATCATATGCTAGGCTTGGCTTTAAAAGTTCATCTAGGTTTACCTTGAGTTGTTCTAGCTGCATCTTCTATCATCTCCTCATAGCATTTTATCTTCAAGGATAATTCTTCAACTTTTGCGTTATTTTCTCCAATACCACTTTCTTTAATTTTATCTATTATTGCTTTATTAGTATTAATTTTAGATTGAAGTAATTTAAACAAAACTTCATTTGCTTTCCTATAATTTATATTTCCTATCTCATCAAATGGAGGCTCTATAGTTTTTAATACCTTTTCTAATGAGTATCTACTCACTATTATATGATAAAATTTACCTTCATCCTCTATAAGCTCTTCATCTAAGATATCAAAATTATTTTTATATAAATATTGTCTCAATTTTTCAGGAAATTGTACAGGCTGAAAAATAAAAATAGGATGTTTTGCTTTATATTTTTTATGATAGGATTCATTTAGAATCTCCGAAATCAAAATACCGCCCATACCTGCTATTACAACTACATCAGCCTCATCAACCTCTAATACTTCTAGCCCACTTCCTAATCTTGTTTCAATTTTTGTCTGCAAATTATTATTTTTAATTTCAATAACAGCTTTTTCTAAAGAGCCTTTACTGATATCTGCGGCAATCGCTTTTTTGACTATATTATTTTTTACTGCATAAGTGGGAATGTATCCATGGTCTGTTCCTATATCTGCTAAAACCTCGCCATTAGGAATCAATTTAAGTATAGTCTCTAATCTTTTACTTATCACAATAATCACCTATCTTTATAAAAATCTCATTTTCATAGCAATCTTAAATTTATTTTATACCCATATTTTCAAAGTCTTATATAGCTTGTCCCAATCTCTATGAAATCTTAGCCTATTCATAATAAAAGATTCGCTGATGCGAATCTTCTATATATTAATCTAAATAATCTTTTAATTTTTTCGATCTACTAGGATGTCTCAATTTCCTTAGAGCTTTAGCTTCAATTTGTCTAATTCTTTCTCTTGTAACATCGAATTCTTTTCCAACTTCCTCCAATGTTCTTGCTCTTCCATCTTCTAAACCAAAGCGTAGTTTAAGAACCTTTTGTTCTCTCTCATTTAATGTGCAAAGTACATCCTCAAGCTGTTCCTTAAGTAGAGAATAAGCTGCTGCTTCAGCAGGTGCTGGAGCATCATCATCAGGTATAAAATCACCTAAATGGCTATCTTCCTCTTCACCAATTGGTGTTTCTAAGGATACTGGTTCTTGAGCTATTTTCATTATTTCTCTAATTTTTTCTTCTGGCATATCCATTTCTTTAGCAAGCTCTTCAGGTTTAGGGTCTCTTCCATACTCTTGAAGAAGCTGTCTGTGAACTCTAATTAATTTATTTATAGTCTCCACCATATGAACAGGGATTCTAATAGTTCTAGCTTGGTCGGCTATAGCTCTAGTTATTGCCTGTCTTATCCACCAGGTTGCATAAGTCGAAAACTTGAAACCTTTCTTATAATCGAATTTTTCTACAGCTTTTATTAGACCAAGATTTCCTTCTTGGATAAGGTCAAGAAATAACATACCTCTTCCAACATATCTTTTCGCAATAGATACAACTAATCTTAGGTTTGCTTCTACTAATTTCTTCTTTGCTATCTCATCTCCATAGCCCATTTTTTCAGCCAAATCAATTTCTTCCTCAGCAGAAAGTAGTGGGATTTTTCCTATTTCTTTAAGGTACATTCTTACAGGGTCGTCAATTGATATTCCTTTAGGAATTGACAAATCCAGTTTAGATACATCTTCCTCTTCATCTTCTGCTTCAATATCTGGATCCTTATCAAATTCCTTATTGAAAATAACAGTATCGTCCTTTATATTTTCATCCAAAATATCTATCCCCATTTGAGCAAAGGTGTCATAGATATTTTCTATTTGTTCTTTGTCTAGCTCCATCTCGCTTAGGGCTTCACCTATTTGCTCATAGGTTAAAGATCCATCTTTTTTACCTTTATCAATCAAACTCTTTACAGCCATTTTTTTCTCTTGCTTCAATTCATTATCCAAAAAAATCAACTCCTTCAAGCTATAAATATACCCTAAAATCCCTAAGCTTCTAATCTATAGATTATCTAATTCCTTAGTAAATTCCATTACACTCATACCTATTTCTATTAATCTACGCTGGTCTTTCTCATTGCTAGAATCCAATTTTTTTTGCTCCTCTAGCAAATGATTTATCTTCATTTTTAATGAATTTTTTTTAATTATAAGCATCAAATTATAAATTTGTTCAGAAGATATAACTTCATACTTTATATTTTTACCCTTAAATTTCTCTTTGACTACATCAGATAAATTTTTATCTGATAGCATATCAAAAATTTCTCTGCTTTCTTCATTTGAAAAATCATCTTTTGAAAGCATATTTTTTATTACATCATATTCTGAAATATGATTGACTAAATAACTTAAAAAAGAAAACTCAGTAATAAGCCAGGCTTCTTCATCTTTATGTATTTTTATATCATTTTTTTCTGTAAACTTACTTGATTTTTTCATCCCCTGAGTTTCAAACTGTTTTGGACTGAAATATTTTCCATACACCTCACTTCCAATAGATTTAATAGATAGTCCAGTAATATCTGATAGTCTTATGATTTCAGTTTCAATTTCCACAGGACTACTATGCTTTTTCAAAACAAATGATGCTTCTTTTATGAAAGTGACTTTATCCTTTTCCATATCCAAACTATACTTTTTTTGTATCTGTTCAATTTGAAACTGTAGGCTTGATTTTGAATTGCTAATAATTGTTTCAAATTCTTCAGTGGAATTATTGCTCAGATATTCATCTGGGTCATTCCAAGGAGAAAAATCTAAAACAAATGCACTGAGTTCATTGTTTTTTAGTATGTCTATACCCCGAAGAGTAGCTTTTATTCCAGCTTCATCATTGTCATAGGCTAGATATACATTATTACAATATTTCTTTATACTTTGAGCCTGCTGCTCAGTAAGTGAAGTACCCAAGGATGCAACCGCTGAAGAAAATCCATATTGATGCATGGCTATTACATCCATATAGCCCTCTACTAGAAAAATATCTCTAGTCAAATTATTTTTTGCTATATTTAAGCCATACAAATGATCTTTTTTATGAAAAATAAGTGTATCAGACGAGTTTAGATATTTAGGTAAGCTAGAATCAATTACCCTTCCTCCAAAAGCAATCACTCTTCCTCTTATGTCGAAAATCGGAAACATAATTCGTCCAAAAAAACGGTCCTTTATCTGCGTTCCTCTAGAGACAAATAGCCCACTTTCTATAAGTTCCTTTTCGATGTAGCCTTTAGATAATAGATACTCCCGTAAAGCTGTGCTTCTAGGCGCATATCCTAAACCAAATTTTTTTATGGTTTTATCGCTTAAATTCCTGCGTTTTATGTAGTCTAAAGATTTATCAACATTATTCCAAAGCATCTGAAAGTAATATCTAGCTGCAATCAAATGTATCTGAAGTAATTTTTCCCTTAGCTCTGCAGTCTGCCTTTGCTGCACAGTAATGGTTTTATCTTCTGGCCAAGGTATATTGGCTTTTTCAGCTAATACCTTCAGTGCATCCATAAAGTCTAAATTTTCTTTTTTCATAATAAAAGCTATTGCATCTCCACCTTGACCACAACCGAAACATTTAAATATCTGTTTTTTTTCATTTACCATAAAAGATGGCGACTTTTCGTTGTGAAACGGGCATAGACCTTTATAGCTTTCTGCATTACCTTTAAGTTCAACATAGGAGGAAATAATATCTAAAATATTTATCCTTGCTTTTACATCTTCAATAAAATTATCGTCTATCATAGACATCACATCTCCCAAATAGATAAAAGAGGCATATAAGATATTATTCTATATAAAAAGTTTTTTTCCTTCATCTGAAAATTCTAAAATTTATATATTTGATTAAAAAGACTAAAAAGGATGAGAATTCTCATCCTTTTATAACTGATATTAAATTTGAAAATTCTTCAAAATTTAAAGATTGATCTCCGTCTGAAAGTGCATCTTCTGGTTGAGGATGAACCTCTATAATAAGTCCATCAGCTCCTGCTGCAAGCGATGCTAGAGACATTGGCAAAATAAGATTTCTTTTTCCAGTTCCATGGCTTGGATCAGCAATAACTTTTAAACCAGTTTCCTGTTTTATTATAGGAATGGCAGCTATATCCATAGTATTTCTAGTATAATCATTGAAAGTTCTTATACCTCGTTCACACATAATTATCTTGGTATTTCCTTGCTTCGCTATATATTCAGCTGCATGTATCCACTCCTTGATAGTCGCTGACATTCCTCTTTTAAGAAGAATTGGTTTATCTTGTTTTCCAGCTTCTACAAGCAGAGAAAAATTTTGCATATTTCTCGAACCTATTTGAATCATATCTGATACTGCATAGACTTCACTTAAGCTTTTTTCATCAATAGCTTCTGTAACTGCCATAATACCTACTTCTTTTTTCACAGCTTTTAAAATCTCAAGGCCTTCTTTTCTCATTCCTTGAAAAGCAAACGGAGAGGTTCTTGGTTTGTAAGCTCCACCTCTAAGAATCTTAACGCCTTTTGATTTTATAAATCTAGCAGTTTCCAGTAGCTGGTCATATGATTCTATAGCGCAAGGTCCAGCTATTATCAGCTTTTCTTTTTCGATATCTATTACGTTTTCATCAAACGGAGCATCTACCTTATTCAATATTTTAGAAATCATTTTTCTTATACTCCTTTATTCCTCTTGTATCAATTTTATTAATCAAATCCTCAAGCTTTATCCCGTCAATAATTAGATTTTTTTCAATGTCATACAGAGGAATCAGTACAAATGCTCTCTCTCTCATCCTAGGATGAGGAATAGTCAATTTATCGTCCTCACAAATTATATCATCAAACAGAAGTATGTCAATATCTATAGTTCTAGGTCCCCAGTGTATCTTTCTCACCCTGTCAAGCTCTAATTCTATAGTTTGGAGGCTTTCAAGCAGCTCATAAGGAGATAAGGATGTTTCTATGCTAATGCATAAATTTAAAAATGCTTCCTGATTTTCATATCCCCATGGCTCAGTTTCATATACTCTTGATTTATTTAAAATATTACAGCCTTGAATTTGTGCAATCTTATCTATAGCTTTGCTTAGATATTCTAATCTATCCCCCATATTACTCCCTAAAGAAAGAAACGCTTTTACCATATATCCTCCCTATTTCGGGTTATGCTTATCCCCATATAATCAAATATTCCCCTTACAGGTGCTTCTGGTTTTCTAATAGTCAATTTAATTTCTTTAATGGTTTTATAATTTTTTAAAATGCAATTGCAAATATTTTCTCCTAGAGCTTCTAAGAGATCATAGCACTTATCCTGTGCGTGGGTTTTTATAATTTCATAAACATCTGCATAGCTTACCGTCATTGTTAAATCATCAGTTTTTCCTGCATCTTTCAAATCTAAATAAAGCTCAGCATCTATAAAAAACTTTTGTCCTAGAGTTTTTTCTTCCTGCAAGACACCATGAGTGCCAAAGAACGCCATATTATTTAGAAGTATTTTATCCATTTTATTGGTTTTCCTTTCTATATATAGCATCTGTAACCATAGCCGCTCTTAGGTTTTCTTTTACATCGTGAACCCTAACAATGTCTACGCCTTGAATGATTCCCATAACTGTAGTAGCTATAGTTCCTTCCACCCTCTCTTTTGGAGGAAGGTCCAGAATTTTTCCTAGCATAGATTTTCTAGATGTACCAAGTAAAATTGGAAGTCCAAAGCATTTAAGCTCTTCTAATCTTTTCATAACATACATATTTTGCTCAGGTGTTTTTCCAAACCCTATTCCTGGATCTAAAATCAGCTGGTTTCTTTTCATCCCAGATTTTAGAGCTATTTCAATGGTTTTTTCAAAAAAATCCTTTATGCTCTGCATTATCTCTATACTGTAATCCGTTCCAGTTTGATTGTGCATTACAACTGCAGGGCAATTAAATTCAGCTGCTACCTCTGCCATTTTAGTGTCTTTTTGAAATCCCCAAACATCATTGATTATATCAGCTCCACTTTGCATAGCTTTTCTAGCTACCTCAGATTTATAAGTATCCACTGAAATAAGTGCATTTGTTTTAATTTTTAATGCTTCTATCACTGGAATCAGTCTTTTAATTTCAGTATCTGCATCAACTTCAATAAACCCTGGTCTTGTAGACTCTGCTCCTATATCAATAATATCTGCACCTTGCTCTACCATTTCTAAAGCATGCTTAATAGCGTTATCTACATTTGTAAATTCTCCTCCATCAGAAAAGCTGTCAGGAGTGACATTTAATATACCCATGATATAAGTTTTCTTTCCAAATTCCATCATCGTATATTCTCCTTGCTATTTTATATTTATAAGCGACATAGCCTCTGCTCTTGCTGCTACATCTTTTTCAAATATTCCTCTAACTGCTGATGTTATTGTTTTTGAACCAGGTTTTTTAATCCCTCTCATTGTCATGCACATATGCTCAGCTTCTAGAATAACTACTACTCCATATGGATCAAGAACCTCTACTATTGAATCTGCTATCGTTTTTGCAATTCTTTCTTGAAGCTGAGGTCTTCTTGCAGCAGTCTCAACTACTCTAGCAAGCTTGGATAACCCTGTTAGCTTTCCACCTCTAGGTATATATGCCACGTGTGCTTTTCCAAAAAACGGTACTAGGTGATGCTCGCATACTGAGTAAAAAGATATATCCTTAACTATAACCATTTCTTCATGATTTTCTTCTTGGAAAAATATTTGAAGATGCTCTCTAGGATCCTGATGAAGACCTGCAAATATTTCCTCAAACATATTTGCAATTCTCTTTGGAGTATCAACTAGCCCCTCTCTATCTGGGTCTTCTCCAATAGCCTCTAAAATATCTCTCACTGCTTTTTTTATCTTATCCTTATCCATTTTTTCAACAGCTTTAATTTCATTTGACATTTTATACTCCTCCTTAGAGTTACAAATAAATTTTACTTTTTAAGAAATAGAAATTACTTTTTTTAAATTCTCAAAATCCTCTTCGTCTCCATATATTAAAGTGGATTCCGTTATAGCTTTTACTAAAAACTCAATATTCTCATGAATCATTTTATCTGCTAGTTCAAGCGAGAATATGTTAATATCCCAGTCATATCCAAGATGTCTAACTAAGCTTCTATTTTGCTCTTTAGTATCATTATCAAATACAAATACATCTACATCTCTTTGCTTGCTATATCCTAGACTTTTAGATGACCCTGTTATAAATATGTATTTGATATCCTCATCTGATAAATAATGTGCCCTCACAAACTCTATTACATCATCGTGAGATAATTCATATCTGCTATGTACTTCTAGCAAGTCATTTACAGTTATTGCCAAGTCAGTATTAACGCTATAGCTTATATTTCCTATTGATTTAACTGGCATCATATTCATAGCGCTATTGCAAATAAACGCTTCGTCAAATGCTTCTAGTTCATCTACACTTACCATCTCTTCACTTAGCTTGTAACCGAGCTCAAAGCTAAGGATTCCTCGTATATTTTTTAGGGCTATTCCACTTAACATGAAAGCATTTTCATCATTGATAAAAAATGTATCTTTTTTTCTAAAAATTATATTAGCTATACTTGTTTCTAGAATATTGGATTTATAATCTAAAAAAACAGCATCGTCAAAGCCCGAATTCTTTGCATTTTCTCTAGCGATGTGATTTTCTATATACGAGGTAGTTTTATACCTGAGCATAGGATTTTCCCCTCTTTTATAGGGATATATCTCCAAGCTAAATCCATTTTTATAATTATCTAGGGTGTAGGTCAGCTCTCTAGATTCTATGCTGTATCCACTGTCACATAAAGTTAATCTTATAATCTGATCCTCTTTTAAATCTGAGCAAGTTTGCTTTAAATCATGTACTGCCTGCTTAGCAAAACTTTTTCCTATGTCAAGCTTTTCACTAGAAGCTAAGATTCTTGAAATATGGTCTTCTAAAAAGTATACTTGCTTGTTTTTAATAAGAAGAGTTTCAAATATACCAAGCCCAAACTTTAATGCTTTATCATCCCAGTTTAAAACCCCTCTACTTAGAAGTATCATCTTGAATATATCCTCTTAAAGTTTTCATGATAGATTTAGCTTTGTGAAGAGTCTCCATGTACTCATCCTCTGGATTTGAATCCCAAGTAATTCCACCGCCTACTTGAAAAGTAATTCTATCATCCTTTTTTACTATAGTTCTTATAGCTATATTTAAGTCAGCTAAACCATCAAATCCTATATATCCAATCGAGCCAGTATATACATTTCTTCTAGTCGGCTCAAGCTCTTCTATGACCTCCATAGCTCTAATTTTTGGAGCCCCAGTTATAGAACCTCCTGGAAATGTTGCTTTGATAACCTCATAGATATCTTTGTCCTTATCTATTTCTGATTCTATCGTAGCGACTAAATGATATACATTAGCATAGGCCTCTATTTTAAATAGCTCTGGAACCTTAACGCTTCCTATCTCTGATACTCTTCCTAAATCATTTCTCTCAAGGTCTACTATCATAAGTAGTTCAGCCTTGTCCTTTTCACTATTTGAAAGTTCAGTTTTGAAAAATTCGTCCTGCTCAGGGTTGTCTCCTCTTGGCCTAGTTCCTTTAATAGGTCTAGTTTGGATTTTTCTATTTTCTACCTTAATAAACCTTTCAGGAGAATTCGAAATAACCTGCACATCTTCAAAATTCAGAAGTCCACCAAAAATAGTAGGTCCAACTTCTCTCAGCTCCGAATATATATCAAAAGCGCTTCTCTTTGTTTTACCTTCAAATCTTTGAGTTAAATTTGCTTGATATATGTCTCCGCTTCTAATATATTGTCTTACCTTTTCTATGCTGTCTATATACTCCTGCTTAGTAAAATTTGATTTTAGCTGAACTTCTTCGTCTACTGAGCTTAGTTTTTCAGCAGGTGTATGATTTAGAATCAACTCTTCTTTTTGTATGATAAGCTTTTCTTCCCTATCCTTATCCAAATCTGCAGAGACTAAATACAGCTTTCTTTCTTTATGGTCAACTACATAGGCCCAGTCGTACAAGCCAAAATATAAATCCGGAACTTCCATATCAACTATAGTTTTATTTTCTATTTTTTCAATATATCTGCCTAAGTCATACGAAAGATAACCAACTGCGCCTCCATTAAAAGGAAGTAAAGATTTCGTATCATTATTACTTGCAAAAGAATATTTATTCATTATAGTTCTAAATTTATCTATACACTCAGGATCATTTGAGTACTTTACTACCTCAAATGGATTTGATGCTATTATGCTATATCTGCCATATTCATCGTGGTAAAGACTACTTTCAAGTATAAAGCTATGAGGTTCATCTTTTATTAGTTCAAAAATTTCAATAGGTTCAATGTATTTTTTTATCTCTTTTATCATTATTTGCACCCTCTTGCATTTTCTATGAAATTTCTAAATAAATCATGCCCGTGCTCTGTAAGTATAGCTTCAGGATGAAATTGAACACCTTCGATAGGATATCGCTTATGTCTTACCCCCATAATCTCTCCATCTATAGTCTGCGCTGATATTTCCAATTCACTTGGAAAATTTTGCTCATTTATTACTAGAGAGTGATATCTAGTAACTCCAAGGGGATTAGGTAAATTTTTAAACATTCCTTTTTCATCGTGCTTTATTCTATGTACATGACCGTGAATAGGTCTTTTAGCTTTTATTATTTCTCCTTTAAAAGCTTCTCCAATTGCTTGATGCCCTAAGCAAACTCCTAGAATAGGTAGCTTGTCTTTGAAATAATCAATTGCTTCTAAAGAAATCCCTGCTTCTTTAGGAGAGCATGGTCCTGGTGATATTAGTAAAATTTCAGGATTTTTTGCTAGTATTTGTTTGACTGAAATACTGTCATTTCTAACTACTTCTACATCTTCACCTAACTCTCTTAGGTACTGATAGATGTTATAACAAAAAGAATCAAAATTATCAATCATCAAGATCAAGTTAATTCCCTCCCAAATTGTGTACGCAAAAAATCACCTTCCCCACAGAAAAGGTGATTAGTCTTCGCTGTGCAGCGGATGCAATTTACAGTCGCGGTACTACCTTCGTTTAAAGGCGACTTCCCAGCCTTTAACACTTAACGCTGCAAATTTACTCTGCGTAAAGCTTTATGTATATATATTCATAATTATAACCTTAGTGTTAATTTCTTGTCAACCAAAAAACGTTCATTTACATTTTAATTATTCCATCGCTATAAGCTCTACTCTAACAACTCCGCTTATTCTTTTTAAAATAGTTAAAAATGCATCCATTTCAAGCTCCATACTGGACATATCAAATGTGATTGATAAATTAGCTATTTTATTTATAGGGATGTCTTGACTTATTGTCAAAACATTGGCTTTATTTTCTGCTAATATTCTTAATATCGAGGACAGTACCCCAGGCTCATGGTTTAATAAAAATGACACAGTAGCCTTATTTCCTATCATACCTTCAGATACATTAAATACATGGTCTTTATATTTATAAAAGGTACTTCTACTAATACCTAATTTTTTTACTGCATCTGTTATCCCTTTTGCTTTGCCTGTTCTGAGCATCTCCTTAGCCTCAACTACCTTTTCATACACTGAAGGTAGGATTGTGCTATCTATAATGAGAAATTTCTTCATTGTCTTGCCCCCTAATTACAGCTTTAGTTTGATTTTATATCTAAATTATAATTCCTTGACATTTTAGACCATGCATAAAAAAATATAACTCAAAATTAGTATACATCTTAAAAATTATAGCATACCTTTATTCAAGATGTAAAGCATGCATATTTATCTGAAATTAAGCATTTGTAATGTTTTAACGAATAATGAAATTTAATATTTATAAATTTCATTATTTCTAATAAATTATTATCATTAATTTAAAATTAAAAAGCCAGTTTAGATGAAGAGCTTCGTCTATTCCAGCTTTTTAACTATAAAATTTATATTATATTTTAATCTTTCATTGAGATACTATTTAACTACCTCAAGAGCTTTATCTACTACATTGTCAACACTAAAACCAAAATGCTCCATTAATTTTTCTATTGGAGCAGAAGCACCAAAGGTATCTATTCCTATTGCAGTTCCTTTATTTCCTAGGTATCTATACCACGGCATAGTAACTCCAGCTTCTACAGATACTCTAGCTTCTACATTGCTAGGAAGCACCTCTTCTTTATATTCTTTCGATTGCATTTCAAACACATTCATATTTGGCATAGACACAACTCTTACATCCAGACCTTTTTCTTTTAATACTTTTTTAGCTTCTACTAGTAATGAAACCTCAGAGCCCGAGCCCATAAGAATTGCATCTGGAGTAGCTTTTTCTTCTTTAGATAGGATGTATCCACCCTTCTTAACATTTTCATTTACTCCATCTAGCTTTGGAAGGTTTTGTCTTGTTAGAACCATAACGCTTGGGCCATCAGTTTTTTCAAATGCCGCAACATAAGAATAACCTGTCTCCATATAATCTGCTGGTCTCCACACGCTAAGTCCTGGCATCATTCGTAAGCTTGAAACGTGCTCTATAGGCTGATGAGTCGGTCCATCTTCTCCTACTCCTATTGAATCATGAGTGAAAATAAACATAGCCGGTATATTCATAAGAGAAGCCAGTCTAATAGGTGTTCTCATATAATCGGAGAAAACAAGGAAAGTAGAACCATAAGCTCTTAGTCCTCCATGAAGCACTATACCGTTTACTATAGCTCCCATGGCATGTTCTCTGATACCAAAGAATATATTTGCTCCCATATCATCTACTAAAAAATCACCTTTTTCTTTAAGATAAGTCTTTGTAGATTCATTTAGGTCAGCTGAGCCTCCAACTATATTTGGAACATATTTTGCGATTTTATTTAGTATATCTCCACCTGAAGCTCTAGTAGCCATACTGTCACTAGAAGTTTCAAATATAGATTTGTCATCATACAATTCCTTAGAAATCTCATTGCTATTATATCTTTTCCATTCTCTATAAAGCTCTGGATTTTCCTTAGCATAATCCACAAGCTTTGACTGCCATTCTTTAAAAGTCTTTTCTTTTTTCTTGCTAAGTCTCATAAAGTGGTCTTTTACATCTTCCGGGATTTCAAATTCGCTATAATCACTCCATCCAAGAGCCTCTCTTGTTAGCATAGCTTCGTCCTTGCCAAGTGGAGAGCCATGAACTTTAGAAGTACCTGCTTTATTAGGACTTCCAAAGCCTATTATGGTCTTAACCATAATAAGTGTAGGCTTGCCTTTTGACTTATGAGCCTTTATTATAGCTTTTCTTATAAGACCAGCATCATTACCGTCCTTAACTACGATAACATTCCAGTGCATTGCCTCAAATCTCTTTTTTACATCTTCGCTAAAAGAAATATCAGTACTTCCATCTATAGTAATTTTATTATCATCATAAAGAGCAACTAGCTTATCTAGCTTAAGCGTTCCTGCAAGTGATGCTGCTTCATATGTGATTCCTTCCATCATATCGCCGTCTCCAGCAAGCACATAGGTATAGTGATCTACTATATCAAATTTAGATGTATTAAACTTTCCAGCTAAATGTCTTTCTGCTATAGCCATACCCACCGCATTTGCAAAGCCTTGACCTAGTGGTCCTGTAGTAGTTTCCACGCCTACAGTATGACCATATTCAGGATGCCCTGGAGTTTTGCTGTCAAACTGTCTAAAGTTTTTAAGCTCTTCTAAAGGTAATCCATAATTAAATAGATGAAGTAGTGAATAAAGAAGCATTGAGCCGTGTCCAGCCGATAGTACGAATCTATCTCTATTTTCCCATGTAGGATTCTGAGGAGAAATTCTTAAAAATTTGCTCCATAGTGTATATGCCATTGGTGCTGCACCCATTGGTAATCCAGGATGGCCAGAGTTAGCTTTATTGATGCTATCGATAGATAAAAATCTTATCGAGTTTATAGCTCTTTCATCGATTTTTTTCACTTTAAAACCTCCAATTAAAATTCGTTTTATTTACTTTATTATTTTACCATAATATATTCATTTTTGATAAAAAATCGCTTCAAAGAAAATACAATGAGATAAATATCCCATTGTATTTTGATTAACTGCTACTTATCTCTAGTTACATTTACACTTTCCTTTATAACCGCCTGAGCTGCTGCAAGTCTAGCTATTGGAACTCTATATGGCGAGCAAGAAACATAATCTAAGCCCAATCTATGGCAGAACTCTACAGAAGATGGCTCCCCACCATGCTCTCCACAGATTCCAAGCTTAATATTTGCTCTAGTTTTCTTTCCTAAATCAACAGCTATTTCCATAAGCTTTCCTATACCTTTTTGATCTAGCACTTCAAATGGACTTTTTTCAAAAATACCCTTAGACTCATAATCAGATAAGAATTTACCTGCATCATCTCTCGAGAAGCCATATCCCATTTGAGTAAGGTCATTTGTTCCGAAGCTAAAGAATTCCGCCTCAGTAGCTATTTCATCTGCTGTTATTGCTGCTCTAGGAACCTCTATCATAGTTCCTATTAGGTAGTTTATTTTATCATTTCTTTCTTCAAATACCAACTGAATTTCTTCCTCTATTTCTTTTTTAACATATTTAAGTTCAACAATGTCCCCTATAAGAGGTATCATTATTTCTGGAAGTATAGACTCCATTCCAGCATTTTTTATATCTAAAGCAGCTTCGATTATTGCTCTTGTCTGCATTCTGTATATTTCTGGATAAGTAACAGCAAGTCTACATCCTCTATGCCCTAACATAGGATTAAATTCAGCCAAATCTTCAATTCTATCTTTTAAATCTTCAAATGCAATATTCATAGACTCAGCTAAAGATTTAATATCTTCTTCCCCATGTGGCAAGAATTCATGAAGTGGAGGATCTAAAAGTCTTACTGTAACAGGTCTTTCTCCCATTGCCTCATAGATTTCATAGAAATCCTTTCTTTGCATAGGAAGAAGTTCATCAAGAGCTTTTTTTCTTTCCTCTAAAGTAGTAGACACTATCATCCTTCTAACTGCAGGAATTCTTTTTTCATCAAAGAACATATGCTCAGTACGGCAAAGTCCAATTCCTTCTGCCCCAAACACTACTGCTTGAGCTGCATCCTTAGGAGTATCAGCATTGGTTCTAACTTTCAATCTTCTAAATTCATCTACCCAGGTCATGAATTTTTCAAAATTTCCACTTAGCTCTGGCTGAATCTTAATAATTTCTCCTCTATATACTGTTCCAGCACTTCCATCAAGAGAAATAAATTCTCCCTCTTTTATAATTTCATTCTTAACTTTAATAATTTTAGAAGCCTCATCAACTCTTATTTCACTACATCCAGCTACGCAGCATTTACCCATGCCTCTTGCAACAACTGCAGCATGAGATGTCATTCCACCTCTAGCTGTAAGAATACCCTCTGCCGCTACCATTCCCTCTATATCTTCAGGAGATGTCTCTTGTCTTACTAGGATAGATTTTTCTCCTCTAGCTTTCGCTGCAACTACATCATCTGCATGGAAATAAATCTTTCCAGAAGCAGCACCAGGAGATGCTGGAAGTCCTTTTGCGATAATTTGAGCATCTGCTAAAGCTTTTGGCTCAAACATTGGATGCAGTAACTGGTCTAATTGATTAGGCTCTATTCTCATGATAGCTTCTTCTTTAGAAATAAGATTTTCATCTACTAAATCAACTGCAACATTGATTGCTGCATGAGCAGTTCTTTTTCCAGCTCTAGTTTGAAGTAAAAATAATCTCTCATTTTCTATAGTAAACTCAATATCTTGCATATCCTTGTAATGGTGCTCTAGCTTTTTAGTTGCATCTACAAATTGACTGTAAACTTCTGGCATAATATCTTTTAGCTCAGATATTTCATTTGGAGTACGTATACCTGCAACTACATCTTCTCCTTGTGCATTTATCAAGAACTCTCCAAAGAGTTTATTTTCTCCATCCGCTGGATTTCTAGTAAATGCAACACCTGTTCCAGACTTATCTCCCATATTTCCAAACACCATAGACTGTACATTTACTGCAGTCCCTAAGTCGTGTGGAATATCATTAAGCTTTCTATATATCATAGCTCTAGGATTGTTCCAAGACTCAAATACAGCTTTAATTGCAAGCTCTAGCTGTTTCATTGGATCTTGGGGAAACTCTTCATGCTTTTCTTCGAAATATACTTTTTTGTACATTTCAACTAGTGCTTTTAAATCCTCACTATCTAAATCTGTATCGTTGTGAACCCCTTTATTCTCTTTCATTTCCTCAAGTAAGGATTCAAACCTAACCTTTGGAATTTCCATAGCTACATCTGAAAACATCTGAATAAATCTTCTATAGCTATCATAAGCAAAACGCTCATTGCCTGTAGATTTAGCAAGACCTTTAACTGCTTTGTCGTTAAGTCCAAGGTTAAGTATAGTATCCATCATTCCAGGCATTGAAAAAACTGCTCCAGAACGAACAGAAACAAGAAGTGGATTTTCTTCGTCAGAGAACCTTTTATTTAGTGTTTTTTCTACCTCAGCAAGATGAAGCTTAATTTCATCTATTAGTGAAGGCCATAGAGTTTTTCCCTCATCGTAGAAATTAATACAAGCCTTCGTAGTTATAGTAAATCCTGGAGGAACAGGAAGACCTATATTAGTCATTTCAGCTAAATTAGCACCCTTTCCACCAAGTAGTGATTTCATTTCTTTTGAACCTTCATGAAAACTATATACAAATTTATTATCCATATTAATTAACCTCCCATGCATATATCATAATTAATCTTTAAAAACCTTTATTCCATTACGTTTTAAAATACTAATAATAAGCTCTGCTGTCTCTTCAATAGCCTTATTCGAAACATCTATTATCGGACAGCCTATTTTTTTCATGATTTTTTCTGCATAATCTATTTCATCTAAAATTCTTTCCATACTCGCATAGCTAGAACCTTTAGGAAGCCCTAGAGCCTTTAATCTTTCTTCTCTTATCTCATTTAGTTTTGTAGGAGAATTCGTAAGCCCTATAACTCTTTTAGCCGGAACCTCGTATATTTCTTTTGGTGGTACTGATTCTGGAACAAGAGGAACATTGGCAACCTTTATGTTTTTATTTGCCAGATACATAGAAAGAGGAGTCTTAGATGTACGAGATATACCAAGAATTACTACATCTGCCTTTGATAGACCTCTTGGATCCTTTCCATCGTCGTATTTAACTGCAAATTCAATTGCCTCAACTCTTTTAAAATAAGCTTCATCTAGCTTTCTTATAGTACCAGGCTCTCTTGCTGGTTCCAAATGAGTTGACTCTCTAATAGCAGCTATAAGCGGGCTTAACAAATCCACTGCAATAAGCCCAGATTCAGCAGTAAAATCTTTTATGTATTCTATGAACTCTTTATCAACTAGTGTGTAAAAAAGTACTGCATTAGATTCATTTGAAGCCTCTTTTAATATTTCACTTAGAAGCTTTAAGTTAAGAACATAAGGAAATCTTTTTATCTCATAATCATCCAATTCAAATTGAGATATAGCTGCTTTTGCAACCTGTTCACCTGTTTCTCCTAGAGAATCAGATATTATATATACTGATAATATGCTCATTAGCATCCTCCGTTAGATTAGTTTTGTAATATTTCCATAAATAATCTGGCTACCGTAGTTTTCGAAAATCTTCCAACAACAACATACTGCTCGTTATTGCCTTCTTTTTCAATTTGAACCACTGGCAGACTATCTACTTCATGCTCTATTAGCTTTCTAAGTGCATCTTCTACAGTCTCATTTTCCTTGACACAAATGATATTCGGCATTCTTGTCATTGCCATACTAACTGGTATAGAAGATATATCTCCATTTCCTATTGCGCTTTTTAATAAATCCTTTCTGGATACCACTCCACTAAGATATTTATTAGATGTGATGAATATCGAGCCTACGTCCTCTAGGAACATAGTTACTATTGCACTGTGAATAGATACATTTTCCTCTATGATGATTGGTATACTCATTACATTTGCAACTTTTTTGTTGCTTATCTCTCTTATGCTATATGATTTTATTGCATTTTCTGTATAAAAATATCCTACCTTTGGACGTGCGTCTAAAAGTCCGCTCATTGTAAGTATGGATAAATCTGGTCTAAGAGTCGCTCTAGTAAGTCCTAGCTTACTAGCAATCTGCTCACTTGTAATGGGCTGGTCAGCTTTTACAATATCAATGATTTTTTGCTGGCGTTCAGTAATTTGAATTTTCCTCACCTCCATTGTGACATATTATATACATATAGTATGTCATATTGTTCTTGGTGTCAATATATTAAATGCTAGATTTTTGTCAAAAATTCCAGTTACTATTATTTACCCATAATTTTCTATACCTTATCTAAATAATATAAATATCTTATAAAATAATAATTTCTTAAAATAATAAAATTCACTAATCTAACAATTATTTTACTTTTTCTTGAAATAAAAAAACACGACAGCCTCTGATAAGGTTGTCATGTTTTTCTATATTATATATTGATTTTATTATGCATTCACAATTTTCGATAAATCAGCAACAGATTCCATTGTAGTTCTTATATTTGATAGCATAGCAAGTCTATTTGCTCTAATATCCATATTTTCGTCCATTATCATTACGCTGTCAAAGAACGTGTCTACACTATCCTTAATAGAGATTAATAACTCTAAAGCCTTAACATATTCTCTTCTTGCTAGCATAGTTTCAACCTCAGCTTTAATACTATTATATGCAGTATTTAGCTTTGCTTCACTATCATGAGCAAATAAAGCTTCATCTACTTTTCCAGCAATTGCTTCCTTGGAAATGTTTGATATACGGCTAAAAGTCTGAAGAGCCTCAGTTACGCTATTATTTTTAACCCAAGCATCTAAGTCCTTAGCTCTTATTAATAAATCAAATGGATTAGAATCCTCTATATTAATAATTGCATCAACTACATCGTAGCGTATACCCATATCAGTGAATAGATTCTTAAGTCTAAGCTCAAAGAATGACATAAGGTCAGATTTAACTGATTGCTTGTCCATATCTTCAAAATCAAAATTTTCTAAAGCTAAATCAAGTAGGTCGAACAATCTCACATCTAGCTTCTTTTCCATCATAATATTAAGTATGCCAAGAGCCTGACGTCTAAGAGCATATGGATCCTGAGAGCCTGTAGGCTGAATACCTATAGCAAAGAAGCCAGCAACTGAGTCCAATCTATCTGAAAGTGCCAGAATTATACCTTCATTTGTAGATGGAAGCTCATCTCCTGCAAATCTAGGAAGATAATGCTCATATATAGCCTCAGCTACTTCACTTGGCTCGTTTGAAAGATTCGCATAGTATCTTCCCATTATACCTTGAAGCTCTGTAAATTCAAAAACCATAGCAGTTGTTAGATCTGCTTTTGAAAGGTAAGCCGCTCTATCTAGATTTGGCAAAGTTAAAGCTAGAGCTTTTGCAATTTTTTCAGATAGGTTTTGAATTCTCTTGGTTTTATCTAGTATAGTCCCTAGTTTTTGTTGGAACACTATAGTATCTAATCTTTCTACATAAGCCTCTAGAGGCTTTTTAGTATCTTCATGATAGAAAAATAGAGCATCACTAAGTCTAGCATCCAGTACCTTTTCATTTCCTCTTTTAACATTATCTATCTCATAGCTATCGCCATTTCTTACAGTTATGAATTTATTTAGAAGCTTGCCATCTTCATCAAGTACAGGGAAATATCTCTGATGCTCTTTCATAGGAGTGATGATTGCTTCCTTTGGAAGCGATAGATAGCTCTCGTCAAACTCTCCATAAAAAGCTGTAGGATACTCTACAATATAATTTACTTCCTCTAGTAAATCCTCATCCATCATAAGAGTTCCACCAAGAGAATCAGCTACAGCTTTACACTGCTCTAATATTAATCCTTTTCTTTGCTCATCATCTAGAATTACAAAGTTTTCTTTAAGCTTAGCTTCATATTCATCAGGAGTATTAATTACTATTTCATTGCTTCCTAAGAATCTATGTCCTTTTGTAATATTGCCTGTTTTAATGCCTTCAATTTCAAAATCAATTACTTCTTCATCCATTAGGCATACGAAATATCTTATCGGTCTTACAAAACGGATATTTTTGCCACCCCATCTCATAGATTTAGGGAAGGTAGTTGATTTTATCATTCCTTCAAAAATATCTTTAAGCAGGCCTTTTACAGCTTGCCCTTCTTTTGTAAGCTTAATATGAGCGTATTCATCTTTGCCCACTGTTTTAAAGTATACTTCCTCTGGACTGATATCTTTGCCTTTTAGAAATCCAAGAAGAGCTTTGCTTGGGTTATTATTTTCATCAAAAGCAATTTTCTTAGCTGGACCTTTTAGTTCTTCTTCAACAGTAGCTTGATTTTCTGCCAGCTCATCTATAACTACCACAAATCTTCTAGGTGTGCATTTTAGTTCTATAGATTTATATTCAATATGAAGCTCTTTAAGTGTTTTTTCTAGATATCCCTTCATATCAGCTTTTGTTTTTGCAATAAATCTAGCTGGAATTTCCTCAGTTCCTATCTCAAATAATAGCTTTTTATTCATTGATATCACCACCTTTTAGTAATGGGAAGCCCATTTCTTCACGCTGCTTTACATATGCTGATGCAATTTTTCTAGCCATATTTCTAACTCTTCCTATATAAAGAGCTCTTTGACTTACTCCGATAGCTCCTCTTGCATCTAATAAATTAAAGGCATGAGATGATTTAAGTACATAGTCATAGGCAGGCATTACAAGCCCCTCATCAATAAGTCTAGTAGCTTCTTTTTCATAGGTATTGAACATATTAAGAAGCATATCCTTATCAGATAGCTCAAAACTGTATACAGAATGCTCGTACTCAGCTTTTTTGAATACTTCTCCATATTTAATTTCATCAGTGAAATCTATATCATAGACATTGTTTTTCTCTTGCAGATATAGAGCTATTCTTTCCAATCCATAGGTAAGCTCAGCAGACTCAAGCTCACAGTCAATAGAACCTACTTGCTGAAAATAAGTAAACTGAGTAATTTCCATTCCATCAAGCCAAACCTCCCAGCCTAGCCCCCATGCTCCAAAGGTAGGATTTTCCCAGTTGTCTTCCACAAATCTAATATCATGCTCTTTAGGATTAATTCCTATAGCTTCAAGTGATTTAAGATAAATATCTTGAATATTATCTGGTGATGGCTTCATTATTACTTGGAATTGATGATGCTGATATAGTCTATTCGGATTCTCGCCATATCTTGCATCTGCTGGTCTTCTTGACGGCTCTGTATAGCATACTTTCCAAGGCTCTGGCCCAAGTGCTCTTAAAAAGGTTGCTGGATTCATAGTTCCTGCACCTTTTTCGCTATCATACGCTTGCATTATGATACAGCCTTGGTTTGACCAATATTCTTGAAGTTTCAATATCATTTGCTGAAAATTCATTTTATATGCCCCCATTTGCATTAGTTTATAAGGTTAATATTATTAATATAGAACAAATCAGAGGCTCTAGTCAACCATTGCATACAAAAAAGACCCTATCTCATTAGAATAAGGTCTTTTTGCAAAGTATAAGATTATGAAATTAAATTTCTTTATCTTCCTCTTCTTCTTTTATTACTTCTTCAGTCACATCAGCAGAATCTTTTTTACCCATTTTTTCATCTACCATTTTCTTTACTTCAGCAACTTTTTCTTCTGTCATTTTATTTACATCTATTTCTTCTCCGTCTTCCTTTACTATCTTAATAGTATATTTAGTTACAAAAGCTGCCCCTACTCCTATCATAGCAACAACTGGAGCCATAACAAGTCCAATAGCCCCTACAGTAACTGGAAGATTAAGTAAAACCTCTCCGTCTTTTTCCACTAAAACTCTTGTTACATTGCCTTTTTTAAGAAGGTCTTTTAGTGTGTCTGTAACTTCACTGCTTTTGATGTTGATATTTTCCATAAAACTGTGTTGGCTTTTTTCTAAATAGATGATAGCATCTATAACATCGCCTTCACAAGCATTAAGTGCATCTCTTGCCTGCTCATATGTCACACCTGTTCTGTCTACAACTTGATCAATTTTTTCTAATGTTACCATTTTAAAACCTCCTTAATAATTATCAATAAAATTTATAGATTTTAAATTTAATGTCCCTAGATATTCTTCAATATAATGATGTAGCAGTTGTTTTAGTTCAGCGAGTATGATTTTTGACACCTTTGCATTTACAGCTAAGCTCATGTCATTAGAATATACATACTCTACAAACCTGATGGTTGTCTTATCAAACTCCATCAAAGGCTTTACTTTACTACTGCAATCCTTACAGATGATTCCACCTTCAATTATACTGAAATATCTAGAACGCTCTAACTGTATGATACCACAATTTGCACACTTTAAAACTTCAGGTTTAAAACCTGAGCACTCTAAAATCTTTAATTCATAAATAATTCGCATAAGCTCTAGCTTTTGAGTATCTAGCTCCAGCAGTATATCTAGAGTGTCTTTTAATAAATTAAATAATTTTATATTGGTTTGGTGTTCTATCATAAGTTTTTCAGATAGTTCCATAAAATAAGAGGCATAAAAAAATTTATCTAAGTCAGTAGAAATCTTATAATAGTTTTTTATAAGTTCTACTCTTTGAAGTCTATATGAGCCAGATTGATGAGTTAACACAAAATTTGAATATGCAAATATCTGAGAAGCTGACATAAGAGGACTTTTCACTCTTTTCGAAGCCTTCGTAAACACTGTAATTTTGCCTAGCTTCTGGCTCACTATAGTGAGTATTGTATCAGCCTCGCCATATTTAACTGTTTTTACTACTATACCTTCTGTTTCTATTTGCATGATTTTTCCTACTTATCTTCGTATCCAAATGAGCGAATATAGTTTTCTCTATCTCTCCAGTTTTCTTTAACTTTTACCCAAAGCTCTAGAAATATTTTGCTTCCAAGAATCATCTCTAGTTCTTCTCTTGCAGCCTTACCTATTCCTTTAATTTTTCTTCCCTGACTTCCAATTATTATTTTCTTATGAGATTCTCTTTCGCAGTAAATCACAGCAGAAATATCAATTATATCCTTATCCTTACGCTTTTTCATCGCTTCTATATCAACTGCTATTCCATGAGGAATTTCTTGGTCAGTATACATAAGCAGCTTTTCTCTTATTATTTCTGAAACTAGAACCTTCTCAGGCTGGTCAGTAATCATATCTACTGGAAAATAAAGAGGTCCAGCTTCCATATACTTTGCAAGCACTTTTATCAAGGTGTCGTTATTAGTTCCCTTAAGAGCAGATACTGGTACTATCTCATCAAATATACCAATTTTTGAATACATGTTGATAAGGTCCATCAGTTCTTCCTTTGAAAGCTTATCTATTTTATTTATAGCTAGTATTTTTTTTGATTTGTTTGTTTTTAAGGTTTCAATTATATCTGAATCTTTTTTGCCTATAGATTTTGAATCATCCACCACAAATAATATTACATCAGTATCTCTCATAGATGAATGTGAGACCTTGAGCATATAATCGCCTAGTCTGTTTTGGGGCTTTTGGATTCCTGGTGTATCCATAAATACTATCTGCATTTCATCATCGTTATAAATAGCCCTGATTTGATTTCTAGTAGTTTGAGGTTTATCACTCATGATAGCAATTTTTTCTCCGACTAGAGAGTTCATCAATGTAGATTTCCCTACATTAGGTCTTCCTATAATACTTACAAATCCAGATTTAAAATTCTTTTTACTTGAGTTATTTTTCATCATACCATCCTTTTTTATAAATCATCACTTGTAAATGAATGCGGTAGCAAATCATCTATAGTGTATTCTTTTATTATATTTTTACTTGTGCTTCCTAGTATTATTTTTAAATCCTTGCTAAACTCCACTATAACCTGTCTGCAAATACCACAAGGAAAAGTTTCATCATCATTTGAAGAAGCCACTGCTATTTTTTCAAACTCAGTTTCCCCTTCAGATATAGCTTTAAATATAGCAGTTCTTTCAGCACAATTTGTTGCTCCAAAAGAGGCTACCTCAACATTACAGCCAGTATAGACCTTGCCACTTTTTGTAAGAAGAGCTGCCCCTACCTTGAATTTTGAATATGGAACATAGGCATTTTCTTTTGCCTTTTCTGCAAGTTCAAGTAATTTAAAATTATCCATATTTATATCATCTCCTAGTTACTTTTGATTAAAAAACTACCTTAAACAATAGTGTTATAACAAGGATTCCTAAAATTCCTCCATAAATCACTTCTCTTAAGGTGTGAATTCTCCCTTCTATTCTGCTCTGAGCTACTAATAAAGCTAGCATAAACGAAAGAGTTGCTACTAACGCATTTTCAGAAATATATCCTATTGAGGTAGCTAGTGCAAAAGATAATGCAGCATGACCACTTACTACTCCACCTTGTACATGGCTTCCCTTAGGTGACAGTGTTTTTCCTGCCACGACAAAAAGCAGAGTAATAATTATACCTATAATAGTCACATGGACATCTTGATTTTTTATCTTGATTAACAAAGATAAGGTAGAGGGATTTAATCTGTCAAAGAATACTAAATATGCTACCATAATAGAGTTAAGTGCAGAAACAAGTACCGCTCCAGCGGCTACATCCTTTGCTATTTTAGCAAGGGGACTGTATTCTGTCGTTACTAAATCCACAGTTTTTTCTATGGCCGTGTTGAACATTTCAGACAAGATGACAAGTGAAATAGAAAAAAACACTGCTATAATTTCTATTCGGCTCAAGTTCAAAAAAAGCGTAAGAAATAATACCAATATGGCTATTGCATAGTGAATCTTCATATTTCTTTGGCTTTTTAGAGTATATATTATACCATCAATAGCATAGTTAAATGTTTTTATGAGGTTTGTGTTTTTTTCCAAGACATCTCCTCCTTGCTATCTATTAATGCCAAGAGCTTCTAGTACCTTATTTTGTTTTTCCATCATCAAGCTTTCTTCTTGTTTGGTCATATGGTCATAGCCTAAAAGATGAAACATAGAATGACAAACCAAAAATGCCATTTCCCTTTCAAATGAATGTCCATACTCATCTGCTTGTGAAAATGCTCTTTCTACTGATACCACAATATCCCCTAGTGCAACAGGAAAATTAGAAATACTTGTGTTCATGTCAGAAAGCTCCTGCTTTTCATACATTGGAAACGAAAGCACATCTGTGGCTTTATCCATATTTCTATGTTTGCTATTTATCTCTTTAATAAGCTCATCAGTAGTGAAGGTAAGCGAAATCTCTACTTCCTTGGTAAATCCCTCAAGTTCTAGAGATTTTAGCATAACACTCTCGAGCATTTTTAATAAATCATTTGCTGGAATGTAATTTGAATCATTTTCAAATAAAAGCTGAAGCATTTAGAGTCCACCTCGCTTATTTTTGAAAGCATTTGATTTGTTTGCTTGTTTTTCTTGCTCTTTAAAGGCCACCTTTTTTTCATGCTTTTCATAAGCTTTGATGATTCTTTGTACTAATTCATGTCTTACAACGTCTTTTTCGTTAAGCGCTGAAATGCCTATTCCTTTTACATCTTTTAGCACCTCTGTTGCATGAATTAAACCACTTTTCTTTACACCCGGCAAATCTATTTGGGTAACATCTCCTGTAACAACAGCTTTAGAGCCAAACCCAAGTCTTGTAAGGAACATCTTCATCTGCTCCTGAGTTGTATTTTGCGCCTCATCTAAAATTATAAAAGAGTTGTCTAAGGTTCTTCCTCTCATATAGGCAAGTGGAGCAACCTCAATCATACCTCTTTCCATATATTTTGCAAATTTGTCAGCTCCCATTATATCAAAAAGAGCATCGTACAAAGGTCTAAGGTATGGATCCACCTTGTCCTTTAAATCTCCTGGCAAAAATCCTAAGCTCTCACCTGCTTCTACTGCTGGTCTTGTAAGTATTATTCTGCTTATTTCTTCTCTTTTAAAAGCCATTACTGCCATAGCCACAGCTAAATATGTTTTTCCAGTTCCAGCTGGTCCAATACATACTGTGATATCATTATTTCTTATATTAGAGATATATTCCTTTTGACCTAGAGTTTTAGGTTTTATAGGATTTCCTTTTGCAGAAAGTACTATTACATCATCAGATAAATCCGATAGCTTTTCTTCAGATTTAGTGGACACCAAATCCATAGAATAATATATAGTCTGAGGACTTAGTTTTTCACCTTTTTGAACTAATTTAAACAAATCATGCATTAATCTTTCTGCATTTTCAACTTGAGTTTTATCACCTATAAGAACAACATTGCCATCTCTGAGCACAACGTGAATGCCAAATTGTTCTTCTATCATCTTTATATTTTTATCAAAATTTCCGAATAGCTCTCTTTGAAAAGCTTCATCGTGAAGTTCGAGTTTTTTTTGTTCCAACAAACAATTTTCCTCCTTGGTAAGTTGTATTATATTAGCAAAACAATTAATTTTACAATTTTAGCCTATTTTTTATTATACCATTTTAAAGAGCTTATTAACATAGCTAAGCAGTGCAAAGTATTTATTTACTTAAGCTATACACTGACCTTTTTATTTTTTAATACCCTAGAATTCTTTCTTAATGTTTAGAAGTCTTTTCCATAGGGTAGGAATATACACGAATGCAGTAAGCTTATGTATCCTTAAAGGAAAACCCAAAGCTTTACTTACTGTTAATCACAATTTTAAATTTAGGGGGTAATATAATGTCTATATTAGCAAACTACTTACAAACTGGTGATTGGAAAGGCGAAAAACACGTTCCTGTTATTCATGCACCAGAATCTATTTCAGCAAATGTTTTGACTGAAATTAAATTATCAATCGGGGATGCAATAGCACATCCAAACACTTTAGAGCATCATATTTCATGGTTTAAGCTTTTCTTCCTAGCCGAAGGAGCTAAATTCCCAGTTGAGCTTGGAACTTACAATTTTATGGCTCATGGAGAAGGCGAAATGTTTACTGAGCCAGTAGCTATTGCAAAGGTTAAGCTTCCTTCTTCTGGAAAGCTAATAGCTATTAGCTACTGCAATATCCACGGATTATGGGAAAATTCAGCTGATGTAACTGTAATATAATCTAGCTAAATTTATATTTATATAGAAATTTACAGCTTCGATAAATGCATGAATTAAGTAAGTTTTATTTTAATTTTAACAAAAAGCAGGATTATAATCCTGCTTTTTGTGTTTTTTAGAGTTAATTTATGCTATAATTATACTATCATTAATTATAGGAGTGTGTTTATGTCAAATAATTTAGAAGTTGGTATGATAGTTGAAGGTAAAGTGGTTCAATTAAAACCATTTGGAGCTTTTATTTCTCTTGCAGACAATAAAAGAGGTCTAGTACATATTTCTCAGATTTCTCATGACTACATCAAAGAAGTAAGTGATGCTTTATCTGAAGGAGACACTGTCAAAGTTAAAATCATATCGATTGAGCCTGATTCTGGCAAGATTTCTCTATCTATTAAAGATGCAAATCCAAAGCCAGTAGCAGATAAAGAGCCAAGATTTTCTAGAGATAACAGAGAAAAATCCGATCGTTTCGAAAGAAATGATAAGCCTTCATTCAAAAAAGAGCCAGAAAAATCATTAAACCTTGAAGATATGCTTAAAGAATGGACTAAACAGTCTAACGACAGACAAACAGATATAAATAGAAGATTAAAGAGATAAAAAACAAAGGAATCTAATTTAGATTCCTTTTAATCTTTATATATAATTTCTCCACGCTCATGGATAGTCAAAATTTCTATGCCTGTTTTATTGCTCATATGTTTTTTAAACTTATCTGTAACATCATATACATCTTGGAAATGCATAGGGATGAATATCTTTGGCTTGATTTTTTCAATAAAGTATTCTCCACCCATGTAATATGCATGCTCCAATCTAGGATCTACCGGAAAAAAAGCAATATCTATATTATTTTCAGTTATTTTTTCTATTTCAGATAAAAAAGCTTTTTTTGCATATTCCTTTTCATCTGGCGTTTCGCCTTCCCAATGCCACCAGTTTAAATCTCCTGCATGAAATATAGTCTTTGATTCTGCTGATATCAAAAATGATATCCCTTCATCTGTAGAGCCATATGTTTTTATATTAATATCATCAATAATCAAAGTTTCATAAGGATTCATATAATAAATATTATCTTGTTCATTTTTTACTCGTATTTCTTTATAAAAAATATAATTTACATTATCTGCATTAAAGGTAAGAATTTCTTTATCGTAATGGTCATAATGTCCATGAGATACAAAGATATACACATTTTTATCTTTTGGCATATCTTCAGGTTTTAGCTGACCACAATCTCTATATCTGTTTTTCTTACAGTTATCTTTAAAATAGTCGAAAATAAATAGATTGTTATCAAGTTCAACCATAAAGCCACTGTGAAACAAATACGTTATTTTCAATCATACCCCTCCTAATTTAAAATTTCCTAAGATTTCTCACACTAAGTGGTCTGTCGATGATTTCTTTCATAATTACTGCCCTTTTTAAATCATCTTGATTTCTAAATAAATCTTTTTTTCGCTTATGCTTAGCTGTTTCAGAAGAAGCTATAAAGCTAGGCTCACTTCTTAATACATAGTCAGGATTTAAAGATTTGCCTTCAGTGCTTTCAGCAGAAATATCATAATTTGCATTATCTTTTTTGTATAAAGTCTGAGTATTTGACTTATTTTTTTTACTTTCAAAGCTTTTTTTCTCAGCTTCAATAGATTTGCTTTTTAAGGATTTAGCTTTTTTAGCAAGGCTTTCAACTTTGTCCATCGATATCAAGTCTTTAGCTGGTCCTGTTTTCATTTCATTCCAAATATCTTCCATCCACTGAGAGTTATTTGAGGCTGTTTCATCCGTATTTTGATTATTTTTCTGTTTAATTGACTTCTTTTTTTCATTTTTTTTACTTGAAAAAATCGAAGAAATTATAAAGAAAATAATCAAACTTATCAAACCATCCATTTTGTCACCTCTCTTGATTAAAGCTTCATTCACAATAGCGAATATACTTGCCACATAATCATGCAGCAAGTATATTTAATCAATTACTTTTTATGTTTGTCTGATTCAGAGTGTTCTTGCTCTCTATCTTCGCTGTTTGCTATGGACTCTCTCATTTGAGTATCTGCCATAACATTTTTCATATTATAATAATCCATTATGCCTAACTTACCATTTTTGAACGCTTCGGCAATAGCAAGAGGAACTTCTGACTCTGATTCAACTAACTTAGCTTGCATTTGAACCACAGTAGCTTTCATCTCTTGTTCTTGAGCTATAGCCATAGCTCTTCTTTCTTCTGCTTTAGCCTGAGCTATTTTCTTATCTGCTTCAGCCTGATCAGTTTGAAGTTGAGCTCCTATATTTCTTCCGATATCTACATCGGCTATATCAATCGATAATATTTCAAATGCTGTTCCTGAATCTAAGCCTTTATCAAGTACAGTTTTGGATATTTTATCTGGATTTTCTAATACCTCTTTATGAGTAGTTGAGCTACCTACTGTAGTAACTACACCTTCACCAACTCTGGCAATTATAGTCTCTTCTCCAGCTCCACCGACAAGTCTTTCTATATTAGCCCTTACAGTAACTCTAGCTTTAACTTTTACCTCAATACCGTCCTTTGCAACAGCTGAAATAATAGGTGTCTCTATCACCTTTGGGTTAACAGAAACCTGAACAGCTTCCAAAACATCTCTTCCTGCTAGGTCAATAGCCGCAGCTTGCTCAAATTCTAAGTTTATATTTGCTCTTTGAGCCGCAATAAGTGCGTTAACAACTGAGTTAACGTCCCCTCCAGCTAAATAATGGGCCTCTAGCTTATCTATGGATAGGTTCAAACCAGCCTTGGTTGCTTTAATCATAGGGTTGACAATCTTAATAGGCTGAACTCTCCTAAATCTCATACCTACAAGTGTCATTATAGATACCTTTACACCAGAAAAAAGTGCTGTTATCCACAATCCGATAGGAACAAAGCTTAAAAACATAGATAGTAAGAATATTATTAATACAAAAATTACTACAATTGAAATCAATGGTGCTAAATCCATGTTATTCACCTTCCTTTTCTTTTACTTTAAGTCTACTGCCTTCTACACTTAATACTACCACAATTTTATCTTTTTCTATATACCTGCCTTCAGAAATAGCATCTAACATTTTTCCATCTATCTCAATTTTTCCTGAAGGTCTTAAATAGGTTAGAGTTTTTGCAGTCATGCCAATATAAGAGGTGTCTTCTTTCGATGAAACAAAGCCATTTTCTTTATCTAAATTAGTCCCTAGGAATAAGGTTTTTGATAAATTCCTTTTAGGAAGATACTTAATAATCATAGCTACTATTATAGTTGTGATTAGAAGTGATATTCCAATCGACATAATTGCTTGATTAACTGAAGCAGATGCCATTACAATACTTCCTAATATACCAGCTATCCCCGCTATTCCAAATATACCAAATCCAGGCATGAATATTTCAACAAGCATAAGAATTATTCCCAGTAAAAATACTATTATTGCAAATGAGGTTGTGCTTCCAGAAATAATAGACCCTGCAAAAAATAATGAGAATCCAACAATTGAAAGAAATCCTCCAAATCCAAATCCCGGTGTTATAACTTCCACTACGAGCCCTACAAATCCTAAAGTTAATAATAGCTGACTAATTAACGATGATGATATAAATCCGATAATATTATCGGAAAGCTTCCTCACTGTAATAATTTCATTAACAGCGCTTAATCCTAAATCTTCATAGATTTCTTGTCTTGAATTCATAGTTCCATCAGAAAAATTAAGCTCTTTTGCTTTATTTGTCGTAAGATTTAACAGTTTATCTTTTCCTACTAAATTATCTATTTCTATAGAAGAATCTGCCATCGCTGCTACTAGTTTAGGATCTCTCCCTCTTTTTTCTGCTGTGGTTTCAAGAAGCGATTTCCAGTAGGATAAAGTTTTTTCAGTATTCGGTATTGGTTCAGCCGAGCCTATAGTAGAAGCCGGTGCCATATAAAGCGAATTGGCTGAAATGCTAAGCAAAACTCCTGCTGATTCTGCTTTAGTGTTTACATATGAAGCTGTTTTCACTTTCGATTTTAATATTTCTTGGCTAATTTTCTCTGCAGAATCAATTCTCCCTCCTAAGGTATCCACCTCAAATAAAATCAAGTCTGCATTTTTATTATTTGCATCTTCAATATTTTCTCTTACATAGTTGAGCATTCCAGGATTGACTTCTCCGCTTATTTCTATAACATACACATTGTCAGAAGCCCCAAAGCTTAAGCTAGGAATAATAGATAACATAAGAGCAAATATTAATAAAATACGTTTCATGATACACCTCCCCTTAATTATGCTTTGAGCGTTTTGTTTTATAATAAGTATATACCATTTAAACTGTTAATTTATTACAATCTAAATACAATAAACAAAAAATATAAGACCGGTTAAAGTAAATTATCTACTATAACCGGTCTCATTTTGAAACTTTAGTTCCATCCGTATTGTTTAGAAAACTTTGATCCATTAACTACCTCTTAAATTTTATTCATTTGGGTGAAAAACATTTCTAAAATGGTTCTCAAGCAAAACTTCTAAAATTCTTTCTTTTAAACTTTTTGTTACTAAGGTTTTTTAAATCTTTGAAACTTTGAAACTTTGAATCATCGAAACTTTTTGAAACACTCTTAAAACTTAAAACTAAATTTGAAACTCAACTTTTAAATCTTGCTTCTTAAATTTGTTTCATTGGTTCTTCTTTGTTTCTCTTTGTTTCATTTGAAACTCTTAAAGCTTGTTTCAATTTAAAAATTTGTTGCTTTGAAACTCTCTTACTCTTACATTTTGTTTCTAAAAAATTGATTTAAATCTTTCAAAATCCTAAATTCTCAATACTCACACTTCAAACCTAAAACCATACTTTAAAGATTTAAATCTTTTTCTATTTATATGATAATCTTAAAACTTAAACAGATAAATCATATATTTAGAAATTGTGAAACTGTTGTAAACAATACGGTGTAATAAAGTTTCTGTATTTAAAGAAGGACTTTCATCCTTCTTATTTTATATTTACCATTTAAATATTATTTTAAACATTAATTTATAAAAAATTTGTAATTTTTTTTAAACTAATCATTGTTATAATAGAAATAGATAAGTAAAACTAGTAAAACTGGAGGCTACTCAAATGAAATCTTTTTCTAAAATATCAGGATTACTGCTGATTGCGTTAGGTATATTATTATTTTTGAACAGCTTAGGTTATATTTCTCATACTCCCTGGCAGCTCGTTAGAATTTACTGGCCGCTTATAATCATTTACCTAGGCATAGACGGCCTTCTGAGACCTAGTGGATCAAAAAATATAATCTTCAATTCCCTAGTTTGTTTATCCGGACTCGTTCTTTTAGGGGATCACCTAAACTTATTTCACTTTAACTTGTTTATGTTCATTGATAAATTCTGGCCAATTCTACTTATAATTCTAGGAATTAGCTTGATTGTCAAATCTGACAAAAAGTGAAGCTATAAATGCCCCTGCAGAAAATACAAGTATTATTAAGAAAGCTTTTTCTGTAGGGACGCCTCTTTGTAGATTAAGCGCGATTAAAAAATTTATAATTCCGCTTCCTATAAATTCCATGGTGTTTACTACAGAAGTAGCAACTCCTGCATTTTCAATTTTATTTGCATCCTTTGAAGCTGTAAATGCTAAAATATGAACCATAACTGCAATTCCCATCAAGAAAAATATAACTGGTATTTGATTTACAGGAGGCTTTCCTGCTTTTATTATTAAAAAATAAAACCACAATAAAAAATATGCTCCTGTAAAAAACAATAAGCTTTTCTTATAATTGCCTTTTAATAACCTATCTGATAGTGACATTACAGGCGAGCCTGCAATAAATCCAAATGTAAAGAAAACAACATAGCCTGAAGCTGCTATCTTGCTCATATCATATACACTTGTAAGATAGTTGACTGCCCAAAGTCCCATCATAGATGTCATAGTGGATATGAAAAAAAAGATTATAAACATCGATGGATAGGTTCCCCTAGTTGTCAAAACCTCTTTTATCGCTTGTGAAAAACCTCTAGCCTTATGTATATTACTCACATCAAGCTCTTCATTTTTTTCTTTTTTTTCTCTTACAAAAAATAAAACTAAAATAAGTCCTAATAAGCTAAGTATTGAAATTATGTACAGAGTAGTTTGAGCTCCTGTAAATTTTATTAATACAGCCAAAGGTAAAGTCCCTGCAAACATTCCTAAATTCGATATCAGTGCCATAAGTGCCGAAAGCTGAGAAAAATAAATTGGCTTAAACCACAATGCCTGAACCTTCATAATAGATATTATTACAACAGAGGTTCCTGCACCTATAAAAAATCTCGCTATCCATGCCAAATAATAACTATTGGTTAGACTAAATAATAAGGATCCCAGAAGAGTCAACAATCCTCCCCAAATATTCAAGGTTCTAACTCCTACTTTATCAATTAATATACCAGATGGAATCTGAAATACAGCATATCCATAAAATGCTGCCGATGTCAAAAATGAGAGCTGACTTATATCCATGTTAAGCCTTTGCATTAAATAATCAGGCATAACCCCTATATATAATCTTTGTATAAATACCAAAATCATATTAATTACAAGAGCTCCCCAAACTATTATCCCTTCTTTATTAGCTATTATTCTTTGTTTTATAGATTGCTTAGATTTATTATCGATTATACTGCTTTGTTCCATAGCCTTTTCACCTTCTATGCTCAGAAATTAAAAAGCGATAATAATAATTCTACCCATTAAATCAATAGACTTGCTCATGGATTCTAAAAAACTTACTGTATTCAAAATTATTATTATATAAAAAAGAGGCCAAAGGCCTCTTAGTATGCGTTAATTAAGGAATTTCTTAGCTATTTCGTTGATTCTTTTTCCATCAGCTCTGCCTTGCACTTTTGGCGTAGCCAAGCCCATGATTTTGCCCATATCTTTCATTGTTGATGCGCCAATTTGATTGATTATTTCTTGAATAATAGACTCCAGCTCATCATCTGTAAGCTGTTTTGGAAGATACTGCGTAAGAATGTCTATCTCTTGCTCTGTCTGCAGGATTAAATCTTCTCTTTGCGCTTTTTTAAATTCTTCAAGTGCATCTTTTCTCTGCTTAACTTGTTTGGCTATAATTGCTAAAACATCTTCATCAGAGAGTTCGACTCTTTCATCCACTTCCTTTTGTTTTACAGCAGAACGAATAAGGGTAACCACTGACTTTCTTACTTGTTCTTTATTTTTCATGGATTCTTTAAGGTCATCCATAAGTTTGTCCTTAAGAGTCATAACATTCACCTCTATTTATCTTTTCTTTTTCCTCGCTGCCTCAGCTTTTTTCTTTCTCTTAACACTCGGCTTGTCGTAATGCTCTCTCTTTCTAACTTCAGACATTACACCTGAAAGAGCGCATTGACGCTTAAATCTCTTAAGAGCGCTGTCTAATGATTCATTCTCTTTAACTTTTACTTCTGTTGCCATTTCCTTATCCCTCCCCTCCATTACTAACACTGTTACGATAATATGGAGTTGTCAATCTATTTATTGGCTGGGCATTGATACTAAATCATTATAAACTGAAATCACTATTATTTCAAGAGTTTTTTAACCTGGAGGCCACTTAAGATTTCTTCCCCCTAATAAATGAAAATGTAAATGGAAAACTGTCTGCCCTCCATCAGCATTACAATTGTTTACAATCCTAAATCCTGACTCAGCAATTCCCTCATCTTTGGCGATTTTTGATGCTACCTTTAGCATCTTTTGTCCTAAATCACTTGACTCATCCAAATCTAAAATATTAGCCACGTGCAATTTTGGAACTATAACAATATGTACGGGAGCTTCAGGAGCTATGTCTCTGAACGCTAATATTTCATCATCTTCATAAACTTTATTTGATGGGATATTGCCATTTACTATAGAGCAAAAAATACAATCTGACATTATAACACCCCCTAGCTAATCTATGTATATATCTACACTATTATACCTCATTAATTAGAATTTTCATAATATTAAATCTCATTTTGTATTATTTTTCCATATATTTTTTTATTCTCTAGTCTATCAATATTTACTCGAGCTATCTCGCCAATTAAATCCATGTCTGATTGCACATGAACTTTTACGTAATTCATTGTATGTCCTTCATAGATACCATTTTCATATGACTCAAAAAGTACTTCAACCTCTTTTCCAACTAGCTTTTCTTCAAACTCGAGCTTATTTTTTTCTGCAAGCTCAATAAGCACTTCGCTTCTATGATTTTTAATCTCTGGCTTAATTTGATTATCCATGACTGCAGCTTTAGTTCCTTCTCTTGGTGAGAATTTGAATATATGCATCTCATAAAGATTTATATCCTCTAAGTATGCTCTTGTTTCTTCAAACTCAGCATCACTTTCTCCTGGAAAGCCAACTATTATATCCGTAGTAATCGCAGCATCAGGATAAATTTTTCTAATTTTATCGACAGCCGATTTATACTCTGCTTTATCATAGCGTCTGTTCATTCGCTCAAGCACACTATCGCTTCCACTTTGAAGAGATAAATGAAAATGCGGACAGAATTTATCAATTTCTTTAAGCTCACTTAAGAAATCATCGGTAATAATAAGAGGCTCCACTGAGCTAGTTCTTATTCTGTGTATCCCATCTATATCATTAATTGCTTTTATTACATCTATTAGCCTTATATCACCCAAATCCTTGCCATAAGAAGCTACATGGATTCCTGTTAATACAACTTCCTTATATCCATTTTTCGCAAGAGATTTCACCTCAGAAATTATATCGTTAATCGGCCTGCTTCTTACTGGTCCTCTTGTATATGGAATAATACAATAACTACAAAATCTATCACAGCCCTCTTGAATTTTCAAAAATGCTCTAGTCTTTCCATAAGTCTCTTCTATAGAAAGAGCTTCAAATACTCTTTGCTTCATTATATCTTCTACTTCAATAACATGATCCTTCACATCTAGCTTCTCTACTTCTGTAACTATCTTGTTTCTATCGCTAGTTCCCATGACAAGATTAACGCCCTCGATAGCGATTACTTCATCAGGTGATTTTTGAGAATAACACCCTACAACGGCAATTATTGCATTTTCATTATATTTTTTTGCTCTTCTAATCATTTGTCTTGATTTTTTATCTGACATAGAGGTCACTGTACAAGTATTAATCACATATACATCTGCAAAGCTTTCAAAATCCGTTACTTCGTATCCTGAATCTCTAAAAAGATGCTCCATAGCATCTGTCTCATATTGATTAACTTTACAGCCAAGTGTAAAAAATGCTACTTGCTTATGTCTTTGATATCTATTATAAAAATCCTCTGCCAATAAGGACAACTGCACTTTAGGTTTTAACATAATCTTCCTCCTATTAATAATTCAAGAAAAGATTCTATCATAAAAAACAAGATAAAAAAAGTATATTATAGAAATTTAAAAAGCAAAAATGCTTTTAAAGCCTAAGGTCTAATTAAACTAGACTGCGAACTTTAAAAGCATCATTGATTTTACAAAATTATTGTGAATATAACTAGGTTTCCTATTTCCATTAACAATCTCACTTTTTATAACCAGTTAGATTCTTACTATGTTTGTATATTTTCAGCTTCATATGCTATTATAGCACTAGCAACCACTGCTGCTGTTTCTGTTCTAAGTATTCTAGCACCTAAAGTCAGCACCTTACATCCATTTGATTCTAGTAATTCTATTTCCTCAGGAGTTATTCCACCTTCAGGTCCTACTATTACTCCAATACTTTCTACTTTTGATAAATCTAATGAAGCAAAGTAAGATTTTAAATTATTTTCTTCTTCACACTCATAGAAAACAATATTTATAGTATTGCTTTTTAATTCCTTGACAAGTTCTTTAAAAGTCATCGGACTTTCTATCTTAGGTATGTGATTTCTTTTGCTTTGCTTGGCGGCCTCATAAATAATCCTTTGAAGCCTTGCAATTTTTTTATCTTCTTTTTCTTCTTTTATGGAGCTAACACAGCGCTTAAATTCAACAGGTATGATAGAATATACTCCTATTTCTGTTAGCTTTTGAGCGATTAAATCCAGTTTTTGACCCTTAGGAACTCCTTGGTATACCTTAATCTGAACTCCTAGCTCTCTTTTTATAGCCACTTCTTCAATTACTTTATACTCAACACTGTCTTTTGAAATGGCAATAATTTCGCATAGGTACTCTTTTTCGTTAGAATCTACAACCTCTATTTTGTCATTTACTCTAAGCCTTAATACTTTGGATATATGCTTTACATCCTCTTGATTCTCTATGAAAGTTGATTGGGATATTTCCTGTCTTATAAAAAATCTATCCATTTTAAATCACCTATAAAGTCTTAGCTGTGATACATGCCCACTCGCCTTGGGTATTTACTTCCAATATTTCAAAGCCTTTATCCTCTATTGCTTTTTTAACTTCTTCGAGTCTTGGCATTATTATCCCTGATGAAATAAAAAGTCCATCTTCCTTCATGTAGTTAGCAACCTCATCAGCAAGCTTAATAACTATATCAGCAATTATATTTGCAACTACGATATCTGTTTTTTCAGTTACAACGTCCATAAGATTTCCATGTCTTATTTCTACAAAGCCAAGTAGATTATTCTGCTCTATATTTTCTTTTGACACCTTTACAGCTACTGGATCTAAATCTACGCCTAAGACTCTGTCTGCTCCGAGTTTAGCTGCAGCTATAGATAAAATTCCACTTCCGCAGCCTATATCTAGCACGCTACAATTTGAATCTATATGTCTTTCTAAAGCCTGGATGCACATATTCGTTGTTTCATGTGTACCTGTTCCAAAAGCCATTCCTGGATCAAGCTCAATAACTAGTTCATTTAGCTTTGCATTGTATTCTTCCCATGTAGGCTTGATTACTATCTTATCCGATACCTTGACAGGCTTATAATATTGTTTCCAAGCATTTTCCCAGTCCTGCTGATTCACTTCTTCAAGCTCAACAATTCCATCGCCTATATTTATCCCAAAGCTAGGAAGATTATTAACGCTCTCTTTAATTGATTCTATTTTTGCCAGAACATTTTCTTCTTCAGAAAGATAAGCCTTAACTATAGCTCCTTCATAACCATTAAAAAATACTTCTTCTTCAATATAGTCCCAAGAAAGCTCATCCTTTTGCTGATATAAAAAATCATTAGGATCTTCTATTACAACACCTTGTGCTCCTATTTCATAAAAAATATTTGCAACTGCTTCAACAGCTTCTGTTGTAGTTTTTACTTTTATTTCAGTCCATTTCATTGTTTTCCTCCTGAGAAAAGTCTGGCATAATTAAAAAAATTACTTAAAAATATCTCTCACTTTATCAAAAAAATTTCTGCTTTGCTCATTAACCTCTGTTCCAGTTTCTTTAGCAAAGTCTCTCAGTAAATCTTTTTGTTTTTCTGATAATTTCTTAGGAACTTCAACAGATACCTTCACAAGCTGATCTCCTCTTTGAGTGCTTCTTAGATGTGGAATCCCCTTGCCTCTAAGTCTAAATACCGTTCCTGACTGAGTTCCTTCAGGTATTTTATATTTTACTTTGCCATCTAAAGTCGGTACTTCTACTTCATCGCCTAGTGCTGCCTGCACAAATGTTATCGGCATTTCAAGATAAACATTGTAGCCGTCTCTTTCAAAAAGCTTATGAGGGATTACATTTATGATTATATATAAATCTCCTCTAGGACCACCCTTATGGCCAAGCTGTCCCTCTCCAGACATCTTAATGGTTGCTCCATCGTCTACTCCTGCTGGAATTTTAACATTGATTTTCTTAGCTTTTTTGACTCTTCCTTGACCGTAGCAGGTTTCACATTTATGTTCTATAATGGTACCTGCTCCTTGACAGTTAGGACATGGAGCTACGTTAATCATATTGCCAAAAGGAGTTCTTGTAGTTTGTCTTACCTCTCCTGTTCCATTACAAGTAGGACAAGTAGTAGTACTCGTTCCTGGCTTTGCTCCACTTCCATGACAGGTGTCACACTCTTCTTCTCTTTGAAGTGATATTTCTCTTTCTATTCCAAATGCAGCTTCCTCAAACTTTAGCTCCATTCTTAGTCTCATATCAGCGCCTTTTCTTGGTCCTGTCTTTCTAGAGCTTCTTCCTGCACCACCAAAGCCTCCACCAAACATGTCTCCAAAAATATCTCCAAAAATATCTTCAAAGCCACCAAAGCCTTGTCCACCTGAGAAGCCACCTTGTCCAAAGCCTCCACCTGAGAAGCCAGCATGACCAAATTGGTCATAGGTTCTTCTTTTTTGAGGATCTGAAAGAACTTCGTATGCCTCATTTACTTCTTTAAAATGCTCTTCTGAATCCTTATCCCCTTGGTTCTTATCAGGGTGATATTTCATTGCCATTTTTCTATATGCTTTTTTTATTTCTTGTTCTGAAGCATCTTTTGAGATACCAAGCACCTCATAATAATCACGCTTTTCCACACTTTCACCGCCTATTAATCACTGATTTATAGTTATAGTTTCGACTATTTTATATTTAAGCTACAAAATTATAGCTTGCAATATTGCAAGCTATAATTTATTTTGTCTGCTATTTAGTCTAATCTTTTTATTTGTCTTCGTCAACCACTTCATAATCAGCATCAACTACATCGTCCCCAGCCTGAGATTGTTGCTCTGCTCCTTGCTGAGCCTGAGCCTCTGCCTGAGCCTGCTCATACATTTTTTGTGAAATTGGATGGATTGCTTGCATTACTTTATCAATTTCTGCTCTGATTTGTTCACCTGTCACATCAGCTTTGTCTTTCACTTCTTTTAATCCAGCAATCGCAGCTTCTACTGCTTCTTTTTCCGCTGCAGAAACTTTGTCTCCCATATCTTTTATAGTTTTTTCAGTTTGATAGATTGTAGATTCTGCTTGGTTAAGTGCTTCCATTTTTTCTTTTTTCTTTTTATCTTCTTCAGCATGCATTTCTGCTTCTTTAACTTTTTTGTTTATTTCTTCATCTGAAAGATTAGTACTTGAAGTAATAGTAATTTTTTGCTCTTTGCCTGTTCCTAAATCTTTCGCTCCAACATGCACTATACCATTTGAATCTATATCAAAAGTAACTTCAATTTGAGGAATTCCTCTTGGAGCCGCTGGTATATCCATAAGCTGGAATCTACCTAAAGTAACATTATCTCCTGCCATAGAACGCTCTCCTTGAAGAACGTGTATATCTACTGCAGTTTGATTGTCTGCTGCTGTAGAAAATACTTGAGATTTTTTTGTAGGAATAGTTGTATTTCTTTCAATTATTTTAGTAAATACTCCACCTAAAGTCTCTATTCCTAGTGATAAAGGTGTAACATCAAGTAATAAAACATCTTTAACATCTCCAGCAAGTACTCCAGCTTGAATAGCCGCACCTATTGCCACACACTCGTCAGGATTGATTCCTTTATGAGGCTCTTTTCCAGTAAATTTCTTAATTGCTTCTTGAACAGCTGGAATTCTAGTCGATCCTCCAACTAGGATTACTTTATCTACTTCTGATATAGATAAGCCTGAGTCAGCAAGAGCTTTTCTAGTTGGCTCCATAGTTTTTTCTACTAAGAATGCTGTAAGCTCTTCAAATTTAGCTCTAGTGATGTCCATATTAAGGTGCTTAGGTCCTTCTGCAGTTGCTGTGATAAATGGAAGATTTACATTTGTGTTTAAAGTAGATGAAAGCTCTTTTTTAGCTTTTTCTGCAGCATCCTTAAGTCTTTGATGGCTCATTTTATCTTGTCTTAAATCAACACCTTCAGTCTTTTTAAATTCATCTGCTATATAGTTTACTAAAACTTCATCAAAATCGTCTCCACCTAGTTGATTGTTTCCGCTAGTCGATAAAACTTCAAAGGTTCCATCTCCGATTTCTAGAATAGATACGTCAAATGTTCCTCCACCAAGGTCAAACACTAGTATTTTTTCTTCATGGTCAGTTTTATCAAGTCCATAAGCTAGTGAAGCAGCTGTAGGCTCGTTAATAATTCTTTTAACATTAAGTCCTGCTATTTTTCCGGCATCCTTAGTAGCTTGTCTTTGTGCATCTGTAAAGTATGCTGGAACAGTAATTACTGCTTCAGTTACAGTATCTCCTAGATATGCCTCAGCATCTGATTTTAATTTTTGAAGAATAATCGCTGAAATCTCTTGTGGAGAGTAGTCTTTTCCATCTATTGTAACCTTATGGTCTCTTCCCATTTCTCTTTTGATAGATGCAATAGTTCTATCTGGATTTGTAACAGCTTGTCTTTTAGCTGGCTCTCCAACTATTCTTTCTCCATCCTTTGAAAAAGCAACCACAGATGGAGTCGTACGCATTCCCTCAGCATTTGGAATTACAACTGGTTCTCCACCTTCCATAACTGATACACATGAGTTTGTTGTTCCTAAATCTATACCTATTGTTTTTGCCATTATTATTTCCTCCTCAATATATTTCGTAAATTTTTATCGCTATTACTGATTTAACAAAGTATTTTTATAGCTTCTATTTACTAACCTTTACCATTGATGGTCTTATTACCTTATCCTTTAGCTTATATCCTTTTTGAAGCACATCGATTACCTTGTCAGGTTCATCTGCTTCTTCCTGGATTACTGCATGATGGAAATTAGGATCAAAATCTTGGTTCAAAGCATCAATCTCTTCTAAACCAAATTTATAAAGAGTATCCATAAGCTGCTTTAGTATTAATTCTACACCTTTAAAAAAAGCTGTTTCTGAATTTTCTTTTTCACTTTGTAAAGCACGCTCGAAATTATCTACAATTGTAAGCATCTCAGTTACTATTTTTTCATTTGCAAATACTGTTAGCTCACTTTTTTCTTTTTCAACTCTTTTTTTGTAGTTCATAAAATCTGCCTGAGTTCTTTGGGCAAGTGCTTTCATTTCTTCAATTTCTTGCTGAAGTTTTTCTATTTGAGCTGTTTCAGCCGATTCTTCTTCATTTATCAAGTCTTCTTGTTCATCAACCTCTCTGATATCATCCTGAGTCATTTCCTGCTCCTTTTGCATTGTATTTGTATTTTCTTGTCCTTCCTCTATGGTGTCTTTATCTTCTTTTAAGACTTCGTCATTAAGTGACAATTCAAATCCTCCTTTCTTATAACCTCTATCTATATTTAAGTATTGTTCATAAGTTTATTAAGGCGTTTAGTAATATAATTCATGACAGAATAAGCTCTGTCATAATCCATCCTCTTTGGTCCGATTATTCCAAGCTTCCCGATTGTTTTTCCTTTGTATTCATACTCTGTTGTGATAATCGAGCAGCTTCCGAGTACATCATCAATCGAGTCATCGCCTATTATTATATTTACATTGCCTTTTCGTATTCCCTTTTCTTCTAGCAGGCTAGCTACTTCGTTTTTCTGCTCTAAAAGATTTAAAAATGATTTTGCTTTGCCTATATCACTAAATTCAGGGAAATTAAAAATATTAGTAGCTCCATTTAGTAGTACATTAAAAGAAAGATTTTTATCCATGTTCGATTTCATAACCGTAAACATATCGTCAAAAATCTTATTATACTCCTTGATTTGATGCTTAATATAATTAATAAAATTCATATCAAAGTCTTCAATTATTTTGCCTCTTATATTGTCATTTAATGTCCTTGATATGAGCTCAAGCTTCTCTTCAGAAACTGGAACACTTAATTTAAACTTGCTATTTCTCACAGTCCCATCTTCCATAACCATTATTAAAACAGCAGTCATAGAATCAATATGAACTAAATTTAATTGCTTTATCTTTTTAGATTTTTCTACTTTTTGTGAGATAGCTACAGATGTATAGTTTGTTATCTGGGTCAGCAGAGCTAAGGAATCCTCAAGTAGTTCTTGTATCTGCTCTATATTCCCAACAAGCGCTCCTTCGATTTCATCCTTTTCTTTTTTATTAAGTCCAATAACACCCATTAACTTGTCTACATAAAGTCTATAAGCATCATGGGAAGGGATTCTTCCAGCTGAAGTATGAGGCTGTAATAATAATCCCATTTCTTCAAGGTCTGCCATTTCATTTCTTATAGTAGCAGCACTCACGCCTAATGTTTTATTTTTTGAAATAGTCCTAGAGCCTACGGGTTCAGCCGTCTCTATATATTCTTGAATTATAAACTGTAATATTCTAAGCTTTCTATCGCTCAACTCTAAGTTTGACGCCATACTGTCACCTCGTTTTATCAAACAAATACATCTATATTAAATAATTCTTGGTTTATTTGTTAGCACTCATTATGTTCGAGTGCTAACTCTAAATATATAATAACTATTCTGTTTTGAGTTGTCAACATCTTAATATTTATTTTTCTAATATTTATTTTATTTTTTATTTGGATACTGTAGAGTATAATATATCAATTTAAAATAAGATTTACCAAAGAGGAGTAATAAATTATGAATTATCCAGAAAAAGAAAAAATAAGTCTATATTTTCATATTCCATTTTGTCTTAGTAAATGCTCTTATTGCGATTTTGTTTCCTTCGCAAATTCCACTACTTTTCATGAGCCCTATATAAATGCTTTATTAAAAGAGCTACTATTGTATAAATCTACAATTGATAAAAATCAAATCTCAACTATATTCATAGGCGGAGGTACACCAACTAGCTTAAGTGACAATTTATTTGAATATATGATTAAAAGCATAGATGAAATACTACAGCTAGATTGCAATTCAAATAATATAGAATATACTATAGAAGCAAATCCTAAAACTATTACTTCAAAAAAAGCTGACACCATGAAGCAATATGGCATCAATAGAGTTAGCCTTGGACTTCAGTCAGCAAATGAAATAGAGCTTAAGGTACTAAACCGAATTCATAGCTTCAAAGATCTAGAAGAGTCTATAGATATTCTAAAAGCTCACAGCATTAATAATATTAACGTAGATTTGATGTATGCAATTGCAAACCAAACTATTGAATCCTTTAAAACCTCCATTCAAAAAGTATTAGCTTTAAAGCCAGCTCATATATCCTGCTACTCTCTTATATTAGAAGAAGGTACTGCGCTATATAAGCTTCATAAGGAAAACAAGATAACCTTCCCAACCGAGGATGAGGATATAAGCATGTATGAGCTAGTCGTAAATATGCTTACATCAGCTGGCTATGAGCATTATGAAATATCTAATTTTGCTCTTGCGGGCAGAAAGTGTAGCCACAATATAACTTACTGGAAAGTTAAGCCTTATTTGGGTTTTGGAGTTTCTTCCCATTCTTTTTTCGATAACAGCAGATATTCTAATACCAGTAGCATAGAAGAATACATCGATTTACTATCAAAAAATAGTTTGCCAATAGAAAGCACCGAGCTCATTGATGATACTATGGCCTTTGAAGAATGGATATTTTTAAGGCTCCGCATGAAGGAAGGCATTAATTTTGAAGATATAAATTCAAGATTTAGTATAGATTTTTTAGCAAGTTACAAGCCCAAATTAGATAAACTCTTAAATGAAGGTCTATTAATTTATGATGCTTTCAAAGTAAGTCTTACATTAAAAGGCTTTGAGCTTAGTAATTATGTTTTTTTAACATTATTATCTTAAACTAAAATTTTTTTATTAAACAAAAAAGGAAGTGCTTTTGTAGTAACTGAGAGCAACTTCCTTTTTGTTTAATACAATACATCTTATAGTATAAAAAATGAGATTTTTGACTGCTATTTATCTATAGTCATATACTTTATTAACTATACTGCTAGGTAAAACACATATAATCCAGCAAATAATATAAAAACAGCCAAAATATTTTTTAAATTGTTCGCAAGCTTTATATATTTAGGCTGTGTAACAAGGCTATTTAAAGTAGATACCGAAACTCCAGCAACAATCACAAGTATACTATTTCCTATGCTGTAAGCCATCAGCATAAAAACTCCTAGCACTGGATTTCCTCTGCTTGCAACAAAAGAAAGAATAGCTGCAAGTACAGGAGTAGCACAAGGCGAAGCTGCAAATCCGCCAAATAGACCTAAGGTAAATATGCCAAACAAGCCTTTTTTCACAGGCTTTTCTTCTATACTACAAGCATTTTCCTGTTTTTTGAAATTTATAATCCCAAGTATATTCAAACTACTTCCTATCATAATAAAGGCTAGCACTAGATATATAAGCTTCCCATATCCAGAAAAAATCATTCCGACATAAGCTGTCAAAAATCCTAATACAATAAAGGTGATACTTAAACCTAAAGTAAATACCAGTGAAAATAATAGCCCTTTTTTTCTATCCGATATTTTACTATTGCCCATATAGCCTATAACTAAGGGAATTGTTGTGAGTACACACGGACTAAAAGCTGATATAACACCTGCTAAAAAAGCTATCGGAACAGCCATATAGATATGCTCTAGCATAAATGCAGAAAACATTTGAAGTACGACGTCCATTACTGCATACCTGCTTCTTTAAGCATTTTTTCTATATCATCAAGTGTAGTTACACCTTCAGTTCTTGACTTAATTACTGCATCATTATCTAAAAATACTAAAGTAGGAACTACTCTTACATTATACGCCATCGCCAAATGAGCATTTTCCTGAAGATCTAAATTAACAACAACTACGTTTGCTTTCCCTTTAAATTTTATCTTGGCTTCTTCTATTGTAGGCTCCATATACTTACAAGCTGGGCAAGTTGAAGTTGTAAATTCTAAAAATGTAGGGTAACCATTTTCTATTGCTAAATCATAGTATTCATTTGTTGTGGTTTCATAGCTTTCCTCAGTTTGTGTAGCATTTATCTCAGATTTATCTGTTTGAGTATTTCCACTTGAATCTGAGAGATTTTTATTGAAATAAATAGCTGCCAACGCTCCTATTACAAGGACTATTACCAAAATCTTAATATTTTTGTTCATAGCTCACCTCTTATATCGTTTTTTTAGAATATATAGATATTACATTTAATTGTACCAAAAAAGTCTAAATTTGAAAAGAAGAAAGTAATTAAGTTTAAAATTAAGCTTATGAATCTAGTGTTATTATTTTACATAAAAAGTAATAAATTAGAAAGTTTAATTAAAAAAAAGTCCAGTTTAAGCTAAAATGTAAGAATTAATTTGTACATTTTAACTTAAACTGGACTTATAATTTTTCTATATTAATTTCATCGATATATCAAGCGCTTTGACTGAATGAGTCAGCTCCCCCATCGATATATAATCAAGGCCTATGTCTTTAATCGCATCTAGACGCTCTAAAGTCATATTTCCTGAAGCTTCAAGCGGCACTAAACCATTGCATAAGTTTACGCACTCTCTAAGCTGATTATCATTCATATTATCAAGTAGTATTAAGTTTGGCTTAAGCGCAATAGCTTCTTTTAGCTCTTCAATGTTTTTAACCTCTATTTCTATAGCTATCATTGGCCCTGACTTAGATTTTACTTTATCATAGGCATTTGTTATGCCTCCAGATGCCTTTATATGATTATCCTTAATCATTACAGCTTGCGAAAGATTGTATCTGTGGTTTACTCCACCACCAGTCCTAACAGCATATTTTTCTAGCATTCTAAGCCCTGGCGTTGTTTTTCTCGTATCTAAAAGCTTTGTATTCCCTTCAGAAAGCAAGCTTACTGCCCTATTTGTTTTAGTTGAAATCCCACTAAGATGAGACAAGATATTAAGAGCAACTCTTTCGCCCATCAAAAGAGATTTTGTCCGGCCATAAAGCTCAGCTATGCATTCACCCTTTAGAACGCTTGCCCCATCTGATTTTAAAACCTTCAGCTCACCTTCATACTTAAGAAGCTCAAAAACTCTTCTTACTATATCCCACCCGCAAATTACTCCATCTTCCTTAGCCATAAACTTACCCTTACTTTTATGCTCCTCATCAAAAATCACACTACTAGCAAGGTCAATATTATTAATATCTTCCTCTAGCCACATTTTAACCAGTTGATCAATTTGAAACTCTAGCATTTTTTAATTTCTCCTTTAAAATAATATTGGATACTTCTGCTAATGATACAAGCTCATAGAAATTTTTATTATTATTTTTATATAAATTTAATTCAAACTTAAGCTCATTAATAGCTTCAATATTTTTTTCCGCATAATCAATATTAAAATTTACAAAAAAGCTATTTTGCATTATCTCTCGAACTTTATTTTTTAAGCTTTCTATTTCACTTAATTCTAAATGTTTTTTTCCATTATAGCTTAAGCCTTGTAAACCATAATTATCATGAATCCTAGCCTCTACTTTAATATTAGATTTTATGTCTGTATTTTCTAATCTGCTGTACTTGCCTTCAATAGATTTAGCTACTCTTTTTGAAAATACTAAGGCTTCTAATAGCGAATTACTTGCTAATCTATTATTGCCATGAACATCAGTACAAGCACATTCTCCAGTTGCATACAGGTTATCTACAGTCGTACTTCCAAATTCATCTACTTCAATCCCTCCCATAAAGTAATGCTGGCAGGGACTGACTGGAATAAAATCCTTTTCCATGCTTAGCTTTCTGTTTTTACAGCTTTTATATATATGTGGAAATCTATTTTCTAGGTACTCTTTAGGCTTTGCTGTTACATCTAAATATAAATAGTTTGAATTAGAATTTTTCATTTCCTTAAGCATTGATTTTGATACTACATCTCTAGGAGCTAGATCAGCCATTTCATGATATAAATGCATAAAGGCTTCTTTTTTGTTATTTCTTAAGATTCCCCCTTCTCCTCTAACCGATTCAGAAATAAGAAATCTATCCCCGCTGTTTTCATATAGTCCTGTAGGATGAAATTGAATCAAATCCATATGCTTTAGCTTTGCTCCGGCTTTACTAGCTAGAGTTATTCCATCTCCACTAGCGATAGATGCATTCGTAGTATATTTATAGAGCCTTCCTATGCCTCCAGAGGCAATCACAGTAAAATCTGATTCTATGTACATAGGCTCCTCATTTTCATCTAAAACAGTGGTTAAAAAGCCATTCCTGGATTTGGTAATATCCACTGCCATAGTTCTTTCATTAATTTCTATATTATTTTTCTTAAAAGCATTTTGAGCCAACACTTCAATAACTCTTTTTCCAGTAGTGTCCTTATAGTGCAATATCCTTCTTTTTGTATGTCCTCCTTCTAACGTCAGATCATACCCTCTTTCGTTTTTATCAAAATCCACACCATAATCAATTAAGTTCTGGATGTTTTTCGGTCCTTCACTAACCATAATTTCTAGCATTTTTTTATTATTTTTTCGATTTCCAGCCTTAAGACTATCTTCCATATGGATTTCAAAATCATCATCTTCATCCCAAACGCAAGCTATACCACCTTGCGCTCTATAAGTGTTACAATTATTTATCTCATCCTTTGATAGGACTAGCACTTTTAGGTTTGAAGGAAGTGACAAAGCTGTATAAAGTCCTGCTATTCCAGCTCCAATAATCAAAACATCGTATTTCATTTCGAACTCCTTTTAATCATTTCATAAAGACTTTTAGAAGCTTTCACCATAACATCTTCATCTAGCTTTATTACTTCTCCACCTTTTCCTTGCATAGCAATAAGTAAATCTTGAGCAGTTGTTTTTTTCATATTTTTACATACAAATTCATCGTATAACAAGAAAAATTCTTTTTCAGGATGCTGCTTCTGTAAAGACTCAAGCACACCTAGCTCCGTGCCTATAATAAATTTTGATTTGTCAGATTTACTTACAAAATCCATAATTTCAGTTGTGGAACCTACGAAATCTGCTTGCTCCACCAGCTCCCATTTGCATTCTGGATGAATAAGCACCACAGCATCGGGCTGCTTAGATTTTAAAGCATTCATATCCTCTAGTTCTGCTCTTTCATGAATCGGACAAAAGCCCTCCCAAAGAGTAACATTTTCATTTTTAGTCTTTTCCTTGATATATCTTCCTAAATTTCTATCTGGCAAAAATAAAATTTTTTTATCCTTTATAGTGTTCATTATATTAAGAGCTACGGAAGATGTAACACAAATATCGCTTTGAGCTTTTATATCAGCACTTGTATTTACATAGGAAACAATAAGATGGTTTGGATTATTTTCCTTAAACTCAATCAAGTCATCAAGTGAAACCATATCAGCCATAGGACAACCAGCATCAGGATTAGCAAGTATTACTGTTTTATCTGGCGATAATATTTTAGCTGTTTCAGCCATAAATCTAACTCCGCAGAAATAAATCTTAGGTGTTTTAAGCTTACTTACCAAAGCACTCAAATAATATGAATCTCCTATGTAATCAGCTACCTGCTTGATTTCAGGCATTTGATAATGATGCGCCAAAATTACACAATCCTCTTCAAGCTTCTGTTTTTTTATTAGCTCAAGTATGTTTTCTTTCATGGTTCGCCTTCCTTTTATAAATTTGATATTTAAAATATGTTAGTGACTTTTCTGCTGTCTTGTCATCTGTAAACAATATATCACTATAGTCTTTATTTTTCAATATTATAAAAAGAGCAATGCCTTACTATGAATCTACTAGAATTCATAAACACTAAATTATTAGACGAAAAAAAGCGCTCCCTTTTCAGAAGCGCTTTCTACTAAAATAATTATTGAATTTATTTATCTAGCTTAAGAACAGACATAAATGCCTTTTGAGGAACCTCTACATTCCCAATTTGTCTCATTCTTTTCTTACCCTCTTTTTGTTTTTCAAGTAGCTTACGCTTACGGCTTATATCTCCACCGTAGCATTTCGCAAGTACGTCTTTTCTATATGCACTTATCGTTTCTCTTGCTACTACCTTAGTTCCTATTGCTGCTTGTATAGGCACTGGGAACTGATGCTTTGGAATTTCGTCCTTTAGCTTTTCACACATTACTCTTCCTCTAGTTTGGGCTGTACTTTCGTGAACTATAAATGAAAGTGCATCCACTTGCTCTCTGTTGATTAGAATATCTAGCTTAACTAGTTTTGCTTCTTTATACTCTTTAAATTCATAATCTAATGAGCCATAACCCTTTGTTCTTGATTTTAATGAATCGAAGAAGTCGTATACAACTTCGTTTAATGGAATCTCATAGTGAAGTGTAACTCTTTTGGTGTCTAGATACTCCATGTTGAGCATATTGCCTCTTCTTTCCTGAGCAAGCTCCATTACAGGCCCCACATAATCCGTAGGTACAATTATATTCGCCTTTACTATAGGCTCTTCTATATGGTCAATCTCCTGCACAGGCGGAAGGTTAGTAGGATTTTGTATCATGAGTACTTCTTCATCAGTTTTTATTACTCTAAATAATACAGATGGAGCCGTAGTAATCATATTTAAGTCAAATTCTCTTTCTAATCTTTCTTGAATTATTTCCATATGAAGAAGGCCAAGGAATCCACATCTAAATCCAAATCCTAAAGCTGCAGAGGTTTCTGCTTCAAATTCTAGAGCTGCATCATTTACTTGAAGCTTTTCTAATGCATCTCTTACATTTTCATATTTTTCCCCTTCAGCAGGGTAAATCCCACAATAAACCATAGGGGTAGCTTTTTTATATCCTGGAAGAGGATGCTCTGTTGGGTTATCAGCCAAGGTGATAGTATCTCCAACCCTAGAGCTTCTGATATCCTTAACAGAAGCTGCTATATATCCTACATCTCCAGCTACTAAATCCTCTACTGGAATATGAGTAGGAGAAACAACTCCAACTTCTGTAACCTCGAACACCTTTTTTGTATTCATCATCTTTATTCTATCGCCTTTTTTCACTTTGCCTTCAAATACTCTTACGTAAGAAATTACTCCTTTGTATGAATCGTAATACGAGTCGAATATAAGAGCCTTAAGTGGTGCATCAATATCACCTTTTGGTGCTGGTACCTTATGTACTATCGCCTCTAGAACCTGGTCTATATTAGTCCCGTCTTTTGCTGAAATAAGAGGAGCCTCAGATGCATCTAGTCCTATAATATCCTCTATTTCCGTCTTAATTTCCTCAGGCCTAGCACTAGGAAGGTCTATCTTATTGATTACAGGTACTATTTCCAAATCTTGGTCAAGTGCCAAGTAGACATTAGCTAAAGTTTGAGCCTCTACTCCCTGAGCTGCGTCAACTATAAGGAGAGCACCTTCACAGGCAGCAAGGGATCTAGATACTTCGTAGTTAAAGTCTACGTGACCTGGAGTATCAATTAAATTAAAAAAGTATTCCTCTCCATCTTTTGCTTTGTAAACCAGTCTAATCGACTGCAGTTTAATCGTTATTCCTCTTTCTCTTTCCAAATCCATATTGTCCAGAAGCTGTGCCTTCATATCTCTTGATTGTACTAATCCTGTATCTTCAATCAATCTATCAGCTAGTGTTGATTTTCCATGGTCGATATGAGCAATGATACTAAAATTTCTTGTGCGGCTTTGTCTATCCAACTACTTCTTCCTCCTTAAAAATAATTTTCTTATTTAAATGTTAATTTTATGTTACAAATCTCTCTTTTCGTTATATAATATATAAAGATGAGTAAATAAATTTTTAGGATATGCTTTATCTTATCAGAAACGCCTTTATAATTGAAGTGGAATTATAATGATTTTTAACATTTATCTCATAAAGCTTTCTGAAACTACTTAAATTAATAATTTTTTTACGTTATAAAGCTTTTTGTCCTTTACTTTTGCTCGCTTATTTGGTACAATCTTTTTTGTTGACCAATTGGAAGAATCCAAAAAAACAGGAGGTGAATATATTGGCAAATATTAAGTCTGCTAAGAAAAGAATTTCTGTTACTGCTAAGAAAACTCTTATTAACAGAATGAGAAAATCTCAAATAAAAACAGCAATCAAAAGATTTGAGGCTGCTCTAGCTGAAGGTAATATGGAAGCTGCTACTGAAAACTTCAAGTACGCTCAAAAGAAAATCCATCAAATCGCAGCTAAAGGAACTCTTCATAAAAATGCTGCTGCTAGAAAAGTATCAAAATTAGCTTCTAGATTAAACGCTGCTAAAGCTAACTAATTCAGAGGACAGCTTTAGTTCGTTAACATAGTGAAACTTACTAAGGTATTTGCTTACCATAAATAAAAACCCCATATACTTTGGGGTTTTAATAGTTTACATAAAGGATGACTGAGGTCTTCCTTTTTTTGTTGATTTTTTTAAGCAAAGACCTTAGATGTTTTTTCTGTCTTAATGCGCTGACATATTTTCGTAAGAATAAGCTCTACACCTATTCTCTCATTAATTTGACCATTTTTAATCCTGTAGTCTGTATCAAGGCAAAGGTTTAATAGCACCAAGGCTTCCTTGTACTTTAATTTTTGAGAGTGTATACCCGCCTTTTTAAGAGCATATGGATGAACTGATAGCTTCTGAGCTATCAAAGCTTCATTGTATCCCTTGGCCTTTAATATATGGTATTTCGTTATCATAGAGAGTTGCTTTCCAAACATAGTTAAAATCATAAGAGCCGATTCTCCAGAGTCAATTATATGATTAAATTCAATCAAAGCCTTTTTAAAATCTCCGCTAAAGGTATCTTCAATCAATCTAAATACATTATTCTCGAAATTTTGAAGAATTACTAAATCTATATCTTGAATTGTAATTTTCCCTTGCTTTTGATATAAAGCTGAAATTTTTACTAGCTCATTTTCTAAATCTCTTAAACTTTTCCCAGACTCTTTATAATAATATCCAGTTTTTTCAATAAAGCTTTCCAATTCCAAATCGCTAATAATGGTATTAGATTTCTTTAAAACGGCTTTGCACCATAATTTAAGTTCATTCATCTCAAGCTTGTTTGCTTCAAAAATACAGTGATTTTTTTTAAGCAGTTTAAATAAACTAGATCTTTTATCTACCTCTGGTGGGCAAAATAAAACTATAGTCGTTTCCGCTGGATTTTCAATATAGGCTAGTAGTTTTTTTTCATCTTCTTTAGCCAGCCCCTTAGTCCCAGTTTTGAAGAACTCACTACTTTTTATCACTACTATTCTATTTTTATCCATAAAAGGCACTGATTCAAAGTTTTCTATTATCCTATCAATATCTACAACCTTGTCATCAATAACAGTTAGATTAAAATCTCTAAATGCTGGCTCTAGCTTATTCTTAAAATAATCTAATATAGAATCTATACGATAAGCCTCTTCTCCATAGATGAGATAGACCTTATCCTTTTCATTGTCAATATTTTTCAGCAAATCCTTGTAATTCATTTTTGTTCTCCTTTAAGGTATAGATAGCAAAGATAAAGTAGAATGTAAATATTAGAACATAGGCAACTATTGTAGTATAAATATTTGATGCCTCAAAGTCAATATAAGACAATGAAAACGCTGATATCTTTTGATTGAAATAATACAAAATAAATTTCAGACTTTTAACCATGCTCATAAGTAGATTCCCTAAAAACGGTATCTTATAAAGCACTAATGAAGATAACATAAATGGATAGGTTAAAGTAACTAGAGGTACGCTTATTAAATTAGAAAAAATTGATATAATTGATATTCTCTGAAAATAAAAATATGTAAGGGGCAGAGTTAAAACTTGAGCTGATATTGTCATACTAGTAAGGTTAGCTATGTATTTAGGCAGTATCTTTGTCTTTTCAAAAGTAGCATTAATGCTTTGGTAAAACATACCTATTGAAATAACAGCCATAAAGGATAATGTAAAGCCTGCGTCGTATAAAATAAATGGATTCAAAGCTATTAGCACGCTTGAAAGTAAAAACGCACTGCTAATAACATCATATCTCTTGCAATAAAAAATGCTAGCTATATACATCAAATAGAAAATCCCAGCTCTTATGGCAGAGGGTCTTGCTCCAGTAATTATGACATATATAAAAATAAAAACCAAAACTATAAAATATCTAATATTACTTGGTAACCTTTTAAGCAGAAGCAATGCCATAGAGGCTAGAAGTCCAATGTGAAAACCAGATATTGCCAAGAGATGAGAAATTCCAGTTTTAGAAAATAGCTCTGTATCATTTTCATTCATCTCTGCTCTATCTCCATAAACCAAAGCTTTTACAAAAGGGCTATCCACTCTATAAACAGAGTCTATATATTTTCCTAAATACTCTCTTATTTCGTATATGAGTGTTCTAAAATTTGATTTATGGCTTACTATATCATCAATGTTTCCATTTATCAAATAATTGTATCCTCTTGACCTTAAATAGTTTGCATATCCTCTTTGAGGATGTCCTTTTAGTGCAACCACTTTTCCTTCAACTGCAATTACGCTCCCTGGCAGGATATTATCAGTATAATCTAAGCTAGAATATTCATACTGAATTATGGCTGAATCCCCTGAGTAAAGCATAGTGTAATTTGGTCTTTTTTCTACTTGGTCTATTTGATATTCCCGATAAACCTCAATTGGTTCTGACTCTATAAAGCTTCGCTCTTGGTATACCAAGGTAAACACTGCTGAAATAAAAATACAAATGAATATAACAAAAGAGTATCTTCTCATAGTCACTCATCCATTCTTTTTCTATATCTAATATGATGAAGTATTTTTTATATTCAGTCAATTATTTTATTCACAAAAAACCACATCTCCAAAAGGATAATGTGGTCGTTAATAGCTATATTTAATATTAAAATTAATTATTTAGTAGCTGTGATTATACATTGAATTTAAGTCTTACATTTTTAGATATATAGGAAAATACTGGATACCCTATAATAAATGAAGCCAACGCTTGGACTCCGTTAAATGCAATACTCTGAAGTGCAACTTTATAGCTTGAATACATAACTGTTTCAACCATAAAATAACCTAATACCATAAATGCAACGCCTGCTAACGAGCTGTACATTCCAGCTAGTTTAGTTCCTCCAAATTTAACAAATAACCAGCCTATGATATATCCTTCTATACCTTTTACTATAAGTGTAAATACAGCAAAATGTGCATATCCAGACAATAAATCTGCCATTGCAGAGCCTATGCCACCTGCAATCATTCCTGCTACAGGTCCAAACATAAGTGAAGAAATAATAATAAATGCATCCCCTATATTAACATAACCGTTGGTTGCAGGTACGTGTATTTTGATAAACATTGTACCCACACAAACAAGTGCTATAAGTAAGCTATAGGTAACTAATTTATGAGTTTTATTCATAAGTTTCCCCTCCTTACTTATATTCTACATAAATCTTAATTCAGTATCAATAAATAGTGTATCGTTACAAAATTAGATATATTCATTCACATATGAAATTTTATATGAAAATAGTCTATTAAGTTGAGCCAAATTAATATTTTCAGCTTCAATTTTTCCTAAATCATAAGCTGCCGAAACTGATACAGTTCCCATATAAAGTTGAGTTAAGGTTCCTATATCCATTACTGCATCAGCTTTATTATCAGAAATTGCTACTGAGCCATTTTTAATATGAAATACCTGATTGTTTTGACTCAAAATACCATCATTAATCCTTATGCTTAAATCTAAAATCATATCTTTAGCTAATTTTTCAAGTACGTATTTTACATCTACTATCCTAGCCATCATAAAAGGCTTTAGACTTACAGATATTTTATTGTTAAATCCGAAATAATACATAAGCTGAGAATCTATAGGTTGCTGTATAGTAACACTATCAAGCTGAGTCTTGTGACTAGCCACAAGCGTCATAAATGAATCCAAAGAACTAGAATCCAGATAGAACATTTCTCTTACATAACCCTTAGATGCTTCCATTTTTGGATAAAAAACCATATACCCTATAGGCTCATTAGCATTATTTTTTGCTAAAAAAATCTCTCCTGCTTCAACTTTAATTTCTTCAAAGTAAGTGTAATAATGATTTCTATCTCTTTCCAAATAAATATCCCAATTTTTTGCCTTCTCTAGATAAATTTCTATAAGCAAGTCCGCAAGCTCATCTGTCATCTTTGTGATTCTTTCAAGATTCACAGATTTGTTATTTTTATACTCAATATCAGATAGATTAACCTCAAAGCTATATAAACTAAAGCAGTTTTCATAGCCATATCGTCTATAAATAGCAGTATCTATAGGCATCAATAGTGATATCTTCTCTCCTAGGTTATAGGCCTCCTCCAAAGCTTTATTTAAAAGCTTTGTTGTTAGTTTTTTTCCCCTATGTTCTGGATATACACTTATCCCTACCACATAGGCCGTATTTTGGGAATCCTTACTTATGTTTATTTTATATGGATTTCTTTGAAGAGATGCAAGTAATGCAGTGTCCTTAGCAATTAAATTACACCCTGGATTGTATCTTTTATCAAAGTAATAATTTACAAAGCTCTCCTCATCAGAAAATGAATATTCCCATAAATTTCTTATTTCTTTAAGATCGTCATACAAAGCATATCTTATTTCTGACATAAAGCCCTCCTATTTTTCAATCAGAGTGTACTTTTCCACTAGCTTAATAGGCTTGTAGGATAATTTGGCTTGTCTCAAGCCCTCTAGGCCTAAATCCTCTTCACGGTTCACAAATTCAACATCTGGAAATTCATTTTCTAAAAACAATTTATTGATAGCAGTATAAAGTCCTCTTATTTCAGGATTAGCTTTTTCTACATGCACAACAACAGTATCAGGATTAAGTAATTCACCAAAAGTAAAAGCCTCCAAATTATTATCTATATAAATTCCACCGACTTTGGTTTCTGTAAGCTTAGGATAATTTTTAAATACCTTTTCTACTGCAAGTCTTTCCCCAACTAAGTGCTGGTCCTTTTCCTTATCCTCAGCCCATCTTTCCATCAAAGCAATTGCTTCTGGAAAGTCCTTGCAGCCTAATCTTCTATACTCAAATCTATCTCCATATTCCTTTAAAAAACTATTGTAGTGATTTTTCTTAGAGTGATATTTTCTTCCTGATAATGTCCTTAATTTTTCTGCTTCATAAAAATAATCATGAGAATCTCTCTCCTCAATTATCTCAAATCTATCAGGATATTTTTGAGATAAATATTCAACCCATGGCTTAGTAACAGCTCTAAGAATTAATTTTTGTTCCAATCCATTAAAGCAGCCTTCTATAGCCTCAAAGGCTTTTTGATAATTTTCAGGCTCAGTTATAGGCTGGATAGCAAAATAACTGTCATTTACTCGTCCAAATATATTAAGATAGCCATCTTCTATCATATAGCTCGTATTAAATACATGCTGCCACATATAAATAGTCATAAAGCTATATTCACAGGCTTCATATCTCACCTTATTAAAATACTCTTCAAGCTCGTCCTTAGAATTTATTCCTATGGGCTTAAGTTTACATTCATCTTCCAATTTATTGATTGTAATCTCCTCCTCAAAAAACTTTAATCATAATATTATATTATAACATACCATTTCAGTATGTAACCGATGTAACACTCCCTAAGAAAAATTATACACCAATAACCTTCTTTCTAATCAAATACCTTCCCTATGGATTATGTTATAATTAAAATTATAATAATTAGTTAAATCAAAGGAGACATAAATGAATTTCAATAAAAATAAACTTAAAAAATTTTCTCTAAATGTGTTATTAATATTTGCCCTGATTGCTTCTTCTATTTTTTTCTCAGCTTGTGATATTTTAGAAAAGGATACAAGACTTCAAGTTCATTTTATAGATGTAGACCAAGGTGATAGTACCTTGATAATTTCTCCAAATGGTAGGACTATGCTCATCGATGCCGGAGACAACAGCAAAGGAAGTGAAGTCATCTCGTACTTAAAAAGAAAAGGTGTATCCAAAATTGACATACTAATCGGTACTCATCCAGATGCTGACCACATAGGTGGTCTAGATGATGTGATAGAGGCTTTTGAAATAGGAGAATTTTATCTTCCAAGAAAAAGCCATACCACAAATACCTTTGAATCTGTTTTGCTTGCTGCTAAGTCAAAAGGGCTATCCATAAAAGAAGGTTATGCTGATAGAGAGCTAGATTATGATGAAAATATAAAGCTTAAAATTTTATCTCCTATAAAATCAAAGGATTATGGAAGTGATAACAATCTCTATTCCATAGTAGTAAAGCTCGACTATAATCAAGCATCTTTTTTATTTATGGGTGATGCAGAATATAAAAACGAATATGATATGCTAGCATCTGACTACAGTCTTAAGTCAGATGTTGTAAAGCTTGGACACCATGGAAGTCATTCATCTACAAGTCCAGAATTATTAAACGCTGTTATGCCCTCTGCCGCTATAGTATCTTGTGGATATAAAAATAAATACTCTCATCCTCACAAAGAAGTCCTAGACTTACTTGAAACAAGCAGTATCCCTTTATACAGAACGGATGAACAAGGAGATATTATTTTTAGGACAGATGGAAAAACAATAACTGCAAATACAGAGCCCGGGTCTTACACTTATAGAAAATATAAATAGGAGGCTGATTATGAAAGGAATAATAGATAGGTTTGAAGGAGATATTGTCGTTATAGAGCTTGAAAACAATGAGTTTATAGATATAAATATCAGTGACTTGCCAAAAAATATCTCTACTGGTGATGTAATAGAACTACTAGATGGCAAAATAAATCTATGCATAGAAGAAACAAAAAATAAAAAACAAGCAATCGAAGATTTGATGGATGAGCTATTTGAATAATAGTCCAATCAGCTCACTGAGATAAGCAAAACAGATTTATCAAGTGCTAACTCGAACCATGTCGTGCTTGCAATAAAATAATTTTTATAAAAATATAAAATTATTTTATTGACTTATTATTTTATTACATGTACAATCTGACATTAAATAAACAAGAAAAGCTATGAAGAAAAATAGTACATTATAATTTCTGTTCAGAGAGCTGATGGTTGGTGCGAATCAGTGAGAAATTTTATGGAATCCATTTCTGAGCTGTTCTGAGGAAATCCAAGTAATCAGAACCGTAAGCCTGCGTTAAAGGTGTCAAAGTGAACAGCTATCAATGATAGCGGTTAATTTGGGTGGCAACGCGGAGTTTAGACTTCGTCCCTTTTGTGGGACGGAGTCTTTTTTAATATCCAAAATCCAGATTGTAAAATTAGCTTAGTTATAATAAGTATTTTAATTAACGTTAATGAATTTATTAAGGAGGTAGAGCATGAGGTTATTTATTCCAGGACCAGTAAATGTAGAAGAAGATGTATTAAAAGTTATGTCCAGCCCAATGATAAGTCACAGGAGTAAATCAGCCTCCTGTCTCCAACAATCTATATCAAAAAATATGCAGATTCTGTGGAATACAAAAAACTCTATACTATTGTCCACATCTTCAGGGAGTGGACTTATGGAGGCAGCTGTAAAAAGTCTTATACTAAAAAAAGGAGTGTTCTTTTCCTTAGGAGCTTTTGGAAAAAGATGGTATGAAATGGCAATAGCTAACGGAAAAGAAGCTGATATTTACGAAGTAGAAGAAGGGTATAGCAACAAAGCAGAGTTTATTGACAGCATACTAAAAAAGGGCTGTTATGATTTTGCTGCTATAACTCACAACGAAACTTCTACCGGTGTAGAAAACCCACTTATTGATATCTCAAATGTCATGAAAAAATATAGCGATATAATCTTCGCTGTAGATACAGTTAGCTCAACTGGCGGAGTAGATATAGACGTAGATTCTTGTAAAATAGATTTTTGCGTCACCTCTACACAAAAATGCCTCGGGCTTCCTCCGGGACTTTCTATCTGCAGTATATCAGATAAAGCAATAAATCGTACTAAGTATGTTGAAAACAGAGGATATTATCTCGATTTGCTCACTTTGTATGAGTATACAATAAACAAGGACTACCAATATCCAGCTACGCCTTCACTATCACATATGTATGCCTTGGATTATAAATTAAACAAAATAATTAACATAGAGAAAAAAGAAAATAGATTTCAAAGACATAAGCTACTAGCTGATATTACCAGAGACTGGGCAAGAGATAGATATAAGCTACTTGTAAAGGACAATAACTATTCAGATACAGTGACAGCAGTAGTGAATTCTAGAGAAACTGATTTAAAAATGCTATCTTCAAAATTAAAAGATCAAGGCTACGTATTTTCAAATGGATACGGCAAGCTAAAGGATAAGACTTTTAGAATCGCACATATGGCAGATACCACCATAGAAGAACTAAAGGCTTATTTAGAAACCATTGATAAATTAATTTAATTGATATATACAGGAGGAAAATAAAATGAGAATATTAATAAATGAAGGTCTTCAAGCAGATGCTATAGATATACTTAAGGGTTTTGGTTATGAAATTATAAATCAGAAATACGATTACGATGCACTTATGGATATAATTCAAACTGTAGACGTTTTGATTGTAAAATCTCATACAAGAGTTGATAGAAAGCTACTCGCAAAGGGCCATAACGGACTTCTTAAAATGGTTGTTCGAGCAGGAGTAGGAACAGATAATATAGATATGGATTATGCAAATCAGCTCAGGATTGAGGTCTATAACACTCCTAATGCCAGCACTGACTCTGTTGCAGAATTAGCCCTTGGACATCTTCTAGTCCTTGCTAGAAATATTAATAAATCAATTGTAAGCCTTAGAAATGGACAGTGGAATAAGGCAGCATATTTGGGAACTGAAATTAAAGGTAAAACTCTTGGCATAATAGGATTTGGAAGAATTGGTAAATGCCTAGCAAAAAAAGCTGATGCGCTTGGAATGAATATTATCTATAACGATTTGTATGATTTTGGAAATATCGATGTACCTGGAACCTATCACGATTTAAAAGACTTGCTTCCAAAAGCTGACTTTATTTCTATACACACACCATATTTACCTGAGCCTCTTATAAAAGAGGAAGAATTTATTTTGATGAAGCCAAGCGCTTATATCATAAATGCAGCTAGAGGAGGAGTCATCGATGAAAATGCTCTTCTTACAGCTTTAGATAACGATTATATCAAAGGAGCTGCTATCGACGTATTTCTAAACGAACCACATCCTAATGAAAGAATCTGCAATCATCCTAATGTTTCTGTAACTCCTCATTTAGGTGGCTCTACTCATGAAGCTTTTTATAGAATAGGCATGGAAATAACCCAAATCCTACAGCCTATCCAAAGAAAAAATGTAATATAATAGGGGCTCGAGCAAGAAAATATATAGGCAATATATTTTTCAAACTAAAAGTGAAAGCAACTGCACAGTTATTCTAGTTATTAAAAAAGGACTGTAAAAAAATAGTACAGATAAGTACTAAATTTTTCACAGTCCCTTTTTTAATTTATTTTGATGCTCTCATCTGTAGCTCTCTTCTTAGCATATCTAGTGCCTGAGAAACCGCTCTTCTTCTCACATTATCTCTAGAGCCCCAAGAGTCCATCTTCATCACCTTAACTTCTCCAAGCAAGTACAGACCTATATAAACAAGCCCTACTGGTTTTTTATCTGTCCCTCCATCTGGACCAGCTATTCCAGTAATAGATAAAGCAACATCACTCTTTGCTCTATCTGCAGCACCTTTTGCCATTTGCTTTGCAACTTCTTCGCTTACAGCTCCATATTTGGATAAAATTTTAGAATCAACACCCAAGGTATTTATTTTAGATTCATTTGAGTAAGTTATAAAACCTTCTTTAAATACTTTGGATATTCCAGGATAATTTATAAGTCTTCCAGCAAGCAGTCCTCCACTACAAGACTCAGCTACTGATATAGATAGATTTTGCTCTATTAATAAAGATGCTACAACTGCTTCCAAAGTCGTATCTCCAATAGCGTATACATCCATACCCAGTCTATCGCATATTTTCTTTACTACAGGCTCTAGCAATAATCTCGCTTCCTGCTCAGTGTTGGCACTAGCTGTAACTCTAAGTGTAAGTCCGTGCTCTTTTGCATATGGAGCCACAGTTGGATTTTCCTGAGCTTCTATGATATCCATAATTTTTTCTTCCATATGCCCTTCGCCTATACCTGAAATATTAATGATATCCGAAATAAATACTTTGCCAGTTCTTTTTTCTAGATATGGAATAATATATTTTTCCATCAAAGGTATTACTTCTCTTGGTGGACCAGGTAGTATGACTAGAACCTTTTCATCAAATTCTATAATACAAGCTGGAGCTGTTCCATTTTCATTTGGAATTATCTTAGCTCCTTCTGGAAAATAAGCCTGTCGTTTGTTGCCTTCATTTAAAGGAAGCCCTCTTGAGCCAAAAAAATCCTCAAGATGCTTTATTGACTCTTCATCAAGTATCATCTCTCTTTTTAAAAAATGAGCTGCTGCTTCCTTTGTAAGATCATCTCTTGTAGGTCCAAGCCCTCCTGTAGTTATGACTAAATCAGCTCTTTCAAAAGCTGTCTCAAGTTCTTTTGATACTCTGTTTAGATTGTCACCTACAACAGATTGATGATAGACATCTATCCCTAAATTATATAGCTCTCTTGCAATATCCCTAGAATTGCTATTTAAAATTTCTCCCATTAAAAGCTCTGTACCTACAGCAATTATCTCTGCTTTCATAAGTTATATCCTCCTGAGTATCTATATTAAAAAGAACATTATACTAAAATATCATTTTAAGAATACATCAATGAATTAAACTTATCAAGACAGAAGAATAATTACTCTCTATAAATAACTGTTTGCTTCCTCGCAAAGCTCATTTATCAAATCCTTGACTGTAGTTATTTTATCTATTTTATAAGCATTCGTCCCCGCAAAAACAAGTCCATTTTCCATATCACCTGTTACCGATTGGATAAGAGCTTGAGAAATGCAGTATGGCGTAGTAGCTGGGTTACAAGGGATAAGGCAATCATAGCAACGCTTTACAGGAATATTGCCTTTGTCTAGCTTTTTAGTAAACTCATTATCTACAGCTCTTCCTGGCATCCCTACTGGGCTTTGTACCAATCTTATATCTTCTTTTTTTGCATCTACATATGAATTTTTAAAATTTATATGAGCATCACATTCTTCAGTTGCAACAAATCTAGTTGCCATTTGAACCCCGCTCGCTCCTAGCTTAATAAACTTTGCAATGTCCTCTCCTGAGTATATTCCACCAGCAGCAATCACTGGAACCTGAATTTTATACTTTTCTTCAAATGGTTTCATCGCTTCTATTACTTCAGTCACTAGCTCTTCAAGCGGCCTAAATTCATTTTTTGCCAGTTCCTCCTTTGAAAAGCCTAGATGTCCTCCAGCTTCTGGTCCTTCAACTATAACCATATCAGGTATTCTTTTATATTTTTTGTCCCATACCTTGGATATAAGAGCTGCTGCTTTTCCTGATGATACTATCGGTACAATTTTTGTCTGTGAGCCTTCTACTAAAGCAGGTAAATCTAATGGAAGTCCAGCTCCTGAAATTATTAAATCTATTTTCATTTCTACTGCAGCCGCAACCATTTCTTTATAGTTTTTCATTGCTGTTAATAGATTTACTCCTAGTATTCCATCACCACAAAGCTCTTTAGCTCTTTTTATATGCTTCTTTAGAGCTCTTACATTTGCTTCGTTGTTATTTGATAAAAAATCTGGCTCATCATAGCCTATCTGAACTCCTGAAATAACTCCTATAGCACCTTCACGTGCTACTGCTGATGCAAGTGAAGATAGTGACACTCCTACACCCATTGCTCCTTGTATTATAGGAAGCTTTGCTATTCGGTCACCTAATTTTATCGGCTTTAAACTATTAATGGTAATCTCTCCTTTTAAAATATTTTGATAATCAAAGTATACATATTTATTTTAAACTATTTTAGTTTGATAATCAAAGTATTTTTTTATTTTTGCAATTTAACCATTAATGTTTAAGCAAAAAGCATATTTATAATTAATTTTCTGGTATAATTTTAATTAATACTGTTAAATGAAAGGATGGTTTAAATGAACGAAAACAATAACTTGTCTTCTAAAAAATGTGAAGCTTGCAGTACTGGCACTATACCTCTTCACGGAAATGAATTATTTGAATTAATGAAGGCTATCCATCCTGACTGGAGTCTTGATAACAATACAAAGATTATTAGAACATTTAGATTCAAGGATTTTATGTCTGCCCTTAATTTTGTAAATAAAGTTGGAGAAGTTGCTGAAGCAGAAGGGCATCACCCTGATATAGAGCTAAGCTGGGGCAAAGTAAAGATAATACTTCTGACTCACAAAATCCACGGTCTTAGTATCAATGACTTTATTATGGCCGCTAAACTCGATGATTTAGCTATTTAGTCTTTCTTGAATTTTTGTAGTATTTTGTAATGCACACATAAAACTTAGCCTCTCTAGGGGCTAAGTTTTTATAATTAATAGTGGAGGCAAAAATGAAAAGTATTTCGAATATTTTAGGATTTAATAAAGAAGCAATGCTTCTTGATTCTAAACTCTATATTGTAAAGTCTATGGTTGCAATTGCCACTGGGTATATCATAGGCTCAAAAATGCCTATTGCAAATCTGGATATGATATCCGTTCTTTTAGGAGTTATGTACAATCTCGAGCCTGTTAATGTATCTGGGATAAAAGGGGGGATTAATCAGCTTTTAGCTTCTACTTTAGGAGCCGCTTGCACTGGAATATTGATTTTGCTATTTGGTATCAATGTATACACTATAGCTCTAGGAATGGCACTTACATTATATGTATCTCTTAAAATAAACTGGAGAATGGTTTCTCCCGTAGCTATATTCACTTGTATTTATATGACTCAGTTTGTACAGCTAAACGCAGCAGCGGAGCCTAGCATCTGGCTCACCTTTAGATTGAGAATCGCAGCTCTTAGCTTAGGTGTAGCAATAGCTATATTTTATAATTATTTATTTTCATTTTTTTATTACAAAAAAATCGGTCACAAGCGATTGGAATTTGTTAAGCTTCAAACCTTAAAAGGCCTTACTCATATAAAAAATCAACTTTTAGGCACAGATATTTCTAATGAAAATTCAAATATCTTGTATCAAAGCATTTTTAATGATGTGGAATTAGTGAATTCAAACATCAAAACTATGCTTAGTGAATCAGCACTTCCCTACAAAGCTGTCCAAAAAGATGAGCTTATTACTATTTCAACAATAATTGATGACTTAAAAAAGATAAACCATTTATCCTACGATATTTATTTTGCCTATAAAGAGGATCCTTTCCTCGATATTCACAGTGAAAAAATATTAAGCTCTATAGATAACGTAATAGTAAGTCTAAGTACCATTGATTTTAATAATTTGGATTTAGAAAACAAAAACTTCCAGAATAACCATATAGATTATTCTGGAAGCGAAAGTAATCGTTTGATTTGGAATCTTAAAACTATAGAAAAATCAGTAGAAAATATTTACTCATCTGCTAAAATATTATCCCTAAAAAACATTATTATGCCGTAAGCAGCCATAACAGCCATGTATTGATCTGACAATGATGATTCTATCCCTTCTATATTGGCATTGTCCCTATATAGTTGTTCATTTCGTTCCACCTCGGAATCGAAGAACTCATCAAACTCCTCGATTGATTTCATGGCTGAAATTTTGTCTGCATACCTATCATATTCTTCTCCTAGATGCTGCAGAAAAAATTTATCCAGTGCAGGATACCTTGTCTTATAAAGTGATAATACTTGATCTTTTGTCTTAATTTTCATATGAAATCCTCCAGTCTTATTCTCCTAATTGTGATTCTAAATTTGCTATTTCTGCTTTTAGTATATCAATTTCATTTATATAAGCCTGAACCTGGTCGTCAACTGTTTTATTTTCTTTTAATGCTGTATAAACAAGCTCTCCAAGTAGTTTATACTTTTCGTCAACATTTGATTTAACCTTTGCAATATCCATTTTTATCTTTGTAGTGTTTGCAACTTCCGATGTTTTTTCCCCAACCTTGTTAAGCGTCTGAGCCATTTTATCCATAAAACTCATAAAATTCCCTCCCTGTATTATTTTGTATAATAATACCCAAAAATTGGTTAAACTATCACATCGTGCTAATGCTACAAAGTAAAATTTCTGCTACTTCTTCACAGTTAATTTCAATATCTAAGCTTGCATTTGGTTTATTTGCATTTACAAGTAACAAATCCATTTTTGATAAAGTTATATCACTATCCTCTAGCTTAATATTTAAATCATGAAATGGAGATATTAATATTTCAAACCTATTTTCAAATCCAGCTTCTACGGTCTCCTTAAATAAAGTCATAGTATACACTTTGTCTATTTTTACTGATTTAAGATTCCCTGAAGCTTTTTCACTTAGCATAAGGTTAAAATCCTTGGCTTTTCCATAGCTTGTAGTAGGAATAGCTCCAGAGAAATTATAAACCTCAAAAGGCTGTAAATCTATAAAATCTTTATTATTATGTGTAAGCCTTAGAAGATTATCTAGTGGAGTTATATACCTATTAATCCCTTTAAGCTCTGTGAATTCTGATTTATCTAAATCCACAGTAGCTGAGCTAATTCTAAATGCAAAATCTCTCACAGCATAGCTAGAATGCTCGGGAAAAATCAACATTTGCGTAGTAGTTCCCCCTGACCAAGAGGATGTCTGATATTCTTCTTTATGAATTATTTTTAGGTTGTAGCTCATTATAGCTTCTCCTCACGAGTGTTATGAATTTCAAATATAACATTCTTATTTTCTTTTGATGCCTCTTCAAACACATCTATAAGAGCATATCCATAGTCTTCTAAATTAGCTATTAGGTTTTCCTTATTAATGAGCTTAATTTCAATCTTTGAACTGTAGCTCATAAGAACATCCCAAAGAGCATCTAAATTATTTCCGTAGTATTCGTTGTTATCCAATTGATGCTTTATATAAAGATGTACATAGTCTTTATTTTTCATATCTTTTCCATCTAAAACTACTTTTATCATAATCACTCCTCTTTGTAAAGCAATTCAAAGCTATCATAATGATCCTTTGTGTAATATATTAACCCATCATTTGAATATACTAATCTTTCTGGTCCTCTAAATCCCCCTTTATAATTTATATCACATTCAAAGTACTCCCTGCCTGATTTTTTAGGTAGCTTGCCTTCTCTATTTCCAAATCTATCTCCTCCAATGCTCATTTTATCTGTCACTTCCCATAGATTTCCTTCACTGGCTTCCCATCCCATGCTCCCTGCATCTTTTTTAGTTATATAATTTCTTGGAAGCTTATTGTAGGTATGAATAAATAATGCAACCTCAGCTTTACTTGTATAATATCCCTGTTCATCTATCTCGTCATTAGATGAATTTGAAGTTTCATATGCTTCATTTGATTGATTTTCTAAATCATCTATGCTTTCTTCAATTTCGTTTATTTGTGGTATATCTGAATCTTTATATTCTTCTGTTTGAAATGGGCTACAAGCTACAAAGGAAAAAATGTATACAATCATCATAACTATGGATAATACTTTTTTTATATTAGAATTCACATCTAAACCTCCTAAAATTAACAATTTCTATAGCAATATTATATAATACTTCTAGTAATTATTTGCAATTTTTCTATAATATTTCAAAATCAAGGAAAATGTTTTCATAAATATGATAAAAACCGTTATAATGTATTTAGTGTGTTAAACTTTTAGATTTATACCACAGGAGGAGACAATATGCAAAAGATACTTCAAGAGGCTATTGACAATAACAGACATTGGACTGCCCATGGCGCTGTCGCTTCATACATACCTGAGCTTGCTAAAGAAAATCCAGATGCTTTAGGTGTCTGTATTTACAATATTGACAATACAACGCTATGCGCTGGAGATTCACATACTAAGTTTACTATCCAAAGTGTTTCTAAAGTAGTGACCTTAATTTGTGCTCTCATAGATAAAGGAAAAGAAACTGTTTTTTCTAGTGTTGGAATGGAGCCTTCAGCAGACCCGTTTAACTCTATGGTAAAATTAGAAACTAGAGAATCTCATAAACCACTTAATCCTTTTATAAATGCTGGTGCTATTGTATGCACCTCGATGGTTCAGGGGGATAATGGCATTGAGAAATTTAATAGAATCCACAACATGATTAAAATTATGGCAGACAACCCAGCTATAGATATAAATCAATCTGTCTATCGTTCTGAAAAACTAACAGGAAATACAAATAGAGCCATAGCCTATTACTTAAAAGGCGCTGGCCTGATTGAAAAGGATGTTGAGGATGTCCTAGATACATATTTTAAGCTTTGTTCTATTGAAGTAACTGCCCTAGATGTTGCAAAAATGGCTAGTGTGATAGCAAATAACGGCATAACTCCCTGGTCAAACGAAAGATTAATGAGCATAGAAATATGCCGAATAGTAAAAGCTATAATGACTACCTGCGGACTTTACGATTCTTCGGGACAATTTTCTGTTGAGGTTGGACTTCCTTCAAAAAGTGGTGTAGGTGGATGTATAATGGCAGTGGCTCCTCAAAAAATGGGCATAGCTGTTATAGGTCCAGCCCTAGATTCTCACGGAAACAGCATGGCAGGAAAAAAAGTTTTAGAATATCTTTCCAATGAACTAAATCTAAGTATTTTTTAAAAAAATAAAACAGATATTTAACTCCGTCTATATAACTGGAGCTAGATATCTGTTTTTGTCTTTAAGCTAGCCACTTCTGCTTGAGTTAAAAATCTCCACTTCCCATAGGATAATCCATCAAGAGTGATATTTAATATTCTCACACGCTTTAGCTTTCTAACCTTATAGCCAAAATGCTGACACATACGCCTTATTTGTCTATTTAAGCCCTGTGATAAAACTATTTTAAAGCTTTTTTCACTTATCTTATGAATTTTACATGGTTTAGTAGTTGTATAAGTGTTTTTTACAGGATTATATATTCTTACCCCTTGGCTCATTTGTTTTAAAGTCTTGCTATCTAAAGGCTTATCTACTGTTACTATATATTCTTTTTCATGATGATTTTCTTCTCTTAAAATACGATTAACTATATCTCCATCATTAGTTAAAAGAATAAGTCCCTCGGAATCCTTATCAAGTCTTCCTATTGGAAAAATTCTCTCTTTATAATTCACATAGTCTACAATGTTACCTTCAATATGTCCTTCTGTAGTACAGGTAATACCTACTGGTTTATATAGTGCAATATAAACCTTATCCTCTTTAGGTTTAATTATTGTCCCATCCACCTCAACAATATCACCTTCACTGACCTGATATCCTAAATCGGCGATTATTGAATTTACTTTTACTTTATTATTTTTAATTAGTTCATCTGCTTTTCTTCTAGAACAAAGTCCTGAAGAGCTTATATAATTATTTAATCGCATACTTACCCTTTCTTAGCTTCCTGTTTTTTGAAGCTCATTAAATACTGGTATAATATATGGTTTTCCTGTGCTAGGGTGAACCACCATATCTACTTCTATATTATACACCTCATCTATTATTTCCTTTGTCAAAACAGCTTGTGGATTACCCTGAGTTACCAGCTTTCCATCCGACAAAAGGAAAATTTCATCACTATACTGCACAGCAAGGTTTAAATCATGAAGTATAGTAATTATTGTCGTATTTTTTTCTTTATTTAATTTTTTCAAAACTTCAAGAAGCTGAATTTGGTGATGAATATCTATATTCGAAATAGGTTCATCGAGAATTAAAACCTCAGTATCTTGAGTAATCGCCCTTGCAATAATAACTCTCTGTCTTTCTCCCCCACTTATCTGATCGATTTTCTTATCTCTTAGATGCCATGTATTTGTCTTTAGCATTGCATCCTTAGCTAGTTCAAAATCTAAGCTCGATTCAGACTGAAATCTTCTAAGATAAGGAGCTCTTCCCATAAGCACAATATCCATAACAGAAAAATCAAAATCTATAATTGTATTTTGAGGTACAGTTGCAATTTTACGAGCAGTTTGCTTATTTGTCAATTTTGTAATGTCTTCACTTAATAAAAAAACCTTATTTTTTGGAGTATCCATGGTTTTAGTTATTATTTTTGCTAAGGTTGTTTTTCCTGAACCATTAGGCCCTAATATAGTATAAAACTTCCCTTTTTCAATATTAACACTCACATCAGTTAGAACTACTTGAGCTCCGTAGCTCCAATCTAAGTTTTTTACATTTATATGACTTTCAAATTTCATAGACATATGGTCATGCCACCTTCTTTTTTGTTTTAACAAGCAAATAAATAAAATACGGTGCTCCGAACAATGAAGTAATTGACCCTACAGGAAGCTCTGTAGGTGGTATAGCAACTCTAGCCATTGTATCTGCTAATATCATAAAAATTGCTCCTCCAATAGCAGAAAATGGTATGAGTACTCTATTATCTGGGCCAATAAGCAATCTTATAGTGTGAGGTACAATAAGACCCACAAATCCAATTATACCACTTACTGAAACTGCCGAAGCAACTATCATAGATGATATAAAAAGCAGAATTTTTTTTACTCTTTCAACCTCTACTCCCAAGCTATTTGCTGAGTCTTCTCCAAGTAGCATTATATTTAAATCTCTTGCAAAAATTCCTATTCCTATAGTTCCTAAAACTACAGTTGGAACTAAAATGTAAACTTGATTCCAGCTTGCTGCAGAAACACTTCCCATAAGCCAAAATACTATTTTTTCAATATGCGCATGATTGAAGAGCATTAATAGCGATATTGCTGCTGAGAATAAGTAATTTATTGATATACCTGCAAGCAGCAAGGTACTTGCAGGTATTTTCGTTCCAGTTTTTGCTATGAGGTATACAAGACTCACTGTAAGAATAGCTCCTATAAACGCAAAGAGAGTAACCCCTCCTATTCCAATCACTCCTATTCCTAAACCAAAAATCATAGCAATAGCAGCTCCTAGTGCCGCTCCCGATGATATTCCAAGCACGTAGGGGTCCGCCATTGGATTTTTAAACATACCCTGAAATGCCGCTCCTGATACCGATAGCCCCATTCCCACAAAAGCTGCTAATATTATTCTAGGAAGTCTTATCTGCCAAATAATAGTTATTTGATTTTTTTTAATATCATCAAGCGAGATTAAATCATCTACAAGAGGTAGCTTTGACAATAGAATTCTCACTGTTTTATCTATAGAAATATCTGCTACTCCAGTCATACTAGATATGACTATTCCTAACATCAACACTATTGTCAAAATTATAAACATTAATTTGTAGAATGATTTTTTCTCTGTAAAGCTCATAGCCTTCCTCATTTCGTCATTATTAGAATTTGTCAGGATGAAGTATCTTTGCTAATTCCTCTAATCCATCAGCAAGTCTAGGTCCTTGTCTATCTAGCATATTATTATCAATTTCAAATAACCTGTCCTCTTTAACTGCTGTTAGCTGATTATATCCATTTGCTGATTCTATTCCCTTTTTTGCTTCAAAGTATTTTGAACAAATTACAATATCTGGATCTTTTTCTACGAGTGCCTCCAGATTATATTTCCATCCTGTTGCATCATTTGCTATGTTTTCTCCACCAGCCATATCAATAATCTGAGAAATAAATGTCTCACCTGTTGCTGTATAGTCTCCACCTTCGCCATAAGAAACTACGTAATATGCCTTTGGTTTAGGCTGATTTTCAACTGCCTCCTTAACTTTCTTTACCTTTGCTTGCATATCGGCTACTACGGCATTTGCATTTTCATCTGCATTTAATAGCTTTCCTGTTTTTAAAATTGTGTCATATACCCCTTCAAAGCTCTCTTCTCCATATAGAACTGCTACAGTAAGCCCAGAATCTTCTAATTTTTTTAAGACATCTGGATCAAAATGAGTAGATGCAATTATTAAATCAGGGTCAAGCTCCAATATTTTTTCTATGTTAGGCTCTCTCAGGCTCCCTATTGATTCCTTTTCTAAAACCTGCTCAGGGTAATCACAATAATCCGTCCTTGCTACTAACTTAGCTTCCATATCAAGCGCATAAATAGTCTCTGTGATATTTGGTGCTATGGATATTATCCTTTGAGGTTCATTTTCTATAGTAACTTTTCTTCCCATAGAATCAGTAATTTCAAGTGGATAGAGCTTAGACGCTGTATTCGTTTGTATATTTTCCTCCTCTTCAGTCTGGGCTGGTGCCTGACAACCCGTAAAGCTTAACAAAGCTATCATAAATAAAATCAATGTCCTTACTAAGGTTTTTTTATTAAATGTCATTTTTATATCCCCTTCGTAAATATAATTATTAAATCTCCTTGTATCCTTGCATAAAAATACACTTACCCTTAAAGGAAAGTGTCGACATAAATACTTCAATCCTCCCTCCGAAGATAGTAATAATAATAAGATAAGGCAGGTTTCCTGGCTCATGGTTCATCCTAATCTTCGGCCTTCTCAGTTTCCCAATGGCTTAATCGAATTTCGTTCCCATATACAGTAGCGGGGGCTGCAGTGGAATTTAACCACTTTCCCTTTTAACCCATCAAGGGCACCATATCTTTTATAATTTTTTTAAACTTATAGTTTTTATTATATCAGTTTTATTCAAAAACAACAAATTTGCTTTAAAGCAAATTAAGAACAGTTCCAACTTAATACAATCAAAGATTTTTAATTGACACCTAGAAACCCTATTGTATTCATAATAAAAATCCTGATTTTATTTAGTAGAATTTAAAATCAGGATTTTTATAAATTTAAGCATTTTTTATTTTCTTAAGTCATCTAATATTTGAGTCTTTTCTTTAGTTTTATCATCCTTAAGCTTAATAACTCTCGCAGGTGAACCTGCAACAACTGTATTTTCTGGGACATCTTCAGTAACTACAGCTCCAGCAGCAACTACACTGTTATTTCCAATTACTACACCCTCTAGCACTACTGCATTTGCTCCAACTAAAACGTCATCTCCCACGATAACTGGTGTTTTACTAGGTGGCTCTAGTACACCAGCAATAACCGCTCCAGCTCCTATATGAGATCTTTTTCCTATTGTTCCTCTAGCTCCAACTACAGCATTCATATCTATCATTGTTTCATCGCCAATTTCTGCTCCAATATTTATTACTGCTCCCATCATTATAACGGCATTTTTTCCTATAGATACTCTGTCTCTAATTACTGCACCTGGCTCAATTCTAGCATCAAATTTTGTATAGTCTGACATAGGAATAGCGGAATTTCTTCTATCATTTTCTATATAATAAAACTCGATTTGATTTTTATTTAGCTCCAAGAAATTATTTATTTCATCAGCTTCCCCAAATAAAATTCTCGATTTTCCTTCTCCAAAAACCATTAATTCATTAATGGCTTCATAATTTAGGTCTCCCTTAACATATAGCTTTACAGGAGTGGTTTTCTTAGCTTCCTTTATAAATCTAGCAATTTCATATGCATCTGTTAGTTTAGTTTCGTTAGTCATATTATTTTTTATGATAAATTAATTATCATAATCTCCTTTTTATTATTTACGTAATTTATTGGCTACGTATAAAACCATGTATTTTGTTTTTAATTTTTAAATTTCAAACATATCTTGCATGCAGTACATTCCTTTTTCTTTCCCATAAAGCCATTTTGCAGCATCAATAGCTCCATCTGCAAACAAATCCTTAGAAAGTGCCGTGTGCTTTATTTCAATAATATCACTGCTTCCTGCAAATATAACTTCATGCTCACCAAAGATGTTTCCTCCTCTAACTGCATGTATGCCTATTTCATTTTTCGTTCTTGGATTGGTTCTTCCTTGTCTTCCATTTACAAAGTTTTTTGGGGTAGATATACTTGAGTTTACTGCATCAGCTAAAATATATGCAGTACCGCTAGGTGCATCCACTTTCTTATTGTGATGTTTTTCAATTATTTCAATATCATAGCTTCGCTCATCTAGTAATCTTGAATAATTTTCTAAAATTGTCTTTAATAAATTTATTCCAAAAGACATATTCGCAGAGTATAAAATAGCAATATCTGAGCTATAGCTGTGTATTTTCTCAATTTGAGCTGCATCGTAGCCTGTAGTTGCAAGAACAAGACTAATCCCATGCTCCTTTGCAAATAATAATAGTTCATCTAGACATGAGTGGTGAGAAAAATCAATAATTAAATCAGGATATATATCTGAATCAGCTGGTTTTTCAAAAACTCTACATTTATTTTCATAAAGCTCTGGTCTAGCGTCTATTCCCATTACTAGATTAAACATATCATCTTCACTTATTTTTTTGTATAGAATTTGGCCCATACTTCCATTTATTCCCGAAATACCTATGTTAATCAAGCGCTCACCCCCATAGACTGATTAAAATTTTTAATGCTTTCAATTAATAGCTCTCTATTGCTATCACTTATTGGAATAAGTGGAAGTCTAAGCTCTCCATTTATTTTTCCCATAATTTCTAGCGCTGCTTTTACAGGAATTGGATTTGTTTCAATAAAAAGCGCATTGATTATATCTAGCATATCAAGCTGAAGCTTAGTCGCAGCATTAGTCATTCCATTAAAGTATAATTCACATATTTGGTGTGTTTCATCTGGAAGTATGTTTGCAACTACTGATATCACACCTACTCCCCCAAGTGATAATACTGGAAGTATTTGGTCGTCATTTCCAGAGTAAATGTCAAATCCATCAGGGCAAAGTCTAGCAATTTTTGCTATCTGGCTTAAATCCCCACTTGCTTCTTTGATTGCAACTATATTTTTATGAGTGGCTAGCTCTTTTACAGTCTCCGGCTGAATGTTTAGGCCTGTTCTAGATGGTACATTGTATAAAATTATCGGTATATTAACTTGATCAGCTATTGCAAAGTAGTGTGCAACTAGACCTCTTTGAGTAGTTTTATTGTAGTAAGGAGTCACAAGCAATAAGGCATCAGCTCCTATCCCTTCTGCAAATAAGCTCATCTCTATTGCTTCTTGGGTATTGTTGCCTCCAGTTCCTGCTATTACTGGTACTCTTCCTGATACTTTTTTTATGGTAAATGCTATCACATCTTTTTTCTCATCTTTTGAAAGTGTACATGATTCTCCTGTAGTTCCACAAACTACTATAGCATCTGTTTTAGCTTCTAGATGCCATTCTATTAATTTTTCTAATGCTTTATAATCAACCTGATTGTTAATAAATGGGGTAACTAAAGCTACTGCACTTCCTGTAAAAATACTCATACATATCATCCTCTCAAAAGTAAGTTTTAACAATATCAATATCAGACTTAAATACTAAAGATATTAACACCTAACTTAATTTCGTATAAAAAAATAGCCGTGAGCAAAAGGCTCACGACTATTATATATATGCGCACAGAAATATAAAAGTTCCCTTTTGCCCCAACACTATAAAGCGCAATATTATGAGATTGGGCAATCTCATAATAACAGTACTATGTCTATTAAACATAGTCCCAGCACAGCTATCTCTAGCTTATGCTTCGGCGGTTGCCCCTTTCCTAATTAAAGTACTCTTGACTAACCGCAGCCTCTTTAAAGTATTGTACGTATTCAATTTTTATTTAAAATTCTTAGGTATTTTTAAAATAGTAACATAAAGCTATATAAAACGTCAAGAAATTATTCAAAATTATTTTGAAACTGATATCCAAGCTGCATTTGTTATATCTTTAAGATTATCTGGAGCAATTTTTATTGAGGTATTTGCAGAGCCTGCAGCTGGGAATACAAAATCAAAACGTTTTAATGATTCATCTAAGTAAACATCAAAATTTTCTTTTAGCCCAAAAGGACAAACTCCTCCAACTGGATGACCTGTTATCTCTGGTACCTCGTCACCTTTTAAAAACTGAATTTTTTCTTTAAATTCATCTTTAAATTTCTTATTATCTAGCTTTGCATCTCCTGCTGTGACAATAATTATATATCTTTCCTTCAACCTAAGAGCCATACTCTTAGCAATCATCGCCGGCTCTACGTTATGAGCTTTCGCTGCTAATTCAACAGTAGCAGTACTCTCCTCAAGTTCATATATCTTATAATCTAGATTATTACTTTTAAAAAATTCTCTTACGCTTTGAACTGACATGGCATTTTCCCCCTTAAGCCTTTTGTAATTTTAATAATCCTAAAAAATATGTAATAGCATAAGCTATGCTATTACATATGATAAGTTTGAATCATAAATTTTATCCGCTTCATTTACTTCTATTGGTTTTCCAAAAAGATAACCCTGAATGTAATCACATTTTCCTACTCTAAGTCTTCTATATTGCTCCAAATCTTCAATACCTTCTGCAATTACCTCCAGCTCAAGACTATGTGCTAGCGAAATCAAACTATCCATAACTTTAATATTTGTAAGCTCTAGAAATTTATCACTTAGTGATTTATCTAATTTAATTTTATCAACAGGTATGAAAGTCAAATAACTAAGAGATGAGTATCCCGTTCCAAAATCGTCCAGAGCTATTTTTACACCTACCTGCTTTAATTCATTTAGAAATTCAATTGTTCTTTCAGTTTTTTCCAGCAAGATACTTTCCGTAATTTCAATCTCTATGAACTCAGGAGGTATCGCATATTTTTCAAGACCTGCCCTAAGAAATTCTATGTAGCCTTTGTCCATGATTTGTTTTGTTGACAAGTTAATGGATATAGGTTTTAGATTAATATGTCTTTCTTTCCAATCATATAACTGCAAAATAGCTTCATTTGTCACCCATCTACCAACTTCAATTATAAGTCCTGATTCTTCTGCTATAGGTATGAACACAGCCGGGGATAAGGTATCATTTTTAAATCTAAGCAAAGCCTCAAAGCCATAAATTGAAAGCGCATCTACTTTAATTTGAGGCTGATAATGAAGGACAAATCCATCATTTTTAAGAGCTTCTCTAATTTTGGTTTCAATTTTTACTTTTTCTTTTATAGACTCAATCATTTCTAAATCAAAGAATTTAAAGTGATTTCTGCCAGATGCTTTCACTTGATACATAGCTGTATCTGCATTCATTATAAGCTGATTTATATCCGAGCTATCCTTTGGATAAAAAGTTATCCCCATGCTAAAATCCACATTGATTTTATTATTGTTTAGCAAAAATGATTCATCAAAGATATCATGTATAGAATTCGCAAGGTTTTCTACTGATTCTTTATCAATATCACTTATTAAGATTAAAAACTCGTCTCCTCCAAATCTAGATATAAAGGCATTCGCTCCAAGTAGTAGCTTTAATCTATACGCAACTCTATTAAGGAGCTCATCTCCATGTACATGTCCTAGAGTATCGTTTATGGCTTTAAAATTATCTATATCAAGAAAAATAATTGCGCCTTCCTTTTTAGATTCGAGTTCACTGCTTAATTTTTCCATAAAACTTCTTCTATTTGGAAGATTAGTAAGCTCATCATTATAAGCCATATGTTCTATATGACTTTTTAATGTTTCTAGTTCCTGACTATACTGCTCAATTTCAGAGTATTTAGTTTCAAGCTCAATTTGAGAGGCTCTAAGTTGCTCGTACGCAGCCATAATCTCATCATTGGAGCTCATTAATGCTTCTTCATTATCTTTTATCTTATGAAATAATTCTTCTGTTTTGTTTAAGATAGCATTTATTGCAAGTGAAATACTATAAAAAACATCTTTTCTATGTATTGGAAGCCTATAAGATAAATTATTGCTTAAATCTATCTTATTAATACCATGCTCAAGTCTTTTTATAGGCATTATTATATTTTTATTTTGGCTCCATAAAAATGTTACTATTGCAAGGATACTTACGAAAAAAGCTATCATGATATTATTGTAAACATAGGTCAATATGTTTCCAACAAAGATGGCTATAGCAGTAATCATAAGAGGCAATACCATTACTTTAAAGTGATTTATATTATGTTTATTGTATCCCCTTTTTTTCATCAAAACTCTCCTAAAAGATTTATTTATATTAACATTAATTATATGCATAATAATATTATTATACTATTTATACATCAAAAGTACAAAAAAAGATATCCAAAATTAGAATATCTTTTTAAATATAATTTATTTTTTATAATAATTAATCCTTAATTTTAAATCTTCTTAATTCAAGAAATTGCTTTATTACAGGAGTTATACTACTAGCTAAAGTTTCAAATATTACAATATGACTTTCTTCCATAATTCCATCCAATTTAGTTATCACTAAGTAGCCTAATACAGAATCATCCTCCATTCCTATATAATCTGATTTTATTGGAAGCAAAATCATGCAGTTTGACTCTATAGCATCTTCTATGCTTATATTAATAAAATCTTCCATGCTACCGGTATTTTGACTATAAAATACTTCATCGTAACTTTCACTAAATATATGTGGCTTAATACTTAGTTCACTAGATTTATATCCAATTGATTTAAGTAAAAAACCATTATAGTCTTTTAATACAATTGCTGCTTGCTTTACTTTATATCCAACTGCTAAGGTCTTTAGGGTTATTTCCATTAATTCCTCTAATTCCAAACAGGAATTTATATTTCTAATCATAGAATTTAGCTTTTTTATGTTTTTAAGTTGCAGTGCTGTTTCTTTTTCTTTTTGCTTTATTTCAGCAATATAATTTGCATTTTTTAAAGCAAGATAAACAGTTTTTCCAACATTTTCTATTTGATTCAAAGTAGAGTCATCATAAACTGATCCACTGACTGGTTCTCCAACTGTTATAAAACCCATTACAGGATTTTTACCTATCAGAACTACATACTTTGCTGTAAGATTTTTTAATGCATCAGAATTTTTGAATATACTTTTTAGTTCATCCATGTCCTTATCTAAATCAAATACAGTTTTTTGAATATCAATAGAGTTTGATAAAAGCTCATATTCATTATAATAATTCTGAAAATTTATGATATCACTGTATCCCTTTACTATAAATTTATTTCGAATAGAATCATACAGTATTAGAGCTGTCACACTGCTAGAGGTGAGCTCACGAACTACATCTATGCATAAACTATAAAGCTTTTCTATGTCTGTTTCTGCTAAAAGTATTTTGGTAGTTTGATTGATAGAGAATTGCTGGAATAATTCTTTATCTATATTTCTTGCCAATTTCTTATAGTCTCTGTATAAAAGAGTATTGGAAAGAGCCATATTTAACAAAGTTTTCATACCCTCAAGATACTCCATACTAAGAATACTGGAGTAAGGATTGTTATCATAGGAAAAGCCATCGGATATTATAAAACCGTATAGTTTATCCTTAACAATAAGAGGAATAATCAGTTCTGGATCAAAATAATCTACAAAATCCTCATCAAAATACTTTTGAAAATTCTCATATAATATTCTTCCGTATAAAGTGGCTATATTATTTATCTTATCGTTTTTTTTATGCTCTTTTAATTTTATATCATAATCATAGCCTATTTGGCTCACTAGTTTATAAGTATCATCATCCAAATAATATATAGCAGATGCTTTTAATCCCAAGGTGTCGTGGAAAAATTCATAGCCATAAGATAGTATCTGTTCTAAGCTCAGAAACTGAGAAAAATAGTCTACTGAAGTTAGAATTTTTTCCATATTATAGATGCATTTATTTTGTCTTATGCATGTATCCATATATTACTCCTTTATGTTTGTGTTAAGTGAAGACTATTATCCTTTACATAAAAAGATCCTGACATAGTCTTATTTATGACCTTTTGAAGATTTTTAATATCTAGTACTGTTTTAGGATATGCACTGCCAAGAATCTTGACTTCGCCTTCTCCCTTAGTTCTTAAAAATTCTTCTAGCTTTTTAAAATCATAATTTAGTTTATTGATTTCATCAATTAAATTTTCATAAGTTAAAAGCATCCCTTTATAGGTAAACTCATCTTTTTCAGATAAATTCTCCTGGTTCAACTCAAGAATTTCGAGCTCTCTTTTTAATCTATTTGCTTTTGCAATAGTCTCATTGAAATTTACCTTTATTACATCGAGCTCTTCGTTTACTTTATTTCTGTCAAATCCTTTAACTTGAATTTTAGTAGCCTTTTCCATAGAGTTTCCAAAGGTATTTGCAGATACTAGATGTTTAGCTTGTATTTCTCCTCCTACTACTTTACCTTTATCTGGAGATAAAATCACTTTGTCTCCTTTTAATATGCTTTCATAAGCATATAAACCTATGTTTATTTCCCCTTTTGCCTCTATTTCAGCTTCATTAACATATTTGACATATACATTTCTGCCTGCTATTAGCTTAGCCTTTTTCTTACCATTTACTCCTCCTAAAATAGATATATCTCCATTAATGGAGTGTATTGTTCCCACTGCTCCTATTCCCATTTTTCCTTTTATGAAAATATCCTTAGTCGCTCTTACTGAAAATAAATCCTCAACTACTCCATGGATTGTAACATATCCGTCAAAATCTATGTTCCCCGTAGAATAACCTACATTTTCATCAATAACTAAGTGATTATGCACTCCAATTTTCCCGTGTTCAAACTTTACAGCTCCGTCAAATTTAGCAGCAAGAATTATTTTCCCTTCTTCAACTACCTCATCTACTGATTTAGCATCGAATTTCAGCATATAATCCCTTCCTGGCTTTGCTATTACTGTTTTCCCAAACACTGTCTTTCCTGGCTGACCTAAAGTAGGTAATGTCTTTTCACCTAGCCAGCCTCCTCTTTCAATTTTATCTATTAAATTCATTTCATAGTTATCTACTTTACCATCGCTTTTGATCGTAGGTTTTTTTTCACTCAGCTGGAAGTAAGTTATTTTTGCATCTTTTCCACTTACTGGTTCTATCCCTTTTGCAACGGTTAATCTAGCAAACGACTCCATATCCTCTGAAATCTCATCCAAATCTATTCCCTCATTAATTCCAGCTTCATTGAGTGCTTTAATAATTTCAGTTTTAATTATATTTATATTACAACTTTCAATTTCGCTCTGAGTCATATTTATATCTATGTAGGCATACATTTCATCCTTTGAAGCACTAACCAAATACTTTGGTTTATACTCGCCAATGCAAACGCTTACATTCGGTTCATCAAAAGCTTTTTTTAAGGAAATAAAATTAGATATTTTGATTCTAGGAAAATCTCTACATATAGAATCAAAATAATTAAGCGGAGTCGAGTGATTTTTTACTATTAGCCATACTTCACTTTTCCCATTTATTTCCTTTAAAAATACACATAAATTATTATCTTCGAATATGGTAGTCATAGATTTTATTCCTCTCAAGAATATAGTTAAACTTATTTTACCATATTATTCTAAAAAAATCATATATCTAATAAATCAGAAATGACTTTAGAAGCCATAATAAGTCCTGCAACAGATGGTACAAAGCCTGTAGAGCCTGGAACTACTTTTTTACTCTCACTGCTTATAGTAATAACTGGCTTTAGTGGCGACTCTTCAGAAAATACAGTCAGGAGCTTTTTAACATTTCGAGCTTTCAATTCTTTTCTTAGCACCTTTGCAAGTGGACACATATGAGTTTTGTATATATCTGCAATTTTTATTTTTGTAGGATCAATTTTATTGCCCATTCCCATAGATGATATAATAGGTATATTTCTAGTTTTCGCTTCTACTATCAAATCTATCTTCGAAGTAATAATATCTATTGCATCGACAATGTAGTCGTAATTCTCTATAAAAAATTCTTCTCTATTTTCAGGCAGATATTTTTTGCCTAGTACTATTACAGTACAATCAGGATTTATATCTTCAATTCTTCTTTTCATTACATCTGCCTTTTTTTCTCCTACAGTGGATGAAAGTGCAGGAATTTGTCTATTTATATTTGTAATATCCACATCATCAAAATCAACTAGGGTTATTTTTCCTACATTGCTTCGAGCAATAGCTTCTGCTGCGTAGCTTCCTACTCCACCTATACCAAAAATAGCCACATGTTTATTAGCTAATAAATCCACTTTTTCTTCTCCAAAAAGTAATCCTAATCTTTGAAATTCTTTTTTCATTTTTTCACCTCGCCCTATATTATACTATACAAATTACGATATAATATATAGATAAGTTAGTGGAGGTGTGAAATGAGAATTTCTAGAGTAAATAGAAGTAGAGTAAGTGATATTTTAGTATCTCGTCAAACTGTTGTAAGCAGTGTAAATAGTGTGGAAAAATCTGCTCCTTCATTTGAAATTCAAAATAGCACCTTTAATTTTTCAGATAACTTTTGGCTTTCAAAAGAGCAATTTTATGATCATTTAGAAAAAATGCACTCCGAATCTGAACACTACTCTAAATATAGCTTGAAGCAAGATGAGTATAAATCTTCAAAAGAACTGCCTAATTCTCCTAAGGACGAAATCCTATCCTTTGTAAATACTGTTTTGGAAAAATATAACCAGCTAATAGACCATATAGCAAAAGTTGATTTAGCAAAAAATCAAAATAATATTTCTAAAATTCTAAGGGTAATAACCTCTCACAATAGACCCCTTTCAAATTTAGGAATAGTCTCTGGAAGAAACTATCATTTGATTATAAATGAAGATAAATTTTTGCAAACTGCATCAAAAAGTCCTCATCATCTAAAGCTATTGTTAGACCCAGAAAAAGGTATCCTTAGAAAAATTCACGACAGTATCAAGGATGTGATTTCATGATAACGACAGCATTTATAGTAGAATACAACCCTTTTCACAATGGACATAAGCTTCATCTTGAAAAATCCAAACAAATAACTAATGCCACCCATTGTATAGGTATAATGAGTGGCAATTTTATTCAAAGAGGTGGCCCAGCTCTTTTTGATAAATGGCATAGAGCTGCTTTAGCTGTGAAAAACGGAGTAGATTTAGTAATCGAATTGCCAGTTTTATTCGCTTCACAGTCCTCAGAAATATTTGCAAAAGGTAGCATTTCAATACTTAACCAGCTTAACCTGGTCGATAATTTAGTATTTGGGAGCGAATCAAATGATGTAGAAAGCTTATTACTCGTTGCTGAGCTTCTTGCAAATGAAAGCGAGCTTTTAAGCAATTCTATAAAAGAGAATCTCAAATTAGGAATCCCTTATCCAAAAGCTAGAGAAAATGCTTTGAAAGCAATAACAAAGGTGGATTTGAGCACTACCTCCAACGATATTTTGGGGCTTGAATATACTAAGCAGCTTATACTACAAAAAAGCTCAATAACACCCCACACTATTAAACGGACTGGAAGCACATATAATAGTTTAGATTTAGTAGGGCAAATTTGCAGTGCCACAGCAATCAGGGAACAGCTTAAAACAACTCTGGATATTAATTTGCAGAATTTTGTTCCTCTGCCTACCTATGCTATGCTTGAGGAGCTTGTTAAGCTAGATAAAATAATTCACGATGAAAGTTTTTTTGAATTTATACGCTATAATATAATTTGCAATTTAGATAGATTAAGCGATATATTTGACGTAAATGAAGGACTCCACAATAAAATTTATAAAGCGGCTCTTACTTCTTCTACCTTGGATGAGCTTGCCAGCTCTATTAAAAGCAAAAGATTTACTTACACGAGAATTAAGAGGATTTTATTTAATATTTTGCTAGAAATAACTAAAAGCGATATGAATATTATCATAAATACCACTTCACCAGCTCCATATGTTAGAGTTTTGGCTTTTAATCAAAAAGGAACTGAGCTTCTTAATCTCATGAAGAAAACTAGCTCTATTCCTATTATAAATAAGGTTTCCGCTTTTACACCTGAAACTGAGCTTCAAAGAATTAGTTTTAACTATGATACTAAAGCTACTAGAATTTATAATTTAATTAACAGAACTAGCAAAAAAGCTTTTGACTTAGGTTCTAATTTAGATCAAGATTATTATAAATCTCCTGTCTTTATAAAATAAAAGCCACATTTTAGCAACAAAAAAAGATTTTATCTTTAGCCTAGGCTTGATAAAATCTTTTTCATTTTATAAATCAAATTCTCTTAATTCTTGCATATTTTTTTGTAGCCTGCTATTTAGCTTTCCTAAATCTGTGTCTAGCTTTTTGAGTACTTCAATTGCATACTCTCTAGACCCATCCTTTAAGTCTTTAGCTTTGTTTTCAGCTTTTTCAATGATTTCTTTAGCATTTTCTTGAGCTTTTTTAGTGATTTCACTATCAGCAACTTTCTGCTTTATGTAATCCTCAGTGTCCTTAATCATCTTTTCTGCTTCTTCTTTTGCATCGTCTATGATTCTTTGTCTTTCTGTATTAATCCATTCAGCCTGCTTTACTTCATCTGGAAGACTAATACGTACATCACGAAGAATCTCCAGTGCCTTACTTTTATCAATCATTACCTTATTTCCAAAAGGCAGCTTAGAGCCTTCCTCAATTATATCCTCGAGAAGTTCCAAAAGATTTAATACCTCCACTTTACTCCCCCCTACTCAACTTTTGCTTCATCTTCATTATAGCATAATCTGGTATAAGTCCATCAATTTTTCCGCCAAATTTCGCAACTTCCTTTACTAGACTTGAGCTTAAATATGAATATTGCTCACTCGTAGTAAAAAAGACTGTTTCAGTTTCATCATATAGTTGTCTATTCATCTGAGCCATTTGTAGCTCAAATTCAAAATCTGAAATAGCTCTTAAGCCCCTTACTATTGCTGATAATTGCTTTTCTTTGCAATAATCCACAAGTAACCCTGAAAAACTATCAAAGCTTACATTATCTAGATTATCTATACTGTGTTTTAATATATCTAGTCTCTCATCAAGAGTGAACATACTTTTTTTACTGTCATTTACTAAAACAGCAACTATCAGATGATCGAAAACCTTTGACGCTCTTTTTATAACGTCAATATGCCCATTTGTTATAGGGTCAAAACTCCCTGGATATACTGCTATTTTAGCCATTATGTTCAGTCCTCTCGTAAAACGATAATTTGGTTATTGAATATTTTTTTTCTCTAGTTTTATTTAGCTTTCCTATCTCTTCAGATATAGAGTCATCAATATCTGTTTCTGCAATTAAAAGCCCTCCACTGCTCAATAAATCGAGCTGAGATATTTTCTCAATTATTTTATCTATATCTAGAAATCCGTAAGGCGGATCCATAAAAATATAGTCAAATTTTATTCCTTTGTTTGCAAGCGAATTTAATGCCTCAAATGCGTCTGCTTTTAGTATTTTATATTTTGTAGAATCAAATTTACAAGACTCTATATTTTTTTGTGTGAGTTCAATAGAGCTAGAATCTCTATCTACAAAATAAACTTTATCTGCATCTCTAGAGATTGCTTCAATCCCCATGGCTCCACTTCCACAAAATAAATCTAAAAAGCTACAATCTCTAATTTCGAAACCGATAATATTAAACAGTGATTCCTTTACTCTATCTAGAGTAGGCCTTATCTTATCCGTTTGAGGAGATAGTAACTTCTTTCCTCTTGCCTTTCCAGCTATAACTCTCATATGTTCACTCCATTAACCCATCAATTTATTAAATCGTTTATCTAATTCTATTTTTATAGCCTTGTTTTCTTCATTTTTCAATTCTGGATCTTCTCTCATTACCTCATCTACAAAAGCCTTGGCAAGATTAAGTATGGAAATATGCTTCGAAATATCTGCTAGCTTAAAATTGTCTAGTCCATGCTGTCTTGTTCCAAAATATTCTCCAGGTCCTCTGAGCTCCAAATCCTTTTGTGATATTTCAAAACCATCATTGCTATTTTGCATAATTTTCATTCTCTGCTCTATATATTTATTCTTACCCTCATATAGTAGTATACAGTACGATTGATATTCTCCTCTTCCAACTCTACCTCTAAGCTGATGCAGCTGTGACAATCCAAACCTCTGAGCATCTTGAATTATCATAACAGATGAATTTGGCACATTCACTCCGACTTCTATAACTGTAGTCGATATGAGTACATCTATTCTTCCATTTGAAAACGCATCCATTATTTCCTGTTTTTCTTGAGCTTTCATCTTCCCGTGCAAAAGTGCTAGCTTATATCCTTTAAATACCGATTCTGATAGCGTCTCAAACAATTCATTTGCTGCTTGAATATCCAAATTTTCACTTTCTTCTATAAGTGGACACACTATATAAATCTGTCGTCCTAGAGCTATCTCTTGCTTTGCAAAATCATAAACCTTATTTGCCTCTTGCTTCTTTGATGCAAAGGTTTTAATAGGTTTTCTTCCTGATGGCATCTGGTCTATTACAGAAATGTCTAAATCACCATGCAAAATAAAAGCTAAGGTTCTTGGAATAGGTGTTGCTGTCATTACTAGCATATCTACTGTAAGATGATTTTTAAGTAGCAATTTGCTCCTTTGCCTCACTCCAAATCTATGTTGTTCATCTGTTATTACTAGGCTCAAGTTGTTAAACTTAACCTTGTCTTCTATTAGAGCATGAGTTCCAATTACAATATCACAGTTTCCATTTAAAAGCTCTTCATAAACTATTCTTTTATTTTTTGCTGTTGTACTTCCAGTTAGCAGTCTAATTTCTGCATTAGTATTTTTAAATATATCTAAAAAATTATTGTAATGCTGCTTCGCTAATATTTCAGTCGGAGCCATAAGAGCACATTGATATCCATTTATGTAAGCATAATATGCCGCAATCATAGCAATTACAGTTTTCCCAGAGCCTACATCTCCTTGTACCAGTCTTTGCATAGGTTTATCTGAAGCCATATCGCGAGTTATTTCTTGCATTACTTTTGACTGAGCTTTTGTAAGCTCAAATGGCAATTCTTCTACAAATGCTTCTATTTTAGATTTGGTTTCTTCTGAGCTTTCATGCTTTATTCCTGGTTCTTTAACCAACCCATGCTTAATGCTAGATAAGCCAATATTGAGCAAAAAAAACTCATCAAAAACCAGCCTGAATTTTGCAACCTTTATGAGTAGGGGATCCTTTGGAAAATGAATATTTTTTATTGCATCATCTAGCTCACATAACCTCAATTGTTGCCTATATTTAGAATTAAGATACTCTAGCTCTTTTATATTTAAGCTTTGCAATACCCACTTTATCGACTTTATTATTTCATCATTAAATAAACCTCTTGTCAATGGATATACTGGATATATTATTCCAGTTTTTTTGCTGTAATTGTCAAAATCTATTTCAGGAGCGCTGAAATTGCATATCCCATTTATCCTTTTAGCCGTACCATAAGCTTTTATAGTCCTTCCTATAGTCAGCTGACTTTGTATATAAGGATTGTTAAAAACAGTCAAAAAAGCCTTTTGGGTATTGTCATAAATACATATTCTTAAAATAACCATATTTTTTTTGGGCTTCTTTACATCTACTGATATAATCTTTCCCTCAATACAAACCTTCTCTTCAAAATGTACATCCGCAATCTTTTTAAAATGTCTTCTATCTTCATACCTCATGGGATAGTGCATTAACAAATCTTTTATGGTTTTAATTCCCAGCTTGTTGTAAACAGTTTTTTTCTTTGGCCCTATCCCTGGAATTATATCTATTTCCAAATCTAGTTTCGATTTCATAAGCATCCTCTTTTTCTATAAAAAATAGTATAGATACTCGATTTAAAGACAAAAGGAAACCGTGAGGTTCCCTTTTTATTGTTATCTATAAAATAATCTATTCCACAGAAATAATATAATAATATAAAGGCTGTCCCCCATGATATAGTTCAATATCTAAATCTGGGTAAGCTTCCTCTAATTCCTCTATAAGACTCTCAGCTTCATCTTCATTGATATCTTCACCATAAAACAAGCTAATTATTTCGCTATCCTCATCTACAAGATTTTCTATAAGCATTTTTGTAACGGCGCTTATTTCTTTGCCAGCAGATACAATCTTCTTTTCACCTATGCCTATTATATCGTCCTTTGATATCTCAAGCCCATCTGCGCTTGTATCTCTAACAGCAAAGGTTACCTGACCGCTTTTTACATAGCCAATAGACTCAGTCATTGAGCTTAAATTATCTTCAAAGCTAGATTGTAAGCTCATATTCATAAGAGCTTGAAAACCTTGAGGTATTGTTTTGGTAGGAATAACTTTTATATTTTTAGTGCTAATTTCACTAGCCTGTGTAGCAGCCATTATAATATTACTGTTATTCGGTAAAATAAAGATATCATTTGCCTTAATTTTATCTATTGCTTCTAAGAAATCTTTTGTACTAGGATTCATAGTCTGACCACCTTCTATAATATGGTCTACTCCAAAATCCTTCATTATCTTACTAAGTCCATCTCCCATAGCAACAGATATTATACCAAAGCCCTTGTTAATTTCTGCTCTGCTTGACTCTAATACAACCTCAGCTTTAGCATCCTTGTTTTGCTCTATTCTAACTTCATGCTGAAGCCTCATGTTTTCAATTTTAATTCTATCTAAATCTCCATAATTTATAGCTTTTTCCATAACCTCACCTGGATTATTGGTGTGGATATGAATTTTAATTAATCCATCATCCCCAACTACAATCAGCGAGTCTCCATAGCTTTCAATCTCTTTTTTAAAGTCTTCAGGTATTATTTTAGTGGTTTTTACCATAAATTCAGTACAGTATCCAAATTCAAGTTCACCTTCAAATATGTGGATATCTTCTTCAAACAATGCTGGTGCTAGCTTTTCAGACTTATCCTTTTTTACAGGCTCACCTATGAACCCACGATACAAGCCTTCAAAAAATACAACAAAGCCTTTTCCTCCCGAGTCAACAACATTAGCATCCTTAAGAGCTTTTAGAAGCTCTGGAGTATGATTAAGTGAATTATTTGATGCCTCTAGCAATTCCTCTAGAAAGAATTTCATATCCTTATGATTTTTATATATTTTCAAGGCTTCTTCTGCTGTTTGTCTAACTACAGTTAAAATAGTTCCTTCTACAGGCTTAATTACGGCTTTATATGCCACTTCTCTCGCAGAATCAAGTGCTAGTGCTATATCTTCAATAGTAAGCTCTTCTTTATTTTCTATAGATTTTGCGAATCCTCTTAAAAGCTGAGATAATATTACACCTGAGTTTCCTCTAGCTCCCATTAACGAGCCTTTGGTTATTGCTTTTCCAATTTCTGTAATCGTATTAATATTAGAGCTTTCAAGCTCTGATACAGCAGATTCAATTGTAAGCGACATATTTGTACCAGTATCGCCATCTGGTACAGGAAATACGTTTAATTTATCTATCAGTGCTTTTTCATTTACAAGGTTATTTGCTCCTGATAAAATCATTTCTTTTAATAAAACTGCATCTATTTTGCTCATGTGATATACGATCCTCCTGTTACTTTTGAACTCTTACGCCCTGGACATTGATATCGATTTTACTTACCTTAAGTCCAGTTTGATTTTCTACATAATATTTAACTCTATCAATTATATTATCTGCAACTACTGATATCTTAGTTCCATATTGAATAATGACAAAGAGCTCAATACTAACAGTTTCCTCTGCAATGTCAACCTTTACTCCCTTACTTCCATTTGGACCTTGGAGAAGCTCTACAATTCCTGTAGATTTGTTTTTTGATGCCATTCCAACAAGACCATAACATTCCATTGCCGCTTGACTTGCTATTTTAGCAACTACTTCTTTATCTATATATACATTTCCTTTTTCATTTGCTAAGATACCTGCCATTGATATACCTCCTTGTTCGCTGTGATATTATTTTATTTAGAATTTATTTATACCCTATTTTATTAAATTATCTCTTTTCAAAGTATATATGATATCAAGATTTTGTTCAAGTAAATTTAACCTTAGTATTGCTTTTTGTAGGCTCTGTATGGTATCATAATATTTGTTTTCTATTAATCATTCTGTTAAATAAGGAGGTTTTTGAAATGGCAAGAGTTTGCGAGGTATGCGGAAAAGGCAAAGTAAGCGGCAATAATGTCAGCCATTCAAATCGTCATACAAAAAGAACTTGGTCTCCAAATCTGCGTAACGTTAAGGCAGTAGTTGAGGGAACTCCAAAGACAATAAAAGTATGTACAAGATGCTTACGTTCTGGAAAAGTACAAAGAGCTGTATAACAACCAATGTACTTAAAAAAAGACTTGAATCTTTCTAATTAATTTAATTAAGAAGATTTCAAGTCTTTTTTATTGCAGATTTATATTAAACTCCCTAAATAATCATTCTAATTAAACACCAGTTTTTTAAATACATTAAATCATTGTTAAATTAATTATAGGAATCTTAATTCATGCTAAATTATAATTCGGGATTAGTTAAGATAGCAATAAGCTTCCCTATCTCTAGCTCTATTTCAGCTTCATCCTCAGATACTATGTTCGATATGCATCTAGTAGAGCCTAGCTCTAAATTATAATTATCAAGTGGATAAGCAAATCCTTTAAGAGTAATTCCATAAGCATTGTCCCCTAAAGTTATAAAGGATATGGTTCTACCCTTCTCATTTAAAATTTTAGTTTTTCCTTTAGTAATGAGCCATGCCTTATTATTTTCATCTACAAGCTCTAGCTTAAGCCCTAGTTGCTGAGCATAATATAGCATAAAAATATTACCTAACATGTGGTCTAATCTCTCGCCTAGAAAACCCAGCATAGTAATATTTGAATAACCCATATCTTTAGCTAAATCTATTGCAAGCTCTGTATCTGTTTTATCTTTTTTAGCTGGAAATTTAATGAAAACTGTTTTTTGAGTTTTATAATACTCTTCAACTTCGCTCTTAATTGAATCTAAATCCCCTACAATATAGTCTGGTACAATTCCCAATTCAAAGAGCCTGTTTGAAGCTCCATCAGCTGATATCAAAAGCTCATGCGAAGAAGCTGTTTCTTTATAAAACTCAGAAGTTTTCATATTTCCATTTACAAATATACAGCATTTTTTCATAATCTATACCACTGAATTTTCTCTAAACAATTTAACAGTCTGCTTTATGTCATTGCTTCCAAATATAGCAGATCCAGCAACTATTATATTTGCTCCTGCACTTACTACTTTCTTCACATTTTCAGGAGTAATTCCTCCATCAACCTGAATATCTATATTCACGTTTTCTCTAAGACATAGTGATTTAAGCTCTTTTATTTTAGGTATCATAGACTCAATGAATTTTTGTCCTCCAAAGCCTGGATTTACTGTCATAATAAGAACCATGTCTATGTCATGAATTATATGCTTTATAGTTTCTATAGGTGTAGCAGGATTAAGCGCAACACCTGCTTTTTTCCCTAAGGCTTTAATCGATTGTATGGTTCTGTGAAGATGAGTGCAAGCTTCTTGATGCACTACAATAAGATCAGCCCCAGCATCAGCAAAAGCCTCTATATATTTATCTGGGTTTTCAATCATAAGATGCACATCAAAAACCATATCAATTTTGCCTTTAAGGGCACGTATAACTGGTGGTCCAATTGTAATGTTAGGGACAAAATGTCCATCCATTACATCTATGTGTAAATATTCGCATCCAGCATCCTCAACAACCTTGATATCACTTAAAAGGTTCGAAAAATCTGCTGATAGAATCGATGGTGCTAATTTAATCATTGTATTTAATACCTCCGTTTTTTATCACTTCTAATTTCCTTTAATAGCTGCAAGTAGCTTTCATATCGCTGGTTTGGTATTTCTTTATCTAAAACAGCTTGCTTTACCTTGCATCCTGGCTCATTTTCATGTATACATTTAAATCCAAATTTACACTCATGGTCATATTCATGAAATTCTACAAAATATTCTTTTAGCTCAACCTCGTCAATCAAGTCCAAATTTAATGAGCTAAACCCTGGAGTGTCAGCAACTAGTGCATTCTCCTCTAGTTCAATGAGCTGAGCATACCTTGTCGTATGTCTACCTCTTTGGAGTTTCTCACTTATTTGAGATGTTTTTAAATTTAGCTTTGGGTCGATTTTATTTAAAAGACTCGATTTCCCTACACCTGAAGGGCCAGCTATTACTGTTATATTATCTTTAAACTCATCTTTTATCTTTTGAAAATCTAAATCATGCTTTACACTTGCAGAAATGACCTTATAACCTGCTCTTTCATAGATTTTTACATAATCTTCATATTTTCCTTCGGTATCTAAATCTACTTTATTAAAGCAAATAGTAATATCAAGTCTTTCTCTTTCTGCAAGTACTATGAATCTGTCTATTAGTGAAAGATTTGGCTCAGGGCTTTTTACAGCAAAAATCAATAGAGCCTTCGTTACATTGGCAATAGGAGGTCTGAACAAATAGCTCGACCTCTCTTTTACACTTTCAATCATGCCTTTTTTTGTCACAGGGTCTACTACTGTAATTTCTACCACATCGCCTATGACTGGGCTTATGCTATCTTTTCTAAATATACCTCTCGCTCTACATTCATACACTTCATTATCTTCGTAGTTTTTAACATAATAAAAACTCGATAGACCTTTTATAATTCTTCCTGTTTCCATCCTCCACATCTACCTCACTTTTTAAAAAGCTACTTGTTGTGTTGTATAATATTGACCATCTATATATATTTCATAGTCTTTAGTTTCGCCATTTTTACCTATTATATCCACTATTAATATTCCATTTAAATCCGCTGGTCTAATAGTTTGGTTATATACTACAGCTCCTGTAGACAAATCCTTTATCTGAAGTGCAACTGTTTCTTTTTCAGGAAGCATGATAGCCATGCTAGTTTTAATTGTTTGAGGTTGCTCTTCTTTTTCTAGTCTATTTATTACTAGATTAATTTCACTGCCTTTTTTTGCTTCAGTATCTGCTTTTGGAATTTGAGATAATACTACTCCATCCTTTTTAGACTTATCTTCATTATAGCTTACTTCTCCCACTTTAAAATTGCCTGTACTAGATCTTGCCTCCTCTAAGGATTTGCCAACAAGAGATGGCACCATTTCAAGTATTTCTTCTGGTCCTCTGCTAACTTTCAGCTTAATAATACTTCTTTCCTCTACGCTTTCTCCAGCGGCTGGCGATTGTGAAAGGATAATATCCTCTTCCTGATCAGTAAATTCATACTCTACAGCCTCCTGCAGATTTTTTGACTCAAGTAATTCTAGAGCCTCTGTAAGCTTCATCCCTTCAACACTAGGTACGCTTACAGTTTCTGCTAATGCTTTAGAGATAACAACCTTTATGGTCTCTCCTTCGTTTACTTTTACTCCCTCAGTTGGTTCTTGTTTAGAAATAGTTCCCTCTGCGTATTTGCTATTTGGTTCCTCAGATATCATTTCTACTTTAAGTCCTAGCTTTGTAGCCTCCTCTTCAGCTTCTTCAAGAGTTTTTCCAAGAAGTGAAGGTGTATCTATCTTATTCGATGAGAAAATACCAAATACATTTGATGGTAGAAGCTCTCCTCCTGAAAATATAAACACAGTGGCTAAAAACACCAGTGAAGCTACCAAGGCTGCAATTATTGCAAAAATGGACATAGTCTTAGAATGCTTTCGTTTCGGCTTTCTATCCGCTATTTTTGATTTTTTATTTGATTTCATGTCAATTTCCTCGTCATCATAGTCTTCCTCATAATCATCGGAAAAGTCAAGCTCTTGATGCCCAAAAAGTATTCTTTTAGTTTCAAAATCCTCTTCTCTTTCAATAAAATTATTTATAGGCTTCTTTTGCTCTAAGCTAGAAATATCTGCAACTAGCTGCTCGACATTCTTGTATCTTCTATCTACATTACGTTGAGTCATTTTCAAAATAAGATTCTGAGCATCCTGTGATACGTTTGCAAAATCCTCTTCCCCTAGCTCTACCTTACTGTGAATATGCTTTAGAGCAACATTTACAGGTGTTTCTCCGCTAAATGGAAGCTTTCCTGTAAGAAGCTCATATAGGACTATTCCAAGTGAATATATATCACTTCTCTCATCCATATATCCCCCTCTTGCTTGCTCCGGAGAAAAATAATGAACTGAGCCCATAACTGCCCCTACGCTAGTAATTGTTGAGCTATTTACAGCCTTTGCAATTCCAAAATCTCCTACCTTAACCATATTGTCTTTAGTTATCATAATATTGTGTGGCTTGATATCTCTGTGGATAATTTTCTTACTATGGGCTTCTGATAAAGCTAAGGCTATCTGTTTTACTATATTAATAGCTCTTTGCTCTTCTAAAGCTCCTTCTTTTTTAATAAGCTCTTTTAAATTTATTCCATCTACATACTCCATTACTATGTAAGATATGCCATTGTCCTGACCTACATCATATACATTTATAATATTAGGATGATTTAGGCTCGCTGCCGCCTGAGCTTCATTTTTGAATTTGTTTACAAATTCTTCATCAGTTGAAAACTCATCCTTTAAAATTTTTACTGCAACTATGCGATTAAGTATCTGGCATCTAGCGGTATAAACATTTGCCATCCCGCCTTCTCCTATTTTTTCCATCAGCTGATATCTATTTCCTAAAACTTTATTATTCACTGTTTCACCATCTTTCACGATATTATAGGATAACACAAACGATTGTTATATTATCTTTTCCACCTTTTTTATTCGCTAATTCCACAAGACTATCACAACAATTTTTTGGATTGATGCAGGTTCTTAATATATTTTGAATCTCAGAATCATCTACCATATTGGTTAGTCCATCACTGCATAGGATAACCACATCTTTTTTTTGAAGCTCTTTCTGATAAAAATCTACTCTTACACTTTTGTCGGTCCCTACAGCTCTAGTGATTACATTTTTTTGAGGATGAGTTCTTGCATCTTCAGGCTTTATAACTCCTTGCTTAACCAGCTCCTGTACATATGAATTGTCAACAGTGAGCTGATGCAAGTTATCCTCTCTAAACACATAAGCCCTACTATCTCCAACATTAGCTACAATTAGGTTATTTGAATTTATAATAGCTGCTATTAGGGTAGTTCCCATACCAGCAAATTGTTCTTCTTTATTGGCCTTTTCATAAACGAGCTTGTTTGTTTCATAAAAAGCTCTTGATAGCATTATTTTTAAATCTCCTACGCCCTCGGAATTATCTTCTAAATGTCTAAAAACGTAGGTTCTTAATTTATCAATAGCCATTTTACTAGCTACTTCCCCCTTGTTATGGCCACCCATTCCATCAGCCACAGCAAAAAAACCAGTCTCCTCACCTTGGATTATAAGAGTTTCTGCATGACAATAATCTTCGTTAGTAGGTCTTTTCATTCCACAGTCAGTTATAAAAGAAAAATCCAAGTTTATCACCCTTTTCTAATCAACAATGCTTCGTCTTAGCTGGCCACACGCTCCATTTATATCTTTTCCCATCTCTCTTCTGACAGTTGCTTCTATGTTATTGCTTTTCAAAACACTAAGAAAAGCATTTATTGCAGCTTTGTCTGGCCTTTTGTATGTACGCTCTTCAACTGTATTTACTGGTATTAAATTTACATGGCACAGCATGCCTTTTAGTAGCTTCGATAATCTGTTTGCATCTTCGGTTGAGTCATTTACACCTTTTATAAGTGCATATTCAAATGTAACTCGCCTTTTTGTAGTATTTGCATAATCTTTTGCTGCCTTAATAACCGAATCAATAGGATAGGCATTTTCTACAGGCATAATGCTTTTTCTTTTTTCATGAGTGGTTTCATGAAGTGATATGGCTAAGTTTATTGGATATCCTAATTTTGCAAGTTCATTAATCTTAGGCACTACCCCACAAGTAGATATAGTTATATGTCTATAGCCTATATTTAAAGAATCCTCTTGGTGAACTATATCTAAAAACTTAATAAGGTTATCAAAATTATCAAACGGCTCTCCACTTCCCATCATTACAACATTAGATATACGTTCTTTTACATCATTTTGAACAGCAAGAATTTGGCCTATCATCTCTCCTGCAGTAAGGTTTCTAACTAGTCCATCTATAGTTGATGCACAAAAACTGCATCCCATTAAGCATCCCACTTGAGAGGATATGCAAATTGAAAGCCCATGCTTATATCTCATTAGCACTGCTTCTATTATATTTTTATCATCTAACTGGAGCAAATATTTTCTAGTACCATCAAGTTCTGAAGTAAGCACCTTATATACCGACACCTTAGAAATATATAAGCGCTCTTTTAACTTTTCCTTGAGTACTTTTGAGATATTTCCTATTTCATCAAAAGATGAAATTCCTTGGACTAGCTTCGGGTAAATTTGCTTAGCTCTAAATTTCTGTTCTCCAAGCTTAACAATTTCTTCCTCTAACTCACTAAAGGTTAGAGATAATGCATCTGATTTCATAATTTACCTTTCTGTAACAAATTACCATTATTATATACTAACATATAAACATATTATACTGATTTATTAATATCTTTTTTGAATTTTGCTATAAAAAATCCATCTGTATTGTGAATATGTGGGTAAAGCTCCTTTGGCTCTTCTTCTAAATAAAAGTCTTTATTATTTTCTAAAAATTTATCCACTATTTCTATATTTTCTTTCTTCTCAAGCGTACAGGTGCTGTACACTAGGCTTCCTGTATCCTTAAGATATTTTGAAGCATTTGATAAAATCTGATATTGAATTTCTGGTAGCTGGTTTACATCTTCATAAGACTTATATCTGATTTCTGGCTTTCTTCTTATTATACCAAAGCCGGAGCATGGTGCATCTACTAAAATTTTATCATATCTATTAGTCATCTCTTCATTAAAAACAGTAGCGTCCATAACTCTAGTATTTATAATGTCAATCCCAAGCTCAACTGCTCTTTTTTTAAGCATCTGAATTTTATGCTCAGATATATCCATAGAGTCAAGCTGACCTTTATTTTCCATTAGGTCCGCTATATAGAATGACTTTCCTCCTGGTGCACTGCAGATATCTAAAACAGTATCTCCTGGTAAAGGATTTAAGGCTTTTACAGCAAGCATGGAGGATAAGTCCTGAATAACAAAGCCTCCCTTTACAAACAATGGATTTGAGCCAATATTTTTCATTCCACTAATTTCATATGCGCTATCTATTATATCATTTTTCTTTGAATATATATCTTGCTGCTCAAGATTTTCAAGCAGCTCAGCTTCTGTGCTTCTTAATTTATTAAGTCTAATAAACAAACTTGGTTTTTCTAGCATGCTACTTAATAATTGCCTAGTAAATTCTTCTTTGTAGATTTTCAAAAATCTTCTAGCTATATACTCCGAAACTGAAAATTCTATAGATAGAGATTTTGCTTTATCTGAAATCTTGTCTTTGTATTCGACCTTTCCTTCTTTTACTCTCTTTCTCATTACTGCATTGATAATCCCTGCACTTCTATTATCCACTTTTTTTATAAGTTTTACACTTTCATCTACTGATGCAAAATCAGAAACACTGTCCATAAATTCAAGCTGATAAAAGCCCATTTCTAAAACTGTTTTGGCTTGTTTGGATAGCTTACTTGCTCTCATATCAAGAAACTGCTCCATCTGATAATCCAAATAAATCAACCTACTCAAAGTTCCATAAACAAGCTCAGTAACAAATCCCTTTTCTCTGTTATCGATAGTATTTTTATTAAAGGCTTTGTTGATTGAAATATTAGAATAAGCTTTGTTATACTTCACATCGTATATTATATCATATGCTATTTTTCTGGCATTATTGCTCATAATTGCTCCTTTATGAATACAGTTACTCATTTTATAATTATATTATCATATTCAAAACAAAGGACCAGCAAAACGCTAGTCCCTAGAACGCTCTCTTAATAATAGTAATCTAACAAGCTGAGCCACTGCTGTAGCTGTAGCTGCCACATAGGTAAGAGCTGCTGCATCTAAAACCTTTTTACTATGAGGAATCTCTTCTCTAGTTAGTACTCCAACAGACTCTAATTCATCTAGTGCTCTACTACTTGCATTAAACTCAACTGGCAAAGTTACAATTTGAAATACTACTGAACCTGTAAATAGTATAATCCCTATATCAATCAATCCTGTAAACGACAAGAATAAACCTGCTAAAATAAACAGCCAAGAAAGATTCGATGCAAAGTTTACAACAGGCACTATTGCATTTCTAAAACGAAGTGGAGCATAATCTCTCGCATGCTGGATAGCATGACCTACCTCATGAGCTGCTATAGCAGATGAAGAAATAGAATTCCCTCTGTAAACCATATCAGAAAGTCTTAATACCCTAGTTCTTGGATCATAGTGATCTGATAAGGTTCCTCTTATATGCTCAATTCTCACATCAGTAAGACCATTTCTATCTAAAATGGCTCTAGCCGCTTCTGCTCCAGTGTAGCCTTTTTGACTTGCTATCCTAACATATTTTTCGTATGTTGATTTAACTTTGCTTTGTGCATACATAGCTAATATTATAGCTGGAATCAGTACAATCATAGTGCTGTCAAAATAAGGATAATACATCCTAATCTCCTCCTAAATAAAACAATATTGCTTCTTCAAGTTTTTTTATATCTACCTTTGTATCTATACAAGGGCCGTTTGGTCTATCATTCAAAATGCCTATGACATCCATTTCTCCGACATCGACTATTCCACTAGTCAAATCTCTTTCACAGGCTACTGCTATTATTCCCTTTGGTCTTATATCCACTATTGCTCGTCTAGCAAGGGTTCCACCTGTAGCTACTACCACATTCACACCGTATTTTTCACAAACAGCTACAATCTCAGCTATATCGCATTTTTTACATCTTTTGCAGTTGTATATGTTTGTTGTGATTCTTATTTCACAGCTTTGAAGCTGAAGGCAATGAGGTAACAGCACTAGAATTTCATTTGGCTTTAAATGAAATTGCTTGCTCCTTGTTTTTTTATTGCTCATATCTATCATTTTTTTTCTTAGCTGATTTTTATCTATGCCTAGCAAGTCAACAGTTCCTTCTAAAAGAGGATAAGCTTTTTTCAAAAACTTACTCATAGCCAAGTACCTTTCCTATTTCTAATACATTCCCTTTTAGAAATTCACCTACTGGCATTCTTTTTTTACCGCTAATTTGTATTTCTTTTATCCTTACAATATAATCAGCTGATGCTATATCAATGCCCTCGCTCGACACAGCTACAATAGTTCCAGGTTTTTCTTTAGATTGCTTATCTAAAACAACTGGAGCAAAGAGTTTAAGCACTGCACTATCATAAAGCGTGTAGGCTGATGGCCAAGGATCAGTTCCTCTAACCAAATTAGATATTGCTTCTGCTGACCTATCCCAATTTATTTTCCCTAGCTCTTTTGTCATTATAGGTGCATAGCTTGAAATAGAATCATCCTGTTTTTCAGGTGCCAGCTCTGCATTTATTATAGCTTTTAAAGTATCTGATAAAGTTTTCTTTCCAGCAATTGCAAGCTTATCATGAAGTGTAGAGGCTGTATCCTCAGGTGTAATTTCAACCTCATTTTTTAAAAGCATATCTCCCGTATCTAGGCCTTCTTCCATATACATGGTAGTCACACCTGTTTTTTTCTCTCCATTAATTATAGCAAAATTAATCGGAGCTGCCCCTCTATATTTAGGAAGTAAAGAAGCATGTACATTTATACACCCATATTTAGGAAGCTCTAAAATTTCTTTGGGAAGAATCTGACCAAAAGCAACAACAATTATGAGGTCAGGCTTTACTTGCTTTATCTTTTCAATAGCCTCGCTGTCTTTAATTCGCTCTGGCTGAAACACTTCTATATCATGCTCTAGAGCAACTAATTTCACTGGTGGAGATGAAAGCTTTTTACCTCTACCTTTTGGTCTATCTGGCTGAGTAACTACTAAAGCTATTTCAAAATCACTTTCATATAGTGCTTCAAAGGATGGAATAGCAAATTCAGGTGTTCCCATAAATATAGCTTTCATCTGCATCTACTCACTTTCGTTTAAACTTCCTTCTACCTTATCCTTAAACAAAATTCCGTCTAGGTGATCAATTTCATGACAAATAGCTCTTGCGAAAAGCTCCTCAGCTTCAACCACAAATTCCTTCATATCAGTATCATAAGCTTTGGCTTTTACATAATACGGACGAGTAACACAGCCAAATTTTCCTGGTAGGCTAAGACAACCTTCATCATCTGTTTGTTCTCCACTAGACTCTAGAATTTCTGGATTTATCATCACTATAGGACCATCTCCTACATCTATAACCACTACTCTTTTAAGCACTCCAACCTGTGGAGCTGCAAGTCCTACCCCATCAGCTTCATACATAGTATCTATCATGTCTTCTACTAGCTCTAAAATCTTATCGTTGATTTTATCAACAGCGCGAGATTTTTTTCTTAGTACCTCGTCTCCATCAGTTCTAATAATTCTAATTGCCATTTCTTACCTCCATAATTTTTAAATAATTTATCAATCTTGGTATAAATATAACAAAATATCATAGTTTTATAAGCAATCTCTCGATTACAAAGTATTCTTAACTATAGTTTATACCCTATCTATAGAATTTATACCATATTGATAGGATTTATATCAACTGAAGCATTTACATTGTCTAGAAGAACTACACTTCTTTTTTCTGTAAGTATATAGTTTATTATACTCTTAATTAAATGAATTTCAACTTCACTATCTTTTATTAAAATCTGCCATCTGTATTTATTTTCTATTTTACTTACAAGACAAGGAAAAGGTCCCATAATATTGACATTATGAACAGACTTTTTCTTTAAATAAAAAATAATTGCATCCTTAATTTGCATACTGCTATTAGCTGCATTTTGTTCATTTACACTGCTTACAAGTACCCTGATTATATTACTGTATGGAAGATAGTTAAAGGTTTCTCTTAATTTTATTTCTTCACTATAAAATCCTTCAAAATCATGATTTAAAATGTATTTAAGAACATAATTATCAGGCGAAAATGTCTGAATTAAAACCTTTCCATCTATATTCCCTCTGCCTGCTCTCCCGCCGACCTGCTCAATAAGGCTAAACATTCTCTCATAGCTTCTAAAATCTGGAGCATTTAAACCTTGGTCAGCATTTATAACTCCTACTAAGCTTACCATTGGAAAATCCAAGCCTTTACCTATCATTTGGGTTCCAATAAGTATAGCTCCTTTAGTATGCTTAAAAGCTGAAAGTATTTCGCTATGACTGTTTTTTCTGCTTACAGTGTCTTTGTCCATTCTAAACACCTTAGCCTCTGGAAAAAGCTCCCTTACCTCAGCTTCAATTCTTTCAGTTCCTATTCCAATATCTTTCATTGTGCCTTCATTGCAGCTTTCACATGATTTATGAAATGGAATTTCAAAATTGCAATAATGACATCTTAAGGTTTGGTTTTTCTTATGATAGGTAAGAGAAATATCGCAGTTTTTGCATTTTGGTACATGTCCACAGCTATCACAGCTTAAAAAATTCGCATATCCTCTTCTGTTTAAAAACAGAATTACCTGCTCCTTTTTTTTCATAGCTGAACTTATTTTAGTTTGCAGGCTAAAGCTCAAAAAAGACAAATTTCCTAATTTCGCATCTTCTTTCATATCTATTATCTCAATCGAAGGAAGAGGCTTGTTATTTGCTCTTTTACTTAGCTCAACTAGCTTGTATTCCTTATTTTTAGCTTTGTAATATTGCTCTACTTTTGGGGTCGCTGAGCCTAATATTACTGAGACAGCTTGAAGTTCATTTAATTTACATGCTACTTCTACGCTATCATATTTTGGGTTAAGCTCGGACCTGTATGCATCCTCATGGCACTCATCTATGACTATCAGTCCTAGATTTCTAACTGGAGCAAATAGCGCAGAGCGAGCCCCTATAACTACTGGAGCGTCTATATTTTCTATCTTTGACCATTCGTCATATCTTTGCCCTACGCTAAGGTGACTGTGAAGGACAGCTACCTTTGCTTTAAATCTTGCTGTAAATCTAGCAATTGTTTGAGGAGTAAGTGAAATTTCAGGGACTAATACTATAGAGCCTTTACCTTCTTCTATCATTTTGTCTATGAGCTCCATATATATTTCTGTCTTTCCAGATCCAGTTATTCCTTTTAATAAAACAGGTCTGTTTTTGGTGCTCAGCTCATCACTTATTTCTTCAAATATATTATTTTGCTCTTTATTTAAAGCATGCCTTATATAGGTGGTATTATTTATATTGTCATTGCTTGAGTCTCTAAAAATTCTGCTGCTTTTAATCTCAATTATTTCTTTTTCTTTAAGATTATTTATATATGCAGAAATATTTTTACCCTTAAATTCTTCATTTAATCTATCCCTTGATAACTCAACATTATCCAGTATCAATTTATATAAGTATTTTTTTACATGTGCATTTGTTTTTAAGTCTAAATACTCAAGCTGCAAAGCAAGCTTGTCCTTTAGGACAACAAAATCCTCAAACTTAGCACTTCCTTTTCTAATTTGAGACGGATAAAGTAAGCTTAGTGCATCTAAATAGCTACACATATAATAATCTCTAATCCAAAATGCAAGAGCAATCTTGTCATTGTCTAGATTTGTTTTTTCTCCTAGAGAAACTATCTCTTTTAGCTTATCCTCATCGCAAGGCAATTTTTCTTGAATTTCGACGATTATAGCCTCCAATTGCTTATTACCTCTTCCAAACGGAACATGTACTATTTGACCTAAGCAAACATCGAGATAAGTTTTATATGTAAATTTTTTATCTATATATCTAGATTTTTGAATTAATATTACCTTACAATATTTTTCAACCATACATAGCCACCTGACTTAGACTTGATTTATTACTTCGTTATATTCAAAGTAAAACAAAAATAAGCACATTGTGCTTATTTATTGTGCATTATATATATGATTTTATCATAAATTTCTTTTGATAACTGATTTTTTGTCATAATCGGTAGCTCTTCAATATTTCCATCTGCAAACAGCAGCTTTACAATATTGGTATCTCCTGCAAAACCAGCTCCCTCTTGTTTTAAATCATTTGCAACTATAAAATCTAGATTTTTCTTCGCTAATTTTTTTTGCGCATTAGCGATTAGATCATCAGTTTCAGCAGCAAAGCCCACTAAAACTTGTTTTGTTTTTAGTTTTCCAAGCTCAAATAAAATATCCTTATTTCTGTCTAGCTCCAATACTAAATCTGAATCAGATTTTTTAATTTTAGAATCCGAAATATTTTTAGGCTTATAATCGGCAACCGCAGCAGACTTAATAACAATATCCATTTCATCAAATCTAGAAGTCACTGCCTCATACATTTGCCCAGCACTTTTAATTTTGATAACCTCGGAAATTCCAAAAGGCATCTCAATATTTGTGGGCCCAGTAACAAGTGTTACCTTTGCGCCCATAAGCGCTGCTTGATATGCAAGAGCATAACCCATCTTACCAGTCGATTTATTGGTTATATATCTTACTGGATCTATAGCTTCTTGAGTCGGTCCAGCCGTTACTAGAACATTTTTCCCTTTTAATTCATCCGTCTTGTTAAGTAAAAATTTTATATTTTCAACTATTAAATCCGGTTCAGCTAGCTTTCCTGGTCCTAAATCTCCACAGGCTAGTCTTCCGTACCCTGGTTCAATAAAAATATATCCCAAATCCTTAAGCTTTTGAATATTTGCCTGAGTGACAGGATTTTCATACATATTCGTATTCATAGCGGGTGCTATTACTACAGGAGCTTTAGTAGCCATGACTGTAGTTGAAAGCATGTCGTCAGCAATTCCATTTGCTATTTTTCCAATTACATTTGCAGTCGCTGGCGCAATTAAAAAAATATCAGCTTTTTTTGCCAAAGATATATGTTCAATATCCCAATTTGTAACTGGTTCAAACATCTCAACTGCAACTGGATTTTGGCTTATGCTCTGAAAAGTAAGTGCTGATACAAATTCAGTAGCATGTTTTGTCATAATCACATTAACCTGTATGTTTTCTTTTCTGAGTCTAGATACAACATCACAAGCCTTGTATGCAGCAATTCCTCCACTTACTCCTAAAACTACTGTTTTAGACATTTATTTCACCTCATTATTATCCTTAGAAGCTTCCTCCATCTCGTTTAACATAAAATCTTCAAAATATGTTGTCTTGTAAGTTACTTTCTCTTCGAAAACTTCAAATGTAGCTACTGATACAGGCTTTTCCTCTACAGTCTCTACCATTTTGTCGCTTCCTTCAACTAGCTGTCTTGCACGCTTTGATACCTCGTTTACAAGGCAATATCTGCTATCAGCCTTATTTAATAAATCATTAATAGATGGATAAAGCATATTATAATTCCTCCTCATAAATTTTGACAATTTCCTGGCTGTATCGGTTCACTTTGTTTTTTTCTGCGCTTATTATAGCTTCAAGATCATCTACTGCTCTAGTCAAATTGTCGTTAAAAATAAAGTAGTCGTATTTTTCTATAGTTTTTATTTCTTGCATTGCTCTTGCCATTCTGTTTTCTATTTGTTCAATAGTTTCTGTCCCTCTAGTTATAATTCTATTCTTGAGCTCCTTAAGTGAAGGAGGCAGAACAAAAACCAAAATAGCATCTGGATACTTTTCTTTCACTTTCATGGCCCCTACTATTTCTATTTCAAGAAGCACATCTTTTCCTTTTTCTATGCATTCAAGCACCCATTTTTTAGGTGTTCCATAATAGTTTCCAAATACATGAACATATTCCAAAAGGGAATCTGTCCCTATCAAATCCTCAAAATCCTGCTTTGTTATAAAATTATAATTTACTCCATCTATTTCATTTTCTCTTGGATTTCTAGTTGTAGATGAAATCGAAAGGAGCATTTCTTTATTTAGCTCCATGAAGTTTTTGCATATAGTACCTTTTCCGGCTCCAGATGGCCCAGAAACTACTACTAATAAACCTTTTTTCTTCATATTAATCTCCTATTTTTACTCTTCGTGATGACCCTCATCTTTTATATTACAGCGATGTGCCATAGTTTCTGGCTGAACTGGACATAAAATTATATGATCACTATCTGTAATAATAACTGCTCTCGTTCTTCTTCCATAAGTAGCATCAATGACTCTGCCCTTATCCTTAGCATCTTGAATAACTCTTTTAATGGGTGCAGATTCTGGGCTTACTATAGCTACTACCTTAGCAGCAGAAACAACATTACCAAAACCGATATTAATCAATTTCATATGATTGGCAACTCCTACTCTATGTTTTGTATCTGTTCTCTAACTTTTTCTAGCTGGCTTTTCAAATCTACCACATAAGAAGTAACATCTATGTTAGAGGATTTCGAGCCAATAGTATTGATTTCTCTATTCATTTCTTGAAGTAAGAAGTCCATCTTTCTTCCAAGTCCATCATTGCTAATAACTGTGTCTCTAAGCTGAGATATATGAGTTTTAAATCTTACAATTTCTTCAGTAATACTACTTCTATCGGCATACAGTGCAGCTTCTTGAAGTACTCTTTGAGGATCTGACTCAAATCCATAAACCTTTAAAAATTCATCTAATTTTTGTTTTATTTTATTTCTATATTCAGCTTCGACATCAGCTGCCAATGCCTCTACAGATAATATATCCTTTTCCAAAACGTCACAACGCTCAAGAGTATCCTTTTGAAGTAGTTGTCCTTCTGTTTCTCTCATTTTCTTAAGCTCTGTAAGAGCGCCCACTAAAGCTGATTCTAAAACGGATAGAATTTCCTCTTGGTCTAGCTCATTTTCACTGCTTACTATTACATCAGGGAATCTTCCTATAACTGAAGTTGTAATATCATCTCTTGTATTTAAGGTGTCTTTAATTAAAACTAGAGATTCATAATATCCTTTCGCAAGCTCAGTGTCAACTGAAAGTTTTGCATCTGAGATACCTATGTTTTCCATTCTGATAAAAACTTCTACCCTACCTCTTTGCACATACTTTTTTATTTGCTGTCTGACCCATTCTTCTAAAAGCATAATCTTTCTTGGCATCTTAACATTTATATCAAGATACCTGTGATTTATGGACTTTACCTCCACTGTAAATTGAAACTTTTCAGTCTTACATTCTCCTCTTCCAAATCCAGTCATGCTAATAGCCAATCGTCATCCACCCTTCCATCACATATTTTCTGAGCTGGTCCAGTCATATAAAGCTTTTCTTTTAGGATTTCTATTTCAACCTCGCCCCCAGGAGAACTAACTTTTACTTTATCATTTACAAGGCCTAGTTTATTTGCTATATATGCACTCGATGTCATCCCTGTTCCACAAGCTAAGGTGTAGCCACAACCTCTTTCATAAGTTTTTACACCAATAGTTGATTTATCTATTATCTTTACAAAATTAACATTTATTTTCTTAGGAAATAGTTTTGTATTTTGTTCAAGTCTGGAGCCGTAATAATCCAATTCTTGTAGTGATATATCATCTTCAAAAATTACTAAATGCGGAACTCCAATTAAAACAGCGCTTGCAAGAAATTTTCTATCCTCAATTACAATTTCTTCATTTATAAACTCAGCATAATTTGTTAGAGCTGGAATTAGTTTAGGTTCTAGGGTAGGTAATCCCATCTCTACCTTAACTAGCTTAACTTCGTCATTTTGAGTAATCAAGCTAATATCGTAATTCCTAGCCGTTGCTTCTACTAAAAAAGAAGTCTTATCAACAATTTTATTTTCATAAATAAATTTAGAAAAACACCTTATTCCATTGCCACACATATCTGCTTTACTACCATCTTGATTATAGTAGACCATTTTTATGTCACAGCTTGTAGATTTTTCGCAAGCCATCATACCATCCGCGCCTATTCCAAAATGTCTATCACATAATTTTTTTGCAAGCTGTGAATAGTCCACATATCTTCCATCCAAATTATTAAACAATATGAAATCATTGCCTGCACCTTGCATCTTCCAAAATAACATAAGACACTTCCTTTACAAGGTATTTTTCCATTAGTGTATATTATATAAAGGAAATAGAAAAAAATAAATGAAAATCGAATAAAATATTAAAAATATTTTATAATTTGACATCTTATTAACATGATAATTATTATCTTGCCTAATTATATAGCTGAATTGGACATTATCTGAAATATTGAATATAATCTTTCTATCACAACAAAATTTTAAATTAAGAAGGTGAGTTTTATGGCTTTAGATGGCTTAACTATATATGGCATCATTTGCGAGTTAAACACTACTCTAAAAGGTGGAAAAATTGACAAGATTACTCAGCCAGAAAAGGATGAGGTTCTTCTTGCAATAAGAAATGAAGGAAAAACTTACAAGCTGCTAATAAGTGCAAGTAGCTCGAATCCGAGGATTTATCTTACTGAAAGTTATAAAAAAGAAAATCCCTTAAAAGCTCCTATGTTTTTGATGATTCTTAGAAAATATCTTCAAGGTGGAAGAATAATTTCTATATCACAAGAAGGTCTTGAAAGAGTAATCAATATTGATATTGAGGCTCTAGATGATTTGAAAACTCCTAAGCTTAGAACTTTATCAATAGAAATAATGGGAAGACACAGCAATATTATCTTAGTGGATAAGGAATCAAACAAAATTCTCGACTCAATAAAAAGAATTCCTATAACAGTTAGCTCAGTAAGAGAGGTTCTTCCAGGCAAGGAATATAAATTTGCTCCTTCGCAAAACAAAATCAATCCCCTCTCTAACCTTAGCTTAAGTGAATTCAAATCGAAGCTCACTGAGAAGGATAGTCCTGTGTACAAAGCTATATATAACAGCTATGACGGAATCAGTCCTTTAATCGCTAAAGAAATTTGCTACAGGTCATCGATAGATTTAGATTTATCTACAAATTTAATTTCTGATATATCTCTTGAGAGAATTTTTAATTCCTTTGAAAGGATAATAAATCAAATTAAAAATGAAATTTTTCATCCTTGCATAGTAATCGATAAGCGCTTAGATAAATATATCGATTTCAGCCTGATAAAACTGACCATGTATGAATTTTTGAGTATAGAAAATTATGAATCAATAAGTCTTGCAACAGAGACATTTTATAGCTCAAAAGATAGAAATGAGCGATTAAGCCAGAAATCTATGAGCATGAGAAAGCTCCTTCAAACTAAGATAGAAAGATTGGAAAACAAGCTAGGAAAACAGCTTCAAGAAATGAATGATACCGATAAAATGGAAGATTACAAAAAACAAGCGGATTTGCTAACTGCATATATCTATATGCTCCAAAAAGGAATGGATGAGATTACCGTTTCAGATTACTATAATCAAGAAGATAGCTCTGCTGAAATCACCATAAAATTGGATATAAACAAAACTCCTAGCGAAAATATTCAATCCTTATACAAAAAATATAATAAGCTAAAAACAAGAAAATCAGAGCTATCCTCTCAGATTTCTTCTGCAAAAGAAGAGCTCATGTATCTACAAAACGTAATGCTTTCAATCGAAAGCTCTGAATCTCTAAATGAACTCGAAGAAATTAGAACGGAGCTTTATAGTGAAGGCTATTTGAAATTAAAAACTTCATCCAAAAAAGTAAAAGCCATAGAAGCATCAGCCCCTATGCAGTTTATATCCTCAGATAATATTACAATACTAGTTGGAAAAAATAATAAACAAAACGACGAGCTTACTACAAAGCTTTCATCTCCTGATGACATATGGCTCCATACTAAAGATATCCCTGGCTCACATGTTATTATAAAAGCTACATTAGATACAGTAACAAACCAAACTCTTGAGGAGGCTGCCGAGCTTGCAGCTTATTTTAGCAAGGCAAGAATGTCATCAAAGGTAGCCGTAGATTATACTGCTAGAAAAAATGTTAAAAAACCATCTGGCGCAAAGCCAGGAATGGTAATCTATGATAATCAGACTACAGTTTTTGTAAATCCTGATGAAGAAAAGGTAGTAAAACTTAGAGCTTAAATTTTATTCCTTGGTACCCATGGACAATTAAAAATTGCTTCATGGGTACTTAATTTATCTTCAGAAGATTTTTGATGTGAAATACATCCTTATTAGGGTATACACATAGAAAAAGATGGAATTAAAAAGATAGAGCAGAGGTGTTTAAATTGGATAAAAACGAAAGTATTTCACTAAACCTTATAACTAAGCATAGTTTGAAAAACTTGATTTTAGAGCTACCAAAAAGATTTGCAAGAGACAATATAAGTCAAACTGGCGGTCAGCTTGCTTATTTCTTTTTGCTTTCGGTTTTTCCTTTTTTAATATTTCTCAATGCTCTTTTAGGTTTTTTAAATATATCTGTAGAGTCTATAATCCGTGAAATAAGTGCAATAGCACCTGAAGAAATAGTAGTTCTCTTAAGAGGCTATCTAGAATCAGTAGTTGAGACTAGAAACACCTCTTTACTTTCTATTGGTCTTTTAGCTTCCCTTTTTTCAGCCTCCAAGGCTGTAGACTCTCTTATTATAGCCTTAAATACAGCTTATGATGTAGAGAATAAAAGAAATTTTATAACAAAGAAAGCAGTCTCAATTTTTTTTACACTTATTTTAGGATTTGCAATTGTGATTTCACTTTTGCTTCCTGCTTTAGGCAAAAATGTTGCTTTTTTAATAGCTGATTTTTTTAGAATATCTAATATTATAGTTTTTGTTTGGGTTTATATTAGATGGGTCATTGTATTTTTTATATTATTTATTACAATAGCTCTTTTGTATCATATAGTCCCTTATGTAAATCAGCCTTTTAAAAATTCTCTCCCAGGCACATTTTTTGCTGTTACAAGCTGGTTATTAGTTTCCTATGGCTTTGGTATTTATGTAAACAACTTTGCTAATTATAGCGCTGTATATGGCTCTATAGGGGCAGTAATCGCCCTTATGTTCTGGTTATATCTAACTGGAATAATATTAGTGCTAGGTGGAGAAATAAACGATATTCTATACAGATATTATGAAGCAAGTAAATCTAAGCATGATGAAGTTAAAATAGCTCCAAAAACCGATGAAGCTATTTTAGATGATAAGTTCAATGAATTAAAAGAAACCCTAATAGATTCTAACTAAATTTTTATACTATACCCATAAAATACTCCACTACCAAGGCTACTATGACTACAAGTGCAGAAATTATAAAGCCGTGTACCATAGGAGCTATTCCTGATTTTTTCATTTCAGTTATATCAGTATTTAATCCTATGGCTGCAAGTGCTGCTACCATTAAAAATTTGCTTATGTCTTTTGCTAATAGTCCAAACTCGCTAGGAATAACACCAGTTGAATTTACCATAGTAAGAGCTACGAAGCCTAATATAAACCAAGGAAAAATAGAGGAAATTTTTACTTTTTTGCGGCTATACACACTATTTTGCTTTTCTCCAGCTTCGCTTTGCTTGATTTTAGCACTTACAACCGAAAAAATGAGAACTACAGGAACAATAGAAAGAGTCCTTGTAAGCTTAACCATAGTTGCAAAATCTCCAGCTGCTTCACTAAATGCAAACCCAGCTGCAACAACACTAGAGGTATCATTTACAGCAGTCCCTGCCCATAATCCATATGCCATATCACTAAGTCCCAAGGCTCTTCCCATAACAGGAAATAGCAGTATCATAGCCATGTCAAATAAAAATGTTGCTGAAATTGCATAAGCTATATCGTTGTCATCCGCTTCTATTACTGGAGCAATAGCTGCTATTGCTGACCCTCCACATATTCCAGTTCCAGCAGAAATAAGATTAGATAGCTTCCAATTAAGCTTTAAAAGCTTTCCAATAATATATCCTCCTCCAAAGCAAGTCAAAAGTGTAAATATCATAACAGTAAGTGATAATTTTCCTATTGTGAGTACTGTTTTAATGCTAAGCGATGCTCCTAAAAGTACAATTGCAAATTTTAATATTTTTTTAGATGTAAATTTTAGCCCTGGCTTTAATTTATCTGACTTATAATAATGATTTATAAGCATTCCTATAAATAAAGCTATTACTGACGCCCCTATCAAATGAATAGGAAGCAGATTTTCTAAAAATCTAGCTACTATTGCAATAACAACTGCTAAAGCCAATCCTGGTAATAAGTCCAATATTTTTTTGCTCATCTTGAGGTCACTCCATTTCTATAATCTATTATTGCCTTAATAATTAAGGTATTCTATGAATTGATATTATCATTGTTTTATGATAAATTCTAATTATTATATTTTATTAATCAATAATTTTTTATTATGAGGTGGTTTTGTGTTAGATAGCAGAATATATACATTTTTAAAGCTTTGCGATGTTATGAATTATAGGATTACTGCCGAGGAGCTTAATATGACTCAGCCTGCTGTGACTCAACATATTAAGTTTTTGGAAAACTATTACGGATGTAATTTTTTTAAATACAGCTCAAGAAAATTATCCAAAACTCCTGAGGGAGTATTATTTGAAGCTTATTTAAGATCTGCTGACTATAACCAAGCTACTATAAAAAACCAGCTTTCTAAGAAAATCAAGCAAGCTATACGCATAGGCGCTACAAAAACAATCGGAGATTATGTAATAACAGATAATATTATAGCTCTATTAAATAGCAAAGATATTGATTTGTCTCTTTATGTTGATAATACTAGCAATTTGCTTGATGCTTTAAATCACAAAAAAATTTCATTGGCTTTAATAGAGGGATTTTTTGATAAAGCACACTACGAATATAAACTGCTACGAGAAGAAGCCTTTATAGGCATCTGTGCTAAAAATCATCCCTTTGCAGGTAAAGAAGTACCCATCGAATCATTATTTGATGAAAATCTTATAATTAGAGAAGAAGGCTCAGGTACTAGAGCAATTCTAGAGCAAATCCTAATAAATAATAATCATTCTCTTGATTCATTTAAAACTACTACTTGTATCAGCAGCTTTGAGGTTATAAAAAAACTCGTTATTTATGATGCTGGAATTTCATTTGTTTATAATGCTGTTGCAAAAAGTGATTCTAAGCTTATGACCTTCAAAATAAAAAATAACCATATCACTAGAGAATTTAACTTTGTGTATCTTAAAAATACTGATGCCAATAAATATATCTCATATTTTGAATGATAAGCAAAGCTATTTACACAATCCTTATTCCAAAAACTAAAAAAATACCTCCCATCAGAAAGTATAATAACTAGGCTCTCTAATTTGGAGGTATTTTATAATTTATTATTTCTACTATTAAAATTTATTTAATATAGTTTTTTAGTTTTAAATGATTTATTATTTCGCTACGCTATATATTATTTTATTTAGGATTACTCCCACTAAAGCCGCTAAGCTAAGTCCAGATATACTAACTTGCTCAGTTACAGGGATTGCAATGTTGATTCCAACATTTCCACCTAGTCCAATTATTAATACAGCAGCCATAATTATTACATTTTTTATATCCATTTTAATTTTGCTATCTCTTATAGTTCTAACTCCAATAAGCGAAATCATGCTAAATAACATAAGCGAGATGCCACCCATTACTGCTTGAGGTATACTTTGTAGGAACCCACCTACTTTTCCTATTGTTCCAAGTAATATTGCTATAACAGCAGTTATTCTAAGGATTGATGGATCGTAGTTTTTGGTAATAGCTAGTACTCCAGTATTTTCTCCGTAAGTAGTGTTTGCAGGTCCTCCTAATAGTCCAGCAACCATTGTAGCTAATCCATCACCTATTAAGGTTCTATTAAGTCCTGGGTCTTCCATAAAGTTTTTTCCAACAACCGTTCCATTAGTTGTAATGTCACCTATATGCTCCATAAATACAGCTAATACAACTGGTGCAATTATAGAAATAGCTCCTATATCAAATTTAGGCATTGTAAAAGCAGGCATTTGAAACCATCCTGCACTTGTAACTGATGTCATATCCACTAAGCCCATTTGTAAGGATAAAACATATCCAACTACAACCGCAGTTATTATTGCAAGCTGTTTGAAAAAGCCTTTCCCGAAAAATGTTATAAGTAAAGCTGTGGAAAGAGTAACTCCTGCTAACATAAAATTGTTTGATGCCATTGAAAATGCTACAGGTACTAAATTTAGTCCTATAACAACTATCATAGGTCCAATAACTTGCGATGGAAAAAAGCTTTTTACCCTCTCTACGCCAACTGCTGCTACTATAAAAGACATAAGCACATACAATATACCAGCTACTACAATACCACCTTGAGCATATGATAAGTCACCATATATTTCCCCAACAGATATAATAACAGGTATAAAAGCAAAACTTGAACCTAAAAATACCGGCACTTTACCCTTTGTACATAAATGAAAAATAAGGGTTCCAATACCGGCACATACAAGTGCAACCGAGCTGTTCATTCCTGTTAATATTGGTACTAAAACAGTAGCGCCAAACATAGCAATAAGATGCTGAGCTGCAAGTATTATTCTTTTTAATTGATTAAATGCTGTACTTACTGATTGAGTGTTAACTTCTGAAACATTAATAGCTTTTTCTGACATTATCTTTTCCTCCTTATGATTACGTACGAGGAGAAAGACTATATTTTCTCCCCTTTTCAGCCTCCCTGGACTGATTTAAAAGGTTAACATTTTATTACTCATTAATTGAAACATAGTTTTTGCCATCAACATCTTCAATGCTGACTTTAATAACTTCTAGCTTTGATGTAGGGACATTCTTTCCTACATAATCTGCTCTTATCGGTAGCTCTCTATGTCCTCTATCGATTAACACAGCTAGCTGAATAGTAAGAGGTCTTCCAACATCCATAATAGCATCAAGTGCTGCTCTTACAGTTCTTCCTGTATATAGCACATCATCTACTAATACAATGATTTTTTTTGTCACATCAAATCCCAAATTGGATCCCTTTACGACAGCTTGATCAGCTTTTTCAGATAAATCATCTCTATAAAGTGAAATATCAAGCTCGCCAACAGTGACTTTTTTACCTTCAATTTGTTCTATTTTTTTTGCAATTCTCTTGGCAAGTGGGACTCCTCTAGTTTTAATTCCTACTAGAGCTACCTCATCTACACCTTTGTTTTTTTCAATAATTTCATGGCCAATTCTAGTTATTGCTCTATCCATAGCCTTGTCATCCATAATAAGAGCTTTTTCTTGCATCTTATCCCTCCTTTAATGGATTTTTTGAAGCCTCCATTAAATTCTCTAATGATTATACCTTTTTACTACAGTTTAATCAAGTAAAAATCTTTGCAAAAATGATTTAAAAATTTCTGGCTCTTCTTTTTCAAATAACATAAACTCACCAGTTACTGGATGAACAAAGCCAAGGGTCTTAGCATGAAGAAGCTGTCCTTGCGCTTTAAACTTAGAGTTATGAGGACCATATAGGGTGTCCCCAACAAGTGGAAGTCCTTTACTTGCCATATGCACTCTAATCTGATGAGTTCGTCCTGTTTCTAGATTTGCCATAGCATACGAATAGTTTTCGCTAGACTTTATTTTTGTTATATGAGTTACAGCATGTTTGCCATCGCTAACTACAGCCATTTTCATTCTGTCTCTTGGATTTCTTCCTATTGGTGCATCTATTGTGAATTCATCTGCCTTTATATTGCCATGACATATAAAGGTATAAGTTCTTTGAACTGTGTGCTCCTTAAGCTGCTCACTTAGTCCTCTATGGGCTATATCACTTTTAGCAATCATAAGTAGTCCAGACGTATCCTTGTCAATCCTATGTACTATTCCAGGGCGAATTATTCCATTTATAGACGAAAGCTGTCCTTTGAAATGATACATAAGAGCATTTACAAGGGTATGATTTGAATTTCCAGCTCCAGGATGAACTACCATTCCTCTTTCCTTATATACAACAGCTAAATCTTCATCTTCATATAAAATTTCTATAGGAATATCCTCTGCTTCAATAACTAGCTCCTTTGCTGGAGGAATTAAAATGCAAATGTTATCTAATTGAGCAACCTTGTAGCTAGATTTTTCTATCTTATCATTAACTGTAACTTTTTTATCTTTTATGAGCGACTGGATATAGGTTCTAGATAAATCACTAAGTGCAGATGAGATAAACACATCTAGTCTTAAGTCCTCTTCTTCCTCATCTACTATAAAATATTTTTTTTCTTCTATCATATTTTCTCCAAAATTTCTTTGTCCTTAATAATTAAAAAAATGAGCAATATCCCACCAACTACAACGCAAATATCAGCAAAATTGAATACAAACTGCCAAATACCTCTAAAATCAAACATATCAACTACAAATCCAAGCCATATTCTGTCAATTAGATTTCCTATAGCCCCAGCAGTTATTATGCTTAAAACAAAGGTTAGCTTTTTATCTATATTTTTATTTTTTTTAGTAAAATAAATCATGTAGCCTACGACTAGCAATGTTATTAAAACAAAAAACCATGTTTTATTTTGAAGCATTCCAAAAGCTGCTCCTCTGTTTTCTACATAGGTAAAATGAAAAAAACCATCAATTACAGGATATGATTCAAATTTTGTGAGCTTTGTTCTGGAAATCCATTTTATAGCTTGGTCTATTATTATTAGAATGCTAATTAATGTAAAGTACATCTACTTTTTCCTTTCACCTATTCAGATCTTTTAGCTTGAACAAATCCGACTTTTCTATAAACCTTATCTAAAGTTTTTCTAGCCTTATTATGTGCCTTTGCCGCACCTTTTGCATAGATTTCCTCTAGATAGTCTTTATTCTCCATAAGATATTCGTATTTTTCTCTTACAGGTCTTAGCCCTTCAACTATTACTTCTGCTGTTTCTCGCTTAAAATCACCATAGCCTTTACCCTCGTATTTACTTACTATAGCTTCAGTAGATTCTCCTGTAAAGGTTGAATATATGTTAATGAGATTCTTTATCCCTTTTTGCTCGTCGTTATAAGCAACAATACCTATAGAATCAGTTACAGCTCTTTTTATTTTGTTTGTGATAGCATCGGCAGAATCTAACATGAGAATCGTAGCATTAGGATTCTCATCTGATTTTGACATTTTTTGGCTCGGCTCCTGAAGACTCATAATTCTAGCTCCTTCTTTAGGTATAAAGCCTTCTGGAACTATAAAGGTATCGCTGTATCTAGAGTTGAATCTCTGTGCCAAGTCCCTTGCAAGCTCTAAGTGCTGTTTTTGGTCCTCTCCAACAGGAACCAGGTCAGTCGAATATAATAGTATATCGGCAGCCATAAGCACAGGGTAGGTAAATAAACCCGCATTTAAATTCTCAGCTTTTTTCTGAGATTTTTCTTTGAACTGAGTCATTCTATTTAGCTCTCCCATATAGGTCATTGTATTTAACACCCATGAAAGCTCTGCATGCTCAGGCACATGAGATTGAATAAATAAAGTGTTTTTCTCAGGATCAATTCCACTTGCAATATACTGAGCAAGCACATCTAATGTAGTTTTTCTCAAATCCTTTGGAACTTGGGGAACTGTTATGGCATGAAGGTCTACAACGCAGTAATAACAATTATATTCATCTTGTAATGCTACCCAATTTTTCATAGCTCCTAGATAATTTCCAAGAGTTAGTTTTCCAGATGGCTGCATGCCGCTAAATATAGTTTTTTTATCCAATTGTAATTCCTCCATTCTACTTAGTCAGCATATTGAGTATAAGTTTTTTTGAATTTTTTGCTGCTTCAAATACAAACTCATCGAAATTGCCTGGCGCTTCTCCGTTTGCTTTATCACTCATAGCTCTTATTACTAAAAATGGCATTTTATTAAGCATACAAACATGAGCTATGGCTGCTCCTTCCATTTCTGCGCAGTCTGCATTAAATTCTGTTTGAAGAGCATCTTTAAGCTCAGAGGAAGAAACGAATACGTCTCCTGATACCACTATGCCTTTTTTTACATATACATCCTTTAAATCCTTTGCCGCATCAGATGCCATATCTATTAGCTTATCATCAGCTATAAATACGCTCGAATCCATTCTTGGAATTACACCTTTTTTATGTCCAAAAGCAGTAACATCAAAGTCATGCTCAATAAGCTTAGTAGATAATACTATATCCCCTATTCCTAAATCATCAGCAATAGCTCCAGCTACTCCTATATTGATAATAGCCTTGACTTCAAATCTATCTATAAGGATTTGAGTACACATAGCCGCATTTACTTTTCCTATGCCTGAACGAACTACAACTAAATCGGTGTCATTGATTCTACCCATATAAAATGTAAGTCCAGCTATCTCTGAAACTGTTATATCATTCATGAGCTCTTTTACTAAAGTTATTTCTTCTTCCATTGCTCCTATTATGCCTATTTTATTCATACAAGCCTCCTAAAATTTACATTTATGATTTACTTTCTATTATAAGTATATTAATCCTTCAAAGTATATCATAAAATTAAAATTTTTGGATAAAATACTCTAAAATTCGTACTAAAATAGAGCAAAGATAATTATAATTGAATTTCCTTTGATTTTACTTTTTCTATTAGCTCCTCTACTTTTTGCTTTATGATATCTCTAGTTGTTCTGTAGCCATCGATAGGTCCTCCTGACGGGTCATCAAGTCCCCAGTCCTGCATAAACTTATTTGGTACAAAAGGGCAAACTACATTGCAACCCATAGTAATTAATATGTCTAATTCATAAGGGATGTCTGATAGCAGTTTGGGTTTATGATTACTTATATCTACCCCAGCTTCTTTCATCACTTCTACGGCTAGTGGCTTTACTTCATGATACTCTTCAGTTCCAGCTGAGTACACTTCAAAAATATCAGAGCCTAATTCCTTTGCCCAGCCTTCTGCCATTTGGCTTCTACAAGAATTGTGAACACAGACAAATGCTAATTTATACTTCATAAGAGCCTCCTTCACATCGATAAAAATCGATTTATGTTATTGTATATAGTATAGATAGATTTTGATATAATGTAAAGTGACTTTGTATTAAATAAGAATCCACATTAAAGCTATTGCCCATTAGCCATTTAAACCTTTTTGTATTTACAATAAAATCCATACCGGAGGATACCATGAACCAAGACTTAGAATCAAAAAAAATACCTGCCTTACTTTTTCAGTTATCTCTTCCTGCTATAACCAGCATGCTTATTTCAGCTGTTTATAATATAGTCGATAGAATATTTGTAGAAAAAATAAGCCCACTCGCGCTTTCAGGTGTTGGTATAACTATGCCAATTCAAATACTTCAAATGGCATTTGTACTGCTTATTGGTATAGGCTCTTCTACTCTTATTTCTATTAAGCTCGGAGAAAAAAAAGCTCATGAGGCTGAAATAATACTCCATCAAGCCTATAAATATATAATGATATCTATGGCTTTATTTTCTTTAATAATGATACTTTTTATGAATCCAATTTTAGATATTTTAAATGTTTCAAAAGAAGTATATCCTTATGCAAAGGATTATATCTTTATTATGGTCATAGGTTCAATTTTTGGTCTTCCTGGATTTTGCCTCAATAATTCTCTAAGAGCCATAGGTAAAGCTTCTATCTCAATGAAAATAGTTGTATCAAGTGCTGTTATTAACATTTTACTAGATCCTCTTTTTATTTTCACCTTTAATATGGGTGTAAAGGGAGCAGCTTTAGCTACAGTAATATCTCAAACTTATGTTACCGTAATGGTATTTTGGCTATTTGCAAAATCCAAAAACTTTCCAATTAATTTAAAATTCATTATGCCTGTAGAGAAATCCTTTATGAAAGAAATAATACAAAACGGAGCACCTTCCTTTTATATGCAAATCTTTGCAACTGTTGTAAATATTATATTCAATAGAGCTGTAGTTCAGTATGGCAACGATTTATATTTAGCTGCAATGACAATAGTGCAAGCAGTGTACAGCTTTTATCATATGGTGGTTGTAGGTATAGTTCAAGGAGCTCAGCCTATTGCTGGCTATAATTTCGGGGCAAAACGTTATGATAGAGTAAGAGAGACCCTTATCCTTACGCTAGGTTCAGCTTTTGTTATATCTATTAGTATATTTGGAATAATTCAGCTTTATCCTTCGCTTTTGTCTGGAATATTTACTTCAAATCAAGAGCTTCTTAGTCTTACAAACTACTCCATGAAGCTATATTTGTTTATGCTACCACTTATAGGCCTTCATACGGTTAGCTCTCAATATTTCCAAGCTGTAGGTAAGCCTAAAAAAGCTAGTATTTTGTCCTTGCTAAGATATGGACTTATTCTCATTCCTCTTTTGTTTGTGCTTCCACACTATTTGGGTATTCAAGGAGTATTTATAAGCAATGTTATATCTGATTTTATAGCTTCATCTGTAGCAATCTTTTTTATATCAAAAGAGCTATATTATCTTAAATCAAATTTATAGGTATAGCTTAATAAATATACTATTTTCTAATATAAATTAATCTGCACATTTCATTATACTAATATCATAATTCCAATAGAAAACTTAAACTTTTTTATTAAAAAAAGGATTCAAACTTTGATGTTTGAATCCTTTTTAATACTATATGGACAATAAAGTAAATCTATATTGATAACAAATCTATATTTCTTTATGCTTATTGTTTTTCAACAGCTATTTTAGCATCATGTCCATTGATTATATCTTCTTGCATATTGCTTGTTTCACCGTTTACTATTTCTACAGCTAGGGTTTCATCCTTGATGTAATCAGTGTGAATCTCTATAGCCTTTGCAACTTCTTCTGTGGAAGTAAAGTAAACTTTTATCTTATCCATCATTTCTAAATCTTGAGCTTTTCTCATTTGTTGGATTTTTGATATAAATTCTCTAGCAAAGCCTTCATTTATAAGCTCTGGAGTAAGATTAGTATCAAGAACTATAAATAAGTTGTTTTCTGTAGCAACGTCAAAGCCTTCTTTAGGAGATACATTTATAAGCACATCGTCTTTAGTAAATGTAAAGCTTTCCCCTGCTAAATCAAAAGCAATTGAATCTCCATTTTGAAGCTTATTTACTGCTTCTGGAGCATCTAATGCTGAAAGCTTACTTGAAAATTCCTTAAGCTTAGGTCCTAGAGTCTTTCCAAGCGTTGCAAAGTTAGGCTTTAAGCTGAAATTCATATATTGATTGATATCTTTAGAGAAAATAACCTCTTTAACATTTAGCTCTTCTTCTATAAGTGGAAGCAAATCTTTCATTATAGCTTCATAAGATGCATCTATATATGCTTTTCCTATAGGCTGACGAACTTTGATTTTAGCGGCTTCTCTAGATGCTCTTCCTAGTGTAACAAGGTTTTTAACAAGGTCCATCTTATGCTCTAGCTTTTCATCTATAAGCTCATCATTACATCTTGGGTAGTGGCTTATATGAACAGATAGCTCTCCAGTTAGCTTTCTATAAAGCTCTTCAGATAAAAATGGCGAAAACGGTGCAACCATCTGAGCTATTCCAACTAAGACCTCAAAGGTTGTATTGTAAACAGATTTTTTATCTAAAGTAAGCTCAGTATCCCAGAAACGTCTTCTGCTTCTTCTGATGTACCAGTTTGATAAATCTTCATTTACAAAATCTTGAATTGCTCTAACAGTTTTTGTCATGTCATATCTTTCAAGCTCAACTTCCACATATTTCTTTAGGTTATTGTATTTTGAAAGTATCCATCTATCTAGCTCAGGTCTTTCATTGTAAGGGATGAAAAACTCCTTAGGGTCTATATTGTCTGTGTTTGCATATAATGAGAAGAAGTTATATACATTTTTAATAGTTCCAAAGAACTTGCTTTGAACTTCTTTAAGTGCATCCACATCAAACTTAGTAGGAGTCCATGCAGGAGATACATAAAGTAGGTACCATCTTAAAACATCTGCTCCATACTTATCGAACATTTCAAACGGATCTACAGTATTTCCTCTTGATTTACTCATTTTCTTGCCATCTTTATCTAGTATAAGGTCATTTACTAGTACATTTTTGTATGGTGATCTTCCCATTACAAAAGTAGATATAGCAATAAGTGAATAGAACCATCCTCTAGTTTGGTCTATTCCTTCACAGATAAAGTCAGCTGGGAATAGCTCATCAAAATTTTCCTTGTTCTCAAAAGGATAATGATGCTGAGCAAAAGGCATTGAGCCTGAATCAAACCAGCAATCTATAACATCTTTAACTCTAGTCATCTGTTCATTACATTTAGGGCAATTTATATGAATATCATCTACGTATGGTCTATGAAGTTCAATTGACTCATCTATTGGCTCTATTGACTTTTCTACTAATTCACTAATTGAGCCTATTGACTCTTTATGTCCACAGCTACAAGTCCAGATGTTAAGTGGAGTTCCCCAGTATCTAGAACGTGATATTGCCCAGTCGTTTACATTTTCTAACCAGTTTCCAAATCTCTTTTCTCCTACATAATCTGGGAACCAGTTAACTGTATTGTTATTGCTTACTAGCTGGTCTTTTAACTTTGTCATTTCAATATAATAGCTTGGCTTTGCATAATATAAAAGTGGTGTTTGGCATCTCCAGCAGTGAGGATAATTGTGGTCCATTTTTTCTTTGCTGTAAAGCTTGTTTTCTGCAGCTAGCCACTTGATAATATCTACATCCAAGCCTTCTTCCATTACAAATCTGCCATCCCAGATAGTACCTATATACTTTCCATCTTCGCCTACTGGCTGAACCACTGGAAGACCATATTTTCTTCCAACATTGTAGTCATCTTCACCAAATGCAGGAGCTGTATGAACTATACCTGTACCATCTTCTGTTGTAACATAATCGCCAAGCACAACAAAGAATGCTTTTTTGTCAGGCTTTACAAATGGCATAAGCTGCTCATACTCAATGTACTCAAGGTCTTTTCCTAGAATTTCCTCTAAAACAGTATATTCACCTTTTAATACCTTTGGTGCAAGTGTTTTTGAAAGATAGTATATTTCATCTTCTTGTTGTACTTTTACATAAACTTCTGTTGGCGATACTGCAAGCGCTACGTTTGATGCTAGAGTCCAAGGCGTAGTTGTCCATGCAAGGAAATATTCATTTTCTGCATCTTTTCTTTTGAATTTAGCAATCAAAGTGTTTGTTTTAACTTCCTTGTAGCCTTGAGCAACCTCGTGTGAAGCAAGTCCTGTCCCACAACGAGAGCAATATGGAAGAATTTTATGCCCTTCATAGATATAGCCTTCTTTATGGAACTTATCTAAAATCCACCATACAGATTCTATATAATTGTTATCTAGAGTGATATATGGATTATCCATATCGATAAGATAACCCATTCTTTCTGTCATCTGTCTCCACAAGCTCTCATACTCAAATACAGATTCTCTACAAGCCTCATTGAATTCTTTAATTCCATATTCCTCAATCTCTTGCTTTGAGCCAAGGCTTAATTTTTTTTCTACTTCAATCTCAACAGGTAGTCCATGAGTATCCCATCCTGCTTTTCTCTTAACCTGATATCCACTCATAGTCTTATATCTACATACAGAATCTTTAAGTGTTCTAGCTAAAACGTGGTGGATTCCTGGCTTACCATTTGCAGTTGGAGGTCCTTCGTAGAATACAAAAGACGGAGAATCCTCTCTGGCCTCTACACTCTTCTTTAGCAAGTCAATTTCATTCCAAAATGCCGTTAAGCTTTGTTCATTATCTTTTACTGCAGCATTGTTCAAGTTCTCAAACTTCATAATATATCTCCCTTCAAATCATATTCAGTGCTCAAAATGTAAATCCTTATTATTTCGACAATAAGCTTATAAAATACACTTATATTATCTGCACAAAAAAATCCCTGCAAAAATGCAGGGACGAATAATTCCGCGGTACCACCCTAGTTGTTCATGGCATCTAGCCAGAACCTCTCAAATGCACTTAACACGTGCAAGATGAAAAAATCTACTAAATAAAGACTTCTTATTTTCGATTTTTTAGCTCCTAGGTGATTTTCACTGATAATCCTATGTAGAGTTCCCACCTCTTCCTCTACTCTCTGAAATATTTATATCAGCTACTCTCCTAATCATGGCCTTTTTGTATTCATATTTAGTGATTATTTTATACTATATTGCTAAAAAACGCAAGAATTTATTCTATATCTTTGAATGTCTCTTCAATACTTGAAATTCCATCTTCTAGCAAGGATTTAAATTTTCCTTTAAATACTACAAATTCTTTTCTGATGTTTTCGTAATCCTTTTTAATTTGAATAACATCGTTGTTTGCCTGCTCTACAATTTTCTTCGCTTGATGATGAGCCTCATCAATTATAAGCGCTGATTTTCTCTGAGCACTTGCATTTACTTCCTCAGCAGTCTGCTGAGCTACAATAAGAGTTTCCTTTAAAGTCTCCTCTATGGTTTTATATCTTTTAATCTGCTCAGTCAGTGCATTTAACTTATCTTTAAGTTCTATATTTTCCCTATAAAGGTTTTCATATTCCTTTTTGATTTCATCTAAATAGCTATCGACTTCATTTTCGTTATATCCTCTTAAGCCTTTTTTAAATTCTTTGTTTTCTATATCAAGTGGTGTAATCATATATATCCTCCTAAAGTACTTTTTTTACCCTCGCCCTCATTTTGCCTTTTTTAGTTTCAGATATAACTTCATCAAAAATAGCTCTTCCATATCCTTTAAGTGATATCAAAGAGCCGTCCTTAATTTCTCTTGAATTTGTAGTAAATAGCTCAAAATCCACATACAATCTTTCTTTTAATATATATTCTTGAATTTTGGCCCTAGAAAGATTGAAAATTTCAGAAACTACAGCATCAGCTCTTCTCGAAGAAGTGGTGATAATTTTTTCTTGATAATTTGGTATAGATTCTTCAAAATCGTCTTCATCTATTATTTTGGCTGTTATTGAAGCCTTGTTTATAGAAGTTAGGTTAAACATTATATAGTTGCTTACATTTTTGTCTGCAATTATATATGCGCAGTCCTCATGAACGTGAATATCTCCTAGCTTTTCCCTTTTTATCCCTAGAGCTAATAATGCTCCTAAATAGTCTCTATGGCTGAGCTTATTAAATTTAAAATTTCCACTTATTTTTATAATATCATAGGGTTTTTCTAAAGATTCCTCTGCTATGTATTCTGGAAATATCTGTATTATACTCCTTTCGGGCATAGCTGAAGGACTACACTCTCTAAACCCTATAGAATCTAGTCCCTTAAGAATCGATATGAAGTTCTTTTTTTCAAAAGGGTTCATAAAGTCAGTATTCCTAATGTCATAATTGTCAATGACCCCTTCAGCCTTAGAAAGATTTTTAATTATAGTTTTTTTAAGTTCAACATTTTTTATAAAAGAAGTTAGCTTTTCTTTATCCATTTAGCTCTCACTTATAAAATAAACAATAGTCTTAAAATTACATTTCTAACAAAACTTAGAAGGAACAAGACAATTATAGGTGAAATATCTATTGGCCCTAGATTTATGTATCTTGCAGTAAATTCCCTAACAGGCTCCATTATTGGCTCAGTGACATTATAAATAAATTTCACTGGCTTAGAATACATATTTACATTCGGAACCCATGACAATATTACTCTTATTAGCACCAATAGTTGTACGATTTCAAAAAAGTAATTAACAGCTGTCCTAATTGCCCACATCTAAAATCTCCTTTTGTCTACCATCTAAATAGACCTTTACTTTCAAGCTCTTTTTTAATGTTTCCATCGATATCGATATTTGAAGGAGCAAGAACAAATATAGCCTTTGATATCTTTCTAATATCTCCATCCATAGCATAAATAGCTCCATTTAAGAAATGGAAAATAGTTTTTGAAACTTCTGGATCATGGATATTTTCAAGATTTACAACTACAGCATTTCTAGTTTTTAAGCTATTAACTATAGTAGGTGCATCATCATATGATGTTGGTTCATAAACTATAACCTTCATCTGCTGCTGATTAGGATTGATATTTACAACCTTATTAGATGAAGCCTTTGAAATAATTGGTGCTACAGAAAGGTTTTCCTCTTCAAAATACTCATCATCCTCAAAATCATCTTCTCTTAAACCTCCAAAAAGGAAGTCTTTAATCTTTCCTGATAATTTTTCTGCCATAACTAATCCTCCTATACATAATTTCTTTCCCCAAAAATGCCTGTTCCTACCCTTATCATGTTAGAGCCTTCTTCTATTGCTATTTTATAGTCATTTGTCATGCCCATCGAAAGATACTTCATTTCTACATTTTCAAGTGATAAACTTGACAATTCATCAAATAGGTTTTTTAACTTTTTAAAATAAGGTCTAGTTTGCTCTGGTTCAGCTTCAAAAGGAGCCATTCCCATAAGTCCTACAATTCTTATATTATTATAGTTCAAAGAAACCTCTTTAACAAAAGCCTCAACATCCTCTGCAAGTAACCCATGCTTTGAATCCTCAAGTGATATATTCACTTGAATGAGACAATCTATGATTAAATCGTTTTCTTTAGCTCTTTTATCAATTTCTTTTGCAAGAGGTATTCTATCTAATGAATGAATTAAGTCTATTGTCTTTATTATATATTTTACTTTGTTAGTCTGTAAAGTGCCAATAAGGTGCCAAATGGCTTTTTTTGATACATTTGGATGTTTTTTTTCTACCTCTTGGACTTTATTCTCACCCAAATTTTCAATTCCTGAGTCTAAAGCCTCATTTATTTGTTCGACCCCTACAGTTTTACTCACAGCTATGAGAGTTACATCGTCATTTCTTTCGCATTTATTTAGTGTCTTTTTTATTTCTTCTTTTACAAATTCAATATTAGTCCTAATTTGACTCATTATCTCACCCTCTGTCCATCTTTTATATTTTTAGGAGAAACTATAAGCTCATCATAAAGATTTATATTTTCGGAGTTTTGTAAGGCATTAGGGTCATACCTCAATACATAATATTTTTCATTTTCTCCAGCTATAGTATCAATAGGCTTAAATACAGCACTTCCAACCTCATTTACTATAAATACCCCTTTTTTATTTTCATAATTAGTAACAGTATCTTTTGGAATCAATAAACCGCTAGGATTTTCATAGCAAATTTGAGCCTTATATTTTCTCTTTTTAGTAAAGTCAAAATTTTCATCTTCAATACTGAATAACCCAACAAATTTTTCATCTTCACCTTTATAAAAGTCTTCTAGCTTTGCTTTAATAGTTTCCTTATCAATAATGATTTCAACTGCTTTGCCTCTTTCTATCACCTTGATATCCTCAGGTGTAACTTCAGTAGCTAAGTACCACATGTGGTTGTTGATAATAGATGCTATTACATCTCCTTGATTGACACTTTCACTTTCTGATACGAGATTTTTATCTTGAAATTTATTTATTTTTGTAACAGATAGCTTGTCTTTATTTATAATAGAAAATTCATCTTGTAAACCGTCGCTATAAAAAGCTAGAACTCCAGGATTAACAGATTTTATATAAAATTTTTCCGAGCTAAGCTTATTCTGAATTTCAGCTTTTTTTGCTTCAAGCTGCTCCACAGTCATGTTTCCTAGGCTCGATGCACCCGTTAGAAGCTTTTTTCTATCCATAAGCGTAAGAATTTGCTCTTTTAAATCTGGTATATAAGATATATCATTTTCAGCAATTCTATGAGATATATCAGTATATAAAAAATCAATTTTATTATTTATCTCTTCAATTTCTTTTTCAGGGTTTTGAATAGCTGCGTTGTTTTTCAACTCATTTATCCTTCTGTTTAAAATCTGAAGGGTTGACTGTTCATCTCCACTTAGCTCTTCATTTTGAATTTTTGCTACCAAATCTGCTCTTTTAACTCTATCTCCCTCATCTACAAAATAGGATACATATCCTGCAGATGGAGCCTTAAGCTGGTATTCTTCTCTTAGGATAAGTACATCTTTTTCTATAGTATTAGATATTTCTCCCAAATCTAAAGTGTAAGTTTTAATAGTAGCCGCATTTACAACAAAGTATACATGAAAGCAAAAATACAGCATAAAACCAAATATTAAAAAATATAGTAAATTAAAACGTTTCTTTTTTGACTTTGGCATATATTTTTCACACTTTCTTATTCTTATTAATAGTTTATAGCCTAAAATGAAAATATTAAATTCTATTTATTAAAACTCTGAGTATTTTAAATGAATCAAGTCCTCAGTCTCATGTTTTTTTGTTCTAGTCATTAGACTTTTTATAGTTTCTTTAATGTCCTTGCCTTCGTATAAAACCTTATATATTTCAGCTGTTATAGGCATATCTATGTTTTTTTCTAGAGCTAGATTATAGGCTACCTCAGTTGCAGTTATACCTTCAACTACCATTTGTATTTCTGCTAGAGTTTCTTCTAAAGTTTTACCTTGACCTATCATTATTCCAGCTCTTCTATTTCTTGAGTGCATAGAAGTACAGGTTACTATTAAATCTCCTATACCAGATAAACCAGCAAAAGTAGATACATCAGCCCCTAGAGCAACACCTAGCCTAGCTATTTCAGCAAGCCCTCTAGTCATTATTCCAGCCTTTGTATTATCTCCATAGCCTAGCCCATCTATAATTCCACTTCCAAAGGCAATGATATTTTTTAAGGCTCCTCCAAGCTCAACCCCAATCACATCTGGATTTGTATAAACTCTAAAAAATTCACTGCTAAAAAGATCCTGAATGTACTCAGCTGCTTCAATATTTTCAGAAGCTGCTACAACAGTCGTAGGCATTTTTACTGCCACCTCTTCTGCATGAGATGGTCCTGATAGAACTACGAAACTATTACTTGGCAAAAGCTCTCCTACGACCTCAGATATTCTTTTATTAGTGCCTTTTTCCAAGCCTTTCGATACATTTACTAAAATTACCTTTGGACTGATTTTATTTTGAAGACTAATAACAGCTGCTCTAGTAGCTTGAGAAGAGACAGCTAGCACTATTACTGATGCATCCTTGATTGCTGAGTCTAAATCTGTAAAAATATTAATCTCAGAAGGTATAATTATATCTCCTAGATATTTGCTATTCTTATTTGTACTAATCATTTCATTTGCTTGAGATTCATTTCTAACATATAGGTTCACTTTATGTCCATTATTATTTAAAAGCAAAGCTAAGGCACTTCCCCAGCTTCCTGCTCCCATAATACAAATAGTATCCATATTATCCTCCTACTTTGTTTTCTCTCCTAATTTTCTCTCAGTTTTATTTATGAGTCTTTTAATATTTTCTCTATGAGTAAATATAATAAACCCCGCCAAAACAATACTAGTTATAATTGATTCTCTAGGCTGACGCGCTGAGTATAAAATAAATGGAAGCGTTGACATACCAACAATAGAGCCAAGTGATACATATCTTGTCTTCATTATAAGCGCGATTGCAAGTAAAAGCGCGATAAGTCCATAAATATGAAATAGGCCAAGAAGTGCTCCAACACTAGTTGCTACTCCTTTACCACCTTTGAATTTAAGCAGTACTGGAAAAACATGCCCAAATACAACAGCCACTGCTGCAACTAGAGCAAACTCCAGTCCACCTGCTTTGTAGCCTATTTGAGTTGCAATTAGGCCTTTTAGAAAATCAACCACAAAAACTACAAGCGCATATTTTGCACCCAGTACTCTAAGTGTATTTGTAGTTCCAGCGTTTCCTGAGCCATGCTCTCTTATATCTAGATTTTTAAATTTTTTACCTATAAAATACGATGGTGAAATATTTCCTAATAAATAACTTATCAATACTATCGAAATCCAGCTCATATAACTGTACCCCCAAAGCTATTTTCTATTTTTTTCTCTTACGTATATTTTAAGAGGAGTTCCTTCATATCCAAAGTTTTCTCTTAGTTTATTCTCAATATATCTCTGATAAGAAAAGTGGAATAGCTCTTTTTCGTTTACAAAAATTGCAAACGTTGGTGGTCTTACCCCTACTTGAGTTGCATAGTATATCTTAAGACGCTTACCTTTATCAGATGGAGGTTGGTTCATCATTACAGCCTCTCCGATTACATCATTTAATACTCCTGTAGCCACACGCTTTGATGCCTCATCAAAAATGAAATCTACAGTTTCTTTTATTTTTCCCATTCTTTGTGATGTAAGTGCTGATACAAAAAGGATAGGGCAGTATTGCATAAATGGTAGCTCTTCTCTAATTTTTTTAGTATATTCCTTTACTGAGTGATTATCCTTTTCAATTAAATCCCATTTATTTACTACAACTATTGAAGCCTTTCCAGCATCATGTGCCAGCCCTGCAATTTTACTATCCTGCTCAGAAATTCCTTCTGTAGCATCTATAACAGTCAAAACTACATCGGCTTTTTCTACTGAAGCATAAGCACGAATAACTGAGTATTTTTCAATATTTTCGTAAACCTTACTTTTTTTTCTAATTCCTGCAGTATCTATGAACAGATATTTTTTCCCATCCATTTCTATATAGGTGTCAATTGCATCTCTAGTAGTTCCTGCTATCGGGCTTACTATAACTCTTTCTTCTCCAATAAGCCTATTTAGAATCGAAGATTTTCCTGCATTTGGCTTTCCAACAATAGCTACCTTTACAACATCCTCATCTAGCTCAGTATCCATATCCTGTGGAAAGTTTTTAACAACTTCATCTAGTAAATCTCCAGTTCCAAGACCTATACTTGAAGACACTGGTATTGGTTCTCCAAAACCTAGCTCATAAAAATCATAAAAATCATCTGGTAGATTTTTATTGTCTACTTTGTTTACTACTAAAAGCACTGGCTTCTTAGTTTTTAACAGCATAAGTGCAACATCTCTATCTGATGGAGTAAGTCCAGCTTTTCCATCTACTACAAATAGAATTACCTGAGCCATATCCATAGCCAGCTCTGCTTGTTGTCTCATTTTTTTAGGAATCAGCTCCTCTGAATCCGGTTCTATTCCTCCAGTATCTATAATTGTAAAGTGCTTACTCACCCACTCTGCCTGAGCATATATTCTATCTCTCGTAACTCCTGGGGTATCCTCAACTATTGCGATTCTTTCTCCAGCAATCCTATTAAATAATGTCGATTTCCCGACATTTGGTCTTCCAACTATTGCAACTATTGGATTCATAAATCATACTCCTTTATAATTCTAATTTTTATACATTCAAATACCAAACCCTCATCTAAAAAGACAATCTTGGTAATAGCTATTAAAAGCTTTCTTTCTGGCATTAAACTGCCCTTATATATTTTCCTGATTCTTTTGTACTCTTCCTACAAGCTTATCTATAAAGTCTCTTCCTTCAACCTCTGATATGATAATTTCTATTTTAAGTCTTTGCTTCAGTTGATCTAGAGTAATATTATCCAGAAAAATGTCTTCATCAGCTTTCATCATACTTCTTGGTATAATTAGCTCTTGCCCAAGTTCCTTATCCTTTAACTGCTTTTCAATATCACTAGCTGTTATTAATCCAGCTACTGTTATGGTTTCGCCAAAAAACTCATTGCTAATCATATGCACATCAATTTTTAGACCTTCAAATTCTTTCATGATGAGCTTAGCCATTTTATTTATAAACTCAAATGCGCTTTTTCCTGTGGCTATAGAAATATGTCTATTCATAGGATATTTAGCTGTTTTTTCAAGCTCTTCATAAATTTCATGCTCTAATTTCGATATAAGCCCAACTCCATTTTCTAATTGCACATAGCCTTCATAAGCTTCTTTTGTTGGGAGATTTCTATTTGCCATCACATAAAATTCATCAGATAGAAATGCAAACCTAGTTCCTAATTTAGCCAATAGCTCATTTTGAATTTTTTCAATCTGATTTATAACCTCGTTTGCTGATTCTTTGTTAAAAATTTCAACCTTGCATAAATTTTCTCTATACTTTGTTATTCCTATTGGAACTATGGCAACACTGTTAAGCTGAGGATATAGGCTAGCTAAATCATTTATGGTTTTATCTAGCTCCTCTTTGTCATTTACATCTGGCACAAGTACAATTTGAGCATTCATAGTTATGTCTGCAGACTTAAGTCGTTTCATTTTATCCAGTACATCTCCCGCAAATCTATTGCCAAGCATCTTTGCTCTAAGTATTGGATTTGTTGTGTGTACGGAAACATTTACTGGGCTTATTCTATATTTTATCATTTTATCAATTTCTTTATCGCCCATATTTGTCATAGTTATAAAATTCCCCTGCAAAAACGAAAGCCTAGAATCATCATCTTTAAAGTATAGTGTTTCTCTCATACCCTCTGGAAGCTGATCTATAAAGCAAAAAATACATTTATTTCTACAGGTTTTAACTGAATCTATAATTGGATTTTCAAATTCTAAGCCCAAGGCTTCATCTATATCCTTATCAATTTCATATATAATATGCTCTCCAGATTGCTTTTCTATTTCAAGCTCAATATATTCATCAGCTTCAAGAAACTGATATTCTATTATATCTTCAATTTTTTGCGCATTTATTGCAACTAAGATATCTCCTACTTCTATTTCCAGTTCCTCTGCAATAGAATCTGGCTCTATTTTTGTTATTTTGTTTTCAAACTTCATTTTTTTTAGTTCCACATTCATCCACTCCAATATTCAACTACATACTAATATACCACACTAGCGGTCTTTTGGCATTAATGCAAAAAAAGACTCCAATAAACTCAATCGTTATTTGGAGTCATCTTTATCGTTTTTTGGAAATTCAATAATAAATTTACTTCCCTTATTAAGCTCACTATGAACTTTTATATTACCATTTAAGTTTAACACTATATGCTTTACAATTGCAAGCCCCAAACCTGTTCCTCCGACTTTTTTGCTTCTAGCTTTATCTACTCTATAGAATCTCTCAAAAATTCTATCAATATCTTCACTTGGTATACCTATTCCATCATCTTCAACCGAGAAAAGAATCTTTTTAGAATCCTCAAGCAGTGTCAGCCTTACAAAGCCTTCTTCCTTAGAATATTTTATCGCATTGTCTATAAGATTTAGGATAAGCTGCTTCATCAAATCTGGATTGGATTTTAAATATATCTCCTTATCTATAGGGCTAAACTCTATAGTTACATTTTTATCCTTTATTGTTTCTGAAACTAAATTTATACATTCATTTATTGTATCAGCCAAATTTACAGGTTCATTTGAATAATGGCTTTTATTACCTTCAATAAATGATAATATCAGTATATCATCAATCAATCGTTGAAGCCTATTGGATTCAACCTCAATTATATCTAAAAATTTTGTTCTCATAGCTTTATTAATTCCAGCGTTAGATTTTAAGGTTTCCACAAAGCCATTTATTGAAGTAAGTGGAGTTTTGAGCTCATGAGTGACATTTGCAACAAAATCACTTCTAATTGTTTCAAGCTTTATTCTCTCTGTTATATCTTCGATATTTACTATGCCGCCTATTACAATTTTATCATTGTCATCAAGTCTAATTGGATCTACGTTTATTTTATAATCAACCGCTCCAAGATGAAGCTGTGTCTGTGCTCTTTCTCTTTTATGAAATAAATCCAAAATGCATAAAAGCAATCTCTGATCCTTTACTATCATTTCAAAAGGTCTTCCTTCGTAATCATCCCCATGATAATCAAAAATATTTTTAGCCGCCTTATTCATAAGAAGTACATTTTGTTCTTTATCTATTGCAACTATACCATTGGATATGCTTTTTAGTATAGCTTTAAGCTTTGAATTTCTATCTTTAAGGATTTCTATATTGTTATATATTTCTTTAGTCATAAGATTAAAGCTTTTTCCAGCCTTACCTAAATCTCCAGAAAATGATGAGTTTATCTGGACCATATAATTTCCCTTTGTCACTTCATCATACGCTTTTCCTAACTCTTTTACATACCTTCTAAGTGAAAGAGTATATTTGCCCATTAGAATAGTCGCTGCTGCTAACAGAAAAACTAAAACATTCATAATGGCTTCCATTGTCATTTTATCTTATACCCCACTCCTCTTATAGTTTCTATATACTGTGGTTTTTTATCGTTGTCCTCTATTTTTTTTCTCAAATGTCTTATGTGGACATCTACAGTTCTAGTTTCTCCAAAATATTCATATCCCCATATTTTATCTAGAAGATAATTTCTAGTCAGGACTTTTCCTCTATTTAACGCAAGAAGTTTTAATAATTCAAACTCCTTTAGGGTTAAATCAATTTTTTCATTCCTTTTAAAAACCTCATAATTTTCCATGTCAATATAAAGCTCACCTATTTCTAAGCTTGTGTCCATAATAGGCTGGCTCGGAGCTGCATATCTTCTAGTGACAGCTTTTACTCTAGCCATCAATTCCTTTATAGAAAAGGGCTTAGTAATATAATCATCTGCACCTAGCTCAAGGCCATAAATTTTGTCCTTTTCCATATTTTTAGCTGTAAGCATGATTATTGGTGTATCTTTTAATTCTTCATCTTCTCTTATCTTACTGCAAACCTTTGTTCCGTCCATAATAGGTAGCATCAAATCAAGTAAAATTAATGCTGGTTTTATATCCTTTGCTTTTTTTAAAGCCTCTTCTCCATCGTAGGCATATTCAACTTCGTATCCTTTAAGCTCCATATTGAACTTGAGAAGCTCAACTATATTTTCTTCATCATCTACTATCAATACTTTTTTATTCATAGTCTACCTCCATGCTATTTTCCAATCACCCTAGCACAAGTATATATGAAAATTAACCTTCTTTTGTAAAACTCATGTTAAGTTTGTAAATAAATATTAGCTATTTTTTGCTTTTTTCCTCTATTATATTTTTCAGTTCATCCAAAAAGCTATTTACATCCTTGAACTGCCTATATACTGAAGCAAACCTAACATAGCTTACTTCATCTATATCTTTGAGCTTATCCATAACAAGATTTCCAATTTCTTCACTGGAAATTTCTCTTTGCATCATGTTTACTATTTCTTTTTCTATATCAGTAACTATATTTTCCATCTGCTTTATTGATATCGGTCTTTTTTCACAGGACCTAATTATTCCCTTTAAAATTTTTTCTCTGTCAAAGAACTCTCTTGCTCCATCTTTTTTAACTACCATTACATTTACTTGCTCAATTTTTTCATAGGTAGTGAATCTTTTTTTACAATTTTCACATTCTCTTCTTCGTCTTATGGAATTACCTTCCTCAATAGGTCGTGAATCAACAACCTTTGATGTATCAAAATCACAATAAGGGCATTTCATTTCATCCACCTCAAAATTTTTAAATTGGTAAAGAAAAAAGTCTACTCAAAATGAGACAGACTTTTTCAGGTCATGTGTAAAGTTTATTTCTTGTTGGTTCTAACTAACCATGGAGGAAGTTCAAGACTTTCTACTTCTTCTTTTGGTTCTTCCTCTTCTGCTAATATTTCCTCTTCAGCCACTTCAGCCTCATCTAACAGATTAAAGGTCTTTGATTCCAATCCTCCTGAATGTCCATCAAATCCTGTAGCTATAACTGTGATGCTTATTTCATCTCCTGCATCCTCACTATAAGCTGTTCCAACTATTATCTCAGAATCATCTCTATTTACAGCTTCAGTAATAAACTTAGAAGCTTCATTAAACTCATGTATTGTAAAGGTATCCTTAGATGCTGTAACATTTAGTAGTACAGCTTTTGCACCCTTAACAGTAGTCTCAAGTAATGGACTATGAATAGCCGCTTTTGCAGCTTCAAGAGCTCTGTTTTCTCCCTTTGCTTTTCCAGTACCCATATGGGCAATTCCTCTGTCAAGCATCGTAGTTCTAACATCGGCAAAGTCTACGTTGATAAGTCCAGGTACTTTAATTATGTCTGTGATACCCTTAACGCCTTGCTTAAGTACTTCATTTGCCATTTCAAAAGCATCTTCCATTTTTGTATCTTTAGAACAGATTTCTAATATTCTGTCGTTTGGTATAACAATTAAAGTATCAACGTTTTTCTTGAGTTCGTCAATTCCCTTTTCTGCTTTTTTCATTTTTTGAGGTCCTTCGAAAAAGAACGGCTTTGTAACTATTCCTACTGTAAGTATATTTAATTCTTTTGCTATTCTAGCTACAACAGGGGCTGCTCCAGTTCCTGTTCCGCCTCCCATACCTGCAGTAATGAAAATCATATCTGTTCCGTCTAGAGAATTTTTGATATCCTCAATACTCTCCTCAGCAGCTTTTTGTCCAATTTCAGGATTTGCTCCTGCACCTAATCCTCTAGTCAGCTTTTCTCCAATTTGAAGTTTTGATTCAGCTTCTGATTTGTTAAGAGCCTGAGAGTCTGTGTTAACAGCTATATATTCAACCCCTACTATTCCTGCATGAATCATTCTGTTAACAGCGTTTCCTCCGCCGCCGCCAACACCTACTATTCTTATTTTTTCTTTGCTGTCATTGGTACTAATATCAAATTGTAGCATGGCATGCCCTCCTAAAATTAACTATTCGTCATTTTAATACTTTTATTATAATCTATAAACTAGTATTTGCGCAAAATAATATATAATTTATTTTAACTTATTCTAGTTCTTTTGTCATTGTTCTCTTTTTTGATGAGTAAAGTTTATTAAAAATAAGTCTTCTTATAGATGCGAAATTTTGGAATAGCCTTCCGCCAAACACAATAATAGGCGCATAATACAAAGGTACTCCTAGCCTATCTCCAAGGTAAGCTAAAAATCCAGCTAGTATTGCATTAGTAAAAAAACCTGTAATGAACATAAGATTATCATAGGTGTTTTCCATAGATGACCTTATAGCACCAAAAACCGAATCCATCGCAGCAAGTATTGCTACTGAAACGTAAAGTGAATAGTTATCAGGGTAAGTAAATGGCACATAGTAACCAACTACAACACCTAGTGCTAATCCAATAATAGCCCAAATCATCACTGTGCCTCCTTTAGATATTTAAAATTAATAGTCTTGCTGTATTTAGGTATAGTTAAGCTTTCTTCTGTAAAAAAATCTATTCCTATGCCATAAACACTTTTTAGTAAGTAGGCATATGAATCTGGCGCAGTAATAGCTTGCTTCATTTCATCTAGAGGCCCAGTGGCTGCAATCACAAAAGGCTGCCCAAAGGTCTTTCCATTTATAGTAATTGTAGGTCCACTGCATCTTATCTCAGACATAAAAAGAAGTCGTTGTCCATTTACTGATAGCGCCTCAGCTCCTGCAAGCTTGAGGTCATTTATTATATGAAGCACGTCTTGGTCGTGCACGATTATATTATTTGGGTTTTCTCCATCTTTTATTTCTCTATCACTATCTCTGATTTCTACTACAATTCCTCTGCCCTTAATATCCGTGTTTCCAGATATATCAGCCATCATAAGCTTCTGTTCTTGTAGTACTGGAACTATTGAGCCACTATTGTCAAGCTCATCTTCATAGCGTTTGTACTCATCTTCTTTTTGCTTAATTAAATTATTAAGATTTATAATTTCGTTTTTTTCTACTTCAATTTGCTTCTCTATTTCTTGGATTGATTTTAGGGTGACTAATCCATGAGTAGAACTGACACTTTTTATTTGAAGCACTAAAATAATACCCAGCAGAAAAGTCATAAAAACCAACATATTTATTTTTGTTTTATTACCCGGCATTTTCTCACCCTTAATTTTCTACTGGCATAGAATATTTAAACTCAACATTTTTAGTGAACCTTGGCAATTTCAGCTCTGGTTTTTTTTCTATACTAGCATTTATGTTATAGTGTTTTCGAATTTCCCATAAAACGCCATATCTTAAGTTTAATGCAGATTCCATAGTATCCGGATTCCCCACTGCTCTTATTTCATACGGTTCAAAAATAGGATTCCCATTCACATAAAGCTTATCTCAAACTAGCTGAAAAAAAGTAGTATTTACATAACGTTCTTCATTTATGGCAATGCCTTCTGCTCCTGAAGCATTTAGCTTATTGATAACCGAAAGTAAAAGCTCATAATTATATGTAAGTAGAGCTGTTTGCTGAGATTCTTGATCTGAGGATTGAAATTTAATTACGATTCCTGGTCCAATAGCTTCCTTTTGACCTAGCATGAGCTCAAATTTATCAATTTCCTTTCTTAGCTCCTGCTCCATATAATCCTCTTGAAGTTCAGAATCCTTTAGCTCCTTGGCTTTCAATTCTAATGCCTGTAGCTCTTGTTCTAGACCTAGTTTTTTATCTCTAAGAGATTTAAGCTCCGATTGAAGTTGTCTGGACTTTTGAGACGAAGCTACCCCACCTGTCAAGTCATCTATACTCTTAAGCTGTAGGGCAATTGTAATACCAATTATAAAGCTAAAAATAAGAAAAATTAACTTTTCCTTTTTCATACTAAATCTATCCTTCCCTATACACAGGATTGCTATTATATCTCATATCAATTACTCCATAGTGAATTCCTTTAGTGTGCAAGTCGACCAAAATCTTATTTAGTCTAAGCATCTTGTCATTAAGTCCAGTTCCATCACCTAGAAGCACTGTTATACCATTTGAGGTTGTCATATATATATTTTCTAGATTCTTTAAGTTTATGTCGGATATGCTCTCAAGTAATCTCGCATTTTGAGAAACGGAAATCATACTAAGTATGGCTGTAAATTGCTCTTCATTTTCTATTGGGATTTTCTTTCCTAGCTGAACTTTCACAGGCTTTATTCCACTGATTATTGGTTTTTGCATAGCTGCAACATCTGTTTGAATTTTAAGGACAACTCCTTCTTCATCTATTATTGCATAGCCTCCCGTAACAGGTATAATAGCTGACTCAAATCTCTGCTTTATTGAAAAAATAAGTGTCTTTGGAAATTTTCTTTTAATTTTTATATCTTTTATATATGGATTGCTTTTTATGTTTCCTTCTGCTGCCTTCAAGCTAATTTTATAAATATTATTATCCTTATCTATTTTAGAAAGCTCTAATATCTCTTTTTTTGATAGACTTGTTTCCCCTAATATAATTGCATTCTCAAAATAAAAATAAGGTAGAAATAAATAGCCAAAAACAGTCAGAATCAAGAATGCAAATATGCCTATAATTATATTTTTTTTGCTTATATTAATTCTTTCCATATTATTCACTTTTCTTCATCAAAATATTATAAATCAGTTGAGCAGGATTTTCCTTAGATAAGCTTAAGCTATTTTCTTCCATAGCTTGTCTAAGCTTCTCATCTTCCATAATACTATATAGTTTTTCCCTAAGTACCTCAGCTGAAAGCTCATCCTCTAATATGCAAAATCCAGCTCCAGCGCTTTCAATTGTTTTTGCATTGTATTCTTGATGATTTTCTGCAGTATATTTTTTAGGAATTACTATACTAGGCTTCCCAAGATAATTGACTTCAGCCAGCGTTATAGCTCCAGCACTACACACAATAACGTCTGCTGCTGCCATATAAATACCCATATTTTCTATATATGGATATATTTTTATATTTTCTTTGTAATCTTCAATATTAAAGCCTTCGGCAAAGGTGTCATAATGGAACTTGCCAGTAGCATGTATCACAACTACATCCTTAGTAACAAATTGTGGGATCATATCTCTTATTGCTTTATTAAGACTCTTAGATCCTCCGCTTCCTCCAACACTTAGTAGAATAAAGCTTTCTTGTTTTAAGTTAAGCTCTTCTCTAGCTTCAGATTTTGTCATAGAAAAATTTTCATTTCTAACTGGATTTCCAACGAACACTGGGTTGCTCTTAGAATCAAAAAATTTCTTTGCCTCTTCAAAGCCTAAAAACACATTATTGACTTTTTTCCCAAGTAGCTTATTTGTTATTCCAGGAAAAACATTTTGCTCATGTATAGCAGTTCTTATACCCATAAGCGCAGCCATCATAACAACAGGACCAGAAACATAACCTCCTGTACCTATTACAATATCTGGTTTTTCTTCTTTCAAAATTTTTCTCACTCTAGAAATAGAGCTTATAAGCTTATATGAACGCTTTATATTTTCTAAAGAAAGCTTACGCTGAAATCCCTTTACTTCAATAGGTATGAATTTGTATCCATAGCTAGGTACAATAGATTCTTCTAGACTATTTGGCGTTCCTATATAGGTCACTTCACAGTCTGGATCATTTACCTTAAAAGAATTTGCTATGGATAGAGCTGGATATATATGGCCTCCAGTTCCTCCCCCTGAAACTATTACTTTCATTAAATTTTCTCCTTTATTTCAATATCTCATATTTTATATATAAAATTTTATTACATTATTTTGAGTATCTAGACACGTTTAGTATTATGCCCATAGCACACATAAAAATGACCAGTGATGTTCCTCCATAGCTTATAAATGGCAGTGGCAATCCTGTATTTGGTATAGAAGAGGTTGCAACTCCAATGTTAATAAGCACTTGAATTCCTATCTGAAGGGTTATCCCAGCAACTAGCATAGAAGAAAACATATCAGGAGCTTTCACAACAAGCTGAAGACATCTTAGAATTAGAAATGCAAATAATATAAGAACAAAAATACCTCCTATGTAGCCCAGCTCTTCTCCTATAATTGCAAAAATAAAATCATTTTGGGGCTCTGGAAGATAAAAAAACTTTTGTCTGCTTTTGCCTAGCCCTAGTCCGAAAATCCCTCCTGAACCAAGAGCATAAAGAGATTGAATTACTTGGTAACCATTTCCAAGAGGATCTTTAAATGGATCTAGGAATGTAGTAAATCGCTTCAATCTATAGGGCTCAAATAAAATCAGAAGAATTATTCCAAATATCCCAACACTAGCTATCCCTGCTACATAAATATAATGCATTCCAGCTATAAAAAGCATTCCAAAGGTAACAAACAAAATAGTAACACTAGTTGATAAATCTGGTTGAATTATTATTAATAAAACAGATAGCCCTACATAAATAAATGGCTGTAGTATAGTGCTAGGATTGTTAATTTGATTTTTTCTATTGCTTATGATTGTAGCTGTCATTATAATACAAGCAAACTTAGTAACCTCTGAAGTCATCAAGGTAGAAAACCCGATATCAAGCCACCTTTTAGCATAATTTAATTCTATTCCTAGTGGCGAAAATCTCGTCATCAGCAATAATAAAATATTTACCCCCATAAGGGGAAGAGCAAATTTTTTATAAACCTTATAATTAATTTTTGATACGAATAGCATTCCTGCAAAGCCTATTATCGAAAATATAATATTTTTTTTAAGGAAAAATAAAGGGTCATTATGTTTGACCCCTGATTGAACATAGCTTGCACTAAAAACCATTATGGTACCGAATAAAACTAAAATACCTGTAAGAGAAAATATCCAAGCATCAAAATTTCCTGAAGATTTTCTTATGTTTTTTTCCATAATTACCACCCATATTATTTTTAGGAAATATGATTATTTAAAAAATCAAGGATTGATACTCAGCCACAGAAATTTTTCCCTTTAACTATAACCCAAGTACACAATTTTTAAAATCTTTTCCTCTATGCTCAAAGCTTTCATACATGTCCCAGCTAGCACATGCAGGGGAAAGCAGTACTGTATCTCCTTCTTTAGCCTTTAAAAAAGCCACATCTACTGCTTGTTTCATATCCTCTACTTTAGTAATGCTTACTAAGCCTTTTGAAATCGCAGTTTTTTCTATAACATCCTTTGTTTCTCCTAGCAAAATAAGGTGCTTGACTGTTGGAATGCATGAATCAATAAAGCTTGAGTAATCACTTTGCTTGTCCATTCCTCCAGCTATTAAAATAACAGGTGTATTCATGGCTTCTAAAGCCTTAATTGATGAATCTGGATTTGTGGCTTTTGAATCGTTTATGTAATTTACATCGTTGTAAGTTCTAACAAGCTCTAATCTATGCTCTACGTCTCTAAAATTCATTACTTCCTGTTTTATGATAGATTTATCTATCCCTGCTAGTACCGATATCGATACAGCTGCTAGAACATTTTCCAAATTATGTTGACCAAGAAGTAAAATATCTTTCACATCCATAATATACTCTTTAGTATTATTAATACAAGCAACTATTTGCTCATTTTCAACAAAAATTCCTTCTTTTAGAATTTCCTTTCTGCTGAAATAAATTATTTTAGGTTTAATTTCAGATTGGCTTAGTCTAAGAAGTTCATCGTCATAATTTAAAACGAGAAATTCATCAGATGATTGGTTTTCAAAAATCCTAAATTTAGCTTTCATATACTCGGCCATAGTCTTATGCCTATTTAGATGATCCTCAGTAATGTTTAGAATAGCTGAAATATATGGTCTAAATGTCTTAATTGACTCAAGCTGAAAGCTAGAAAGCTCTGTTATTAAAAAAGTATCAGCGTCTGATACAACTGCCTGCTCAAGTGCGGGATATCCGATATTTCCAACTACCTTCGTATCTGATTTATATGCCTTAAATATATCTCCAACCAAAGTAGTCGTTGTGGTCTTACCATTAGTCCCTGTAATTCCAACAAATCTGCCCTTGCCATATCTATATGAAAGCTCAATTTCACCTGTTACTTCAATATTTCTTGATATAAATTTTTTTACAAACTCTAGATCAAGCGAAATTCCAGGAGACATGACAACCATATCAGCTTCTTCATCTCCAGTAGGATTCTTCCCTAAGTTAAAAATTACATTTTTATTTGAAGAAAGTTTAGCTATTTTATCAGAATCATAATCTGTTTTAGAATCAAAAACTTGAATATTTACATCCTGATTAATAAAATAGTCTAAAACACAAAAGCCTGTTTTTCCAAGTCCCACAATTATTATATTGTTTTTCATAGAAGTTCTCCTTTATATCGCAAATATTCCTATACAGCATAAAACAATAGTCACCAAATAAAAAACCTTAACTACCTTAGTTTCTTTCCATCCAGAAAGCTCAAAATGATGGTGAATAGGGCTCATCTTAAACACTCTTTTCTTAAACACTTTGAATGAAAACACTTGAATGATTACCGATAAGCTCTCTGCAAAATAAATAAAACCTACTATAGGTACAAGTAGTGATAGATTTAATATAACTGCTGCAGCTGCAACTGCTCCTCCAAGTGCCATAGAGCCAGTATCCCCCATAAACACCTTGGCCGGAAACCTATTAACTCTTAAAAAGCCTACACAGCCGCCTGAAACAGCAGCCATAAAAATTGCCAAATGACCATAGCCTGTATAAATCGCCATCAAAGTAAAAAAGGTTGCAACTACAAAGGTTATGCTGCTTGCTAGTCCATCTAATCCGTCTGTTAAGTTTACGCTATTTGTGATAGCTATTATTACAAATACAAGAAACGGTACATATAATATTCCTAAATCTAAAGTCATGTCCCTAAAAAATGGAACTATAAGCTGTGTTCCCATAGGACTTGTATTTTTTTGATAAATCGCTAAAATAAGTGCAAATAAAAACTGAAGTATTATTTTTTGATATGCTCTAAGTCCCAGCGAGCGCTTAAGTACAACCTTAATATAATCATCTAAAAATCCAACTAATCCAAATAAAAGCATAAAGCTTAGAGCAAACCAAATTTCATTGCTATATCTACCGGATATTATCACAGTAAGCACAACAGAAATAATAAAAATAATTCCACCCATTGTTGGTGTACCATTTTTAACTAGGTGAGATGCTGGACCATCCTCACGTATCGTTTGTCCAAATTTTAATTTTTTTAACATCGGAAGCAGCATTGGCCCTATAATATATGCTATTCCAAATGAAATAATAAATGCTAAAATAATCTTAAAATCAAAGAAATAACTCAAAATTTAACCCTCCATATTATCATCAGTTAAGGCAGAAAATATTTCGTCAAGCTTCATGCCTCTTGACCCTTTTAAAAGTATTGTATCACCGTATTTTATTATACGCTTTATTTCCTCAATTGCTATATTATTATCAATAAAATGGTATTTTCTTTTATCGGTATTTTCATCTACACTAAAATTATCAAAAGCATGCTTCATCTGGCTTCCAATAAAAAATACTAAATCAAATTTTTCGCTTGCAAGTCTTCCTATTCTTTCATGCGCGGGTACTGAAAATTCACCAAGCTCGAGCATATCTCCAAGAATTGCAATTCTTCTGCCTCTAGCATAGCTCTCAAAAGATGTTATAACAGCTTCCATAGATTCTGGATTAGCGTTATATGAATCATTGATATATTTAATATTATTTTTTTCTAAAATTTGCATTCTAAGCTTTGAAGGCTGAAATTTCATAAGTCCAGCTTGAATTTTTTCAGCAGGAATTTTACAAATCAATCCAGCCGCTATAGCGCTTAGCGCATTGCTTACATTGTGTAGGCCTATTGTAGGAAGGGTAAATCTTCTATTTATTCCCATACCCGTAACCCAAAATTCACTTTGCCCATCTACTACCTTATAGTCACTTGCTCTTAACTGACACTCTCCACTGAATCCATATTTAATTAAATTAAATTTATATTCATTTTCTGATAGAGAAGTCAGATATTTGTCATCACCATTTACTATCAAGTAGTCATCATTGTTCAAGTAATTTGAAATTTCCATTTTAGCCTTAAAAATATTTTCTTGGCTCTTCAATATCTCAATGTGACAAGAACCAATATTTGTTATTATTGCTATATTCGGCCTTACAAGCTGAGCTAAATAATCAATCTCTCCAAGAGCCGACATTCCCATTTCAAAAATAGCTGCCTCATACCCTTTATCTATATTCAGTGCTGTAAGAGGAAGGCCTATCTCATTGTTATAGTTTCCATCTGTCCTGTGTGTAGAAAAATGCTCGTTAAACGCGTAGTATAGCATATCCTTTGTTGTAGTTTTTCCGCTACTTCCAGTAACCGCTAGTTTTTTTATATCAAATTGCATCAAGTAATTCTTTGCTATATTTCCAAGTGCAATTACAGTATCCTCAACTGTTATTACTTCTTTATGCGAAGACTGTCTATTTGATAAAATAACACTAGCTTTATTATTTATTGCTTGCTCTATGAAATCATTCCCATCAAAATTTTCACCTTTTATTGCTATGTAGCAGTCATTTTCTTGAATTTTTCTGCTATCTGTTACCACATTAGCAATCTTTGGATTATAATCCTTGAAATTATTTTCTCCACCAGTCCACGATAAAATTTGATTTTTTGTAAGCTTAATCATAATACTCTCCTATTCGACTAATCTATAAAACTTCTAAAGGCAATGCCAAGGGCATTGCCTATTCAAACTCCACACTAGCCATGCTGCCTTTTTTAACCATAGTACCTGCACTTGGCATTTGCTTTACAGCTTTTCCTGAACCTACAGGTGTAAATTCAAGACCCATATTTTTTAGAAGCTCAGTGACCTCTTTTACAGTTTTCCCACTCAAATCAGGCATAATAATCGTCTCATCCGTCGATGACCCAATATATAGCATAACTGAAGACCCCTGTGGAACTTTATCTCCAGGTTTTGGGAAGGAATCGATTACTATTCCAGATGTATCAATCTCTTGCTGAGCATCTAAAGCATGCCCTATTCCTAGCTTCTCAAGTTCGATTGCTACTTCAGAGTATTTTCTATTTCTAATTTCAGGTATTACAATTTTTGAGTCATTATTTTCAATTACAGCTTGGGCATTTGGTTTTACTCCTAAATACCTAAGTATATCCTGCATTATTTGACGAACTACAGGGCCCGAAACTGTACTTCCAAAATAAGAAGCTCCTTTAGGCTCATCCACTATTACTAGCAAAGCCACCTGAGGATCTTCAATAGGAGCAACAGCAGCAAAGGAAGCTATGTAGTATCCGCTTTGATATTTTCCATCTATAACCTTTTGAGCTGTTCCAGTTTTTCCGCCAATTCTATATCCATCTATTTTTGTAGCTGACCCAGAACCGTTTGCTACAACAGATTCCATAATTGCAAGCATTTGATCTGCAGTGGTTTTAGATACAGCTCTTTTAACTACCTCGGGCTCAAATGACTCAACTATTTCACCATTTTCATCTGTAACCTCTTTTACAATTCTAGGCTTCATAAGCTTTCCATCATTTGCAACTGCGGAAATTGCACTTACCATTTGGATTGGTGTTACAGATATACTCTGTCCAAAAGAAGTAGTAGCTAGCTCTACAGGCCCCATCTTAGAAACTGTATACTGCATTCCAACTCCTTCGCCTGGAAGTGCTATTCCAGTAGGCTTTCCAAACCCAAAAGCTGTGATATATTCAGTGAATTTTTGGGCTCCTAATCTTTGTGCAATCTGTATAAAAGTTGAGTTTACGGACTGCTCTACTGCTTTAGTAAAAGTTATGCTACCAAATGGCTTACTAGTCCAGTTTTTTATCTTTCTTCCAGCAACCTCGGTGTAACCTATATCGTTAAACCACTCTTCTGGATACACAAGCCCTTCCTCTAATGCTGCAGATGCAGTTACAACTTTAAATGGAGACCCTGGTTCATATATGTCATTTACAGCAGGATTTCTCCACATAGTATAAAGCTCTTTGAGCTTTTCCTCATCGCTTAGAGCTGAATCAATTTTTTCTTGAAACAATGGATAAAGTGGAGTTCTCGAATCATTCGGGTCGTAATCAGGCTTTGATACCATACCTAGGATGTCTCCTGTTTGTGGATCCATTGCAATTGCAATAACTCTCTTGGCATTGTTATCTACAAGAGCCTGCTCGACAGCTCTTTCCATGTGATGCTGAATTACCTCATCAATTGTCAAGATTAGGTTTCTTCCATTCACTGGTTCATTATAGCTTAAGCTATTTGTCGATATCTCTCTATTTCTTGCATCCTTGATGAAAATCTCTCTTCCTGGAATACCCTTTAAATAAGTGTTAAAGGATGCCTCTACTCCTGCAAGACCAACATTTTCGTTAGATACATGGCCTATTACATACGAAGCAAATTTCCCATAAGGGTAGTACCTTCTACTTGACTGTTCAAACCAAATACCTGATATCTTGGCTTCCCTTATTTTTTTTACTTTATCCGAATCTATATTTTTTGCAAGAGCAAACCTTTTTTTGCCAGAACTCAAGCTTTTTTTAATTTCTTCCTTATCAAGCTCAAGTATTTTTGACAAAGTTTCTATCGCAGCATCTTTTTCAGAGTCTTTAATATTGTCTGGCTCAATCCACAAATCATTTTTTGGAACACTTACTGCTAGTTCTTTACCAGTTCTGTCATATATTATCCCTCTCATGGGATAAATTACAGTGTCCTTATATTGCTGCTTCATGGCTTCCTGAGAATATATAGGTCCTGCCACTATTTGTATATACCCTAATCTAACTATCAAAGCAAAGATAGCTGTAAGAAAAAGAAATGCTGAAATTTTAATTCTAGTTTTTTTTATATCAACTACTTTTTTAGCCAATTATCTCACTCTTTCTAATCTATCTCTATATATACGATTTGGTCATCGCTAGGATACTGCATCTGAAGCTGTTCCATTGCTATCTTTTCAATTACATCACTTCTGTTCGAGTGCTCTAGCTGTACTTCTATTTCCTTTTTCTGGTTCTTTATCTCATCCAAATCACGAGTCAAGGTATTAATATCATATTTGAGTTCCGATATTATAGAATATCTAAACATAAGCGAGCCAAACAAAACGCCTACAAAACACAAGGAAAGTCCTAAAATAGAAATTAAGATTCTAGTTCTTACAGTTTTTTTATCTAATTTTTTTCTTTTCTTTACTATTTTTTTTCTAGGAGCTCGTTCCCTTACCTTAGGTTTATCAATATTATTTCTTTCTCTAGCTGATTCGTAGTGAGAGCCATAGCTTACTGGCTCTTTTCTCTCATATGAAGTGTTTGATGATTCTTTCTTAGGAAAATCCTTTCTAGGATTATCTTTTCTTGTAGAGTGCGAGCTTGAGTATTTTTGTAAACTTCGGCTTTTATAATTTGAGTCCGTATCTTTTTTCATACAATCCTCCCAGCCTTAGAGCTTTCTTGCCACTCTTAACTTTGCACTTCTTGACCTAGGATTCATTTCCACTTCATTTTCACTAGGAAGTATAGGTTTTCTAGTTATAATTTCAACTATTTGCTTAGAATTACAGATGCATACTGGAAACTCAGGTGGACAAGTGCAGCTATATTGTAATTTTTTAAACACATTCTTAACTATTCTATCTTCAAGAGAGTGAAATGTAATTACTGCTAAAACGCCGCCCTCATTCATCATCTCCACAGCTGCAAGCAATGTCTTTTCTATTACATCTAGCTCTCTATTAACTTCAATCCTAATAGCTTGGAAGGTTCTTTTCGCAGGATGCTGGTTTTCATCCCTCATCTTCTTTGGTATAGCTGCTTTTATAGCATCTACTAGCTCAAAGGTCGTTCTTATTGGCATAGTTGCTCTTCTTTCAACAATAAGCTTTGCAATTCTAGCTGACCAATTTTCTTCGCCATAATCCTTAATAACTCGCTTAAGCTCAGCCTCAGAATAAGTGTTAACAACATCGTACGCAGAAAGCTCTGCATCATTGTCCATTCTCATATCTAGTGGCGCATCTTGCATATAAGAAAAGCCTCTTTCTGGAACATCTAGCTGATGAGATGATACTCCCAGATCCACTAAAAATCCGTCTATGCTTTCAATGCCTAATTTATTAAGCTCTTCTCTTAAATTTTCAAAATTGCTATGAACAAGTATTGTCTTATCCATAAAATCCTTTAGCTTTTCCTTTGCCGCAGAAATAGCGTTGATGTCTTGATCAAAACAAATAAGCTTTCCTGAAGTAAGCTTTTTTACGATTTCAAGAGAATGACCTGCTCCTCCCAAGGTTCCATCGACATATATTCCATCTGGCTTTATATCCAATATGTCAACAGCTTCATTTAGTAACACAGTTACATGTTTAAATTCCACAAGCTTCCTCTCCTACACTCTATTAATTTTCACGATAAGCTGGGCCAACTTTTTTATTTTTGAGTAAATTATATAATAAAATTCCCGAAGCTATCATCAATGCGCTAATCAGCTGAGCCACTCTAAACGACCCAAACATTAAACTATCTGTTCTCAAGCCCTCTATAAAAAATCTTCCTATAGAATACCCTATAAGATATATGCTTGCCATTTGTCCATCGAATTTTTTGTTTTTAAAAATTTTCATAAGAAAAACAAAGATTATCAGATTCCAAATAGATTCATATAAAAATGTGGGGTGTACTTTTACTCCGTCTACCATTATACCCCAAGGCAAATTAGTAGGTCCTCCGTGGGCTTCCTGATTTATAAAATTACCCCAGCGACCTATCGCTTGACCTAAAATCACTGAAGGAGCTACTATGTCTGCCACCTTAAGCACATTCAACTTACGCTTAAAACAAATGATTAGGCCACCTAAGATTCCTCCTATAAGTCCTCCATGAATGGCCATACCTCCCATTCTTGTATTGAACATCGATAACCAGTTGTCTTGATAAAGCTCAAGATTGAATATCACATAATAAAGCCTAGCTCCAATAACAGCAAGAGGTAAGGCAAGTAGGCTCACGTCTAAAATATGGTCTTCTACGAAGCCCTCTTTTTTACCATTTCTAATTGCTAGAAGTACACCAATTATCATAGCCGCTGATATGATGACACCATACCAGCGAACTTCCATTCCAAATAAATTAAATGCTACGGGATCCATAATATCCTCCCTTACTTATCTTCTTTTGGCATAATAATTGAAATTACGCTCATATCATTGTCAAAATGTTCTTTAAGTCTTTCATTTAAAGCTTCAATTTCTATAGATTTTAGTACCTCATAATATTCTAGTATATCCATACCCTTAAAATAATATGACAGATAGTTATTTGCAATAAACTCAATTGAGTCAAAGGATTTTATAAAGCTTCCTATTTTTTTCTTTTTGGCTCTTTCAAAATCTGCTTCATCAATTCCTGATATTTTTGCACTTTCTATAGCTGAAAATATTTCATGCTTAACTGCTTCTATATCTCTAGTTTCTCCAGATATTATAGTATAGCCATAGTCGATGTGCTCTGTGTAATCACAGCTTATTCCGCCAAAGACCAATCCTTCTCTGTAAAGTTTATCGTACAACTGGCTTCCTTTTTTGAATAGTATATCCAAAATCAGCTCAGTCACTATAGATTTTTTCATAAGGTCCTTTGAACCCAAAACTGCTGCCTTATCTTTATAACCAATAGAAAACATAGGCACTGATACATCAAGCTGCTCAATAATCTCTTTTTGTCTTACCTCATCAGTTTCTAAAGGCTCAATTCTTTTTATCTCTCCATCAAACATAAATTCGTCTTTTACTGTAGATTTTACAATGTTCATAATTTCATCTTTATCTAGCTCTCCTATGACAAATAAAGCCATGTTGGATGGGCTATAGAAAGTCTTATAGCAGCTGTAAAGCTCATCTGGAGTAATTTTATAGATACTTTCAACAGTTCCTGCTATATCTATGCTATTGGCATGTACTTTGTACATGGCTTTAAGCGTGTTAAAAAACAGCTTCCAATCTGGATTATCGTCATACATTTTAATTTCCTGAGCTATTATGCCTTTTTCTTTTTCTACATTTTCTTCCGTAAAATATGGTTCCTGAACATATGAAATCAAATGCCTAAGTCCTTCTTCAAAATTTTCAGTTGAAGAAAAAAGATAAGCCGTCATATTAAAGTTCGTAAATGCATTTGCATTTGCACCAATTTTGGCAAAATCATCAAAAGCATTGCTTCCATCTGGCTGTTCAAACATTTTATGCTCTAAAAAATGTGCTATTCCTTCATTCACTTTTATTTTTTCATTTGTATGTGGGCTTATAAATTCAAGGTCGTTTGAGCCATAATTTGTCGCTAGTAAAGCGTATTTTTTTGTAAAACCACGTTTTGGCATGAAAAATACGTCCATATTGTTATGAAGTTTTTCATGGTATACATATTCATTCAAAAGTTCATTTTTTATTATTTGCATATATAGTCTCCTACTTAGGTTTAAATTTAATTATTTGATTTTCCTGTCAAGAAATATACTGTATCAAGATATATTTCTTTGCCTACTTCTACAATATCGCTTATTTCTACTTTACTAACAAGGCTAATTACATCATCTATGGTTCTATTTGAGTCTTGGATGCTCATGCTGTAGTAGTAATCAGTAAGCGCTGATAAATTATCATTTAAGGATTTAAGATTATTTATTATGAACTTCTTGCTATTTGTAAGCTCTTCACTTGTAATATTCCCCTGCTTCATATCGTCAAGCTCCTTGGATATTAACTCAAGGGCTTTATCGTAATCTGAAATTTCTATCCCAGCAGATATAAACATAAGCCCCTTAAGCTTTTCTAATGAAGAATAAATCGAGTAGCATAAGCTATGCTTTTCTCTCACATTTAAAAACAGCTTTGAATGAGCTCCACTTCCTAGAACTGCAGAAAACATCATAAGATTATAGTATTTTTCATCTTTGTAGTCCATGTTGGTTCTTAGGCCTAAAACTAGCTTTCCTTGATTTATATCCATTTCTTCAGTAATATAAGAAGCTTCAGGCTTTTTATAAATCTGTTCTTTATCTATTTTTACTAATTCTTTTCTTTCAAAATTAAATTTAGATTTTACTGTCTCTATAATTTCATCTCTGTCAAAGCTTCCTGCGATTACAATATCTATAGGTGAGGTCTCAATTATTTCTTTATAGTGAGAATACAAGCTCTTTTCATCTATTTCTGCCAAATCTTCAATATATCCATCCTCAGATATACTAAAAGGCTCTTGCTTGCACATATGCTCTATACATTTTTCTACAGCATAATGCCCCTTGTTATTTATTTTTGATTTTATATCCTCTTCTAGGATTGTTTTTTCTATATCTACATATTCCTTGACAAATCCACCGTCCTTTGTGAGTGGATGAAGAATTATCTCCTTTAGCATTGCCAAAGAATCCTCAAATACAGGCTCAGGCAAATACATATCTCCTACGCAGTACATTCTAAAGGAAAGCACTTGCCTTTCTCCCATTTTATCAACCGATACCCCTATTGTACTTCCATACAAATCCTGCAATTTCTTTGCTATTGCTATTGGATTTGGATATCCAACTGTTGCAGATTTTAGCACTGATGGAATAAGAGAATTCTTTGTAACCTCATCTCTTTTTAGAGGTCTTTTAAGATATACTGTTACTATATTAGTTTTATAATTATCTCTAGGAATGAGCATTAAATTGATCCCATTATTAATATTTATTTTTTCATAGCCCTTCAAGTTTTTGCCTCCTTAAAATATGCAAAATGTAAATTTTATTCTTAATATTATACCCTTTATTAAAGTCTCATTTTATTATTATAGCAAAGAAACGAATTAATAAGTATAATAATGTATTGAAATTTATCGTTCTTCTATAATATAATCAAAATAATGTGCTTGTGTTGATATTTTAAAATTTTAATTATTATATTAAGATGTTTTCACGATAATAAATTTAAAAGAGTAAGGAAGGAAAGATTATATGAAACTTGGAATTGTTGGGCTTCCTAACGTAGGAAAAAGTACTTTATTTAATGCAATAACTCAGGCAGGAGCTGAATCAGCTAACTACCCATTTTGTACTATTGAGCCAAATGTAGGTGTGGTTGCTGTACCAGATGACAGACTTGAAAAATTAGCAGAGCTTTACGAATCAAAAAAATTAGTTCCAACTGCAATTGAATTTTACGATATTGCTGGATTAGTAAAAGGTGCTAGCAAAGGTGAGGGCCTAGGAAACAAATTTTTATCTCATATCAGAGAAGTAGAAGCTATCGTACACGTTGTAAGATGTTTCGAAGATAGCAATGTAGTTCACGTAGATGGTAATGTAAATCCAATTAGAGATATCGAAACTATAAACTTAGAGCTTATATTCTCAGATATGGAAATGCTAGAAAGAAGACTAGCAAAATCTCAAAAGGCTGCAAAATCAGATAAAGCACTGGCTGCTGAAGTAGACCTAATCAAAACAGTATTAGATACTTTAGAAAGTGGAAAATCTGCTAGAACACTTGATTTATCTGATGATGAAAAGGCAATAGTAAAATCATTCAATTTACTTAGCTCAAAGCCTATAATATACGTAGCCAACGTATCTGAAGAGGAAGTAGCTGACGATGCTAAGGACAACCCATATGTAAAGCAGGTTCGTGAATTTGCACAAACTGAGGATGCTGAAGTAGTTGTTGTCAGTGCAAAAATAGAAGAAGAAATATCTCAGTTCGATAAAGAAGAAAAAATCGAATTCCTTAAGGATATGGGGCTAGATAAATCTGGTCTTGATAAGCTAATTCAAGCTAGCTACAAGCTACTTGGTTTAATCAGTTTCTTAACTGCTGGACCTATGGAGTCAAGAGCGTGGACTATCAAAGATGGAACTAAAGCTCCACAAGCTGGAGGAAAAATTCACTCTGATATCGAAAGAGGATTTATAAGAGCTGAGACTATATCTTTTGATGATTTAGTAGCTCATGGCGGAAATATGGCATCAGCTAAAGAAAAAGGACTAGTGAGATCAGAAGGTAAGGAATACGTAATGAAAGACGGAGATGTTGTGTTATTTAGATTTAACGTTTAAAATATCAGACCACCCAATCGGGTGGTCATTTTTTTAAGATTGCCTCGTACAATTTATATTTTTGTATTTCACTGCTAGATAAGTTTTATTCTTATTTATCTAAATAATACCCATATAACAATAGACACTAACAAAAGAATAAAAGAACAAGATAATAGTAGTTTGGTTTTCTTTTCAAAAAAATTAAACTTTAGAATAATTTTCTTTATTTTATCTACTATCTGATTTGATTTTTCTTTTTTCAATTTATCTTTTTTAGGCTTATTTTTTCCTTGTGCTTCCATTGTAGGCTGGTCTACTTTAAACGCATTGTCTAAATCACTTTTTTCTTGGTTTTCAAGCGTATCCTCTACCATTTCTTGATAGATCAAATCTGATTTTTGATCATTTTGAATAAAAATATTTATATCGGAATATTTTTCTAATACTTCAGTTTTGCTTCGTTCACAATTCCCACAAACATTAGAATTTTTGTCATTAAAATATCCACATACACATCTCCAGCTTAAATCATTGTTTTGAGCAAGAGATATTGCATCTTCTCCTGCTTTATCCTTAAGCAAGTTTTTTTGCTTACTATCCAAGGCTTCTAAAACAACCATTTCGGAGTTTTCATATTTTAAATCCAGTGCATTTCCATCTTCAAAAAATCCTCTCACAAGAATTATATCTACTTTTCTAGCATCTGAAAATTCACCAGGTATAAAAAACTTGCCAATGCTTCCTATATCACCACTTGGAATCACAAAGTCCTTTTGGCTTATGATATATGTGTCGTTGTTTAATTTTTCTAAAATTGAATTATAAAATACAACCTCATAATCTAGTGCAACTAATGCTCTCGAATGAAGATTCATAACTTCCATTTCTAATTTTAAGTTGCTTTTTATTCCTGATACTTCAGCTGCCATTACCTGAACAAACGAATCTCCACCTACGCTTGCTCCACAGGGTAAAGATATGATTTTTCTTTCCATGCTATCCTCCGTTAATACTAATTTTACCTAAAATCTATATACTTTCTTTCAATCTGATGTATAAATCTACTTGGCTTATTTAGCTCTTTAGCTTGTTCATCTCCCACGCTATAGGTGATATAGAGATTTGATTTTGGCCTTGTAATCGCCACATAAAAAAGCCTTTTTTCTTCTTTTAGCCCTTCTCCAGATTGATTTCTAGAGGATGGAAAATTTTCATCAGTGGCGTTGTAAAGGTATACCGTATTGAATTCTAACCCTTTTGCTTGATGAACGGTAATAACAGGTACTTGGTCTTTTATATTCAAAAATCTATCTGTATCATTGCCTAGTGAAGCAATTTCTAGTAGCTCAGACAGGGATTCTAATGTCGGCTTTTCAGTTTTATCGTATTCTCTAAATATCCTATACAATTCTCTTAATTTAACCAGTTCTACTGATGATTTGCTGTATTTTTCAATAAGTCCAGCTCTTATAAGAGCCTCATGCAGTATATCTTGAGGTCGTTTCTCTTTGCTTAGCTCGGCTAATATACCTAAGTTTCTAGCAATAGGATAAAAATAATCTTGATACTTTGTGAATACAGCCTGCCTTTTTGCTTGTTTTTCTAGTAGTTTAACAACTACTTTTTCAAGTACCTCTAAGGTACATATCACATCGTCCATAGCATTGTGCGTAGGTGTATGGTTTAATGAAAATTCTTTAAACAAATTTCCTAACTTATAGCTAAAAAATCCTGGGTAGGTTTTTCTTGTAAGTATTAGAGTATCAAATATTTTAATAGATAGCTTGTCTATATTTAGATCGATAGCCTTCATATTTTCTTTTAGGATATTTATGTCATAGCTGACATTATGACCAACTATTACAGAGTCCTGAGAAAATAAAAGGAAATCTTCAATAGCGCTCTTAGCGTCTACTCCATTTTGAAATAAAAATTCATCTGATATATTGTGAATCTTAAATGAATCTCCAACACTATAGTCTATTTTTATAAATCTCTCAAATTTTTGTATTACTCCATTTTTCCCACCTTTTAAAGCAGCTATTTGAATTATTTTATCCTTTTTTATATCTAGGCCTGTAGTTTCTACATCAAATACCACTACTTCATTTGATTCAAATGCCTCTAGTAGTTCTAGGTATGGATCCTTTGTTTTATATACCTTCTCATTTAAAAATTGTCCTATTTCAAGGTATGCTTTTTCCTGCTCCTTAGAAAATTTTTCAACTAAATCGGAATTTATTCTTTTTAGGCTCAAAATATCCTTTGGGTTCAACATCAACTTAATATAGGCTAAAGCATTTTTTATTTCTTCTCTACTGAAAAATCTAGTTTTGTCCATCACAAACACAGGTATGTTATTTGATTCTAAATAATCTCCTATAGTTTTAGCATCTTTATTTGTTCTAGCTAAAACAGCTTGATTTGAATAGGCCTTATCCGTCTTTTGATTTTCTATTATTTTTGATAATATATACGCATGCTCAGCATTTAAATTCTTAAATCCTCTAACCTTTATTTTTTCTGTATCTTCATAGATATTTTGATTATCTACGTTATTTCCTAAGAAAGATTCTGCCGCTTCTAATATGAGCTTTGTCGAGCGATAATTCTCTTCAAATCGTACCATATCATACCCAGGGTTATTAATTTTAAAATCCCTTAAAATCTCATTTGGCTGAGAGCCTCTCCATTCGTATATAGTCTGATGAAGATCACCAAACAAAGCTATATTACCATGTTTTTGAAACAGCTTTTTAATTATTTTGTACTCTATCATATTTGTATCTTGAACTTCATCCAGCTCTATCCATTCAAAATAGCTTTCCCAGCGCTGTCTAATCGAGTCCTGTTTAAAAGCCCCCGAAACTCCAACAACTAAAGATGTGAAGTCCATAAGATTATATGCTTTTAGCTGAGAAACATATGAGTTTAATATTTCTGAGATAGAGTCAGCTAGGCTGCCTAGAGAATATGCTAATCCTCTCTCTTTTATTAGCTCTTCAAAGTATGCTTTTGCATCAAACTTTTTTTCATTTATATATGGAAATTCTCTAGCTTGTCTAATATAATCTACAAACAGCTGCTCTTCCTTAAAATACAAATGGCTTTTATATCCTCTATTTACTATTATATCTCTTATAATTTGTCTAGAATCGTCTTCGTCAATAACAATAAAATCGGGACTCAAAAAAAGATTAACAGCCTCTTGCCTTAGGATAAAGCCACAAAGCCCATGAAATGTAGATATTCTAATTTTATTTGCAATATCTCCAATTACAATTTCTAAGCGCTTCTTCATGGATTTAGCGGCTCTGTTTGTAAAGGTAAGTAATAGCATATCTTCAGGCTTTACTCCAGAAATGTATGCATTATATGCCCTAAGTGCTATTACATCTGTTTTGCCTGTACCAGCTGGAGCCATTACAATAAGTGGTCCAAAAACCTTATCGTAAGCTGTCTTTTGCTCTTTATTTAATCTTTCAATATATTTTACAGGATTCATTAAATCATCCTCTCAATTAACCTTATTGTAGTTTTTATATTTTTAATATAGACTCATAATTATAGAAGAAGGAGGTACTATCGTGATTCAAAAAGTATATGAAAATATCTATCTAAACAGTGTAAGATTGCCAAATACCCCTCTTAAGTCTCTCAATAGTTATATTATAACAGATGCAAATCGCGCATTGATAATAGATTCTGGGTTTAATACCCAAATTTCAAGCGAAGATTTTTTCGGTGGAATTAAAGAGCTAGGCATAGATATTAAAAACACTGACTTGTTCTTGACTCATCTTCACGCTGACCATAGTGGCTTAGCTAGCCTATTTCAGCGTGAATCATCTGGTAAAGTATATTCTAGTATCAACGATGCTTCATATATCACAAAGATGATTCAGCATAGCTTTTCAGATTTATTTGTTATGAGTCTAAAACTTTTTGGAATGGAACCATCTGAAGAATTTTTCAGCAGCCATCCTGCAGTTTCATATTGTCCTGATTCAGCAATAGATTTCACTTATGTCAAGCCTAATGATATTATTAAAATAGCAGATTTCGAATTAAATGTCATATCTGTCCCTGGACATACGCCTGACCATATATCTCTGTATGATCCTAATAAGAAAATCTATTTCTCAGGCGATCATATTTTAGATTCTATATCCCCAAACATTGCTTTTTGGGGTGATGAGCATCCTGATATGCTAGGAGAATATCTATCTAGCTTAGATAAAACTTCAGCCTTAGATATAGATATAATATTTCCATCTCACAGAAATATAATCAAGGATTACAAAAGAAGAATAGCTGAAATTAAAGCTCATCACTTCGAAAGGCTAAGTGAAGTGCTAGGACTGCTCGATGAAAATGGTTCAAAAGCAACTGTTATAGAAATAGCTTCGGCTATGCACTGGGACTATAGAGCCGAGAGCTTTGACGCGTTTCCAAATGCTCAAAAATGGTTTGCGTGCTCTGAAGCCATGGCGCATTTAGAATACTTAAAAAGCATTGGTAAAATAAGTTCTTCAGACATCCAAGGAATTCGTTATTATTTCTATAACCCTTAACTTGTTTACTTATCTTTTAATCTCTTTCTTAATAATGTTTCATTCTTTGATATATGATGTTATAAATTTTTTTCTATGCATTTTTCTTTCAATTCTTTATATATATTTATTTTGTTATATATCTAAACTTCTTTTGTAAAAAATACTTAATTTTTTGTATAAATAGTATATAATGGTGTAAGAGTTAATTAAATTTGAGAGGTGATAATCTTGGAAAGAATATTAAATTTTGAACCAAAAAAAGTTTTCACATATTTCGAGGATTTGACAAGAATACCAAGAGGTTCTGGAAACGAAAAGGAAGTTAGTGACTATCTTGTAGAGTTTGCAAAAACTAATAATTTAGAATATATTCAAGACGAATATATGAACGTAATAATAAAAAAACCAGCTACACCTGGTTATGAAGCTCTTCCTGCTGTGATACTTCAAGGCCATATGGATATGGTAAATGAAAAAAACAACGACAAAGTGCATGATTTTGATAAAGACCCTCTTACTTTAAAAATAGTTGGTGATGACATCTATGCAGATGAAACTACACTAGGAGCAGACAACGGAATAGCTGTTGCTATGGCTATGTCAATTTTAGCTTCATCAGATGTAGCACATCCAGCACTAGAAGCAGTTTTCACAGTAGAAGAGGAAACAGGACTTGTTGGAGCTCTAAAATTAGATGGCTCAAAACTAGACGGAAAATATCTAATCAACATCGACTCTGAAGAAGAAGGAGAGCTTTTAGTAAGCTGTGCAGGTGGCTCAAGAATTAAATTAATTCTTCCAGTATCATATACTGATGTAGATAGCAATAGAGTTGATTTAAAAGTATCTGTAAAAGGCCTATATGGTGGTCATTCTGGTATGGACATAATCAAAGGCAGAGGTAATGCAAACAAGCTAATCGGTAGAATTTTAGACTCTATGATAACTGAAGGCATTAACTTTGAACTTTTCAATGTAAATGGCGGTTCTAAAATGAATGCCATTCCAAGAGAAGCAGATGCTGTAATTGCTGTAAATTCATCTGACAAAGCTAAAGTAGAGGCTTTTATCTCAAAATGGAATGATATTCTAAAAAATGAATTAAGAGGCAAGGACGATAACGTTCAAGTTGTTGTTTCTGAAATCAAGCAAGATTCTACTAAGGTTTTTGATGAAAACTCAAAGTTGACTACAATTGCTACTCTTATGATGATTCCAAATGGCATTATGAGTATGAGTCATGCTATTGAAAATCTTGTGGAGAGTTCAGTTAATCTAGGTGTTCTAACTACTACAGATTCTTCAGTAAGCTTTGAATGTGCTCCTAGAAGCTCCGTAGGTAGCTTAAAAGAAGCTATAAGAAATCAATATAAAGCTTTAGCTTATCTTGTTGGTGCAGAGCTTGTAACTGATTCTGATTACCCTGAGTGGCAATACAATCCTGATTCAAAGCTTAGAACTCATTTTGAAAAGGTATATAAGGATATGTACAACAAAGACAGCAAAGTCGTAGCTATCCACGCTGGAGTAGAATGTGGACTATTTAAGGAAAAGCTTCCTGAGCTAGATATGATATCAATAGGACCAAATATGGCAGATGTTCATACTCCAAATGAGCATGTTAGCATATCTTCAATCCAAAGAACATATAGCTATCTACTTGAAGTTTTAAAAAGATTTAATGAAATAGAAAGATAAAAAAATAAAGTGACCCCTAGATGAATTTCATCTAGGGGTCTTAGTTTGTGATGTATTTTCTGGGTCTATATTTTCAGGTCATTTTATAGTATTCCGATTTTTACTAATCAGAATTAAATTCTAGTATTGCATTTCAGCCATTCTTTTGTATCCAGCATATCTTTCTTTTGCTTCTTCTTCAGCTTTATCAAATAGCTCTTCAGCTATTTCAGGGAAAGTAGCTTTTAAAGAAGTATAACGGATTTGCTTGTCAATAAATTCTCTAAAGCTTGCAGTTGGCTCTTTTGAGTCAAGAGTAAATGGATTCTTACCTTGCTCCTTAAGCTCTGGGTTGAATCTGTATAAATGCCAGTATCCAGCCTCTACAGCTTGTTGAGTATTAGCCTGAGTTCTTCCCATACCTTCTCTTAATCCGTGAGCCACACATGGAGCGTAAGCAATAATTAGAGATGGTCCATCGTACTTCTCAGCTTCGATAAGAGCTTTCATAAGCTGATTCTTATCAGAACCCATACCAACTTGAGCTACATATACATAACCATAAGTTGCAGCAATCATACCAAGGTCTTTTTTCTTAACCTTTTTACCTGAAGCAGCAAATTTAGCAACTGCAGCTGTAGGTGTAGATTTAGAAGACTGTCCACCAGTATTTGAGTAAACCTCTGTATCCATTACAAGAACATTTACATTTTCTCCTGATGCAAGAACGTGATCTAGTCCACCGTATCCGATGTCATAAGCCCAACCGTCTCCACCGAATATCCATACTGATTTTTTCACTAGGAAGTCAGCTTTTTCTTGGATTTCATCTCCTAATTTCTTAGCATCTCCAGTTAAAGTGAGAATTGCTTCTTTAACTTTTAATGTAGCTTCTTTACTAGCATCTGCATCTTCCATAGAAGTCATCCACTCTTCGAAAGCAGCTTTAGCTTCAGCAGGAATATCCATTTCTACTAGCTCAGTCATTATGTTTTTAAGTCTTTCTCTCATTGTTTTAACTGCTATTGCCATACCGTATCCATACTCAGCATTGTCTTCAAATAATGAGTTAGCCCAAGCTGGTCCTTTGCCTTGTGCATTTTTAGTGTATGGCGTAGATGGAGCTGATCCACCCCAGATTGAAGAACAACCTGTAGCATTTGCAATTATCATTCTATCTCCAAATAATTGAGTAACTAGCTTAGCATATGGAGTCTCTCCACAACCAGCACAAGCTCCTGAGAACTCAAGAAGTGGTTGAGCAAACTGGCTTCCTTTGATAGAATTTTTAGCCATTAAGTTTTCTTTGTAAGATACACTTGAATGAGCATAATCAAATCTTCTAATTTCAGCTGTTTGAGTTTCGATAGGCTTCATAATAAGAGCCTTCTCACCTTTTTTACCTGGACAGATATCTGCACAGTTTCCACAGCCTGTACAATCAAGAGGAGTAACCTGAATTCTATATCCAAGTCCTTCAAAGCCTTTACCCATTGCTGGAAGTGTTTCGAAGCCTTCAGGTGCACCCGCTTTTTCTTTGTCATCTACTAAGAAAGGTCTAATAGCAGCATGAGGACATACGAATGAACACTGGTTACATTGGATACAATTTTCTGCTTGCCACTCAGGAACATTAACAGCTATACCACGTTTTTCGAAAGCTGCTGATCCATGAGGCATATGTCCATCTTCAGCTCCAACAAATGCTGATACTGGAAGATCATCTCCAGCTTGTGCATTAACTGGTCTAAGGATATTCTTGATGAAATCTGGCTCATCTTCATTTTTAGTGATTATTGACTCTGCAGTAACGCTAGCCCAAGCAGCAGGTACTTCTACCTTATGAAGCGCCTCAGCTCCTTTATCAACAGCTGCATAGTTCATATCAAGAATTTTTTGACCTTTTTTACCGTAAGCTTTGTCAATAGACTCTTTTAGATATTTTTCAGCATCTGCCATAGGAATAACATCAGCAAGCTTAAAGAATGCTGACTGCATAATCATATTTATTCTATTTCCAAGTCCAATCTCAACTGCTATATCAGTAGCATTGATTGTGTAGAATTTGATTTCATTTTCAGCTATATATTTTTTCATTGATGAAGGAAGATGCTCTTCTAATTCAGCATCTGACCATTTGCAGTTAAGTACAAATGTTCCGCCCTTTTTAAGTCCTTTTAGAAGCTCATATTGAGTAACATAAGCTTGGTTGTGACAGGCAACAAAATCAGCCTCATCAATAAGGTAAGTTGATCTAATTGGTGTTTTACCAAATCTTAAGTGAGAGATTGTAACTCCACCTGATTTTTTAGAGTCATATGAGAAATATCCTTGAGCATACATATCAGTATGGTCTCCGATAATCTTAATTGCAGACTTGTTAGCTCCTACTGTTCCGTCTGAACCAAGTCCCCAGAACTTACATCTTACAGTTCCTTCTGGTGCGATTCTTAAGAATTCATCATTTGGAAGTGATAGGTTTGTAACATCGTCTTCAATAGAAATAGTGAAGTTGTTCTTTGGAGCATCAGCTTTAAGATTTTTGTATACTGCTAGAAGATGAGTTGGAGTAGTATCTTTTGATCCAAGTCCATATCTTCCACCTACGATAACTGGAGCATTTTCTTTTCCGTAGAATAAGTTTCTAACGTCAAGATATAGAGGCTCTCCCATTGCTCCTGGCTCTTTTGTACGATCAAGAACAGCAATTTTCTTAACTGTTGCAGGTAGTACATCAAAGAAGTATTTCTCTACAAAAGGTCTGTAAAGACGAACTTTAATTAAACCAACTTTTTCGCCTCTTGCAATTAATGCATCTACAGTTTCTTCTAAAGCTTCAGTAACAGATCCCATAGCTATAACTATATTTTCTGCATCTGGTGCTCCATAGTAGTTAAATGGTTTATAATCTCTTCCTGTGATTTTAGAAATTTCTTTCATATAATCATTAACAACGCCAGGAACTTCATCATAGAATTTGTTTGATGCTTCTCTAGCTTGGAAGAAGATATCTGGGTTTTGAGCAGTTCCTTTTGTATATGGATGCTCTGGGTTTAATGATCTTTTTCTAAAGTCAGCAACAGCTTCTTTATCAACTAATCTATCAAACTCAGCATAATCGATTAGCTCAACTTTTTGAATCTCATGAGAAGTTCTGAATCCATCAAAGAAGTGTACAAAAGGTACTCTTGATTTGATAGCACTAAGGTGAGCAATTCCGCCTAAATCAATGACTTCCTGAACTGAACCAGATGCTAAGAATGCAAATCCAGTTTGTCTAGCTGCCATAACGTCTGAATGATCTCCAAATATTGAAAGCGCGTGGCTTGCTACTGCTCTAGCAGTTACATGAAGTACTCCTGGAAGTAATTCACCAGCAATTTTGTACATATTAGGAATCATTAATAGTAATCCTTGAGAAGCTGTGTATGTAGTTGTTAATGCTCCAGCTGATAATGAACCGTGTACAGCTCCTGCTGCTCCACCTTCAGATTGTAATTCAACTACCTTAACCTCTTGCCCAAAGATATTCTTTTGACCATTAGCTGCCCACTCATCTGTTAATTCTGCCATTGGAGATGATGGGGTAATAGGATAGATAGCAGCAACTTCTGTAAATGCATAAGATACATAAGCAGCAGCGGTGTTTCCATCCATGGTTTTCATAATTTTAGCCATTGATTTGTTCCTCCTTGTTATTTGAAATTTGAGTAATTAGTTAAAAACTCTTAAGTACAATGTATACACAAAAACCTAGTACGTGTATTTGTACGTTAGATAAATAAGAAATTGAAACTATATATAAAACGATAAAATCGTTTTAAACAAATTAATAGCCTGAAGACTGGGATTTTGAAGCTGTCACAATAGCGATAGAAGCACTTGCACCTATTCTAGTTGCCCCGCTTTCAATCATAGTAACTGCATCCTCATAGGTTCTTACTCCTCCTGATGCTTTTACTCCCATTTCAGTACCAACAGTTTTTCTCATAAGAGCAATATCTTCCTTTGTTGCTCCACCAGTAGAAAATCCAGTAGATGTCTTTACAAAGTCAGCTCCTGCATCTTTAGCTAGCTTGCATGCTCTTTCTTTTTCTTCATCTGTTAAAAGACAAGTTTCAATGATTACCTTAACTAGTGCTTTTTTGTCAGCCGCATCAACCACAGCCTTTATATCCTTAAGCACTTGCTCATCTTTTTTGTCTTTTAATTTAGAAATATTAATCACCATATCTACTTCTGCTGCTCCCTTTTGAATAGCATCCCTTGTTTCGAAAGCCTTCGTTTCTGGAGTGCTAGCTCCTAAAGGAAATCCTATAACTGTGCATACAGCTACATTACTTTCACTTAGCTCTTTTGCCGCTATCTCGACAAATCCAGGATTTATGCACACTGAAAAAAAGTCATACTCTTTTGCTTCATTGCAAAGCTTAATAACTTCGTTTTCCGTTGCATCAGCTTTTAAAAGTGTGTGATCAATATATCTAGAAAGATTTTTCATTTATGTTTTGCCTCCAAATTATCCAATCTTAATAAGTTCTACTAAATCTCCATTTGCTACTCCTGCAGCATTTCCCTCTTCAAGGTCTACGTGCATTTCAAGTGCGTAGCTTGGATTTGCTCTTACAAGTACGTTCTTGAATACAACTGCTCTTTCTCCACCAGTTTCAACATCTACAATATCCATATCCTTTACGCCGAATTTTTCAGCATCTTCCATATTCATATGTATATGTCTAGAAGCAACAATTATTCCTTTTTCTAGCTCAACTTCTCCAGCTGGTCCTACAAGCTTTGCACCAGGGCTGTTATCTATATCTCCAGAGTCTCTTACAGGAGCCTTTACTCCAAGTGCTCTAGCATCAGCAAGTGATACCTCTACTTGAGTTTGCTTTCTAGCTGGTCCAAGTACTCTAACTCCTTTTAGTGTTCCTTTTGGTCCTACTAAATCAACCTTTTCCTCACAAGCATATTGTCCTGGCTGAGATAAATCTTTAGATGGAGTAAGTTCATAACCGCTTCCAAATAGAATTTCTATGTGCTCTTGGCTTAAATGAAGATGTCTATTAGATAGTGCTATTGGTAATTTCATCAAATGCCCTCCTATAATATATAATTAGAATAAACCTATCAGCTTAATTATACTGTATATGGTTATAGTAAATCAAATCTTATTTATTTTATTTTGCTACAAGTTAGAATTATCAATAAAATAATTTTTTAACACATAGATGCTTTCATATTTTTTATAAGTTCCTCAATTTCATTTTCATAGTTTTTCAAAAAATCTTCTCTATCCCACACTGGAGAATTATCAATATCAGAAATTTGAAGATGATTTAAAAGCTTGGTGTTTATACATCTAAAATAAAACTCCATTATGGTTTTATTCCCTACAAATTGTGTCTCGTAGGGTTTTGCTCCACCAAGAGAAACAAGTAATCCAAATCTTTTTTTGTACCTGTCTATAGACGGCTCATTAAGAATATATTTGCTTGCATAAAAAGCCTGAGTTCTATCTACAAAAGCTTTTAATTTTGCTGGTACCCCATCAAAAAAAACCGGAGACAAGACTATAGTCCCACAAGATTTGTTAATCTTTTCATAAAGTGGTGTCATGTCATCCTTCATAAAGCACTTTCCTGTTTTATCACAGTATCCGCAAGCAATACAAGGCTCAAAGTCCAAAGTTCTAAGGTTAATATATGTAGGCTGTATGCCATGTCTATTTAAAATTTTAAGCGCTTCATCAGCCAAATATGAAGTGTTTCCTGATTTTCTAGGGCTTGCATTTATTATCATGATATCCATATTAATCACACTCTTTCATCTCACGCTTTACAATAACTAGCATAACATCGTCTTCCATATATTGAGTTCCTGTAAACCTATGCATTTCATCAGAAATCATATCGCATATTTCTTCACCAGTTTTATCTGAATTAGTAATTAAAAACTCAGCTAATCCTTCTGTTCCATACTCTAATTCATCAATATTTCCTGCCTCAATTATTCCATCAGTATAAAGTGCTATCATCTCTACATCCGAGATGTCATATGTATGCTGTTCATACTCAGCATCTTCCATAACCCCTAAAGGTATTCCTTCGTCTGTCTGCATAGCTGAATATTTCAAGTTTCCTTCTTCATCTCTAAAAAATGACAGTGGAAACAAATGTCCAGCATTTGAAGATATTGCTATGTTCTTATCAAAATCTAGATACATTATTCTAGCTGTTATAAATAAATTAAGTGCATCTAAATCATTATACAATATGCGATTCATTCTATTTAATATATTGCTTGGAGTCAGCTCCTCTGATAATAGTGTTTTAAGTACACCCTTCATCATAGCAACAAAATAGTTCGATAAGATGCCATGACCCATGACATCTGCAATGAACACTATCGCTCTGCTATCATCCATCCTAACTAATTTACAAAAATCTCCACCAATTTGTCTAGATGGACTGTAATAATAATCAATAGCTACGCATCCATCTAATCTCATGTGCTTATCGCTCATTATAAGCTCTTGTTGCTTACCTACAATCTCTAGGTCTCTTTCCATAAGCTTATTGTCAAAAATTCTTCTGCTATTAATATACATAATTAATGACAAAACTATTTGCGAAGCATAAATTGCTAGAATTTTTAAGTCGTCATTGTAGTATTTTTTGCTATTAATAGCAATTAGATGTCCAATTACTGCGTTTTCTTTTTTTAGAGGTTCAAAAATCAGCGACGTTATTCCCATGTCTACGATATGCTTCGGTAAATCTTTTTTGCTGAATAGCTTAACATCTCTTTGTTTATTTTCTTCATTAAAAACAAATTCGACTATATGAGAAAAATCCTCTATTTTTCCAAACTTAGCCATGGTATTGACTCTTATGTCATGGTCCTCTACTACAATAAGAGAGGCTTCACTATTGGTAAGCTTACATACTTGCTCGCTTATCATTGTAAAGAACGAATCTATTCCTTTGTTTTTATAAAGCTCATCAGTTGCTTTCGCTATAGAAGCTATAGCTTCTCTCAGCTTCTTTACAATTCTATCTATGTCTCCGTTATAGCGTGTAATTTCCATTGATAGTCCAAGCAAAAGTGCTACTGAATCAATAAAATCTACATCGGTTGATGAGAGCTCTTCACCCTCTTCTAAAAAACAAGTCATAAAGCCTACAACTGAGTTGCTCGATATAAGAGGAAACACAGCCCTTCCTATATAGCCTTCCTTATTCGCAATCTCAAGCTCTCCAGAGGCTCTTGGATCATCACTTAGCCTTTTAATATATATAGGTTTTTTAGTTTCTATTGCTTCTTTAATATATGGTGGATATATATCTATATGTATCTTAGGTCCTTGAGGCGTTTGGTCTTTTTCAAATAGCTTCGGTATATATTCTAAAGTATCTTTGCATACTAAGTATGCATATTTATATTCGTACCTGTCGAATATATTTACGCAAGCTTTCTTTGGAGATATAACGTTTAGCATCTTATCTACAACTTTATCCTTGATACTATAAAAGCTTTTGGAAGATGTAACTAACTGCGAAATTTCTACTATGGTATTTAATTTTATACTTAAGTCATTTTCCCCCAAAATCTCTCCTCCTATCGATTCAGACATGGTAGCTCGAATTAAAATTGTCTCTTAGTCAACGCTTCTCCAGTGTAAGTTTGACACCCCTAAATAAAATAGTATGCTTAGAGCTGCAAAAATCATCCCAATATAAACAGTAAAACTCATAAAAAATCTTTCTGGCATTAAATTTATTATGATGCTCTCTGATGGATATAAAATCCAGTAATCATTATTAAAAAATATATGATGAAACTTTACAAATGCAGCGCTAAAATTCTTGCTTATAATCGTTGCCACGACAACAATCATCCCTATTACGCCTATATAACTAATTCGATATTTTTTTACAAAATCCTCTTCTCTAGATAATCTAGAAATTAGATAAGCTATAATAATAATATTAAATAGCCTAACAATTTTTCCAAGGTCAAAGAGGAATTTTACATCAATCATATGAACATGCTCTCTGTCTTTAAAAAAACCTCTTTGATTCATATCCTCTATCATATCAGCTAAGTATAGTATAATATCGTCAGTAACCTGAGCTACTGGATAATCCTTTACATAAGCTACATCATATACTTTATTTGATTTATACTGACCTTCATATAGAGGTTTGAGCACAGATACTATCTCTATAGATGTAAATAAAAGTACAAAAATGATAGATAAAACTAAAATAATATAGTTTAATGTCTTCATGAATATCTCTTTTCATTATTTATAAAATTTTTCTATATGTATATCTAAAGTTTTTTGTTTATCAATTGTTAGCTAACTCTATTTTATATCAATTGTTTAATTGTAACAATTATTGTTTTATTATTATTAAAATAATTTAAATTTATATCTATTGCAGAAAAAATTTTATTAATCTTCAACCGCTGCTATGTAAGGCAGATTTCTATACTGCTCTTTACAGTCTATTCCATATCCAACTATAAATTTATCTTCTATGCTGAATCCTACATAATCCGCTAAAACATCGCATTTTCTTCTTTGAGGCTTATCTAGAAGTGTACATATCTTAAGTGATTTTACATGTCTTGCCGCTAAGTATTCTCTTAAATAATTAAGAGTAAGTCCTGTATCTATAATATCCTCTACAATAAGCACATTCATCCCAGTTATATCCATATCTAAATCCTTTATTATTCTAACTATTCCAGAGCTTTCAGTAGACATTCCATAGCTTGATACAGCCATAAAATCAAGTGTTACAGGAAGATTTATTTCCCTGATTAAATCTGATACAAAAACGCAAGCTCCTTTTAGCACTCCTATAACGAAAAGCTCTTGACCTTCATAATCTTTTTCAATTTTGCTCGCTATCTCCTTTACCTTTAATTCAATTTCTTCCTTTGATATCATAACCTTTGAAACATTCATTATTAAAACCTCCAAAATTAATATATTACTTTAAATAAATACTTTAATTATAAGATGAAATGTTGAAATTATAACCACTTCAATAACAAAGACTTTCTATAATTCTCAATCACCTTGACTTATCCACAAAAAAAGCTCTGTCACGTAGCATTATATTCTGCACGTGCAGAGCTTTGTAAATTAATTCTAGCACACATTAATATTTAATTTAAAGAGGTAATATTATATTTAACACTTTTATAATTTTTCTTTTCCCATTTCTTCAAAATTCATCAGTATAATTTCACTTTCTAAATACCTTGCAAAAGTATAGATAGTATCAGAAAGTCTGTTTACAAATTTAATTAAATCTGGGCTAATCTCTTCTTCATGAGCTAAATCAAGAATTCTTCTCTCAGCTCTTCTACATACCGTTCTAGCCACATGAAGTGCTGCAGAAGCATGAGAAGTACCTGGAACTATAAAGGCATCTACTTTGTCTATTTTCTTTAAATATTCATCTATCCATCCCTCTAGGGCAGTTACATGTTCAAGAGTTATTCTGTTTTTAAAATTTTCTCCATTTGTAGTTGCAAGTTCTCCTGCTACAAAAAAAAGTTTCTTTTGAATTTTGAATATCTTTTCACTTACATCCTTATCTTCAATAAAATTTCTAGCAAATCCCAGATGAGAGTTTAGCTCATCAATAGTACCATAGGATTCTACTCTAATAGAATTTTTCTTTACTCTAGTACCATCATATAGTGATGTTTCACCTTTATCTCCAGTTTTCGTATAAATTTTCATTTTCCAGCCTCCTAAGCTATATTATTTTTCCAAATATGAAGTATAATAAGATTTATATTATATATATCCAAAATATTCTTTTTAAAAATAAATTATTTGGAGGTTATATCATGTCAAAAGTCGAACATGGTGCTAATCTATTTGAGCTTGCATCGAAATATGGTTTTAATATAGATGAAATTATGGATTTCAGTTCAAATATCAATCCTTTTGGTGCTAGTCCAAAAGCACTTAGCGAGATTTCTAAAAATCCGAACCTAGTTTCTATTTATCCAGATCCTTCGTATACTGAATTAAAGCAAGCTATTAGCACTTATACTCATGCAGCAGAAGACAATATTCTGCTTGGCAGTGGAGCTACAGGTCTAATTTCAGGCTTTATAAAATATGTACATCCTCAAAATTCTATGATTTTATCACCTGCCTACTCAGAATATAAAAGAGAGCTAACAAAAATAAACTCAAATATTTTCGAGCTTTTTTTATCTGAAGGCAATGAGTTTAAACCAGATATAGCTTCAATAATAGATTATGCAAATTCAAATAAATGTGACCTAATAGTTATTTGTAACCCAAATAACCCTACTGGAAGCATCTTAACTTCTGAGGAAATAAAACAAATACTTCAAAATACAGATGCTTACATTTTAGTTGATGAAACCTATATTGAATTTACAGACCAAAGCATCTACTCTAGCAGTGTTTTAGTCGATGAATTTTCAAAGCTATTTGTCATAAGAGGTACAAGCAAATTCTTCTCTACTCCTGGCATAAGGCTTGGATACGCATTATCGAGTGATTCCAATATAAAATCCTATCTTCAGAGTGATATGAATTTGTGGAGTATAAATATATTTGCAGATAGAATGGGACAGCTTATGTTCTTAGATGAGAAATATCAAGCTGAAACCTTTGAGCTTATTGAAGCTGAAAGAAGCTTTATTTTTAATGAATTATCTAAAATAAACCAGCTAAAGGTATACCCTTCTAAAGGGAACTTCATTCTATCAAAAATTTTAAATCCAAAGCTAACAGCTTACGAGTTATATCAGGCTCTGCTTCCTTATAAAATAATAATAAGAAATTGTTCTAATTTTCCGGGATTAGACGATAGCTATTTTAGAGTTTGTGTACTTAAACCAGAGGAAAATAAGCTTCTTATAGAAAAACTTAATGATATATTCTCAAAATAAATTTAAGGAGACTTTAAAATGCATGATTATTTTAAGCAAATAAAACACCATTTTAAGAACTTCGAGACAAATATAATAGACCATGACAGTGCATTAGAATCATCAGTTTTGATTCCACTTCTCAATATCGATGATACCGTATATGTGCTCTTTCAGGTTAGGTCAAAAAATATATCTGCCCAGCCCGGCGAAATCTCCTTTCCTGGAGGGAAAAAGGAACTCTCTGACATTAATTTTATGCAAACAGCTATAAGAGAAACCTGTGAAGAGCTAGGTATAGAAGCTGGGGACATAGAAATAATTGCAGAAATGAATACCTTTGTTGCTCCATTTAATATAATAATTCATCCTTATCTTGGGATAATCAAGGATTTTTCGAAAATTAATATAAATGAAGATGAAGTCGACCACATTTTTTTAGTTCCATTATCTTATTTTTTTGAAACAAAACCTGATATTTATAATTCTAAAGTGTCCATTATTCCAGATGAAGATTTTCCCTTTAATTTACTCACTAAGGGTAAAAACTATGATTTTAAAACTGGAAATTATAAAATATTTTTTTACAATTACAACGGTTACATAATCTGGGGTATAACAGCAAAAATTATGAATGATTTTATAAAGCAATGTAGCAGATTAGATTGTAGCTTAGATACAGCAGCTAAAGGAGGAATTTGATATTGGAAAAACGTAGATATCTTCCAGAGATTGCAGCAACTTTAATGGCAACTATTTTCGGTATGAGCTTTATGTTTTCAAAATTAGCACTTGCAAATCATACACCCATAGAGCTAATTGCTCATCGTTTTTTACTAGCCTTTCTTATTATGAGTATACTGGTACTTTTTAAGGTTATAAAAATCGACTTAAAGGGAAAAAATATGAAAAATTTATTTTTGTTGAGCTTTGCTCAGCCAATCTTGTATTTTATTTTTGAAAGCTATGGCATAAAATATTCCGCATCCTCTCAAGCTGGTATTATGATTGCCCTTATTCCAGTGTGCGTAGCTATTCTAGGAACTATATTTCTGGGAGAAAAAAATACTAAGCAGGAAATTTTCTTCATACTTTTATCTGTAGCTGGCGTTGCATATATAGCTTACGGAAAACAGGTTGATGAAAGCTCAAGTCCTATAGGCATTATCTTACTTTTAGGAGCTGTAATTTCGTCTTCTGTTTATAGCATTATTTCAAGAAAAATCTCTGGGGAATTTACATCATCAGAGCGAACCTATTCTATGATGCTATATGGTGCTTTAGTGTTTAATGCTATAAACCTAGCTACACACATAAATAACGGTAATCTAGATCAATATTTTACTCCATGGTCAGATCCAGCATTTGTTACAGCTTTACTATATCTCGGAATAGTATCTTCGATAATCGCTTTCTTCCTATCCAACTATAGCCTCACGTATCTAGAAGCATCAAAAGCATCAGTTTTTGCAAACTTAGCAACGGTTGTCTCTATAATAATGGGTACAGTTTTTCTAAAGGAGAGCTTCTCAATTAACCAAATAATTGGTTCACTCATGATATTGGTAGGCGTATTCGGAACTCAGTACACTAATATAATGCAAACAAAAAACAGGACCGCGTAGTCCTGTTTTTTGTTTGCTATTTAATTTCTGATAGTGGTTTTTCCTCTATCAGCTTTGCTTTTACTATCAATCTTTGTTTATTCGAATACATTGGATGGCATGTTATAAGTGTAATTGTAGGCACATCCAAATCTGGCTCCAGCACGTGAATATCTGTTGGCTTTACAATCAGAATATCATATACTTCATATTTTTGCTGAGTGGTCTTTGTCTTTATATATACTTCATCTAGCAGTCCAAGCTCTCCTAGTCTATTAAAAAACCTTGAAAAGGTATGGCTTCTATGTCCTGCAAATGCAGCATTTCCAATTTGTCCTGGCATAGGTGTTTCTTTCATATGTCCTATTGCCTGAAGCAAAACCTTTTCAGTAGTTCCTTCCATTAACGGGAGCGTTAGTTCAATCCTCGGGATATGGATTATCCCTATAACAGAGCCTATATCGATTTTGCTATTGTCATTTGAGTTTATATCTACAATTACAAACTCGCCTTCTTTTAAAGGCTCTCCCTCATCGGTGGAGGAAACAGTCTGAAAGGTCTCTTCAAAATCCCTTATCATCTCATCTTGTTTATTTTTATTGTAGATATTTCCTCCAATAGGAATCAAAATCAAAATAAGGCCTAATATTATCAGTATCAAGGATATCTTCTTTTTCATAGTAAACGCTCCTCGTATAGTAAATACTACAGAAATCATCTGCTAAGCAATCGCTTTTTATTAACTAAATTATACCATAGCTTAGTCAGTTATTTTAAATATTCCTGCTCATATCCATACATAAAAGCTTTTTTATTTAGCTCTACAAATTTAGCAGGTAGATATTGTTCAAAGGTTTTAAACCAAGTTTCAACAGAAATATCCATATATCTAGCAGCAATTCCTAAAAGCAATATATTTGCTATTGCTGGATTTCCCATTTTTGCTCCTGTTGCAGTAGCATCAAGAGATATCACCTCAGATTTTTGTTTCATATTGTCTAGCACATCCTCAGGATATTCTTTATCTCCTTGCTGAACTAAAGTCGGAGCTATTTCATACTCATTTATGATAGCTATAGAGTCTTTTTGCTTTAGCATATGCTTCCATCTTTTAGATTCTAGCTTTTCAAAAGCAATGAGTATATCTGCATCTCCTGGAGCTATATTTGGAGAGTGAATTTTTTCACCCATCTTAACACTTCCCCATATAGTACCACCTCTTTGAGATAAACCAATTACGTCATTTGTTTTGACATCAAGTCCTGATAAAAAAGCAGCTTGTGATATTATTTGAGTAGTTAGAACAAGCCCTTGTCCACCTACTCCAGCTAAGATTAAGTTTTTATTTTTCATGGCTACCTCCTTGCTCTACTTCGCTTCTTTTTATTGCATTTACTGGACAAACCTGAGCACAAATAGAACATCCTACGCATTGGTTTTTATCTATAGATGATTTGAGTTTTTCAATTCCCTCATATTTTTTCATTCTAAGTGGAGGACAGTTAGTTTTTATACAAGTTTTACATCCTATACAAATATTAGGGTCCACATAAAAATGAGGCTCTTTGATTTTAAATTTAAGTGCGCAAGGTCTAGATGTAATAACTATAGAAATTCCAGGTCTTTTTATAGCTGCATTAATAACTTCCTTGGCCTTAGGATAATCAAACTGATCTATTCTTTGAATATCTTCATAACCCATGGTTTTCAATAAATCATCTATGCTTATATCTTGACCAACATTATCTCTATGCTTTGAACTTGCTGTAGGCTGTCCACCAGTCATAGCAGTTGTTCCGTTATCAAGCACTAGCATAGTTATATTTTCATCGCCTTTAAGCTGGTATCTAAGATTTGCAAATCCTGTAAGCCCACTGTGAAAGAAAGTTCCATCTCCTATAACTCCAACTACAGGTCTTTCATCTCCTATTTTGTCCATGGCAAGCCTCATGCCTTTAATCATTCCAAGAGAAGCTCCCATGCTTATGTTGGTTTTTAAAACTTCAAAAGGATATAAAATACCCATGGAATAACATCCAATATCCCCTACTACTAAAGCCTTAGCTTTTTTAAGTATGTCAAATACTGGTCTGTGTGGACATCCAGAGCAGAAAAGTGGGCCTCTAGAAATTGTTTCTTCCACCTTAGCTACCTCATATTTCGTTTCATTAATAAGCCCAGCATCTTTAAGTCCTTTTTCAATTACATCTATATTCAATTCACCTGTAAATGAGAACCATTTTTTACCTTCACAAGATATGCCTTCAATTTTTAATTCATTCTCTATAAAAGGCATCATTTCTTCAATAATCACTATACGAGCATATTTTTTTGAAAGCTCTTTTATTTTATCCATAGGTAAAGGATAAACCATACCAAGCTTAAGCACGCTAAGCTTATCTGTTACTTCCATCAGGTTTTCATAAGCCAACCCTGAGGTAATAATAAGTACATCGTCACTTACATGGTTTAATTTGTTAACGTTTGCCTCATTTGCCCATTTTGATAGCTTTTCAATTCTTTCTTGCATATTAAATTGAGCTTTAAAGGTATATGGAGGAAGCATACAGTATTTTGCAGGATCTTCTTCAAATTTGTTGCTTGGAACTTCTTTTCTTTCCTCTAGCTCAACAACGCTTCTGCTGTGACAGAGTCTACTAGTAATTCTAAGCATCATAGGCAAATTATATTCTTCACTTAACTCAAAAGCTAACTTTGTATAGTCTTTCGCTTCTTGAGAATTACTCGGATCTAAAATAGCCATATTAGCAAATTTTCCAAGTATACGGTTATCTTGCTCATTTTGAGAACTAGCCATTCCTGGGTCATCCCCAGTAACTAATAAAAAGCCTCCATTTAAATGAGTTTGAGTAAAAGTCATAAGTGGATCCATTGCGATATTTACACCTACGTGCTTCATGGACACCATACTTCTCACTCCACCCATAGAGCTTCCTATAGCCACTTCTAGGGCCACCTTCTCATTAGTAGAAAACTCCGCATAAATTTCTGGAAATTCTCTAACATGCTCTAGTAATTCCACCGTAGGGGAACCTGGGTAGCTTGCTGCGACTTTTCCACCCGCTTCATAAAAACCTCTTGCTATAGCAGCATTACCTGACATAACCTGTTTTTCAATTGGCATTTTTATCACTCCTGTTCTTAAGCTTTATCTATTAACCTACATAAAGAAATTACCCCATTAGGAATATTATTAACCATATTGTTTTAATATGTTCATAAAATAAATATTTCGTGGCTGTTTTCAAAATCGTATTGAGGGTAAATAAATGAGGTAATAGTGTTTTATAATATTATATTTTTGAATGGAGGCTAAAACTATGAAAAATGCAACAGAAATTCTAAAATATGCAATGAATATGGAAAGAAAGGCTCAAGAATTTTATAACTTCTACAAAGACAAGGTTTCTAGCAAAAAAATCAAGGAACTCTTTGAAGGCTTAGCATCAATGGAAGAAGAGCACTACAGCATTTTAGAAAGACAGCTAGACTCCCTTGAGAAAAATAACAGTTTTACTGAAATCAACTTAAATGAAGCTGATGGAGAAAGTATCATTCAAAATAAAACTAAAGATTTAGAGCATGTTGATTTTGAATATGATTTATCTGATTTACCAATACTTAGAATGGCTTATGCTATGGAAAATGACTTTGCCACTTTCTATGAAAAAGCATTAGAGCAAACTGAAGATGAGCAAGCAAAATATTTACTAAGCACTCTTGCCAAATGGGAAAGAGAACACAGAGATTCCTTTGAAGAGGAAGTTAAAAATGCTATGCAATCTACTTGGTTTTCACAAAGCTTCTATCCATTTTAACGAAAAACTCCTAGTCATTCGACTAGGAGTTTGTTAGTTTTTGTTTGATTGCAAAAATTGCCGCTTGAGTTCTATCTTGAAGATCTAGCTTTCTAAGAATACTTGAAACATGGTTTTTAACAGTTTTTTCACTGATTACTAAATGATCTGAAATATCTTTGTTACTCATACCTTCAGCTATCAGAAGAAGAACTTCGTACTCTCTTCTCGTAAGTGAGTCTACCCCTGATTTTATGTTTCTACTTACTCTTTGTCTGTTGATTTCTTTAAACAGCTCTCCTGCAAGATTAGGATGAATATAGCTTCCTCCATTATAAACAGCCTCAATAGCCTTTACAAGTGAATCCGTTTCAGCATCCTTAAGCATATAACCATTTGCTCCGAGGTTCAAAGTTTCAATTAAATACTCTCTAGTGTCGTATACCGTAAGCATTATTATCTTAGTTTCAAAATCCATCTGCTTCATTTTCTTAAGGGTTTCTATACCGTTCATATTTGGCATATTAATATCTAAGAGTACAATATCTACTGGGTTTTGCTCTATATAATCCAAAGCCTCATATCCGTCTGCCGCTTTAAAAACTACTTCGAAGTTGTCTTCCATCTCAAGAATTTTTGTCAAACCCTCTCTCATTAAGGCGTGATCATCAACTATCATAATTTTTATTTTATTCATTTGGCTCCTCCTCATTAGGTATACTAAACATAATTTTAGTCCCTTTTCCTACTACAGATTTTATTGTTATTGAACCATGAGCTATTTCTGCTCTTTCTTTCATAGAAGAAAGCCCAAAAGACTTATCTTTGGCTTCCATAAAGCTGTCTGCATCAAAACCTTTTCCATCGTCAGAAACACTGCCATTTATAGAGTCCTGTCTAACGTCCATACGTATAACGACATTTTTCGCTCCAGAATGCTTTATTATATTATTTAGAGATTCTTGGACAATCCTATATACGATTAGCTTGTTTAAGGAATTGAATATTGGATAATCAGAAATTTTCTTTATCTCAATTGCAATATTCTTTTCATAACTCATATCCGCAGCCATTCGCTCAATCGTAGGAATAAGACCAACCTCATCTAAAGATATAGGTCTCAAATCGTACATTATACCTCTGATTTCCTTTAAAACTGCTCTAAGCTGTGTTTTGATGTCCTTTAGTTCATCCTCTATATGTATATTGCCTCTTTTTAAAAGCTTTTCAACAATCTCTGTTTTTATAACCAAAGACGCAATATTTTGAGCCGGACCATCGTGAATATCTCTTGCAATTCTCCTTCTTTCCTCTTCTTGAGCCTTGATAATCTTCATTCCGATTTGAGTTTTATCCTCTAAATTGCTTATTGTTTTTCCTAAATCCACTAAATCTGATACCAGAAAATCCATTACAGATTTCATTTTGGACATTAGGCTTTCAGCTTGCTCTACTATTTCATAATTTTTTTTGAGTCTGATTTCTAGCTGATTACGCTCTCTAATAAGATTTTGCTCCTCTTCTCTTTTTAAAAGAAGCTGAACTTGCTTATCTTTAGCTTCATTATAAGCTTTTCTAATATCACTCTCAGAATATTCTCCTATATTTTTGCTTACTAAAAAAAGTTTTTGCCTGCTTTCCTTTTCTTCCTTAGTAAGCTTCTCTGCCTCTTTTATTACAACTAGAACCTTTGCTTTAAATTTTTCTATTTCTTGAAGAATTAATTCGCATTCCTTTAAAACGTTTTCAGAAATATTGAATATCTCTTCCTGTCCACTTTGAATAGATAAAATGACATCATTTATTACTTTGTCCAAACTCTTAGGAGAAAACCCTGACTCATTCATAACCTTCTAGCCCCTTAAATTATTATAAATATAATATACAGTTTTTTCTACAAATTGCTATATAGAATTTAGCTAAATTGCAAAAAAAGAGCATATAGCCCTTTATTTTTACATGTCTAGTAGTTCTTTTTTCTCAGTTTCATTTAGAACTTGTACTAAGTCTAATATTATAACCATTCTTTCTTCTAGCTTTCCTATACCTTCAATATATTTTTTATCCTCGCCTGCAATAATAGCTGGAGTTTCTTGAATTTGACTATCGTCCATTGTTATAACTTGAGAAGCATCATCAACCATAAATCCAACAAGCTTATCCTCAAGATTAAGAACCAAAACTCTATGAGCTATATTAGCTGTTTCCTCAGGCTTTGAAAATCTCTTTTTAAGGTTTATAATAGGAGTAATTTCTCCTCTAAGATTTATTATACCTTCCACAAAGTGAGGAGTATTAGGAACCTTAGTCACCTCAACGAATTCAGTCACTTCTTTTACTCTCATAATATCAATGCCATATTCCTCTTCGTCAAGTTTAAAAACTACATATTTTCTTTCAGCCATCCTAAGCCCTCCTTAATTTTTTTGGATTTTAATACTATCTAGCTGTTGTCTTAGATTATTCTTAAATCTATTTACGTATTCTTGCCTTAAATTTTTCTGCTCTTGCTTTTCTATGTCATTCAAACCTTCTTGCTTAGATTTCTTTGAAAGAAAGTTTATTCTTTTTACCAATTCTTCTTCCGACATGATTCACCTCTTACTCATTAATTTGGAATTTTATACTTCATTTTATTTTTTTCATCACTTAAGAACTCTATTATACCATTTTTAAGCGTATTTAAATTGTTTTCTATGTCATTTTCTTGCATATGTGCAATACTTATTCGAAATTCATTTTCAGCTTTAATATTATAATAAAATAATGGTCCCTCAAGAATCTTAACTCCTTTTGACTCCAAGAAAATTTTTAGGTCAATTGAGCTGTAGTCCTTTGGAAGTGCCGCAAAGAAATTCACACCTCCTGAAGCCTTTCTAAAAGTTAATATATCAGAAAAATTACTATCTATATACTTCTTCACAATTTTAAATCTAGATTCATAAACTTTTTTTATGATATCCAAATGATTTCTCCACCCGAAAAAAGTCATGTAATAATATAATGAAAGCTGAGTAAAGCTCGATGTAGATATATCCATAGAATATTTTATTCTACTTATTATATTTCTAACGTGAATAGGCATTTCCATAAAACCTATTCTAAGCCCTGGCATCAATATTTTTGAAAAACTCTTAATATATATTACCCTGTTTTCTTCGTCATAAGCTCTTAGAGGTTTTATTTTAGTATTACTAAAATCAAAATCACTCATATAATCATCTTCTATTATCATAAAGTCAAACTGCTTAGCAAGATTCAGTATCTCTTTTTTCTTTTTTTCGCTATAGCATACACCTGTAGGGTTTTGATAATTGGGCATGGTGTATAATATCGAAGGTTTAATTTTTTCCAGCTTCATTTTTAGAATGCCTATATCAATTCCATCGTCAAGTACAGGAATCCCTACGACCTTTACTCCATGCTCTTTGAATACATCAATTGCTCCTGGATAACTAGGCTCTTCAATAAACACGACATCCCCATAATTAAGTATAGAATTTACAATTATATTTATTCCTTGCTGGGCTCCAGATATAATCTGTATCCTATCTGGCTCACTTTCTATAGATAAACTCTTCATATAATCACAAAGGCTCATCCTAAGTGGCTCATATCCTAAGCCTTCATGATAATCAAATAAAGTCTCCCCTTCTTTTTCAATAGCAATAGCCACAGCCTCTTTAAATTTATCGACCGGAAACATATTAGCTTGAGGATTTGCAAGATCAAATCTAACAGCTTTTAACACTTCCTTTGAGGTAGAAGCTTGAGGATAAATATAAGATCCGCTGCCTTCTTTTTTATATATATATTTCTCTTTTTCAAGCAAATCATAAGCTTTTACGGATGTAGATATATTAATGTTTAAAAAAGCGCTCATTTCTCTTAGAGGCGGAAGCTTCTCAGAAGCTTCTATCTTACTATTCTCTATCAGATTTTTAATATGCTTGTAAAGCTGGATATACTTTGGTCCACTTTCCTTTTTAAAATCAATTCTAAATTTTTCCATAGCTACCTCTTTATATATCCATAGTATTTTTCTTAACTAATATAGCTTACATTATATGATAAATAAAAAAATAATCAAAAATTGCTAAGTTAGTCATAAATTATCTCTATCATAAAATAAATTCAGTACGAAATTAAAAAAGCCTGCCATCATTTTACGAGGCAAGCTTAAATAGTATGATTATTAACCTTCTTGAATATATTCTCTTTCAAACATATCGCATTTATTAGTAGTGCATCTTTCATTTATGCAATGAATGCAAGTAATAAATCCGCACTTTCTTTGCGAAGCAAATCCTTTAATTTCTTTTTTATCAGTTGTTTTACCCACTTTGTTTTGCATTGTCATGCTATGCACCTCCATAATAAAATAATCTGTTTGCAATTTTATAATCCTATAATATCATTTGCATTTATATCTGTCAATGCATAATCTAACATTCATAAAATCATTTTTGTGTTTTTAAAAACATTCTCCAGAAATATCCATTCGTGTTTTTATCTTTATTTTTCAACGTTTTAGAGATTTTTTGCATGTTTTTTTGCAATAATTAAATACGAAGTTATGAAAATTTCATTTTTAAAATTGCATTTTGCAGGATTTTTTGACATAAAAAATACTCCAAATCTCAATTATGTTTCTAGTTGAGTATGGAGTATATCTAAAACTAATTTTTAAAAATATGAATACAAAACCCAGAATGCCGTCATTGCCCAAATTCAATACCCGAGATCAACCCAGGTGGGTACTTTGTTGTTAATTTCCGAAGTCCTTCTTCAGGCATTTCTTCCACTACCAAACTATAAAGTTCCCGTATAAAATATGTCGGTTGAATTTAAAGCTGATAAACGAACACCCCAGGTTCTATATATATTATTATACTACAAATTACGTTTGTGTTAAATACAAATAATTAAGAGCTTTGTCTTTCAATCAATGTATGTGGTAAAATGATATATTTTTCCTCTACATCTTGATTATCGATTAATTTTACAATGATTCTTGCCGCCACTGCACCCATATCATAAATAGGCTGTTTTATAACCGTTAGCGAAGGTCTAATCATAGAAGCTATTCTAGTATCGTCATACCCAGCTATAGAAACGTCCTTTGGCACATTAATCCTGTTATCAAGAAGTGCATTAAGGGCGCCAACTGCTAGTTCATCACTCGATGCAAATATAGCCTCTGGTATATTTCCTTTTTCTATCAGCATCTCTACTATCCTATATCCAGATTCATTAGTTGAATCACCCTGAAGCACCAAGCTCTTGTCTAAATCAATTCCAGAATCCTCGAGAGCTTTTTTGTAGCCTTTATATCTTTCTGAATCCTCAATATTGTCTTCCACTGATGCTCTTAGAAAAGCAATTTTTTTCTTCCCTTTGTTTATGAAGTAGTTAGTCATATCATAAGAAGCTTGCTTATGGTCGATTCCAATTGAGTATACGTCAAAATCTTTAGCATTTTTACTAATATAAACTGATGGAATTTGGCTCTCCTTAACCAAGTCTATTTGTGGCTTTTCTAGTTTTTCACTCACAAATATAATACCTGCAACTGCTTTGGATTTAAGAAGGTTGATATATTTAAGCTCCCTTTCTGATTCTCCATAGGTATTACAAAGAAATATATCATATTCATACATTCTTCCTATTTCTTCAATTCCGCTAAGTAAATCTCCTACAAACAAGCTCGATATATCAGGAACTATAACGCCTATAATATTGCTTTTTTTTGTAACCAAGCTTCTTGCTACTGGATTTGGAACATATCCAGTTTCTTTTATCACTCTAAGTACTTGATCTCTAATGTCACTGCTTACAGGCTTAGAATTATTAATTACTCTAGACACTGTAGAAATAGAAACGCCAGCCATCTTTGCGACATCTTTAATTGTTACTGCCATTTTTTCCCTCCCCCAATCTTATCGATTAATAATTTACAACCTATTATTACCCAAAAGCTGAGCCTCTAGACGATAAATCGGTAATTTTTGTGCCATAAATCTTTTTTCATATTCAGTTAATATAAGCCTTTCATCATCTGGTTCAAAATCCTTAGAGTGCAAATCTAAATCTACTGACATCAAGCTGTCTTTTCTTGCGCTTAACTCAAGTAAAGTAAATTCAAAAAGGTTTCTGTTATCTGTTTTAAATATCAAGCTTTTGCTTTCATTTAAAACCTCAGTATATTTACTTAAAAAACATCTGCTAGTCAATCTTCTCCTATGATGTCTAGCTTTAGGCCAAGGATCTGAAAAATTAAGATATATTCTGCAGACATCACCCTTAGCAAAAAAATCCTCTATTTTACTAGCGTCAAAGCTTACAAATTTTATATTATCTAGATTTTCTTCAGAGGCCTTTGTTACTGCCTCTAACAAAAGGGCATCATTTTTTTCAATCCCTAAATAATTCATTTCAGGATTTCTCCTAGCTAGTTCTAATAAAAATCCACCCTTACCACAGCCTATTTCAAGCATTAACGGCTGATTTTTAGTATATGCTTCTTTTATATCCAGCTTTGTAATCGAGCTTAAATCAATATAGGTTTTCCCTTCAAATACTGACAATTTTTCTTTGTAATTTTTAGCTTTCCTATACCTCAAGATTGACCTCCTTTATAATATAACAATATTTTTATTGCAAAATGGGCTACTTTATAATAAACTATCTTCGAAGAACTCATAGTGTTGATTTAGGAGGATTGAATTTATGATTTATGAAACAATAAGAACTATCATTGCAGAGCATCTTGGTATAAATGAAAGTAAGATATCACTTGATACATCTATTAATGAAGATCTCGAAATAGATTCTCTAGATGCTGTTGAAATCATTATGGCCATTGAAGATGCATTCTCTATCGAAGTAGACGAAGAAGCTATCGAGCAATTTACTACGGTTAGAGAAATGGTAGAATATGTAGAAGCTCATCAATAAGTAGGCGTCAACTCTTTAACCAGCTCTCTCATATCATGAGGGAGCTCTGACTTTATATATATGATTTCAGATTTTCTAGGTGAATAAAATCCTAGTTCGAAGCAATGAAGAGCTTGTCGATTTAATAAGCTCATATCGCCCCCGTATAGCTCGTCTCCCACAAGTGGATGCCCTATATGAGAAAAATGCACTCTTATCTGATGCGTTCTACCTGTTTCCAATGATATTTCAAGTAGTGTTGCTTTCTTTAGTTTATCTATGACCTTATATCTAGTTACTGCTCTTTGTCCTTTTTCTGAAACCATTCTTCTTATACCATCTTCACTTTTATCTATTGGAAGGTCAATTACTCCGCTTTCCTTCTCTAAATGCCCACTTACAACAGCATAATATTTTTTTTCCATCTCGTGCATTGCATCATCTTTAGTAAGTATACTATGGCAGTAGCTATTCTTTGCTACTATTAAAATTCCTGACGTATCCCTATCTAGCCTATTTACGAATCTAATCTTAGAATTTATAGACTTATCCTTAAATAGCTTAATCAGTCCATTGGCAAGAGTACCACTTTGATGTCCTTTAGTCGGATGAACCACCACAAAAGGCTCTTTTTCTACAACCATCAAATCTGCATCTTCATAAAGCAGCTTTATATCCATATCTTCAGCATCGTACTCATTTGCTTCATCTGGCAAATTAATTTCTATTATATCTCCTATATTTACAAGCTCATGCATTTTGTAAAATTTTTTATTTACAAATATCTGCTTATCTTTTTTCAAAGAGTATAGTAACCTAAGAGATATTCCCATATCATTTAGGAGTATTTGCTTTAGGGTGTCGTTTCTCGATTCATTTTTCCATACTAATTTATTATATTGCTGGTCATTAAACCACATATTTAAACTCCTTTAGCATTCATATATTAATTCTATTCTTTAGCTAAATCACTGCTTGTTATTATGTATAGAGATTCTTTATATATTTATAGTAAAACTCTAAACATTATAATTGGCTTTGCATACAAAGTCAAATTATAATATGATGTATATGTAATTACAATTATTATATATTAACTGGACATTTACTTAAACCTAATTTTCCATCGCAATATCTAAATTTGAGACAGGAGCGATACGATTGAAGCGAAAAATAATTATTACGTATAACTCATATGATCGTTCTATAAGAACAGCTAAAATACTGCGTACCAAGCTAGCCTCTGCTGGCTTTGAGGTTTTAGAAAAGCCTGACCCTGAAGCTGAGCTATTTATAGCCATAGGAGGAGATGGATCCTTTTTAAAAACACTTCACGATTATGATTTTCCAGAGGTACCGATTATCGGTATAAACACAGGTCACTTAGGCTTTTTTCAAGAGATTATGCCTCCCCAAATAGACAACTTTATAGATGCCTATATAAATAAAAGATATACTATCCAAGAGATTCATCCTATAGAGGCATTAATCTGCACTAGAACCAGCTGTGTTGAGCTACAGGCTATCAATGAATTCGTAGTCAAAGGTGACAAAAGTAGAACTATTCATTTAAACCTCAGCGTAAATACTAACTTTATAGAATGCTTTAGTGGAGATGGAGTTATTTTATCTACTCCTACAGGCTCTACTGCATATAATTATTCCTCAGGTGGAAGTATAGTTGACCCTAGCTTGAAGCTCATACAAGTAACACCTTTATCTCCTATAAATACAAATGCATATAGATCCTTTACCTCTAGCATAATTCTACCCTCTGACGCAATAGTAAAAATCAGCCCTGAATATAGGTTTGAGGACTCTTTGGTATTTGTTACAGACGGAATAGAGCATAGATATAATCAAATAGTAGACCTTACCTTTCAGACCTCTACTATAAACATTAAGCTGCTTAGACTTGGGGGATATGAATTCTGGAGCAAGGTAACAGAAAAGTTTCTGTAAAGAATCAGAAAGGATGATAAAAATGAAAATAGGTGTAATAAGCGATACCCATGGAAGTCTTTATTTTTTTGAGATGGCAATGAGCTATCTTAAAGACTGCGATAAAATAATTCATGCAGGCGACATATTATATCACGGTCCTAGAAATGATATCCCTGGTGGATACAATCCAAAGGAGCTTGCTGAAAAAATAAATGCACTAGATAATATTGTATTTGCAAAAGGTAATTGCGATAGCGATGTTGATCAGATGGTTATAAATCATCCTATCCAGAGTCCCTATACAGTTCTTGATGCGGATAATCTAAATATCTTGATTACCCATGGCTATACTAAATCAAAAGAGGACATGATTGAAGAGGCTAAAAAGTTTAAAGCCGATATTTTAATCTATGGACACACTCACAAAAAAGAGCTTGCAAAATACGACTCCTTAATAGTATTAAACCCTGGAAGCACTTCTATCCCAAAAGATGGTTCAAGATCAGTTGCTATCATAGATTCAGGTAAAATAGTTCTAATAGATATAGAAAACAATGGAAGTATTCTGAGCGAGCTGTATATTAAATAACTTCTAGATCAAATACACCACTTGATTTAATTAAAAATCACAATTAAAAAAGGATTGCTGAAGACATAATTCATCAGCAATCCTTTTTGCTTTAAATGGAGTAATTCTCATTCTTCTATATTGGTAAATGCAGTATTTTCACTCATAGCAACTTCATCCTCAGAATCTATAACCCTCATCTTCAAATCAAATCCTGTTTGCTCCTGAAACTGATTTCTTATCGATTCATATTTATCTTTAGCTAATTCCTTGGTTATAAATGAAGATAAAATTACAAACTCAGCGCTTGAAACTCTAAAAGCTAAATCATGCTTATGGTCCATGGTTTTTCTAATAAGCATTGATAGCTTTTTAAGTAAATCGTCAGCTTTATCATAACCTATATCAGAATTTATTTTTTTGAAATTTTCTATATGGAAATTTATAAGGGAGAATTTATACCCATAATTTTTAGATTTATTTAGGGCTTCATTATATCTATCAATAAGATAACGTCTAGTATATAGCTTAGTAAGACTGTCAACTGTTGATATATTTTTATAGACTTCCTTTTGAGCTTTAATAAATTTATCTCTAGAACTAATCTCTGATTCTAGATTCTTTATTTTATATCTTAAATATGATACCTCTTCAAATTTATTCATAACATTAGCAGAATAAGGATAGATATTAACGACTAAGTATTTTGAATTCATTTCAGATAGAACTATTAGTTTACCATCTATTTCCAAGGTAGTATCGTCAAATACTCTTAGATAGTTGATTCTATTTTTTATTTCTAAGGCTATGTCATTTCCAAAAACTTCAGTAAGAGTTTTATCTAGGTAAATATTCGAGCCAAGAATCTCATATATGTTATCAGTTATATACTTTATTTTTTCATCCTTACCTACTAGCATAGTAGCATAAGCGTTCATTTTAGTTTTTGATATCGATATTTTCGAGTTAAGTCTAGCTTTATCTTTTTTTACAGGTATTCCTGTGTAATGACCCAGTTCAATAATTTCATCATAATTAATTTTAGTTCCTATATAAGAGCTTATGCCCTTTGAGTAATTTACCTCAAATTTAATTATCCCATCCATATCTGGTGATTCCACAATAATTCTTTTCCTGTTTCTGCCAAAAACTTCCTGCTCATAGGTTATGTCCATGAAATCATCTTTTGACTTAACATCAGGGAAGTACATATTAAATTTATTATTTTTATAAATAATATCTCCAGTTTCATCAAACGAAGCAATCATATAGAAGCTATCTTTAAGCGCAGTATCTAAGTCAAAAGTCATATCTACACCCCATATCTTTTCATTATAAAGCTACTAGGAATATATACCCTTAAAATTATTTTTATAATCAGCTAATTTTTGGCAAAAAAAAGGTACAATTCAAAAGATTGTTCTTCTGCTTTGTACCTTCATGTTCAGTTTATATTGCCTTATCTTAATAGATATCTATAGTTTTTGACTCAGCATTCCATTGTACATCAAATCCAAGATTAGCTAAATCAGTAGTTCTAATATAATCTTCTTTAGTTTCAATTATAGTAGATAGTAATTTAGATAATTGATTTACATTTAGATATGTTGCTCCATTAACATTTTTAATTTCTATTTTGCCTTCAGTAAAATCATTTCCTTTAAAATTTACATATGAACCGTCAAGACTAATTGACAGTGGCATTGGTGGCATTTCAGGCATCATCATCTCATTTAGTTCTTCTTGATTAACTACTTTAACTGAAGCAGGAAGAGAAATTTTTAAATCGCTTACTTTGTTTGATACGCTATTCATAGCAAGCTTTCCATTTCCCATAGGAGTTTTGATATCTAGAACTGCTTCTTGAGAGTATTTTGATTCTTCAAAAGTATCAACTTGGTAGTAAGTGCTTCCTTTGATTGCTGCTTTTGCAGTATCCTTGTATGGAGTAACAAAAGCATCGTACATTGCTAGCATCTCTTGCTTTTCTTCTTCAGTCATTTTAAAATCTGCTGGCATTAAGCTAGAAGGTAGCTTATCCATGTTGTTGAAGATATATCTCATGTATGCATCTAATAAGTCAATCATTTTATCAGAATCTAGGTTAAGGGTATATTTATTTCCATCTTGTACCATACCCATGTCCATTCCTAAGTCGATTTCTTCTACAAATTTCATAATTTCATCCATAAGTGAAGCACTTATTTCTACATTTTGCTCGTTTGTAATCTTCACATAATCTTCAGCTATTTCAATATCTTTTTGGCTAGATAGCTTTACAAAAGCAAGAAAAGCTTCTTTATTGATATATAAGTCTGCGCCTTTAGTATACATTTTAATTTGAGGAATAGCTGGAGAATTTTCTAGAGCCTCTGTGTTTACCTCAATATAAGTTACCATATCTTTCATGATACCTTTTGATTTAATATCCATTTTGTAATTGATTGAAAATCCATCAGTGGTTTTAAAATTAAGGCTAAGATCTTGATCAGACTCTACGCCTTCCCACTGCATTATTTTTTTGTTCTCTTCCCAATATGCTTTTTCAACGCTTGTAAATCCCATAGTTGAAAGCATAATCATTAAAACTGCCATAATTAGTGATAATCTTTTCATTTTTTTACACCTCTTTAGATTTGTTTTTTGTCACACTACTTTAATTCTTACATAAATATCCAGCAATGTCTATAGTCACATTTCCCTATAAGCTTTGCAATTGTTCAATTAGGTAAAAATTCTTACCTTTTTAATTCTATTTTTATCCACGTTTTCTATGATAAACTTTATGTTTTTATGCTGTATTACTTCTCCAGTTTTTGGAAGCCTTCCTATTTCTCCAATAATAAACCCTCCAACAGATTCAAAATCCTCTGATTCCAAATTAATACCTAGCATATCATTTAAATCAGAAAGTCTTGCTGCTCCATTCACAACATACTCATCCTCTTTTATTACTTCAATTTCTTCTTCAGTATCATCATATTCATCGTCTATTTCACCGAAAATACTTTCTACTATATCCTCCATAGTAATTATTCCCGCCACTCCTCCGTATTCATCCAGAACAGTAGCCATATGAATTTTATTACCTTGCATTTGCTTGAAGAAATCAGATATCATAATAAATTCAAAAGTGTTAAAAGGAGCCCTCATATAGTCTCTCACATCAAAATTAAGTCTATCTGCTTCTCTATCCAAAAAGAACAAATCCTTTGCGTAAAGAACTCCAATAATATTATCAATTGTATCTTCATAAACAGGTAGTCTAGAGAATTTTTCATTTTTGAACATCTCTATAATCTCATCGTAAGTATCCTCAACAGATATTGCTTTTATATCCATTCTTTGAATCATAACGTCAGCTACCCTTAGGTCTCCAAACTCAAAAATATTGTAAATCATTTCTTTTTCTTCGTGCTCTAGTACCCCTTCCTTACTAGAAACATCGACTAAAGTCTTTAATTCCTCTTCTGTAATAAACGGCTTTTTATCATCAGGCTTTCCGCCTAACATATGAACGATTAAATTAGTTATCTTAGTAAGAAAAAAAACTAATGGAGAAAATAGCTTAACTAAAAAATCTATAATTGGAGTTATTCTAAGCGAAAACTTTTCAGAATGCTGAATGGCCAAGTTCTTTGGTGTCACTTCTCCAAAAATAAGAACTAAAATTGTCATTATAGCAGTCGATATACCCACTCCACCATTAGGATACAGTTTAATTGCCAGAGCTGTAGCTAAAGATGAGGCTCCAATGTTAACAACGTTATTTCCAATCAATATTGTACCAATTAATTTATTTGGTTCCTCCAAAAGCTTTTCAACTCTTTTAGCATTTTTAACATTTTCCTTAACCATATGCTTAAGCCTAATCTTACTAAGCGATAGCAATGCTGTCTCTGAAGCTGAGAAAAAAGCTGATGCCCCAATCAAAACAATTAAAAATAACCCCTGCCAATAATCAGTCGTATCCAAGTACGATCACTCTCCTTAAATAATTACTTGTCAAAACATATATATTTTTCAACAAAGCCCTCTAGGCCTTGCTCTCTTATATATTCCCACTTAAACATAAAATATTCCTCTAAAAGGTAAAACATCGTCAAAATAACCTTTGCACTATCTTTATCATACTGTGTGGACACTGCAATATTATTAAATCTATCAAACAATGCTTTTGTATCATCGCTAAATAGCTCATTATAATTGCTGTCTAAAGTCTCTAGCACTCTAATAATACCACAATGAACTCTATTTATATCTTTTTGTTTATTCATAGCCTTATCAATATCAAAAACCTCAGAAATTTCATCAATGTCCTTGTCCTGTAAAAAATAGCTCAGTGGAACCTCCTTATAGCAGCTTTCTACTTCGCAGCAAAGATGGTCATATATAGTATGTCTTCTATCCATATTTAAAGCAGCTACAAGATTAAACAAATCGTTTTTTTGCATAGTATCTGGATACAGCTCCAAATTTGCAAGAGCCTTTGCACAAATCACATATTTAATTGAATCACTTCTGAAATTCCTTATCCAATTAAAATATTTTTCAGTGTAGCCCTCAAGCAGTATTTGTTTATTTTGAAACACTATATCGATAAGCTTTTTAGCTTTATCGCTAGCCTTACTGCACAGTCCTGATAAATCACCATCTTCATTAAGCAGCTGATTCATTAATAGAGCTAACTCGCAAACCTCTTCGTCCGCTTGAGCTTTTGCCAATAGATAAATCATATAGGTTTCTTCCAAAGTAATGTCTGAAAATCCAGCTTTCAAAACATTTTTAAACATATTTTCCCCCTAAAATAGTTAGTTTTGATATAATCAAATTACAACAATATATTTTTCTATATATTCCTATTATAAAGGAGGTATCATGCTATGAAAAGCCTGCTAAATAAAATAAAGGGATTGATATATTCACAAGATGTCATTTCACTACTTGATTCTCATCATGAGATATTAAAAACCATAGCTCAATCTGAAGAATATAAGACAACTTTGATAGAAATGGAAAAAAATCTTGAGTTTTCATACTCAAAGCTAAAAAATCTCTTTACCCCTTTGTTAAATTCGTACAATTACCCTGAATCGTCAAATTTTGAAAAGGATTTGTATGAGTACGTACTTTCTCTGTCGTTTCCAGACAAATTTTCCTACGATAGCAATTATCTTAATTTATATAAATTTTTTATGTTGATTCTTAGAGAGCTTTACTCTCAAGAAAAAGATTTAGACTCAGAATCAAATCTTTCAAAATATAAAGTTGAACTTTTAGATGAAGATGAGTTTTCTCATTACGAATCTTCTACAGAATACTCAACATTTATACAGTCATATTACAATCTATATGTATATGAAGCTATGAGACTTGGCCTTGAGTTCAAGGGCTTTAATACAATTGACCACGTAATTATGATTCATCACTTAGCAACTTTTATAGGCAAACAAATGACATCAAAGCATGTAGAAATAGATTTAGGCAAGGTTTCAGCTGCCTCAATGGGGCATGATATAGGTAAATTTGGTTGCATAGGAGACGAGGTCTCTAGAGTACCTTATCTTCATTATTACTACACTGATAAATGGTTTAAGGATAATGCTATGCCTATGATAGGTCATATAGCTACTAATCATTCTGTTTGGGATATTGAGCTTGAAAATCTTCCTATAGAATCCTTAGTTCTTATCTATTCCGATTTTAGAGTAAAAAATGATGCAAAGGGAAAAATGAATATTTTTTCTTTAGACGAATCCTTCGATGTAATTCTAGAAAAGCTAGATAATGTCGACGAACAAAAAACTATCAGATATAAAAGAGCCTATGGAAAGCTCAAAGACTTTGAGAACTATTTATTATCCTTAAATATAGATATCCTAGATGAATCAAAGCCTAAAATAAGTGCAAAGCCCAAGCCTTATGCTTTATTATTTGACCAGGAAATCACTGATAACCTCAAATTTTATTCAATATCTAAAAATATAACCATAATGCATCTGCTTAGAAGTGAAGCTTCACTAACTCATTTGCTAGAATACGCAAGAACAGAGCGCAATCCTCTTAGACTCAGAGAGTATATAGACGTATTTAAGGAATACTCTACTCACCTTTCACAAAAGCAAAAGCTACTTATGATGAAATTCTTGTTTGATATGACTGTCCATCATGAAGAGGATATTCGAATAGAATCAGCCACCTTTCTAGGTAAGCTCATATCAAATTTTGATGAAGAATATAGAAAAGAGCTTCCTAAAAATGCCGTTATAGATAATCCAGAAACCAATGCTCTAGAATTATTTTCTCAGTATGCTACAAAAATGATAGAGCCCAATATAAAAACTATTCCTATTCATAAAAAATGGCTCGGACTTTCTTTTGCTTACTTTATGAAAACCGTATCCATATATATACCAGAGGGCTTAAGAACTGACTTTGAAAATTTATGTGCAAAACTACTAACTACTCACGCAGGTGAAGAAAATCAAATCAAATATTTATTGCTTGCACTTATCAGCATAGAGTTAAGAAATGAAAATACTCTTAATGATGCTTTATTCTTAGCTCTACATTCTATAAAAAGTGAAAATGAAGACATCAAAGCCCTAGCCTTGCTCCTACTAATAGGCTACAGACATAAAATAACAAAAGACAGCGTGCTTTATTCCACAATAGAAGAAAGTCTTCAAAACAATATAGATAATCTTGACAATATTTCATTTAATTATCTTTCTCTAGAGCTTTCTAAAGCACTTGGCATAAAAGATTTGGAATACCTCTATGAACAAGCTATGCAAAGCACTAAAAGTAGACTTTCAGAAATATTTTTAAACAATCTTAAAAGTGCTACTTCGTTTATTCAAAAAATCGTACACATTGATATTTTGAAAAAAAATGCCCTCGAAAACATCAACTATATGGGCGCATATACAGCAATGCACTTTTGCAATATTTTAAAGGTCAGCGAAATAGAAATAGTAAGAACAAAATCTGGGCATTCACTTATTGAGATTTTCCCTCACTTGAATATTGAGCAAAGAAACGATATAGCTATAGAGCTCATACGTTCACTTGAGATGCAAGATTATAAATTTGCAAAGTTCATACCTCATTATCTAGGTGAAATCCTGCTTTACATCTCTCCTAAGGAGTTTGATGAGATATTAGATGATTTTGAAATGAATATTAAGACATCAGAATCAAACATAGTATTTCTTATCTTAAAAACCTTAGGAAGATATATATCTTTATATAGTAGATATTACGAAAACTATCCTCAAGAAAGCAGGAATTACAAAAGCCTGTTTCGTATAGTCGGAATCCTCATGTGTGCTTTAGTCCACTATGAAAAGAAAGTGAGAAGAGCAGCTTTAGAAGTGATTTCAAAGGATATCTTCGATTGCCTTACTATAGATGAGGCCTTAAAAGCATCCATATTTAAAAAAATGGCTAAAAAAATGTTAACCCTGCTTCCTCCAAAAACAGACGATATAGGTCAGCTCAGCATAGGTTCAAGCATGAATAGAATTTATAGATATATCTGCGAGTACGAGCTTGAAAATGGAGCTGTGGAGTATGAAAACAAAAAAAACATTGCATTCTTCCCTGGAACCTTTGATCCATTTACCTTAGGTCATAAAAGCATCGCAAAAACTATTAGAGATATGGGGCTCGAAGTCTACCTTTCTGTAGATGAATTTTCGTGGTCAAAAAGAACTCAGCCTCACATGATAAGAAGAGAAATAGCCAGAATGGCTGTTGCTGATGAATTTGATATCTATCTTTATCCTAGTAGCATGCCTGTAAACATAGCTAATGACAAGGATGTAGACCATCTTGTAAATAATTTTCCTAATAGAGACGTACACATGGTCACTGGAAAGGATGTAATATACAACGCTTCAGCCTATAGAGGAGATTATAAAATCAGAGAGCTTCCTCATATAGTTTTCGAAAGAGAAGACATGCAGCTTCCTAAAGATGCAAATGAACAAGAGGATTTCAAGCAATATCTAAAGAAACCATATACCTATGTTCAGCTAGATGATGCATTTACTCATATTAGCTCAACTCTTATAAGAAGCTGTATAGACCAAGATAAAGATATTTCAAACATGGTAGACCCTCTTTGTGAAAAGTATATCTACGACAAAGGTCTGTATAAAAAAGAACCTCTATTTAAGTCTGATGCTAAAGAAATAAATAGAAGAGTTGAAATCTACAAGCATCCGCCTAAAACTATAATAGCCAAGCTAGCTCAGAGCTTTGCAGATGTAGATTTGGATAAGCTTTTTGCTTTCATAGATGATGAAAACACAAGATGTATAGCGCTTCTAAACGATCATTCTAGTGAAGTACTAGGTTTTTCAGTATTCAAGTGGCTTCCATCAACTAGCATATATTCAAGATTTGAAGATAAAACTGTATGTGACTTTATTAGAAATGTATATGTAGGTAGAATCGTGCACCTAGGCGGAATATTTGGAAATAAAGAAACAATGACTATACTATTTACAGAAACCCTGACATATTCACTAGGCAAGGACTACACCTTCATGATTTACTCAAATGAAACAATGTCTAGTGAAAATAAAGCTTTAGAAGAAATTATAACGCTTAGTGGCTTTACTCATATTCAGAGTCGAAAATCCATCTACTACGTCAATATGAGCAACCCGTGTACTTTAAACTTGGACCTTGAAAACTTTATTAAAGAGCCGTTTTTAAATAACGATAAAATACAGTCTACTATTGAAAGCACTAGAACAAATCTTCAGACTGCTATTGCAAAGCTCTATCCAGCAAATCTAATTATTCCTTTTGACAATAGGATGTTCAAGGAAAAATTAATTGCTAAAATTTGTGAGGAAAATCAAGTGCCACACACACCTACTGTACCAAGAAAATTAGGTGAAAAAATCTGTGTACCTTTTGGACACATACTTTCAAAGCTAATTATTCCTAATACCGTGTCAAAATCGCTTCACACAGAAAAAATATTCAACAAAGATTTGAGTGGCTTTACTGTTAGAGCCTATCCATTTTATCTATCTCTAGATAAACAGGTAAAAACCATCAAATCTTTTGCTAAAGAAGTAATCCTTGTGGATGATATTTTGAACAAAGGATATAGAATAAACGCTCTAGATCCAATACTAAAAAGACAGAATGTCAAAGTGTCTAAAGTAATTGTAGGCATATTAACAGGCAAAGGCAAAGAGCTTATGGAAATCCAAGGCAGAGATGTGGACAGTGCGTATTTTATTCCAAAATTAAACGTATGGTTTAACGAGGGAATCCTTTATCCGTTTATTAGCGGAGATGGAATTGAGGATGCTAACTTAATAGGTTCAATGATTCCATCTATTAACCTCATACTTCCATACACCTCTCCACACTATATTAAAGATACAAATGCTCATGATTTATATAACTTCTCTATGACTTGCCTTGAAAATGCTTATGCCATATTAAAGAGCTTAGAAGAAGTTTATGAAGAGCTGTTTGAGAGAAGGCTGACAGTTTCTGCATTAAATGAAGTCTTAGTCTACCCTAGAGTAGTAGACTATGGTAACAACTTGGAGTATTCAAAAAATCAAACTCCGTCATCATATGTACTCGATGATATAGAAAGGCTTAAGCGACTTAAAAAAATGATACTAAAGTAGGTGACCTATGAAATATTTCAAAACTAATAGCAAAGTGTTATGCATTCAAAATGAAGCCATAGAAAAAGCGTTTCAAAGCTTATTATCAGATTCTAATCTAATTGAATTTCAGGATATCGAGGAGTCTGATAGCATCTATTATTTTACTATTCAGCCTAAAGGTGATTTTAGACGTTCATTCCTATTAGATAGCATAAGCTTAATAAATGCTGATAAAGAAGATATTTCTCTTCTTTATCAGCAAGAAGCTGGTGATATTCAAAATAATATAAATCCGGATTTTCTGAGCTTAATAAAAGCTCAAAGAGTGATGAACATTAATTTATCTCACCCAAATTGGAAAGATTGCTTAGTTAGCAACCCTCTTCCAGCCTCTAAGCCTATACACCTTAACATAGTAGGTCTAGGAGATGTAGGCGGAACGCTTCTTACAGGGCTAAAGCTTACAGGAGGGAACCATATCTCAACAATAGGCATTTACGATAAGGATGAAAACAAAATGCTTCGCTATGAGCAAGAGATGGAGCAAATTCACTTTGACGGACTAAGTATGCCAAAGGTTATTCGCCTAGATGAAAATGACATCTTTGATTGTGATGTACTGGCGTTTACAGTAGCTACCTTTATTCCTCCAGTTGGTAGTGAAATAAAGGATGTGAGAATGGCTCAGCTAGAGCAAAACTCTAAAATACTAAAAATATATGCAAAAAAAGCTAGAGAAGCTAAGTTCAAAGGTCTTTTTGCCATTCTTTCTGACCCAGTAGACCAGCTATGCAGGGTTGCCTATGAACAAAGCAACACTGATGATTCTGGAACCAAAGATTACCTAGGTCTAGCAAGCGACCAAATTAAAGGGTATGGGCTTGGAGTTATGCATGCAAGAGCGGTATATCACGCTAAAAGAAATCCTGATTTAGCTTCATATTTAGAAGAGGGAAGAGCTTATGGGCCTCACGGAAAAGGTCTAATCATAGCAAATAGCATAGATAATTACGATGAAGAATTAAGTGAGCAGCTTACTCAGCTTGCTCTACACTCAAATTTAGATTTAAGAGCCACAGGCTTCAAGCCTTATATTGCACCCGCTCTGTCTTCAGGCTGTCTTAGCCTCCTAGCCACAATAAGAGGTGACTGGCATTATAGCTCAGTGTTTATAGATGGAAAATTCTTAGGATGTAAAAATAGACTCACTAAAAGCGGAGTCCAAATGGAAGCTTTAGCTTTGCCTGAAAAGCTAATAAACAAACTAGCTGTTACTTTTTCTGATTTATAATATAGACAACTGGTTAACCTAGGGGGAATAGAACAATGCTATATATATTTTCATCGGATTCACCTTCAATCCAGCTCTCAGAAATGATTAATGCTTTTTGTCATTCTTATTCTGACTTTAAATTTGTAACTCTAGATAATCTTCCTTCCCTAAAACTGCATGACAAAGTCCTATTTGCCTGGGAAGCTGATATCTGCGGTGTTGATACTAGTATTTTAAAGCTCATTCACAAAGCATATCTAAGCTCACCTAAATTTTTTAGTGGCTGCAAAGGCTCTATCCTATGCTTTAGCAAGACGATTTTTTACACAAAATATTTTTCAAGCCATATAGCATTTTTGACAAACAACATGGGTCTAGAATTCATAGGAAAGCCTATGGTCGAGGCTGTAGAAAGCTATAATAATTTCAAAAACAAACAAAGGCTGAACAATATATCTTTAAAACAGCTGTGCCTCGAAGAATGTATGAATCTAGGCAAAAGGCTAAAAAATGACAAGCATGAATTAAGCCAAAACCCTAAAATAACTGCAGTTCATGCTAGTCACATAGATAGGTCAAACACCTATGCTCTTATGAAGCTGATATTAGATAACCTATCTATTGAAAAAAGCATATTTTCATTAGCTGAGGAAAGAATAATGGACTGCCGAGGCTGTGACTTTGAGCAGTGCATGAATTTTTCTAATCACGGCGTGTGCTATTATGAAGGTGACAAGCTAAAGGATATATTCAAATCTCTTGATTCATCACAGGCCCTAATTGTTGCCTGTCCAAACTACAACGACTCTATGCCAGCAAACTATTTCGCCATGATTAACAGGATGACCTATATTTATAGACAAAAGGATTTTTCTGATAAATACCTCTACGCTATTATCGTATCTGCAAACTCAGGTTTCGACATGGTTGCAGGGCAAATAATATCAGCTTTTTGCTTTAATAAAGGTTTTAGGCTAGCTCCTAACTTTGCTCTTATGGAGCAAGCAAATGAACCTCTTTCAATATTAAACCTTCCTCATATAAAGCAAAGTATGAGTAAATATGCTAAAGATTTAGAAAAAAAACTCAAAGAAAATTAATAGTCTTTTTATTAACTCTAATCAAGATTTCAGTAACCCTGTTATTTTTAACATAAAAATAAGCCTAGATTATCATCATATACAAATCTTAATATGATATATCTAGGCTTTTAATTGTAATAAATATTTTGTAATCAACAAGATTTATAGGACTCATTTGCAAGCTTTGATTATAGTATTGTTTAATATTATTACTTGTTTTTTATTTATTTTTCTTACTTATCAGAAATAGTCCTACTACTATAAGAAGCGCACTAAATACCAATTTATCGTCGATATTTATAAAGCCAAGAAGCTTCTTGGCAAGATAGCCTCCTCCGATTATTATCAGTCCTATGCCTATAACCTTTGCACTTTTATCGCTTCTATCACTATTATACTCTGGAGTTTTGGTATAGTTTGGCTCTGTTTTGCTTGAGGCTGTGTATTCATCGCTTTGATTATAATCTACTTCTTCAGCTGCTATTTCTTCACCTTCATCTGCAGGTTCTTTAGGATAACTAGGCGCATGATATGTTTGATTATGATAGGTATCCATGCCATATGGTCTTTGCGGAATAACAATCCATGCTATAATATAGGCTAAAAAACCAAATCCTGAAAAAAATGAAACTGCCCAAATAATTCTTATGATAGTTGGGTCTATGTCTAGATACTCAGCTAGTCCAGCACATACTCCTCCTAATATTTTGTCTGAATTCGAACGATAAATCCTATTACCCATATAACTCATCTCCCGTTTTATATACGATTTAGTTTCATATATATTATAACAAAATTCAAGTTTATGATTAACAATATTATTACACAAAAAAACAAGTGTAAACAAAAGGCCAAAGTAAGGCATCCTTCATCTACACTTTTTATTGTGAATTCAATAATAACCCCATCAAACATTCGTATAGCTTTTTTGTGGGGTTATTTTTGATATTACACTCTGATTTTTTAATCAAATTTATTCAATTTTACTTTAAAGACTGGTATCTCTCTTCGATTATGCTCCAGTTTACAACATTCCACCAAGCATCAATATAATCTGGTCTTTTGTTCATATACTTAAGATAATATGCATGCTCCCAAACATCCAATCCAAAAATAACTTTCTTGCCTTCTGATATAGGATTATCTTGATTAGGAGTAGATACTATATCTATGCTGTTATCAGAATTTAGAACTAGCCAGCCCCAGCCACTACCAAATCTACCTACTGAAGCATCTTTAAACTTTGCTTTAAAGCTTTCAAAATCTCCAAATTTTTCATCTATCTTCTTAGCAAGCTCTCCTACAGGCTTTCTCTCTCCATCAGGTGACATAATCTTCCAAAATAAGTCATGATTATAGTGACCTCCACCATTATTTTTAACAGCTGCTTTTATATCCTCTGGAAGCTTATCTAAAGATTTTAATATCTCTTCTATCTCCATATTTTGAAATTCTGGATACTTTTCTAAAGCTTGATTTAGTTTATCTACATAAGCTTGATGATGTTTAGTATGGTGAATTTCCATAGTTTGTTTATCGATATGTGGCTCAAGTGCATCATAAGAATAGTTTAGTTCAGGTAATTTAAAAATCATAATTCATCTCTCCTTAAAAATATCTAATATTTTATATATAAAGTTTTTTTGTTTTGTTATCTGTTAATATAGATATCCATTTAGAAAGATGATAATCATTTTCTTTTGATATTTTTTATCTTTTATTTTATGTTCTTTGGCATATCTCTAGTTGCAACTATATCTATCCCTGTCCCAGCTACATCCTTAACTATAACATCGCCTAAAAACACTGGAGCTTCTACTACTACAGAATTGATTTGAGTCATAACATCAAATATCAAGTTTTTAGGAATTGGCTCTGCTGTCTTTACAGGAACTAAAGCCAAAAATCCGTTTTCTACTCTTACAGTAGATGTAACCATTCTTCTAGGATCCTCTAACTCTTGAAGTGCATATTTTTTGCCTTTTGGGCAAGTATGTCCTTCTATAATATAACCATTTTCTGTTTCCTCTATCTGAAGCCTGCACCCCATAGGACAGGCTATACAAGTCAATTCACTATGCATGTTTTTCGCCCTCCACTTCCACAGTTATTTCTCCAGACAAATCTTTTATAAGCTCATTTTTAAGTACTATATTAATCATCTCTGAAGGTATCATATGCCTCATTTTCTTAGAAAGTATCTCTTTATTATCGCATTTTACTATAACTTTTGAATCTTTATATATTCCATCTACACGCATATAAAGATTTACATCCTCTTCGCCGTTTAATAGTATTTTGTGAGGCATAATATATCTTATTCCTTTATCGCTTTTTGTAGATACATAGCTGTCCTTATTTAGGCTCTGTCTTACATAATAGGCTGCATTTTTACCAGCTATTCTACTTTCCTTTGTTACAAAATCTACTATATCGTGTACATGAAGAACATTCCCACAAGCAAAAATTCCATCCACTTGAGTGTGCATTTTACTATCAACTATTGGACCATTAGTAATTTTATCAATTGCTATCCCTGCTTTTTGAGATAGCTCATTTTCTGGTATTAAGCCAACAGAAAGCAGTAAGGTGTCACATGAAATAAATTCCTCAGTGCCTTTTATAGGTCTTCTATTTTCATCAACCTTTGAAATTGTTACTCCATTTATTCTATCCTTTCCATGAATCTCCTGGATATTGTGAGATAGCATCAAAGGGATATCATAATCCTCAAGACACTGTGCTATGTTTCTATAAAGTCCACTAGAATATGGCATAATCTCAACAACAGCCTTTACCTTAGCTCCTTCGAGAGTCATTCTTCTCGCCATAATTAAACCTATATCTCCAGAGCCATATATAACTACTTCCTTGCCAACCATATAGCCTTCCATGTTTATAATTCTCTGAGCCATTCCTGCTGTATATACTCCAGCTGGTCTGTAGCCATTTATTGCAATAGCTCCAGCGGTTCTTTCTCTGCACCCCATAGCAAGCACAACAGCGCCTGCTTGTATTTCCATAATTCCTTGCTCTCCTAGTGCTATTATATTTCTTTCATCGTCTATATTCAAAACCATAGTGTTTAGCATTATTTCTATATCCGATTTTTTAGCCTGCTCTATAAATCTTTGTGCATATTCTGGTCCTGTTAATTCTTCTTTGAACTCATGAAGTCCAAATCCATTATGGATACACTGATTCAAGATGCCACCAAGTTCTCTATCTCTTTCTATTATAAGGACTGAGTTTGCTCCGCTTTTTTTTGCTTCTACAGCCGCTCCTAGTCCAGCTGGCCCTCCTCCTATTACGACTACTTCATACTTCATTACTTGTCACCGCCTTTAATCTTTGAGTCTACAAGGGCTGAACCGTGATTTTCCTTAACTAGCTCTTCTATAGGTATGTTTAGCTCTCTAGATAGAATCTCCATAATCCTAGGTGCACAAAATCCTCCCTGGCATCTTCCAGAGCCTGGTCTTACTCTTCGTTTTACTCCATCAAGAGTTCTAGCTCCTGCTGGTCTTTTTATAGCCTCAATTATTTCTCCTTCTGTTATACTCTCGCATCTACAGATTATCTTGGAGTATTTAGGATTTTGCTTTAGGATTTCCTTCTTTTCTTCAAGACTCATATGCTCAAATCCTAAAATAGCCTTTCTCTTAGGATTAAATGATGGATTCTCTTCTAATTCAAGTCCTTGCTCATTAAGTAGCTTCGCTACATACTTTGCAATAGCAGGTGAAGATGCTAAACCTGGGGAGTCTATCCCTCCAACATTTATAAATCCCTTGGCAGTTTTCGAAGGATAAATCACAAAATCTTTTTTATTACTAGATGCTCTCACTCCTGCGAAAACTCTTATGCTTTGATTTAGAGGAAGATTCGGTATTGATTTTCTTGATAGCTCATCAACTTTCTCAATTCCTGAGCTTGAAGTTGTCGTATCTTCAACACTATCAACATTATCTGCTGTCGGCCCTACTATTACATTTCCATGTACAGTCGGAGCCACCAATATCCCTTTGCCTACTTTAGTAGGTGCCTGAAATATAACCTTTGTAACACTATCTCCTGCATTTCTATCTAAAATTCTATATTCTCCTTTTCGAGGAAGAATTTCGAATTCATTGTCTCCTATAAGATTAGCAATTTTATCTGAATATAGACCTGCGGCATTTACTATGTATTTTGTTTTATATTCTGATTTTGATGTTGTAATTTTAAATCCTTCATCTAGTTTCTCTATAGACTCAACCTTCTCACTTGTTTTTAGCTCTACATTATTCTCTATAGCATTTTCAATCAAAGCAAAGGTCATATTAAAAGGACATACTATTCCAGCACTGCTACAATAAAGTGCTCCTATAACTTCTTTTGATAAATTCGGTTCAAGCTCTCTAGCTCTATCTCCATCTACTAGTTCCAAGCCTTCTACTTGGTTGTTTAGCCCTCTTTTGTATAAAACCTCAAGTTCCTTCATTTCTTCTTCATTAAATGCAACAACTAGCGAGCCTATTCTATCAAAAGAAACCTCTAGCTCTTCTGTAAGCTGAGAGTAAAGCTTGTTTCCCCATACATTTAGCTTAGCCTTTAAGCTGCCTTCATATGCATCATAGCCTCCGTGAACTATGGCACTATTCGCCTTGGTCGTCCCCTGACAAACCTCTATGTTTTTTTCTAAAACTAGAGTCTTAAGCATATATCTAGATAGCTCTCTAGCAATGCTAGCTCCTACTACCCCTGCTCCTATTATTGTAACATCATACATCGTTACGCCTCCTAAACTATGTCCAAAATTCAAAAAATGGAGAAAAAGCCTAAGCTTTTCTCCATTTTCTAATAAGCTTTTGTTAATATATTTTATTCTTCAGTTTCCCAGTCCATAGCTCTCTTAACAGCTTTTTTCCAGCCATTGTATTTCTTTGTACGAAGAGCCTCTGGCATACAATTTGTAAATTCTTCATCTACTGCCCATTTTGCTTTTATCTCATTTTGGTCATTCCAAAAGCCTACTGCAAGTCCAGCTAGATAAGCTGCTCCTAGAGCTGTTGTTTCTAAAACCTTAGGTCTTTTAACTGGAACACATAGGATGTCAGCTTGGAATTTCATCAAGAAATTGTTTGCCGCTGCCCCTCCATCTACTTTTAAATCTTTTAGAGTTATTCCAGAGTCTTCCTGCATAGCCTCAAGTACGTCTTTTGTCTGATACGCAATAGATTCAAGTGTCGCTCTTACAAGATGCTCTCTCTTTGAACCTCTTGTAAGTCCAAGTATTGCTCCTCTTGCATACATATCCCAGTATGGTGCTCCGAGTCCTGTAAACGCAGGAACTACATAAACTCCATTTGTATCTTCAACTAAATTTGCATAATACTCTGATTGAGCTGAATCATATACTAGCTTTAGTTCATCTCTAAGCCACTGAATAGATGCTCCAGCGATAAATATACTTCCCTCAAGAGCATATTCAACTTTATCTCCTATTCCCCAAGCTATAGTTGTAAGCAAGCCGTTTTTAGATTCAATTGGCTTTTCCCCTGTATTCATAAGCATAAAGCATCCTGTTCCATATGTGTTCTTTGCCATACCTGGTTCAAAACACGCCTGTCCAAATAATGCAGCTTGCTGGTCTCCAGCATCTCCTGCTATAGGAATTTCTGCTCCACCAAAAGTTTGTGGGTCAGTATGTCCATATACACAGCTAGAAGGTTTTACTTCAGGAAGCATTGATTTAGGAATCCCTAATTCACTTAGAATTTCATCATCCCACTTTAATTCTTTAATATTGTATAACAAGGTTCTAGAAGCATTAGAATAATCAGTTACGTGAACCTTTCCTCTTGTAAGATTCCAGATTAGCCAAGTGTCTATATTTCCAAATAGAAGTTCTCCATCTTCAGCTTTTTCTCTGGCTCCTTCTACATTGTCAAGTATCCACTTAACCTTTGTTCCTGAGAAGTATGCATCCACAACAAGACCCGTTTTTTCTTTAATTGAAGCTTCTAAGCCTTTTGCTTTTAGTTCATCACATATAGCAGCTGTTCTTCTGCATTGCCATACGATAGCGTTATATATAGGTTTTCCTGTATTCTTATCCCAAACTACTGTAGTCTCTCTTTGGTTTGTTATTCCTATAGCTGCTACCTCTTCTGGTCTTACTCCTGTTTTTTCAAGAACCTCTCTAGCTACACCACTTTGTGTTCCCCAAATCTCCATGGCATCGTGCTCTACCCATCCAGCCTTTGGATATATCTGAGTAAACTCCTTTTGAGATGTTCCGACTATCATACCATCTTTATCAAACACTATTGCTCTAGAGCTAGTTGTACCTTGGTCAAACGCTAGTATGTAATTTTTCATAATATCCTCCTAAATGTTCTATTATTTGATATATATTCAAAAATCATAACTTTAATCGAATTTATTTAAAATATCATAGCAAAAGTCAAAGCTCCTAGTACTCCACCAATTATCGGTCCTACAACTGGCACCCAAGCATATCCCCAGTCACTATCACCTTTTCCAGCTATTGGAAGTATCGCATGTGCTATTCTTGGTCCCAAATCTCTAGCAGGATTCATAGCATAGCCTGTTGGTCCACCAAAAGCAAGTCCTAGTCCTAAAATCAAAAGTCCGATTATAAATGGGTTCATGCCATCTGCTATATTATTAGTTCCTATAAACAAAATTGCAAATACTAGAATAAATGTTGCAATCACTTCAGTAAGCATATTTGCAGGAAGATTTCTAATTGCTGGTCCAGTTGAAAATACTGCTAGCTTTGCTCCCTTATCTTCCGTTTTCTCCCAGTGAGGATAATACGCGGCCCAAACCAAAGTAGACCCTATAAAAGCTCCTATAAACTGTGCCAAAATATAAGACGGAACGCTCGCCCAAGGGAACTCTCCAATAGTAGCCAATGCTATGGTTACAGCTGGATTAAGATGAGCACCACTGATATTTCCTGATGCATAAATTCCAAGCATTACGCCTATACCCCAGGCCCAAGTAATAACAATCCAGCCTGCATTTTCGGCTTTTGAATCCTTAAGTACACATCCAGCAACTACTCCACTACCAAAAAGTAAAATACATGCTGTTCCAATTACTTCTGCTAAAAACGGTGAAATCATAGTAAAACCCCCTTTAAATTGTTAGTCCCATTTTCAAAAAACAAAAAAAGGAGAATCGTGAAATTTCACGACTCTCCCATCTCCTGTCATTGAAAATAAATTTTATATGGACTTGTTGTAACTATATTATCCTAGGTTTTAAATTTTGTCAAACGTTTTCCTGAAATTTTTTTAATTATTTTAAATATTCCAAATATTAGCTTAGTCAAAATATATTGATATCAATAACCGGTAGATTTCACTTTCTTTACTCTATATATCCCATAGAGATTCTTTGCTCGTAGATACCGCTATTCCTCCACTTTTTAATACATCCATGATATCTTCTTTTGATTCAATAAGTCCTCCTGCTATTATCGGAATCTCTGGTATTTCTGACTTAATCCTTTTAATAACTCTAGGAATTATTCCAGGCATAATCTCTACTGCGTCAGGGCGCATTTTTTTAATCTGCTGGATATTGGTTTCTATAGAAAGTGAATCTAATACAAATAATCTTTGTATTACCCTTACATCCGATTCCATAGCTTTTTTTATCATGCTTGATTTTGTACTTATTATTCCACACTCATTTTTATACTGGGAAACTAAATAATCTATAACTATAGGATTTGATGCAAATCCTGTTATCATGTCTACGTGAATAAATGGGATTTTATCGTGTTTTTTCAAAGTTTCAATTATATTCCTTATCCCTAAAATATCAGCATTCAAAATAAATACTATTTTATTATCTGTTTCTATTACCTTCTTTAATCCTTGCTCGTTTTTTATAGCAGGTATTACAGGAGTATTTTCCAAAATATTTGTCAGCTGTCTCTTACTTACCATAATTTCCCCTCCAATCATCCGCGATTATAACATAAATGTTTATTCCTGAAAAGCTATTTTAATTTTCTAAAAATTGTATTTCATTTATTATTTTTGGGTATAATAGCCTCAGGGGTGGATTATGAAAAATAAACTAAAGCACGCAATTATAAGATTTATACTATACTTAGTCATCATTCTTTCTCTGTTTGCCATTGTATTTTCAATATCATTTTATACCTCCTATAAAATGTTTTTTGTCCCTCATAACGATGTTCATCTTAATGGAGCAAAAAACCTTTTAAAAGAGCTTCCTTTACTTCCAAAAGAATCAGATGAACCTTCAAGTGACAAAATACAAAACTACACAGAAAATCCAGATGAGGCGCAGATTGCTCCTGAGTATATTATAAATCCCTAGCTAGAGCTGAAATCCTAAAAACAGAAATAGCTATAAGTAATAACATGTTTATTTGCTTATAAAAAACCTAGTTTTAAACTATTTCTTAGAGAACTCTATCACAAAAAAACAGTGTAAGCTTTAGGACCATAAATCCTTGATTTACACTGTCTTTTATTGCTATTAAAACAACTGCTTTTTCACCATAAACAGTGCTGCTAAAAATGACATTACTGATGCTATAAAAATAATTATCCAAAAGCCCATTGGGTTGGCAGCAAAAGGCACCGGCACGTTCATCCCAAATAAGCTTGCAATTATAGTTGGTATAGCCATAACTATAGTGATAGATGTAAGCACCTTCATCACTATGTTTAGGTTATTTGAAATCACAGAAGCAAAGGCATCCATAGTACCGCTAAGTATATTGCTATAGATATTTGCCATTTCTATAGCCTGTTTGTTTTCTATGATTACATCTTCTAGTAATTCTTTATCATCTGGATACTTTTTAACTGCATCGAGCCTTAGCATCTTTTCAAACACCATTTCATTTGCTCTTAAAGACGTCGTAAAGTAAACCAAGGATTTTTCTAAAGATAATAGCTGAATAAGCTCTTTATTCTTCATCGATTTGTGAAGCTCTCTTTCTACTTGGACACTCACTCTATCAATTTGCTTTAGATAAAGCAAGAAATAAGTAGCTACTTTGTACATGATTTGAAGTATAATTCTAGTTTTCTTGTACGTATAAAAGCCTTTCATTCGTCCTTTTATAAGGTCAGTAAGAATCTTTACATCTTTAGTACATATACTTATAATAGCTTCCTTTGCAATAATTATCCCTATAGGAATAGTTCCATAAAGCCTACCACTAGGGTCTTCCTGAGGAACTGGAACGTCAATAATAAAAAGAGTGCTTTCATCCTCAACATCTATACGAGGGCTTTCCTCCTCATCAAGTGCTGCTTTCATGTGGCTCTCATCTACGTTGTATCTGAGCCTTACGGTTTCTATTTCCTCTGGGGTAGGACTAACCATATATATCCATGCGCCATCTTCCATTTCATCTATCTCGCCAGTCACATCATCTATAGTTTTAAAAATTCTAAGCATCAGCGCACTCCTTCCTAGTTCTTACATTCTAAGTGTAGCCTTGATTCTATGTGGATTTAATAATAAATCAATCGCATCGTCGATATTATTAGTTATGATATCCGCTGCAAAAATCGCTTTTACTGCGCATCCCTCATCTCCTATGACTGCAACAGATAATATGCTTTCCTCAAACATCTCTACATCGTTGTTTCCGTTTCCTATGGTCATAGTCAGCTTTGAATCTATGTTGTTCACTATTTCTCTTTTGCTAAGAGCTGCGTTATCCACATCAAAAATCTCTAAAGTAACAGGCATATCCTTGCACTGCTCAGCAGCCTGATGATAAGTATCTGCCGTCAAAATATATACGTTTATCCCCATCTCATGTACTCTTTGGATTTTTTCTCTAATGCCATTTTTAATGTTGCCATCATAGGCTATCGTACCATTGAAATCAAGTACAAGATTTTCTATATTCATCTTCCCTTTACCTGGAATGTCTATACTTACCATAAATAACTCCTCCTTAGTTCATCTCAAATCTATTACAAATCGATCGTACTAACTCCTATTATTTAACCAATCAATCAGGTGCTCTATTACTTCATCCTTATTGATTTCATTGAGCATCTCATGTCTTGCTCCTTCATAGAGCCTGAGAGTAACATCCTCTATGCCTAGTTTGTCTTTGTAAAGACTATACATATATTTTACCCCATCACTATAATTTCCAACAGGGTCTTCTTCCCCTGAGAATAAATACATCTTTAGTGACTTAGGAATAGCTTTCATATTTGCTTCATTAAAATTTTCTATTATCCCTCTAAACATATAGTAATATGCTGAAGAAGTAAAGATAAAACCCAAATCTGCTTTACTTGCGAAATCTTCTCCTACTTTGTTGTCTCTAGATAACCACTCAGCCCCAGTAATAACCTTATCTATTCTTTTATTAAATAGCTTTTTAGTGGTTTTTTCTATATAATAAGCCTTTCTCTTCGGTCCAAAAATGCTCATAGAGATTCTAGCAAGCCTTGCCCCCGCTCTACTTGATGCTACTTGGTCAAATCCTCCAGTCCCAGAAAAAATAACACCTGAAAGAAGATTCGCATAAAGCTGAACATATCTCACGCTCAAAAAAGAGCCCATAGAATGTCCTAGCAAAAATATTGGCAGATTTGGATGCTGTTTCACAATAATATCAGTGAGGCTTTTCATATCTCTCACCATAAGTAAAAATCCATCACCCTTGCCCATATATCCATACTCCATAGCTGCTGTTTTGCCATGCCCTCTATGGTCATTTGCATAAACTGCATATCCATTTTGTGCTAATTTTTCAGCTACATAACTATATCTTAGAGCCTTCTCGCACATTCCATGAGCTATCTGGATAACTCCTTTTGGATTTTCAGGAACCCAGCTATAATAGTATACCTTAATGTCTCCTTGACTATCAAAATAGCCTTCATTAAACTTCATAACACTCAATCTCCTTTTTATAAAGCTAACAAACATCATATAAGAATCGATACTCATGCTATGATATGATATACTCAAATTACCATTAAATTAAACAAAATAATCTAGGAGGTAACAATGTCTCTTAAATTTATTGCTTCTGAATCATCACGCTATATGCAGTGGGACGAGCTAAGTAACCTCGGAATCAAGCACTGCTTTACAACATATCCAGAAGATATGGGAATAAAAACAAACAATGATAAATCAAGCCTAATTCAAAACTATGATAAAGCAAAAGCATTTGCTAAACTAAACTCCAAGCAAACCTACTTTGCACAGCAAATCCACGACAAAAACATAGGAATAATAAACTCCTTAACTGATGGAACTGAATTTTTCCTTGGCAGATATCTAGATAATACAGATGGACTGATAACAAACATACCTAACATTACCTTAATAACTCAGTATGCAGACTGCACACCTATAACCTTATGGGATACTAAAAATAAAGTTTTAGCTTCTGTTCACTCAGGCTGGAAAGGCACATCACTAAAAATAATCGAATCAGCAATAACTGATATGATTTCAAACTATGATTCAAAGCCATCAGATATTCACTGCTTTATCTGGCCATCTATAGGCTATGATGATTTTGAGGTAGATGAGGATGTAGCTAAAATATTTCGTAATGCATTTAGTTTTGCTAATGAAGTAATCTCTAAAAAAGCCAACAAATATCATATTGATTTGGTATCTATAATTCAAAGAGTTGCCATTGATAACAAAATCTTAAAAGAGCATATCTACCTGAGCAACCTATCTACTTTTTCTGATACGAGATTTCATTCCTACAGAAGAGATAAAGAAAACTCTGGCAGAATGGCTCTACTTATGGAAATTTAGCTTATTCTTTATCAGCTGGAACAACAGCCTTAATTTGCTCTACTACTTTCCAGGCATGCTCTAGATTATTTGATTTAATATAATCATCTAGTTGATTTTTTGTTTCAAAATCTAAAGCTACCATATCGTCATCTTTTTCATACTTTAATTTCCAAGGCATAATTTAGCTCTCCTTTTGCTATAATATAAATGTTATGTATATTTTAACACTTTTAAACTTTTATTCCTATATCATAAACTAAGCATTTGAATCTCATTTTGTAATCTCTATGTAAATTGTAATTTTGAAGATTCTGTGTTAATATATCATTAAGATACTACGTTTGCAACCGGGGATGTAATGGTTTCGACGGGGTCTTGAAGGTACGGGTAGCGAGTCGTGTAACTCCTCTTTATCACGTAAAACTATGGGGAACTTAAATTAAACGCAAACGAAAATTACGCTTTAGCGGCTTAGTTGCTGCTCGTTTTCACCGAGATTCCTACGACTTGGATGAAAACGTCAGATAGTAGGGCACTGCTTTGTGGATATCTGGACATAAAGTAGAATAATTCAGATGTAGCTGATAGGGAGCTTAGTTGTTGGGGCGCCCAGTAAGCGAAATTTAAATTCAGCAACTACACTCGTAGAAGCTTTTATTGAATGGATTTCGGACAGGAGTTCGATTCTCCTCATCTCCACCAATATGAAGAACAAACATAAAGCCTTGCATTTGCAAGGCTTTTGTTATTTTGTTCAAAAAGTAGGACTATAAATCCTGCTTTTATCTTTTTATTATTAAAAATCCGAAATCAGACAGGAGTTCGATTTTCGTCATCTGATGAATGGATAGATACTTAAAATAATTGTTTCTTTATAGTAATTTCTATACTTACGAAAAATGTTAACCTATATTTAAGCTTTATTATTTATGGAGGCAACTATGATTAAATGGATAATGATAACTTTCTCAATACTATTATTTATACAAGTCTCTGTGTTTATAGTTTCACCAAAAATATTTCTTAGATTTACAGATTTATTTAATGAAAATATGAAAATGCATTTAAGATTTAATAAACTGAGCTACATACTCTCAGGATATATTACTTCAACTTTTGTATTCATAAAAGGACTAAATAAAAGTGAGCACGATGTTTTTGATTCTTATACTCTTTATGTTTTTATATTTATTATGATGATGGTGTTTCCATTAAATATCCTTTTGAATAAAATAAAAAATATAATCTTAAGGTCCTTTTTATCGGTTCTATTTGGACTTCTTTTAGCACTAATTTTATTTTGGGCAGCTCTTTTAACTTCAATTTGATAAAAATGGATACAAACCAAATATCTTCTCTATCTCTAGTTAAAGCCCATCACCTATATAACAAAATACCCATAAGGCAATTAAATTTGCTCTATGGGTATTTTTAAACTTTACATTTAATTGTATTATTTTCATAATATTTAAGCATATTAAAAGGCTGAAGTCCTGCATTTTTAATAATTATCTTAAAGTTAATGTAAAATCAAAATAAATACTTCATGCAAATTTAGCTATTAATAGCCCTAGTATTTTTTGACATCCCAATAGAAAATCTTTCGAACCCAAATTTTTCATAATATTTCTCGAGAGAATCATTGCACATAAGCTGAGCAATAATTCCTTCTTCTTTACATTTTTCAACAAGTAATTCAATTATTGATTTTCCAATTCCTTTTGACTGATAGTTTGGATGGACTCCCACCCCACATATTAAGCCAGTAATTACGCCGTCTGATATAATTCTACCTGTTGCTATCAGTTTATCTTCATAATATGCATAGACTACAAACCAGCTTTGTCTACACATCTTCTCCAAATCTTCTTTGGATAACTTTAGTTTATTCCAGCCTAACTCCTCATATAAATTATATAGTTCTTGAAAATCTGCAGGATGCTGAAATGAATATTTAACTTCATCCATAAAATACCTCCAATATAATAATACTTTATCTTTATATATGATTTGAACATTTTGCTAGTATGCGTGAAAATAAGCCCTGCATCTGCAAGGCTTAGAATTAAAGTGAAGCTTCTATTGAATTTTTAAGAGATTCTTCAACTTTTTTAGCTACTTCTGTTAAGTCACTACCTTCGAACAATCCAATAAGAACCTCTGGACTTGTCATTCCTATATAAGTTTTATCGTCTTCTCTTCTAACTACCATCTTACATGGAAGCACATACCCTATATGGATATTTTCCTCTAGTACCTCTTTTGCTTGCTTTGGGTTACATACTTCTAATACCACAAAATCATTCTTGAACTCTAGACCTTTTTCTTGTAATTTATCTTTGAAATTAAGCTGCCATAGTATCCCAAAACCACTTTCCTTTAAATTACTCTCTAAAGAACTGATTGCCTCAGTTAGACTTTTATTTGTACTTTTTTCATAAACTAAACCCACGTTCATTCCTCCTTTAAACTTCAATCAAATTACTATTTACACTTAAGACTATTTTAAGCAAATTTATATATCTGAAATTTTTATTAGATTACTATATATGAAATACCCACTGTATTAAAATATAAACTAAACGTAGAAAACTCAATCATAATATCTCATCCATTTTGGAAATCTAAGCATCAATTTTATTAATGATATAGTATAATTTTAATTTTATATTTAATTATAAATATTTCGAACTATTATGATAGTAAGTTCTATTTTCCTATGATACAATCTACTCTATATAAAAATTTTGAATCTAAAAAATATCTGCTAAATTATATCTGGGGGAAGTATAGAAGATGCACAAGACTCATAACAAGCAAAAGATTTTAATAGTCGATGATACAAAAATTAATTTAGCTATTCTTACTGATGTGCTTAAGGATGATTATGTTGTAGTAACAGCGAGTAGTGGAGAGCAGGCATTAGATATAATTTTTTCTGATACCTTGCCCGATATTATTTTACTAGACGTTGTAATGACTGGTATCAGTGGCTATGATGTATGTAAAAAATTAAAAGATACTCCTCTAACTAAAAATATTCCTATCATTTTTATTACAGGAAAAATCAGCGTAGAGGATGAAACTTATGGCTTTAAGCTGGGAGCTGTAGATTATATTTCTAAGCCTTTTTCCCCTGTAATTGTAAAGGCTAGAGTCAATACACATGCTGAGCTTAAAAAACACAGAGACTATCTTGAAAGTATTTCTTATTTAGATGGACTTACTGGAGTTTTTAATAGAAGAAAATTTGATGAGTATTTATGGGAGCAGTTGAATTATTGCTTTAATACCAATAGAAAGCTATCTCTTATGATATTTGATATAGACCACTTTAAGGCGTATAATGATTTATATGGTCACGAAGAGGGAGACCAGTGTCTAAAGAAAATCGCATCTATGACTTCTGAGTATACTTGTGAAAAAAAGGGTCTTTTAGCTAGATACGGTGGCGAGGAATTTGCCAGTATCTTTGTAGGTGACTCAAATGAAGAAGTCTTTGAAATAGCAGAAAATATTAGAAAGAAAATCTATGACTCTAAAATTCCAAATGAAAATTCTTTAGTCGAACCTTACGTAACTGTAAGTATAGGTATAGCTAGTGTAATTCCAACTCAGGAAACCAGTTGCAAAAGTATGATTGAATCTGCTGATAAGCAATTATATCTTGCAAAGAAAACCGGCAGAAACAAGATTAGTATGATTTAAGTTTTTCTATTTGATACAAATCACTTTAAAATCAAGCACTTATAATTTATTTAAATACCTTTATAGTTCCTTTATCATTTAGATGCTTAATTAAAGATAGTGTAATAGGAACTCCAAATAAACCAATTACGCCTAATAGATTGGCTCCTACAAACATTCCTACTATGGCTACAACTGGATGAATCCCAAGCTGACCACCTACTATTTTAGGCTCTAATATGTTTCTAACTATAGTGACAAAGAGATAAACTGTAAGAAGCCCTATCCCCATTTTAAAGTCTCCTTGTAAAAATGACATTACAGTCCAAGGAATCATTACTCCTCCAGTTCCCAGAACTGGCAGTATATCAAATATCGATATGATTAATGCAATTAAAATTGCATTTGGTATTCCAACTATATTAAGTCCAATCGATAACTCAATAAAAGTAATAGACATTATTAAAATATAAGATCTAATTACTACAAAAAGAGTGTTTGACACGTATAATCTTATTGTATCTAATATTTCAAATCCTCGTTTAGATAATTGTTTTTTAATAAAGGTAGTTAAAATATCAAAATCCATAGCCATAAAAAAGGTAGAGATGACCATCAATAGTATCTTAATTAAAAAACCTGGTAAAGATGAGGCTATATCCGATAATGAAGATACTACAGCTATAGAAATATTAGAAATATTTTTCCCTAATGAGCTTACGAATTGATTGAAGCCTTCATTGAGTGCTTCAACTAAAGCTGGGTCAATTTTATATACTGTTTTTTCGATAGCATTAAAGGTCTGTATCAAAAACGGCCCTAATTGGTTTTCATAAATATATGGTAGAGATGATATTATATTTGAAATTGTAGAAATCAATTTTACTCCTACTAAAGAAACAATCACACCTACTGTACTATAAAAAAGCAGTACCAAAATAAATGAAGTCACTTTTTGTGGTAGTTTCATGTTTGATGATAATATTTTGGCAGGTTTTCTAAGTATATATGCTATTATGAACGCAAATAAAAACGGACTTATCAAAGACAAAATATACTCAAAAAACAAATAGATTAAAAATAATATTAGCAGAAAATAAACTGTATTAATTATAAAATTCTTTCGGCTATTATATAGAGTTTCCATCGATTCCTCCAACAGATATATCATCTTCATTATTTACTTCTATAATAACTTTTGCTATTCTTTTGTCTGTAACTTCAATTACTCTAAAATATAAATTCTTAAACTGAACCTCAATTTCTTCATCCTTTGAAGGTATATTTCCAATCAGTCCGATTAAAAATCCATTTAATGTCTCATATTCTTCTACCGGCAGTTCAACTTCTAAATGCTCTTCTAGCTCCTCTAAGCTAATCATAGCCTTTACTTCAAAGATAGTCTCATCTATTTGTTTAAATTCTTTATCCTCTTCTTCATCGTATTCATCAAAAATATTTCCTACAATTTCTTCAAGCAAATCCTCAACAGTTACTATACCTGCAGTACCGCCATACTCATCTATAACAATTGCAATATGAATATTGGTAGCTTGAAGCTCAAAAAATAACTCGTCTATTTTTTTCTGAATGGGAACAAAAAAAGGCTTTCTAATGTAAGAATCTAATTCAAAATCATGTTCTGCCTCTTCTACAATTAGTGGTAATAAATCTTTTACATATAGTACACCAATTATATTATCAATACTTTCATTATAAACTGGTATTCTAGAGTACTGCTCAGTTTTAACTATATCTATAAGTTTTCTCAGCCCAATATCATGAGGTATTCCTACAAGTTCCATCCTATGAGTCATAATATCCTCTGCTGTTTTATTATTAAACTCAAAAATATTATTTATCATAATTTTTTCTCGCTCATGAATAGTCCCTTTTTCTTCCCCTACATCTATCATCATTCTTATTTCTTCCTCAGTGACATCGTCATCATTAGAATTCGGATCAATTCCGAATAATCTTACGCAGAAGTTTGTCGAAGCTGTAAGAAATTTTACAAAAGGACTTGTTACCTTTGATAGTACAGATAATGGAGTCACCACAAAAAAAGCTATTGACTCTGCTTTTTTCATTGCTACTCTTTTTGGAACTAGTTCTCCTAGTACAAGCGTAAAGTATGATAGTATTATAGTAATTACAGTTACTGTTAATACTCTTAAAACTGAATCCGTGATTGGTAAATCGCAAGCCTTGATAATATTCACTAGTGGATCAGCAAATGATTCTGCTGCAAATGCACTGGCAAGAAAACCTGCTAATGTTATCCCAATTTGAAGGGTTGCTAAAAATCTACTTGGCTCACTTAGCAATTTTACTAACTGTATAGCTTTGAAATTTTTTTCGTCAGCCATTATTTTTATTTTATTATCATTTAAAGAAATCAGGGCTATCTCAGAAGCTGCAAAAAAAGCATTTACTCCTATCAATAATATTAAAAAAAGAATTTGTGTAGTCATAGTATCATCCTCCTAAAAAATTACAATAAAAAAAGACCCAAAAACAGCAACAACTGGATTACGGCCTACGATGGTAGGATGAAGTTTTAAAAATTATTATCCCTTTTTTAAATCTTATTATACTAAAATACCTATCCGCTTCTTCCGATTCGTCTTCCATTAAATTTCACTCCTTTAAAATTAATTTAATAATAATTTTATAACGAATCGATGATTACGTCAACTTAAAATTTAGTGTTATATCATTTATCAGGTTGAAATATGATGATTCAAATGTTAAACTTTAGAATACATTTTATTATTATATAATAAATCAAAAAGAAAATGAGGACTAATTAATGATATTAAAGAATATATTAAAAGGAATTTTAATAGGAATAGGAAGTATAGCTCCTGGAGTAAGCGGCGGTACTTTTGCTATGATGCTTGGAGTTTATGATAAAATTACTGATGCTATAGGCAATTTTTACGTGAATTTCAAATCCAAGATGATTTTTTTATGTTCTATTGGCTTAGGGGTTGCCATAGGCATTATAGGTTTTAGCAGAATATTGGAATATCTTTTCGTTTCGCATGAATTTGCTTCTAAATTCGTTTTCGTTGGAATAATGATTGGCTCCCTTCCCTCTATATTTAATGAAGCTAAAAAACAAGGCTTTACAAAATATTATTTCTTGCCTATGTTTTTCACATTATTCTTGACAGTAGGCTTTGCTTTTATGGAGAATGATTCTATTGCTGTTCAAACGCTTTTATCTCTTAGTTTTAGTGAAAGCATATTCTATGGCGGTGTTATATCTCTTGGAACCATAATACCTGGAATCAGCTCATCAATTTTATTGATGTATGCAGGAGTTTATAATATCATTTTGGACGCAATAGGCTCTATTAAAATAGATATTTTGTTTCCTTTAGGACTAGGATTCGGTTTTTCAACTTTGTTTTTGTCAAAATGTATTAATTATATGTTTAAAAAATACTACGGATGGACTTATTTCATGGTTTTGGGTTTTGTATTAGGATCAATAACTACTTTAATTCCACCCATAGCATCTATTAAGGACTTTATTATAGGATTTATATTAATATCTATAAGCACAGTTTTATCATATACATTTTCACAAAAATTACTTACAAACAAAAACTCTGCTTACTAGAGCAATCAAACCTATCTGCAATTGTTTATTTATATTTACATACCTTTAGATTTTTGAGCACATTTTCTCATTGCTTCTATTACAGCCGAGCGCATCCCTTTTTCTTCTAGCACTGCTACAGCTTCTATAGTAGTACCTCCTGGTGAGCACACCATGTCCTTAAGTTCTCCAGGATGGCTTTTAGATTCTAGTACCATTTTTGCACTTCCAAGCACTGCTTGAGCTGCAAATCTATATGCCTGAGCTCTAGGCATTCCCTGAATCACGGCTGCATCTGCCATTGCTTCTATAAACATAAATACATAGGCTGGAGATGAGCCTGATACTGCAACTACAGCGTCAAATAATTTTTCTTCTATTATCTCTACTGCTCCAAAGCTTTCTATTAGCTTAACAAGTAGCTCTAACTCTTCTGAGTTTATGTTTTGATTTGGACAAATAGCTGTCATCCCTTCGCTTACCATTGATGGAGTGTTTGGCATAGTTCTAAGAATTTTGGCATCTGCTCCTAGATGAGACTCTAGAAACTCCATAGTCTTTCCTGGTGCTATGGAAACAAATATCTTTTCCTTTGTTTTGCTGTCTTTGATTTCCTTCATAACCATTTCATAAAGGTTTGGCTTTACAGCCAAAAACACGATGTCGCATTTTTCTGCTACCTCTATATTATTAGAAGCAATAGTAATGCCATATTCCTTATTCATTTTTTCAAGTATATTTTTTGAGCGATTGCTTACTATTATTTGATTTGACTCTATTAGCTTTGATTTGACTAAAGCTGATATCATTGCCTGAGCCATATTTCCGCATCCTATAAATCCAATTTTTTTATCCATTGTTTTTTACCTCCCTATAGTGTATAAACTAAATTATAGTATCATTATATAATAAAATCAAAGGAGACGGATATGAACAATAAACCTATTATACTCGACGCAGCTGAAAAACATTTAGAAGAAATTTTAAAATTAAATCAAGATTTAGTACATTTTCTTTCAGACTTGGATATGACTTCACTTACAGAGCTTGGTAATATGGCTGAGATGTTCAAAGTGGTAGAAGTAGATGGAAAGGTTGCTGCTTTTTTAATTGCAGTAAGAGAAAACAAGCCTTATGCTAGTGTAAATTACAAATGGTTCTTAGATAATTACGATAAATTTTTGTATGTCGACAGAGTCGTGGTATCAGAGGATTATCAGCACATGGGCATAGGAAGACTTATTTATAATGAAGTATTTAATCATGCAAAATCTACTGGAGTTGATAGAGTGACTGCTGAAATCGATATTAAACCACCAAACCCAGTGTCATTAAAATTCCATGAAGCTTTTGGATTTAAAGAAGTAGGTAAGCAAATGGTCGCAGGTGGAAAAAAAGAAGTGTCGCTTCAGTCAGTACAGTTATAGTTTTTTAATTTAATAAGTTTTTTCAAATAGCTCTTATTTTATTTAGGAGCTATTTTTTATTGTCTGTATAAAAAATTTCAAGCGCTATGTACACGCTTAGATTTTTATAATGGATAGTAATTTATTACTAAATTTTAATTATTATTTAATATTAAGCCCTATTATATTTATTTAATATTAATTAAATGTCTTTTACTTTAAACACTACTACTACCTGATTCGCAAACATTTTTTATTAATTCCGACTATCGAAATAATCAAAATTTTTCCAATAGATTTACTTTTTATTTTATATAAAAAATTAGCATTATATATGAAAAGTATATGATATAATTTGTATTGCATTGTAATTATAAATTATTTAAGGAGGTAGACTTATGGATCATAAGTTATCAAAAGATGCATATGGTGGCGTAGCTGGAAAAGATTACGTTCCATATATTTCTACTGGTTCTAAATCAGGTGGAAATACAGTTGTTTTAATTATCGGTATTATTCTTGCTGTTATCTTTGCAGCATCTACTGCATACTCAGGTATGAAATCTGGTCTTACAGTTGCTGCTGGTATTCCAGGATCAATTATAGGTTCTGCATTTATAGCTGCTTTTGCTAAGCAAAAGGGTATCCTTGGCAAAAACCTTGTTCAAGGTATGGCAAGTGGTGGAGAATCTGTAGCTAGTGGTATTATTTTCGTATTACCAGCTGTACTCTTAATTGGTTCTCAAATTTCATTCCTAGAAGGTTTTCTTGTAGGAGTTGGTGGAGTACTATTTGGAATAGGTATTGCATCTCTAGTTTACAACTACCTAATAGTTGAAGAGCACGGAATGCTTATGTACCCAGAGTCAATGGCTATTTCTGAGACACTTGTTGCTTCAGAAGGTGCTGGAGATTCTATGAAATTCATGGGAATCGGTTTTGGTATCGGTGGTGCTATAACTGTTGTAACTAGTTCTTTCTTAAATGTTACAAATAACGTTATCAGCTATGTTAATGAAAGCTTTTACAAGTGGAGACTTCAGCTTGAAGTAAACCCACTTTTACTAGGAATCGGATTTATAGTAGGTCTTGAAGTTGCTCTTACTATGTTTGCTGGTTCACTTCTTTCAAACTTTGGTATTCTTCCTCTTATCGGTTATTTCTCTGAACTAGGAAAAGAAGGCGCTGTAGTTTGGAACAACCCTGATGTTTCTATTAACGCTATGGGAGTTGGAGATATCGCTGGTAGCTATGTAAAATACATCGGAGCTGGTATGATGCTTTCTGGTGGACTTATCGGAGCTATAAAGCTTATCCCTACTATTATTTCTTCAATCAAAGAAACTTTAAATGCTAAAACTTCTGGAAACAATGCATCTAAAATCGGTACTATGATTTTACTTGGTGGACTTGTAGTAGGTTTTCTAGCTGGATTTGTTGTTTCTGGTGGAAATATTATGATGGCTATCACAGCTTCTATTTTATCATTATTCTTATCACTACTATTTGTTATCGTTGCTGGACGTTTAACTGGAACAATCGGAACATCAAATCTTCCAGTTTCAGGTATGACTATAGCATCTATAGTTTTAGTAACTTTACTGTTTGTTGCTATGGGCTGGACTAACCCAGAGCACAACAAAGCTCTATTACTATTTGGTACATTTATAGTTACAGCTATAGCTATGGCTGGAGGATACTCTCAGTCACAAAAGGTTACTTTTATAGTTGGTGGAGATAAGTCAGAAATGGATAAATACTTTGCTATTTCTGGTATAGTAGGTGTTGCAGTTGTTGTTGGTACTATCATGCTACTATCTAGCCAATTAGCTATGACAGGAGCTAACGTTCCATTTGCACTTCCACAAGCTAACTTAATGTCTACACTTACAGCAGGAATCATGTCTGGAGAGCTTCCATGGGTAATGATTATCGTTGGAGCAGTTATGGGAGTTGTTTTATTCCTTCTTAATCTTCCAGTTATGACAGTAGCTATAGGATTCTATCTTCCTATCGCAACTACTTCTATTATTTTAGTAGGAGCATTAGTTAGAGTATTTATCGAAAGAACTTCTAAATCAGATGTAGAAAAAGATACAAAGGTTTCTAACGGAATCAGTTTATCATCTGGATTAGTTGCTGGTGGATCAATTATCGGATTAATCGGTATTATATTGCAAGTAGCTGGAGTTATTAAAGGTGCAGGTCCAAGCGGATTTGCTGCATCAAACGGCATGGCATTTATAATATTAGCTGGTCTTGTAGTTGCTACTATTATTCCTATCATGAATAGTAAGGTAAAAAATGTACAAAAATAATGACGATGTTTTAAATATAGTTTATAAAATTAATGAGAGCCTTACCTATGATGTAGACAACAAAGGCGTAGTGACAATTTTAGAAAAGCAAAATCATAAGGTTCAAAATTTCTTTAGAAAACTAAAGTTTAAAATACCTGAATATAAAAAAATAGCTTTTGATGAGTATGCAAGTTTTGTGTTCCTTCAAATAGATGGAATAAAAACTGTTAAAGAAATAGGAGAAGCTCTTGAACTTAAATTCGGTGACAAAGCTCATCCAGTATATGAAAGACTGCTTTTATTTCTAAATCATATAGAAGTCAATAGCCGTTATATTACTAAAATTGAAAATTAGTTTATATTAATTTTCTGTATAAAATGTATATTAAGATACTCCTTTTGTATTATAAGCAAGATAAATAAGCTTATTTCAAGAGGAGTATTTTTTTATGGGCTTTTTTTATTTATTTTTACATGATAGACTAAAAAAAAGAACAGGCGGTGGATACTATGAAAATATTCGATTTAACTCATATGATTAAAGAACAAATGCCAGTTTATCCAGGAACCGAGCCCCCATCACTTAAGAATACTAACACTATAGAAGTAGATGGGTTTGCTGAGAAGCTTTTTAGTATGTATTCCCACACTGGAACTCATATAGATGCTCCTAAACACATGGTAGAAGAAGGACTGGGGCTTGATGATTTTGATATATCAAAATTTGTAGGAAAAGCTATTTTAATTGATGTAACCGAGGTATCAGATAATATTACTCTTCCAGATTTGATTGATTATGAAAGATTTATAGAAAACAGTGATTTCGTAATTTTTTATACAGGCTGGAGCAAGTACTGGGGTTCAGATCAGTATTTTGACAATTTTCCAGTTTTAGAGCACGATGCCGCAAAATGGCTGTCTAATTTCAAGCTCAAGGGAATAGGTATTGATGCTATATCTATAGATGCTGTAGATACTGTAGACTTTGACAATCATTATGTATTTCTTAATCAAAATTTCATAATTATTGAGAATCTAACTAATTTGAGTGAAGTTCCAGAAAAGCAATTTACATTTAGCGCTCTACCACTTAAGACCTTTGATGCTGATGGTTCTCCAACAAGAGCTATAGCAATGCTGTAATAATAAGAAATACGTTTATTAGAACAATACAGCTGTCCCTAAAATAATCTGTATTCACAATGAATCCAAAGTAAAAATCATTTTAAGGAGGCTTCATAAATATGAAGATGCCAAGAAAGCTAACTATTGCTAATCTACCCACAAATATAGAGCATTTAAAAAGATTATCTTCAGAGCTTGGAAATGTAAATATCTATCTTAAGCGTGATGACCAAACTGGAACTGAGGTGTCTGGAAATAAAATCAGAAAGCTTGAATTTGCTATAGCTGAAGCTATTGATAACGGTTATGATACTCTTATCACCTGTGGAGCTGTCCAGTCAAATCATGCCAGAGCTACTGCTGCAGCCGCTGCAAAAATTGGTTTAAAATGTCATCTGATTTTAAGAGGAAGTAGTGAAGATGTCTTTGAAGGAAATTACTTTTTAGATGGATTATTTGGAGCAAGTATGGATATTGTTAGTAGTGATGACTTCAATAATATTGATAAGCTACTAAAAGCAAAGCAGGATGAGTTAGAGTCTAAAGGAAGAAAAGGCTACGTGCTCCCTATTGGAGCATCAAATGGTATAGGTGGTTTTGGATATTTTCATGCCATGAATGAAATTCTAGAGCAGGAAAAAACTTTAGGTCTTCATTTTGATGCTATAGTTACAACTGTGGGTTCGGCTGGTACTTTTGCAGGGCTTCTCTATGCAAACACCCTTGTAAAAAATGATGCCGTAGTCTATGGTATAAATATCTCAGCTGACAGAGAGTATTTCGCTGGTGAAACTAAAAAAATCATAGCTGAGATGAACGAATATACTGGAGAGAATATCAGCCTTTCTTACGATGAAATTCCGATTATTGATGGCTATGCAGGAAGAGGCTATGGACTTAGTACTAAAGAGGAAATAGATTTTATAAAATACATAGCTAGCTTAGAAGGTGTAGCTCTTGACCCTGTATATACTGGCAAAGCATTTTATGGTCTATATAATGAAATTAAGAAAGGCAATTTATCTCATCATAAAAATATACTCTTTATTCATACTGGTGGAATTTTCGGCTGGAAAGCTGAGCAAAGAGATCTTATAAAGAATTTCTAATAAAACCCTAGATTACTCATAGTGATGGTTTTATCACAGAATAATCTAGGGTTTTATTATAATGCTTTTGTTTATATTTTTTTTTCTAATTCCAAAAGATACTCTTTGATTTCGAGTCCTCCACCGTAGCCTACCATCTTTCCAGTGCTTCCTACTACTCTATGGCATGGGATTATTATAGGTATAGGGTTTCTATTGTTCGCCATGCCTACTGCTCTAGAGGCTTTTTCATTTCCTGATAGTATAGCTATTTTTTTGTAGCTTGCCGTTTCTCCATATGGGATAGTTAAAAGGTTAGTCCATACTTTCTTTTGAAATTCTGTACCTTTTGGGTTAAGCTTTACATCAAAGCTTTGTCTTCTTCCTTCAAAGTACTCTGCTAGCTGATTCTTTACTTCCTTCAAAAATGCAGTTTCTTCTCTAGGGATGTCTTTAATTATTGTCTCTCCAAAATCTAAGCAGATTAATTCTTTATTTTCTTCTATCAGTGTAAGCTTTCCTATAGGCGAATCCATTACCAGTAGTTTTTTCATTTCACTCATCCTCCACTTAAACCAAAACTTGTCTCAATTATTCTTTATACACTATCAGGCTCAATTTCTTTTTTTGCCAGTCTTTTATGAACTGATTTTCTAAGCATACTGTAAAGCACTGAGCTAAGCGGAACGCCGAGTAGCATTCCAAGAACCCCATAAGCACTACCTCCTAGTGTAACTGCTACAAGCACCCAAATGCTTGGAAGTCCAATCGAACCACCTACTACCTTTGGATATATTAAGTTTCCTTCTAGCTGCTGTAATACCAAGAAGAATATAACAAACCACAGGGCTTTTATAGGGCTGACCATGAGTATAAGAAACACTCCAACTATAGTTCCTATAAATGCACCAAATACAGGGATAAGTGCAGTAAATCCCACAAGTGCTGAAACTACTAAAGCGTATGGGAGTCTAAGTATCAGCATTCCTATAAAACAAAGCACTCCTATAATAACAGCCTCTAAAAACTGTCCCGTTACAAAGCTTGAAAAAATACCGTTTGAAAGCTTAGCAATATCTAGAATTTCTATTACGATATTTTTCGGAAGATAAGCATATAATAGCTTTTTAAATTGTTTAGATAGAGTTTCTTTTTGGAGTAGCACATATATAGCAAATACTAGTCCCAGTACAAAGTTTAATAATGCACTAAATATAGATGATGTAATTCCTATAGTTGTATTAAAAAGTGCTGAGCTTCCTCTTGATACAAATTGAGATATCCACTGTCCTATTTTTTCCCAGTTCATGTCTTCAGGATTAATTGCATTTATCTCAAATGGAAGAGATGCAAGTATTACTCCAATCCATTGCTGAAATTTTTTCATAAAACTAGGAAATTCTTCAGATACAATTTCAAAAGTATTTTTAAATTCTGGAATAATTAAGAATAGCAATATCCAAACCATTGCAACTACTACTGCTATACTTGATAGTAGCGAGAGAGGTCTTATCCATTTTTCAATTTTCAAAGGACTTTTAGTATTTTTAGACTGTTTTAACCGCTTTATTAAAAAATCTTCAATCTGTCTCATTATTACATTTAGTATAAATGCTATGCAAAGCCCCACAATAAATGGTTTTAATAGTGAAACAACATAGCCTAATACTGAAGCTACTGTTTTTAGGTTTAACATAACTGCATAAAGAACTATAGCAAAGGTTATTATTCCCAGTATTTTTTTGATATTCGCTTTAGACAGGTCCATATTAGTTCCTCTTTTCGCTTTTAATTCAAATTAAGGAATGGCTATGCCATTCCTTAATTAAAAAATTATATCTAATTTTTATTTTATCAGATTTTACTGCCAATTGATAGGTCTGCTTCATGCTTATCAATATAAATTGTCTGATAATCTTGAACCTCTCCTTGAATTAGCAGTCTAGCAATAGGAGTTTCTATATGCTTTTGCAGATACCTTTTTACTGGTCTTGCTCCGTATACTTTTGAGTAGGAATTATCTGCAATAAAATTCTTTGCATCTTCACTTACTTCTAGCTTGATATTTCTATCCCTTAGTCTATTTTGAATATCTGCTAGACTAAGCTCTACTATTTTTACTATTTCGCTTTTTGTAAGAGGTTTGAACATCACTATATCATCTATTCTGTTCAAAAACTCTGGTTTAAAGTTGGCTCTTAGTATATTTAGTACGTTTTCTTTCACAGCATCTGAAATCTCTCCAGATTCCTGCATACCATCTAAAAGTAGATTGCTTCCTATATTTGAAGTCATAATAACTACAGTGTCTTTGAAGTTTACAGTCTTTCCCTTTGAGTCTGTCAATCTTCCATCATCAAGCAGCTGAAGCAAGGTATTGAATACCTCTGGATGAGCCTTTTCAATCTCGTCAAATAATATCACGCTGTATGGCTTTCTTCTTACCGCTTCAGTGAGCTGTCCACCTTCTTCATAGCCTACATATCCTGGAGGAGCTCCTATAAGTCTAGCTACTGTATGCTTTTCCTGATATTCACTCATATCTATTCTTACGATATTCTCTTCAGTGTCAAACAGAGCCTCGGCTAAAGCTTTTGCAAGCTCTGTCTTTCCTACACCAGTAGGTCCTAAGAATATGAAGGAGCCTATAGGTCTTCTTGGGTCTTTTAGTCCTGCTCTTGCTCTTAGCACTGCATCAGCAACTAAATCGACTGCTTCATCTTGTCCTATTACTCTGTTGTGAAGAAGGTTAGGAAGATGCAGTAGTTTTTCTCTTTCACTTTCTACGAGCTTTGTTACAGGTATCCCTGTCCATTTTGATATAATCTCAGCTATTTCGTCTTCTGTAACTTCTTCTTTTAATAGCTGAGCTTTACTTTTTGCTTGATTTTCTCTTTCACTTTCTAGTTTTTTCTCAAGTTCTGGAAGCTTTCCATGCTTTAGCATAGCTAGCTCTTCTAAATCATATCTTCTTTCTGCGTCTTCTATCTTATGTCTAGTTTGTTCTATTTCTTTTTGTAGGTCTTTTATTTTTATTATATTTTCTTTTTCTAGCTCCCACTGGCTTTTCATTGAGCTATACTGCTCTTTTAAGATTGCTAGCTCTTTTTGAAGATCTTCTAGTCTTGCTTTTGATGAAGTATCTGTTTCTTTTTTAAGCGCTTGCTGCTCTATTTCCATCTGCATGATTTTTCTGCTTATTGCATCTAGTTCAGTAGGCATGCTATCAATTTCTGTTCTTATCATTGAAGCAGCCTCATCCATAAGGTCTATGGCTTTATCTGGCAGGAATCTATCTGAGATGTATTTATTTGACAGCACTGCGCAGGCAATAATAGCATTGTCAGTGATTCTTACTCCATGATGGATTTCAAATTTTTCTTTTATCCCTCTTAATATGGATATTGTGTCCTCCACATCTGGCTGGTCTACTAGAACTGGCTGAAATCTTCTTTCTAATGCTGCATCTTTTTCTATATATTTACGATATTCATCTAAGGTCGTAGCTCCTATACAGTGAAGCTCTCCTCTTGCAAGCATAGGCTTTAAGAGGTTTCCTGCATCCATAGCTCCTTCAGTTTTACCTGCCCCTACTATAGTGTGAAGCTCATCGATAAATAAAATAATTTGTCCCTCAGATTTGGAAACTTCATTTAGCACAGCTTTGAGCCTTTCTTCAAACTCTCCTCTGTATTTTGCTCCAGCTATGAGGGCTCCCATATCAAGCGCAAATATAGTCTTATCCTTTAACCCTTCTGGCACATCGTGATTTACTATCCTTTGGGCAAGCCCTTCTACTACAGCAGTTTTACCTACTCCTGGTTCCCCTATTAGTACAGGGTTGTTTTTTGTCCTTCTAGATAGAATCCTAATAGCTCTTCTTATTTCCTCATCTCTACCAATTACAGGGTCAAGCTTGCCTTTTCTAGCCATCTCAACCAAATCTCTACCGTATTTGTTTAGAACATCATAGGTATCCTCTGGGTTTTGGCTGGTTATTTTTTGATTGCTCCTCACCTTGCTAAGAGCCTGAAGAAATTCGTTTTTATCAATATGGTATCTGCTTATTAGGTCTTTAGTATAGCCTTGATTTTGCTCTAAAATAGCAAGATACAAATGCTCCACAGATATATATTCATCTTGAAATGCCTTAGCTTCGTCTTGAGCCTTTACGAGAATTTCGTTGTATCTTCTTGATGGATATACACTGCTTACTGACTCTCCTTGAACCTTTGGAAGCTTATCTAGATGATTTCCAAGGTCCATTAAAATTGCTGAAACTTTCTTGCCCATCATAGTCAGTAGCTTGGATATGAGACTATCCTCGCTTGCAAGCAGTGCATAGTGCAGATGCTCTGTTTCCATCTGCTGGTGGCCAAGTCTCAAAGCCATTTCTTGTGATTGAACTATGGCTTCTTGAGACTTTTGAGTTAATTTCTCCATGTTCATTTATTGTTCACCTCTTTGTTAGTTTATCAAATTAATCTAATTTAGCTAGCTCTACTGCTATTTGAGAGCCTACTCTCGCATTGTTATATACTAGCTCTATATTTGCTGCTAAGCTATCTCCTTTTGTAGCACTCTTAAGGTAATCAAGCAAGAATGGGGTTACTTTCTTTCCTTTTATTCCACCTGCTTCAGCTTTTTCTAAAGCTTCTTCAATAGACTTATTGATAAATGCTGGCTCTAGCTCGTGCTCTTTTGGGATAGGATTTCCAATTACTACTCCACCCTTTAGCTTCATGTTCCATTTATCTGCTATAACCTTTGCCATTAGCTGTGGACTCTCAATACTATAGTCAGCTTTATATCCACTTTCTCTAGTGTAAAAAGCCGGGAAATCCTCTGTTTGGTAGCCTAGAACTGGAACTCCTTGAGTTTCTAAATACTCTAACGTAAGTCCGATATCTAGTATAGATTTTGCTCCTGCACAGATTACTGCAACAGGTGTCTGAGCTAGCTCCATAAGGTCTGCTGATATATCAAAGGAATCTGTAGCACCTCTATGCACTCCGCCTATTCCTCCTGTAACAAATACCTTTATTCCTGCCATGTGAGCAATTATCATAGTAGAAGCTACTGTAGTTGCTCCATTCATTTTGTTTGCTGTGATATAAGGTAAATCTCTTCTACTTGCTTTTACTATGTCTTTAGCTGTTGCAAAATATTCTAGTTCTTCTCTTGTAAGTCCTGCCTTTAGCTTACCTTTTATTATCCCAATAGTTGCAGGTACTGCGCCATATGATCTTACTATTTCTTCTACCTTAAGAGCAGTTTCTAAGTTTTGTGGATAAGGCATACCATGTGATATGATAGTCGATTCAAGTGCTACTACTGGTCTTTTTTCCACTATTGCTTTTTCTACCTCTGGGCTAAGTTCTAAATAATTTTTCATAATTATCCTCCGTTTTTAATATAATTTAATTTCAAATTCTATATCAGTTAGCGTTTTTTCTATTTCTGATTCTGACATTGCTGGATTGATTGTACTGTAACTTTTCAGTGCTGTAAGTGAAGCTCCAGTCGCATAGGTGCAGGCTTTATCAAGCTGACTTCCCTTGAGATAGGAGTTGATAATCCCAGCCATAAAAGCATCTCCTGCTCCTGTTGCACTTTTTATATCCTTTGCTTTTGCCTTAAGAAATACTTCACTTTTTTCATCACAGGCAAACACACCTTCACTACCCATACTTATAAATACTTGCTTCAAGCCTTTTTCTAAGAATTTTTCTCCAGCTTTTCTTATATCATCTATAGTATCTGCTGGAATTCCCAGTAAGTCGCTTACTTCATGTCTATTGGGCTTTATAGTGTGGATATAGCTTAGTGAATCCTTTAATCTCATAGCTTTTTTACTGGATACTGGGTCTACAAATATCGGGATATCTGAAAAGTTCATCCCAATATAATCTATAGTTTTTTTAGGAATATTGGTATCTAGTACGATTATATTGGCATTTTTTAAAAGCAGCTGATTTTCCTGAATGAAGGTCTCATCTATTAGCTCGTATATTTCCATTTGAGATATAGCCACTTGCATGTCATTTTGCTCATCCATTATCGATAAATACATCGATGTAGGATAGCTATCAGATATCAAGGAGCTTTTCATGTCTATTCCCATATCTTCGCTTTCTTTAATGAGCTTTTGTCCGTAAAAATCATTGCCTACTGCCGATATGAGTCTTACTGGAATATCGAGCTTCGCTAGGTTTTCTGATATGTTCCTACCTACTCCACCGAGCGAGGTCTCAATCTTTCCTGGGTTTGAATCATATAGCTTTAAGCTTTCATTTGGAAATCCTTGAAGGTCTATGTTTGAGCCTCCAATTACAGTGACTTTTTTTTCTTCGCTCACTATATAGCCTTTTCCCATAATATAGCCCTTTTTCATAAGATTAGCTATGTGAACAGCCACCGATGACCTGTTAAGCTTCAGTCTATCTGCTAGGACTTGCTGAGCTATCATGGGTTCTTTTTTGAGTATTTCCAGTATTTCTCTTTCTCTAGAAGTCATGCCACCCTCCAATCCTTCTCCAACTTGCAAAATTAAACTTTTGTTTATCAATATAACTTTTGTTTAATTGTATCATTTTTGTTTATTAAACGCAATATATTATCCATAAATTTTTTCTAAATAGGATATTAGGTTTAAAAAGTACTATTATATTGATTTTACATCTTATTAATACCCAATAATTAGAATTAATCAATTGCACTTAGCTATAATTTAAGATATAAATAAAAGTAGCATAAATAAAAAACGCTTATTAGCAGATAAATTTATAAATCAGAAATAGCTTAAAAATAACTGATATTATAACTAAAGTAGTATAATGATAATTATAAAAAACGTAATATTAACGGAGGTTCCTATGCCTATAGATATATTCATCCAGCGACTATTTATCGCTTTCATCTGCGGATTAATTATCGGTTTAGAAAGACAGCTGCGGCACAAGATGTCAGCAGTAGTTACAAATGTTTTAGTCTGTATGGGCTCATTTTTATTTTTATCCTTTGCCATGCATGACTCTGCGAATGAACAAGCGAGATTAGCCTCACAGGTCATATCTGGAATTGGTTTTCTTGGTGGAGGAGTTATAATCAGAGACGGCTTTAGTATTAGAGGATTAAACACTGCTGCCACACTTTGGTGCTCTGCGGCTCTTGGTCTGCTTATCAGCCAGGGGTATATAAACTATGCCTTTGTAGGAACTGCTTTTATTCTTGGTGCTAATATATTTCTAAAGCCTCTTGCAATAAGAGTAGAGCATAGCAAATACGGCAATAGAGATACAGAGTTCAACTATAAGATAAAGCTTCAATGCAATGATGCTCAGGAAGAGGAAGTTATAAAAAGCTTTAGGTCCTCTGTTGAAAACAAAAATATCACTATTAGAGGAATAGAAAGCAGACGCTCTGATGAAACAAACCACATGAGCATCAAAATTTATATTCTTACCTTTGGTCAGAATGAAGAAGACATCTGGAAAACATTAAACTATATTCATAATAAATATGATATATATTCATATAGCTATGAATTAGAAGCCTAGGAGGATATCATGCTAAAATTCATCGCACTTGTAGTTATGCTAATCGACCATATCGGTGCTAAGTTACTCCCTCAGTTCTTTTTCCTTCGCATTATAGGAAGGCTATCTTTTCCAATATTTGCCTATATGGTTGCAACTGGGGCCAAAAGAACAAGAGATTTAGATATTTATATATCTAGAATGCTCATTTTTGCCTTTGTCTCCCAAATTCCATTTGTTTACTCGTCACCTTCAGTAAGCATGGCTGATATGTCACTACTTGAGCTTTCATTTAAATCATTTTTGCCTGGGGTTACTTTCTTTGCAAGTCCAGCAATTTTAGGTCATCCAGGGCTAAATATCGGATTTACTTTTTGCTTTGCGCTTATGGCTATTAAATTTATAAACCAAGCCAAGGAATATAAAAACGACAGAAAAAATGTAGCTCTTAGTTATCTTGGAGTAGTAGCCATGATATTAGTAGCTTTCTTTTTGAGAACTGACTATATGATGTATGGAGTAGCAATGGTTCTAGTCTTTTATAACTTTTCTATTGAAGAGAAGTCCATCTACCCTAAGCTCATATATATTCTGCCTTTGCTTATTAATGTTTCTACTATGATAGTTCAAAGCGCTTCCTTACTTACTGTTCCAATCATCAAGAGATTTAAGGACGTAGCTCCAAATATGCTCCCAAGATGGGTATATTATGGATTTTATCCTGCCCATCTTTTAATACTTGGAATTATCATGAGACAGTTTTAGTTTTTTGTATATTAAAGACCCCTGCAGATTTTGCTGGGGCCTTTGTTAATTTTGCTAGTTTATAGTTTATGACATTAGCTTACAGATATTGTTTGTAAACTCTACAGGATCTGTTATGCTTAGCCCCTCAATTAATAGAGCTTGATTGTAAAGAAGATTTGTATACATTTTAAGTTTTTCTTTATCATTTTCAAAAGCAGCTTTTAAGCTCTCGAATATTTCGTGATTTATATTTAATTCTAATACCTTTTCAGCCTTTGCTCCTTCAGCATTTGGCATAGCGCTTAAGATTTTTTCCATCTCAATGCTTAACTCTCCATCAGCAGATAGACAAACTGGATGGTTTTTTAATCTTACCGATGGTCTAACATCAGTAACTTTTCCTTCTAGAGCTTCCTTCATAAATGTAAACAGGTCTTTATTTTCTTCTTTTATTTCCTCTGTCTTTTTATTTTCTTCTTCCATATCTATTCCTAAATCCTTGCTTGATACAGATCTAAACTCTTTTTCTTTATATGACATTAGCATCTTGATTGCAAATTCATCAACCTCATCTGTAAAGTAAAGAATTTCATAGCCTTTATCAGTTAGAAGCTCAGTCTGAGGAAGCTTATCAAGTCTATCGTTTGATTCTCCTGCTGCGTAGTAGATGTATTTTTGATTTTCTTTCATACGCTCTACATACTCATCTAGCGTAACCATTTTCTTTTCAGTAGAAGAGTAGAACATAAGCAAATCTTGAAGTACTTCTTTTTCCATTCCATAGTTGCTGTAGATTCCGTACTTTAATTGTCTTCCAAAGTTTTTGAAAAACTCTTCATAGTTTTCTCTATCGTTTTTAAGTAGGCTCAGTAGCTCACTTTTTACTTTATCTTTGATTTTCTTAGCTATTAGCTTAAGCTGTCTATCATGCTGTAAAAGCTCTCTAGAGATATTTAGAGATAAATCCTCAGAATCCACCATACCCTTTACAAAGCTAAAATAATCTGGAAGTAGGTCAGAGCATTTGTTCATTATCATTACTCCACTAGAATACAGCTCCAAACCTTTTTCATACTCCTTGGTGTAAAAATCAAATGGCATTTTTTCTGGGATATATAGTATAGCATTGTATCTTACTGCTCCATCAGCACTGATATGAACGTACTTTAGAGGCTTATCAAATCCATAATGCTTTTCTGAGTAAAAGTTTTCGTAGTCTTCTTTAGTAAGCTCACTTTTATTTTTTCTCCATAGTGGCACCATGCTGTTCAAAGTTTCTTCTTCTAATACCTCTTCAAATTCTTCTTCACTGCCTTCTTTTAGCTTGCTTGTTTTCATATCCATTTTTATAGGATATCTCACAAAATCAGAATATTTCTTAACAATAGAGCGAAGTCTGTATTCATTAAGATAGTCGTCATAGCTCTCGTCTTCTGTATTTGGCTTAATATGAAGAATAATCTGGGTTCCTACTTCAGCCTTATCAGCATCTTCTATAGTGTAGCCTTCTGCTCCAGTTGATTCCCATTTGTAGCCCTTTTCTTCGCCTAGAGCTTTACTAATTACAGTTACCTTGTCAGCAACCATAAACGCAGAGTAAAATCCTACTCCAAACTGGCCTATAATATCAAATCCATCTTTAATTTCATTTTCTTTTTTAAATGCAAATGAGCCACTTTTTGCTATTACTCCAAGGTTTTCCTCTAGCTCATCTTTTGTCATACCAATTCCAGTATCACTGATTTTTAGGATTCTATTATCCTTGTCAGCTTCGATTTTGATAAAATAGTCATCCTTTGAAAAACTGATATTTTCATCAGTAAGAGCTTTGTAGTATATCTTGTCTATAGCATCGCTAGAGTTTGAAATTAACTCTCTTAAAAATATTTCTTTGTGGGTGTAAATAGAATTAATCATCAAATCAAGCAGACGTTTGGATTCCGCTTTAAATTCCTTTTTTGCCATTCATATAACTCCCTTTCACTTGATATTTATATTTAAGATTTTTCGTTATAGTTAGCACTCACTCAATTCGAGTGCTAACTATAATTTACCAAAAAAAATAGATTTGTCAATAACTTAGTTCAAAAAAAACAAAACCCGTTTATTAAATAAAACGGATTTTGAAATTTATTATTTGATTTATAGGATATTTCCTTCAGTGGTAATAGTAACCTCATTATACGGTACAATCTTTTCTGATTTGAGCATAGCTTGCTTTACAGCATAGGTCATTCCGTTGCAGCAAGGTACTTCCATTTTTACTACTGTAATGCTTTTTAAATCGTTAGACTTAAATATCTCAGTTAGCTTTTCTATATAAAATTCATTGTCATCTAGCTTCGGGCAGCCTATAAGCACTACTCTATCTTTGATAAACTCTTCATGGAATTTAGAATAAGCATAGGCCGTGCAGTCTGCCGCTACTAAAAGATGTGCATCCTTTAGGCATCCTGCTTTGGTGTTCATTAGCTTAATCTGAACAGGCCAAGTTTTTAGCTGAGAATCTCCACTTCCATGAACATTTGCAAACATCGGAGGCATATCAGCTAGAAATAAAGGTTTTTTCTCTTTTTCTTTTTCTTTTTCTTTTTCTTTTTCTTTTTCCTTTTCTTTTTGCTCTTTGATTTCAGCCATTCTCTTTTCTACTAGCTCTTTATTAAATGGCATAGCCTCTTTGTCCTCAAGCTTAATAGCTCCTGTAGGGCATTCTGGCAAGCAGTCCCCTAGCCCATCGCAGTACTCATCTGAAATAAGCTTGGCTTTGCCATCTATCATAGCTATTGCACCTTCATGACAGGCATCTACGCATAGTCTGCACCCATTACATTTTTCTTCATCTATAGTTATTATCTTTCTAATCATAATATCCTCCTAATGATTTTCACTTTGAATTTGATATTCATACTATATAAGTCATATTCTAATGAATAATTCTAATATTCGCGGTAACATAGGTTACACATTATGAGGATATTTTTTTACATGAATAACACAAGGCTGACAGCCATAACCGCCATCCCTCCGATTAATCCATATATGGAAAGATGATGCTCTCCATACTCTCTAGCTGACGGCAATAGCTCGTCAAATGAAATAAATACCATAATTCCAGCTACAGCTGCAAACAAAATACCAAAGGTCACATCATTAAAAAATGGTCTAAGAATCGTATAGCCAACTATAGCACCTACTGGCTCTGAAAGCCCTGATAAAAAAGAATACATAAATGCTTTTTTCTTACTTCCAGTAGCAAAATAAATCGGCACTGACACAGCTATTCCTTCTGGAATATTGTGAATAGCTACTGCTATTGCAATTGCTATACCAAGTGAAGGATCATGGAGTGCTGATGCAAAGGTAGCAAGTCCTTCTGGAAAGTTGTGTATAGTGATTGCAAGCGCAGTGAATACACCCATTCTCATAAGCTTTTGCTTATCCTTTTCATCATATTCATCTGCTTGTAATTCTCTGCTTGCATTTATCTTTTCGCTTTTATCCTTGTTAGCTATTTTTTGACAATACTCCCTTACATCTTCAGGTTCATTTTGAATTTGCATATCCTCTACATTTCTAACCTCATGGGGATTTTCATGGGAAGGTATCATTTTATCTATAAGAGCTATAACTGCCATCCCACCAAAAAAGCCTGCAATTGTAGTCCAGCTTCCATTTTTTTCTCCAAGAGCAGCTATGAGAGAATCCTGAGCCTTAAAAAATATTTCAATCATAGATACATAAATCATAACTCCAGCTGAAAAACCAAGTGATATAGATAAGAACTTCTTGCTTGTAGTCTTTGCAAAGAAAGCAATAGCACTACCTATCCCAGTGGATAATCCAGCAAAAACTGTAAGTCCAAATGCTAATAAAACGTTATCCATAGATTCTTTCCTCTCTTATGTCATTTTATCTTCCTCTGTATAGTATAGGAGCTGCTCCAAAAAGCACCTCTGTACTAAATGATGTTTTTTCCATGAGCATAAGCTCATCTGCAATGTGATTCATATTTCTCATATCAGTAGGCTCCATTACATTTTCAAGCTCTACCCCTGTTTTTCTTTTAAAATACATATAGTGCTTCCAAAGTCTATTTTTGATTTTCTCTAAGCTAGAAGGCTGCCTTAATATCATCATTACTTCGTGTCTTAAGGTTTCAGCTGACTCTTTATCAAATCCTTTTGGAAGCTCGGCTAGCCTTTTTCCTATTTCTCTAGCAGTTTTTTCATCAATTTCCTGACACAAAAACTTGACTATATGCCAGAACTGAAACAAATCATCCTTACTATTTATATCTACTTCCTTTGCCCAAGCAAAAGCATAGAGTCTTCTCTTCCAGTCCCATCTTCTAACTGGACTTTGGAGGTCATTTGCAGGTATAAGGAAAAAGTCTCTGTCAAGTAGCATGGCACCAAAAACTCCTGGTGGTTTTCCCATACGGTTGTTTTTGAGCGTAGTTCTATATACTCCGCACGATGGACTGCCTTCCATATATACAAAAGCAAATACGTTTGCCCTTTCAAGAGCTTCTATACTGGCATTACAGCCTTTTATGAGCATATCAGTAACATCTTTGCCTTCTCTATTTTTAATTTTTGCATTCCCCTCTAGCACAGCTCTTCCACTTTCTCCTATAACTCTGATGGGACTTCTAGGAATTCCCATTCCAGATAAACTCTCTGGACACACAGGATGCCAAATAAATGAAGTCTGATCTCTTCCAAAAAGCTCTGACATATTCCAGCCTTTTTTATTATATCTCACCTTGCACCCATACATACAAGCACTTATTCCTAAATTTATTTTTTCTTTTAGAACTGTATCCATAAACTAATCCCCTCTCATACCAAACTCTAAGCCATTAATACCCAAACCTAGCTGAATTAATATAAAAAGTAAAAAAAAGCTCGAAAAGAGCTTTTTAGTTTTAAAATATGTAATTAGAATCTAGCTTTTCCTAGTTCTTCATCTAAAAATTTTTGGATTCCTAAAAGTTTTTTATGTATAGAGCATTTATCAGCTGCATCTCTAGTACAATTTGTTTTATTTGCAAGACATCTATTTAAGTAAATATCGCCTTCGATAGCCTCTATTACTTCCTTATAAGATATTTCACCAGGCTCCTTTGTCAGAGCATAGCCCCCTGAGACTCCTCTATAAGCTTTTGTTATACCTGCGGCATTTAGTTTTCTAAGAATTTTAAGCGCAAATCTAAGGGGTACATCCTGTTCTTTTGCAATTATTGACGCACCTACTCTGCTCTCTTCTTGATTTGCCAAGTATTGTACTATCCTAAGCGCATAATCTGACTCTTGTGTTATCTTCATACAAAACTACCCCAATCTATGCATAAATATGCATTTAAATTCCTTCCTATATAACAAAATATTACAACCTAAAACTAATTCTGTCAAATACTTAGGATGTAAAATTTATACTAATTTGATAAATTTTTTAAACCTTAATTAAGTTATTGAAATTTTTGCAAAATAAATACCCAAGTCGCCTTGAGTATTTACATGCTTTAATTACTTTTTAAATATTCCAAATGGCTTTCCAAGTGGAAGGAAAACTCTTCCAAAATGGTTGTTTGCTAAATGTGCTATAGCTCCATAGAAAGCAAGTAATGAAATAATAAGCTCTGAATAAGCTGCTAGTAAATGCATTTCATGCTCCATTATTCCAAGAACTGAGCAGAACAGACCTAGGAAAAGTAAGTCGATAAAACACATAACAATGAATAAGTGCTTGTTTGTTTCAGCAGCTACAAGTGTAGCTCCCATGCTAAATATAAAGTATCCTATAAATGCGACTCCTAGCTGACGAACATCTGCTTTTGCTGCCATAGCTTCTCCAAACACTCCGTTTTGAATCATCCAAGTCATAGCTACTCCTAGCCAGAAAAACCCGTAAGCTCCAAAAACTGTAGTTCCAAAAATGTTGTTCTTTTGAGCATCTTTAAATGAAGCAAAAAGCTGTGCGCAGGCTCCTAAGAAAATAGCCCATGGTATTACAAGAGCAGTTCCTTCAGTTAATCCTAGCTTTTGTGATGCTGCTACTAGAGTTACCATTGCTAGACCAAACTGACCTAATGCCGTAGGATCTGCAGTAACTACTTTGTTTTCAATAATTTGATTGTTTTGCATACTTCCCTCCAATATGTAAAAAAATATATATTCCTACATAAGTTAACAGATTCACAAACAAAAGTCAATCAAATTTGTATAATATACAACCATAATTTTTATTATATATAAATCTTACTTATTCTGTAGTAGCAAGTCATTTTCTTTGATATATCCTTTTTTTCTCATGTACATAGAAATCGCATAACTAAGTACAGCTGGAAGTAAAAAATGAAGTAAAGCTATACCTATAAACGCTTCATTTCCCATAACTGAATATGTTGAAAACTGTCCTACGAGTCCACTAGTTCCCATACCTGCGCCAACGCTATCAGCTTTCATTTTGAAAACTGTAGTTGAAATAGGTCCTAGTAGCGCACTTGCTAATGTAGGCGGTATCCAAATAAGAGGATTTTTTATTATATTTGGTATCTGAAGCATCGATGTCCCTAATCCCTGAGAAATTAACCCACCTACTTTGTTTTCTTTATAAGACATAACTGCAAAACCTATCATCTGACAGCAACAGCCTGTAAGTGCTGCTCCCGCTGCCAAGCCTTCTAATCCTAACGCAATAGATAGTGCCGCTGAGCTTATCGGAAGAGTTAGAATCATACCCATAAATACTGCAAGTACTATTCCCATAGGTATTGGCTGAAGCTCCGTTGCTCTATTTAACAAAGAACCTATCGCCTTCATCATCATAGCTACAAAAGGTGCTATAAATATCCCTGCCAAGCTCCCTACTATAATAGTTATAGCTGGTACTAGCACTATGTCAACTTTTGTTTTTCCTGTAATTCTTTTTCCTATTTCTGCTCCTATAAGAGCTGCTACAAATGCCCCCATAGGTTCACCTATTCCTATAGTTGCGACGCCCTCTACGAACTTTACAGTGCCTGCTCCCATTGCTCCAGTTACAAGTGAAGCAAAAATCACAAGAGGTCCTGCCCCTATGGCATGAGCTACTGCTGCTCCAATAGCTGGTCCCATCATAAACTGTGCAGTTCTACCGAATAAAGATAGCTGCTCAATAGAGCTCAAATCTCCGATTTGTTTGAGTATAAGTCCAATAATAAGCGATGAAAACAATCCTAGAGCCATTCCATTGAGAGTTTTAATCAAATAATTTTTCACACTATACACCTCTTTTCATATGTAAAGCACCTGTCTTGTCAGCTACTAAACAAGTATACTATTTTATTGTTCTGCAATCAAGTAGCCTTTTTCATCTAGCTCTTTTAGGATGTCTGTCATATCTTCTTTTTTATTTACTTCTATAGTGTGAAAATGAACTCCATCAGTTATTGCTGACAATGGCTTTGAGTTTCCAGTTGAGAGCTTTGCAATAAAATTTTTAAGCTCCTTTCTAGATGAAATACCTAAATCAACTCTAATATCGCCGTATATATCATGCTCTATAATGACATCTAATATCTTTCCACCATTATCAACAATTATTTTTAGCTCTTCCTCTAAATCTTCCAAGGTATCATGCTTTGATGCAATTACCTTTCTATAGCCTTCTTCATTTATTTTTGAAATGATATAGCCCTGAGGTGTCGCAAGGATTGGTATACCTTTAGCCCTTAGTATTGCAATATCTTGAACTATTACTTGTCTGCTAACTTTAAATTCCTTAGCTAGCTCTGAGCCACTTAAATAAATGTCGCTATCTACTAGTCTTTTTTCTATCTCCAGTCTTCTTTTTGTTGCTTCCATTTTTATCATCTCCTGCAGTTAAACTTATTCGGAATATATCTTTAATTTTGATTTCAATTATATCACAATTTGCACTTTTAACTATCCAACCTATTCTATATTAGTATTTTTATAGTATAATGAAGGCTACGATGAAACCTACATTGTTTTTGATTTTATTCACCATTCATTTTATTTTTAAAGGAGTAGTAATTATGTTAAAAAAATATATTATAATAACTTCAGTTATATTTTCTTGTTTGTTTGGACTAAATCCTAGCTATGCACAGTCTCCAATCGTAGATGTAAATTTTAAAGTCAATGATATTTACGAGGATGAGGAAAGTGTAATAATTCAAGCTATAGTTTACAACCTAGGCAATACAAATATAAATGGGTTTAATGATATCGATGTAGTTTTGAAAAGTATGAATGATGAGCTAATTGCTCAAGGAACTTTTGAGATAGATGATTTAAAAACTATAAGCTTTGAACCAGGAGAATCTTTTTTCTTTACTGGTGCTATGAACAAAACAGCTCCTGTCACTTATCCCTATAAATATGTAGCAGAATCTAGTGTCAATTGGAACAATATAACAGAGCTTTCAGATGATATCAAAGTCTATATAAATAGCGAAAAAATAACTCTAGAGCAAAACCCTGTAATAATTAACAATAGAATGTTAGTTCCTATTTCAACAATAGCTTCAAATTTTGATTATGAAGTAAACTGGAATCAAGCAGATAAAACAGTTACCTTAACAAGCGGCCCAAAATCAGTAAAGCTTACAATAAATAGTACTAGTGCAAGTTTTGATAGCGAGATTGTAAGTATAGATACGGCTCCTATAATATTAAATAATAGAACTATGGTTCCTATTTCATTTATAGTGGATGCCTTTGGCGCAGATTATGCCTGGGGTGCTCAAACAAAAATTTTATCCATTTATTATTAAATACATTATAATTAGAGTATAATTTATTTTTTTATAACTAGGAGGAGTTTATGACCTATAACAGACTGATACCTGAAATCACTGTAACATCTATTAAAAAAAGCCTTTCTTTTTACTGTGATGTTTTAGGCTTTGAAAAAACTTATGAAGGCGAGGATAAGGATTTTTCTTTTATTTCATTTTATGGCTCTCAGCTTTTACTTCAAGAAAATTCTAATGAAGCATGGAAGAAATATGAGCTAGAATATCCTTTTGGAAGAGGCGTGAACTTTTCTATAGAAACTGATGACATTGATAAACTAGTTTCTAATTTAGAAAAAGCTAACATCAACTTGCTTTGTCCTTTAGAAGAACGCTGGTATAAAAAAGACAATATGGAGCATGGAGAAAAGCACTTTATAGTTATGGATCCTGATGGCTATATACTTAGATTTATGCAAGATTTAGGTCAAAAAACTATCTAAATCTAGACTAATAAACAAGAGAAAAAACCAAGAGGGAATCAAAAAGAACCGTCCCTCTTGGTTTTTTAAGTTCAGATAATTTAACTCTTCTTTCTTCACTTCTAAAAAAATAATGTTTCATATCAATTATTACTAATGCAGGTTTCAATTTAATTTCCTCCCCTGTTCAATGATTTCCTATAGAGTTTGATGTTCTTGATAATATAAATTATAATATTTATATATAAAAAGAGAAAGGAGCAATGAAATGGATTCCTTTTTTTGGGATAAAGCTAAAACTACAATTCAATATGCATGGCCAGTAATTATAATATGTATAATTTTTGCTTATGTAAATTATAGAATTTGCAAAAGTAAAATATATCCTCCACATAAAGTTACTGGATGGATGATAGCTGGCTTTTTATGGCCTTTATTATCAACTATAATTTTAATAGTAACTGCAGAGTTGCGTTATAGAATTCACAACTTAAATTGGTATTTATGCAAATCGAAAAAATAACCATAGTATATTATTGTAAGCGAACGGTCTAATAGGTCATAATGGGTAAGGTCCTATTTTTCTAATTTTGAGTCACAAAAACAATATATTATGAAATACTTATAAATTTAATCTAAGTCAAATGAGTATTCGATAGTAGAATGTTCGATGTCATCAATGTTTTCTATAAATATCTTATCAATTACAATTTCAAAACTCTCATCATAACAACTTAGCTCATCAAGTGCTTTATCAAACTCAATTTCTTTATGTAATCTACCAACAGTTAAGTGAGGGCAATATATTATTTTCCCAAATAAATAATGCTCTAATATTCCACTGTATAATTTATCATGCAGTTCAATTATATTGTCATTTCCTTTCTTAACATTAAGAAACAAATACCCATCTCTATAGTCCCCTGTAAAATCCTTTAATTGAACATTAAACTTTTTTGTTCCCTTTAATACTTTATTAACATGAGACTTCAAGTCATCAATCGATATATCACTATCAAAAGGAAAAACAATAGTTATATGTGGTGGAATACAGTTTGCAAGCGGGTCATACTTTTCTCTTATCTTATTAATAATGTTAATGTTATCAAAACTTGGAAATAAAATAATTGCTCTTTTCACGAAATCACTCCTAACAAAATTATGATATTTAATTTCAAAACATCAAAATCCATCTTAATTTGTTTCTAAATGTGTAGTTATTATACTATTGCTTCCAAATTTATCTTTTATCTGTTTTTCTATAGTAGTGGCGTGCTCGTGAGCTTCATATAGCATTATATTTCTGTCAAATATTAAATGTACCTCTACAGCAATTTTGTTTCCAATTCTCCTGGTTCTTAGATGATGATAGTTTACAATAGCCGGAGAGGTTTTGATTATATTTTCAATAAATAATATTTCATCTTTTTGCAAAGAAGCTTCCATGAGCTCGTTCACTGATGGAAGTAATATTTGAAAAGCTACTCTGAAAATAAAAATACTTACAATTATAGATGCTATCGGGTCTAAGATTGTCCATTTGCTACCTAATAAAAACGCCCCTCCTATACCTATTAGTGTCCCAACCGAAGAAAATGCATCTGACCTATGATGCCATCCATTTGCAATTACAGCTGAAGATTTTATTCTCTCACCAACAAACTTTGTGTATCTATAAAGTAATTCTTTGCTTATTATTGATATTATTGCAGCGATTAAAGGAACAATGCTCGGCTTTTCAATTAAAATATTTTTAAATAAAGCTCCATATATATTATTTAACCCTGAAATTAATATTTTATAACCTGCAAAAAAAAGTGCAAAGCTTATTATTGCTGTGGCAAGCGTTTCAAATTTACCGTGTCCATAGTTATGGCTTTCATCTTCCGGTTTATCTGTTATTTTGAAGCCTACCAATACAATGATATCTGTAAAGAAATCTGAGAGAGAATGTACTCCATCCGCTATCATTGCAGAGCTATTTCCAGTTACTCCAGCAAAAATTTTAAATCCAGTTAAAATAGCGTTTACAACAAACCCTATCAGTGTAATCTTTTTAGCTTCCTTACTTCTAATTTCTTCTGAAATTATTTGATTTTCCAACAATATCACTCCAAACTTATCATAATATATTTTATTAGATATAAAAAAACCTGTGGTACAATGATTAAACATCATAGTCCCACAGGTTATACCTGTTGCAATAAAGCCCGGTCATTACGAATTTCGTAACACCTGATCTAATAATTATTATAATTTAGTGCTAATATATTGTCAACTTTCATGCTAAGATTTTGAAGCTTAAAAATTTAGATGATATTTTAATAGAAATACTTAAATATAATTAAAATAATTACCAACCAGATTAATATAAAGGGAATGGAGTATAACCATCTTTTATTAATTTTATTTATATGCGTAGACGCTTCCATTCTACAATTTTCCATAATTTCATTAGGAATTAACTTAACGGTAATCGAAATCAGCAAAGGAAGGATAATTAAATCATCTAAATACCCTAAAAATGGAATAAAGTCTGGTATAAAATCAATAGGAGAAAAGGCATATACCATTATAATACCTGCTAAAAGCTTTGCAATTAAAGGAGTTTCTTTGATTCTTAGTGCTAGAATTAGAGCGGGTATATCTCGTTTTAATTTACTTGCTCTGCGCTTAAAATCAAACATTTACCATCCTCCAATCACAAACTACAAACTTCGCATTTTTTTACTATACTCTTAATTTATTTTAATTTCAACAAAATTAGCGAATATCGTATACCTTCATGATTGTAATTATTTATCCTATTAATTCTACGCTTCTCTTAAAATATTCAAGTCCTCTCCTGCCATTATTTTGTTCATTGTTCTCATTGCGCACATTTTTCCGCACATTGTACAAGTATCTTCATTTTCAGGCATTGATTCTTCGCGGTATCTTCTTGCTTTTTCTTCATCCATAGATAGCTTGAACATGGTTTCCCAGTCTATATCAGCTCTAGCCTTACTCATTTTGTTATCCCATTCTCTTGCTTTTGGAATTTTTTTAGCTATATCAGCAGCATGAGCAGCTATTCTTGATGCTATTATTCCTTCCTTCATGTCTTCTAGGTTAGGAAGTCTAAGATGCTCTGCTGGAGTAACATAGCATAGAAAATCCGCTCCATAGGTAGCTGCTATTGCTCCACCTATTGCTGAAGTGATATGGTCATATCCAGGGGCTACATCAGTAACTATAGGTCCAAGTACATAAAATGGTGCATTGTGGCAAAGTCTTTTTTGAAGTAGCATATTTGCTTGAATCTCATCTATAGCCATATGACCTGGCCCTTCGATTATAATCTGTACGTTTTTCTCCCAAGCACGCTTCGTAAGCTCTCCTAGTGTGATTAATTCTTTTATCTGGCAAGCATCAGATGCATCATTTATACTTCCTGGTCTAAGCGCATCTCCTAGGCTAAGGGTTACATCATACTCGGCGCATATATCTAGTAGCTCATCATAGTATTCAAAGAATGGATTTTCTGCATTGTTTAGCTGCATCCATGCATACATAAGGGAGCCACCTCTAGATACTATGTTGGTAAGTCTTTTATTTCTTTTGAAAACCTCAGCTGTTTCTTTGTTTATGCCTGCATGGATAGTCATAAAATCTACACCATCAATTGCATGCTTTCTTACTACATCCAGAAACTCTTTTGCTGTGATATCCTTAAGCTCTTTGTCATAAAATCCAACAGCATCATATATAGGCACAGTTCCTATCATAGCAGATGACATTTCAACTAGTCTTTTTCTAAATTCTTCTGTTTTTCCAAATGAGCTAAGGTCCATGATGGCTTCAGCTTTCATCTCTATAGCTTTTTTTACTTTTTCTAGCTCTGGTTCAATGTCTGGGCAGTCCTTTGATATACCTAAATTCACATTAATTTTTGTGCTTAGCCCTTGACCTACTCCTTTAGGACTTAGGCTTTTATGATTTTTATTTGCAGGGATTGCTATACTTCCATTTGCAACTCTTTCCATAAGTATATTGATATCCATGTATTCTTCTTTTGCTACTATTTCCATTTCTTTAGTTACAATGCCTTTTCTTGCTGCATCCATTTGAGTTAAATAATTCATAATAGTAATCTCCTTTTTATTTTTTAAATTTTTAATAGATTATCAACTGATTGTCTTAAATTTTTTGTGGCATTTAGGCAGTCAGCTTGTCCTAAAATTGCTGATACTACACAAATACCATCTAACCCTAGACTTTTTAGCTTTGAAATGTTTTCCTGATTTATTCCGCCTATTCCAAGCACTGGAATATTGATTTTACTGCATATATCAGAAATATCTAAAAGGCTAAGCTCACTAGCATCTGCTTTAGTTGAGGTTGGGAAAATTGCTCCCACTCCTATATAATCAGCTTCACTCTCTATTGCTTTTGTAGCTTGACTTAAGGTCTTTGCAGAAACTCCTAAAATTTTATCTTGTCCTAGAAGTTTTCTAACAAGCTTAGCCTCTAAATCATCTTGTCCCACATGTACTCCCTCAGCATCCAGTGCTAGAGCTATATCTACTCTGTCGTTGATGATGAGAGGAATATTATGACGTCTAGTGATTTCTTTTAGCTTTAATCCTATCTGATAAAATTCTCTGCTAGATGCTGTTTTTTCTCTTAGCTGAACTACAGTCACACCGCCTTTTATGGCTTCTTCCACACTATGAAATAGGTCTTTGCCAGAAAGGCAAAGTCTATCTGTAACTAAATATAATGAGTAGTCAGTTTTTTTTCTAAGCTCTGATTTTTTCATTTTCCAAAGCCTCCATATACAGATTAATTTTATTTGCATCCATAGTATGTACATAGTCAAATAATCTAGTTCTAAAGGTTCCTATTCCTTCGTTGTTTTTAAGACTGCATTCTGCTAGTTCTCCAGCTATTCCTATTACTGTAAGCGCTGAAGCTGCAGCTAAAAACGAATCTACTCCTGATGCACAAAAGCTTCCAGTTAAGGAGCTTGCCATGCATCCTGTTCCTGTGACTTGCTTCATCATTTTAGTACCATTTTTTAATCTTAGCTCTCTCGATTCATCCAGTACGATATCTACAGCCCCAGTTATAGCTACAGTGCAAGGTTTAAATTCAATGAGCTCTTTTGCACAGGATATTGCTGCATCTGATTCGCTAGATGAGTCTACTCCTTTTGTATTTCCTGTAAGTCCTGACATTGCCATTATTTCTGAAGCATTTCCTCTTATCACAGAAATATTTAATTCTTCAAATAATCTTTGAGCCCACATAGTTCTATAACTTGTGGCTCCTGCTCCTACAGGGTCTAATACTATAGGTATTCCAATTTTATTTGCTTCTTTTCCTGCAATAAGCATAGACTCTACTGTTCTAGCATTTAAAGTCCCTATGTTTAGAACTAGTGCCTTTGATAGATTTACCATTTCCTTTACTTCACTTTCATCATCAGCCATAACTGGCGATGCTCCTATAGCTAGGGTGATATTGGCACAGTCATTTATAGTTACACTATTTGTAATATGATGCACTAGCGGACTAATATCTCTAAGTTTATGAAGCGAACTTATAACTTTATCTTTCATCATAAATCTCCTTTCTTACTAACTTTTAGCTTTTTGCTATCTAATAAGTCTGTACAAGTGGTTTGTGGGACCATTTCCACTTCCTATATCCAAACTATTTCTTATAGCTCCTGTGATATATTCCTTTGCATCAAATACTGCTTGCTCTACAGATAATCCAAGAGCTAGATTAGAGGCTATAGCAGATGAAAGCGTACATCCTGTACCATGGGTATTATTTGTATTAATTTTTGGAGCATCATACCATCTGAGTTTATCTTCATAGGCAAGTAAATCTGCAGCATCATCTACTAGATGCCCTCCTTTAATAAGGACAGCCGAGGATGTTAATTTTCTAAATGCATAAACTGACTTTTCCATATCATCTTTTGATTTAATTTCTAAGCCATCCAATATAGCAGACGCTTCATGAAGATTTGGTGTAATTAAATCAGCTAGAGGTATAAGCTCTTGAATCAGAGCTTTTTTTGCATCTTTTTCAAGTAAATCAAATCCAGTAGTGGATATCATGACAGGATCTAAGACAATATTTTTAAACCTAAAGCGCTTTATTAGCTCTGCTACTGTGAGGATTATTTCAGCATTTGAAAGCATCCCTATTTTTACTGCATCTATCTCTATATCCTCTGCCACTGCTTCTATTTGTTTTCTTATTGAGAGAGATGAGAGAGTCTCTATATGGCTTACTCCTAAAGTGTTTTGAGCAGTTACGGCGGTTATTACGCTCATGCCATATACCTTATGAGCACAGAAGGTTTTTAGGTCAGCTTGGATTCCTGCTCCACCAGAAGAATCAGAGCCAGCAATAGTCAGAACCTTCTTCATGCACTATGCCTCCCATCGTCTTTAGTCAATTTATAAGCAAATGCAGACTTAAGTACTGCTATTGCTATTATGCTTCCACCAATAGTGCTTAGCATAAAAGGAACTACAAAGAAAAATGCTCCTACTTCTTTTCCAAGAATGAATTTTGCCATAGGAAAAGCAACTAGACCTCCTATGATTCCTGTTCCAATTATTTCTCCCAAAGCAGAAAGCGAAATTTTGTTAAACTTTTTATACATATACGAGGCCAGTATGGCTCCAAATATACTTCCTGGAAATGCAAGTATAGAGCCTGTCCCCAGAATATTTCTAAGCAATGATATCAAAAATGCGTTTAATACAGCGTAATAAGGCCCAAGTAGCACCGCTGAAATAACATTAATCGTGTGCTGAATAGGGAAACATTTAGCTACCCCTACTGGAATATAAATTACATGTCCTACCATAGTTCCTATGGCTACCAATAATGATGCAAATACCATTTTTTGAATCTTCATCCTACTTCCTCCTAATATAATTTTTTGAAAATAAAAAGAGCATAAACCCAATCTAGGATTTATGCCCAATATAAATAAACGGCCTAACTTCCCTACGCTGGCATTATCCAGATCAGGTTAAAGGGTCAAAGAACACATCTTTATCTCAGCCGATTTAATCGGCACCCCTAGTCTAATTTATTAAATTATTTCTTGCTCTTGTGACTCAGTTTACAACTAAAAATTTAAAAAATCAAGTCTATTTTATATTTATTTTAGTGTTATGTATGATATAAGTAATTTTAATGTGTTTTCAAATGCGGAGTAATGACTTCTTTCCATTCCATGAGATGCATGTACTCCTGGTCCAATTAAAGCACCTTTTATGTTATAGCCTGCAGTAAGAGCTGCCCTAACATCAGAGCCATAAAAAGGATAAATATCCACAGCATATGAAAGCTTGTTTTCTTTTGCAAGATTAATCAAAGTAGTTGTCATATTGTAATCATACGGTCCACCAGAATCCTTTGCACAAATAGATACATCGTATTCTGTACAGGTTAAGTCCTCACCTATGCATCCCATATCAACTGCTATAAGCTCAGTTATATCTTCAGGGATATTCGATGAGCCATGCCCTACTTCTTCGTAAACTGAAAAAACAATTCTCAAATCATATTCAGGAGTTATATTGTTATCCTTAAGATATTTCATCAGTCCAAAAAGACAAGCAACGCTTCCTTTGTCATCTATAAATCTAGACTTGATAAAACCACTAGGCGTAATAGTAGTTTTAGGCTCTATAAATATAAAATCTCCTGGCATTATGCCTAGGTTTTCTACATCTTCTTTTGTCTGAACACATTCATCTATGCGAATAGCCATGTTTTCAGTATCTCTAGGCTTGCTGCTTGCATCCTTGAACACATGAACTGCTGGACTAGTGCTTAAAAATGTTCCTGTGTAAAGCTTTCCATCTCGAGTTTTTATTTGGCAGTATTCACCATCTAGTGTCGGTACTATCGGTCCTCCAACTAAAGTAAATTTAAGCTGACCATCTGATGTTATGGATCTTACCATAGCTCCTAATGTATCTACATGAGAAGAAAGCCCTATTACTCTGTCCTTTGATTTCCCTGCTATACTTATAAATCCACAGCCTTTTTGGTTCACTGTCATTTCGTATCCTAACTCATTTACCCAAGCTTTCATTTCCTCGATTATTTCGTGACAAAATCCACTTGGACTATGAAATTCCATTAAATTCTTTGCTGTGTTTAGAATATATTCTTTGTCGATATTATGTAAGCTCATATTTCCTCCTTAGTATATGTTTTTTCCCATTGTAATAATTGTAACAAATAATAATATACATAGAAAGAAATATTATAAATAAAAATAATTTTTTATATTAACTTTTATATAGGATTACGTTAAGCCATTTTTCGTTTTCTCTACCTGCTCTTTTGTCTGATGTAATCCAGATTTCTTCAATTTTAAAAGGTGTTTTGGTATCTATTATATCCTTTACTAAGCTTTGAGTATAAGAAGTAAACACTCTTCCATCCTCTACTCTTTCAGAATCACCATATTTAAGAGATATATATACATGACCTTCTGGCTTAAGTGCTTCATAAAATTTTAGCAAGACCTTTACAAAGGCTTTTCTAGTTAAATGAATAAGAGATGAACAGGCCCAAATGGCATTAAAATCTTCATTATAATTTAGCTCTGTGAATTTCATATTTAGAACAGATTTTCCTATAAAGCTACTTGCTCTTTGGGTCAGCTTTTTACATCCATCAAAGCTAGTTACATCATAGCCTTTTTCTAGGAAATGTTTGCTATCTCTTCCAGCGCCACATCCTGCATCTAATATATTATCTCCATCTTTCAGGTATACTTCAAATCTCTCATATACATCAGACATATCTATAAACAGAGTTTCATCGGCATATGCATCTCCATTTTTTTCATAAAAAGTAATAGCTGCTTTTTCTTCCTTCCATGATCTATATGCATCAATATCTGCAGAAATTTGCTTAAATAAAAATCCAAAAATAACTACATCATCTACAAATCCACCTGGAATTAAATCTGGCAAAATATCAATTGGCGTTATAAAATATATAAGGCCTACAACTAATATCATAAGCGAGCCCATAGGAATCTGCTTGTATTCTCCAGAAATCCAGTCCTTCAATAGCGAAAATACTATCTGAAGCTTGCTCCAAATTTCATCTATAGGTCCTATTCTATTTGCCTTAGCCTTATTCATAGCTTCTTCAAGTAGCTTTGATACCTTATTTTTATCTTTCAAAATTTCCATAGCTTTAGTCTCATTTTTTTTGTAGAAAAGCGATTTAAATTTAGTTATGATAGTCTCTACCATATTATTACTTATTCTCAATTCATCTCATCTCCATTTTTAATTAATTAATCTTATACAAAAACTCTCTCATATTCTGATATAATAATTATTATACTACAAATAAGTAGTTGATTATTGAAAATTATTTTACAAAAAAAGAACTCCATCCATTAAGGCAACTAAAGATTGCCAGTGAGTCTCTGAAAGCTTGCTTTATCTACAATAAAAATCTATTAAATTGGAGGTATTATAATATGTATGCAGCATTCGAAGGACATAGTCCTGTAATTGATAATAAATGTTTTGTAGCTGATGGCTGTCAGGTCATTGGAAATGTAGAAATGTTAGAGTACAGTAGCATTTGGTTTAACTCTGTAGCTAGAGCCGATGTAAATAAAATTTTGATTGGCAGATACTCTAATGTTCAAGATGGAAGTGTACTTCACTGTGATGATGACTACCCACTAATTATTGGCGATTATGTAACTGTAGGACATAAAGCTATTCTTCACGGCTGTACTATAGAAGACCATGTTCTAGTAGGTATGGGAGCTACTATACTAAACGGAGCGGTAATAGGAAGAGGAAGTATTATAGGCGCTGGAGCAGTAGTTAAGGAAAATATGGTAGTGCCACCATTTTCTATGCTTGTAGGTGTCCCTGCAAAAATTCTTAAACAACTTCCTGAGGATACTACTGCACTTCATAACCATGCTGTAAAGTATAAAACTCTATGGGCTAAAAGATATGCAATTTTGCCTGAAGATGATGGTGAAAGCTTCGAGGATTAATATATTGTAACTATAACGTATGAATAAGATATTTATAATAATCCTTTTTCAAACTATATTTAATTTAATAGCCATAATTCATACAAAAAAAGGTAGTACATATGCACTACCTTTTTTGTATTCAACTAAAATCCACTATATTCTAATGACCACATCCATCGCCTTCATGCATATGGTCGTGACATACACTTCCTGTTGATTTTAGTTCACCGCTTAAGTATGAATTTATAGTATTTTCAAGCTCTCCCTGAGCTCCTATTATTACTTCAATGTTTTTTTCATTGAATATCTCGATAGCTCCTCCTCCCATTCCACCAGAAATTATTACATTAACTCCTTGCTCATGTAAAAATACTGGAAGGAATCCTGGTCTATGACCTGGGTTTTTAACTTTTTCAGAATTTACTACTTCTTTGCCATCCACTTCATAAATATGAAAGTGCTCACAATGTCCAAAATGTTGTGTTACCATACCTCTGTCACTTGCAATTGCTATTTTCATAATCTTCCTCCTAAAAATGTTTTTATTTTAATATTTTTGATAAACGCTTACTGTAGCTATCTAAGCCACTTACCTCTGAGGCTAAAGCTGTCATAGGTAATATATCAGCTCTAGATATGTCCTTTATATCAAATCTTCTATTAAGAGCCATGAGCTGTTTCACTCCTGTACTTACTCTTTCTAAATATGAGTAAACTCCTATAGCACCCGCTGGAAGATTCACAGCATCTTCATATATAGTTTTAAGTTGCTTAATGTCTTCAAATATCTCTTCTTTAGTATTTCCAAATCGCTGTATGTCTGGGAAGATTTTGCTATTATCAATAGCATCCCCCACATGTTTTCCTGATATTGCAGCAGCCATGGCGGCTCTTCCTATAGCTACAAAGTTAATATATGGCGCTCCAAGGGACAGTGCTTTATACACTTGGTCTTCCATAGTTATACCACCAGTAATTGCAACTTGGACTTTTTTATAGCCTTCACTATAAATTTTTTCTAAAAGTGCATATACTATGCATTCTAGCTCTACTGTTGGGATTCCCCACTCATTCATCATCTTAACTGGACTATTTCCAGTTCCTCCACCTGCTCCATCAAATGTAACTAAGTCAACTTCACACTTAGAGGCTATCTTTAATATTCTAAGTAAATCCTCAGGGTCAAATGGGCCTGTTTTAAAGCAAATTCTCTTTGCTCCTTTTTCTCTAAGCTCTGCAATTCTTTTTTCAAAATGGTCTTCATCCCAAACAGGTAATTTACCAATTCTTTCAAAAACTTGGCCAATTCCTGATTTATAAGCTTCTGCAATTTTTGAATCACTAGGATTAGGGTAAACCACATAGCCCATTTTTTGAAATTTAAGAGCATCATTTATATCTTTAATTCTGCCCATTCCTTGTATGCCTTTTGCCGCTTGTCCAAACTTTATTTCTACAGATTCCACTCCTAATTTTTCTATGGCATAATCTAAAACTCCTAGATACTCATCATCCATATTGGCTTGAAGTATAATATCTCCATAACCATGATAATATTTTCTAAATGTATCTACCATTTCTTTGATTAAGGGAGAATTTACAACTTTATTATGGTCTAGCTCAAGAGCTTTATCTTTAGCTACTACGTCCTCCCCTATAACTATAGGAACTCCAAACACTGCCGCTCCAGCATAGTAATCCTGCCAGTTTAACTTAGCAATCGCGGGTAATATATAGGGCCCTTTTACAGGTATAGGATTTTTTATGCCAAATGTAGTCTTAATTTCTGCTTTAGGATAGGTTACTTCATAAGGATCCATACTCTCGCCTTTTGCTTGAAAGACTCTTCCATTGATATTAAAATGAGAAAAATCAAGTGAGTATTCTTTTTCTGATGCAAATTGATTTATGTCTGTAGCATATGGATAAATTGCTTCTGAGCCTCTCACTGCTGATAGTCCTATTTCACATGGGCCTACGCAATTTGCAGTACATACACAGCACATGCCTGAGCTAAGTGATAGATTCTCTGGTGTCCTCATTTTAGTGTTAGATAAAGTACTTCCTAAAGAGATACGTTTAGACATTTTTAGCACCATCCTCACATTTTATAAAATTTAATATATTAGCTATAATATTTTTTACTGCTTTTCCAGAAACTGTATCTTCATCTATTATGCTTTTGCCTTCATTTATAGCTTTTACAGCCTTATTATCAAAAGGAATATTTCCTACAAAAGGTATATTTTTCTGTATGCAATATTCTTCTATTTCCTCTGCTTTTTTTATATTTGTGTCATATTTATTGATACAAACAGCCACTTTAGTTTTGAAATGATTTGCTGTTTCTATTATTCTTTTCATATCACTAATTCCTGAAATAGAAGGCTCTGAAACTATAAGAACAAAATCTACTCCTGTAATAGATGCTATTACTGGGCATCCTATGCCAGGAGAACCATCAATAATAACTATCTCATCAGTGACTAGATTATCTCTTAATCCTTTTTTGACTTCAGATACTAACATTCCAGATGTTCCACTGCCCATCTTTAGCTCTGCTGTAGAAAAAACAGCATCTGACTTATATAGCATAAGCTCTCCAGCTACATCTTTTTTCATAGTGATGGCATTTACCGGGCAGACATATCCACAAAGACTACAGCCTTCACATGCAAAAGGATTTACTTTGTAATCTGATTCATTTTCTATGGCATCAAATCTGCATTTTTCCATGCAAAGCCCACAATTGATACATTTTTCAGAATCAATTACAGCTTTATCCATACCATAATAATTTGAACTTATTTTATTTGTGTTTTGATGCATAAGTAAATGTAAATTAGGAGCATCTACATCGCAGTCAGCATAACCTTTTGCATTTGAAAGCTTAATAAATGCTGTAGCTACTGTAGTTTTACCTGTTCCACCTTTACCGCTAAGAATTAATAATTGCTTCATTTTGAGCCTCCTTAGTGATATCAGTTAACAGCTTTGCAAATAAGTCATGATAACTCCTGTTTTCTTTAGAAACTATTTTCCCATCAGAGTTTAGTTTTCCAAGCTCAACATCAAATGGAATTTCGCTTAATATTTTTATTTTATTATTCTCGCAAAATTCCTTTGAGGGATTGAATCCATCTTGGGTTTTATTTAGAACAACACCAAAAGGTTTTTTAAATAATCTTACTAAATCATAAACCATCTCTAGATTATAACTACCAAACAATGTAGGTTCAGCTACTAGTAGGCAGTAATCAGCGTCCTTTATGCTTTCCATAACTATGCAGGCACTGCCTGGTGGGCAATCTACAATAGTGACTTGCTCATTTATATTTTCATCCTCTACCATAGCTTTTATTATAGGAACTCCAGAAGCTTCTCCGGTGTTTAATATACCTGTCATAACTGTAATCTCTTCTAGATTACCTTTTTCTATTTTACCTATCGATTTATTAATTTCAGATATCGCATTTTCAGGACAAACTTCCATACATCCTCCACAAGAGTGGCAAACTTCACTAAATACTTTTACTTTGTTATTTATGTAAACTAAAGCGTTAAATTTACAAAAATCTACACATTTCCTGCATCCATTGCAAAGGTAGTCATTCACATATGGAATTTTTACCGATACATCTTCTTTAGTCAAGTTATCGGGTTTGAAAAAAAGATGGCCATTTGGTTCTTCTACATCACAATCTAAATAAAGAGCCTTTTTCGCAGTGTAAGCTAAGTTTACAGAAACTAAAGTTTTACCAGTACCACCCTTACCGCTAAGGACTGCAATTTTGAGCCTACTTTCCATGATTATGCATTCCTTCATGAATTTCAGTCAGTTCATTAAGCTTTCCAGCTTCATAAGCTTCTAAATTGGATTTTATGGAGTCCCCTTGAGTTTTGTACATTTTAATATTCGCTCCATTAATCACATCCGCAGCATTTCCTCCGCATCTTGGAGTAAGTAGTACATCAATTTTTCTATCAGCTAAGCTTTGAGCCGCTTTTATTCCAGCTCCTCCTGGGCTAGATGCTGCTTCATTGTCAAAAAACTCAGCTTCTTTTGAGTCAGTATCATATATCATATAATATGGAGTTCTTCCAAACGATATGCAAACCTTTGACTCTATGTTCTTTTCATCTACTGGTATAGCTATTTTCATGCTTTCATCTCCTATTATTTCTTTATTGGCATATGCCTTTTATATTTTTGATTATACTCTTATAATTTTTGATGTCAATAAAAGTTTTTAGCATATGCTATTTAATCTTTATAGAATAGCTTTATGATTCTTGATATAATCTGAAAATCTATTTTTTTAAAGCAAGCATTATTTTTTTGCAAAAAATAAAAAACTAAGAATCACGTATAAGCTGATTCTTAGCTTCAAAATAAATTATTTAGTTATAAATTACTAAATTCAAAATCATCCTCAAAAACTTGAGCTGTGTCAGGCGCCTTTTTGTGTTTCAAAATGCGCAGAACTTTTTCTTTCTTCTTTAAACTCTATCCATAAATCTCTAGCTGCATTCATAGTTATTCTAGGAACATTTCTTTCTGCAAATAGCTCCGCATACCATCTTTTTGCATCTTCATAATCGTTAAGTCTTCTGCTTAGCTCTGCAAGAGTATAAAGCATAAAATATCTTTTATATCCTATAGCTTCAAAATCTTCATTTATATAACATTTTTTATAGTTATCATAACTTAGCTTAAGATAGTTCATTTCACCTTCAATATTTCCTTGCTCTCTGTAAAGCCAAGCTATTTTCAAAGACAATCCTGCTTTTACATAATAAGGTTCTTCTATTAGTTGGGCAATGTATAGTCCTAGTTTTAACGTTCTCAGTCCATCCTCATGAGTTCTTTCACCTGTAAGTCTAGTAAAATCCTTTATATTTAGAAGGTACTGAATAATCTTTTCTGTTTTTTGTATATTAAGCCTTTTGTTTGCATTCTCTCCAAAGGCATATCCACAGTGTGGGCAGATGTTTATTTCATAGTGGTAAGGATTTACCCCTTTGTATATTTTATGATTATCAGATTCTACCTTTTCTACTCTTAATTTAGAACTGAGGGGTTTTTTAGTTGTAAAATTTGACTTGCAATTTGGACAAGCATATTTTTTATCGTATAGTAAAATCATTTTACATCCCTCCTAACTAAAACTATACACCCAGAAATTATCTTAGTCAATAGTACTATGTTAAATTAGGCATAAAAATAAATTTATGGGTCTAAAGGGACTAATTACCTATCACGATTATTTGACAACCTCTGACATCAAGCTAGTGTAAAAAGCAATTATATCTTCTTTAGTTTCGAAGCTTCCTTGTGCCTTATCTTTTGAACCTCCGCCTTTTCCATTATAGGTTTTTATATTTGATTTAAAAAACTGTCCTAGATTTATGGCGTCATTTTTTGTAACAGCAGTAATCTTATTATCAATCGTAGTTGCAAGAATAACTGTATTTGATTTTTCAAGCAAAATAGACTCTATATGAGCTAGTGTAGGAAAATCTATATCGTCAAAAATAAGAGCTATCGTTTCATCGGCCTTTATATTAAGTGAAATATTTTTTGCAAGATCTTTTCTTATTATATCACTTTGCTTCTTTAAAGCAGATATATCTTCTCTTTGCTTTTGTACCTTCGTCAAAATCATTGATTCTTCTGCTGAAAGTTCCTTTTTTAATGATTTAATAATATCGTTTTTTTCTCTATAATCGTTTAGGGCTCTATATCCACATAGGAAAGAAATCCTAGTCATTCCCTTATACGATTCTGCTTTTATTATTTTAATTATACCCACTTCTCCTAGATTTCTTACATGAGTTCCACAGCATGCACAGCAATCAGCTTCACCCATAGATACTACTCTTATATCTTCCTCAGCAGTTATTTCTTTTCTTATTGGGTATGCTTTTAAGCCTTCTGTGTCTGTAACTATCTGGTCTACTTTTTGATTTTCAAAAATATATCTATTGGTTTCCTTTTCTGCCTCAGTCAGCATCTCTTCTGTCATATCTTTTATATTGATATCTATAGTTACAAATTGCTCTCCAATATGAAAGCCCTTGTTAGCTCCACCAAACAATTTCAGTATCACTCCAGAAAGAGCATGCTCTCCAGAGTGTTGCTGCATAAAATCAAATCTTCTATGAAAATCTATCTTGCATTTAACTTTTGAACTTTTAGGAAGCTCATTTACATAATGATACACTACACCATCTTTTTCTTTTACATCAAAAACTGGTATTTCTTCTATTTCTCCTCTATCACTGGGTTGTCCTCCACCTTCTGGATAAAATATAGTTTCATCAAGTACAATTTTATAAAAATCTTTATCCTTAAGTATAGCTACTATATTAGAACTTGCCTCTACCATGTATGGATTAAAATAATATAGTTTATTTGTAGGATTAAGATTAGCTATATCTACTTCAAAAAAGTCATTTAATTCATTATTCATTTTATCTCTCCTAGATTAAAATATTTCAAGCACTACAGGGCAATGGTCAGAGCCTAGAATATCCATATGAATTTCAGCATTTTTTAGCTCGTTTTTCAGTTTGTTTGATACACAGAAATAGTCAATTCTCCAGCCTGCATTATTCTCTCTGGCGTTGAATCTATATGACCACCACGTATACATTTCAGTAGCATCTGGATAGAAAAATCTAAACGAATCAATAAACCCACTATCTAATAGATTAGTGAATTTTTCTCTTTCTTCATCGCTAAATCCAGGATTTTTCCTATTTGATTTAGGATTTTTAAGGTCTATCTCATTGTGAGCTACATTTAAATCTCCACAAACTATAACAGGCTTCTTCTCGTCTAACTCGTTTAAATAATTTCTAAAATCATCTTCCCACTGCATTCTGTATTCAAGTCTAGCTAATTTTGGCTGAGCATTTGGGGTATATACATTAACAAGATAGAAGTTATCATATTCCAAAGTAATTACTCTACCTTCTGTATCGTGATGCTCTATATCTATTCCATAAGCAACAGAAATTGGTTTTATTTTAGTGAATACTGCTGTTCCTGAGTAGCCTTTTTTTTCTGCATAATTCCAATACTGCTCATATTCATTTAGCATCAAATCTATTTGGCCTTCTTGAAGCTTAGTTTCCTGTATGCAAAAAATATCTGCATCTACTTCGTCAAAATACTCTAAAAAGCCTTTTTTGACGCAGGCCCTTATTCCATTTACATTCCAAGATACCAACTTCATATTTAACTCTCCTTTTATATAAATTATTTTCTTAATTATATCATAAAATATCAATCGAACTAAGGCTAACTAAAACAAAGTAAAAAGTTATAAACATTAAATATATTCTCTGACTTTTACTGTATTAAAAGGGTATTATTGAATACTAGGAGGTGTATTATGACAGAAGAAATAAACAACCTACTAAATTCCAGAAAACACATAAGCGCATTTATTGAATGTATGAAAAGTCGCACTGAAGAAGATGTTATTTCAGCAAAAAAAATCCTAAAGGAAATAAAAAGCTACTCAAAGCTAAGTGATGATTATAAATCCTATAGCATAAAAATCAAAAGCATTAATGAAGAAAAGCAATTCACATATAGTGTTTCTCGCAAATTTAAGAACTATTTAAATCAAATTGAAAATACTGTGGATTTAACTAATAAAACTATAGGCTATCTTGAAAATACTGATGGATATCTGTTTAACTATTTTTCAAATTCTGGACATAATTCTGTTGGCTATACCCTAGATGAAACTAAGTGGAGCAGAGCAGCTTTTAGCAATTTTCCTGTATATAAAAGAGAATATATGAAAGCTCCTCTTCCAAAGCTTTGTATAGGAAATGAGTTTAATCATAATATAGACTTATTTATTTGGATAGTAGATGACTATATAGCAGAAAAGTTATTTTTAGAATCTATATTAGCAGACGATACTATTGCTATTTATATTTTTTCTGATTCACTCAATGTTAGCCAATTCCCTACACATATTACATCTGGTAAAACTGCAGTTCCTGACGGACTTGAGGTTTTAAAAAGCAAAAGCTTAATATTTAGCGTAGATATAGATAAATGCAGAGATAATAACGGGTTTATGTACTCAAGTAAAGGTCATTATTTTGTTGAAACTATAAAGCAATATATACGTAATCCTAACATCACTTATAGCGAGTCTTACTTAAAAGACTATTACGAGAAGTTCACCCCATCAAATAGACGAGATAATTATTTATGGTCTTTTGATGCTGATTGTTTTCCCATGGACCATGGCTGGCTGTATGATCCTTGGAGAAAGCCGGCCAATCCACCTCTTAGATTAACTAGATTCGAAACTAGAAAGGGAGGTAATCACAATTTCGGGCCTAATACAGAGGAATTTGGAGAAGCTGAATTTAAAAGACTTGTAAGTGTATATGAATCTTTAAAATTAAATGGATATAATCCAGACCTATATGTAGATGGATATATTACAGGATATCTTCTTGTTAGAAAAAACGATTATAGGTATGTAATAAGTGAAGGTCAACACAGAATAGCCGCACTTGCTGCACTTGGATATGATAAAATCATCTGTAGATTTGACCTAAAGCCTTGGACAAATGAGATAGTTTTTTATAACCAAGCTCCAAAATGGCCTCAAGTTGAAGCTGGCATTTTTAGTTCAAAGCTAGCTAAACTTTGCTTTGAGCATTTTTTTAAGGATAACAATACAAAGCTTTGTGCATTTTTAAATAGTAAAAACTAATGATAAAGTTTGTGATAATCTAATTAGCTAATATTTCTTACTAAAGTTTTTATCTGTTCTTGCGTTCACAAAAAATACTTCCGAGGATTTTGCTTACCCTTAGGCAATTTTCTTCGGAAGTATTTATTTCAATCAACATAATTAAAGTTTTATAAATATTATCAGAACTTAACTGAAATTGTTTTTGTGCTCTGATCCCAAAAAACATTTGCTCCTAAATTTTCAGAAACAAATTTCACAGGAACCATGGTTCTTCCTTTAATTATTTTTGGCTGAACGCTACTATCATCTGGGTCAATTTGAGTAGTTACTCCATTTACTCTAGCATTACTGCTGTCTATCCATAATTCAATAGTTTTATCAGCTTGAATTATAGTTATCTTTTTATCTACTGGATCCCAGCCTACATCCGCTCCCATTGATGAAGCTATATATTTAACTGGAAGTAATGTTCTTTCGTTATATATTGTAGGAGGTGAATCTAGCTTAAATTTTTTGTTATTCATAAATAAAATATTTTTATCAAGCCTAAATAAAGCTATATTTTGCCCATTTGGTCCAATAAGAACTGCTCTTTCATCTGTATTCCACTCGTCAGATATTTCATCAGAAAAATCATAAGAGTTATAATCAGATATTCCATCAGTATTTTCATCTGTATAAGTGTCAGTTATTCCGTCAGTCACGCCATCAGTAATTCCGTCTGTAGTCTCGTCTGTTAAGCCGTCAGTCGTTTCATCTGTAATATCATCTGAATCTGATATAGTAAAAATAACAGCATTATCATTTTTATATTCGCTTATCCCTATTTTTTCATCGGCTGCATATACTGGTGTCATAAGCCTAGAAACTATAAGGGCCGTAGCTAGAGAGCTTGCAACAGCAGTCTTTATTAGTCTTTTTTTCTTGTCTTGATTTATGGTCCAAAAATAATTTTGTCTATTAAACCTATCTAGCACCCGTTTTTTCATATGACCCTATCCTTTCATGGTTATAAAAAAGAAACATACTCCTAAAACATTTTCTGCGCACGATTTGATTTGTTATTTAATAAGTACCCACGATTGGTATAAAATATCAAAAATACCTCCAAGCATATAATGTGATTTTAATAAAACACACTATATGCTGAAGGTATTATGTCATTGATATTATTTAATTAGCTTTTACTCTGCTTCTATCATAAATGCATCTCTTTCATATTTGTAGCCACCAAAATCTATATATTCAGCTACCTTTGCCCCTTTAGGAAGAATTACGTCCTTTAGAGCATATTCCTTAAATTTCTGGTAGCCAGCTCTGTCTACTATATAGCCAACGTGCTCTTTCGGAAGGCTTCTATCTATATATTCATCTACGAAGGCATAGGTATTTTTGATAACCTTTACTATTGTGTCCTCATCTACCCACTCTAAGAAGGTTCTAGCTATTCTAGGATTTTTCTTTCCTGTTCTTCCCATTATAACCAGTCTGTAGTATTTCTGTGGATTACGGCTCCATGCCTGAGTTGGGCAAGTAAGGGCACACTCTCCACATCCTACACATCTTCTTTCATCTCTTACTACCTTTCCATTTTTCATAGAAAGAGCTCCTGTAACTCTAATCTTGCAGTTTTTAACACAGGCTTCACAGCCTATACACTGACTATAGTCATATTCAACCTTTGCCGTACCTATTACTCCAAAATCCTGCATGTGAGCTTTTATACAGTCGTTTGGACATCCTGTACAGGCAACTTTAAAGTGATGGTCATGAGGAAATATTGCTTTTTCGATTCTCTTTGCAAGCTGGGTAGTATTATAGTTTGCAAATGGACAGACCTTATTTCCAATACATGCTGATATATTTCTAGTTCCTGCTGCTGGATATCCTTTATTTGGTTCACCGATTTCTACACCATTATCAACCTCAAGCTTTTGAATTACAGGCTCTATCATTTTGTTGACTTCAGGCATATCCTCAAACCTTATTCCTGTTATTTCAAAACCTTGTCTTATAGTGATGTGCATCTTGCCATCTCCATATTTCTTGGCTATATCATGAAGTATTGGCATAATATCTGCATCAAGCTCTCCACCTGGAATTCTTACTCTTAGAGAGGTAGTTCCTCTATGTTTTGTGATACGAAATGCATTCTTTTTTATTTTTTTAGTATTTAAATCAAGCATCCTTACCCCTCCTAATCTACTAGTTTGATAGCTTTATCATATCTGAAAACTGGACCTTCAAGACAGACATAGGTTTCATCTACTTTACAATGTCCACATTTTCCTAGTCCACATGACATCTTTCTTTCAAAGGACATCCAAATCTGTTCTTTTGGCATGCCTATCTGCTCGAAGCCAAGTGCAGTAAATTTCATCATAGGAGGTGGTCCTACTATAATTACATGAGTTTTTGCAATATCCTTTATTACCATTTTTTGAACATGCTCAGTAACAAAGCCTGTACTTCCAAACCATCCTTCTTCTGGTCTATCAAGAGTTACATTGACTGGGAATTTCTCTCCCCATTTTGCTAGCTCAGGTACAAAAAGTCTGTCTTTCATAGACTTAAATCCAACAATAAGTCTAAAGCTACTAAGTGAATCCAGATTGTTGTAATAGTAGTTTATAAGATTTTTTACTGGAGCTAGGCCAGTTCCACCTACAACTAATATTAAATCCTTGCCAAAATTATCTTCAACTCTAAATCCGTTGCCATAAGGTCCTCTTAAATATATAAAATCACCTGGTTTTTTTTCAAATAATTCATCAGTAACTTTTCCAACTTTTCTTATAGTCATCTCTATATAGCCATCACCAAAATCACTGATTGAAATTGGCGCTTCACCTACTCTAGGAATGGATAACTGAACAAACTGACCACTTCTAACCTTTAAATCTGATTTTACAAAGAATGTATAATCTATGTCTGTCTGCTGATTAATTTTAATTATTTCTGCTGGAAATGGAATATATGGATTCATTTTATCCCTCCTTGATAGTATCGTTTACTTTTTTAGTTACCTTGTTAATACAGTTTGAAAATGATATATACTCTGGGCACTGGTCATCACATCTGCCACAGCCTACACACATATGACTTCCAAATCTTTTATTAAAATCATATATTTTATGCATAGTTTTAAATCTCATTCTAGAGCCATAGTCATTTCTAAACACGTGTCCGCCAGCCATATCTGTAAACTTATCAACATGACATCCAGCCCAGGTCCTTCTTCTTTCTCCATTGTCCACATTGTCATCATAAGCTATATCTACAGTAGTAAAGCATGAACATGTAGGACATGAAAAATTACAGCGTCCACAAGCAATACATCTCTTTGCATATTCTTCCCACATTTCATCGTTAAATAAGCTAGTGTCAATCTTTTCGCCATCTGGAAGATTTACAACTATATCGTTTTCCTCAACAAAATCTGGTTTAAAATCAATTTTATCAAGGTTATTAAAGTAATCAAAAAATATTGAGTCTTTTACTTCTAGCATTACTGAGTCTTGCTCAAAGCCTATACCCATAGAGTAATTGTCAGTTTTATTTGTTCCCATACTTACGCAAAAGCAATTTTCAAAGCTTTTATTACATCCCATTACTATGTAGCTAATATTATCTCTTTTTCTTTTATAATAAGGGTCCTTAACATCTCCATTTTTCAGAAAAATTGAATCTAGTTTATCCATAGCATGAATATCACATGATCTTAGAAATACTAAAAACTTTCTATTTTTAACTAGTGGCTCAAGTAACTGCTCTCCAACTATATTAAAAATGGTTTCTGTTGCAGGAAAAGGTATTTCCTTTGCAGAAAATCTCGATTTTTCTTTGTATTCTATTTCTTCTACCTTTGATATTTTTTGATATCTGATATTATCTGTGTCTGAAAATCTTCCTCTGCCTTTAATTCTAACTGGCGCATAGATTTCATAGTCATTAGAAAGCCTTTCAAGGATTTCATTGAACTTTGAATTACTAATCTTATAGCTCATAGTTTCCCTCCTCGTGATTTAAATCTTTGGTAATCTTTTCCTGTTACTTTCATAAATATACCCATTAATCGTTTGTTAATCATCTAACGATACAATATCACTTAAAAAAATATCTTTCTGTGATAATTATCACAATATAAGCCCCAAATATGTAAAATTTGCTAGGTTTCATATTATATATAGCTGTATTGCAAAATTTTCTTATCAATTTTAATTTCAAAGAAAGCATCCAAATGAATTTTTATATCAATTTAACAAAAAACTTCTTTTGTAATCATTGCATTTATGATATAATTCTAAACAGGTTAAGAAATACTACTAAAATAAATCAATTTTATAGGAGGAATTTTATAATGGAAAGAATAGTTGGAATGAAAGCTCCATCATTTAATATGGCAACAGCACTAGGAGACGGTAGTGGATTTGGAAGAGTTTCTCTTGATGACTATAAAGGCAAATGGCTTGTACTTTTCTTTTATCCCCTAGATTTTACATTTGTATGCCCTACAGAAATCACAGGATATTCAAAAAAATACGATGCATTTAAAGGTATGGACGCTGAAGTACTTGGTGTAAGTATAGACAGTGAGCATTCACATAAAGCTTGGATAAATTCAGATTTAGGCAAGCTAAACTTCCCTCTAGCTGCAGACCTTACTAAAAAGGTTGCAAGCGATTACGGTGTACTTATCGAAGAAGAAGGAATTGCTCTAAGAGGATTATTTATAATAGACCCTCAAGGTGTTGTTAGATACAGCGTAGTTCACGATTTGAATGTTGGAAGAAGTGTAGATGAAACTTTAAGAGTACTTAAAGCACTACAAACAGGAGGACTTTGCCCAGTAGACTGGTCTGAAGGCGAAGATTTACTTTAAAATAAACTTGCTTTATTACAACAAAAGCTATGAATCTCAACTTTCATGAGACTCATAGCTTTTTAATCGCTACTTTTCACATATTTCAATAGCTCTTTTTTGTCTTTTATTATTATTTTATTGTCCATAAGTGATATGACTTTGGCTTTTTCTAGTGTAGTCAAAAATCTACTTACAGTTTCTCTGGAGGTTCCTACCATTGCTGCTATATCGGTTCTATTTATATCTAGGTTTATAAGACTTCCTTCTGGATGTGATATTCCATAATCTCTGGACAGCTTCCAAAGCTTTGAAGCTATTCTTTGTCCAGTTTTTAATCTTCCTAGATTAAGAGCTTGTCTTTGAGTTCTTCTTACTTTTTTTGTAAGGGATTTTATTACTAATATATTTAACTCTTTATACTTAAGCATGAGAGTTAAAAGCTCAGTTGGTTTTATATTGAGAAGGACAGAATTTTTTAGGGCTCTAGTGCTATTTGAGGTTCTTAGGCCATCAAGTGAAAGCTCATTTATAAGCTCTCCTTCTCCAAAAATATATAATATTTTTTCCTCTCCTGTTTCAGAAAATTTAGAAAGTATAGCATTTCCACTTAAAACTATAAATACTGGTATTTCCTCTTCACCCTCTAGATAGAGCAAGGTTTCATTAGTATAGTTTATAATTTGGGATTTAGAAACAAGTTGTTTTTTTGCTTCATCTGAAACTTCTTCCCAGCCCTTTATATTTAGTGTATTGATGTCTGACAAAATACCACCCCTATGGTTTATTATTAATCAGTGTAAAATAATAAGATAATCTTAAAGCAAAATCCTCCATAGTTTTAAAATCCGCAGATTTTGGATCTACAGAGTTTCCATCTAAATCCATAGATGCTATCATTGTATTTTCAACAAAAAACATTCTATATCCAATTATTTCACCGTTTTCATTTTTCTGGTCCTTATACTCAGTTGGTACGGCTAGAATAAATGTCACCTTATTGTCCCAGTAATATATCTCGAAATTCATGCTTTTATCATATGCGTAGATTTTGTATAGATTATCTTCTTTATAATAACTTTTTACCTGCATTTCCATATATTCATCATACCATGATTTTGACTCTAGTGTACCTATTTCAGACTCAACATGTATGAAGCTATTAGTGATTTCATCTATATATCGCTCAAAGGTTTCATTATCTATATCATCTAAATTTAGCTTCTTCTGATTAGGAAGCTCAAATTCTTCTTGCTTTGATATAGACTCGTTTGTCAAGCGATAATCTTCCTCAATATTTTTTTGTGGAAGTCCTAGTAGCACTAAAAAAGAAATAACAATCATAGCTATTACAAGAAGGATTAGTGTTATTAACTTGCCTCTTTTAGACATAATTCACCACCCTCTCATTAGTTCTCTTATATAGAATACCCACAGAGTTAACAATTATTTATTTTTTAAAAACAATTTATCATGATATAATTTGTATGGAAGAATGGAGGTAAAAATGAAATATAAATTATTACTTTTTGATGCAGACGAAACTCTTTTTGATTTTAAAAAAGCAGAGAGGTATGCAATTGAAGAATCTCTTAAGCATTTTAATATAGCTTATGAAGAATCCGTTCATATACCTCTATATCACAAGGTGAACCACGATATATGGAAAGAATTTGAACAAGGAAAAATTACTCAAGATGCACTTAAGGCGGAACGCTTTCGAAGATTTTTTGATATCTTAGATTTAGATTTTGACTCGGTGCTTTATTCAAAAACATATATGAAGTATCTAGGGCAGGCATCCTTCCTATATGAAAAATCTACAGCTATCATTGATAAGCTATCCAAATCTCATAGGCTAGCTATCATTACCAACGGTTTAACTGAGGTTCAAGAAAATAGAATATCAAAATCTAGCATAGCCCATTACTTTGAAGAAATAATTATTTCAGAAGCTATCAATCTTTCAAAGCCAAACCCAGAAATTTTCAGCTATGCTTTAAATAAAATGAATCACAAGGATAAAAAATCCGTACTTATGATAGGAGATAGCTTAACTTCTGATATAAAGGGTGGTATAAACTTTGGAATTGATACCTGTTGGTACAATCCAAACAAAATCAGCAATACTTTTGAATTTTCACCTACCTATGAAATCAGTGATTTAGATTCAATTTGTGATATTATATGATTGAATCTAATAAAGTGAGTAGTAGATAATGCTTTTTATTACTAATATAAACATTATAATTCAAAACATTAAATGGAGGTTATTACAATGATAAGTTGGGAAACACAGTATGAGCTAGGAATCAAGTCTATAGATGGCCAGCATAAGGAGCTAGTAAACATAATTAACAAAATGGCTGCTCTATTAATAGAAGCAAAACAAGGCGTAGATATTTACGACGAGGTTGTAGCTGTTATAGGTGACTTAAAAAAATATACTATTTATCATTTCAAGTATGAAGAAAATCTTTTTGATAAATACTCATATGAATACAAGGATACTCATAAGGCAGAGCACGACAAGCTTGTAAATGACATAGAAGAGTTAGATTTGTCAAGCTTTGACGAAGACCAGATTAAACATACTAATGATTTGCTAAAATTCCTTATTACATGGCTATTTAAGCATATCAGTGGCTCTGATTTTCTATATAGAGACTTACTTAAAGGAAATAATGTTCAGTAGCAAATAGGCTCTTAATATTATTTCTGAGGAAAATTACAAGTAGTTTTTTAAAGCCTTGATTTACTTAAAATAATACCTCCAAAACGAGAACCTAGTTAAATAGATGCTCTTTTGGAGGTATTTATTATGTTTTATTTTATATTACTGAATTACAGTTTTATGTTATTACTTGCAATAGAGTTTACAGCTGCAAATATAAAGGTAGCCGCTAAGTTAGAGGTTATATTATCTTGGTCGTAGCGTGGCGATACCTCTGCTATATCCATTGCTATAACTTTTTTATGAGTAAAGATTCTATCAAAGAATTTTAGTACTCTACTCGGATGAAGTCCTAGTGGCTGAACTGCACTTACTCCAGGTGCAAATGCAGAAGAAAAAACATCACTGCATATAGTCACATAAATACTTTCTTGCTTTTCTATAAAATTATCTAGGCTTGCAAAAGCATCTTCTAAGGCTCCTTCTTCGATGTCCTTTGCCAAAAGATACTCTATCCCCAGTGCATCAGCAGTATTAAAAAGCTCTACAGTGTTTCCTCTTTTTTGAATTCCTATGCAGTAATAATTAAAAGGAAGTTCATTAAGCTTGCAGTAATCTGCTATTTGTCTGAACATAGTACCAGAAGAAGCTCCATTTTTATATGGTCTAATATCAAAATGAGCATCAAAATTTATAATCCCTAAATTGGTTTTTGTTTTTATTCCCATATAGGTTCCTAAAGCAACTTCATGTCCCCCACCTAAAACTAGCGGAAACAACCCCATATCCATAATTTTCGATACTGCTAAGCTTAGCGATTTCTGAGCTGTTTCTAAATCATTATCCTCGCAGTAAATATCTCCTGCATCAAACAATTTCAAATCCGATGAAAAACTGCATGGAAGATTACATAATTCCTTTCTTATACTCTTTGGACCATTTACAGCTCCAGGTCTGCCTAAATTTCTCCTTACTCCTTCATCGCTAAGAAATCCAATAAAAGCAACACCAGCTTGATTTGAATCTAAGTAAATAGTCTCATCCATCAGATTAAGAGGCTTAACCCACTGATGCCATCTAAAAGCATTGTAGTTTTTATCATCATCTATTCTTCCTGTCCATATATCCATATTTGGTTTTGTATAATTTATCATAGACACCACCTTAATGAAAGCTCCATCCAAAAATCAAATGTTCCTGATGGTTTCGGAGCCGTTTATTTTCACAATAATAATATTAGTTATTAACATGCTTATTTATAATCTTTAACCATCTGTTTATAATCCAGCTCTTTAAAGCCCATTTTCATATAGAGCTTCTTAGCTCTTTCGTTGCTTGGAGATATTTCTAGTCTTTGTCTTGCTATTCCTTCTGAATTAGCTTTTTGTTCTAAATGCTCAAAGAAATCTCTTCCAAGTCCCTTTGATCTATATTCATCAAGCAGATAAAGCTCCTCTATCCAAATTACTACTCCACCAGCTTCTGGAGAAAAGGTTTTTGAAATTATTCCATACCCTACAGGCTTAGACTCGTATTCTAAGATATACCCTTCCAAATAATCTGAAGACCTAAAAAACTCATTAAAAGCAGCTTCAAAATGACTTTCTGGAACTGTATGGTCTACTGCATCTGAGCTATAGAAGTCCTTCGCAAATTCCATATATATTTCTTTATCTGCTTTTTCAATTCTTCTTATCATCTTTTACTCCTCCATTATATGAGCTTACTTTATACTAATATCATAAAGCTAAAGTATCTAAATTCATAAAAAAATCCTGCTTTAATGATACAGGATTTTTTTCATAAATCAATATTTTCATTCAAATTTTTCATATTATGAGTTTATTTCTTTGATTAGTTAAGCCTTAATTTAATTGGTTTTTTTAGGCTCTCTATAGCTTGAAATGAATTTATCCTGTATACTTCCATTTACAGTTCTTGTCATTTCATACTTTCTCTCTGCCAGTTTTTTTACAGAAATATTTACTTCTTTATCATCAGCTTGACTTCCATAAATCCTAAAATATATCTTAGAATTTTCTACAAAGGCTTGAAGATAAATCGGATTGTTTAATGTGTTTTTAAATTTAAAATCCAAAGTAGATGCTACTGCGGCATCCGTTCCTTTAGGCACATATGCAACAGGAAGAGAATGATTTCTTCTTGAAGTCACTGTCATGCCTGCTCTTAATACAGAATTGAACAAAGTAGTAGAAACCTGGCACACTCCTCCGCCTACTCCTTCAACAAACTCTCCATCCACAATTACAGGTGCATTTTTGTATCCCCTAGCAAGAGTAGTTTGACCAACTACCTTATTGAAAGAAAATTCTTCTCCTGGCATCAGTATAGTTCCATCGATTGCTTTGGCAGCCAGTGATATATTTTCTGATCTTCCTGCAACTTTAGAATTAAAAGAAGTAGAGAACTCAGAAAGAATAAAATTTATTTTTTTCATATCTTCAGTAGTCCTACTTGGAACTTGTCCGTAGTTAAACACAGGCTGATAAGGAGTAAAATCCTGATGTCTCACTTTCATAATCAAATCCTGCTTAGCTTTTTCAATGTCCATTTCAATAGCTTGAACCCCTGGTGTTATAGCTACTAGCTCTCCTTTTGTATTTATACTAGTCGCAGCATTTTGGCCTTTTTTATTAAGCGCTTTTTTCATGTTCTCTAGCTCTTGATAAAATATTACTTCATCCATTTGAAGAAGCATTACTCCCCCACTGGGATTAGGTAAAAACTTAAATACTTTTGTAGCATCAAAATCATAAATCTGACCTAAGCCATTTGCAATTCTAATTGTTCCTATATAGTCCTCCGGCATTGTAACCTTTATAGCTGAATCTGTAGTTGTGGATACTGGTTGATTCTCTATTGGTATTTGAGGATTAAGTGTTTCGGCATATGATGATATCGGAGAAAATAAAATTGCAAAGGCGAGAATAAAACTTCCTACACCTTTATACTTCATAATAACACTCCTTTTTTCGAAAATACAAACCATAGAATCGAATATTTATATGGTTCTTTTGCACCTTATTACATTAACAATAAATTCAAATAAATTAATCATATATATAATTTACCCAATATATTGGTTTTTAATAACGTCTTTTTATTATATCAAATCTATAGCTTATATTAAATACATTTAGGTTACACCTTTATTAATTTATCAATTATTTAATAAATATATGCTAACTATTGTTTTCAAAGCCATTCTTGTGCCTACAAAAAAGCCCATAATAATCTATGGGCTTTTGTTAATTAAGCATATTAAATTAATTTGCTATTTATAAAATACCATCTAAAGCTTGCTTTAAATCTGCAATTATATCTTCAGGATTCTCTAAGCCTACAGAAAGTCTAATTAATCCATCGCTTATTCCCGCTTTTGCTCTTTCTTCTGCTGTATATGGAGAGTGAGTCATAGATGCTGGATGCTGAATCAATGTTTCTGCGTCTCCTAAGCTTACAGCAAGTACGCAAAGATGAACAGTGTCCATAACCTTTTTACCCTTTTCGATATCTCCTTTTATTTCAAAAGCAATCATTGCTCCTGGAAGACTCATTTGTTTTTTAACTATTTCAGCTTGTGGGAAATCTTCAAAACCTGGGAAGTATACTTTATCTACTGCAGGATGATTACGTAAAAACTCAGCAACTTTCACTGCATTTTCACAGTGCTTCTCCATACGGATATGAAGAGTTTTCATACCTCTAGCTATAAGGAAAGCATCAAATGGACTAAGAACTGCTCCAGTCATATCTTTTACTCCAAAAAATCTCACTTGATCTATAAAAGCTTTGGTTCCTACTACAAATCCTGCTATTACATCTCCATGTCCATTAAGATATTTAGTCGCTGAGTGAACTACAACATCTGCTCCTAGCTCTATTGGTCTTTGAATATATGGTGTACAGAATGTATTGTCAACCATTACTAAGCACCCTTCATTCTGGTGAGCTATATCGCTTATTGCTCTTATATCAGCTACATCTAAAGTAGGGTTTGCTGGTGTTTCTAAATAAACTACCTTTGTATTTGGTTTCATTGCATTCTTAACATTTTGAGGATCCTTAGTATCTACGAAAGTAACCTCTACTCCGTATCTAGGCATACCATGGCTAAGAAGAGCAAAAGTACAGCCATAAAGTGTATCTGCTGCAACTACGTGATCCCCTGCCTTAAGCGCAGTCCAAAGAGCTGAACTGATTGCTCCCATTCCAGAGCCCATTGACATACATGCCTCTGCTCCTTCTAAAAGAGCTAGCTTTTCTTCTACAGGAGTATTACTTGGATTTCCTAATCTTGTGTATATGTAACCTTCTTCTTCTCCAGCAAAACGTTTTCCACCTTGGTCTGCGCTGTCAAAAATAAATGTAGAAGTTTGGTATATAGGAGTAGCTAAAGCTCCCATTTCATTTTTTTGATATCCACCATGTATAGTTCTAGTAGCAAATCCCATATTCTTTAAAGCATCTTTATTCATAATAATATCCTCCTTAATTTATCCAAAAATTACATACTTATTTGATTAAATTAGCAATAATCTTGCCAAAAAAATAGATGTTATTATTTTTATATAAAAATTAATTACATCTATCCAATTACAACGTAATTTTATTTTTAATTTAAGCAAAAGTTGAAATTTTCTTTAAAATCCAATTGGAAATTTATATATTGGAATTTTTAATTTCCATTACCACAATTAAATTGTAAATATATATTTCCACTGTAAATTAATATTTACATTTTTAAATTATACCTACATTTTCAAATTATACTTTTTTAATTTATTAATTAGTGCAGTATGAGAAAGTCCAAGTTTTTTTGCTGTTTTTCTTATACTCATATTAGTTTCTATATTATTTAATAATATTTTTTTCTCTATATCTTCCAATTGTTTCTTTAATGAAACTTCGCTTCTTTTAATTTCAAATGCTTTTTCATTATCCTTTTCTTTAGCAGGATTTAACATCAGATGTTCCTCTGAAAGTATCGCCCCTTCACATAAATTCATAGCTCTTTCCATAATATTTTCTAGTTCTCTTATGTTTCCTGTATATTCATAGCTCATAAGTCTTTCCAAAAAAACCATACTAGTACTTCCAACAGATTTATTAAGCTTTTTATTCATTTTTTGTACGAAATAACTAACCAGAAGTGGAATATCTTCTTTTCTATCACGCAGAGGTGGAATCTCTAAAGGTATAACATTAAGCCTATAGTATAAATCCTCTCTAAACATTCCTTTTTCAATCATTTCTTCCAAATTTCTATGAGTTGCACAAATTATTCTCACATCGACTTTTTCTTCTTTACTGCTTCCTATTCTTCTAACCACTCCTTCTTGCAATACTCTAAGCAGTTTGGCCTGAGTTGCAAGGGATAGTTCTCCTATTTCATCCAGAAATAAAGTTCCTTTATCCGCTTCTTTAAAAAGTCCTAGTTTTCCACTGTTTAGAGCTCCTGTAAAGCTCCCTTTTTCATAGCCAAATAATTCACTTTCTATCAAAGAATCAGGAATAGCAGCACAATTTATAGTTATAAATCTCTGATTTTCTCTTTGGCTTAGATTCTTTATTGCTCTTGCAAAAAGCTCTTTGCCCGTTCCACTTTCTCCTCTTATAAGAATAGTCGAATCACTTTTCGCAACAGCTTTAGCTATTTTTTTAAGGTTGTATATAGCATTGCTATTTCCTATTATATCTTTAAATTGATCATCTTCAGAGCTTATCACTATATCTGCCAGCTCTTTTGCTTTTTTATAGTCTTTAATAGTTAGAACTGCTCCAGCAGAATATCCATCATCATCCCTTATCGCTCTTCCGCTAGCCAAATATCTGCCTTCTACTCTCTCATTTTGGATGAAAGTTTCTATATTATCATAATTTTTCCCTTGTTCCAAGAAACCTATTAAATTTGTACTCTTTCCTAGAAAGCTTTTTATATTTTTCCCTAGTAGCTCTGTTTTATCATAATCAAATATTTTCTCTGAATAGTCATTGAAAAATTCAATTTCTAATTTTGGATTTAGAGCTATTACTCCTTCATCTACAGAATCTATAATAGCCTCAAGACGTTTTGAGCTTTTTTCAAATTCTAAAAGCTTAATTTCTTTAATAGAAATAACGTCCTCTAATTGCATCAAATCATTTGTAATATCTTGAATTTCCTGACTTTTAATATCCTCAATCTGGATATTTACTCTTTTAGAAAACACCTCAACTGAATTTAGGCTGATATGTCTAGAATAAATTTTACCTAGAATTTTTAGAGTTACTCCTATCTTATCTTCAGTTTCTATACTTAATCTAATATATTTTTTCATAATATTCTACCTCTTAATCTTGCGATTATACTGTGATTTAGTTATAAGTATATCATAATTCTTATTACACACTTAAAGCATAGCAGTACTATACATCATTTTCCATTGTCTCTTATAACTAATTTTCTTCTATACTTGCTGCTTTTAATTGTTCTTTATTTTTAATAATTATTTTTCTATGTCCCTTTAATAATATTAATCCTTCTTCCTGAAATAAAGCTAGCTTACGACTCAATGTTTCTTGTGTCATTCCAAGTTGAGAAGCTAAATCTCCTTTAGTCATAGGTAGTGAGAACTGTTCTTTACCATTTGATAGCTCCATAATTGCTTTAGCTACCCTATGAGAAACTGAGCTGAGGCTAATATCTTCAATACGATTTTCCGCCATTTCTAATCTACGAGAAAGTTCATCCATTACTTTAAATGCAATTGACGGATATTTTATCATTAGAGCTTTTAATTTTTCTCCTTCTAAAACACACATAGTTGTACTTTCAAGTGCTTGAGCATTATCCGTTAGAGGAAGTGAAGAAAAAAGTGATAACTCTCCCATAAACTCTCCTTGTTCCACTAAACGTAAAACCTGTTCCTTCCCACTCATGCTCAATCTAAAAAGTTTTGCTTTCCCAGTATAAAGCACAAAGAGAGTCCCTCCTTCATCTCCTGCTCTGTATATTATTTCTCCTTTTTCATAGCTACGTGATGAAGCTATTTCTACAATCTCCATTTTTTCTTCTGAGTTTAGACTTGCAAATATCGGTACATGTTCTATGCAAATTACATGGTCTTCGCTATGATGACAGCATTTCATTTACATTCCCTCCATTCATAACCAACTTGAATCTATATTTTTACATAAATAAGATTATGGTATCTAAATATAATTTTTTCATTTTTGATTTAGATTAAATATTTTATTTATCACTAATAGTATACTTAACATAGAAAAATAAATCTATTTCAAATAAAGGAGATGAACATCAAATGACAAATAATCCATTATTTTTACGATTAGCGACTAAACATTTTCAAACATTAGAGAAGTATGTCCCTGTGGTTTCAAAAGTTCATGGAAAAACTCATCCTGAATTTTATGAAGTTCATAAATATTATGACTCACTTGCTAAGAAAATAAAATCATCAGATTCAAATCTTTCAGATTTAAGCTCTGAATTTCAAAAACTTCGTGAAATAACAAATAATTATTCCGTTCCAAATGGTGTATGCGAAAGTTATGAAGCTGTTTATAATATGCTATCAGAATTGGATAAAGCATATCATGCATTACACTAGAATACAAAGAGATAAAAAGAAGGTGAGAAAATGCAAAAATTCATTCTTAGTCAAAAAAATCGCATAGCTCTGGTTAGTTTTATTTTAATTATCACTGCTTTTACAAGTGAACTTTTATTTAAAAGTGAGATCATAGCGGTTTGGTCTTTGTTTGCTGCTTCTGTTCTAGGTTTATCACCTATTGCAATTCAGGCATATCAAGCATTGAGAGTGAAGGTTGTGAGTATTGATGTTTTGGTTACTATCGCTGTAGTTGGTGCATTTTTCCTGCAAAACTTTGAAGAATCAGCTATTGTAACATTTCTTTTTCTATTCGGAGCTTTTTTAGAGCAACGCACCCTTAATAAGACTCGCTCTGCAATTAAAGAATTAATTGATATGGCTCCTGAAAGTGCTCTAAAACTAATGCAGCACGGCAATTTTGAAGAGGTTTCTATAGAAGAAGTTGACATTGGTGATATTTTAATGGTCAAAACTGGGGCGAAAATCCCAGTTGATGGTCGTGTAGCGTCCGGTGAAGGCAGTATAAACGAAGCAAGCATTACTGGGGAATCTCTTCCCGTTTCGAAAGAAAAAGGCTCAAATGTATTTGCAGGTACTATTATGGATAATGGAACAATTCAAATCGTGGCAGAGCGTATAGGTGAAGATACTACATTTGGAAAAATCATAGAACTTGTAGAAGAAGCTCAAGATTCAAAATCAGAAGCAGAGCGTTTTATAGATAAATTCTCAAAATATTATACTCCAAGTGTACTCCTTCTAGGTATCCTTGTATGGATATTCTCACAGAATTTGGAACTAGCTATAACCATTTTAGTACTTGGATGCCCTGGTGCATTGGTAATAGGTGTACCTGTATCAAATGTAGCTGGAATAGGAAATGGAGCAAAGCATGGAATTTTACTAAAAGGTAGTGAAGTGATTGGAGATTTTAGTAAACTAGACACTATTGTATTTGATAAAACAGGTACTCTTACCTTAGGAAACCCATCAGTTGAGATGCAGGCTTATTATGGCGATAACCACACAGAGGCTTTAAGTTATCTTGCTAGTATCGAACGTGAATCAGACCATCCTCTTGCTAAAGCAATATTAAAAGGAATTGGTGAAACCACCTTCTATTCAGTTTACAATACAAAAGTTATTAAAGGAGGAGGAATCACTGCTAGTGTTAATGGTCATCAAATAGCTGTTGGTAATGTGGCCCTCATGTATGAATTAAATGTAAATATAAGTGAAAAAGCGAAAATCGACATTTCGAATTTTGAAAAAAATGGAAGTTCACTTGTTCTTACAGCAGTAGATGATGAGCTTAAAGTTTTAATGGGTATACGAGATCAGATAAGACCTAACGTAAAAGAAGATTTAAAAAAGCTTAAAAAACTTGGAATCAAAAATTTAGTTATGCTTTCAGGTGATAACCAAGGCACTGTCGATATAGTAAGTAAAGAGCTTGGTTTGACACAAGCCTATGGTAATATGCTTCCCGAAGATAAATCCGCTTATATCAAGAAATTGATTGAAACTGATAACCAAATAGTAGCTTTTGTAGGTGATGGAGTAAATGATAGCCCTTCTATAGCTTTGGCAAACATCGGAATTGCAATGGGTAGCGGAACTGATATAGCCATAGAAACATCTGATGTTGTGCTAATGAACTCAGATTTCAGTCTGTTACCTCATGCACTTGGACTAACAAAAGCTACCGCTAGAAATATGAAACAAAATATATTAATTGCAGTTGGTGTTGTATTTTTCTTACTTGCTAGTGTTTTTTTTAGCAAGTGGATGAATATGTCAATCGGTATGTTAGTCCACGAAGCTAGTATCTTGGTGGTACTTCTAAACGGTATGAGATTAATGAGTTATAAATTATAAGGAGAGAGGAAGAGAAAAATGAAAAAAGCAACGATTCAATTGGAGACATTAGCTTGTCCATCATGTGTTCAAAAAATTGAAAACGCAGTAAAATCATTGAGTAATGTAGAAAAAGAAAGCGTTAATGTACTTTTTAACGCTAGTAAGGTTAAGTTTAATTTTGACGATGAGAAAATATCAATTGAAGAGGTTGAAAAAGCAATAACAATGCTTGGTTACGATGTAATAAAATCTCAAGTCAAAGTAAAATAAATTTATTACTAATTAAATTTTTGCAAAAAAATAATCGTTGTTAGTATTTTTATAAACCAAATATACATACTAACAACGATTATATTTTTCATAGATAGAAGCTTAATTTCTTATCTGCAATTATTTTAATACTATTTATACAACTATATTTAATATTTTTCCTGGAACATAAATTATTTTCTTAATTTCTTTTCCGTCTAACATATCTTTTACAACTAAATCAGATTTTGCCATTGTGATTACTTCATCTTGAGATATGTTTGCTGCTACTACTATCTTGCCTCTTACCTTTCCATTAATCTGAACAGGTATCTCTATAGTAGACTCTACAAGCTTTGATTCATCATGTTTTGGCCATGGAGCTTCATTTAAGAATCCATCAAATCCCATAAGCTGCCATAGTTCTTCAGTAACGTGAGGAGCAACTGGATTTAATAAAATCAAGAATGTTTGATAGTCCTTTTTAGTTATTCCACCTATATCATAAATTTCATTTATCAATGACATCATAGCCGCTATGGCTGTGTTGAATTTTAGGGTTTCATAATCCTCTGTCACTTTTTTGATAGTCTTGTGCAAGCTAGATTCTATTTTCTCAGAGAATATGTCTTCCTCTCTAATCATTTCTTGAAGCTTCCAAGTACGCTCTATAAAACGTCTACAGCCTTTGATTCCTAGAGATGACCATGGTACACTCTTTTCAAAGTCTCCAATGAACATTTCATACATTCTAAAGGTGTCAGCACCATACTCTTCTACTATTTCATCCGGATTAACAACATTGCCTCTTGATTTGGACATTTTTTCGTTGTTTTCACCTAAAATCATACCATGAGAAGTTCTCTTTGCATACGGTTCAGGGTTTGTAACTACACCTATATCATATAGAACTTTATGCCAGAAACGTGAATATAGAAGGTGAAGCGTAGTATGCTCCATTCCTCCATTGTACCAATCTACTGGCATCCAGTAATCAAGAGCTTTTTTAGAAGCTAGCTCCTCATTATTGTCAGGGTCTGCATATCTTAAGAAATACCATGATGAGCCAGCCCACTGAGGCATAGTGTCAGTCTCTCTTTGCGCTGGTCCGCTACAACAAGGGCAGGTAGTGTTTACCCAATCAGTGATTTTAGAAAGTGGTGACTCTCCATCGTCTGTCGGTTCATAAGATTCTACCTCTGGTAGTGTAAGCGGTAGCTCACTATCAGGAAGTGGGACCCAACCACATTTTTCACAATACACAAGTGGAATAGGCTCTCCCCAGTATCTTTGTCTAGAAAATACCCAGTCTCTTAATTTAAAGTTTACTTTTTTAGTTCCAAGTCCCTGAGCTTCTATATACTCAGATATCTTTTCTTTAGCTTCTTTAACAGAAAGTCCATCTATAATCGGTGAATTAGCAATAGTACCATTATCTATATCAGTAAAGGCTTCTTCCTGAACATTTCCTCCTGATACTACCTCAACTATAGGTAGGTCAAATACTTTTGCAAATTCATGGTCTCTTGTATCATGACCTGGCACTGCCATTATAGCTCCTGTTCCATATGTCATAAGAACATAATCAGAAACAAAAAGCGGAATATTTTGTTTTGTAAGAGGATTTACAGCATCTAAGCCTAAGACTCTTACACCTGTTTTTTCAGTGTTTACTTCAGTTCTTTCAAACTCAGATTTTTTAGCAGCTTCTTCTTTATATGCAAGAACTTCATCTAAGTTTTGAATTTTGTGGCTTTTTTCCTGAATTATAGGATGCTCAGGAGAAATTACCATATATGTAGCTCCATATATAGTATCTGGTCTTGTAGTAAATACAGTTAAGCTAGTATCGTCTACTGGGAATTTAATCTCCATTCCATATGAACGACCTATCCAGTTTTTCTGCTGAATCTTAACTCTTTCTATATAATTAACCAAATCTAAATCATCAATCAATCTATCTGCATACTCAGTAATCTTAAGCATCCACTGATTTTTTTCTTTACGTACGACTTCTCCGCCACAGCGCTCACATGTTCCTTGGATAACCTCTTCATTTGCAAGGCCAACTTTACAGCTGTTACACCAGTTTATAGGCATTTTATTTTTATAAGCTAGTCCTTTGTTGAAAAGCTGAATAAATATCCACTGAGTCCATTTATAATACCCTTCATCAGTAGTATTTATCTCTCTTGACCAGTCAAAAGATATTCCAAGAGACATAAGCTGTCTTTTAAAGTTAGCTATATTGTCCTTCGTAACAATTTTAGGATGAATTTTGTTTTTGATTGCATAGTTTTCTGTAGGAAGGCCAAATGCATCCCAACCAATAGGATAAAGTACATTATATCCATCCAATCTTCTTCTTCTAGCAACAACATCAAGTGCAGTATATGATCTAGGATGACCTACATGCAGTCCTTGTCCTGATGGATAAGGAAACTCTACAAGAGGATAAAACTTCTCTTTATCTGAATCATTTGATGCATGAAATACGCCTTTTTCTTCCCAGATATCCTGCCATTTTTTTTCTATAGGCTTATGATTATATTTTTCCAATACCTAATGCCTCCTCTCAATGTATACAATAAATAATTAAATTGTACACCAGTAATTTAGTATATTCAAGGTATTTTTACTTATGCACCTATACCATCGAATAACACCTGGAGACTGAAATTAACTTTATCCTCTAGTGAATCTTTTGTGGGGGCACTTACATTAATATAACTTCCAATTAACATTTGAAAAAACATTTTTACAATATAATCCACTGAAACCTCTTGGTTTATCTCATTAGTTTCCATTCCATTTGTTACTATTTCTTGAACAAATTCATGATATTTAATATATTGCTCTTTTAGCATAGCCCAGATTTCCTCTCTAAATTCAAAAGGAGGAAAAAGTGCGTTCCTAGCTAAAAAATTGGCTACATCTGGATTTTCTGCTTTAAATACCCAGTACTGCTTTATGAGTGCCTCTAGCTGTTGTTTGCTTGATTTTGCTTTGCTTTTTTCCAAAACCTCCATAAACGCTTTCCTGTGAAGTTCTTCTGCATCCTTAATTAGCTCTATATATAAATCTTTTTTAGATGAATAATAGTAATAAAAAGAAGGTGCTGATATTCCAATCAAGTTGAAAATATCTTTTAAGCTAGTTCCTTCGTAGCTCTTTTCGTTAAATAAATTAATCGATATTTGCTTGATTTTGTCTAGAGTTGTTTCTTGCATGAATATATCTCTCCAATCTAATTTTTTGTTATTTATATTTTTTATTTCAAAAATTAACCTAGGATTTTATATGACATAATACATCATAAAAAAATGACTTAAGCTACCAGCTAATACAAAAATATGAAATATTTCATGAAATCCGAAATACTTGAAATTAATTTTTGGCCATTTCAAGCCATAAATTACTGCGCCTATAGTATAGAAAAGTCCTCCCATAACCAAAAATACTGTACCTTGAGCAGGTATAGCTTTTGCTAGTGGATAAATAGCAAGTATAATCATCCAGCCCATTACAGCATAAATAAGAGTAGATAACCATCTAGGTGCATTCATCCACACACCCTTTAAAATCATCCCTAAAATTCCAGCTGTCCAAATCACAACAAGTAGTGTCCATCCAAGTCCACCTCTAAGAGCTGTTATGCATATAGGTGTATAAGTACCTGCAATAAGCACAAATATCATCATATGATCTACCTTTCGAAGTATCAAATTGACTCTATCTGAGATATCTAGCATATGATAAATTGTACTAGCGCTGTAAAGTAAAATTAAGCTAGCTCCAAAAATTGAAAATCCAACTATATGCCATGGAGTTCCTTCTCTAACAGCTAATAAAATGAGAAAAATCATCCCAACTATTGATGCTATAGCTCCTGCCATATGTGTAAGACAACTAACAGGATCTTTTATTTTTTTTAAAATCTTAGGCACTCTTATCATCTCCTAAATAAGTCTATTTATATTTCATTATATGCTAAAAAATAAAAAAAGTCTTTTATTTTTGATAACTATTCTTAATCAGAGTACGGATTAATATAATGACTTGGAATCAAACAATTTTGCTAACTTTAACAATTTTGTTCCCTATTTTGTCTTTTTTTATATATAATATAGTATATAGCAATGTGAATTTTTTTTACATTTATTTTAAACTCTATTTGAGGTGAACTATGGATAATATAACTACACTTACGCCAGGGGATATTCTAAGAAAAATAAGAAAAGAGCTTGGATTCAAGCAACATGAATTAGCTGCTGATGATATAACTAGAAACTTGATTAGTCTTATAGAAAACAACCGTGCTACCTTAAATAGAGGTAACGCTGAGATTTTGGTTAGAAATATGAATAGTCTATGCAAAGCTAGAGGTATAGATATCGAGCTTGAATTTAGAGATTTATTCATTCCTGGTATTTACGATGCAAAAAGTAAGGCTAGAGGTTATATGGATTATCTTAAGGAAGCCACTTATAATAACTACAGAATTCCTAATGATAAAATTGACGAAATAGCTTTATTTGTAAGCAAATGGGATCTTCAGCCTCAAAACACTTATATTTATGAGCTAATTGCAAAGTATTATCTAGAACACAATGATATCCCAACAAGCTATTCGTATTATATCAAGACATTTGAAAATGCAGTTAAAATAGACAAAAATCCTATGATAGTTTTAAATCTTGCTCCTAGAGTTATGGATGTATGTGTTCATTTAGGAAGAACAAATGACGCGCTTCAAATAGGTAAGATAGCTCAAGCCCATTGTTTTTCTGAAGATATGAAATGTATGATTCCTATATGGTATAAGCTTGCTTCTATAAACTATAATAATAAAAATTACGATGAAGCATCTAAGCATTTGACTCAATTGGATAAGTATCTAGAAATGTCTGAATCATCGAGAATTGTAGATATTAATATTTTAAAAATTCTAGTATGTATAGAAAACAAAAACTATAAGAAGGCTTTAGAAATTCTAAATACTACAGAGGCTCTTATCCAAAACGAGGATGAAATAGAAGACCTTCTTAATTCAATGAAAGTAAAAATATTTACACTTAAGAGCAATAAAAAAAGTGTTCAAAAAGAAATTGATATCCTAGATGACCACCTCAGCTCTTTAAAATATATTCCAGCCTACATTTCAGATATTTCTATTAATATGGCTTTTGGGTATACTTATTTAAAAAATATATCTAAAGCAAACGAGTATCTTAAAACAGCTCTATCCTTTGCTCTAAAAAACAAAGATAGAATATCATATAAAAAGATAATAGAATTCATTTATGACAATGAAGCTAATTTTGTTGATATCTTAGAACAAGTAATTAATAATAAATCAGATAAACTAGCTCATTTTTTAAACGAGAGAGATTTAATCTCCCTAATGAAGTTATTAAATAAAAACCAAAAATTTGACTTATCGAATAAAATTTTACTTCAATATAATGTATAAAGCTAATAAATTATTAAAAAACTATAAATAACATTAGATTTTCTTTAATTTAATTTGATTGTTTAAAAATTAAAAAGGGACTGCATAGAAATAAATACAATATATTGGTTTTGTTTAAAACTACAATATATTTATTTTTCTAACAGTCCCTTTTATTTTAAATTATCAAATTTCTAACTGTTTTTAAACTGATATTTTTTATATCATTTAACTATCTTTTTACCATATTTATAATAGACAGTACTATTACTGCGCCAACCACTGCTACAAACAAACTCCATATATTAAATCCAGTAACTCCCTGTCCACCTATCATACCAAATACAAAGCCTCCTACAGAAGCTCCTACAATACCTGCGATAATATTACCAAACGCTCCCATACTAGCATCATTACCAGTAAATTTACTAGCTATCCAACCTGCAAGAGCACCTAAAATAATCCAAGCAATAATTCCCATTATAATTCCTCCTTTTAATAGTCAATATTATAATGTTTATTGACAATAATTATTATTTTCTTAATTAATATATACCTTGATTTTGAGCAAATAAACTTTTTTATTCATAAATATTATTTTATCCTATATATTTAAGCTTTTAGTCCTATGTCTATAACTGGGTATTAATATTCTATATAAATCAATCATTATAAATCAATCATTATAAATCAATCATTTTTATGTCCAAAAATTTGAACTAGCTATGAAGGGTTTTAAGCTCCTAATAAAATTAAATTTTTATATAAAACCTACTTGCATAATTTTTTTTTGCTAGTATAATAGCTATCAATAGTAAAACTTAATATAAGAATCAGTGATTGGGAGTAGTAATCTAAATTAAGCTATTACAGAGAGTCTTAGGTGGTGAGATAAGACAAGTGGTTTTAGAAGAATGGACCCATGAGATGTCAGGTGAAAATTGTAGTAGCTGTTGACCGTGTCCTCACGTTATAGAGGCAGGATATGTTAGTATCCGTATGAGATGAGATAAAGTTTTTATCTTAAAAAGGGTGGTACCGCGAACACAGACTGTTTGCTCCTTTACAGGGAGTAATCAGTCTTTTTTTATTGTATCAAAGCAAAGGAGGTGTAGAAATTATGTTATGAACTTCAAACGAATTGTCTCAATCAGATATATCACATTGGTATAAATTTAAAATAATTAATATTAAAAGGAGAACTTACAATGAAAACAAAAAACATGATTTTAACTGCACTTTTCTTAGCAATAGGCTTTATACTTCACTCTAGTGTACCTGGAATATTCGGAATGAAATTTGATTTATTCTTAGCATTTATGTTTTTAAGCATAGTTATTTACCCAACTTTGCAAAATGCACTTTTAGCTGGTGCAGTTGGCGGTATGATTACTGCTCTTACTACGACATTTCCTGGAGGCCAGCTTCCTAATTTTATAGATAAAATGATTACTGCACTTATAGTTTACCTAATGATTAAAGCAATGGCTTCACTTAAAAACGATAAACTAAAGATGGCTATCATAGGGCTAATAGGTACTGCTATAAGCGGAACAGTATTTCTAGGAAGTGCACTATTTATAGTTGGTCTTCCTGCTCCATTTATGGTGTTATTCACTTCAATCGTGCTACCTACCTCACTTACTAATATGGTAATTACTCTTGTAGTATACAAGGCTTGTATGGTAGCAACTAAAGGCAGATTGCAATTTTCCTAATTATATATTTCCCTAAGCACAAAAGAAAAACCAGCTGTATATTCACCAATACAGCTGGTTTTTCTTTTTATATTTTCATAAATAATTCTATAGTTTTCATAAGCTCATCTATAGTCTCTTCAGAGTCATCCTTTTTAATCGCATCTGCTACGCAGTGTGTTGTATGCCTTTTTAAAACCTGCATACCCACTTTTTTAAGCGCTGCATTTACTGCTGATATCTGAACAAGTATATCTATGCAATACCTCTCATCTTCTACCATTTTCTGAAGGCCTCTTACTTGACCTTCTATTTTCTTTAGCCTAGACAAAAGTTTTGCCATTTCATCCTCTGTTCTAGGGACTAAAGGCTTTTTCTGTTCTTGAAGTAACGGCATTATTTCATCATTTTTAGTATCTTTCATCACACATCTCCCTATAGCTTAACTTTTTTTAAACGAAGTGCATTGCTTACAACAGAAACACTACTAAATGCCATAGCTGCTCCAGCTACCCAAGGCTCTAAAAATCCCATTGCTGCAACTGGAATTCCTATTGTATTGTAAAATAATGCCCAAAATAGATTCTGTCTTATATTCCTCATAGTTTTTCTACTTAAATCTATTGATTTTGGTATATGATCTAAATCTCCTCCAACTAGAGTAACATCTGCCGCTTCTATCGCTACATCTGAGCCAGTTCCTATAGCCATACCTATATCTGCAAAAGCTAAAGCTGGAGCATCGTTTATCCCATCTCCTACCATAGCAACTTTATATCCTTTATCTTTCAAATCTTTTACTACATCAGCTTTTTGTTCAGGAAGTACCTCTGCGTATACATTTTCTATACCTACCTGTGATGCTATTGCATTTGCAGTTCTTCGATTATCTCCTGTAACCATATACACTGCAATCCCTAATTTTTTTATTTTTTCTATTGCTGATTTTGAGCTTTGCTTTATTGTATCAGCAACAGCAATGCTCGCTGAAAATTTCCCGTCAATTGCTGCAAACATCACTGTTTTTCCTTCGTTTTCAAGCATGACATATTCATCCTCACCAGAATCAATATTGATGTCATACATTTTCATAAGAGCTCTTGTTCCTATTAATACATCTTTAGCATCCACTTTAGCATGTAGGCCTTTGCCTGGTATAGCTTCAAAGCTACTTATTTCTAGCTTATTAATATTTTTAGTCTCTCCATATAAAACTATTGCATCTGCTAAAGGATGCTCAGATTTCGCTTCGGCTGACACTATATAAGCTAAAGCACCTTTTTCATGCTCAAAATAATCTGTCACCTCTGGTTTTCCTTTTGTAACTGTACCAGTTTTATCAAGAAGCACTGCATCTATCTTATGCGTAGTTTCGAGATACTCTCCGCCTTTGAATAGTATCCCGTTTTCTGCTCCCTTGCCTGTACCAACCATAATCGAAGTAGGAGTAGCAAGACCTAGGGCGCACGGGCATGATATAACAAGAACTGAAATAGCAACCTCAAGAGCATGAGCAAAATTCCCTTTGTCTGCTATAAAGTACCATACTAAAAATGCTACAAAGGCAATAGCAACTACTACAGGAACAAATACTCCTGATATTTTATCAGCCATTCTCTGTATAGGTGCTTTGGAACCTTGAGCTTCCTCAACTATTTTTATTATTCCAGCTAGAGCAGTATCCTTTCCTACTTTAGTAGCTTCGAAGGTAAAATTACCATTTTTATTTATGGTTGCACCTATAACTTCATCCCCAGAGCTTTTTTCAACAGGAATAGATTCTCCAGTAAGCATAGATTCATCTACTGAGCTATTTCCTGAAATCACTATACCATCGACAGGAATTTTTTCTCCTGGCTTTACAACTACCACATCTCCCTTTTTAACTTCTTCAAGTGGTACTCTTACTTCTTTTCCTTCTCTAATGACAGTAGCCTCTTTAGCTTGAAGACTAAGTAGTTTTTCAATAGCCTCTTTTGTCTTTCCTTTTGCATTACTTTCAAGGTACTTCCCAAGAAGAACTAGAGTGATAAGCACTGCACTTGTCTCAAAATATAGGTGAGGCATATGATGTGTCCCAATTGATTTTAAACCTTCGTATACACTGTAAAAATATGCTGCCGAGGTTCCTATTACAATCAATACATCCATGTTTGCACTTTTATTCATTAGTGACTTATAAGCGCCTACATAAAAGCTCCAGCCAATAATAAACTGAACTGGTGTCGCTAGTAGCATCTGAAACCACGGGTTCATAAGAATATCTGGCATAGGAAGATTTGTCTCCCAAGGCATATGCCCTACCATGGTATATAAAAGAGGTAGAGACAGGATTATCGAAATAATAAGTTTGGTTTTTTTAGTAGCAAGCTCATCCTTTTGTTTAGCCTTTTTATCTTTATCATCAGTTTTCAGCCTTGAAGGATATCCTAGCTTATCCATTTTCTTTTGAATTTCATCTAAGCTTATAAGCTTTTCATTATACTCAATCTGAGCTGTATTAGTAGTGAGGTTAACTGAAACTGAATATACCCCCTCTAATTTACCTATTACTTTTTCTATTATGCTAGAGCAAGCTGCACAAGTCATACCATCTACTTCTAATAGCACCTTATTTTTCACAACAGTGTAGCCCAGCTTTTCAATTGTCTCCTCTATTTCCTTTAAGCCTATAACTGAATCGTCAAACTCAATAGAGGCTTTTTCCATTGCTAAATTGACATTTGCTTCTACGGCTTCTTTTTTATTTAGAGTTTTTTCAATTGCTGCAGAGCAAGAAGCACAGGTCATACCATCTATACCTAAAATAACTTTTTTCTTTGACATAATCTCACCTCATTTTTTCATTAACAAGAAGTCCACTAAAAAAATATCTAAATTGGATTAGTTAATACTTGATTATTTCTTTGAATATCTATTAACATTTACAATTCCAGAATACCCCCTTAGGGTATATTTGTCAAGAGTATTTGTAATCTTGAATTAGCCAATAAAAAAAGAAAGTGTATTTTTATGATAAAACGTCATATCTAAAAAACACTCTCATTACTTGAAATTAAAAAATATAATTTAATTACCAGAAACTAAATCAATTTAATATTTATAATCCAATATTAGGTCACTCAGCTAGTGCAGAGCTTATTTTTTGAAACTCTGATTCTATACTTAAAAACCCCGATACAACATATGGATCTAGCTTTTTCCCTGATTGTCTAAATATTTCTTTGACTACATCATCATGGGTCCACGATTCTTTATATACCCTTTTACTTACAAGTGCATCATAAAAATCTGCAAGAGCAACTATTCTAGCACTTAGAGGAATATCCTCGCCATTTAATCCGTCTGGATAACCACTCCCATCCCAATTTTCATGATGACTTCTAGCAATTTCTCCAGCCATACTAAGTGTAGTTTTTCTTTGACTCTTTGAAATCAGTGATTCAATTGTTTTATACCCTATTAGGGTATGATTCTTTATGACATTATATTCTTCTGAATTTAATTTATCTGGTTTGAACAAAACGTTGTCAGGGATTCCTACTTTTCCTATATCATGAAGTACACTAGTAATATAAATATCATCAATAAATTTTTGATTGATTTCGAGTGGTCTTTCCCCTCGTTTATAAAGTTCTTCAGCTATAAGCTTGCTATATAACCTTATTCTTTCTATATGGTTGCCTGTTTCTTCATCTCTTATTTCTGTAAGCTTTGCGAGCGCAAAAATAAGCATATCCTTGTCATTGTTCGAAATAAGTCTAAGTCCTGCCTTTAGCCTCCAGTATAGTTCATGTTTTCCAACAGGCTTTGTAAGATAGTCATCTACTCCTGCTTCAAAGCCTACAATCAAATCATCTTCCCTAGCCATAGCAGTGACCATTATTATATAGGTGTAGTCGTTGCCTTCATTATTTCGAATGTGCTTAACCAAATCTATTCCGTTCATGTTTGGCATGTTCCAATCTGTAAGAACTATTGAAGGTCTCTCATTTTCCCATATCTGCTTTGCCTCGTAGCCATCCTTGGCTGTTAATACCTTATACCCCAGCTCCTTTACTTCTAGCTCCAGTAGTTTTCTGTTTATGGCTTCATCGTCAGCAACAAGTATTTTCATAATAGAGCTCCTTCCATTTGAAAATCTCTAAAACTTATATTTTTTTTTACCCTTTTAAAGTATAATATACACATATGAATGATTATTATTAATTTGTATGGCTTTAATGGGTTGAGTTCTTGCTTATTTCGCAGATGGGAGGCATTATTTTGACAGTAGATAAAATTGAATCCTTAATAAAAGAGTCAAAGCTTATGTCTTTCGCTAATCCAAAAAAATCATATAAATTAGCTGAAAAAGCTCTATATTTTGCAACCTCTTTAGATTTAATTCAACTAAAAGCGGATAGCATGCTTCATATGGCCTACGCTTGCAGAGTTATGTCTGATTACGCTAAATGCTTCACCCATGTATATGATGCCCTAGATATTTATGAAAATATCAATTATAAATTCGGAATTATGAAAGCCAAAAATATGATAGGAATAACCTATTTTTATTTTGGTTCATATTCTGAAGCCCTTGAAAATTTTATGGCTGCACTAGAGATTATAAAATCTTATCCAGACTCAAATCTGGAATCTTCAATACTAAACAATATAGGCGAGATATACAGGGAAGCAAAAGACAAAGATTCAGCTTTGCAGTATTATAACAAAGCTTTAGAAATAACTCTAAAGAACAGCCTCGATTTAAATTCATCCGTTATATACTCAAATATAGGTGATGTATATTTGACTAGCGGAGAAACCGAAGCCGCTAAGCAGCATCTTGATAAGGCGTATGCACTGGCTTTAAATCATACAGATATGATAAACCAAGCTGAAATCGAGACAAAGCTTGGAAGAGTAATGTTTGAACTCGGAGATATATCAGCTTCTAGAGATTATTTTTTGTCATCACTTATGAAGTTCAATCAAATAAATAACAAGTTTTATCTCATTGATTTACTGATTCATATGGCTATTTGCGACCAGCGTCAAGGTCTTAATCCAATTAAATATTTAAATGAAGCTCTTAATCACTCTATAGATAACCAGCTACAATCCAAAACTAGTCAAATATATAAGCTATTAGCTGACTACTACGAAGTAATTCAAGATTATAAAACCTCGCTTCATCACTTTAAAGCCTATCATAATAAAGAAAAGGAAATAGAGGCTATCAATCTATCAAAAAGGCTTGAAATTATTTCAATTGAATTCAATTACTATAAAGAGAAACGAGAAAATGATAATTTTAAAAATCTAACTTCAAAGCTAAGAAGAGAAATAGCTCAAGTAAATAATGAGCTTGAAAAAATAAAAAAAGAAAATATTTCTCTTACTAAAGAGACCTTGATAGATGAATTGACCAAGCTTTACAACAGAAGAGGAATAGAAAAAATGTTTGCAGATTTAAGTCCTCAAAGTAACTCTGATTTAATTTCCTGTGTATTTCTTCTAGATATAGATAACTTCAAGCTATACAACGATTACTGGGGGCATCTTCAAGGTGACGTCTGCTTATCAATGATTTCTGGCGCTTTGACTAAACTAGCTTCTTTGGGTATTTACGCAGGCAGATATGGTGGCGAAGAGTTTTTATGTTTTACCTCTGACATTAAAAAACGTGATGTTGCCGTACTTGGAGAAGAAATTAGAAAATCTATAGAAAACTTAAAAATTCCATATACTAGAGAAAAAAAATCTGCTTATGTCACAGTAAGCATAGGTATTTCTGCTGGAAATATACATAAATACAATTACCATGAGCATTTTGACAAGGCAGATAAAGCTCTTTATAAAGCAAAGGAAGCTGGTAGAAACTGTATTATTTTGTACACAGATTAAAATTAAAAAAGCACAATCCTTTTGCTGTATTGGCATAAGGATTGTGCTTTTTATTATTAATATAGCTAAGGTTTCGTAATTATTTACAGCTATTATGTTTTAACAGTTTCAGTATTTATTAAGCATTTACCATATTCATTTCAATATGGCTCAAAACATCCTTTATTCTCATAGAAGAAATTTGTAAATCCTCATCAGATATTACCTCTAGCTTTGTAAGAAGCTTTCCAGCCTGTTCTTTTACTCCAGCGAGGATCAGTGTCTGCCCATTTCCTTCAAGTAACTGCTTTATACTTTTAATTGCAATAGCACCTGTTGAGTCCATAACTGGCATGTTCATAAGATTAAGAACTATAATATCTGCATCCTCTGATTCTATTTCTAGCTTACTAGCAATAGCATTTGAAACACCAAAGAACAATGGCCCCTCTACGGTATAAGAAGCAACTTTTTTGCCTCCCTTTATTGAAATAGGATACTGCTTTAAGTAAACCTCTCCCATGCTAAGTACAAATAAGAACATAGATAGCAGTGTTCCTGCTGCAACAGCGATAACTAAATCACTAAATACCGTTAAAAGAGTAGTTATAATTATAACACTCCCTGCACGCTTAGATGCATATGTAAACTTTCTAGTTGCACTGTACTCTACCATTTTTATAGCTGTCCCCATTAGGATTCCTCCCAAAACAGCCAGAGGTATTTGTGATGCTAAAGGTGCAAACTTAAGTGTAATTACAAGTAAAATTATTCCATGAAGTATCCCAGAAAGCCTAGTTCTTCCTCCTGCATTTACATTTACTGCAGATCTTACTATAGCTCCTGTTCCAATAAGTGCTCCAAATAATGTAGCTACAGTATTTCCTATACCTTGTCCTATTAGCTCTTTATTCGAATGGTGCTTGGTTTTTGTCATCTCATCAACCACAAGAGCAGCTAGAAGAGATTCAATACATCCAAGCATCGCTAGTATTATTCCTGATTGGATTATATCAACCAGCTGATTTGCTGGAAATGATGGCAATGTAAACTGTGGCAATCCACTAGGAATAGCTCCAACTAGTTCTCCCCCAGGAAGCAAATAGGTTCCAGCAACTGTTCCTACAATAAGAGCCATTAGAGATGCTGGGACTTTTTTAGTTATAAAAGGAAATAAGAGCATCACTGCTATCGTTATAAGTGCAACAACAGGGCCCGTTTCAAAATATGGTATCATTTTCAAAAATATCAAAAATCCAATCCCGTTTGTAAATCCAACAATTACGGGCTGAGGTATCAAGTGAATATACTTTCCAAGCTTCAAGCCTCCAATTAAAATCTGCGTGACTCCTGCCACTAGCATAGCTGCAAATAAAGCTTCTGCCCCAAATTTTTCGTAGAGCTCGATTAAAACCACTGTCATAGCTCCTGTAGGACCATTAACCTGAGCTGGCGTACCACCAAATAAAGTCGATAGAATTCCTGTAATTATAGCTGAATAAAGACCAGCCTTCGCTCCTGCTCCAGATGCTACTCCAAGAGCTAGCGCAAGAGGCAGCGCTACAATTGCTGTTGTAAAACCTCCCATAATATCTCCTTTTAGATTTTTAATATCGTAGGAGAAAAATGATTTTGTTTCCAAAGCTTACCCTTCTTTCGTTAATATGTATTTTAGCCTATCCTTCTCTATTCTATAACTTAATGTATTTTATTGCAATCTTTTAAAAAAACACACTCAAAAAAACCTGCAGTATGCAGGCTTTCGACTAAGTAAGAAATATTTTGTATACAATATGTTAAGATGTTTTTTGAGGGCAGAACTTACATGTCTGGCAGCTATTTAATCTCATTGCCAAATCGCTACAGGCACGTCTTGAGAATATACATGGAATCTCTTTCTTTCTAGCCTTCTCTTTAACATTTTCAGTAAGTCCGTGCTCAATAAAATCATAGAAAACAATAATCATATCTACTTCATCAGGGATATCATAATTTCTCATACCTTTTTTTCTTCCTGGCCAATGTATATAATCATTTATTCCATAACTATTTAAAGTATCAGGAATATTTCCTAATCTATCAGCTCCAACTAGCAATGCTTTCATAAGAAGCCTCCTTCACCATTGTTAATGATAATTATTATCATAAATTTATTATTATCAGTATAAACCATAAGTAATAGTTATGCAATATTTTAATTGTATTTAATCAGAAAAATTGAGCCATCTTTATTAAAAGCTTCTAGCTTCTATAAACATGACTCAAAATTTTAGGCTGCTATTTCAAGAGAGGAAAGTCTCTTTCTAATATTATTTTTAATTTCTACTAACTCCTCAAATTCATAAAAGAATCTAATTTTTTGCTCCCAAATTTCATTGCCCATAGGCTTTTCATTTATCACAAAATAAGCAAAGGATTCTGCAATATCTTCGCTTGGGCTTGTAGCTGCATAATCTGTAACAAAGGAATTTTCATGTCTTAGAAAAAATTTGTATCTTATATCTTCATTATCTATGTTTTGAATAATTCTAGATTCATCAATTGAATAAGTCCAAAACCTATTATAAAATTCATTCAGGTAGGAGTCCTCATTAAAACTAATATCCTCCTCAAAATATTTTCCAAATGAAGGCTCTGAATTATATATAGCTTGAGTGTCATTCAAAGTTATAACGTGAGCCAGTTCATGCACTATAGTAAAATAAAAATCTTCCTTTAAACTATTATCTTCCATGTTAATGGAATCTTCTATATCGATAGCCATATACCATCTGCTTGCTTTGTCATCTATATAATTTACATAGGCAAGAGTTTCATCCTTTCCGTCAGAATATACAATAAACGAATCTAAGGATGCTAAGAGATTTGTCCCTACTTTGTCTTTTATTTCTCTCCAAATTTTATCATAGGTTTCTAACTCAGAAGGCGTAGGCTTACTTTCAATTATTGGCAAAAGAGGCTTTAAAACCAAATTTCTCTGTGAATTTAAAGTAAAATACGCCTTCATGTCTATAGGATCTAAAAGGTACTCTACAAAAATATCGCTGTTAATCTCTTCATAGTTATCTATTATGGCTTTTATATCTTCAATATATGCATAATCCTCGGAAGTCTCGTACTTATCGTAAAGCGTAGTAATATCACCATAATCATTTTCAGATACCATAGATTTTAAGCGACTGAACATATTATCGAGCCTCGATTCATTTAAGCTGTTTTTGTCCGCTAGTTTTTCTTGGCTATCTGTTTCTGATAAAAAAACTTCGTCCTCTGACAGATATTTGTCGGTTAGTCTATTTAGGACTTTATTATAGAAGGTTCTCAAATTTTCTTCTTTATAGCTTAAGCTTACAGAGTTTTTTTCTAATCTTTCCTTTTCAAATTTATCTATTCTTTTATATATTAATTTCAAATAATCTCTTTCATAGGGCTTTATATCCTCAGTTAATAAGCCTAAGCTTTGATTAAACTTGTATTCATCTATAGTAATAAAAAATACATTAAGTAAAAGCTGATATACTATAACTATCAAGAGCATAGCTATTCCAATGCTAATTTTTTTCATTCACTCTTCTCCTGTCAATTATTTTGTTTATATAATACCACTAATCGTTATAATAAAAGTTATAATATTCTTACAAATTATAATTCATAATTAAAATTAATTTATTTTTGAACTTAGTTTTGTTTTATTCATAAATTATGTATAATTAATATGTTAAGCAAGTGTTTACTGTGTTCTTCAAAATTATTAGGAGGCTGTTATGCAGTGGATTGAAATAGAAAAGGGAAATTGTAGCGATTGCTATAAATGTCTTCGCTCCTGCCCTTCCAAAGCCATCAAAATTATCGACGGTCGTGCAGAGGTTGTAAAGGAAATGTGTATAGTTTGTGGGCATTGCCAAGTGGTCTGTCCTCAGCATATTATAAAAGTAAAATCTAGGCTAAGAAATGTTCAAGCCGCTATAGATGACGATTTTCAAGTTATCGCAAGTATAGCGCCTTCATTTGTAGGTGCTTTTGACATGAAGTATCCTGGCCAATTTAAAACTGCCCTAAAAAAATTGGGCTTCTCAGATGTTTCCGAGACTGGAATAGGTGCTGAGTATGTAAAGCAAGAGTATATTGATGCATTAAAAACTCAAAAATATAAAAATTTTATAACAAGCTCTTGTCCATCTGCCAACTATTTAATTCAGAAATATTATCCTAAATGTATAGATTTTTTGGCTCCTACAGTTTCACCCATGCTAGCACATGGAAAGCTAATGAAAAAAAACTCTCCAAATGCCTTCACTGTATTTATAGGGCCTTGTATCGCCAAGAAGCAAGAGGCCTTCGAATACAAGACAAATGAAGTCATCAACGAGGTTCTAACTTTTGATGAAATAGCAATGTGGTTAAAGGAAAGTAATATAGAACTGAATGATTTGCAAGAAGAGGAATTTGAAAATCCAACAGATATAAATGGTGCTTCATTCCCTGTAAAGGGCGGGATATTTTCGAATCTAAAATCTATTTCAGATATTTATGGATATCAGTATATGCAGGCTGATGGAGTTGAAGCATGTATCAATGTACTAGAAGCCTTATCCAACCACGAGCTTGAGGGTGTCTGCGTCGAGCTCAACATGTGCGAAGGCTCGTGCATTGGTGGCCCTGCTATGCCTAGCAATCATCCAAATTGCTATGTAATAGAAAAAAGAGTAAGGGATTTTGCAAAAAACAAACCTATATCTTCTGAACCTGTTAGTAGTGTAAGTATAGAAAGTGATGAACTAAATAGAGATTTTAGCGAAAAGCCTATATTTATGCCAGAGCCAACTGAAGAAGAAATAGTTGAAATTCTCCATTCCATGGGTAAGTTTAAGGATAGCGACCAATTAAACTGCAATACTTGTGGATACAAAACATGTAGAGATAAAGCAAAGGCTGTTTACTGCAATATGTCTGAAATCACAATGTGTCTGCCATTTGTTAGAAAAAAAGCCGAAAGTATAAGAAATACTATATTTGAATATACTCCAAATGCAATATTATTTTTAGACCCTGATATGAATATAATAGAAATAAACCCCAAAGCCGAGGAAATATTAGGAGTTCATTTCGAAGATGTGGAAGGTCAAAATATTGAAGCTCTTGTTGGCAGAGATATTTTATTTGATATCAGACTCGATAAATCAGCTGTTATACATAAAAAACTATGTATAGATTCTAAAGACATCTGCATTATTTTTGAAATGTCTTATATTAAAGAAGAAAATGTTTATATGGTCATAATGTCGGATATAACTCAAGAAGAAAAAAATATAAAAGCTTTGAATGCTATGAAAGAAAGAACTTTAGATGCTGCTCAAGAGGTTATTGATAAACAAATGAGAGTTGCTCAAGAAATTGCAAGTCTTTTAGGTGAAACTACAGCAGAAACAAAAATCATTCTTACTAGATTAAAAAAGATTGCTATGGATTAAATTTATCTTTTAATTTTTGAAAATAATCTATATAATAGTACTAGTAAAATATGCCTATTTGATTTTTGTTATCTAAGGAGTTGCTATGAGTAAGAAAACTACTTTCTTTTCAAAACTTAAATTCTTAATTATGGGACTATTATTTTTAATTATCTTCGGCATAGTAATTGGGCTTTTAATAACTGTAGCCTTGGATTCGAAAAATGCTGAAGCACAAAATCCACCTAGTGTTTCAAAAGAGATTGCAGAAATTGAGAAAGAAGAAGCTTCTATTTCTGAAGAAACTATCAGCCTCGAGCAAGAAACTGGTGAAGTAACTAAACCTATAGATGATACTGCTTTATTAATTGGTAGAGATTTGCCTTCCGGAGTATATAAGCTGGTTTCTGATATGCCTACAGCATTTTATAGGATTTCTATGACTCCTCAAGCTAATTTTATAGATATAAAGGACAATGATGTCTTTTCCAAATTTACCTATATCAAAGTGGAAGACGGAGATTATTTGACGCTTATAGATGCTGATGCTATACCCTTAGCTGAAGCCCCTGTGACTTCTTTTGAAAATATAGCTACTCATAAAAATGCAAAATATTTAGTAGGTAAAGATATAAGCCCAGGGAGCTATACAGTTTATCCGGATGATAAGTACGGATTTATTGAAGTTTCAAACGAACCTATAAACACACCTTCAAATATAATACTCAGCAGTTATATTTCATCTCCACTTTCAATTAATTTAGTTGAAGGTCAATTTTTCAAAATATCTCAATCAAAAATAACGCTGAATCAATGATTCAGCGTTATTTAAATTCATTTTTAAGTTGACTTAAATAATCTGATTTACTAGCTTCCCAGATTTTTTTGTCTGGTACATTCATATTATTTATAATCCAACTGTTTATATTAAGTATATTTTCATTATCAATAAAATCTATACTCAAGCTTGATAAAAAGCAGTCTGATATCATAAATAAAATTTCATCAATAATATTTTTTTTATCATCCTTGCTCAAAGCCTCTAAAAAATTCAGGTCCTCCATCAAAGGATTATAAAATCTATTTTTAATATATTTAATGAAGCCTTCAAAATCCTCAGCATTATTCCCTACTTCTATATCAAATATTATTCTAAATAACATATTCCATCTAAAGTCTTTATTTATAGCCTTGTATACTGCCTTTCCTATCTTTGATTCAAATTCTCCTTCAAAAGTAACTTCTCTCTCAAAGTAGAGATACTCATCAAAATCCAATTGATTGGATATGATTTCATTAAATCTAGCCATTATCTTAGTTATCATCTGAGGATATTCTATATTTTGATACTGCCTATCCTTTTTCAAAAGATAATCTGTAATCAAATCACAGGTGTTTCTAAAATCCACTACAAATCCTAGCTTTTTTTTGATTTTAATAGAATAAAGCTCATAAATAGCTTTTGAAATCATAGTCTCAAATTGTTTTTTTCTAGACTGCGAATCATATGAGTTCATGTCGTTAAGATGATCGTGAAGAATCATAAGTTGCCTGTCTATCATAGTAATATTTCCTTTGATAGATGACATTATATCTCTATAAAAATCTTCAATTGGCATATAATTGTAATTTTTATATAAAATCTTATGCTCTATTTCTCCCCAAAACATATTTACTAGAGATTTTAGCTGAAGCTCATAATGAAAGTTCGCTGATTCTCCAATTATAATTCCATCTAGTCTATATATTTCAAATCCATTTTTTTGAATTTGAGGCTGTTTATCTGTCAAATTAAGTAATATATTTGGAAATTCTTCCTTGTAATAATATCCATCAGGTCTTTGCAAGCAAAATATACGCTTTATAGCTTGATATAATTTTTCTTCATCCTCGATAAATCTGCACTCTAATCTGATTCCTATTAAATCTGATAATTCAAAGAAAAATGCCTCAGCATCTGAAAACATGAGATAATAATTATTTCTTAGTATTTTTTCTTTCAAACTCATTGGAGATTTTATCCTAGATGAGACATTTAAAAAATAATCGCTTTCAGATAAATATTTTTTATAAAAATTCTCTAGTTCACTAGAAAGAGTTACAAGTTCTGGAGAAAATTTATCTAGTATTTTCAATGAATCATCTACAAAGTCAAAGATTTCTAGTTTCAATATTTTCCTCCTAACTAGCTTAATAGAGTTTAATCAATGGTGTGCTCTATTAACAGATTAAGTATCTGCATCAAATCAATTTCTTCTTGATAGCTGTAATTTTTTGAGTCTACTATTCTTAGCTTAGGTCTTGTAGGATTTAACTTGTTGTATTCGCTGACTATTGCAGTTGTTCCTTCATTCAGCATTACCATGCTCCCTGGTGGATATAAAATTACATTTCTTACAAATCTATTATAGATTTTGGAATCTAATTTACTAATGCAATCTGCCATAAGGTTTTCAAGCGCTACATGCACAGGAATTCTTCTTCTATATACTCTATCCGTTGTCATAGCATCAAACATGTCAGAAAGAGTAACTATTCTCAAAAAATCTGGCATCTGTGAAGCAGTAAGTCCACTTGGATATCCCGTTCCATCTAGCTTTTCATGGTGGTTTAAAATTATAGATTTTGATATGGAGCTTATAGATGGGTCCGATTTTAGCATCTTATACCCTAGAGTTGGGTGCATTTTCATAAGGTTAAATTCTTCGTGAGATAAAATTCCGTGTTTTTGCAGTACGTGGTTATCTATCTTAGTTTTTCCAATATCGTGCATTAAAGCTCCAAATCCTATCTTTTCGCACATGGAATCTGCGTAGCCATAGTCTATTGAATTAATAATAGATAGTATAGCTACATTTACACTGTGAGTATAGGTATTCATATCTGTTCCCATAAGTTCCACAGCCATGTAGGACAACTCATTCTTTTCTTTTATGTTTTTTAATAGAGTGTCAACAATATTTTCTACTTTTTTTATTTCTTGAATAGGTAGCATGGCATTAGTTTTTTTCCCACAGCTTACGTTATCAATTATATTTTTTATGCTAAAGGTTATCATTGCTTTAGTTTCGTCGTCAATTATAGACTCTATCTCTATCCCCTCAGAAATATCGTCTTCTATATAAATAAAATAAATGTTATTGGCTTTAAATTTATTTGTTATGCTCTCTGTGATATCTATTCCCTTGTTTAATAATAAAATACCTTTATGATCATATACTGGTTTTGCCAGTTTAGCTTTTTGAGGGATTTTTTGTATACTACATATTCTCATAATAACCTCTTCAATTAAAATTTTACACCATTTCTAAAATACTATACCTCTTGTCTAAAGATAAATCTATTACTTTATCCTCTACTTTAATAAGAGGCTGATAATTATTAAGTGGTGATACATAAAGAATTTCTCCTATTTCACCTGTATTTAATTTGAGTTTAAAGCCTACATAATAATAAACTATGTTTTTTAAAAAAGTCATCAGAACATCGGGAGCGAAATGAGAGTATCCCATCTTGCTCATCTCTTTAAAGGTTTCAAAAGGAGTGATTTTATCTTTATAAACTCTTTTTGAAGTCAGTGCATCATATACATCAGCAACTGCTAATATTTGAGCGAATTTTGGAATTTGTTTGCTTTTGCATCTTAATGGGTATCCGCTTCCATCTAATTTCTCATGATGCATTAAAACAGCTTTTTTTACGTCCTCTGGAATATTCTCCATATCTTTAACAATGCAGTAGCCTAAATGAGAATGCTTTTTCATTATAGCAAATTCTTCATCAGTTAGTCTTGTATTTTTGTTTAGAATTTCATTTGGAATTTTTGACTTGCCCACATCGTGAAGTATTCCAGCCAGTACGAGGTACTGAATATCTATTTCTGGGAGCTTCATCCAGCTTCCAATGAGCATTGCATATATTGCAACATTAATACTATGATTATATGTATATTCATCTGCAGATTTTAAATCATGAATACAATCGATAAAATACCCCATCTTTTGTGAATGAAGTGTTATAGAATTAGTCATGTCCATTATCATTTCATCATCAACTGTACCATTTAATGATATTTCTTTAAGCACAGTTTTCATTACATCCACATTTTTAAGATATGTTGATTTTATAACTGCATAATCTTGATATTTTTTATCTTTCGTTTCCTTTTTCTTAATATGAACATTATTTATAAAATAAGATTCCATTTTTTGATATACTTTTTCAGAAATATAGGTTCCGGCAGCTACGACTAAAATACCTGTTTCGCTGTAGACATCTTTTTCTAGCTTCTGTCCTATCAAATTTTTATCTAGTCCCATCATTACAGTATCCATTATCATTCACCACCCAAAACTTATTTTAACTATTTCATTATATCAAATTTTTTATTAATATCATCTAGTAAGAAAGCTTCAAAAAAATATTGCATTTTTTTTAAATTAGCATATACTAATTCTATATGCTTAAGATATCTATTATAAGCATTTTTACCTAAGGAGTCTATAGTATGAAACAACAATATATATATTTAGTATTTACAAAAACTGGAACTTGGCTATCGAGGACTCTGAATTTTTTTGAAAATTCAGATTACATTCATGTGTCGCTCGGTCTAGACAATCCTCTAAACAATTTATATTCTTTTGGAAGAACAAACCCAAGCAATCCTTTTTCCGGTGGCTTTGTTGTCGAAGACCTTTCTGAGGGTATCTATAAAAGATTTGATGATACTTCACTTTGTATTTATAGACTTAAAGTCACAGAAAAACAATATTACATATTAAGAAAAAAAATCTCACCTTTTATAATATCCAAGCACAGCTACAGATATAATTTTATCGGTCTTTTCGGCTTATGGTTTAACCTTCCTGTAAATAGATCTTTTCATTTCTTTTGCTCTCAATTCGTTTCTCTTGCACTAACTCAAGCTGGAATATACCGTCCACAAAAAGCTTTTGGACTAATAAAACCATGTGACTTGCTTCAAATCAAAGCTCTAGAGCTGGTATATAAAGGAACAATCAAATCATACATAAACGAGAAAAGCTATGCCATTGAGGCATAGCTTTTTATAATGTCTCTCCTACTTATAATTCCAACTAATTTTCCTTCTTCTATAACAGGGAGCCTATTCACCTTATGCTTTGTCATAAGGTTGGCTGCATCTGGTACGCTTTGCTCTGCTTCAATTACTATCACTGGGGTAGTCATTACATCCTCAACAAACATCCCTGTCATTTTCTTTAATTGCTTCTCAAATTTACTAGGATTGTCAATAAAAATATAGCTGTCAAAAATAGCCAAATATCTAGGAGGCTTTATTTCTCCTCCCCTATACATTAAATCGCCTTCAGTTATTATGCCTATAACGTGGCCAGCTTCATCCACAACTGGAAGTCCTGTTATATTATGCTCTAACAACAGCTTAATTGCTTTTTCAACTGAATCCGACTTTGAAACAGTAATAACATTTGGAGTCATTATATCTTTTGCTTTCATAGACACTCCCCCTTTAACCATTTTTTACCCTAAATTTTTAGCTTAAAGCTTTTTTAAAGATATTCCATCTTCCTTTAACTCGACCTTTTCTTCTCTAAGAAGTCTACCAAGACCTTTTTTGAAAGATTTTTTGCTCATGCTGAGCTGCTTTCTGATTTCATCAGGCTCTGAGCTGTCATTAAGTGCTAAAAATCCACCTTGTTTTTCTATTTCCTTCAATATTGTATAAGAGTCCTTATCTATCTGCTCAAGAGGCTTTAATCTAAGACTGAGCTTTAACTTGCCTTCTTCATCTTTTTCTACTACTCTAGCCTTGATCATATCCCCTCGTTTATATATACGAAGAGCTTCACTGATTGGAAGCATACCGTGATATCTTCTATCGATAGCTACAAAAATACCTACATCTTTTTTTATACTGTAAATCATACCTTCAACCATATCATCTACATTATAAGGTGACTCTCCTGATAATATCTCATATGTGTGCATAGTAGCACATAATCTATCGCTCTTATCAATATAAAGCCCTACCATGTATTCATTTCCTTCTTCAACCTTTATTGTCTGTTCTCTAAATGGTAAGAGCAAGTCTTTTTCTAAACCCCAATCCATAAAAGCTCCAATATCTGTTATCTGGGATACTTTTAGCAAAGCTATAGTACCTAAAGTCAGCTTTGGCTTTTCAGTTGTTGCTACTAGTCTATCCTTAGAATCTCTATATATAAATACATCAATTTCATCGTCAATACAAAGTGTGCTTGGGACATATTTTTTAGGAAGAAGTACTTGTTCATCCTCATCTCCTAAATATGCTCCAATAGTAGCAAACCTAACTACCTTTAATATTTGTCTTTCACCTAACAATATCATACCCTTACCTCCAAAAAACTATTATTAAATTAGTTTACCACATAATCGAAAAAAAACTCCCTTTATTTTTTAAAGGAAGTTTAAGCATTTTGGAAATAATGCAGCTAAAAGCTACTATTACTCCGCAATGTTAGGGGCATAAAAGGGTAACCGGCTCTTGAAATGAGCGTAACGAAGAGCCGATTAATTGGGAGGATTAAAAAACTCCTCTTACGAAGATAAGAGGAGCTTAGGATTCATATACAAACATGAGCACTTTGCTTTAACCTCTCTATCTCTCGTAGAGTTTCTGGCTAATAATACAGGCAGGTATTCTGGCTTGAGGATTATCATTTTTACTTTCCTTCCCAATTCTCCGTTGAATCAGTGGATTAATAAGTAAAAACTACTCTCTTACAGCGGCGGGACCGCGTGGGAATTTCACCCAACTTCTCTTTTAATCAATCTTTCGATTAAACCATGTATCATAGTTATTAAGTTTTCTATATTAATTATATCCATCTTGTAAATTTCTGTCAACACCCTTACTTTCTAACAGTAAAAAAGCTTGCTCTTCTGGCACAGGCTTTGAATAATAATAGCCTTGGACTTTATCACAATTATATTTTTTAAGAATATCTAGTTGAAGCTTGGTTTCAACTCCCTCAGCTATTACTTCTAGATTCAGCTTGTGAGCCATCGATATAATAAAGCTTGCCAGATTCTCAGTTATTGTATTTTTCGTTATATCCTCAACAAATGCCCTATCCATCTTAAGCGTTGTTATAGGAAGGTTTTGTAAATAGCTAAGCGATGAATATCCTGTTCCAAAATCATCAAGAGATATGGATACTCCTTTACTTCTCAAAGTCTCTAGCTTTGTGTATGCTTCTTGAACTGAACGTATAAGTACAGTTTCGGTGATTTCTAATTCTATCAGCTTAAAATCAAGATTCTTACTTTCTATAGTAGCTAAAATAAAATCTGTGAAATCATCTTGGATTAATTGCACTATAGATATATTTACAGATACCTTTATATCTTTATATCCTCTTTTAATAAGCTTAGATGCAAAATCGCAGGAATTTACAAATACCCATTTACCTATAGCTACTATTTTTTGGCTTTCCTCAGCAATCTTAATAAAATCATTCGGAGGCACCATTCCTAGCTCTCTGCTTTTCCATCTAATCAAAGCTTCGAATCCAGATATTTTGTCATTAGAGGTTTTATACTGAGGTTGGAAATATAGCATAAACTCCTTATTATCAAGCGCAAATTGAAGGTTATGCTCTATTTTAGTTTTTTCTATAATTCTGTAATTCATCACATCATCAAAAAAGACGTAACGCTCTTTACCTCTCTGTTTTGCTTCATACATTGCAATATCAGCGTTTTTCAGTAGCTGCTGAACTGTTTTCCCAGCAAAAGGATATACAGCAATTCCCATACTCAGTGTAGTGTGAATTTTTATCTTATCCATATATATAGGCTTATGAAAACAATTCATTATTTCCTGTGCTGCAATTTCAATCTGAGGCATCGATGCTGTTACTAAAAACGCAAATTCATCTCCACCGATTCTATATACACGTATAGACTGGCTTGATAAATTTAAGAATATTTTTGCAATTTCAATTAAAAATTCATCTCCAAAATGATGACCTAAGGTGTCATTAATATATTTAAAATTGTCAATGTCAATAATCATAAGTGCTGCAGTTATTGATTCCTGCTGTTTCACATGCTCCTGTATATCATTTGTAAGAGCAATTCTGTTTGGAAGCTTAGTCAGAGAATCGAAATAAACCAGTTTTTTTAGCTCCTCCTCAGAATTGTATATTTGCTCGTATAAATCATGAAGTTCTTCATTTTGGCTTTCTAGCTGTCTTTTAGTTCTTATTAGTCTCCTAGTGTAATATATTAGGCTAAGGACTAATATTATAAGTAAAAATATTACTGTCATAACCAAATAATAAGCCTCTGGATTTGACTCCTTAAAGGATAATGGCTTGTTTAAAATTACTGTATCCTTTGGAAGCTTGTTTATATCTACCTTGTATTTAGTAATTTCATTATAATCCACAATAACTTCAGTTTTTGGATCAACTACTGGAGTTAAACTTTTTAGATTCTTATCATCAAAATAATCATTGGCTAGCTTTGCTGCTAATTCTCCTTGCTTGCTTCCTTGGAGCACCGCTCCACCAATTACTCCATAGCCTAAATAAAAATCATATAATGAAAATACGGGCACGTTAGAATATTTACTAATAAGGCTAGCAAATTCTGAGTTTTCTACAATTAAGCCTTGAGCATCTCTATAGAAGGTTGTGATTAAAACAATACTATCACTTGGAAGCTCCTTTACTGATGCTATTATATCATCTACAGCCATAGGCGGAAGTGCTATGCAGTTTAAGCTTGTATCTATTGATTTTACCGTACTTGACACGTCTTTATTCATAGCTATGCCACTTTCTGTAAAATCATGAATTGTATATATTTTGTTAAAATCTGGTTTAAGGAGCTTGGCAATCTGGATTGTTGGTGCTAAATCAATATTTTCTATTACTCCAGTTATGTTTTCTTCGTCATTTGAAAGTAGCTTGAAGCTACCTTGACTTACACCTGTAAAAACTATAGGTATATTTTTTAACTGCTCTTGACGGTAATCTATAGCTAGCTCCAAAGCCTTATCATCAGTTGCTACTATTAAATCTATAGGCTTTGAGCCATATTTATATCTAAGGTTTGCATACATATTTTCTATATTTTTTTGAGTCGGATATTTCTTCCAGTCCAAATATTCTATATAAAATGCATACTTATGTTCTGGCGATAAACTTTCGAGAGTCTCTAAAAAGCTAGTCACTGTATCATCTGTCCATTTAAAGCCTCTATGGTAGGAGTTTAGTACAAGAATATGCTTTTCCTGCTCAACTCTACTTTGACTAAGGGAATAGCTATTTTCAAATTGACTTACAATTAACGCCATCATTACTATTATTAATAGTGCTACTCTAGGTCTAATACTAAGCAAGCTAACCCTCCTCATCATTGTATTTTTAATATGATATTATATCTATGTCGCTCTCAGACTCAGCTTGGTAGTCCTCAACAGTAACAATCAGCTTTGCAGGCAATGCGACAATCATCTGATGTGGCTTATCTATCCATCCTGTGTCAGAATGAATTGATAAAGGTGCGACCTCTTCAGGCAATCTTAAAAGTCTTACCCTTCCTTCTTTAGTCTCTAATTTAGCTTGGTAGGTAACCCCTTCTTTGACTACGTCAAATGTATAATAAACTGACTCAGCTTTTTCATTAAGTAAAAACTCATGCTTCACTTCACCATCTATATTTACAATAATTTGTTTGCTTCCAGCTGCCAAACTATCCCTAAGTGTCAGCAAGGGTAGAGAGCTAAGTATTAGAATTAAAATAATGAGGATTTTATCTCCTCTAGTTAAAAACTTCATCAATTCACCATCTTAATCAAAATTTTATGTATCTAAAAAACATTATATAATTAGTATACTATTATTTGAACCTTAAATCAAAACTTAATAAAACTATAACAGCTATAGATATTATTATAATTTATAATGTAATTATTTGCTATGCTAGAAATTTCTGTAAAATCTAATTATTTCGCCTAATTTCCAGTATATTGCAATCTACACTCGGAAGTAGTATACTAGCAATTTGGATAATAGAAAGGAAGGAATACCTACATGAATAAAAAATTAAAAGAATATCTAATAATCACTTTAGGCTTTATAATCGTGGCTCTTGGTCTTACGGTTTTTTTAATTCCATCAAACTTAGCTGTGGGAGGAGTAACTGGTCTTTCACTAATTATACATACCCATTTTAATTTTTTGTCCGTGGGCTTTTTGCTTATTTTAATTAACTCCATTTTATTTATAATAGCATTTTTTACTCTTGGTCCTGCTTTTGGTGCAAAAAGTATTTATGCCAGCTTAGGACTTTCTGGCGCTATATGGTTTATTCAAAGACTATTCCCTGGTATGAAGCCTTTAACTGATGATTTATTTATAAATTTAGTGTTTGGTATGCTTGTTTCTAGTACGGGAATGTCACTAGTGCTATATCAAAATGCATCAACTGGCGGCACAGATATTTTGGCAAAGATATTAAACAAATTCCTTCATGTGCCTATAGGAAGATCCTTGCTATTCGTAGATTTTTTCATCACCATATTAGCCGGTCTTACTTTCGGACCTAGATTAGGCTTATATGCACTTCTAGGTGTAATTATGAATGGTATGATAATTGACAATATGATTGCTGGACTCGGCACAAAAATTAACGTGCATATCGTATGTACCCATCCTGAAATTATAAGAGATTTTATAACAAGAAATCTACTTAGAGGAGCAACTTTATACAAAGCTGAAGGAGCTTATACTAAGGAAGCAAAAACTGTAATAGTAGCGGTAATGAGCAAAAGAGAATTTATAAGATTAAAAAAGCATGTTGAGCTAAATGAGCCTAGTGCTTTTGTGACTGCAAATGTAGTGCATACTGTAATGGGTCAAGGATTTTTATCTAATTAAATTCTTTGTTTTAATAACTTTATTATGGGAATAAATATTATGAAATCAATATATAAATAAATTTATTTGTATTAAAAATATTTCGAAAACTTAAGGAGGAAATATTATGCTTATCCGTTCTCTTTTAACACCAGTAAACAAACTTACAACTCTAGGTTTAAACGACACAGTAAAATCGGCCATAGATATTATTGAGGAAAATGGATTTTTATCTCTTCCTGTAACTGATGATGATAAATTCATAGGTTTTCTTTCAAAGCAATATGTTTATGAGAAGTTTTTTGAATCTGGTGAAAAAGATTTTGAAGCATTTCTTCAAAAACCAGTTAGTGATTTTGCTTATATGAAGGTTGAACCTGTTAAAGACACTCTTTTTATAGAAGAAGCTGCTGATATTTTTCTTAACCAGCAAGTTAGATTCCTACCTGTTGTTAATGATTTTGGAAAATTCTTAGGGATAGTTACTCAAAAAGCATTATTCCGAGTTATAACAAAGGTATATGGGCTTGAGGATGCTAAAATTGTAATTCATTCTGACGACTTTGCAGGAACTTTATTAAAGATATCTGATGTAATCTATAAGCACGGAGCAAATATAACAAACATAGCTCAGATGGATACGGAGGTAATGGGAATTCAAGAGATTTCCATTAGGCTTGTAGGAGATAATTTAGAAAAGCTTCCAGAAAAGCTGCAAGCTAAAGGAATTAAGGTAAAAGAATTCATACCTGCTAAAAACAATTAAATATTCTATAATACGTGAAAAGCTTGGATAAAAATCCAAGCTTTTTCTACATTTTGTCATAATGATATACATTTTGTTGACTTAAGTCATTTAATCATATAAACTAAAATAAATTATAAATCTTTATAAAGTTTAGGTGATAAAAATGGATAAAAATACAGCATTAGATTTTCTAAGCAGATTATGTGATGGACTTTCAGTCATGTTTGGTTCAAATTGCGAAACTGTAGTTCATGACATGAATGACCCAAACAAATCGATAGTCTACATAGCTAACGGCCAAGTCACAAACCGAAACATAGGAGATAAATTTAAAATCCTAGGCGGAAAGGATATCGATAAATTTTTTAGTGGAACAGATATCATCAATTGCAAAGCTCTAAGTCCAGATAAAAGAACTTTAAAAAGCTCTACTTTTCATATGAAGGGTCACGGATATCATTATGCTCTTGGTATAAATTTTGATTACACAAATTTTGAGTTTGCCCATAATATACTTAAGGATTTAATTTCTGTGGGTAAAGATATCTCTGAAGTAATCCAAGCAAGTCCAAATACAGAAGATTTGCTCGACGGCTACATAGATGATGCTCTTAAGTTTGTAGGCAAGCCTATTTCTATGCTAAAGAAAGAGGATAGAGTACAGATAGTAAAATGTCTCGAAGAAAAAGGCGCCTTTGTACTTCAAAGAAGTATTCCAATTATATCTGAACGTCTAAATATATCTAGATATACTCTTTACAACTATTTAAAAGAAATTAGGAACTAGGCATTCTCACTATTTTTATAGTAGGTAAACCAGTATACTCCAGCAACTAAAATAGCTCCACCTACTATGTTGCCTATAGTTACAGGAACGAGATTCTTCGTTATAAAGGTATTCCAGTTTAAATGAGCTAACTTTTCTGCAGTAAGCCCTGACGCCTCTACCCATGAGGCGTTAGATTTAGCTAAAATTCCAGCTGGAATGTAATACATGTTTGCTATGCTGTGCTCAAAGCCTGAGGTTATAAATAGAGAAATTGGGAAAAATATAGCAAAACATTTTCCAATTATATCCTTTGCTCCATAAGACATCCACACAGCTATACATACCAACCAGTTACACATTATCCCTAGATAAAACGCCTGCGAGAAAGTAAGATGAGTCTTATACGCTGCTATCTTTAGAGTGATTCCTCCAAGCATATTATCTCCACTGTTAAAAAGACCAGACATATTCATCATGTAAGCTATAAATAAAGCTCCTACAAAATTTCCAAGATATACGAAAAACCAGTTCGAAAGCATATCCTTAAGTTTAATTTTTTTCTCTAATACACCAATAGTTATTAGAGTATTTCCTGTAAAAAGCTCTCCTCCTGCTATTATAACTAGCATCAAGCCTGTTGCAAAAACTACTCCAGCTAATGCTTTCCCAAGGCCATAGGTCTCTGGCTTAGCAAATAAATTAAAGGCTGCCATATTTGAACCTTCTGATGCAAACGCTATAAAGGCTCCTGCTAATATTCCAAGAATAAACTGGTTCAATGGCTTAGTTTTAACTTTTTTTATACCTGTCTCTATCGTCGCAGTCACAATCTCCTTTGGTGTCAAATATGCTTTCTCCAAAATAATCCCCCCTGATATTTTTTTAATTTAAATCGTATAAAAATATATATACTCTAATCCTCTAACTCCAAGCCTATACCTTGTTATTAAGTTTTAATCGTGTAAATCCATTCTATAATATTCAAAGCTTTTAACCTTCTCAAATCCACAGCTCATATAAAGAGCTAAAGCCTCTGGATTATTGCTATCTACCTCTAGGCTTATTGAGCTTATATCCACTTTTTTAAGTTCATGGATTAGCAAGCAGAGCATATCTTTTGCATAACCTTTTCCTCTGTACTCACTAAGTACTCCAAGGCCAAAAATCATAGCCTCATCATTGTGTATATCTACATTTATCATACCAATAGGCTTTTTATCATGATAGCACACATATTGTGACCTTGTTTCGCTCGCTAGTATAGCTTTTGCCATTGATATAGCAACATCTTCATCCTCTTTAAAAATTCTTTTATCAAGATCGATAACTATTGGAAATTCAGTTGAATGTTGCACCTCTTTTATTACAACTTTATTTTTTAGTTTATTACATTTATCATCTTTAAAGCTATAAGTCAAAAAATATTCAGTTAAATACAGCTTTGCATTTAACTTTTTACCTAATTTCTCACTATGAGAAAACTTACCATCAAATACAAACAACAAGTCCTTAATATTAAATTTATTGGCTTCATTTATCACTTCTTTTAAAAGCATTGAAAAGTATCCTTTTTGTCTATATTCAGGATCAGTAAAACCACAAATCTCTATTTCATGCTTTAAAGGTGCAAATACTGAAATAAAGCTTATCAATTTATCTTCTTCATACATTAAAAATATGCTATTCATATCCTCATAATAATTCATGCTCACATCTATACACGCTGAACTTTGGATTTTGTCATAGGCATTACACTTTGATTCTAACGCTCTTAGCTGCTCAACTAATAACGTATCTGGCATTATTTTTTTCTCAATTTTCAAGATGTCTACCTCCCCACAATAAAAGCACAAATAATTGTATTCCCTATCTTTTACTATATCAGATTTTTTATGATATGTAATAGACATTTACATTAATTTTTTGTGGTTTTTAATTTCTTGTTCTATTGATTAAAGCAGGCCTATAAACTATAATCAGTTTATAAATATGCATATGAATATTGCATATAATTTTCAAACCTAAAACTAGAGCCAAATTAAAGGAGACTGCTGTATGCGATATATTTACAATGATTCCACAGAGCCATATTTTAATCTAGCACTTGAAGAATATTTTCTAAAGCAAACTGATGAAGAGTATTTTATACTTTGGAGAAATGAACCTTGTATTGTAGTAGGAAAAAATCAAAATACCCTCTCTGAAATTCATCTTGAATTTGTAAAAGAAAAAAATATAAAAGTAGTAAGAAGGCTAACTGGTGGAGGAGCTGTTTTTCACGATTTAGGCAATATAAATTTCACTTTTATAGTTAATGATGAATCTAGCTTCAATGATTTTAAGGGCTTTGTTGCTCCGATTATAGGCACTTTGAAGACACTTGGAATAGATGCTGAGTTTTCTGGAAGAAATGATATGCTGATAGAAGGAAAGAAATTTTCTGGAAATGCCCAGTGCAAGCATAAAAGCAGAGTAATGCACCATGGAACCTTGTTATTTTCATCTAATATGAATGATTTAAGTGGTGCTCTAAAGCCAAAGGATATCAAGTTCTCAGACAAGAGTGTTAAATCAGTAGCTAGCAGAGTTACTAATATTTCTGAGCATCTTGCAAATAAACTCAGCGTGCTAGAATTCAAGGACGAGATTTTTAGATATATTTCAAGTAATACTCAAAGCCCTATAGACTCATTAACTCAAGAGGAAATAGAAAAAATCAATAAACTCAGAGATGAAAAATACAGTACCTGGGAATGGAATTTTGGAAATTCTCCTAAATATTCATTTTATAATGAAAAACGCTTTGCCGCTGGAACCTTTGAGGTTCACATAGATGTACTTAAAGGAATTATTAAAGATATAAAAATATTTGGGGATTTCTTTGGGAAAAATGATATAAGTGAGTTAGAAGCTAGCCTTAAGAATATTTCTCATGAAAAAGCATCGATTTCTAAAGCTCTATCTAATATAGATATAAGTAAATACATTACAAATATAACCTTGGATGAGCTAATAGGTTTATTAATTGAATAAGCTTAATAATTACTTCAATTCCAAAAGGCTCTAAAACTTGCATTTTAGTACAAGTTTTTAGAGCCTTCTAAATTCATTAATTTCTTTTATAGTATCCTTAATGGTCTTTATAAAATTATCAAAATATCCTTCTTCATAAAAGTTTATAAAAATCATACCTATCGGCACTGCTAAAACTAAACCAATAACCGATCCAAGCTTGAAGCCTATAAACATAAAAAATAATGTAGCTAACGGATTAAGACCTATGGTATCTCCTAAAACTTTTGGCTGTACTATCTGTCTTACCACTTGACTGATGATATATATTAGAAACAGCCCTATAGCAAGCCTATAGTCTCCCGTTAAGACTTTAAATATAGTCCAAGGTATGAGCACGGCTCCCGTTCCAAAGAATGGGAAAAAATCTAGTAGCGCAATTCCTAGCGCTAATAAGAAAGAATAGCCTATATCTAGAATTAAAAATCCTACAAAAAGAATCACTGCTACAATACCCATAATTTTAAATTGTGCTTTGAAATATCCTCCAACCAGCACTTTTAACCTATTCGATATATCACTAACCACATTTAGCACATCAGAGGACACAAATTTCTTTATGCCTCTCGTTATATTTTCCTTCTCAACAATAAAAAAATATGCTGCCAAAATAGTAATGATAATATTTATAAAGGTGGATGGAATATTTTTTGCAAACCTACCTGCCGCAGTAAACGTGGGCTTTCCAATATCAGAAATAACTCCTGCAAAGCCTAATGATAGTTCTTCTCCTATATTGGATAAGCTAAGCTGAACTTCTTCAGGCATAAGCTTATATATTCCTTCAAAATTATGAGAAATTTTTTCAATATCTAAATTAAGCGAGGTGTAGATTTCAGGCAAATTCTGAATTAGAGTTATAATTTCTTTATAAATACGGGATATCCCTAAATAACCTGTTCCTATAACTAATGTGAGTGCAAAAATTATAATAATCATAGAACCATGTTTTCTTACTATTTTTACATGATTTTCTAAAAATTTTACAAGAGGATTTGCGATAAGAGCAATAATCCATCCAATGACAAAGGGCATGAAAAACACAGCTAGCTTAGGAACAACGAAAAAAATCAGTATAACCAAAAGAAGAAGCAAAAATATATTAAGCAGAATTTTTAGATATTTTTTTGAGTCATACATATTAAACCACCTCTAGTATGGTTGATTGTATACTAATTAATAAAACAAATTACTTTTTAGATACTCAAAATGAGTATGAGAATACAAAGAATTATATATAGGTGTAATAGTTATTTTATTTTCTTGAATCATCCACACATCATTATCAGAGGCTTCATTTACAGCTATCGGTTCTCCTCCTATAGTGAATTCATGGATATCTATTCCCAAATCTCTTTTTAAGATTACGTTATTATAGTCTCTCCTACCAAGAGATGTAACTGCAAACTCATTATCTACACCTATTTTTTCAGGAAAATTAATATTTAGAATAAACTCCTGCTGTTTATCCATATTCTTAAGATATCCATTTAAAAACTCTCTAAACTTATCACATATAAGCTCATAGGCATTACTGTCATCGTCAAAAGAGCAATTTGAAAGTGCTATCGAAGGAATATTCTGGTATAAACCTTCTAGCGCAGCAGAAACTGTTCCTGAATAAAAAACATCGCTACCTAAATTCGGTCCTCTATTTATTCCACTAAGAAGTAAATCAAATTCTACTTCTTTAAAAATACCCTCAACTCCTACCTTTACACAGTCAGTTGGTGAGCCAGCAAGACTGTATGACACTATATCATCAGCTATATGATATTTTTTAGCTGTTAGTGGCTTTCTTATTGATATGCTTCTAGACATTCCACTGTATTCCTTGTCTGGAGCTACTACATAAACATTCCCAAATTCAGCTATAGTCTTTGCTAGGGCTTGTATTCCAATAGCTTCAATTCCATCATCATTAGTAATAAAAATATTCATTTATATCCTCCAATTCACTTTTTAATTATGCTTATATTTTACAATCTTTGATTTCACTTACGGGCAATAATAATATTTCATATCCTAAACCATAACTTTCTATCACTTTTTACCACTTTCTATTATTCTAACATACTATAATTTATACAATATATTTTTAGTGTTGACAAATCAATCTATATATCGTAATATTTGAATATATCAATTTTAAAATACATTTCAGGAGGTTACATAATCAATGAACATCAATGCAAAGCAACCATTAAATACACCTAAGAAAAAACATAAGTCACACCAAAGCTGGTCATGGATAATAATAATCAGTTTTTTTATTTTGTCAGTTTATAATGTATATTTCGGCCTATTTGGAATTGTCTGTATGACCATGCCTATTTATCATGCTTTAAGAGGCAGAGGAAAAATTCACTGCTCTGCTTATTGCCCTAGAGGATCTTTTTTAGGCAAATTTTTAGAAAAATTATCTATGCAAAATAATCTTCCAAAATTTATGAAAACTAAAAAATTCAAAAATGCACTTTTGACTCTTATGGTTGTGATGTTATCATTATCAATCATTCATTCAGGAGGACAAATTGATAAAATAGCCTTTGCTTTATTTAGATTTATGTTCGCTTCTTTTGTTGTTGGAGTATTAATGGGAGTATTCTTTAAGCCTAGATCATGGTGCCAGGTTTGTCCTATGGGACATGCTACAGGACTGATTACTGATATTAAGAAAGCTCCAAAGCAAGTAAACACTCCAGTAAAAAATGACAAAATTGCTTAGTTCTCTACTCAGTAGGATAATAATAGGCTGATAAAGAATTTGCTAAATCACTATAATTAAAAGTAATTTAAAAGCCAAGCTATAGTTAATCTAATAGTTTGGCTTTTACTTAAAATATAACAAAGGTAGCTAGAATCTATTAGCAATCTTTGATTATGGCTATACTCTTACTTCTCTATCTCAAGAATCCACTTAGAAGGAATCTCCCAAATATTAGCTTGAAGAGTAAATATGTCATTCCAATCCTCTATTTCAAAGACTCTATCCCAGCTTGCGATAATCTTTCTTTTTAAATCAGGATAAAAATTGGCATTTGCTCCATCTACCAAAGTGAAGCTGTTATTTATTCCTCTATTTTTTAGCTCTAGCTTAAAAGCCCTGTCATCCTCTTCATCTCTAGGTATATACATGTGATTTAACACCATATCCCATCTACCACCATTAAAGTATATGATATTTTTTCTTGGGACTTCTAGCTTTAAAACAACAGTATCCTCTGTTTTTCTCAGCATATATTCTTCACTTATAGAGCACCATATAGGGTACTTTACATCAGATGGCCTCTCTACATGACTACTTGCTCTATCAGAAAACCAGTTATATAGCTTTAAATAATACTGAGCTATGTCCATCTGCTTTTCTTCAATATGGGCTGATTCCATAATGAATCTACCTTTCGACTCTAGCACCTCTAAAATTCTTTTATCTTGCCTAGTCCATAAAGTAACAGTATCTTTCATTGGATTATCACCTCCATTTTCTACTAAGATAAATTACTGATTTTTCTACTTTATTCGATTATATAATTTTATTTAGTATTATTCTATAATAATTCCAAACCAGTCTGCCTGACCTTTTTTTACAAATCCTGTTTTTCTGGCAAGCCCAGGAGACATTGGATTACTAGATACAATTTGTAAAAATGGAATTTTCCCTTTGTCTATTATCTTCTTAGATATATCCAAAGACACATCTAAAGCATATCCTTTTCCCCTATGCTCATCCATAGTATACATAAAGCCTAATGAATCATCTTCATGTATAAGCACCCAGCAAACTAGCTTGCCATCAATATATATCCCAGAGCTAGGTCTGTTTGATATGGCATCCTTAATTTCATGGATGGTATGACTATTTCTATAATTATAGTTTTCGTCTATAAACTCGGCATCTTTTATACCAATTGCACTGACATTTGATTTTAAATCTACATTTGAGTAGTTTTCCTTAGGCATGTAATAAAAATCACAGTCATTTTCCCAGTCTAGCTTATAGCGCCTTTTAATCTCAGAAGTGAGAAATCTTGTAGTTCCTGCGAAACCATACTTTCCTTTTGGGAAAAGCTCTTCAAACATTTCATCTAAAAATTTAGTGCTCTCAGTATGTAAATAGTTAAAGTATTTATATCTAATTAAAACTCCTGATGGATTATCAAGTGAGTCTGTAAAGATTTCAGCCTCTGGAACATTGTCAATTATCCCTGCCAGGTTTAAAGTTTCTAGCTCGTATTTTTTGAAATAGTCTCTTATTTGCTTTGAATCTTGAGTCTTAAAAATTTTAATCTCCCCCATTTCTAAGCTATATTTGCTTTTGCTTCCATTTTCCTTTTCTAAAAGACCATATGATTCCTAATGCTTCTATTACAACTGATAAGGATATAGCTATCCAGACACCATCAATTCCAAGTTTAAACGGATACGCAAGTAAATATGCTAGTGGCAGCTTTAAAACTACATTTGCAACCATTGCAGAAATCATAGGTGGAAAGGTATCCCCAGCACCTTGAAACACGCCTGAATAAATAGAGGTCCACGCCACAAAAATAATACCAGCATATACTATCCTCATATAAGAAATTCCATACTGCACAACTAGTGGCTCATCTCTAAAAAGCCCAATTATCTGCCCTGGAATAGCAATATAAAGCACACCGAATACTAAAATATTTATTATTGCTACCTTCATGCCTTGCTTTATTATACTATCGCAGGAATCTATGTCATTTCTTCCTAAGGCTTGACCTACCATTACAGATATTGCCATTGAAAGTCCGCCCAATATAATAAAGGTATAATTAAATAATTGTGCACCTATATTAAATGCCGCACTTCCTTCTGCTGCTCCAACGCTGTATACCAAGCTAAACATGAGCATTCCAGTTATAGGCCTTGCTACTTGCTGAAGGCATGCCCACCCACCTATTCTTAAAATTCTAGTTGAGGTTTTTAGATTAAATCCTAAGCTTTCAGTTAGCTTTTTTAAATCAAAGTTATAAATTCTTCCAAAAACTATATAGCCAATTGCTATGCTTGCAGCTATATTCGAAATTACTGTCGCAAATGCAGCTCCTGCTATTCCAAAATCAAATATAAACATAAGTATATAATCCAAAATAGCATTTATTATGTTTGATAGACCAAATATAAATAGAGGTGTTCTTGTGTCTCCCATAGCCTGAAGAATAGTTCTAAGTGTAGAGTTTAAAAAAACAAAAACTGTTCCAAGAAACATAATTCCTAAATACTCAGATGAATATTTAAGAATGCTAGCACTTGGCTTAAAAAAAACTTCCAAAATACTTGTAGTAAGAAAATATCCAGATAAGCCTAGAACCATTCCTACACAAGCAGATAGTAGCAGAGAATTGCCACTTATGTTTCTTATAGCTTCCCAGTTTTCTTCTCCAAAGCTTCTAGCTATTAAAGCAATGGTTCCAGCAGAAACAAGAGTAGACATGACAAATACAACTCCAGAAATGGAATTTGCTATGCCTGAAGAAGCTGATTGCTCAAGACCAAGCTGAGATATGAAATAGGTGTCTACTGTAGCTAGTAGGGATTGAAATACCATTCCTAGCATAACAGGCCAAGCTAAGCTGAGTATTTTTTTTATGTCAGTTTTCATTATTATCTCCCAAGATTAGTTCGTCATATTGTGAATCCATTTTCCTGATTTAAAGCGTCTTCTAATAAATATATATTTTACTATTTCTTCCATACCTGTTAATGCTACTACGTAATATACCTCTAAATTCAAAATAAATGCTCCTATAAACGCCATAGGAATACCTATGGTCCAAAGAGTAAGCCCTTGTATTTTAACTGCATATTTTGAATCACCTGCACCTCTTAAAACTCCCACTATCATGATAAAAGTATAGCTTTTTATGAGGAGAAGTATAGCATTTACATACAAAATTCTTTTGGTATCATTAAGAACTGTAGCTGACATTTTGAAAAAATATACAAAATCGTTTGCTGTAAAAAAAATAACCGTTGCTATAATTATAGCTATAATCAGAGCAAACTTATACAGCCTTTTTGCATATAGCTTACCTAAATCCTCTCTTTTTGCACCTATTTCTTTGCCCACAATAACCATTGCCGAATTTCCAAGTCCAATTATTACTATCATAAGAAGGTTCATAACAGTGCTCGTAACCTGTATTGCTGCAGCTGTTCCTACACCCATTCTTGCATATATGATATTATAAGTAAGATTTCCCAGTCCCCATACAAACTCATTTATAAGTACAGGAAGCATTCCAGCATACACTATCTTTATAAACTTAAAATCTAACATTTTTATATGTGAGAAATTAATATTGAGCAAATTACTTTTTGTATATATATAAATTAAGATTATCATAGTTTCTATTATTCTTGCAATAACAGTTGCTATAGCTGCACCTTTAACTCCCATAGCAGGAAATCCTAGTTTCCCAAATATCAAAATATAGTTCAGCACTACATTTACTACTAGAGCTGCTATGCTTCCCAACATAGGCACAAAAGTATTTTCTGTACTTCTTAAAGAAAAAGCAAAACCTATAGTTATAGCTGTAAATATATAACTAAAAGCAACTATCTTCAAATAATCTCCACCGGTTGCTAGTACTGATTTGTCAGAGTTAAATACAGATATGATTTCATCAGAAAAATATATTCCAGCTATCATAAATAAAATTCCAATTACAAAGCTAAGGCTTATAGCAAGTGCCGCAGTTTTCTTAATACTCACTTCATCTTTCTTTCCCCAAAACTGAGATATAAAAATGGAACATCCAGCATTTACACCAAATAGCATCAATGTAAAAAAGAAAAAATATTGATTAGCTATTCCAACTGAAGCTAGATATAGCTCACCTAGTCTACCTATCATTACAGTATCCATAAGATTGAGTAGTGACGCTATAAGATTTTGTACTATTATCGGTATAGTTAGCATCATAACTCTTCTATAAAATACCTTCTTTTCATTATTAATCTGTAGTTTTTCTAGCATAGTCATAGTTTCCCTCCACAAAAAAAAGCAACCCAATTGAAGTTTTTTCAAAGTGGTTGCTTCTTCACCTATTATATAAGTTTTAGATATAAAATTTTACCTGTCTAGATGTTATTATATTATTAGTCTGTAAAATGTCAAGAATAATTTTTATATATAAATATTTGTTATTTTCTTATTAATTGGGTACAATTAAGAGAGACACAATATTAGATAAGGAAGGTGTATTACATGATAAGTGAAAAAATGTTAAACGCAATCAACGAGCAAATTAAATTGGAGTTTGAATCTTCTTATGCATACATTGCAATGGAAGCATACTTTATGGGAAAAAACTTAAATGGCTTTGCTAACTTTTTCCATGTCCAAGCTCAAGAAGAAAGAGACCACGCATACTTATTGTTCAACTATGCTTACAGTGTAGGAGGAGATGTAGTACTAAAGGATTTAGCAGCATTTGATTCTAATTTCAAAGACGAGATAGATATATTCGAAAAAACTTTAGCTCATGAGCAGCTAGTTACTCGTTCTATCCACAATCTAATGACTATCGCTATCGAAGAAAAAGACTATGCAACTCAAAACTTCCTTCAGTGGTTCGTAAAAGAGCAGGTTGAAGAGGAAGATACTGCAAATGGTCTTTTAGAGCAAATTAAACTAGTTAATGGCAATCCAAATGGCTTATTTATGATGAACAAAGAGCTTGCAGCAAGAACATATACTCCTGCTGTAATTAAGTAATTCAATATAAAATATAAAATTGCATAGTTCATTAACTTAAATCTAATGAATTTGCGCTGTGAAATTTATTTAACTAAAAATTAGACCCTCAAGAAAAGTTCTTGAGGGTCTTTAAATTCACTAATCTCTAATAATTAATTATCATTTACTTGCTAAACTTATTGCTGATTAAACATCATTCCATTTTTTTGTCCAAAGCCTTGGCCATTTTTAGGAGCATTACCATTTCTCATCATTCCTTGACCATTTCCTAGTCCAAATCCACAGCCAGCGCCTTTTCCGATACCGTTACCCATCATTGCACCAGTACCATCGCAATTAGCAATATTAGTTTCCATTCTCTCTAGGATAGCATCTGCTTGTTCTTGAGTTAAAACGCCATCTTTTACTCTTTGCTCTAAAATAGCTTTCTTGTTTTCTAGCATGGCTGCTTTAAATTCATCAGAAACGCCTTCTTCTTGTGCTATAGCTCCAAGAGTTTTATTACCTCTTTGCTCATAAATTTCTTCAACTGATGAACCAGTCAAATTAGAAAGCACTTCAATAGGTGAACTATATTCTGCTGCAAATACCATTCCTGTCGAAAGCAGTGCTGTCATAGAAAGTGCAAGTGCCATAGTTTTAAATTTTCTCATTATATCCATCTCCTTTAACTTTATCAAGGACTGTATTGTCCTTCTATAATCAAAGTATAAAATTAAATTGTGAAGGAATTATGAAGAAAATACAATTTATTTATTTTTTTCTCTAATTACTTCTATTGCTTTATTAAGCTGCACATCTTCGGTATCTTCTTCTCCTATTTCTACAACATATTCTGGAGTAATTCCTTTTTCATTGATGTATTCTCCGTTTGGAGTGAAATACTGAGCCATAGTAATTTTATAGCCTGATCCGTCTTTTAGCGGAACTACATTTTGAACTAGTCCCTTTCCAAATGTAGTCGTTCCAACAAGAGTTCCGGCTTTGTTATCTCTTACTGCTCCAGCGAGTATTTCAGAAGCTGAAGCACTGTTTTCATTTACAAGTATAACTAGAGGAATATCAAGTTTCCCTGAGGAATTTGACTTTAAATACTGTCTATTTCCTGCTCTATCTTCAGTATATACTATGGTCGCCTCACCAAGAATACTATCTGCAACCTCTTTAACCTGATCTAACAATCCCCCTGGATTATCTCTTAAATCTATAATCAGTCCTTTTGGATTATTATTTTTAAGACTCAATAGGTTTTCATCAAACTCTTCTCCAGTTCTTTCATCAAAGCTAGATATTCTCATGTAGCCTATTTCATCCATCATTTCAGATTTTACTGACTTTATAAGAATTTGCTCACGCTTTATAGTAATATCAAATTCTGGTTTATTTTCTCTTATTATAGAAAGAACAACGTCTTTTCCAGGCTCTCCTTTAATAATAGAAATAGCCTTATCCATTTCTTTGGCTGAATATTTGACCTTATCTACTTTAGTTATCTTGTCTCCAGGCAAGATGCCTGCTTTTTCTGCAGGAGTATCCTCTATTGGAGCAACAACGGTTATAAAGCCATCCTCTCCTGGAGAAACCACAATCCCTACCCCTACATAGCTTCCAGATGTCATCTCCATCAAATCTTTGAATTCATCCTTTGTATAATACTGAGAATAAGGATCATCTAGTCCATCGAATATTCCTCTTTCCATAGCTGCAATAAGGTCTTCTTCCTTTACATCTTGGTAAAATTCATCTTCAATTCTATCTTTTAAAAATCTGACTTTAGAAAGTTTTTGAAATTCCTGATAATCACTTTTAGATATAATAACTTTATTTCCAATAGTAACATTGAATATGTTTGTGAGCAAAAATGTCACAGCCATTAATAAGACTGCTCCTATGACAGCTTTCTTTTTAGATATCAATTTATAGCCTCCGCTCTTTTATAAAACAAATTTAAGCTTATCCTCCAATATAAGATGCTGGATTTACATAGTCGCCATTTACTCTGACTTCAAAATGAAGATGAGGACCAGTAGAATATCCAGTAGAGCCTACCTTTGCAATAGTTTCGCCTTTTTTTACATCCTGTCCATCAGATACCAAAATCGATGAGCAGTGAGCATAAAGCGTTACTATTCCTCCACCATGGTCTACTATAACAGCTTTTCCATAAGAGCCTTTTGTCCCTGCAAATATAACTCTTCCATCATTTGCAGCAAATATCCCTGTTCCACTTGGTGCAGCTATATCCATACCTGTGTGAAGCTTCTTTTCCTTTAAAATTGGATGTATTCTATAACCAAAGCTAGATGTTACTCTTCCTCCTCCAGATACTGGCCAAGCCATAACTCCGCCTTTGTAGTTTCCTCCAATACCTTTTGTTTTTTGAAGTTCTCTAATCTTGCTCTGCAGGTCATTTGCTTCCTTGATTAAAGCATCTTCCATCTGCTTTAGTTTTTCAATATCCTTAACAACCATTTGCTTGTTGCTATTTTGCTCTTGCATGTTTTTTTCCAGAACCTTCTGCTCTGATTCTAGAGATGCCTTGAATGTAGACATTCTTTTTTCTTCTTTTTGAAGACTAATTTTCTTAGTTTCCACACTATTTTTTTGTTCTTTAAGATCTGCTAAAATTTCCTTATCATTTTTGACTATTTTTTTTATCATAGTCATATTTGACAAAAGCTCTTCCATATCACTAGAGTTAAGTAAAATCTGAAAATAGTCTATATCAGAGGTTCTATACATTACTCTTAATCTGCTACCTAGCAAATCAGTATTTGTATCTATATTGTCCTCTAATTTAGTTATTTCTTTTTGGGTTACATCAATTTCAGCTTGAGTTTTTGCAATATCATTTTGGATAACCGAAATCTTTTGCTCACTTTCATCTATCCTTGCATCTAGCTCTAAAATAATCTTGTTTATATCCTTAACTACATTTTGCTTGTCCTTAATTTCATCTTTTACGTTTTTTATATTTTTATTTACATTATTAAGCTGGTTATTATAGTTTGAAGCAAATGAAACGCTTCCAAAAATCATAACCATAGAAACCATCAAAGATATAAGTTTTTTCATTGATTTTCCTCCTATACCTTTAAATATCTACGAAGAGAAACTAGACTTCCAAGTACTCCAATTCCAATTCCCATCGACGCAAAAATAATTGCTATATTGTCAAAAATAGTGCTTATAGGTAACAGATAGCCTCCTATAAGAGAATACGCTTCTGATGAAAGCTTAGAAAATATAAACCCATACAAAACGTATACAGAGCCCAGTGCAATCGCCGCTCCCAAAAAGCCCAGAGTCATTCCCTCTATTATAAACGGCCAGCGTATGAACCAGTTTGTAGCTCCTATATATTTCATTATATTAATCTCTCTTTTTCTTGCATAAAGTGCTATCTTAATAGTATTTGCAATAATAAACAAAGACACTATAGATAAGAGTAATATTATTGCAAGTCCAGCTGTACTAATTATTCTCGATATAGTAAGCATTTTGTCAATTACATCCTTGTAATAGCTTATACTATCTATGTAATCGTCATCTTGAATCTGCTTTACAACTTCATCAGCGAGGCTTATGTTCGTAAGCTCTATTATCATAGAATTTTGAAGCGGATTTTCTAGCCCCTCTAATAGATAAGCATCATCTTCCCATCTATCCTTTAGCTTCTCCATAGCCATATCCTTGGATTCAAAATCCACCTTGCTTACTCCAGGTATATTCTCAATCTTTCTTTTAAACCTAGCTATATCATCTGCTTGCATTTCATCAACCAAAAATATCTGTATATTATCAAACTGCTTTTGAGCAATTATGGCAAAATTGTTTATATTTAGTACTATCGATAGCACAATTCCTAAAACAAATAAAGATGCTGCAACCGAAGCTATAGACGCTACGGACATACCTCTATTTCTCCATAGGCTTTTAGTACCCTCTGAAATATTATAAGCAATACTATTTAGCATCGTTGTATAGGCCCCTTTCTACGTCTCTAACCAGCTTTCCATGATCTAGAGCTATTACCCTTTGCATCATCTTATCAACTTGATCTTTAGCATGGGTAGCAACTAAAACAGTGGTTCCACGATTATTAATATCTTTAAGGAGCTTCATAATTTCAGTAGCATTTTTAGGATCTAGATTTCCCGTCGGTTCATCTGCTATAAGAAGTGCAGGATTGTTGATTATAGCTCTAGCTATCCCCACCCTTTGCTGCTCTCCTCCAGATAGTTCAGAAGGATAAGATTTTGCCTTATCGCTCAGACCCACCATGCTCAGTATAGTAGGAACTTTTCTTCTTATATCCTTGGCTTTATTTCCCGTTATTTCCATGGCAAATGCAATATTTTCATAAACAGTTTTGTTTGGAAGCAATCTAAAATCTTGAAAAACAACTCCCATGCTTCTTCTTAGCTTGGGAATTTTTCTTCTTGATAGCTCTGTCGTATCTATATCATTTATAATTATTCTTCCAGTTGTAGGAGATTCCTCTTTTAAAAGCAGTTTAATAAATGTAGATTTTCCTGCTCCAGAGGAACCTACTAAAAATACAAACTCCCCTTTTTTAATATCTATATTTATATCTTCAAGGGCGAATTTTTCTCCCTTATACGACTTTGAAACATTCTCAAATTTTATCAATATATACCACTCCTGAATCTTAATTTAAGTTCAAACAATTTACTTAACTACCAAATTACATTATAGCAAGAATTTGCACCAAGGTAAAATTTATAAGATTAAATTACAATTACAAAATATATTTCAGAATCTTACAAATATAGCTGATTTATTATTCATAAAACTGTATAATAATGTATATACAAGTATTTAAAGCTTAAAGGAGATATCTATGATACATGTTGTAAATACAAGTAATGACCCGTTTTTCAACCATGCTCTAGAAGAATATTTTTTATCAGAATATCATGAAGAAATATTCACTATCTGGATAAATCGCCCATCTATCTTGATTGGAAGAAATCAAAATACCTTTGCTGAAATCAATTCAGCTTATGTAAGCGAAAATAACATCGATGTTGTTAGAAGACTTTCAGGTGGTGGCGCAGTTTATAACGACCTAGGAAATATGAACTTTACATTCATATCAAAAAAATCAGACGACCACTCTTTCAGCCGTTTTGCTAGTCCTGTAATCGACGCTCTTAAGTCCTTAGATGTAGATGCCCAGTTCACAGGCAGGAATGATATAACAATTGAAGGTAAAAAAATTTCAGGTAATGCACAGTATTTTTTTGAGGATAAGGTGCTTCACCATGGAACCTTACTCTATGATGTAAAGATGGATAAATTGACAATGGCACTAAATACTCACCCTCTTAAGTTTCAAAACAAAGCTGTAAAATCTGTCTCTTCGAGGGTTGCAAATATATCAGATTATCTAGAAAACAAAATGGATTTACATGATTTTAAAGCCTATCTTGAAAACTATATAAAAGATACATATTCAATAAAATCAAGCTATATACTTACATCCTCTGATATTGAAAAAATTGAAGAAATTGCTCAAAAACGCTTTAGAACAGCTTCTTGGAATTTCGGTAAAAATACAAGCTACAACATTTCATCTTCAATCGTACTTTCTTCTGGAATACTGGATTTTAATTTAACAGTCAAAAATAATATCATTTATGATTTCAAAATTTTTGGTGATTTTTTTGGGCAAATCCCTATAGAAGAACTTGAGACTATGTTTTTAGGACTAGAATTAGAAAAAGAAAAAATACATAATGCCTTAACTGATATATGTATTTGTGATTTCATTATGGGACTTGATAAAGAAAGCTTTATATCCGCTCTAATTGAAACAACTTCAGATATAAAGAAAAAGCTATAAAATTTTGTGTATGAAGCATTATCGCCTTATTATTGGAATTTACGAATTAAATGTTTAATTTAATCCAAAAACTATTTTATTATGTTAGGGGATATTTAATGAAAAAACCAGACTGGTTAAAAGTAAAGCTTCAAAACGGAGCTAAAACTCAAAATGTAAACAACATTCTAGGTAGTTTATCTCTAAATACTGTTTGCAGTGAAGCAAACTGTCCAAATAAGATGGAGTGTTTTGAAAGAGGCACTGCTACCTTTATGATATTAGGAAAAAACTGTACGCGAAATTGCAGATTCTGTAATGTTACTCAGGAATCTCCAGAGGAAGTAAATTTAGATGAAGCTAAAAACGTAGCTATGGCAGTTAAAAAATTAAAGCTACGTCATGCAGTGATAACCTCTGTTACTCGTGATGACTTAGAGGACCAAGGTGCAAATCAGTTTGCAAGGGTTGTAAATGCTGTTCGCTTAGAAAATCCTAATGTGACAATTGAGCTTCTTATTCCTGATATGCAAGGCAAGAAGGATTGTCTAGATATAGTTTTAAATTCAAACCCAGAAGTACTAAATCACAACATAGAAACTGTTAAGGAGCTTTACTTCGATGTAAGACCTATGGCAGATTTCAAAAGGTCACTAGAGGTACTTGAATATTCTAAAAAAACAAAACCTAAAATTTATACAAAATCTGGTTTAATGCTTGGGTTAGGAGAGAAAAGTGACCAAGTAATAGAAACCTTAAAATGTCTGCGTAGTGTGGACTGTGATATACTCACCCTAGGTCAGTATTTGCAGCCTTCTTCTAAGCATATAAAAGTAAAGGACTATGTCTCTCCAGCACAGTTTGATGAATACAAGGCTATAGCTTCAGATTTAGGTTTCAAAAGCATTGCTTCTGCTCCACTTGTTCGTAGCTCATATTTTGCAGAAGATTTGATAGATTCTTTTTAATGTAGAGGAGGATTTAAATTGGAAAACTTGCTAAATGATAAAAAGGCTTTTAGAAAAATGGCTCTAGATAAGCGTAATACCTTGAGGGAAGAAGAAATAAAGGAAAAATCTGCTTTAATAAAAGCACATCTTGAGAATCTAGATTCATATCAAAAGTCTAATACTGTAATGGTTTACTTAAATTTCAGAAGCGAAGTTCTCACTGATGAATTGATTGAAAATCTCTTTAATCAAGGTAAAAAAGTGGTTGTTCCTATCTCTATTAAAGGCACTAGAACATTACTGCTTTCAGAAATTAAAAGTCTATCAGATGATTTGGAGCTAGATTTTTACAATATCAGAGTACCAAAAAAAGAATCAATAAAAGAAGTATCCCCATCTGATATAGATTTTGTTATAACCCCAGGTGTTGCTTTTTCAAAGGATAAGTATAGAATGGGATACGGCGGAGGATATTATGATACCTTCATAGAAAAGCTACGAGCTGATGCATTAACCTGTGCACTGGCTTTTGATGTTCAAATCTTTGATAAAATACCAAAGGAAGAGCATGATAAGCAAATGGATTATGTAATTACTGAAAATGGATGCATTTGACAAAGTATTACATAATTTGGATATTTTTAGTAGATAATTACAGTTTGATTAAATATTCTAAATTTACAATTTTTTTATAAAAAAGTATTGCCAAGCTAATATTTATGCAATATAATTTTCAGTGTAGAAAATAATTTTGAGAGGGAGGTACTGTAAAAATGATTAAAACTAACGTCTACAGCGAAATGAAAACTCTATATTTTTATAGTACTGTTGTCTTTATATAGATAGGCTTTAGAATGAATTTTCTATTGTGAATTTATGTTTATATTGACCGCAGTCTATATTACTGCGGTCTTTTTATGTGTTTTTCCACATGAGAATTACTTGTGTGGCTTACCATGTCAAAAAAGACCAAGCAAAGCTATGGTCTTTTTATTTTTATATAAATAAACGAAAGGAGTGTTAGTATTATGAGCATTACATTATTTGTTAAAAGGGTGACTATGAGATGATGAATTCATTTGTCACTAAGAAGCAAGGTATTAATTATCAAGCCAATCAATCAATATTTAAAAGAAAGAATATGAGGAGGAATACGACATGTCATCTATGAACGTTGCTTTTTCACTAAGCTCATTAAGATTTGATATAAAAATTTCAAAAAGAGCGAAGGATGAAAAAAATCTAGAAAAAATATATAAGCATGAAAAAAGAATGAATGAAATTCTTGAACAACAAAGAATTCATCAAGCGACATTTTTAATGCATCGCTTCTAATTGTATTAATAGTAAAAACAAAACCGGAATCCCAATTTGGATTCCGGTTTTGTTTTTACTATTAATCTTCACTATCCTTAGCTTCTTCTTTTTCCTCGTAGTATTTTAAGCCCTCGTGAATTTTTTCTTCGATTTCATCATGGCTTAGTCCTGTTAATATTTCTAATCCCTCTTCAACATTTGAAATAGAATATATATGGAATTCTCCTTTTTGGACTGCTTCTACTACTTCATCTTTGAGCATGAGGTTCTTGACATTTTGCTTTGGAATTATAACCCCTTGGTTTCCAGTTAGGCCCTTTAGCATACATACATCAAAGAAGCCTTCAATTTTTTCATTAACTCCACCTATAGGCTGAATTTCTCCCTTCTGGCTGATAGAGCCAGTTACAGCTATATACTGTTTTATTGGTATTTGAGCTATGCTTGATAGGATAACATAAAGCTCAGTAGAGGATGCACTATCTCCATCTATACCTGAATAGTTCTGCTCAAAGGTTATGGATGTTGTAACTGATAAAGTGGTTTCCTTTGCATATTTTTCACCTATATAGCCTGAAAGAATGAGAACTCCTTTGTCATGACTAGAGCCACTTCTTCTTACTTCTCTTTCTACGTTTATTATTCCAGCCTTGCCTTTATAGCTAGATGCTGTGATTCTTGCAGGCTTTCCAAATGAATATTCTCCTGTTCCCATGACAGCAAGTCCATTTATTTGCCCTATTTTTTCTCCGTCTATATCCATTAGAAGCGTTCCATCTTCATACATTTCGTTTAGCTTTTCTTCATACTTATTGTTACGGTATCTCTTTGCATTTATTGCTCTTTGTACATCTTGAGCTGTCACAAATACGCTAGTCTCATCACTAAGAGCATCAGCTTCATATAGTATTTCTACTAGCTGGTTATATCTTGAGCTTAGTTTATCCTTGCTGTCAGCTAGTCTTGAGCTGTACTCTACAACCTTTTCAACAGCTTCCTTTGAAAAATGCTTTAGACCCTTTTCTTCGCACTGAGTGGCGATAGAACGTGCAAATTTATATACATTCTCTGATGATCTTTGCATTTCTACATCAAAATCTGCCATAATTCTAAATAGCTTTCTAAAGTCTTCATCATAAGAAAATAAAACACTATAGGTGTAATAATCGCCTATGAGAATCACTTTTAAGTCCATATCAATGGGCTCTGGCTTTAAGGTTGCTGTTACTATATAGCCATATTGCTTATTAAGAGTTTCAATTGTTACTTTATTTGTTTTTAACGAGCGCTTAAGACCTTCCCAAGCAAACTGATGAGAGAATAAATCCTTCACATTTAAAATTAAGAAGCCTCCATTTGCTTTATGAAGAGCGCCTGGTTTTATATCCATGAAGCTAGTTGTTAAGAAGCCCATTTCATTTTTATATTCCATCATACCTGTTAAGTTATAGTAGGTAGGATTGGTTTCATTTACTATAGGAGCTCCTATTCTATCAGAGTTATCTATAAAAAGATTTACCTTATATCTTTCGAAGAATTTTTTTGGATCTTCCTTTTGAATAGAAAATGGATTTGCAGAGGTTTTTTGCTGTCCCTTAAATTTATTAATGTGCTCGACCATATCCTCTTTTAAATCATTAATATGCAGAATTACCTTTTCATTAGAGCTATATTTTTCTACTATATCGTCAAAGAAAAATGAAATAACTCTCTCTCCTGTTTTTCTATCTAGCTCAATTATTTTTTCTCTTAGTTTCTGCTCTAGGTTTCTCATTCTGTTCATATATTCAGTTACTTCTTTATTTAAGTCCTGAGACTTCTCTCTTAATCTTGCAAACTCATCTTCAGAAAGGTTGTTATATTCTTCATCACTCATAAGACTACCATCTTCCTTTAAAGGAATTGTAAGCAATCCTTGATTCCCCTGCTGAAAAAAGAACCCTCTATCTTTTGCAAACTCATTTAATTCTTCAATTAAATTTTGTCCCATTCTTTCATATTTCTGTGCTATCTCATTGTTCCTAAGTTCATACTCTCTTGATGTGAACACCTTTGGTATCTCTTCGTAAAGCTTATCCACTACAGTATCCATATCCTTTTGAAAATGCTTTGCTTCTCCTGCTTGAAAGCTAATAGCCTTAGGTTCATCTGGGTTTTTAAAGTTATAAACATAGACATAATCTTTGTTGTTCTTTTTTGTCTGAGCAACTTTCGAAACCATCGAATAGGTATAGCTGCTTCTCCCTGTTCCGCTTATACCTGCTACAAATATATTATAGCCTTTTGCTTTCATTTTCAGTCCAAAGTTCAGAGCTTCTGCTGCTCTTTCTTGGCCTATTATACCTTTTAAAGGCTTTAAATCCTGAGTGCTTTTAAAATCAAAATCATCCATATTGTATTTTAATTTTAAATCCCTAGGTTCTAATCTCCATTTTGAAATATCTACTGGCACGGCTGATTCCCCCTTATAAAATGAGTCCTTAAACCATAGTTACCCCTTTTATGCTTTGATTAAATCAAAAAATAACTAAATAGAGCATAAAAAAATAGACGATGCTAGTATCGTCTATTTCTGGCTATATTATTTACATAGGCTTATCTTTTTTTATAAGCACCTTCAGTGCAAATACAGGTATAGCTCCGAGTCTCTTAATTCTCCACGGCTCTTTTATTGCTCTATATGCCCACTCTAGTCCAAGCTTTTGATATATTTCTGGTGCTCTTTTCACTGTACCAGCATATACATCTAAGCTTCCTCCTACTCCCATAAATACTTTAGCATTTAGCTTATTTAGGTTATAGGAAATAAATTTTTCTTGCTTAGGAGCTCCCAAAGCTACAAAAACTAAATCAGGATTTGCGTTATTAATATGATTTATAACTTCTTTTTCATCAGGATGATCTACATTTCCAGTATGCTCTCCTTTGAAATAACCATGATGCGTCCCAGCGATTGTTATATTAGGATACTTGATTTTTATATTTTCTGCTGCGTCCTGAGCTATGCCTTCTTTCCCGCCAATAAGATAAACGCTGTAGCCATTTTCACTTGAAAACTTCAAGAGATTATCCATTAAATCAATCCCTGTAACACGTTCTTTAAGTGGCGTTTTCATTATTTTCGATGCAAGCACTAGCCCTATTCCATCTGGAACCACCATATCAGCAGATTTAATTATTTCAAATAAAGTCTTGTCTTTATTTGCGTTGACTACTATTTCACTGTTAGGGGTTACTATAAAAAACTTTTTATTAAGCTTTAATGCTTCTGCTACTCTTGAAACAGCTTCTTTCATATCTACCCTATCAATAGAAACTCCCAAAATCGTCATTCTTTGCATTTAGAACTTCCTCCGTTACTGCGATAGTAAATCATGTACTTTGTGATTGTGTGTATCTGCAAGCTCAATAAATTTATTCTGATATTCCTTGAGCTTTATAGTATTTTCTTCTTTGTTTATAAAAGCATCCTTTAATTCTTTATAAAGTAGCGTCGCATTTAAATTTTCTACTTCCATTGCATCTTCTCTATCCATCATATGAAGAAAGCTTTGAATCTTAGGGTCATATGATATCCCAACAGGATAAACACCCATAAGAACAGAAAAAATCAAGCCATGGAGTCTCATAGCGACCATGATATCCATATTTCCAATAAGGGACAAATAATCTTCAACATAAAGATATTCATCTATTATAACTACCTTGTCCTTAATATCTTTATCGAGATTTTTATGGATGCTCTCCATAAGCTTTAAGTCTTTGTAAAAATGAAAAGGAATAAGCACAGGTACGCAGTCCATATCCTGAACTATATCAGTACATAATTTTGCCATTTCTTCTGCTATATTATTCCCTGTCTTCCAGTGTCTTACTGATATTCCTATATATGGCTTTCCATGTATCTTACTTTTTTTCTCAAGTACAGCTTTTCCCATTTCTAATGGTGGTTTAGATATTCCAAAAACAGTATCTGTAGTAACTAAAATTTCTTTTGTCACACCGAGGCTCTCTAGTTCAAGTTTAGATTTTTCATCTCGCACATTTATGAAGTCTATGGTGTTCAATATTTTCCCAAGCAACCACCTGTTATACTTCTTGTTAACAGGACCTATCCCTTGAGAGTATATCATCACTTTTTTCTTGAATAGTCTTTTAGCAAACCATATTATACCTATATAGTAAGCAATAGACCTCTTTGACGTTACATCTTGAAACAGTGAACCTCCTCCACTTACAAGGAGATCCATGTTCTTCATTTCTTTGAAAATATGCAGCAAATTAGTTCTTTTGATAGATCTTACCTCGTGTTTTTTACTAGTAAACTCCGGATGTTGAGATAAAACTACGATATCTATCGGCCCTTCAACCCTTTTTATTCCCTCAATCAAACCTTTTAATATAGCTTCGTCGCCTACATTATTAAATCCATAATAACCTGATATGAGTATCTTATGCATTTTTCTTGACCTTTTCCAGGAATTTTATAAATAAATCTGCACAAAGTACAAATATAGCTCCTGTTATAACTGCAATAGCAAGCTCATAGCTGACTCTTAGATATGAGATATAAATAGGAGTTCTAATATGGGAAAAGGTATTTAAAATATTGCTCTGCCCAATGGCTGCAACAAGGGCAAATGCAGGAAAGCTCCAAATAAATCTTTTTCTAAAGGCTAAAAATACAAATAAAATAAGCGCTGGATAGCCTAATAAGAAGGCTTTGTTTCTCGGTCTAGCTGGCAAGAATAACTCCAGCATGTTTCTTACAAGTAATTCTATAGATGAAGGCTCAACATTTGATTCATGTCCACTTCTAAGCAGTAAAAGAGCTACTGCTCCAAGTAGTACCCCTACTATCAGCGCTTGCCAAATTTTAATATTTCCTAGCAAAAATTCTTTTATTTCATTTACTCGTAGGTAATTGTCTTTATCTTTTCTACTGTAGCCAAAATAAGCCATGTAAGCTACAAGTGCTATTGCTAGAGGCGCTACCTGTGAAAGCTTTACCCCTTTAAAAATATCTAGCTCTAAAAGATACTTGCTCTGAGCAAAGAAGGCTACCTCATATATTGCTCCTATTAAAGATATCGCTATTGCAAGCACAAGCACTATAAGTCCTCTTGCATAGGCTTGGAAGGTTTTAACCTTTTGATCTTTTGCCAGAATATCTTTTATTATAGCGAGAACGCAAATTATAGCTAGCGATGGGAATACAATAGTTGCAAGCAGTCCAAACAGCTTATTAACTAAATCCAGCTTAATGTTTGCCGCATATATTCCTCCAGTTAAAATAGCTGATGTCATAAACCCTAAAAGTAAATGCTTTCGTTTTAATTTAATTATATTTTCAAGCATGATAAATGCCGCAGCTAAGGTTCCAATAGCCGAAATCATCTGCATGCTTCTTCTTGCTCTTAACGGCTGCATAGGCTGTACTTCACCTGGTTTTATATCGTGAGTTTTCGAAAGACGTTCCTGCAAATCATCAAGTCTATCCTTATATATTTTCATATCAGTTACAGCCTCGCTGTTTGGCATAATAAATGGTTTAAAATATATAATTCTTATATTTCTCTCTGTAATTGCTCTATAAAAAGTATTTACTATCTCTTCTCCGTTGTGGTGCATAGGTATTCCATAATCAAATCTTTTTTGTATGAACTGCCATGTAGTAAAAGCTCTTATAGCTTTATAATCCATTTTTTCAACCAACGGCTGAAGCCCTATAGTCTCTAGATGCTCTCTTTGAACTGAAGCCTCTATCATACCAACTGAAATGTTTCTATCGTACAGAGTTTTAGCAAGATAATCTAGCTCTTCGTCGCTTCCGATTACTTGCTCTCCAGCAAAAATTACATATGTTTGCTTTAGGTTGTTTTTATCTATAGAATCTATAAACCTATCTATGGATTTTTTAGCATCTTGTGTATCTGCAATATATACTGGTCTTAAAAGCACATTTAATCCCGAAGCTTTAGCTAGCTTAATTTCATCTTCTAAGAAGCCTAGGCCTGTGTACTCTAGCTTAGAGGCTTGACCGATTGTACTAGCTCCAATTTTATTGCCCACAAAATCCCTTACAACTGTTGAATCAAAAGCCATATCCTTTGGCTTTCCTTCAATTACCAAGGTATTATCATCTCTATATGTCATTTTTCTGGATTCTTTAAGTACCTGCTTTAGCCCAGCTTCAATGAACTTCAGCCCTTCATTTTCTCCAGCTATAACTAAATCGTAGCCTTCAAAGCTAGTTCTAATTTTAAAATCTTCATTCATTTTAAGAGAATTAATAGTAGCCTCACCTATGTTTACAGAAGCTACTCCTGCTTCTTTAAAGTCTCTAAGTGATTTTTCCATGTCCTGCTCAGCTTCACTTGAGTATCTAAGCATTTCATTGTAATCTAAAGTTATTTCATAGGTTTTATAGCCATTTTCAACTTTCATCCTATCAAATAATATGAATGATGATACGATAAGTCCAAGTGCTAGAAATATCGCAAGTATTCTTTCTACCCTCATAATGTTACCTTCCTTCTAATTCTCATTTTGATATTTTTTGCCAAATAAATCGTCATACATGATTTGATATTCATTCATTCTAAATTTTTGTATGTCTTCATAAGTTGATTTTATATCAAAATATGTTTGCTCTGATATACTCTGATCTTCATATTGAGCAGCCATGTACCCATAGAATTTAGGTACTGTAGCCTCAGCATAATCTAGCAGTACTCCAGAAAGAGCATTTACTCCAAGATTCATAGTCTTTGGATTTTCCTTATAGTTGCTCCAAATTATATATGGAGTTGCAAACATATCCTTTCTGCTTGTTCCAGCTTTCATGTTTGTATAGTATGGGTAAGTCCTATACATTGAGAATCCACCTGGCAAATGATCTCCGAAGTAACATAAAATCGTAGGCTTATCTCTTTTTTCTATATATTTATAAAGCTCGTATAAATCATTATCAGATATTTTAACTCCTGTAGCATATCTAGATAGCATATCCTTATCTTCGGCGGACAAATCGCCTTCCACTTTAATCTCCTCAACTCCTCCAGGAACATAATAAGGAGCATGATTTTGGACGGTAACAGCAAAAATCATCTGATTTTTGTCTTCGTTTTCCTCAAGTGTATGCTTTATCTTGCTCATCATATCTGCATCGCTAATCCAGCTTCCAAAATAAAATGGATTTTCAAATTCGTCTACAGAAATAAATCTATCAAAGCCCATATACTCATAAACCTTTTTTCTATTCCAAAACTCTGGAATATTGTTATGTATGGCTGTGGCTAAGTAATTATCTTCTTTCATATATCTTGCTAACGAGTTTATATCGTTTTTTATATGCTGCTGGTAAGGTACAGAGCCTTCTGGAAGGTGCTTTACACTATAACCAGTTAAAAATTCAAATTCAGTATTTGCGGTTTTCCCTCCTAGAACAGGAACGTATACTTCACCAGTTATCCCTTTTGCTCCTATTTCTCTAAACCTTGGCATTGGGTCACTTGAAAACTCTAGCCCTTCTATTTTCGTTACATCTGCAAAGGATTCCGACATGATAACTACTATATCAGGTGAAACCTCACCTTGCTTTTCATATGCTAGTAGCTCCTTGTCGATTTCTGCAATTTTATTTTTACTATATCCATCAGGCTTTTTAATAATAATATTGCTGATATTTATAGTAAATCCAAGCAAAAAGCCATTGTATGAATAGTTCTGATTCTGGTCCCAAAAATAATTAGTAATAGCATTTGTTCTAAAAAAATCTGCTCTGTATTTATTTTCCGAGGAAAACCCTATGAGTACACTTGAAAACATAGTTATGACTACTATAGAGCTCACTACACCCAAAAGCTTATTGCTATTGTATTTCAAGTTTACTTTTTTATCCCAGAAAAAATAAAATGCAACAACTATTAATAGTAAAATAGCAGCTAGTCCTAGAAATGCAATACTTTTTGAATCTAAAAATTCATTTTTCATGGCTGGCATTACTCTAGCCGCATCTTGAATAAGAAAAATATCCCAAGGAAGAAAAGGAACGCCTTGGTATTTAAATTTTGACATATTCACAAAGCCCATTAGAGTCGATAAAAGCAGTGCTAAAAAGCTAGAAAGCCAAACCTTCCTAACTAGAATATAAATAAATCCAGTAAGAGACACAGCTATAATTATATTCAGTGCTACTATTCTAGGCTCACTTGCCATAAAGCTCAAAATTTCTCTAAATGAAGCTCTGTTTGACAGCTCTAAAAGCACAACTAGCATAACAGAAAACAACGAACAAAGGAGCAGACCTATGTAACCTGCTCCCTTTATATATTTAGGTTTCAACTAACCCTCACATCCAATCTATACAATCTGGGAAATATCCTACAACATTATACTACAAAAACGAAGATAACAAAATATTAAGTAGTAATTTATAGGCTATCAAATTGTGTAGGGGTTATAAAATCTGTGTAAAAACCATATACTCCCATATTTTTAAAATTTTTCATTTGCTCAGCATCATTTATAGTATGTGTATATATTTTTATCCCGTAAGAATTAAATAGCGTTATATCTTGAGCATTAATTCTTTCTGGTGGCATAGTAACAACCTTGATTCCCTTTGCTGTTACAAATTCAAGTGCTTGTTGATTTGTTGCTGAAGTAGCATATAAAGTATAGATAAGTGACTTAAATTTATGCTGACTCATAACTGCATCATACATACTCTCGTTGTAAATTTGAGGGATAATTCTATCTAAAACTGATTCATCAATTTCTTTACACACTCTAACAAGCTCTTTAAACTGAGCTGCAGATTGAGCATAGTCAGTTATTTTAGTATCTGTAATCATATAGATATCAGGATTTGCACTCATTATAGCTACTATTTCCTCAATATCTATAGTTTTATACATTCCGTTAAATTTAAAATTCAAAAATTCTTCTTTTGTGGGTATTTCGTTTGAATACTGCTCTGGAATTGGTCTTCCATATTTGCTAGCTAAAAGCTCATAAAAACCATGACTAGCAACAAGCTCTCCGTGAACAGTTGGAAGAAGGTCTACTTCAAATAATCTAAAATTACTTTTATAGCTTTGCTTCATTGCGTCTAGAGTATTGCTGTTTGTAACTCCATTTACTGAGCCTAAAGCGTGTGCTATAACTCTGTTTTTCGTCCATGCATAAGCCGATGGTGTTTCACTTTGCTTATTTATTACATTAAAGCTCATCCTCACATTGCTAGTAGTAAGAACCTTCCCAAAAGCAGATTCTACAGCTTCAGTGCTAATTACAGTCTTTCCCATATAATAAAGTATTCCATTTGGAAGACTTTTGCTCATTCCATTCGTAGTTACAGTTTTATTATTTCCATCAAAAACAATTGTTTTATTTTCATATGTATATTCTGTTGGACTGACCTTGGTGTATTGTAGCAGATTCATTAAATCTTCTACGCTTACATATATTTTATGTTCAATAATATATGTATCTATTTTCCCATCATCTTCAGTTTGTTCTGCTACTGGCTTACTCTCATTATCTTTATCATCCTTAGTATCTGCAAAAACTTGAGCTGGAACTGATAGAGAAAGTAATAGGGTTAACATCAATGCTATATGTCTTTTCAATTTAATCTTCTCCTTTTCATCTATTGTCTATATTATGTTATCATTAAAAGCGCACTATTTCGGTTACAGTTTAAAGACAGAAAAAAGCTGCAAGAGAAAATTTCTCCTACAGCTTTAAAATATGTACAGCTTGTATTAAAACTTAGTTTTAATTCTTAATCGTTATCATTATTTGACTAATGATAATTTATTGTTCAAAAATACCTAAACTAACTTGAAGTAGCTTGTCAATTTGCTCCATCAGATTTTCATCGCATCGTCCAATTTTTTCTTTAAGACGCTTTTTATCAATTGTTCTTATTTGCTCCAATAAAACTACTGAATCTTTAACAAGTCCATAGTTTCCCGCCTTAATTTCAATATGCGTAGGTAGCTTGGCTTTATTAATCTGTGACGTTATTGCTGTAATTATAATTGTCGGAGAATATTTGTTACCTATATCATTTTGTACAACGAGTACAGGTCTGGTTCCACCTTGTTCTGATCCTATTACAGGATTGAGGTCGGCATAAAAAATATCTCCTCTTCTGACTGTTATATTATTGCTCATTATTATGCACTCTTCCCTTCACCTGATACTCGAGAAGATACGTTAGGTGGCCCTAAATCAGATAATCTTGTACCTTGATAATCTTTCCATCTTCTTTATATACTCTAGGCACTCTGCGCTGTACCATACACAGTAGTTCATAGTTTATGGTCCCTAGTCTTTGGGCAAAACGTTCGATATCCATACCTTCTTCATCTGAAAATATAGTAATCTGGTCTCCTACCTTGGCCTCTTCTTCCAATGACAGCATGCACTGGTCCATACAGATACGCCCAACTACAGGCACCATTTTATCATTTAATTTTACATCAGCTTGTCCAGATAGCATTCTGGTAAATCCATCAGCATAGCCTATAGGAATTGTTGCTATTATTTCATTTTCCTTAGAGCGATATTTATGACCATAGCTTATCCCTCTGCCCTCTTCCAATTTTTTTACATGAGCCACTGTACTTTTAAGTGCCATTGCTGGATATAGCTTTACCTTTGATTTATCTACATCGTCTGATGGATAATGACCATAAAGTATTATTCCAGGTCTCACCATATCTAGATGATACTCTGGTAGCATCATAGTTGCAGCACTGTTACAAACGTGTTTTATTGGAATTTTAAGTCCTTTAGTCTCTAACTCATTTACAACGAAGCTGTAATTCTTATACTGCTCATGAGTATAGCTTAAATCTTTGTCATCTGCTAGTGCAAAATGAGTAAAAATGCCAACTATTTCTAAATTTTCTAAGGTTGATATCTTAAGTATTTCATCCACTGCTTCATTATTACATTGAAGCCCTAGTCTAGACATACCGCTGTCTAGCTTAATATGTATTTTTGCATTTAGATCATTCTCTTTGGCTATTTGAGATAATAAAGCAGCTTTTTCATAGCTGTAGATTGTGATGTCTACATTGTTTTGCATCATATCCTTAAACCTGTCTTCTGGAACATAGCCTAGGCACATTATAGGCTTAGTGATGCTATTTTGCCTTAGCTCTAAAGCTTCTTCACAAACCGCAACAGCAAAATAATCTGCTCCTTCTTTCTCTAAAACCTTTGCATACTGCACAGCTCCATGTCCATAAGCGTTCGCTTTGATTACTGCACAAAATTTCGTCTCTGGTTTAAGCAATTTTCTTATATTATTATAATTTGCTTTCACATGGTCTAGATTGATTTCTGCCCATGTAGGTCTAAATGTATGGCTCATAATGCAATCCCCCTTCTGATATCATACAATTTATATCTACCATAAAAAATATGATTTAAACTATAAATTTAATCTAACCTCATTATACATTGAAGCTAGAATTTTTCCAATATTTCAAATTCTTTATATACTAATCAATAATAGCGACTGCATGAGCATAATGCTTGCTATGAGATATACTTATATTTATATTAAACCCTCCAAGTTCAGTTAGAGCGACCTTAGCTTTATTGTGAAGCAGGACATATGGCTTTCCTCCTGAAGCTCTTAGTATTTCTATATCTGTAAATGCAAAGCTTACAAATCCAGTTCCTAGAGCTTTAGAAACAGCTTCCTTAGCACAGAACATACCTGCTAAGGTTTCAATTTTCTCGCCTTTTGCCTGATAATAATCAAGTTCACTTTTTGTATATATCTTAGTTAAGAATCTAGAATTTCTTTCAATAGCTGACTTTATTCTATCTATTTCCAAGATATCATTTCCAATACCCTTTATCATACTTCACCTACTTGCTTAAAAATTCCTCATCGAGCTTCTCAGTATCTTTAGCTCCCACCATTGCATGTAAAAACCCATAAATAGAATTGACACGCTTTTCCAGTTTATCTCTTTTTTCTCTATCAACCTTTAGTTTTTGTCTCAGAACTTCTATTTCTTCCAAAACCTTTTTCAGCTCTGCTTCGTCTTTTTTCATGAATTCATAAGCATAATCTATGGTTTCTTTCAAAAGCTCTAGATTTTTTTCTTCCTTTTCCATTATTATATCTTGAATTTCATCTTCTCTATTTTTGATTTCCTCTCTTATTTCTTCCATTCTTATACGTTGCTCTTCAAGCCTTTTCTCCATGCCCAGATTGTTCTGAGAATTAAGTTCATTAGAAATATAAAGTACATTTGCTGTGATTCTAGATTTTTCTTTATGAAGAGTATTTACTTCTAGTATATGTTTTTTCTCTACTTCAATAATAGCCTTGATTTCATTGCTTATATCTTTCATTTTGCTGCTTTGCCCATATTTAATCATGGATTGGTAAGGGGCATAGTTAAGTAAAAGAGGCACTCTTTTTTTTGATAATATATCTTGAAAAATATCTTGAGTTTTCATATATTTTTATCTCCTATAGCTCAAAGGTTATTAATAACTATTCTAAATTACATTATAACACAACAAGAAAAGACTAGGCAAAGCCTAGTCTTTTTGAGCTGTTCTAATTCTATTAAGAGCCTTTTTAAGTCTAACTTCAGCCATATCCATTTCTCTGTCAGATAGCTTTCTGTTAATTATGCTTTCAGCCAATTCCTTAGCTTTTTTAGCTCTCTCAACATCTATCTCAACTGGCCATTCAGCAGCTTCTGTTAGAATAGTAGTTTTTTCTTTGTCAACTTGGATAAAGCCTCCAGCTATTGTAGCTTCTTTGAAAACTCCATCTTTTTTTATTTTTATAATCCCAATATCAAGCGATGCCACATAATCAATATGACCCTTCAGGATACCAACATCACCCTCGGTCGTTCTAACTACTAGCATATCTACATCTTCGTTATAAAAAAGTTTATCAGGTGTTACTATCTGAAGGTTAAAAGTAGCCATAGTCTACTCTCCCTTCTTCGCTTTTTCCACAACTTCATCTATTGATCCAACAAAAAGGAAGGCTGATTCTGGTAAGTCATCATGCTTACCTTCGATTATTTCTCTAAACCCTCTTATTGTTTCTTTAAGCGGTACGTATTTTCCTTCCATACCTGTAAACTGCTCTGCAACAGAAAACGGCTGAGAAAGGAATCTTTGAATCTTTCTTGCTCTTGATACTGTTAGTTTATCTTCATCAGATAATTCATCCATACCAAGAATAGCAATTATATCTTGAAGTTCTTTATATCTTTGAAGTATAGACTGAACATCTCTAGCAACATCATAATGCTCTTTTCCAACTATATCAGCTGAAAGTATTCTAGATGTAGAATCTAGTGGATCAACCGCTGGATAAATACCCAGTGATGCAATGTTTCTTGAAAGAACTGTAGTTGCATCTAGATGGGCAAATGTAGTTGCTGGAGCTGGGTCAGTAAGGTCATCTGCAGGAACGTATACAGCCTGTACAGAAGTGATTGAGCCTTTTTTAGTAGAGGTAATTCTCTCCTGAAGGGCACCCATCTCTGTAGCTAGCGTTGGCTGATATCCAACCGCAGAAGGCATACGTCCAAGAAGTGCTGAAACCTCTGAACCCGCTTGAGTAAATCTGAATATATTGTCAATAAATAGAAGAACGTCCTGACCCTCTTGATCTCTGAAGTATTCTGCCATAGTAAGTCCAGATAGACCAACACGCATACGTGCTCCAGGAGGCTCATTCATCTGACCATATACTAGAACTGTTTTGTCAATAACTCCTGACTCCTTCATTTCTTCGTAAAGGTCATTTCCTTCTCTTGTTCTCTCGCCAACACCAGTAAATACCGAAATACCACCGTGCTCTTTTGCTATGTTATTGATAAGCTCCATTATAAGTACAGTTTTACCAACTCCTGCACCACCAAACAGTCCTATCTTTCCACCCTTTGCGTATGGTGCAATAAGGTCAACTACTTTAATTCCTGTCTCTAGTATTTCTGTAGAAGTCTCTTGGTCTTCATATGCAGGAGCCTCTCTATGAATAGGAAGGCGATTGCCTGTTCCTACATATTCCATATTATCAACAGGCTCTCCAAGAAGGTTGAAGATTCTTCCTAAAGTATCTCTTCCAACAGGTACCGTAATAGATTCACCTGTGTCTACAGCTTTTATCCCTCTAACTAGCCCATCTGTAGAGCTCATAGCAATGCATCTTACTGTATCGTTTCCTACGTGCTGAGATACTTCAACTACAATCTTTCTTCCGTCATGCTCAATTTCAATAGCATTTAGAAGATTTGGAAGTTCTTCAGTAGGAAACTTAATATCTAGCACTGGTCCAATTATTTGAACCACTGTGCCTATTTTTTTCTCTGGCATTATTCTACCTCCTATCTTCTTACTTCAGCGCTTCTGCTCCTGCAACAATCTCTGATATTTCTTGAGTTATAGTTGCTTGTCTAGCTCTATTATACTTAAGCTGAAGCGACCCTATCATATCTTCTGCATTGTCTGTAGCTGATTCCATTGCTGTTCTTCTAGCTCCTTGCTCAGATGCAAATGATTCAACGATTGCTCCAAAGATAATTCCATCTATATACTTAGGTACTAAATAATCAAATACACCTTCTGGCGATGGCTCATATACAGTTAAACTAGATTTAGCTGCAGCTCCTTCATCAAACTTAAGAGGCAGTAATTTAATTATCTGCGGTTCTTGAGTAAGTGTAGATACAAACTTTGTAAATACTATATACAGCTCATCTATCTCACCTGATTTATAAAGTGCAATAGCTTCTTCTGAAATTTGATGAATTTCAGCCATATCTATAGATTCTGCTCCAGAAGAAAACTTGCCATGAAGTGGATATCCTCTTTTATTGAAGAAGTCCATTGATTTTTTCCCCACTGCTATAACTGGATACTTTTGATTATCCATGTGACTTACAGCCGTTTTTAGAACATTTGAGTTATATCCTCCTGCCAGTCCTCTATCTCCAGCAACAACGATATAGCCTTTTTTACCCGTATCTCTATCCACTGTAAATTGAGATTTCAGTCCCTTTGTACTACGAGAAATTTTTCTCATAGTATCATAAAGTGTATTGAAATAAGGTCTGGAATTCTCAACCTTTTCTTTGGCTTTTCTAAGCTTTGAAGATGCCACAAGCTCCATTGCTTTAGTGATTTGCATCGTACTCTCAACGCTTTTGATACGCCTTTTAATGTCCTTCATTCCAACTCCTGCCATGCTCCATTCACCTCCTCATTTAGAGGCTACTTACTGTTTTTGAACTTAGTCTTGAATTCTTCAATAGCAGCCTTTAGTTTTTCTTCTGTTTCATCTGAGATATTCTTACTAGTAGCTATATCCTTTCCAACTTCTGGATAAGCTTCTTTCATATAATTAAAGAATTCAGTTTCAAATTCACTGATGTCTTCAACTTCAATATCTTTAAGATAGTTATTGTTTACCGCATATATAATCATGATTTGATTTTCAACATCTATAGGAGAAGATTCTGGTTGCTTTAGAACCTCAACGATTCTTTCTCCTTTTTCTAAACGTTCTCTAGTATCCTTGTCAAGGTCTGAGCCAAACTGAGCAAATGATTGAAGCTCTCTATACTGTGCATAAGCAAGCTTTACAGTACCAGCAACTTTTTTCATAGCTTTAATTTGAGCGTTACCTCCAACCCTTGAAACTGAAATACCAGGGTTTACAGCAGGTCTTACTCCTGAGAAGAATAGCTCTGACTCTAGGAATATCTGTCCGTCAGTTATAGAAATAACGTTAGTAGGAATGTATGCAGAAACGTCTCCTGCTTGAGTTTCTATTATAGGAAGTGCAGTAAGTGAACCTGCTCCTTTTTCATCGCTTAGCTTTGCAGCTCTTTCAAGCAATCTTGAATGCAAATAAAATACGTCTCCAGGATATGCCTCACGTCCCGGTGGTCTTCTAAGTAGAAGTGACATTGCACGATAAGCAACGGCATGCTTAGATAAATCATCATATACGCAAAGAACGTGCTTGCCTTCATGCATAAAATGCTCACCCATAGAGCAGCCTGCATATGGCGATATATACTGAAGCGGCGCTAGCTCTGATGCTGTAGCAGCTACTACAATAGTATAATCCATAGCTCCTGCTTTTTCTAAAGTATCAACTATTTGAGCAACAGTTGAACGCTTTTGTCCTATAGCAACATAAATACATATAACATCTTTGCCTTTTTGGTTGATTATAGTATCGATAGCAATTGTAGTTTTACCTGTTTGTCTATCGCCTATAATAAGCTCTCTTTGGCCTCTTCCTATAGGAATCATTGAGTCAATTGACTTTATTCCTGTTTGTAGAGGCTCATGAACTGATTTTCTTTCGATGATTCCTGGCGCTTGAGTTTCAATAGGTCTAAATGTATCAGTATTTATTGGTCCTTTACCATCAATAGGTTGTCCTAGTGCATTAAGTACTCTTCCAAGTAACTGGTTTCCAACTGGAACCTCCACAATACGTCCTGTTCTTTTAACAGTATCCCCTTCCTTGATGTTTTCATCTGAACCAAGCATTACGGCTCCGACAAAATCTTCTTCAAGGTTAAGGGCCATGGCATAGACATCTCCTTCAAACTGAAGCAGCTCACCTGCCATACATTTTTCTAGTCCGTGGATTCTAGCTATTCCATCACCAACCTGAATAACTGTTCCAACATCCTGAAGATCTATTTTATTTTCATATCTTTTAATTTGCTCTTTTATAATGCTGCTTATTTCTTCTGGTCTAAGTTCCATGGTCTCACCACCCTTCTATGCAATTATTGCTGAAATATCTTGTTTTAGTCCTTCTAGACGGCTTTTTACACTTCCATCTATCTGTTCATTACCAATTTTTATTAGAATTCCACCTATAAGGCTAGAATCTACTAAGTGATTTAAAACGATTTCGCTGCCAGTAATAGCTTGTAATTTTTCTATAAGTGCGGCTTTTAAATCTTCACTCAGAGGTGATGCAGTTATTGCTGTTACCTCTTTTATATTTCTAGCAGCATTTAATAAATTTTTAAATTCATCAGCTATTTGAGGGAAAGCAGCTACTCTACTTTTATCTACTAGAATTTTCAGGAAATTAAAAGTAGAAGTAGATAACTGATTGGCAAATACCTTTTCTATCAAAGATTTTTTTTCTTCCTTAGATATCATAGGCGCTTTTAGTACCTTCATAAAATCTGAATTGTCAGTAAGCACTTTATCTATGAACTTAAGCTCTTCTAAAAAAGCATCTTCTTTTTGAAGCTCTTTAGCTACTTCATAAAAAGCTCCTGCATATCTTTGCTGTACTAGTTCTGCCATGATGTATCACCTACATTATCAATAAAATCCTTAATAAGGCGGTCATGGTCAGAAGAATTAATATCCTTTTGAATAACCTTACTTGCAATCATCATTGCAATCTCAGAAATATCATCCTTGATTTCATTCATTGCCTTTTGCTTTTCTCTTTCAATCTCGCTGTTGGCTTTAGTAGTAATTCTTTCAGCTTCTTTTTTAGCTTCAGCTACTATCTCCTCAAAGCGATCTTCTCCTCTTTTTGAAGCTTCCTTAACAATTTCAGCTGCTTCAGATTTTGCCATAGCTATTTTATCAGCATACTGCTTTTCAAGTAGTTCTGCCTTAGCTTTAGCTTCATCTGCTTCTATAAAAGCTTTTGCAACTTCATTCTGTCTATTTTCCATAACTGTCTTAACAGGTTTGAAAAGGAGTTTTTTAAGAACTAAAAACAAGATAATGGTGTTGGCCCATGTAATTAATACTTCAAATACACCAAGGCTTATAAAGTTTTGAAACATTTTCCTCCTCCTTCCTTATTTCTGCTTATCCAAGCTAATAACAACTATAACAAGTTGATTAGTGGGTTAGCAAATAATAGAAGAAGTGCAATAACTAGACCATAGATACCTGTTGACTCAGCAACCGCTGCTCCAAGTAGCATAGTTCTAACTATATCAGATTGTGCTTCTGGCTGTCTTCCAACTGCCTCTGCACCTTTACCAGCTGCATATCCCTGACCAATACCAGGTCCTATACCTGCGATCATTGCAAGTCCTGCTCCAATTGCTGATGCTGCTAATATTATTGCTTTTTCCATATTAATGTGCCTCCTTTTAATTGTACATTTGTACATCATAAATAAATTTCATAAAACAAGAATTCGTCTTATTTTTAACAAAAGTGTTTAGTCCATGGCCATAGCCACAAAAACCATAGTTAGCATACTAAAAATAAATGCCTGGAGTACGCTCGTGAAAAGGTCAAAATAAATTGAAAGTAGTGCTGGAATACCAATTTGAAACAATGGAATAGCATCAATAAATGGCAAAAATCCAAAAATCAAGCTGCTAAGCCATGCCAGAAAATTATATAGAAGCATAGTAATAACCATACCGCCGGCAATGTTTCCAAAATGACGGAAACTAAGAGAAATAGGGTTCGCTACTTCTGAAATAATATTAAGCGGTAATAGTAGTGGAAGTGGTTCTAAAAAGCCTTTCAGATATCCTGCAATGCCTTTTTTCCTAATTCCATTTGCTTGCACTAAGAAAAATGTTATAAGTGCCCATCCCAAGGTTGTGTTCAAGTCAGCAGTAGGTGGCCTTAGGCCTACTAGACTGCTAAGACTAGAAAAAAGTGAAAATGCAAACAACGTTCCAATATAAGGAGCAAATCCAAGCTTATCTTTACCCATGGTTTGTTCAACTAATCCATATACTGCTCCTACATATCCTTCAGCTATAAGCTGAGGCTTGCTAGGAATTTTTTCTAGCTTCCTAGTTCCAAGATATGCTAAGAGAATAATGGTTCCCATGACTAGCCAACTTGATACCATAGTTTGATTAATTGGAAGTCCACCAAATATAGGTATTTCAAAAAATATTTTAGGACCGTTCACTTAATCCCCTCCTTTCTTTCGTTATTAAGTTGCATAAATGATTTGTCAGTAATATTCTGACATTTATCCATCAAACCTTGCGATTTATGGCTGAGCCTACAATGATAATTTTTGGGAAAAACATCGGCACTATCACACCAAATGCATTTATATAGTCAACCTTGATTGCTGCTAATATAATAGCAGCAGTCAAGGCAAGCCTACCCATATAACTAATACTTGCAAAAATTTGTGCTCTGCCTGGTGACATTTGAACTGCTCTGTTTAGACTGACAGCAATAAGTCTAAAGTTAAGTAACGCATAAACAGAGCCAATTAGTATCCCTTGAAGCATGGGAATGTCGAATTTTCCTAAAATATATATAATAGCAATGAATATAATATCCAACACTATGATACCTTTTAATAGCTTTATGGTTTCTCGTAACGTTGTATCCACGACTTACTAGTCTCCATCCTTATCCTTCGATTTAAGGTCCTTCTCTTTTTTATTCTTGCTAGAAAACTCTGTAATTTTGAACAAGTTTGCAAAAGCACTAGAGACTCCTAAAATTATGAATAAAAAAAGTACCCATACTCCTAGATTAAATTTCTTCATTAAAAAATTTGCTATCCATACACACCCTATAATAGGAACTACCATTGAGAATCCAATTTGACTTAGTAAAGCCAAATTACTCAAGGATTTATAGAAACTCTTTTTCTCACTAGGCATTGCGTCCCTCCTTTTAGGATACATATGTAATTATACTATCATAATCTGAAATTTGAAACCGATATAAATTTAACTATCCATAAAATTTTATTTGAATTCGTCTACTTCTTTATTACTAATACCAAATTTAAATAAAATATGGTCAGCAATCCTGCTGGATGCTTTTCCATCTCCATATGGATTAACAGCATTTGCAATAGATTCATAGTATGATGCATCTTGAACGAGTCTCATTCCCACTCTATAAATTTTGTCTGGGTCAACTCCTACAACTTTTACAGTTCCTGCTTCAACAGCTTCTGGTCTTTCAGTCTCTGTCCTTAGTACCATAACAGGCTTCCCAAGGGCAGGACCTTCCTCTTGGATACCTCCTGAATCAGTCATTATCATATATACCTTGCTCATCAGGTTTGCAAATGGCTCATAATCTAGTGGTTCAATTAAACTAATTCTATCGTTATTTCCCATAAACTCGTGTGCGCTATCTCTTACTATAGGATTCATATGCATAGGGAATATCAAATGAACATCAGGGTTATCTAAAACAAGTTCGTTACATGCTTTAAATATATTGTTCATTGGCTCGCCCCAGTTTTCTCTTCTATGGCAAGTAAGTAAAATTACTTTTTTCTCATTAAAATCTATTGTATTAAGCATTTCATTTTCGAATTTGTAGTTATCATTTACTACACTTAAAAGCGCATCGATAACAGTGTTTCCAGTTACTAATATATCTCTTCTGGATACATTTTCTTTAACTAAATTCTCTCGGTTGGCTATAGTGGGAGCAAAATGATAGCTTGCTAGCCTTCCCGTAAGCCTTCTATTCATCTCTTCAGGATAAGGTGAATAAATGTTATCACTTCTAAGTCCTGCTTCAACATGTCCCACTGGTATTTTTTCATAAAATGCAGCTAGGCTAGCGGCAAAGGTAGTAGTCGTATCTCCATGCACAAGTACTATTTCAGGCTTATAGCTTTTAAATACTTCCTGACAGCCATACATTACTCTACTTGTTATATCTGTAATAGTCTGGCCATGCTGCATTATATTAAGATCAAAATCTGGAGTGATATCAAAAATTTCTAGGACGCTGTCTAGCATTTGTCTATGCTGAGCAGTCACTAATACCTTGCACTCGATTTCTTCTCTTTTTTGAAGTTCTTTAACTAGTGGGGCCATTTTAATAGCTTCTGGTCTTGTCCCAAATACTGTCAATACTTTTACTTTCATTTAACTTCCTCCTGTGTGTGAGTAAGTATTTTAAGTCTAAATACACCGTAAATTATAAGCAATAAATCTAAGGTCAGCACTACCATTGCTGATTTCATACTAGCTTCAGCTATAAAAATAGCACTTGCTCCTAAAATACAGCTCATTAAATATAAGGCTATAACTGTTTGCTTTTGAGATAACCCTCTGCTAAGCAGTCTATGGTGGAGATGTCCTTTATCCGCTTCCATAATGGGTCTTCCTGCATTTGCTCTTCTTATTATTGCAAAGGTAGTATCAAATATAGGTATTCCAAGTGCTAAAATAGGTACTACAACCGCCAAGGTAGCCGCTGACTTAATTGCAGCTTCTATTGAAATAACAGATAAGGCAAAGCCTAGAAATAGCGAGCCTGTGTCACCCATAAATATTTTTGCAGGGTTGAAATTAAATGGTAAAAAGCCTATCGCTCCTCCTGCAAGTGCAACAAGAAGAATAGTAGATGTTATGTCGTTTGACATATATGCAATCAAAGAAAGAGTTATGGCTGATATAGCTGAGATTCCAGCTGCAAGTCCATCTAATCCGTCTATTAAATTAACTGTATTTGTAATTCCAACTATCCAAAACACAGTAAGTGGTAGAGCTAAAATTCCTAAATAAAGCATTCCTGTTTCTTTATCAAAGGGATTTGTCAGAAATTCTATTCGGACTCCAAAGACAAATACAATAAGTGCACAGGTTATTTGAATTAAAAGCTTAGTCTTCGCTCCTAATCCTCTTGTATCATCTAGTATTCCCATGATAATCATAATTACTGAGGCTAATAGAAAACCCATCATTTCTCTGCTAAGTGGAATAAGCAGAGTAGATACTATGAAAAATCCTCCAAAGATTGCAATCCCGCCAAGTCTTGGTATAGGCTTGCTATGAACTCTTCTGTCATCCTTTGGTACATCTATAGCTCCTATCCTATGAGCTAACTTAATCACATAGGGCGTTAAAACATATGAAAACAACATTGCTCCTAAAAAAGCAATAATGATTTTCGGCACAAAAGCACCTCCTAATATCCTAAAACACCTGAAAGAGAATCATCTTCATCAATCCAGGTCTGTACCGGGATGACTCTGTAGGTTTCTAAAGTCTCCCTTATTATAACTTCTTTTATTCCTGCATTAATTATAACACGTTTGCACATACTACACGAATCTGCATTTTCTACAAGCTCTCCTGTAGCCATATCTTTTCCAACAAGATATAAGGTCGCCCCTATCATATCTCGTCTTTCTGCAGATATTATGGCATTCATTTCAGAATGAACAGATCTGCAAGTTTCATACATCTGCCCTCTTGGAATATTCATAGCTTCTCTATAACAGTATCCAAGGTCTATGCAATTTTTTCTGCCTCTTGGTGCTCCTGTGTATCCTGTAGAAATTATTTCGTCATTTTTTACTATAATGCTCCCATAATTTCTTCTTCTGCAAGTTCCTCTATTTAAAACTGTCTGAGCTATATCTAAATAATAATTAATTTTATCGCGTCTATCCAAATATCAACAACTCCAATCGGTTATTATTAAGCATAGATATCTGTTGTTATTATTATAACAGAAAAAACAATACAAAATATAGACTTGCAAAAAAATAATTAAATATAATTTACATTATGATTGAATATATTTAGTGTTACTTTGTCCCGAAAATTCTATCTCCTGCATCACCAAGTCCAGGCACTATGTACCCATGGTCGTTCAATTTTTCGTCTAGTGCAGCTAAATAAACATCTACATCAGGATGAGCTTCTTGAACCATCTTTACTCCCTCAGGGCATCCAACTAGGCATACTAGTCTTATATTTTTAGCCCCTCTATCTTTAAGCAGCTGTATAGCAGCTTCAGCTGAACCTCCAGTAGCAAGCATAGGGTCAACCACTAAAAATTCTCTTTCTTCAACGTCTTGTGGTAGCTTGCAAAAATACTCAACTGGCTTTAGAGTCTCTGGGTCTCTATATAGACCTATATGTCCAACCTTTGCTGCTGGAATAAGCTCTAGAATTCCATCTACCATTCCAAGGCCTGCACGAAGTATAGGAACTACTGCAAGCTTCTTTCCTGCAAGTACTTTAGCTCGTGTTTTAGTAACTGGTGTTTCTATTTCTATTTCCTCTAAAGGCAGGTCTCTAGTAATTTCATATACCATTAGCATACCTATTTCTTTAACTAGAGCTCTAAATTCTCTTGAGCCTGTATTTTTATCTCTTAGTATACTCAGCTTGTGCTGAATCATTGGATGGTCTACTACTACTAATTTTGACATGTGAATCCTCCTTCAATATCCATAATTTTATTTACTCTTCTTTGATGACGGTCGCCTTCAAACTCTGTATTCAAAAATGCATCCACTATCTCAAGTGCAAGCCCAGCTCCTAAAACTCTTTCACCAAGAGCAATCATCTGGCAATTGTTATGAGCACTACTCATCTTTGCTGAAAAAGTATCTGATACATTAGCACATCTTATGCCTTTGACTTTATTGGCAGCAAGGCTTATACCTATACCAGTTCCGCAGCACACTATACCCTTTTCTACTTCTCTATCAATAACAGCCTGAGCTACCTTTTTCCCATAGTCAGGATAATCCACAGAATCAGATGAGTTTGTGCCATAATCCACAACTTCATATCCATTTTTCTCTAGATGCTCTTTTATAAGCTGCTTTAACTTATAGCCACCATGATCAGCGCCTAATCCAATTTTCATTTTTATAAGCCTCCTATTTTTTTCTTTTTTAGCTCGATAATTTTATCTGCTATTTTTTCAATGCTATCCAGTATTTCATCTCTCACATCTACATAGTCATAGTAAGAGCCTCCATATGGATCTCTCACATCTACTTCTCCATAGCCTGCAAATTCCTTTAACATCAATATCTGAGTGTCCGTCGTATTTAAAATCAGAAAATCCTTATGAGATTTTCCCATTGTAATTAGTATATCTGCTTTGATATTTTCAGGATTAACTCTCTGACTTCTATGAGAGCTGATATCTATTTTGAGTTCCTTCATGACCTCAATAGAATTATAAGATGCGCTATCTCCATTCATAGCCATAATTCCAAGAGAGTATATCCTATACTCAGAAAGATTTTCTCCTCTTTTTTCAAGGACATCTTTTAATATAGCTTCAGCCATAGGACTTCTGCAGGTATTACCTGTACATACAAAGGCTACTTTCAGCATAGCTTCCTCCTACAAAATCATATTCCCAGCCGCTTTTATAAGTCTATTCATTACAGCTTCACTTATCTCATCTGAATTTAACGCTTCAAAGTAAACAACTTCTATATTTTGTTCATCCATTAATCTAAGTATCTTGAATAAATTTTTAGCTGCCTCTTGGCTGTTTTTTCCCCAAGAAATGCCGTAACCATAATATAAGCTCACTCTGTCTTCAAGGCAAACCACTTTAACCTTGTCACTTTTATTTTTATCAAGATTCAGCTTTTGGTTTATCTTTTGCTTCATTTCATCCATGCTTCCTGTAACCACAATTACTGTAGCGTTAGGGCTGTAATGCTTGTATTTCATGCCCGGAGACTTAGGGGTCGCATTTTCATCCTTTAAAGATGGATCTAACTCTATTTCCTTATTGAGAATTTTTTCTATCTCAGTTTTTCCGATTTTTCCAGGTCTTAGTATTACTGGAGTATTAGCCGTCATATCTATTACTGTTGATTCCAATCCAATTTCGCTGTCCTCTGAAATAATTATAGCATCCACTCTTTCACAAAGCTCTTCTACTAAATATTTTGAAGAGGTTATAGATGGTCTTCCAGAAATATTGGCAGATGGAGCAGCAATGGGTATACCTGCTAAATCAATTAGCTTTCTCGCTATTGGATTTGATGGCATTCTAATTGCAACAGTCATTAACCCTCCTGTTGTCTCAATTGGAACATTGTCTGATTTATCTAAGATTAGCGTAAGTGGTCCTGGCCAAAAAGCTTCCATTAGAAGCTTTGAATCTTGGCTGATATTTCCCGCAAGAAAATCCACATCTTCTTTTTTAGAAATGTGTACTATCAGTGGGTTATCAGATGGTCTGCCTTTTGCTTCATAGATTTTCTTTGCTGCTTCAGGGTCCAGTGCATTAGCTCCTAGTCCATATACAGTTTCAGTAGGAAATACTACTGTTTTTCCAGCTTTAAGCAGATTTGCTACCTTATGTAACTGCTCATCTAAAAATTCTTTGTCTTTATCTGTATCTATTAGCAAGCATCTCTTTGCTTTCATTATATCTCGCCTCACACTCAGTGGTGAATCTAGTAACAGTTTATAGCAAAAAAGGTCAGTAACTGACCTTCTTATGGCTACAAATTTTTAATATCCCTATTATTACTCTGCCATTTGCATTTTTTCAGTTTGGTCAGTAGTTATAAGAGCGTCCACCATTTCATCTAAATCTCCATTTAAGAAAGCATCTAGCTTGTATAATGTAACTCCTATTCTATGGTCTGTTATTCTACCTTGAGGATAGTTGTATGTACGTATCCTCTCAGAACGGTCTCCTGTCCCAACCTGGCTTTTTCTTTCTCTAGCTACTTCTTTTTGAGCTTTTTCTAGCTCTATATCGTACAATTTAGCTCTTAGTATTTTAAAAGCTTTTTCTTTGTTTTTTAGCTGTGATTTTTCATCCTGCATAGATATAACAATCCCTGTAGGAACGTGAGTAAGTCTTACTGCTGAGTCTGTAGTATTAACTGACTGTCCACCGTTTCCAGATGATCTAAACACATCAACCCTTACGTCGTTTAGGTTAAGCTCAACCTCTCCTACCTCTTCAACTTCAGGAAGTACGGCAACAGTTGCTGTAGACGTGTGAATTCTTCCAGCCGACTCAGTTTCTGGAACTCTTTGAACACGGTGTACGCCTGACTCAAATTTTAATCTTGAGTATGCTCCCTTACCGATAATCATAAACACAACTTCTTTATATCCGCCTACTCCTGTATCATTCGAAGACATAAGCTCAACCTTCCATCTTTTAGAAGATGCGTACATAGAGTACATTCTAAATAGTACCCCTGCAAATAAAGCGGCTTCATCTCCACCAGCACCTGCACGAATTTCAACTATAACGTTTTTATCGTCGTTAGGGTCCTTTGGCAGAAGAAGAACTCTAAGCTCTTCTGAAACAGCCTCAAGCGATTCCTCTAGCTCTGACAATTCCATCTTAGCTAATTCTCTCATTTCTTCGTCGTTTGAGCTTTCAAGAATTTCTTTCGCTCCCTCAAACTGAGACTTAACGGTTTTATACTCTCTGTATTTCATAACAACTGGTTCTATTTCTGCATGCTCTTTCATGAGCTTTTGCCATAAACTTTGGTTATTTATAACCTCAGGATCAGAAATCTTCTGGTTAAGCTCCTTATACTTTTCCTCAACAAACTCTATTTTATCAAACATCTTTACCACCCTTTATTTTTCTTCATATACAAACACTTTATTTTATCAGATAATCATACCAATTACAACCCTGTCAAATCCTGCCAAATCCTTTGCAATAGTTACATTTGGATAGCCATTTTCCACAAATATTTTTTTAACTGCCTCGCCTTGATTATAGCCTATTTCAAAAGCAATAAAGCCATAAGGGCTAATGTAAGATTTAGACTGCTCTATTATAGCTCTATAAAAATCAAGTCCATCTTCTCCACCATCTAAAGCTAGCTTTGGCTCATGCTGCTTTATATCTTCCTGCAAGCTATCTATTACTTTAGTTTCTATATATGGAGGATTTGATATTATAAAGTCAAATTGATTTTCTTTATTAATTTTTTCAAATAAATTTGAATTCAAAATGCAAAGCCTATCACTTACTTCATGCTTTAATGCATTAGCTTTTGTCAATTCTATGGCTTTATCATTTATATCTACTCCTATCATAGTTAAGGTTTCAATTTCTTTGAGTAGTGTAATTGATATAATTCCACTACCTACTCCTATCTCGAATCCTTTTAGGTTAGATTTATGCTTGTGGTCATTAAGTTTCTTAAGAGTCTCTTCAATCAAAATCTCGGTATCTTGCCTAGGAATAAGCACCCCTTCACTTACCTTAAAGTCCATACCCCAAAATTCTCTTTCTCCTAATATATACTGAAGAGGATAGGAGTTTTTTCTTTTATCAATCATAGTCTTTATAATTTCTACCTTTGATTCGTCTATATCTTCTTCTAGATTGAGCATGATATAAAGTCTATCCTTTTCAATTACCTTTGCTATCATCATTTGGGTTTCAAGGGATGGACTTTCAGTATTTTTAATCATGGCTACACCATAATTAATTATATCTTTTATCTTCATAATTTATTTCTCCATTTGATTTATGTGGGACTTGGACTTACTACCTCTGTCTTATCAAGCGTAGCCTGTAGTGCTGCTATAGCAACCTCAATTTGCTTTTCATCTGGTTCTCTAGTTGTTATTTTTTGCATTAATAGTCCAGGAAGAATCAATACTCTTGTAAATGGATTCTGATATTTTCCAGCAATTTTTATTATCTCATAGGCTATTCCTGCAACTACTGGGAAAAATATTAATTTTAGAAGTGATCTTGTAAGTACATTTTCAAATGTGAAAAATGAAAAAACAAAGGTAGATACCATAAGCACTACAAAAATAAAATTTGTTCCGCATCTAGGATGAAGTCTTGGCATTTTCTTTACATTATCTACTGTAAGCTCCAATCCTTTTTCATAAGCAAATATAGATTTATGCTCTGCTCCATGGTACTGAAATACTCTTTTAATGTCATTCATAAGAGATATGATGTATATATAGGCTACAAAAAAGCTTATTTTAATTAAGCCTTCTTTTAAGCTTGAAAACATTGTCGCATCTTCATTAGAGCCTTTTACCAAAAAAGCTGGCAAAACAATAAATAGGCCTATTGCTATTGCAAATGCAAATATCACTGAAATCATAGTTGCAGCTTTTTCTGCTTTATCCTTGAATAGCTTAACCATGATTTTTTCGAATAGGTCAACTTCATCAGAATCATCCTCTGCGTAAAATGATGCCGCGTAGTTTATATCCTTTGTTCCTTCTACCATCGACTCTACAAGCACAAACATCCCTCTTAAAAATGGTATTTTTTTAAGCTTGGAATGTTTTGAGGGCTTGATGTCCTCAGAAGTTACAAGTATAGAATCGTCTTGCTTTCTAATAGCTATAGATTTTGCCTTTTCACTTTTCATCATAACCCCTTCTATCAGGGCTTGGCCACCTACGTTTTGTTTGCTCATTCAGTTACTCCTTAGTATATTACTCATACTTAATTATTATACCCATTTTAAGCTAAAAGATTTATTTTTTAATTCTGTGGCATTTTCTGCATCTAGCTTCATAAGACTCAGTAGCTCCTACTAAGATTATAGGATCATCATATCTTGCAGGCTCTTTGTTTATCAGCCTTTGGGTTCTAGTAGCTGGAGCTCCACATTTTACACAAACAGCTTGAAGCTTGTCTACAAATTCAGCTCTGGCTAAAAGCTCTGGCACTGGTCCAAAAGGTTCTGCTTTAAAATCCAAATCTAATCCAGCAGCTATAACTCTTATCCCTTTATCTGCTAATTCTAAAGCAACAGCTACAATTCCCTCGTCAAAAAACTGTACTTCATCTATCCCAACAACTTGGGTTTCGTCAGTGATATACTTATGAATTTCCTCTGTGTGATTAATTGCTATTGCTCGTATGCTTATTCCACTATGAGATACTACGTCTTCTTTACTATATCTATTGTCTATGCATGGTTTAAAAACAATAACCTCTTGCTTTGCAATCTTAGCTCTTTTTAAGCGTCTTATGAGCTCTTCACTTTTGCCGCTGTACATAGGACCAACTACAGCTTCAATATATCCATGACCACTAGGTCTATACATAATTCGTTCACCGCCTGATATTTTTGTTTATCTTTCTTACTATTATATTACTAAGAAAATAATTATTGCAGTATTGACTTTTTATATTATAAAAGGACCGAAATTCTTCGGTCCTTTATAATTGCTATCTGTTGAATTTTTTGTTAAATCTTTCGATTCTTCCGCCCTTTTCAACACTCTTAGCTTGACCAGTGTAGAAAGGATGGCACTGTGAGCAGATTTCAACACGAATTTCTTCGTTAGTTGAACCAGCCATAAATGTATTTCCACATGCACAGTGAACCTGTACCTCTTTATATTCTGGATGAATATTTGCTTTCATGAAACTCACCTCACTCCTACTAATGCGCATAATGCATCTGATTATATGCTCTATCAACCATAACATTGTAACACACTATTATTTTAAATTCAATAATAAAAATCGATTTTTAAGTTTAGATTATTGTTTGAATGCTTCCATAATAGCATCTATAAATGCATCGTTATCTTTTGTATTTTTCATCATCGAAATAATCTGCTCCATAATCTCAAACGCTGTCGAATTACTTAGAGTTCTTCTAAGGTTGTATGCACAAGCAAGCTCTTTTTCACTTAGTAGCATCTCTTCTTTTCTCGTTCCAGATTTATATATGTCTATCGCTGGGAAAATTCGTTTTTCTGCTAGCTTTCTATCTAGATGAAGCTCCATGTTGCCTGTACCTTTGAACTCCTCAAAGATTACATCGTCCATACGAGAACCAGTCTCTACTAAGGCAGTTGCTAGTATGGTGAGAGAGCCACCGTTTCTAATATTCCTAGCAGCTCCAAAAAACTTCTTAGGACCATATAAAGCTCCTGGATCTAGCCCTCCTGAAAGAGTTCTTCCAGTTGGAGATATCGTAAGATTGTAAGCTCTTGCAAGTCTTGTGATACTATCAAGAAGAATCACTACGTCTTTTCCATGCTCTACAAGTCTTTTAGCTCTATTTAGAACCATTTCAGCAACCTTGATATGATGAGTAGGAAGCTCGTCAAAGGTAGATGATATTACATCTGCTCCAATTACAGATTCTCTGATATCTGTTACTTCCTCAGGACGTTCATCCACTAGAAGTACTATTAGTTCTACCTCTTTATTATTATGAATTATAGAATTTGCTATAGTTTTAAGTAGAGTTGTTTTACCAGCTTTTGGGGGAGCTACTATCAATCCTCTTTGACCTTTTCCAACAGGACTTATTATATCAATTAATCTTGCAGAAAGCTCTTTAGATTTTTCTAAATAAAATCTCTCGTCTGGATAAACAGGAGTAAGCGTGTCAAAAGATTTTCTTCTTGTAGCTGCATCTGGCTTATATCCATTTATTGACTTTACATATAAAATAGCTCGAAATTTTTCCCCATTTTTAGGCGGCCTAGTTATCCCTAGAATTTTATCTCCTGTTTTCATATTAAATCTACGAATTTGAGATGGAGATATATAAACGTCATTTTCTGTAGATAGATAATTCGAGCCTCTTAAAAAGCCATAGCCATCTGGGAGGATTTCAAGTACTCCCTCTGCAAAATCCACTTCTTGCTCATCTTTTATTTCTTCTGCTAGATTGTCTGGCAAAGATGCTAGCTGCTGCTCTTGGCTATCCTTTTTATTCGCAAGCTCTTCTTTATTGTCTGTATCAGCATTTTTAATAAATTCATCTTTATTAGGTTGTTCATTATTTTTGATGGCTTTATCTTTATGAATGACTTCGTCTTTTTTTTCATAGCTCTTATTATCAATAGTTTCGTTATTATTTTTTTCTAATATCTCAATCAACTCATTTTTCTTTACTGCTTTTGGCAATTTAATGTTCTTTTCTTTTGCCAATTCTTTTAATTCAATGAGCTTCATCGAATGCAAATCAACCATTTTGTAGTTCCTCCTAAAGCTTTTATACTAAAAATATTTAATTACTATTTGCTTTTGTCTATGGAAATTAATCTTTGGTTTTGAGATACTTCATGAGAAGATTCTATGAAAAGCTAGTATCGAGATGTTTACAAGACTGTATTCACAATAAAATAGTAAAAGTAGCTGACAATAAGCTTGCGCTAATCATCCGCTACTTTATTATTATACCACATAATCCAAATACTCGCTATTAATAAAACTACGAGACTAGATTCTGATTTTATTTATTTGCATAGATGTAAGGCTTTTTATTTAGTCTGTGAATAGCCTCTACAAATCTTATCGTTCCAGTTTCTGCTCTCATCACTATAGAGTGAGTCTTTGCCATATTTTCGGAGTCAAAAATGACACCTTTAAGTAAATTTCCATCTGATATTCCACTTGCTGCAAAATACACTTCGTCTCCGCATACTAAATCTTCTAATTCAAGAAGCTGTTCAGGATCTACTCCCATCTTCTGGCATCTTTTGTATTCGCTTTCTTCTTCTGCAATTAATCTGCCTTGGAAATCTCCTCCTAGGCATTTTATCGCCGCTGCTGCCAAAACACCTTCTGGAGCTCCCCCCGAGCCTAGCATTATATCTATTCCTGTATGTGAAAAGCAAGTATCTATAGCTGCCGCTACATCTCCATCCATAACAAGCTTAATTCTACATCCCATCTGTCTACAGATTTTCATAAGATTTGAATGTCTCTCTCTATCAAGCATGGTAACTGTAAGTTCTTCAATTGGTTTATCAAGAGCCTTAGCAGTTTCAACTAGGATATCAGGAATAGGCATATCAAGACTTACTCTGCCTTTTACTTTTGGTCCTACTGCTATTTTTTGCATATACATATCTGGAGCATGAAGTAGCTTTCCTTCAGGAGCCATAGCAATTATAGCTATCGCATTATTAAATCCCTTGGCAACAGAAACAGTTCCATCTACAGGGTCAACTGCTATATCTACTTTTGGATGTCCTTCGCCTAGCCCAACTTTTTCTCCTATATAAAGCATAGGAGCCTCATCCATTTCTCCTTCACCTATTACAACCGTGCCATCTATATCTACAGTCGAAAACATCTTCCTCATTGCTGATACAGCTGCCTCATCTGCTCCATCCTTATCTCCACGACCCAAAAATTTTGCACTTTCGATAGCTGCAGCCTCTGTAACCCTAACTAGGTTCAACGCTAGATTCCTATCCATAATAAAAATCTCCCCTTTTCCAACTAATCATAAATGGCTAGCTTATTGTCAAAATTTAAAAATTATATTTTTCATTATTCTAAATAAAATTCCATTTATATATTTTACTAGATATTTTTGTATTTATCCATAAGGTCAACCATGATGCTGTTCTTATCTAGCTTATGAATAGCTTCGACAAATCTTATAGTACCTGTTTTCGAGCGCATAACTATAGAGTGAGTCTTGGCTTTATCATTTTTAAGATATACTACTCCTTTAAGCAAATCTCCGCTTGTTATTCCAGTAGCAGCAAAGAACACATCTTCTCCCTTTGCTAAATCATCTAGGTAAAGCACCTTTGATAGTTTTTCATCTGTAAAGCCCATTTCATGGCATCTTGAAATTTCCTCTTCGCTTAGAGGATTTAACTTTGCCTGCATATCTCCGCCCATGCACTTGACAGCGGCCGCAGTAATAACTCCTTCAGGAGCTCCTCCTATGCCCATAAAAATATCAATCCCTGTTTCTTCAAAGCATGTAGCCATAGCACTAGCTACATCTCCATCACTGAAAAGTTTAATTCTGGCTCCTATTGCTCTAGCCTCATCTATAATATCCTTGTGTCTATCTCTGTCTTGAACTATTAGAGTAATTTCAGAAATTCTTTTGTTAAGGGCTTTAGATACTCTAGTTATGTTGTTGGTAACTGTATCATCGATATCAATGCAGCCTTTGGCTTCTGGACCTACTACTATTTTTTTCATATAGGTGTCAGGAGCTTTTAGTAAGCAGCCTTTTTCTGACATCGCTAAAACTGCTATAGCATTAGGAAGTCCCTTTGCAATAAGACTCGTACCCTCTAAAGGATCTACTGCTATATCTGTCTTTCTTCCATTTCCTGTTCCTAGCTTTTCTCCTATATATAGCATAGGCGCTTCGTCCAGCTCTCCCTCGCCTATTACTACCTCTCCATCTATATCTATGCTTTCAAAGGCAAGCCTCATACCTTCTACAGCAGCTCCATCAGCTCCGTTTTTATCTCCTCTGCCCATATACCTAGCAGATGCTAGTGCTGCTGTTTCTGTTACCCTAACAAGTTCAAGCGCAAGATTTCTACTCATCATTTCCTCCAAATACAATAATATGAAATATTAACTTATTTGTATAACACCTTTAATCCAATATACAATTATAAAGTATGTCACAATATCTGTCAAAATCATAATTCATTATAAAAGCTAAAAATATTAAACTATCTCCAGCTTATATTTGAAAGAAATTTATCTATTTTGTCCCTCTTTAGAGGCACTCTTCCCATATATATTGATTTTCTAAGAGCTTCATATGCTGGCATTGCTTCATGCTCTCCAACTAATTTTTTTATTTCCTCAAAGGTAATAATTTTATCCATCTCCTTAAGAGGAAGATATCTTGTTATATAGTTGTTTGCTATATATTCTACGTGGACTTTAAAATTACCCATTTCTTCGTCTGGATTTAGTAGCTTTCTAGTTGCTACTATATCTGCATATCCAATTAAAAGCACATCTAGGGTTTCATCTTCAGTCTGAGAAAACATATTAAATAAGGTATCTCCAGATACATCATTGTTTTTATAAATAACTAGAGGAAACATATGAAGAGCCGAATATCTAGATAAAGTCACCGTGTCTTCTTCGCTTAGCCCTAGCCTTTTTCCGATTTCCATAAGCATCTCAGCTCCTACTATCTCATGACCTTGGAATCTCGTTCTGCCTTTGTCATCGTTGAACTTAGCAGCTGGCTTTCCTATGTCGTGGAAAAAAGCTCCAAGCTTTATAAGAGATAGTCTTTTTATATTGCTATTCATACACTTGCTAGTATGCTCTTCATAAGCTGTTCTAAGGTGGTCTTCAAAAAAGCCATTTGCATTTACTACCCCTTCAAGCACCTTTAAGGTATATACTGAATGAGTAAAAGAATCCACCACGTGATACTTACATTCACCTACATTTTTCATAGGCTCTATCTCAGGGAAAATATACTGAAGCATTCCTATATGTCTATCCATTAGATTTATATAGTATGAGCTTTCTTTTTGGTCTAGGATTCTAAAAAGCTCTTTGGTGTATTCATAGCCTCTTATCCCTTCTAACCAATGTACATGCTCTTTCATAAAGATTTCAGTATCAGGGTCAATGTCTAGCTCATGCTCAGCCATAAGTCTAATCCCTCTAAGATATCCTATAGGATTTTGTCTTAAATTTTCACCATCGACTATCCTGAGGATTCTATTATTTATATCCTCAAGTCCTCCATGAGGATTTATAAGCTTTTCAGGTTTGAAATCTATAAAATCATCCAAGGTCATAGCTACAGCATCAACTGTATATATTTTTTTTGACAGCTGGCTTATGATTCCCTGTGGGCAAATCTTAGAAAATATAAGAGAAACAAATCTATCGCTAAATATTTCTATACTCCCATCTTCTTTCTCAATCATAGTATAGCCTTCGCATCTATTCATAAATTCTCGGGCTATATCTAGAGCTTCGAAGGATGTTAATATTCTTATTCTTTTTATTTTGTCTGCAATTAAATATTCTCTAATTCCAGAGCCAGCAATATAAAATTTGTCATTTCTTTCTTTTTCTATCTCTTTCAATATCTCTATAGGTCTTAATATATTAAGCATAGTTCTCACTCCCTGGAAAAATAATTAGTAAAGTATAATTATTGTTGACATTTTATTCCTGCACTGATAAGATATTCTATGTTTGTTAGATAATTTGTTAATTAAATTCAGGAGGTATAAATTGAAGTCAACTGGCGTAGTAAGAAGAGTCGATGAGTTAGGAAGAGTAGTAATTCCAATTGAAATAAGAAGAATCCATCATATTTCAGAAAAAGATCCACTAGAAATTTTCGTAGAAGGCGACTCTATAATACTAAAAAAATACGAATCATCATGTATATTCTGCAGCAGCACGGAAGATATTAAAGAGTTTAACGGAAAAAACATCTGTAATGGATGCGCTTCAAAAATTTCAACGCTATAATATCTTTTATACATATCTCAAAGAACCTGATTGATAAAATCAAACAGGTTCTTTTTTACTTTACTGGTTGCTGCGTGATGATACCTACTTAATACCCAAAGCCAAGGCATAGGCATCATTTTTTTTAATCTTATATTCAATAGCTATCTGCTTAGCAACTTCCTTTGTAGATAAATCTTGTAAAAGCAGTTCTTTAATTCTTTTTTCAACAGCTTCTTTATTTATTTCAGGCTCTACTTCTTCTATAGCTCCTTCTAAAATAATAACCATTTCTCCTCTATGCTCTAGCATAGAGAAATCTTCACGCAAGCTTCTAAGGCTTGTTCTTATATACTGCTCATACTTTTTAGTAAGCTCTCTTGCTATTACTATTTTTCTGTCTCCTAGTATTTCAAAGAGCTCAGAAATAGTTTTTTCTATCCTATGAGGAGCTTCATAAAAAATAAGAGTTTCTTGTCTAGCTTTAAGCGCTTCAATTGTTTCTTTTCTAGTTTTATTATTCCTGTCTAAAAATCCAATAAAAGTAAATCTGCTTGTATCTAGTCCAGAGTTTACAAGAGCAGTAATAAATGCAGAGGGCCCTGGAAGAGTTACAACCTCTACCTCACTTTCAATGCACTGCTTAATGAGTTTTTCTCCAGGGTCAGATATTCCTGGCATTCCTGCATCTGATACAAGTGCAACGTCATGACCTGATGTAATTAGTTCTATAAGCTCCTTTGATTTAAATGCTTCGTTATGCTCGTGAAGGCTAATCAAAGGTTTTTTTATATTTAGATGGTTCAAAAGCTTGATAGTATGCCTAGTGTCTTCTGCCGCTATATAATCCACTTCTTCAAGTGTCCTTATAGTTCTTAGAGTGATATCTTCAAGATTTCCAATAGGCGTAGGACATACATGTAATTTAGCCAAGGTCTTCACCTAATTCCTTAATAGAATAAGTTCTTATTATTTCCTCATCATAGCTACCATCCTCTTTGTGTACATAAAGAGGGTCTAGTATTTTAAGCTCTGGCTTTGCAGCTCTTACAAACTTTATCAGCACTAGATTCGGAGCCTTTGATGGCTTTGGATGTACAAATTTCATCAATTTCGGCTCTAGCTTATGAGCTCTTGCACTGACAAAGATATCGCAGAGCCTGATAGGTCTATGAACCATAAAAAAGCTTCCATTGTCCTTTAAAAGCTTTGATGCTGTCTTCATTATATCATCTAAATTGCAGTGGATTTCATGTCTTGATATTTTTTTCTTTTCATTTTCATTAGTTAGCCCATTGGCATGCATATATGGGGGATTGGATGTTATAAAGTCAAGAGAATGAGGCTTGATATAGGAAAGTGCATCATTTAAATTTATATTTAAAATCTCTATCCTGTCCTCTAATTTATTGAGCATAATAGACCTATTGGCCATCTGAGCAACTTCCTTTTGAATCTCTATTGCATATATATGGTCAACCTTGCTTTTTCCAGCTACCAATATAGGAATAATTCCAGTGCCTGTTCCAAAGTCCGCTCCTACATATCCTTTTTTTACTGTTACAAAATTTGACAGCAAAACAGCATCTATCCCAAAGCAAAAGCCATCCTTTTGCTGTATGATTTTAAGGTCATGTATCTGCAGGTCGTCAATTCTTTCATTTTCATTTAATAACTCAGGCATTTTAATCTCCTTTTATATTTTCCATTTATTTTCATTAGAAAAGGAGCATAAGCTCCTTTTTTTTAGTCTTCTAGTTTCTTAAGTTCTTTTTCAACCTCATGGACATTAGAATCCTGAGTTTTCTTAGGCTTCTTTAATATTTGAACCTCGTGAGCTTTGAACTTTCTTATATCTACAGTATCCTTATTGTCCATAAGAACTTTTACTTCCTCTGCAAGCACCTGAGAATCAAGAACCTTTCCAACTCCATCTGGAGTCTTGATAATGCTTCCAACCTCAGGCATATATTCTAGAATACCTTCATAGGTTTCATGCTCGTATTTCAAGCAGCAAAATAGTCTGCCACAAATACCTGAAATCTTCGTAGGATTAAGAGAAAGACTCTGATCCTTTGCCATCTTTATAGAAACAGGCTGAAACTCTCCTAGCCAAGTAGAACAGCACAGTGGTCTTCCACAGCAGCCTAATCCCCCTAGTGACTTAGCTTCATCTCTGACGCCTATTTGTCTAAGCTCAATTCTAGTTCTAAAAATCGCAGCAAGGTCTTTCACAAGCTCTCTAAAATCTATTCTGCCTTCAGCTGTAAAATAAAATATCAGCTTATTTCTATCAAAAGTATACTCAGTATCTATGAGATTCATATCAAGCTGGTGTACTATTATTTTTTCTTCACAAATCTTAAAGGCTTCCTCTGCAAGAGTTTTGTTTTCTAGGTTTCTTTGGATGTCCTCTTCATTGGCAAGCCTAATAATAGGCTTAAGAGGCGCAATAATATCTGATTCCTCTACCTCTTTACCAGGTACTACTGCAATACCGTACTCCATTCCTCTAGCTGTTTCAACTATTACCTTTTCGTCTTGACTTATTTCTATATCAACTGGGTCAAAATAGTATATCTTCCCAGCTTTTTTAAATCTAACTCCTACAACTTTTATCACTTTATAACCTCCATTATATTAAAAAGCATCGCCTCACACGTCAAATTGTAATTACATCTACTAGATAGTTTTTTTCTAGTATCTTCTATTATATCAATAATTGTCAGAAGCTGAAAGTGGGTAAAAGAAGAAGCTAGTGTATCCACAAGTTCATTTTCTGCTATGCAATATGACAAATAATCGCTGCGTTCTTTAGTTATTAATATATCTCTCGTATAATCCATGAATGCATCTATGACTACATCAATATCATCTTTTTGATTTTTTAAGTCTTCCATATATTGAATTATACCTATTTCATTCTTTTCAATAAGGTTCTCAAAAAAACTCTCAATTTGTTCCTTTAATGCTTTATCAATATCTAAAGCAGTATCCTCTGAAGGAAAATAGTACGATATGCATCTAGATCTAACCGTATCTAGCAACCCTCTTGCGTTTTCACATATAAGTATAAAAAGTACATCTGAAGGAGGCTCTTCCAAGGTTTTTAGAAAAGCATTCTGCATTACTGGAGTCATCTTCATAGCATCTTCAAATATATAGATTTTTTTTGATTTAAAAGGCTTTATGTAGCAATCTCTATTTATAAACCTAATGGTTTCTATATTCATTTTTTCATTTGTTACTACAAAATAATCACTGCAGTTTTCTAGATGCTCAGTATCTAGTATCCTCTTGCTAAGCTCTGTTGCCATTATCTCTTTTTTTGAATCCTTGGACCCTTCAAAAATAAATGCATGAGATAGGGTTTGATTAGAGGCAGCATAAAAAAGATTATCTTGTATTTCTTTATATAACTTATTTCTTTCCAATTTAATCTCCATCCTCACTAGACTTCAGGCTCTTAAGAATCAAGCTGTATATTTCCTCGTGAATATCTTTAATTTGGCGTAGCTTATCATTACTTGTGCAGTCAATATTTTCCCAGCCATATTTTTTTGCCACATAAAGAGCATTTTCATAAGATTTTTCTAAATAACCCTTATTTGCTTCATGAATATCCTTTTTGACATTGCCTGTAATTTTATTTTTTCTATTTTTCATAAGCTTAAACGAAAATTCTACAGGCATATTTAGAAAAAATACCTTTGTAGGTCTTGGAAGTCCATAAAAGTCGAACTCATACTCATCAAGCCACTGCAAGAACTTATCTTTCTCGCTATAATCATCGTATTTTGCCGCTTGATGAACCATGTTAGAGGTAGTATATCTATCTGCAATTATTATTCCACCATTATTATAAAATTCTTCCCACGAGGTTTTAAAGGAAGCATATCTATCTACAGCATAAAAAGTAGAAGTTATATAGGGATTCACATCCTCTGGCTTTGAGCCAAAATCTCCTCGTAAATACATCTTCACTAAAGCCGAGGACTCACTTTTATAATTTGGAAATTCTATTTTTCTTACATTATATCCATCCATCTTCAGTTTATTATATAAAAGCTCAGTCTGCGTAGCCTTGCCGCTAGCATCAGAACCTGATTCAACCACAAATAATCTGCCCATATTTCCTCCTAAGTAATGCCTTCATACTTACTTTTTATATTATAAAGGATAATCTAGGTTTTTTCTATGTAATTGTCTTCACAATAAAAAAACTGGGTTTTCCTTTACTATTAATACAGTTAAGAAAAAACCAGTTCTTTTGCTTTATTTATTGTGTTTAGTTTTTTGAATCAAGGTTCCTAGATTACTTGGCTTATTTGTATTGCATATCCTAAGTGGTATAGAGGCAGTAGCTACTGGATTTACTGCATCTGGGTGATATACCTTTGCGCCGTTTCTACTCATTTCAAGAAGCTGTTCATAGCTCATCTCTGATATAGTAACTGCATTTTCGTTTATTCTCGGATCATCAGTCATAACTCCATCTACATCAGTCCAGTTTTCATATAAATCAGCAGACATTCCTCTTGCAATGATAGAGCCTGTAATATCAGAGCCTCCTCTTTCAAAGGTTTTAATATTTCCATTAAAATCCTTTCCATAAAAACCTGGAATTACTACAAATTCTTCTTTATTAAGCTTTTTTTGAATTTCTAAATAGGTCTTTGCTTCATCTACTAAACCAGCTTCATCAAAGAAAATAAGCTCAGATGCATCTATAAATCTATACCCTAGGTGAGCTGCTAGTACTTGAGCATTTAGATATTCTCCTCTGCTGATGATAAAATCTCTGTGAATAGAATCCTCAATATCTTCTACAGTTGTGCTAATAAGGCTAAATACATGACTTGGAAGCTTAAGATTTTCTGATATTTCCTTGAATCGTTCATATACCTGTCCTAAAGCTTTTTTTCTTTGTTTTTCTATTTCTAGCTGCTTTATTTTTAACTCATAACAGCTTTCAAGTAAATCAGTGACTTTGATATCCTCATCATGTCTTTTACCTGGAGCTGATACTACTATATGAGTTCTATTTTTGTCTGACAGTATGATGTCCTTCGTCTTTGCAAACTGAGCCGAATCAGATAGTGAGCTTCCTCCGAATTTTGCAACCACTTTTTGCTCTATTTTTTCTATCTGATATGGTGTCTGCTGGTAGACAAAATAATTAATCCAGTTCGAAAAAATTAAGCTAGCACTTGATTTCCATCTTACAAGAATGCGATTTGAAGGGTCGTCATTTTTAAAATAATTTCTAGGTATACTTGGATTTATCCCTTTATTCAAGTCTCTTATATACTCGTTGTAAAGCGTATCAGTATCATATTCTCCATGCCCTGATATAAAAACAAATCTTTCATCTACACTAGAAGATATGCATACCCCAGCCTCATCTGAACGTGCTAGGATTTTTAAATCTGGAACCTTTCTAAGCTCAGCTTCTTCGTTTTCAGTATTTCTCGACTGAGGATAGAAAAAATTATCATCTAGACCTCTAGTTAGCTTTGAATCCTCAGCTAGTTCATATTCAAATACTCCGCTTAGCTTTGAACCTAGATTCCTTTTTTGTACACCGTAGTAATAATATAAAGCAGCCTGAGATGCCCAGCATATGAATAAGCTCGAGTAAACATGTGTACGGGCAAACTCGAATAGCTCCTTTAATTCATCCCAGTAATCAATCTCTTCAAACTCCAAATGCTCAACTGGAGCTCCTGTTATGATAAGTCCATCGTATTTATTATTTTTAATTTCGTCTAATGTTTTATAGTTTTTAGTAAGGTACTCCATATCGGTGTATTTACTTTTTCTGCTTTTTGTTCTTATTAAATCAAGCTCTATCTGAAGCGGCGTATTAGAAAGCGCCTTCATCAGATGGATTTCTGTTTCTTTTTTGTTAGGCATTAAATTGACTATACCTATTTTCAGAGGTCTTATATCCTGAGTAGTTGCTCTTAGCTCTGGAATCTGAAAAATATCCTTGTCGTAAAACTCCTTGAGTAGGTCCGTATTAGTAGAATTTATTATAGGCAAGACTATTCCCCCTTACACCTACGCTTTTAGTGCTTGGTATAAATCATCGCAGATATCCTTTGGATTTTCGATTCCTACAGATAGCCTGATCATCTCAGGAGCAATCCCAGCTTTGATCTGCTGCTCTTCACTTAACTGTCTATGCGTCATACTAGCTGGATGAAGCACATGTGTTCTTAAATCTCCTACATGAACTACAAGGCTCGCTAGCTTGACAGAATTTATAAATAGCTTGGCTTTGTCTACTCCGCCCTTCACTCCAAATGATATAACTCCAGAAGCGCCTTTAGGAAGATATTTTTCAGCAAGCTTGTAGTCTTTGGAACCTTCTAGCTTTGGATAGTTGACCCATGCAACCTCATCTAGGCTTTGAAGAAACTTCGCAACCTCTAGAGCATTGTCACTGTGTCTTTGCATTCTAAGAGCCAAGGTTTCTGTTCCTAAATTAATTAAAAATGCATTATTGGGACTCATCGTAGAGCCTAAATCTCTAAGAAGCGATGCTCTTGCCTTTACTATGAAGGCTTGATTTCCAAAAGTTTCTGTATAGCTAAGCCCATGATATGCTGGGTCTGGCTGAGTAAGGCAATCAAAGTTCCCATTGTTCCAATCAAAATTACCGCTGTCTACTATCACGCCACCTAGACTAGTTGCATGACCATCTAGATACTTTGTAGCAGAATGAGTAACTATATCAGCTCCATGCTCTATCGGTCTGCATAAATAAGGTGTAGCAAAGGTATTGTCCACAACAAATGCCAATTTATTATCATGTGCGGCTTTTGCAAAAGCCTCTATATCAAGTACCTCTACACCAGGATTTCCTAACGTTTCTGCAAATAGCAGCTTTGTTTTAGAATTTACATGTTTTGCAATCTCTTTAGGCTCTATTGTGCATGGAAGTATAGTTGCCTCAATTCCCATACGCTTTAAAGTAGAAGTAAACAACGTATGGGTTCCACCGTATAGATTTGAAAGGCAGATAAAATTATCCCCAGCGCTACACAAAGTAAAAATAGCAAAGAAATTTGCTGATTGCCCTGAAGCAACCCCAAGAGCCCCTACTCCGCCTTCTAAAACAGCCAGCTTCTTTTCCAAAACCTCTACAGTTGGATTACTGATTCTGGAATACATATGTCCTACTGCTGATAAATCAAATAAAGCTGCAACCTGATCTGCATCATCGTACTTGTAAGTAGTTGACTGCACTATAGGAGCTACTCTTGGCTCTCCACTTTTTGGTTCATAGCCTGCCTGTACACACTGAGTTTCTACACTGTAATTCTTCATTAATATCCTCTCCTTTTCATATTGAGAGTCTGAGAAATTAAAAAAGCCGCACAAAGTGCGGCTTTATGATTTTAAATAAATAAAATCAACAAATCTAAATACAAAAATAGACTTGTAGGCTACACTTATCTCTCAGACTATTGTCTGCTGGAATTAGCACTCGGTTTTATATAAAACCCTTGCCTGGTTTCGTAGGGCCAGTCCCTCCACCAATCTTGATAAGCAACTTTTATTAAGTTTGATTTTTATAATACACTGTTCTAGGATAAATTGCAAGTATTTTTTTCAATATATATAAATGTTATAACGATGTCTACCTAGGGTAAATTAAAAGCAAAATAGAAATCTATCAAAACGGGGTGGTAATCAGTGAAAAGCATAGGTTCAAAAATTTTAATGGTCGCACTACTAAATATTCTACTTGCAGGATTATTAATTGGTAGTGTCAGTATTTATACCTTTTCTACCAATAGCAAGGCTCAAATAGCTCAGACAGAAAAATTACTTCTAGAGGATTATGATTTGATGATTAAATCCGCAACTGAATCACTAATAACTTCTCTTAAGCCTATCGAAAATGCAATCGAATCTGGAGAGCTAGATAAAGAAACTGGAACTATGCTAGCTGCTGATATTATTAGAAATGCAAAGTATGGAGATGGTGGATATTTCTGGGCTGACACTATTGACGGAACAAATGTGGTACTTTTAGGTAAAGAAGACGTAGAGGGCACTAGCAGACTGGGGCTTACTGATGACAATGGAGTTAAAATAATCGAAGAATTTATAAGAATGGCAAAAGCCGATGGACAAGGATTTTTAAATTATGATTTTCCTAAATCTGGTGAAACTATCCCCCTTCCTAAGAGAGGGTATATTCAGCTAGAGCCATATTTTAACTGGATTATAGGAACAGGAAATTATATCGATGATATCAATGAGGTTGTCAAAGCAGAAGAAGCTGCTGCTGCAGCTATGCTTAGAAGAAATATCATGATTATCATCTCCGTTACTATAGCTATTGCTATCTTAGCAGCTATTATAAGCGCTATCATCAGCAAATCTATAACTAAGCCTATTCACAGAATAACTGAACTAGTTAATCGTATCGCAATGCTCGACATCAAAGAAACGTCAGAGTTTGATGATATAGTAAACTACAAGGATGAAACTGGAATAATAGGAAAAGCTGTATTTGATTTAAGACAAAATCTAAGAGATATAGTAAACACCCTAAGCGAAGATTCCAAAGTTCTCTCTCAAACAGCGGCAGCGATGAGTGATGGAGCCAACGCAGGATATAGCTCTGTAAATGGAGTAAATGAAGCTGTTACTGAATTTGCAAAGGGTGCTCAAAGTCAAGCTAACGAAGCTCAAATAAGTGTTGAGATGCTAAGTAAGCTAGCTGAGCAAATAAAATATGCAGATAACAACGCTAGCGAGCTTCAAGCCTTTACAACTAACGTGACTGAGAAAAATCAAGATGGACTAAAATCCGTGGAAAATCTAAACGTAGAATTTGAAAAAACTCTCACAATCACTACTTCACTTGGAAACAATGTAAACACTCTAGCTGATAAATCTACTCTAATAGAAGACATAGTAGGTGTAATCCAAAACATAGCAGACCAAACAAACCTACTCGCACTAAACGCCGCTATAGAAGCTGCTAGAGCTGGCGAAAGTGGACGTGGATTTGCAGTTGTTGCTGATGAAATACGAAAGCTAGCTGAACAAACTTCAAAATCTACAGATCAAATAAAAAATATAATCGATGAAATACAAGGGGAAATCTCCTTAATAAAAAACAACATGTCAGAAACTCAAACAGCAGTAGAAGGTGCTACTGGAGAAATGAGCAGAGTGCTGAATTCATTTGATGAAATAGAAGAATCACTTTCTAATACCGTAAAACAACTAGATGAGCTAACTATCAATATCAGCTCAATAAACGATAATAAAGAAGGGGTTCTAAGTGCTATAGAAGGTATTTCTGCAATCACAGAAGAAAATGCTGCTTCTGCTGAAGAAATAGCTGCTACAACTGAAACTCAGCTAGACCTAATGGAAAACATTACAAAGAGCTCCAGACATCTATCAGAAGTAGCTTCAAAGCTAGATTCTATAATAAAGAAATTCTCATTATAAAGCTTTGATTTTAAAAAAACCATATTAAGGCGGTCATAAAGGCCATCTTAATATGGTTTTTGCATTATATCTAAGCTAACAAAATCATATCATGTGATTTTTAAAGAGTATGTATCCATTCCTTTTTTATCTGCCATAGGGCCGCTTGAATATTAATAGCATCATCATTTCTTCCTTGCTTTATATTTTCATGATGCTTAAACAATCTTTTCCAGCTTTCTTGTACTTCTCTTTTTAACTGAGGATAAAAATTGGTGAGAATAACATCACTTTCATTTTTTACTCCATAGGCTTCTAGCATCTTTTTAAACTTAGCTTCATCCTGGGCAGTTTCCCCTATATACGAAAGCCTAAGTATCTTGTACCAATCCTGCATATCAAAATATATAGCTTCAGTCAAAGGAACATCGAGCTTTAATATAGTGCTGTCTGCATGGCTTTCTACATTATTTATATCTGCAAACGCCCAGTAAGGATACTCAGCTTCTGGTGGCCCTTTCACATAATTTTGAGCTTCATTCACAAACCAGCTGTATGCCGCTACAAAAATAGGTGCAACCTCTTCATATTTCCTTACTACAAATTCTTTTTTATTAAAGCAAACTCCATCTTTATCTAGCTTGTCTACTACTAGATTTGTCTGCGAAGAATACAGTAAAACAGAATTATTTTCGATTTTCATAGCAGCTTCTCCTTACTATAGAATTACACTACTCTCAAACGCAATGTCAAAGTTAGTTACTGCGTTTCCTGCTTGATTACCCTATAGAATTACACTACTCTCAAACTGCTTACTTAATTATAACAAGCATGAGAGGGCTTGATTACCCTATAGAATTACACTACTCTCAAACCCTTAGAGTATTTGGCTTAATGGCTTTTATGCTTGATTACCCTATAGAATTACACTACTCTCAAACTTACCCAATTCCCGAACTCGTCTTGTACTTGCTTGATTACCCTATAGAATTACACTACTCTCAAACTTCGCGTGCTTAGATTAACTTAAAGCTGTAGCTTGATTACCCTATAGAATTACACTACTCTCAAACGAGTTCGTAGGTGGTAGAAGTGATTAGAAAGCTTGATTACCCTATAGAATTACACTACTCTCAAACAGTCTTGGTCTGACATATTGCCTATGCCTCGCTTGATTACCCTATAGAATTACACTACTCTCAAACTTACATTCAAACTAATAAGTTAAGGAGTTGCTTGATTACCCTATAGAATTACACTACTCTCAAACTCGACCTAAGTAAACCCCTAGATTATTTTCGCTTGATTACCCTATAGAATTACACTACTCTCAAACCAACCCTTAATTTTATCGGCTAGTTTTTCAGCTTGATTACCCTATAGAATTACACTACTCTCAAACGACCTGGTAATTAAGCCATAATCACTAAGAGCTTGATTACCCTATAGAATTACACTACTCTCAAACTAAATAGGCTGTCCCCATTTGTCAAACATTGCTTGATTACCCTATAGAATTACACTACTCTCAAACTCTGTTTTAAAAGGTCGACGACTTGCAGCAGCTTGATTACCCTATAGAATTACACTACTCTCAAACCCCAAATCCGAGAAAACGCCACTACACGCCTTGTAATTCTATCGAGTAAAATAAATTATTTTGAATCAGTAAGTCTAAAATTCACATAAATCACTATCAATCACTATCTTGCTTTCATAATCAGAATGCTCATAATCGTTAGCACTTATGATTAATACTTTGAGTTTATTGTACAGTATAGTTTTATAGAAATCATCAATTTCTTCATCTGATATATAGTTTCTCAAATTTAGTAAAATAAAACATTTTTCGGAATCAAATTCTCTAACAAGCAACATATAATCTATTATTTTTTCAGCCAATGATTCATAGTCCTCTTTAAATTTAAAGTCAATTGTCTTTAGGATGTTTGATATATCATATTCACATATGAAATCAATATCATGGTCTATTTCTTCAGACAAAATCTTTGCATATTCACTTATAAATAGATATAATTCTTTAGTTTTTATTAAGAAATCTTCTCCTTGGGCGATTGTATCCATTTTCTTTAACAATTTCCCAATTAATGTCTTTTTATTAATTTCAAAAGGAATAAATTGAGTAATGATTTCAATATTTTTAGATATTTCTTTAGGAGAATTGTCTATGGAAAATACAAATTCTCCTTTACAATTATTAATTTGTCCATATAATTCTGTAAGAATTCCTGTAAATAGCTTTTGGTTTTCTATCACCAATATATTTACTTTGCTTTCATTGCTTAAGTTTATTATTTCACTTATTAATGGATGAACTAGTTTCATATTATAATTAGCCTTTCATCACTATTTATAACATCAGATTGATTTTCCCCAATCAAATACTCTGATTTAGAAAACTGTTTTTCTGTGATTGTGAGTATTTGAACCAATCCTTTAGGTGGTTTATTTTTTCTTAGATTTTCATATACTCCACTTACTGCAGTTTGATTCAATACTATTTTGCAATAAACAGATTCCTGAAGCATCATAAATCCGCTTTTTACTAGATATTTTCTAAACTTTCTATATTCCTTTTGATTTTCTAAACTTATTGTAGGCAAATCGAAAAATACAAATATTCTCATATATCTATAGCTCATAGTTATAAAATTTAATAAGCGATATATCTTTATCTTCAATTGCTTCAAAAATACTATGACAATAGATTTTTATCGCATTACTAACAAACTGCTCCTTTCCATCAATTAGTACGGTATCATTAAGTATATCTATAAGCATAAGCCTTTGGTCTTTTTCAAATACGTTAAAATTATTATACTTAACAACTCTGTCAACCAAAATTCTAAATGGCTCCATTAAATCTGAGCTAAGGTTAAATTGGTTAAACATATTATTATGAAATATACCTAGCTGAGTAAGATATCCATTAGCTACTATTTCTCTATTGAATGCAGATAATAATATACTATATCCATAATTAAGCCCCGCATTAATAGAATTGTCAGCACTTCTAGTAAAATCCATTCCAAAAATAGCATTGAAATATACTTTTGCAGCATGACCCTCCCTATTTGTAACATCTGAAAGTTCAATTTGAGTAGTGTATTCATCTAGAAGTAATGCTTCATCAAATTTTTCTAGTTCTTTTAAAAACTTAGATTGCTTTTTAATTTTTTCAGTAACAATTTCATTCCATACAGTTTGTTTGATATAATCATTCCACTTTATTTGTTTTTCTACTTTTCTGCTACAATCATGGCTCCCATAATAGTTCATGAGCTCTGAGCAAGGATTTCTTTTATTGTCACAAAAAATTACTTTTACTTTTTTTGATGCAAGTTCACAAATCAAGCATCCCGTAATTGATATAGCTGTGTTTTCTATTACAAGTGTCGATATTTCATCAATATGAATTTTTTTAATCCCTTCGTCACTTCTTATTACTAGGTAGCCTAATTTTAAATCAAGCTTACATCTTTTTGTTATTACTAAAGTTCTCCAACTCATAGCTCTAATAAATTTCCTGATTTTTTCTCAAACAAACCGGTAGGAGATTGGTCAATGATTTCTATACAACTATGTTTTGTATCAGTTATTTTTGAATTTAAAGTAATAACTGCTCCCGCCTTTGAACCCCCAATTTTTTGAAGATCACATCCAACGGTTCTTCCAGTATTGAATACTTTTATGATGTTTGATAAATTTTTTACCTGATCCTCTATCGATAGATTTAAAAATTTATCTTTCCCACCATTTAGAATTGAAGCAACTTTTGAATATGCCGATACTTTTTGAAAAATATTTTGATTACACTTTTCTAATAAAAGTTCAAATAATTCAATGTTTTGCTCTTTTGTTATCTTATCAAATTGTTCATTTATTTTCATTTCATTATTACTTTTCTTTGCTTTTTCAATAATTGCAGTAATTCTCTTTGTATACTTTTCATAAGAATAAGGAACGATTAGTGGTACATTTGATGATAACACTATAGTCCTTCCACCATTGGATTTAGATGCAATATTTGCTCTGAATCCATCTAATTCTAATATTGCATTAATTTTTATTATTTTTCTATTATTAATTAATTCAGGATTATTTAGCCCTAACTTCGATTTGCAATACTCAACTGCAAATTCGTCATCATTTATGAATTTATCCGCATAAAGGAGTTCTACCGGTTTGATAGATATACATTGTTTCCCTTTTTCCGTATGTTTTACTAATGTAAAGAAACTAGCTGTGGTATCGCTATATCCTCCATATATATCAGTAGGCAAATGTTTCTTTCTTGGAATCAAAGCATTATCTTTGTGTGGAGCTTTAAGTGGCATTTGATCAAAGAAACCGCCTTTTCTACAGAAAGCATATCTAACATAATTGATATTATTTTTACTCATGGTTTTCTTAACCTGAGAAATTGTGGTTCCATCAGCTAGCCATGCTGTATCACCGTTTCTTCTTATATCTCTAGATAACAATCCATTTTTTTCTTTTATATTAATACTGTACTTTTCCTTTGATTTTATAAAGCTAAGTGGATTTTTTGTAAATTTAACATTATATACATTTCCTATGACTATATTTAAATATGCATCCTTAGCATGGTGTAAATCATTTATTTCTCTTGATTTCAGCATATCAAATTGATGTCTAAATTCACTGACTAAGCCTGCTTTTACATATACTATCTCAGAATTTGGAAAAATATTTTCTAGTATTCTTGCAACTGCCTTCGTAGATTGTCTAGTTTCCACTAGCTGTCTATTAATAAACCCAGCTAGCTCCTCATCAGCAAATCCTGTCATTCTAGTTAACCTATATAGTTTTTCTTTAGATATTAAGTTTTTCGACTCTAGCATAGTCCAAAAACCTTTCCTGGCATTTTGAATGTCCTGATTTATCGGATATATATCTCCTTTTAATCCATTAGCATTCCTCATAACTAGCACTTTGTTATTATGAACACTATCGTCCTTGACTTTAGATTGAGGATATATATGATCAATATCATAGGTATTATCTATTAAACTACTTAAATCAATTTTTTCTCCTGTATACATACATCTCCCTAGTTGCATATAATACAAGAAATACCTCTCACTTTTTAGCCTGTCATCTGGTTCATTATCTAACTTTTTAATTATCTCTTTATTCTGTTCTTTAAGCTCTGAATCTAAGCTATCGTACAAATCTTTTATCTGTTGTTTTCTTGATTTAGTACGCTTTTTCTCTTGTTCTCCTCTTGCCATTTCAATAAATATTTTTTTTGGTTCATTTTTCATTATACTTTTTATTTCTTTAACTATATCTAGAGTTCTATATATAGGTCTTTTAACAGCATTTGAAATATACATTTCTTCAAGCATTGTGTTTATATTTGTAGGATATTGCTCGTAGTATTCTTTATTATGAAGGTCAATTTGCTTATAGAAACCAAATTGCTGAGATAGAAGTTGCATTAAATTGTAATTTGTATTCCATAAAGCTCCCACTAAAGTAACGTATTCTCCAGTTTCTGGTATTGTTGCTTGTATTCCTGAAAGTAACTTGTAAGAAAGTCTACCGTAATCTTTAAATTTCATATTTGCTATATATTTTATGTCTTCTTCTATTAAAAAAGAATATTCGGTTTTCAGATATTCCTGTAATCTCTTTTTATCCGTGGTAAAAGATATTCTAGAAATAATATTTTCTACTTGTGCTTCATTTAGTATCCCTTGAGTCAACAGCTTTCTAAATTTATGATATGAACTAAGTGAAGATTTTATATCATCATCTATTCCTCTTACTTCATCATGTGCTTGCATATAGTTATTGCTAACAAGCCAATCCTTTAATCTTTTTTTAGTAATTTTCTTTTGACTATTTTCAAATAAATCTTTATATAAATGCTGTTTGCATTCAATCGTTATTGGATAATCTGATATTTTTATATTGTTGATTTCATTTAGCACCATATATTTACAATATAATAATGAATTTTTACAAATAACATCTTCTCCAGCTAGATAGGTACATTTTGTAGTCATCTTTCTAATAAAAGCTTCTTCGCTTTGTTCATAATCAATCATTTCATGAATATTCCAAGGTAAAATTCTTCCATCAGCTTTTCTTTTTATCCATGAAAATTTCTTGTGATGATCATTTAGTGGTCCTATATAATAAGGGATTCTAAACTCAATAATAGAAAGCAATTTATCAATTATTGTTAGTCCATCACCATCTTTTTCCTTTAAAAAAGTATGGAAATTAGACATATTTTCTAGTAACTCTTTTAATTCATGTCTGTATACTTGATACGGAATAACTCCATTATCTGTATGTATTTGCTTTGGCATAAACTCATTTTTTAACTCTAGTCTAGACATTAATTCATCAAACTTAGCTCTGTCTTCACCATTAACTTCTATATCTTTTAGTACATTCTTTATATATTTACAAAATTTTTCATTATCTGTCTTCATATAAGCTAAAGCTTTTATACTATTTTCTTTAGCATTACTTTCTTTCTCTTCTAGTTTTTTATTTGATACACTTTTAAAATTTCCACTATAAGCTGTATAGTTATCCAATTTATCTATTGAAGCTTTAAAAATTTCATTATATTTCTTTGGTATATATTTTTTTACAAGATCTCGTAAAAGTTTTAAATCTTTTCTATGCTTTTCATAAATCTCCATTTTCGCTTCAGAAATAAATTCTTTTTCTTTTAAAATATTAGAAAGTACTGACCAATCATAAATCGCTTTGATTCTAGTAACTAAATCAAAATCTATATCTTCTAACTCTTCACTTAAAGAAGCTAATTTTTCATCAAAATCTGAATCTGCCAATGATATAGTATTATTCTCAATATCATCATACATATTATTGTTACATAAATCAGATAATTTTATGTCTGCCCCAGTAATAGCTTTTATTATTGATTCTTCACTTTTATCCAATTTTTTCTTATTGCTAAAAACCAGTTCTTTTATTTGTTTTTGCTTGTCTTTCTTTACAATCTTTTTTTTCAAAATCTCAGCTAATTCATCTCTAATATCATCAGTCCAGTTTGATTCGATTTCGTTTTCTAAAAAAAAGTATCTAAATGAAGAATAAACGTTATCAAATAGTATTACATTTTTAATATCATTTTTATCTACTTCAATCAAGAAATGCCCTCTATTTGATAAGATATATGAAACTGCCAGATACACTAATCTAATATCTTTAGATTCAGTCGTATTAATCAAATCCATAATTAGATGATGAATAGTAGGATAATCTTTATGGTAAGATTTATCATTGAATTTTATGTCATCAAACAATGAATATTTTGTGTCTATAGTCTTATCTATTCTGTGAAGAGCGCTCTCATCTAGCCTTTTAAAAAAATCCTCATCCACTTTTGCAATTTCTTTTGCAAATAGTTCTCTTGCAAGCTGTATTCTTTGTTTTTTTCTTTGAAGTCGTCTTCTAGAGGCTCGAAAAATTCTTCTTTCAGCAGATTGTTTTCCTTCTTCAAAAACATGGCTACCCCACATAGCCTTCTTATTGAATTTCTTTATAACATAATTCTCATCAGTAACTGCATAACCTACAGAATTGCTACCAATATCTAATCCCAAATAATACCCCGTTTGCATCTTGACTTCACCTCTTATTAATGGTATTGTTTTGCTATAGGATGATTACCCTATAGAATTACACTACTAAGTTCAAATAAAAATTTATTCAAATCGTTCGGTCTACCGTTCCGCACAGTGTGTGCATCTTGAAGTCTGCCTTGCAGGCTTTTTATTTTGTAATATTTTACCAGTTCCTATGATACTATTGTCTCATATACTTGAATAATTATCCATATTAAAATCCAAATATGAATAAACTAAAAATTATTAGTTCATACTAAAGGTTATATTCAGCTATTTCTATCCATCCTAAACTATCCTTTTCATTTTTATTTATAATAGTTCTTTCAAACTTATACTCATGCTTGTTTAAAATTATCTCTAGATAGCAGAGAAATATACCCATATCAAGAGAATTGTAATAAGGCAACTTTACAAACGGAATAAAGGATTTTACTTTTGTATTTCTATAAATCTTAATTTTATTATCATCAAATGAAGCTCTCCAAGGCTGAGAGTTACATGCACTAGGTGCATATCTTACTAGGTTTAGTATTTCTTTATCAAAATCCCCACTAAATAATTCAGCTTCAGATTTTCTCTTGCAGTTTGAAAAATCTGTTCTAAAATCTGTTTCTTTGCTTTTTCCAAATACAAGCATAATCACATAGTCAAGACCGCTTCCAAAATCGGATTTTGGCTTTGCCATTCCATACCAGCAAGCTCCTATATTTATAGATGCCATAAATAAATCCATCTGTTCTAACAAATAGCCTGCGTTTAATAGATAATTATCCTTATTCTCGCTATAAAAAAGCAGAGCATATTCACCATATTTAGCTGTTGTTTCTGATTTTTTTACTATTTCAAATTTAATTTTAATCTCTGGAATAAGCGGAATTACTTTTTCAAACTGGCTTTTTATTAGCTCTAGCTCCTCATCAGATACTCTAAGGCTAGAATCAAATTTTCTTATAGATTTTCTTTTGTAAATCATATTGTATAACTCGTCCATCAACACCCCTCCTCATATTCTTAATTATACGCTTGACATTTTAACTTGAATACAGAATTTTTAAAACTATTATAAATCCCTAAATCATAAACGATTTAGGGATTTATAATAGCTTTTATTTTGGATATATCAAAGCTAGATTCATAATCAATCTGTACTGCTCTAATAGATTTATTTATTACTCAAAGCTTGGCCAATAATCGCGAAATAATTTGTTAACATTTTAATTATTAGCTTATATCTTCTGAATCTATGGTTTTAATATCTTGAGCTATAAGAGCTTTTGCAAATATTCCCTGTCCTTTAATCAAATTTCCACTAAAGCTTCCATCATAGATTTGCTTTACTCCGCAAGTAGGACTTCTAGATTGTAATATCGCTAAATCCACTTCCTTTGCTTCTATCATTTCCATCGCTAATCTCACACCTTCATGAAATTTATCATCTAGATTAATGCCCTCTTTAGTCATAATTATTCCATTTACTAGCTCTACAGGTGGTCTAGGACATCCAAGTCCAGCCAGCATTTCAGGGCATATCTCAATTACTTCATGTCCCTTTACATAGCTTACTACTGCTTCACTTAAATTATTTCCTCCATTGTATTTACAGTTTTCACCAAGTAGACAAGCACTTACTACTATTTTCATTTTTTCTACCTCCTACAACAAATCTCCAAGCCATAATGACTTGGAGATTTTGATATAAATATAAATGATATTATCTTTTCGATAATTATCTTAGGAAAATACATAAATTGCAATTCTCGAAATATTGACCATTTTCCAAACCTCACGCACTATATATTGTACTAATTTGTCATTTCTTCAGATTTTCCATTTTTACCGTATGTAAATAGTGTGTAAACCTAAATTAGTCATATAAACTCATGTAGTTATTGGAATTACTGAGTTTGCTATTCTTCGTTCTCTTCCATCTGGTGTTGTATAAAACATTTGATCAATCCCATATAATAGAAGCTTTAATTCATCATCGTTACTGATCTTGAAAGCACCCCTTTGAATCTATCAAGGAAGGGTAATAATCTTTAATACAATCAAACACTGCTTTCTTTTGCTTCTTATCATAACTGTTCAGTTTCTCAATTGCAAGTGCTATTCTTTTTCTGTTTGCCTGTTTTACATGTTCTACTGAAAATTCATCCTGTAAACTAATAAACTTATTTTCTAAAAAGTCTTTTGTTTCTTCATTCGTTGCTTCCCTATATAATATAGAAATTCCATCAAATATACCAGTTATTGATGATAGCTTTTTAAAATGCAGTGTGTCTTTGTCTTTAACATAAATTACATCTGGAAGCTCATTAATTGCAATATCTGTACTATCTGGTTGAAATGTAAAATCATCTCCTACAGTTATGTACTTCCTTCGTTTCAATTGACTTCTAGTTACATTCTGAAAACAATAAAGATTGCTATCTTGATATGTAAAAATGAAATCGATGTTTTTAACTTCATCATGTTTAAGTTTTGTATTATACTCTGCTGATACAAAGCTCTTCTTCAAAACATCTAAACAATACTCTTGTTCTGAAAACTTTTCAATGCCAAACCAGCTGTCTTCATCTAAGTTATGATTTGGATTGTACGCTACAAATCCAGCGAAGTCAGTTGGTACAGTGTATAATGTTTCTCCTGATAAAATCTTCCTATATTTAGTTCCTGCTGTCTTCTGTCTAATCTTTGCTATTGTATGATTTATTGCTTGTCCTCCTCATCTATAAACATTGTATTATTAATTCGTCTTAGCTTTGGAAAAGTAAGTCCGATAGTTGAATTAATTTCTTTCTTACTAATTTTCACATTGTTTACTGTAGTCATATAGTAGAACTTGTACCCTAACAACAGAAACATCGGATTGAAATACAGTGTCTGTGAAAAGTATGTAATTACAAATACTATCAAATAAACAAATACCATTGTCTGGACTGAATTTACACTTAGTGCTACAATGAAATATCCTAAGTAACTTGGCAGGAATGCATTGTTTGCTTCTTCAATACTGTGCATTTCATAATTTATATCGTCCTTACTTAATATTCCCTTTATTAACACACTAAAAATTGTTAGAAGTAATGGCACCAAGGCAAATATAACATGCGATACCCAGTAGGTTGTTTCTCTAGTAATAATATATAGTAACTCTCTTTGATTAAATAAATGACTATCATTGTAGAAGTTGCATTAAATGTTAATAATATCTTGTATAATATACTCACTTGAAACGCCCTCCCTTCTATTTGTTGATTTACGATTAATATTGGATTCTTTCCAAACTTAGCTGTTTAGTTGTAGTATCTAATATATAATTATCCTTATTAATATAACTAAGGAGTTTTTGTATGGATGAAATTTTATAGCTGCTTGATGAAAAATCAGAATATATATCCCATGAAATAGTGTTAGATACCATATATATTAATGCAGTATCAAATTTGGCTAGCGTTGAATGTCCAAAGTGCAAAAAAGTATCTTTTAGAGTTCATGCATATTATGAAAAAACTTTTCAAGAGCTTCCAATTCAAGGGAAGAAAGTTAAAATTATTCTTAGAAATAAAAAAATGCTATGTATGAATAAAGATTGCGAACCAAAAACTTTTGCTGAAACTTTTGATTTTATAAATCCGAAGACTAAGAAAACCAATAGATTAGAAGAAGAAATAATAAATATTTCGATTAATACTAGCTCTATTGCTGCTTCAAAAGTATTAAAGAAAAATATTGAGGATGTATCTAAAAGTACTATTTGCAATATTTTTTAAAAAAACTGATGAAAATATATCAAAAGATAATATAAACCCAGATTATTCATAAAAGATTAATTGGCTATAATTTTTTGTAAATCGTTAAATTTTTTATATAAAAATCAGAACTTTATAAAATTATATAGAAAATATTTTGATATAGTTCGATTTTTATTAAAGAAAGCTCTTTGTATCATTTTTTATCTAAAAATAAACATTATTGATTTACAATTAATATTGACCCCATCTCACAAATAAATTTGACCCCTTTATCTAACTATTATACCCTAGTGATTGGCTATAAAAATCAATTGTCTAGGAGGTATGAGGTGAAAAATATGCAGGATTGGCATAAAGTAAAAAAATTACATAGAGAGGGTATGCCGAAAAAAGCTATCGCTAGAAAATTAAATATTTCAAAAAATACTGTAAAGAAATTATTAAAACTAGAAGAACCACCAGAATATAAAAGAGAGTATTATCCAAGTAAAATAGATTCATATAAAGATCAAATAAGAATATGGTATTTAGATCCTAAATACGATTGTATATGTTAACCTAAAAGTACCCCAAAATATAATTGAAATATCCCCTAGAGGAAATTTAAAATATCCCTATGACAAATCATAGGGAGGCTTGGAGATGATAAGCTTAATGGATAAGCAGGAAATAATTTTATCTCATTTTAGGGAAGGTAAATCTCAATGGCAAATTCATAGAGATACAGGATTTGATAGAAAGACAATTCGCAAATATATAAATGATTATGAATTGAAAAAGCGTAAGCTTTTATCATCTGATGAAGATGATATGGCCTTGATAGAGGATTTAACAGCTACTCCCAAATATGATATTAGTAATAGAGTTAAAAGAAAATTATCTGATGAAATAATTCAAAAGATTAATTTTTACCTAGAGGAAAATAATATTAAGAGAGAAACTGGAAGGAGCAAGCAACAAAAGAAAAAGATTGATATTTATGAATGTTTGATTGAAGAAGGTTATGATATTAGTTATCCTACTGTTTCAAACTATATAAAAACTGCTTTAGATTCTTCTAAAGAAGCTTTCATAAGGCAAGAATATCAATTAGGAGAAATATGTGAGTTTGACTGGGGAAATGTAAATTTAATAATAGCTGGTAAAGTAAGGAGTGTTCAAATGGCAGCTTTTTCTTCAGCTAAGTCAAATTATCGTTTTGCATATTTGTATCATAATCAAAAGATGGAGAGCTTTTTAGATGCTCATGTCAAGTTTTTTAATAAGGTTGGTGGTGTTTACAAGGTTGTAGTTTATGACAATATGAAGGTAGCTGTAAAAAAGTTCGTTAATAAAAGTGAGAAATATCCTACGGATGATTTGCTTAAACTTTCTTTGTATTATGGTTTTAAGTATAGGTTTTGCAATGTTTGTAAAGGTAATGAAAAAGGCCATGTGGAAAGGAGTATTGAGTATATAAGAAGAAAGGCTTTTAGTAAGAAAGATGCTTTTGATTCTATTAAGGAAGCAAATGAATATTTAGCTAGCGAGTTAGCTAAGTTAAACGATAGAGTTTCTAAAGAGTTTAATAAAAGTCCGAAGGACATTTTACTAGAGGAATTATCTTTTCTACTTCCAATCATGCCAAGTTATGATATAGCTAGAACTATTGAACTTAGAGTAAGCAAGTACTCTACTATAAGTGTTGATGAAAATAAATATTCTGTACCTGATTGTTTAGTTGGTAAGTTTGTTTTTACTAAAATTTATCCTGAGAAAATATGCATCTATTACAGGAATAATTTGGTTGCAGAGCACAGTAGAAGTTATCTTGTACATGATTGGTGCATTAAGATTGACCATTATATAAATACCATAAAAAAGAAGCCTGGGTCTCTTCATTCTAGCACTGCAATGCAACAAATGAATCCCACGCTCCAAACAATCTACAATAAGCATTATACAGAAAATCCTAAGAATTTCATAGAGCTTCTTGAATTAATTAGCGAACATGGATTGAATAAAATTCAAAATGTTATTTATGAGTTAGAGAATTTGAATCCAATTTCGATTAATACTGAGAAGGTTAAAATGCTTTGCAATAGAAATATAGATGAAAAGATTACTATTAAAGAAAGGTCTACTAAGATTGAGCAGTATTCTAGAGAAATTCTAAGTTCTTATGCAGATATTTTAAATAACTCATCTGTAGCCTTTCAAGAGGAGGCTAAAATTATATGAGTAAAGAATTTGATGAAAAAATATTTTGTCTTGCAAAGGAACTAAAGCTACCATATACTTCTAAATTTTTTAAAGATGATATATCTCAGGCAAATACAGAAAGTAAAAGTTATGAAAGTTTTTTATTTGATATTTTAGAAAAAGAGTATGATCTTAGAAAGGAAAATGCAATAAAGAATAAAATCAGAAATGCTAAATTCCCATATAAAAAATATATAGAGGATTTAATAATCGATGATTTGCCTAGTGATGCAAAAAATAAAGTTACAGCATTTTCTTCTCTTGATTTTGTTGAAAAAGGTCAAAATATTATTCTTGCAGGTAACCCAGGTACGGGAAATTATCGAAAGTTTTATGTTATCGAAAGATTTTTAATGAATGCTTGATTATATGGTGAGTCTGTATTAAAAATCTTTCGATAATAAATCATTTACAGAGATTATCCAACCATTGTAAAAGCTCTGTGTTTTCTGTCCATAAAGGTAGATCTTGTGTGACAATTTCAGGGTATGCATTTTCCAAGGCAACTCTTTTTAACTCAGTCTCGGATTTTACGTAAATCTCAGTATTAGTAATACTTACATGTCCTAAAAGGTCACGTATATATATCAGATTAACGCCTGCTTCAAGAAGATGGACTGCTTTTGTGTGTCTTAACATATGTGGATGAATGGACTCAGGAAACATTGTTTCTGGATTAGATTTTTTTGCTGTATCAGCGTATTTGTTAAGGATATAAGAAATACCTGGTCTTGTGAAACATTCAAACCTACTATTATGGAACAAATAAAACTGCTGCCTTCCATTGTCTAGTAAGTGGTTTTCTTTCATGTATTCATTAAGTAGTTTTCTGGTTTTATCCATTAATGGAATACATCTAGTTTTATTCCCTTTACCTGTCAGTGTTATTGTTGCTGGCTCGCAGAGCCTGACATTACATACTTTTATGTCAATTAGCTCCTGCACTCTTGCTCCAGTATCATACAAAGTGCAAATGATTGCAAGATCACGTCGTCCTTTTTTGGTAAAAGTATCTGGTTGTTCTAAAAGCAACTTCAAGCATTCCATGGATAAATATTGAATAGAAGCATGATTCGTTTTTTTAAACGGTATTCCAAGTATCCGCTGGCTTTCATACAGGATGTCTGGGTATTCACTCTGGGCATATCGAAAAAAACTATGAATCGCAGCAAGACGCTGGTTTCGTGTATTTATGCTTACGCATCTTTCTTTTTCTAACCATAAAAGAAATTCTTTTATGCTATCTACAGTTATGTCTTTAAAGGTTATTCGCTCAGGCGTTAGCCTGTATGACTCAATAAAGAACTTCAACATTTGTTTAAAAGCATCTCTGTAGGAACGTATTGTATTTGGACTTACATTTCTTTGGCTCGGAAGAAACTCTGACAAGTATCGTGTCAATATCTTTGCAAAGTCAGTATGTTTCATGCCAATTTACCTCCGGTATTAGCCAAGAACAATTTTTCTCTACTTTGCTAGTGATATCTGGATACAAATCCGCCGTAAGGCGAAGATACCGCTGACTCCCTCTAAAATCTTCGTGCCCAAGGTATGCTGATAGATACGGCATACAGTTAGTCATATCTCGATTAGCTAGTGCCCATTTTTTAAGACAGTGTACAGCATAAGTATGTCGCATATCATGAAGCCTTGGTCCTTTTCCGGTATGAGATATGCCTGCAGCCCATAGAACTTTACGAAAAAGACCATAAATTGTATTACTTTTATAGTGTCCACCAAATGGTGATGGAAAAAAGTATGATGTGTCTGATTTTCCTGTAAGAACAAGAATACTGTATTCCCTGCATCGTTTTTTAAGAGTGTCAGCCATAGGGATTAGTCGTTCTTTGCCAAATTTTGTATCTTTAATAAAAATAGTCCCTTCATTCAGATTTACATCTGATATAGTAAGGTTTACTGCTTCTGATATTCTCAGCCCACACCCATAAATCATTCTGATTACCAGCGAAAGAATAATCTGCCTATTAGGAGATTCTTTGGATGCAGGGAAATTGTCACATGCATAAAATATAGAAGCTATTTCTTTCTTAGAAAATATATATGGAGTGTAGGAATAGCGATTAACTGTAGGACAAATATATGCTTTCTTACCCATACGGCTCATATATTCCGCTAGACCACGCATAAGTGAGATTCTGCCTAATTGTGTAGATGTAGCTTCAAATGATTTTCGCTTTGTCCATTCTAAAACAATTTCTTTTGTAAGCTCTGTAGTATTTTGAGGAAGAGAACATAAATAATTATCAAACTGTCGTAGCATAGATATTCCTTTGGCGAAGGAATAGCCTACGGCTTGTTTTTCATTAATATATCCTTGGAGTGAATCCTTTAGAGAACTCTTGAAAATGTTTTCTCTATTCATGTTCAAACACCTCCTCCGGATCTAATGCACATTCTTTTAAGCCTTTCATATCGGTACGAAGATACAGCGAAGTAGATTTGGAATCTATATGACCTAAAATATCACTAATAATTGGAAGCGGGGTACCCTGAGAAAGAAGTGTGCTCGCAAGTGAATGTCGAAGAGAATGTAGACCATGGCGTTTTTCCTTAGGAATAGTGATTCCAGCACTCCTAGTATATTTAATTATGATATTGTGAAGGTTTGCATCCTTTCCAAAGGCTTCATATGGTGCATTTAGACGTACGAAAACATAAGAAGTATTACATTCAATTGGCCTTCCATTTTTAAGGTAATCAATCAAAGCCCATCCTATATCCTTGAGTATTGGAAAGGTAATCTTGACACCGGTTTTCTGTTGAACGATATTAATTTTCATTGATTTCCAATCTAAATCTGTTAGCTTTAGTGATTTGATATCACCTGCACGTATGCCTAGCTTCGCTACAAGAAGAAGAATTGCATAATCTCGTTTTCCTTGAGGATTGCCTTTGTCAACTGCGTCAAGCATCTGCTTTACTTCTTCAGGATTCCATGTAGAAGGTACAGCGGGATAATAGTACTTATTTTGCTTTGGAACTGATAAAGATAGATCATTTTCTATATATCCATTATGATATAAAAACCTTAGAAACACCCGAAGGGTTGTTAAGGTAGATGCAATACTTTTCTCATGGTGTACATAAATAGTTTTAACATAATCAGATATAATTTCAGCAGTTATATCATTTGGATTTTCAATATTTCTCATATTCAGATAATCAATAAAGAAGAAAAGACGTTGAAGTCTAGTTCTCATTCCCCGTGATGAATACTCATTGTCTATACATTCCTTTTCATAAGCTGTGAGTATCTCCTCAAACTGAGGTGGTTTAACATATCCTTTTTTCTTAACGATTCGGCGTATGATAATGCCATGAATCTGATAATCGCCAAGCATGCGAATACTTCGTATTGCATGTTTGGCATGTTTTGGATAGGATTCTAAATAGTAATTGACGGTACACTCATATCTTTCTGCAAGATATTTTTTACCTAGTTCTTCCGAAAAGTAAAATTCGTTATTTGTTTCTGCAAACTTAATAAAACGATTGAAGGATGCTCTGAACTGACAGACTGTGTTGTAGGCGTAATTGAGACGTCCTAACTCCTCAAGCACCTTTGCAGAAAGTTGTGTAAGGTTTAGCACTTTTTCCATAGTTACCTCCTTGAATAGATTTTTAATTCTATTCTGAGGTATTATCGAAAGAAATCAAAGCACAGTTTGATGGTTTTTCATCACTAAACGTTCATTTCTTTCGATAATATAAAACTTTCGATAATTTCCCTTATGAAAAGTTTACGATAAGGGAAAGTCTCATATTGCAATAGGTTTAGGCATTAAAGCCTGCGTAGCAGGATACTCGGTTTTATTTACTACTATTCCTCTTCTTGTTAATGAGTTAAAAGAATCTAGATCAAATAAGACTCTTCGTACTTTTGAGCACAGATTCCAAAAGTACGATTTGGTAATAGCAGATGAACTAGGCTATATTTCTTTTGACAAAGAAGCTTCTGAGCTCCTATTTACTTATCTTTCTTTAAGAGCTGGGAGAAAATCAACAATCATTACTACTAATTTATCTTTTGAAAGGTGGGAAGAAATATTTAAGGATCCAGTAATGACAGCTGCTATGATTGATAGATTAACTCATAAATCTTTCATAGTAAATATGAATGGGAACTCTTATAGGCTAAAAGAAACAAAACTTTGGTTATCAGAGCAATAATTTTTTTATCCTCTAGAGGATTTTTCAATTAGAAAATAGAGGATTATTCAATTGACAAATACATACGATTTTATTGGAACTAGGATATATTCTGAGTTAAAAAAACTAGGATATAAAGGAAGCATAAATCCTATATATAGATTTTTAAATATTCTTAATGAAGAAAAAAGAGATATCATAAGCAAAAAAGCAACTGTAAGAGTAGAAACTCCTTATGGAGAGCAAGCTCAATTTGATTGGTCTGAATATAATGTTGAATTATCAAATGATATTAAGAAAGTATATTGTTTAGCTATAATTTTGTCAGCATCTAGAAAGAAAGCTATAGTTTTTTCAACGTCAGTTGATTCAGATTCTATTTTAGAAGCGATACAGGAATTATTTTACGATTTAGGCGGAATAACAAAAGAATTACTTATTGATAACCCTAAAACTCTAGTTATTCAAAACATATCTGATAAAGAGATTGTTTTTAATGACTCAGCTCTTAAATTAAGCATGCATCTAGGATTTGATCTTAATCCTTGCAGGCCCTATCGGGCTAGAACTAAAGGTAAAATCGAAAAACCATTTCAGTATATAGAAGAACATTTTATTAAAGGTAATTCATTTGAATCCATGGAGCAACTAAATCAAAAAGCAAAGACATTTATAAAAGAGTGGAATCAAAAGATTCATGGAACAACTAAAAGAAGTCCTGAAGCTATGTTTGAAGAAGAAAAATTCTATTTATTACCTCTTCTAAAAGATAAGTATTTCAATAAATCTTTAACTGCTAGAAAAGTGAGTTTAGATTCGTTTGTTTCTTTTGAAGCTAATAAGTATAGCGTTCCAGTTAGATATGCAGATAAAAAAGTTTTCGTTAGAAAAATATATGGATATAGGCTAGATATATACAATATGGCACTAGATTTTATAATGAGTCATGACGTTGCCGTAGGCAAAGGTAAAACTACAGTTATAGATGAACATTATTTTGACATTGTAAACAAAATTCCAAAATCTATTCCAGAACTTACAAGAACATTTATTAACTCATTCAAAAACGGTTCTCTCTACGTTAAAGAAGCAAAAATAAAATTAAAACAACCATCATTTCATATGAAAGAAATACTTAAACTTAGGGATTGTTATGAGCTTTCCGATCTTGATAAAATCTTAAAATATTGTTTAATAAATGAAATTTATGACATTGAATGTATAAAATCTGTTCTTAGAGAAAAATTTATTGAAATCATAATAAATGATGAAATTAATGTAGAAAAAGTGAAAGCAGAAATTATAGATGCTAATTTGGTTAAGCAGACTTCATATTATGAAGGGGGTCAATTTTAATTGTGAATTCTAAAATTTACAAGAACAACGAATATATAGATTGGGCGCTTACTCATCTCAAATTACAGGATTTAAAAGAAAATTATGAGAATGAAATTAATTTCGCTATTGAAAATAATATTGGATATAGAAATTTTCTTTTGAATATTTTAAAAGTAGAAGAAGAAGGAAGAAATAATAGATTGATTGATAGAAACATGAAAGCTGCTCGTTTTGAAAATTTTAAGACAATAGAAAGCTTTGATTTTAACTTCCAAAAAAGTATAAATATCGATAAAATAAAAGATCTTCATAACCTGAGTTTTTTAAATAAGAAAGAAAATATAATACTCATAGGCCCGCCAGGGGTAGGAAAAATGAGTATTTATCAGAAGAAAGGTGATTTAAAAAAATTATTTAAGTCTTTATCTAAAATTAATCTTTTAATAATAGATGAAATGGGGCATCTCGTTTTAGACAAAGAAAAAGAGAGTATGATTTTTCAACTTATCCGCCAAAGATACGAAAAAAACTCTCTAATAATAACTACTAATCTACCCCTTGGAGAATGGGATAAAATATTTACAAGTATTCTATCTGCTACCGCAGTACTTGATAGGCTAGTTCATCACTGCCACGTAATAAGTATACCAGGAGATAGCTATAGAGTAAAGAGAAAACAAAAGGAGATGTAACCTTTGAAAAATAAAATAGATTATATGGAAATAATAGAAGTTTTTAATGAAGGAGGTAAAAACAAAGCAGAAAAACTAGTTCAAGAAAAATATGGGCGGCAGTATCATATTGTTCAAAGAAATATCGCCAAAAATACAGGATATTCTTACAGTAGACATACTAAAAAATATGAATTAATCAATACTAAAGAGGAGCAATTTCTTACCTTAGAAGAGCTATGTGATAATCCTAAATATAGTTCTAAGATAGAAGAGTTCACAACCAAAAAAGATATATCTCTGGACTTAGGAATTGTAAGCGATAGCTTTAAAGAATTAGTTTTAAATCTAATGAAAGATAGAATTCAGGAACTAAATAAATTTGTTTTTTGCTTAATTGTAAAATCAAATTGAACCAATAAAAAATTCCATAGCTTTTCAACCTGTAATATAATTAAATCACCACAAAATAACCAACTACAGGAAGGTGCGAGCTATGGAATACTCTAATAATACACCAATATGCAGAAGGAATAAACACTTAAATGAGTTTGAAAGAAGTAAAATTGAAGTTTTAAGTTCTTTAGGCTTGTAATGGTATAATAAAGTTGTAACATCTAGTACGAAAATATATAATAAAATCGGACTAGGAGGATTGCAAATGAAAACATATTACGATATAGATTTTAAGAAAGAATTAGTTAAAGAATATTTAGATGGTAAATCATTAAATGATCTTTACCAGACCTATGGAGTAGCAAAATCTACAATAGCAGGATGGATTAAAAAATACAGTGAAGAATGCCAATATATTAAACCACATAATAAAGAAAAAAATGCTTCAAGTGAAGAAATACGAGCTTTAAATAAGAAAATCAAGGAACTTGAAAAGGAAAATGATTTCTTAAAAAAAGCCGCGGCATTCTTCGCAAAGGAAATCGATTAGTGGTATATCGATTCATTGATAAATATAAGGCAGAATTTGGTTTGCGCTGGCTTCTACGCAAATTTAATCTTTATCCTAATGCCTATTATAATTATATAAAAGATAGAAAATCAGAATATAGAAAAGAAAAAGTTAAGGTTCAAGAAGCTATCAAGAGCGTCTATTATAATAATGGTCGAATCATTGGTCATAGATGGATGGTTATTTTTCTTGCACGCAAAATATATTTATAAGTAAAACTACAGCACATAAATACATGAATAAGGAATTAAATTTACATGCGATTACAGTAAAAAGAAAACCTAAATATGTAAAAAGTGAGAAAAATAAAGTTTTTCCCAATATTTTAAATCAAAACTTCAATGTCACTGAAAGAAATAAAGTCTGGAGTACAGATTTTACCTATATAAGGATGGCAAATGGTAAAATGCGATATAATTGCACTATTTTAGATCTTTCAAAACGTGAGGCTATTGCAACAGTTAATTCTAAATGGATAAATACTGACTTAGCAATTAAAGCATTGTCTAAGGCGATTGAAAGAGAAAAACCAAATGAAGGCTTAATTTTGCATTCAGATCAAGGGGTACAATTTACTTCATGGGCATTTGTAGACTATTGTAAAGAAAATGGTATTATCCAAAGCATGAGTAAAACTGGCTGTCCATATGATAATGCGCCCATGGAAAGATTCTACAAATCATTTAAAGCAGAGTTAATATATCCAAATAAATTTAATACTGAAGATCAATTAGATGAAGCTGTAAATAGATATGTCAATGTTTGTTACAACCACATTAGACCTCATTCATATAATGGCGGATTAACACCTTTCGAGGCGCGAAATTTGGCTTAAAAAACCGTACTTAGTGTTACAAAAAAGCTTGACCATTACAGATAGTGTTTGAGAACTGTAGAACCACATGGATACTGGATTCTTTGATAGTAATGTTAGTTACGTGTTTATTACCCACAATTGTTTACAACTTCTCAACACACAAAAAAATTCACATACTACTCCTTCAACTTATTCCAATTAGGTTTCTAATATCTTATTAACACTTAATACATTTATGATTTGTTAGCTTGTATAGATATTTATTTTTAAACTCTTCCGCCTTAACAATATTAATACTAAAAAACTCATCTTCATAATTGCATATCATTGTCTCAATATTTTTTTCAGCTTCTCCCAAATAATCTTTTTTTTCAGTACCTGTCTGTTTGTTTTTCGCTTTTCTAAAGCCAGCAGCTATGTTTTTTGCACTCGCTTGAGTTTTCAAAGCAGATTCGTCATAATTATATACAATTAACATTTCAACATTATTACTAAAATAATCCACATTAAATGTTTCAAAAAATGTATGTAATAAAATAGAACGACTAGTAAATATTTTTTCAGCTATTTCCTCACAAAACTGCTTGTTATAAAACTTATCACGTGATACATTTTTAAATTCCACAATTAAATGCTTATTTTTTGTTAAGTCCGGTGAAAAATAGAATGCATCACATGATTTTATCGAAATTGAAACTCCCTTATTAGGATCAATTCCAATATATTTATCACAATACCACGCCTTCAACTCGTCTAAATTTAATATTTTTACATCTTTTGCAGTTGAAATAGTCTTTAGAAGCCATTCTTTACATGTGTCACTTTTCGTAGAAGGTAACGATGCATTATACAAATTACTCTTAATTTGATAAACCTGACTCGTTGTGGGATTGATGTCTTTGATTACTTCAGTAAAGTCAAACATGAATTTATTCCTCTTTCATAAGTTTATCTAAAACAGTAGCCATATCATCGTAGATTTCATCTAGTGCATTAGTTTTATCCATCGCATCACTTTGCATACCATCAATATTTTTCATATAATAAAACTTATTTTTATCTAAAACTCCACATAAATCTGAATAATATTCAATGGCTCTTAAAAAATAAGGACTGTGTGTATTTATAAAAATTTTTATGTTTGCTTCACAATATAATCTAACCAAAAGCTCCGCAAACTTTAATTGCCATTCTGGATGCAAGTTAACTTCTGGCTCATCAATAATAAGAACAGAATTTTCCTTTAATTGACCATTAACTGCGAGCCTTTTAATAATAACTATATTTTTGATTCCTGATGCAACATTACACATAGAAATTTCTTGATTACTCTTTGAATCTTTGTAAACCAAAGACCAATCATCTCTTGCTAATACTCCAATATTTTTTTCATCTTCCAAAACACTTTCTACTATATTAATAATTTTATCTCTTGATTCAACCTCTATAGGTGTTGATTCATTTGGAAAATCAACTTCCAATCGATCTTCAAGTGTATGAACTCTAGTGCCTAATGCACTGCTAAACCAAAAGCGAATATTGGAGTCAAGTATATTACATGGTTGAATATAGATAATGGGAATTTCTTCTGCAATTGCATTATCAAATTTTTTCAATCTATTATCTTCAAATATTACTTTGTTGCTACTTATTCCTGAATCATCAATTAGCTCAACTTTCCCTTCTTTCTGATTATAAAAAGAAGATATTTGACTTTTAAAATATGTAGCAAATGCTCTTTCAATAACATTTCTTTCATATTTTTCAACATTTTGATAATTAAATTTTTCAACTCGTTTATATAATTCTTCTAATTGAATATCCAAACTTATACTATCATTGTCATTATATATTTGTACTTCATGCAAAATATATTCCCACTCATCCAATTGGTACTTCTTTTTCATGATGTCAATAAATAAATAATGATCTGTAAATTCGATCAAATCTCTAATCTCATCTATACTACGATTTATCGTTCTGCTAAACGTAGAAAACAATGCATCGTATTTTTTATAGGCAACGGAAAAATCTTTTCCTGCTTTTTTTCTTACTTGACGCAAAAGATTACGATTTTTTTCTTCCCACTTAACTATTTCTCTAGACATTTCCAAAACGCGGACTTCATCTACCTTTTTATCAAAATTGCTAAATGCTTCCCCTATCGCAGCCAAAGACTTACTAATTGTACTTTTGCCTGTGCTATTATAACCAATTAGTGATGTTATTCCCAATAAATCTATTTCAGCTTTTCTTACTTGTGCAATATTCTCAATGTTAATACGCATAAAAGCCTCCTCAAACTAATATTTTGCTTTATATTCAATAGTATGTAATCATAATTATTATATATTAATCCACTATCCATTATATCACAATGCTTTTAAGTCTCCTATAAGAATTTTAAAGTTCATATTTTGATTTTTATACACATGAGGAAAACATCCAGAATTTCCAGACTCTTTCCTCACAATCTACCTTATTCCAGCAAAACCCCTTACCTTCTCCTTCACCCTCTGCATAAATTTTTCAAATAACGTCACTTCTCCGATCATAAACCGCTTCATAAACTCATATGAGTCATTCAACTTCTGCTTTAGACTTCGAATTTCTCCATCTTTCTGTTCATTCTCGTACCGAAGCTGAACCACTTCTTCAAACAAATCATGTTCCCTGTCAGAACCATCACCGCTATACATGAAATATACTTCTTTCGCTATTTCAGCTTTTCGACTTTTCTCTTCCAATTTATCAGAAACTATCTTGTAATCATCTTCCACAACTGCAAGTTCCTTCTTTGTCGAATCTAACTTTCGCTCATAATATTGAGCTGTATCATCAACCTCCTCAAGATTCTTCTTTTTATCCGTCAGCATTTCATCTAGCTTAAAAATTGTAGAAGCTTTCTCCGTAACTGCTTTTTCTTTCACTTTCAAATCGGTTTCCACTTGGTGTTAGTATAATATTGTAGACACATAAAGCCGAACACATTAAAATTAATTAAAGAAGGATGCATTTATAATGGCAAGCGGTCAAAAACAATATACAGAAGAATTCAAAAATACAATAGTAGAGCTATATAATTCTGGTAAGAGCTTAGCAGAGTTAAGTAGTGAATATGCCCTATCAAAGTCAACAATAGCTGTATGGATAAAGAAAACAAGCCTATCGTTGCGGATAAAGAAAAAACAATAACAGCTTCAGATTATCAAGCATTAATAAAGAAAATGGCAAGACTTGAAGAGGAAAATGAAATATTAAAAAAAGCTATGGGTATATTCACAAGGAAGTAACTACTGTATTTGAATTCATTGCTAACAATAAGAAATATCATGATATTAAGCTTATGTGCAAGGTTTTAAAAGTATCTAGAAGCTCCTATTATAAATTTCTAAAAAAAACCAGTAATAGAGAACTAGAGAATGTAAAGATAGAGAAAGAAATCATAAATATCTACAAAGCCAGCAAAAATCGTTATGGAGCTGTTAAAATACATGAATCTCTAAAAACACTTGGGATAAATATTAGTATAAAGAGAACACAACGATTGATGAAAAAATTGGGGATAAAGTCAATACTAATAAAAAATATAGACCTAGAACATCAAAGAGCAAAATAAAGGAACAAGAAAACGTTTTAAAAAGAGACTTTAAAGCTACTACTATTAATGAAAAATGGGTAACAGACATTACCTATATCCACACAATTAAAGATGGTTGGTGCTATCTAGCATCAGTTATGGATTTATATAGCAGAAAAATAATTGGCTACGACATATCTAAGTCTATTGATACAACCCTTGCACTGCAAGCTGTAAAAAATGCTATTAAACTACAAAGGTCAAACAAACCGTTGATCTTACATAGCGACTTAGGCTGTCAATACACAAGCTTTGCTTTTAAAGGATACATAGTAGTATTGGATATTTAACCCCACAAAAATGCGAAGATTTAGCTAGAAAAATTGCATAAGAAGTTCAACTTTTTATGTCTAATATATTGACATAGATCCAAAAAAGTATATACCCACTTCGATGTACAGGAACTGGTAAAGGCAATCAACCAAATTTAATCTCATATCACAAGTTTCGTTTTACATGGAACTTGAAAAATCAAGGAGAGCAAAACGAAGAATATATTTATTCCTAGAAGTTTTCCTAAAAAACGATGTCAAAAAAGGATGTTCTAAGCACTGATTAGCACTTAAAACATCCTATATTTTTGTTAGTTGCTTGTTAATTGTGTGTTAGTTACCGTACTAATTCCACACCATTTTACGACATCCCAGAACTTCAAGAAGCCAGTAAATATGTGGTTTTACACGATTCCATAAACGGCACAGACTATCTTTTTGAGAACTGTGGCGCTCTTCTAGCTGCTTTAAGACCGTATTTCTTTCTCTCTTTCATTCTAGAGTCTCTTGTTAAGAATCCAGCTGATTTAAGAGTTGGTCTAAGTTCAGCATCTACTTTAAGTAGTGCTCTTGAGATACCGTGACGAATTGCTCCAGCTTGACCTGTAAATCCTCCGCCTTCTACTTTTACTATTACATCATATCTTCCTAGAGTTTCAGTAATAGTTAGAGGTCTCATAACCTCTCTCTTTTGAGTTTCATAACCGAAATACTCGTCAAGAGTTCTTCCATTTATTGTAATGTTTCCCTCGCCTGGTAATAGTCTTACTCTAGCGACAGAGCTTTTTCTTCTTCCTGTTCCGAAATATTGTACTTTTGCCATGAAAAAATCCTCCCTTCTCTCAAACTATATGTTTAAAGTCTCAACGCTTTGTGCTGCATGAGTATGCTCGTTACCTGCAAAAATTCTTAGTCTCTTCATCATTGGAGCTCTAAGTTTGTTTTTAGGTAGCATTCCTCTTACAGAAAGCTTGATGATTTCTTCAGGCTTTTCTTGTTGAAGCTTTCTAAAGTTAGTTTCTTTCATATTACCGATATAGCCAGTATGTCTTCTATAGATTTTATCGTCAGTTTTGTTTCCTGTTACTACCACCTTGTCAGCGTTTACTACGATAACAAAGTCCCCACCATCAACGTGAGGTGTGAAAGTCACCTTATGTTTTCCTCTAAGTAATCTTGCGATTTCTGTAGAAATTCTACCAAGCGTCTTTCCTTCTGCATCTATAAGGTACCATTTTCTAGTAACCTCAGAAGGTTTAGATATATAAGACTTCATTTATTTTCCTCCTTACCAGATTCTTACTAATTAGTTGGTTGTATATAAAGTCCGGGGCATTGGACAACTTATCTACACATACCAATATATTGTAATATACTTAGGATTTAATGTCAAGATTATAACTTACTTTTTTTAGAAAAAGTCCTTGAGGCGGAGCAGTTGGTCCTGCGAAGCCTCTATCTCCTGTCATTAGTGCCTTTTGTATATCATACCTAGTTGATTTCTTGCCAAGTTCTATTAGTGTTCCTACTATGATTCTGACCATGTTATATAAAAAACCATTTCCAGTAAACTCAAATTCTATTATATCATTTTCTTTAGTAATTTTTATATCGTATATTGTTCTTATTGTAGTTTTTACGGATGAGCCACTACTGGAAAAGGCTTTAAAGTCATGCTCTCCTATTAGTAGCTTTGCCATAGTTTTAATTATATCTAAATCCAAGTCTTCTCTGACATGATAAGCATAGTTTCGCTCTATTGGTCTTCTAACTGGTGTATTTAAAACTCTATATCTATAGGTTTTTACTTTTGCGCTATACCTAGAATGAAACTCCTCTGGCACCTCTATGCTATTTAATATTACTATGTCGCCAGGAAGGTTGGTGTTAAGTGCTACAGCAAATTTTTCAGTGGGTATAGCAGAGTCTGTGTGAAAGTTTGCAACTTGACCTAGTGCATGCACTTTTGCATCTGTTCTTCCTGAGCCATAAATATCTGTTTGTTTTTTTGTGACCTTGTATATAGCTTTTTCTATCTCTTCTTGAACGCTAGCAGCATTTGGCTGTTTTTGCCAACCATTATAATTGGTTCCATCGTATTCAATTAAGATTAGAATATTTCTCATTAGATTCCCACCCAGCGCATAGCAACTATTACGCCTAGATATATTACTATTATAGTAGATGCTACGTAGTCTTTAGTAGAAAAATTTATCTCTTTCATTCTAGTTCTTCCATCTCCACCTCTATAGCATCTAGCTTCCATAGCCATAGCGAGTTCATCAGCTCTTCTAAATGCACTGATAAATAATGGTACTAGAAGAGGAATAAGCCCTTTTGCTCTTTTTATCATATTTTTACTTTCAAAATCAGCTCCTCTAGCCATTTGAGCTTTCATTATTTTATCAGTTTCATCCAAAAGAGTAGGTATGAATCTAAGCGCTATAGTCATCATCATCGCTAGCTCATGAGCTGGTACTTTGATTACTCTAAGTGGGTTTAGTAGCTTTTCTATACCATCTGTTAGCTCTATAGGTGCTGTAGCTAGAGTTAATACAGAGGTTCCTATTATAAGAAATACTAATCTTAAGAGCATAAAGCTACCTTGAGTTACCCCTTCTCTTGTAAGCTTCAAAAATCCAAACGACCATATCGGCTCTCCTGGGCTTAAGAATGCATTTATAGAAAAGGTCAATATAAGCAATATCCAAAGTGGTTTTAAGCCTTTTAGAATGTATTTTAATGGTATCTTCGATACTTTTATTATCACAAGTAAGAAAGCTAATATAAGGGCGTAGGGAGCAAAGGTATTTATGACAAATAAAGATATCATAAAGATAAAGGTGAATAGTATCTTTACTCTGGGATCTAGTCGGTGAATTATGGAATCTGTAGGGTAGTACTGTCCTATTGTTATATCTTTAAGCATCCTTCTTACTCCTTAAAATTCTAATTATTTCTTCCTTTACCTCTTCTATTGTCATTCTGTCCTCAGCTATATCAAACCCTTTTTCTCTGAGTGCTTTTACTAGCTCTACTACTTTTGGTACGCCTAGTCCTATTTCTTTTAATCTAATCTCATGCTTGAATATCTCTCTAGGCGAGCCGACGAATTCTATTTGTCCTCTATTCATAACGATAATTTTGTCGACTAATTTCGAAATATCTTCCATAGAGTGAGATACCAGTATGATTGTAGTATTATGTCTTTTGTGAATTTCTTTTATTTCCTGCAAGATTTCATCTCTACCTCTTGGGTCTAGTCCAGCTGTAGGCTCATCTAAGATAAGAACTTCTGGCTTCATAGCTATTACCCCAGCTATTGCTACCCTTCTTCTTTGACCTCCTGAAAGCTCAAAAGGCGACCTTTCCTTTAGAAGCTCAAAGTCTAAGCCCGTAATTTCCATAGCTTCTCTTACTCTTACATCAATTTCTTCTTCTGAGAGCCCTAAGTTACCAGGGCCAAAAGCGATGTCCTTATATATTGTTTCTTCGAAAAGTTGATACTCAGGATATTGAAATACAAGTCCTACATTTTTTCTAATTTCAATAAGCGAGGTTTCTTTTTTTGTGATATCAAGTCCATTTATAAGTATAGTGCCTGATGATGGCTTAAGCAGTCCGTTAAGATGCTGTATGAGAGTTGACTTTCCTGAACCTGTATGACCTATTAGTCCAATAAACTCTCCTTTTCCTATCTCAAGATTTACTCCATTTAGAGCTGTGCTTTCAAATGGAGAGCCTGGATTATAAACATGAACTAAATCTTTTATAACTACTGACATAATCTGTTCACCATCTCTTCCACAGTGAGAATATCATCTTCAATATCTATATTCTCATTTCTTAGCTCATATGCTAGTTCTGTCATCTGAGGAACATCTAGCCCTAGCTTTTTTAATTTATCTACTTGCTTGAATATTTCTCTAGGCTTTCCTTGCATTATAAGCTTTCCATCTTCCATTACACATACTCTATCAGCATTGACTGCTTCTTCCATAAAGTGAGTGATATGAATGACAGTTATTTTATCTTCTTTATTAAGTCTATATACGGTATCCATTACTTCTTTACGTCCTCTTGGGTCTAGCATAGCAGTCGGTTCATCCATGATGATGCATCTTGGTTTCATCGCTATTATTCCTGCTATTGCGATTCTTTGCTTTTGCCCTCCAGATAAAAGGTGAGGGGCTTTTTTTGCGAACTCACTCATCCCTACATTTGCAAGGGCTTCATCTACTCTTTTTCTTATTTCTTTTGGCTCTATACCTAGATTTTCTGGTCCAAATGCCACGTCCTCTTCCACTACAGTAGCAACTATTTGGTTATCTGGATTTTGAAATACCATTCCAGCTGTTTGTCTTATATCAAAAGTATTTTCTAATACCGAGGTATCTAATCCATCTACATATACTTTCCCAGAGGTCGGAAGCAGTATAGCATTTAAGTGTTTTGCAAGCGTAGATTTTCCAGAGCCATTATGACCTATCACAACTAGAAATTCTCCTTCGTGTACGTCTAATGTCACTTCATCTATTGCTTTTACTACTCTTTCTCCATCTGTATATTCATAGGTGAGATTATCAATTTTTATAATTGGCTTCATTATTTTCTCCCTTTTAATTACTAAGCTTAATTATGCCTAACCTTAATATTAACATATTTTTACTCTCTTTTAAATATTACATACGTATTTGGTACTATAATTAACCATAAAAATATTTTTAGTCAGGAAGCATTTTTTGCAAAGTGTAACTTAGCAGAAATATCAATATAGTCATATATTGTGTTATAATATCTAAAAGTAAAACTTTCTTAAGGGAGGTGCTTATATGTCAGAAAATAATTTACCTACTGATTCAGAACTAAAAATAGACGATTTGTTTAAGAATATAGATGAATTAATTTTAAAACGAAATTTTGACGAAGCTTTTAATTTAGTTGAAGAAAATAGAGCTTACATAACAAAATTTGCAAATGTAAAGCAGCAGCTTTTATTAAATAAATACCACACTAAAATTTTGTTTGAGCTTACTCTAATGGCTTATGAAGTCGAAAAGGATGCAGATAAATTTTTAAGCCTTTTCGAAAAAAACAGAGATTTTTTCGAAGTGCACTTAGATAAGCCTAAATACAACAGATTGCTAAGATATACCTCAAATATTAAAAAAAATCGCAGAAAAAAGAAGCTTAATATTATCATTCCAGTGGCTTTTTTCCTAGTTGCTCTACTTATTTATGGTGTAGCTACCATGGATATTCTTCCTAAAATATCATTTAACGAAATTTATTCCTCTGTAGCTGAGAAGTTTAAATCTGATAAACCCGATGATAATCTTGCTGATACTCCTTTACCTAACGATGATTCATCTGAAGATAATCTAGAACCAGATTCAGATGGTTCTTCTAATGAGGATGAAGCTATTTCTGAGAATAATTCTTCTGATGGCGCTCTAGGCGAAGATTATTTGCTTCCTAGCAGCACTAAGGAGCTTACTCTTGATGATATTACTGGAATGAGCGCAAAGGATTTAAGACTTGCTATTAACGAGATGTATGCCAGACATGGATATTATTTTGGCCCAGGAGCCAATCAGCGCTACTTTGACGAAAAGCCTTGGTACAATCCTGATATGAGTATTAAAAGTCCTAACGACATTGTTGAGAATTTTACCGAAATAGAAAATAAGAATCTGTCCTTTCTTGCTACTCAAGAAAGACGATTAAAAAACAACTAGGAGGTAAGAATATGAAAATACTTTACAAGAGCTTGTTTATTATATCCTTTATTCTTTTACTCGTGAGTATGGGACTTCTGATTGCAAAAGTTTTCTTTATGAAGTAATGATGATTTTACCTCTAAAAGTTTTAGACTTTTTATATTAAAAAATTACCATTTAAAAATACCCTTATCGAAAGCATCACTTTCGATAAGGGTATTTTTATGTTTTAATTAAACCAGTTCAATGATAGCCATTGGTGCGCCATCTCCACGTCTTGGTCCAAGTTTCATTATTCTTGTGTATCCACCTTTTCTTTCACTATACTTAGGTGCGATTTCATCAAATAGAGTTTTTACAACAGTTTCATCCATCATGTAAGCCATAGCTTGTCTTCTGGCATGAAGATCTCCTCTTTTACCAAGAGTAATCATCTTTTCTACCATTCTTCTAGCTTCTTTAGCTCTAGTTTCAGTAGTTGTAACTCTTCCGTGCTTTAGTATGTCTGTAGCAAGGTTTCTAAGTACTGCTTTTCTGTGAGAAGAAACCATGCCTAATTTTCTGTACATTGCCATTGTTAATATCCCTCCTTTTCCCTAGTCTTCACTTGGCTTAAGGCTGAATCCAAGCTCTTCTAGCTTTTGAATAACTTCTTCTAGGGATTTCTTTCCTAGGTTTCTAACTTTCATCATATCATCTTCTGTTTTCTCAGTTAATTCTTCAACCGTGTTGATACCAGCACGCTTAAGGCAATTGTATGATCTAACAGATAAGTCAAGTTCTTCTATTGTCATTTCAAGAGCTTTTTCTTTTTTATCTTCTTCTTTTTCAACCATAAGCTCAACTTCGCCTAAATGGTCAGTAAGATCGATAAATAGGTTTAGATGCTCAACTAGTATTTTTGCTCCTAAGGAAACACCCTCTTGAGCTCCTATACTTCCATCTGTCCAAACTTCTAAAACCAATCTTTCAAAATCAGTTCTAGTACCTACTCTTGTATTTTCAGTCAAATAGCTTACTTTATGAACAGGTGTATATATAGAATCTACTGGGATTACTCCAATTGGCATATCATCAGATTTGTTATTCTCAGCAGAAACATAGCCTCTGCCTTTATCTACATTGATTTCCATGTATAGCTTAGCATCCTCAGAAAGCGTAGCTATATGTAAATCTTTGTTTAGAATTTCAACATCTGGTGGACAAATAATATCTCCAGCTGTTATTACACCTTCACCAGTATGCTCTATTTTTAAAGTTCTAGCTCCATCAGAATCCATTTTCATAGAAAGCTCTTTTAGAGTTAATATGAGTTCAGTAACATCCTCTTTCACACCAGGAATCGTAGAAAATTCGTGTAGTACGCCATCTACTTTAATAGATGTAACGGCAACACCAGGAAGAGAGGACAAAAGTACTCTTCTTAGTGAGTTTCCTACAGTTATACCGAATCCTCTTTCCAATGGTTCTAAAGCGAATTTACCATAGTTTTCTTTAAGCTCCAACACTTCTATACTTGGCTTTTCGATTTCTATCACTAATAAACCCTCCTTGTAAAATAATTTAAAAAGATCACCGAGGGTACTAATCTTAGGTGCGGTTACTTAGAGTAAAGCTCTACGATTAGATGTTCTGCTACTTCAAGGTCAATATCTTCTCTTGTAGGATTTGCAACCATTTTAGCACTCATCGACTCAAGATTTACATCAAGCCACTTAGGAGCTACTCTTGTAGAGTTTTCAACTAATGACTTAATTTTTACAGATGATCTTGAAGTTTCTTTTACTGTTATAACATCTCCAACGCTGATTGTCATAGAAGGAATATTAGCTTTGTGTCCATTAAGATTGAAATGTCCATGTCTTACTAATTGTCTAGCTTCTTTTCTAGAAGCAGCTAGTCCCATTCTATATACTACGTTGTCTAATCTTCTTTCTAAAAGGTTAAGTAGGTTTTCACCCGCCATACCTTGCATTTTTTCTGCACGCTCAAAAGTTAATCTGAACTGAGTCTCTAAAACTCCATATATTCTCTTAACTTTTTGCTTTTCTCTTAATTGCTCTCCGTAGTTAGAAACTTTCTTTCTTCCTTGACCATGTTGTCCAGGAGCATATGCTCTTTTAGCAAATGCACATTTATCTGTATAGCATCTGTCACCTTTAAGGAATAGCTTCATTCCTTCTCTACGGCAAAGTCTGCATGATGAATCAGTATATCTTGCCACTTATATGACACCTCCTTAAATTAAACTCTTCTTCTTTTTGGCGGTCTGCATCCGTTGTGAGGAATTGGAGTAACGTCTTTAATCATTGTCACATCTAATCCTGCTGCTTGAAGCGCACGGATAGCTGCTTCTCTTCCTGCTCCAGGTCCTTTTACAAATACTTCTACAGATCTTAGTCCATGCTCCATAGCACCTTTAGTTGCTGTTTCTGCTGCCATTTGAGCGGCAAATGGAGTAGATTTTCTTGAGCCTTTGAATCCAAGCTGTCCTGCACTTGCCCAAGAAAGAGCATTTCCGTGAACATCAGTCAATGTAATAATAGTATTGTTAAAAGTTGACTGAATATGTGCGTGGCCTTTTTCTATGTTTTTACGTTCTCTTCTTTTTACACGCGTCACTTTTTTCTTTGGCTTAGCCATTATTTTCCCTCCTTACTTTTTAAATAGAGACTTTATTTCTTCTTCTTACGACCAACAGTTCTCTTAGGACCTTTTCTAGTTCTTGCGTTAGTTTTAGTCTTTTGACCTCTAACTGGAAGTCCCTTCATATGTCTGATACCTCTGTAGCATCTGATATCTCTAAGTCTCTTAATGTTTAAAGAAATCTCTCTACGTAAATCTCCCTCTACGTTATAATTATCGATCTCTTTTCTTAATAGGTTAACTTCTTCCTCTGTTAAATCTTTGATTCTAGTATTTTCGTTAATACCAGTTGCTGATAAGATTTGAGCAGAAGTATTCTTTCCTATTCCGAATATATATGTCAGACCAATTATTACTCTTTTTTCTCTTGGTAAGTCTACACCGGCGATACGAGCCATGTATTTACACCTCCTATTTTTACATTTGGACGTCGGATATGTTTTACATTATCCCAAAATTGTATTATATCAAATAATGATGTATTCTGTAAACAAATCCTAACCTTGTTTTTGCTTATGTTTAGGATTTTCGCAGATAACCATTACTTTGCCTTTTCTTTTAATTATTTTGCATTTTTCGCAAATAGGCTTAACAGATGGCCTTACTTTCATCTTAATCCCTCCTTAGGCTACTTCTTTCGCCAAGTAATTCTCCCTTTAGTAAGATCATAGGGAGAAAGTTCAACAGTTACCTTGTCTCCAGGAAGTATTCTTATGAAGTGCATTCTTAATTTTCCTGAAATATGAGCTATAATTTCATGATCATTTTCTAGTTTAACTTTAAACATAGCATTAGGAAGTGCGTCAATTATCGTACCTTCCAATTCTATAACGTCTTTTTTGGACATATTATACCTCCCTTATGTTAGAATATCCTAGCTTTTCAAGTTCTTTTCTTATAAAAGCATTTTGGCTTTGCAGGTCTTTGTAATTTATTTTATCCATATCTCCTGAAACGGCTGGCATTAATTTAAGATGCTTTAGCTTTTTAAGTTTAGGATTTTGAATTTTTCTAAGCTTACCATCAGAAATGAGTACATTCTTATCATCAACGATGCTGACAATTATAAAATATCTATTTTGATCTCTTCCTGAAATGCTTTTTACTATCTGACCTATCTGAATTTTCCCATTCAAGGCGTGACCTCCTCTATAGCGCTGTTAACAGCAGTGGCTGTTCACTGGTTATAGCAATGGTATGTTCGTAGTGAGCAGATTTTTTACCATCCAGCGTCACTGCAGTCCAACCGTCACCTAACACTTTAACCTTATAGGTTCCTTGATTTACCATGGGTTCTATCGCCAACACCATGCCTTCTTGAAGTCTAGGACCTCTACCAGCTGGGCCGTAATTTGGAATCTGAGGCTCTTCATGTAGCTCTTTTCCAACACCATGTCCAACAAAGTCTTTAACTATAGAAAATCCATAACGCGTAGCATATACCTCAATAGCATGTGAAATATCCGATAGTCTATTCCCCACTACAGCATGTTTGATTCCTTCATAAAAGCTTTGTCTGGTTACATCTATCAAAAGTTTATCATTTTCAGATATCTCGCCAACAGGATGTGTTTTTGCAGCATCCCCATGATAGCCTTTATAAAATGCTCCTATATCAATACTTATAATGTCACCATTTTTCAGTATGATATCTTTTGATGGTATTCCATGAACTACAACTTCATTTAGTGAAGCGCAGATGCTTCCAGAAAATCCACCATATCCTTTAAAAGAAGGAATCGCATTATACTTGGTTATATTTTTTTCTGCTATTTGATCTAGCTCATAAGTGCTAATGCCTTCTTTAATCGCATCTCTTATGATTTCATGAGTTTCAGCAACTATTTTTCCAGCATCTCTTAATAGCTCAACTTCATGTTTTGATTTTATAATAATCATTTATTTTTCACTTCCCAAGGCACTTACTATATCCTCAAGCACCTTATTTATATCCTGCTGACCGTCAATAGTCACTAGGATATCTTTTTTCGTGTAGTAGTCAATAAGAGGTTGTGTTTCATTTAGATATACTTCAATTCTCTTTGATACTGTTTCTTCAGTGTCGTCAGATCTTTGGAAAAGTTCACCTTGACATAAGTCGCAGATTCCTTCTTGCTTAGGCTTATTGAATTCTATGTGGTAAGTAGCTCCACAGTTTTTACAAATTCTTCTTCCTACAGCTCTGCCTACAAGTATACTTTTATCAACTTCTATATTGATTACTTTATCTAGCTTGGTATCCATTTTTTCAAGAGCAGTATCCAAAGCCTGAGCTTGGTTTTCTGTTCTTGGGAATCCATCTAGTAAGAAGCCTTCACTTGCATCAGCTTCTTTTAGTCTATCTTCAACAATCGCTACTACAAGTTCATCTGGTACAAGTAAGCCTTTATCCATATATTCTTTAGCTTTTCTTCCAAGCTCAGTGTTTTCTTTAATGTTTTTTCTAAAGATATCACCAGTAGAAATATGAGGCACTTTGTATCTATCTACGATCCCAGAAGCTTGTGTACCTTTTCCAGCCCCTGGAGGTCCTAAAAGTATTAATCTCATCTTTTCATCTCCTAGGAATGCTCCGATCATTGGAGTTTATTTTAAAAAGCCTTGATAATGTCTCATTACCATTTGCGCTTCAATTTGCTTCATTGTTTCAATAGCAACACCGACAACAATCAGTAATGATGTTCCGCCAAATCTAAACGGTATGTTAGTTGCCGCATAAATGATAGTTGGTAGGGAAGCTATTAATGCTAAGAAAACTGCTCCTGCAAGTGTCAATCTGTTAAGTACTCTTGCTAAATATTCCTCTGTAGATTTTCCTGGTCTTATTCCTGGAATGAATCCATTTGAGTTTTTCATATTTTCTGCAACTTCGTCAGGTTTAAACGTAATTGATATATAGAAATATGTGAAGAATACTACTAGTAGGAATTCCATAAGTGTATATACATAGATTCCTGGGTTTCCACTTGCTGTGAACCATTTTGAGACAAATGCCTGATACTCAGGATTTTTTATAAATATACCTAGAGTCTGTGGAAACGCTAGTAGAGATACTGCAAAGATTACAGGTATTACTCCAGCTTGATTTACTTTTAGAGGGATGTGCGTTGATTGACCTCCGTAAGTTTTTCTTCCTACAACTCTTTTTGCATATTGAACAGGTATTTTTCTAACTCCCTGAAGCACTAGGATAACTCCTACTATTATAGCTACAGAGATTATTAAAAATACACCTACTTGAATAAAATTAAGCTCTCCAGACTTTACAAGTTCAAAAGTTTGAACAGTAGCCTGTGGTATTCTAGATACAATACCAGCGAAGATTAAAAGTGAAATTCCGTTTCCAATGCCTTTTTCGGTAATTTGCTCTCCAAGCCACATCAAAAATGCTGTTCCTGCTGTAAGAGTTAAAACTACGCTTATTTTACTAAGTATAGAATCCGAAACAAGGGCACTGTTAAAGAATCCAATTCCAATAGCAGTAGCCTGAATAAGTGCTAATACTACTGTAAGATATCTAGTGTACTGAAGAATTTTCTTTCTTCCCTCTTCACCAGATTTCTGCATGTCTTCAAGTGCAGGTATAGCAACTGTCAAAAGTTGAATTACTATCGATGATGTAATGTACGGCGTGATGCTCAGCGCAAAGATCGTAAAATTACTAAATGCTCCTCCAGCTACGATATCATAAAAAGATAGTATGCCTGCCTGTTGAGAAATCATTTGTTTTATTACATCGACGTTTATTCCTGGAACAGGAATTGCTGTACCTATTCTAAATACTACCAGCATTAAAAAGGTAAATACCAATTTTTTTCTTAAATCCGGTATCTTAAGAGCATTTTGAAGTGTCTTAAACATTAGATCACCTCGGCCTTTCCTCCAGCGGCTTCTATCTTCTCTGCAGCTGATTTTGTGAACTTATTTGCTTTGATTGTAAGTTTCTTTTCTATGCTGCCATTTCCTAGTATCTTAACGCCATCTTTTTCGATTTTTCTGATGATTCCAGTCTCTTTTAAAAGCTCTGGTGTAACTTCAGTTCCATCTTCAAAGGCATTTAACTTATCTACATTTAAGATTGTATATCTAGCTTCGAATTCGAAGTTATTAAATCCTCTTTTAGGAAGTCTTCTATATAGAGGCATCTGTCCACCCTCAAATCCAGGTCTAACTCCTCCACCTGAACGTGACCATTGACCGTCTTGTCCTCTACCTGCAGTTTTACCTTGACCAGTCGCAGTACCTCTACCGATTCTTCTCTTAGCTCTAACTGCGCCTTTAGCTGGTTTTAACTCGTGTAGTTTCATTCCTTGCACCTCCTTTTGCTTAAGCTTCTTCTACTTTCACAAGATGTTTTACTACTTCAATCATACCTCTGATTTGAGCGTTATCAGGCTTTTCTACTGTTTGCTCTCTCTTAGTAAGTCCAAGAGCTGTTACAGTTTTTCTCTGATTTGGCTTTGTAGCTATTACACTTTTTACAAGCGTTATTTTTAGTTTTGCCATTTCTTTCGCCTCCTAACCTAAAAGATCTTCTACTTTTTTACCTCTTAGGGTTGCTACGTCTTCGATTTTTCTAAGTGAAGCAAGACCTTGCATTGTTGCATTAACAACGTTTCTCGCATTGTTTGTTCCTAGTGATTTAGATCTAACGTCTTTAAGACCAGCTAGCTCTAACACGTCACGAACAGGTCCACCTGCGATAACTCCAGTACCTTCTTTAGCTGGCATGATAAGAACATTTCCTGCTCCGTATCTTCCTTGGATTCTGTGAGGTACAGTAGTTCCAACTATAGGAACTGTGATAAGGTTCTTCTTAGCGTCTTCCACTGCCTTACGAATAGCCTCAGGTACTTCCATAGCTTTTCCAGTACCGATTCCTACGTGTCCGTTTCTGTCTCCAACAACTACAAGCGCAGCAAATCTAAAGTTTCTACCACCTTTAACAACTTTTTTTACTCTTCTTATGTCAATAACTTTTTCTTCGATATCTAGTTGTCTAGCATCTATTGGCTTTTTAAGCATCTTATCCCCTCCTTTTTTAGAATTTCAATCCAGCTTCTCTTGCGGCTTCTGCAAGCTCTTGAATTCTTCCGTGATAAATATATCCTCCTCTGTCAAATACGACAGTATCGATTCCTTTTTCTAAAGCTCTTTTTGCAGCAAGCTCTCCAACTTTTTTAGCAGCGTCTTTGTTGCTTGTGCTTGAAAGAGTTCCTTTTAATTCTTTATCAATCGTAGAAGCGGATACAAGGGTAATTCTGTTTATATCATCAACGATTTGTACATAAATATTATTAGTACTTCTGTACACGTTAAGTCTTGGTCTTTCAGGAGTTCCCTTTACCGTTTTACGCACTCTCTTGTGTCTAGCAATACGGTTTGCGTTTTTATCTACCTTCTTGAACAACTTTCTTCACTCCTTTCCTTTATTTCTTACCTGTCTTACCTTCTTTACGTCTTACATATTCTCCAGAGTAACGGATTCCTTTACCTTTGTATGGCTCTGGCTCTCTCCATGCTCTTACTTTAGCAGCATAGTTACCAACTAATTGCTTGTTGATTCCTTTGATTAAAATCTCTGTTTGAGACGGAACTTCAACTTCAATGCCATCTGGATCTTCCATTTCAACTGGGTGTGAGAATCCTAAGCTAAGTACTAGTTTCTTTCCTTGCTTAGCAGCTCTGTATCCAACTCCAACTATTTCAAGTTTCTTTGAGTATCCTTCTGTTACGCCTATTATCATGTTGTCAATAAGTGTTCTAGAAAGACCATGTAATGATCTATGCTTCTTATTGTCAGTAGGTCTAGTAACAACTAGCTCACCTTCATTAAGTTCAATCTTAAGATCTTTTGAAATTTGCTCAGTTAATGTTCCCTTAGGTCCTTTAACTGTAACTAGGTTTTTATCATCTATTTTAACTTCTACACCGCTTGGAACGGTTATAGGTTTACGTCCTATTCTTGACATTTAGGCACCTCCTTTGCATAAGTTTACCATACGTAGCAGATTACTTCTCCACCTACGCCAAGCTCTCTAGCTTGCTTATCTGTTACAATTCCTTTTGAAGTAGATATTACTGATATTCCAATACCGTTAAGTACTTTTGGAACATTGTTTCTATCAGCGTATACTCTCATACCTGGCTTAGAAATTTTCTTTATTCCAGTAATAACTTTCTCACCATTTTTGCCATACTTAAGCTGCATTCTAATAAGTCCTTGCTTACCATCTTCGATTACGTCGTAACCTTTGATGTATCCTTCTTCTAAAAGAATTCTGGCAATTTCCTTTTTTATATTTGAAGCAGGTATGTCAACTGTATCGTGTTGTACCGAGCTTGCGTTTCTTACACGTGTTAGCATATCTGCAATTGGATCTGTCATTGTCATGATCTTTTACCTCCTTCCATGTATTACCAAGAAGCTTTTCTTACTCCTGGTATTTGGCCTTTGTATGCTAATTCTCTAAAGCATATACGGCAAATTCCGAATTTTCTTAGTACCGCATGAGGTCTACCGCATAGATTGCATCTTGTGTATTCTCTAGTTTGGTACTTTTGCTTTTTTTGTTGCTTAAGGATCATTGCTTTTTTTGCCACGATTTTCCCTCCTTTTTACTTTGCAAAAGGCATTCCGATTAGTCTAAGTAGCTCTCTTGCTTCTTCGTCGGTTTTTGCAGTTGTTACAAATATGATATCCATACCTCTAACCTTATCTACTTTATCATATTCGATTTCTGGGAAAATAAGTTGCTCTTTAATTCCAAGCGCATAGTTTCCTCTTCCGTCGAAAGCATCTTTACTTACACCTCTAAAGTCACGTACCCTTGGAAGTGATATGTTTACTAGTTTATCAACGAAGTAATACATATTATCTCCTCTAAGAGTAACTTTTGCTCCGATTGGCATTCCTTCTCTTATCTTGAAGTTAGCAACAGATTTTCTTGATTTTGTTGTAACTGCTTTTTGTCCAGCTATCTTTTCAAGTTCAGCTATAGCAACGTCTAGTATTTTAGCGTTGTCTTTCGCCTCACCGATACCCATGTTGATTATTACTTTTTCAAGCTTAGGAACTTCCATTACATTGCTGTAGTTGAATTTTTCCATAAGTGCTTTTATGATCTCTTGATCGTATTTAACTTTTAGTCTTGAAGCCACGTGATTCTGCCTCCTTTCAAACTATATTATATTTGCTCTCCTGATTTCTTAGATATACGAACTTTATCTCCGTTTTCTAATTTCTTCATTCCAACTCTAACACCTTTTCCAGCTTTAGCATCGAAAAGCATTACGTTAGATACATGAATAGGTTGTTCTATGTGTATAATTCCACCCTGAGGGTTTTTTTGGTTTGGTTTTTGGTGTTTAGTAGCTACGTTAACGCCTTCTACAAGAACTTTATCTTTAGAAGTGATAACTTCTAGTACTTTACCTTTTTTACCTTTATCTTTTCCGCTTATTACTACTACGGTATCTCCACTTTTAATACGCACTCTTATGACACCTCCTTGATTATAGAACTTCTGGTGCAAGGGAAACGATCTTCATGAACTGCTTATCTCTAAGCTCTCTTGCTACAGGTCCAAATATACGTGTTCCTGTTGGAGTTTTATCATCTTTTATAATTACTGCAGCGTTCTCATCAAATTTGATGTAGCTACCATCTTTTCTTCTAAGTCCTTGCTTTGAGCGTACTATAACCGCCTTTACTACTTTACCTTTTTTAACAACTCCGCCTGGTGTTGCACTTTTAACTGAAGCAACGATAACGTCTCCGATATTGCCTGACTTTCTCTTAGATCCGCCAAGTACTCTAATGCAAAGAATCTCCTTAGCTCCAGAGTTGTCAGCAACCTTAAGTCGTGTTTCTTGTTGTATCATTATAATACCTCCTCTCTGCTAATTCGAATTATTCAGCAGCTCTTTCTACTACTTCCACAATTCTCCATCTTTTATCTTTTGAAAGAGGACGAGTCTCCATTATTTTGACTCTGTCACCTATTTTGCATGTATTTTCCTCGTCATGAGCTTTATACTTAACAGTTTTCTTAACTGCTTTTCCATATAGAGGATGACGTACTAGTTCTACTATAGATACTACAACAGTCTTATCCATTTTGTCTGAAGTAACATATCCAATTCTTGTTTTTCTAGTTGTTTCTCTTTTCATTTATATCCTCCTTTCCCAAAGGCTTATGCGTTAGCCTTTTGTTTTTCGTTAAGGATGGTCTTAACACGTGCAATATCTTTTCTTATAAATCTTAATTTCACTGGATTGTCTAGCTGTCCTGTAGCCAACTGGAAACGAAGGTTAAAGAGTTCACCTTTAAGTTCGTTGAGTTTAGATCCAAGTTCAATAACAGTCATATCTCTTAACTCTTTAGCTTTCATCAGCTTCACCACCCTTTACTTCTGTTTCCTCACGCTTCACAAACTTACATTTAATAGGTAATTTGTGCATAGCTAGTCTCATAGCTTCTCTTGCTCTTTCCTCTGATACCCCTGACATTTCAAACATTACTCTACCAGGCTTTACTACTGCTACCCAGTACTCAGGTGAACCTTTACCAGCACCCATACGAGTTTCAGCCGGTTTTTGTGTTACAGGCTTATGAGGGAATATTTTTATCCATACCTTACCGCCTCTTCTTACTGATCTGTTGATAGCGATACGGGCTGCTTCTATTTGATTCGATGTGATCCAAGCTGGCTCAAGTGCCACTAGGCCATAATCACCGTATGTTATGGTATTACCTTTTTGAGCTTTACCTGCCATACTGCCTCTATGAACTCTACGACGCTTAACTCTTTTTGGCATTAACATATTTTTTCCTCCTTCCTCTGATTAGGACTAATTACTAGAAGGTCTTGGGGCTCTTTGAGAATTTCTTCTGTCTCCTTGACCGCCTTGTCCTCTATCATTTCTTCTATTAAATCCGTCATCTCTTCTTCTTGGTTTTTTCTTTTCTTCTTTAGGCATAACTGAGTCTAATTCTCTTTTTGGTCCTTTTCTTGTAGGAAGAATTTCTCCTTTACAAATCCAAACCTTAACGCCTAGTTTTCCGTAAGTAGTATCTGCTTCTGCAAATCCATAATCGATGTCTGCTCTAAGTGTATGAAGTGGCACATTTCCTTCTGAATATCCTTCAGTTCTAGCCATCTCTGCTCCACCAAGTCTTCCTGATGTAGAAACCTTGATACCTTTAGCTCCAGATCTCATAGCTCTTTGCATAGCTTGTTTCATAGCTCTTCTAAAAGCAACACGTCTTTCAAGTGCAAGTGCTATATTTTCAGCTACTAGTTGAGAATCAATTTCTGGTCTTTTAACCTCAAGAATATTAACAAAAGCTTGTTTACCAGTCATTTTTTCAACTTCGTTTTTGATTTCTTCGATGCCTTGTCCACCTTTTCCTATAACCATTCCTGGTTTAGCAGTAAAGATGTTTAATTTTACTTTATTTCCTGATCTTTCGATTTCTATTTTAGGAACGCCTGACAAATAAAGCTTCTTCTTTAATACTTTTCTGATTTTAAAATCTTCCTGTAAAAAAGCTGCGAAGTCTCCTTTATTTGCAAACCATTTTGAATCCCAGTCTTTATTAATACCGACTCTAAGTCCATGTGGGTTTACTTTTTGACCCATTCTTTTCCCTCCTATCTACTATTATCTTTCTCTTACAACAACGCCAATATGACTTGTTCTTTTTCTTATTCCAGTTGCTCTACCTTGAGCTCTTGGCATAAATCTCTTAAGCGTTGGTCCTTGGTTTGCGTAAACTTCAGAAACATAGAGTTTTTTAGGGTCCATATTCATATTGTTTTCCGCATTTGCAGCAGCTGATTTTACAACCTTAGCAATGATACCCGCGCTTTTTTGCGGCATGTATTTTAATATTGCAAGTGCTTCGTCTACATTTTTGCCTCTAACTAAAGAGCAAATTTGTCCAGCTTTACGCGGAGAAGTTCTTACATATTTAGCTATCGCTTTAGCTTCCATCTATTATTCATCTCCTTCCATAATCAAGGAATTATTTTCTTTTACTTGTTCTATCGTCGTCTTTATGTCCCTTGAATGTTCTAGTAGGAACGAATTCTCCTAGTTTATGTCCAACCATATCTTCAGTAACATATACTGGCACGTGCTTTCTGCCATCATGTACAGCTATAGTATGTCCTACAAATTCAGGGAATATTGTTGACGATCTAGACCATACTTTTATAACAGTTTTATCGTTGTTTTTGTTCATTTCTTGTACTTTCTTTAAAAGTCCTTCATGTACGAAAGGCCCTTTTTTAGCTGATCTTCCCATCTATGAAATCCTCCTTTCAAGGCTTACTATTTCTTTCTCTTAGAAACAATCATTTTATTAGAAGCTTTTTTCTTCTTTCTTGTCTTGTATCCAAGTGCTGGCTTACCCCATGGAGTTACTGGAGATGGTCTTCCTATTGGAGATCTACCTTCTCCTCCACCGTGTGGATGGTCATTAGGGTTCATAACAGAACCTCTTACTGTAGGTCTGATTCCCATATGTCTTTTTCTTCCAGCTTTACCGATAGTTACGTTCTCGTGATCAAGATTTCCAACTTGTCCAATTGTAGCTTTACAATTGATGTTTACGTATCTTGTTTCACCTGAAGGTAATCTAAGAAGAGCGTTTTTGCCTTCTTTAGCCATAAGCTGTGCAGAAGTTCCAGCAGATCTTACCATTTGTCCGCCTTTTCCTTCTTTAAGCTCGATGTTGTGTACTAATGTACCAACTGGCATATCCTTAAGCTTTAAGCAGTTACCTACTTTGATATCTGAACCTTCTCCAGAGAATATTACATCTCCTACTTTTAATCCGTTTGGAGCTAAGATATATCTTTTTTCTCCATCTACGTAGTGAAGTAGTGCAATATTTGCAGATCTATTTGGATCATATTCGATTCCAGCTACCTTTGCAGGTATTTGATCCTTGTCTCTTTTGAAATCTATGATTCTGTATTTTCTCTTTGCTCCGCCGCCTCTATGACGAACAGTTATTGATCCTTGAGAATTTCTTCCTGCATTCTTCTTAAGAGTAGCAAGAAGAGATTTCTCTGGCTCATGCTTAGTGATTTCATCTGACTTAAGTACAGTCATGTGTCTTAAGCTCGGAGTAATCGGTTTGTATTTTTTAATAGCCATTTAATTTCCCTCCTTTTTACTTATACTCCAAAGAATTCAATTTCTTTGCTCGCTGGTGTTAGAGTAACAACTGCTTTTTTATAAGAAGAAGTTTTCCCTACATATTTTCCCATTCTTTTAGTTTTCCCATCGTAGTTTAAAGTGTTAACCTTTGCTACTTTAACAGAAAAAATTTGCTCTACAGCTTGTTTGATTTGAGTTTTGTTAGCAGTTTTGGCAACAACGAAAGTGTACTTCTTCTCTGCTGATGCTGCCATACTTTGCTCTGTGATAATCGGTTTAATTATGATATCATGCGCTAGCATTATGCGTACACCTCCTCTGTTTTTCTAACTGCTTCTTTAGTAATTATTAGTGAATCATGTCTCATAATGTCATATACATTTAGAGTGTTCACAAAAGTAATATCTACTCCTGGAATGTTTCTTCCTGATTTAACAACATTTGGAGAGTTCTCAGCTGTTACTACAAGCGCTTTTTTACCAGCGTTTACTGCAGATAACATAGCTATGAAGTCCTTAGTTTTAGGAGCATTCATTTCTAAAGCATCAAGAACGATTAAGTTTCCTTCGTTAACCTTAGTAGTTAAAACACTCTTAAGAGCAAGTCTTCTAACTTTCTTGTTTACGCTGTAGCTGTAATCTCTAGGCTTTGGTGCGAATACAACTCCTCCACCAATCCATTGTGGAGATCTTGTACTACCTTGTCTAGCTCTACCAGTTCCTTTTTGTCTCCAAGGCTTTCTTCCTCCGCCTCTTACTTCGGCTCTAGTCTTAGCTGACTGAGTTCCTTGTCTTCTATTTGCAAGGTGATTCTTAATTACTTCGTATACAGCATATTCACTGATTTCAGCAGCGAAAATGCTTTCTGAAAGCTCAAGTTCTTCAACCTTTTGTCCGTTTATATTCAATACATCAACTTTAGGCATTTTTGTGTTCCTCCTTTCCTATCTATCGATTAACCTTTTATAGCCTTTTTAATTACTACTAGGCCTTTTTTCGGTCCTGGAACAGCACCTTTAATAAGGATAAGATTTTTTTCTACATCTACTTTAACTACTTCAAGATTTTGAATAGTTACTCTTTCAGCTCCCATGTGTCCAGCAAGTTTTTTACCTTTGAAAACTCTTGATGGATCAGAAGCAGCTCCCATTGAACCAGGTCCTCTGTGATATCTAGAACCGTGAGTCATAGGCCCTCTACTTTGATTATGTCTTTTTATAGGTCCTTGGAATCCCTTACCTTTTGAAGTTCCTATAGCGTCTACTTTCTCTCCAGCTTCAAATACATCTACTTTGATTTCTTGAGCTAAAGAATAAGCTGATAAATCTTCAACTTTAAATTCTCTTACGAATTTTTTAAAGCCTACTCCTGCTTTTGCAAAGTGTCCTCTAAGAGGTTTGTTAACTCTCTTTTCTTTAACTTCTCCAAAAGCAACCTGAACAGCTTCATAGCCATCAGTTTCTTTGTTCTTAATTTGTGTTACTACCATAGGTCCTGCCTCAATTACTGTTACTGGAACTAATCTTCCATCTTCAGCAAAAACTTGAGTCATCCCTAATTTTCTTCCTAGTACTGCTTTCATAAGTACACCTCCATTAATCTTACAGCGGATTGCTGAGCAATCATACTAAGATAAGGTATCTATCTATTTAAAATACCTTAACTTCTTTGTGCATTTTACAGTTTGATTTCTATGTCTACGCCTGCTGGCAGGTCTAGTCTCATTAGAGAATCAACTGTCTTAGAGCTTGGGTTACTAATATCGATAAGTCTCTTGTGAGTTCTGATTTCGAACTGCTCTCTAGAGTCTTTGTATTTGTGAACCGCTCTTAAGATTGTGATAATTTGTTTCTCTGTAGGTAGCGGAATTGGTCCTGAAACAGATGCTCCTGTCCCTTTAGCCGTCTCTACAATTTTCTCAGCTGACATATCTAGGATTCTGTGATCGTAAGATTTCAGTCTGATTCTGATCTTTTGATTTTTTGACATTTTTTTACCTCCTATCGTACGATTATCGTACGACTCGACCTCTGAAAACTGTTCCGGGTGTTTCTAAAGTGTGTTTAAAAAAAACAGCCTTTCAGCGTCTCGTCGCCCCATTCTAGATGTTGCATACTCCGTAGAAATTACCCAAGCAATGCTTAGCAACCTTCTACATCATCGCATTCCTTAAAAAACACACTACTATATTGTATATCAGCATCATACCTAATGCAAGCTTTTTTTGTTTATTTTTAAAGTTTTTTAGAAGTTTTTTTCAGCAAGATTTTTCAGAATAATCCATAATTATTATTCTAATTTTTGAAAGTAAAAAAATCTGTTTAAAACACAGATTTTTTTACTTTCTTAACCTATTAATTATACCTTAATTTAAAAATATATCCAAGTTTTTTATATTAAAGTAACTATTTATTATTTGAATCCATTGCTTCATAAATATATTCTTTCATAATAATATAGATTCTAATGTTTTTTTCCTAAATAAGCTTCTTGAATTCTTTCATCTTTTAGCAAATCTTTTGCATTGCCCTCTAAGGTAACAACTCCCTGCTCCAAAATATAGGCTTTGTTTGCTACCGAAAGAGCTTTATAAGCATTTTGCTCTACGAGTAGAATTGTTTTTCCCATCTTTTGAATTTCTTCAACTATTTCAAATATAGTTTTAATAAAAAGTGGAGCAAGGCCTAGTGATGGCTCATCTAAAAGCACAAGATTTGGATTGCTCATTATGCCTCTACCCATAGCAAGCATCTGCTGTTCTCCTCCAGAAAGAGTTCCTGCAACCTGGTTAATCCTCTCATCAAGTCTTGGAAAAAGCTTAAATATGCCTTTCAAATCTTCTTCAATTTTATCCTTGTCTTTTCTAAGAAAAGCTCCCATATATAGATTCTCTTTTACAGTGAGATTTGCAAATATTATTCTGCCTTCAGGAACTTGACATATTCCAGATTCAACTATTTTATGAGGAGCCTTGGCTAGTGGTAGCCCCTTGTAAAGTATCTCTCCTTCCTTAGGCTTAACTATCCCACTGATACAATTAAGAAGAGTTGATTTTCCTGCACCATTAGAACCTATTATAGATACAACATCGCCTTCTTTTACATCAATAGACACTCCTCTTAGGGCGTGTATTCCACCATAATATACATTTAGATTTTTTATTTGTAGCATCTATTCGTCCTCCTTTCCAAGATAAGCTTCGATTACATTTTTATCATCTTGGATTTCTTTAGGAGAGCCCTGTGCTAAAGGAAGACCGAAGTTTAGTACAAATATTCTGTCACAAACACCCATAATAAGGTCCATATGATGCTCTATTACTAAAACAGTCACATCGAGCTTGTCTCTTATTTCTCTTATAAGCTCCATAAGTCTAAGAGTTTCCTCGGGGTTCATTCCTGCTGCTGGCTCATCAAGTAGAATGAGTTTTGGATTAAGAGCGAGCGCTCTTGCAATTTCCAATCTTCTTTGAAGTCCATAGGGAAGATTTGATGCTAGCATATTTTTATGCTGAGTAAGTCCCATAAGCTCCATTAAATCTTCAGCTTTTTTTGCAAGTAGCTTTTCTTCATTCTTAAACTTCCTCGTTCTAAAAACACTGTCTAAAAGCCCATAACTAGCTGACTTGTGACAAGCAATTAAAACATTTTCATAGGTAGTTAAATTCTTAAATAATCTTATGTTTTGGAACGTTCTTGTTATTCCTGTATTTGCTATTTGAAATGGCTTTAATCCACTAATTGACTTTCCTTCAAATAAAACATCGCCTTCTGTAAGTCCATATATTCCAGTAATAAGATTGAAAATGGTAGTTTTACCAGCTCCATTAGGACCTATCAGTCCAAATATCTCACCTTTTTTAATGCTAAAATCCACTCCACCTACTGCCGTTAGTCCTCCAAATTTTTTGGTGACATTTTTTAATGTTAGCATCTCGCTCATTAAATATTCACCTCTTTTTCCTTATTGAATAATTTTTTGATAAATTTGAAATTAAGCTCTTTTCCTCCCATAAGCCCTCTAGGTCTACTTATCATGATAGCAATAACAGCTAATCCATAAATTACAAGTCTCCACTGGTAGAAGTCTCTAAGTATCTCTGGAAGTGCAGTAAGAAGGATAGCTCCAATAACGCTTCCTGTAATACTTCCAAGTCCACCAAAAATCACTATAATTGTAAGCTCTGTTGATTTAACCATTTGGAACATAAGGGGTTGTAGATATCCAAGGTAATGTGCTAGCATTCCTCCAGCAACTCCTGCATATAATGCACTAATTCCCAGTGATGTCATCTTATATCTAAATACATCTATACCCACTATCTGAGACGCAAGCTCTTCCTCTCTTATGGCTTTCATATTTCTACCATGTCTGGAATTTATTATAAATACCATCACAATAATTGCAACAACATCTATAATCATTACGTTCCAAAAGGTTGTGTATAATGGAATACCTGCCCAACCTCTAGAGCCTCCGAAATATTGAATATTATCAAGTATAAGTCTAATGGCTTCTCCAAAACCCAGAGTTGCTATACAGAAATAATCTCCTTTTAGATTAAGCGTGAATTTTCCTATTACTAAGCTTATAAGCGCTGCTGAAAGACCTCCAACTAGTAACGCAGGAATAAACGGAAGCCCAAGCTTGACAGTCATCATTGTAGTCATATATGCTCCTATAGCCATAAAACCTGCATGTCCAAAAGAAAAAAGCCCTGTAAATCCTGTAAGAAGAGATAAACCTAGCACTGTTAAGAGATTTATTCCAGCCAGTATTAGTATCCCTTGCACATAATACATATCCATATCTATCCCTCCTTATGCCTTATCCTCGTTAGATTTACCCATGATTCCAGTAGGTCTGATAATTAAAACAGCAATAAGTAGTGCAAAAGCTATCAAATCTCTATATTGTGAGGATATATATCCCGATGTAAGCGTTTCGATAATCCCTAATAAAATAGAACCTATAACTGCGCCTTGCAAACTTCCTAGTCCTCCAAATACAGCCGCTATAAAAGATTTCATAGTTATTGCGCCGATTTGAGGATATACTGTGTATTTCATGCCAAAAAGTACACCTGCTATTCCCGCTAGTATTCCACCAAGTAAGAATATAGTAAATATTACCTTGTCGACATTTACTCCCATAAGAGTACTCCCTTTGGAGCTGTATGATGTCGCTCTAATAGCTAGTCCTATTTTAGTTTTCTCTATTATATATACTAATATACTCAAGCTTATAGCTGAGATGACAAACATAAGAACATCTAGCCTTCCTATTGTCAGTGCTCCAATTTGAATCGGAGTAGCAGAAAACACTGGTGGATAGGTTCTAAAAGTAGGCCCAATCGTCGCTACTACAATATTTTCTAAAAATATAGATGCACCCATTGCTGATATTATAAAGTATAAAAACGGTGCATTTCTTTTCCTCAGTGGATTATAAGCCACTCTTTCAACTATTATTGCAAGTATCCCAGAGCCAAGAGCCGCAGTTACGAATGCAACTGGGAAACTAAAATTTAGTAAGGAAATACAAAAAAATCCTATGTATGAGCCTATCATTATTACGCCGCCGTGGGCAAAGTTAGAAAAGTTCATAATACTGTAAACCAGTGAGTACCCAACTGCCATAAGTGCATAAACACTTCCAATGGATAAGCCGTTAATCATCTGCTGTATGAATCCAATCATCGAATTAACCCCTTTCGTATTTCATATTAGGTCACTCTTATAGATTAAATAGCAAAGTCTTCTTTAATATGTAAAGAAGACTTTGCCATTGTTTTAGTTAAAACAAGGTTCTCGTAGCTTAACAGTAATTTTTATATCACTTACTAAGCGAGATTCTTATTTAAAAATCTAGAGCGATTTATTCAGCTGCATATTTTTCTTGGAATTCATAGTTTCCGCCAGTAATTTTAATTATTGCAGCTTCTTTACCTTCAGGGTTATGAGTTTCTGGACTTATATTGATTTTACCAGTGATACCTTCTACTTTTGCAGTTGATAAAGCTTTTGCTATAGCATCTGAATCAGTAGAATTAGCATCTTTTACAGCCTGCTCGAATAGCTTAAATGCATCATGCACTAAATAACCATTAAGCTCAAGATTTTTATTGTATTTAGCTTTGTATTGTTCTTGGAAAGGCTTTACATCTGGGTCATTAAAGTCAAGATGGTTAACTACGAAGCTTCCTTCGATAGCATCGCTAGCCATTTCTATAAGCTGATCTGATGGCCAGCCATCTCCACCCATTAATACTGATGTAATTCCTAGCTCTCTAGCTTGGTTTGCGCTAAGAGCAACTTCTTTATAATAATAAGGCATGAAAATTACTTCTGGCTGAGCTTCTTTGATTTTACTAAGCTGTGCTCTAAAATCAACGTCTCCAGCTTTAAATCCTTCTTTAGCTACTATAGTTCCACCTTTTTCTGTAAACGTTTTCTCGAAGAATTCAGTAAGCCCTTGAGAATAGTCACTTGTTACATCGTATAGTATAGCTGCTTTAGTAAAGCTTAATTTATCGGCTGCATATCCTGCTGCTACTGCTCCTTGATATGGGTCGATAAAGCAAACTCTAAAATTGTATGGTTTTACGCTTCCGTCATCATTTACTGTAACTTTTGGATTTGTTGCAACTGTAGCTATATTTGCTACTTTCATTTGCTCTAATACTCCTGAAATTGATATAGCTTGTCCACTAGCATTAGGTCCAAGTATTGCAACAACTTTGTCTTGAGAAGTAAGTCTTTTAACAGCGTTAACTGCTTCAGTTGCATCTCCTCTAGTATCATAACCTATTACTTCAATTTGCTTTCCTAATAATCCACCTGCTGCATTTGCGTCTTCAACTACCATTTTTAAGGTATCGAATTCACAAGTTCCCCATACAGCTTGATCCCCAGTAAGAGAACCTATCCATCCAATCTTGATTGTATCACTCTCAGCAGCATCTCCTCCTGCAGATGGCTGGCTAGAGCACCCTGCAAATAACATAGTGCTTAATACAAAAATTAGAAGTAGATATGTAGTAATCTTCTTCATGACTTACAACCTCCCTTTGATTCATATTTTTATTTCGTTTAGTATACCACACTAGTAGTGTGTACTCAATATCTGATTTTTCTAAATATTTAATAAATTTTCTTATACGGAAATTTATTTTTTTATATATCATTAAGTAAAAAATTAAATGAAATTATTTTTTATAAGCTATTGGTCTTTAAACTGTTTTGTAGCTTTGCTAGCAAGACCCAAAAAAACAAAAAATTAAAAACGAGCTTTTGCATAATGCAAAAGCTCGTATATAAGTCAGGGCTTTAATTACTCTACGATTGTAGCAACAACACCAGCGCCTACAGTTCTTCCGCCTTCTCTGATAGCAAAACGAAGTCCCTCTTCCATAGCGATAGGAGTAATAAGATCAACAGTGATTGTGATGTTATCTCCAGGCATAACCATTTCTACGCCATCTGGAAGCTGAATGTCACCAGTTACGTCAGTTGTTCTGAAGTAAAACTGTGGTCTATATCCTTTGAAGAATGGAGTATGTCTTCCACCCTCTTCTTTTTTAAGTACGTAGATTTCTGCAGTGAACTTCGTTCTTGGTTTGATTGTACCAGTTTTAGCTAGAACTTGTCCTCTTTCGATATCATCTCTAGTTACACCTCTAAGAAGTGCTCCTATGTTATCTCCAGCTTGCGCTTGATCTAGTAACTTTCTGAACATCTCTACTCCAGTTACTACTACTTTTCTTGCTTCTTCTGTAAGTCCAACGATTTCTACCTCGTCTTGAACTTTTAGAATTCCTCTTTCTACTCTTCCTGTTGCAACTGTTCCTCTACCAGTGATTGAGAATACGTCCTCTACTGGCATTAGGAATGGCTTGTCGATATCTCTTTCTGGCTCTGGAATGTAGCTATCGATTTGCTCGAATAACTCAACGATTTTGTCTCCCCACTCAGATGCTGGATCTTCTAATGCTTTTAGTGCTGATCCTCTGATGATTGGAGTGTCATCTCCTGGGAATTCGTACTCGTTTAGTAGGTCTCTTACTTCCATTTCTACTAGCTCAAGTAGCTCTTCGTCATCTACCATGTCACATTTGTTTAGGAATACTACGATGTATGGTACCCCTACCTGTCTTGATAGTAGGATATGCTCTCTTGTTTGTGGCATTGGTCCATCTGCTGCTGAACATACTAGGATAGCTCCGTCCATCTGTGCTGCTCCTGTAATCATGTTCTTAACGTAGTCAGCATGGCCTGGGCAGTCAACGTGTGCGTAGTGTCTGTTTGGAGTCTCATACTCAACGTGTGCTGTTGAGATTGTGATTCCTCTTTCTCTTTCCTCTGGTGCCTTATCTATGTTTTCGAAATCTACTGCTGCTCCGAATCCGTATCTTGCATGTAATGTCTTTGTGATTGCTGCTGTTAATGTTGTTTTTCCGTGGTCAACGTGTCCTATTGTTCCAATATTAACGTGTGGCTTGGTTCTTTCAAATTTAGCTTTTGCCATTTTAAAAATCCTCCTTTTAAGTGAATGTATACTTGATATTAGGAAAGCCGAAAGGCTTTCCTATATTTATATTTTATACTAAAAATTCAAATAGTATCTTACTATTTTCCTTCTTCCATTATCTTTTTAGCAATAGAAGCTGGAACTTCTTCATAGTGGTCAAATATCATTGTGTAAGTTGCTCTACCTTGAGTCATAGAACGAAGAGTTGTAGAATAACCAAACATTTCTGAAAGTGGAACCATAGCGTTGATAGCTTGAGCTCCTCCTTGTCTAGCTTCCATTCCTTCGATTCTACCTCTACGAGAGTTAAGGTCTCCCATAACATCTCCCATGTAGTCTTCTGGAGTAACAACTTCAACTTTGAAGTATGGCTCAAGAATTATAGCGTTAGCTTTTCTCATACCATCTTTAAATGCCATAGAAGCAGCCATCTTAAACGCCATCTCTGATGAGTCAACCTCATGATAAGAACCATCATAAAGCTCAACTTTTACGTCTACAACTGGATATCCAGCAAGAATACCAGCAGCCATAGCGCTTTGAAGTCCTGCATCAACTGGTCCGATGTATTCCTTAGGAACAGATCCCCCAACTGTAGAGTTTACGAACTGGTATCCAGCTCCTGGCTCTTGAGGGAACATTCTAATTTTAACATGACCGTACTGACCACGTCCACCAGACTGTTTAGCATATTTATGCTCGATATCAACAGGGTTCTTAATTGTTTCACGATAAGCAACCTGAGGTGCTCCAACGTTAGCTTCTACTTTGAATTCTCTAAGCAGACGGTCAACGATGATTTCAAGGTGAAGCTCACCCATACCACCGATAATAGTCTGTCCAGTTTCTTCATCAGTACGAACTCTAAATGTAGGATCTTCTTCTGAAAGTCTTTGAAGTGCCACACCCATTTTTTCCTGAGCAGCTTTTGATTTTGGCTCAATAGCTACGTGGATAACTGGCTCTGGGAATTCCATAGACTCAAGAATAATTGGGTGATCTGGATCACAAAGAGTATCACCAGTTGTAGTGTCCTTAAGACCTACAGCAGATGCGATATCTCCAGCATATACTTCAGAGATTTCTTCTCTTGTGTTAGCATGCATCTGAAGGATACGTCCAATTCTTTCTTTTTTATTCTTAGTAGAGTTGATTACATAAGAACCAGATTTTAGTACTCCTGAATAAACTCTAAAGAAAGCAAGCTTTCCAACAAATGGGTCAGCCATTATTTTAAATGCAAGAGCTGCAAAAGGCTCTTCATCTGAAGAGTGTCTTTCTGCTTCTTCTCCATCTAGAAGTACTCCTTTAATAGCTGGAATATCAAGTGGAGATGGCATATACTCAACTACTGCATCTAGAACTAGCTGAACACCTTTATTTCTGTAAGCTGTTCCACAGAATACTGGATTAACTTCACAAGCGATTACACCTTTTCTAAGTGCAGCCTTAAGCTCTTCTATAGAGATTTCTTCTCCTTCAAGGAACTTCATTGTTAAGTCTTCATCTAACTCAGCTATAGTTTCTACCATTTTTTCTCTGTATTCTTCTGCTAGAGCTTTCATATCCTCTGGGATTTCAACTATGTCAACTTCTTGACCTTTGTCATCCTTATACATATAAGCCTTCATAATCATAAGATCGATTATTCCAGTAAATGTATCTTCAGCGCCTATAGGAAGATGTAGAGCTACTGCATTAGATCCTAATCTATCTTTCATCATCTGAACAACTCTTAAAAAGTCTGCTCCTATGATATCCATTTTATTAACGAATGCAATTCTTGGAACGTTGTAGTTATTTGCTTGTCTCCATACGTTCTCAGATTGTGGCTCAACTCCACCTTTCGCACAAAATACAGCTACAGCTCCATCTAGAACTCTAAGAGATCTTTCAACCTCAACTGTAAAATCTACGTGGCCCGGAGTATCTATAATGTTAATTCTATGATCTTTCCACTCAGCAGTTGTAGCAGCAGAAGTAATTGTTATACCTCTTTCTTTCTCCTGCTCCATCCAGTCCATTTGAGAAGCTCCTTCGTGAGTCTCTCCAATTTTATGGGTTTTTCCTGTGTAGAATAGAATTCTCTCTGTCGTGGTAGTCTTACCCGCATCTATGTGGGCCATGATACCAATGTTTCTAGTTCTTTCTAAAGGAAACTTTCTTGACACGTATTACACTCCTTTCTGGCAAAACAAACACAATTTTACCAACGATAATGAGCAAATGCTCTATTTGCTTCTGCCATTTTGTGGGTGTCTTCTTTCTTCTTAACTGAAGCACCTGTACCGTTAGCGGCATCCATAATCTCTTTAGCTAGCTTATCAGTCATCCCTTTTTCGCCTCTAAGTCTAGTGTATTTCACTAACCATCTAAGTCCTAGAGTCTCTCTTCTGTCAGGTCTAACTTCGATTGGAACTTGATAGTTAGCTCCACCTACTCTTCTAGCCTTAACTTCTAGTACAGGCATGATATTATTCATAGCTTTGTCGAAAACCTCTAATGGATCTTCACCAGTCTTCTCTTTTATAATATCAAACGCACCATATACAATCTTTTGTGATGTACCTTTTTTTCCATCTAGCATAACTTTATTTATTAATTTTGTCACAACCTTGCTTGCGTACATAGGATCTGGCAAAATTTCTCTCTTTGGAACATTACCTTTTCTTGGCACTTTACTTCCCTCCTTAATAATCTAATTTATTAGATCATCGGTACTCGACATAAGCCGTTTCTATGTCGCGGGCGCCTGTTATATATATAATAAACGCACCGAACAATACTCAACTATTTCTTAGCAGCTTTTGGTCTCTTTGCACCGTACTTTGATCTTGCTTGCATTCTCTTGTCTACTCCTGATGTATCTAGCGTTCCTCTCACAATGTGATAACGAACCCCTGGTAAGTCTTTAACTCTTCCTCCTCTGATTAGAACAACACTATGCTCTTGCAGATTGTGTCCTTCTCCTGGGATATAAGCTGAAACTTCCATTTGATTTGTCAGTCTAACTCTGGCAACTTTTCTTAACGCTGAGTTAGGTTTTTTAGGAGTAACAGTCTTTACTGACGTACAAACTCCTCTTTTTTGTGGAGCAGATATCTCTGTTCCTTTTTTTCTAAGAGAGTTAAATCCTCTTTGAAGAGCTGGAGCAGTAGATTTTTTCTCTACTTCTTCTCTTCCCTTACGAATTAACTGACTAATGGTTGGCATTCGCGCACCTCCTTTTAAATTATTTGTTTTTTTGCACAGCCAACTGCTTTGAGTATTGCTACCGTCGCTAAAGAATTCATATGTAAATTCAAAAGCCTTCTAATAGCTTGGTTAAAAAAATTATTTGACCAGTGTAATGAAATTAGCAGTCCCCTTAAGGAGTCTGCTAATTTACACACTGTTATATTTTACCACCAGGTTTGGTAGTAGTCAACATATTTAATCTACAAAATTCTCTATTTTTTGCTCTTTAGAGTCTGGCTTAACCATATCAGGAGTAGAAATTTCTATTGTCTTATATCTCTTCATGCCTGTACCTGCTGGAATAAGCTTTCCTATAATAACATTTTCTTTTAGTCCAATTAGATTGTCCTTCTTGCCTTTTATTGCCGCCTCAGTAAGAACTCTTGTAGTTTCCTGGAATGATGCCGCTGACAAGAATGATTCTGTCGCAAGAGATGCTTTAGTGATACCAAGCAGAACTCTTTTTATAGTAGCTGGCTGTAAGCCATTTTCAACTGCATTTTCATTTATGCGTCTTAGTTCTAAGATATCAACTAGAGCTCCAGGAAGAAGGTTTGTATCTCCTGATTCTTCTACTTTTACCTTAGAAAGCATTTGTCTTATTATGATTTCAATGTGTTTATCATTGATATCAACACCCTGAAGTCTATATACTCTTTGAACCTCTTTAACTATATAATCTTGAACTCCAGTTACTCCATTAACTCTAAGGATATCATGAGGATTAATAGATCCTTGTGTAAGCGGTTCTCCGGCTTTAACTTTAGCACCATCTTTTACTTTCATTCTAGAGCCATAAGGAATAGTGTAGTTCTTTTCTTCCCCTGAATCTGTGGTAACTATAGCTTCTTTCTTTCTTCCAGTTTCTTCTATTCTAACAGTTCCTGCAACCTCAGTAATAACAGCAAGTCCCTTAGGCTTTCTACCTTCGAAAAGCTCTTCAACCCTTGGAAGACCTTGAGTGATATCTCCTCCTGCAACTCCACCTGTATGGAAAGTACGCATTGTAAGCTGAGTACCCGGCTCACCGATTGACTGCGCCGCAATAATACCTACAGCTTCACCTACATTTACTTCTTTTCCTGTTGCTAGGTTACGTCCGTAGCATTTAGCACAGATACCTTTTTTAGCTTTACAGTTAAGAGGTGTACGTATTTTTAGATATTCAATACCAGCTGCAACAATTTTTTCAGCATCAGTTTCTTGAATCATTTCCCCTGCTAGAACAATTAGTTCATTAGTTTCTGGATGAATTACATTCTCTAGTGCATATCTTCCTGCGATACGATCGAATAGACCTTCTATTTCCTCGTTCCCGTCTTTAAATGCACTTACTTCTATCCCTTCATTTGTCTCACAATCAAGCTCTCTTACGATAACGTCCTGTGATACGTCAACAAGTCTTCTTGTTAGATATCCAGAGTCAGCTGTACGAAGTGCCGTATCGGCTAGACCTTTACGGGCACCGTGAGAAGATGTAAAGTACTCAAGGACAGATAGTCCTTCACGGAAGTTCGACTTAACTGGAATTTCAACTGTCTTACCAGATGCATTCGCCATAAGACCACGCATACCAGCAAGCTGTCTAATCTGGTTTTTAGAACCCCTCGCTCCAGATACCGCCATGATGTTGATGTTATTAAGAGGTCCTAGTTTCTTCATAAGAGCATCCGTTACTTCTTCAGTAGTTTTAGCCCAAGTCTCTATTACTCTTTCATATCTCTCATCATCAGACATAAGTCCTCTTCTAAAGTTCTTTTCATACTTTTCAACTTTTTGCTCAGCTTCTTTTATCAGTGCGTATTTCTCTTCTGGAATCTCCATATCTGCAACTGAAACAGATATAGCCGCTCTAGTAGAGAACTTAAATCCAAGATTTTTAATATTGTCAAGCATGATAGCAGTCATGGTATTTCCATGTGTTCTAAAACACTTGTCAATAACCTTTCCTATCATTTTCTTGTCTAATACAAAATCAACCTCAAGAGCATAAGGCTCTTTCTCTCTATCTACATATCCCAAATCTTGTGGGATGTTTTCATTAAAGATAAATCTCCCAACAGTACTCTCAACAAGTCTCCCTGGATCATCTGAAGATTTCTTAACTTTCACTTTTACTCTAGCATGAAGATGAACTTGATGATTTTCATAAGCAAGCATCATTTCAGTGAAGTCCTTAAATACAGAGCCTTCTCCTATAACACCCTTTTCTTCAATAGTAAGGTAGTAAGTACCAAGTACCATATCCTGAGTAGGAGTAGTGATAGGTGCTCCATCTTTAGGCGCTAGTATATTGTTTGGAGAAAGCATTAAGAATCTTCCCTCAGCTTGTGCTTCTACTGAAAGAGGCACGTGGACAGCCATCTGGTCTCCATCGAAGTCCGCATTATAAGCAGTACACACAAGTGGATGAAGCTTTATAGCTTTACCCTCTACTAAAACTGGCTCAAAAGCTTGTATTCCTAGTCTATGCAGAGTCGGAGCACGGTTTAGAAGTACTGGGTGCCCTTTAATTACTTCTTCTAAAATATCCCAAACCTCTGGTTTAATTTTTTCAACCATACGCTTGGCACTTTTTATGTTGTGTGCGTAATTTTTCTTAACTAGCTCATTCATTACAAACGGCTTAAATAGTTCTAACGCCATCTTTTTTGGAAGTCCACACTGATAAAACTTCAGCTCTGGTCCAACTACTATAACCGAACGGCCAGAATAGTCAACACGTTTTCCTAGAAGGTTCTGACGGAAACGTCCTTGCTTTCCTTTTAGCATGTCAGAAAGAGACTTAAGAGGTCTGTTTCCAGGACCAGTTACTGGTCTTCCTCTTCTTCCGTTGTCTATAAGAGCATCGACTGCCTCTTGAAGCATTCTTTTTTCATTTCTCACAATGATATCAGGTGCTCCAAGCTCAAGAAGTCTTTTTAGACGGTTATTTCTGTTTATTACTCTTCTATATAAATCATTTAAGTCAGAAGTTGCAAATCTTCCTCCATCAAGCTGTACCATAGGTCTAAGGTCTGGAGGAATAACTGGAACTACATCTAAAATCATCCAAGTAGGATCATTTCCAGACTGTCTAAATGCTTCAACTACTTCTAATCTTCTTATAGTCTTAATTCTTTTTTGCCCAGTAGCATCCTTAAGCTTAGCTCTAAGTTCTTTTGAAAGCCTTTCAAGGTCAACTTTTTTAAGTATTTCTTGAACAGCTTCAGCACCCATCATAGCTTTGAACGCTTTATGACCATGAGTCTCAAGAGCCTCTCTGTAATCTTTTTCGTTAAGAAGCTGATTTTCGGATAGGTTAGTCTCGCCTGGGTCAATTACAACATAAGATGCAAAATAAAGAATCTTCTCTAGTACTCTAGGTGACATATCTAGAAGGAGTCCCATACGAGATGGGATTCCTTTAAAATACCAAATATGAGAAACCGGAGCAGCTAGCTCTATATGTCCCATTCTTTCTCTTCTTACCTTTGATCTTGTAACCTCAACTCCGCAGCGGTCACAAACTATGCCCTTGTGTCTTGCTCTATCTCTTTTATATTTTCCGCAGTGGCATTCCCAGTCCTTTGTAGGTCCAAAAATTCTTTCGCAGAAAAGCCCATCTTTCTCAGGCTTTAAAGTTCTGTAGTTAATTGTTTCAGGTTTTTTTACTTCTCCCTTAGACCACTGTCTAATTTTTTCTGGAGAAGCTAGCCCTATTTGTATGGATTCAAAGTTGTTTAGTTCAAACAAGGAGTGTCGCTCCTTTCCTTGAAATTAATATAGTCAATCGTTAGCAAACTAAAAATCAAATTCATCATCTTCCTCATCTGTATCAGAAATAAATGAATCAAAATCTATATCATCATCGCCTTCTTCTTCAAGGTCAAAATCCTCATCTGGCGTTAAAACTTCCTCTATCATGTCATCTCTATCTTCTGCTACATACTCGAATTCATCAACAAGTGCAGCTTCTTCAATAGATTCTCTAACTTCAATTTCCTCATCAGTCTCAGTTAGAACCTTAACATCTAAGCAAAGTGATTGAAGCTCTTTTATAAGAACCTTGAATGATTCTGGTATACCTGGTTCTGGAACATTTTCACCCTTTACGATAGCTTCGTAAGTTTTAACCCTACCAACCACGTCGTCAGACTTAACTGTAAGGATTTCCTGAAGAGTGTGAGCCGCTCCATATGCCTCAAGAGCCCAAACCTCCATCTCTCCAAAACGCTGTCCTCCAAACTGAGCTTTACCTCCAAGAGGCTGCTGAGTAACCAGAGAGTAAGGTCCAGTTGATCTTGCATGTATCTTGTCGTCTACAAGGTGGTGAAGCTTAAGCATATACATGTATCCCACAGTTACTGGATTGTCAAAATAATCTCCAGTTCTTCCATCTTGAAGATGAATTTTTCCACTCTTTGGATAACCAGCCTTATCAAGAGCTTGGAAGATATCTTCCTCAACTGCTCCGTCAAATACAGGTGTAGCAACATGCCATCCAAGAGCCTTTGCAGCAAGTCCCATATGAATTTCAAGTACCTGTCCAATGTTCATACGCGAAGGTACGCCTAGAGGGTTAAGTACGATTTCAACTGGTGTTCCATCCGGCATAAATGGCATATCCTCTTCAGGTAGAATTCTGGATATAACCCCTTTATTACCGTGGCGACCCGCCATTTTATCTCCAACATTAATTTTTCTCTTTTTAGCGATGTAGCATCTTACAAGCTCATTTACTCCTGGAGAAAGTTCATCCCCATTTTCTCTTGTAAATATACGAACATCAACTATAATTCCTGATTCTCCGTGTGGAACTCTAAGAGATGTATCTCTAACTTCTCTAGCTTTCTCACCAAATATCGCACGAAGCAATCTCTCCTCAGGAGTTATTTCAGTTTCACCCTTAGGTGTTACTTTACCTACTAAGATATCTCCAGATTCAACCTCAGCACCGATTCTAATTATTCCTCTTTCATCCAGATTCTTAATTGCATCGTCGCCTACATTAGGTATGTCTCTAGTGATTTCTTCTGGCCCTAGCTTTGTATCTCTAGCTTCAGCTTCATATTCTTCTATATGAATAGTAGATAATCTATCTTCCTTAACAAGTCTTTCATTAATTAAGATAGCATCCTCATAGTTATAACCTTCCCACGTCATGAATGCAACTAGGCAGTTTCTGCCAAGAGCAATTTCACCTAAATCAGTAGAAGGTCCATCTGCTATAACGTCACCTTTTTTCATAACATCGCCCTTGTTTACAAGAGGTGTTTGATTGATACAAGTACCTTGGTTAGAACGTTTGAATTTAAGCAGACGATATCTATCTTTTTGTCCGTCTTCTCTTTTTATAATGATTTCTTTTGCCGATACTTTTTCAACTACTCCATCATGTCTTGCTACGATAACTGCACCAGAATCCTTAGCTGCTCTATATTCTATAGCAGTTCCTATAATAGGCGCTTCTCTTCTAACTAGTGGTACCGCCTGACGCTGCATGTTCGATCCCATAAGGGCACGGTTGGCGTCGTCATTTTCCAAGAAAGGAATCATAGCAGTTGCAACTGAAACTACCTGTTTTGGTGAAACGTCAACGTAGTCAACCAGCTCAGTAGGTACTAGCTCAACTGTACCCATCTTAGTTCTAGATGCAACCTTTGGGTTTACAAACCAGCTGTCTTCAGAAAGAGGCTCATTTGCCTGAACCCTGATGTACAAGTCTTCTTCATCTGCTGTCAAATAATCTATGATTTCAGTTACTTTATTGTTTTCATTGTCTACTCTTCTATATGGAGATTCAATAAAACCATATTCATTGATTCTTGCATATACCGAAAGCGAGTTTATAAGTCCGATGTTTGGACCCTCAGGCGTCTCTATAGGACACATTCTTCCGTAATGAGAATAGTGTACGTCTCTTACTTCAAAGCCAGCTCTTTCTCTTGATAGACCACCTGGTCCAAGAGCAGAAAGTCTACGTTTGTGAGTAAGTTCAGAAAGTGGGTTTGTTTGGTCCATGAACTGAGATAACTGAGAAGAACCAAAAAACTCCTTGATTGCTGCAGTTACTGGTCTGATGTTCATTAATGAGTTAGGAGTAAGGTCTATAGCATCTTGAACAGTCATTCTTTCCTTGATAACTCTCTCCATTCTTGACAGACCGATTCTAAATTGATTCTGAAGAAGTTCCCCAACAGAACGAACTCTTCTATTTCCTAGATGATCGATGTCATCTATATTACCTATAGAATGGAATAAATTGAACTGATAACTGATAGATGCGATTATATCTTCCTCAGTTATGTGCTTTGGAACTAGCTCTCTTTTTCTTTCGATAAGCTGAGCCTTTATTTCTTCTTCTGTACTGAAATTGTCTAAGATTTCTCTTAGAACCTTATATCTTACTTTTTCTTTTATATTTAAATCGTCGATAGAAAAATCTATATGCTTTTTAATGTCTACAAAACAGTTACCTATAACCTTAACTTCTTTTTCTTCTTCTCCATAGACATAAACATGAGATATTCCAATATCATCTAACATCTTAGCTTGCTCTACGCTAAGCTTAGTTCCACTTGTAAGTACTATCTCTCCTGTAGACGGATCTACTACATCTCTTGCTAATACTCTAGAGTAGATTCTGTTAGATAAAGCTAATTTTTTGTTGAACTTATATCTTCCAACCTTAGCTAAATCGTATCTCTTGTGATCAAAAAACATAGAGTTTATTAACGATGTCGCACTTTCTAATGTAGGTGGTTCACCAGGTCTTAATTTTTTATAAATTTCAATTAAGCCTTCGTCAGTTGACTTTGAGCTATCTTTAAGTATAGTAGCCTCAAGTCTTTCGTCATCACCAAGAAGTTCTCTGATTTCTTGGTCGCTGCCATAGCCTAATGCTCTGAGTAGCATAGTTACAGGTTGTTTTCTATTTCTGTCAATTCTTACAGAAACTATATCGTTTGAATCAGTTTCGTACTCAAGCCATGCTCCTCTATTTGGAATTACAGTAGAAGAAATTAATCTCTTTCCTGATTTATCCATTTCTTGAGCAAAATAAACACCTGGCGAACGTACTAGCTGACTTACAATAACTCTTTCTGCTCCGTTGATTATAAAGGTTCCCTTATCTGTCATAAGAGGAAAATCACCTAAAAATACTGGTTCTCCAGATTCGTTTTTAATTATCTTAGAACCATCTTCGTCTGGAACAGTAAGCCTTACTCTTACCTTCAGCGGTGCTGAGTAAGTTACATCTCTTTCTTTTGATTCTTCTACATCGTACTTTGGAGTTTCCTCAATAAAGTAATCAAGAAATTCCAGCTTAATATTTCCTGTATAGTCTTCTATAGGAAATACCTCTTCAAAAACTTCTCTAAGTCCTTCTCTAAGAAACCATTCATAGGATTCGAGCTGGATTTCTATAAGATTGGGAAGTTCTGCGACTTCAGTTATCTGAGAAAAGCTCATTCGGGTCCTTCTCCCGATTTGCACAGGATGTGGATGTGGCATCAAGACTTCACCTCTCAATAATAAAAATAAAACAAATGGGCAAAAGTACTCCATTATAAAGCATCAAATTATTATACCTGAACTCTGCCTTATTGTCAATGCAATTATTAGAACAAAAAAGTGCTTCAGGTAATACCTGAAGCACTTAATTACTAGAGTTAAATTATTTAACTTCTACTTTAGCGCCTGCAGCTTCTAGCTTTTCTTTAATTTGATCAGCTTCTTCTTTAGTTGCGCCTTCTTTAACTGGCTTTGGAGCTCCATCAACTAGGTCTTTAGCTTCTTTTAAGCCAAGTCCAGTGATTTCTCTTACTACTTTGATAACTCCTACTTTTGAAGATCCTGCATCAGCAAGGATTACATCAAATTCAGTTTTCTCTTCAGCAGCAGCACCAGCAACAGCACCAGCCATCATTACAGGAGCAGAAGCAGAAACACCAAATTTCTCCTCAGCAGCCTTTACAAGTTCGTTTAGTTCAAGAACTTTCATATTCTCTATAGCTTCTAAAATTTGTTCTATAGTCATTACGTACACCTCCGAATTATTTTTAAATTAAATTAAGCTTCTTGCTTCTTTGCAATTGCGTCAACAAGATAAACAAAGTTTGATACTGGAGCTTTAAGACTTCCAAGAAGTTTTGCGATAAGCTCTTCTCTTGAAGGAATCTCAGCAAGTTTTTTGATATTCTCAGCATCATAGAATTCGCCTTCTACAAATCCCATCTTAAGTTCTAGCTTTGGATGAGTTTTTGCGAAGTCATTAACTATTTTAGCAGGAGCTACTGGATCTTCATATCCAAATGCTATAGCATTAGTTCCTACTAAGTTAACATCATCAAACTGAGCCATGTTACCTACTTCAGCTGCAGCTCTTCTAACTAATGTATTTTTGTATACTTTATAGTCAATTCCAGCTTCTCTAAACTTATTTCTAAGTTCAGTCACTTCTTCAACCTTTAGTCCTTTGTAGTCAACAACCACACAAGAAGCAGATTTTTGAAGTTTCTCAGCTATTTCTGCAACTACGCCTTTTTTCATTTCAATCGCTTTTGTCATACGGCACCTCCTTCGTAGGCTTTAAAACAATTAAAGCCTTTATATATCCATAGACATACAAAGGCTCATTTTATAAAAATAAGATAATCCTCGGCAGGATATTAAGCATAAGCACCTACTGTCTACGGTAATAATTTAATTTTTAAGTACCTAAACATAATATAGCCTAGAATATAAATTGTCAATAGTTTTTTAGTCGTTTACTCTCGCTGGGTTGATTTTAACTCCAGGTCCCATAGTGCTAGTTACTACTACTGATCTTAAATATTGTCCTTTTGCAGCAGATGGCTTAGCTTTTACAACAGCTTCCATTAAAGCATGGAAGTTCTCAGCTAATTTTTCTTTTCCAAAAGAAACTTTTCCTACTGGAACGTGAATTATGTTAGTTTTGTCAAGTCTATACTCAACTTTACCAGCTTTGATTTCATTGATTGCTTTTTCAACTTCAAATGTTACAGTTCCAGACTTAGGGTTTGGCATAAGTCCTTTAGGTCCAAGAACTCTACCTAATCTTCCTACTAATCCCATCATATCTGGTGTAGCTACGATAACATCGAAATCAAACCAGTTTTCGCTTTGAATCTTTGTTACTAAATCTTCAGCTCCAACAAAATCTGCTCCTGCTGCTTCTGCCTCTTTAGCTTTTTCTCCTTTAGCGAACACTAAAACTCTGTTAGTTTTACCTGTTCCGTTTGGAAGTACAACTGCTCCACGAACCTGCTGATCAGCATGTCTAGAGTCAACGCCAAGTTTGATATGCGCTTCAACTGTTTCATCAAATTTCGCACTAGCTACTTCTACAACTACACCTAATGCTTCAGTTGCATTGTAGTAGTTATTTTTGTCGAATTTACTAAGCGCTTCTTGATATTTCTTGCCCTTCTTCGCCATTAAAATGCCTCCTTGTGGTAATAACGGTAAATAAATTTGCCTCCCACCAATCTATATGATTAAAATAGAACTACTCTTCTACTGTTACGCCCATACTTCTTGCTGTTCCTTCAATCATGCTCATCGCTGACTCAACTGAAGCAGCATTTAAGTCTGGTAACTTCAACTCTGCAATCTCTTTAACTTGTGCTTTTGTAATTTTAGCAACTTTTTTCTTGTTTGGTTCTCCTGAACCAGACTCGATTTTACATGCTTTTTTGATAAGAACTGCAGCTGGTGGAGTCTTAGTTATAAAACTGAATGATCTATCTTGATATACAGTTATAACAACCGGAATTATTAATCCACCTTGTTCTGCTGTCTTAGCGTTAAATTCTTTACAAAAACCCATTATGTTAACTCCATGCTGTCCAAGAGCCGGTCCTACCGGTGGAGCTGGAGTAGCTTTTCCTGCTGGTATTTGAAGTTTAATCTGTCCAATTACCTTTTTAGCCATTATATACACCTCCTGTTAGATTACTTTACCTTTTTAACCTGATAAAACTCAAGTTCTACTGGAGTTTCTCTTCCAAACATGGAAATGTTGACCTTTGCATGTTTTTTGTCATGGTTGATTTCTTCAATCGTACCTGCAAAACCATCAAAAGGTCCTCCTGAAACTTGGATTTTATCTCCTATAGAGAAATCTACAACAAGGTCAAAGCTCTTTTGCTTTTCAACTCCCATGTTCTCAACTTCTTCTGCTGTTAGCGCTACTGGTTTTGAGTTTGGTCCTACAAACCCAGTAACTCCTTTTGTATTCCTTACAACGTACCAGGATTCGTCCGTAACAATCATCTTAATCAGCACATAACCCGGAAACACTTTCCTTTGCCTGATTTTTTCTTTGCCATTCTTGTTTTCGACAACGTCTTCAACTGGAACGGCAACGTCCTGAATCAAGTCTTCCATGCCTCTGTTGGCAACGGCTTTTTCAATTGTAGCTTTCACCTTGTTTTCGTGTCCGGAATAAGTATGTATTACATACCATTTGGCTTGTTCTTGTTCTGACATAGACATCAGCCTAAAAAGGCCTGACCCTCCTTTTGGTTAACGATTATAAAGAAACTACTTTCTCAATGATAAACCCTAGCCCAGAATCTATAAGATAAATTATTAAGCTCACAATAAATACTGAGAATATAACAATCCAAGTATAGTTTGTTAATTCCTTGCGGCTTGGCCAATGAACCTTTTTAAGTTCTGTTCTGGTTTCTCTTAGAGAAGCTCCTATACCTTTTTTTACATTTGCTTCTGCTGACAATCCATTCACACCCTTTGACTATTTAGTTTCTTTATGCGCAGTGTGCTTTTTGCAGAATCTGCAGTATTTGCTAAGCTCTATTCTGTCTGGGTCATTCTTCTTGTTTTTTGTAGTGTTGTAGTTTCTTTGCTTACACTCTTGGCAAGCAAGTGTTATTTTTACTCTCATGGTCCACCTCCTACATTAATATGTGTTAGAAGGATCTATTTTTAAACATAGATTGGTGTAATTATATAACATTACCCATAAAATCTATCACAATCGCCAGCCGATGTCAAGAGATTTCGCTCTTATATATCAACTAAATTATGATTTTCGCCGAAATTAAAGTTTAACTCAATTTGTATTTTTTGTCAAAGCTTTCCATTATATTTGCTTTAGGTTTATATTAATTTATTCTGCCGTTGTCCTTCTATTTTATTTCAGTTTATATAAAAAACGAGCTTTTGCATAATGCAAAAGCTCGTATATAAGTCAGGGCTTTAATTACTCTACGATTGTAGCAACAACACCAGCGCCTACAGTTCTTCCGCCTTCTCTGATAGCAAAGCGAAGTCCCTCTTCCATAGCGATAGGAGTGATAAGATCAACAGTGATTGTGATGTTATCTCCAGGCATAACCATTTCTACGCCATCTGGAAGCTGAATGTCACCAGTTACGTCAGTTGTTCTGAAGTAAAACTGTGGTCTATATCCTTTGAAGAATGGAGTATGTCTTCCACCCTCTTCTTTTTTAAGTACGTAGATTTCTGCAGTGAACTTCGTTCTTGGTTTGATTGTACCAGTTTTAGCTAGAACTTGTCCTCTTTCGATATCATCTCTAGTTACACCTCTAAGAAGTGCTCCTATGTTATCTCCAGCTTGCGCTTGATCTAGTAACTTTCTGAACATCTCTACTCCAGTTACTACTACTTTTCTTGCTTCTTCTGTAAGTCCAACGATTTCTACCTCGTCTTGAACTTTTAGAATTCCTCTTTCTACTCTTCCTGTTGCAACTGTTCCTCTACCAGTGATTGAGAATACGTCCTCTACTGGCATTAGGAATGGCTTGTCGATATCTCTTTCTGGCTCTGGAATGTAGCTATCGATTTGCTCGAATAACTCAACGATTTTGTCTCCCCACTCAGATGCTGGATCTTCTAATGCTTTTAGTGCTGATCCTCTGATGATTGGAGTGTCATCTCCTGGGAATTCGTACTCGTTTAGTAGGTCTCTTACTTCCATTTCTACTAGCTCAAGTAGCTCTTCGTCATCTACCATGTCACATTTGTTTAGGAATACTACGATGTATGGTACCCCTACCTGTCTTGATAGTAGGATATGCTCTCTTGTTTGTGGCATTGGTCCATCTGCTGCTGAACATACTAGGATAGCTCCGTCCATCTGTGCTGCTCCTGTAATCATGTTCTTAACGTAGTCAGCATGGCCTGGGCAGTCAACGTGTGCGTAGTGTCTGTTTGGAGTCTCATACTCAACGTGTGCTGTTGAGATTGTGATTCCTCTTTCTCTTTCCTCTGGTGCCTTATCTATGTTTTCGAAATCTACTGCTGCTCCGAATCCGTATCTTGCATGTAATGTCTTTGTGATTGCTGCTGTTAATGTTGTTTTTCCGTGGTCAACGTGTCCTATTGTTCCAATATTAACGTGTGGCTTGGTTCTTTCAAATTTAGCTTTTGCCATTTTTTTAGCTCCTCCTCCAATAAACACTTCCAAGTGTTTCATTATTATAAAAAAGAAATGGAGCTCACGAGCGGACTTGAACCGCCGACCTCCGCCTTACCAAGGCGACGCTCTACCGACTGAGCCACGTGAGCACTTACAAGGCATATTGTACTATGTTTATACGCAAAAATCAAGAAAGATTTTTTGCATATTAAAATCTTATTATCAACGCTATAAAATTATTGAAATTTAAAAGTAATTTTTGTTTTCTTTAGTTTTAAATTACTCATTTATTTTAATCTCTTTGCTCTAAATATTTTTCAAACTTTCTTTTTATTCTCTGAAGAGCATTATCAACGCTTTTGGGATGCTTGCAAAGCTTCTCAGATATTTCATTATAGGAATAACCTTTTAAATATAGTGATAAAACCCTAGTTTCAAACTCACTTAGCATTTCCTTTGTTTTTTCTTCTATGAGTTTCATTTCCTCTTTACTTATTATAAGCTGCTCAGGATCACTTATATGAGAATTTTTCATCATATCCATAAGAGTTTTATCTGGATCTTCTTCACTCATAGGTTTGTTGAGAGAAATATACGAATTAAGGGGAATATGTTTTTGCCTAGTTGCCGTTTTCACAGCTGTGATAATTTGCCTTGTTACACATAGCTCTGCAAAGGCTCTAAACGAAACCGTTTTTTCTTCATCATAATCTCTAATTGCTTTGAATAACCCAATCATTCCTTCTTGCAATATATCTTCTTTGTCAGCTCCAACGATAAAAAAAGGCTTGGCTTTTGATCTTACAAAGTTACGATATTTTCTTAGAATATGATTTAAAGATTTTTCGTCTCCTGCCTTCGCTCTAAAAACCATATTGTCATCTACGTCAGCTTCATCATCGCTTATTATTTCTTTGTTTTCATCAACGATGTCTGAGTCAGCAATTGCGAAATCATATTTCAAGTCCTCATTTTTTGACATTTAACAGCCTCCATCATTTCCCCTTAGATATACCTTTTCTTATTTCCTCTAATTTTCGAAGCACATCAGTATCAACCACATCCTCTAAGGTGTTTTTTTCTGTTTTTTTCGTCTTTGTTGTGGTTTTAATTTTAGTGTTTGAGCGCTGCACCTCTATATTTAGCTCTCTTGTAGTTATTCTGCTTCCACCCTTGCCAAGAACCATCTGCTGCTCAGCCATGTCATCACTGGCAACTCTTATACTCAAGTGCTTTTTGGGTCCAAACTCGGTTATAAGCTTTTCTATATATGAATCGGCAGTTTGCTTTTCTTTTGTATACACAATTTTTAAATTGCCTATTTCTTCTTCTCGCTTCGTATGAGCTTTGACTCTGTAGGCATCATAGACAACTATGGTGTAGATTCCACTAAAAGCAGCATATTCACCTAGAATAAAATTGAGTTTTTCTCTCGCTCCTTCTAGGTCCACTTTAGCCATTTCATTTAAATCACTCCATGCATTAATTACATTATAGCCATCTACTATGAGATAGTCCGTAAATTTCTTTTTCAATTTTATCTTCCTAACTATTTCGTCTTTGCCTTACTACTTCATACAAAAGAATAGACGCAGCCACAGACGCATTTAAAGACCCGACTTTCCCTTTCATAGGTATTTTGAGGGTAAAATCACAATTGTCCTTTAGAAGTCTCGATATACCTTTACCTTCATTTCCTACTACTAGAGCAACTGAGCCTTTTAAATCCACTCTATCATATGACTCTCCATCCATATCCAAGGCATAAATCCATATACCCTCTTTCTTAAGCTTATCAACGGTAGATACTAGATTGGTTACTTTTATAACCTTCATGTAAGACGCCGCTCCAGCAGCTGTCTTTTCTACAGTTGCATTCACAGAGGCCGATCTTCGTTTTGGTATGATTACACCATGAGCTCCAGCACCCTCTGCTGAACGAATTATAGCTCCTAGATTATGAGGATCCTCTATTTCGTCCAATATAATAAAGAAAGGTTTTTCATCCTTTTCTCTAATTTCATCTAGCACTTCTTCAAGTTCATAGTATTTATAATCTGTTACTAATGCCACAACCCCTTGATGCTGCGTACCTTCAGCAAGTTCATCTAGTTTAGTTTTATCAACCTCTTTGATTAATATTTTCTGTTCTTTTGCAAGAGAGAGGATTTTTTTAATAGAGCCCTCCTTATCTCCCGCTTTAATATATAGGCAATCTATAGTACGATTGCTTTTAAGTGCTTCAAGCACTGGATTTCTTCCTGATATATTCATACTGGTTTCTTCTTTCTATTTTAGATAATTTTTATAAGGAGATAGCAGGTATCTCCTTATAAATTTAAATACAGCTGTTTAACTGCTTTGCAATTGCTTTTAGTTTTATAAACTAGCTTCGATAGCTTCAATTTTAGATTTTGGAATATCTGGTCTTTTACATGACATAGCGCCTTCCTTACAGCTACCCTTGTAGCAACTAGGACCTGCATTTTTAAACAAAATAGGTGCTACGCGCTTTACTTCTCTTAGCATTTCAAAAGCTAAGTCTCTTATCTCCCACTGGGCTCTTTCACAACATCTATGAGTGAAAAAATTCATAAGGGAGCGCGCATTCATGCTTACTACCATTTTAGTCTCACAGGCATTAGGAAATACATATCTAGCATCTTCTATAGATACTTTTTCAGCGGCTGAGGCTGCTTTTTTTTCACTCATGCCTTGATTTATAAACTCTGCATAATTCTTTTCATATAGCTTTTCAACTATTCCATCATAAGCTTTTTGGTCTGCTTCCATAGCTTTTAAAAATATAGCTTTAGCATCTTCATTAGCTTCTATTTGTGGTGGAACTATGTATTCAAATTGGCTTAGCTTTACATATCTTTGTGACTGCTGGGAAAAGCTAGCAATTCTATGTCTTACTACTTGGTGAGAACAGGCTCTTGATATTCCTTCTATAGAAAACGTAAAGCTTACATGCTCTATAGGGCTTTCGTGTCCCATTGATACAAGAATACCAAGAAACTTCTCAACCTCTTGTGGCGATAAACCTTCACCTATAGATTCTGCTCCAACTGGAGAATAGCAAAGTTTAGCGGCCATAGACACAACCTTGTCCGGATTATCTGTATGTGCAATTAGTTTTACTCTCATCATAAGCTCCCCTTTTCTTGTAAAGTTCTTTGACTTAATATATCATATTTAGCATTTATACACAATTCAAGATAATGCTAAGTATTTATCAAAAAAAACAATATCCCAGAATACATTTATACTAGAACTTAATATTTCATAAGCATAAATTATAATCTGAGATATAAATTTATTATCACCGCTTTATTCAATATATTTACTTTCATCGAATATATTTTTATTCAAGTGGTATTTTTGTTTATTCGCTTTATATTTAATTCAAATTAGCATAGTTTACTTCACTTCAAATGAATTTTCCAGCGATACCTTTTTTAAAGCTTTATTTGGCAGACTTACCATAATAGCTGATGTTATTATAAGGACAGCTCCCATAAGCTGATATATTCCCATTTTTTCATTTAGAAATACTGCCCCTAGTATACAGGCAATTACTATTTCCATATTTGCAATTATGGATCCTTTTACAGCTCCTATTCTCTTCACTCCTGCAAAAAGAGCAAGCATAGCTACTGAAGTTGCAAATATGCCTATAAGAGCTGCGTAGCTAAGAGCAAATATATTTATGGGATATATGAAGGTATTACTTACTATTGCTGCTATTCCCATCCCTAAAGCTGCAAATATATTGGTATAAAAGCTCATTTTTACTGAGTCTATTTTCTTTACTCTTGGAAGAGATAATCCCAGTACATAAAATGCATATAGAATCCCTCCAAGAAGAGAGAATATTATTCCCCTGTAATCTATTTGCGCTTTTCCTGGAGATACTATCGATAAAATACCTACACTGCCTAATACTAAAGATAAAATTTTATTCGGCGTAAGCTTTTCTTTGAAAAAAGCAAATGAAAATAAGGTTACAAAAATAGGATAGGTAAAAAAAATAACTGCAGTTAGCGATGCAGGTATAAAATTTAGTGAATAAAAATAACAAAATGAAACTAAATTATACCCTATAAATCCAAACCCAAATGCTATTAGCCCATCCTTGCCCTTCAGCTTTAAAGGTCGTTTTAAAATATGTGAGACTAAAAAAAGAATAATGGCGGCAATAAAGAATCTTAGAAAAAGAAGCGTTGTAGTATTTAACCCATAGCTGTAAGCCATCTTTCCCAATACTCCCATTGTAGCAAATCCCATAGCTGATAGAAAAACTAAAAGTTCTCCTTTAATACCTATAGAAAAAATACCATTTTTCATTTAGTCTCAGTTCTCCTTTTCGTTGTAAAATTAAATTTTTATAAGTAAAATTAATTTGCCAATCTTAATCTAATACATTTTATCTTTACATTCAATCTATTTTTTTAGTATTTTCAAAATAGTCGTAAAATTTCACTTATTTTTAATAACTAAAAAGGAATATAATCTTTGAAAAGACTATATTCCTTTTTAAATTTATTTATATATTAAATTTTCTTAACAAATATTAAACTTTAAATTTATCAATAAGAGATTTTAGTTCATCAGCAATAAGAGCTAGCTCCTCTCCAGACTCAGATATCATGCTTATCGACTCTAATTGTTGCTGCATGGATGCTGATGCCTCTTCTGTTCCAGCAGCGTTTTCTTCAGATACCGCAGATAAATTGTGCATTAGATTTACTATTGCATCTTTATTCATATTCATTATCTTAGAAGATTGATTTAATTTTTCAATCACGTCTTTTACAGTTTCAATCGCTTGTGCTATCATCTCAAATTTCTCTTCAGTGCTTTTTACAGAAATATTTTGCTTATTGACTATGTCCTTAACCTCTATCATAGCCTCTACAGCTCCTGTAGATTTCTGTCTTAGCTCATCTATTATAGTCTTAATATCATTTGTAAAGTCATTTGATTGTTCAGCTAATTTTCTTATTTCATCAGCAACAACGGCAAATCCTCTTCCAGCTTCTCCAGCTCTTGCTGCTTCTATTGCAGCATTAAGTGCGAGAAGATTAGTCTGGTCTGCTATATTTTGAATCATTTGGCTTGCCACTTCGATTTTTTCCGCACTTTCATTATTGCTCAAGATAATCTTGTAAATCATATCGGAGGATTTCATATTGCTATCCGTCTGACTTACCACTTCATTTAGCAGCACAAAGCCTTCATTCTTTTGCTTATCGATTTGAGTTACAGAGTGATTAAGCTCCTTAATATGCTCAAAATCTTTTTCAATTGCCTCTTCCATTTCACTTACATTTTCACTTGCTTGCTCTGTATCTTTTGCTTGAGAGGTTGCCCCGTTGGCGATTTCCTCTATTGCCTTGGATATCTCTTTAGAAGTAAACTCTGTCTTTTTAGATACCTCGGCAAATCTATTCGATGCCTCATGTATCTGATCTGAGCGCGCTATTAATGTAAAAAGCATAGCTCTAATAGAGGTTTTCATCTCACTTAGCGCATTAGCCATCTGTCCAAATTCATCCTGTTTATTTAGAAGACTAGCCTCTACGTCGTGAGAAAAATCTCCTGACGCCATCTCTAGTAGTTGTCCTCTTAGCTTATTGATAATTTTAATAGAGCCACTTAAATTTGTATACAATATAAGAGCCAGTATTGCAAATATTAATAAGCCTGCAATTGCTATCATCATATTGTTTTTTGCTATAGCAACATTGACGCTTTCCATGGAGAAGCCTATGTTTATAGCTCCTATATGTTCTCCTGCTATTTCTACAGGCATGAGTATATCGTAGACATCTATTTTTCCGGCTTCATAATAATATTCTGATGCATACTCTTTTTTATCAACTGCCGCTGCCTTACTCCCTTCATCCGTCAAAGTTATACCTATTCTGTCTTTATTACTATGAGCAGTTGCGATTAAATTCTTATCTATAAAAAGTGCGTAAACAATTTTTTCATCATCCACTATATTGTCAATGAGGGTCTGATAACTGAACTGGTCACTGAACTTTTGAACCATGTCCGCCTTTATCCCTACCTGAGCATAGTAACCATCATTTCCTCTTACGTAGCCATACTGCTTGTATTCTTTTGACTCTGCATCTTGTCTTATAGCTTCTATTTGAGTTTTTTCAGTCCCATTTGCAAATGCCATAGCCGCATGGTCACTAGGAGCTTGCCACCCTATATAATCAGCAAAATTCGAATACACTATCATGCCCTGAGGATTAAACCAGTTTATTTCATCTACATTTAAGTCCTTAGCAAGCGTTTGCATATACTCCATGCTCAAGCTACCGCTATTGGAAACTATAGTATTTCCAGTTGAGATAATTTTTTCTGATAGCATTTCATTCATACTGCCAAGAGCTTGCGAGTTATCATTAAGTCTGTCTACAAATGAATGTGTTAAAAAAAATCCATTTTCTCTCATCTCAGCTAACAAACTGTTTTTTGTGAGTACGCTAGAAACTGCACCGATTACAAATACCCCCACAAGTATTACAATGAGAGGAACAAATAAAAGCTTAACTTTAATCGACTTGCCTTTTTGGGATTTTTCTACATTCATCATTTCGCCACCCTTCAAATATAAACTAAATTCAAATTCTACCAAAATCATGTCCAATTAAAAAGGTTATACCCAAGTAAGAATAATCTTACTCAGGATATAACCTTTATATTATAAATAAAGATTTTTATTAAGCCGCTTTTGAAGTTGCTGATTTAGATGCAGCTTTGAACATTGTCATAGAAGTATAGAAGATAACTCCTATTACTAACCATCTAAGAATATCAAGAGGTAGTGACTTAACGATATATGCCGCTATAAATACTCCAACAATTCCAAGTACAGCTATAGCTAAAGAAGCTTTTCTGTTATAAGCGCCTTCTCTTACGAACTTAACAGATGCAACTGGCATTAAGAATGCGCAAGATCCCATCATTATAGGGAAAGCAACTGCTGGGCTCATTCCAAGGAAATAAACTAGAGCCATACAAGGAGCATAAAGTCCGATTCCAAGTGTCATAAGAGCTCCAAGGATGAAGTTACCAACTATAGCTATAACAAGTTTCACACCAGTAAGTCCTATAGCATCTCCGCCTCCAGGCATCCATCCCATTTGTCCAGCAAGCATTAAGAATGCTGTAACAAAAAGTGCGATTGCCATTGCAAGCTGAATCTTTTTCTCAGGAAGTCCAGAAACGAATCCAGCTCCTAACCAAGCACCAATAGTAGCTGCAGCTAGCATACCAATAAGTGTTACTGGCTCAACATCGATAACTGTGATGAATATAAATGCCTCTGCAACAACTGGCCATGTACAAGAAACGTTTAACGTTCCAGGTAGAACCCTGTCATGTATTTGTTTGAATGCTTTAAGTAAAGCGGTAGTAGGTGCAAAGCTACCTATACCTAGTGTATCAAAAAAGTTTGTTATAAATCCGATAATACCTGCTGTTAAGAAATTAGTCTCAGTTTCTAGATTGTCTTTGTGTTTTGCAACATCCTTAACAAACTCAAAGCTGAACCATGCCGTCAGTGCGCCTAAAACTCCTAATATCCCTGTAATCATAGTAGCCTCCTCATAATTTTAATTTGATTGTTAAATCATATTTTAACGATTATACACTATTTTATACTGTAAATCCATACTTAAGTGGATCTTCTGGGTCAATTACGAAATGATTGAATCCAGTTATATATGCTCCACCTGTAATTTCTGGGATTATAGCATCAAATTCTCCAACTTTTGTTTCTTCTAAAACTCTTCCTTTGAACATTGTTCCAGTGATGCTTTCGTATACAAATTTTTCATCTATCTTAAGATGTCCTTTTTTGTAAAGTGTTGCAAGCTTAGCACTAGTTCCAGTTCCACAAGGAGAACGGTCTACTTGGCCTTGTCCGAAGATAACAACGTTTTTGTATGTAGCTTCAGGATGAGATGGCTCATCGTAGATTTCTACTAAATCAACAGTTTTGATATGCTCTAGCTCTGGATGTTGAACTTTGATTTTTTCATTTATTAAATCTCTTATTTCTATACCTAACTTTTTAAGTACATCAACCTGACTTGTTTCTACTTTAACTCCTAGCTCTTTTGCATGTATAATAGCAAAGAAGCTTCCACCAAAAGAAATATCAAATGTAATAGTCTTGTTTAAAGAAGGTACTTCTAATGTAGCATCTTCCATATATAAAAATGAAGGAACGTTAGTTATAGATACTTCTTTTACTTTTTCATTTTCTACCATAACTTTAGCTTTGATAAGTCCAGCAGGCGCTTCCATGTTGATATTAGTAACAGGCTCTACCATTTCTACCATTCCTGTTTCAACTGCTACAGTAGCCGCTCCAATTGAACCATGACCGCACATATTTAAGTATCCGCCGCCATCCATAAATATAATTCCAAAATCAGCTTCTTTATTATTTGAGCTAGTTATAATAGAACCAAACATATCATTATGTCCTCTTGGCTCATGCATTAAAGCAGTTCTAACGTAGTCTAGATTGTCTTCAAGATATTTTTTCTTGTCAGCCATTGTTTCCCCATTAATCTGTGGAATACCTCCTACAACTATTCTAGTAGGTTCTCCCATAGTATGTGAATCTATAGCGTGAATTCCTTTAGAAAACTTCATCTTCTTGCTCCCTTCATTTTTAGTTTCAAAAACGCTAAGGCTTTCTTAGCATCTAATTTTTCAACTGTGTTTTCTCCCACAGTTTGGGTTTCTATACCTGCCTTAGACTTATTAAAGTCTACTATAGTATCCATATATTGATTTTCCACTACGAATTTTGCTTGAGTTCCTATAAAGCTAAGCCCTACAACAGGAATTCCTCTTATACCAATTTCCTCGATAGTGTTGGCATAATCAACATGGCTGTTTCCCCATCCGTCAACTGAAATAATAGTTCCATCTGCTCGCATAGATTCTAGCCATACAGCTACTCTCTTGCCGACATATTCTTTTTCTTCGTTGCTTTGAGGTGTTCCAACCACTATGATTCCCATTAAATCAATATCTTCATCATTCGATACTACATCTAAAAGCGGATCTCTAAAATGGTGCAAAGTAGTCTCTTTTGTAGATGGTCCTACACCCATTATCATTCACCTTCTTTAAGTCATAGCCCTAATAGCACCATCTCTGTATTCATTAGGACTTAAAATGATTGGCATATTGCCCATATCTATAATACTTCTGCCTCCAGCTACAGAGCTTGAACTAGCTGGCAAAATAAAATTGTCATACATAGCTCCTTGGCCTGCAACTTGCTTAACAATTGCCACCTTATAGCCATTTTTTCTAATTTTGTCGTAAAATTTGTACTTTTCTGTACATAACTTCGAGTCCATAGCCTTTAAGTACATTCTTACATCCTCTAAAAAATCGTCACAAGCTTTGTGACATTCTATAATTGCTTCTCTAACTACGCCTTTACCCTCATATAAAACTAAATCAAATGAAATAATGTAATCGTTTTCAGAAGGCGTACCTGGTCTGCCTAATTTTAACCTTTCAGCTAAAATCCCTTCAGATGAACCAAATTCAGCAACTTGAGTGCCTTCCTCATCGACTCCAGTTATCATTACATAAGCCCCAGTAATAGTATGGGTAATACCTTCGCCTAAATTTCCAAGCACCTTTACGGATATAGGCAAAATATCCATAATACTGTTAGTCCAAATATTATGTTCATTAGGCTTAATAATTTTTACGGAAATCTCTTTAATAGATGGATATTTAGTTATAATATTGTCAATCTTAGATAAAGAAAAACTTAAGCAACCGTCATTAATTTTTGCTTTTTCTGCAAATTCTACTTTATCTACATGATAAGATCTAATGACAAGTTTTCTTAAATCAATTTCGTTTGTCAGCATATTATTCACCTTCATTTTTATTCTAAACAAAGGGCATACGCCCTTTGTTTAGAAATATAATCCATTAAACCTTTGCTACGTACTCGTAAGGTAGTGGTACTATTTTTCCTGCACTAGGAATCTCAACTAACTGCTTTAGAGAATCTGTACAAATAGCTTTTTGCATTTCTGGATTATTAGGCTCTCCTGCATTAGCTCCCATAGGAACTAGTGGAGCAACCGCTCTTGGAGTACCATTTTGTCTTACTACTGGTGGTAAAGCTGCTATAATTATTGTAGGAATACCCGATTCCTCAATCGCTCTCTGCACTATAACTGCAGAACGATGGCAGGTACCTCAGCCAGCTGTTAGAAGAACAGCATCTACTCCAGCTTCTTTAAGTTTTTGTGCGATTTCAGGACCAGTTTCTTCAGTAAACTTTCTTTGGTCTCCTCCACCACCCATGAATCCAATGTTGATAGGTGCTAAAGCTTTGATAAATCCTTCTTCAGCTAAAGTTCTCATTGGATCTATAGGGAACATACAGTTGATGTCTTTGTTAACATCTCCGTTGTCATATCCTCCGTGAGATACCATCATATCTTTTACTGATGCATCTCCTGGGATTATTCTGTAAGAGAAATCTCCTGCTAGGTTAAATCTCTTGTCAGATTTTAAATGAACTCCTGCTGCTGTAACAAGTGCAACAGTCATGTCTTTTAATTCTTTTGTTACTGGCGTCCACACTGGTGGTGGTGTAATAGGTACGTAAATTTCAGATTGTAATCCTTTTACTACAGTCAAATCAGACATTCATATTCCTCCTTTTATCTTTATTTTTTTGGATATTACTCAAATATTTTTCGTTAACTTCATCACTTAATACTTCTACAAAACTCATATTCATAGCTACCTCTAAACCAATTTCAAGAGGATAGTCAGTAATAAGCATTCTTTTAGGGACTTTCAGAAAGCCTAACCTTCCTTTAAAATCTATCGATACAGAACAATCATCAAAATCTACAATGATTCCTTCCATATATATGATTTTGTCTCCATATTTCATATAATCACCTTTTCATTTTAAAAGAACGGTTTATTTATCTGCCTCATAAATTTCTTTTCTCTTCTTGCTCATTGGTAGAACTTGCTCATTTGGAAGTAAAGTAATTTCTTTTCCAGTTTGCTCTTCGATTAAATCTACGTTGTTTTCTTTAACGTTTTTGTTGAATTTTCTCTCAGCAACTTTTACTTCTTCTTCAGCTATTGCTGCTTTAAGCATAGCAACTGCTCTTATAGCATCTTCTGGGCAAAGAGTGTTGTTAGAAAGAATTTCATTTTCTATACCTTGCTCAGATTTATTATTATCTACCATGTATTTCATGTATTTGTTTCCAACAACTAGAGCTCCCTGAACAGCACAGAATGACATTCCAACAACTGGAATTCCTCTCATACCAACTTGCTCATGGTGACTAGCAAAGTCTATATGGTTGTTTCCGAAACCTTCAGTTGTGATGAAAGCTCCCTCTACATCCATAGTCTCAACTAACATACCTAGTCTTTCTGATACGTAGAATTTCTCAGCGTTAACCTGAGGAGATCCAACAAATACAACACCTGCTAAGTCAAATTCTTCGTCATTCATAACTTCAATTACTAGAGGCTCTCTCCAGTAATGTCTAGAGTTTTCTTTTGATGCAGGTCCTATACAAGTAAGTGCATGGATTCCTCCATCTAGTACCTCAAGAGGTGAAAGAACAACTGGAACGTTTCCAAGGTCAACGTTTGGCTTTGCACCTATTACTCCTACTGGCTCTACAGGAAGGATTAGGTTATCATGCATTGCGCCTTGTCCCATGATTTCTTTGATGATTACAACTTTCTTCTTGCCAGGTCTTCTGTACTGAGCTAACTCTTCAATTTCAACTACTTCAGAATCATCAAGCTTCTTAAGAGCTTCTCTTATTTCTTGAGTTATGAAATCAGTTGCTTTATGAGCAGCAAGTGGTCCTGGTCTTTCCATATTAGTACCAGCTTTTATAGTAACTTGAGTCTTGATAAGGATTTCTCCTTTATCAGGAGCTCCAGGTCTTCCCCACATGATGTTTGCATCAAGTTCGCCCTCAGATGAACCAAATTCACCGATTTGAACTCCATCTTCGTCAGTTCCTGTAACCATGATTATAGCTCCATCGATAACACGAGTAACACCTTGTCCTATTTTTCCGTCGCCTTCTTTAGTAGCTATAGGCTGAACGTCCATAATAGTTTCGCTGTACTTGCCGTAATCAGCTGGAGTAATGATTTCCACTTTGATATCTGTAACTAGGTTGCTTACTTTTACAGCATCTTCGCAGATATTCTCTCTAATGTAGATAGTGTTATTTTCAATTTTTGTCTCAGGTCCAAATTCTACCTTCTCAATTTTGAAATGCTTCTTTTGAAGTGTTCTTATAAGCTTTGGCTCTCCTGCTGGTGCTACTACTTGCTCTGTAGCTGCTGCTACTGGCATAGCTACTCCTGCTGGTGCTGCAGCTACTGGAGCAACTACTCCCATTTGTCCTGCAATTGTTAAAGGAATTTCTAGATTGATATCTTTTCCTTCTCCAATATGAATCTTAAGCATTGAACCAGTTACATTTGCTACTGGCATAGCAGCTGGTGCTGCCTCTACTGCTGGTGCTGCTACTGGCGCTGAAGCTTCTTGCTTAGGTGCTTCTTCACTTACAGAATTTACTCCCTCAAGTAGTTCTGGAGTAAGTGGAGTAAGTGAATCAGCTGTTTTAACTAATTTCGCTCCTAAAACCTCTCCTATTTTAAGGCAGTTAGCAGGAATAGTTAATAAACCTGAATCCTCCAAGTCACCAAATATAGCTGGATCTTCTAAATTACTAGGTCCAATTACTGTACCCTCTTCTGCACGACAACATAAAACGGCTAAATCATTAGCATGCTCTTTCGCACTTTCTAAAGTTATTGACACAAGCCTTCCTCCTTATCTAAATTATAATTTTTTTATTTATCAGTTCTTCTAACAAGTCTTTGTCCTGCTGCTCTAAGTACATGGTCTGTACTATGATATGTTGGAACTCCTAACCTAGGAGCTACTCCCATAACGGTATTCGTTCAGTCTCCGCAAGTACCTGTCAAAAGAATTTGTATACCTTTTTTCTTCATGCTGATTACTTTTTCAGCTTGACCAGGACATATTCCTGGGTTATCGCAGCGGTATCTTCCATCTACCTCTACCATTCTCTTACATTTCTCTACAGCTACAACCTCTGCACCCATTTCTTTGGCGATTTCTCTTAGTCTGTCTTCTTGAGCTCCGCATTCGCAAGCCAGCAGACCAACTTTTCTCTCGTCATGTACAAAAGGCATAGCTACTAAAATTCCACCTGTTGTTTTTGTTATCGGAGCATCTTCTTCTACATGTCTTCCAGTAAAAGGTCCTCCCATAACAATTTCACCGTGAGGATTCATATATCCACCACAAAGGTCTATATATTTTTTTACACTCTCACCTACAGGCACGTCCATAAATACTTTTCCATCAGTAGCATCCATTACTCTTCCAGCAACTGTTATATCTTTTGTGATATAAGGCTTTCTAAGCTCAATTGCATTTACAATATGCTTTAATGTCTCTACATTTTGAATTACAGCATTTGCAGCCTTTGGTAGCTGTCCTGGCTCTAGAAGAATTCCTAAGATATCTCTTACTATAGCTCTTTCATCTCCAGCAGGATACATATCTGGAAGAATCTTAACTTCTATATCAGGCTCAAGCTCGCAAGCTGTTTTAAGAATTCTTAGAGCTTTTTTGTGCTTTGCTTTCATCGCTATGTATGCCTTAGATGCATTTGTGATTTCTTTTACGTATTTAAGACCTCTTATTATAACCTGAGGATCTTCTTCCATCAGCTTTATATTGTGACCTAGTACAGGTTCACACTCTGCTCCGTTGGCAATAACATATCCACCTTCAAGGTTTACATTAAGCTTTACGTGAGTAGGAAAGCCTGCCCCTCCTGAGCCAACTATTCCAGCTTCCTGGATAGCTTCGATGTGGGTATTTGTATCTTTAATCTTTACGAATTCATCTGGTTGGTTCTCATCTGCTTCAATAATGATTGCAGTTTCATTTACAGCTTTTACAACACCGTAAACGCTTGAGTGAAGATTTGCTCCTAAACCATTTGGCTTAGCAATCAATTCTCCTTTTTGAACTTTTTGACCCGCCTCAACTATACTTTGGCATGGTGCGCCTACATGTTGTTTTAAAAGTAAAACAATATCCATCATTTCACCTCCTTCAACTTTGTTTGTTAATAAACAAAGCAAGTACCGTGCCAAAAAATAAAAAATTGATATTTTTTTATTTTAATTGCTCTTAAATCCCTAATTTTAGCTATAAATTTTGTTTATTGCGATTATAATAATTGCTTATCTCAAAAATAAAACCTCTGAGTTAATGTCAGTTTTCTGACACAAGCTTAGAGGTTTTGTTAAAATTAAAACGTAACGAACTTAAAATCAATGCATCAGAGCAATTTATGTCAGTTTTCTGACACATGTCAGAAATTTGACACATAGCTACAGGTACTGATTTAAGTCATAAAATTTGATTTTATAGTAGAGAGTGCTTCTAGGAATATCCAGCAGCTTAGCTGCTTGTTGCTTGTTATTTCCACACTCTTTCATTGCATCATGAATTGCTTTTATTTCAGTTTTTCTTATAAGGTCTGTTAAGCTCTTTTCATTTTTTATGTTTATGGTTTTATCGTCCTTGTTATTTATATATTCAGGAAGAGTATCTATTTGAATCTCATTATTTTTAGAAAAAACAACTAAATGCTCTACCATATTTTTAAGCTCTCTTATATTTCCTGGCCAGCTGTAGTTCATGAGCATATTTAATATTTCAGGAGAAATATTGGGAACCTTCATGTGATTTTCTCTACAAAACTCTTCAATAAAAAGCTTAACAAAAAGTGGAACGTCTTCTATCCTGTCACTTAAACTAGGAAGCTTTATATTTACAACATTCAATCTATAATAAAGGTCCTCTCTAAAAGTGCCCGCCTTTACCATATCTTCTAAATTTCTATGAGTAGCGGAAATCACTCTTACATCAAGGGATATACTTTTATCTCCCCCTACTCTCATAAGCTGTCTTTCTTGAAGAACTCTAAGAAGCTTCGCCTGCATATGAAGAGGCATGTCACCTATTTCATCAAGGAAAAGCGTCCCTCCATTTGCTATCTCAATTTTTCCTATTTTCCCTTTGCTAAGTGCACCCGTAAATGCACCACTTTCATAGCCGAACATCTCACTTTCAAAAAGGCTCTCAGGTATAGCACTGCAGTTTATAGCTACAAAAGCTCCTTCTCTACCACTCGACTGATGTATAGCCCTTGCAAATACTTCTTTACCAGTACCACTTTCGCCGCTGATAAGAACACTACTGGTCGTCGATGCAACCTGATAGGCTCTATCTATAGTATGAGTCATTATTTTACTTTTCCCAACTATATTGCCAAAGGAAAATTTATCTTCGTTCATCTTTCTAACTTCTACTTGAAGATAGTCTAACTTCTCCTTAGTGAACTCGAGCTCTCTAGATAGGTTTGTAATCTCTGACACATCTCTCTCTGTAGATACTACGCCAATTAGTTTTCCATTTTTAATAAGCGGAAGAGCACTTATATTTACATAAGTATTTTTTCTAGGGCTGTGGATGATGTTTTCCACTGGCTCTTTGCTTTTTAGCACATCTAATAACAAAGCCGTAGGGAAAAATTCCTCAAGCTTTTTACCAATAATTTCTGATTTTTTTATTCCGTAAAGCTTTTCTGATCCTCTTCCCCAAATACAAACCGTTCCTTTATTATCTATTATGCATATACCCTCATGAACGTTATCCCATAATAGCTCATACAAATCTTCATTGGCTTGAATTTTAGGATATAGCTTATACACTATATCTTGAGTTCTAAGTACCCCTACTAGCTTTTCATCATCTAAAATAAATACTCTATCTACTTGATTTTCCCTCATTATGTCCTTTGCCATGAGCACTGTATCTTCTACATTAAGATAAAAGGGCTTATTAGCCCTAATATCGAATAGTTTTTTTTCTGGAAAGCTCTGACTTAATGAAATTTTTATTATATCGTCAAATTTTATATAGCCTGTGAGTTTTTCATGGTGTCTTACTATTACCTCTTTGAGATTATTAAGAGCTATATGCTCTACGCACCTTCTAAGAGATATGTCTGAGTCAAACACTATAAAATCCTTTGACATTATATCCTTGACTTTAAGACGTTTAGTTTGGTTAAAAAACATTAATTAACGCCATCCTTTTTAATATCATTTATAATTACAGCTCAATTGCCTTAACTGTATTGCCATTTGCCTTTACTATTTTTTCAAGGTCCTCATACGAAAGTACAACTGTAGCACTGTTGTCATTTGGGTGAACTGCCACACAGCTTCTTCCTAAAAGATTTTTATCAAATATTACTTCAACTTCTGCGGTTTCATCGTTTAAAACTCCAAACGGTGATACTGCTCCCTTAGTTAGCTTTAAATACTTTTGCAATCTATCTTCTGAAGCGAAGCTGAGCTTTGTAGAGCCTATTTTATCTTGAAGGGTTTTCAAATCAATTTTTTGGTCCTTATCTGCTACTACTAAGTAATGCTGTCTGCCTTTAGCATCTCTTAAGAAGAGATTTTTTACAATGTAGTCGATGTTTTCGATATCGATTTTTTCCATTTCTTCTATTGTATATACTGGATCGTGTTCTATAAGAGTGTAATTGATTTTTAATTCATCTAATTTAGCAATTACTGCTTGTTTTGCATCCATGTCCATTCTCCTTTATAGTTCAATATTTTTTAAAATATGGCTATATCTCTACCTGTAGAATACCAAAAAGGAAGAAATTATACAAGCTAAAGGACACTAATCGAAGCATTTACGTGCATCAATTAGTGTCCTTAAATTTAATATTAATTATAAAATTTTAGTAAGCTTTTGCTAGATATACCATATGCTTAGCTGGCTTTCCGCAGAACTGACAAGTCTCTCCAAGATTTTCTTGAACGAAAGGAATACAACGAATTGTTACTCCTGTATCTTCTTTAATCTTAGCCTCACACTCTTCTTCTCCGCACCACATTCCTTTTGCAAAACCTGGAGTTTCAATCATTTTTCTCTTGAACTCCTCATAATCCTTGAATGTAAATGTTTTACTGTCTCTATGAGCTCTAGCTCTTTCAAGCATATCAGTATGCACTGTATCTAGAAGATTTTTCACTGTATCTCCTATATTGTCAAGGCTGTAAGAATCTTTAGAAAGTGTATCTCTTCTAGCTATCATAGCTACATTATTTTCAATATCTCTAGGTCCTATTTCTAATCTTAGAGGTACTCCCTTCATTTCATACTGGTTGAATTTCCAGCCTGGGCTGTAGTTAGTATCATCGTCTAAAGTAACTCTTATGCCTTTTGCTTCTAATTCTTTTTTGATTTCATAAGCTTTATCTAGTACCCCTTCTTTGTTTTGAGCTATAGGGATAATAACAACTTGAGTAGGTGCTACTCTTGGAGGAAGTACTAAGCCTCTGTTGTCTCCATGAACCATTATGATTCCACCTATAAGTCTTGTAGAGGCTCCCCAAGAAGTGTGATGAGGATACTCTAGCTCACCTGTTCTTCCTTGGAAAGTGATATCAAAAGCTTTAGTGAAATGCTGTGCTAGATTGTGAGAAGTTCCTGACTGAAGTGCTTTTCCATCGTGCATCAAAGCTTCTATAGTGTAAGTAGCTGCAGCTCCAGCAAATCTTTCTCTATCTGATTTTCTTCCATCTACTACTGGAATAGCTAGTAAATCCTCAGCCATCTCTTTATATATAGCAAGCATTTGAAGTGTTTCAGCTTGCGCCTCTTCAGCTGTTTCATGAAGAGTATGTCCCTCTTGCCATAAAAACTCAGATGTTCTTAAAAATGGTCTAGTTGATTTTTCCCATCTTACAACTGAACACCACTGGTTGTATAGATAAGGAAGCTCTCTATATGAAGTAAGCCATTTTGAATACATAGAACAAATTATAGTCTCAGATGTAGGTCTAACGCAAAGTCTTTCTGCTAGCTTTTCACTGCCTCCATGAGTTACCCATGCAACCTCTGGAGCAAAGCCCTCAACGTGCTCTTTTTCTTTATTAAGTAGACTTTCTGGTATTAGAAGAGGGAAATAACAGTTCTGATGTCCTGTTTCTTTAAATCTTCTATCCAAAAATGCCTGGATATTTTCCCAAATAGCATATCCATAGGGCTTGATTACCATAAAGCCTTTTACAGGTGAATAATCAACTAAGTCTGTTTTAGTGATTACATCAGTATACCACTGTGGAAAGTCTTCATCCATGTTGGTAATATCTTTTACAAATTCTTGGTCCTTTTTTGCCATTGATAATCTTCCTCCTTAAAATAATAAGCATATCTATTTTAGATTGCTGATTTTTAATATTAATATGTTTTTATGAACTAAAAAAGCCATCATCTCTAAATATATAGAGACGATGGCTCGCGGTACCACTCTAATTAATGCATACAATGAACTGCACACACTCACTCAACAGGATATAACGCTCCTACCGTTTAGTTTTTCGCTAAATGCTCAAGGTCAGGTTCAAAATTAATATAGCTAAGAAGTCTTTCAGCCGGTGGACTTCACTCTCTAGTTAGCATCATAATTTTTACTAGCTCCTATCAAAGCAGTGTATAAAGTTATTTAATATCTTATTATACATTCTATTTACTTGTCAAGCAGTTATTTATTAATTCTATGCTTTTATCTATTATTTCTTCCATTCTATCAGTTAAGCTGGAAAAATAAAGATACCCTAATAGCGCCTCAAATCCAGTAGCATATTTATATTCAGCTACATTTGCATTCTTAGGTGCGTTGCTAGCGTGGTTTCTGCCTCGCTTTACTACGCTCACCTCATCTTCACTTAGCTGCTCTTGCTTCATAAGTTCTAAAACCGCATAAGCCTGAGCTGAAGCCTTTACATATTTCACAGCTTCCTTGTGAAGCTCATTGACCTTCAGCGTAGGGCACTTTCTTATAACATGAGACCTTACCCTATCTTCGTAAGCTGCATCGCCCATAAAAGCTAAAGATAAGATTCCTACTTTATTTACTAATTTATTTTCTTCCACTTTGTGCCCTGCCTTGTATCTTCTATTTCTATGCCCATGGATTTTAGCTCATCTCTTATAGCATCTGCCAGTGCAAAATCTTTGTTTTTCTTAGCCTCTACTCTATCCTTGATCAGCTTTTCAATCTGTTCATTGTCATTTGAATCTGTATCTTCATCTTTTATAATATTTAGTACACCAGTAAGCTCATTAAATAAACTAAGATTTTTTTCAGCCCACTCAAGTGAAGAATTCTCAGTTACATTTGTATTTGAAAATCTTGCCAGCTCAAAAATTATACTTATGGCATCAGCAGTATTTATATCGTCATCCATAGCTTCTATAAATCTATCTCTGTGATTTTCAAGCGCGCTCACAAGCTCAAGTTCAGATTCATTCATCTGCCCCTTTGCATGCGATATAGTAAATACAAGTCTTTCCTTTGAATTTGCAAGTCTTTCCATCCCAGCCTTGGCTTGAAGTATCAGTTCCTTGCTAAAATTCACTGGGTTTCTATAATGAGCTGATAATAAGAAAAATCTTATTACCTGTCCTGAAAACTCAGAAAGAATATCTCTTACAGTAAAGAAATTTCCAAGTGACTTGCTCATTTTTTGATTATCTACATTTATATATCCATTATGCATCCAATATCTAGCAAACTGCTTGCCAGACCTGGCTTCACTTTGAGCTATTTCATTTTCGTGGTGTGGGAAAATTAGATCCTGTCCACCTGCATGAATATCAATTGTATCTCCAAGGTATCTCGCACTCATTACTGAGCACTCAATATGCCATCCTGGTCTGCCTTCTCCCCAAGGAGATTGCCAGCCTATTTCGCCCTCTTTTTTAGCCTTCCAAAGAGCAAAATCTATAGGATGCTTCTTTTCATCATTTACATCAATTCTAGCTCCTAAGTTAAGCTCCTCTAAATTCTGTTTAGATAGCTTTCCATACTCTTTATATGCTTGACTGTTAAAATACACATCTCCATTTAATTCATACGCAAAGCCTTTAGAAATCAAATCTTCTATAAAGGTTATGATGTTTTCAATGTTTTCTGTTACTCTTGGATGAACTGTTGCTCTTTTTATACCTAGAGCATCTGCATCTTTAAAATATTCTGCGATGTATTTTTCAGCCACTTCAATTGGCGATATTCCTTCTTCATTCGCTCTTTTGATGATCTTGTCATCTACATCAGTAAAGTTTTGCACATAAGTTACTTCGTAGCCTCTATACTCCATATAATTTCTAAATGCATCAAAAATCATAAATGGTCTTGCATTTCCTATATGGAAGAAGTTATACACTGTAGGTCCGCATACATACATCTTAATCTTGTTTTCTTCTAAAGGGATAAATGTTTCCTTTTGTCTAGTAAGTGTATTGTAAATCTTCAAAATGTTCCCTCCCCAAATCAAAATTTAGTGCTCGACCTTTTCTCCATTGAGCCTAACTACCTTCGCTGGTATTCCAACTGCTGTAGCATTCTTAGGGATATCATGCAGTACTACTGCATTGGCTCCTATTTTCGAGTTTTCACCTATCACTATAGGTCCAAGCACCTTTACTCCTGCTGATATTATAACATTATTTTCTACTGTTGGATGTCTTTTTCCTTTATCTTTTCCAGTTCCCCCGAGTGTAACTTGATGGAAAAGCATTACATCATCACCTATTTCAGCAGTTTCGCCTATAACTATGCCCATACCATGGTCTATAAAAAACCTTCTTCCTATCTGAGCTCCTGGATGAATCTCAATTCCAGTTAAAAATCTGCTGATTTGAGATATGAGTCTAGCTGTAAAAAAATGCTTTCTATTATATAGGCTGTGAGCAACTCTGTGAAACATAATCGCATGAATGCCAGGGGTGTTAACTAAGATATTAATTGCACCTTTTGCAGCAGGATCTTTTTCCCTAGCCACTTCTATAGTCTCTTTAATTTTTTCCATAAAGGTTAATTTTTGTTTTTCTCTCAAGCTTAACACCTCTCGCATTTATACTCTCCTGTTTTATCTTCGGCCTATAAATTAGCCTACTAGATTTATTTATTCATCTCCATATAAAGCTGTGCTTAGATATCTTTCTCCGTTATCAGGAGCAACAAACAGCACTTTTTTCCCTTTTCCAAGACGTTTAGCTGTTCTAATCGCAGCCTCTAATGCTGCTCCTCCTGAAATTCCAAGCAGGATTCCTTCTTTTGAAGCCATAAGTCTAGATGCATCAAAAGCTTCCTGCGTTTGAATTTGTTCTATCTTGCTTATATACTCAGTATCTAAAATACTAGGTACAAATCCTGCGCCTATCCCTTGAAGCTTATGAGGCCCTGGAGCATTTCCAGATAAAACTGCTGAATCCACTGGCTCTACAGCAACAATTTCTGCATTTATAGAGCTTTCTTTAAGTGCTTTAGCTACTCCAGTAAGTGTTCCTCCTGTTCCTACTCCTACAACTAGAGCATCTAAATCAGGTAGGTCACTGATTATTTCCTTAGCTGTGTTTTTATAGTGAGCATCTACGTTATAGCTATTGTCAAACTGTCTTAGGATTACATAGCCATCTTCTTGTGCCATCTCTTCAGCTTTTGCTATAGCACCTTTCATGCCTTTAGCTCCTTCAGTTAAAACCAGCTCAGCTCCATAGGCTTTTAAGATTTTTCTTCTTTCTATACTCATAGTCTCTGGCATGCATAGTATTACTTTGTAGCCCTTTGCCGAGCCTACCATCGCTATTCCTATTCCAGTATTTCCACTTGTCGGCTCTACAATAATATCTCCAAGCTTAAGCTTGCCCTCTTTTTCCATGTTTTCTATCATATTTAATGCAGCTCTATCTTTTACTGAACCTCCTGGATTAAAAAATTCCAGCTTTACATAAAGCTCTGCCATATTCTCATCTGTTAAATTTGTAAGCTTAACTATTGGGGTTTTTCCTATTGTCTGCATGATATTTTCATAAATCATAATTTTTCCTCCTGAGATAATTTTTTCACTTATACATGTAATTATAAAATACAGCAAATATACTAAAATGCTATATTTATAGCTTAAGACATGTGTTCATACCTTTTATTTTATACCCAAATTTAGATAACATTATTTCTATAAAAAGAAAATCATAGTATTCCAGTAGGATTACTATGATTTAAATAATATATTATTTGGTATGATTTTGTCAATCTAATCTTTACTAACTTTGTATATTCCCTATATTTTTAATCACTAGAGAAACAGTCCCGTCTCCATTTGCTACAAATTCAAGCTTTGAAGGGTCTCCATAGTAATTTACTGGAATCTTCACTTCTATTCCACTTTCAGTTATTATCTTTTGAATTTCAAATTTTCTCTTAAGTGCAGTTTCAGAAACTTCTATTTGCTCATTTTCGATGCCTGCCTTACTAAGAGCTTCTTTATATATGGCTTTGATTTCATCTGTTTCTTCAAAAGCTGTTTCTAATGCTTTTTCTACACTTAAAATTCCATCTTCAACTACAGCATCAACAACAGCCTTTTTAATCTTAGCTTTTTTCTCCAAGTCATCTCCAATATACTTATTCTCTATATTCTTTGTGACTTTACTGAAGATATCTAGCTTTTCTTTTTCAGAGAAATTGCTTTTGCACTTTAAGAAATGTTCTTTTAAATAGAACTCTTTTTCTCCATTTATTTCATATTTCTTATCTAATAATGCTATATCCATATGCATAAGATGAACTATAAAGCCTTCATCAGCCTTATGTCTATTGCTTGCAAAAAGCGAAGCGTCTTTTATTATGCTTATGCTCTGGCCGTCTCTTATTGCTTCTATTTTTCTTGTAAGCATGGTTTTGTAATTGTACTTCATACCAGCTAGATAGTAGGCTTCATCCATCTGAAAAAGCGCAAATACCATATCTCCTGAGCTTATATCTGGATTATCTTTTATAAGTTTAAATAACTCATAAGATAAATCCTTAGTGGCATCCATAAATAAGTTCATATCGCCAGAAAGTGCTTCAAATATACGTTTTGGCGAGCTATCCTCTACAAAATTGCTCCACTGCATATTTTTAGAATCTAGTATACTACCTAATGCATGCTCTATAAAACCTATAGTCGTATTATCATCAGCATCTACTTCAAAAGAAGAGCAAATGGGAGTTTCAAAATTCGCATCTAGCACGTGGATTACTGCTTTTATTAGCTCTATTTTTCCAAGTTCAAACATTATAACCCCCGAATGTGAGCCTTAGCTTGCTCTATACGAGAAAGTGCTTTCTCCTTGCCAAGTAAGCTAAGTACCATAGGGATGTCTGGTCCATGATTTTGTCCAGTGATTATAACCCTTATTCCCATAAATAGGTTCTTGCCTTTTATACCTTTTTCCTTTTGAATTTCCTTAAACATAGCTGAAACAAAATCTGGTGTTATCGTATCAGCTGCTGTTATTTTTGCTTCAAGCTCATCAGCTAGCTCCATCATATGCTCTAGCTTCATAAATTCTTTAGCCTCATCTTCAAGCTCTGGCATAGCAGAATTTAAAAAGCTTTTAATTTCTTCTGGAAACTGTGCAAGGTAATCAAGTCTATCTTTTACTGTATCCATAGCAAGTAAAAGCCACTCATTATTAGCTTTAACTTCATGCTCACTCATCAGCTTTTCTTTTATTACAAATTTCGAAGCCAAATCAACTAGTCTTTGAGTGTCAGCTTCTTTGATATAATGGCTATTAACCCAGTTCAGCTTAGCTGTATCAAATACTCCTCCGCTTTTAGATACTCTTTCTAGTGAAAAAGCTTCTATAAGCTCTGGCATAGAGAATATTTCTTTGTTGTCTTCCGGAGACCAGCCCACAAGAGCTATATAGTTTACTAGAGCTTCTGGAAGATAACCTTTATTTCTAAAATCCTCTACAGCTACATCGCCTTGTCTTTTAGATAGCTTCTTTCTATCTGCATTTAGAATATTTGGAAGATGTACAAAAGTAGGCGCCTTCCATCCAAACATTTGATATAAAAGTACGTGTTTTGGTGTAGATGTAAGCCACTCTTCCCCTCTTATAACGTGAGTGATGTCCATCATATGGTCATCCACAACTACTGCAAAATGATAAGTTGGGAATCCATCAGCCTTTATCAGAACTTGGTCATCCATATCAGAGGTATGAATAGAAACCTTTCCTCTTACTATGTCATTAAATGTAATACTTTTATTTTCAGGAAGCTTCATACGAATTACATAATCTTCTCCCTTATCAAGCTTATCTTGGATTTCCTCTTGAGATAGCTCTCTACAATGCCCATCATACTTAGGATCTAGACCTTCATTTTTTTGCTGCTCTCTGATACGGTCAAGTCTACTTCTGCTACAGAAACAGTAATAAGCATCTCCCTTATCAATCAATGTCTTAATGTGCTCCTTATATATGTCTAGGCGCTCTGACTGAATATATGGCCCACAGTCTCCATTTTGAACTACTTTATTGTCATCTGAAAGCATAACACCTTCATCGTGGTTTACTCCTGCCCAGTTCATAGCAGAAAGCATTCCTTCTACTGCCCCTTCAACCAATCTAGTTCTGTCCGTGTCTTCTACTCTAAGTACATAATTTCCCTGCATTTTTCTTGCATACAAAAAATTGTATAGAGCTGTTCTAAGGCTTCCTATATGTACAAAGCCTGTAGGTGATGGTGCAAATCTTACTCTAACGCTCATATTCATCCTCCTTATAAAATCCTTTTATACTTTCTTAAGCGTAATTATCTAAGCTTAGATAAACGCTACGTTATAACTATATTATATCTCACTCATAGCCTTTAATTATATCATTTTTTAAAAAGTATTGCCACAGACGATGAGCTAATTCCTTCTTTTCTACCCTCAAAACCCAAATGCTCAGTAGTAGTAGCTTTTACCCCTACCTGCTCCACATCTATTTCCAGAACCTGCGCTATTCTTACTCTCATTGAATCTATAAAAGGAGCCATTTTAGGCTGCTGAGCAATAATAACACTGTCAATATTACCAATTTTATAGCCTTTCTCATCTATAAAAGAAGCCACTTCCTTTAAAAGAAGCATACTGTCTACATCCTTATATTTCATATCTGTATCTGGAAAAAACTTTCCTATATCTCCCATAGCAAGAGCTCCAAGCAAGCTATCCATGATTGCATGGACAAGTACATCTGCATCAGAGTGTCCATCTAGTCCTTTTTCATGAGGTATAGTCACTCCTCCTATTATTAGCTTTCTATTTTCAACTAGCTTATGAACATCATAACCTATTCCTATTCTCATCTATTCTTCTCCTTATATTTATGAAGTATAGCCTTTGCAAATACTAAGTCCTCTTTTGTAGTAATTTTTATATTGTCATAAGAGCCTATTACAGTTTTAATTCTCCCCTTGTTGTTCTCTACAAGAGATGCATCATCTGTAGGCAGATTGTAGGTAGAGCTTGTTTCATAATTTTTATATGCATCTATAAGAGCTTTTTTCTTGAATGCCTGAGGGGTATGCACTGCAAAAAGCGAAGCTCTATCTGGAGTATCAAAAACAAATCCATTTTTATCGACTACCTTTATAGTATCCTTGACTGGCACGCCTATGATGCATCCATCAAACTGGGCAGCTCCTTCTATTACAGCTTTTATATCCTCACTTGAAAAAAACGGCCTTACTCCATCGTGAATTATCACTATTTCTGAAGCTTCATCCACTAAAGCAAGTCCATTTTTAACTGAATCAATGCGTTCCTTTCCTCCATAAGCTAGCTTAACTTTTTTATCCGTCACTATATAGGGCTTAACTTTTTCATTATAGATGGCTTCCTCTTCTTTTACTATCACTACTACTACTTCATCGATTAAGTAATCCTTTACAAGTTTTTCTATAGTTCTATGGACAATTGCCTTGCCTTCCAAATCTATAAATTGCTTGTTAATCTCTGCATTCATCCTAGTCCCTTTTCCTGCAGCTACCACTATAGCACTTATCATAATATCCTCCCAAAATTTCTTATATCTCTACTAAAAGGTCATTCTAAATTCAAGTTAAAGATCATTCTAAATTCAAGCTTACCTCAAAAGTACGCTTTTATCAAAAACTATATGTCTATTATATATTAATCTCATACATAAATTCAAAATATAAGACAGGTTATACCTTATTATTTTTAAACAAGTAAAAAGCCAGCTAAAATTAGCTGACTTTTCTTTTAAAACCATACTTTGGTTATAAAAAGCACTATGATGAAATATCCTAAAAGAATCAAAAGACCAAGTGGAATCAGTACCGAATATTGAGCCATGCAAAGTGCAATAAAGTCTTTCATTGTTATCTTCTCTGGAAAATCCTTCGATATGTCATCTCTTATTCTGTTGGCTTGCTGGTCTTGTTCTTTTTTCTTAAAAATCATCTGATAGTTCTCCTATTTTATATTAATTATTTTTGTCAAGTAAGTGACAAGCAACAAAGTGCTTATTTCCTCTATCCTTAAATTCTGGTATATCTGTCTTGCATATAGGCATAGCATATGGGCAGCGTGTATGAAACTTACATCCAGATGGTGGATTTGCAGGAGAAGGAATATCTCCAGTAAGTATAATACGCTTTCTTTCTGCAGTTGGATCTGGTACTGGAGCAGCTGATAAAAGTGCCTGTGTATATGGATGAAGTGGATTTTTGTACATATCTTTTTTATTTGCAAGCTCAACCATAGAGCCTAAATACATAACTCCTACTCTCGTAGAAATATGCTCTACTACAGAAAGGTCATGCGAAATAAATAAATAAGTAAATCCACGCTCTTTTTGCAAATCCATAAGAAGGTTAATAATCTGAGCCTGTATAGAAACATCCAGTGCAGATACTGGCTCATCTGCTATTATAAAATCAGGGTCAAGCGCTAGAGCTCTAGCAATACCTATCCTTTGGCGCTGTCCTCCAGAAAACTCATGAGGATATCTATCTATATGATATGATGCTAGTCCACATTCTTCAATAGTTTTCATAACTTTTTTTCTAAGCTCTACTTTATCAGTAATTATTCCATGATCTAATAGAGCCTCTCCAACTATTTGACCTACAGTCATTCTTGGATTAAGTGAGCTGTATGGGTCTTGGAATATCATCTGCATTTTAGGTCTTATAGCTCTTAGCTCTTTATGGTTTAAGCTATGAACTTCCTTACCATTGAAATATACATCTCCTCCTGTTTTTTCAAACAGTCTGATAATAGCTCTTCCAGTTGTTGATTTTCCACAACCTGACTCTCCTACTATACCTAGAGTCTCTCCTTTTACTATATCAAAACTCACTCCATCTACTGCCTTAACATGTCCCACAGTTTTTTGAAGAACCCCAGCTTTGATAGGAAAATATTTCTTTAAATCTCTGACACTTAAAATTATTTCTGACACTTAGTTTCCCTCCCCATCATATAAAAAGCAGCTGATTTTGTGTTGCTCATCATAATATTTAATGGTTGGAATTTGAGTCTTGCAGATTTCCATGCAGTGCTCACATCTTTCATGGAAGTAGCAGCTATCTTTCATTCCTATTGGGTTAGGCACTTGACCAGGAATAGAATAAAGTCTATCAGTTTCCTGATTTATTACAGGCTTTGATTTAAGCAGGCCTCTAGTGTATGGATGAAGAGGATTCTTAAATATATCATTTACTGGTCCTTCTTCTATTACCTTTCCAGCATACATTACTACCACGTAGTCTGCCATCTCAGCAACAACACCAAGGTCATGAGTAATCAGCATAATAGATGTCTGGGTTTTTTGCTTTATATCTCTCATCAAATCTAGTATCTGAGCTTGAATCGTAACATCAAGAGCAGTAGTAGGCTCATCAGCTATAAGTAGTTTCGGATTACACGAAAGCGCCATAGCTATCATAATTCTTTGTCTCATTCCTCCAGATAATTCATGAGGATATGAATCAACTATAGCTTCTGCTCTAGGGATACCTACAAGTTTTACCATCTCAATTGCTTTATCTCTAGCTTGTTTTTTATCTAATTTTTGATGAAGCATAATAGACTCCATAATCTGGTTTCCTACTGTAAAAACAGGATTAAGAGAAGTCATTGGCTCCTGAAAAATCATTGAGATATCATTTCCTCTAATGCTCATCATCTCTTCTTCAGAAAGTGAGGTTATATCTTTTCCATCAAAATTAATATTTCCTTTCACTATCTCACCTTGAGGAGCTGCTATTAGTCTCATAAGAGAAAGTGCAGTAACAGACTTACCACATCCAGACTCTCCAACTACACACACAGTTTCTCCTTCTTTAATCTTATAACTCACTCCGTTAACAGCCTTTACTGTTCCGGCTTCAGTATAAAAATAGGTATGCACATCTTTAAATTCAACCAATGTTTTTGCCATCTACTCGTCTTCCTCCTATCGCTTCAATTTTGGGTCTAAGGCATCTCTTAGTCCGTCGCCGAACAAGTTAATAGCCATAACTGTTAAGAATATACATACTCCCGGCGGAATCCAAAGCCAAGGTCTGTTTTGGAAATTATAAAAATTATTAACCGCTTGAATCATATTTCCCCAAGATGGAATAGGTGGTACAACTCCAAGTCCCAAGAAAGAAAGCGCTGATTCCATAAGTATTGAGCTACCTATTCCTAGAGTAGCATTAACTATGATAGTTGGAACTACGTTTGGTATAAGATGCTTAAATATCTTTCTGCTATCTTTTAAGCCTAGTGCTTCTGCTGCTTGCATAAATTCCTGCTCTCTAAGAGTAAGAATCTGACCTCTTACAAGTCTTGAAAGTCCTGCCCAGCTAAGAATACCTAAGATGAACATTACTACAAATATTCTTCTTTCCGGAAGTACCTTTAAATCACTCATAACAGCAGCAAGTATTACAAGTATAGGCATAGTAGGAACTGCCATGAAAATATCTGCTATTCTCATAAGTACATTATCTATCCAGCCACCGTAAAATCCAGAAAGTCCTCCAACTAGAGTCCCTATAAATACCGAAATAGCTACAGACACAAGTCCAACTAAAAGAGATATTCTTCCTCCTAGCATAAGTCTAAGAAGCACATCTCTACCTACAGAATCAGTTCCAAGCCAAAACTGAGAGCTAGGTGGTTTATTTGCATTAAGTACATTTGTTGTAATCATATCGTGAGGTGAAAGAAACGGTCCTATAAAAGAAAATATAAACATGCCTAGTAATATAACAAATCCAACCATAGATAGTTTATTTTTCTTAAGTCTTCTATATGTCATCCTCCAAGGAGATTCTATAGTCTCATTGGAGCTAATTTTCACTTTTTTGTTAACTGCCTCCATTTATCCTAAGCCCTCCCTTATTTCAATCTTACTCTAGGATCTACTGCTGCATACAAAATGTCAGATAGTAGATTTCCAAGTAGAACTAGTACCGCCATAAACATATTGAAGCCCATCATAAGAGGATAATCTCTTTTGCTAAGAGCTCCAAGCGCAATTTTCCCTATCCCTGGGAATGCGAAAATCTGCTCAGTAATCATTGCTCCTCCAAAGAGGCCCGGAAGCATTAATCCTAGTATAGTAACAATTGGAATAAGCGCATTTCTAAGAGCATGTCTGTAAATAACAGTCTTTTCGGATAAACCCTTTGCTCTTGCCGTTCTAATATAATCTTGCTTTATTACTTCAAGCATAGAGGTTCTAGTGTATCTCATAAGAGACCCAACCCCTGAAAAAGCTAGTACTAGTGTTGGTAGTATAAGGTGCTTGCCCACATCTGCCATAGCTGCGAATCCTGTAGCATTAAGTCCTGCGGTTCTCATACCAGAAACAGGAAGTATATGTAAATCTATTGCGAAAATTTTAATCATAAGTAATCCTAAAAAGAATGCTGGCATAGATATTCCTATAAGAGCAACAACAGTAGCTCCCATATCGAATTTCGAGTACTGCTTAGTAGCTGAGATGATGCCTATTGGTACTGCTAATATAATAGATAATAAATATGAAAATGCCGATAAAATAAATGAATTCCAAACATAATCGTTAATTACTGATGTAACTGGCTTAGAAAATTGAAGAGAATCTCCTAAATTACCTCTTAGAGCATCTCCAGCCCATCTAAAATATCTAATGTGTAGCGGCTGGTCAAATCCATATAAAGCCTTTAGCTCTGCAACCTTTTCAGCTGATAGGTTTTTACTTAAGTTTGCATCTATAAAATCTCCTGGAGCTAGTGCAAACAAACCAAATATAATTATCGATAATCCAAGTAAAATCGGAATCATCTGTAACACCCTTCGTGTTATGTACTGCCTCATTAACTATAAGCCTCCTTTTAATAAAAGACCCAGCCATTATAGACTGGGCCTTGCCTAAATTCATCTGGTCATTTTATTAAGTTGCTTATTTCACTATTCTTTGATTGTTACTTTCCAAAGATCTTTAGTGAACTCTTTATATGGTGTAACATGGAAGCCTTCAAGTCTTGAGTTTGCTGCCCACATGTCACTTCTTTGATATACTATAATGCATGGTAATTCATCATTTAATACTTTGTAGATTTCTGCATAAATTGCTTTTCTCTTTTCGAAATCAGTTTCCTTTGAACCTTGAATAAATAATTCATCTACTTTAGGATTAGCATAGTTATATTTATTTTGAGGTCCACCTGTTCTATATACGTTTGAAGAATCTCCTGGGTCTGGAGTTAAGCCCCAAGCCATAAACCACATTTCAGCTGAGAAGTTGTTTGTTTTCTCAGTTAATGTCGGGAAGTCGACATATTCAACCTTTAAGTCTATTCCAAGCTGCTTGTATGACTCAATCATAACAGGAAGCATGATATCAAGTACTGGGTGGTCTGCCATTCCTGTAAAGAAGATTTCAAACTTTTCTCCATCTTTATATCTAAAACCATCATCTCCCATAGTCCAGCCAGCTTCATCTAAAAGTGCAGCCGCTTTTTCCATGTCATATCCATATTCATTGATGCCTTCTTCAGAGTAAGACCATGCAACTCTTGACTGAGGTACATTAAGTACATTACCAAAAGGTCCATAAATTGCTTCAACTACATCTTTTCTATTAAGAGCATAAGCAAGTGCTTGTCTTACTCTCTTATCTGAAAATTTAGGAAGAGCGTTGTTCATTCCTAAATATCCATATCCATTTGTAGGGAAACGATGAAGATCCACGAAGCCTGCAGCTTTTAACTGCTCTACGTTTTCTATACTAACATCCATCATTTCAATATCTGTCTGTCCGCCTAAGAATGATTGCATTGCAGTTGATTTAGCTGTAACTGTAAAAATTACATTTTTAACTGCTGGCTGTCCCTTCCAGTAATGCTCGTTAGCTGTAAATGTTACAGATTGTCCTTCTTTATACTCTACCATTTTATAAGGACCAGATCCCATTGGCTTAGTTAAAAGAGCTTTTACACTAGAAAGGTCTCCCTTAGTGTAGTTTGCACCATAATAAGCTTTTGGTACTATTCCGCCTGTAAAGAAGTAAATTACTTCAGCATTTGGTTCTTCTAAAGTAAATTCTATCGTCTTATCATCTATAACCTTGATACCTTCAATAGATGTCGCTGAACCGTTTTTATAATCATCAAATCCAACAAAGCCGTATTTACTCATATCTGAGTCGCCATCGTAATTAGGGTCTGCTAAAAGAAGATATGAAAACTCAACATCTTCTGCTTTAACATCTGTTCCATCAGAGAACTTGATGCCATCTTTTAGCTTGAATATGTACTTGTTATCGTTTTCCACTGTCCAAGTAGCAATACCTTCATCTACAGGTTTACCTTCATCATCAACCTCAACTAGCTGCTCAAATATCATTTGATTTACATACATATCGTAGCTTGATTGACGGAACTGCTCCATAAACTTGCCACTAAACTCCGTCATACCTACTACTATAGTATCTTTTCTGTCTAGAGCTTGCTGTGGATTCTTTGAAGGATCCTCCGCTTTGTGGATATCCACTGTTTGTGTTGTTAAATCCGCTTTTTCAGCAGCTTGTTCTGGTGCAGCGGCCTCTTGTCCTCCGCCACATCCACTTAGCACTAGCATACCTGCTAAAGCTAAAACCATTAAAGACTTAATCTTAAAACTTTTCAAATTTACTCCCCCTTTTCGAATATTTAGAATTTTTTACACATAAAAATTATTTCTTTCATATTACTAAAACCTGATGAGAGTGTCAATATAAACATATTTTACATTTAATTATAATCTTATGTAAAAATTTTGAATTATATAAATAATTGTTTTTATACCTAGAACAGTTTTTTATAGAGAATTCTAAATTATATAAATATTTAGAGACTATTTACCTATAAATTATTTTAACTACAATTAAATAAGACTCATTTTCTTTTCCAATTGTTTTATTTTTGTCCGTCTATAAAATACACATAAAGAGCTTAGTATAGCTTCAATATCAAAGTGTTAAATTTTCTTCATATTTTTCTTGAACAAGTAAAATTTTCTTCCTAAAATGCAGACAGAGCTTGTCATTGCTTCTAAAAGTCTTGTTTTAGAAGCAATAAAAAAACACCTCAGATATAATAAATATCCTTGGTGTTTTTGATTTTAAACTGCTCTTACTCTTCGTCTACTTTCTCAAAATCTTCGTCTCCGAAAATTTCCCAGAAAGTTTCAGAAACCTTTTTAAATTCCTCATCATTTTCGATGTTTTCAAGATTTAATTCTTCTCCGTCTTCTTCATAAGTGTAAAGTAACACTCTGTCGTCATCAAAAGGAAGAAGTGCTATATATTCTTTTCCTTCAACTTCAAAAATTCCAACTACTTCGCATTTCACTTCTTGGCCATCGTCTAAAATTAAATCTAAAGTTATAGGCTCTTCATCTTCATCGTGGTGATGATGTCCGCAGCATTCATGATCTGCATGACCATGATTTCCACAGCATCCTTCATGATGATGGTGACCATGGTCATGAGTATCGTGTCCATGCTCCTTGTCATGATCGTGATCATGAGTATGTTCTACAGTTCCGTGCATATGAGTGTGTTCATGCTTCTTATCCATATATACCTCCTAATATTTTTTATGAACTTCAAATTATCATAAATAGTTTTTTTCTACTATTTAGTTTACCCAATATATTCTAACATATCCAAACATTTATAAAAGAAGTATTTTTAAATTAAATAAATTTTTTCTTATTTTCTATCTAATTGGGCAAATTCCATTGTCACAGCCATCATTTGAAAGCTCATATTCTTTTTCTTCATTTTCATATTTTGATATAAGAGAAGGCACAAATGGTTTCATTATAGATTTTCTTCTATTATATTCTTCCTCATCAATGGATTCATAAGGAAGAAGCTCGTAAAAACTATCGTCTAGAGGTAAGAAAGAAATTGCAACTACCTCATCCCAATTATCCCATACCCACTGCTCTACAGCTTCCCATTCTTCATCTCTTACATGAACTGTAATAGAACAATTATGGTCTACATAGCTTTCCATAAACAGCTTGTAATTTTCAAGCTGCTCTATTGCTGAAATATCATACTTCGTCTTACCCATAGGAGATTTAACTGGAAACTCAACAACCTTGGTTGCTGGATTAGCTGGGTCTTGACCTACCTCAGGATGAACTGGGTAGCCTAGCTCTTCACACACTTTTAATAGCGGGTCCGATGATGAAATTCTAACTCTTCTAATAAAAAATGGTGAATGAGAGTAATGAACTCCACTTGAAACTGTAGGAAGCTGAGATAAGGTTCCTTCTGGCTTCACTGTAGTCATCAGTATTGGAGCAGTTTGTCCTAGCTCCTTAGCATAATCATTTGCTGCTTTATGAGCTTCATCTCTAAGCTTACTTAAAAGCTCTCTCTCCTCGTCCTTAGTCATAGCAAGCGCATTAACCATGTCTTGCCATCCAGTTAAGGAGCATCCAATAAGCTTGTCTCTTTGCTGTACCATATCCCATTTTGGCAGTTCAAGTTCTAGTAAAGTCATTCTATATCCTGCTCTAGCAGAAAGTCGTTGTGCCTGTAATAACCCCTCTAAATCCAAGGTGTTATCTTCTTTTACAAAAGCAAAAGCATTTATTGTTGTTAGATTGCAAAGTCCTTTTGTATCAAGCAATATCTCTCCACACGGATTTACACCATTCATATTAGGACGTCTCTTAATTGCTGCCTCTGCATTTATGAACCCTGGTTCTCCACTGTATCTCATTTTCTCAAGCTGCCATCTTAGTTGTTCTCTAGATGGCTTCTTTGTATAATAAATAGAATTATTGCTCATTTGTCTGTGCGAAATACTTTGGTCTATAGTCCACTGTCCATCTTGCTGAATATATAACTTTGATTTCGCATCTATGCAAGTTTTATCATCTTGGTCAATTATAACCATTTCCGCTGTTCTTCTTACTCCACCGACTACGACATTTTCACCGATAATATTGGCTATATCCAAGCAGTCAATAGGCTCTAGGTTAACTCTTTTATGATTAAGAGAAATAGCTTTTTTATGAATTACTTTATCAATCTTAATAAACATCTGCTTCAAACTGTCATGCCCAGATGCTGTTCCACCAAAGGTTCTTAGCATTTCGCCTTTTTTTCTTACATTAGAGTAATCCATAATTATAGTTTTTACTTTTCTGTAATCGTGTCCACTCAATAAATTAAAGAAAAATTCTAATGATTGTACCCAGCCTTCTTTTGAGTCACCTACTATTATTTCTACTTCGTCTTCAGACACGAACTTAAGGCTCGTATTTTCCATTCTGTCATTTGGCTCAATAGGAGTATAATCTTTGTGAATCAGCTTATAATCCGTTCTGATTTTGGGGATACTTTTCACATCATCCTTTAATACTCTAACCCCTACACCTGCTCCTATCATTAATAAATAGAACAAATCCTTAAAAGACTCTAGAGAATCTATTATTTCAAATGCACAGTTATAGTTTGCCATAGGATAGTATTTTGAAACCTCAGTGTTTCCTATCCAAAATGTACGTCCTGATAAAAATTGTCTAAGATTAAAAATATTATCAAAGAGCTTTTGAGCCTCTTCAGCTGAAGTCTTAACAATCCCTGTGTTATATTCAACAGCTCTTCTTACAGTCTCCCACCAGTATTCTCTTCTACCTATATCTTTTAAATATCTAGAATAGGTTCTATAAAATACAAAGTTTCCAAGTTCTCCCATAGGTGATGGCTTATGCTTATATGGACTAATAAATTCGTCTGTGATTAGAGGATGCTCTACTTTTTGCTTTTTAGGTCTAGTCTTATCTTGCTCACTTCTATATATAATGTAGCTCTTAGCTACATCTTTTCTCGGACTTTCCATAAGCATAATTTCTACCATATCTTGAATTTCGTCTACTCTAACAGGTACTCTTCTTTGCTCAAAATCCTCTGCTATACCATTAGAAATCATTAAGCTCAAAGCTTCATCTATACCTTCAATAGTTTCACTCATTGCTTTTTCTATAGCATTTTTTATCTTTATCTTGTCAAATTCTACAATTCTTCCATCTCTTTTTTCTACTTTCAAGCTATCGCCTCCAGTTTCGTTTGCAAAGCACAATATATGGTTAGTTTTTTTATCTATACAACATTCTACCACAATATATAGTGTTGTCTATAGCTTTTATAGAATGTGTGGACTAAAATATAAAATTTGTGGATAAGTAAAAAAAACTCAATAGTTATATACCATAACCATCAAGATTTTTATCATAATAATTAAATATTTATTTTTTAACTTGATTCTTATTCTTTACTATATCTGCTATAACTGGCGATTTAAACTCACTAGCTAGCATATCCATATATATAGTATCGAATTTCTGACCGGCTATTATTTTAGTTTCTCTAAGTCTGCCAGCTTCTTTAAATCCCACTTTTTCATAGCATGATATAGCAATTTTATTATAATCGTATACCTTTAAATACATATTGTGAAAATTTAATATATTAAATCCAAAATCCAGAATCAAATTTAGAGATTCTTGGCCATAGCCTTTGCTTTGATCTTCTTTTTTCCCAATGAAAACTCCTATTTCAGCACATCTATTTAGAGTATCTATATTTAATATCCCTATATTTCCAACCAAAGTATGTCTTTGCCTATCTACTATCGCAAAGTTATATTCTGTATTTTGAAGATGGGCTAATATCTCTCTTTCTTTTTCAGGTGTTATTATTTTTGATGCTGTCATTAGGCCTATGCTGATATCCAAATCATTAAGCCACCTCGTATAAAGCTCATAATCGTCCTGATTAATGGGTGATAGATAGCATAGCTTTCCCTCTATTTTTTTATAGTACATTGCAGTCCCCCCTTTAGCCTTTCTGTACATAAGTTTTATACATTATATTACGTATGCCATGCTATATCAATATCTTTTATTTTTTTGCATTAAAAAACCACAGAAATCATATTCTGTGGTTAGTCAATTGGCTACGTCCTACTCTCCCAGGACCCTGCGGTCCAAGTACCATCGGCGATGAAGAGCTTAACTGCTGTGTTCGGGATGGGAACAGGTGTATCCTCTTCTCTATAATAGCCATATTGTTAGTGTTTGCACACTAAAAACTGCATATCATAATCCTAAGTTAGG